>Ga0209370_1000008_pt1 | contig 973107 bp, 873 predicted proteins | sample AgamicAtPrz_FD_187164 | JGI IMG/M metagenome (GOLD analysis project Ga0209370, IMG submission 187164) | Agave microbial communities from Guanajuato, Mexico - At.P.rz (SPAdes) (version 2) | ecosystem: Host-associated > Plants > Phyllosphere > Phylloplane/Leaf | place: Guanajuato, Mexico...
ACCTGTTCCGCTACTACGAACCCGAGGTGGGGCGTTTCACCACGCAGGATCCGATAGGGTTGCGCGGTGGGTTGAACCTTTATCAGTATGCGCCGAACCCGCTGATGTGGGTGGATCCGCTGGGGTTGAGTAGTAAGCCTTGCAAGACTGAAGAAACAACCCGTGTTCGCCATTACACCAATCGTAAAGGCTCAAATGCAATTGAAGAAAGTGGCGTAATAAAAGCTCAGGATAATGGTCGAGTTTATGTTGAGCCAGCAAATAAAAAACCAATGAGTCAAGTTCAGGCTGAAAATAAATATCAAATTAAACCAGGAAGAGGAAGGGATTATGTTGAGACCGATGTTCCCAACTCACAATTAGAGTGGATTACTAATCCTCGCTATCATACCCAAGAGCTTACTGTGAAGGGTGATGTGCCCTTAAAAAACCCAACGATCACAAAAAGGAAGTAAGATGTTAAAAGAAAATGAAACAATCAAACTAACAGGTGAAGAAGCTGTTAATATAATCAAGGAGGTTAATTATTTATTGATCTCACTTGGTAATATCGCACATTATTATTACAGCGAGCCAGTTATTAGTGACGATAAGCGGTTAGAGTATGAGAGCGAAACAACTAAATTTATAGACAAGAATAAAGTTACACATAGGCTGGCAGAAATTAGAAGGATATTATCCAGTAAGTTTGATAATAGTCTTGGTGATGATGATATGGATGATATAGAGAGAGCTACAGAGGATACCCCTTATTGGGAGAAGCCAGGGGACTAGCCTCAAAGAAAATTAGGCACTACAGGAATAGCGTGGTGCCTCCTGCTAAACAAACGAATTTAGAATTTAATTAAAGCGTGAAAAGGCAATGTTTGGCTCTTTAAAAATCATATAGAATCAAATGGTTAAGATTGTATGGCAGGCCGCCTGCTGCAACACCGCGAACCCAATCAGGGCAAACCGGGCGCGCGGCTGGTGTACGATCTGGCGGATAATCTGCTGGGCGAGCGCAGCCCGCAGAGCGACATCGACGCGCACCTGCCGCTGGCGCCGATCGCCGATAACCGGCTGACGCACTGGCAAAAACTGTTTTACCGTTACGACGCCTGGGGCAACCTGATCAGCCGGCGCAACGGCCTGTATGAACAGCACTACCGCTACGACGCTGACAATCGGCTGGTGCAGGCGCATGGCCGCGGCCCGCAGGGCGAGTTCGAGGCGCAGTATCATTACGACGCGCTGGGCCGCCGCAGCCGCAAGGCGGTGCGCTATAAGGGCAAAACCGAACAGACGACCCGTTTCCTGTGGCAGGGTTACCGGTTGCTGCAGGAGCAGCGCGACGACGGCAGCCGCCGCAGCTGGAGCTACGATCCGGCCAGCCCGTGGAGCCCGCTGGCGGCGCTGGAGCAGGCGGGCGACAGCCGCTCGGCGGATATTTACTGGTATCACACCGATCTGAACAGCGCGCCGCTGGAAGTGACCGACGCGGCGGGCAACCTGTGCTGGTCCGGGCAATACGACACCTTCGGCAATCTGCAGAGCCAGACGGTGGCCGGCGCGGCGAAGCGGCAGGGCGCGCAATACCAGCAGCCGCTGCGCTACGCCGGGCAATATCAGGACGACGAAAGCGGCCTGCACTACAACCTGTTCCGCTACTACGAACCCGAGGTGGGGCGTTTCACCACGCAGGATCCGATAGGGCTGCGCGGCGGGTTGAACCTGTATCAGTATGCGCCGAACCCGCTGATGTGGGTGGATCCGCTGGGGTTGACTGAGGTTACTGTTGGTCGCTGGATGGGACCGGCAGAATACGAAAAAATGGTTTCCACAGGTAAGGTTGTGCAAAGCACAACGGGAACAACCCATGTAGCATCACCTGCAAATATTGATGCGTTTGGAAAACAAGCTAAACCGGGTACTATGTACGTTGAATTCGAAGTGCCTGAACGATCTTTAATCAAGACCAACGAAGGTTGGGCCAAAATAGTTGGTCCTGACTCGTTGGAGGGGAGATTAGCCAAACGTAAGGGGCTACCAGTACCAGAAATGCCGACTGTGAAAAACATTGAGGTTAAGGCTCATAAAACAGAATCAGGAATTTCAACATGCTCAAAAAAATAAGTGATTGGATCTTATCTAATAGCCATTATGAAGTTAAGTACAATGCTAATGATTTTACAGATAGTCTGGTTGTTGATATAGATGATGATACGAAGATTGCGCGTTTTACGGTGTGGGATGATGCATCTTGTATGTTGGAGATCATTGATGTTGAAACCGGGAACTATATAATTAATGAACGAAGAGAATTATCAGGCGAGGAAACTGTAATAGAAGCATTTAAAGAGTTTGTATCGTTGCTTAGAACTTAATTATAAAGATTATTGATCTGAGTTTGATTTACTAATTTTAAATGCTCGTCTTTATGCAATGATGGCTTTTAAATAACGACCCGGCGAGCCCGCTGGCGGCGCTGGAGCAGGCGGGCGACAGCCGCTCGGCGGATATTTACTGGTATCACACCGATCTGAACAGCGCGCCGCTGGAAGTGACCGACGCGGCGGGCAACTTGTGCTGGTCCGGGCAATACGACACCTTCGGCAAGCTGCAGGGCCAGACGGTGGCCGGCGCGGCGAAGCGGCAGGGCGCGCAGTATCAGCAGCCGCTGCGCTACGCCGGGCAATATCAGGACGACGAAAGCGGCCTGCACTACAACCTGTTCCGCTACTACGAACCCGAGGTGGGGCGTTTCACCACGCAGGATCCGATAGGGTTGCGCGGTGGGTTGAACCTTTATCAGTATGCGCCGAACCCGCTGATGTGGGTGGATCCGCTGGGGTTGAGTGCGTGTGGTGCTGAAAAAAATAAAAAAACCACATACATTGGCACCAGTAGAAGAGATGCCTTTAGACAAGCTAAGCATGATGCAAAAATCAGTAATAACCAACATCCAAAAATAGATCGGGTTGACCTATTGGATGGTAAAGGTAATAAGATACTTGATGCTAATGGAACACCTATACAGGTCAGGAAATATCACTATACAAATAGAGAATGGGTCCCTATTGTAATCCAAGAGCATAGTCTTGGTCATACAAAGGCAACTGCATTACATGGGGTAGAGCCACATTTTAATGTGAGGCCTATCGATAATTTAAATACAGGGAGTGTTCCCGGGACGCATGGCCATTACAATTTTTAATTGGTGATTATATGAATTTATTGGATTTTGTAAGAAGAAACGAGTTTTTAACAAAAGTGTTCCCTAATGGTTTGGAAGAAAGTGTATATATTGGACAGATTGTTTTCGATGTCGAAGGACGTTTGTCAATTAAGATACATACACATCAGAAACCAGCAGTTGATGTGGGTAAGTGGGGGGCTTGGGGAAAGGATTTCAATGTTTTGGTCATAGAGTTAAACGGGACTGGTTGTGATGATATTAATATTGTCAACTGGAAAAAGGCCTCTTATGCAAAACTTAACATTGTATGTGAAAAGGGTAAAAAATTTATTTCACAGCAGGGAGATGATTGGAGTGTGAATATTGAGTTTGATGATTTTATATTCCAAGGATTTAGTAACTATATTGATGGTGATAAAGATTAAATGTAGCTATGGTTGTCTGGTGCTAGTTTATTAAAGTATTTTTATTATAACGAGTTAATTAAATGGATAAAAATAGTTTAAGTTCGGAATATAAAATCAACTTTGGGGTGGCTAATGAGTTTAGAAAGTCGTTAGTTGAGCAGATTGAGAGAATACTTTTAGAAAGTGACGTAACGCTTGGGGTCCCCATTGAAAGCCGGGTAAAAGATCATGATTCTTTATTGGAAAAGTTAGAAAGAAAAGAAATCACCATAAAGAAGATTGCTGATTTAGATGATCTGGTTGGTTTGAGAGTTAAGTAGATGTGGATGATCAATTTTCCATGATGTCAATCTATTCACAAGCTTTTAAAACTGAACGGGAAGTTAAAATAATTGCAGTGAATTATAGTGAAGAACCATTCTCAGTGTTCATCGTCAGCTATAAAGATGGTGACAATGAAAATTCACTGTATTTAGAGCTAAAGAGTTTTTTTGGCTTTTTGATTTCATAGGAAAAACCATGGAATGATTAGGAGTTCAATGTGAGCAAGGAATTAAAGCTTGATGTTATGAATAACAAAAATGACTTGATTGAAGGGACTTTTTGCTACTCGCTTTTTGAGCGGTCGTTCTTTGATGAAAAGCTATTAAGTGACTTAATAAATAATTCAGAGGCGTATTTAAAAGAAAACGAATATGATAAGGATATTTTAAATTTGCTATCATGGATTATCAATGGTGTTGATCAGTGTTTTACATCCCATAATGATAAGAATGACTATTATTCAATTGAAAACTATTCTGTGAGTTTGGAGAAAAAATGGTGGGAAGTGTGGCGACCTGAAATTAATGAAATAGTGAATGGTGATAAAGGTTGTTAGAGTTTTATAACAAATTTGAGCAACATTGAATATGAGGTGTAAGGTAGAGGCTTGAAAAGGAGATATTAGGTTCTTTAAAAATAAAAAAAGGAAGAGTAAAAACATTAGATTGTTAGTTGCATCAAAGGCCGTCTGCTGCAACACCGCGAACCCAATCAGGGTAAACCGGGCGCGCGGCTGGTGTACGATTTGGCGGATAACCTGCTGGGCGAGCGCAGCCCGCAGAGCGACATCGACGCGCACCTGCCGCTGGCGCCGATCGCCGATAACCGCCTGACGCACTGGCAAAAACTGTTTTACCGTTACGACGCCTGGGGCAACCTGATCAGCCGGCGCAACGGCCTGTATGAACAGCACTACCGCTACGACGCCGACAACCGGCTGGTGCAGGCGCATGGCCGCGGCCCGCAGGGCGAGTTCGAAGCGCAGTACCATTACGACGCGCTGGGCTGCCGCAGCCGCAAGGCGGTGCGCTACAAGGGAAAAACCGAACAGACGACCCGTTTCCTGTGGCAGGGCTACCGGTTGCTGCAGGAGCAGCGCGACGACGGCAGCCGCCGCAGCTGGAGCTACGATCCGGCCAGCCCGTGGAGCCCGCTGGCGGCGCTGGAGCAGGCGGGTGACAGCCACTCGGCAGATATTTGAGGTATTCAGAGTCAAGCTTTGATTTACTGGAGGGATACAGTTCAGGAAAAGCAAGGGTTGCGTTAAGTACTTATGATCATGTTTTCGATGTTACGGGTAGTTTTAAAATATTGTATGAATAATGGTGGTATTTTGAGCCGCAGAAAAAGATCGAAACGGTAGGAGGCATACTAAATACCCAATGTCCCATCAATCAGGGTGCGGCACTGCCCGCCGATCCAGGGTTCGCCGTCAATAAAGCGCACGCTCACGCGGCCATCTCGATTCAGTTGGGTGCCCTGGCGCACCTGGTAACCCTGTGCGGTCTGGCCGCCGTCGGGAAAGCGGCTGGCCTTCAATAAGCGCGCCAGGCAGGCGTTGGCGCTGCCGGTCACCGGATCTTCAATCAAGGCGCCGCATTCAACCATAAACGCGCGCATTTCGTAATCAGCCGGTTCGGTTGCGGAGCAGGCGCCATAGATCACCACGCCATCCACATCGCAAGCCGTTTGCAGGCGTTTAATCGTGGCCTGATCCGGCGTCACCGCCAGGCAGGATTGTGCGTCCGGCAGGCGTACCATCAGCCAGCGAATGCCCATCTCGGCAATCACCGGCGGGGGGCTTGCTGCAATCACCGCGGGCCGTAAAGCGGCCATCAGCCGTTCTGTTTCCTCAGCCGCCATTGGGCGGAGCTCAACTTCGGGCGCGGCGAACGCCAATGTGCCTTCCTGCTGGATATTGACCGCCACCAGGCCGACGCCGCATTCCTGCATCACCGTCCCAGGCCGTTTAGGCGTCAAACCGGCTTCCAGCAGGGCGTGGGCGGTGCCCAGCGTCGGGTGGCCGGCGAAGGGCAGCTCTTTTTCGGTGGTGAAAATGCGCACCTTATAATCCGCCGCCGGGTGCGTCGGTTTAAGCACAAAGGTGGTTTCCGAAAGGTTGGTCCAACGGGCCAATGCCAGCATTTGCGCGCTGCTCAGCCCCTCGGCCTCCAGCACCACCGCCACGGGGTTGCCCTGCAGCGGCGTACGGGTAAACACGTCCACCTGTTTGTAGGCGCGGGGTGTCACATCATCACTTCTGAGCATTGGCCATCATCCGTTATCAACAAAACCTGATGATAACGATATTCGCCAATGGCTTCAAAGGGTTGAGCTTTGTTTTGGGATACCCGCCCGTCGCCATTTCAGCCCCGGCTTGGCGAACATCACCAGGTTGCCCAGCAGGATCAGGCACAGGCCCAGCACGGCGTTGAAGTGCCACTGATAGCCTTCGTAGATCGTTGAGATGGTCAGCGCTACCAGCGGGAACAGCAGGGTGCTGTAAGCCGCCGCGCCGGCGCCGATGCGGCCGAGCAGGCTGAAGTAGGCGGCGAAGGCGATCACCGATCCGAAAATCGCCAGGTACAGCAGGGAGCCGATATAGCGGCTGCTGAATTCGATCTGGAACGATGCGCCCTGCGCCAGGGCGATCAGCGCCATCAGCAGCGCGCCGTAGGTCATGGCGTAGGTGTTGGTGGAAAAGATATCCAGCCCGCGGCGCTGATGGCGCGTGCTGATCATGTTGCCCAGCGAGAAGCCGTAGGTGCCGAGCGCGCTCAGGCCGATGCCTTTGAGCAGCTCCGGCGCCATGCGGGTGGCGGCCAGATCTTGCCAAAACAGCGCCACGATGCCGGTCAACCCCAGCAGCGCCGCCGGCAGCAGGTTGGGGCTGGGGCGCTGGCGGAAAAACAGCAGGCTGTTGAGGGCGTTGAACAGCACCGCCATCGAGAAAATCACCGATTCCAGCCCGCTGCTGATGTAGGCGGCCGCGTGGTAGAAGCAGAAGAAGTTGAAGCCGAACACGCAGCAGCCCTGCAGCACGCAGAACAGATGATCGCGCGGAGCAAGGCGGCGCAGGCGGCGCGTTAGCAGCAGCACGGCGAACATCACCGCGGCGGAAATGGCGAAGCGGTAAGCGATCGAGACGGGAATGGCCACCGGGCCTTCCTGTTGCAGGGTGATCGCAATCCAGGTGGTGCCCCAAATCAGCACCACGGCGAGGTACAACAGCGCATTCATTCTATTTGTTACTCCGAAAAAACCGATGGCGCAGTATCCGCTTTGGCGCGCGGCGGCGCTTGCAGCGCTTTGCGCCCAGTTGCATATTCTTGCGCTTTTTTTGCCAAAAGCGCGGGGCGGCGGCTGGTATGCGGCGGCGCCACTCTTTACACTGTCGGCATGTCGAACAACGGGGCCGGCGATGTCCAACTATCAGGCGTTTGAAACACTGCGTGAGCACAAGGCGCGGCTGCACGGCAGCGTGCTGCTGGGCACCGGCGTGGAGCTGGCCGCCTGGTCCAACTGCAACGATCGCGTCACGCAGGAAAGCGCCGATCACCATACCCTGAGCCTGTACGTCGCCGACGGCTATGAGTGCTACCAGCAGGTGCCGGGCGGCTGGCGCAACGGCGGCGGGCCGGATCGGTTCTGCATCATGCCGCGCCAATACGCCTCCACCTGGGACGTGCGCAGCGATCTGTCGTTCGTGCACCTGTATTGCACCGACGGGCATCTGCGGCAGCTGGCGGAGCAGACCTGGGATCGCAGCCCGGCGGCGATCAACGTAGAGCCGCGCAGCTTCGGCGAAGATCCGCAGATCACGCTGCTGTATCGCCAGTTTTTGCTCAACTGCGACTGGCGCGACAGCGCCAACCTGCTGGCGCTCAGCAGCGCGTCTAACCTGCTGATGTCACACCTGATCCAGCGTTACAGTCAGCTGCAGTGGAAGCTGCCGCAGGCGCGCGGCGGCCTGGCGCCTGCGGTGGCCAGGCGGGTGCGGGAATATATCGAAAACCACCTCGATCGGCCTTTGCTGTTGGCGGATCTGGCGGCGCAGGCCGGGTTGAGCGAATACCATTTCGCCCGCATGTTCAAGCACGCCACCGGGCTGGCGCCGCACCAGTTTGTGATGCGCGCCCGGCTGCAGCGGGCGGAACGGCTGCTGCGGCACAGCCAACAGCCGATCACCGAGATCGCGCTGGCGTGCGGCTTCAGCTCCGCCAGCCATTTCAGCAACCGCTTCAAGGCGGCCTATGGATTTGCTCCGCTGCAGGTGCGGCAGGGGCGCTAACCGGGAGGGAGTGCAGCATGGATCAACAGTTTGCCGGGCTGGGCGTGTTGTTTGTCGCCGGATTTGGGCCCATTACGCGTGAGAGCGACGAGAGCAAGGCGTTTTATGTCGAGGTGCTGGGGCTGCCGCTCAAGCCGATGCCGGGCAACGAAACCTATCTGCTGTCGGAGCAGGGCGCGCTGGATGGCGTGAAGCATTTCGCCCTGTGGCCGCTGGCGCAGGCGGCGCAGTCCTGCTTTGGCGACGATCGCTGGCCGGCGGATCTCGCGGTGCCGCAGGCGTGGATCGAGTTCGACGTGGCCGACATGGCGGCCGCCACCCAGGGGCTGGTCGATCGCGGTTATCGGCTGTTGGTCGCCAACCGCGAAGAGCCGTGGGGGCAGAGCGTTACCCGTTTGCTCAGCCCGGAAGGGTTGCTGGTCGGCGTCACCTATACGCCCTGGCTGCGTTAAACGCCACGCCGTTCGCCGCCGCCTTTCGGGGGTGGGCGGCTTAAGAACAAATACGCATTAGCTTAAAGCGATCTGCGCTATAGGCCCATCAAATCTCCGAGCAGTTTCCCTTCCTGAAAGCAGAAATTCCGTTCATTGCGTAAAAACCAATGGCCAGAACGCGCTATTGCCATGCCATTCCGCGGCGATTTTTCGCCGTCTTTTTTCGCCGCCAGGTGCCTGATAGGAATAGAGATTATTCTTATATTTCTGGCCATCGCCAAGTGATGATAATGATTCTCGTTTTCAACCACGGAAAGGAGAAGGAACGATGAAAACAGTGAAGAGAACGGGCATCGCGCTGGCGATAGCCCTGACTTTCCCCCTCGCATTACCCGCCGCTACGGCGGCGCAACCCTCCCTGACAAACAGTAAGGCGGCAACGATGACGGAAAAACACGGGCAGTTCATTGCGGTCGGTAAAGTGGTGCAGGTGACCTTCGGCGATTTCGCCTTCAAGCTGGATTTTACCGATGACAAGACCATGACCTTCACCGGTATCGGCGAGGCGTCGCAGGGCATCACCGACACCGTGCAGTACACCGCGGTGGAGATCCGGCCAAAGGTCTATATGGTCTATTGGCACGAACCGCAGTCCGGCGACAACGTGACGCATATCGAGGACTTTGAGCGCGGCGAGGTGTACACCAACATCGCCGCCAAGGACGGCAGCTTCACCCATCTGAAAGGGCAGCTGAAAATCGTAGGTCACTCAGGAAAATAAGGAGCAGTTATGAAAAAGGCATTGATCACCTGTGCGATCGTCGGCGGCTTGCTGGCGAGTTACCCGGCGCTGTCAACGGATCAGGCGGCGTCTGACAAATCGGCCGGCAAAGGCGGTTATCATCATGCCCAGCAGAAGCTGAAGGTGGTGGAAGATCTGTACGCGGGCTTCTTCAACCGCCACGACATCGGCGTGGCGCAGAGGCTGATTGTGGAAAACTACAAGCAGCATAACCCGTTCGTCGGCGATGGCATCAAGCCGTTCCTGGATTTCTTCAGCCAGACCTTTAAAGACAATCCGCAGTACAGCGCCAAAATATACCGCAGCGCGGTCAACGGCGATTTAGTCTATGTTCACGTCAAATACCAAAATAACCCGCAGGATCGCGGCACCGCCAGCGTGGATATTTACCGGGTGAACGATCAGGGGAAAATCACCGAGCATTGGGACGTCAATCAGGATGTGCCGGAAAAATCGGCCAACGACAATACCATGTTCTGATCCGCAAGGGCCGCTGCGGCGGCCCTCAACACGCCCGCAACACTTTATTTACTTACATAAATATTAAATGACCGCCGAGTCGAGTAGGCTACGGCCGCCTTTGGCAGTGGTGGCACGGTTGATGGGCGTCATTGTCCCACCACTGCTTGAGGCGTTTCCCCGCATTCCCCGTTATCCCGCGCGTTGATTCTCCACTTTTTTGAACTGATGGCGCAGCTGCAGCGCATTGCAAAGCACCAACACCGCCGTCACCGCGAACACCCAGCGGAACCCCATCATCGCCGAAATGCCCGACCCCAGCAGCGGGCCAACTACGTTGCCCAGGTACATAAAGGATTGGTTATAGCCGAAGATGCGCCCGGTCACCTGATCGGAGGAATACTTCAGCAGCAGCGCCTGCACCGCCGGCATCAGCGCGCCGTCGGCGAAGCCGAGCAGGAAGCGCAGAATGCCCAGCTGCAGCGGCGTATTGACCCAGGCCATCACGGCGAACAGCCCGGTGGTGAACAGCAGCGCGGCGATCAGGATGCGCGCGGTGCCGATGCGATCGCCGAGCCGCCCGAGGCGCGGCGCCGAGATCAGCGCTGCAATGCCGGGCACGGCGGCGATCATGCCGCTGACAAAGGCGATATTGCCGACGTCGCCGGACAGCTCGCGGATGAACAACGTCAGGATCGGGCTGATGGACGAGTTGGCCAGCTGGATCATCAGGGTGCAAACGAACAGGGTGAGGATCAGCGTCGGATAGGGCAGCGAACGGAACACCGCCTTGCCGCTCAGCTGATCCGCTTTTTTCACCGTGATGCGCCGCTCTTTAATCAGAAACAGCGTCACCAGGAAGCTGACGAACATCAGCCCGGCGGTGACGAAAAACACTACCCGCAGCCCCAGATGGTCGGCCATCAACCCGCCCAGCAGCGGCCCGGCGATCACGCCGGAGATCTGCCCGGTAGAAAGCGTGCCCAGCGCCCAGCCGCTTTTATCGCGCGGCACCTGCGAGGCGACCAGCGCCATGGCGTTGGGAATATAGCCGGACGTCAGCCCCATCAGGGCGCGCAGTGCGAACAGCTGCCAGACGTTGGTGGCCAGCCCCTGCAGCGCGATGACGATCGCCATGCCCAGCGAGGCGCGCAGCAGCATCAGTTTGCGGCCTTTGCGGTCGGCCAGGCTGCCCCACAGCGGCGACACCACCGCCGAGACCAAAAAGGTGCCGCTGAACACCAGCCCGGACCACAGGCTGAGGGATTGGTGATCGCTGACGCCGAGCTGTTCGACGTACAGCGGCAGAAAAGGGAGGATTTGGCTCATCGCCAGCCCGGTGAAGAAACACCCGAGCCAGACCGAGATCAGATTGACTTTCCACGCTTCCATCGGCTTACCGTACCACGTTGAATAAGGAGGGATTTATTGAGCAAAATAATAATAACACTGCAAATTAATCGGCGAGAGGCAATGCGTGAGCAAACGTAACCCTGCCGACGCAGTGTCTTTTTGCTATATATTAATAGCTATATTATCATAGGTAATTGGGTTAAGCCAGAGCCGCGCGATCCGGCGGTGTGAAAGCAGAGATAAACTGAACGCTAGATTGATGCCAATGAAAAAAGATCATCCTGAAGACGTGACGCTGCTGCGCACGCAGTTAATGTCGCTGGTGCGCCGTTTACGGCGCGAATCGCGCAGCGACGAAAAATCCTGGGCCCAGCTGATGCTGTTGGGGGCTATCGATCGCCACGGCGGCGAGGCGACGCCGTCGCTGCTGGCGGAATCGGAGCGCATGCGTTCCTCTAACCTGGCGGCCGCCTTGCGTGAGCTGGAGGCCGATGGGCTGCTGGTGCGCACGCCGGATGCCGAAGACAAACGCCGGGTGCGGGTGCGCCTGACGCCCGCCGGGCTGGGCCTGCTGCAGCAAAGCCGCAGCCGGCGCGAGGCGTGGCTGCTGGCGGCGATGGAGAGCTGTTTAACGGAGCAGGAGCAGGCGCTGTTGATTGAGGCGGGGGCCTTGATGGCGCGGCTGGCGGCGGCGCCGTCAGCGGAAACGGAATAATCGGCGGGGCGGCCGGTGCGCCGCCCCCGCGACGAGGTTACGGCATCGGCCAATCGACCGGCATGGTGCTGACCACGTCCACATAGCGATCCCAGGCCGATGACCAGAATTGGGTGAAAGCTTCCAGGGTGAGGTGGATGCCCATCAGGCCCATCACGAACCAGCAGGCGGTAAACAGGCCCAGGCTGCTGAACATGAACGCCATGCCGTTACGGCTGGTCTTACGGCAAACGACGTTTAACTGGCTGGCGAAGAACATCATCACGGCGCTCAGCAACTCCCAGCGCATCATGACTAAACCGGTGGCAATGGTACTCATCGAACTCGATCCTATGTAACAAAAAGCCGCATCCGGCAGGGCGCCGACAGGGAAATGCGGGGGAATATCGGGAATAGTGTGATTAAGATCACATTGTAGCATTGGGGCGAACGGCGGCTCAATGAGAAGCGCGGTGAAAAAAACGCCGCCGGTAACATTCCAATATGCTGAAACAGTTATGCCATTTCATTAGCAACCTTTTCATGGGGTGGTGCGCCCGATAACGCTATGCTTGCCGGCTTTTCAGTTCCCTGATTTTGCGGGGAAATGTGACGCAAAAGGTATCGGCACCGCATGGCCCTGTTAAAAGAAACAATTCGCGACCACTCTGCGGAAGAGAGGTTGTTTATCCGCCGGGCAGGCGTGGCGCTGGCGCTGGTGGTGGTCTGTTTCGGCGCGCTGATCGTCAACCTCTACCGGCTGCAAATCCGCCAGCACGGCTTTTACCAGACGCGCTCCAACCAGAACGACATCAAAATGCTGCCGATCGCCCCCAGCCGGGGGCTGATCTTCGATCGCAACGGCACGCCTTTGGTGCGAAACGTGACACTGTATCGTATCGAGATCACGCCCAGCAAAATCAGCGACATGGCGGCACTGCTGCAGGCGCTGACGCCGATCGTCGACCTGACGCCGGAAGACATCAGCGCGTTTCGCGACGACATGCACCACAACAGCCGCTACAAACCGGTGACGCTCAAAGCCGGGCTGAGCGACACCGAGGTGGCGCGCTTTGCCGTCAATCAATACCGTTTCGACGGAGTGACGATCGATACCTATCAACAGCGTGAATATCCTTACGGCGCCCAGCTGGCGCACGTGCTGGGCTATGTGTCGAAGATCAACGACAGCGATCTCAAACGCCTGGACAAGGCCGGGCTGAGCGAGAACTATGCCGCCGACCGCAACATCGGCAAACAGGGCATCGAGGCCTATTACGAGGCCGAACTGCACGGCACCACCGGCTATCAGGAGGTGGAGGTGGATAATCACGGTCGCGTGATCCGCCTGCTGAAGGAGCAGCCGCCGAAGGCCGGCAAGAACATCTACCTGACGCTGGATCTGCCGCTGCAGCAGTACATTGAATCGGTGCTGAAGGGGCAGCGCGCCGCGGTGGTGGTGGAAGATCCGCGCGACGGCGGCATCCTGGCGATGGTTTCCAGCCCCAGCTACGATCCCAATCCTTTCGTCAAAGGCATCGGCTATCAGGCCTATAAGGCGCTGCTGACCAACCCGGATTTGCCGCTGATCAACCGCGTCACCCAGGGCTTATACCCGCCGGCGTCGACGGTGAAGCCCTACATGGCCGTTTCGGCGCTGTTCGCCGGGGTGATCACGCCCACCACCACCTTTTTCGGCGCGCCGACCTGGACGCTGCCCGGCACCGAGCGCCGCTACCGCGACTGGCTGAAAACCGGCCACGGCATGCTCAACGTCACCAAAGCGATCGAGGAATCCGCTGACACCTTCTTTTATCAGGTGGCGTATGAGATGGGCATCGATCGTATCCACCACTGGCTGAGCCAGTTCGGCTACGGCCAGTCCACCGGCATCGATCTGAACGAAGAGTACCGCGGCGTGCTGCCGAGCCGCGACTGGAAGCTGAAGGTGCACAAAAAAGGCTGGTATCAGGGGGATACGGTTTCGGTGGGCATCGGCCAGGGGTATTGGGTGGCGACGCCGATCCAGATGGTGAAAGCGCTGACCACGCTGATCAACAACGGCCAGGTGAAAACGCCGCACCTGCTGTATTCGCTGCAGCAGGGCAACCGGGTGACGCGCTACCCGCCGCCGGCGAAAACGGCGCAGATCGGCGATCCCCATTCGCCTTACTGGGGCATCGTGCGCAATGGCATGTACGGCATGGCCAATCTGCCGAACGGCACCGGGTACAAGCTGTTCCACACCGCGCCGTATCAGATCGCCGCCAAATCCGGCACTTCTCAGGTATTCAGCCTGAAGCAAAACCAGACCTACAACGCCAAAATGATCCCGGTGCGGCTGCGCGATCACATCTTCTATACGCTGTTCGCGCCTTACAAAAACCCACGGGTGGCGATGGCGCTGATCCTGGAAAACGGCGGTGGTAACGGCGTGGTGGCGGGGCCGACTGCCCGCGCCATCCTCGACCATATTTTTGACCCGGCCAACGCGCCGCAGCCCGGCGATGCGAGGCAAAGTAAACCGCAGTTAAACGACAGTGCCGATGTGCAACGGTGAGGCGGTTTGTTTTTACTTTCTTACAAACTGCAATCTCCTGACCATTTCCGGCAAGGTAGACTGAAATAACACCATAAACCGAATAAAAACGCAGGGTTAACACAACAGTGGCGCCATCGACCAAAAAAAGCGGTAAAACCTATTCCACAGTTCGTTTCGGCTGGATTTGCGCCGGCATGCTGGTCTGTTTTTTTCTGTTGGCGTTCAGGGTCGGTTACCTGCAGCTGCTGGAGCACCAGCAGCTGGCGGATCAGGCCGACCAGCGTTCGATCCGCACCCAGGTGGTGCCGACCAACCGCGCCATGATCACCGATCGCAACGATGAGGCGCTGGCGGTCAGCGTGTCGTCCAAAGACATCGTGCTGGATCCGAAGCATATTCTCGATTCCCAGACCGACACCGGCAACGAGCGCTGGCAGAGCATGGCCAACGTGCTGAAGATCCCGCTGGCGGACGTGCAGCATCTGATCCAGAGCAACGCGCACAAGCGTTTCGTCTATCTGGCGCGCAAGGTGGAGGACGACAACGCCGCCTACATCAGCAAACTGCACCTGACCGGCGTCAGCACCGAGCAGGATTTCAGCCGCTTTTATCCGATGGGCCAGGACGCCGCCGGGCTGATCGGCATCGTCGGCCAGGACAACCAGGGGCTGGAGGGCATCGAGCTGGGCTTCAACCCGCTGTTGCAGGGCAAAAACGGCCTGCGGGTCTATCAGAAGGACGGCAGCGGCGCGGTGATCGGCGTGCTTAAAAGCGTGGATCCGGTGCCGCCGCCGAACGTGACGCTCAGCATCGACAAATTTATCCAGTACGTACTCTATGCGCAGATCCGCGACGGCGTGGTGGCCAACCAGGCCGACTCCGGCTGTGCGGTGCTGGTCAAGATCGACACCGGCGAGATCCTCGGCATGGCCAGCTACCCGTCGTTCAACCCCAACAACTATGCCGGCACCCCGGCGAAAGACATTCGCAACGTGTGCAGCAGCGACAGCTTCGAGCCGGGCTCGACGGTGAAACCGGTGGTGGTGATGGTGGGGCTGGAGCATAAGCTGATCCGGCCGGATACGGTGCTGGACACCACGCCGTATCGGGTGAACGGTCACCTGATCAAAGACGTCGGCCACTGGTCGAAGTTGACCATCACCGGCGTGCTGCAAAAATCGAGCGACATCGCGGTATCGCACATAGCACTGGCGCTGCCGGCCACGGTGCTGCCGGCGGTCTACCGCAGCTTTGGCCTGGGGCGGCCGACCGAGCTCGGCATCGGCAACGAGAGCAGCGGCTATCTGCCGCAGCATCGCGAACGCTGGGCCGATATCGAACGCGCTACCTTCTCCTTCGGCTATGGGCTGCGCGTGACGCCGCTGCAGATGGCGCGTGAGTACGCCGCGATCGGTTCCTTCGGCATTTATCGGCCGCTGTCGATCACCAAGGTGACGCCGCCGGTGATGGGGCAACGCATTTTGCCGGCGGATACGGTACGCTCCGTGGTGCATATGATGGAGAGCGACGCCTTGCCGGGCGGCAGCGGGGTGAGCGCCGCGGTGCCGGGCTACCGGCTGGCGATCAAAACCGGTACCGCCGAGAAAATGGGCCCGAGCGGCAAATACGACGGCGGCTACATCAACTACACCGCCGGCGTGGCGCCGGCCAGCGATCCGCAGGTGGCGCTGGTGGTGATGGTCAACAACCCGAAAGCCGGCAAGCACTTCGGCGGTTCGGTGGCCGGGCCGGTGTTCGGCAAGATCATGGCCCAGGTGCTGGAGCACATGAATATTCTGCCGGACGCCCAGCCGCTTAACGTGGTGTCGTCGGTCAAGGGGTAACCGAGGGCGAGCGAGATTCCTGCAGGCGCTTCAGCGCCTGCAGATCGGCGTTCACCAGCCCGGCGTCGCGGGCGAACAGCGCGTCGACCATGCCCGGCTGGCGGCAATGCTTCAGTGTAGATCCCGCCGCGTTCAGAAGTAGTAACCGATGTTTACGTTGGTGCGAAAATACCATTTATTGCTGCCGGAGGATTGGGTGCCGGTCCAGCCGGTGGCGTTTTCCACGCCGCCCCACGGGTTGGCGTTCTGCGCCCAGGTCAGATCCACCCACAGCATCACCGGCATGGCGAACACCTGCACCCCCAGCGTGTTCATTTTGGAATCTGAGCCGCCGTGCCTGTCTTTCCAGAGCACGCTGTAGTCGTTGTAGAACCGCAGCTTTTTCACCGGCCCCCAGGGCACGTCGACGTCGCGCGCCAGGTTGATGGCGGCGGTGGTGGCCTGCGACGGGATCAGATAGGCCGGCGTCAGGCCGTTGCCCCCCATCAGGATCACCGAATTGTTGGCCCCGGCCGGGCCTTTGGCGTCGTAACCGTAGCGGATCACCTGGCCGGACAGATGCCAGGGATTGTAATTCACCAGCGTATGCAGGCCCGCCGCCCAGAAGCTGCCGTTATCGCCGGTCGCCTGGTTATAGAGCCGCGAGGCCGCCAGCGAACCGCCAAGCTCATTGTCCCAGCCGCCCTGATGGAAAGCGCGCGTCAGCCGCAGGTTTACCTGATCGCGTTTTTCGTTGCGCTGCAGGTGCTGTGACGCATAGTTGGTGTTTTTCAGATCGTCGTAGCTGGCGACGTCGGGGGCGTAACGCACGCCGGTCGGCATCATGCGCGGGTAGTAGGCGGCGTCGAAGGCCCAATCGTCATGCTGATATTGGTATTTGGCGCCCAGCCCGGTGTTGACGCCAAAGCCGAGGTAAAACGGAATGCCGTACGACCAGCCGAACTGCGGGTAGGGCATCAGGCCGAACGGTTTGAACGGCGCGCCAAGCTGCACGGCGGAACGTTCAGACAGGTGGTAACCGACATAGGCGCGGTCGATGGCGTATTTGCGCCGATCCTGAAACCAGAATCCGCTATCGAAAAACGCGTCGTTTATCTGGCCGGCGGCATCGATGCGAAAGGCGTCAAAGCGTAAATGCGGCGGATTCCGATAATTGCTGCTGTGCCAGTCTTCATAGCGATAATTGGCGCGCAGCGCGCCGCCGATATCAATATTCTTTTTATTATCCTCGCTTTGCCAATGAATATGCGGCAATGCCGGACGGCTTTTTTTTACCGGTGCCGCGGTGGCGGCAGCGTCGTTGGGCAATGCGGCGGTGGCCGCATAACTCACTGGTGAAACAAGAAAAAAACAAAGCGTGATCGTGCGCATGCCTGGCCCCTGATGAAAGTAGACTGTTTATTAAGGCGAGCGAGTTTCACCTGTGAACAGGGCATTTACGCTCATTGGTTTTATATTTGAGACGATTTTATTGTGCGTTTCATATATTAAATTCCGCGTCGGTTAATATATGAAACTTTGTTTCTTGTTTAATGGGAAAACTATAAATCCGGTATTAAACAAGTCAAGAAATAAAAATGAGAGTTGACGGGCAATACCGATTATTGGGGCGCCTTGGTCTGCGGGGGCGACGCAAAGCAGGCTGAAATATTAGTGTCATCAATGCCCGTTAGACTCGCGGCATCCTGGTATTACTGACTAAAAATCATGAACATAAAACTGACACTGGGCCGCAGGGTAAAATCTGCGGCAGCGCTGCCGCGCGCGTTTGGCTTCGGCAAGAGCATGGGCTTATTAAGCGGCGTAATTTGCGTTATCGCGCTATTTTCTCTGCTGCAATTGTTTTCCACCGTATTTATTTCCAATATTCTGCGCGACGCCAAGGTTAACCTGGTGACGGGCGACGCCTTGCATCGCCAGCAGGCGACGATGGATCGCGCCAGACTGTCGCTGCTGACGGCCAGCGACACCCTGAACCGTGCGGGCATCTATTATCTGCAGGACAAAGCCACCGGCTCCGACGGCAGCTGGCACAGCCTGCTGGATGAGTCGTTGGCGGCGCTGCAGGCTTCAGAGCAGGCCTTTGCCCGGTTCGAGCGCTTGCGCGCGGATGCGCCGGAAGCGCCGGGTGCCCTGCAAGACAGCTATCGCCTGTTCTATGACGGCCTGAAAGAGCAGGCGCAAGGATTGCAGGGCAACAGCATCGATGCGTTTTTCGCCGTGCCGATCCAGGCGTTTCAGGCGGATTTCAACGAGAAGTATCTCGCTTACCAGGCGCTGAATGAACGGCGTGGCGATGACGTCAACGTGCGGCAGTTGGCGGCGCTGGAGCAGGCCAGAACCTTTGCGCTCGGCGCGTTGGCCGCGCTGGCGCTGATCGCCGTGGGCGTTTGGTTCGGCGTCTCTCGCTGGGTGATCGCACCGCTGCGGCAGGCGATCGCGCACCTCAACGTACTGGCCGCCGGCGATCTTTCGCGGCCGCTGCCGCCTGGGCGCGCGTTCAACCGTGAGATGCGTCAGCTGCAGACCAGCATTGGCCATATGCAGGGCGGCCTGCAGCGCCTGGTGAGCGAGGTGCGCGATGCGGCGGGCGGGATCCTGAATGGCGTCGGGCGGCTGGCGGACGGCAATCGACAGTTGACGACGCAGTCGGCGAAGCAGGACGGCGAATTGCAGTTGGCGACCGAGCACGTGCGGCAACTGGCGGCGCGGGTGGAAGAAAACGGCCAATATGCGCAGCAGGCCAGCCAACGAACCGAACAGGCCCGGCAGTGCGCCGGCGCCGGTGAGCGGATGATGCAAACCGTCAATGTTTCGATGCAAGGGATCGTCAACCAATCGGCCGAGATGCGCGGCATCGTCGCGCTGATCGACAGCGTGGCATTCCAGACCAATATTCTGGCGCTGAATGCGGCGATCGAGGCCGCGCACGCCGGGGGTCACGGCCGCGGCTTTGCCATCGTGGCCAAAGAGGTGGGCCTGTTGGCGCAAAAGAGCAGCCATTCGACACGCGATATTCAGCAGTTGATCAACCGTTCCCTGCAGCAAATCGATCAAGGCTCGCAGGCGGTCGATCTACTGACGGGCAACCTGCGCCAAATTATCGATCTGGTGAACAAATGCAGTGCGCTGATGGGGGACATTTCCCTGGCGTCGCTCAATCAGGGGGAGAGCATTCAGGACGTGACGGCGCGCATCGCGGCGCTGAATCAGGTGGCGCAGCAAACCGGCACGGTGGTGAACGCGGTGACCGAGGCTTCGCAGCGGTTACAGAGCGAGTCGGAACGGTTAGAAAAAGCGATGGCGCGTTTCAGGCTGCCGGCGCAATAAATACTTCCGATGCAGGTTAATGAATAATAAAGCTGCGCTTAACGTTATTTATTATTTTCGTGCTCTGAGAAAGTTCAGCGGTTAAATAAAAGAACAGGCCGGCGCTTATGGGTTAAAAAAGCGCCGGCCTGCAGAGATTATTTTAACCGGATGATTAACGGCTGGTCTGGTGGCCGATAATGCCGCCCAGCGCTGCGCCGCCCAGGGTGCCCAGCGTACTGCCGTCGGTCAGCACCGCGCCGCCGACGGCGCCCACGCCCGCGCCGATCGCCGTGTTGCGATCGCGATTGGACATATGCCCGCATGCGGTAACGGAAAGCGTTGCCATGACCACCACCAACACACCTGCGGCACGTTTAATATTCATAATGAGTTCCTGGTAAATTGGCTGATTAATGGATTAAAAATAATCCGATTAACCTGCCGGTAGAAGTTGAGATGAATGTATTCCTCCGTAAGAAAATCGAACAGGTAAAAATTCTTAATTTTGCGGCGCTGAAAAGCGATTGCTCGCCGAATGCGCGGCCGCGGGTAAAATCGTGGGTCTATACTGGAAAGACGCCTCGCGGGGTGCGGGGCGCACACTCTGGAGGCCGCCATGTCCGATCTCGTTTCCGCATCCGGCAAACCGGTGAAAATCCCCGGCCCGGACCACCCGATCACCTTGACCCGTCATCCGACGCGGGTCGTGGTGCGTGCCGGCGGTCAGACCCTGGCCGACAGCCACAACGCGCTCATTCTGCAGGAAGCCAGCTATCCGCCGGTGTTTTACTTTCCGCGTGAGGACGTGAATATGGCGCTGTTGCAGAAAAACGAGCACGTCAGCTACTGCCCTTATAAGGGCGACTGCAGTTATTTCTCCCTGGCGCTTAACGGCGGGCAGGGCACCAATACGGCCTGGAGCTATGAAATGCCCTACAACGCCGTGGTGGCGATCAAGGGTCATTTGGCATTTTATCCCGACAAAGTGGCGGAAATCCGTGCCGAAGCCTGAGCCCCGCCGCATCCGGGCGTGGGCAGGTTGACATTCTTCTTATCCCTACTCATTATGTGTATTACCGGAAATTGATACGTTTTCCTTATGTTTTAGTCCGACATAAACGAAACTCTGAGCAGGTGCCAAGGTGTCTACCTCTACGCGATTTGCCGTTGCCATCCATATTCTGACCAATATCACGCTGTGCCGTGGCCAGACGGTGCGTTCCGAAGATATCGCGCGCAGCGTCAACACCAACCCGACGGTGGTGCGGCGCATCCTCGGCGCGCTGGCGGAGGCGGGGCTGACCTATTCACAGATGGGGCAAGGCGGCGGGGCGCTGCTGGCGCGGCCGGCGGAAGCGATCTCGTTGCTGGACGTGTATCGCGCGGTGGAAGATCAACCGTATTTCATGCTGCACCGTACCCGGCCTAACGATGCGTGCTATATCGGCCACGCCATTACCCCGGTGCTGGAGCAAGAGTTTGCGCGCGTCGGTCTCGCGCTGGAAGCCAGCCTGGCGCAAACCAGCATCGCCGAAATGGCCGGGCAGGTCGAGCGGCGCGCAGGCTATCCTTTTGCCCCTTGTTCGCCGCAATATCAAGCGGATACGCAATAAAAACCCGCGCAAATTCCTTCTTCGCGCAGAGCATTTTTTGCATTGCGTTAATGTAATTGTGTAAGTTACATTAGCTCGCATCAAGTGTGATGTAGCTCACGTTTTAGACTGCCTCCCCACGATACTCAACCGATTGGCCGGAAACCTTTTCTTCCGGCACAGATTCGCTGTGCTTATAAACCAGGAGAGAACGATGTTAGAAATGATTGAAAGCTTGGCCACCGTGGTGGTCCTGGTGCCGGTAATGGTGGCCGTTTTGCTCGGCGCGATTTACGGCCTGGGTGAAGTGTTCAACGTCTTTTCCGCTATCGGCCGCAAAAAAGGCTGATCGGCACGCCCGGGGGCGGCTCTCGTCCTCCGGCCCCCGCATTTTCCTTCCCATCATTACTCCATCGCGTATGCCGTCTCTAATCCCGAAAAAGCCGGGCGCTCAGCGTATCGATAAACACCCTGAGTTTTGGCGTCAGGTGTTTGCTGGAAGGCCAGAGGACTTTAAAGCTGCCGGTGTGGTGGCAATGTTCAGACAAGATCGATTGCAATCGCCCCTGTTCCCGTGCGCGCTTTACGGCAAAATCCGGCAAACAGGCGATGCCCTGGCCGCTTTCCGCCAGATAAATCAGGGTATCGACGGTATTGCAGACCAGCCGGGTGTTGATCCCCTCGGCGAGCAGCTTTTCCCATCCGGCGATCGGCCAGGGCTCCACTTTGCCGGTCGAGGGAAATTTGTACAGCAGGCAGGCATGGCCTTGCAATTCCGCCGGTTGATGCGGGATCCCCATCTGGCGCAAATAATCCGGCGAGGCCACCAGCTGCAGATGAAACGTGCCCAGCTGGCGGCTCATCAGCCGTGAGTCTTCGGTTTCGCCGACGCGAACCACGGCATCAAAACCTTCTTCGATGACATCGACCCGACGGTCGGAAAAATCGGTTTCCAGCTCAATTTCCGGGTAACGCCGAACAAATTCCGCCAGCACCGGATTCAACAGGCCGCCCACCAGCGGCAAACTGACACGCAGCTTGCCGCGCGGCGCGCTGTGCGTATCGCTGATTTCCCGTTCCGCCGCCGCCAATTCCCCGAGAATGCGCTGACAGCGGTGCAGAAACAGCCGGCCTTCGGCGGTCAGCGTCATGCTGCGCGTGCTGCGGTGAAACAGGCGCACGCCCAGCCGGTTTTCCAGGCGGGCGATGCTTTTCCCCACCGCGGAAGCTGAAATGCCGAGTACGCGCCCGGCCTCAACGAAACTCAGCGTCTCCGCGGCCTGCACAAAGACGCTTACCCCAGACAGATTATCCATTGCTTACCCCATTGCGGACGTGAATGTCCGCTATGAAAGGAAATCTAGCCTGTTTTTCCGTTAATCACCACGCTCTATGCTCGGTGGCGACAGCATGGGCTGACTACCTGGAGCAATAAAGATGAGTGAATACGGATCCTCCACCAACGCGATCGACGGCGCGCTAGAGAAAGCTTTGCGCGAAAAACGCTTGGTTGGCGCGGTCGTTTTGGTGGCGCAGGGCGGTGAGATCGTTTATCGACGCGCGGCGGGCATGGCGGATCGCGAAGCGGGCAAGCCGATGGCGTGCAATACGCTGTTTCGGCTGGCTTCGGTGTCCAAACCGATCGTGTCCACGGCGGCGTTGGCGCTGATGGCGCAAGGCGGCATGCGGTTAGACGATCCGATCACGCGTTGGCTGCCGAATTTTCGCCCGCGGCTGGCGGACGGCACCCAACCGTTGATGACGCTATGGCATTTGATGACCCACACCGCCGGATTAAGCTACCGTTTTTTCCAGCCGGAAGGAGGATTCTACGCCCAGTCGGCGGTCTCCGACGGCATGGATGAAGCGTCTGTCAGCCTGCAGGAAAATGTGCGGCGTATCGCTTCCGCGCCGTTGCTGGCTCCGCCCGGCGCGGCGTGGCGTTATTCCATCGCCACCGATGTGTTGGGCGCGGTTATTGAACAGGCGAGCGGCCTGCCGCTGGCGCAGGCGGTCAAAAAATGGGTGACCGGGCCGCTGGCGATGACGGATACCGATTTTCTGGCGGTGGACGCCGCGCGTTTGGCGGCCGCATACGCCGACCATCCCGGCGAGCCACGCCGCCTGCGCCAGCCGGATCGCTTACCGTTCATCGACGGCAGCGCCGGTTTTCATCTGTCGCCGGCGCGAGCGCTGGATCCGCAGGCGTACGCCTCCGGCGGCGCCGGCATGGTCGGTTCGGCGGAGGATTTCCTGCGCCTGCTGGAAACGTTGCGCCAGGGGGGCGGGCAGGTGCTGCCGGCTGATTGGGTGGCGGCGCTGACCACCAACCAAATCGGCGATCTGCCGATGCCGTTTTGGCCAGGGCGCGGGTTTGGCCTGGGCATCACCGTACTGAAAGACCCCATCGCCGCGCAAACGCCGGAGTCCGTGGGGACCTGGCGAATGGGCGGCACCTATGGCCACTCGTGGTTTGTCGATCCTGCCCGGCAGCTCAGCGTGGTGGCGTTTACCAACACGGCGCTGGAGGGGATGTCCGGCGCCTTTGTCGGCGAGATTTGTCAGGCGGTTTATGCCGCGACGGGAGCGATGTGATGGGCCTGTTGCCACCGATTTTCTTCATCGCGCTGGGGCTGTTCGGCGTTTACTGCATCGAGTTTGGCGTAGTGGGTATCTTGCCGCAGATCATCGCGCGCTATGGCATCTCCACGGCGCAGGCCGGCTGGCTGGTCGGGGTCTTCGCCCTGACCATTGCGCTGTTCGGGCCGCTGTTGGTGCTGCTGGCATCGCGGTTTAATCGCAAACGCATGCTGTTGATCGCGTTGGCCGTGTTTGCGGCAGCCAGCGCGCTGGCCGCTCAGGCGGACAGCTTTGCCATGCTCATGCTGCTGCGCATTTTGCCGGCGTTGTTTCATCCGATCTATTTTTCACTGGCGATGGTGGCGGCCGCGGCGCTTTATCCGCCGCATCTGGCCACCAAAGCAACCGCTTATGCGTTTATCGGCACCAGCATGGGCATGGTGTTGGGGATACCGTTGACGCAATGGATCGCCGGGCAGTTCAGTTACGAGGCGTCGTTCCGATTTTGCGCGCTGGTCAATCTGCTGGCGGCGCTGGGATTGCTGTGGCGCTTGCCTGATGCGGCCGTGCAGCGCCTCAGCTATGGCAAGCAGTTGGCCATCCTGCGCAGCGGCACGCTGTGGCTGAATATCACCACCTGCGTGCTGATCTTTGCCGCCATGTTTGCCGTCTACGCCTACGCGGCCGAGTATCTCAGCCGTGAAATCGGCCTCAGCGGCGGCGCCATCGGCTTGCTTCTGGTGGCGTTCGGTGTGGGCGGTGTCGCGGGCAACCTGTTGGCCGGCAAGTGGTTGAGCCGTCATCGTGCGGTGACGGTGTTGCTGCACCCGATAGCCTTGATGGCGGCCTATGCGCTGCTGTATTGCTACGGCAGCGTGAATATCGGTTCCATGACGGCGCTTTGTCTGTATTGGGGGGCGGCGCACACCAGCGGTTTGATCGTGACGCAGGTCTGGCTGACCTCCGAAGCGCCGCAGGCGCCGGCGTTCGCCACCGGGCTGTATATCGCCTTTATCAATCTGGGCGTGGCGGTGGGGTCGCTGGTGGGCGGTTGGTTTATCGCTGCCTGGGGGCTACAGGGCAGCCTGCTGTGTGGGGCCATGTTTGCCGCACTGGCGGCGATCGCGATCGCCGCCAGGCTGTGGCTGCAACGGCAGGCTACGGTTGCGTTGCGTCAATCATCGCCATCACCTGCCGAAACATCGCGCTTTCCGCATCGGCCAGTTCGTTGACCAGCGTAAAGTGATTGCAGTGGCGATCGGCCAGCAGCTGGACGTCGAGGCCGCGCGCCAGGCAGGCGTCATAATAGGCCTGCGTCTGGTTTTTGAAGCCTTGGGTTTCCCGCTGGCCGACGTCGAGCAGGATCTGCGGCGCATGTTCCTTCGCCGGCAGCAAAAACAGCGGGCTGAGGGCTTGCGCCTGTTCGGGCGTCAGGTGCAGCCAGTCGTTGATATAGATATCGCACAGCGGCCGCAGATCGTAGAGGCCGCTCAGCGCCAGCGCGCCTTTGATCGCGTCGGGCGGCAGGCGATAGCGTTGCTGCCAGCCGTCGGCGATCAGCATGCCGCACAGGTGGCCGCCGGCCGAACTGCCGCTGACGAAAATGCGCGCCGGATCGATGCCGAAGGGCGCCCCGTGATGATAGAGCCAGGCGACGGCGCTGCGCACCTCGTGCACGATCTCCGCCAGCGTCGCCTCCGGCGCCAGCGTGTATTCCAGCGTGGCGACCGCCACGCCGCGGCGGGCAAACGCGGCGGCCATCGAGCAGGCTTCCTCTTTGCGCTGTGAATGCCAGTAGCCGCCATGAATAAAGATCAGCAGCGGGGCGGGCTGCGTGCAGGCCGGGAACAGATCGAGGCGCTCGGCGGCGCTCATGCCGTAGCGCAGATCGTAAATGCCCGGCGTCTGCGCCCTGGCACGCTGGGCCAGCGCGGCGTATTCCGCCATGCAGGCGTCAAAATCTTCCACCGAAGCGCGGGCGTTGTATTGCACGGCGCGCGCGCTCAGGTCTGTAAACGTCAGATCGATGCTCATCACCTCTCCTGATTGTTATGCGTTATGCCCTCATCGTCGTCCCGCAGGCGAAAAGATGTTTGATCTTCGGTGCGCATCATTGCGGCTTCTCTGATGCTGCTTTCTGCTGTATATTGCTGTTTTATGCTTTTTACTGCGGAATAAACCCATGCACAAAGCGGCACGACAGCGCCATTTACTGGATTTGCTCAGCGAACGCGGGCAGGCGGCGGTGGCGGAATTGGCTGGCGCCATCGGCGTTTCGGTCGATACCGTGCGCCGCGATCTGGCCGATCTCGAGCGGCAAGGGTTGGCGCAGAAACATCACGGCGGGGCGATCGCGCTCGAACCGTCCGGCATGCCGCGCCAGGCGCGCGCGGCGCTGTTGCCGCAGGTCAAGCAGCGGCTCGGCCGCGCGGTGGCCGCGCAGATCCCGCCCGGTAGCACCCTGATGCTGGATGCGGGCAGCACGCTGCTGGCGGTGGCGCAGGAACTGCGCGGGCCGGCCACGGTGATCACCGCTTCGCTGGATATCGCGCAGTGCCTGAGCGACAGGCCGGAGATCAACCTGATTCTGCTCGGCGGCCAGTGGGATGCGCGCCAGCGGCTGTTCGCCGGCAGCGCCACCCTGGCGTTGCTGGAACGCTACCGCGCGGATATCGCCTTGCTGGGCGCCTGCGCGGTGCATGCGCAGCTGGGGCTGAGCGCCGGCGCGGAGGCCGATGCAGAGGTCAAACGCGCCATGCTGGCCAACAGCGGCGAGCGCTGGCTGGTGGCCGACCATATGAAGCTGGATCACTGCGAACCGCATCATGTTGCGGATCTGGCGCAGATCCAACGGCTGTTTACCGATCGCCCGTGGGACAACCTGGACGAACAGTCACTGATTGAACTTTGTGTCGTCGCCGACGACCGCTAGAGGAGAACACTGATGAACGATACCGCTCGACCGTTGCAGGTGGCGCTGATTGGCTACGGCTTTGTCGGCAAGGCGTTTCACGCGCCGCTGATTAACGCGGTGCCGGGGCTGGAACTGAGCGTGGTGGCTTCGCGCGATGCCGCCAAGGTGCATGCCGATCTGCCGCACGCGCAGGTGATCGCCGATCCGCTGGAGGCCATCCGCCGGCCGGAGGTGGATTTGGTGGTGATCGCGTCGCCGAATGACACCCATGCGCCGCTGGCGCTGGCCGCGCTGGAGGCGGGCAAGCACGTGGTGGTGGATAAGCCCTTTACGCTGGACTTGGCGCAGGCGCGCACGCTGATTGCGGCGGCGGAAAAACACGATCGCCTGCTGTCGGTGTTCCAGAACCGCCGCTGGGACAGCGACTACCTGGGGGTGAAGCAGGTGATCGAACAGGGGCTGATCGGCAAGGTGACGCACTTTGAGTCGCACATCGATCGTTACCGCCCCGAAGTGCGGGTGCGCTGGCGCGAGCAGAACCTGCCGGGCAGCGGGCTGTGGTTTGATCTGGGGCCGCACATGGTCGATCAGGCGCTGCAGCTGTTCGGTTTGCCGCACAGCGTGCAGGCCAACATCGCCACGCTGCGCCCCAACGCGCAGGTTAACGACTGGGCCCACGTGGTGCTCAACTACCCGACGCACCGCGTGATCCTGCACGGCAGCATGCTGGTGGCGGGCGGCGTGTCGCGCTTTACCGTGCATGGCGAGAAAGGCAGCGTGGTCAAAACGCGCGCCGACGGGCAGGAGAGCCAACTGCTGGCCGGCGTGACGCCGGGCTCGGCGGAGTGGGGCAAAGACGACGACGCGATGAGCCTGTTTATCGGCACGGAGCCGGTGCGCACGCTGCCAACGCCGAATGGCGATCAGCGCCAGTATTACTTCCAGGTACGCGACTCCCTGCGCGGCGCCGGCAGCAATCCGGTTACCGCTGCGCAGGCGCTGGCGGTGATGGCGGTGCTGGAGGCGGCCACCCTGGCGGCGGAAACCGGCGTCACCCAAACCCTGCCGCTCACCGAGGCGGAGAGCGCCGCCTGGTAACGGCTCGCGTCAGATAAGGCGTCAGACGCATGGATACAGTGCATGCCGTGCGTCTTCCGCCATTCCAACCCCTGACATAGGCTAATCCTCAGTCTATGTCAGGAGTGTTTATCATGTTATCCCATCCTTCGCCGCAGGGCGTCCGCGGCATATTGGCCGCACTGTCTCTGAGCATGCTGCTGTCATCGCTCGGCATCAGCATCGCCAACGTCGGGCTGCCGGCGCTCGCCGCCGCGTTCCATGCTTCGTTCCAGGCGGTGCAATGGGTATTGCTCTGTTATTTACTGGCCGTCACCACCTGCATCATTGGCATCGGCCGCCTCGGCGACAGCCTTAATCGCCGCCGCCTGCTGCTGGCGGGCATCGCGCTGTTTACCGCCGCTTCGCTCGCTTGTGCGCTGGCCCCGCAGCTTTGGCTGCTGCTGGCGGCGCGCATGGCGCAGGGGCTGGGGGGCGCGGTCATGATGTCGATCGCCATGGCGCTGGCGGGCGAGGCGCTGGGCACGGATAAAATCGGCCGCGCGATGGGTCTGCTCGGCACGATGTCGGCAGTGGGCACTGCGCTGGGGCCGTCGTTGGGCGGCGCGCTGATCGCCGGTTTCGGCTGGCGGGCGATGTTTCTTATCAATCTGCCGCTGGGGCTGCTGGCGCTGTGGCTTGCCTGGCGATACCTGCCGAATGGGCCGCGCCCGGCAGCGCGCCAGGAACCGTTCGATCGCGCCGGTACGCTGCTGCTGGGCGGCGCATTGCTCTGCTATTCGCTGGCGATGACCCTTGGGCGCGGCAACTTCGGTGCGCTCAACCTGGCGTTGATGCTGGGGGCGCTGTTGGCGGGGGCGCTGTTCATCGGCGTGGAACGCCGCGCCGCATCGCCGCTGTTGGCGCAGGCGATGTTCCGCCATCCGGCCCTGACGGCGGGTCTGGCGGCCAGCGCGCTGGTGATGACGGTCATAACCGCCACGCTGGTGGTCGGGCCGTTCTACCTGTCGCGCGCGCTGGGGCTAAGCGCAGCGCAGGTCGGGCTGGTGATGTCGGCGGGGCCGGCGGTGGCGATCCTGACCGGCATTCCGGCCGGTTATCTGGTGGATCGTTTCGGATCGCAGCGCATTGGCCAGTTTGGGCTGGCGGCGGTGGCCGCCGGGGCGGCGTTGCTGTCGCTGCTTAACCGCTGGGGCGTGCTCGGCTATGTTGGCCCCATCGCGCTGCTGACCGCCGGCTATGCGCTGTTTCAGGTGGCAAACAACACCATGCTGATGAAGGATCTGTTTCCCGAACGGCGCGGGCTGATCGCCGGCATGGTGAACCTGGCGCGCAATCTTGGGGCGATCACTGGCGCTTCGGCGATGGGGGCGCTGTTTTATCTGGCTTCGCAGCGGGTGGCGGGCGCCGCCGCCGCCGCGGCTTACGGCATGCAGGTGACCTACGGCGTGGCGGCGCTGTTGGCGTTGGCGGCGCTGCTCATCGCCTTCGGCGGCCGCCGCCTGATGCTGCGTTACGATTCGCGCTGAACCGCGTAACGTGCTTGCGCGAAGCCGTTGTCCGATGGGGGGGACGGCGATGAATCCGGCCACGTTGGAGGCGATATAAACCGAACATTTCATCAGGCGAGATCGCCCCGGTACACCACATGGACTTTGTTGCCGTCGGGGTCGCGCAGGTAAGCGCCGAAATAGCCCTTGCCGTAATGCGCGCGTTCGCCGGGCTCGCCTTCACCGCTGCCGCCCGCTAGCAGGCCGGCGGCGTAAGCGCGTTTGACCTCCAGCTCATCGGCGGCGAGAAACGCCAGCATGCTGCCGTTGCCGGCGCTGGCAGGTTGCCCGTCAAAGGGTTGGTAAGCATAGAAACGCGGCAGCGTTTGGCCCGGCATCACCCAGCAGCGGGCGGCGGGGCCGCCGTCCGGCGTAACTTCCCGCCGCTGTAACCCCAGCGGCAACAGAATGGCGTCGTAGAAGGCGGCGGCGGCGTCCAGATCGCTGACGCCGACGGTAATATGGCTGAACATGGCGCTTCCTTTCCGAAGAGAGAGTATGAACGCATAAAACAGTAGCAGCGATATTGCCGAATGGACAGACCGCAACGGAGGATTCGGATTAGAGACGCGCGCAGGGGCAAAGCGCGCTTCACGGTGTGCGGGGCAGGCCGCCGCTCAATTGCTTTCGACGCGCGGATTGGCGTGAGTCGGTTGGCTGGGATAGTCCACCTGATGCTTGTGCAGATAATCGCGGATCAGCTGGCGCACCACCTGGGAAGGGGTGACGTCCTGCTGCAGGCACAGTTCCTCCAGGGCTTTCTTCTTGTCCGGGTCAATCAGCACCGTTAGCCGCGCCGTTTTCTTTTCCATCAGGATCCTCCAGAGAATGATAACTGAATGATAATACCATGTGGGCGAAGCGGCCAGCCAGACCGCGTCGCCGCCCGTCTTTAGCGGAAATGCAACCGCTCTATTTTGCGTGACAGGTAGCCGAGTTCGCAGTTGAACAGCTCGCCGCTGCCGGCGGCCAGGCTGCGCAGCGCGCTCAGCGGCAGCGTCACCTGGGCCGGCGTGGCGTAAATGATCACGTTGCCGCTGGGGGCGACGCAAAACAGTACGGTGCCGAATATTCGCTGCAGGCTGTGGTACAGCAGGCTGTTTTCGTCAGGCAGATCGTGGTAATTGAGCACCAGCCAGCCCCCGTCGTTCAGCCGCGCGGCGCAGTTTTCCAGGAAGGTCTGGGTGCCTTGCTGCGGATCCATGGCGAACGCCGAATAGAGATCGGAGAAGATCAGATCGTAGCGCGTCTCGACGGGCGGGCGCACGAAGTCCATGGCGTCGGCGGTGCGCAGGCTGATGGTGTCGGTGGCCGGCAGCGTAAAATAGCGGCGCGCGACGGCGATCACCGCAGCGCGCAGCTCGACGACGTCGAGGCGCATCGCCGGATCGAGCGCGTGCAGCGCGCGCAGCAGGCTGCCGCCGCCCAACCCCAAAATCAACGCCGAGCTCGGCGGTTGCCAGGCCACCGCCATCAGCATCGCTTTGATGTAGTTGTGGATCGGCTGCGCGGGGTTGCTGAGGCTCATCTTGCTCTGTTCGCAGATGCCGTCAAACCGCAGCGTGCGGTAGTCCTTATGATCGGAAACGATGATTTCGCCCCAGGCGTCGGCTTCGCGAGCGATCACCTGGCCGCGCGGAGAGAAATCGAGGGTTCTGAGTAAGCTGTCAACCAGAGACATGGTATTCGCAGGGCTCCTTTGGCAAGCGGCCTATTTACGGGCGCACATGAAATCGGCGGTGCAAATGCGCCGGCCATCGATGCTGGCGCGGCCGGTAAAGCGGGCGATCGCTCCGCGCCGACGAACAAAAGCGACCTCCATCAGCACCTGGTCCCCGGGGCGGGCGGCGCGATAAAACCGCGCGCGCTGAATGGCGGCGAAATAGTAATGCTCCCCCTCATTCAGCGCCCCGAGATAGTAGTGGGCCAGCAGACCGGTGCTTTGCGCCAGCGCCTCCACCAACAGCACGCCGGGAAATCCGGCGAAGTGCGCGTGGCCGTTCCAGAACGTCGGCTCATTGGTGGTGATGTTCTTGATGGCGCTCAGCCGCCCTTCGGCAATGCAGGTGCCGGCGGGCAGCACGCGATCGACCAGCAGGCAGGGATAACGATGAGGCAAAATCGCCTGAATATCGTTGAATTGCAGGGGGTGACCAGTCAATGGCATGAGAGAGCGTGATCCTGTCTGCGGCGAAACCGGTGCGAGGGCCGGCGTTCAGTCCATGATGAGTGTAATAACATTATAATAAAATTATCATCATATGTGCCAGATGAAAAAAACGATGGCGCAGAAACAGGCGAAGAGAGGAGCGAGAGGGAGGCACCCGATCCTGGCGATCGGGTGTGGCAGCGCGTTTAGTGCTTGGAGCGGGTCACTTTATCCAGGTAGCCCATCACGAAGGCGGACAGCACAAAGGTAAGGTGGATGATCACATACCACATCAGCTTGTTGTCCGGCACGTTCTTGGCGTCCATAAACACCCGCAGCAGGTGAATGGAGGAGATGGCGACGATAGACGCAGCAACTTTGTTTTTCAGCGAGGTGGCATCCATTTTGCCCAGCCAGCTCAGCTTTTCTTTCCCTTCGGTGATATCCAACTGCGAGACGAAGTTTTCATACCCGGAGAACATCACCATCACCAACAGCCCGCCCACCAGCGCCATGTCGACCAGCGACAGCAGGGTCAGGATCAGATCGGCTTCGGCGATAGAAAAAATGTTGGGCAGGACGTGCAGGATCTCCTGAAAAAACTTGATCGACAGGGCGACCAGAGCCAGTGAAAGGCCGACATAAACCGGTGCGAGCAGCCAACGGGAGGCGTACATCGTGTTTTCGAGCAAGCGTTCAATCATAAAAATTTATTAATTACGTGGCTAAAAGAGCGCTCAGTATAACTCAGGAGACCCGGGCGAAATCAACCGCGTGCCAATGGCTTGGAGAAATTTGCGAATGAACGTTCGCTTCGAACGGGTTCATGACAATGATATCGCATGGGGATAAACTGCCGCGGTCTCTTGCCTTGCTACTGTTCCGTCAATCGCTGCTCAAAACTAAGGATGGTTATATGGTCGACAATGCGTTTATCGCGAGAACGCGAGCCGTCAACGGCTGCTTTTCCATGTTTTTGCTGATGTTCCTGATTACGTTTATTCCGCTGTTCCTTGAGAACAGAGCCGCCTTGATGCGACAAGGGCTATTGCTGCCGCTGCTGTATGGAATGGAATTCGTCGCTATCTTTTCGTTATACCTGCTCTTTTTCCGCCGCAGAGAAGGATTGGGCAAAGGCGAGGTTAAGCGCAGCGATTTTGCACTGCTGCTGTTCGCGCTGTTGGTGATTCAGTTTATTTTCCCGCGTTTGATGGGCGTGGAGAAAACGGAAACCTGGGTGACGGAGCAGGTGGCATTGCCCGGCGAGATTTTGGCGCTCAATGCCGCCTTGTTGATTTTCGTCGTCCCCGTCTATGAAGAGATCGTATTTCGCGGCTGTCTGTTTAACGCACTGATGTATTGGTTTAACGACAAGGTGCTTTGGGCCGCGTTAACGGTGTCTGTCATCTTTGCCGTTTTGCATACCCAGTACACCGATTGGCGCACATTGGCAGCTCTGGTGCTCATCTCGCTGGTGTTGACGGCCGCACGAGTCAAATCCAAAGGGATCTATTTGCCCATCGGGCTGCATATGACCATGAACGGCGTCGTGATGGCGGCCAGCTATGCGTTAAGCTGAAGCCGTGCTTACCGCCCGATTTTCAGTGCCGGGCTTTTTTACCGTCGCTGTGGCCGAGAGAGCGATCGGGGAAGCTGTGATCGCGCAGCCGTTGCTTTAACTGCGCCGCATCGGGGAAACCGCCGTCAATCTTGCGATCCCAAATCATTACGCCATCGACGCTGATTTGATAGACCCCGCCGGTGCCCGGCATCAGGGTGACGGAGGCGAGCTCGTCGCCGAAGGTGTTCAGCAGCTCTTGCGCCATCCAGCCGGCGCGCAGCAGCCAGTTGCATTGTGAACAGTAGTGGATCGTAACGGCGGGGGCATTTTTCATCGATGATCGACCGGTAGTGGTAACGGCTTGCAATCAGCCTGAGGAACCTGCAAACGATGGTGGCCTCGTCTCGCCAAATAGTCAAGCGTCTGCAGCGGCAGGAATGAGAGGGGGGCCGAGCGCGCGTCACGGCCGCTTGCTGCCGGCAAACCATTCAACCCCACGCAGCATGCCCGCCCAATAAAACCGGGGTAAAAACCAGGCTTTCAGCCACCAGGCCAGACGGCTGGGCTGGGTGGCGTCGAGCAGCGGAAACGTGGGCAGCAATTTACCGTCATAGCCAAACTCCGCCAGCACAACTTTGCCTTTCTCAACCGTCAATGGACAGGAACCATAACCATCATAATGGGCAGTGAGAGGCGCGCCCTGAATCAGCGCCGCGACGTTTTCAGCCGCCACCACCACCTGCTTGCGGGCTGCCGCCAGGGTTTTGGCATTTGGCGTCGAGCAACAGTCGCCTACCGCAAAAATATCCGGCCAATGCTTATGCTGCAGCGTCGATTTATCCACATCGCACCAGCCGGCACCATCAGCGAGGCCGCTTTGCGAAATAAACGCCGGGGCCGATTGGGGCGGCACCACGTGGAGCATATCGAAGGGCAGAGTTAACTCGCGTTTTCCTTCTTCATTTGTCTCTACGGCAAATGTCGCTTGCCGCTTCTCGCCATCAACGCGGATCAAATGATGATTGAAATTGACCTGTGCTCGGTATTTTTCCAAATACTCGGTCAGCGGGGGAACAAATTGCGGAATGCCGAAAACAGCCGCGCCCGCAAGGCAGAAATTGACGTTAATATTATTCAGGATGCCTTGGCGATGCCAGTAATCGCATGACAGATACAAGGCTTTTTGCGGTGCGCCGGCGCACTTGATGGGGAGCGGTGGCTGAGAAAATATCGCCTGACCGCCTTTCATTTCGCGGACCAGTTGCCAGGTATATTCGGCAAGATCAAAGCGATAATTAGAGGTGACGCCGTTTAATCCCAGGGTTTCCTCAAGGCCCTCTATTTTATCCCAGCGTAAAATCAGTCCGCATGCAACAATAAGAAAGTCATAGTTTATTTTCTGCCCCTGGCGGGTCTCGATGTATTTTTGGCTGGGCTCAACCCTGACCACGCTATCCTGTATCCATGCGGTGCCTGAGGGCAGAACGGCATGCATGGAGCGCCGTGTTTTCGTGATATCAAAGAGCCCGCCGCCCACCAGAGTCCATGCCGGTTGATAATAATGACAATCGTTAGGCTCCACTATCGTTATATCGATGTCTTTAACTCGCTTCCTTATGCTTGCCGCGATACCTATTCCGGATGAGCCGCCGCCAATAATAACGACGCTTTTCTGGGGGGTTATTTTTTCTGGTTTCATGCAGGCCTCCTTTCATAAGAAAGTAGGGGGTTGTCGCCCAGATTAAAAGCGAATTCATAGAACTTGTGGTTATATAAAAAATCACATATTCCATTTTGCTATATGTAATAACAAATCGAAATAAGTTATTTGACATTACCGGTGAACTGATCGTTAATAAATGGCATGAGCATCATTAAGGGATTAACGCAGTGGATTTTTTCCATTTCAGTTTTTATATCGTGATGCTGTTAGTGGTCACCGGGGGAATTGTGGGATTTCTCCTGGCCCTGACCGGCGGCGGCGGCTCAATCGTCTGCGTGCCATTATTGCTGTATATGGTGAAAGTGCCGGATACGCATTTGATTATAGGGACCAGCGCCATGTCTGTGGCCGTTAACGCGCTGATCAACCTGGCCGCGCACGCCTCCAAAGGCAACGTCAGGTGGCAGACCGGGCTTGTCGTTTCGCTGCTTGCCGTCATGGGGGCTCTGGCCGGCTCTCAGATGGGAAAAATCACGGACGGACACTACATAACCCTGCCTTTCTCCCTGTTGATGCTGGTGGTCGCCGGATTGACGCTGAAAAGAAATCCCCTTGCCGGCAACCCCTTGCCGTCCTCCCATTCTGCCGTTCATCCCGCCATCGTATGGCCCAGCGTTCTCGCGCTGGGCGGGCTGGCGGGCTTTCTGGGCATTGGCGGCGGATTTTTGGTTGTGCCGGCGCTGGTCTGGTTTTTTCGCTTCTCGATGGTTGAGGCGGTGGCAACCTCACTGGTGGTCGTGGCGGCCATGGGGCTGTCGACCAGCGCCAGCTACGCCATGTCCGGAAAGGTGTCGCTCGCCATTACGTGCTGGCTCATCGTCGGCGGCGTTCTGGGGGGCGTGGTGGGGGTGGCGCTCGCCGAGCGCCTGAAAAAACGCGAGGGCATTATCAACGTGCTCTATGCCCTCATGCTCCTGGCGCTGGCCCTGTATATGTTATTTAAAAGCCTATGAAACGGAAGGAAAAAAACATGCGCATCCGCACTTACCACCCTCAGCTCTCCTTTTCGGGCGCGCCCGAAGCGAGTGATTTCAAGGCGCTGTCTCAACAGGGCTACCGCCTTATCGTCAACAATCGGCCGGACGAGGAGCCGGGGGAGTATCTTGACCATCAGCAAGAGAAAGCGTTGGCTGAACAAGGGGGGATGCGCTACGTCTATCTCCCTTATACGTTCGATACGCTGACCTGGGAGACCGTTTACACCTTCCAGTTTCTGTTGCGGCAAGGCAAGAAAACCCTGGCGCACTGCAGAAGCGGAGCTCGCTCTGCCTGCCTTTCCCTGCTGTATGCGCTGCGCGAAGGTCAGATAGATGAAGCGCAATTTCGCCGCCAATGCGACGAATACGGCGCGGACGCCGATAAGGCGCTCAGCTGGTACTACAAGCATCGATCCGTGCGGGCCACGGCGGAAGTTCACGCGTTTTATGAGCCGGAAAGCGGCAGCCTGCAGTATGTGGTTGCCGATCCCGAGGCGCGCCGCTGTGCGATTATCGACCCGGTGCTGGATTTTGACCGCCGATCGGGCACGGTCTCGCATCAACAGGCCAATGATATCCTGAATTTTATCCATCAACGGGGGTGGGGAGTGGCCTGGGTGCTGGATACGCACCCGCACGCCGATCATTTTTCGGCCGCCACCTGGCTGGCGCAGAAAACCGGCGCCTTCACCGGCATCGGTGAAAAAATTACCGCCGTTCAGGGGCTGTGGGAAGAGATCTATAATTTAAAAGACCTGCCTGCGGCCAATACCGTCTGGGATGCGCTGTTCGCGGACGGCGACGTCTTTTTTATCGGCAACCTGCGCGCTGAAGTCCTGCTGTCTCCCGGGCACACGCTGGCGTCCGTCACTTATTACATTGCGGATGCGGCGTTTATCCACGATACGTTCTTCATGCCGGACAGCGGTACCGCAAGGGCCGATTTTCCTGGCGGCAATGCGGAAGCCTTGTGGGAGTCATTGCAGCGGATCTTGAGCCTGCCGGCGGATACCCGCCTGTTTACCGGCCATGATTACCGCCCGGCGGGGCGTGAGGCCCGCTGGGAAAGCACCGTGAGAGAGCAGCGCGAGAACAATCCCTGGGTGGTCAACATGGATAAATCCCGCTTTATTGCGCAAAGAAAGCAGCGGGACGCCACGCTGCCGCACCCGGAACTCATGCTGATGGCGCTGCAGGTCAATATTCGCGGCGGCGTGTTGCCTGACTGCGAAGACGATGGGCAACGCTACCTGAAAATTCCCGTGAATCGATTTAAGCGCTGAATCAAGCCAGAGGTGCGCGATCGTTCGCCGCCGCTGCGGTCAATGCGAATGAGATCGCGCCGTCTGTTAATTGTTTTTTATGAAATAATCATGCTGGTTCATATTTAATTATTTGTTTTTACACAAAACATGCGGCGCTTGCCCTCACCGAATACAGTCACTACATTAACAACTGTACTTCCCACTCTGCTAAGGAAAACACCATGAAAGCTGCCGTAGTGACGAAAAACCATACCGTAGACATTCAGGATAAAGTGCTGCGCCCGCTGAAGCACGGCGAAGCGGCGTTGAAAATGGAGTGTTGCGGGGTGTGCCACACCGATTTGCACGTGAAAAACGGCGATTTCGGCGAGGTGCCGGGCATTACGTTGGGGCATGAGGGCATCGGCGTGGTCTCCGCCGTCGGTGAGGGCGTCACCTCGCTAAAAGTGGGTGACCGCGCCAGCGTCGCCTGGTTTTACCAGGGTTGCGGCCATTGCGAATACTGCGTCAGCGGCAACGAAACCCTGTGCCGTTCGGTGAAAAACGCCGGCTACAGCGTTGACGGCGGCATGGCGGAAGAGTGCATCGTGGTGGCGGACTACGCGGTGAAAGTGCCGGACGGGCTCGATTCTTTCGCCGCCAGCAGCATCACCTGCGCCGGCGTCACCACCTACAAGGCGGTGAAAATTTCCGATATCAAGCCGGGGCAGTGGATCGCCATCTATGGCCTGGGCGGGCTGGGCAACCTGGCGCTGCAGTACGCCAAGAACGTGTTTAACGCCAAAGTGATCGCCATCGACGTCAACGACGGCCAGTTGGAGTTCGCCAAACAGATCGGCGCCGATCTGGCCATCAATTCCAAAACGCAAAACGCCGAGGAGATCATTCAACAGCAAACCGGCGGCGCTCACGCGGCGGTGGTGACGGCGGTGGCGAAAGCGGCCTTCAACTCGGCGGTCAATGCGGTGCGCGCCGGCGGTAAAGTGGTGGCGGTGGGGCTGCCGCCGGAGAGCATGGATCTGAGCATTCCGCGCCTGGTGCTGGACGGCATTCAGGTGGTGGGTTCGCTGGTGGGCACGCGCGAAGATCTGAAAGAGGCGTTCCAGTTCGCCGCCGAAGGCAAAGTGACGCCGAAAGTGACCAAGCGGCCATTGGGCGACATCAACGCCATCTTCGACGAGATGAAGGCGGGCACCATTCGCGGTCGCATGGTGATCGATCTCGGCATGGCGAAATAAATCACGCCACCAACCATGCCAAATAAGAAGGCCACCTGCGGGTGGCCTTCTGGTTGTTACGCCCGGTTCAGAACAGGCCCAGCGGTTTGGCGTCGTAGCTGACCAGCAGGTTTTTCACCTGTTGATAGTGCGACAGCGCCGCCTTGTGGGTCTCGCGCCCGATGCCGGAGTTCTTGTAGCCGCCGAACGCGGCGTGCGCCGGATACAGGTGGTAACAGTTGGTCCACACGCGCCCGGCCTTGATCGCACGGCCCATGCGGTAGGCGCGGTTGATGTCGCGGGTCCACAGCCCGGCGCCCAGCCCGAACTCGGTGTCGTTGGCCAGCGCCAGCGCTTCGGCTTCGTCTTTAAAGGTGGCGACGCCGATCACCGGCCCGAAGATCTCCTCGCGGAAGAAGCGCATGCTGTTGTTGCCGGTAATCAACGTCGGCTGCAGGTAGAAACCGTTTTGCAATTCATCCCCATGCTGCGTGCGTTTGCCGCCGGCGAGTATGTTGCCGCCCTCATTCTTGGCGATGTCGATGTAGGACAGGATCTTATCGTACTGTTCTTGCGACGCCTGCGCGCCGAGCATGGTGTCGGTGTCGAAGGGATCGCCCTGGCGGATGGTGGCGATGCGCGCCAGCACTTTCTCCATAAACTGCGGGTAGATGGATTCCTGGATCAACGCGCGTGAAGGGCAGGTGCAGACCTCCCCCTGGTTGAAGAAACCGAGCACCAGCCCCTCAACCGCCTTGTCGATAAACTCCGGCTCCGCCTGCATGATGTCTTCAAAATAGATGTTGGGCGATTTACCGCCCAGTTCGACGGTGCTGGGGATGATGTTTTCCGCCGCGCAGGCGAGGATGTGGCGGCCGATCGGCGTGGAGCCGGTGAACGCGATCTTCTCGATGCGTTTGCTGCGCGCCAGCGCTTCGCCGGCCTCGGCGCCGAAGCCTTGCACCACGTTGAGCACGCCCGGCGGCAGCAGATCGCCGATCTCTTCCATCAGCACGCTGATGCCGAGCGGCGTCTGCTCCGCCGGTTTCAGCACCACGCAGTTACCGCCCGCCAGCGCCGGCGCCAGTTTCCAGGCGGCCATCAGCAGCGGGAAGTTCCACGGGATGATCTGGCCGACCACGCCCAGCGGTTCATAGATATGGTAGGCCACAGTGTTCTGGTCGATCTCCGCCGCGGTGCCTTCCTGTGCGCGCAGGCAGCCGGCGAAGTAACGGAAATGGTCGACCGCCAGCGGCAGATCGGCATTCAGGGTTTCGCGGATCGGTTTGCCGTTGTCCCAGGTTTCGGTCAGCGCCAGCATCTCCAGCCGCGATTCGATGCGATCGGCGATCGCCAATAGCACGTTGGAACGCGCCTGCACGCTGGTTTTGCCCCAGGCGTCCGCCGCCGCGTGCGCCGCGTCGAGCGCCAGCTCGATGTCCTTGGCGTCGGAACGCGGGAATTCGGCGATCGGCTGGCCGGTCACCGGCGAGGTGTTGGTGAAGTAGTTGCCGGATACCGGTTCGACGAATTTGCCGCCAATGTAGTTGCCATAGCGTTTGCGGAACGAAACCAGCGAGCCAGGCAAACCGGGGTGGACATATTTCATGTTAAGCACCTCTCTGCAGATGAAAATCAGCGCTATTGGGCTGCGCCTGTGAATGCGGCATGCCGCCGCAGCACAGAGAAGCACGGCGCGTGCCAGATTAACGAAAGGCGAGAATGCTGATTAAAAGGGCTTATTTATTAACGTGTTAAAAAGTGATATGACTTGGTGAATCGAGCGGTTCCGCCGCCGTCGGTGTTTTTTTGTGTCCCGTGTCGCAACGCCTGATACACATCTGTGATACATATTTGCAACACTCGCAAACGGGGGAGAAACGCATGTTGCCTGACGACCGCTTGCCCACCGAGGGCGCCAGTCCGCTGGCGGAATCCTGGCAGCGCAGCCGGGGCTACGGCCTGACGCGCGCCGATCGCCATATCCCGTTTATCAAAGCCGGACTGCTCGAAGAGCTGCGCAGCCGCAACGACTGGGTGCCGCAACGGGTACAGCCGCTGATCGAGCAGCTGGGCGCGCAAATTACGCGCCAGCCCGCCATTGTGGTGATCGCCGACGCCGACGGGCTGGTGCTGGAAACCCGCGGCAATACCGACTTTTTGCACAAGGCGTCGCGCTTTGCGCTGGCGCCGGGCAACCAGTGGGGAGAAGCGGAGCGGGGCACCAACGCCATCGGCACCGCGCTGGCGCTGGGCGCGTTCTGCGAAGTGCGCGGCGACCAGCATTTCCTCAACCAAAACGCCGGGTTGAACTGCACCGCCGCGCCGATCTATCGGCCGGATGGCCGCATTGCCGGCATACTGGATCTCTCCGCCCCCGCGCAGCGGCCGTATCGCGATGCGCAGCGCCTGATCATGCAGGCGGTGCGACATATTGAACACCGCTGGGTCAGAAGCGCGATCGCCGATCGTCACTGGACGCTGCGCCTGCACGCCGATGCCGGTCGTCTGGGCAGCGCGCAGGAGCTGCTGCTGGTGTTTCACGACGAAGTGCTGGTCGCCGCCAATCGGCTGGCGATGATGGAGTTTCAGCTCTCGCCGGCCGCATTCGGCTCCGTCGAGTTCGCCCAGCTGTTCCCCGATCTGTTGCGACAGCCCTCCGGCGCGCCGCGTCAGACGCTGGCCGGCAATCAACGGCACTATTATTCTCTGCTCGAGGCGCCGCAGCGCCGCGTCAGCGCCCTGCGTTCCACGCCGCCGGCGGAACGGCATGACGAGCAGCATCAGAAAGCGCTGCGGATCCTCAATGCCGGCCTTTCGCTGTGCGTGACCGGCGAAACCGGCTGCGGTAAAGAGCACTTCAGCCGACGCCTGTTTCAAGAGAGCCGCTGGCGCAACGGCAACTTCGTGGCGATCAACTGTGCGGCGCTGCCCGAGCCGCTGATCGAATCCGAGCTGTTCGGCTATGCGCCGGGGGCGTTTACCGGCGCCAACCCGAAAGGCTATATCGGCAAGATCCGCGAGGCGGACGGCGGCGTGCTGTTCCTCGATGAAATCGGCGACATGCCGGCGGGCCTGCAGACGCGCCTGCTGCGGGTGTTACAGGAAAAAACGGTCACGCCGCTCGGCAGCCGCAGCGCTTATCCGGTCGATTTCGCGCTGGTCTGCGCCACGCACCACGATCTGCATCGGCAGGTAGAGGCGGGGGCGTTTCGCGAGGATTTGCTGTACCGCATACAGGAATACAGCCTGTGCATTCCGCCGCTCCGAGAGCGGGCGCAGCTGGAGGCCTTTATTATGCAGCTGTGGCGAGAGCTGGGCGGTGAGCGGCGCGACATTCGCCTGCTGCCGGAAGCGTTGGCGATGCTGGCGCGCTACCCGTGGCCCGGCAACGTGCGGCAGCTGTTGAGTACGCTCAAGGTGCTGCTGGCGCTGGCGGACGATCATGCGGTGCTCACGCTGGACGATCTGCCGCAGTCCATCGCGGTGCTGGCGCCGCGCCAGGAGAACACCGATACCGGCCTGGAGGCGCTGCAGGCGGCGATCGACAGGGCGGGCGGCAACCTCAGCCGGGCGGCCAAGGCGCTCGGCGTTTCGCGCAGCACGCTGTACCGCAAGCTGGGAAGGCAGAAAGCGGCGGCGGAATGACACTTCTCGATTGAGCGGCGATAAGGCCCCGCTGCGCGGAGCCTGTTGCTCTCTCAATCCCCCAGACCCGGCGGGTTAATCTCCGAATGGGCGATCTTCTCGTCGCTCTCCGCCCAGCGATCCAGCACCTGCAGATAGCTGCCGTTGGCGATGGCGCTGTTGAGCGATGCCTGCACCGCATCCACCAGGCCATTGCCTTTCTTCAGCGTGACGGCGATGTTGGCGGTCTTCGGCCAGCCGCCAGGCACGATGCCTACCAGCCGGGTTTTGCCGGTCAGCCGCGCCTGATAAGCGCCGGAGACGTTGGGGCCGAAGGTGGCATCGGCGCGGCCGGACTGAATGGCCAGCGTGGAGGCGGCCTTGTCGGTGACATACACCGGCTGCAGCGGCGCCAGCCCCTTGGCGCGGTTCTCCTTGTCCCAGGCCAGCAGCACCGCTTCCTGATTGGTGCCGGAATCGACGATGATCTTTTTACCGGCGATATCCGGCGCGGTGTTGATCTGGGTGATTTTACTGTCGGATTTGACGTAGAACCCCAGCGTATCCTGGCGATAGGTGGCGAAATCGAATTTGGTCTTGCGTTCGTTGGTTACGGTGATGTTGTAAACCGCGGCGTCATATTTGCCGGAGGCCACCCCCAGCGGCCAGTCTTCCCACGAGGTGGGCACCAGCTTGAGTTTCAATCCCAAGCCGTCGGCCACCAGGCGCGCGATGTCCGCCTCGCTGCCGATCACCGTTTTATTGTCGCGGGCGTACAGGCCGAATGGCGGGCCGCTGCCCAGCAGGGAAATGGCCACCGTCAGCGTGCCGGGCTCCACGAACCGGAAGCCGGCGGGGATTTTGGCCACGGCTTCGGCGCTCTTCACCGTGTGGATCGGCGTTTCGTTGGCGACGAGATCCATCCCTGGCGCGGCCGCGGCGGAAAAGCTCAGCAGCGCCGCCATCACAATCATCTTTTTGCTATATATCATTATGTTAATTACCTTCATTATTATGGGTGTCACAAGGTCGTTGCACTATCTCTAAAGGCGGCAGATCTGTGAACGAACAAAATCAACTATCCAATCTTGGAAATGTCATGAAGCGCCGCCGGTGGCGCTGAATCTCTCGAGGATGGACCATGCTGTCGCGTTTCGCTACGTTGGGCCGCATACCGCGCGGCGTGTGGGTATTGGGTGGGGTGAGCCTGCTGATGGACGTCTCCTCGGAAATGATCCACAGCCTGCTGCCGCTGTTTATGGCGACGACGCTCGGCGCCAGCGTGATCGTCATCGGGCTGATCGAAGGGCTGGCGGAGGCGACGGCATTGATCGTCAAGGTGTTCTCCGGCGTGCTGAGCGATTACCTCGGCAAGCGCAAAGGGTTGGCGCTGCTGGGCTACGGGCTGGGCGCCATCAGCAAACCGTTTTTCGCCATCGCGTCGTCGTCCGGCATGGTGATGAGCGCGCGCCTGCTGGATCGCGTGGGCAAAGGCATCCGCGGGGCGCCGCGCGATGCCCTGGTGGCCGACGTGACGCCGTCGGAGATTCGCGGCGCGGCCTTCGGGCTGCGCCAGTCGCTGGATACCGTCGGTGCCTTTTTAGGGCCGCTGCTGGCCGTCGGCCTGATGCTGCTGTGGCACAACGATTTTCGCGCCATCTTTTGGGTGGCGGCGATCCCGGCGGCGCTGGCGATTGCGCTGCTTTTTTTTGGCCTGAAAGAGCCGGCCGCCGCGATAACCCACAAGCGCACCAACCCGATCACCCGCGCCAATCTGCGGCTGCTGGGGCGCGGCTATTGGTGGGTGGTGGGTATCGGCGCCGTCTTCACGCTGGCGCGCTTCAGCGAAGCGTTCCTGGTGCTGAAGGCGCAGCAGGGCGGCACGCCGCTGGCGTTGATCCCGCTGGTGATGGTCGCCATGAATCTGGTCTACGCTTGCTCGGCCTATCCGTTCGGTAAACTGTCCGATCGCATGAGCCATGAAGGATTGCTGAAAGCCGGGCTGCTGGTGCTGATCGCCGCCGATGTGGTGTTGGCGCTGAGCGATCATTGGGGCGGGGTGCTGTTTGGCGTGGCGCTGTGGGGCGTGCACATGGGCATGACGCAGGGACTGTTGGCGGCGATGGTGGCGCATACCGCGCCGGCGCACCTGCGCGGCACCGCGTTCGGCATGTTCAATCTGATCAGCGGCGTGGCGCTGCTGCTGGCGAGTCTCGGGGCCGGAACCCTGTGGGAGCTGTTCGGTTCCGCCTCCACCTTCTACGCCGGGGCGTTCATCTGCGTGGTGACGCTGGTCGGCATGCAGCTGGCGCCGTTCGGCGAACGGCGGGGCGCTTAACGGCCGTCGACAAGTTGCGGCATCGCCTGCAGCAGCTCGGGCACCCGCTGGGATTCCACAGCCCGGCTGAACAAATAACCCTGGCCAATATGGAAACCGGCTTCGCACAGCGTTTGCCGCTGCTGCTCGGTTTCCACGCCCTCGGCGATGATATCGATCGACAGTTTCTGGCCGAGGATGCCGATGCTTTCCACGATCGCCAGGATCGCCGGTTCGGTATTCATCCGTTGAACGAAGTCGCAGTCCAGCTTAATGCAGTCCAGCGGGTAATCCATGATATGGCTGAAGGAGGAGTGGCCGGTGCCGAAATCGTCCAGCGCGATGCGGATGCCCATCTCCTTGAGCATTTGCAGCGCGCGCAGCACGTACTTCGAGCCGTGCTTGTTGAACGCGTGTTCGGTCACTTCCAGTTCGATCAGATGGTGGGGAATGTGGAACTTCAGCAGGCGCTGCAGGAAGGTTTCGGCGTAGTTGTCGCGTAAAAACTCGATCGGCGACACGTTCAGCGAGATGGGCCGCACCGCCACGCCGGCCGCGCGCCAGCGGGCGATATCGGCGAAGACCTTCAGCTGCATGGCCTCGCTGATCTTGGTCGCCAGCTCGTAGTCGTTGAACGCCTCGCTTACCGTTGCCGGCAGCTGCACGCCGTTGATCGGGCAGTGCCAGCGCAGCAGCGCTTCAAAGCCGACGATGCTGCCGTCGGTCAGGCAGACCTTCGGCTGGTAGCTGGGACGGATGCAGTTGTCGCGCACGATCTGGCGCGCGTAGTTGAGCTGGCTGGCGCGGGCGCGCGCCTTGTCCATCATCTTGCGATCGAACATGTAGACGCCGCCGCGGCCACCGTCTTTCAGCTCATACAGCGCGGTATCGGCGCATTTCATCAGCTCTGAAGCGTCGCGCGCGTCTTTGGGATAGATGGCGCCGCCGAGGCTCATACCGCAATGCAGCGTCTTGCCGCCGTGGGTGATCGGCGTCTCCAGCTGCAGCAGAAACTTGTTGGCGATGCGGAAAATATCCTGCTCGTTTTCGACGTCGCTGATCACCACGGCAAACTCGTCGCCGCCGAGGCGGGAGACGAACGAGTGCGCATTCATGCAGGCGCTGAGCCTTTTACCCAAGATCCGCAGCAGATGGTCGCCCGCCGCGTGGCCCAGCGTGTCGTTCACCAGCTTGAAGTGGTCAAGATCCAACAGCATCAGCCCGAGGGACTTGTTGCCGTGCAGGGCGCGCTTCATCTCTTGCTTCAGCTTTTTCTTGAAGAGGCGCCGGTTGGGCAGGCCGGTCAATTCGTCATATTCGCTGGCGAGCAACAGACGTTGTTCCATCACGCGCTGTGAAGTCACGTCGCGCGAGACGCACAAGATCTCGGCCACGGCGCCGTGTTCGTCGCTGACCGGCGTGAGAATGTTGTCCCAGTGCTGTTTTTTACCCTGCGGCGTCACGCTCAATCCGGTGAAGCGCGCATTCTTTCCTGCTCTGACGCTGCGCAGCGCCTTACTGCCGCGGCGCCGGATCTCGGGCGACAGCAGCCCCAGCCAGGGCATGCCAAACTCTTTTTGCGCCGGATCAAGGCCAAGGGCCAGGCTGCCGGAGCGGTTCATGTGGCGCAGCGTGCCGTCGTGATTGATCACTTTGATGCAGTCGACGCTGGCGTCCAGCATGTCTTGCTGGATAGAGAGCGCCTGAACGTTTTGCTGGCGCTGCAGCATTTGCGGATGGATGTCGGTCGCCGTGAGGTACCAGCTGAGCTCCAGCGCCATGCCGTCCTGCCGGGCGTTGAACGCCAGCATAAACCAACGGTAGGCGCCGCTGCGATCGCGCAGGCGGGCTTCGCCGGCGAACGAGGAAAGGGCCACGATCGCCTGGCGCCATTGCGCGGCCAGCCGCTCGCGTTCGTCGGGGTGCAGGGCATCGAGCCAGTCGGCGGCGCCGTGTTCACCGGCGATGGCGCCGGTATAGTCACGCCACTGTTTATTGAAGTAACCGCCAAGGCGGTTGCCGAAGCAAATCAGGCCGGGCAAGTCGTCTACGATTTCGCCATAGAGATCAATCGGATTTTTGTTATTGCTCTGCTTGGGCAACAGGGTCATGCGGTATTTCCTCGGAAAATTACCCATATTCTCGCTCTAGGGCAGAGCTTCTTTCAATATAGTCTTGCCAATGAAAATGGGAATAGCCAGCGGGCGCGGCTAAAAATCGGCCCGCCAGCATGGAATACATCCCGCGTGAACGCATTAGGAATACTCCTGTTATTTATAAGCATCCCTTATATTGCAGCGAAAAATAAGTAATCGGACCACGCCGCGTTATTGCCGTGAAAATTAATCATTCTTGATGTTTCTCTGTGGCCAAATGTTCAGTCGCCATGATGTACCCCCGAAGGGTATTCTGCCTGCTCTTTATGCGGTAACACTGACAAAAACCCCAGTCCAGACGGTGATAAACGCCATTTTATGCACTCTGTAACGCCCGCCGTCGCCTGTTCACTGGGGCTTAGCGAAAAAATCATGATGCAAATCAAGAAATGTTTTGTTTCATCTGTTGACACTTTGCTTACGTGTGAGATAGCCTCGCGAATGATAATCATTAGCAAAACTGGATGGTGGCGCAAATGCATTCACGTAATTTTCTTCGGGTAACGGTTCGGATAACAGGCAACGGTCACAACACGAGACCACGTCTGCTGTGGTCTCTGGCAACGAGACAATGCATCGAACGGCCGTTGTCATCCGCCCCTTTGAGCGGCATCTCAACTTAGCCTCAACGCGCAAACTCTGGAATCAAACCCTTGCCGGATCAATGCGCCTATTATTTCCGTGCATTTTGCACGGAAATATCGCGATCTCACGCAGTTGCATCAGTTCTCAATCATGGGTTAAGGAGGCATCGGGTAGTTAAAAGTCAATTGTAAAGGGATAGGCAAAAAGAGTGGGGCGTATCGGGTGATCGCTATTCTCAGGATCTTGATTATCCCCAAGGGACATTTCGGATGTCATAGCAATACTAGCTACTTTGTGGAGAAAGTTATGGGTAATACCATGAATGGAAACGAAACGGGTTGGGACAGCGTTAACGATCTTATTCACTACCATGAACGCGGAAATGGTCTGACGATAAACAACAAACCGTCTTATGACATAAATCAGGCGGGGTTGCAGATCGCGCGCGGCGATAAAACCTGGAATGGCGTACACGTCACGGGAAAAGAGGCGACGGTGACCTATTCCTTCCCGGATTGGGATTATAACGAACTGAACCTGGGCCACCGCTCCCCGGAACGTGATACGGGGCTGAGCGCGTTCACGCAACAGCAACAAGAACAGGCGAAGCTGTCTTTGCAATCCTGGGCCGATGTTGCCAACATCAAATTTGTCGAAGTGGCTTCAGGTCAACCCTCCAATATTACCTTTGGCAATTATGAGGGGACGGGACAAGCGTATGCTTTGAAACCGTTCTCATATAATGGCAATGATTACAGGGGGTTCAATTCTGATGGGCAAAGTTGGTACAACATTAAGAATCACTCCGAAAATTTGCATCCTGAGCTAGGTAATTACGGCCGCTTAACCATTACCCATGAAGTTGGCCATACTCTCGGGTTAGATCACCCGGGCACTTATAATGCGGGGCAAGGCAGCCCAAATTATACCAAGGCAGTTTACGCCGAAGATACCCGGCAGTTTAGCGTAATGAGTTACTGGAATGAATCCATAACCAACGCGGATCATGGCCATTACTATGCCGCTGCGCCGCTGGTTGATGATATCGCGGCCATCCAGCATCTTTACGGCGCCAATATGACCACCCGAACCGGTGACACCGTTTACGGGTTTAATTCAAATACAGGCCGAGACTTCTATACGCTCAACGACAGCCACGACAAACTGGTGATGTCTGTTTGGGATGCAGGCGGTAATGACACCCTTGATTTCTCGGGGTATAGCCAAAATCAACGTATCAACTTGAACGAAGGCGCTTTCTCCGACGTCGGGGGATTAAAAGGGAATGTTTCCATCGCCGCTGGCGTCACCATCGAAAACGCGATAGGGGGCTCAGGTAATGACGTCATTGTTGGGAATCACGCAGACAATACGCTCAAAGGCGGCGCCGGCAACGATGTCATTTACGGAGGAGCGGGCCAGGATCAATTATGGGGAGGGCAAGGTAACGACATTTTTGTCTTCTCTGATGTGAATGACTCGCCTGTTCGGGCTCCTGATACCATTTGGGGCTTTGAGTCAGGCAAGGACAAGATCGATCTGTCCTTCTTCAACCAGGGCGCTAAAGGCAGTGATTTCATTCAGTTTGTCGATCATTTCAGCGGGCAGGCCGGTGAGGCGCTGGTATCCTATGATACCCAGAGCAATCTGAGTGAATTGGCCTTCAATATCCATGGCGGTGCAAATCCAGACTTCCTGGTGCACATCGTCGGGCAGGCCGACGTCGCTGTTGACTTTATCGTGTAAAACGGCAACGGTGGGCGATGATGCCCACCGTTTCGCATGGGCCAGCTATGTGCAAATTTATTCTTGTCGGAATAATTTTCTTGTTTTCAGGAGCCTCTATGGCAAGCAGTCTGGTGTTACCTTCCGCCGAAACGCTATCCGGGCAGTGGACGGTCAGTGATAAATCAAAGTCTTGTGTTGTGCAGCTCAACGCGGAGCGTGTGGAATCGGCCGGCGGCTATAGCCTGAAATTTTTATCTGATTGCACGCCCGACGTCTTGCCGCAAGAGCCTGTGGCGTGGCGTCCTGCTCCCGATGGCATTGCGCTGTTGGACAAGGATGGGCTGACCGTACTTTTCTTCTCTCAGGAAGACGATCACTATCGCAGCCAGATCTGGGCTGAAACTGGGAAGATCCTGAAGAGAAATAACTAGCGGAAAACGCCGGCCTGACCCGGCGCTTCTGAACGCGGTTATCACGCCTACATCACCCAGCCTCCGCCATAACGGCGGGGGCTTTTTAATGGGCGGGCGGCAAGCCGTCGACGATGGTAATCATGGCTTCCGCCACGTGGCGCCGCTGTTGTTTCGCCAACTGATAGGCCGGCGAATGGTAGCAGGCCAACGCGGTGGCGTAGTCGTCGAATTCGATCAGCACATGTTTCACAAACGATGGGCCTTCCAGCGTTTGCGCCTGTTCGCCGCGGGCGAGAAAACGGGCGTTGAACTGGCGAAACGCCTGGGGCGCCAAATCCATGTAATGCTGATATTGCTGCGGATCTTTCACGGTAACATGGGCGATCCAGTAAGCGGGCATCTCAGGACTCCTGTTGCAGAATGCGCTTGGCCAGCGCGGCGGCCTCGGTCAGGTGATCGATGACTTCTTGCCTGGCCTGCGTCGGATTGTTTTGTTCGATGGCGTGATAAATGCGCGTCATGCGCTCGAAGCCGGCCAGCTGGCGCTCCGGGGTTTTCAGGGTCAGGGCGCGCAGGCGGCTGATGCGGCTGTTCAGGCGTTGAACGATTTCCCAGGCGATGGCGTGATGGGCCACTTGGAAAATGGTTTCATAAAAGGCCTGCGAGGCTTCAACGCGCTGAATATCGTCCTGCCCGGCCGAAGCCTGATTAATCGCAATTAATTTTTCATGCAGTTTCTTTTTATCTTCCGGCCCGGCTTTCAGGGCGCAGTCGTGAGCGGCATCCTGTTCAAGCAGCAGGCGAATAGTATAAATCTGCTCGGCAATTTCCCAGGTCAGAATAGCGACAATCGGCCCTTTCTTGCCGAGCGTTTCAATGAGCCCCTCCGCTTCGAGATAACGGATCACCTCGCGCACCACGCTGCGGCTGACGCCCAGCTCCTCGCACAGGCTGCGTTCCACCAAACGATCGCCGGCCTGAAAATACCCTGAGATAATCGCCTGCCTAATTTTCGCCAATGCCAATTCGCGCAAGGTGACCGGTGCATTCTCAATTTTCAATGACGCCTGAACCATAATTGTCTCTATTTTTTGTGGATCATCATTAATCCGGATAACGACGCGTATTTCCGTTTGCCCGGTACTATTAACATCTTTCCAACCCGCAAAGCAACGGCGGCCGATTTCGCGCCGCATCGCCAAAACGGTGAATGTTGCCGCAGCTCACAAAATCGAAAGATAGCCTAAAAAAAACGCTTTTCGGTGCCGATAGCCGCTGGCTCAACGGCTGCGGCACGGGCACAGGGTGCTGAGCGGACGCGGTCGTGGCCGGTGTTTCACTCCCTGCCAAAGCCCACGCAAATTTACTAATACATTGATTAACAGCTGTTATTTTCAAATTTGCTCTACCGCCCCAAGTGAAAATAAGAATACCGTATTATGGTATACCAAATTTTGACATGCCAATCTGCCCGATGCTATACCCTCGACTCGCGACATCTGATTAACATTTGATTTACTTTTCGAGGTCCCTTATGCATCAAGACATCCGCAAGACCCTGGTTTCCACAGAAACCCTCTACGCCGACGGCGGCAAATCGGCGGGCAAACCGCTGGTGATGATCGCGGCGGCGGCGGTGATCAAAAACCCCTGGGCCGGGCAAGGCTTTGTCGAGGATCTGGCGCCAAAGATCCGAGAAATGGCGCCGGTGCTGGGCGAGCTGCTGACCGGTTTGATCCTCAAAGAAGCCGGCTCCGGCGAGCGGGTGGAAGCCTTCGGCAAAAGCGCGGTGGTGGGGCTGGGCGGCGAGTTGGAACATGCCTCGGCGCTGATCCACACGCTGCATTTCGGCAACCACTACCGTTCGGCGGTCAACGGCAAGAGCTATCTGGCGTTCAACAATACCCGCGGGCCGGCCAACGCGCCGATCCTGATCCCGATGATGGGGAAAAACGACGAAGGCAGCCGCGAGCACTACCTGACATTTCAGTTCAACATCAACGACGCGCCCTTCGACGATGAAATCGTCATCGCACTGGGCGCGGCGCTGGGGGGGCGGCCGCACCACCGCATCGGCAACCGTTATCTGGATCTGAAAGAGCTGGGCCATGATCAGAACAATCCGGCAGCTGTCTGAACCCGCTCTGCGGGTGGGGTATTTGGAGGCCGGGCGTGGCGAGCCGCTGGTATTGATCCACGGCGTAGGCATGAACGCGGAGGCCTGGTATCCCCAGCTCGATGCGCTCAGCGCGCACTTTCGGGTCATCGCCGTCGATATGCCGGGCCACGGAGAAAGCGAAGGCTTCGCCCACGCCGCGACGCTGGAGGATTACGTGCGCTGGATGGCGGCCTTCTTAAACACCCTGGGCGCGCCGAGCGCGGCGGTGGCGGGGCACTCGATGGGGGCGTTGATCACCGCCGGTCTGGCGATCGATTATCCGGAGCGGGTCAATCGCGCGGTGGTGATGAGCGGCGTGTTTCAGCGCTCAGCAAAGGCCAGCGCCGAGGTCGCGCAACGCGCCAGCGCGTTGGCCAGCGGCCAGACGCAGCTCGACTCGCCGCTGAGCCGGTGGTTTGGCGCCGATCCCGCCGAACAGCGTCTGCGCCGCCAGGTGGGCGGCTGGTTGCAACAGGTGGACGTAGCGGGTTATGCCCGCGCCTATCAGGCGTTTGCTACCGGCGATCGGGTGTATGCCCCGCGTTGGCACCTTATCCGCTGCCCGGTGTTGGTGCTGACCGGCGAGCACGACGCCAATTCCAGCCCGGAGATGGCGCGGCAAATGGCGCAGGCCGCACCGAACGGGCGCGCGGTAATCATTGAGAACGCCAAACACATGGTCAGTCTGACCGATGCGCAACGCGTCAACGCGCTGATGCTCGATTTTCTGACCTCAGAGCAACCTTTGACTTTAGGAGCGGCAAATGGACGCGGATAAACGCAGGCAGTTGCGCGACGCTTTCGGCGCCTTTATGACCGGCGTCACCATTGTGACTTCGGTAGACAAGCAGGGGAAGCCGATTGGCTTCACCGCCAATTCGTTTTCGTCGGTGTCGCTGGATCCGGCGCTGCTGTTGGTGAGCATCGATAAACGTTCGGCGAATCTGGCGCATTTTACCCAGTGCAGCCATTTCGCCATCAATATTCTGGCGGAACAGCAAAAAGAGGCTTCAACCATTTTTGCGCAAAAGAACGAAGACCGCTTTGCGCTGATCGATTGGCGCTGGAGCGCGTCACGGGTGCCGCTGATCGATAACAGTTCGGCGTGGTTCGACTGCTCGCTGCATCAGGTGGTGGACGCCGGCGACCATGCCATTCTGATCGGCCAGGTCGAAGGGTTCGAGTCCAACGCCACCGCCGGTCTGGGGTATTACCGCGGCGCTTATTTCACGCCTTATCAAAACGCGCAGTCGCTGATTGGCGGGCCGCAGGTGGTGGTAAGCGCGTTGATCGAGTTTGAAGGGCACGCCGTGATGGTGCGGCAAAATGACGGCGGCTATCAACTGCCGTCCAGCGCGGTGGAGAAACGCAGCGTCAGCGAAACGTTGGGAGATTTACTGCAGCAGTTGGGCATCAACGCCCATCCGGGCTTCGTCTATTCCGTCTATGACGACCGCCAGAAGCACCAGCAACACATCGTTTTCCTGTGCGCGCTGCCGACCGACGCCGGCAGCCTGACGCCGCAGCTGGGCGCGGCGGAATGGTTCGACATGCCGACGCTGGCGCGGCTGCCGATCAAGGATCCGGCGCTGCGATCGATGCTGGGCCGGTTCGTCAAAGAAAACGCCGTGGGCAATTACGGTATCTATTATGGCGATGAGCACAGCGGTGCCATCAAGCAATTCGCCGGTTGAGGCTGAACGGGAGAGTGTGATGAAACTGTCTTTATTCGTGCATATGGAACGAACGTTACCCGACGAACCGCAGGAAAAGCTCTACCAGGAGATGATCGAGCTGTGTGAAATCGCCGATCGCGGCGGCATGCACGCCATCTGGACCGGCGAGCACCACGGCATGAATTTCACCATTGCGCCGAATCCGTTCATCAATCTGGCGGACATTGCCCGGCGCACCTCGCGGGTGCGGCTCGGCACCGGCACCATCATTGCGCCGTTCAACCACCCGATCCGTCTGGCGGGCGAGGCGGCGATGACCGACATCATCACCGGCGGCAGGCTGGAGCTGGGCATCGCGCGCGGCGCCTATTCCTATGAATATGAACGGCTGATGCCCGGTTTGACCGCCTGGGATGCCGGGCAGCGCATGCGCGAGTTGATCCCGGCGGTGAAAAAACTGTGGCAGGGCGACTATGCCCATCAGGGGGAATACTGGTCGTTCCCGGCGACCACCTCGTCGCCGCTGCCGAAACAGCAGCCGCATCCGCCGATTTGGGTGGCGGCGCGCGATCCCAACAGCCACGAATTTGCGGTGCAAAACGGCTGCAACGTTCAGGTTACGCCGCTGCATCAAGGGGAAGAGGAGATCGTGCGGCTGGTGACCTGTTTCAACGAGGCGCGTGCACGCTTCGCCGCCGAGCAGCCGCTGAAGATCATGCTGTTGCAGCATGGCTACGTAGCGGAAGATGAGGCGGACGCCCGCCTGGCGGCGGAAGAGCTCAACCGTTTCTACCACTACTTCGGCGCCTGGTTCAAGAACCAGCGGCCGGTGCGGCAAGGGCTGATTCAGCCGCTGAGCGACGAAGAGATCGCCGCCAATACCTATTACTCCGCCGAGATGATGCGCACCAACCTGGCTATCGGCACCGCCAATGAGGTCATTACGCGGCTGAAAAAATATGAGGCGCTGGGGTATGACGAGTTTGCGTTGTGGATCGACAGCGGCATGAGCTTTGCGCGTAAAAAGGCCTCTCTGGAGCGGTTCATTCGCTGCGTGATGTCGGAATTTCACTGACGGAGGCGCTGATGGAATCGTTCAAACTCTACATCGATGGCCGGTTTGACGCCGGTTCGGCCACCTTCGACTCGATCAACCCGGCGAGCGGCGAACCCTGGGCGCAGGTGGCGGAAGCCCGCGCGCAGGATGTGGATCGCGCCGTTGCGGCGGCGCACCGGGCTTTCCAGGGGGCCGAGTGGCGCGATATGACCGCCGGCGCGCGCGGCAAGCTGTTGTTGCGGCTGGCCGACTTGCTGGAGCAGCACGCCCCCGAGCTGGCGCGGCTGGAAACGTTGGATACCGGCAAGATCATCCGGGAAACCCAGGCGCAGATCGCTTATGTGGCGGAATACTACCGGTACTACGCCGGCCTGGCCGACAAGATGGAAGGCAGCGTGCTGGCGATCGACAAAGCCGACATGGAAACCTGGGTACGTCGCGAACCGATCGGGGTAGTGGCGGCGATCGTGCCCTGGAACAGCCAGCTGTTTCTTGCGGCGGTGAAAATCGGCCCGGCGATCGCCGCCGGCTGCACGCTGGTGGTCAAAGCGGCGGAAACCGCGCCGGCGCCGCTGCTGGCGTTCGCCAGACTGATAGACGAGGCCGGTTTTCCACGCGGCGTATGCAATGTGATCACCGGCTTTGCCGCCGAATGTGGTGCGGTGCTGACGGCGCATCCGCAGGTAGACCACATCGCCTTTACCGGCGGCGCGGAAACCGCGAAGCACATCGTTCGCGGCAGTGCGGAAAACCTCGCCAGCACCACGCTGGAGCTGGGCGGAAAGTCGCCGTTTATCGTTTTCGATGATGCGGATCTGACCAGCGCGGCGAATGCGCAGGTGGCCGCCATTTTCGCCGCGTCGGGCCAGAGCTGCGTAGCCGGCTCGCGCCTGCTGGTGGCGGAAAGCATCAAGGACGCGTTTTTGGCCCGGCTGACGGAGAAGGTGCGCAGCATCCGCATCGGGCCGCCGGATCGCCCGGACACCCAGTTCGGGCCGCTTTGCACCAGGCAGCAGCAAGAGCGGATCGCCGCCATCGTCAGCCGTTCGCTGGAGCAGGGGGCAAAACTGGTGATTGGCCACGCGGCGATCGACTCACCGGGCTTTTACTACCCGCCGACGATTGTCGATTGCAGCGCGCAACCCGACGCCGAGTGCGTGAAGCAAGAGCTGTTCGGCCCGGTGCTGTCGGTGTTGACCTTCAGGGACGAAGCGGAGGCCATTCAGCTTGCCAATGATTCTGCCTATGGCCTGGCGGCCGGCATTTTCACTCAGAACCTGACGCGCGCACATCGGGTGACCCGTCGCCTGCGGGTGGGGGTGGTGTGGCTGAATACCTATCGAGCGGTATCGCCGCTGGCGCCGTTTGGCGGCTACGGCCAGTCGGGGTTTGGCCGCGAGGGCGGGATTGACGCCGCGTTGGAATACACCACCAGCAAAACGGTGTGGCTGCGCACCAGCGACGATCCGATAGACGATCCCTTTGTCATGCGCTGAGTCAGCGCAATCAGGCGCGATTTCAGATCGCGCCGGCAGCCCCGTTTTCATCGCATTGATACAGGCGACCGCAATGTCGCCGGGGTAGACGCACGCTTTTTTCGACCTATTCGCACGCTAACACGCTGTAAAAAATAATAATCCACGTTAACCGGGGGATATATGAACTCTCAGCCAGAGCAGACCGCGTTTATTGAAGACAAGTCGATCGATTTTGTTCCCGCCAGGGAGCGTCATGGCCATGCCCGCAGCCTGTTTACCCTGTGGTTTTGCACCAATATTGCGCCGCTGGCGGTCGTGACCGGGGCCATCTCCACACAAACGTTTCATCTCGATATTCTCTCGGCGCTGAGCGCGATTATCGCCGGCCACCTGTTCGGCGGTATTTTTCTGGCGCTGACCTCTGCCCAGGGGCCACAGGTCGGAATACCGCAAATGGTGCAGAGCCGGGCGCAGTTTGGCCGCTACGGCTCGCTGTTGGTGATCGTGTTCGCCACGGTGATCTATCTGGGGTTCTTTATTTCCAACATCACGCTTTCCGGCAAGGTCATCCATAACGTCATCCCGTCATTGAACATGGGCGTGGCGACGGTGATTGGCGCGGTGTTGGCAACGTTGATCGGGGTGGTGGGCTACCGTTTCATCCACAAGATCAACAAAATCGGCGCCTGGGTGATGGGCAGCGCGCTGATTCTCGGATTGGTATTGATGTTTTCTCAACCGCTGCCGGCGGATTTTTGGCAGCGGGGATCGTTCAGCATTGCCGGTTGGTTCGCCACGTTCTGCATCGGCGCCGTCTGGCAAATCAGCTTCTCGCCCTACACGTCAGACTATTCGCGTTACCTGCCGGCGGAAGTCGGCATTGCCAAACCCTTCCTGTATACCTACCTGGGCGCCTGCAGCGGCACCATTTTGGCCTTCGTGTTCGGCGTGGTGGCGGTCAATCTGGTCGCCGGCAGCGACGATGCCATGGAGGCGGTGCGCCAGGCGACGGGAGGGCTGGGGCCGGTGCTGATGGTGCTGTTTCTGATCAACATCATCTGCCATAACTCGATGAATTTGTACGGCGCGGTGCTTTCACTCATCACTGCGGTACAAACCTTCTTACCGCAGTGGATGCCGAATGCGCGTATACGCACGCTGTTCTCGGCGCTGATTTTGCTGGGGGCTGTGTGGGTGGCGCTGGTTGCCTCGGCCAACTTCGTTCATCTGTTCCTGAACCTGATTTTTGCCTTGATTTCGGTGCTGATCCCCTGGTGCATGATCAACCTGATTGATTTTTACCTGCTTAACCGCCAACGCTATGACATTTCGGCCATTTTCAGCGCCGACGGCGGGCGCTACGGCCTGCTCAACACCCGCGCGCTCGGCGTTTATTTCGGCGGTATTGCGGTGCAGGTGCCTTTCGTCGAGAACGCATTCTTCTCCGGCCCTTACGCCAATCTGATCCCGGGCGCAGACATTTCCTGGGTGATCAGCATGGTGCTGACCGGCATCGCCTACCCATTGTGTTGTTCGCGACGGGCTAACTGGGCGGTGCAATTATAATTCTCCTGCATCCCGGCCAGCATAAAAGGCCGGTTTGAGTGATATGATAAAGTAATTTTTAGAACAGGATGTTTCTAATTTTTTAATTTATTAAATTAGATAATAATCGTATGAAATGGCTAAATGGATTTGGGCTAACTTATGATTGTTATATTAATGTTGCTGCTCATGGTGTTTTATATATCGCTAGCTTATGAGTTTAAAAGAATGAAAAAGCGAAGAATATATGCCTGCCATAAAAGGAAAAGGAGGGCGTCGGTTAGGCGATTAATCAACATGCTGTTATTCAAGTAATTTCCCGAAGTAGTTCTTACAGGAGGGAACACGATTATTGAGATATATCTCCCTCTGGTTATTAGTTGTTTCGCTACGTTTATATTGCGTCGGGTTGGCTCCGACGCAACATCAGCCTGCGGCGAATAGCCGCTGCTGCCAATAGGCCAGTTGCGTCAATGTCATGGGCTCGGCGGCAATGATTGCGTGATTTTCCAGGGCGATTTCGCGTGCGCGTTGCAATGGCTCGGCGCTGAGGCGTTGCACGCTTTGCCGCAGCGTCTGTTGCGTTTGCGCCAGCTCGTTTGCGCCCACGTGCGCCAGCTCATGACGCATTTGCAGTAAGAATTCGTCGGTTAACTGCCGCAGCTGTTCAACGTTGAACGTTGGGGATTGCAGTGCGAACAGCAGGCCTTCGGCATCGGCGCAGCGGTGGAAGGCGCATTGCACCACGTAGCCCACGTTGCGATCCACGCGCAACCGCTGAAAATAGCGCGGCGCGTAAAGCTGGGCCAGCACGCGCAGCGCCCAGCGGCCTGCCGCTTCACCGTTCGGCAGCGGGTAAAACTGCAGCAAGGCGCTTTCGGCGCCGCTTTCCGTCAGCGTGACGGGGCGATGATGCTGATATATCGGCAGCGGCGGCTCGGCGGCCACGGGATAGGGGAAGTCGTACAGCAGGTGCGACAGCTGCCGTTTTAACTCGCCATCGCCGCCGACTAAGGTGGCATGCCACTGCACCGCTGTTGCTGTCGGCGCGCTGAGCGCTGCGGGCAATTGGGCCAGCAGGCGACGAATGGCGATGTCGTTTTGCTCTTGCAACTGCGTATGGCGCAGGTTTCTCGCCGCCTCGTTGAGAATGGCCGACGGCAACGCCGCCAGCGCCCGGTTCACCTCGCTCATTCCGTGGCAAAGCAGCGCGGGGCTGCCCGCCAGCTGCAGCAGCCACGCACCCTGGTGGCGTTCGAAGCTTAAATGTCCTTCCCGATGCGCCAGTTCGGCCGCCCCGGCGCGCAGCGCCGCCTGTAAGCCGTAGGCCTGTGCATCACTGAAGGGGCTGGACGGCGTCGGCCGCAGCAGCAGCACCGGCTGCGCTTCGTCGGGGCGCAGATGCCGCAGCGGCGCCAGGCCAGCAGGCAATGTCGGGGGCGGCAGCGCCGCCGAGGAGGAGAAAAAGCGGAAGGGTTCCGCTGTAGCCGTCAGCGCGGCGCCGGCTAAGGGGCCAAGCGCCAGCGGCAGCCCTTGAATTTCACTGGTTTCACCGCCGCCTTCGGGCCGCACGGCCAGGCGACGGCGCGGCGCGCTAACCAACGCCGCAATATGCCGTGGCCAATCGTCGTTCTGCTCCGCCGGCGGCAGCCCAAACGCTCTGGCACGCAGCTGGTCGAGCGGCGCCAAACGGTGGAAATCGCGATTTGCCAGCCGCTCGTAATGCGCAAGCTGGGCCGGTGTCAGCACCTGCAGCGCCTGCAGCCACGCCAGCAGGGCGCTTTCGATGCAGGCAGCCTCAGCGGCTGAACCGTGATTGACGGTAAAGGTAAAACTCAGCAGCGCGTTGTTCTCGCTGCAGCGCGAATAATCGAGCCGAACGGCGTCGCACCACGCCTGAGCGCGCAGCCGGGCCAGCAGCCCGCCGGGGGCTTCGTCCAGCAGCAGGCGCTCCAGCCGCCGCAGCCAGCCGCGCGAATGGGAGCGCGGCAGGGCAAACACCAGTCTCAGCTGCGGCGTGCCGGGCAGCGTCAGGGTGTAATCTTCCGCAGCGGTCAGCGGCGGTGAGCTCTCGTGTGGTGAGCCGTTGCCCGCCGGCAGCCGGCTGCCGTAGCGCTGGGCCAGCGCATGCAGCTGCGCCAGCGATTGCGGGCCTTGCAGCCACAGCGTCAGGTTTGGCGCGCGAAAATAGCGCTGATGAAACTGCCGCAGAGCCAGCTGCAACGCGGAAATATCGCTGCCGAAGGCGGCGCGGCTGCCGATATGAAAGCGATGCATTGCGTCAAGGCCGCTGAACATCTGCCGCTGCGCGGCTTCGCAGCGGGTTTCCACATCGGCGCGCAGCAGGCGATATTCAGCGTCGATGACCTCAATCTCCTGAGCGATCGCCTCGGACGCCAGCTGCGGGGCGGCGAGCATATCGCTCAGCCGCGCCAGCCCCGGCGCCAAATGGTCTGCGCTTACTTCGAAGAAGAAGGCGGTTTGCGTGGCTTGGGTGGTGGCGTTCAGCCGGCCTCCCACCGAGGCGACCCAGGCCATCAGACTATCTTGCGCGCTGAAGTTCGCGCTGCCGCGAAACAACATATGCTCCAGCAGATGCGCCAGGCCCGGCCAGGCGGTGGGCGCCTGAAAACTGCCCGCTTCAATGCGCACCAGCGCGGCGGCGCTAGCGGCGGCAGGATCGCTTATCGCCTTGACGGCCAAACCGTTGTCGAGCTGCCACGAGGCGGCGGCGGGTGTCATCGTCAACCCTTGAAGATCAGACGGGAGTTGGCCTGATTGCGAAAACGCAGCTGATCGATACTGATCTGCGAGCGATTCGCCGCTTCCCGCGCCGCCAGAATGGTGCCGTGGTGGGGCGATTTGCCACACACCGGGTCGGCGTTGTCGGCGTTGCCGGTCAGCATGAACGCCTGGCAGCGGCAGCCACCGTAGTCTTGCTCTTTCTCCGAGCAAGAACGGCACGGCTCCGGCATCCAGTCATAGCCGCGATAGCGGTTAAAGCCGAACGAGTGGTACCAGATATGCTGCAGATCGTGCTCCAGCACCGACGGGAAGGCGATCGGTAACTGACGGGCGCTGTGACAGGGTAACGCCATGCCTTCCGGCGTCACGCTCATGAAGATGGCGCCCCAGCCGCCCATGCAGCCTTTGGGGCGCTCCTCGTAGTAGTCCGGCGTGACGAACAGCAGGTTGGCCAGCTTGCCGTCGGTGGCCATGCGTTCGCGGTAGCGTTTCACCACCGCTTCCGCGTCGGTGATCTGCTCGCGGGTCGGCAGCAGGCCCTCGCGGTTGAGGTGCGCCCAGCCGTAGAACTGGCAGGTCGCCAGCTCGACGTCGTCGGCGTCCAGCTGGATAGCCAGTTCGATAATGCGGTCGATCTGGCCGATATTATGGCGATGCAGCACGAAGTTGAGCACCATCGGATAGCCGAGCGCCTTGACCGCCTTAGCCATGGCCAGCTTCTGCTGAAACGCCTTGGCGGAGCCCGCCAGCGCGGCGTTCAGCGTTTCATCGCTGGCCTGAAAACTGATCTGGATATGGTCCAGCCCGGCATCGGCGAAGGTCTGCAGCTTCTTCTCGGTCAGGCCGATGCCGGAGGTGATCAGGTTGGTGTAAAAGCCGAGCTCGCGCGCGGCGGCGATCAGCTCGGGCAGGTCTTTACGCACCAGCGGCTCGCCGCCGGAAAAACCGAGCTGCACGCTGCCCATCGCCCGCGCCTGGCGAAACACCTCGATCCACTGCGCGGTGGTCAGCTCTTTTTCCTGCGCGGCGAAATCGAGCGGGTTGGAGCAATACGGACACTGCAGCGGGCAGCGGTAGGTCAGCTCCGCCAGCAGCCAGAGCGGCGGGTTCACCGCCGGCGCGCGAGCTTCAGTCACGGAAGGTCACCCATTTTTGTTCGTAGGCGCGCTGGAAAAACTCCAGCACGTCTTCCGCCAGCCCTTCGGCGCCGGGGAAGCGGGCGTTCAACTGGGCGATGATGCCGTTCAGCGTGGTGTGGCCGTCGACCAGCTGCAAGATGGCGGCGGCGCTGTCGTTCAGCTTGGCCATGCCTTCCGGGTAGAGGATCACGTGGCTGTTTTGCACTTGCTCCCATTGCAGGCGGTAGCCGCGACGGAAGACGGGGGTATGTTCAGGGTTCAGCGTCATTACACCAGCCTCTGGTTGTGCCATACCCGCGCGGCGGTCACGCTGTGGTAAGGCGGGCGGTTCAGGGTATAGGCCATGCTCATGGCGTCCAGCATGCTCCACAGAATGTCCAGCTTGAACTGCAGGATCTCCAGCATGCGCTGCTGTTTTTCTACGGTGTCGCAATAGTCCAGCGCTAGCGCCAGGCCGTGTTCCACATCGCGGTTGGCCTGGCCGAGGCGGCTGCGGAAATAGTCGTAGCCGGCGGCGTCGATCCACGGGTAGTGCTGCGGCCAGCTGTCGAGGCGCGATTGGTGGATTTGCGGCGCGAACAGTTCGGTCAGCGAGCTGCAGGCCGCTTCCTGCCAGCAGGCGCGGCGCGCGAAATTGACGTAGGCGTCCACCGCGAAGCGCACGCCCGGCAGCACCAATTCTTCAGAGAGCAGGGCGTCGCGCTGCAGCCCGACGGCTTCGCCCAGGCGCAGCCAGGCTTCGATGCCGCCTTCGCTGCCGCCGTAGCCATCGTGATCCAGGATGCGCTGCACCCATTTGCGGCGGGTTTCCGGCTGTGGGCAGTTGGCCATGATCGCCGCGTCTTTGATCGGAATGCTGGTCTGGTAGTAGAACCGGTTGGCCACCCAGCCCTGGATCTGTTCGCGGGTCGCTTCGCCGTTGTGCATCGCGATGTGGTACGGGTGGTGAATATGGTAATAAGCGCCTTTGGCGCGCAGCGCCGCTTCAAATGCCGGCGGAGTCAGGGGCAGTGGTTGCGTCATGGCGGTTCCCTACAGTTCGATATTCATGCCGTCCCAGCTCACTTCAATGCCGGCGGCGGTCAGGCTTTGCCGCTCTACCGAGTCTTCATTGAGGATAGGGTTGGTATTGTTTATGTGGATCAGGATTTTGCGCCTGGCGGGCAAGGTGGCGAGCAGGGCCGCCAGCCCGTGTTCTTCCGCCAGCGCCAGATGCCCCATGTCCTTGCCGGTATTGCGGCCCACGCCGGCGTTGGCCAGCTCGTTGTCGCGCCACAGCGTGCCGTCGATCAGCAGGCAGTCCGCGCGGCGCAGCCACGGCAGCAGCGCCTCGTCCGGCTCACCCAGGCCCGGCGCGTACAGCAGCCCGACCCCGCGCGCGGTATCTTCGATAAACAGCGCCACGTTGTGGCCCGGCAGCGGGCGATCGCGGTACGGCGAATAGGGCGGCGCGTTGCTGAGCAGCGGAATGGCGGTAAAGCGCACGTTCGGGCAGACCGCCGTGCGGAACGGCTCGCCGGGCGTCACCGGGTGGTGAATCAGGCCGCCGTTCCAGTGTGAGAGCATGGGAAACACCGGGAAACCGGTGCTGAGATCGTCATGCACTTCAGGGGTGCACCAGACGTGATGCGGGCAGCCCTCGCGCAAATTGAGCAAGCCCGCGCTGTGATCGATCTGGCTGTCGGTCAACACGATCGCGCCGATGCCGGTGCCGCGCAGCACCTCGGGATTATTCAATTCGGGCGAGGCCAGCAGCTGATGGCAAATGTCCGGGGAAACGTTGCACAGCACCCAGTTTTTACCGTCGTCGCTGACGGCGATGGAAGACTGGGTGCGGCGCGTGGCGTTGATGCTGTGGTCGCGAACGCCCCGACAGTTGTCGCAGTTGCAATTCCACTGGGGAAAGCCGCCGCCCGCCGCCGAGCCGAGAACTTTTATCTGCATGTCTAAACCAGAAAAGAAGGAAAGAAATGCCCGCGCGAAAGGCGGGCAGACGGGCGATTAACGGTTGGAAATGTACAGCGTCACTTCCAGCCCCAGACGCAGATCAACAAACTCAGGTTTAGTCCAGGTAGTCATAGCGGTGCTCCTTTGCATGCATCGTAATAAGTCGAACCCAATGAGAAACGTTCGCATTCGGCCGGCCCAATGTTGGCGAAATGTGACGGAGATCGCAACCTTTAAAGCGTAACCGGGTTATTCACCCCAGGCGGCGGTGAGCGCGTTCAGCCAGTTGCGCCAGGTCAGCTTCTCCAGCAACCGGTTATCGAACCCGGCCTGCGCCAGCGCTTGCGTCAGGCGCGGCAGGCCAGCGGCGTCCTCCAGCGGTTGCGGTACGTTGACCCCGTCAAAATCAGAGCCAAATCCCACGCGATCTTCACCAAGTTTAGCGATCAAATACTCAACGTGTTTAACAATTTCTGTTAAGCCGGTTGTTGCACTGTCACGTTTACCGTCCGCACGCAGGAAGGCGGTGCCGAAATTGACGCCGACTATCCCGCCGCTCTGGGCGATGGCGCCCAGCTGTGCGTCGGTCAGGTTACGCGGCTGGGGGCAGAGGGCGTGGGCGTTGGAGTGGGTGGCGACCAGCGGCGCGTTGCTCAGCGCGGCGGTTTGCCAGAAGGTTTTCTCGTTCATGTGCGAGACGTCGATCATGATGCGGCGGCGGTTGCAGGCGCGGATCAGCGCCTCGCCGGCCGGCGTCAGGCCGGGGCCGGTATCGGGTGAGCCGGGGAACGGCCCGCTGACGCCGGTGCCGAAGGCGTTCGGCAGATTCCAGAATGGCCCGATGCTGCGCACGCCCAGCCGGTAGAAGGCCTCCAGCTGCGTCAGCTCCGCGTCGATCATGCCGGCGCCTTCGATATGCAGCACCGCGGCAATTTGCCGGTTGAGGCGGCACTGTTCTATCTCGGTGGCGGTGCGGCAGATGCGCAGCCGCCCCTGAGAAGCCTGCTCCAACTGCTGCAGGATGGCGATCTGCCGTTCGGCGATCGCCAGCGGATCGAAGGCGGCCTGCGCCTCGTCCTGCGTTTGGTTGCGCATCTGGGCGATATAGCTGACCGGGGGAATAAATACCGCGAACAGTCCGCCGAAAAATCCGCCGCGCCGCATGCGGGAGAAATCGAGGTGGCCCGGCGTGACGCGGGAATAGAAGGCGGCGGCCGGATCGTCGTCGTGCTGCAGCCACAGGTTGAGCAGCAGGTCGTTATGGCCGTCGAATACCGGCCAGAGAGGGGGAAGCGTCATGAGCGTTTCACTGAGTCAGGCATCGTGAACGCTATGTTCTCCCATCGCGCGAGGGGGAACAACCCTCAGGGTATGGGGGCTTTGCCGTTGGCTCGATCACTCGACGTCAGTAATGCAAAATCTAGTGACATTGTCACTATTCGCGAAACGGTTCCTGCACGCGCTGGCGACAGACCGACAACATCAGCTGCCGCAGCCAGCGGTGATCCGCCTCGGCGTCCAGGCGCGGGTGCCACATTTGCGACACGGTAATGGGCGGCGTTTTCACCGGCAGCTCAAAGACGCGCAGCGGGCCGTCGGCCGGTTGAGCGTGCAGGAAGGAGGCGGGCAACAGCGCCAGCAGGTTCGAGGCCTGCGCCACCGCCAGCGCGGCCGGAAAACTCGGCACCACGGCGGCAATCTGGCGCGTCAGCCCCAGTTCCGCCAGCGCGGCGTCTACCGGCCCGAGAATGCGCCCGCTGCGCGAGGCCACCACGTGGCCGCAGGCGATGTAGTCGGCGGCGCCGATCTCCGGCTGCTGCGCAAGCGGGTGTGAGGTTCTCATCACGCCGACGAAGCGATCGCGAAACAGCGCCTGCAGGCGGATTTCCGGGCCCATGTCACCCAGCACGCCTATCTCCAGATCGACCAGCCCTTCACGCAGCGGGCGGTCGCTTTTCTCCGGCTTGGGCGCAAAGCGCAGCCGCACCCGCGGCGCCTGTTCGGCAGCGGCGGCGATCAGCGCCGGGCCGAAGGCTTCGACGAAGCCGTCGTTGGCGCGCAGCGTGAAGGTACGATCCAGCTCGGCGGGATCTAATGCTTCCTGCGCTGGGCGCAGCAGCGCCCGCGCTTCGAATGCCGTATTTCGCGTCCGCTCGCGCAGCGTTTCGGCATAGGGCGTCAGCACCATATGACGGCCGGCGCGAACCAGCAGGGGATCGCCGGTGGCCGCGCGCAATCGGTTGAGGGTGCGGCTCATCGCCGAAGCGCTTAAACCGAGACGCCGTGCGGCGCCGACGACACTGCCCGCCGTCAGCAGCGCATCGAGCGCGATCAACAGGTTGAAATCAGGGTCGGTCATGCGTGCGTATCCTGTGGGCTGGAAAGAGAGAAGGCGTTTGATGCAGTATATCAGCGTAAACGCTGCGTCTCCTGCGATCTGATGAGCAATAAAAAAGCCGATAACGGAGGTTATCGGCTTGAGTGGCAGACTGCGCGACGTTACGCCGGCAGCTGCTGCGCGGTTTTCTCGACCAGCGCCAGCAACAGCTTGATGTCTTCCAGCGTCACGATCGGGTTCAGCAACGTCATCTTCAGGCAGGTTACGCCATCGAACTCGGTCACGCCGACGTTGGCGCGGCCCGATTCCAGCAGGGCGTCGCCGATGCGCTGGTTGAACAGGGCGACGGCCGCGTCGCCGTTCGCCGCCAGCTGTGCCGGACGGTAGCGGAACAGCACGCTGGCCAGCTGTGGCTGCATCACCAGTTCCAGCGATTCCTGATCGGCGATGTAACGCGCCACCTGTTGCGCCAGCGTCACGCCATGATCGATGATCTCGGCGTATTGCTTCTGCCCCAGCGCCTCCAGCCCCATCCACAGCTTCAACGCATCGAAGCGGCGGGTGGTCTGCAGCGACTTGGACACCAGGTTCGGCACGCCTTGCGCTTCGTCGAACTCGGAGTTCAGGTAGGCCGCCTGATAGCGCATCAACTCATAGTGGCGCTCGTCTTTCAGCAAGAAGGCACCGCAGCTGATGGTCTGGAAGAACTGCTTGTGGAAGTCCAGGGTAATGGAGTCCACCAGTTCCAGGCCGTCCAGGTAGTCGCGGTACTGCTCGGAAAGCAGCAGCGCGCCGCCCCAGGCCGCATCCACGTGTACCCAAATCTGCTGCTGCGCCGCCAGCCGCGCGATATCGCGCAGCGGGTCAATGGCACCGGCGTCGGTGGTGCCGGCGGTGGCGACAATCGCCATCACCTGCTCGCCGTTGGCCTTGGCCTGCGCCAGTTTTTCCGCCAGATCGTTCACGTCCATGCGGGCGAAGCGATCGGTTTTCACCTGGGTGACGGACTGATAGCCGAGGCCCATCAGCGCCATGTTCTTCTGCACCGAGAAGTGGGCATTTTCAGAACAGAACACCTTCAGCTTGCGCAGATCGCCCACCAGGCCGTCCTGCTGCACGGAGTGGCCCTGACGCGCGAAGAATGCATCGCGCGCCAGCATCAGCCCCATCAGGTTGCTCTGGGTGCCGCCGCTGGTGAATACCCCGGCGTCGCCGGGCTGGTAACCAACCTGGGCGCGCAGCCATTCGATCAGCTTCATTTCGATCAGCGTGGCCGACGGGCTCTGATCCCAGGAATCCATGCTCTGGTTGGTGGCGTTGATCAGCACTTCGGCGGCCTGGCTTATCACCAGGCTCGGGCAGTGCAGGTGCGCCACGCACTGCGGGTGGTGCACCGACAGGCTGTCTTTCAAAAAGTACTCGATGGCGCGATCAATCGCCGCCTGGTTGCCCAGGCCTTGCGGGGTGAAGTCGAGCTTGATGCGCTCGCGCAGTTCGGCAACGCTTTTGCCCTGATACATCTCGGGCTGTTGCAGCCACTGCACGACGGCTTCACTGCTCTGCGCGATCGCCTGGCGGTAAGCCTCGGCGCTGTGCGCCGAGGAAGCCAGAATCGGGTTTAACTTGGACATCGCGGTCATTCGCTCCAATCAGACTGGCTTGACGCCGGCGGCCAACAGCGCCTGCTCAAATTTATCCAGGAAAATACCCAGCTCATCGTTGGTGATCAGCAGGGAAGGCAGCAGACGCAGCACGCAGCCATTGCGCCCGCCGCGCTCCAGGATCAAACCGGATTCGAAGCACTTTTTCTGCAGCAACGCGGACAGCTCGCCATCGGCCGGGTAGCAGCCCATGTGATCCTGCGCTTCGTTCGGCTTGACGATCTCGATGCCGATCATCAGGCCCAGGCCGCGGACGTGACCGATCACCGGATACCGTTTCTGCAGCTCAGCCAACTTGCCTTTCAGCCATTCGCCCTGCGCGGCCACTTTGTCGGCGACCTGGTGCTCTTTCAGGTATTGCAGGGTGGTCAGGCCGGTGGCCATCGCCAGCTGGTTGCCGCGGAAGGTGCCGGTGTGGTGACCCGGTTCCCAGGCGTCGAACTCTTTCTTGATACCCAGCACCGCGAGCGGCAAGCCGCCGCCGACCGCTTTCGACATCACGATGATGTCCGGCTCGATGCCCGCGTGTTCGAAGGCGAACAGCTTGCCCGTACGGGCGAAACCGGCCTGAACTTCGTCGATGATCAGCAGAATACCATGCTCCTGCGTCACTTTGCGGATGCGCTGCAGCCACTCGGCCGGCGCCGGGTTAACGCCGCCTTCGCCCTGAACGGCTTCCAGGATCACCGCCGCCGGTTTGCGCACGCCGCTTTCCACGTCGTTGATCAGGTTGTCGAAGTAGTAGGTCAGCGCCTTGACGCCGGCTTCGCCGCCGATGCCCAGTGGGCAGCGGTATTCATGCGGGTAAGGCATGAACTGCACTTCCGGCATCATGCCGTTGATCGCCGCCTTCGGCGACAGGTTGCCGGTGACCGACAGCGCGCCGTGGGTCATGCCGTGATAACCGCCGGAGAAGCTGATCACGCCGGAACGGCCGGTGTGCTTTTTCGCCAGCTTCAGTGCGGCTTCCACCGCATCGGCGCCGGACGGGCCGCAGAACTGCAGGCAATATTCTTTGCCTTCGCCCGGCAACAGAGAGAGCAGGTAATCGGAGAAACGATCTTTTAACGGGGTCGTGAGATCGAGAGTATGTAACGGCAAGCCGCTGGTAATGACATTTTGGATGCTTTGCAGGACGTCGGGGTGATTATGTCCAAGAGCCAACGTTCCCGCCCCGGCCAGGCAATCAAGATATTGATTATTCTCAACATCAGTGATCCAAACGCCCTGGGCTTTCGCAATTGCCAACGGCAATTTGCGCGGATAACTCCTAACATTCGACTCAAATTCGGCTTGGCGCGCCAAATAGGTTTCATTGTTTCCGTTTAATGAGTTTGCAACTAAAGTATCAATACGGACTTTATCCGTCATCATATCTCTCCTACAACCGAAGGTCTCAAGACGCAACGATTGAATTAATGAATTAGAAAAGTAACTGCCTTGTGAAAAGCGCGACCAATATATGGCTTTTTCGCCTGGGACTCAATAGCCGATTTTGTTTTGAATTGTTTAGTTTTTTCTTAGGCTCATCAATATGTTGTTGATTTGTTGAACGTTGGTTTTGCCGGCAAAAAACAACATTTCTTTAACATTGCGTAAAAATGCTTTTCTGCTTTCCTTTGGCTGCTTCTTTAATGCATTTATTATTAAGGTGAATTTCCGATTAATAACATAAATAGAAAATAGCGGCTTATTTTCATCTATTCACCACCTTAAGTCCTAAAGCGGTTATATACACAAAATTTGTGATGAATATAAGCAGCCGAGCGTTAAAAGCGCAGTATCCAGAGCGGTGATTTCTTGCAGATTTTACGTAGCGCGATCAAAAAAGCGGGATTTTTGTGCGGCCGCCGGCGTGTCTGCCGGCGCCGCGGTCATTAACGTTGCCGTAACCAGGCGTGGTAACGCTGCAGGATACGGCGGGTACGCCACTGATCGACGACCAGCGTGAACAGCGGCGAGTAGCGCACATTGCGCGGCCGATCGTCACTCAACGCGCGCATCCGGCGCTTGGCCAACGCCATGCGGGCGAGCGACGCCATCACTTTGCTGCGCCAGGTGACCGGGGCAGGCAGCGCATGGGGGGCCGCGCCGGTTTGCCAGCGCCGCGGCAGATCGGGCACTTCCGCCATGGCGGTAGCGATGCCGACGACCGCGACGCCGCTGTCCAGCACCCGCTGCGCCACCGACGGGCGGGCGATGCCGCCGGTGGTCATCACCGGCATGCGCGCGACGGCGGCAAGATCGCGGGCGAAGGTCAGAAAATAGGCTTCGCGCGCCAGAGTGCGGCCGTCCGCCGTGTCGCCTTGCATCGCCGGGCTTTCGTAGCTGCCGCCGGACAGTTCGATCAGATCGACCGGCAACTCGTTCAACATCAGCACCACCTGGCGGGCATCGTCCGATGAAAAACCGCCGCGCTGGAAATCGGCGGAGTTCAGTTTGACCGCCACGCAAAATTCCGGCGAGACGCGCTCGCGCACCGCACGCACTACCTCCAGCAGCAACCGGGCGCGGTTCGCCAACTCGCCGCCCCAGCGATCGTTGCGCTGGTTGGTCAGCGGCGAGAGAAACTGGGAAAGCAGATAGCCGTGCGCCGCGTGGATCTCCACGCCGGTAAAACCGGCCTGTTCGGCGGCGTGCGCGCTGGCGGCGAAGCGCGCGATCACCTCGGCGATCTGCGCTGCATCCATCGCCTGAGGCTGGGCGAACAGCTTGCTGTGCTTGCCCATCGCCAGCGGGATGGCGGAGGGCGCCCATGCGTTGCCGCCCATGTTCGCCATCACCTGCCTGCCCGGGTGGTTAAGCTGCATCCACACCTGCGCGCCGCCCTGGCGCGCGGCCTTGGCCCAGGTTTCGAACGGGGCTAGCGGCGTGTCCTGTTCCAGCACCACGCCGCCGGGGCCGGTCATGGCGCGGCCGTCGATCATCACATTGCCGGTGATGATCAAGCCGGCGCCGCCTTCGGCCCAGTAGCGGTATAAGCGCCACAGCGCCGGGCCGGGCAATTGGCCCGGGGCGGCCAGATTTTCTTCCATCGCCGCCTTGGCCAGACGGTTGGATAAACGGCTGCCGTTGGGCAGTGTCAGTGGGGTAAACATCGGTTTGCGCTCCTGTCGTACGGGGAATGGCGCTATACTAGGTTTAAAGTTAACTTTAAGGTCAATAGGGCATGAAGATCGGAGAATTGGCGCAGCGCGCCGGCATGGCCGCCTCGGCGATACGCTACTACGAGCAGTTGGGGTTGTTGCCGAAACCGGTGCGCGGCGTCAACGGCTATCGGGTGTACGGCGACAGCGCGCTGGAGCGTTTGCACCTGATCCAAATCGGCCAGAATCTGGGTTTTTCGCTGCAGGCGATCCAACGGGTGCTGGCGCTGCAGGGCAGCGCTTATGAGGATGGGTTGATACGCGGCGTCGATGAACGGCTGGCGGAGATCGAGCTGATGATGGCCACGCTGAATGAACAACGAGAAACCTTGTTGACGACCCGGCTGACCTTATTGGAGTCAGGTGTCTCCGGGCTGTGCCAAGCCAAGGGCGAAAAACAGGCCGACGCATCGCCGGCCCGGCCGGCAAAGCTGGCGAGAATGCGCAATCGGATTGATACTGAGTGAGTCTATGATGGACAAGGATATTTGTCGCTGACCGATGGATAGGGCGAACGGACTCACGCCGGCCGGCTGCGCCGGATCCGTGGGTGACACAATGGGAGACAACATGCTCGAACCCTGCTTCCCCGAAAACGAAGCCGAACGCCTGTCGGTATTGAATTCGCTGAACGTGCTGGATTCAAACTCGGTGGAAAAACTGGATCGCATCACGCGGCTGGCGGCGAAATACTTCGGCGTGACCATTGCGCTGGTGTCGCTGATCGACCGGGATCGCCAATGGTTTTTATCGCGCTACGGTCTGGATGCCCGGGAAACGCCGCGCAATATCTCGTTTTGCGGCCATGCGATCTTGCAACGCGAAGCGCTGGTGGTGCCCGATACCGCCAACGACCCGCGCTTTTTCGATAATCCGCTGGTGATCGGCGGGCCGAGGATCGGTTTCTACGTCGGGCAGCCGCTGCTGTCGCTCGACGGGCTGCCGCTCGGCACCCTGTGCATTATCGACAGCCACCCGCAGCCGTTTTCCCCGGAACAACTGGCCGATCTGCATGATTTCGCCGCCGTGGTGGAGGAGTATCTGCAAAGTATTGAGCGCCACGTCTATACCGAAAACCTGAAGTCCGACCTGCAGCGCACGGAGGCCCTGTTCGAACAGACCTTCGCCCAGGCGGCGGTAGGGATGGCGCTGGTTTCGCTGCAGGGGTATTGGCTGCGGGTGAACCCGCGCATCTGCGAAATGCTGCACTATTCCGAGCGCGAACTGATGGATCGCACCTTCCAGGACATTACCTATCCGCTCGATCTCAATACCGACCTGGAAAAGCTGCAGCAGCTGTTGAAAAATGAAATCAGCACCTACTCGATGGAAAAACGCTATTTCCGCGCCGACGGCTCGATCGTTTGGGTGCAGCTGACGGTGGCGCTCAATCGCTTGCCGAACGGCAAACCGGACCATTTCATCTCGGTTATCGTCGATATCAGCGAGCGCAAGGCGGCCGAGGCCGATCTGTTCGCATTGCAGCATGAGCTGGAGGAACGCGTCGAAACCCGCACGCGGGAGCTGAACGTGGTGGTCAAAAAACTCAACGAAGAGATTGAAACCCGCGTGCTCGCCGAATATCAGCTCAGTGCGGAGAAAGAGCGTCTGCGCGCCATTACCGACAACATGCCGGCCCTAATCAGCCAGATCGACGGCAATGAACGCTACCTGTTCGCCAACAGCGCCTACAAAACCTGGTTCGGTCTGGAGGAGTCCAGCCTCAGGGGGATGACGGTGCGCGATTTCATGGGGGAAAGCGTCTATCGGATAGCAAAACCGATGATCGAACGGGCCCTCGCGGGCGAAATGGTGAGTTTTGAGAATGAGCTGCAGACCCGGCAGGGGCTGCTGATGATCCACACCACGCTGGTGCCGTGCGAAGCGCAGGGCTTTTACATTCTCGCCATGGACATCACCGAACTGAAGCGGCTGCAGCAGCGGCTGGAATATGACGCGACCCACGACATGCTGACCGGATTGACCAACCGCCGCGCGTTTCTGCGCCGGCTGTCGGGCACGCTGCAGGCCTGTTGCCATCAGCGGCAGATGGCGCTGCTGTTTATCGATCTCGACGGCTTCAAAACCCTTAACGACAGCTATGGCCATGACTTCGGCGACGCGATCCTGAAAACCTTCGCCACGTTGCTCAGCGCCTGCGCCGGCGAGCGCCACAGCGTCTCGCGTCTGGCCGGTGACGAGTTCACGGTGATCCTGTGGCCGTTGACGGATCCGCGGCGCGAGGTCAGCGATTTTTGCGAAAACGTGTTGGCGCAACTGGCCACAATTACGCAGATCGGGCCGCAGAAGGTACGGCTTTCCGCCAGCATCGGCGCGGCCATTTCCCCACGCGGCGATGTGACGGAGGAGATGCTGCTGACCCGCGCCGACGGCGCGATGTATCAGGCGAAATCGGCCGGAAAGGGCACTTACGCCATCTGCGAGCTGTGAGCGTGCAACCGCGGCGGTCTCAGGGTAAGCTGTTTTTCCTTTTCCTGTGAGCAGAACTCCGGACTGATTGCATGGCGTCAAATCATCAACATAAAGACTGGCTCGAACTGCGACGCGATGACGAAACCGGTATTGAGAGCGTCAACGCTCACTTTCAGGGGCATGCCTACGATCCTCACGATCATGATGAAATGCTGGTGGGCGTCACGCAGCAGGGCTTGCAGCGTTTCCATTGCCACCGCTCGCTGCATACCAGCCGGCCGGGGCGCGCCATGCTGATCGAGCCGGGCGCGGTGCACGATGGCCATGCGCCGCAGGCCGAGGGGTTTACCTATGCGATGCTTTATCTGCCGCAGCGCTGGGTCTCCGACGCGATGAGCCGCCGCGGATTGGGGGACGCTTCGGTGCTGGAAGGCGCCTTCCACAGCACGTTGACCGACGATCCGATGCTGGCGACCGCGATCCACCAGGCGTTTTTTGCGTTGCATCAGGGGGAGGGCCGGCTGGCGCGCGATCAAAGCCTGGATCAACTGCTGACGCTTTTGGCACGGCATATTCGCGTTCGGCCAACTTCCCAAAGCGATGACGCTTTAATTGAGATGAATCGCTTGCGGGACTACTTGCACGAGCACATGGCGGATAACCCCAGCCTGGATGAACTTGCTCTTCAGTGCGGCCTGGATCGTTTCCGCCTGACTCGCCAGTTCACCCGGGCTTTCGGCCAGTCGCCGCACGCTTATTTGGTTAGGTTGAGGCTGCGGGCCGCACGCTTGCTGTTGGCGCAGGGGGAAGAACCGGCGCAGGTCGCCATGCAGGTGGGCTTTGCCGATCAGAGCCATTTGGGCCGCTGGTTCCAGCGCGCCTACCGATTATCGCCGGCGGCCTATCAACGCCAGTGCACAAACGTTCTATACCGCTAACTCGCTCATCGCCGATGATGCACTTTTAATAGCACAACGGAGTAGAGCGGAAGATGTTTGATACCAAGATAGCGTTTATCGTGCGTGACGATCTGCCAACCTGGCAGCGGCTGAACGTAGTGGCCTTTCTGGCGACGGGCATCGCCGCCGCGGCCCCGGAAATCATCGGCGAGCGTTACGTGGATGCGCAGGGCAGACGCTACGGCGCCATTTCCGGGCAGCCGATGCTGATTTTCGCCGCGGATCTGCCGGGCCTGCAAAATGTGCATCGCAAAGGATTGGAGCGGGAATTAACGCTGATCCCCTATGTGCACGCCATGTTCGCGACCGGGCACGATGAAGCCAACCGCCAGGTTTTTCGCGCTGAAGACGCGGACAATCTGGATTTGGTCGGCCTGGCGCTGCGCGGGCCGAAGAAAGCGGTGGATAAGGCGATAAAAGGCCTGGCGCTCCACGGCTAGGGCTGGAAAGTGCGCCGCCCGGCGGCGAAAGCAGGGGGCCAGCCCCATGCCGTCTGAATGGCGGCATGGTGGCTTTGGCGGCAACACTTGAAATGAGGTTCGGGCATCATTAAATGATAAGAACCGCGGTTTTTTGCGCCGTCGGCGAGGCTCTTATATATTTAGTAGCATGCCTGAGGCAGGTTAGGCATGAAACGGCGGTCGGTCGGGCCGCTGCAAGTACGACAGTTAATCCGTTCGCCAAGAGGCTGCGAGCCTGTGCTTTCGGTAGGGACAGCCGCCAATCGTTTTTACGGCGACCGAAGGCGGAGCAGCTACTCACAGGTCACGAGGACACTTACCATGCATAAGAGAACACTGGCGTCACTGCATTACGAAAACATGCCTTACGATGGGGTACACTTTCATATTTTGAAACGGGAAACGCCTGGCCATACGGCGTTGCTGAAGCTGGATGCGGGCAGCCGACAACCGGCGCGTTTTCATCCGGGCTGGGTGAAACTGATGGTGCTGAGCGGTGAACTGAAGGTTGACGATCAGACGTTGCAACCCCATGAGATGTTAATCATTCCTGCCAATACCGCCTATACGGTACAGGCCATTACGGAAGTGATTTGTCTGGCGATTTCCGAGCTGGACGGTGCCGAGCTGGCCCGTTGATGAAATAACAACTCTGGATGGAGGAGAGCCTAGGCGCTCTCCCTATCCCTTCAGCATTAAGCCGCCCCCCCGGGCTGAGCTGCCTGCTGATTGATGCGTATACCTCCTGATTATGCCACCGCGCTTTCCCTATCCATCACTTTCGACCACGTCGCCCCCGCAACGAGCCGCCATTGCGCAGCGCATGCGCAACGCCTGCGTTTTACGCAGAACGATGAAATTTTGGTGTAAATAGTGAGTTTCTTCGCATAAGGCCCCTGGTGTGGCTTGCGACAGCGTCACTATATGGAGGATCATGCGGCCTCTCTATCAAATAAAAGACATTCGCGTTATCAAAAGGGACAAACGACCATGGGATTCGAAGTCGACAATGCCGAAACGAAACGCATCGACCTCAGCAGCCACGAAAACTCCTCGTTCGAGGTGACGGGGCTGGTGAAACACTATCCGGCGGGCTTTGTCATTCCTTACCACTCGCATAAACGCTGCCACTTGCTCTATTCGCAGCAGGGCGTTATGGCGGTCGAGGCGAGCAGCGGGCGCTGGATCGTGCCGCCCACCACCGCAGTCTGGCTGCGGCCGGGGGTAGAGCATCAGATCGTCATGCAGAGCAACATCTGCGTTTACGGGATTTTGGTCGATGAAATCACCGCCGCGCGTTTGCCGCTGCGCGACGGCGTCTTGCAAGTCTCACCGCTGCTGCGAGAGCTGATCGCTCAGCTGGCAACGCTGGCGCCCGAGGGGGCGGAGACCAAACGCAATACGCTGCTCAGAGCGTTGTTCCTTGAGGAGTTGAGCCTCCAGCCGCAGCTGGCGCTGCATTTGCCTTGGCCGGCAGAGGCGAGAATGGCCGAGATTTGCCGGCAGTTGGTCATCACGCCGGCCGACGATCGCGGCATTGAAGCCTGGGCCGATTCACTGTCGATCAGCGCAAAGACCTTTCAACGCCATTTCAGCCAACAAACCGGCATCACCTTCGGCCAGTGGAAACAGCGCCTGCGGCTGCTGTCGTCCATTCCGCTGCTGCTGGCCGGCAACTCGATCATCCATGCCGCCTTCGAAAGCGGTTACGAGAGCCACAGCGCCTATTCGGTGGCGTTCAAAAAACTGTTTGGCGTTTCGCCTTCGCGCTTTACGCTATAGCCTTATGGCAGGGATCTGCTTGGAAATCGATGCTGCTTGCTCTCAAGTGAGCATCGACTGCTGAGCGAAGATACCCGCCATCGCGCCTTGCCATATCGCCGTGGTGACTGAGGGGATGGCGGGATTGGCAAGGTCACCGGCGGCATAGATGCCAGGCATACTGGTTTCGTGGCGTTCGTCGGTCTTGAGGACGATGCCGGTTGACGTATTGAGCGTGGCGAGGCCCAGTGCGTCATGGAGGCTTGTGGACGGCCTGGTGCGCGGATGCGCGAAGAGGATATCGACTGCGACATCGGGGCCGGTATCGATCTTGAGGGTGGCACTATGGCTCCCGTAACAGGCGATTTCGGTGATCCGCCCATCAACGAGAGGCACCTGTCGGGCCGCCAGATCGGCCCGTATGCCAGGGGTGATGTCGTGACCATTGCTGAAGACAGTCAACCTGTCGGTCCAGTCGTGAAACAGCCTGACCTGATTCATCGACTGCGCTCCAGACCAGACGAGGCCCCAATGCTGGTCAGCAACTTCGAATCCATCGCAATAAGGGCATGGGATGACGGATGTGCCCCAGCCTTCAGAAAATCCCGGAATATCAGGCATCTGGTCAACAACGCCATAGCTCAGTATCAGGCGGCGCGCACGAAGGATTTCACTATCGCCCGTGAAGACGGAAAAATTGTCGATAGTACCGGAGATGCTGTCCGCGCGGGCATTAACCATCTTGATAGCAGGGTAGCACGCGAGTTGCTGCCGCGCCGTGGCCAGAATGTCGGATGGTGACTTGTCATCGTGGCCGAGCACACCGTGTGAGCGGCTAGCGAAGCGGTTGCGCTGAAGGCCGGTATCGAGAACAGTGACCGTGCGACGGGCACGGCCAAGCTGCAGGGCGGCGGCAAGGCCGGCAAAGCTGCCGCCGATGATGATGACATCATTGTTCATGGTGAGATGCTCCGTATTTGTTGATTAAGCGGAGTGCTCGGGGTCTCTGTATCATCCGGTGAAAAGCCTGCCAGAGTGCAGACACTCATAATGACTGTAAGTGTATTTAGGGAAAACATGAAGAGTCCTTGAGTCGAACTTGAATTGTGACCATATTACGATATGGTCACTCGTTGTCAATCAGACGTCATTGCGCTAAGATGGAAAAATGACTAAACAAATGAATGAAACCCCTTCCAGGGGACCTTCCGACCATAACGTCCGCGAGCAGGTCGTTGACGCAGCCACCGAGCATTTCGGTCACTTTGGCTACGAAAAAACAACTGTATCCGACCTCGCCAAAGCAATTGGTTTTTCAAAGGCCTATATCTACAAGTTTTTCGATTCCAAACAGGCGATCGGAGAAGTGATCTGCGCTAACCGGTTGGCGATTATAAGGGATATTGTCAACGCAGCGATTGTGGATGCTCCAACAGCCGCAGAAAAAATAAGGCGGTTATTCAGGGCGTTATCAGAATCCGGATGCGATTTATTTTTTCATGACCGTAAGTTACATGACATCGCGGCCGTTGCTGTGCGTGACAAATGGCCCTCAGCACAAGCTCATGAGCAGCAGTTACGGCAGCTCATTGAGCAGATCATTGTTGAAGGGCGCCAGGCTGGTGAGTTTGAAAGAAAAACCCCACTGGACGAGACTGCGGATGCGATTTTTATGGTTATGCGTCCCTATATCAGCCCGGTACAGCTGCAATATAATTTGGAAACCGCCCAGGCAGCGGCGGTGTTGCTACCATCACTGATCCTGAGAAGTTTGTCACCCTGATGTTGTGACTATTGACAAAATTGGTCACAAGTATAAGTATGGGTTCCTGTCCTGTTTAATTCATTAAGGGAACCCATGCTCGGGCTTAAACCTGTCACCTTTGCTGTCTGCCTGTTGCCGTTTGCCCTTGTGGCTTGCGGTGATGCTTCCGATAACAGCGATCCACGCAGCCTGCCACCTCTGGTCAGATCTGCTGAAGCGATCAATGCAACCGACTTTTCCCGCGCTTTTACGGGGGTGGTTGTAGCACGAATTCAGAGCGACCTTGGTTTCAGGGTTCAAGGCAAAATCCTGGAACGTCTCGTTGATACCGGTCAGACAGTGAGGCGTGGTCAGCCGTTAATGCGTCTGGACCCGGTTGATCTGAGCCTGCAGGTCCAGGCTCAGCAGCAGGCTGTCGCCGCCGCAAAAGCGCGTGCCAGACAGACAGCGAATGATGAATCGCGTTATCGCGGTCTGGTTACCACAGGTGCTGTGTCGGCATCCGCTTACGATCAGATTAAGGCTGCTGCAGATACGGCCAGAGCTGACCTCAGTGCCGCCCAGGCGCAGGCGAATGTGGCGCAAAACGCCATGGGCTATGCGGTCCTGGTGGCTGATGCCGACGGGGTGGTGATGGATACGCTGGCCGAGCCAGGTCAGGTGGTCAGTGCCGGACAGCCGGTTATCCGGCTTGCCAGGGCTGGACAACGTGAAGCTGTCGTCCAGTTGCCTGAGACGCTGCGCCCGGTTGTTGGAAGTGCGGCACAGGCCTCACTGTACGGCAGTGATGCACAATCTGTTTCCGCGACACTGCGGTTACTCTCTGATGCAGCCGACCCGCTGACGCGCACGTTTGAGGCAAGGTACGTGCTCGACGGCCCATTGTCTGGTGCCCCCTTGGGATCCACTGTCACCATCCATATTGCGCAGAGCAGAGCATCGCAGCCGTTGCTGCAGGTGCCTTTGGCGGCCGTTTTTGACGCGGGTAAAGGTCCGGGCGTCTGGCGCATTTCAGGCAATCCCGCCAGAGTGACATGGCGGCCCGTACACATCGTCAGCCTCGGGGATGATGCGGCAAGCGTGACCGGCAGCCTTAAGCCTGGCGAACAGGTCGTGGCGCTTGGCGCTCATCTGCTGCATGACGGTGAGACAGTACGACTGGCGAAGCAGAACGATGTCAGTGTCGCCGGGAGTCGGCCATGAGTAGTAGACGTTTCAATCTTTCCGCGCTCGCCGTGCGCGAGCGTTCCGTTACGCTGTTTCTTATCCTGTTGATCACCGTTGCCGGTATTCTCTCGTTCCTTGGACTGGGGCGTGCAGAAGACCCGCCTTTTACGGTCAAGCAGATGACCATCATTACGGCCTGGCCCGGCGCAACGGCTCAGGAAATGCAGGATCAGGTGGCCGAACCGCTGGAGAAGCGTCTCCAGGAGCTCAAGTGGTATGACCGCACCGAGACCTACACGCGTCCCGGTCTGGCTTTTACCATGCTCTCATTACTGGACAGTACCCCCCCTTCAGAAGTCCAGGAAGCGTTCTATCAGGCACGCAAAAAACTCAGCGATGAGGCTAAAAATCTGCCGGCAGGGGTGTCTGGACCGATGGTCAACGATGAGTTTTCGGATGTCACGTTTGCGCTCTTTGCGCTGAAGGCAAAAGGAGAGCCACAGCGGCTACTGGTGCGCGATGCCGAGTCATTACGCCAGCGCTTATTACATGTTCCCGGGGTGAAAAAAGTCAATATTATCGGTGAGCAGGCCGAGCGGATATTTGTCTCATTTTCCCATGACCGTCTGGCAACCCTGGGCGTCTCTGCTCAGGATATCTTTGCTGCCCTGAACAACCAGAACGTGCTGACACCTGCGGGCTCGATAGACACCCGTGGGCCACAGGTTTTTATCCGTCTGGATGGGGCGTTTGACAAGCTGGAGAAAATTCGTGAAACGCCGGTTGTGGCGCAGGGAAGGACGCTGAAGCTTTCCGATGTGGCGACGGTCGAGCGCGGCTACGAAGATCCGGCGACCTTTATGGTGCGTAACCAGGGTGAGCCTGCGCTGTTGCTGGGTATCGTGATGCGTGAGGGCTGGAACGGTCTGGAGCTGGGTAAAGCGCTGGATAAGGAAGCCGCCAGTATCAATGCGGACATGCCACTCGGCATGACATTCGCGAAAGTCACCGATCAGTCAGTTAACATCAGCTCCGCCGTAGACGAGTTCATGATCAAATTTTTCGTCGCGTTGCTGGTTGTGATGGTGGTCTGCTTTCTCAGTATGGGCTGGCGCGTGGGGGTGGTGGTCGCCGCTGCTGTGCCCCTGACGCTGGCTGTCGTCTTTGTGGTCATGGAGGCGTCAGGTAAAAACTTCGACCGTATTACCCTGGGCTCGCTTATCCTGGCGCTCGGGTTGCTGGTGGATGACGCCATCATTGCCATCGAAATGATGGTGGTGAAAATGGAGGAGGGCTACGACCGAATCAAAGCGTCAGCCTATGCCTGGAGCCACACCGCTGCGCCTATGCTGGCTGGTACGCTGGTCACGGCCGTCGGCTTTATGCCCAACGGTTTTGCGCAATCCACAGCGGGTGAATACACCAGCAACATGTTCTGGATTGTGGGAATTGCCTTAATCGCCTCCTGGGTGGTGGCGGTGGTGTTTACGCCGTATCTCGGGGTGAAAATGCTGCCGGACATCAAAACGGTTAAAGGGGGGCACGATGCTATCTACAACACCCGACGCTATAACCGTTTTCGTCAGTTGCTGACGCGGGTCATCGCGCGAAAATGGCTGGTCGCGGGTTCTGTCGTCGCAGTATTCACCGTTGCTATTCTCGGTATGGCGCTGGTGAAAAAACAGTTTTTCCCGACGTCTGATCGGCCAGAGGTCCTCGTGGAAGTACAGATGCCTTATGGCACTTCCATTGAACAGACCAGCGCCGTCGTGACGAAAGTTGAGGACTGGCTGAAGCGCCAGCAAGAAGCAAAAATCGTGACGGCTTATATCGGGCAAGGGGCACCCCGCTTTTATCTGGCCATGGCACCGGAGCTACCAGATCCCTCTTTTGCGAAAATTGTTATCCTGACGGACAGTGAGGGATCCCGTGAGGCGCTCAAGTTCCGTCTTCGCCAGGCCGCAGCTGATGGACTGGCTCCTGAGGCGCGAGTTCGCGTGACCCAACTGGTGTTCGGCCCCTATTCACCCTATCCGGTTGCCTTCCGTGTGACAGGGCCTGATCCGATTGTACTACGAGACATCGCGGACAAGGTGAAAACGCTGATGCAGGCCAGCCCGCTGATGAGAACGGTCAACACGGACTGGGGCTCACGCGTGCCAACACTGCATTTCACCCTGAATCAGGATCGCCTGCAGGCGGTGGGGCTGACGTCAAATGCAGTGGCCCAGCAGCTTCAGTTCCTGCTTTCGGGTGTTCCGCTCACCGCGGTGCGCGAAGATATCCGTTCGGTGCAGGTCGTGGGACGCGCTGCCGGCGATATCAGGTTTGATCCGGCAAAAATAGAGGGTTTCACCCTGGTCGGTTCTGCAGGGCAGCGAATCCCGTTATCGCAGGTTGGCGAGGTCGAAGTGCGCATGGAAGATCCGGTCCTGCGACGTCGAGACCGTACGCCAACCATTACCGTACGGGGCGATATTGCGGAATCACTTCAGCCGCCGGATGTCTCCGCTGCGATTATGAAGCAGCTGCAGCCCATCATCACAACGCTTCCGGATGGATATCGGATTGAGGAGGCTGGCTCTATTGAGGAGTCAGGGAAAGCTACCCAGGCGATGGTACCGTTATTCCCTATCATGATAGCCATGACATTGCTGATCATTATCCTTCAGGTACGCTCGATGTCGGCGATGGTGATGGTCTTTATGACCGCACCTCTGGGGCTGGTCGGTGTGGTGCCAACCTTGCTGCTCTTCAACCAGCCCTTTGGCATCAATGCGCTGGTTGGTTTGATTGCCCTGTCAGGGATTTTAATGCGTAACACGTTGATCCTCATCGGGCAGATCCATCATAACGAGCAGGAAGGGCTTGAACCCTTTCATGCGGTCATTGAGGCAACGGTGCAGCGCTCCAGGCCTGTACTGCTGACGGCGATGGCGGCCATTCTGGCCTTTATCCCGTTAACACATTCGGTATTCTGGGGAACCCTGGCCTATACCCTGATAGGCGGGACCCTGGGAGGAACCATCATTACGCTGGTATTCCTGCCCGCCATGTATGCCATCTGGTTCCGGATAAAGAGCCCGGCTTCAACTTCGTCAGCGGAAAATCCATCCACTTCTGAAGGATTAAAAAATGTCTGAACATAAAGTCGTTCTGATTACCGGTGTTTCATCAGGCATTGGCAGGGCTGCCGCCTTGGCTTTTAAAGCCAGAGGTTTTCAGGTAATGGGTACCGTCAGAGATATCAATAGCGCTTCCCCGATGAATGGTGTTGCGCTGACAGAAATGGATATACGCAATGAACATTCGGTACAACAGGCAATTGAAAAAGTGGTAGCCAAAGCCGGACGCATAGATGTTCTGGTTAACAGTGCGGGTGTGTCCCTGACTGGCGCTATTGAGGAGTCATCCGTGGAGGAGGCCTACCATAGCGCGCTTCTCCTATAGATTGAAGCAACCTAATGACGTATAAAGCAAAGCAGTCAACCTTCGAGGCCGCTTCCCGTGATAAAAATTGTCGTGTATCTGATTCTCGCCGTGACGATCGCCATTATTGCGGCCAGAGTCATCTTTCGTTTGCCGAATATCTCCCAGCGTCTGCCGCAGGCAGCATTGCCGGCGGATCCTGCCGCCCAGTTGCCGGCGCGCGCCGCCGAACTGATGGCGACGCATCCGGGCCTGAGCGGCGTGGTACCGCTGGCCAGCGGGCACGATGCCTTCGCCAGCCGCCTGGCGCTGGCGCGGATGGCGGAAAGGTCGATCGACGCCCAGTACTACATCTGGCATAACGACACCTCCGGGCAGATCCTGCTGAAAACCCTGTATGACGCGTCTCAACGCGGCGTGCGCGTGCGGCTGCTGCTGGACGATAACGGCGTCGCCATGGACGAGACCCTGGCGGCGCTGAACGCCCAGGAAAACGTCGAGATCCGCCTGTTTAACCCGTCTACCGTGCGCACGCCGAAGCTGGCCGGCTACGCCTTTGACTTTATGCGCATGAACCGGCGCATGCATAACAAGTCTTACATCGTCGACGGCGCCGTGGCGATCATCGGCGGCCGCAATATCGGCGACGAGTATTTCCAGGTCGGCGACGAAAACTATTTCCTCGATCTCGACGTGCTGAGCGTCGGCAACGTGGTGGCGGAGACCGCCGAGGTCTTCGATCGCTACTGGAACAGCGCGTCGGTGTTTGGCATTGAGCAGATTATCCGGGGCAAAGGCGACCTTTCCGCCTTCCTGGCGCAGGCCACCGCGACCGAAAGCAGCGAACGGGCCCGCAAACTGGCGGTGCAGCTTGAAACCAGCGCGGTGCGCTTTCGCGATGGCGTCGTCCAGCCGGAATTCACCCAGGTAGAGCTGGTGGCCGACGATCCGGCGAAAGGGCTGGGCAAGGCTTCGCGCGATCGTTTGATGGTGACGCAGCTGAGCAAGATTATCGGCGGCGTCGGCCGGCAACTGGATCTGGTTTCCGCCTATTTCGTGCCGGGCCGGGAAGGAGCGAGCTTTTTTGAATCGCTCGCCAAACAGGGAAAATCCATTCGCGTGCTGACCAACGCGATGAACACCACCGACGTGCTGGTGGTGCATGCCGGCTACGCCAAATACCGGCGTGAACTGCTGCAGGCGGGTGTGGAGCTGTTTGAGCTGAAGCTGCGCGCCGGCCAGCCGACGGGGCGGCAGGAACTCAAACCGCTGGGGCTGTCCGGCGCGGCGCTGCACGCGAAAACCTTCGCCATCGACGATAAACGGGTGTTTATCGGCTCGTTCAATTTCGATCCGCGATCGGCGCACCTGAACTGCGAAATGGGCTTCTTGATCGACAGCCCGACGCTGGCGGCCGACACCCGCCAGCTGTTTGATGGCCCGCTCGAATACGCCGCCTACCGCCCGGCGCTGACGCCCGCGGGCAAAATGGTGTGGAACGAAGCCTTCGAAGACGGCCACACCGAGATCCATCAGCAAGAGCCCGGCGCCGGCTGGGTAAAACGCATCATTCTCATCGTGGCCGGCTGGCTGCCGATCGAGTGGATGCTGTAACGGCGCGGCGGGAGGGAAAAGGACGATTCGCCGGTTTTGGCCGGCGAATCTTAGTAGGCCAGCCTGTCGCGGTGCTTGCGGATAAACGCCCTTAGCCGCATCGGCTCCCTCTCCGCAATCTGCGGGAAATTATCGAAAACCTCGTCGTACCTCGGAATGTTGCTGGCCGCTACGCGGTGAAATTAACTAATTTTTATAAATTTGTTTGTTTTTCATTTCGATGAAAATCGTTTTTATCTTAAGTAAAATTGTAGGCATCAATAATGGCAGCTAATATCTAAATGACATTTTCGTTGAGATCATTCTCAATGGGTTAGTTAAGTCTGCAATTAATTGTGTGGGTTAAATTTAATTTGGAGTGGGGCTTAAATGAAATTAAATATTTTTCTGCCAATCGCTATTTTTGGCTCTTTTACAAGTGTAGCTATCGCTGACAGTTTTAACCTGGAAAACCCAGATGGTTTGCACTATCAGCTAAAGTATGGACAGACGGTTGTCAAAGAGGGCAAAGACACAAGATTCTATGATGCACGAAATCCTGTCTCTCCACAGGAAACTATTTTAATCTCCATCGAAGATGAAAATGGTACTCGCATTGCTGAAAAGTCAGTGCCATCATCCCTCCATGGAAATAGTCAAGGATGTAACTATTCAATGATTGTTACATCACATCATGGCTGGAGAATCACTGGGAATTGCATTAAAACAGAAGGCAACTATAGACCTGATGCACCACATATCTATACGGTAGAAAATAATTCAAAGAAAAAAGTTTATCCGGCTTTTTCAGTGGATAAGACCAATAACTTTTCTTCAGATTCTGTCTTAGGATATCTAAACCCCCATGAAAAACGATTATTCTCAGTAAGTACCGATTACTGGAAGGCAACATCGATAAAAGAACATTCAATGATTCAAGTTGGCTTTTATAATACTTTCACAACAAAATACATTCCGTGCAGTGATAAAACTGAAGAGATTGATAAGGATAGAGTCTTCACACTCAATGAAGATTTGACCTGTTCTGTAAAATAATAGTTTTCATATCAGTTCTCGAGGCCAGCTTTGAGCTGGCCTCATCCAGAAAAGGCGCAGCGAACGCAACCGCTGCGCCCGGCGTTACCGGCTGATCGTCTGCTGCAACGCCTGAACGGAAGAAACGATGCCGGCATCAACCGACATGGTCAGGTCTTCCATTTCCAGCGACACCCAGTCGTTGTAGCCCATCATGCGCACCACCGAGAAGAATTCCTTCCACCACTGCAGATCCCGCCCGCAGCCGACGGCGACATAGTTCCAGGCGCGGCCGGCCACGTCATCGATCGGTTTGGTCTCCAGCAGCCCGTTAACCTCGACGACGCCGCGCTCAAGGCGCACGTCTTTGCCATGCACATGGTGAATGGCGGAGCCAAGGGCGCGGGCCACCGCGATGGGATCTGCCCCCATCCAGAGCAAGTGGCTGGGATCGAGGTTCAGGCCCACCATCGGGCCAACGGCCTCGCGCAGCCGGAACAGCGTTTCCGGGTTCCACACCAGCATGGCGCTGAAGTTTTCCAGCGCAAAGCGCTCGACGCCGCACGCTTTGGCTCGGGCGACCAGCGCCTGCCAATAGGGGATCGCCACGTCATTCCATTGATAGTCCAGGCAGTTTTTCACCGTGGGCGGCCAGCTGACGGTATAGGTGATCCAGTTGGGGATGGTGTCATGCGGGCTGGCCGGCGGCAGGCCGCTCATCATGACGATCTTTTTCACTCCCAGCAGGCCGGCCAGCTCCAGCGTATTGTCGGTTTGGCGCTGATGGCGTTGCCCCAGTTCGCCGGGATCGAGCGGATTGCCGGAGACGTTGAGCGCGGCGATCTCCATGCCGCGGCTGGCCAGCGCCTGCAGCAGCTGCCGGCGTTTGGCGGGGTTGGCCAGCAGATCGTCGGCATCCAGATGGGGCGCCGGAGACCAGCCGCCGGTGGTCATTTCCACGCCGCGCACCCCCAGCTCCAGCAGCCGGTCCAGCATCTGCTCGAAGGGTAAATGGCCCAGGCTATCGGTACAGAATGAAAGTTTCATGGTGCTTTCCTTATTGGTAATTCACCCAGGTGGCGCCGTTGTCGGCGGAACGAACGCAGTTTTCAATCCAGCGCACGCCTTCCAGCCCGGCGTCGATATCCGGGTAGATCAGCGTGGCCAGCGTCTGCCGATCGCCGCGCTGGCTGGCGCTGATGGCGATGGCGAACTTGAGGTAGATATTGGCCCAGGATTCGGCCAGACCTTCGGTGTGCAGCGCGCCGAGCCGCTCTTCGGCCAGGGCGCTGTCGTCCAGATAGGGCATACCGTGGTGCAGGATCTGGTTGGGCCGCCCCTGGATCTCATAGCGCAATTCGCCGGGCGCAGCGTCGCTCCACTGCAGGCTGGCGAGCGAGCCCACCACGCGGATGCTTTGGCTGTCCATCGCGCCGGCGTTGACGGCGGAGGCCCACATGCGGCCGACGGCGCCGTTTTCGTAGTGCATCAGCACCATGGCGTTGTCTTCCAGCGGGGCGCGGGAAGGAATAAAGCTCTGGCGATCGCACAGCAGGGAGGCAATCTTCATGTCGGGCATCACCAACTGCGAGATGTAGAAGGTGTGGGTGGAGATGTCGCCCAGCACAAAAGAGGGGCCGGCGATTTTCGGATCGACGCGCCACTTTTGCGCCTCGAACTTGTCTGCGCTTTCGTTGGCATTGAAGCCGTGGGTGTACTGCAATTCGACCATGCGTATTTCGCCGATGTCGCCGTTCGCGATCATGGCGCGCATCTGCATCAGCAGCGGATGGCCGGAGAAGCCGTAGGTTACGCCGACGATCAGGCCTTTCTCCGCCGCCAACTCCTTGATTTCACTCGCCTCCGCCGTGGTGAAGAACAGCGGCTTTTCGCAGATGACATGCAGGCCGGCATTCAGCGCGGCGCGCGTAATTTCATAGTGGGTGCCGTTAGGGGTGGCGATGGTCACCACCTCAACGCCATCTCCGCGGTTGGCTTCTTGCTCCAGCAGCTGTTGATAGCTGTCATAGCAGCGTTCGGCGGGCACGCCGAGATTAACGCCAAACTCGCGTCCGCGCGCCGCGTCGATATCAAAGGCGCCGGCAACCAGCCGATAGGCGGTGTTGTCGCGCAGTGCGCCGGAACGGTGCTTGTAGCCCACCTGGCTGAGGCGGCCGCCGCCGATCATCGCCCAACGCAGTGGGCGAGGGATGCTTCTTTCACCATTTAACATGCTGACTCCTGATATTGTGGTTTTGCACTCGGGTGCAAAATGGGTTGAAAAAGAGAGTGGCAACGGCTTATTTCTGGTTCATCTGCGCAAATTGCGGGTAGTTTTCTCGCGTTACGGTGGCGTAAGGCACCCAGTTGTAAGGCTCGGTTTTGGCGTGATCCAACAGGGCGCGAGTCACTTGCACCGCGCCGCTCGCCTGGGCTTTGGCATCCTGGAAAATGGTCACCGCCAGGTCGCCGGTTTTGATAAATTGCAGGCCGTCGGGCGTGCCGTCGATACCGGCAACCAGCACGCCATTCTTTTTGGCCTGCTTCAGCGCCATGATCGCGCCGATAGCCATCTCATCGTTGTTGGCGGCGATCGCATCGATCGCTACGCCGTTCAGCAACCAGCCGGAAACCACATCGACCGCTTCATTGCGCTGCCATTTTGCGGTCTGTTTCTCTACCACTTTGAGGTCTTTGTGTTTGGCGATCACCGCTTCAACCGCGCGGGTGCGTTCGCGGGTTTCTTCGTTGGAGAGGGCGCCCATCAGGATCGCCACGTTGCCGCGGTAATTCATTTTTTTCGCCAGAGCCTCCATCTGCAGGCGGCCGCTGAGCGCCGAATCGGAGCCGACGTAGGCCGTCGCGCCGCTCAGCGGCACTTCGGGTTTGCGGTTGACGAAGATCAGGGGGATCGCGGCACGTTTGGCGGCCGCTATCATCGGCTGGACGCCTTGCGTATCAACCGGGTTGAGGATAATGGCGTCCACGCCCTGATTAATCAGATCGTCCACCTGTTGCACCTGCAGGGCGACATCACCTTTGGCATCGACGAACTGGCCTTGCAGCTGCTGCGCAGCGAGTTCCCGCGCCATTTGGCTGCGCAGGATGGAGACGAAGTTGAGATCGAAGTTGGCCAGCGCTACGCCGACCTGGTAGGTCTTGGCCTGGGCGGTCACCACAAACAGCGAGCAGGCTAACATCAACAGCAGTCTGTTTTTTTTCATTACGGTATCCTGTTGAGAAGAGGCGTTATGTTAAAACAGCGTATTTGCAACCGGGTGCAAAGCAGGAGACAAAACGGCGATGCGTCTCTGAATGCCACCGTGAATGTCGGCCATGAATAAAATTTGGTCAACAGGGGAAAGGTGAAAACAGCGCTGGCGATCACAAACTGTTTACCTTTTGCACCCGGTTGCATAACGATTTGCAATCGGGTGCAAAAACGAGACATAATTGCAGCAGAAATGCCGGCGGACGCTTAGGGGATCTGAGCGAGCGGGGTATAGTTTGACTTCACCGAAGCAGGGATCGACGCAACCATGATGAAACACCACAAAGCCACCGCCAGCGACGTCGCCGAAAAGGCCGGCGTCTCTAAATGGACAGTATCGCGCGCCTTTACGCCCGGCGCCTCGATCTCGGACAGCGCGCGTGAAAGCGTGCTGGCGGCGGCGGCCGAGCTGGGCTATCGGCCAAATCTGCTGGCGCGTAGCCTGTCGCAAAAACGCACGCACATCATTGGCGTGGCCATCGACGAGATGAAGAACCCGCATTCAATGATGATGCTCGATATGGTGACCAAACAGCTGCAAACCCGCGGTTATATGGCGCTGTTGCTGAACATCACCGCCGGGGAAAACTACCGGGCGGTGATGGCGATGGCCGATCAGCTGCAGGTCGACGGCATTTTGTTCCTGGCGACGGTGTTAACCAAGGAGTGGGCGGCGATCGCGCAAGATCTGCATCAGATACCGCTGGTGCAGGTATGCCGCAATACGGAAAGCGAACACATTGATGTGGTCAATATCGACGGCTACCGCGCCGGCGAAGAGATCGCTGCGTTGCTGATAGAACAAGGGCATCGGCGCTTTGGCTACATGAAGGGGCCGGACACGCAAAGCAGCCATTTGCTGCGCATGGAAGGCTACCGCGACAAATTGATGGCCGCCGGCTTTCAGTTGGATCGGGTGCTCACCGCTGGCCACTACGATCGCCAACGCGGTTTCCAGCTGATGAGCGAATACCTGCAGGCAACGCCGGAAAACGAACGGGTTGAGGCGCTGTTCTGCGAGAACGACGTGTTGGCGCTGGGCGCGCTCGAAGCGCTCAGGCAAACGGCGCCGTCGTCTGCAATAGCCGTGGTAGGTTTCGACGATATCGACGAGGCCGGCTCAGCCAACTGGGCGCTGACTAGCTACAGCCAACGCATCGACCGGCTGGTCGAAGAGGCCTTGAATCGCCTGATCGACAATCGCGCCACGGCAGACGGCGCCTGGCGGCACGGGGAATTGCGGGTTCGGCGGTCGCATTTGGCTGGGAAACAGGCGTAAGGCTTCCTTTTTATGTGACGATGTCACTATTGAGGCTTGATGAGAGAAGGAATCCTGGGAATAGTCAGGTTTCACGAGTTTCATTCTGGTGTAGATAGACTGCCGAAGTTTGCCAGATTTCACGTAGCGCGATCAAAAAGGAGGGCATTTTGACCCATTTTGCAGAGTGGCTTAGCCACATCCAGGCGCTTGAGGTTGAACTGCACCAGCCAACAACGCGCTGCGATCCGAAGCGTGTCGCGGCATTGCTGCGTGAAGACTTTGAAGAGATTGGCCGCTCAGGCCTACGTTATGACAAACGCCAGACCGTTGCGGCGCTGGAGATGGAAACGGATTATCCGCAGATTTACGCCGAAGGTTTTAAGCTGGCGCAAATCAGTGATAGCGCCGTATTGCTGACGTATAAAAGTTTTCAGCGTGACGCGCAGGGCCACGCCGTGCGTTGCACAGAGCGTTCGTCGATTTGGCTTCTGACAGCCAAGGCGGGTTGGCAGATGCGGTTTCATCAAGGCACGCCGACTGATGATTGAGCCTGGTTTAAAATCCGCTCGAATAGAATGACAACAAGCCTGGCAGAAAGACAGATGTCAGAGGGATAAAGCTGCAGGTGAGGAGAGAAGATGCTCAGGGATGGCCCGGTGCGTATCCAGTAATTCAATTTAACATAATATACATTATGCGCACCAAGGTAACGATATGTGGATTCTGCCGTCCAGGCCTGATTTATGGGGGCTTTCTCCTGCGGCCAATCATGCCAGCGCCGGCTGCTCATGCCGCTGAACTAATTCGTTTTTCAACCGGCCATAAGCCCGGCGGTCTTCTACTGTCTGGTGTTTGTGTTGCTCAGCAACACCATGATGCTTGCGCAGATAATCTCTGAACGCCAACTGTCTGATCGCCTGTTCACTTCCTGCAGTAAATGCCTGCGCGTGATACATATGATTGATGTTTCCCTTGTAGCAACGCCTGCCGATAATGCCGTTCTCGCCACGCGGCGTAGATCTCATGTCATGCATCTTGTCATTCACACCATCCAACGCCGCCAGGCTTTCAATCTTCAGCAAGATATCAATCGTTGGTTTGGCACTGCTGTACTGCCGATATGATGAATTGCCGTTAATACGCCAGCCAATATCTCGCGTAGTTTCAGCGCTGCATCTTTATAACGCGGATCATAAGGCTCGACCGTGATGATGCGCTCTGTCATTTTCCGCTCCAATAATGATGACCGGACATGATTTCAATGGCGCATCTCCGCTGATAAGGAGTAAAAATCCCCTGCTTTTTTGATCGCGCTACGTAAAATCTGGCAAAACGTGGCTGCTACGATACTGCAGATTTCTCCAAAACGCGTCATTTCAACGGGTACTATTTGTACGCTAAATGCGCATTGGCGTCCGTTTTCATCGTTTTCGGCGCCCACCACGGCGTTGGCTATACTGAATGGGGACACATTCCAGGAGCCTCCCCATGTTTGACCATGTGAAATTTGGCGTCAGCGACTTTGCCCTTAGTAAAGCGTTTTTCCTCAATGCACTCGCGCCGCTGGGCGTAAAGATCGTTGCCGAAGGCGAACCCGGCTATGGCGTCGAACTTTGTCACGATCGGGGTAACGTGTCATTGTGCCTGTTTCAAACCGATGAAAAACCGGCGCATCTGCACCTGGCATTTGCCGCAAGCAGCCGTGAACAGGTCGATGCGTTCTACCACGCCGCGCTAAATGCCGGCGGCAAAGACAATGGCGCACCCGGTTTACGGCCCAATTACCATGCCCACTACTATGCGGCATTTGTGATCGGCCCGGATGGCCACAATATCGAAGCGGTGTGCCATAACCCGATGAGCTAGTAATTTTTCCAGCTAAAACAGCATATCTTGCTGGCCATCGTTCTCGCCATCATCAACGCTTTCGTGCATAGCCGGGATGCGTATGCCGTGGTGCCGCAAGGTCTGGTGCTGTCTGCGATCGTGGTCGCGCTGCTGAGCCTCGCCAACATTCTGCTGGCCGTGGGCGCCCGCGCAAAATAATAAGGAGGTTTTCATGAAGCTATCATCGATCGCGATTGCGCTTTCGGCCGTGTTGGCGCTGGCCGGCTGCGATAACAGCGCCGTCATTTCACCGGAACAACAAATGGGGCCGGATCCGACGTTGCCGGCGGCGCAAGACTTCCTGATGCCGCCGATGCAGGTGCCAAAGGGCGTCGGCTGGCAGCAAAATCAGATGCCGAAAGTGGCCGAAGGCTTGAAAATCGATAAGGTGGCGGACGGTTTGCTGCACCCGCGCCAGCTGCTTACCCTGCCCAACGGCGATGTTTTGGTGGTGGAAGCCAACGGGCCGGGCACCGAAGCGGTGAGCACGCCCAAGCAGCTGATCGCCGGTTTGGTGAAGGGCCAGTCCGGTAAAGGCGGCAAAGGGGGCAACCGGATTACCCTGCTGCGCCCAACCGCCGATGGCAGCTGGGAAAAGCATGTCTTCCTCGAAGGGCTCGATTCGCCGTTCGGCGTCCAGCTGATTGGCAACACCCTATATGTGGCCAACACCGGCAACATCATGCAGTACGCCTATCAGCCGGGCGAAACGCGCATCAGCGATGCGGGTAAAGAGCTGGCCGACCTGCCGGACACCATCAACCATCATTGGACCAAGGCCCTGCTGGCCAGCCCGGACGGTAAAAAGCTGTATGTCGGCGTCGGTTCAAACAGCAACATCACCGAAAACGGCCTGGCCGTAGAGTACCGCCGCGCCGCCGTGCTGGAAGTGGACACCGCCTCCGGTGCCAGCCGCATCTTCGCCAGCGGCCTGCGCAATCCGACCGGGCTGCAGTGGGAACCGCACAGCGGCAAGCTATGGGCCATCGTCAACGAGCGTGACGAGATCGGCGCCGATCTGGTGCCGGACTACCTGACCTCGGTGCAGGACGGCGGCTTCTACGGCTGGCCTTACAGCTATTTCGGCCAGCACGTCGATCGGCGGGTGCAGCCGGCGCGGCCGGATCTGGTGGCGAAAGCCATCAAGCCGGACTACGCCCTCAGCTCCCACGTCGCGCCGCTGGGACTGCTGTTCTACACGGCGAACGCTCTGCCGGCTGAGTATCGCGGCGGCGCCTTCGTCAGCGAACACGGCAGCTGGGATCGCTCGCCGCTGAACGGTTATCGGGTCAGCTACGTGGCGTTTGAGCAAGGCAAGCCGGTCGGCAAACTCAAAGCGGTGGTCACCGGCTTTGTCTCCGACGACGAGAAGGAACTCTATGGCGCACCGGTAGGATTGGCGGTCGACAAGACCGGCGCCCTGCTGATTGCTGATGACGTCGGCAACACCGTTTGGCGCGTTAAATCGAAATAAGCTCAAGGCGTTGTCGGCAGGCAACGCCGCGTGAAAGCCAGCTTGTCATTCTCGCATGCAAGCGTGGCGGGTATGGCTCAGTGTACTGTGTAACTTATCGTACTCTTCACGGGTAATTTTTTGCGTGGCCAGTAAGGTGCGCAAGGTTCCGTACAGAAAACCGAGCTCATACCCCCGCGCGTAGCCCTCTGCACTGTAACGGTTGATCTCACCGGTTTTGAGCGTTTCAATACCGTCATTAAGCCAGTCCAGTGCGTCCTGAGTGGTCAAATCCATCGTTGCTTCCCCTTATCAAGCGAAAAATAAAAGCCTAGCACGCCCTTGTTATTGAGTATATTTTTGCGGGTTCCATTTTCGACATATCTTTGGAATTTATAACTGGCTGCGTATCCCTTGGCCGCTTTGCATATAATTCCGCTTAAATTTGAATCACTGTTTTGATCTCATTTTCATCAACAGACCGCTGGCCAGAAATAAAAGGTTTTAACATTTCGACATAAACCAGTACAATTCCCTACCCTGTGTTAACCCTTTTTTTAGGTTGATTGTGTCGTTAATTCAGCGCTCTGCATCGCGAAATCGGGCCGCCGCCTGGTTAGGGGTGTTTGCCATTCTGATGTTGTTCATTGCGCCGGTGGTCTCGCGATCCCTGGAGCATGTGCGCGCCGGAAGTGCTGGAGCGACCGTCATGGCGGATTGCGGCATGGATATGCCGATGCATCACGGGATGCACTCGCCGCCGCCTGAGCCTGAGAAAGCCTCACAGCCGCTGATGCAGCACGGCGGCGGCCACCACAACATGGCGATGATGATGGACGACAGCGCCTGCGGCTACTGCGTGCTGTTGTTGCACGCGCCGCTGCTGGACGTGAGCCACGACCCGCTGTTCTGGTCCCAGTCGCTGGCTTCGCGCCCGCCGCCGATCCACTATCTCGTCCCTCTGTTTGCCCACGTTGTTCACACCGAATTACAGCCGCGCGCGCCCCCCATCTCTTTCCTCTGATTTAACAATAAACCCATTGCCGTTCTCTGTATTGCCGTTGATCGTTTCAACCCGGCGGAATTAATTCGCCCAACGGTTAATCATCGAGACGACATTATTAATCCGGTTATTTCCAGGTTGATGGAATTAACCCCTGTATTTTCCGATGGTGATTTTCGCCAGGCCGCCCCACGCCTGAATAATCCCTCGGCCAAGCACGGAAAAAGTTAGCTTAAGGAAAGATGATGTTTAAACCGACTTATAAAAAGAACGCCGTCACCCGCGCCATTACCACCGCCATGCCGCTGTTTCTGCTGGCCGGCCACGCGGCGCAGGCGCATCAACACCCTGCTGGCGCACAGGTTAATGATGGCGACGTGATCACCGTCACCGCGCCGCTCTACTCCCCGCTGACCATCGTCACCTCGCCGAAAACCCCACGCCAGCCGGTGCCGGCCAGCGACGGTTCGGACTACCTGAAAACCATCCCCGGCTTCTCGCAGATCCGCAACGGCGGCACCAACGGCGATCCGGTGTTCCGCGGCATGTTCGGCTCTCGGTTGAAGATCCTCACCGACGGTTCGGAAATGCTGGGCGCCTGCCCAGCGCGGATGGATGCGCCGACCTCTTACATCTCGCCGGAAAGCTTCGATCTGTTGACCATTACCAAGGGGCCGCAGACGGTGCTGTGGGGGCCGGGATCGTCGGCGGGTACGGTGCGTTTCGAGCGTGAACGCCCGCGCTTCGACAAGCCGGGCATCAAGGGCAACGCCAGCGTGCTGACCGGCTCCAACGGCCGCTGGGACGAGAACATCGACGCCAGTCTCGGCGCCGAACAAGGCTACCTGCGGGTGATGGCCAACAAATCCCGTTCTAACGACTATCAGGACGGCACGAATACGCGCGTGCCATCGCGTTGGGACAAGTGGAACGGCGATCTGGCGCTCGGCTGGACGCCGGACAACGACACGCTGCTGGAAGTAACTATGGGCCGCGGCAACGGCGAAGCGCGCTATGCCGGCCGCAGCATGGACGGTTCGCAGTTCAAACGCGAAAGCCTGGGCATGCGGGTGGAGAAATCCAACATCGGCGACGTGCTGGATAAGCTGGAAGCGCAGGTCTACTACAACTACGCCAACCACGTGATGGACAACGTCACCCTGCGCTCGCCGGGCAGCGGTGGCATGGCTGGGCACGGGGGGCATGGCGGCATGAGCATGGGGATGGGCGGCCACGGCGGGCACATGATGTCCTCCGGCATGACGATGCAGCTCGATCGCCGCACCGTCGGCGGCCGCGTGATGGGCACCTGGCAGTGGCAGGACGTGAAGCTTGAAAGCGGCCTGGACACCCAAACCAACACCCACCGCAGTATGAACCGCGGCAGCTGGGAAAAAGACGCCCAGTTCAACAGCTACGGCGCCTTCAGTGAACTGACCTGGTCCACCAGCGAACAGGATAAACTGATCGGCGGCGCGCGCCTCGACCGCACCCTGGTGGAGAATTTCCGCAGCGGCAGCGATGGGGAGCGTTCGGACACCCTGCCGAGCGGCTTTATGCGTCTTGAGCATATGCTGGCCGACCTGCCGCTGATGCTGTATGCCGGCGTCGGTTATACCGAGCGCTTCCCGGATTACTGGGAGCTGTTCTCGCCGAAGCTTGGCCCGAACGGCAGCAAGGATCCGTTCTCCAGCGTCAAGAGCGAGAAAACCACGCAGCTCGACATCGGCGCGCAGTACAACGGCAAACGCTTCAACGGCTGGGTCTCCGCTTATGTAGGCCGCGTCGATGATTTCATCCTGTTCAAATACGATCCGCACAACGCGCGCCTCAGCCAGGCCGATAACGTCAACGCCAACATCATGGGCGGCGAAATGGGCATGGGTTATCAGTTGAGCGAGCACTGGAAAACCGACGCCAGCCTGGCCTACTCCTGGGGCAAAAACACCCGCGACGGCCGCCCGCTGCCGCAGATCCCGCCGCTGGAGGCGCGCCTGGGGCTCACCTATGAGTACGGCGACTGGAGCGGCACCGGCCTGTGGCGTCTGGTCAGCAGCCAACATCGCGTGGCGATCAACGAAGGCAACGTGGTGGGCAAAGACTTTGCCGAAAGCGCCGGCTTCGGCGTGCTCTCCGCCAACGCCGCTTACAAGGTGAATAAAAACGTCAAGCTGAGCGCCGGTCTGGATAACATCCTTAACAAGACCTACAGCGAGCACCTCAACCTGGCGGGCAACAGCGCCTTCGGGTACTCGGCCAACAGCGCGGTGAATGAACCGGGCCGCACCCTGTGGGCCAAGGTTAACGTCACCTTCTAAGCCGTTCACCGGGCGATGGGCCACCGTCGCCCGGTCAGGCGATATGCGATCCGGTTCTTAGGATATGAGTTTTAAGTTTTTCCCATTCGGTTAGGCGGCGATTACTATCATCTTCAGGTTAATCATTGCCCCGGAGGGAATATGCAAAAGATCACTCGTTTTCTGGCCCTGCTCGGCGAGCTGATGATCGAAAAAGCCGAAGACGCCGCGCCGCAGGCTGCTCAGCCTGACGATCGCGACGACGCGCTGCCACCGCGTCTCGAACGTGGGGTTCCGCTGGCCGACCGCTTCCTGTTCATGTAATTCCCCCACTCTGTTTTCATCCTGCACGCTCGTTCACACAGCACGCACGATAGATGCTGACAATCACCGCCAGCAAGTAGCCGGATGCGCACGCCCTGGCGCATCCGGGGCGTGCCGTTAATTCAGGGCGGCGAGAAATGCCTGATAGCCTTGCGCGCTGCGATCCAATTCGTGGGATTGCAGCGGTTCCACCGTGCCGTCCGAAGCGGCCTCCCTACCGTAAAAGGCGAAGAACGAGGCATAGTCGGCCCGCACGTAACCGGCGGTGACTTCAAACGGCCGGAAGATTTCCTCCAGCGAGTAGCGATAGCGCCCGTCGCGCGCATAATCCTCTGCGCGCACCCCCGCCGTGACCGCCAACGCCAGCTTCTTGTTTTGCATCTTGTAGCCGCTGCGCGAACCGTAGGCCCAGCCGTAGGTCAGCACGTCGTCCAGCCATTTTTTCAGCAGCGGCGGGCTACTGAACCAGAAAATCGGGAACTGCAGCACGATGTTGTCATGGGCTTCGATCAGCCGCTGCTCTTGGGCGACGTCGATCTGCCAGTCCGGGTAGGCCTGATGCAGTTCGTGCACGGTATACCGCTCCGGATAGCGCCGCAGCTCCTCCAGCCAGCGTTTATTGACCACCGAGTTCGCCATATCGGGATGGGTCACCACCACCAGGGTTTTCATATCGATTTCTCCAGTCAAGTGTCTACCGGCGCATCATAGGTTATGCTGGAACAATGTAAAATACGCACACTCACGACACATACTTACCCTGGAGAAAGCACTCAATGACCGCCGAATCCCACTGCAGCCCAACGGGCATCAGCCTTGAAGACACCGGCTATGGCTATACGCTGTCGGTAATCAACGGCAAATATAAAATGATTATTCTCTACTGGCTGGCGTTGTATAAGCCGGTATTGCGGTTCAACGAGCTGCAGCGCTGCATCGGCACCATTTCCTACAAAACGCTGAGTTCGACGCTGAAAGAGCTGGAAAAAGATCGCCTGGTGGTGAGAAAGGAATATCCGCAGATCCCGCCCAAGGTGGAGTACAGCCTGTCCGAACGCGGGCGTTCGCTGATCCCGGTGATCGACATGATGTGCAACTGGGGGGAACAGCACCGGCCGGAACAGCCGGTGCCGTGAGGGGTTAGTTGTCCGCTGCCGCCGAGGTTGCCGGCGCGGGCTCATCGTGCTCGACCAGCGCGTCCGCCGGCCGGCACTGGCGCAGCGTGCGCACGCTGAAGGCCACCAGCACGCCGAGCACAGCGGCGAATGCGCCAAACGACAGCACGCTCATCAACGGGGTAAAGATCCTGCCCAGTACGCCGAGCCCCAGCGCGCCGATCGAATCGCCGGTTACGTCCTGCGCGGTGCCGAGGCTGTTCACCCGCCCCAGCAGATGATCCGGCGTATTGCTCTGGATCAGCATGAACTGCAGGAGTGAAGCGATGGCGTTGGCGTAGCCGTAGCACACCAGCGCCAGCAGCGCCGGCGCCAGGTGGCTGAATAGCCCCAGCGAAGCGATAGCGGTAAACGCGACGATGGCGGCGACCAGGATCAGCACGCCGGGCCGAGAGAAACGCCCCACCCAGCCGCTGGTCAGCGCGCCCAGCATCGCGCCGAGCGGCACCGCGGAATACATCAGGCCAATTGAGGACGCGCCGACGTGGTAAGCGTCCTGCGCCAGCGCCGGGAACAGCACCCGGACGGCGCCGACGATGCTCATCAGCATTCCCAGCAGCACCACCGACCCCACCACCTTATTGCGCCAGACAAACTGAAAGCCGCTGGCGAGCGCGCGCAGCGGGTGTTCCGGCTCCTGCTGCTGCGGCAACAGCGTCGGCAGGCGCACCAGTGGGACAAGGGTGCCCAGCGTCCCGGCGGCGGCCACGGCGAACGCCAGCCCCACGCCGCCGAACACGATGATAATCCCGCCCAGCGCCGGCGCCAGGATCGCGCCGATGCGCACCGTCACCATGCTCAAGGCCCCCGCCGCCGCCAGGTTTTCGCGCCCGACCAGCAGCGGGATCACCGCCATCAGCGCCGTCATGCCCAGCGCCCCGAAGAAGCCGTCCCAGGCCGCCAGCAGGTAGAGCGCCCACAGCGAAGGCGCCGGGGCGAAGGCGTTCAAACTCAGGGCGACAAAGCCCAACCCGCAGGTGCCGCGCGCAAACAGGATCAGCTTACGGCGATCGTAGCGATCGGCGAGCACGCCGCCCAGCATCAGGCCGATAAACATGCCCACCCCGTCCAGCGCCACCGCCACGCCCACCTGCAACGTGGAGCCGGTCATCGCCTGGATCTGAATCGGCACCCCCACCGCCAACATGCCGAGGGAAAACACCGACAGCATGCGGGCGCAGAAAATCGCGCGGAAATGCGCATTGCTTCTCAGCAAACTGAAATCAAGAAAAAAAGAAGGTCTGGCCATAGTGTCCTGCATATCATGTTTTAGTACGGGCCGGGACGCACGCCCCCCGGCCCGGTTGCGTTATACCAACCCGTATTGCCGCGTCAGCAACGAATGCAACAGCGGTCCGAGCGTCTCCAGCGAAGTCGGCGACAGAATGTCCGCGTGTTCGCAGCGCTGGTGATGGCAGATCAGCCCATCCAGATACGGCGCCCACACGGCGTCGATATCCATCTCAGGCGGCAGCGTCTGGTCGGCGACAAACAGCGTCGCCGTGCCGTGGAAACGCCGGCTGCGCGCCTGGGACAGAATGCGCACCGCGTCGCGGTAGTTGGCGACGATGCTGTCGAACATTGCCGCCTTCTCCGCCATCAGCGCCGGATCGCCATGATCTTCCGCCATAAACTCGGCTTGCTCCTGCGCCACCTCTTTCTGCGCGTCCTCCTCGCTGGGGCCGGTCCAATCCTGGCCTTCCGGCGGATAGGTATCCAGCATGCCGAGGAACGCCACCTCTTCGCCCTGCTGCTGCAGGCGCGCGGCCATCGAGTGTGCCAGCGTGCCGCCGAGCGAATAGCCCAGCAGGTAGTAAGGCCCCTGCGGCTGCAGGCGGCGCAGATTGGCGAGATGACGATCGACCATCTGCTCGATATCCTCGCAGGTGGCGATGGCACCGTCCGGTCTTGGCGACTGCAGGCCGATGATGGGGTAGCTGCCCGGCAGATAACGGCTCAGCCCCGAGTACTGCCAGGCGAAACCGGAAGCCGGATGCAGGCAGAACAGCGCCGGGCCTTGGCCGGCCCGCAGCTGCAGGCATTCGCCGACGCCGCGGCTCTCGGCCGAGTTGGCCGCCTGCGCGTCATCGAGCAGGTGCGCCATCTTCTCCAGGCTGCGGGCGAACATGATCTGCCCGACGCTCAATGGCCGAGGCACGCGGCGACGCAGCTCCGCCGCCAGACGCATCGCCAGCAGCGAATGGCCGCCCAGCGCGAAGAAGTCGTCGTCGGCATACACCGTCTCGCGCCCCAACAGTTCCCCGAACAGCGCCGCCAGCAGACGTTCGCTGTCGCTCTGTGGCATGCGGCCACTTTGGTGGCTCAGCTGCGGCCGCGGCAACGCCTTGCGATCCAGCTTGCCGCTGGCGCTGAGCGGGAAGCTGTCGGTCATGACATAGCTGACCGGCATCATGTGCGCCGGCAAACGCTGCTCCAGCGCCTGATGCAGCACGGCGGTATCCAGCGTCACGCCCGGTTGGGCGATCAGCCAGGCGACCAGCTGGCGCATATCGGCGCCGCCAAGCCCCGTCGCGCCCTCGCCCAGCTCGATGGCGTGCACCGCCGCTTGCGCTACCCCCGGCTGCGCCAGCAGCGCCTGCTCGATTTCCCCCAGCTCGATGCGCTGGCCGCGGATCTTCAGCTGATCGTCGCTGCGCCCTAAATACTCGACGCTGCCGTCTTCCAGCCAGCGGGCGATATCGCCGGTGCGATACATGCGCGCGCCGTTGCCGGCGGGATCGGCGACAAACCGCTGCGCCGTCAGCCCCGGCCGATGCAGATAGCCATCGGCCAGCTGAATGCCGCGCAGGTAAAGATCGCCGGCGCAGCCGACGGGCACCGGCCGCAGCATCGCGTCGAGAATGCTCAACTGGGTGTTCCAGACCGGTTTGCCGATCGGCACGCCGGCGCCGCTCACCGCCGCCAATGCCGCGCCGGACGCCGGTTGGTAGGTGACATCGACCGCCGCCTCCGTCGGGCCATACAGGTTGTGCAGCGGCGCGGTAACCAACGCCTGATAGCGGGAAGCCAGTTCACACGACAGCGCCTCACCGCTGCAGAACACGCGTTTCAGGCTGGCGGCGGCGCGCTGTGGCGCCCGCTCGTTCAGCGCCTCCACCCAGATAGCCAACATGGACGGAACGAAATGCAGCGTGGTCACGCCATAGTCGTCGATCAACGTCGTCAGCGCCTGCGGATCGCGGTGCGCCTCCGGCGGCGCCATCACCAGGCGCGCGCCGACCATCAGCGGCCAGAAGAATTCCCAGACGGAAACGTCGAAGCTGCACGGGGTTTTCTGCAATACCACGTCCTGCGCATCGAGCGCATACTCGTGCTGCATCCAGAACAGGCGGTTGACGATCGCCCGGTGGTTCACCACCACGCCTTTCGGCCGCCCGGTAGAGCCGGAGGTATACAGCACGTAGGCGGGATAATCGCCGTTCCCCGCCGGCAGGCGCGCAGGCGGTTCACGCCCGCTGTCGTCCAGCGCATCGAACAGCAGCGTCGGCGCCAGCGCGGCAAAGCGGGCATCTAACGCGCTCTCGGTGATAATCAGCCGAGGCTTGGCGTCCTCCACCATGTAGGCCAGACGTTCGTCCGGGTAGCCGGTGTCCAGCGGCAGCCAGGCGGCGCCGGTCTGCACAATCGCCGTCAGCGCCAGGCTGAGGCGCACGGAGCGCGGCAACGCCACCGCCACGATATCCCCCGGCTGAATGCCGGCCGCCGTCAGCCGCTCGGCCAACAGCGCGGCCTGGCGCTGCATGTCGCGGTAGCTGAGGCTGTGCCCGGCATCCTGCAGCGCGATGCGATCCGGCGTGCGCAGCGCTTGATCGGCGATCGCCTGATGCAAGGTGGTGTCCGCCACCGCCTGCCCGGTGCGGTTGACCGCCGCGATCAGCGCCTGCTCCTGCGGCGTTTGCAACTGCCAGCGCGGCAGCGGCAGATCCGGCTGGGCGATCCACTGTTGCAGCAGCGCCATCAGCCGCGCGGCGAAGCGCTCAGGCTGCGGCACCGAGGCGCGGTATTCCATCAGCAGGCGCAGACGTTCGCCCGGCAGCACCAGCAGCGTCAGCGGATAGTGGGTATAGCCTTTGTTGCGGATGGCGTCGCAGCGCAGCGACCCTGCGCCGCCCAGCAGAGCGTCGTTGTCCGGGTAGTTCTCCACCACCAACAGCGTATCGAACAGCGTGCCCGCCCCGGCCAGGTGCTGAATTTCCCCCAACCCCAAATCGTCGTGCTCCAGCAGTTCAATCTGCCGGTGCTGCAGCTCAGTCAGCTGTTCCGTCAGCGAACGATCGTGCTGCAGACGCACCCGCACCGGCAGCGTGTTGCTGAACAGGCCAACGTGTTCCTCGACCCCTTCTATCTGGCCAAAGCGGCCGGAAACCGGCGAGCCGAACACCACGTCCTGCTGGCCGCAACAGCTGGCCAACTGCAATGCCCAAATGCCCTGCATCACGGTATTGAGCGTCAACCCGCGTTCGCGACACAGGGTCAGCAAGCGCCTTTCCTCGGCCGGCGGCAGCGTCATCTCCAGCTCGTGCACGCGATCGTCCTGCGCTTCACCGAACAGCAACGTCGGCCGCACGTCCTGCAGCGTCTGGCGCCAGAGGCGGCGCGAAGCTTCGGCATCCCGCGCGGTCAGGCGGCGCACGATATCGGCATAGTTCGAACGCAGCGGCGGCAACGCCTGCTCGCCTTCACGCAGAGCCAGCATCAGATCGTTGAGCACCACCGGCGTCGACCAGCCGTCGACGATCAGGTGATGCGCGTTAAGGAACAGCGTGTAGCGTTCGCTATCCCCGTGTTTGACCAGCAATGCATGCAGCATCGCGCCCGGCTGGTTGAACAGATCGCGCTGCAGTTCCTGCTGCTCCAGCCGGTGCAGTGCCTGCGCCTCTTGTTCTTCGGCCAGCGACGGCAGCGCGTGGCTGTCCAGCGGCCAATGGCTTTCCTGCGGGATCAGCTGCAGCGGCTCGCCCTCGCGGTTGAATCGGGCGGCCAGCTGCGGATGGCGGCGGATCACCGCATTCAGCGCCTGCTGAAGTTGATGCGCGTCCAGTTCGCCGCAGAGGCTCAGGCGCGTCAGCGAGTTGTAGCTGCCGCCCTGCTGCGCTGTCTGCGCATGGAACAGCAGGCCGTGTTGCAGCGGCAACAGCGGCAGCGCCGCGGCTAACGGCCCGCACTCCCGCTCCCAGGCGCGCACCGCTTCATCATCGACGCCCGGCTGGGCGATTTCGGCCGCCACCAACGTCGCCGCCGCGCGTTCGGGATGCCGTTCGGCAAACTCGTACAGTGAACGCACGGCGTGCTCGATGCCGCTGTGCAACTGCGCAATGTCGCTCTCGCTGAACATTGCCTCCAGCCAGCTCCAGTTAATCGCCAGGCAGGCGCCGTCGCGCCGCTCCTCGACAAAGATATTCACCTCCAGCCCGTAAGACAGCGCCTGCTGCGCATCCTGCGCCACGGCGAAGGCGTCGCGGAAGCGGGTCTGGCTGCGCTGCGGCGTCCAGTGCGCCTCATCCTGGCTGAAACGCCCAAGGTAGTTGAATAAAATCTCCGGGGCGTTGCGCTGCGCCAGCGCCGCCAGATCGTCACGCTGCGGATGCAGATAACGCAGCTGGCCATAGCCGACGCCGCGATCGGCCACCGCGCGCGTCGCCCGTTTCACCGCGCGCACCGCCTCATTATGTTCGGCGTCATGCAGTTCGATACGCAGCGGGTACTCCGCCGTCAGCCAGCCGACGGTGCGGGCCAGATCGAGGCCGTCATCCAGTTCGGCGCGGCCGTGCGACTCCAGAGAGAAACGCAGCGAAGCAGCCTGGAAACGGCGGCGGCAGGCCTGAGCCAGCGCGCACAGCATGATCTCTTCAACCTGGGCGCGATAGTTCTGCGGCAATGTGCCGAGCAGCGCGGCGGTCAGCCGGCTGTCGAGCAGCGTGCGCCGTTCGCTCACCGAGGCGATGCGATCGGTCTGCGGTTCCAGCGCGCGCCGCCCCAAACGCGGCACGCCGTCCGCCAGCATCTGCCGCCAGAACGGCAGCTCGGCTTCGCGGCGTTCGACGTCGGCCCGTAAACGCGCGGACCATTCATAGAGCGAGGTTTCCTCCGGCGGCAGCGTGATCGGCTGCCCCTGCATGGCGCTGTCGGCCACTTGCCGCAGCTCGTCGAGCAGAATGCGCCAGGAAACGCCGTCAACCACCAGGTGGTGGATCGCCAGCACCAGCCCCAGGCTCTGCCCGGCACGCTGCAACAGGATCGCCTGCATCATGGCGCCGGCCGCCGGATCGAGCTGCTCGAGTGCGGCATCAAACGCCTGTTCCGCCGCTAGCTCCAGTTCGCCGGATACGGTCTGAACCTGCATGAACTCAGCGGTAGCGGCTTCCTCGACCACCAACTGGCCGTCGCGGATCCTGGCGCTCAGCGCCGGGTGCGCCGCGCGCAGCTGTGCCAACGCATAACGCAGCTGTTCCGGTTGCAGCTCGGCGGGCACGCGCAGGAAAACGCCGTGCGCGAAGCGGCGATGCATATCGCCCGTCTCGGCGAACCAGTGCAGGATCGGCAGCCCGTCGATCGGGCCTTGTCGCACGCTGCGTGCGGTCTGAGAGCCAACGGCCAGCGGCTGCATCGCCTGCGCCATGCGCGCGGGGGTGTGCAGCGCGAAGATCTCGCGCGGCCGCAGCAGATAGCCTTTGCGCCGCAGGGCGGTGCCCAGCCCCATCGCCGAGATGCTGTCGCCGCCGAGCGCGAAGAAATCGTCGTCTGCGCCGACGCGCTCCATTCCCAACAGTTGGGCCATCGCGCGGCAAATCAGCCTTTCCTGCTCGGTGGCTGGCTCGCGAATGCTTTGCGCCAGCGTCTCCTGCGGTTTGGGCAGCGCCTGGCGGTCAATTTTGCCGTTGACGTTGAGCGGCAGCTCCGGCATCACCACCAGGATCGCCGGCACCATATAATCCGGCAGACGCTGCGCCAGCTGCCCCAGCAGCTCGCTTTGCAGCGCCGGTGAGGCGCGACGCGCGTCATCCTGCACCGAGCAATAGCCGATCAGGCGATAGGTGGCGCCGATCGGTTCGGCGATCACCACCGCCCGCCCCACGTCCGGCAAGGCGGCCAAGGCGCTTTCCACCTCACCCAGCTCGACGCGGAAGCCGCGCACCTTGATTTGGTGATCGGTCCGGCCAATGAATACCAGCTGGCCCTCCGCGCTCCAGCGCATCAGGTCGCCGCTGCGGTACATCACCTCGCCTTCGGCGAACGGGTTGGCGACAAATCGCGCCGCCGTCAGATCCGGGCGGCGCAGGTAACCGCGCGCGATGCCCTTGCCGGAAATGTACAGCTCACCCGCCGCGCCGATCGGCACCGGCTGCAGGCGGCTGTCGAGCAACCAGACTGAGGTATTGGCGAGGGGACGGCCGATCACCGGCTGGTCTGCGGCCGTGACCGGCGCGCCGAGGGTATCGACGGTGTATTCGGACGGGCCGTAATAGTTGTGGATCTCCACCTCCGGATGCTGCTGCATCAGGTTCCACAGCGTCGGCGTCGCCGCCTCGCCGCCGATCATCACGAACGACGGCAGCGGGAACTGCCCTTTCAGCAGGCCGCAGTCCACCAGTTGCGAGAAGAACGACGGCGTGATGTCCAGCAGATCGATCGGCGTCTGCTGGGTCTGTTCCAGCAGCGCCCAGGGGTCGCGGCGCAGCTCCTCATCGAAGATAACCAGTTCGCTGCCCATCATCATGCAGAACAGCGGTTCCCAGGAGGAATCGAAAGAGAACGAGGCGGTATGGCCGGCGCGCAAGCGGCGCGCGTGGCGAGCCTCGAATTTTTCGATCGCCGGGCCGAACAGAGAGGCCTGGTGCGACAGGAACAGGTTCAGCAGCCCGCGGTGCGTGGACATCACGCCCTTAGGTTTGCCGGTCGAGCCTGAGGTGTAAATCATGTAGGCGAGATGCGCCTCGTTCAACGGCACACGCCGTTCGTCGTCCGTTATCGGCGTGGCCGCGGCGGCCGCGCAGCGCGCCAGGCACGGGGCGTCGTCCAGGCACAATACCTGCGGCAGATCCGGCATGTTGGCTCGCGTGTCACTGTGGGTCAGCAACATCACCGGCCGCGCATCGTCGCACATCAGCGCCAGGCGCTCACGCGGATAGTCCAGATCGAGCGGCATATAGGCCGCGCCGCTGGCCAGCACGCCGAACAGCGCGACCAGCGTGTCCACCGAGCGCGGAATGCCGATGGCGACCACGTCTTCGGCGCCGATGCCGCTTTCGATCAGCACTCGCCCCAGCTGCATCACCCGTTCGGAGAGCTGCCGGTAGCTGAGGCGCACGTCGCCGCAGGACACCGCCAACGCCTCGGGCTGACGCTCAACCTGGCGCTGGAACGCATCCATGATCGAAACCATGCCCGCCGGCGGCGTCAGCTCAGCGCCGCGCCCCCAGGCCGCGAGTTGTCTGAGTTCCCCCTCGCCGATCAACGCCAGTTGACCGTTCGGCTGGTGCGGCTGCCGCGCCAACTGCTGCAGCCAATGGCCGATGCGCTCCGCGTGGTGCTGCAAGGTGCGCGGCGAGTATTTGGCCGGGTTGGCGACCAAAGACAGCGTCAATACGCCGCTTCGAAAACCGATCTCGAACTCCAGGTCGTCGACCGGCCCCATCGCCAGCGTATGGGTGGTGGCCGCCTGACCGTCGAACGACAAGGCGCTGTGGTAGACCTTGACGTTGACCACCGGCCCGTACAGTTCCTGATGGCCGCCGACCAGGCCGAGATCGCGTTTGATCTGCTCCGCCTCATAGCGTTGATGGCGGCGCGCCTGCTTGATCTGCGCCACGGTGGCCAGGCAGACATCCGCCAGCGACATCTCCGGCGTCACGTTCAGCAGCAGCGGCAGCACGTTGACCACCGGGCCGACCGCCGCCAGCGCCTGCGATCCCATCCGGCGCATGAAAGGAAAACCGATTGAGAAGCGGGTTTCGCCGCTCATGCGCGCCAGGTACAGCGCCAGCGCCGCCGTGACGATATCGGCCGGCTGCAGCGACTGCAGCGCGCCATCGCGCAGCGCTTCGTCAAACAGCGATTCAGGCAGCACCAGCGCCTGTTTGAGCGGCCGGGCGCCCGCCTCAACCTCCCGACTCTCCGTCGATAATGACAGCGGCGACGGCAAATCGCGCAGATGCTGGCGCCAGAATTCGGCCGCCCGCTCACGTGCGGGCGAGGTTTGCCATTGCTGAAACTCTTCCACCACCTTGCCGAACGGGGTAAACGGCGAGGCCGCCGGCGCCAGCCCGTGGCGCAGCGCGCGATAAATATCGGCGATCCGACGGGTGATGGCTTCGAAGCTGAAACCGTCCAGGGTCAAATGATGAAAGCGCTGATACCAGAACCAGCGATCGGCGCTGACGCGGATCACCGCATGGCGATAGAGCGGCCGCTCGCCGTCCGCCGGCAGATCCTGCGCCAGATCGTCGTTCATCAGCGCCAGCGCCGCCTGTTCGGCGTCCGGCCGCGCGCTGAAATCGAACCACTCCGGCGCCTGCACGCGTGCAGGATCGGCGTTCAGCGGCAAACGCTGCACCGGCTGGCCGTCCTGCGCCTCAAAGAACTGCGCCTGAACCGTATCCGCTTCGGCCAGCCCCTGACGGATCGCGCGCTCCAGCGCCGAGCGGTCGATAGCGCCGTGCAGTTCGGTGTAGTGCGCCACGGCGAAGCCGTTGCGGCGCAGCGCGATTTGGTCGGCGATCCAGATCCCCGGTTGCGCCGCAACCAGCGGATAATCCCGATACTCGACCTGAGTATCCGGCAAAGAAAGCGTTTCTGACATGGTGTCTGTCCTTTTCCTCAAACGGAATGTATCGATGTGGCTGTCTGGCGCTTAACGCGCCGCATCCGCCGCTTTCAAGGCCGCCGGCCGCATGTCCTGCCAGTGCGTTTCGATGTAGTCGATGCATTCGCCGCGCGACGCCGGCCCCATCAGCACGCGCCACCCCTGCGGCGCGTCGGCAAACTGCGGCCACAGCGAATACTGCTGCTGCGCGTTGACCAAAACGGTGAAACGGAGGCTTTCGTCATCGAACGGGTTTTGTTGTTCCTGAGTCATTTGCATTACCTGTCTGTCAAAATGTATGGGTTATTCCATCCCGGAAAGCAGCTGGCGTACGCCGTCCACCAGGCCGCCGCGCCAGCAGAGCGCGTCATGTCCGCCGGAAAACACGCGGTAGTCGGCGCGGTGCCCCGCCGCCGTCAGCGCCTCGTGCATCTGGCGATTGACGAATTCGATATCCGCCTCCCGATCGCCGGCCTGTTGGATCACGTTGAGCGCTGGCGCCGCCGCGTCGCGTTGCCGAACCTGGCGTATCAGCCAGCCTTCCTCCAGTTCGTGGCGTTTTTCGAATTGGGTAACGAATTGCACCGTAGGCCACCAGAAGGAGCCGGACTGGCTCAGCACGTGGCCGAAGCGAGCCGGCCAATGCAGGCCGGCATATAACGCCGCCAGCCCGCCGTAGCTCTGGCCGGCGATGACGGTGCGCGCCCCTTCCTCGCTGAACGCTTCGCGCTTCTGCGCCTGCGGCAACAGCTCATCGATGATTGCCTGCCAGAAGGCGGCGTTGCAGGGCAGCTCGTTTTCCCGGTGTTCGCCGTCGATCGCATCGATCAGCAGCCAGCATGCGGGCGGCAGCCGCCCTGTTGCGGTTTCGTTCTCGATCACCGGCAGCAGCGCGTGCCTTTCGATCCAGTTTTGGCCGTCGAGCAATAACACCAGCGGGCGATTCGCTTTCACCGCCGCGTCGCCGCTGGCATACAGCCAGACGCGCCGCTGCGTGCCGAGCCGTTCGCTGTGCCACTGAAAACGCTGTAGCCGCGCCTCGTCCAGCGGCCGATCGGCGGCCAGCCAGGCGCTTTGGTCGTCGGCATCCGGCCCCTGGGCCAGGGAAACCGGGCGCGGGCGATGCGAAGGCCCCAGCGAGAGGCGATTCAACGGATCGGCGATCGCCAGTGGAAACAGCGAAATCCACCAGGCGCGCTGCTGGCGATCGCGCAGCGTTTCGTCGTCGCTGAAGACGGGAGGAAGATCCCGGTCTGTGACGGGGATCAGGCTGTAGCTGCCGCGCCAGCGGCGATCGATAACGGCCGCGCCGTACCAAACGTCGGTGCCGGGCAGCCTGGTCAGGCTGCTGGGGGACGTGCTGTGGTGATCGGTTATGCCGTTGATATCGGCGTAAACGCGGCGAATCGGCGAGCGCCGTTCATCGCCGGCAGGATCGCGCCATAGCCAGGTCATTTTGACGTGGCGGTCATCGTGCGGCTCGACGATAGGCGTGCCGTGAGAGGCCACCTTCTGCCACCACTCGGGCTGCCCCGCCGCCTCTTCACGCAGCCACTGCGCCGCCAATCCCTCATGACCGTTGTCTGGCCTCTTTTCCGGCAAAAACTCCATAGTGCCCCTTACATAACATGAGTGATTTTTACAAAACCTGACAATCGTATTGATACTCATTATCATTTTCAATACTATTTGTCGGATTTTTACCGTCGTGCACACACGGCGTTTCCGCATCGACGGGTAAAGACCGCTCGCCGATATTTCGGGGTTTATCAGGGTGGCATGACACACAACGCAGGTATGCAGGAGAGATAATGAAGATTAAAAACAAAGGGATAGAAAACACGAACGCGGAGGCGACGGCCGCCAAGCGTCTGTTGCTGGGATCGGCGCTGGCTTTATTGCCCTTGGCGCAACACGCGTCCGCCGCGGCGGACGAGACGATTTTGGTGACCGCCGACGTGCAAAACAGCGTAACCGCGCCGGTCAAAGGGATCGTCGCCAAAGAAAGCGCCGCCGGCACCAAGACCGCCGCCTCTCTGCGCAAAACGCCGCAGTCCATCTCGGTGGTCACACGCGAGCAGATGAACGACCAGGAGCCGGCGTCGGTCGCCGACGCGCTGAACTACACCAGCGGGGTAATCACCACCTACCGCGGCAACTCCAACCGCAATGACGAAGTGATCAGCCGCGGCTTCCGCTATGCGCCCAAGCTGCTCGACGGCCTGCACTTTGGCCTTTCGAGCCAAAACGGCGGCGCCGGGCAGATCGATCCCTGGTTGCTGGAGCGCGTGGAGATGGTGCACGGCCCGGCCGGCGTGCTGTACGGCCAGGTCAGCCCCGGCGGCGTGGTGGTGATGACCAGCAAGCGCCCTACCGCCCAGAGCATTCACGAAGTCAAATTCAGCACCGGCAACCGCCATCTGGCGGAAACGGCGTTCGATTTCGGCGGCAAACTCAACGACGACAACACCCTGTTCTATCGCCTGAACGGTATCGCCAGAACCGAGCATGAGTTCGTCAAAGACAGCAAGCAGCAACGGGTGGCCATCGCGCCGGCCTTCACCTGGCTGCCGAACGAAGACACCAGCTTTACGCTGCTGACCAGCTACCAGAACGATCCGAAAGCCGGATCGCGCAACTTCCTGCCGCGCACCGGCACGCTGTTCTCGACCAGCGCGGGCTATGTGCCCTATGACTTCAACATCAGCGAACCCAGCTTCAACAGATCGCGGCGCGAGCAGGCATCGATCGGCTACAGCCTAGAGCATAACTTCAGCGATGCGCTGTCGTTTACCCAGAACCTGCGCTTCACCCACCGCGATGAAGACTATAAATATCTGGTTTATAACGTAAACTCTGACGTCAATGACCACACCGTCACCCGCATGGCGCAGCATGAAACGCAGATGACCAACGAGTTTGGCGTGGATAACCAGCTGAAGGGGCTGTTCGACACCGGTGAGGTGAAGCACACGGTGCTGGGCGGGCTGGATTACCGCTACAGCCATATCGATTCGAAGATGTATCGCGATCGCGGCAACGATTACCCGATCGACTGGGCCAACCCGGTTCGCCCCAGCATCGATGGCAGCACGCTGGCGCTGGCTTCCAGCGATTTGAAGACGCTGAATCAGCTCGGGGTGTATCTGCAGGACCAGCTGGAGTGGAATAACTGGAACCTGCTGCTGTCCGGCCGTCAGGACTGGTCGCAGGTCAACACCCGCGATCGCACCAGCGGCGGTAAAGAGCAGACCTACAACGATGCCCAGTTCACCGGCCGCGCGGGCCTGCTTTACGCCTTCGACAACGGCATTTCACCGTATGTCAGCTACAGCACCTCGTTCGATCCTAACCTGTACCCGAGCGCGCCGGGCGCCGATCCGCTCAAGCCGACCACCGGCAAACAAACCGAGGTGGGCGTGAAGTACCAGATCCCGGGCGGCAACACCCTGCTGACCCTCTCCTGGTTCGACATTACCCAGCGCAATGTGGCGTCCTATAACCGCCTCACCTCCGCCTACGAGCAGATCGGCGAGGTGAAATCCAAAGGGATTGAGGCGGAAGTGCATGCCCAGCCGACGCCGGAGATCAAGCTGACCGCCGCCTATACCTACACCGACGTGGTGACCAAAGACTCCAACTCGGCGGACGAAATCGGCCACAGCCCGGCGGGCATCCCGCGCCACGCGGCTTCCGCCTGGGGCAGCTACAGCTTCCTGAGCGGCGCGCTGAACGGCCTGACCGTCGGCAGCGGCGTGCGTTACATCGGCGATGCGCCGGCCGACGCCATCGGCCAGTACGATGTGCCGCACTACACACTGTACGACGCCATGGTGAAATATGACCTTGGCCAGGCCTCGTCGGCGCTGCGCGGTGCGGCTCTCCAGCTCAACGTGCAGAACCTGACGGACAAGAAATACGTTTCATCCTGCAGCGGCGAGTACGCCTGCTTCTACGGCAGCGGCCGCAGCATCATCGCTTCGGTCAACTACCGCTGGTAACCAAAATGGGCGGCCAGCGCCGCCCATTTCTTCCACCTTTCCCGCCGCCTTTACTCCTGCTTCAATTCTCGCAAGTGCTTGTACACCGTGGCGCGCCCCATCGACAGCACGTTGGCGATGTAGTCCGCGGCGCTTTTGGCCTTGAACGCCCCCTGATGATAGAGATCGCTGACCAGCCGCCGTTTCTGTTCGCGGCTCAGCGCGCCGAGCGCGGCGTTTTCGCGCCGCAGCCAGTCGTGCAGGAAGGTGTTGATCTTCTCTTGCCAGTCGTCTTTGAACAGCTGTTGCGGCTGCGGCTGCAGCCGCGTGACCGACAGGAACATGTCCAGCGCGTTGCGGGCGTCCTCGAACATCGCGGTGCTCAGGTTGATGCACAGCAGATAGCTGGGTTTGCCCTGCTCGTCGCGCGCGGCGATGCTCACCGAACGCATCTTTTTGCCGTCCCAGTTCAGCTTCTCATAGGGGCCGGTCACGCCGGCGCCGCCCTCGAGTTCGAAGTCCTCCAGCCCGGCGTCATCGCCCGGTTTGCGCTTCGACAGGTTGTTGGCCAGATAGGCAATCTTGTTGGTGGCCAGATCGTGGATCACCACTTCCGCATTCGGAAAAAACAGCGCCGCGATGCCGTCGGCGACCGAGCGCAAAAGTTCGAGTTGAGAAGAAGAGTTCGGCACGCTGGGGGGTCTCCGTATAGCCCGGTTTGGTTTGCGGTTCAGCCGCTTAGCATACCGCAGTTGCCGCCGCTTGCCGAGTGGATGGCGTTGGCGGCTCCTTCACCGACGGCTGCGCCGCAAGCGCCTTTATTGTCCTTGCCGGGGATCGGTCACCCGTCCGTTTCTGGTGAACACGCTTTTCAGCCCGCTCTTCTGCCGCAACACATTAAAACAGCCTCGAATCATGCTCCTCTTTGCCAGGTAAAACGCGGCGGCAGACGGCGTTTTAACAGGATTTTAACGCTGCCAAGGGGAAACGCCATTGTCAACATGGCTGTTAAATAAAATGAAACTTTTTGATCACATTCAAGCTTCTGAAAAATAGATAAAAAGGGTTTTTATGCGCTTTACATGCATAAATTATGCATGTGCTCGCTCACTGCCGACAAAAAGTAATTAACTATTCATTTACCACCCTGCAGGCGGCGAAAAACCGCCCGCTGGCCCGATGAGCGGGGGGCTAACAACCGGCATAATTAGTGGTAAATTTAGCGTCGCAAAGTGTTATGCGCTTGCTAATCCACGGTTAAACGAAATAAATACCTCTAATATATAAAGGTTGGTTATGGAAAAGCTATCCTACGCTTCAGACAGCAGCACCACCGCTTGGGCTACATATCTGCAACAAATCGATCGCGTCGCCCCTTACCTCGGCGAGCTGTCACGCTGGGTTGATACGCTGCGTCACCCTAAGCGCGCTTTGATTGTCGATATCCCGCTGCAGATGGACGATGGCACCATCCGTCACTTCGAAGGTTTCCGCGTACAGCACAACCTGTCGCGTGGGCCGGGCAAAGGCGGTATCCGCTTCCACCCTGACGTCGATCTGAACGAAGTGATGGCCCTGTCCGCCTGGATGACCATCAAGTGTGCCGCGGTCAACCTGCCGTACGGCGGCGCCAAGGGCGGTATCCGCGTCGACCCGTTCAAACTGTCTGAAGGCGAACTGGAGCGACTGACCCGCCGCTACACCAGCGAAATCGGCTTCATCATCGGGCCACAGAAAGACATCCCTGCGCCGGACGTCGGCACCAACGCCAAAGTGATGGCCTGGATGATGGACACCTACTCCATGAACCACGGCACCACCATCACCGGCGTGGTCACCGGCAAGCCAATCCACCTCGGCGGCTCCTTGGGCCGTGAGAAAGCGACCGGCCGCGGCGTGTTCGTCACCGGCAGTGAAGTGGCCAAGCGTCTGGGCGTGCAGATCGAAGGCGCCAAAGTGGCGGTGCAAGGCTTCGGTAACGTGGGCAGCGAAGCGGCTCGCCTGTTCGTTGGCGTCGGCGCGCGCGTCGTCACCATCCAGGACCACTCCGCCACCCTGTTTAACGCCGACGGCATCGACCTGGCCGCGCTGACCGAATACCAGGCCAAGCACAAGCAGATCGCCGGCTTCCCTGGCGCCAGCGAGATCGAAAGCGAAGCGTTCTGGTCGGTCGACATGGACATCCTGATCCCTGCGGCGCTGGAAGGCCAAATCACCCGTGAGCGTGCCGAAATCCTCAGCGCCAAACTGGTGCTGGAAGGCGCTAACGGCCCGACCTTCCCAGAGGCGGACGACATTCTGCGCTCCCGTAACATCACCGTGGTTCCGGACGTTATCTGTAACGCCGGCGGCGTAACGGTCAGTTACTTCGAGTGGGTGCAGGACATGGCGAGCTACTTCTGGAGCGAGTCCGAGATCAACGAGCGTATGGACAAGATCATGACCGACGCCATGGTCCACGTCTGGAACAAGGCCGCAGAGAAAGAGTGCAGCCTGCGCACCGCCGCTTATATCGTGGCCTGTGAGCGCATCCTGACCGCACGTAAAGAGCGCGGCATCTACCCAGGTTGATGCCCGTATCCCGGCCTGCCCGCCCCGGCAGGCCGGGTTTTCCTCAGCGCAAACAGCGCTTCAACACCTTACCGGTGCTGGTCATCGGCAAACGCTCGACGAACTCGACGATGCGCGGATACTTGTACGCCGCCAGCCGTTCCCGGCTCCAGGCGATCAGCGTTTCTTCCTCGATCGGCTCCTCCGTCTCTTTCAACACCACTACCGCTTTGATCTCTTCGCCCAGCGACGGATGTTCGACGCCGATCACCGCCACCAACGACACCGCCGGGTGGCGAATCAGCGCCTCTTCAATCTCGCGCGGGTAGACGTTGAACCCGCCGCGAATGATCATGTCCTTGGCCCGATCGACGATGAAATAGAAGCCGTCGGCGTCGCGGCGCGCCAGATCGCCGGTGCGGAACCAGCCGTTTTCCAGCACCTCCGCCGTCGCCTCGGGGCGATTCAGATAGCCTTTCATGATGTTGTAGCCGCGCACCGCGATCTCCCCCACCTGATCGACAGCGTCGACCGGCTGCCCGGTGGCGTCGAGCAGGCGCACCTCCACGCCCCAGATCGGCTGGCCGATGGAGCCGGGCTTGGTCAGGCGGTGAGGATGGTTAAAGGTGGCGACCGGGCTGGTCTCAGACAGCCCGTACCCTTCGAGAATGTTGACGCCGAAGCTGCGCGAAAAATCCTCCAGGATCTGCACCGGCAGGCTGGCGCCGCCGGACACCGCCATACGCAGCGTGCTGCGCAAGCTTTCGATATCCGTGTGTTCATCCAGCGCATTCAACAGCGCCCAATACATGGTCGGCACCCCGGCGAAAAAGGTGATGCCGTGCCGCTGCATCAGCGCGATGGCCTGCGCGGCGTCGAAGCGCTCGACCAGCACCAGGGTGGCGGCGGAAGCGAACCCGGCGTTCATCTGCACCGTCGAGCCGAAAGTATGAAACAGTGGCAAGGTGACCAGGTGACGATCGGGGGCCGTCTCCGAACCGTCGAACAGCCGCACCGATCCCAAGGCGTTAAGCACCAGATTGGCGTGGGTCAACTCCGCCCCTTTGGCGCGGCCGGTGGTGCCGCTGGTATACAGCACCACCGCGGTGTCGCTTTCGAGCGTCGCGGCCGAAGCGAATTCGGTAGCCTGTGCGGCTATCGCCGCGCTGAAACGCTCCCCCTCGAGCGGCAACCGATCGCCGATGATAAACACCTCACGGCACTGCTCCGCGTTCGCCGCCGCCCGCAGCGCTTCCTCCCCCAGCGGCAGGCCGCTGCTGCCTTCGAAACAAAACAGCGCCACCGCCGCCGAATCCGCCAGGTAATAGTCGAACTCCGCGCTCTTAAGCAGAATATTGAGCGGCACCACCACCGCGCCGCTTTTGAGAATGCCGTAATAGACAGCCGGAAACTCCGGCCGGTTCGGGCAGGCCAGCGCCACCCGGTTGGCCATGTCGTTCAGCGCCCGATAGCTGAGCGGTACATCGTCCTGTATCACCGCCGGCCGTTCCGGCCAGGTGCGCGCACTCTCTTCAAGCAAGGTAGCCAGATTCAGCATCGGGGATCCTCCCTGGGGTTGAGCGGCGAGAAAAGCGCCGCAGTATCACGAGTATAGATAGGCGCTTCGCGGTTCGCATTCCCAGGGCCGCTGGGCTATACCTTAGGCAATCCCCATCCCGCAGGAGTTGTGATCATGAGCAAGAAAAAGATCCTGATGCTGGTCGGTGACTATGCCGAAGATTACGAAACCATGGTGCCGTTTCAGGCGTTGCAGATGATCGGCCATTGGGTGGACGCCGTGTGCCCCGGCAAAGCCGTCGGCGACTACGTCATGACCGCGATCCACGATTTTGACGGCGCGCAAACCTACAGCGAGAAACCCGGCCACCGTTTCACCCTGAACGCCGACTTCGCCACCGCCAAAGAAGAGCACTACGATGCGCTCTTGATCCCCGGCGGCCGGGCGCCGGAATACCTGCGCCTGAATCCCGACGTGATCGCGCTGGTGCAGGCGTTTGACGCTGCGAAAAAGCCGATCGCCGCCGTTTGCCACGGCCCGCAGCTGCTGGCGGCGGCCGGGGTGTTGCAAGGCCGCACCTGCAGCGCCTACCCGGCCTGCGCGCCGGAGGTGCGGCTGGGCGGCGGCCATTATGCGGAGATCGGCATCGATCAGGCGCACGTCGACGGCAATTTGGTCACCGCCCCGGCCTGGCCGGCGCATCCGCAGTGGCTGGCGAAGTTCGTCGAGGTGCTGCAGAAATAGCCGTTCAGGGGATCGCACCAGATAGCGACGACGCGGCATCCCCTTTGCAATAAACCAAAAATCGCTTGACCTTCCCAACGTTGGAAGTCGGATAACGCGGGATGAGCTGCTTCCACGCAGTGAATTCCACTGTCGACTTCGGTAGGAAAGGTCAAATGATGAAAGCCAAAACCATAATCCTGATCGCAGCGGCGATAAACGGCGCTTTCGCCGTTGCCGGCTGCAAAGAAAACCCGTCTTCGGCGACACCTGCGCCGCCTCCCCGTGTTCCTGTGGCTGATGTTTTAGTCCGCCCGATAACGCCCTTTGCCGAATTCACCGGTTCGCTGGCCGCGGTCAAGCACGTTGAGTTGCGGCCTCGGGTCGCCGGTTATGTGCTGGCGGTAAATGTGCCGGAAGGTCGCCTGATAGAAAAAGGCCACCCGCTCTTTCTCATCGATCCGCGGCCATTTCAAGCCGCGCTGAACGAGGCGACGGCGCGTTTGCAAGAAGCGGAAGCCGCCTCAACGCTAGCCCAGGCCGACTATGTACGCGCTAAAACATTGTTCAATAAAAACGTTATCGCCCGCGATCGGTTTGATTCGGCCACCGCCATGATGAAAGCGAGCAATGCGCAGGTCAACGCAGCGAAAGCGGCGCGGGAGGCGGCAAAGTTGGATCTGGAGTTCACCCGCGTCACGGCGCCGATTGCCGGACGCGTAGGCCAGACGCTCGTCACCGAAGGCAACTATGTCACCGGCGGCGTCACGCCGCTCACCACGCTGGTCTCGGTCGATCCACTCCACGTCTATTTCGATGTGGATGAACGCACCTATTTGCAATCGTTGACCGCGTGGCGCAATAAAACGGCGCCACCTGACATTCGGGTATCGGTGGCGTTACTTGCAGACAAAACCTATTCCCGGCGCGGGCGCGTCGATTTCCAGTCCAATACCGCCGACCGCACGACGGGGACGGTGCGCCTGCGCGCGGTGATCGATAACCCGGATGGGCGACTGTCACCTGGGTTGTTCGCCAGAGTCAAGCTGGAAACCGGCGCGCCGCAGGCCAAGATCCTGATCGCCGACCAATCGATTGGCACCGATCAAAACCGGCGCTATGTCCTGGTCGTCGATGAGAATGACAAAACCGAATACCGCCCCGTTGAACTTGGCCCGGTCGTTGAAGGACTGCGCGTGATAGAGCACGGCCTGCGGCCGGGAGAACGCATCGTCGTGAAAGGGCTGGTGCGCCCCGGCATGTCAATCACGCCGCAGCCCGCCGAGATTGACGGCGCGCCTATCGAGCAATTGAACGCTGCGGGAGACGCGACATGACTTTCCCTCGTTTCTTCATTAAACGCCCGATCTTCGCCATCGTGCTCTCGATCTTGACGCTGATCGCCGGCACCGTGGCGTTATTCCAGTTGCCGCTCAGCGAATACCCTGCGGTTACGCCGCCTACCGTACAAGTGACGGCGTCTTATCCCGGCGCCAACCCGAAAGTGATCGCGGAAACGGTGGCCGCACCGCTTGAGCAAGCCATCACCGGCGTCGAAGGCATGCTTTACATGTCTTCACAGGCGGCGACCGACGGCCGAATGACGTTGACCGTCACCTTTGCCCAGGGAACGAATGCCGACATGGCGCAGATCCAGGTGCAAAATCGGGTCGCGCGCGCGTTACCCCGCTTGCCTGCAGAGGTACAGCACCAGGGCGTGGTGACGCAGAAAACCTCGCCGGACATCCTGATGGTGGTGCATCTCCTGTCGCCTGACCAACGCTACGATCCGCTTTATATCTCGAATTACGCTTATCTGCAGGTTCGTGATGAACTGTCCCGCATTCCGGGCGTCAGCGATGTCCAGGTCTGGGGAGCCGGCGAATACAGCATGCGGCTCTGGCTGGATCCGGATCTGATCGCCGCGCGCGGGCTAACCGCCGGCGATGTGATCGCTGCGGTGCGCGAGCAAAACGTTCAGGTGGCGGCCGGTTCCGTCGGTCAGGCGCCCGATTCCAATGCCGCATTTCAGGTTACGGTCAATACCCTCGGCCGTCTGGCCGATGAGAAACAGTTTGGCGATATCATCATCCGCACCGGCAGCGACGGCCGGGTGACCCGCCTGCGCGACGTCGCCCGTATAGAAATGGGCGCCGATGCGTATGCGCTGCGCAGCCTGCTCGACGGCGAGCCGGCCGTCGCGCTGCAAATCATTCAGAGCCCGGGCGCCAACGCGCTGGACGTCGCTCAGGCGGTCAGAGCGACCGTCAAGCGCCTGGAGGGCAACTTTCCTGCCGGACTCAGTTCACGGATCGCCTACGATCCCACGGTTTTCGTGCGGGCATCGCTCGAGTCGGTTGTGACGACCCTGCTGGAAGCGATCCTGCTGGTGGTGATCGTGGTAGTGGTGTTCCTGCGCAGCTGGCGAGCCTCGCTGATTCCGCTGCTCGCGGTGCCGGTTTCGCTGGTCGGCACGTTCGCCATCATGTACTTGATGGGCTTCTCTCTTAATACGCTGTCCCTGTTCGGTTTGGTATTGTCTATCGGCATCGTCGTCGATGACGCGATCGTGGTGGTGGAAAACGTCGAACGACACATCGAAAACGGCAAAACGCCGCAGCAAGCCGCGCGACTCGCCATGAATGAAGTCACCGGGCCGATCGTCGCCATCACCTCGGTGCTGGCCGCGGTTTTCGTTCCAACAGCGTTCCTGAGCGGTTTACAGGGCGAGTTTTACCGGCAGTTCGCGCTGACCATCGCCATTTCAACCCTGCTGTCGGCGCTCAATTCGCTTACGCTCAGCCCGGCGCTGGCGGGCATGTTGCTGCGGCCTCATCCGGCGAAACCTCGCGCTCCCGGCCGCATTGGGCGCGTCTTGCAAGCCGCTGTCCGGCCTTTCCAACGCGCGCCGGACGCGTATGCCAATGCCGTGCGTAAAACGGTGCGCGTCCGCGGGATGGCGCTGGCTATTTACGGCGGGCTGCTCGTTCTGACGTTTTTCAGCTTCCAGGCCGTTCCGCCGGGCTTCGTGCCCATGCAGGATAAGTACTATCTGGTGGGCATCGCCCAACTGCCCAATTCGGCCTCGCTGGATCGCACCGATGCGGTCGTTAAACAGATGTCGAAGATCGCGCTGGCGGAACCCGGGGTGGAAAGCGTCGTGGCCTTTCCGGGGCTGTCGATTAACGGCTTCGTCAATGTGCCGAACGCCGCCGTGATGTTCGTCATGCTCGATCCGTTTAAAGATCGCGCTACGCCCGACCTGGCCGCCTCCGCCATAGCCGGTCGGCTGCAGGCGAAATACGCCGACATTCCCGATGGTTTCCTCGGCGTATTTCCGCCACCGCCCGTTCCCGGTCTCGGCGCTACCGGCGGATTCAAGATGCAGGTGGAGGATCGCAGCGGCGCGGGGCTTGAGTCCCTGGTTGAGCACACGCGGATCCTGATGATGAAAGCCACCGAATCGGGCCAGGTCGCCGGTCTGATGACCAGTCTGGATATCAACGCGCCGCAGCTCGATGTGGTTATCGACCGCACTCAGGCGCAAAGTCAGGGTGTCAGCCTGGCGGATGTGTTCGAGTCGCTGCAAATCTACCTCGGCTCGCTTTACATCAACGATTTCAACCGATTCGGCCGCACTTACAAAGTCACCGCTCAGGCCGATGCCGCCCATCGCATGCAGGCCGAAGCTATCGGCCGGCTGCAGGTGCGCAACGCGGCCGGCGACATGCTGCCGCTGTCTTCCTTTGTCACCGTTACGCCCGGCTCCGGTCCGGATCGCATCATTCGTTACAACGGCTATCCATCGGCTGATATCTCGGGCGGTGCGGCGATGGGCGTCAGTTCCGGTCAGGCGGCTGCATTGATGGAGCGCCTGGCGAAAGAGACGCTGCCGGAAGGCATGACCGTCGAATGGACCGATCTCACCTATCAGCAAAAGCTCGCGGGCGACGCGGCGCTGTTCATTTTTCCGCTGTGCGTGCTGCTCGCCTATCTCATTCTGGCCACGCAATACAACAGCTGGCTACTGCCTTTGGCCGTGCTGCTGATCGTGCCGATGTGTCTGTTGAGCGCCATGATTGGCGTCTGGCTGCTGGGCGGCGACAACAACGTTTTCGTGCAAATAGGCCTCATTGTGCTGGTCGGCCTGGCCGCCAAAAACGCCATTCTGATCGTCGAGTTCGCCCGCAGCCTGGAGGATGAAGGCGCCAACGCGCTCGAGGCGGTGATTAAGGCCTGCCGGCTGAGATTAAGACCGATAGTGATGACTTCAATCGCGTTTATCGCCGGCGTTATTCCGTTGATCTTCGCCAGCGGCGCGGGGGCGGAAATGCGCCATGCCATGGGGGTGGCGGTCTTCGCCGGCATGCTGGGCGTGACCTTGTTCGGCCTGTTCCTGACGCCGGTCTTTTACGTCGTGATTCGCGGCCTGGCGACCCGATTCGAGCAATATCGTGCCAAAGCCAAAGCCAAAGCCAAAGCCAGCCGTAAGGAGCGAGTCTGATGAAAAATCTTCGTAGAACCTTGTTATTGCCGCTGAGCGCGCTCGCCTTGCTAACCGGATGTGCGGCGGTGGGCCCCGATTACTCGCCGCCTGTCGCCCGTCACCCTGCCGGCTTCGGCCAACCACCGGCGGGGCTGAGTGCCGGAAATGTCGAACTCGCCTGGTGGCGCCTCTTTGACGATCCTGCTCTCACGGATTTGGTTCAGCGCGCGTTGGCGGCGAACCATGATGTCGGTATCGCCGTCGCCCGAGTAGACGAAGCCAGAGCCCTGTTGCGTGAACAGCGGCAGGATTTCCTGCCGCGCGCCGGTGCCGCGCTGAGTTATGAGACGCGTCGACTGGGTGAAGCGGAGAAGCTGGCCGCCCAGCCACGCCATACGCAAACCTATCGCGGTGCGATTGATTCGACATGGGAAATCGATCTCTTTGGACACGTTCGGCGCTCGATTGAGGCCGCTCAGGCGCTGGCGGGAAGCCGCGAAGCGTTGCTGCGTGGCGTTCAGGCGGGCGTCGCTGCGGAAGTGGCCACCACCTGGCTAGAACTCCGAGGTTTAGACGCCGAACTTAAGATGGTCGCCGAAATTAGCCACAGCCAGCGTGAAAGTTTGGTGCTGGTAAAAAAACAAATGAGCGCCGGCGCCGCCAGCGAATTCGACCGATTGCGCGCCGAGGCGCTATTGCGCAACGTCGAAGCGGCGACGCCAGAGCTGGAACGCCGCCGAGCCGCCGCCGTCAACGCATTGGCGACGCTGCTTGGCGAAATGCCCCAGACATTCCGCCCCCCTTCCGCCGAATGGGGAAGCCAGCCGCCAGTGCTGCGGACGATCGCCGTGGGCACGCCCGGCGCCCTGCTCGCCCGGCGCGCCGACATTGTGGCGGCTGAACGGGAACTTGCGGCAGCCACCGCCATGATTGGCGTGGAAACGGCGGCGCTCTACCCGCGCATCGAAGCGCGAGGTTCGATCGGGCTGGTCGCCGGCAACCTCGATGCGCTGACTGGCGCCGGTGCGTTCTCCGGTGTGATCAGCCCAGTGATTCGCTGGGCATTTCTCGATATCGGGCGCGTACGCGCCCGGATCGCCGCCAGCGAGGCGCGAACACAACAGGCGCTGTTGATTTACGAGCGGACGGTGCTGAGCGCGCTGCGCGAAACGGACGATGCTTTCAAAACCTATGCTGAGGCGGTCAGCACGTTGGATCTGCGGTTACTTGAGGCGGCGGCGAATCGCGAAGCGGCCCGGCTCGCCCAGACGCGTTTTGCCGCGGGCGAAGGCATTTATCTGGAGGTGCTCGAGGCAGAACGGGCCGACTTCGCCAGCCGGCGCGCATTGACGCAGGCCGGCACGCGTCAGCGGCTTGCCGTGGTGGGCATCTACAAAGCGCTCGGCGGTGGTTGGGAGACGTGCGCGGCGGCAAAAAACGATTGCCGCGGCGCGACCGGTTTCGTTCATGACGGCAAAAATCGGCGATGAACCTTGACCTTCCCCCGATGGGAAGCTCTAGCCTTGCTGATACCAGCCACTCCTTTAAGGGCACATAACATGAATTCATCCAATGCCAACTTCCCCCAGCCTTCGTCCGCGCGTCTGAGTCTGCCGGTTGAAGGCATGACCTGCGCCTCCTGCGTCGGTCGCGTCGAGCGGGCCTTGACGGCGGTTCCCGGCGTGCAGGCGGCAACGGTCAATCTCGCCACCGAACGCGCCGACATCACGTTTACCGGCCAGGCGAATCCGCAGGCGGCAGCCCGCGCCATCGAAGGCGCCGGCTATACCGTGCGAGAAGAAACCACTGAGCTGGCGATCGAAAATATGACCTGCGCCTCCTGTGTCGGGCGGGTGGAAAAAGCGTTGAGCCAGGTCGCCGGCGTTACCGAAGCCAATGTCAATCTGGCGACCGAACGCGCGCGGGTGCGCTACCTGGCCGGCACCGTATCCCTGGAAGACCTCGCCGCCGCCGTCACCCGCGCCGGTTATACGCCTCGCCGCCTGACGGCGGATAGCCCCAGCGCGGACGACCAGGCCGCCGAACGGCGCGAAAATGAGTCACGCGCGTTGCGGCGCGCCCTGTTCGGCGCCGCCCTGTTCACCCTGCCGGTATTCCTGTTGGAAATGGGGTCGCACCTCATTCCCGCCATACATGAGTGGGTCATGGAGGGGGTGGGCGTGCAGACAAGCTGGTATATCCAGTTTGTCCTCACCACTTTGGTCTTATTTGGCCCCGGCCTGCGCTTCTTCCGCAAAGGCGTTCCTGCGCTGCTGCGCGGCGCCCCCGACATGAACTCGCTGGTTGCGGTCGGCACGGCGGCGGCCTACGGTTATTCGCTGGTCGCCACCTTCGCCCCCGGGGTGTTGCCGCAGGGCACCGCCAACGTCTATTTCGAAGCCGCCGCCGTGATCGTCACACTGATCCTGCTCGGACGCGTGCTGGAGGCGCGCGCCAAGGGGCGCACCTCACAGGCCATCAAACGGCTCGTCGGCCTTCAACCCAAGGTCGCACGCGTTGAACGGCATGGCGAAACGGTTGAAATCCCTCTCGAACAGGTGGTTACCGGTGATGTGGTCTTCGTCCGGCCGGGGGAGAAAATCGCGGTGGATGGCGAAGTTCTGGAAGGCGCGTCTTATGTCGATGAAAGCATGATCACCGGTGAACCGGTGCCGGTCGAGAAAACCGTGGGGGCCGATGTGGTCGGCGGAACCATCAACAAAACCGGCGCGTTCAGTTTCCGGGCGACAAAAGTCGGCGCGAATACCGTCCTGGCGCAAATCATTCGATTGGTGGAGGAAGCGCAGGGTTCCAAACTGCCGATTCAGGCGTTGGTCGATAAGGTGACGATGTGGTTTGTTCCGGCCGTCATGGCGGCGGCGGTACTGACCTTTCTGGTTTGGCTGTTCTTCGGGCCGTCGCCCGCACTGACCTTCGCGCTGGTGAATGCGGTCGCCGTGTTGATTATTGCCTGCCCTTGCGCCATGGGCCTGGCGACGCCAACCTCTATCATGGTCGGCACCGGGCGCGCCGCCGAGCTGGGCGTGCTGTTTCGCAAGGGCGAAGCGTTGCAGGCCCTGCGCGATGTGGGCGTTATCGCCCTCGACAAAACCGGCACGCTGACCAAAGGCCGCCCCGAGTTGACCGATCTGGTGCCCGCTGACGGTTTCGAATACCACGAAGTACTGGCCTTGGTCGCTGCGGTCGAGACACGGTCCGAACACCCCATCGCCGAAGCTATCGTCGCGGCGGCAAGAGAGCAGAATCTTACGCTCGCCGCTGTCGACAGTTTCGACGCCACACCCGGTTTCGGCGTAACGGCGCGCATCGGCCAACGCCGGATCTCCGTTGGCGCAGATCGCTTCATGATCAGGCTCGGGCTTGATGTGACACGTTTTCAGCCCGTCGCCGAGCGCCTCGGCGCCCAGGGGAAAAGCCCGCTTTATGCCGCCATTGATGGCCGTTTGGCTGCGGTGATCGCCGTTGCCGATCCGATTAAGGAAACAACGCCGGAAGCTATCGCTGCGCTGCATGCGCTTGGGCTCAAGGTTGCGATGATCACCGGCGACAATGCCGCGACGGCGGCGGCGATCGCCCGGCAATTGGGGATTGACGAAGTCGCGGCCGAAGTGCTTCCCGAAGGCAAGGTGGCGGCGTTGAAATCCTTCCGCAACAGCGGCGCGAAAGTCGCCTTCGTCGGCGACGGCATCAACGATGCGCCGGCACTGGCGGAAGCGGACGTTGGGCTGGCTATCGGTACAGGCACCGATGTGGCGATAGAAGCGGCCGATGTGGTGCTGATGTCGGGCGACCTGCGTGGCGTAGCCAACGCCATTGCGCTCAGCCAGGCGACGATCCGCAACATCAAGCAGAACCTGTTTTGGGCCTTCGCCTATAACGCCGTCCTGATCCCAGTGGCAGCCGGCGCGCTTTATCCCCTGAACGGCACGCTGCTTTCGCCTATTTTCGCCGCGGCCGCGATGGCGCTTTCCAGCGTTTTCGTCCTTGGCAATGCGCTGCGGCTCAAACGTTTCCAGGCGCCGATGGCCGTCGAGAGCCGCGCTGAAGCGGCGGCGGCAACCGCGCAACCCGGCGGAATATCGGCATCATCGTAACAGGAGGACAGGATGAACATCGGACAAGCAGCCCGGTTATCCGGCGTTTCGGCGAAGATGATTCGCTATTACGAGCAAATAGGCCTGATCCCGAGAGCGGCTCGCTCCGATGCGGGATACCGCCACTACGGCATGTCGGACGTGCATGGCCTGCGTTTTATCCGGCGCTCACGCGACCTGGGTTTTTCCGTTGAGCAGATAGCTGCGTTGCTGATGCTGTGGCACGACCGCGAACGCGCCAGCGCCGATGTTAAAGCCGTAGCGCTATCCCATATCGCCGTGCTGAAAGCCAAGATTGCGGAACTGCAGACGATGGCGCAAACGCTGGAACGCCTTGCCGGCCATTGCCACGGCAATACGCGCCCCGACTGCCCTATTCTGGCGGGTTTAGCACAACCGGTGGCGCTCATCGCGCCGCGCCAAACACCGCATTTCGGGGTGATGCGCGAGCCGAAACCACGACGACCGCGTGAATCGTCATAAAAAGAGTTTGACCCTGTCACGCTGGCAAGCTTTACCGTTATCAAACACCGTAATCGACGAGGAGAGTAAAAATGATTCGTTTTCATATTCCAGCCATGACCTGCGGCGGCTGCGCCAGTTCCGTCACCCGGGCGTTGCTGAACGTTGACCCGCAGGCGCGCATTCAAACCGATCCGGCCAGGCGGGAAGTGCTCATCGACAGTGCGTTGCACAGCGATGCCTTCGGCGCCGCGCTGGACGAAGCCGGTTTTCCTCCGGCCGAGCCGGATTAAGCGGCGCGTCAGGCCTGGCGCAGCTGTTCGATAAGAAAGTGGATATCGTACAACCAGCGTTTGGCGCGCGCGGAACGCACCAGCATCGACACGCACAACGGCCGAGGGTGTTCTTTGCAGGCGGAGGGGGAAAACCAGCGGCCGGTGTTGGCCGGCGGTTGGAAATACAGCTCGTGGTTATAGTTGCCGCTGTCGACGCCGAAGGTATCGAAGTAGCGGCGCATCAGCGTATTGGAATCGCTGAACGACAGGTTGAGCGCGGTGTTGATCTCGGTTTCCGGGGTGATGATCACGCCCTTCTTCAGCCGCCCTGATGCGTTGAAGGCGGCGATAAGCGCGATGACCTGTTGCTGAATGTCTTCTGCCATGACGACCTCGAGCCGGTATGAATAAAGAGGAATGCGGTTCTCTGTCTGACTCTGCTCACCGCGGCGAGTTCTGGCCGCCGGCCGGGTTTTCCGTTTCTTTACACTTTCCATAAAAAAACCGCGCGCAGCCAAACGCCCGGCGCGCGCGGTTGACGGTTAGCGGCTGAGCGTCGTCTTGTCGGCGATGACGCCGTCCCCCTGCCGCTCGGCGGCAACGCCGCCGCCCAACACTTTATACAGGGTGGCCTGATTGTCATACGCGGTCTGCTGCGCGGCGATCAGCGCCTGCTGCGCCGTGTACAGCGTGCGCTGCGCGTCCAGCAGCGTCAGGTAGCTGTCAACGCCCTGGCGGTAACGCAGCTCGGCCAGACGATAATATTGCTGCGCCGCCGCCACATAGCCGGTCTGCGCCGCCAGCTGTTCCTGCAGCGTGGCCTTGCGCGCCAGCGCGTCGGCGGTTTCCTGAAATGCCGTCTGCACCGCTTTCTCATAGGTGGCGACATACAGGTCTTTCTGCGCCTGGGTGTAGTTCAACTGAGCCGTGTTATAGCCGCCGCTGAAGATCGGCAGGCTGATGCTCGGTGCGAACGACCAGACGCCGGCTCCGTGGCTGAACAACGAGGAGAGTTCACCGCTGCCCACCCCGCCGCTGGCGGTCAGGCTGATCGACGGGAAGAACGCCGCCCGCGCCGAGCCGATATTGGCGTTGGCGGATTTCAGGTTATGCTCGGCCTGCAGCACGTCCGGCCGCTTCAGCAACACTTGCGAAGAGACGCCGGCCGGCAGATCGCGCATGATCCCGCCGAGCGCCTCGATGCCGCTCGGCAGCAGGCTTTCCGGCACGCTTTGCCCCACCGCCAAATCCAGCGCGTTTTTCGCCTGCGCGGCGCTGGTAGCGTAGCTGGCGGCGTCCGATCGCGCCTGCTGATAGACGGTTTCCGCCGACGCCACGTCAACCAGCGACGCAATCCCGTGCTGTTGATTGTTGCGCGTGACGTCCAGCGACCGTTTGGCGCTCGCCATCGTCTGCTGCGCCACCGCCAGATTGCTGCGCTCGGCCGCCACCGCCACCCAGTCGGTGACGATATCGGCGATCAGCGTCAGACGGGTGCTTTTCGCCGCCTCCGAGTTCGCCAGATAGGTTTCGAACGCCGCGCGCGACAGGCTGGCGTTTTTGCCGAACAGATCCAACTCGAATGCGCTGACGCCGGCCGCGGCTTCGTAGCTTTGGCTCAGCGCGGTGGCGTTGCCGCTGCCGGTCAGCGCCCGCCCGCGGCTGCCGTCGGCGGTGGCATTGATTGTCGGGAACAGCGCCGAGCGCTGCTCGCCGTACAGGGCGCGCGCCGACGCGATATTGGCGATCGCCTCGCGCAGATCGCGGCTGCTGTTCAGCCCCAGCGCCACCACCTGGCGCAGCCGGGCGTCCTGGACATAGTCGCGCCAGGCGACGTCCGGGTAGCTCAGCGCCCGGTTGCCGCCGGCCTCGCCCTGCGGCAGGTTGGCGGGCACCGGCGCCGCCGGGCGCTGGTAGTGCGGATCCAGCGACAGACAGCCGGTCAGCAGCAGCGGTAAAGTTAACATCATGACTCGTTGCAACACGTTATTCTCCTGCCTGTGACGGCGGGTTGGCGGGCCGACGGGTAAACATGCGGCGCACCAACACATAAAACAGCGGGACGAAAAAGATCGCCAATGCGGTGGCGGTGATGCTGCCGCCGATGATGCCGGTACCGATGGCGATGCGGCTGTTGGCGCCGGCGCCGCTGGATACCGCCAGCGGCAGCACCCCGGCGGTAAACGCCAGCGAGGTCATCAGGATCGGCCGCAGGCGCATGCGCGCCGCGTGGACCGCCGCGCCAATCAGCGTTTCGCCCCGCTGGTGCATCTCCTCGGCGAACTCGACGATCAAAATGGCGTTCTTCGCCGACAGGCCGATGATGGTGAGTAGCGCCACCTGGAAGTAGATGTCGTTTTCCAGCCCGCGCAGGGTGATCGCCAGCAGCGATCCCACCACGCCCATCGGCACCACCAACATCACCGCGAACGGAATCGACCAGCTCTCATACAGCGCCGCCAGGCACAGGAACACCACGATCAGCGAAATGGCGTACAGCGACGATGCCTGGCCGCTGGTCAGCCGCTCCTGATAGGACAGCCCGCTCCAGGAATAGCTGCTGCCGGCGGAGAATGTTGCCGCCAGCTTCTCCATCTCGCTCATCGCCGTACCGGAGCTGACGCCGGTGGCGCCCTGCCCGGTGATCTCGAACGACGACAGCCCGTTATAGCGCGACAGGTTTTCCGGCCCGTAGATCCAGTGCGAAGACGCGAAGGCGGAGAACGGCGTCATGCTGCTGGCGCCCGACGCGTTGGTGCCGCGCACAAACCAGCGGTCGAGATCTTCCGGCTTGGCGCGGTACTGCACATCGCCCTGCATATAGACTTTTTTCACCCGGTTGCGATCGATAAAGTCGTTGATGTAGGTGCTGCCGAACGCGCTGCTGAGGGTGCTGTTGACGTCGGCGGCGCTGAGGCCGAGCGCCTGCAGTTTGCCGTTGTCGATCTCCACCTGCAGCTGCGGGGTATCCGGCAAGGTGTTGGCGCGCACCGCCAGCAGCGCCGGGTTGTTGCCGGCGGCGGCCACGATCTGGTCGCGCATCGCCTGCAGCTCGGCGCGGGTGGTCGCCCCTTTGGCCTGTAGCTCGAAGGTGAAGCCGTCGGACTGGCCGAAACCGTCGATCGCCGGCGGGCTCATGGAGAAGACCTGGGCGTCGCGCAGCGAGGCGAAGTGCGCCATGGCGCGTTTGGCGATGGCGTCGGCGGTGTTCGCGCTGCCGCTGCGCTGGCTCCAGTCTTTGAGGCTGACGAACGCCATGCCGGCGTTTTGCCCACTGCCGCTGAAGCCGAAGCCGTTAATGGTGAAAATGGTGCTGACGTTGGCCTTTTCCTGGTCGAGGAAATAGGCGGTCACCGCCTCGCTCACCGCAGAGGTGCGCGCGTTGGTGGCGCCGGCCGGCAAGGTGTACTGCACCATCACCGTGCCCTGATCCTCGTTGGGCAGAAAGCCGGTCGGCAAGCGCAGGTACATCACGGCGGCGGCGATCAACAGCAGGCCGTACAGCAGCAGATAGCGCGTCGGCCGGTGGATTACCCCACCGACCTTGTCGGCGTACTTCTCCTGCAGCCGGTCATAGCCGCGGTTGAATTTGCCCAGCCAGCCCTTGTCGGTCTGCGCGTCGTGCGCGGGCTTCAGCAGCGTGGCGCACAATGCCGGCGCCAGCGTCAACGCCAGCACCACCGACAGCACCATCGAGGAGACGACGGTGATCGAGAACTGGCGGTAGATCACCCCGGTGGAGCCGCCGAAGAACGCCATCGGCAGAAACACCGCCGACAGCACCAGCGCGATGCCGACCAATGCGCCGGTGATTTCGCGCATCGATTTCTCCGTCGCCTCGCGCGGCGGCAGCTTATCCTCCCGCATCACGCGCTCGACGTTTTCCACCACCACGATGGCGTCGTCCACCAACAGCCCGATCGCCAACACCATGCCGAACAGCGTCAGGGTATTGATCGAATAGCCGAACGCCGCCAGCACGCCGAAGGTGCCGAGCAACACCACCGGCACGGTGATGGTCGGGATCAGCGTGGTGCGCAGGTTTTGCAGGAACACGAACATCACCACCACCACTAACGCCACCGCTTCGAACAGCGTTTTCACCACCTCCTCGATCGAGATGTTGATAAAGTCGGTGCTGTCTTTCGGGTAGGCCACCTTGTAGCCCTGCGGCATCGCGCTTTGGTATTCCGCCACCTTGGCCTTCACCAGCTTGGCGGTGTTGAGGGCGTTGGCGCCCGCCGCCAGCTTGACCGCGATCCCCGCCGCCGGGTGGCCGTTGAGGTGTGCGCTGGTGGAGTAGTCCTCGTTGCCCAGCTCAATTCGCGCCACGTCGCCCAGCCGCACCAGCGCGCCGCTGCTGTCGCTTTTCAGGATGATATTGCGAAACTGTTCCGGCGTTTGCAGCCGCGACTGCGCCTTTACCGTGGCGGTCAGCTGCTGATCGGCGGCGGCCGGCAGATCGCCGATCTTGCCGGCGGACACCTGGGTGTTTTGCGCTTCGATCGCCGTCTGCACGTCGGAAGGCATCAGCGCATAGCTCGCCAGCTTGGTCGGATCCAGCCAGATGCGCATCGCGTATTCCGAGCCGAACACCTGCACGTCCCCCACGCCCTCGATGCGCGACAGCGGATCCTGCAGGTTGCTGACCAGATAGTCGGAGATATCGGCCATCGTCGCCTTGTCGCTTTCGTCATACAGCCCGACGATCAGCAAGAAGCTGCTCTGGGATTTCTTGACCGTCACGCCCTGCGCGGTAACCGCGCTCGGCAAACGGCTTTCCGCCTGCTGCACCTTGTTTTGCACCTGCACCTGAGCGATATCCGGATCGGTGCCCTGATCAAAGGTGACGTTGATGCTGACCGAGCCGCTGGAGCTGCTGGTCGAAGAAAAATACAGCAGGCCGTCCAGGCCGGTGAGCTGCTGCTCAATCACCTGCGTGACGCTGTTTTCCAGCGTTTCCGCGTCCGCGCCCGGGTAGGTGGCGGAGATGGAGATCTGCGGCGGCGAGACGTCCGGATACTGCGAAACGGGCAACGAATTGATCGACATCAGGCCGCACAGCATGATGATGATGGCGATCACCCAGGCGAATACCGGCCGTCGGATAAAGAACTGCGCCATATCACTGCTCCCCGCTGTGGGTTTTGTCGACCGAAACCTCAACCGGCCTCACCGCGGCGCCGATCGTCACCTTGCTGGTGCCTTCGACGATCAGGCGATCGCCTTCGTTCAGCCCGCTGCCGATCAGCCAATTGCTGCCCACCACCCGTTCGGCGCTGACGGTGCGCTGCGCCACTTTGTTCTGTTCGTCCACCACCAACGCGGTGGCTTCCCCTTTGGCGTTGCGGGTTATGCCCTGCTGCGGCGCCAGAATGGCTTTGGGATCGACACCGTTATCCACCGTGGCATGGACATACATACCGGGCAATAATTCATGTTCGGGGTTGGGGAACACCGCGCGCAGCGTGACCGAACCGGTGGCTTCGTCCACCGCCACCTCGGTCAGCTCGAGCTTGCCGGCGTGAGCATAAGGCGTGCCGTCCTCCAGCTTGATGGCGACCGGCGTGACCGCGCCGCGCTGTAACGCCGCCTGCTGGCGCCGCAGTTTAAGCAGTTGGGCGCTGGACTGGGTCAGATCGACATAGATCGGGTCGAGCGCGCGGATGGTGGCCAGCGCATCGCTCTGGCTGGCGGTGACCAGCGCGCCCGGCGTCACCGACGAGATGCCGATACGCCCGGCGATCGGCGCCCGCACCTGGGTATAAGCGAGGTTGATGCGCGCCGTCTCCAGCGCCGCCTGATATTGGGCCACCGACGCCACGGCCGCCAGATAGGCGGCTTTGGCATCGTCCGCATCCTGCTGAGAAACGCCGTTCTCTTTCACCAGCGCCGCATAGCGCTGCGATTTGAGGCGGGTTGATTGCACCGTGGCCTGGGCGTTTTTCAGCTGGGCCGAGGCCTGATCGTAGCTGGCCTGATAGCTGGCGGGGTCAATTTGGTACAATACCTGCCCGGCTTTCACCTCGGCGCCTTCGGTAAACAGCCGCTGCTTGATGATGCCGTCGACCTGTGGCCGCACGTCGGAGGTCATGGTGGCGTTGACCCGGCCGGTCAGCTCGCTGCTCAGGGTCACTGACTGGCCGCGCAGCGTGACCACGCCGACCTCCTGTTCCGCGCCCGCGCCGGCTGGCGCACCGGCGTTTTGCCCATCGCAGGCGGCCAACAACAGCGACAGCCCGAGCACCAAAAGCGTTTTCCTCTGCATTGCAATACGATCCCATTGAGAATGACTATTCTCAATATATCGAATGCCGACATTCGCTTCTGAAAGGGTTGCGTAAGGATTCGGTAAAATCTTGTCGAAGCGGGAAACGGTGGAGCAATATCGCTCAGCGTGGTTTCAGCAAACTGGCGCAGCGGTTTTTAGCCAATGCAATAAAGCGTTCCACTTCAGCCGGGGGCTGCGCCACGTAGGATTTTTAGGGTTTAACCAGCCTGAACACCGTTTTGGTGTGCCAATAGTAGTCGATTGCCGCCGCGATATCCGGCATCCACCCGTCCGGCTCATAGGGCACGAAGCCGGAAAAGCCCAGCCTGCGGGCAGAGACCTGGAACCCCGCGGCGGAGAAAATGCGCGCATAGTCGGCCAGCGACCGATCCTGCACCACGGTATGGGTATCTGCAGCCACCCGTTCACGCCACTGCGGCCACAGCGGGTTGCCGGTGTGGCAACCGGTCACCGCATAGTAAACGCCGCCCGGCTTCAGCACCCGCAGTATATCGGCAGCATGCTGGGCAATATCGTCGATCAGATAGATGACTTCATGACTGAAGGCGATATCGAAATGGTCGTCCCAGCCGTTCAGCCGCGTATCAGTTTGATAAACCACCGGCAGATGCCCTTTCAGCCGGTTGGCTTCATCGACGGACCGGCGAGCGATATCAACGCCAAGCCCCTGCTGAAATGGGCGGAGTTGGTACAGCAGGCGCAGAAAACCGCCCTGATTGCAGCCGAAATCCAGCACCTTCACGCCGGACAGTTCGTTTTCCGGCACCAGGCCGATAAGATGGCGCCAGATGGGCGCATGGCCATCGGCCATGGCCTCTTCCGCGCGCGGATCGCGATACCAGGTGGGAATGGTCGAGGGTGAATCGGTCATGATTTTCTCCTTGTGTCAGCGCTAAGCCAACCACAGCCGATCGTGACAAACAACCCGGTGCGCATTTTTTGAACATTGCGCGGTATTACCGACCGTGCCTTGGCAGTTGGCTGGTCACGCAGTGAATGCCGCCGCCGCCGGCGGCGATGGCGTCGATCTCCAGCTGCATCACCTTGCGCTGCGGATAGAGCGCCGTCAGCAGCGTAAGCGCCGCCCGATCCGCCTGCGGATCGCCAAACTCCGGGGCGATCACCGCGCCGTTGATGACGAAATAGTTGATGTAACCCGCCGCAAAATCCGGGTTGTTGCGGCTGAATCGGCTGTCGCGCGGCGCCAGCGGCGGCGAAAGCGTATGCACCTGCAGCCGGCGGCCGTCGGCGTCGGTCGCCGCCTTGAGGATCGCCAGATGTTGCTGGGTAACCGCATGGTCATAAGAGGCCGGATCGGTGTCCAGATTGGCCACCACCACGCCCGGCCGCACGAAGCGGGCGTAAAAATCGACGTGGGCGTCGGTGATGTCCCGGCCTTTAATGCCCGGCAGCCAGATAATTTTACGCAGGCCGAGCATCGCTTTCAGCTCCTGCTCCACCCGGTCCCGGCTCCAGCCTGGATTGCGGTTTGCATTCACCCAGCTGCTCTCGGTCATGATGCCGGTGCCGTGCCCGTCTACTTCGATACCGCCGCCTTCGCCTGTCAGTGCGCTGCGGCGCAGTTGAACAGCACCGTAGCGGTTGGCGGCAAACGCCGCCAGGCGCGCATCCCTGGCATGCCGCTGTTTATTGCCCCAGCCGTTGAAGTTGAAATCCACCGCCCCGAGTTCGCCGGCGCCGTTGACGACGAAATTGGCGCCGAAATCGCGCACCCAGATGTCATCCAGCTCGGTGACGACATAGCTGACGTTGTGACTGCCGCAGGTGGCCTCGGCCAATTGCCGTTCATTGCCGCGGCAAAATACCGTCACCGGCTGAAACTCGGCGATGGCGCGGGCGATACGCCCCTGCGCCGCCTGCACATCCGCCGTGAATTCGCCCCAGATGGCCCGCTGCGCGCCGAAGGCGAGAAACGCCCGCTGCTGCGGTTCCCCTTCGTCGGGCATCCGCCAGGCCGGATTAAGCGCAGCTTCTGCGTGACTGCGTAACGGAATGCCTAACGAGGCCGTCAAACCGACCCCGGCAACGGCGGAAAGCTGTTTAATAAACACGCGACGAGTTGACATTGAAGACCTCTTTTAATTATTTATAATTCAAAAAGTTAAACGAATAATTCACGTTTATGCGGTTGAATCTTATGCTAGTCTTCCCCTGGCACCGCGACAAACGATATATTTAGCGGACATCTGATTAGACAGGCTTATCGATAATGTTAAAACACTGGCCCCCTTTGAGCGCGCTGCGCGGTTTCGAAGCGGCAGCGCGCCTGGGCAGTTTTCATCAGGCAGCCGAAGAGCTGCACCTTACCCAGTCGGCCATCAGCCAGCAGATCCGCAGCCTCGAAGCGTTTCTGGAGCAGCCGCTGTTCTTCCGCACCGGCCGCAGCGTGGCGCTGACCGACGCCGGCCACGATCTGTTCAGCACCGCGCAGGTGATGCTGCAACAGCTGGCGGTCGGCATTCGCCGTTTGGATCAGTACCGCAAACCCAACCAGCTGATCGTCAACACCACCCCGGCTTTCGCCCGCCACTGGCTGACGCCGCGGCTGGGCGACTTCAATCGGCAGCATCCGCAGGTCGACCTGTGGCTGTTCACCAGCTTTGAACCGCCGAATATGGCGACGGACAGTATCGATCTGGCGATCCGCGACGATCTCAGCGCGCAGGCGGACTGCACCTTTAATCTGCTCTGCAGCGACCGGCTTTATCCCGCCTGCCACCCCAGCCTGCTGGCGTTGGCGGCGGAGCAGCGCGTGACCCTGCACGGCGAACGGGAGATGGACTGGAGCCACTGGACGGTGGCGGGCGGCGCGCACGTCGGCCAGCGCGACAGCGGGCTGAACTTCTCCGATCCCGGTCTGCTGCTGGACGCCGCCTGCAACGGCCTCGGCATCGCGTTGGTCAGCCAACTGCTGGCGCAGCACGCGCGCGACGCCGGGCTGCTGCAACCGTTAACCGAGCAACGCGTGCGCGGTGCCAACTGGGCGTGGCTGCTGCACCGCGACAGCGAACACAACCCGCTCGCCCGGCACTTCTGCCAATGGCTGCAGTCGGCGCTGCCCGCCGGCGCATAACGCGCCACGTCACGATTCGCTACTCTGGTCAGGCGGCCCCGCCTGACCGCTGCTACCTTCAATAAAGCGCCGCAACATCCCGAAGAAAACGCGCTAACCTGCTGTTTCAAAATAATTAGTTGAATTCACCTGATAACTGAAAATCGCTAAAAGGATCGTCTATGTCTGCCGGTTTATTGAAAACGATAGCTCTGAGCGTGGCCCTAGCCTGCTCCCTTCCCACCGCCTTTGCCGCCGATCTCACCGCCGGTGCGGTCGCCGCCCCGGATCGGTATGGCGCTAACGTCGCCGCGCAGATTCTGCGAGGCGGCGGCAATGCGGTTGACGCAGCGGTCGCCACCGCCTTTACCCTGGCGGTCACCTACCCTGAAGCCGGCAATATCGGCGGCGGCGGCTTTATGACGCTGTACGTCGACGGTAAACCCTATTTCCTCGACTACCGCGAAGTGGCGCCCAAGGCCGCCAGCAAAACTATGTATCTGAACGAGAAAGGCGAAGTGATCGAAAATCTTAGCCTGGTGGGCAGCCGCGCCGCCGGCGTGCCGGGCACCGTGCTGGGGTTGTGGGAAGCGCATAAACGCTTCGGCAAGCTGCCGTGGGCCGAACTGCTGACGCCGGCGATCGGCTACGCCCGGCAAGGTTTCACCGTGGCGGATCAGCAGTATCAGTACCGTGAAGACGCCAACAAACTGTTCGCCGGGAAAACCAACTTCGGCGACTATTTCGGCGCCATGAAGCCCGGCGCGGTGTTCAAACAGCCGGAGCTGGCGGCCACGCTCGAGCGCATCGCCAAGTCGGGCGCCGACGATTTTTATCACGGCGAAACCGCGCGCCTGCTGGTGGCGCAAATGCAGCGCGACAATGGGCTGATCGGCGCGGCGGATTTGGCCGACTATCGGGTGAAATGGCGTGAACCGATGCGCATCAGCTGGCGCGGCAACACCGTATATACCGCCCCGCTGCCCAGCTCCGGCGGCATTGCGCTGGCGCAGCTGCTGGGGATAAAAGAGGATCGCGCCGCCGATTTCAAGGGGGTGCCGCTGAACTCGGCGCGCTATATCCACCTGCTGGCGGAAATCGAAAAACGCGTGTTCGCCGATCGCGCCGACTACCTCGGCGACCCGGATTTCACTCACGTGCTGGAAGCGCAGCTGATCGCCCCCGACTACCTGAAGAAACGCGCCGCCGAGATCAACCCGACGGCGATCTCGCCGACCGAACAGGTGCGGCCGGGGCTGGAAACCCACCAAACCACCCACTTCTCGATCGTCGATGCCGCCGGCAACGCGGTCAGCAACACCTATACGCTCAACTGGGACTTCGGCAGCGGCGTGGTGGTCAAAGGCGCCGGCTTCCTGCTCAACGACGAGATGGACGACTTCAGCGCCAAACCCGGCGTCGCCAATGCCTTCGGCGTGGTGGGCAGCGACGCCAACGCCATCGAGCCGGGCAAACGCATGCTCTCCTCGATGAGCCCGACCATCATCACCCGCGACGGCGAGGTCAGCCTGGTGATCGGCACGCCGGGCGGATCGCGCATCTTCACCTCGATCTTCCAGGTGATCAACAACCTCTACGATTATCACCTGCCGCTGGCGCAGGCGGTGGCCGCCCAGCGTGTGCACCATCAGCTGTTGCCGAAGGACACCCTCTACTATGACAGCTTTGCCCCGCTGACCGGCAAACCGGCGGACGAGCTGAAAGCCATGGGCTACCCCCTCGAAGATCAAGGCTGGAACATGGGGGATATTCAGGCCATCCGCATCGATGGCCGCACGCCGGAAACCGCGTCCGATCCGCGCGGCCGCGGCGTCGGCCTGGTGGTGAACAAGTAACGCCCCGGCGGCCCGCCTCCGGTTAGACGGGCCGCCGCTCTCCCCGAACAGACTGCCGCTGCCCCCTTTTTCACTCATCTATACTGAATCGACAGGCTCGCGTTTAACGGCGACGGCGCCTGGGTTCCGTTTTGGACGATAAAGATAATATTCATGATAAATCAATCACCTGTAATTATCGTAAGCGATGTCGGAGGCAAGCAACCATGGCGAAAAGACGAGCAGTACCTGGAATTCATCCTTACGATGGGCCCGCCGGCGGTTGGGGCGCGCTGAAAGCGACGGCCATCGCCGTGCGCACGCAGATGGATACCTTGGAAGCGCCGGTGACGCTGATGCGCACCAATCAACCCGACGGGTTTGATTGCCCGGGATGCGCATGGCCGGATAAAGAACATCGCTCCACCTTCCAGTTTTGCGAAAACGGCGCCAAAGCCGTGACCTGGGAAGCGACCAGCAAACGCGTGACGCCCGAATTCCTGGCGCAAAACACCGTGACGTCGCTGCTGCAGAAAACCGATTATGAGCTGGAGGATTATGGCCGCCTGACCACGCCCCTGATCTATGACGCCGGAACGGACACCCTGCGCCCGCTGGCCTGGGACGAGGCGTTTCAACGCATCGCCGCCGTGTTGCAGACGCTGCCGCCGGAGCAGGTGGAGTTTTATACCTCCGGCCGGGCGTCCAATGAGGCGGCCTACCTGTTCCAGCTGTTTGCGCGGGAATTCGGCAGCAATAACTTCCCCGATTGTTCCAATATGTGTCATGAGCCGACCAGCGTTGGCCTGCCGCAGTCCATTGGCATCGGCAAAGGCACCGTCTCGCTGGACGACTTTGACAGCGCGGAGCTGATTATCTCCATCGGGCACAATCCGGGCACCAATCACCCGCGCATGATGGGCACGCTGCATGAGCTGGCGCGCAAAAAGGTGCCGATCATCGTGTTCAACCCGCTGCGCGAACGGGCGCTCGAGCGTTTCACCGATCCGCAAAACGTCATTGAAATGGCGACCTACAGTTCGACCCCTATCGCTTCAACCTACTATCAGGTCAAAGCCGGCGGCGACGCCGCGGCGCTGAAAGGCATCGCCAAAGCGCTGCTGCAGCTGGATGAAACACAAGGCAATGCCGTGGATCACGCCTTTATTGCCGAGCACACGGAAGGATTTGCGGCTTTCGCCGCCGATCTGGCAGCCACCCGTTGGGAGGCCATCGAGGCGGAGAGCGGCCTGACGCGTCAGGATCTGGAACAGGTCGCCGCCGCCTACGCAAAATCCAACGCCACCATCGTGACCTACGGCATGGGCATTACGCAGCACAATAAAGGCACCGCCAACGTGCGCCTGATCGCCGATCTGCTGCTGCTGCGCGGCAATATCGGCAAACCGGGCGCCGGCATCTGCCCGCTGCGCGGCCACTCCAACGTGCAGGGCAACCGCACCGTCGGCATCACCGAAAAGCCCTCGGCCGATTTTTTGGCGAAGCTGGAAGCGGTGTTTGGCTTCACGCCACCCAAAGCCCACGGGCATGATGCCGTGAAGTGCATGCAGGCGATGATCGACGGCGCCTCGAAAGCGTTGATCTGCCTGGGCGGTAACTTCGCCGTGGCGCTGCCGGACCCCGAGCAGAGCTTCCCGGCGATGAAAGCGCTGGAATTAAGCGTGCATATCGGCACCAAACTCAACCGCAGCCATCTGTTGGTGGCGAAACAAACCCTCATTCTGCCCTGCCTGGGGCGCACCGAGCTGGACATGCAGGCCGGCGGACGGCAATCGGTGACGGTGGAGGATTCGATGTCGATGGTGCATGCCTCGTCCGGCAAACTCAAACCGGCGTCGGAACTGCTGCGTTCGGAACCCGCCATCGTGGCCGGCATGGCCAAAGCGGTGATGCCCGCCAGCAAGGTGCCCTGGGATGAGCTGATCGAAGATTACGATGTGATCCGCGATCTGATCGAAAAAACCATTCCGGGCTTCGACGATTACAACGCGCGCATTCGTCAACCCGGCGGTTTCCGCATGCCGTTGCCGCCGACCGAACGCCAGTGGCCGACGGCGACGGGCAAAGCGATGTTTTCCGTGTTCAGCGGGCTGCATGAAGACGCGGCCATCGCAGAGAAAGACACGCTGCGGCTGATTACGCTGCGCAGCCACGATCAGTACAACACCACCATCTATGCCCTGGATGATCGCTACCGCGGGGTTTTCGGCCGGCGCGACGTTTTGTTCATGAATGACAGCGATCTGCAACGTTTGGGGCTGGAGCATGGCGACGTGGTCGACCTGGAAACGGCGCTGCCCGGCTGCACTCAGCGCCTGGAGGGCATCACGGTGATCGCCTACAACATCTCGGCCGGTTCGGTCGGCGCCTACTATCCGGAGGCCAACGTGCTGGTGCCATTGCATTACATCGATGAGGAGAGCGGCACGCCTTCGTACAAATCGGTGCCAGTTCGCGTGACGCTGAGATCCAAAGAGGTGCGTGAGGTCAAGATCGCCTAGTGAAACGCTGCGGCCCCCCGCTGGCATCTGATTGGGGGGCCATTTTTATCCGAATAAAGGCATCGGCTTACTTGCCGGTGGCCAATTCGCCGTACACCACCTGGCCGCGGAAACCGCGCCGCACCTGCTGGAACAGCTCGCGGAACGCCGGGTAATCCTGCGCCTGGCACAGCGCTTCCTTGCCGCGGATGGCGTTCACCTGCAGCTGATGATTGACGATCACCTGCTGCCCGTCGCGCCGCCACGCCACGCGATAGTCGCCCGCCGCATTGCGGAACTGCCTGTCTTGCGGAATGGCGATGATCGGCACGTTGGCCGGCAGCTGCAGACGGTAGGTTTCGTCGTAGCGCTGCGCGCTGCAGTAGAACGGCGTTTCGTTGCCCGGCGCCGCCGTGGTGGTGTACAGCGTGCGGAACGATTTGCCGCCGGGCGGATTGGGCAGCGTCATGCCACCCACCACGCCGAAATCGACGTAGTCGTCCGCCTTGAAGCGGAAGCGGTAACCGAACTGTTTTTTGAGATCCAGCGGATCGCTGTTCATCGCCACCTCGCCGCTGCCGTCGATGCCGGAGGCAGACATGATAGACGCTTCGGCCTGCGCCCGGTTCTGCCGGTTGATCTGCGAGAAGTAGCCCCGCAGGTCAATCTCTTCCACTTCGCTCAGCCGACGCTTGGTTTGCCCGTGCAGATTGCCCGCTTTGTCGAACACGAAATCGACGCTCAGCGCGCTTTTGACCGGCTGCTCGTCGCTGCCCGGCGTGCGCGCCAGCTTGGCGTCGCGCGTCAGCAGCACCGGCGCCCCCAGATCGCCTTCCGGCAGTTGCCCGAAGCGCGCCCACGGATTGGTGGAATCCAGGTACAGTTTGAATTCCGGCACATAGGTGATGGCGTGGTTAAAGCGGCTGAGCAGCGGCACTTTAGGCAGTATCGGGCCTTCGTCCATGCCGATCAGCACCGGCGAGCTTGCAATGCCTTTGGCGGCGAGCAGCGCCTCCAGGATCACCACGTGATCCTTGCAGTCACCGTAGTGGTTGTCGAGAATGCTCTGCGCCGAATTCGGCTCCAGCCCGCCGTTGCCCAGATACACCGCCACGTAACGAATGTTTTGCGCCACCCAGCGATAGAGGGCCTCCGCCTGCTCGCGCCGATCGCTGATGCCGGCGGTGATGTTGTCCGCCAGCGCCTGGATGCCCGGCGTCACCTTCGCCGCCGCGCCGGCCTTCAGCTGGTAGGCCTTGGCCAACTGCGGCCACTCGCGGTAGGTGCTGGCCATGATGGTCGGGCTGAAGGTCCAGCTGTCCGCCGCCCAGTTTTGCGATTTCATCGGCGCGCTGCGTGAATAATGCCAGCGCCAGTGCGCCTGCCCGTCGCGGATCTGCGGCTTGTCTCCGCCCGCCACGCCGCGCGTGAAAATATGCATCGGCAGCTTGGCGGGCGCCTGCAGGGTCACTTCGGCATCGTCGAACTGATCGAAAACGCTGAACGTCTCCCACAGGCCGAAATAGTCGGGGAAATACGGCGTGTTTTGCGTGCGGCGCAGCTCATACACCACGCGCGATCCCGGCGCCAGGTTGGAGAACACGATGACGCGCACTTTACGGTCGGCATACAGCGGCGCCGTGGCGCTGGAGTAACTCTCCTGGGTATAGATGCGATCGGGCGCCACGTCGTGGCGCTGGCCGTCGGCGGTCAGCGTGTAGGCGGCGACCACCTCCAGCGTTTCCATTTTTTCACTGTAGCTCAGGCGGATCTGGCTGAATTTCTCGACCGCCGCCTTGGTCTTCAGCAGCACTTCGTAGCTTTCCGTCTTCACGTTGGTGGCGTTGGCGTTGACGCGGTAATCCGCGCGATAGCGTACGAAGCTGAAATCGTTGTTGGCCGTGTCGTTCTGGCCCTGATCCGCCGCGGCGGGCGGTGCGACGGCCAACACGGTGGCCGGGTGCGTCGCCGTCAAACCAGCGAATAACAGCAGGGAAGGAATAGCGATTTTCATCTTCGGTCCTTGAAGGGCAATAAACAGCGACGCCGGGCTACGCGCCCGTCCCGGCGTCAAAACAGGCGGGCACACTAATATAATTGAGAATCATTTTCAATAAACGAACCGTCAACGCCCAGGTTAGCCCTGTTCGATCAGCATCACGGCGGTGGTCTCCGGCTCCAGCGCTTCGAAAACGTGCTCGCGATCGGCGGAATAGCTGATGTAATCGCCGGCGCTCAGCTCCTGCGGCTGGTCTGCCGGCCCCAGGCGCGCGCGCCCGCTGCTGATAATCACATGCTCGACGGTGCCGGGAGGATGCGGCCGGGAAAGCTTGGCTTCTCCGGGCTGCACCCGCAGCCGGTAAATGTCGCGCTGCGCCCCCGGCGGGCAGGTGGCCAGCAGCGTGGCGGCGTAGTTGCCCTGCTCCGACAGTGCCGGCGTTCCCTCATGGGCGCGGATCACCTGCACCTGCCTGCTCGGCTGTGAAATCAGCCGGCTGACCGGCACATCCAGCGCCATCGCCAGCGCCCATAGCGTTTCCAGGCTGGGATTGCCGCTGCCGGCTTCCAACTGCGACAGCGTGGACTTGGCGATGCCCGCGCGCTTCGCCAGTTCGGTGACGGACAGGTTCACTCGCTCCCGCTCGCGGCGGATCGCCGCCGACAAGAGGCCGATCGGCGTGATGTTCTGCATTAGGCTATCGCTCATTGTTCTCTATACCATCCATTTGTTCGACTTGACGAACACTCGTATTCATGTTCATCATAATGTTCGATTGTTCATTTTAATAATTGCACCGCTTTGCCGCAAGTGCGGGCAGGCAACGAGGGAAACCACATGAAAACGAAAACGCGCGGCGCAGTGCAAATGATCCTCGCCATGACCATCTCCGGCACCGTGGGGTGGCCGGTGCTCGTTTTAGGGCAGCCGCCCGCGACGGTGGTGTTTTGGCGCTGCGCGTTCGGCGCGCTGGCCATGCTGGCGACCTGCGCCGCACTCGGTCAGCTGAAATCAGGCGCGATCAACCGGCGCCAGCTGAGCTTCGCCATTCTGGGGGGGATCGCCCTGGTGCTCAGCTGGACGCTGCTGTTTGCCGCCTATGCGCATGCCTCGATCGCGGTCGCCACCGTTACCTACCACGTTCAGCCGTTCATGTTGGTGGCGCTGGGGGCGCTGCTGTTCGGCGAAAAGCTGACGGCTAATCGGCTGGGCTGGCTTCTGCTGGCGTTCGCGGGAATGGTGTTGATCGTCACCGGCCGGCAAAACGGCGGCGGCGATGACTATCTGCTCGGCGTGGCGCTGGCGTTGGGTGCGGCCCTGATGTACGCCATTGCGGCGGCGATCGTCAAACAGCTGGCCGCGCTGCCGCCGCAGCTGATCGTGTTGATTCAGCTGACCGTCGGCGCGCTGGTGATGGCGCCGTTCGCCGGCCTGGCCACGCCGCCTGCGGCCCCGATCGACTGGCTGCTGCTGGCGACCCTCGGCCTGGTGCATACCGGCTTGATGTCCACGCTGCTGTACGGCGCCATTCAGAAGATCCCCACCTCTCTGGTCGGCGCCCTGTCGTTCATCTACCCGGCGGTGGCGATCGTGGTGGACTGGGCGGCATTCGGCCACCGCCTCAGCCTGTTGCAGCTACTGGGCACGCTGGCGATCCTGGGCGCCGCGGCGGGCATGAACTTCGGCTGGCGGCTCTCGCCGGTCGCCCGGCGGGCTGATAAAACCGGTTAATCCCGTCCGGCGGGCAAGCTATGCACAATAAGGCATTCGTCTTGCGCCCGGCGCGGTGCTATTTATTTACACCGTGTAGGGTAGAAGGAGTGTTCTATGTGGCATCACCGCCTGCAACGGCGCATCCGTTTCAGCTACTGGAACGAACTGTGCGTCGTAAAAAAATAAGGGAAGGCGCAAGCCTTCCCTTTTGTCATCCACCGTTCAGCTCAGAAACGATCGGTTTTCACCACCTCGTCGAACGGCAGTTTGCCGATACGCGGATAAGGCTGCCCCGCCGCCTTGCCGATGGCAACCATCAGCGCGATCTGATAGTGCGCCGGTTTGTTGATGATCTCGCCCACGGCGTCGAAATCAAACCCGTCCATCGGGCAAGAGTCGTAGCCCTGCGCCTTGGCCGCCAGCATCAGCGTCTGGGCGAAGATGCCGCTGCTGCGCATCACTTCGTCGCGCTGCACCTGCGGCTTACCGCGATAATACTGATCGACGGCCGGGATCATGAACTGCTGTACCGGCTCCGCCGCCTCGGCCCAGACGTTTTTTACCTGTGACTCCCAGCTCGACAGATCGCCGCACAGCACGACCAGCATCGACGCATCGGTGACCTGTGCCTGCCCCCACGCCGCTTCGCGAATTTTCTCGCGCTGGGCGCGATCTTCGATCAGCAGCGGGCGCCAGTGCTGCAGGTTAAAAGCGCTGGGTGCGCCCTGCAGCGCGATAGTCAGCAACGCTTTTTTCTCTTCGAGCGTCATCACGTGCTGCGCATCAAACTGTTTGGTGGCGCGGCGCTGGCGGATTGCGTCTAACGTATTCATTTTACTGCCCCTGTCCATGTGAAAGATCCTATTGTCGCCAACGCGACGCGGCTGTCCAGCCCCCGACGGCTATTTCTGCGCGGTTTCGGCGCGCAAACGGCTGACCTGCGCGGTCAGATCGGGCCACGGCGCCTGACCGGCGTAGTGCTGCCGCAGATAGTTGAGCAGGATGGCGACCTGCGCGTCATCCAGGTTATGGCGGAAGCCCGGCATATAGCCCAGTTCGGCGTTCGCCGGCCGCTGTATGCCATCCAGCACCACGCGAATGGCGTTGTCCGGCGCCTCGGCGAACAGGTTGGTGTTCAGCGCCAGAGAAGGCCGCACCCCCGCCATCTGCGCGCCCTTTTCCTGCGCATGACAAGCCATGCAGGCGCCGGAAAGCAGCCGCGCGCCTTGCGAGCTCAGGGGCTCCACCTGCCGTTCCGCCTTAGCGTTCAACGTGGCCGCCGTCGCGCCCCCCACCGTTTCAGGATGATAGCTGCGCAGATAGACGGCTATCGCCTGCAGATCCGCCTGCGGCAAGCGGGACAACCCTTCTTCGATCACCGGCGCCATTGGGCCGGCGGCCACGCCGTGGTTGGCCGAGTAGCCGGTACGCATGAAATCGACCAGATCCTGCTGCGTCCAATCGAGCGGCGCGGGCGAGCGGCCGGTCAACGCCGGCGCCGTCCAGCCTTCCGCCACGCCGCCGGCCAGGTGGTCGCCACCGGTTTTCTCGCCGAACAACACGTTGCGCGGCGAGTGGCAGGCGCTGCAGTGCCCCAGCCCTTCGGCCAGATAAGCGCCGCGGTTCCAGGCGGCGCTTTGGGCCGGGTTTTCCTGCATCGCGCCCGGCGTCAGGAACAGCAGGTTCCAGGCGAAGATGCCCTGGCGAATATTGAACGGAAAGTGCAGGTCGGTGGTCGGCGGCCGATAGTTGACCGGCGGTTGCGACATCAGGTAGGCGTACAGCGCCTGCAGATCGTCGTCACTCGTGCGGGTAAAGGCGGTATAGGGAAACGCCGGATAAAGATAGCGGCCCTGGCGATCGACGCCGTGGCGCATGGCGCGTTCAAACGCCGCGTAGCTCCAGCTGCCGATGCCGGTTTCCACGTCCGGCGTGATGTTGGTGGTGTAAATAGTGCCGAAGGGGAGCGCCATCGCCAGCCCGCCGGCGTTGCGCTCGCCGCCCGAACGGGTGTGGCACACCGCGCAATCGCCGAGATCGGCCAGCGTTTTGCCACGCGCAATCTGCGCCTCGCTAAAACTGTGCGTCGCGTCGGCGGCGAGCGGCGCGATTTCCGGTTGCCAACTGGCGACAACGCCGGCCACCACCACGGCGAGCACCGTAACCCCGCCCCACCCGGCGATCTTTTTCATCTTACTCATCTTTGCTGTCCTTGTTCGTGACGGGGATTAATGGCCGGCCTGGGCGCGCAGCGCGGCAAGCACCCGCGCCGGCGTAAACGGCACCTCGCGCAGCCGCACGCCGAGCGCGTCAAACAGCGCGTTGCCGATCGCCGCCGCACTCGGCACCGAGGCGGATTCTCCGGCGCCCATCGGCGCTTCCTCCGGGCGATCGATCAGCTGGATATCGATCTGCGGCAGCTCGTCGAAACGCAGGATCGGATAGCCGCCCCAGTCCAAAGACGTCACCCCCGTTTTGTTGAAGGTCACGAACTCTTTCAGCACCCGGCTGGCGGACTGGATAACGTTGCCGTGCACCTGATGGCGCACCCCGGCCGGATTGATCATGCGGCCGCAGTCATGCGCCACGAAGATTTTATCGAGCGTGATCTGCCCGGAGCGGCGGTTGACGCTGAGATCGCACACCCAGGCCGCCCAGGCGGCGCCGAAGCCGGGGAACTTGCTGTGGAAATAGCGCGCGTAAGCGAAGCCGCGGCCGCTAACCACTTCGGTGCCGGCGGCGCGCGAGCGGTGCGCCGGGCCGTCTTGCCAGTTCGCCTGCCGTTTCAGGGCTTCAATCAAGGCCACCGCGCGCGGATCGTTCAGATAGCGCAAACGAAACGCGATCGGATCCTCGCCGGCGCGCCAGGCCAGCTCGTCGATCCAGGACTCATGGGCGAACACGTTGGGCAGCGCCGAAACGCCGCGCATCCACGAAGCCCGCACGATCGGCGCGGCGTCCTGGCAGATCACCCGCATGTGCGGATACTCGTATTGCGGAATGGCGGTGCGATCGCCCATCTGCTGCACGTCGGCCCGGTTAGCCACTTTGCCGGTCAACACCAGCGGCAAGGTCACGGCATTGTTGGAGGGATAGCTGGTTTTCAATTCGTAGGCCGCCACCCGGTTTTGCGCGTCGAGGCCGCCGCGCACCCGAATCAGCTGGCCGGTGCCTTTCGGCTCCCAGCCGGATTCCTGTTCGCGCATCAGCTGCACGCGCACCGGCCGGCCGGTGGCCCGCGCCAGCAGCGCCGCATCCGCCGAGACGTCGTCGGCGCAGTTGCGGCCATAGCAGCCGGAGGCCTCCATGCGGGTGATGTGCACCTGCCCAGGCGGCAGCTCGAGCAGCCTGGCGATGTCTTTGCGCAGATCGTGCGGGTTTTGCGTGCCGGACCACACCTGCGCCCGCCCGTCTTTGACTTCCGCCACCGCGCAGGAAGGGCCGATCGAGGCGTGCTGATGGTAAGGCCAGACATAGTCGGCCTGCACGGCGGTATGCAGCGCCGCCAGCGCGGCGTCCGTGCCCGCGTCGTCGCGCAGCACGCGGTCGGTTTTCGGATTGGCCTCCAGCGCGGCGGGCAGCGCTTCCGGCGACAGATCCGGCAACCCGGCCCAGGGTTTCCATTCGGTTTTCAGTTGGCGCATGGCGGCGATCGCCTGCTCCTCGCGCTCGGCCACGATGCCGATGAAATCGTTGATCACCACCAGTTTCACGATGCCCGGCAGGTGCGCGATCGAGCTTTCATCCACCGACAGCAGGCCGCCGCCCAACGGCGCGCTGCTGTCGGCGCCGACGTATGGCGGGCGCACCACCCGGCCATGCAGCATGCCGGGCAAGCGCAGGTCGTGGACGTAGGTCAGCCCACCGCTGACCTTGGCCGGAATATCGACCCGGGGCACGGCGCGGCCCACGTAGTGGTTCTGCCGTTCGCTGTTCAACTGCACGTTTTTATCCAGCATCACGTGCAGATTTTGCCCACTCGCCAGCTGCGCATAGCTCAGCGATCGCCCTGGGTTCCTGGTCACAAATACCTGCCCCGCCGCCGCCGTCAGCTGTTCGGCCGGCAGTTCGAAGGCTTTGGCCGCCAGCGCCGTCAGCAGGTGCCGCACCTGCGCCGCCGCCTGCCGCAGCGGCACTGAGGTCACCTGAAGGGTGGCGCTGGCGATGGTCGGCCCCTGATCCGGCGTGCGTTGCGTATCGCCAAGGATCATCGTGACATGATCAAACGGCACGCAAATTTCATCGGCGACGATCTGCGCCAGCGCGGTGCGAATGCCGGTGCCCAGATCGACGTGGCCGTTGAACGCCGTCACCCGGCCGTCGGCGGTGAGGCTGATAAAGCTGTCCACCCGATCCAGCGGCAGATCGGCGGGCGATGCAACCGACTCGGCGGCGAAGGCGCTCAATGGCGCAGGCAGCAGGCTGCTGACCATCACCACACCGCCGGCCTGCAGCAGCTGGCGGCGGGTCAGTTCGAGGCGGCTCATGCTTGCCTCCGCGCGGCCAGCAGATCGCGGGCGCGCTCGGCGGCGCGCAAGATCTCGATATGCGTGCCGCAGCGGCACAGGTTGTAAGCCAATTCTTTCTTGATGGTTTGTTCGTCGGCCTGCGGCTCCCGTTCGAACAGCGCGACCAGCGTCATGATCATGCCGTTGGCGCAGTAACCGCACTGCGCCGCCTGCTCATCGATAAACCCTTGCTGTACCGGATGCGGCGCTTCCGCGGTGCCCAGGCCTTCCAGCGTGGTGACGGATTTGTTTCCTACGGCGGACAGTGGCATTGAGCAGGAGCGTGCGGCGACGCCGTCGATCAGCACCGTGCAGGCGCCGCACTCCCCCAGGCCGCAGCCGTATTTGGGGCCGTTCAATTGCAGATCGTTGCGTAAAACATACAGCAGCGGGGTCTCGGGCGAGATATCGCCGAGTGGAACCACCCGACCGTTAACATTGATTTCCATGGTGAAACTATCCCTTAAGCAAACGGATTTAATCCGTAACATCACTGCGATGAATAATTTCGCAGCGTGCTAATAATTATCATCAAAAGACTTGATAATGTTAAGGGAATGTAGCCGTCATGGCTTTAACGAAAAGTGGGTATTTTCTATAAATTTCCTATAGATAAGCCCGGTTTTATGATTGCGCGCCGCGATTATTGGCGTTCGTCAACGCGGCCTCGGCGCCATAACTTTGCCGATCTTTCACTTTAGAAAGCAGAAACCGGCATTTTGCCGCCGGCATCAGCTGGCCTATGCTAACCCTGTGTGATGAAACGCGTTTTCATGGCATGTCTTCCGGAACGTTTTGCTTTAATTTGTTCGTCGTGAACCCTGGGCCGCCCCTGACTGGTGCGGCTTTTCTTTTTGTTCAGCAGTGCCGGCGGCGGCGAATTTTGCTATGGTAACCCGCAGATAAATGTCCCGTTTTCAGCCGCCGGATCGACCCATGTTTACCCATAAAGCAATCGCCGAGCTCAACGCCCTGGAGCTGATGGTTTATAACTACGTCAGCAAACACAAAAATCAAGTGATGTACATGACCATCCGCGAGCTGGCCGAGGCCGCCGGCGTATCCACCACTACCGTGCTGCGGTTTTGCAAGAAAATGGGTTGCGACGGTTATTCAGAATTTCGCATCCGTTTCAAACTGTATCTGGAGCAAAGCGATGCGCCGCCGGTCGATTCCGGCATCGGCGAAATTCTCAGTTTTTTTAAAAGCGTCAGCAACGACGAATTTAATCAGTTACTCGATGAAGCGGCGCATCATATCGCCGCCGCCGAGCGGATTATTTTCGTCGGCATCAGCACCTCTGGCGCCTTGGGGAAATATGGTGCGCGTTTCTTTTCCAATGTCGGGAAATTCAGCACCCATATCGACGATCCTTATTATCCCGTCAACAGCGACATGTATAAAAATGCGGTGGCGATCATGCTGTCGGTTACCGGCGAAACCGAAGAGATCCTGCGGCTGGCCAGCCAGTTCAGCCTGCACCACTGCAAGATCATCAGCATTACCAACAACGAAACCTCTTCGCTGGCGCGGCTGGCGGACTTCAACCTCTCCTACCACGTTCCGCAGCATTTGATCGGCGGGCATCACAATATCACCACGCAGATCCCCGTGCTTTACATTATTGAAACCATCGGCAAACGGCTTGGGCATATTAATTCGGCCAAATAAAACAGGCTGTTTTTTTATTGTGACAAATCACTTTCCACGGTGATTTGTTATATCGTGACATTTCTTTCGCTCTTGCTACTCTATTCTCAACGCAGCGTTATTACCCTTCATTAAATAAACCGATGAGACATTGACGATGAAACAGTTGCCGAAGGATTTTCTGTGGGGGGGCGCGGTCGCCGCGCACCAGGTTGAAGGCGGTTGGGATCGGGGCGGCAAAGGGCCCAGCATCGCCGACGTGCTGTCCGGCGGCTCGCACGGCGTGGATCGCGTGATGACCGACGGCGTACTCGACGGCTATCGCTACCCCAACCACGAAGCGGTGGATTTCTACGGCCGCTATAAGCAGGACGTGGCGCTATTCGCCGAGATGGGCTTCAAATGCTTCCGCACCTCGATCGCCTGGACGCGCATCTTCCCGAACGGCGACGAAGCGGCGCCGAACGAAGCCGGCCTGCAGTTTTACGACGATCTGTTCGACGAACTGCTGAAATACGGCATCCAGCCGGTGATCACCCTGTCGCACTTCGAAATGCCTTACCATTTGGTGAAAACCTACGGCGGCTGGAAAAACCGCCGGGTGGTGGAATTTTTCGTGCGCTTTAGCGAAGTGGTGATGCGCCGCTACCGCGAGAAGGTGAAGTACTGGATGACCTTCAACGAGATCAACAACCAGAGCAACTACCGCTACCCGCTGTTCGGCTACTGCTGTTCCGGCGTGGACTACACCCAGGAAGACAACCCGGAGCAGGCGCTGTACCAGGTATTGCACCACCAGTTCGTCGCCAGCGCGCAGGTGGTCAAACTCGGCCATCAGATCAACCCGGAGTTCAAGATCGGCTGCATGCTGGCCTGCGTGCCGTTCTACCCGTATTCCTGCAAGCCGGACGACGTGATGTACGCCGTGGAGGCGATGCACCAGCGCTATCTGTACACCGACGTGCAAATGCGCGGCTACTACCCCAGCTACCTGCTGCGCGACTGGGAACGCAAAGGGCTGAAGATCGAGATGCAGCCGCAGGACGCGCAGATCCTGCGCGAGGGCTGCACCGACTACATCGGCTTCAGCTATTACATGAGCAACGCGCTGCAGGCCAACGCGGTGGAAGGCAGCGACGGCATGTTCGGCTTCCCGGGCAACGTGCCGAACCCGCACGTCAAGGCCTCCGACTGGGGCTGGCAGATCGATCCGGTCGGGCTGCGCTATTCGCTGAACGTGCTGTATGAGCGCTACCAGAAGCCGCTGTTTATCGTGGAGAACGGCTTCGGCGCCTTCGACAAGGTGGAAGCGGACGGCCGGATCAACGATGACTACCGCATCGACTATCTGCGCGCCCATATCGAAGAAATGAAGAAAGCGGTGATTGAAGACGGCGTAGACCTGATCGGCTACACGCCGTGGGGCTGCATCGACTGCGTGTCGTTCACCACCGGCGAGTACAGCAAACGCTACGGCTTCATCTACGTCGACAAACACGACGACGGCACCGGCACGCTCGAGCGCTCACGCAAGAAGAGCTTCGACTGGTACCGCCGGGTGATCGCCAGCAACGGCGAACAGCTGTAACCGCACGCAGGCAATCAGGGATCCCTGCTCGCCGCACGCCGCCCATGCCTCACGGCATGGGCATTTTCGCTTATAGTGCCGGGAATGGCGCCCCGACATAATTCTCCGCCAGCATCGTCATGGCGCTGCGCGATTTCACCGTGTACTGCAATTCTGACAGTTGCAGCCGATGCTCGAAAGGCGTGTCGTCCCGACGGGTATGCAGCATGTGGGTCATCCACCAGGAAAAATGCTCGGCGCGCCAGACCCGCTGTAAGGCGGTGTCGCTGTACTCGTCCAGCCGTTGCCAGTCGCCTCGCCGGTAAAACGTCTCCAGCGCCTGGGACAACAGGCAAACATCGGCCATGGCCAGGTTCAACCCTTTGGCGCCGGTCGGCGGCACGATATGCGCCGCGTCGCCCGCCAACAGCAGGCGCCGGTAGCGCATCGGTTCGGTAACGAAGCTGCGCATGCCCACCACGTTTTTCTGAAATATGCGGCCCTTTTTCAGCGTCCAGCCTTCATGGTTTTCCAGCCGCTGATCCAACTCGCGCCAGATACGATCGTCCGACCATTGATCGACCTGTTCCGCCGGATCGCACTGAAAATACATGCGCTGTACGCCGGCCGAACGGGTGCTGATCAGCGCAAAGCCGCGCGGGTGGCTGGCGTAGATCAGCTCATCGCTGGAGGGCGGCGCTTCGACCAGAATGCCGAACCAGCCGAACGGATAGATGCGGGTGTAATCCTGCCGCAGCCCGCCGGGCATCGCCGCGCGGCTGATGCCGTGGAATCCGTCGCATCCGATGACGAAGTCGCAGCGGAGCCGGCGCGGCTGGTCTGCGTGACGGTAGTGAACCTCGGGCTGCGCGCTGTCCAGCGCCTTCAATTCAACCTGCTCCACCTCGAAAAACAGTTGCCCCTGCGCCGCCACACGCGCGGCGATCAGGTCTTTCAAGACTTCGTGCTGGGCATAAACGGTGACGGCGCGGTCGGTCAATCCCGCCAGATCGATGCGGTGCTGACGGCCACCGAATGCCAACCGGATGCCCTGATGCCGCGCCCCTTCCCGCCGCATCCGCTCTCCCAATCCGGCCTGGTTGAGCAGATCGACCGTCCCTTGTTCGAGCACCCCGGCGCGAATGGTCGATTCCACCGCCGCCCGGCTGCGCGTTTCCAACACCACCGATTCCACGCCCTGCAGATGCAGCAGATGAGACAACATCAAGCCGGCCGGGCCGGCACCGATTATCGCAACCTGTGTGCGCATAGTATTATTCCCTCACAGCATTTTTATTGAGCGGCGCCGGCAGCGCCGGGTAGCCGGAAAGGTGCTTGGCGATCAACGCCAGCGCCGCGATCAGCGCCGGGATGGCCAGCAGTGTGAATATGGTGCTGAACGACAGCTGCATCTGCATCAGCGCACCACCGCTCATCGCCCCCAGAATGCCGCCAAAACGCCCGAGACCGAGCATCCATGCCACGCCGGTCGCCCGGCTCTGGGTGGGATAAAATCCGGCCGCCAGGGCCGGCATGGATGACTGCGCGCCGTTCATGCAGGTGCCGGCGATGAACACCGTGATCGCCATCAGCGGCGGGTAGCTATAGACAAAGCCGATGATGCCGACGAACAGGCCGGTGAGCAAATAGCCGACGGCCACCACCTTGTGCGGGTTCATGCGATCCATCAACCAACCGATAATCAATACGCCGAGCCCCCCGCCGAGCGGAAACAGCGCGGTGATCAGCGACGCCTGCGTGACGGAAGCGCCGGTTTCACGGATCAACAGGGGCAGCCAACTGGTCAGCAGATAGAAAATCATCAACCCCATAAAGTAAGTCAGGCACAGCATCAAGGTGCCCAGCAGATAGCGACGGGAAAAAATCATCCCCAGCGGCGAGGCCGCCTTTATCTGCCCCTCTTCCTGCAACATGAAATGCGGCGTCTTTGGCAGTGGCGCAATGCGCTTCAACACTTTGGCGATGCGTTCTGCGGCATAGCCGCGCGCAACCATAAAGCGCGCGGATTCAGGCAAGGCGGCGATCAAGACCAGCGCCAGCAGCAGCGGCATGACGCCACCCAGCACCATCACGCTCTGCCAGCCGAAATGCGGGATCAGCCAGGCGGAAGAAAAGCCGCCCAGCGATGAGCCGAGAGGAAAACCGCAAAACATCAGATTCACCATCAGAGCCCGGCAGCGCTGAGGCGCATATTCCGACATCAGCGTGGCGGCATTGGGCATGGCCGCCCCCAATCCCAGCCCGGTCAGGAAACGCAACAGCGTCAGCGTCGACAGCGAGCCGGCGAAGGCGGTCAGCAAACTGAAGCCGCCGAACAGCAGCAGCGAGATCACCAGCACTTTCTTACGCCCGATACGGTCCGCCAACGGCCCGGCGGCCAACGCGCCCACCGCCAGGCCGACCAAAGCAGCGCTCATCACCGGCCCCAGAGAGGTTTTTTCTATTCCCCACTCCTGCACCAGCGACGTGGCAATGAAACCGATAATGGCGGTATCGAAGCCGTCCAGCGCTACCGCCAAGAAACACAAACCCAGTATCAACCACTGGTAGCGAGAAAATGGCTGGTCATCGATAAACCCTCGGATTTCTACGTTGTTATCGTGTGGCATGGCTTGCTCCTCAGGGGGTGCGGCAACCCTCACCGCACAGAACAGCCGGCTGCGTACCGGCAAGAGGGTTAATTTGTGCGATTATCGGAACATAGTTCGTTAATCGACAATTAAATCAAACCACCCCACGGCGAATGCTTCAATATTGTTAAAACAATAAGCGTGCGATAAACGAACATCAGAGGACGGTAAATAAAATAATTTTATTTACTATTAATGGGATGGGATTGTTTTTTCCGTTACCACAGAATGAGGGTTTGTGATTCAATTAACATTTTAGAAACATTGGCACTACCCTGTTTGGCGCTGACCATCGGCCTGAAGGCACAGACGCTTTTCGAACGGCGCTCGCCCTCTAAAAAGGGAGCGAGCGCAAGAAACGCCCTTATTGACTCAGAGACGCCTGCCCGGCGGCGAGGTACTTCGCCATTTCCGCCGGCGGCACCATGCCGCCACCGGTCGCCCACACCAGGTGCGTCGCCTGCGCCAGGCTCTCTGTGCTCACGCCTTGTTCGCTGAGCTGCCGCGCCTGGGCCGCAACGCGCCACGGCCCGGCCATGCCGGCCAGCGCGGACGGCTCCAGCTGAAGATGTTCGTGCTTGTCCAACAGCCCGAGCAGCGCAAACATCTCTTCGTCGCTCAGGGTGTAAAACGCGCTCAACAGGCGCTCCATCGCCCGGCCGACAAAGCCGGAGGCGCGCCCCACCGCCAGCCCATCCGCCGCGGTGCGGTTATCGATGCCAAGATCCTGTACCGCAATGCCGTCGTGCAGCCCGCTGTAAACGCCGAGCAACATGCAGGGCGAATGGGTCGGCTCGGCGAAAACGCAGTGAACATGGTCGCCGAAGGCCAGCTTAAGGCCAAACGCCACGCCGCCCGGCCCACCGCCGACGCCGCACGGCAGATACACGAACAGCGGATGCTGTGCGTCCACCACGATGCCCTGTTGGTCAAACTGCCGCTTCAGGCGGCCGCCGGCCACCGCGTAGCCGAGAAACAGGGTTTGCGAGTTTTCATCATCGATAAAGAAACAGCGCGGATCGCTCGCCGCCTGCTTGCGCCCCTGCTCGACCGCCACGCCGTAATCTTCGGCGTACTCCACCACCGTGACGCCGTTGTCGCGCAGCTTTTGCTTCTTCCACGCCCGCGCGTCCGCCGACATGTGGACGCTGACGTCAAACCCCAGTCGGGCGCTGATGATGCCGATAGAGAGCCCCAGGTTGCCGGTCGAACCGACGGCGATGCGGTACTGGCGGAAGAACTGGCGAAACTCGTCGGAACACAGCCGGGCGTAGTCGTCGCCGATCTGCAGCAGCCCCGCCTCCAGCGCCAGCTTCTCCGCGTGCGTCAGCACCTCGTAAATGCCGCCGCGCGCCTTGATTGAGCCGGAGATCGGCAGATGGCTGTCCTTTTTCAGCAGCAGCTTCCCGCCAAGCCGCAGCCCATAGCGCCGGTCCAACGCCTGCTGCATGGCGGGGATCGCCACCAGCTCGGATTCGATGATCCCCTTTGTCGGCCGGGTTTCCGGGAAGGCCACGGCGAGATAAGGCGCAAAGCGCGCCAGGCGCTGCTCCGCGGCGGCGACGTCGGCGGCGGTCAGGCCGACATGGGGTAACCCTGCGGCCAGCGTTGTCGCGCGCGGATTGAACCAGGTGATAGGCTCGAGGGCGACCATTCGTTGCAACAGCGGGTGCTGCGCAACCCACGGTTGAATCTGTGATTTTTGCATAAGTGTCCCTGACTGATTTGGCGTTGCCGTCACCATGCCGCGAACGCCGGCGGCTGACAAATGATAAATACTGAGCTTGAGATGCAACAGATTGATGCAAGCGCGGCGCTACCCGGCCGCGACGCCAAACCAGATCAGAATACCCGCCACGCCCGGCAAAATCGGCGCACCGCCGGTTTTCGCGGCGATGCCGCCGGGAATGCCGAGGGAAACCAGCGCCGATGCGTTAAGTGCTGCGCTCTCGATGCATCTTTTATCCGCTAACCCCGCGCCGCCGCTTCCAGGCCGGCGATGTCGATTTTGCCCATCAGCAGCATCGCTTCCGTGACCCGCCGCACGCGCGCGGCGTCGGGATCGTTCATCAGTTCGGTCAGGCGCCGCGGCACGATCTGCCAGCACAGCCCCCAGCGATCGCGCAGCCAGCCGCACTGCTCCGCCTCGCCGCCCACGCACAACGCGTCCCACAGCCGGTCGACCTCCGCCTGATCGTCGCATTCCACCATCACGGAGAAGCTGTGGTTGAACGGATCCAACGGCCCGGCTTCGATCGCCGCATAGCGCTGGTCGCCCAGGGTGAAGGAAGCCAGCTTCACGCTGCCGGCCGGGCCGCTCGGCGTATCCGCCGGCAGATCGGAAAACCAGTTCACGGACGAACCGGGGATCAGCGCGACATAGCAATTCAGCGCCGCCTCCATGTCTTTTTCAAACCACAGATGTTGCGTAATTCTGGCCATCTGCGCCTCCTTCAGGTATCGAGGATCGGCGCGAACCCGCCAAAGATCATGCGCTTGCCGTCAAACGGCATCTCGCCCAGCGCCTTCATGCGCGGATCGTTCATCATTTTCTCGTTGGCGGCGTCGCGCACCGCCTTGGAGGGGTACTCTATCCAGCTGAACACCACCACTTCGCCTTCCTGCGCCTTCACCGCGCCGCGAAAGTCGGTAAGTTTGCCGTCGGGCACATCATCGCCCCAGCACTCCACGACGCGCGTGGCGCCAAACTCTTTAAACAGCGGCGCCGCTGCGGCCGCCAACCGGTGATATGCCTCCTTATTGGCGGCCGGCACCGCCACCACAAACCCGTCTACGTATTTCATTCTGATATCCTCTTGTCTGATTAAGGACAGTCGGTTCAGCGCGGGCAAAGTAGTCCGCGCCCCCTACCAGTTTAGACGGCGGGCGTGCGGCACGGATCGGAAGTTCAGCGGTCAGGATCGTTCGGCGGGCAAGATTCCGGCGTGGCGACCCGGTTACGGCCGGCGTTTTTCGCTTTGTATACCGCCAGATCCGCCAGTTTGAGCAGGTCGGCCAGGCTGTGGCCGGAACCGCCCGGGCAGGTTACCATGCCGATGCTGACGGTGATCTGCAGCGGATGGCCGGCCGGCATGGTGATCGATTCCGCCTCAATCCGTTGCCGCAGCCGTTCGGCCAGCTGCACACCCTGCTGCGGCTGGCCGAGCGTCGAGACGATGGCGAACTCTTCCCCGCCCATGCGGCCGAACAGATCATCGACGCTCAGATCGGCGGCAATCGCACGGGTAAACGCCATCAGCGCCTGATCGCCACCGGCGTGGCCGAAACGATCATTGATCGATTTGAAGTAATCGATGTCGAGCATCATGACGCACACCAGCTCGCCTTTCTGGTCTATCACTCGCTCGCCGCGCTGCATAAACGCATTGCGCGTCAGCACGTGGGTCAACGCATCGTGACTCGCCACGTGCTCCAGCGTGCGCAACAGCGCGTTGCGCGCATAGTTCATGCTGGCGACGGCAATCGGCCCCAGCGCCAGCAGCGCGATGCCCAAACGCATCGATACCGTGTTCTGCAGCACCTTCATGTCGAGCGTGGTGCTCAGCAACCCGAAATCGATCGCCAGATGGCACCACAGCACATAAACCAGCACCGCGATCATGGTGCTGAACAGCGAAAAGGACATCGCCAGCCACAGCAGCACCGGCATGGGAAAGATCACCGCGCCGGGGCCGCCGATCAGCACGCTGCAGACCGCCGCCAGCGCCAGCAGCGCCAACACCGCCATTTTCCGCCCCGCCTGCGGCCATTGGCTGCGCTGCGTCAACATGGCGCAGGCCACGCGCAGGCGATAGCGCCAATCAGCGGGAAACACCAGAATAAACGGCATCAGCGTGACGTAGTTGGTGAATTCGGACGAGAACCACAGCGCCAGCGAGGTTAAATAGGGCCTGCCGAACAGCCACTGCGAGACTCCCGCGCCCACCACACCGGTCGCGGCGGCGGCGGCCAGGCAAATACCGAACAGGTACATGCTGGAGGCGCCGCGCTGCAGCATGCGCGCCGGCGGCGACAGCCGCATGAACAGCAGATACCCCACCACCACGCCGGTCAGATTGGCGGCGTTCAGCAGCAACGCCTTTTGCAGCGAGCTGCCGGTCAGCAGATCCGCCGCCAGATACCCCAGCACCGCCATGCCCCAGCCGGCGCGCGTAGCCCACTGCGGGCAGCGCACCAGAACCGCCAGCAGTACGGCGTTGACCGGCCAGAATACCGCCAAAAATCCGACGGGACGGCTGACGATGCCCAGCAGGCAAGCCGCGAACACCAACAAAAAGACGGTGAGTGCGGGCCAGATTTTCCGGGTATCGGACAACGAGGTGGTTTGCATCTTGGATCCAGAGACTTCTGCTGTGTAAGGTGACAATCTGTTCGTGTCACAACCGTCGACGATGAGGAGAAGATAAGCGGCCGACCCACCTATTATTGCCAGTTTTAGCGGCCCGAGCACCTGTTTATTCATCAAGGGAAAATATATTTGTGTATCAATGTATTGACGGCAGTTGCTCGTCTGGCGCAGAAACTGCTGAAGCAGCCGCGCCCCAGCCGGCCTGACACCGGCAAAAACTGCCGTCTTGTTCCTAAAAAGTAAAATAAGATTGGGCGATGTGCGTAATGCTGGTCAGTTAGCGTTTTTATGCAGTCGTTCGTGAAATTTTCGGTCGATAAAAGTGAGATGCTCTATGTGGCTCATGCACCTCGACCGAGCCAGGGGCCGAAGGCGCGGCCCCTGGCAACCCGCGCCTTTGCCCTATCAGACGGTTGGCTTTGCCAACTTCCCTCTCTCCGCCATACCGCATTGAGGCCGGTTGCGACAGGCGTCCCTGCCTGTCTCACCTGAAACCGCCGTCCATGGCGGTTTCGCCTAATGCGCTATGCCTGCGTTCGGCGTCTTCAAGGGCGTCCAATACCGTGCTCATCTCCGATTCCTATGGTCTGCTGTATCACGCAAGTCATCAGGAGATATCAGGGCACTATAGATACCGCTGTATAGATCGCACCGGCGAGCGGTGCCGTTCGCTTTCCCGACATATACTTAAGGGAGGAATCGCAATGGAGGACGGTGAGATGAAGAAGATTATTCTCGTGTTTTTGATGCTGATGCTGAGCGGGTGCATCGGCGGCGGTGGCAGCCCGTCGAATGCGCCTTCGGCCTCGCCGAATGAGCCTTATACCTGCACCAAATCCAGCGCCAACAGCGACTGTTCGCAATCGGTGGAGCCGTCGATGTACTAGCCGCATTCGGCGGGCCGTCGCTTAACGGCCCGCCGCCTCAAGGCTGAACTAGGAGGAGTGTTCCTCTTCGTTGGCCTGATATCGCGTCGCCTGCTGCTTCATAAACACCACTTCCTGCGGGCTGGACAGGCTGACACGCTGCGCGCGCAGCAGCTTGAGGATGTTGAACAGCAGTTCGCTCTTGGTCGCGCCGACCATGCGCGGGCTCGGCACATAGCCGGTCACGCTCAGGATAATGCCGTCCGGCCCCAGCTGGCTGAAGCGCACGTAAGGCGCCGGCGTTTCCAGGATGTTTTCGTATTCGTGGTAAGCGTTAAGCAGAATATTGCGCACCTGCTCCGGATCAATGTCGGTCGGGAACGTCAGCGCGATGGTCACCACCCCTTGCGCGTTGCCCATGGTGGCGTTGCGCACGTTCTGCGAGATCAGCTGCGAGTTCGGTACGATCATGGTGGAGCGGTCGCTGAGCTGGATTTCGGTGGCGCGCACGTTGATGCGCCGTACGTCGCCTTCCACGCCGCCGATGCCGATCATATCCCCCACCTTCACCGGGCGCTCGGTCAGCAGGATCAGGCCGGAAATAAAGTTCTTCACGATCTCCTGCAAACCGAAACCGATGCCGACCGACAGGGCGCTGACGATCCACGCCAGGTTGCTCCACTGGATGCCCAGCGCCGCCAGGGTGATCAGTATCACCAGCACATAGCCGATATTGCTGAACAGCGTCACCAGCGAGGCGCGGATACCGACGTCCGAGATGGTTTTCGGCAGCAGTTCAGATCCCAGCCAGCGCCGCACCGCGCGCAGAATATAGATGCCGATCGCCAGGCAGATCACGGCGTTGAGCAGGTTGCCGGGCACGATGTTGAAACGCTGCAAGCCTTCACCGGTCAGGATGGAGACGATTTTCTCCATCAGCGAGCCCGGCGTGGTGCTGCCAAACGAGCCGTTGAACAGCGAGACAATCATCAACAGCAACAGCGAACATTTGGCCAGCGCGGTGGTGATGATCGCCATCTGCTCCAAATGGCGATCCTTAAAGCTGAGCGTTTTCTTCAGCATCTTGCCGCTGACGGTCTGCGGCGAAAACAGCGCGGCGCACAAATCGGTGGCGAACAGCACCATAAAATAGAACGCCATCAGCACCAGCACCACCCAGATCAGTTGGTAGGTCAGGAAGCGGGCGAAGGCGATGTAGCCGATAAGCAGGGAAAACAGGATCACCACCGAACAGACCAGGGTGACGAGGTGCACCAGCCCGCTGACCAGCGTGCGTTTTTCCAGGTGCGCGCCCTGCTGTTCCAGCCGGCGCCGAATGCGCTGGCCGCGCAGCGGCGCCGCCAGCAGCACCATGCCGATCAGCCCCGCCACCAGGCCGTTGCCGAAGATGGTGGTGGCCAATGAGGCGCTGACGACGTTGTTGATCAGCTCTACGGTGCCGAACGCCAACGCCAGGCCGGCCAGCAGCGGCGAGAAGTAACGCAGCCCGGCGGCCACCTCGTTATCCATGGAAGCCAAGCGCCACGACGGGCGATTCAGCGACAGCGCCGCACGCCCCAGCCCGGCGATCAGCGCGCAGAAAATCCCCAGACGGTTGAAGCCTTCGGCGAAGTCCTCCAGCATCACCGGCAGCGGCTGCACGCGAACAAAGACGTAATACAACAGGTTCAGCGCGATAGAGGTGGTGATCACCGTCACCACCACGGTGACGAGCGCCATAAAGCTGCGGCGCAGACGCCCGTCCGGCAGGAAACGGATGCTGACCCAGGCGAGGAAACGCTCGGAGAAATAGCGCCCCCAGGACCAGACAATCACCGCCAGCGCCAACAACGCCAGCGTGCCGTAACGCCACTCGTCCTGCCAACTGGCATCCCAGGCCGCTTTCATCTCGGCGTTGAACTGATCCAGCCGCTGCACGTCATTTTCGGACGGCTGCAGCACCGGCGCCCAGAATTTGATGCCCAGAATGCTGCCGGTATTCAGCGCCAGCTGGGTTTTAAACGCCACCCGGCGCAGATCGCCGATCTGTTGCCCCAGCTCGAAGGCGCTGGTCTTGATGGCCTGAGCGCGTTTTACCGCATCGTCCAGCTGTTTCTTGCTGTTGTTCAGCGCGTTGCGCTGCTGGGCCACCGCCGGGGTTTCAGGCAGCGCGCCGGCCGCCGGGGCCGGCCCCAGGACGTCCAGCTGCGCTTTCAGTTTGTCCTGCTCGGGCTGCAGATCGGTGGCGAGCTTTTCCATGCTGGCGACCAGATCGTCGGTCGCCAGCCGCAGTTTGCTGAGCTGGTTATCGGTGGTCGCTTTGGAAACCAGCTGCTTCATGCTGTCCAACTGCTTTTGCGCGGCTTTCAGCTGCGTAGCGGGATCGGGCGCGCTTTCGGCGGCGGGATCATCCTGGGCGGCGGCGACGGCGCCGAACGGCGTCAGTTGCAAACCAAACAGCAATAACAACAACAGCAGGAACGGGCGAGGCTTTAACATAAATTCAGTGCTCAGCATCATTATCTGATAGACAGACGAACAGGCGGCGGATGAACCGTCGCTTAACCATAAACGCTAATTATAATAGCTGCTTAATGTCGGCCGAAATACAGTAATTATTCCCATTGTGTGCCACGCGCGCGCGCCCTCCTTAGCCTGCTGATTATTCAGGCACTTTTACACTGGCGATACGGCACAAGGCGCTCTATACTCCAGCCACCGATTAACCTGCAACCAATAAAAGGAGACTTACTATGCTGACGTGTGAATTGTTTTTTCACTCACACTTCTTTGGTAATCGTCGCCGCTCAAGCATTACCGGTATCGTGCTGCGATAACCCAGCTTGAGCGAAGCTTACTAAAATCCAGGATCTTCCCTCCGGCTTACCGGGTTGTAGTCAGCGATGTTTGACGATAGGCATTGTCATGCCTGTAACTCTTGAGTAAGCAATGAGCACACTACTGTCTGCACAATCTGTCGGTTACGACAACGCGTTCGGCGTCCTGCTGAGCGAGATTTCCTTCACCCTGAAAAAAGGCGATCGCATCGGTTTGATCGGCGACAACGGCTGCGGCAAAAGCACCCTGCTGCAACTGCTCAGCGGCGCCCTGCCCATCCACAGCGGAACGGTGACATTGTCACAACAGTGTCTGATGGCGCGCATCGAACAACACCTGCCGCCCGAGCTGCACGCCAGCACTCTGCTGGATGCGGTGTTGGCGCGGCTTCCGGCGAGCCAACACCTCAGCGAACGCTGGCGCTGTGAAGCGCTGCTCGCCGAGCTGGGGTTTGAACCGGCGAGCTGGACGTTGACCGCCGGCACCCTCAGCGGCGGCCAGCACACCCGCCTGCTGCTGGCGCGCGCGCTGATCCGTCAGCCCGATCTGCTGCTGCTCGACGAGCCCAGCAACCACCTGGATCTGCCCACGCTGCTGTGGCTGGAGCAGTTCTTGCGCAGCTGGAACGGCAGCTTCGTGCTGGTGTCGCACGATCGCTATCTGCTCGATCAGGTGACCAACTGTACCTGGATCCTGCGCGACAAAACGCTGCAATTTTTCCGCTTGCCCTGCTCCGCCGCGCGTCAGGCGCTGGCGGAACAGGACGCTGCGGACGAGCACCGCCGTCGGGCCGAGCAAAAAGAGATAGACCGGGTGGAAAAAAGCGCCAAACGTCTGGCGACCTGGGGCAAGGTCTATGACAACGAAGATCTGGCGCGCAAAGCCAAGCAAATGGAAAAGCGCGTCGATCGGTTGAAGGAAGAACAGACCACCCTGACCGCCGGCAGCCCGTGGCGGCTGCGACTGCAGGGAGAGGCGCTGGACGCCGATCGCCTGCTGGCGCTGCCGCAATGGGCCGTGCGCCCGGCGCCGGAGGCGCCGGTGCTGTTCAGCCTGGCACATCTGCGGGTGAAAAGCGGCGATCGCATCGCCATCGTCGGGCGCAACGGCTGCGGCAAATCGTCGCTGCTGCGCTTGCTGTGGCAGGCGTATCAGCAGCCCACGGAACGCCCGGCGCTCTTCCACCCGCGCGTGCGCATCGGCTATTACGATCAGAGCCTGCAACAGCTGCGCGATGAAGACACGTTGAGCGAAGCGCTGGCGCAGTTTGCGCCGCTGACCGAGGAACAGCGGAAAATGGCGCTGATCGGCGCCGGCTTCCCTTACCTGCGCCATCATCAGCAGATCCGTTCGCTGAGCGGCGGCGAGCGTTCGCGGCTGCTGTTCGTCGGCCTGACGCTGGCCAACCATTCGCTGCTGCTGCTGGACGAGCCCACCAACCACCTGGATATGGCGGGCAAAGAAGAGTTGGCGGAAACGCTGCGCCAGTTCGCCGGCGCCGTCATGTTGGTCACCCATGACCGGATGCTGATCGAACAAAGCTGCAACCGCTTTTGGCTGATCGACCAGCAAAAACTGGAAGAGTGGCACGATCTGGCGCCGGTGTATCAGCGCCTGGCGGGCGAAGCGCCGGCGCTGCCGACGGCGGGCAAGGCCACCGCAGACTGTCCGACGCCGCACGAACGACTGGAAGACGAAGAAGCGCTGTTGGCCGCGCTGTTGGCCCTCGAAAGCAAACTGGAGGACGACCTGGCGCGCAAACCGAAGCACCAGAAACCGGCGCTGCAGGCGCGCTGGCGCCGCGAGATTGCCGACATCACCGCCCGGTTGAATCTGGGCTAACCCCACAGGCCGCCCTCCGGCGGCCTGTTTTTGACGGAGCGCGCTGGACGCCATAATGCAGCTGCGCTTTTCATCCCCGCCGCGCTGAGCGACACATTACCTTCATCCTTTTATGGCAGGGTTAACCGATTCGTTCTTTGCTATCGAGCCTGCCATGACTTCACTTTCCCCACGGGACATCGAGGCGCGCTACCGCTTCGCGCGTGAGATCGCCCGCGCCGCCGCCGATCTCGCCTTCAGCTTTTATCAACGGCGGCAAACCCTGGCCATCGACTTCAAACAGGGGCTGCAGGACGTGGTCAGCGAGGCCGATCGCCGCGTCGAAGCGCTGATCCGCCGCATGATCAGCCGCCGTTTTCCCCAGGATGGGTTTCTCGGCGAGGAGAGCGGCAGCGCCGGCGAGAATGCCGCCTGCATTTGGGTCGTCGATCCGATTGACGGCACCGCCTGCTTCCTGAACGGATTGCATACCTGGTGTATCGCGATAGGCGTGGTGATCGACGGCGAGCCGACGATAGGCGTGGTCTACGATCCCAACCACCGCGAGATGTTCCGCGCCTGTCGCGGCGGCGGCGCCTTTCTCAATGGGGAGCCGATCGCTGTGCATGCCGGGCGCAGCGTCGCGGATGGCGTTATGGGCGTCGGGATTTCCCCGCGCGCCTCGGCGGCGGAATTCAGCGGTTTTCTCTGTCGCCTGCTGCAGGCGGGAGGCATGTTCGTGCGCAGCGGCTCCGGCGCGTTGATGACCGCCCAGGTGGCCGCCGGACGGCTGCTGGGCTATTACGAACCGCATATGAACGCCTGGGACAGCCTGCCTGGGTGGGTGCTGACGCGCGAAGCCGGCGGCGTGGCGAATGACTTTATGCACAACGACGGGCTGCGGCGCGGCAACCCGCTGCTGCTGGCCAACGCGGCGCTCTACCCGCAGTTGGCCGAGCTGATTCATATGCCGGGCTTGATCGGCTCGACGTGCCCTATCGCGCGCGTGATGGCCGGATAAAGCGCGCGCAGCCGGCGCTCGACCCGATCGACCGCATCGTGCGCGGCGGCGATGGTCACCGACGGCGACACCCGGCAGTGGAAGTTGACGATGATGCCGCCGTCGCTCTTGCGTGCGCGCACGTTGTGTACGTCTTGCACGCTCTCTCCCTGCTCCAGCGCCGACTGCAGGATCCGCCGAATATCGGCCAGCTCCGTCGCATCGACATCCTCGCTGGTCAGCCAGTGCGGCGTCTGCGGCTCCAGGTGCGTCTCTATCTCGGTGTCCTCACCGATCGCCTGGCGCAGGATCCCTTCTATCTCCGTGGCGATGTCATGCGCCTGCGCCACGCTGGCGTTGGCCGGCACCGCCAAATCCATGCCGATCGCCATGCGCGTCGGCAACTGCTGCAAGGTCACATTCTGTACCTGCGCGCCGTGGTTGGCGGCGATCGCCCGAATGCGCGTCGCCATGTCTTCATCGCTGCGGGTCTGCGGCACCGCGATGACGGTGAATTCCGCCCTGGCGTAGTGCTCCCGCAGTCGCTCGACGATCTCTTGCTTCAGCGCGTCGATGCGCTCCAGCGGCAAGGTGCGGCACACCGCCACCGTGATCTCGACGAACAGCACCGCGCCGGCATTGCGAATGCGCACGCTGTCGCAGGCCAGCACCGCCGGAAAACGCGCCAGCGTGGCGCGGATCGCCTCAGTAGCCCCGGCGGGCGCGGCATCCATCAGTGAATCGAAGGAGCGTTTACCCAGTTTGATCGCGGCGACAAAGATAAAGCCGGCGACGATCAGCGCGGCGATGGCGTCCGCGCGGCCAAAGCCCAGCAGCACAAACACCATGCCCAGCAGCACCACGCCGGACGAAAGCATGTCGGAGAAGAAATGCAGCGCATCCGCTTCCAGCGCCGCGCTGTCGGTCGCTTTGGCGACGCGGTTGAGCGCCCGCACGCGGAAGAAATCGACGCAGATGGAAATCAACAGCACCGCGATCACCACCGGCGCGGCGACGATCTCATGCGGCTGCCCGAGCAGGCTGCTGCCCGCCTCATAGACAATCCAACCGGCGGCGCCCAGCAACAGCAGCACCTCGAACAGCGCTGCAAGGTTTTCCACCTTGCCGTGGCCAAAGTGGTGATCGTCATCGGCGGGCTTATCGCTGATGCGCACCGCCAGCCAGGTGATGCTGGTGGCGATAAAATCGGTGAAAGAGTGGATCCCTTCGGATATCAGGCCAATACTGCCGGTAAAAATGCCGGCGACAAATTTGCCCGTGGCCAGTAACCCGCTGGCGATCACCGAGTTTCTGGCCACGGCCTGTTTTTCATTCTGCATTATGCTGCTCACATTCGGACGGTGATTTATTTTTTTATTTTAGAGGATAATTGCCAGACAACGGCGATCAGCAGCATACTGCCAGAGAATGTCAGCATGAGGCTAGTAAGAAAATTGGATTTCCCGGTGGAATAAAAATAAATCTCATTAACGCCCACCGAGATCATTAAAATGGCGTAGAGCAATCCCAGAATAAGAATCGTCATTATTATCAACTCCCGTATCAGGCCGCGCGTTCGGCGCGCCGCTAAAAATCCTCCCCATAATAAATAACGGTTACGGGGAGGATGCATCTAGGCGGATCTTTTGCGTTCATCAATCATCCCATTTGGTGCTCATATAGGCCGCCAACAGGCCCAGTGAGCTGATCATTGCCAGGAATCCCATAAAAATAGTCATGTTTCCCATTGTTTTTTCCTCAGGTTAAATGTTATCGATAAAATCCCCTCGCGTTAAATATCGGGGTTGGTCGGTATCCATATTTTTTAACGCCCTCCTCTTTTTTGTCATACTCCCGCCCTTTTTAGAGCGGGAACCGTTTAAATCCCCAAAACGTACTGGGCAATTTTGAAATAAATAATCAGGCCGGTGCCGTCGATAAAGGTGGCGATAAACGGCGCCGACACCACCGCCGGATCGATGCCGAGCCGTTTCAACAGCATCGGAATGATCGACGAGACAATCGCGCTCCACACGGTGATCGCCACCAGCGACAGGCTGACCACCAGCGTCACCTCCATGCCGACGCCCATGATCCAGGCGCGCACCCAAGCCGCCAGGCCGATGGTGACGGCGATCAGCAGCGAGGTCGTGACCTCTTTGCGGATCACCGCGCCAAGATTGCGCAGGCTGACCTCGCCCAGTGCCATGGCGCGCACCAGCGTCGAGGTGATCTGGGTGCCGCTGTTGCCGCCGGTGCCGATCAGCAGCGGGATAAAGAACGCCAGCGCGATCGCCGCTTCGAGTTGCTCTTCAAACGCCTTGAGCACGTTGCCGGTGTAAGCCTCGGCGACGAACAGCATCAGCAGCCACACCGAGCGTTTGCGCCACAGCGCCCACGGGCTGGTCTCCAGATAAGGCTTGTCCAGCGGCAGGCTCGCGCCCTGGCGCTGCGCGTCTTCGGTGTTTTCAGCCTCGACCAACCGGGCGATCTCTCGCTCCCCCAGCACGCCGACCAGCGTGTTGTTCGCCACGACCGGCACCACGTCCAGGCCGCCCTTGCCGAGCAGATGCGCCACGTCGTTGCGATCGTCGTCAGGTGAAACCTGAAAATAGCTGTGATCCATCATCACGCCGACCGCTTTATCCTGCTCGTCGCACTGCAGCAGTTTTTTCACCGACAGCGTGCCGCGCAGATGATAATCGTCCGCGGTAATAAATACCCGGGTGGGAATTTCGTCCGTTTTAAGCTGTGAAAGTAAATATTCCCGGGCATGATTGACCGTCATCGTCGCGGGAACGGTAATAAAATCGGCGTTCATATAGCTGGCGACCGATGTCTCGTCGAGAGTTTCAGTCGCGCTCAGCGCCGGAGAAGAATAATGTTGATGTGACTTTATCATTTTGTCAGTCCCTATTTCTGTTTTGAACTTCAACAGCGAATCGCATAGGGGCGTAACCACAGAGGGGGAGTGCAGACTGCCTATCTCCGCGTCCAGGTTTTAGCACTATACAACGTATCCGAATTGTTGCTCGGAAGTTACTTTGGGCTGAACCTTAATCCGATAAAGCCTGTCTTAACCTTGGGCATCTCTCGATGTCGTCAGATCAGTAACCTGTGTTTGTATAGGAGCCTCGCCAAACGAGATACTGCATATAAACTACCGGCGCAGTATAGGCGGTGTTTTATCCGGCGGGAAGAAAAGATTGCCCGTCGTTTATGGAGTATTTAGGATAATGTTATTAAACACGAATCTATAAAAACGGCTGATATAAATCAGCCGTTTTTTTATTTCTCAGTGCTCGAGAAGGTAGACGTTTTTATCGTACAAAGCGCCCTGGCGGGTAAAGTCGATCCCCTTCACGTAGGGTTTAATGAGCGTGGCGTTGGCCTCGTAGTACACCGGCGCCACCGGCGTATCGGCGGCCAGCACCGCCTCGGCCTGCTGGAAGTAGCGCTGCACCTGCTGCGGCGTCTGCGCCGCCGTCGCCTGGTGCAGAATGCGGTCATAGTCCGGGTTATGGTATTTGGCGCTGTTCTCGCTGCTGTCGGAACGGAACACGTTCAGAAAAGTAGACGGATCGTTATAGTCCGCCAGCCAGCGGGTAAAGGCCACGCCGTACTGCCCGCGGTTGATATTATCCAGCGTCACTTTACGCTCCTGGCTTTGCAAGCGGGCTTCTACCCCAAGGTTCTTTTTCCACATGGCGGCGGCGGCGATGACGATCTTCTTGATGGTGGCGTCGTTGCTGTACAGCACGGTAAAGCGCAGCGGATTCTCGGCGTTGAAACCGGCCTGCGCCAGCAACTGCTTCGCCTGGGCGTGCCGCTGTTCCGGCGTCCAGCCGGCCGCAGCGCCGGGCTGCAGGCTATAGCCACCCGCCCCCTTTGGGGTAAAGGTCCAGGCCGGCTGTTGGCCGTATCCCAGCACCTTGCCGGCGATGATCTCTTTGTCGAGCGCCAGATTCAGCGCCTGGCGCACCCGCAGGTCGTTAAATGGCGCCTGGCGATTGTTGAAGGCGAAGTAACTGGTGGAGAGCAGCGGATAGGTCACCAGCTGTTGCTCGCCGAGCGTTTTTTTCAGCTGCTGATACAGCTCCGGCGGCGTGGTATACCCCAACTCAACCTCACCGGCGCGAAAACGCGCCACTTCCGGGAAACCCTGTATCGGCAAGAACGTCACCTTGTTGAGCACGGTGTTGGCGTTGTCCCAATACTGCGGATTACGTTCCACCACCACCTTTTCGTTCACCACCCACTGGCTGAGGCGGAATGCGCCGTTGCCGACAAAATGCGCCGGTTGAGTCCAGTTCTTGCCGTACCGCTCCACCACCTTGCGGTTAACCGGCAAGACCGGAAAATGCACCAGTTGCTTGAGCAGGTAGGAGTTGGGCTCCGACAGCGTCACCTGCAGGGTGTGCGCGTCCAGCGCCTTGACGCCCAGCTCGCTCGGCGGCTTGCTGCCGGCGTTGATCGCCGCGGCATTCAGCACGTAGGCCGAAGCCAGATAGCTGCCGTACGGCGAGGCGGTTTTCGGATCGGTGAGGCGCCGCCAGCTGTAGACGAAATCGTCGGCGGTCACCGGATCGCCGTTCGACCATTTGGCCTGCGGCCGCAGATGGAAAGTCCAGACGTTGCCCTGATGCTCCCATTTCTGCGCCAGCGCCGGGACCGCTTCGCCGTCTTTACCGACGCGCAGCAGCCCTTCGAACAGATCATTAAAGATGTAGAACTCCACATTGCTCTCGGCCAGGTTCGGATCCAGCGTCGCCGGTTCATACCCGTTGGCACGCACCAATTCCTGTACCGGCGCCAGTTTAGCGCCCGCCGGCACCTCGGCCGCCTGAGCGATCGCCACGTTAAAAGCCAGGAGGATTAAACCAGCCAAATTCTTGCCATTAAATGAATATTTCACGTCGATATCCCTGTTAAGTGTTTTATCGCGTTCAATATGCAATGAGGCAGTGGAATAAATTAAATCATTAATCGCTATGAGTCATAACCAAAAGCGGTGTTGAATTTCTTTCATTATCAAAGGTGTAGTGGCGACGGAACGACGAAAAGCGGCAGTTCGGACACGGCGGCGCTCGGCGCCGAAGCCATGATCCTTCATCACCATCAGCCCCTGTCAGGCCGGAATTCAGCCCGGCCTCCTCAACGGCAAGTTTTATCGCGACGCGGCTTTTTCGGCGCCAGCAGATAATCCACTACGCTTTCGTCAACGCAGCTGTCGATGCCGTTCAGCGCAAGCGTATGCCCGTCGCGTTCGCGGGTGATCAGCGGGCTTTTAAAGGCGGCTGCCATCACCTGCGCGTTGCGGTACGGCGTGGTCGGATCGTAGCGCTGGGCGACGAACAGCAGCGGCGGCAGCGCGGCGGGCGCCACCGGCGTGTGCGGCCGATCTTTGCCGCGATACGGCCACAGATCGCACATCTCCAGCGGGTATTCGTGCAGCGGCAGATAGTGGGCATACAAAGCGGCGGTATTGATCTCCTGCCGCTGCCGGCGCAACTGCTGCGGATCGGCCGTCGGGTTGGCGACGTCGGCGCAGGTGATGACGTTCAGGGCGTCATCGGCATCCGGCGAATAGCTTTCGTCGATCAGATCGGAAACCTGCTGCCCGGCGATGCCGGCATCGAGCTGGCGCAGCACGGTCGCCAGCTCATGCCAGCGCTCCGGCCACAGCAGCAGAGAACGCGTGACCGTCAGCACGTCGTCGGCGGAGATTTCATAACCCGCCGCGGTGACGAACGGCTGCTCATGCAGCTTGCGCAGCAAGGCGTGATAGCGCTGCAGCGCCTGATTGGCGCCGCCGCCCAGCTGGCAGCTGTCGGTTTTTCCGCAGTAGGCGGCGAAGCGCAGGAAGCTTTGCTGGAAGCCCCGCTCCTGGTTCAGCCGCTGGGTGAAATCGTCCTCCGCCAGATCCACCACCCCGTCGAGCACCAGCGCGCGCGTTTTCTTCGGAAAACGCTCGGCATACAGCGCCGCCACCTTGGTGCCGTAAGAGTACGCCACCGCCGTCAGCCCCGGTTCGCCCAGCGCGTGGCGGATCGCGTTCAGATCGTTGACCGCTTCGTCGGTGCCGATATGTTGCAGCACGTCCGCGCCGGTCTGTTTGATACAGGCGGAAATCAGGGTGCGCGTCTGGCTTTCCGCACCGGCCACGTCGTTGTCGTCCGGTGACGGGGTTTCGTCGCCTTCGGCCAGCTGGCAGGAGATTTTCGGCGTCGATTGGCCGACGCCGCGCGGATCGTAACCGATGATGTCGTAGGATTTTCGCAGTCTGGCGACGTGGGCGTCGTTGCCCAAATAAGGGTTAATGCCCGGCAGACCCGGCCCGCCGCTGATCATCACCACGCTGCCCTTTTTCGGCCCGGTAGCGGGCAGCAGGGTCAGCGCCAGCCGCACGGTCTGTTCGCCCGCCCGCGCCGCATGAGCAGGAGGCGTAGCGTACGCCAGCGGCGCTTCAAGGTAACCGCAGCGCAGCCCCGGCGGCGGCGGCTCATCGAACCAGCGTTGAAAGCCGCTGTTGAGACAAGATTGCCAACGAATGCCGTTCTCGGCCGCCGCGCCGTGAGCCGCAGGCCTGGCCTGGGCGGGCAATGCGGCGGCGGTCGCGGCGAGCAGCGCCAGAATACGCAGTACTGACATGGGGAGTCCTTTCAACGCAACGAATCGGTCAAAGGTTAACGGTACTCGGTTAAACCGCTAGCCAATAGAACACAAAAAACCACGCGGGTGAAGCCGTCACCGCGCGCCCGGCAAGACTTTTCTTTGCTCAGATTGCTCTTATAACGCACAGAATGCTGCAAAAAGTGCCGTTCACCTGCTAGGCTTAAGGTTCGTTAACCCACAAGGAACAGGAGAGCAGCATGTTTGGAAAAGCGGAAGACAAAGCCAATGAAGCCGCAGGCGCGGTAGAAGAAGCGTTCGGAAAAGCCGTCGATTCGCCGGAGCATCAGGTGCGCGGCGCGGCGCGCAAATACGCCTCCCAGGCCAGCTATGCCGCCCGAGACGCAGCGGACAGCGTAAGAACCCAGGTGGAAGCCAACCCGCTGGCCGGCGTGGCCGTTGCGGCGGCAGTCGGCATCGTTTTCGGCTTCTTGCTGGGACGCAAATAACGGCGAATTCGCCGCTCGACAACAGGCCCGTTACGGGCCTTTTTTTTCGCCCTTTCCTCCACCTGCTTGCAAACTTTCATCTATCACAGCCATCGCTTAAAAAAACCAACGCCTTCAACTACGATTAGTTTGTGACCAGAGCGAGGCTCTGCGATCCGGCAGATAACCCTATGAGGATTATCACCATTATCCATGCTGTTTAAGCCGCTCTCCTTCACGCGGCTAAGAAAGGTTGATTATGGCTCGCACCACCCCTATCGAACGTTACCGCAATATCGGCATCTCCGCGCATATCGATGCCGGCAAGACCACCACCACCGAGCGGATTCTGTTTTACACCGGGGTCAGTCACAAGCTGGGTGAAGTGCATGACGGCGCGGCGACCATGGACTGGATGGCGCAGGAACAGGAGCGCGGCATCACCATCACCTCTGCAGCCACCACCTGCTTCTGGAACGGCATGCAGCATAATTATCCGCAGCACCGCATCAATATCATCGACACCCCCGGCCACGTCGATTTCACCATTGAAGTGGAGCGCTCGATGCGCGTGCTGGACGGCGCCGTAATGGTCTATGACTCAGTGGGCGGCGTGCAGCCGCAGTCGGAAACCGTCTGGCGCCAGGCCAACAAATACAAGGTGCCGCGGCTGGCGTTCGTCAACAAGATGGACCGCATCGGCGCGGACTTTTTCCGCGTGCGCAAAATGATGATCGAGCGCCTGAAAGCCAACCCGGTGCCGATCGTTATTCCGATCGGCGCCGAAGACCACTTCAGCGGCGTGGTGGATCTGGTGCGGATGAAAGCCATTCTGTGGGACGAGGCCTCGCAGGGCATGAACTTCAGCTTCGAAGAGATCCCGGCCGAGCTGCGCGATTCGGCGCAGGAGTGGCGCGAAAACATGATTGAGGCCGCCGCCGAAGCCTCGGAAGAGCTGATGGAAAAATACCTCAACCAGGTGCCGCTGAGCGAAGAGGAGATCGTCCACGGATTGCGGGTGCGCACCGTCGCCGGCGAAATCCAGCCGATGCTGTGCGGCTCGGCGTTCCGCAACAAAGGGGTGCAGCGCATGCTGGATGCGGTGATCGAGCTGATGCCCTCGCCGCTCGACGTGCCGCCGATGGAAGGCCACGGCGAACATGATGAAATCATCACCCGCAAAGCCGACGACAACGAAAAATTCTCGGCGCTGGCGTTCAAGCTGATGACCGACCCGTTCGTCGGCCAGCTGACCTTCGTACGCGTCTACTCCGGGGTGCTGGCCAAAGGCAGCAGCGTTTACAACCCGATCAAGGGCAAAAAGGAGCGCATCGGCCGCATCGTGCAGATGCACGCCAACGATCGTAAGGACATCGACGAGCTGCACGCCGGCGACATCGCCGCCTGCGTCGGCCTGAAGGACGTCACCACCGGCGATACGCTGTGCGACCCCGGCGCCATCATCACGCTGGAACGCATGACCTTCCCCGAGCCGGTGATCGCCCAGGCGATCGAGCCGAAGACCAAGGGCGACCAGGAGAAAATGGGCATCGCGCTGCAGCGCCTCTCTTCGGAAGATCCGTCGTTCCGCGTGCGCACCGATGAAGAATCCGGCCAGACCCTTATCTACGGCATGGGCGAGCTGCACCTGGAGATTATCGTCGATCGCATGCGCCGTGAATTCGGGGTGGAGACCACCACCGGCAAGCCGCAGGTGTCGTACCGCGAAACCATCCGCAAACGGGTGGCCGACGTGGAAGGCAAGTTCGTGCGCCAGTCCGGTGGTAAAGGGCAATACGGCCACGTGGTGCTGACCGTCGAACCGAACGAACCCGGCAAAGGCTTCGAGTTCTTCGATGAGATCAAGGGCGGCGTCATTCCGGGCGAGTTTATCCCGGCGGTGAAAAAAGGCGTGCTCGAGGCGCTGAACAACGGCGTGCTGGCCGGTTATCAGGTGGTGGACGTCAAGGTGCACCTGACCTTCGGTTCTTACCATGACGTCGACTCGTCGGAACAGGCGTTCCGCATGGCGGCGATTTTCGGCTTCAAAGACGCCTGCCGCCTGGCGGATCCGGTGATCCTTGAGCCGATCATGTCGGTGGAGGTGGAAACGCCGGAGGATTACGCCGGCAACGTGATGGGCGACCTCTCCTCACGCCGCGGTCTGGTGCAGGGCATGGAAGAGATCCCGGGCGGCGGCGGCAAGGAAATCCGCGCCAAGGTGCCGCTGTCCGAGATGTTCGGCTACTCGACGACCCTGCGTTCGATGTCGCAGGGCCGCGCCACCTACACCATGGAATTCAGCCACTACGCTGAAGCGCCGCGCAACGTGGCCGAAGAGATCATTCACCACAGCAAGCGTTAACCCTCGCGCCCGCCTTCGCGGCGGGCGTCACCCCTGCTTGTCTTCCAGCGCCACCACCACCGGCTGCGGCTTGATGCGCATGGCGTACACCACGCCGGCGATCAGGCAGACGATGCCGGCCAGCGTCAGCAGCGGCGGCCAGGCCTGGCGCAGCAGAAAGGTATAGGCCAACCCCGCCAGAATTTCGAACACGATGAGCGGCCCCACCAACACCGTCGGCAGCCGCTGGCTGGCTTCGTTCCAGCACAGCGCCCCCAGCCAGGAGCAGAACACGCCGATGACCAGCATCAGCGGGATAAACACCTCCGGGCGCGGGCCGAACGGCAAGGCGAACGCCGGTTCGCTCAGCGCCAATTGGCCGCAGACCGCCAGATAGCCCAGCAGCGCCAGCGGCAGCGTCACCAGCCCTTGCGCCGTGGCCCAGGTGGCCGGCCGCTGCGTCGGGTTCTCCCGCAGCCAGCGCGAGTTGCGCAGCGGGAACCAGGTCCAGCAGGCCACCGCCAACAATGCCAGCCCGAGGCCGCTGAGATAGCGCCAGCCGTCGACCGGCAGCGCATTGCCGCGCAGCTCGGCGACGTTCACGCACGCCAATCCGCAGACGATCAGCAGCAGCGCCGGCGCCAGCTTGCCCCAGGCCAGCCGCCCGTCGTGCCGGCCGTAAAACAGATTGGCGCAGATGGCGATCACCACCGGTAAGGTGCCGATAATCATGGTCGACACCGGTGCACCGGTACGCTGAATGGCGCTGGCCAGGCACAGGTAGTACAGCAGGTTGCCGATGGCCGTCAGCTTGAGCGCTTCCCACCAATCCTGGCGCTGCAGCTTACGCAGGCGGCGGCGATCAAACCATGCCAGCGGCAAGGCGATCAGCCCAAAGGCCAGATAGCGCCCGGTGGACTGCAGCGCGGCGGGATAATCCGGCACCAGCAGCGGGCCGACGAAGATCAATCCCCACATCAGCCCGGCGGCCAGGGCAAACACAACGCCAATGAACATAACGACTCCGACAAACGGCCGGTGCGGCCAACCCGCCCGACAAGACAGCGGCAGAGTAACGAAAACGCGGGGAGGAATTATTGTAGCAGGTTGCTGTTTTAGCCCAATTTCACCTGTTTCTGGAAACGCACCGGCGTGACGCCGTAACGGTTGGCGAAGGCACGCGTCAGGTGCGCCTGATCGGTCAACCCCGCCGCCGCCGCCACCTGTGCGGCGGGCATGCCGCGCTCCAGCATGCGTTTGGCCTGCGACAGCCGGATCGCCATCAGCATCTGCTGCGGCGAAACGTGGTATTCGGCCTTGAACTTGCGCAGAAAATGGTACGGGCTAAGCGACACCAGCTCGGCCAGCTGATTGAGGGTCACCGCCTCGGCGAAGTTATCGTGCAGGTAGCTTTTCACCACCTCGAAACGGTGCGCCGCCTCGGCTTTTTCCCGCTGCCCGATGCGGATATGCGGGTGCAACAGCTCGACCGCTTCCAACAGCAGGCCGTCCAGCGTAAGCGGATCGTCGGTTTGCCACAGCGTGGCGAGAATGGCGGACAGGCGCTGCGCCGCCCGCGGATCGTGGCGCACCGCATCGGTGAACCACTGGCTCCGATCGCCGGACAGCTGCTCCAGCGCCTCGGGCGCCAGATAGAGCATGCGGTAACACCAGCCGCCCGGCGTTTCGGCTTCGCCGGTATGCAGCTCGTCGGGGTTCATCAGCACCAGCGCACCCGGCGCCGCCAGATGCTGCGCGCCGCGATAGCGGAAACGCTCCGCCCCGGTATCTACGGTGCCGATAGCGAAGGCGTCGTGGGTATGCGGCTCGAAGGCATAGCGCTCAATGTGCGCCTGATAGAGTTCGACGCCCGGCAGATGCGACAAATGGCGGAACTGCGCGCAATCCTTCTCGAACGGAAACTGTTGCGGTACCCCTTGCACTCGACCTCCTCGTCCGTGCTGACAATCTGCTCAGCATAGCCAAAACATCGCCGGTTGAGTAGCAGCCCTGGCGCTTTCGTGCCCCTCGCCTGGACGATCGCCGCCATTCGGCGTAGGGTTTAGATCTCTGTCCCTTTCAGGCGCGCCGCATCGCGAAGCTCATCGGCCCCTGACACTCCGCAAACAAGAGGCAACAATGTATCCGGATACTCAACTGTATATCGATGGACAATGGCGCAACGCACTGGCCGGGAAAACCCTGCCGGTCACCAACCCCGCCACCGACGAGGTAATCGGTCAAGTGGCGCACGCCGCCACAGAGGATCTCGATCTGGCGCTGGCCGCCACCGAGCGCGGATTTAACGTCTGGCGCAACACCGCCGCGCACCAGCGCGCCAACCTGATGCGCAAAGCGGCGGCGCTGCTGCGCGAACGCGCCAACGCCATCGCCGCCGTCATGACGCAGGAACAGGGCAAACCGGTGGCGCAGGCCAAAGTCGAAATTCTCAACGCCGCCGACGTTATCGACTGGTTCGCCGGCGAAGCCACCCGCACCTACGGGCAGATCATTCCGTCCCGCGCCCGCGACGTGCAGCAGCAAACCCTCAAGCTGCCGGTCGGCCCGGTGGCCGCCTTCACGCCGTGGAACTTCCCGATCAACCAGATCGTGCGCAAGCTGTCCGCCGCGCTGGCCGCGGGCTGCTCCATCATCGTCAAAGGCCCGGAAGAAACGCCGGCCTCGCCGGCTGAGCTGATCAAAGCCTTCGCCGACGCCGGGATCCCGGCCGGGGTAATCGCGCTGGTGTACGGCACCCCGGCGGAAATCTCGGAATACCTGATCCCGCATCCGACCATTCGCAAGATCTCCTTCACCGGCTCCACCCGCGTGGGCAAGCATCTGGCGGCGCTGGCCGGCCAGCATATGAAAAAGGCCACTATGGAGTTGGGTGGCCACGCGCCGGTGCTGATCTTCGACGACGCCGATCTCGACGCGGCGGCCAAAGAGCTGGCGCAGTCCAAGTTCCGCAACGCCGGCCAGGTCTGTATCGCGCCGACCCGCTTCCTGATCCAGCAAGGCGTTTATGAAGCCTTCGTGGAGAAATTCACCGCCGCCGTGCGTGAGCTCAAGCTCGGCAACGGGCTGGAAGACGGCGTGACCATGGGGCCGATGGTGCTGGGCCGCAGCGTCGACAATATCGAGGCGCTGGTGCAGGATGCCGTCGCCCACGGGGCAAAAGCCTGCACCGGCGGCAAGCGCGTGGCGGGCAAAGGCAACTTCTTCGAGCCGACGGTGCTGCGCGACGTGCCGCTGAGCGCCCGCGCCATGTCGGAAGAGCCGTTTGGCCCGGTCGCCCTGCTGCGCCCGTTCGCCACCTATGACGAGGCGATCGCCGAAGCCAACCGCCTGCCGTATGGCCTGGCCGCCTACGCTTACAGCCGCAACATCGCCACCGTCAATGCGCTGGGGCGCGACGTGGAGAGCGGCATGCTGAGCATCAACCATATCGGTTTCGGCCTGCCGGAAACGCCGTTTGGCGGCGTGAAAGACTCCGGTCACGGCACCGAAGGCGGCAGCGAAGCGATCGAGTCCTACCTGGAAACCCGCTTCGTCACCGTCGCCGGCCGTTAATCGCACGCCGGATGAATGGCCAAAAGCCCCGCTGTGCGGGGCTTTTTTTTACTCGCGAGCCAGTTCGAACAGCCGCCGCGCCGCCGGGGTCAGCCCCAGCATGTGAATGCAGGCATGCACCATGCCCGGCAACCGTTCGCAGCGCACCGGCACGCCCGCCTCGCGCAGCCGCTGCGCATACTGCTCGGCCTCATCGCGCAGCGGATCATATTCGCAGCTCAGGATGGTGGCCGGCGGCAATCCGTGCAGCGTAGCGGCGTGCAGCGGTTCGGCGCCGGGATCGCGCCGCTGGGCCAGATACTGCTGCCAACAAAATACCATCGCATCGCGCGTCAGAAAGTACCCCTCGGCAAACTCGCAATAGCTCTTCGTCGTCATCTCGCGGCTGAGCGCCGGGTACAGCAGCAGCTGGCGCTCGATGTGCGGGCCGCCGCGATCCCGCGCCAGCAGCGCGACCGCCGCCGCCAGATTGCCTCCGGCGCTGTCGCCGCCCACCGCCAGGCGCTTCGCGTCGATCCCCAACTGCGGCGCCTGTTGTGCCACCCAGCAGAGCGCCCGATAGACATCTTCCAGCGGCTGCGGAAACGGGTATTCCGGCGCCAGACGATAGTCGACCGACAGGATCACCCGGCCGGTGGCATTGGCCAGCGCCTGACAGGGCCGATCGTACAGCGCCAGCGAACCGAGGCACCAGCCGCCGCCGTGGGCGAACAGCATTGCCGGCTGCGCGGCGGCGCGGTTTTCCCCCGCCGGTAGATAGGCGCGCAGCGCGATCCGATACCCATCGGCGGCGACCACCGTAAAGTCCCTGACGCCGCCGCTCGGTTCCGCCTCGCCCTGCAGCTGGCGTAAACCGGTTTCCGCGGCCGCGCGCATTTCCGCCAGCGACGCGGGGGGCGGCGCATCGGCCGATGCCGTCAAAAAGGCGGCAATGCGTTCATCGAGCGGCATGTGGTTCTCCTGCCAGGAACGGCGTAATCAGTGCAATAAATTCCTCATGACACTCTTCGGTAATGAAATGCCCGCAGCCGGCGATCGTTTCGCCCCGCAGATCGTGCGCATTGCCCCGCAGCGTCGTCAGCGGCGCGTCGCCGGTGGCGTGCTCGGCCCCCACCGTCAACACCGGCATCGTCAGGGGCGTGGCGGCGCGCAGGCGGTTTTGCCGCACGGTCTCCGGGATCGCCCGGTAATAGTCGAATCCGGCGCGTAGGCCGCCCGGCGCCGAATAGGCGGCGATATACACCTGCGCCGCCACCCGATCGCGCCGATAGGACCAGCGATTGAAGATATAGCCAAGATATTCCCGCTCACGCCCCTGGGTCAGGGTCTCCGGCAAATCCGCCAGCTGGTTGAACATGAAATGCCACAAGAAGATATTCTCCTCCGGCGCGACGAAAATCGGCGGCGGCGGCGCCAGCCCGGGGATCACCGCCTCCGTCAGCACCAGACGTTCCACCGCCTGCGGGAAATCGCTCGCCATGGCGTAACCGATCCACATGCCGATGTCGTGGCCAACCAGTTGGTAACGTTCATGGCCCAGCTGCGCCATCATCGCGTGCAACGTCGCACCAACGCTGCCGGTGTCGTAGCCGCCAGCGGGCTTGTCGGAATCGCCGATGCCCGGCGGATCGACGGCGATCGCCTGAAAACCGGCCGCCGCCAGCGCTTGCATCACATGGCGCCAGGTGTACCAGGTTTGCGGCCAGCCGGGGATCAGCAGCACCGGCCGCCCTTCACCGGCCACCACGCAGTGAAGGCGCCGGCCGTTGACCTGGATATAGACGTGTTCCGCCGCGAGATCCGCCAATGGGATCTCGTTCTGTCGGTATTGCATGGGGTAACTCCCTGAAGGATTAGGCTCAGCGAATGCCGAGCAAGGCATTGATCTGCTGTGGGTTGACCGGCGCGCCGGCGAAGTCGTCGAACACTTTGTCGGTGACGTGGATAATGCGATCGCGGATGAAGGCTGCGCCTTCGCGTGCGCCATCCTGCGAGTTTTTCAGGCAACATTCCCACTCCAGCGCCGCCCAGCCCGAATAACCGTACTGCGTCAGGCGTGAAAAGATGCCGTTGAAATCGACCTGGCCGTCGCCCAGCGAGCGGAAGCGGCCGGCGCGATCGATCCAGGATTGATAGCCGCCGTAAATACCCTGGCGACCGGTCGAATTGAACTCGGCGTCCTTGACGTGGAACATGCCGATAACTTCTTTATAGATATCGATAAACTCCAGATAGTTGAGCTGCTGCAGCACCATATGGCTCGGATCGAACAGCACCCGGCAACGCGGATGATGGCCGACGCGCTCAAGAAACCTCTCGAACGTCACGCCGTCGTGCAGATCCTCGCTCGGATGAATTTCGTAACACAGGTTGATCCCCTGCTCGTCGCAGGCGTTAAGCACCGGCAGCCAGCGCCTGGCGAGCTCGTCGAACGCGGTGTCGATCAGCCCTTCCGGGCGCTGTGGGAACGGGAACAGATAGGGCCAGGCCAGCGAACCGGAAAAGGTGCCCAGCTCGCTGAGCCCGAGCCGCGCCGACGCCTTCACCGCCAACAACATTTGCTGCCGCGCCCACTCGCCGCGCGCCTGCGGATTGCCCTGCAGCGCCGGCGGCGCGAAGCTGTCAAACAGCGCATCGTAAGCCGGGTGTACCGCCATCAGCTGGCCGAAGATATGGCTGGTCAATTCGCTGACCACCAACCCCTGTTCCGCCAACATGCCGGTCAAATCATCGCAGTAGGTTTGGCTTTCCGCGGCGGTGGCCACGTCGAATAAACGCCGATCCCAGGCCGGGATCTGCAGCGCGCTAAAGCCAGTCTGCGCCGCCCACTCGGCGATGGCGGGCAGGCTATTGAACGGCGCTGTCTCATCGCTGAACTGCGCGAGATGCAGGCTTGGACCTTTGAGGGTTTTCATCGTAAACTCCTATTGGTTGTTGATTGACAAACAATAGGAGCAAAGCGCGATGACCGCAAGCGAAATTTATAAAGACATTGGTATTCCCGCCGATTTAAGCGATCCTATGTCGCTGAATGGCCGGTAAATTGGAGCAGCGAATGGCAGGCAGACCGCGCGAGTTCGATCGCGAACAGGCACTATTGAAGGCGCGAAACTTATTCTGGCGCCAGGGTTACGAAGGCACCTCGATGTCGGATCTGGTGGCGGAATTGGGCATTGCTTCCGCACGCATCTACAAGGCGTTCGGCTCCAAAGAGCAGCTGTTCCGCGAGGCGATCGCCAGTTATGAAACCGAGGAAGGTGGCTTCGCCGATCGCGCCTTCGCGCAGGAAAGCGGCATTCGCCCGGCGATCAAACGCCTGCTGGAAGACGCCGTGCGGCTCTACAGCCGGCCGGATCTGCCGCAGGGCTGCATGGTGGTCTCCTCCGCCGCCAGCGTCAGCGCGGAAAACGACGGGCTCAAAACCTGGCTGGCTGAACATCGGTTGCAGCGCACGCAACAGATCGTCGAGCGGCTGCGGCAGGCGGTGCAAGCCGGCGAACTGCCGGCCGGCACCGACGCCGACAGCCTGGGGGACTTTTTCGCGGTCTTCCTGCACGGCCTGTCGATTCAGGCGCGTGACGGCGTCACTGAAACACGACTGTTGGCGGCGGTAAAGGTGGCGCTGACGATCTTGGACGACGGCGGGTAATCGATCGTTACGCGCGCTTTTTATGTGGAAACGTATGGCTGCGGAGGGGATGCGTTTCTGACGAAATCCGCGACGTGAGGATTGGTATTTTCCGGATTGTGAATCAGCGCAACCTGATACGGGATCTGTTCTCCACTCAGCCGGCAAAAAGAAACGTTTACCCATCCGCTTTTTTGCATGAATTCAGGGACCAAACTGACCCCTAATCCCGAAGCAACAAGACCGACTATCGTTTCCATTTGCACGGCTCGCTGAACAACTTCAGGAATAAACCCTTCCTTTTCGCAGGCCTCAATAATAGAGCGATAGAGGCCAGGCCCTTCTTGTTCCGGAAATAATACCCACGGCTCCGTGGCCAGAGAAGAAAGCGACAGAGCGCCGCCTGTGCCGGCAGGATGTTTATTCGGCAAAACAGCTACCAGCGGGCAGCTAAAAAATCGATGGCAGGACAGTTTCTGTATGGCATATTCGGGAACAGGTAAAACCGCGATGCCAACGTCCAGCGTGTCTTCCAAAAGGCTCGCAACCTGTCGTGCGGTGGTCATTTCCTTCAACTCAAGAACCACTCCCGGGCAGGATAAGTGAAAACGGGCGATCGTTTCAGGAAGCAAATGCCTGACGGCCGTGGCCACAAAACCGATACGCAAGGCCCCTGTCATTCCCTCGCCGGCACGTCGGGTCAGCAACATTGACCTTTCCATCTGCATGAGCGTCGTAGCCGCCTCCTTCTGCAACACTTTGCCTGCGGGAGTCAACGCCGTTATTCGATTGGTTCGCTCAAAAAGCCGGGTGCCCACAGCCTCTTCCATTTGACGGATCGCTTTTGTCAGAGGGGGTTGGGCCATGTGCAAACGCTCGGCCGCTTTGCGGATATTCATTGTTTCCGCTACCACAAGAAATTGGCGGAGCTGACGCAGGGTGAGCATATCGCGATACCTTAAATGTATTAAGAAAGCCCCTCGATAGTATTAGACACACCAGCAAGGCAACCTGAAGATGCTTCCTGTATATATTCGCGGAGCAGAAATAACAATGAACATACTCAGATCGTTGTCACTGACTTGCCGAAATCTAAATATGTTGCTAGCCCTTCTTATCATGTCGGCATCATCCCCGCTGGCTGCCTCAGCGGAAAAGGAATTCCTCGAGCCGATAAATCGAACAGACAGGTACATTTTGCTTACGGGCGGAGAGCAACTCCACGTCAGGGAAGTCAGCCTGAAAGCTGCGGGCAAGATACCGCCACCGCCTGTGCTGCTGATTCACGGCGCCCGGGTTCCCGGCCTCGCCTCTTTTGATCTGCCCGTCAAGGGCGGCTCTTTGGCTGCAGACCTCGCCCTGGCAGGCTTTCGTGTGTATATCCTCGATCTGCGGGGATATGGGTTATCAAGCCGACCGGCGGCGATGGATAGCCCCCCTGGCCAGTCAGCGCCGTTGATCCGCACGGCGGACGCCGTAACCGATATCGGTCACGCCGTGCAGGCTATTCAGGCGTGGAGCGGCGCCCCTCGCGTTAATCTCCTGGGCTGGGCGACGGGCGGACACTGGGCGGGAGCTTACGCGGCCCAATACCCGCAGAATGTGGCGCGTCTGGTTTTATATAACACCCTTTATGCCGGAAGTGCCCATCACCCGTTGCTGGGATATGGATCGCCGCTGGACGATCCGCAAAATTCCGGGCGCTTCAATGCAGCCAAGTTTGGCGGCTGGAGCCTGAACACGCGAGACAGTCTGTTTGTCGCCTGGGATAACAGCATTCCCGTCGCGGATAAAACACAGTGGCGCGATGAAACAGTCAAACGCGCTTACGGCGATGCCGCGCTGGCATCGGACATCACCTCGCAGCGCAGAACGCCACACAGTTTCAGGGCGCCGACAGGCGCAATGGCCGACAGCTTTGAGCTGGCGATTGGCAGAAAACAGTGGTCCGCAACGGCCTTAGCCACCGTTCCCGTGTTGGTTATTCGTTCAGAACGGGATTTTTGGAGCCGGCCTGAGGATGCAGACGCCATCATGAAAGATGCCCCTTCAGCCGAAAAGCTGGTCATTCCTGAAGCGACACATTTCGTCCATCTCGATCGAGAGAACGCCGGCAGACAACGCTTTTTCCAGGGCGTCGTCAGATTTCTGGCGCAGCCGCAACCTAAAAACGGCGCTTAATCTCCCGGCCGATCGGCAATCGCCAGCGCGCCTTCGCCGTAATCATGCTCTTCATCCTCAATGCGGCGCGCGCCCATGCGCAGCGCTTTGATGTTGGCCGCATCGACGGGTTGCAGATTATGCCCCGGCGTTCTGAGCCGCCGCCTCACGGCGCAGCCATTGCTGCAGGTTTTCGCCCTCCTGCGACAGTTCGCTATCCAGGCGAGCGCACAGGTAATAATCGCGGCCGTCGTCGATCGGCAGATCGAACATTTTGATTAACTCACCGCTCTCAAGGTAGTGGGCGATTAACGGCTCACGCATCAGCGCGCATCCCAATCCCGCCTGCACCGCCGCCAGCGTCAACAATCCGTCTTCGAACATCGGGCCGATGCTGCGCAGCGGGCGTTTAACACCGGCCTGCTGAAACCATTGCATCCAGGTATTGCGCTCCTCGTCGTGCAGCAGCGGCAGCGTCGCCAGCTGATCCGGCGTATCGAGCAAACCGTGCAGTTTACTGAACGCCCGGCTGCACACCGGCACCATTTGGCCGGACATCAGCTTTTCGCTGCGATAGCCGGTCCACTGCCCAACGCCGAAGCGGATCGACAGATCGGCGGCGTCGCTCAGGTAATTGCGGTGGTTGGCGTAAACCACATTGATGTCGATATCCGGATTTTCGCGCAGAAAGCCGCGCAGCCGCGGAATGAACCATCCCATGCCGAACAGCGGGATCAGGCTGATGGTGACCTGCCGCGATGCGGACTGCTCGCGCACGTGTTCGGTCGCCTGGCGCAGCACGTTAAACGCCGAGCGGATCGAACGGTAATACTCCCGCCCCTCGCTGCGCAGCACCAGATGACGCCCCTGCCGTTCTGTCAGCGGCATCTGCAAAAACGCCTCCAGCGTTTTCAGCTGATGACTGACCGCCGAAGGCGAAATCATCAGCTCCTTCGCCGCCGCGCTGATGCTGCCCAGGCGCGCGATGGCTTCGAACGCCCGCACGGCGCGCAGCGGCGGATCGTTCGGCAGCATCGGCAACGGCTCATCATACTGTTCTGTTTTTTTCATATATCTATTGTTTTATGGAAGTCACGGAGAGAGGGTTTATTTAATATACATAAAAATCAACAAATTAAAATCACTCGTTTTTTTTATAAGAAAGTATTTTTCCGTATTTTACAATTTTTTTAAATTCTCTACTGTGAGCCTCCTGACTCATTATCTCCGGACTCTCCTTATGGATACGCTGGTACAGCAGACCGTCAACGGTTTGATGCTCGGCAGCATCTATGCGCTGATCGCGCTCGGCTACACCATGGTGTACGGCATCCTGCGCATCATCAACTTCGCGCACGGCGACGTGCTGATGGTCGGGGCGCTCAGCGCGCTGTCGGCGATCGGCGTGTTGCAGCATCATTTTCCCGCGCTTTCGCCCTACGCCACGCTGCTGCTGGCGGCCCTGTTCGCCATGGCCGTCTGCGCCATCACCTCGATGGCGATCGAGCGCCTGGCCTATCGCCGGTTGCGCAATGCGCCGCGCCTGGCCCCGCTGATCAGCGGCATCGGCGTCTCGCTGCTGCTGCAAACCCTGGCGATGCTGATCTGGTCACGCAATCCCCTGATGTTTCCGCAGCTGTTGCCGATGGCGCCCATCGCCCTGACCGCAGGCAGCGCCGAACATGCGCCGGCGGTGATCACCGGCACCGCGATCGTCACGCTGGCGGTGGCCGTGGCGGTCATGGCCGGCCTCTGGCTGCTGGTCGAACACAGCCGTTTCGGCCGCGCCATGCGCGCCACGGCGGAAAACCCGCAGGTCGCCGGCCTGATGGGCATCAGTCCTGACCGCATCATCGTTCTGACCTTTGCGCTCGGCGGCGCGCTGGCGGCGGTAGCCGGCATCATGATGGCCAGCAACTACGGCAACGCCGGTTTCTCGATGGGCTTTCTGCCCGGCATCAAAGCCTTTACCGCCGCCGTGCTCGGCGGCATCGGCAACCTTCGCGGCGCGATGCTCGGCGGTTTGCTGCTGGGGCTGTTCGAATCGCTGGGCACCGGCTATCTCGGCGAGCTGACCGGCGGCGTATTCGGCAGCAACTACCAGGACGTCTTCGCGTTTCTGGTGCTGATCGCCGTACTGGTCTTCCGCCCCTCCGGGCTGTTGGGCGAACGCATCGCCACGCGCGCATAAGGACATCACGATGACCGTTTTAACTTCCACGCTTCCCCTGGCCACGCCTCGGCGCGCCAGGCTGGGGCTGACGCTGTTCATTCTCGCTCTGCTGCTGGCGCCCTGGGTTGCGGGCGCCGCCGGCGGCAACTACTGGGTGCGCGTCGTCGACTTCGCGCTGCTGTACCTGATGCTGGCGCTCGGGCTGAACATCGTGGTGGGCATGACCGGCTTGCTGGACATGGGCTTTATCGCTTTTTACGCCGTTGGCGCCTATCTGGCCGCGCTGCTGTCGTCACCGCATCTGACGCAGCAGTTCCCGCTGCTGCTGCAGTGGTTCCCCGACGGGCTTCATCTGTCGATGCTGTGGCTGATCCCGCTGGCGGCGCTGCTGGCGGCCGTGTGCGGCATTCTGCTTGGCGCGCCGACGCTGCGGCTGCGCGGCGACTATCTGGCGATCGTCACGCTCGGTTTCGGCGAGATCGTACGTATTTTGATGCGCAATCTCGATCGCCCGGTCAACCTCACCAATGGCCCCAAAGGCATTTCCGGCATCGACCCGGTCAGCCTGTTCGGCCTGAAGTTTTCCGGCATGCATGAGTGGTTCGGCGTGCGTTTCTCCGGCCTGTACCTCTATTACTACCTGTTCGCCGCCCTGCTGCTGGCGATCCTGTTTATCAGCCTGCGGCTGCAAAATTCGCGCATCGGCCGCGCATGGACGGCGATCCGCGAAGACGAGGACGCCGCGCGGGCGATGGGCATCAACACCCGCAACTTCAAGCTATTGGCCTTTGCCATCGGCGCCACCTTCGGCGGCGTGGCCGGCGCGCTGTTCGCCGCGTTTCAGGGCTTCGTGTCGCCGGAATCGTTCACCCTGCAGGAATCGATCGCCGTCCTGGCGATGGTGGTGCTCGGCGGCATGGGGCACATCCCCGGGGTGATCCTGGGCGCGCTGCTGCTGGCCGCCCTGCCGGAGCTGCTGCGCAGCAGCATGGGGCCACTGCAGCAGGCGCTGTTCGGCCAGGTGCTGATCGACCCGGAAATCATTCGCCAACTGTTTTACGGCCTGGCGCTGATCCTGGTGATGTTGTATCGCCCGGCGGGCCTGTGGCCGGCACGCCATATAAGGGGAAACGCCGCATGACGCCTTTGCTCGCTTTAAATCACGTCAGCAAACGCTTCGGCGGCCTGACGGCGGTGGATGACGTCAGCATGAGCATCCGCCAGGGGGAAATCTACGGCCTGATCGGGCCGAACGGCGCCGGTAAGACCACCTGCTTCAATCTGATCACCGGTCTGTATCGCGCCGACGCGGGTGAATTCCGCCTGTCGGGCCAGCGCTATAGGCCCCAGGCGATCGATAAAGTGGCGCAGGCCGGCATCGCCCGCACCTTCCAGAACCTGCGGCTGTTCAACGAAATGAGCGTGCTGGAAAACGTGATGGTCGGCTGCCACGTGCGCACCCGCAACGGCCTGTGGGCGGCGATCGCCCGCCACCGCCGCGCCAGGGAGGAGGAACAGGCGGTGCGCGATAAGTCCCATGCGCTGCTGGAGTACGTCGGCATCGGCCAATTCGCCCATTACCGCGCCGGCGATCTCGCCTATGGCCATCAGCGCCGCCTGGAGATCGCCCGCGCGCTGGCGACCGAACCCCGGCTGCTGGCGCTGGACGAACCGGCGGCCGGCATGAACGCCGGAGAAAAAGTGGCGCTGCGCGAGCTGCTGCTGCGCATTCGCGACAGCGGCAAAACGCTGCTGTTGATCGAACACGACGTCAAGCTGGTGATGGGCCTGTGCGATCGCCTGACGGTGCTGGACTACGGCAAAGCGATCGCCGAAGGCGAACCGGCGCAGGTTCGGCGTGAACCGGCGGTCATACAGGCCTATCTGGGAGGTGGCGCGCATGTCTGAAGCCCTGCTGAGCGTTAAACGACTCAACGTGTCCTACGGCGGCATTCATGCGGTCAAAGGCATCGATTTTACGGTCAACGCCGGCGAACAGGTCACGCTGATCGGCGCCAACGGCGCGGGCAAGACCTCCAGCCTGCGGGCGCTGACCGGCCTGCAGCCGTTCGAGGGCGACATCCTGTTCGACGGCCGTTCGATTCGCGGCATGGCGCCGCACCGCTTGCTGCAACAGGGGCTGGTGATGGTGCCGGAAGGTCGCGGCATTTTCACCCGCCTGACGGTGCGAGAAAACCTGCAGCTGGGCGCCTATGCGCGGCGTGACAAACCGGCGGTACGGCACGATTTCGAACGGGTATGCGCCACCTTCCCGCGCCTGAACGAACGCCTGAACCAACCGGCCGGGCTGCTTTCGGGCGGCGAGCAGCAGATGGTGGCGATGGGCCGTGCGCTTCTCAGCCGCCCGCGTCTGTTGATATTGGACGAGCCGTCGATGGGGCTGGCGCCGATTGTGGTGGAAGCCATTTTTTCGGTCATCAAACAGCTGGCGCGTGACGGCGTCACGCTATTGTTGGTCGAGCAAAACGCCCGCCTGGCGCTGGAATCCACCGATCGCGCCTATGTGCTGGATAGCGGCAACCTGAGCCACAGCGGCCGCTCCGCCGACATGCTGGACGATGAAAAAATCAAACAGATCTATTTGGGTGAATAACCGTTGTTACCTTTAACCGCACCAGGAGTATGACATGCAGCAGAACTTTCGCATCAAGCCGTTGGCGCTGGCCGCCATGACGATGATCCTGAGCCTCCCGGCGCTGGCGGACGACACCGTGCTGATCGGCCTGGCCGGGCCGCTGACCGGCCCTTCCGCGCGCATCGGCAAAGATCTCGAAAACGGCGCGCGGCTGGCGATCGCCGACGCCAACGCGCAAAAGCCGACGCTGAACGGCAAACCGGTCACCTTCAAATTGCTGTCCGAGGACGATCAGTCCGATCCGCGCACCGCCGTGGCCATCGCGCAGCGTTTGGTCGACGGAGGCGTCGCCGGCGTGGTCGGCCACTGGAACACCGGCACCAGCATCCCGGCGGCGCGCATCTATCACGATGCCGGCATCGCCCAGGTGGCGCCGGTCGCCACCGGCCACGGCTACACGCAACAAGGCTTTGACACCAGCTTCCGCGTGATGGGCCATGACGACGACGGCGGCAACTATGCCGGGCAGTATGCGGTGAAAACGCTGAAAGCCCAGCGCATCGCGGTGATCGACGATCGCACCGCCTTCGGCCAGGGCCTGGCGGACGAGTTCATCAAATCGCTGCAGGCCCAAGGCGTGCAGCCGGTCACCCGCGAATACGTCGACGACAAGACCGTCGATTTCAGCGCCGTGCTGACCACCGTGCGCAGCAAAAACGCCGATCTGATCTTCTTCGGCGGCGTGGACTCCCAGGCGGCACCGCTGGCGCGCAAACTGAAACAGCTGGGCATGAACGCGCAGCTGATGGGCGCAGGCGGCTTTGTCAGCCAGACCTTCCTGACGCTGGCGCAGCGTGAAGGCGAAGGCGTCGTCGCGCTGGAGCCGGGGCTGCCGCTGGAACAGATGCCGGGCGGCAAGGCGTTTGAACAAGCCTACCGCGACCGTTACCACACCCACATCGAACTGCATGCGCCCTTCGCCTACGACGCCACCCGGGTGCTGATCGCCGCCATCGAACAGGCCGGCTCGGCCAATCCGGCCGATTACCTGCCGAAACTGCGCGCCATCCATTATCAGGGCGTGACCGGCGCCATCGCCTTCGATGCGCAGGGCAACCTGCAACAGCCGAGCTTCACCCTGTACCGGGTAGTGGACGGCAAATGGCAGCCGCAAACCGTGTTGGGCGGCGCCAAACCACAATAAATCAAGAGGAGCAAGGCGATGAGCTGTGCAAACAACGAGTTGGGCATTTTGGCCCGCAGAAAGATCGAAGCGGAGATCATCAAACCGATCTACCAGATCCTGGTGCGTGAAATCGGCAAAGCGCGCGCTCAGGCGGTGATCGGCGAAGCCATCGAGAACGCCGCCATCGCGGCGGGCAAACACTTCGCCGCACAGGAACCGAACGGCGCGGATCTGCGCAGCTTCGCCGCCTTGCAGTACCTGTGGGAAAAAGACGACGCGCTGCGCGTTGAGGTGATCAACCAGGACGAACAACACTTCGACTATAACGTCACCCGCTGCCGCTACGCCGAGATGTACCACGAGATGGGGCTGGGGGAAATCGGCCACCTGCTCTCCTGCGCGCGCGACAGCCAGTTTATCGTCGGCTATGCGCCGGAGGTCGAGCTGCAGCGCAGCCAAACCATCATGTCCGGCGCCCCCTGCTGCGATTTCCGCTACACCGCCAAAACGCCGGGAGAAGAGCAATGACGTATCGGGTCAACGGCGAGCGCCTGTGGCAAAGCCTGCACGCGATGGCGCAGTTCGGCGCCATCGCCGACAACGGCGTCACCCGCCTGGCGCTCAGCGAAGAGGATCGCCAGGCGCGCGACCAGCTGCGCCTGTGGGCGCTGGAGGCCGGTTGCAGCGTGCGCGTCGATCGAATGGGCAACATGTTCCTGCGCCGCGAAGGCGCGCGCCCCGAGTTGGCGCCGGTGGTCACCGGTTCTCACGGCGACTCGCAGCCCCGCGGTGGCCGTTTCGACGGCATCTACGGCGTGCTGGCCGGGTTGGAGGTGATTCGCAGCCTTAACGATCGGCAGATCGTCACCGAACGCGCAATTGAAGTGATCAACTGGACCAACGAAGAAGGCGCTCGCTTCGCGCCGGCGATGATCGCCTCCGGGGTGTTCGCCGGGGTCTTCGAGCTGGAATACGGTCTGACGCGCCGCGACGAGCACGGCGTCAGCCTCGGCGACGCGCTTGAACGCATCGGCTACGCCGGCGAACACCCGGTGGGCGGCACGCCGATCCATGCCGCCTTCGAGCTGCACATCGAACAGGGGCCGATTCTGGAAGCGGAGCACCTCGACATCGGCGTGGTAACCGCCGCACAGGGGCAGCGCTGGTACGAGCTGGAGGTCGTCGGCTTCAGCACCCACGCCGGCACCACGCCGATGGATCGCCGCCGCGACGCCCTGCTGGGCTTCACCGAGCTGGTGACGGCGGTCAACCGCATCGGCTGGGATTTCGCGCCCGACGCGCGCGCCACGGTGGGCATGGCGCAAATTACCCCCAATTCACGCAACGTGGTGCCGGGCCGGGTCTTTTTCAGCGTCGAATTCCGCCATCCGCAGGAGTCAATTCTGGAACAGATGGAGCAGCGCCTGCTGGCGGCGGTAAACCACGTCAACGGCGGCGGTCTGACCGCTCGCGCCGAGCGCATTTTCCAGTATCCCCCGATCGCTTTTGATCGGGGCTGCATCGACAGCGTACGTCATGCCGCGCAAGCGTTAGGTTACCGCCATCGCGACATGATTTCCGGCGCTGGCCACGATGCCTGTTACCTTAACCGCGTCGCCCCCACCGCCATGATTTTCATTCCCTGCGTGGACGGCATCAGCCACAACGAGCGGGAAGACATCACCCCCGCCTGGGCAACCGCCGGCGCCGACGTGTTGCTGAACGCCCTGCTGGCGCACGCCGGCGCCTGATCCCCGCCCCGGTTTTCGCCGGGGCAAAAAATATTCAACAAAACGGTTGAATATTAGCCCGCCTGTTCTATATTCAACCATATGGTTGAATTATCTTCCTCACAGCTGGACGCCATTTTTCATGCGTTGGCCGACCCGACCCGCCGCTCGATGTTGCGCGCGCTGGCCGGCGGTGAGCGCAGCATCGGCGAACTGGCCGCGCCGCTGCAGATGTCGTTCGCCGGCGCCTCCAAGCACGTGAAAGCACTGGAACATGCGGGCCTGGTGCAACGCACCGTGCAAGGAAGAAACCATATCTGCCGGCTCGAACCCGAGCCTATGGCGCAGGCCATGCACTGGCTGCAAACCTATGAACATTTCTGGACTGAACGGCTGGATGCGCTCGAACAGGCGCTGCTGCAGCCCGAACAGCTTCCTCCCAAGGAGTGAACCATGAATGATTACGGCATGATTATCGAACCCGGTACGCTGCGCATCCAGCGGCTGCTGCCCGGCCCCATCGAGCGGGTGTGGGCTTACCTGACCGAATCCGACAAGCGCGCCACCTGGCTGGCGGCCGGCGCCATGACGTTGGAGAACGGCGCGCCGCTGGAGCTGGAATTTCGCAACTCCGATCTGGCGGGCGAGCACGAACCCCCGCCGGCCAAATACAAACAGCACGGCGGCTGCGTCAGCAACCGCGGCCACATCACCTGCCTGTTCCCGCCGCGCCTGCTGAGCTTTACCTGGGCCGAACAGGATCAGGGCCGCCCTTCCGAAGTGACCTTCGAACTGACGGAACAGGGAAGCGCCGTGCTGCTGACGGTCACCCACCGGCGTTTGGCCAACCGCGACGAGATGCTCAGCGTCGCCGGCGGCTGGCACACCCATCTGGATATCCTGCTGGATCGCCTGCACGATCGGGCGCCGCAGCCGTTCTGGAGCACCCATGCCCGGCTGGAAGAAGAGTACCGCGCCCGCCTGTAATTACGACTCGTCCCTGCGCCTGAACGCCAGATAACCGGCGATCAGCGTAAAACTGCCGACCAGCAACACCAGCAGGATAAAACCGTGGTGATTGCTGGCCAGCGGGATCCCCCCCACGTTCATGCCGAAGAAACCGGCGACGATATTGATCGGCAGCGCCAGCACGGTGATTACCGTCAGCGTGTAGAGCGTGCGGTTGTTCTGCTCCATCAGCTTGGCGCCCAGCTCCTCCTGCAGCAGCCGGATGCGTTCGGTCAGGCTGGCGAGATCGTTCAACACCACGGTGAACTCTTCGGTAAACTGCCGCAGATCCTGCACCACCTCACGGCTCAGCCAGGTCGGCGGCCGGTTCAACAGGCGAAACAGCGCGGCCGGTTCGGGCGCCAACAGGCGCTGAAAGCGCAGCAGCATGCGGCGCATGCGCCCCAGCTCGGTGCGATTGCGTTTGACGCGGCGCGTCAGCAGGCGATCCTCGATGGTATCGACATACTGGTTGGCCTGCCGCACCACCTGCTCCAGCACGTCCTCCTGCTCTTCCAGCAGGTGCGCCAGCAGTTCGGTAGACGAGGCCAGCTGCAGCGCCGTCAGGCGGCCGAGCAGCCGTTCAATCAGCCGCACCGGTTTATGGCGCACGGTCACCACCAGCCCGCGGCAGCAATAGAGCCACAGCGTCGCCGTTTCCGGGTTGCTGTCCTCGGGGTGGAAGATCACATCGTTGAGCACCGCGAACAGATCGTCTCCCTGGCGCTCAATGCGCGTGGTGTGCGAACCGTGGCGAATCTCGTGGAAGAAAAAATCGGAAATGGCAAAATGATTTTTCAACCACTTCTCCGCCGCCGCGTGGTTGAGATTGAGGTGCAGCCAGATAAAACCGTCGCCGGGCGGCAACGTCTGGTAGGCCTGGCAGACCTGCTGCGAGTTCAGGCGCCTCGGCGGCTCACCGGAACGAAACACATGGCCGTAGATCAGCCCGGTCACTTCATCATCAAAATCCAGCTTGTGCATCTTTTCCGCTAACCGTTGCACCATAACGCTCTATCCTGCCTGTTGCCGTTAACCCAAGACCGTCCCCGCTGTTATAACAATCTTTATTTATCGGCGTTAATGATTTTCGCCGTTCCCGATGATTAATATTTTCGTCATAAAAAAGCCACATTCATTCAGAATACTTTTCAGGCGACAGCTACCGCATCCAATCCTCTCAGGAAGGTCATTATGAGCGATAACAGCGCCGTTCAACCGGACATGCCGGCCGCCTCCAGCCTGCCCAAACTGCATCAAAAGAACAGTCGACTCACTGTTCTTTTTTTTGTGTTCTTATTAATTCTGGGGATCGCGTTCGCCGGGGTGAACTTATTTAACGACGTCAGCGACGCTGGCGCCGTCTATACCAGTTACGTTCCGTTTTTATTATTGGGGCTGGCGCTATTGATCGCGCTGGGCTTTGAATTCGTCAACGGCTTCCACGATACCGCCAATGCGGTCGCAACGGTGATTTACACCCACTCGCTTTCGCCGATGGTCGCCGTGGTGTGGTCCGGTTTCTTCAACTTTCTCGGCGTGTTGCTCTCCAGCGGCGTGGTGGCCTTCGGCATCATTTCGCTGCTGCCGGTCGAGCTGATCCTGCAGGCCGGCACCGGCAACGGTTTCGCCATGGTGTACGCCCTGCTGTTCTCCGCCATCATCTGGAACCTCGGCACCTGGTGGCTCGGGCTGCCCGCCTCGTCGTCGCATACGCTGATCGGCTCGATTATCGGCGTCGGCGTAGCCAACGCCCTGATCCACGGCCGCACCGGCACCAGCGGCGTGGACTGGGGCCAGGCGATCAAGGTGGGCTACGCGCTGCTGCTGTCGCCGGTGATCGGCTTCGTGTTCGCCGGCCTGCTGCTGCTGGCGCTGAAGCTGTTCGTCAAGAACCGCCAGCTGTACAGCGCCCCTAAGGGCAATACCCCGCCGCCGCTGTGGATCCGCGGGCTGCTGATCCTCACCTGCACCGGCGTTTCCTTCGCCCACGGCTCCAACGACGGCCAGAAAGGCATGGGCCTTATCATGCTGATCCTGGTGGGCACCATGCCGATCGCCTACGCCCTGAACCGTTCGATGCCACCGGAGCAGATTCCCCGGGTGGCGGCGCTGGCGGAGGTGACCCAAAACCAGCTGCTGCGCCAGTTCCCGGCCGGCGGCCAAACGCCACCGCGCGAGGTGCTGACCGGCTATGTGCGCACCAGCGAGCTGACGCCGGAGGTGGTGCCGGCGTTGGCGCAGCTGGCCGGCGCGATCGGCGATCAAATCCGTCAGTACGGCTCGGTCGACAAGATCCCGGCGCAGGCGGTGTCGAACACCCGCAACGACATGTATCTGGCGTCCGAGACCATCAAGCACCTGAAGGCAGAGCATCAGCTGCAGATCAATCCCGACGCGCAGCGCAACCTCGACGCGCTGAAGGGCGAACTCGACAACGCCACCCGCTTCATTCCCTTCTGGGTGAAGGTGGTGGTGGCGATTGCGCTGGGGCTCGGCACCATGGTCGGCTGGCGCCGCATCGTGGTGACGGTGGGCGAAAAGATCGGTAAATCGCACCTGACCTACGCCCAGGGCGCCAGCGCCGAACTGGTGGCGATGACCACCATCGGCGCGGCCGACGCCTTCGGCTTGCCGGTTTCGACCACGCACGTCCTGTCGTCCGGCATCGCCGGCACCATGGCCGCCAACCGCTCCGGGCTGCAGATGGCCACCCTGCGCAATCTGCTGATGGCCTGGGTGCTGACGCTGCCGGCCTCGGTGCTGCTGTCGGCGGTGCTGTACTGGATCTTCAACCATTTCTAACACCGGACCGATACGGAGAAAATCTGATGACCATGCATGAAGTCAACCGCGATGACGGTTTCAACCAGCGCCTGCTGCAAGAGTTTTACGACAGCTACGATGAAGAGCTGGAAATGGAGCTGGACGACCTGCGCTTCGACGCGGCAGAAGTCGACGGCGACGCGAAGAAAGCCTGGCGCAAGCAATACTTCCGCGAACTGCTGCGCCTGCAGGGCGAGCTGGTGAAGCTGCAGGATTGGGTGATGCGCACCGGCCACCGGCTGGTGATCATCTTCGAAGGCCGCGACGCCGCCGGCAAGGGCGGCGTGATCAAGCGCATCACCCAGCGCCTCAACCCGCGCACCTGCCGCGTGGCGGCGCTGCCGGCGCCGAACGATCGCGAACGCACCCAGTGGTATTTTCAGCGTTATATCGCACATCTGCCGGCCGCCGGCGAAATGGTGCTGTTCGACCGCAGCTGGTATAACCGCGCCGGCGTGGAGCGCGTGATGGGCTTTTGCAACGACGAAGAGTATGAGGAGTTTTTCCGCAGCGTGCCGGAATTCGAAAAAATGCTGACGCGCAGCGGCATCCAAATCGTCAAATACTGGTTTTCAATCACCGATGAGGAGCAGGAGCTGCGTTTCCTCAGCCGCATTCACGATCCGCTCAAGCAGTGGAAGCTCAGCCCAATGGATCTGGAAAGCCGCCGCCGCTGGGAGGACTACACCGAGGCCAAAGAAATCATGTTAGCGCGCACTAACATTGCCGAAGCGCCCTGGTGGGTGGTTCAGGGCGTCGACAAGAAAAAGGCCCGCCTGAACTGCATCACCCACCTGTTGCAGCAGGTGCCTTATGAGGAAGCCGAAGGCAACGTCATCACGCTGCCGCAGCGCAAACGCAGCCCGGAATACCACCGTAGCCCGGTGCCGGACAACATGGTGGTGCCGGAAATCTACTGACCTTAGCGCAGAGGGGCGGCTGCCGCTTCTCTGCGCTAATACAACGCTTTGATTTCTCTCACGCTAAGGAGCTAAACCCCATGTTAAAGTGGTTGCTTTCCATTTTGACAGGAGTCTTCCATGCGCCAGCGCATCATTGTCTGCCCGCTGATTGAAAACGATAACGCCTTCCTGCTGTGCAAAATGGCGGCGCACAAGGGCGTGTTCCCCGGGCAGTGGGCGCTGTCCGGTGGCGGCGTCGAGCCGGGAGCAAATCTACATGATTTACCTGATTTTCGACTGCCATGCCGCCAACCGCGACGTGACGATCAACGACGAGTTCGACGACTACGCCTGGGTGCCGCGCGAGCGTCTCGCGGACTACGATTTGAACGAGGCCACCCGCTTCACGCTGCAACAAAAGGGATTGTTGTAACAGTTTGAGCGATTATCGCCCTATTTTCTTCACATTTGCCGGGCAGACTCTTTTGATATTTTTTAATCACTTAGGGTCACTATTGCCGCCGTTATGCTTTTATCTCTCGCTTTTCTCCGTCTGCCCGCCCGGCGCTTCGGCGCCGCCCTCCTGTTCAGCCTGCTGTTCGTTTTGGCGCCCGTGCATGCCGCTGCGCCGCCGCTGGTGCTGAACGCCAAATCGGTGCTGGTCGTCAATCAACGCACCGGAAAGACGCTCTATCAGAAGCAGCCGAACCGCGTGCTGCCGATCGCCTCGCTCACCAAGCTGATGACCGCCATGGTCGCCCTGGACAGCAAACGCCCGATGGGCAGCAGGCTGAAAGTCACCGCCGCCGATCGCGATCTGCTGAAGAAAACCCACTCGCGCCTGACCATCGGCTCGGTGCTCAGCCGCCGCGACATGCTGCACATCGCCCTGATGTCTTCGGAGAACCGCGCCGCTGCGGCGCTGAGCCGCAGCTATCCCGGCGGACGCAAGGCCTTCGTGGCGAAAATGAATCAGAAAGCGCGCGCCATCGGCATGAAACGCGCACGCTTCTACGATCCGACCGGGCTGACGCCGCGCAATGTGGCGACCGCCAACGATCTGCTGAAGATGGTCAATCACGCCTATCGCTATCAATCGATTCGCCGCTTCAGCACCGACAAGCAGCAGATCGTGCGTCCTGGCCGCGGCCAGCTGGTCTACCGCAGTTCCAACGGCCTGATCAACAACCCAGCCTGGAAGATCCAGCTGCAGAAAACCGGCTTTACCGACGAGGCCGGCCACTGCCTGGTGATGCGCACCACCATCAAAGGGCAGCCGGTGGTGATGATCCTGCTCGGCGCGCAGTCGCGCTACGGCCACTACCGTGACGCCATTCGTCTGAAGGCCTGGCTCGAAGGATAATATCGCGGCGCTTTACCGATCTGCGCATATCCAAATTCGTTTTGGATCAATGGAATATCCTATCGCCAATCAGTATTAAGGCGCGCGCCGCCCGCATGGTATTTGTCAGGCATATCTGATGAGGAAAGGAGCGGGAAAATGGCTTATGCCTTGAGCATATTGGAAAAGAGTCCGATCGCCGACGGGGAAAGCGCCGCCCAGGCGCTGGCGCGCACGCTGCATCTGGCGCAACAGGCGGAACGCTGGGGCTATCGGCGTTTCTGGCTGGCGGAGCACCACAACACGCCGCAGCTCGCCTGCCCGTCGCCGGAAGTGCTGATCGGCTACCTGCTCGGCCAGACGTCGCGCATCCGCATCGGCTCCGGCGGCGTGATGCTGCAACACTACAGCGCCTACAAGGTGGCCGAAAACTTTAACCTGCTGGCGGCGTTGGCGCCGGGGCGCGTCGATCTCGGGGTGGGCAAAGCGCCCGGCGGCCTGCCGCTCGCCACCCAGGCGCTGCAGGCCGCCCATGACCGGCAACACAAGCCGGCTTTCCCGCAGCAGCTGTCGCAGCTGACCGCCTATCTGAACGACGACGCCGAGCCCGGCCTGAGCGCCACGCCGCTGCCGCCGCATGCTGCCCAGCGCTTTCTGCTCGGCGCCAGCAAAGAGAGCGCGGCGCTGGCGGCCGAATCCGGCTGGGCCTTCGTGTTCGCCGCGCATCTGAACGGCAATCCGCAAGATATCAGCGCAGCGCTGGCGCACTACGCCGCACACAGCGGCGGCCGCAAGGCGCTGCTGGCGGTAGCGGCGATCGCGGCGCCAAGCGCGGAACAGGCCGCGGCGCTGGCGGCGGATATACAGCAATACCGCGTCCACGTCGCCGGTGAGCAGAGCGTGACCGTCGGCAGCCTGGCGCAGGCCGAGAGTTTCGTGCAGCAGGCCGGCGCCACCGACTACCGCATCGAGCCGCGGGAAAGCCATATCCTGCTCGGCACCGCGCCGCAGGTGCATCAACAACTGGCGCAGCTGCAGCAGCGGTACGGCGTGGACGAGTTCATCATCGACACGCCGATCGCCGAACCGAGCGCCCGGCTCACCTCACTGCAGCTGCTGGCGGAGGAGAGCCTGACGCCGGCCTAGTTGATCGCCGTACTGGCCCGCATGGCGTCGGCCAGATCCTGCGCCAGCGGCGCCAATTGCGCCGGCGCCACGTTGGCCAGGCTGACGCGGATCGCAGGATCGCTCTTCAGACGAAAAGGCTCGCCGCCCTGCACCAGCCACCCCCGCTGCGCCATCAGCTGCGCGGCGGCGGTTTCCGACCGCACCGGCAACCACAGGTGCAGCCCTTCACCTACCGCCAGCGCCGTGTGATTCAGCGCGTTGAGCCGTTGCACCAGTTCATCCCTTCTGGCCTGATACGCCTGCTGCGCCCGCTGCAGCTGCCCTTCCTGCAAGGCCTGCCCCCACAGCCTGGCGGCGATCTGCTGCAAGATATGGCTGACCCAGCGCTCGCTGATGTACTGATCGGCGCGCATTGCCTGCAGCAACGTCGGGTTGCCGCAGGCCAGCGCGATGCGCAGATCCGGGCTGAGAAACTTGCTCAGCGACAGCACGTACAGACCGCGATCGCCGTCGAACGGCAGATGCAGCGGCTGCTGCGACAGCGGCCCCCAGAAGTCGTCGACGATCGCCAGACACTGCGGATTTGCGCTGAGAAAACGCCGCCACTGCTGCGCGCGTTGCGCAGAGAGCGAGGCGCCGGTCGGATTGTGGGCGCGCGGCGTCAGGATCACCGCGCCCGCCGCTCCGCTTTCCGGCAACCGACACCCCAGTTCATCCATCGCCAGCGGCAGCGGCCGCAGACGCAGGTGGCGCAGCAGCGTCAATAGCGGCGGCCAGCAGGGATCTTCCACCCACACCGCCGCGCCCGGCTGCATATGGCAGCGCAGCGCCTTTTCCATCGCGTCCAGCGCGCCGGAGAACACCGCCGGTTCCCCCAGCGTGATGCCTTGGCGGCCGAGCCACTCGCGCCCCAGGCCGGTCAATACCGGCAGATCGCCGCTGATGTCATAGCCGTTTTGCTGCGGGAACGCCTCCGCCGCGCCCAGCGCCAACGCCGGCAACAATGCGGCATCGAGATTGCCGCTGGCCAGATCGCACATCCCCGCCGGCACCTGGCGCGGCGCATAGGCCGCACTCACCGCCGCCAGCGGCGGTTCCAGCACCACCGTTCCCGCCCGCCCACGCGTCGCCACCAGACCGGCATCGCGCAATCGGGCGTATGCGCTGGCGACGGTATTCGCATTGACCTCCAGCTCCGCCGCCAGCTGGCGTACCGGTGGCAGCAGCTCACCCGGCCGCAGCGCGCCGTCTTTGATACGTGCGGCGATCTGATCGGCAATCTGGACAGCGCCGCCGCCTTTTGCATACAATGAAGTCATACATAAATCCTTTTGTACTAGTTCAAACAAGGTTAGCAGCTTCCGCGGCCAAAAGTAAGGGGTTCCATGGATAAACATTACGTGCTCGACATTCAGTATGCAGGAAAAGCCTTTGCCCGCCTGGAGATGTTCACCCCCTGGGCCGCCGATCAGCTGGAGCAGGCGTGCGCGCTGTTCCCGGCCGCGCAGGGTTATCAGGTGCAGCTCAGCCAGGTCAGCGAACGCCGCATCGTCTACCAGAGCGGCGCGCAAGGCATCGCGGTGCTGGGCGAGTCGCTGGCGCTGACGCCGTTCACCCACGCTCACGAGGTTAAACAATGAAAAAAGCCGTCGCCATTCGACACGTCAATTTTGAAAACCTGGGCATCCTCGGTTCCCTGCTCTCGCTGCGCGGCTATCAGATCGACTATTACGATGCCGGCCGCGATGATATTCGTGCTATCAATAATGAAGAGACCGATCTGTTGGTGGTGCTCGGCGGGCCGATCAGCGCCGCCCAACACTTTTCCGGCGCGCAGCGCTATGATTTTCTCGACCATGAATTGGCGCTGGTCAAACAGCGGCTGGCGCAGCGGCGGCCGACCCTTGGGGTGTGTCTCGGCGCGCAGGTGATCGCCCAGGCGCTGGGCGCCGACGTGATCTCGCTCGGCGTCAAAGAGATCGGTTTCGCCCCGCTGACCACGCTCACGGCGCAAGACGACTCGGTGCTGGCACCGCTGGCCGATACGCCGGTGCTGCATTGGCACGGTGATATGTTCACGATCCCGGACGGCGCCCGCTGCCTGGCCGGTACGGCGGTTTGCCCGCATCAGGCCTTCGACTATCAGGGGTTCGCGCTCGGCCTGCAGTTCCATCTGGAGGCGGATCATCGCGATATCGAACGCTGGCTGATTGGCCATGCCTGCGAACTGGAACTGGCCGACATCGCGCCCCAGAGCCTGCGCGAACAGGCGGCGCGCCACGGCGTACAGCTGGAACAGCGCGCGCGGCAGGTGTTCGCCCGCTGGCTGGATAATAACGAACCAAGGATGTAACTCATGCAACAGACTTCACCCTTGCTATCACCGTCCATCGACGTGATCAGCATTCAATCTCAGGTGGTCTACGGCAGCGTCGGCAACGGCATCGCCTACCGCGCCCTGCTGAAAAAAGGGCTGGAAGCGCTGCAGGTGCCCAGCGTGCTGTTCGGCTGCCCGCCCTATTACGGCAAGCCGCACGGCGGCGTCATCTCCGGCGAGTGGTTCGGCGGCTTTCTCGACGATCTGATCGCCCGCGGCGTGATGAAGCGCGCCCGGGCGGTGATCGTCGGCTATCTGGGCGACGTGATGCAGTGCCATATTCTGGCCAACTGGCTGCAGCGGGTGCGCGCCCTCAATCCGCAGATAAAGATCTATATCGATCCGGTGATGGGCGATTACGGTGAAGGGATCTACGTGGATGAGCGCATCGTCAACTGCTATCGCTCACCGTTCCTGCGGCTGGCCAACGGCCTGACGCCGAACGGTTTCGAACTGGAGCAGCTGTGCGGCCGGCAACTGAGCAGCCAAGAGCAGACGCAGCACGCCGCGCAGGCGCTGTTGAACGACACCACCGAATGGGTGCTGGTCACCAGCGCGCCGGGTGTGGCGCAGCACGAAGACGAAGTGGGATTGATGCTGGTCACCCGGCAGGAAACGCGGTGCTTTACCCATCCGAAGGTCAAATCGGCGGTCAAAGGCACCGGCGATCTGTTCGCCGCACTGCTGGTGAGCCATCTGCTGCACGGCGCCGCGCTTGACGCAGCCGTGGTCGCCGCCGGCGGCGAAGTGTGCGACGTGCTGGCCGAAGCGGCGCATTTCGGTTGGGAAGAGATCGGCAGCCTGCGGGCGTTACAGCCGTAAGGCCAGTGGAGAGTCAGGGGCAGCGTGCCGCCCCTGATAAATATCAGCGTTTTTTCTTTTTGTTGAAATCCAGCTCGAAGGCGAACACCGCGCTCTGAATTTTGCGCTCCATCGCCAGCCCCAGCTTGAGGAAGCGGCACGACAGGCGCGAGAAGTGCACCACCTGGTCGTTATCGTCGGTTTCCTGATCGTCGTTGACCACCACCAGCTCCATGTTGACCTTGAAGCTGCCGTAGCTGCCCAGATCCAACTCCGCTTTCTTGAACTGCAGGCCCGGCTGAAAGAAATCCGGCAGCGGGCCGTCGAAACGCAAACCGACGCCGCCGGCGGACAGATCGTGGATCCGCAGCTCATAAGGCGTGCCGTTCGGGTATTCGCCGGTACAGAAGAATTGGCGCCAGTGCGGCGTGGTGATGCGGAACTGGCGGCGGCGCTGGATGTAAACCAACTCCTGCGGCAGCCGGGTCGAGCAGGCCTGGACGCCCTGATGTTCGGTCAGTTCCGCCTGGCCGACGGAAAACTCGATTTTGGCGTCGTTGCTTTCAATCACGATGGTGCAGGCGCCGTCGATGGCGTTTTCCGCTTCCTCACCGCTAAACACGATATTGTCCGGCCCGACGCTCAATAACAGACTTTGAAACCGGTGCTGCTGATTTTCTACGCGCAGCGGCGTGCGTTGTTTGCAAATTTCACGCAGAATCGCCAGAACTTCAAAACGCTCCCGTTTGATAAACAGTCCGTTATCGCTGTGCTCCACACGTCTCTCCTGACTTTTTTTCTAATGACGTATTACGTATTCCTTACGGTCATCATCTCTGGGAATATTCCTAAAGTCAAATTTGCCAGCGCTGCCAGGCCTGCGGCAGCAGGCGTGCGAAACGTTTCGCCCACGCCTGTTGCCCACGTTCGTCGGCGATCAGATCCTGGCGGATTTCGATGCCGACATAAGGCAAACCACGGCGTTCCGCATGGACCGGCAACGTGTAGTCGGTGGCATCGGTCATCGCATAGGGTTCGTTGATCCCCACCTGCAAATCTCCCTCTTCGCGCAGCAGCTCGGCCAGCAGATGGGCAAATTCCGGGTAGCGGTTAAACAGCAGCCCCACCTGCCAGGGGCGCGATGCCCCTTTGAACACCGGCGTGAAACTGTGCATGGCGATCACCGCCGTCGGCAGTTCGCGCAGTTGGCGTTGCCCCAGATGATCGTCGATGGCGTGGTGATACGGCAAAAACACCTCGCGCTCGCGCGCCAGCGCGTGCTCGGCGTCGATACCGATATTGCCGGGGATCGGCGTCAGCTCGGACAAATGCGGGATCGAGCTGGCGATGCCGGGCGCCCGGTTGCAGTCGATCACCAGCCGTGAGTAACGCTGGTGGATCAGCGTGGCGTCCAACTGGCGGCTCAGATGGCGCGACACGCTCAGCGCACCAATGTCCCAGCCGATGTGGCGTTCGATCTCCCCCGGTGGCAAACCGAGGTCGCCGAGGGATTGCGGGATCGCCTTGCCGGCGTGATCGCACAGCAGCAAAAAGGGCGCTTTGCCGCGCGGGATTTCAACGGCGGCGGCAGAGGGTTCGTCGGCGGACAATAACGGCGGGATAAACGAGTGAGGCATGACGGGCTCCGGCGGTGGAAAGCAAAACGTTTATCGTAGCGCTATCCCGTCGCCGGCCCCAAGGTCGTGCTTAGATCAAAAAGGCATGAGTCAGACTGTAGTCATGCCGTCTCGGCTGGCTGCGGCTGGTGCACCGCGATATAACGCTGATACCGCGACGGCTTGAGCCGCGTGGTATCCACCAGCACCAGCCCGTCGATGCAGTTGTTGAAAGCCGGATCGGTGCCGAAGTCGATAAACTGTACCCCGCCCGGCTCGCACAGTTCGGTGTACTGCTTGTACAGCGTCGGGATCGAGCAGCCGATATTGCTGAGCAGGCTCTTCAGCCGCACCAGATCTTCCTGGTAGTTATCCCCGGCAAACTGCGCCAGCACCTGCGGCAGCGACGCCGGATAAGGCCGGCGCGATTGCGCGAAGGCGTGGTCCGGCGAGAAATAGAGCCGATAGAAGGCGATCAGCAAATCGCGCGCCGCCAGCGGCATGCCGCCGGAGATCGACACCGGGCCGAACAGATAGCGATACTGCGGGTATTTCGCCAGGTAAGCGCCGATGCCCAGCCACAAATAGTCCAGCCCGCGCTTGCCCCAATAGGCCGGCTGAATGAAGCTGCGCCCCAGCTCGATGCCCTGCGCCAGGATCGGCTCCATATCGCGATCGTAGTGGAACAGGCTGTTGCTGTAGATGCTTTCCAGCCCTTTGCGCGCGATTTGTTCGGCGGTGGGGATAAAACGATAGGCGCCGACGATCTCCAGCTCCTCCTCATCCCACAGCACCAGGTGGTAGTAATCGTCGTCATAGCTGTCCAGATCGCGGCGGCGGCCGGAGCCTTCTCCTACCGCGCGGAAGGCGATCTCGCGCAGACGCCCCAGTTCGCGCAGGATCGGCGTGCGCGCTTCGTCGTGGCGGCGATAGAGGTAGATGGTTTTACCGTCCGGCGTTACCCCCAACCTCTCGCAGCTCGCCAGCGCCTTTTTCAGCTCCAAACGCTCTTCCGGCAGCGCGATCGGCGATTCGCTGGCGAACAGCCCCGGCTTGCCCTGCCCCAGGCGATACACGTGGCGGCGAAAACGCTCCGCCAGATCCTTGGCGCTGGTGTGGCCGTCGTGCCAGCTGGCGAACGGCACGCGGCCGCCGACGCGGATCTTGATGCGCCCGCCCCGCTGCTGGAACATTTCGCGCACCAGCAGCAGCGTCGACAGCGGCCGGTAGACCAGCGAGGTAAAGTAGAACAGGTTGCTGTTGCGCGCGCTGATGTGGATCGGCACGATCGGCGCGCGCGCCTTGGCGGCCAGGCGCAGAAAACCGGTATGCCAGTGGCCGTCGCGGATGCCTTTCGGGCTCATGCGCGACACTTCGCCGGCCGGGAACAGGATCAGCGCGCCCTGATTGTCCAGCTGCCGCTGCATGCCTTCAATCTGTTTGCGGCTGGTTTTATAAGCGACGTTATCCACCGGCACGAACAGGTTGCGCAGCGGTTCGATGTAGGTCAGCAGCTGGCTGGCCACCACTTTCACATCCGGGCGCACCGCCGCGACGGCGCGCAGCAGCACCAGGCCGTCGAGCGAGCCGATCGGGTGATTGGCCACCAGCACCACCGGCCCCTGGCTCGGGATGTTTTCCAGATCGCCGTCCACCAGCTCGCAGCTGAGGTTGAAGTAGTCCACCACCTGCTCGATCAGATCGAGCCCTTTCAGGTGGGGATAGTCGGCCGCGAACTGTTTGAATTCTTTTTCGAAGAGAAGGGTTCTTAGCAGGCTGCGCTGCCAGGCAGGGGTATTGCGGTGTGGAAATGCATCTTGCAACAGAGAATCCAGGCTGAACATCGCGTTATCTCCTGACGTAGTCGCTGCAAACTTAAGCCAGAGCCGTGACTCTGACGTGTCAGTTACATGACAATAAAATGAATCCATCGACTATCAGGTATAGCAAAGTAATGAAGAATTGGGAGCGAAAGACGCATTTTCGTCCCCACTTGCCCTCACATCGGCGCCGGTAGCGGCGTACGCGGAACAGCACGGTTACGCGCGCCGGCATAAAAAAACAGTGAAAGCCCGGCGATTGTCGAATTACCGCTGCGGCTTTCGTCATCGACAGACTGAATAAATAGACGCCGAGAATTGTCGACTGATAAATAACGAATTTGCCGTTTTCACTTTGCGTTGACACTGCTTTCGCTTGCCGCTCAATCGAAAGCAAAAATAAATATAACCAACTGATAGATATGAGTATTTTTAAAATAACCGATTGCATTTCAGCGTTTCGTTTGCTGTAATTCGCCATAACTAACTGAAAGCGTTCCGGTCGGTATCGCCGCGGCTTATTAAGCCGTGGTCGGGCACGGCTACCGGTAAATCCAGAGTTTGCGTTAATGCCCAATACCGCAAAACGCCGGGAATTAATTATCGACCCGCAGCAGTGCAGGATCGGTGCTTGCCTACAGGCGCTGCACCATTGAGGGAGCGACGTGATTATCGCCGACCGTTAACCAAGGCTTTTAAGGAGTTGTCATCATGAACGCGTATTTCTCTTACGAGGCGGATTGGCTGAAGCAGCGCAATGCCTGGCACACCGCCGCAGAGATTTGGCAGCAGCCGGATCTGTGGGCGGCGCTGCACCGGCAATTGCAGGATCAACAGGCGCAGTGGCAGCCGTTCCTGGCGCCGCTGCTGGCCAATCCGCGCCTGCAAATCGTGCTGTGTGGCGCCGGCAGCTCGGCGTTCGCCGGCCGCGCCCTGGCGCCCTGGCTGCGCGAACGAACCGGCCGCGACGTGGCGGCCTACGGCACCACCGATATCGTCGCCAATCCGCGGCAGTATCTCGACCCTGAGCGGCCGACGCTGCTGGTCTCCTTCGCCCGCTCGGGCAACAGCCCGGAGAGCGTGGCGACGGTGGAGCTGGCCGACCAGCTGCTGCCGGAAAGCTATCACCTGATGCTGGTGTGCAACCCGGACAGCCGGCTGGCGCAGTATGCGCATCAGCGTGGCAACGTCTGTTCGCTGGTGATGCCGCAAGGCTCCAACGATCAAAGCTTCGCCATGACCTCCAGCTTCAGCTGCATGATGCTGAGCGCCGCGCTGTTGCTCGGCCCGGCTTCGCTCGAGGCCGCCCAGGCGCCGCTCAACGCCATGGTGCAGCGCTGCCGTACACTGCGCGAAACGCTGCAGCCGCAGGTGAAGGCGTTGGCCGCCAGCGGTTTCCGCCGTTATATCACCCTCGGCGGCAGCTGTTTTACCGGCCTGGCGGAAGAGGCCTCGCTCAAGATGCTGGAGCTGACCGCCGGCCGCATCGTTACACGCTACGACTCGCCGCTCGGCCTGCGCCACGGCCCGAAATTCATGGTCGACGGCCAGACGTTGGTGGTGCTGATGTTCTCCTGCGACGACTACGCCCGCCAGTATGACCGCGATCTGTGGAACGAACTGCAGCGCGACGGGCTGGCGATGCAGTTGGTCGGGTTGACCGGCGAGCGCCAACCCCTGTCCGATGCCCTGCTGCCTATGCACGACGCGGCTGACGATATCTGGCTGCTGTTCCCGTATCTGCTGTTCACCCAGATGCTGGCCTTCGAGAGTTCGCTGGCGCTGGGGCTGACCCCGGACAATCCTTGCCCGACCGGCGAGGTCAACCGGGTGGTGAAAGGCGTGACGATTTACCGTTTTCCTTCCCCGGTGCTGTAAGGAGATCCCATGTATCTGATAGCCAACCGAGAAATGCTGCTCAAGGCGCAGCGTCAGGGTTACGCCGTCCCGGCGTTTAACGTCCACAATCTGGAAACCGTGCAGGTGGTGGCGGAAACCGCCGCCGAACTGCGCTCCCCGGTGATCATGGCCGGCACGCCCGGCACCTTCAGCTATGCCGGCACCGACTACCTGATCGGCATTTGCCAATCGGCCGCGCACCGCTACGATCTGCCGTTGGCGCTGCATCTGGATCATCACGAAGCGCTGGATGACATCGAGCACAAGGTGAAAAGCGGCATCCGCTCGGTGATGATCGACGGTTCCCATTTGCCGTTCGAGCAGAACATCGCCAAGGTGGCCGCCGCAGTGGCCCTGTGCCATCGCTACGGCGCCAGCGTGGAAGCGGAGCTGGGGCGCCTGGGCGGGCAGGAAGACGATCTGATCGTCGATACGGCGGACAGCTTCTATACCGACCCGGCGGCGGCACGCGAGTTCGTCGCCGCCACCGGCATCGATTCGCTGGCGGTGGCGATCGGTTCCGCCCACGGCCTGTATCACGGCGAGCCGAAGCTGGACTTCGAGCGCCTGGCGCTGATCCGCGAACAGGTGGACGTGCCCCTGGTGCTGCACGGCGCCTCCGGCATTCCGGAAGCGATGGTCAAGCGCGCGATCTCGCTCGGCGTCTGCAAGGTCAACGTCGCCACCGAATTGAAAATCGCCTTCGCCGATGCGGTGAAAAGCTACTTTTCACAGCACCCGGATGCCAATGACCCGCGCAAATACATCGTCCCCGGCAAGCTGGCGATGAAAGAAGTGGTGGCGGAAAAGATCCGCATCTGCGGCAGCAGCGGTATGCTGTAATCCCCCGCTCGCCCCCGGTTCCTGCGGTTGCGCCACGGGGGCGAAAACATCCCGCCCTTTCCCGTTTTCCTGAGAGAACGATCACAGCCTTTTATCCTGTCCGCGCCGGAAATCATTAAGCGGCCTTCACTATGATCCAAATCATGGTTTTACTCACCCTACCTCCCTATTATCAAATTCATTGGATGCAGGCAGTAGGATTTTTGCCCATTCGTTTTTATTTCGCCAGGCGAAATAGCTTATTTAATGAAAACAAGGGCGCTTGTTTTTAATTGGCAGTGTTTTTTACTTTGAGAGGAACAGCGTATGAACCATTACTTAGCCGTATTAAGCGCATTGGTCATTCTGCCCTTCGCTCTGCAAGCAAAACCGCTTTCCGGCAGCCAGGTCGCCTCCGGCGTCGTGCGCTTCACCGGCGCCATTACCACCCCGGCCTGCACCATCACACATCAGGATGAACAGCTTGTCTCCAACTGCTTCGGCAAAGTGACCGAATATCAGAACGGATATATTTCCTCTTCGTTAAAAGAGATGCCAAAAGAATTAGTCTCTGCCGTCACCAGCGAAATAGTGAATAACGATCCCCATTTAAAGCGCGTGACCATCAGCTATAAGTAACGCCAACGCGTTAATGCCTGATGAAATAATAAACAAAACACAACTTGCCTTGATTACTTATAAATTTATTTTATAAATTCATCGAACAATGACTCCACGGCTTACCCTGAGCCGGCTATTTGGGCAACCCTGCGGTTGCCCATCAGCATGTCCGAAATCCGCCATCGCTTCCCCCGCTTTCGTGCGATAATCGCCATACCAAACCGAGGAGTGATCCAGATGCAGACTTTTTTGATTGATCGTACCGCCACGCCGGTGGGGGAACTGGTGCTGATTGCCGATGAACAGGGGCGCCTGCGGGCGATTGACTGGACCGATCACGAAGCGCGCCTGATGAAGCTGCTGAATACCCACTACCGCGCCGATCGCTTCACCCTGCGCGAGCAGCGCGATCCCGGCGGCCTGACCGATGCGATGCAACGCTATTTCGCCGGTGAGCTCAACATTATCGATCGGCTGCCGGTGATGACCGCCGGCACCGAGTTCCAACGCACCGTGTGGCAACAGCTGCGCCAAATCCCGTGCGGCGAGATCCTGACCTACGGCCAGCTGGCGCAACGCATCGGCCGTCCGACCGCCTCGCGCGCGGTCGGCATGGCCAACGGTTCGAATCCGATCAGCATCGTGGTGCCCTGCCACCGGGTGATCGGTTCGCAGGGCGCGCTGACCGGCTATGCCGGCGGCGTACAGCGCAAGCAGTGGCTGTTGCAGCATGAAGGCTACCTGCCGAAAAGTTTGCTGTAGCCGCGGCGATGAGCTCATCCAGCGCCATTGTTTGGCGCTGCTTAATAAAGCACGTTGCTCTACGCCGCGCACGTGCCCTCTTTGGCGCTATCAATAACTTGTGTGAATAAAACGCATAAGTCACAAATAATACTCATAACTTCAGTCCCATACAGAATAATCGGCGGCATGTGTGCGCAAAATTCGCACACAATACCCCTATTCATGCTAATGCCACCCTTATCAGCTGCTGCAAAAGATGTTAAAATTGACTCATATCAATTATTGAATGAGCGTAATCTATGATCCCGGAAAAACGCGTGATTCGTCGTATCCAGTCTGGTGGTTGTGCGATCCATTGCCAGGACTGCAGCATCAGCCAGCTGTGCATTCCTTTCACCCTTAATGCCCACGAGCTGGATCAGCTCGACAACATTATCGAGAGGAAAAAGCCCATCCAGAAAGGCCAGACCCTGTTCAAGGCCGGCGACGAGCTGAAGTCGCTGTACGCGATCCGTTCCGGGACCATCAAAAGCTATACCATCACCGAGCAAGGCGACGAGCAGATCACCGGCTTCCACCTCGCGGGCGATCTGGTGGGCTTCGACGCCATCGGCGGCCTGAAGCACCCGAGCTTTGCCCAGGCGCTGGAAACCTCGATGGTGTGTGAGATCCCGTTCGAAACCCTCGACGATCTGTCCGGCAAAATGCCTAACCTGCGTCAGCAGATCATGCGGCTGATGAGCGGCGAGATCAAAGGCGACCAGGACATGATCCTGCTGCTGTCGAAGAAAAACGCCGAAGAGCGCCTGGCGGCGTTCGTTTACAACCTGTCGCGCCGCTTCGCGGAGCGCGGCTTCTCACCGCGTGAGTTCCGTTTGACCATGACCCGCGGCGACATCGGCAACTACCTCGGCCTGACGGTGGAAACCATCAGCCGCCTGCTGGGCCGCTTCCAGAAAAGCGAAATCCTCAGCGTGAAAGGCAAATACATCACCATCGAAAACGCCGACGCCCTGTCGGTGCTGGCCGGTACGCCGCGCATCAACGTGTCCGTTAACGCTTGATTCTCCTGCCGGATCAACATTTCACTGAAATTGTTGATCCGGCGCCGCTTCTGTTGTTGTTCTGTTTTTCAATGTTGGGTTACTCTGTAAATTAACAGACTGTTGATTTCAGCTGTAAGGAGGCCCTATGGCGAAGTATCAGAATCTTCTGGTGGCTATTGACCCCAATCAGGACGACCAGCCGGCATTGCGCCGCGCCGTGTACCTGGTGAAACGGAACGGCGGGCGCATCAAAGCCTTCCTGCCCATTTATGACTTCTCTTACGAAATGACGACCCTGCTCTCCCCGGACGAAAGAACGGCGATGCGGCAAGGTGTGATCAGCCAACGCGCCGCCTGGATCAACGAGCAGTGCCGCTTTTACCTCAACGACGGCGTGCCGATCGAAATCAAAGTGGTCTGGCATAACCGCCCCTTCGAAGCCATCATTCAGGAAGTGCTTTCCGGCCAGCATGATCTGCTGCTGAAAATGGCGCACCAGCACGACCGGCTGGAGTCGGTGATCTTCACCCCCACCGACTGGCACCTGCTGCGCAAATGCCCTTGCCCGGTGTGGATGGTAAAAGACCAACCCTGGCCAGAAGGCGGCAAAGCGCTGGTGGCGGTCAACCTGGCCAGCGAAGAACCCTATCACGACCCGCTCAATATCAAACTGGTGCAAGAAACCGTCGAACTGGCGCAGAACGTCAACCAGACCGAGGTTCACCTGGTCGGCGCCTATCCCGTTACCCCGATCAACATCGCCATCGAGCTGCCCGATTTCGATCCGAGCGTCTACAATGACGCCATCCGCGGCCAGCATCTGATCGCCATGAAGGCGCTACGGCAGAAATTCTGCATTAAGGAAGAGTTCACCCACGTGGAAAAAGGCCTGCCGGAAGAGGTGATCCCCGACCTGGCCGAACACCTGCAGGCCGGCGTGGTGGTTCTGGGCACCCTGGGCCGCACCGGCATTTCGGCGGCCTTTATCGGCAACACCGCGGAACATGTGATCGACCATCTGAAATGCGATCTGCTGGTGATTAAGCCGGAGAACTTCAACTGCCCGATTGAGACGGATGAAGACGATGAGCACGACGACGAAGATTAACCCTCGCGCATAAAAAACGGGCCGCTAAGCGGCCCGTTTTTTTGGTTGCTCAATTACTTCTGCAATGCCCGCAGAATCGCTTCCACGCTGTCTTTGGCGTCGCCGAACAGCATCTGGGTGTTCTCCTTGAAGAACAGCGGGTTCTGCACGCCAGCGTAGCCGGTGTTCATCGAGCGTTTGAACGCGATCACGTTCTGCGCTTTCCACACTTCCAATACCGGCATGCCGGCGATCGGGCTGCGCGGATCCTCCAGCGCCGCCGGGTTCACCGTGTCGTTAGCGCCGATCACCAGCACGGTGTCGGTATCCGGGAAATCTTCGTTGATTTCATCCATCTCCAACACCACGTCGTACGGCACTTTCGCCTCCGCCAGCAGCACGTTCATGTGGCCCGGCAAACGCCCCGCGACCGGGTGAATGCCGAAACGCACCTTCACGCCGCGCGCCCGCAGTTTCTCGGTGATTTCCGCCACCGGATATTGCGCCTGCGCCACCGCCATGCCGTAGCCCGGGGTGATGATCACCGAGGTGGAGTTCTTCAACTGCTCGGCCACTTCTTCCGCCGTGGTTTCACGGTATTCGCCCATCTCTTCGGCGTCGCCGGTAGACGAACCGTCACTGCCGAAACCGCCGGCGATCACGCTGATAAACGAACGGTTCATCGCCTTGCACATGATGTAAGACAGGATCGCACCCGAAGAACCCACCAGCGCGCCGGTGACGATCAGCAGATCGTTGCTCAGCATGAAGCCCGCCGCGGCGGCCGCCCACCCCGAGTAGGAGTTAAGCATCGACACCACCACCGGCATGTCGGCGCCGCCGATCGAGGCCACCAGATGCCAGCCGAACGCCAGCGCGATCGCCGTCATCAGCAGCAGCGTCACCACCTGCCAGCCCACGCTGTCGGTACGCACGAACGCCACCAGCAGCAGGAACGAGATCACCAGCGCCGCCAGATTCAGCTTGTGGCGGTTCGGCAGCATCAGCGGCTTGGAAGAAATGATGCCGCGCAGCTTGCCGAAGGCGACGATCGAACCGGTGAAGGTGACCGCGCCGATAAAGATGCCGAGGAACACTTCGGTCAGATGGATGTTCGCCATCACCGGCTCCATCGGCGCGCCGTGATCCAGGTAGCTGTTGAAGCCGACCAGCACCGCCGCCAGGCCAACGAAGCTGTGCAGCACCGCCACCAGTTCCGGCATTTCGGTCATCTCGACCTTCCTGGCCAGATAGACGCCGATTGAGCCGCCGATGATCATGGCGATGATGATCCAGCCGACGTTGCCGGAATCCGGCCCCAGAATGGTGGCGATCAGCGCGATCGCCATGCCGGCGACGCCGAACAGGTTGCCCTGCTTCGACGTTTCATGGCGCGACAGGCCCGCCAGGCTGAAAATAAACAAAATAGCGGCAACAATGTATGCAGCTGTAACCAATCCTCCAGACATTTGCTACCCCTTAGTTCTTGCGGAACATCTTCAGCATGCGCTGAGTGACGGTGAACCCGCCGAAAATATTGATGCTGGCGATCAGCACGGCGATAAAGGAGAGGAAACTCACCCAGCCGCCGTGACCGATCTGCAACAGCGCGCCGACCACGATAATCCCTGAGATCGCGTTGGTGACTGACATCAACGGGGTATGCAGCGCATGGCTGACGTTCCAGACCACGTAGTAACCGACCACGCAAGCCAGCGCGAACACGGTAAAGTGCGACAGGAACTCTTTCGGCGCCGCGTCCGCCAGCCAGCCGAACAGCAGGATTGCCAGAGCCATCAGGCCGTACTTCAGCCACGGCGAGGTCGGTTTGGCTTCGGGTTTGGCGGCCGGTGCGGCGGCGGGCGCCGCTTTCGGCTGGGCGGAGACCTGGATCGGCGGCGCCGGCCAGGTGATTTCACCGCTGCGCACCACGGTAACGCCGCGGATCACCGTATCGTCGAAATCGATGTCGATCTCGCCGTTTTTCTCTTTCGACAGCAGCTTCAGCAGGTTGACCAGGTTGGTGCCGTACAGCTGCGAAGATTGGGTCGGCAGGCGGCTCGGCAGATCGGTATAGCCGATGATTTTCACGCCGTTGTCGGTCACGGTAATGGTGTCGGCCACGGTCAGCTCGCAGTTGCCGCCGGTTTGCGCCGCCAGATCGACGATCACGCTGCCCGGCTTCATCGACGCCACCATCTCTTTGGTGATCAGTTTCGGCGCCGGTTTACCCGGGATCAGCGCGGTGGTGACGATGATATCGACCTCCGCCGCCTGCGCGGCGAACAGCGCCATCTCGGCCTTGATAAAGGCTTCGGACATTACTTTGGCGTAACCGTCGCCGCTGCCCGCTTCCTCTTCAAAATCCAGCTCGAGGAATTCCGCGCCCATGCTCTGCACCTGCTCTTTCACTTCCGGGCGGGTATCAAAGGCGCGCACGATGGCGCCGAGGCTGCCCGCGGCGCCGATCGCCGCCAGGCCGGCCACGCCGGCGCCGATGATCATCACCTTGGCCGGCGGCACTTTGCCCGCGGCGGTGATCTGGCCGGTGAAGAAACGGCCGAACTCATGCGCCGCTTCGACGATCGCGCGGTAGCCGGCGATGTTGGCCATCGAGCTCAGCGCGTCCATCGACTGGGCGCGCGAGATGCGCGGTACCGAGTCCATCGCCAGCGCGGTGACGTTGCGCGCCGCCAGCTTGGCCATCAATTCGGGGTTTTGCGCCGGCCAGATAAAGCTGACCAGCGTGCTGCCTTCGCGCATCAAGGCGATCTCGTCGTCTTGCGGCGCGTTGACTTTCAGAATCAGATCCGACTGCCACACTTCGCTTTCGTCGACCAGCGCCGCGCCGGCGGCTTCGTAGGCGACGTCCTCAAAACTGGCCAGTTTGCCCGCCCCGCGTTCAATCGCGACGGTAAAACCCAGCTTCAGCAGTTGTTCCACCGTTTTCGGCGTGGCTGCGACCCGGGCTTCATTGGCCAACCGCTCTCTTGGTACACCAATACGCATAATGTTCCCTTCTCACCTGTCTTGGATGATGTTTATTATTTTCCTGCCCATAGCACGGCGTCACCGGCGGGCGTGGCATTAACTTGCCCGCACTGATTTCAGACGCCAACTATAACCTACTGAAAATAAGGTCGATGATCCATAATTGCTTACGCATTCAGCTCTGTTTTTACATAAAAACGCCGCGCGTGATATGACAAATCGCAATTTACTGTGAAAAAATCCATACAGAACAGCGCATTCTGCGTGACAAGAGATTTACGCCCGGCGTAACGATTTATGGCCATGTGCGGTGTAAAAGCATAAAAGTTATCATTTTGTGAATAATTAACATTAATGACACCAAAGCCGTTATTATGGAAACTTATGGCTATGGCGCCATCCGTGCGCCCGGCGTCACCGTCGGCGATTTGTCGCACGGGATAACATAAAATGCTGAGACAGTTTTCAGAATTACATGTAATAATCGACGGCTGAATTACACTTAAACAGTTCAGTACGTTATAAACGTTAATGCGCTAGGCGAAAGGATTTTTTATGAAGCTGAAGACCACGATCATCGCGTCAGCCTTGTTATCACTCACCGCGCTGTCTGCTCATGCGGCGCAAGAGTTAACTCCTGAGAAAGCAGCGGCGCTGAAGCCGTTTGATCGCATCACGATTACCGGCCGCTTCAATGCCATCAATGAAGCCGTCGACGCCGTATCCCGCCGTGCAGACAAACTGGGTGCCGATTCCTTCTATATCCAGGACAGCAACAACAGCAACAACGGCGGCAACTGGCGCGTCACCGCAGACCTTTATCATAAAGATGCGCCAGAAGTGAGCAAAACACCAAAATACCGCGTATTTAACGGCGTGAACGAACTGCCTAAAGAGGAAGCCTATCTGCTGGAGCCTTACGATACCGTGAGCGTCAGCGGTTTCTACCGCAGCCAGCCGGACATCAACGACGCTATCTCCAAAGAAGCGAAGAAAAAAGGCGCCGCCTCGTTCTTCATCGTGCGCCAGGTTGACGCCAACTCCGGCGGCAACCAGTTCGTTACCGCCTACATCTATAAGGCCGATGCGCCAAAACGCCGCGTGCAGAGCCCGGACGCCATTCCGGCCGATTCTGACGCCGGCCGCGCCGCGCTGGCCGCCGGCGGCGCCGCTGCCGCGAAAGTCGAAATTCCTGGCGTCGCGTCTTCCGGTTCGCCAAGCCGCGAAGTGGGTCGTTTCTTTGAAACCCAGTCTTCTACCGGCCAACGCTATACCGTCACGCTGCCTAACGGCACCAAGATCCAGGAAGTGAACAACGTGACCGCCGCGCAGATGGTGCCGTTCGATTCCGTCACCTTCACCGGCCACTTCAACAGCATGACCGATGTCTCCACCGAAGTGGCGAAACGCGCGGCCGAGAAAGGCGCCAAGTACTACCACGTCACCCGCCAGTGGCAGAACAAGAGCGGCGGTAACCTGACCGTCAGCGCCGATCTGTTCAAATAAAAACCGCTTTTCGGTTTACCATCGGGCAGCCCTTGAGCTGCCCGTTTTTATTGCCGCTTTTTTCATCGCGCGTTGAATAGTTTTTTGTAAATTCCGCATATTCAATCATTGCATCTCTAATCATCCCTCCGTAAAATTTGCGCCAATTTTTAGGGCTATTGTCTATTCGCGCAGTGGTAGTTAATACATTGTTGCCACCAAGCAGTTCCCTTCCAGTTGTTTATTCTGCGTTCAGGATCCGTCATTGGAAAAAAAACTCGGTCTTACCGCGCTAACCGCTTTGGTGCTCAGCTCAATGCTGGGCGCCGGCGTGTTCAGTCTGCCGCAAAACATGGCGCAGGTCGCCAGCCCCGCCGCGCTGCTGCTGGGTTGGGGGATCACCGGCGTCGGCATTCTGTTTTTGGCCTTCGCCATGCTGTTGCTTACGCGTTTGCGTCCGGATCTGGACGGCGGCATTTTCACCTACGCCAAGGAAGGGTTCGGCGAGCTGGTGGGCTTCTGCTCCGCCTGGGGTTACTGGCTGTGCGCCGTGATCGCCAACGTCTCGTATCTGGTGATCGTGTTCGCGGCGCTGAGTATCTTCACCGATCGCGGCGGCAGCGTCATTCTCGGTGACGGCAATACCTGGCAGGCGCTGATCGCCGAATCCGCCCTGCTGTGGATCGTGCACGCGCTGGTGCTGCGCGGCGTGCAAACCGCCGCCAGCATCAATCTGGCGGCCACCCTCGCCAAGCTGTTGCCGCTGGGAATGTTCGCCGTTCTGGCGGCGATCGCCTTTAAAATGGACGTGTTCACGCTGGATTTCAAAGGCATCGCCCTCGGCAAGCCGGTGTGGGAACAGGTCAAGGACACCATGTTGATCACCCTGTGGGTGTTTATCGGCGTGGAAGGCGCGGTGGTGGTTTCCGCCCGCGCCCGCAATAAGAAAGACGTGGGCCGCGCCACCATGCTGGCGGTGCTGTCGGCGCTGGCGGTGTATCTGATGGTGACGCTGCTGTCGCTGGGCGTGGTGCCGCGCAGCGAACTGGCCGAAATGCGCAATCCGTCGATGGCGGTGCTGATGGTGGAACTGATCGGCCCGTGGGGTGACGTGCTCATCGCCGCCGGCCTGATCATTTCCGTGTGCGGCGCCTACCTGAGCTGGACCATCATGGCGGCGGAAGTGCCGCTGCTGGCCGCGCAGCACGGCGCGTTTCCGCGCGTGTTCGGCAAGCAGAACCGCCATCATGCCCCGTCCTCTTCGCTGTGGCTGACCAACATCGCGGTGCAGCTGGCGCTGGTGCTGATCTGGCTGACCGGCAGCAACTATAACTCGCTGCTGACCATCGCTTCGGAAATGATCCTGGTGCCTTACTTCCTGGTTGGCGCGTTTCTGTTCAAGGTGGCTTACCGCCGCCGCGACAAACGCCTGATCTTCGCCGCCACCGGCGCCTGCGTCTATGGCCTGTGGCTGCTGTACGCTTCCGGGCTGATGCACCTGCTGATGTCGGTGCTGCTGTATGCGCCTGGGCTGTTGGTGTTCATGTATGCCCGCCGCGGCCACCGGGACATCAATCTGCTCAACCGGCTGGAAAAGAGCAGCATCTTCTTGCTGCTGGCGGCCACGCTGCCTGCCGGTTGGCTTATGCTGCACTAAAATCGCCTGTCGATGCGGCTGCCCGTCAGCCGCATTTCGTTTCCCCCTTCTTTCCTCGTTACCCCGCTACCCGTTGTTGATCCGTCAGTTGCTCCTCTTGCGATCTTAAATGCAATTAATTATCATTATCATTTGAGCATTAACGGCAAGACGCGAGTGCCCCTGCCGAGAGGCGTCAGGAGGCGGGTTTAGACCGGCTGAAAATGGAAGGCATTTCATGGCTGAAAAACTGCTGCACGCATTACCCTTGTTTGCTGCCTGGGAAGCGCTGATCGCCGAGGGCAACACGGCATTCAATCAGCGGCGCGATCGCCTGGCGATGGCGCACTACCAGCAGGCACTGGAGGCCGCTCAGGCGCTCGTCGCCGAGCGGCCCTGGCAAAACGCGGAATATACCGAACGGTTTGACGCACTGCATCTTTTCGAATCCACCCTGGCCGCGCTGATCGTCACGTTCAACAACATCACCCATCTGCGCCTGCGGCAAAAGCCGCTTCGCGGCGTAGAACCCCACGTGCATCAGGCCCGGCTCGCCATCGAGCAACTGATGGACGACACCTCGCTGTGCGAACAGATGCAGCAGATCGCCGAACGGCACCTGCTGCGGTTCCGAATTGAAACGCTGCAGGCGCTGCGCGAGCACCGGCTGCCGGAAACCAGCGTCTGCGCGCCCGCGGCGAACCATTCCGCCACCGTGCATTAACAACGCCACCACGACCTGAGGGGTAATCTGCCAATGAATGAATTGAATGATGAGATGAAAAAGATGCTGGCCAAACAGCTGCCTGTGCAGGCGACCAGCAGCCCGAGCGGCGTGCCCGATATCGGCCCCAAGCGCTCTTTGCGCCTGTATGACGACCGTACGCTGATTTACAACGAAAATACCGGCGGCCAGACGCTGCAAAATATCAGGGAAGGATCGAAAATGGCCGTCGTGGTTATCGATCGCGAGGCGCTGGACGGTTACCGCTTCGTCGGCACCCCGGAACTGTTCCTGGCGGGCAAGCCGTTTGACGATGCGCTGGCGTTTGCAGAAAAAAATGGAATAAAGCCGCCGAAATACGCAGTGCTGATTCATATAGACGGCATTTATACCCTGCGCTCCGGCCCCAATGCCGGGACCCGGCTTTAAAGGCAGGCCGCTACGCGGCGCGGAGTATCACGTTCATGGTTAGGCTATCGCGGCAAGTCAATTGCCTAACCATCAACGAGTGGCCGGGTTGATTCCCGGTCAGCTTTTAGGGGGAATGGTGACGGTCATGCGCTCACCCACCAGGGCGATCGCGATGCCTTCCGCGCACTCTTTCTGAATGGCCGCCAGCTGCTGCGCCTCCAGCTCATAGGGCAGCTGAATATCAAATACCGTCAGGCCCTGCTGCTGCGCCAGGTCAATCAGGCGCACGATATTGGTTTCATCGCTGACCTGGGTTGACACCACCTGCAGCGCCAGTTCTTTCAACTGCTCTTTGCGCGTTTGTGACGTGGTCACGCGCGATTTCAACACCATGCCGAAGATCGGCATCACACCATAAATAGCATCAACAAAGCGCCAGTGCTTCCTGCACGATGCGGACAGAAAATCCATATAGTCGAAACAGATTTTCTCACTGCGCGCGATGGATGCAAGGTGATTGCTGTTCATCCCCTCATTCCTCTCATGGCCAGTGTTAACCCGTGGTCTTTCAAGCCGCCGCCGGGCGACAACCTGAAATGCATTGGGGATCTTACATCCAGAAATGGATAATCATGCGAAGCTTTAACGACTTTCCGCCGTATGATGGCATAATTCCCCTATTGTTTGCCAGTCTGTCCAGGAGCTTTAATCAATGGAACACCCCAACTCTGCCCCGGTGCTGATTACCGGCGGCGCGCGGCGCATCGGGCTGGCGCTCGCCAGAGCGTTTCTCCAGCGCGGCGTTCCCGTCATCATCGCCTATCGCAGCGAATATCCGGCGATGGCCGAGTTGAAAGCCTTGGGCGCCTGCTGCATTCAGGGCGACTTTTCCACGCACGAAGGCATCTACCGTTTCGCCGACCAGGTGCGGCAGGTGGCGCCCAAATTGCGCGCGGTGATCCACAACGCCAGCGCCTGGCAGGCAGAGTCGCCGCAGGTGCCGCCGGAACAGGTGATGGCGACGATGCTGCAAATTCACGTCTATACGCCCTATTTGCTCAACCAACTGCTTGAAACCTGCCTGACCGGCCAGGGCCAGGCCGGCGCGGACATTATCCATCTCACCGACTACGTGGTGGAAAAAGGCAGCGACAAACATATCGCCTACGCCGCCAGCAAGGCCGCGCTGGATAATATGACCCGTTCGTTCGCCCGCAAGCTGGCGCCGGAGGTCAAGGTCAACGCCATTGCGCCGGCGCTGATCATCTTCAATCCTGGCGACGACGAGGCTTATCGCCAGCAGGCGCTGGCGAAATCGCTGATGAAGGTCGCGCCGGGCGAGAGCGAAGTGGTCAACCTGGTGAACTACCTGCTGGAGAGCCGCTACGTCACCGGCCGCACCCACGGCGTCGACGGCGGCCGGCCGCTGCGCTGAGGCCAAGATCCGCATGGCGCATCGCCGCGGGCCGCGCTATGCTGAAATCCGCTTTTCTTATTAAAACACGGGCATATGCATAAAATTGTTTTTGTGGAAGACGATCCCGAAGTCGGCAAACTGATCGCCGCCTATCTGGGCAAACACGACATCGAGGTGTTGATCGAACCGCGCGGCGACAGCGCGCAGGCGCGCATCGCGCGCGAGCAACCCGATTTGGTGCTGCTGGACATCATGCTGCCCGGCAAAGACGGCATGACGCTGTGCCGCGATCTGCGCCCCACCTTCCCCGGCCCGATCGTGCTGCTCACCTCGCTCGACAGCGACATGAACCATATCCTGTCGCTGGAGATGGGTGCCAACGACTATATCCTGAAAACCACACCGCCGGCGGTGCTGCTGGCGCGCCTGCGTTTGCACCTGCGCCAACACGGCCAGCAGCCGAAAGAAGAGTCGGTTCAGCCGCTCACCCAGCACAATGCGCTGCATTTCGGGCTATTGTGCATCGATCCGGTCAACCGGCAGGTCACGCTGGGCGAAGAAACTGTCACGCTGTCCACCTCGGATTTCGATCTGCTGTGGGAGCTGGCGACCCACGCCGGGCAGATCATGGATCGCGAGGCGCTGCTGCAAAACCTGCGCGGCGTGAGCTATGACGGTATGGACCGCAGCATCGATGTGGCGATCTCCCGCCTGCGCCGCAAGCTGTACGACAACGCGCTGGAGCCGTTCCGTATCAAGACCGTGCGCAATAAAGGTTATCTGTTCGCCCCTAACGCCTGGGCATCGGTGCAACAATGAGAAAACTTTTCGTCCAGTTCTTCCTGTTGCTATTCGTCTGTTTTCTGGTGATGGCGATGCTGGTCGGCCTGGTGTACAAAGTGACCGCCGAGCGCGCCGGCCGCCAGTCGATGGACGATCTGATGAAAAGTTCGCTGTACCTGATGCGCAGCGAGCTGCGCGAAATCCCGCTGAAGGACTGGAACAAGACCATCGCCACGCTGGATCTCAACCTGTCGTTCAAGCTGCATATCGAGCCGCTCGGCAAACAGGAGCTGAGCGAGGATCTGAAAAAGCGGCTGCGGCTGGGGGAAATCATCGCCCTCGACGATCAGTACACCTTTATGCAGCGCATTCCGCGCAGCCACTATGTGTTGGTGGTCGGCCCCATTCCTTATCTGTTCTACCTGCATCAGATGCGCCTGCTGGATCTGGTGTTGCTGGTGTTTATCGGCATGTCGCTGGCGCTGCCGGTGTTTCTGTGGATGCGGCCGCACTGGCAAGACCTGCTCAAGCTGGAAAACGCCGCCCAGCGGCTCGGCGCCGGGCATCTGGATGAACGCACCCACTTCGATCCCACCTCCAGCCTGAGCCGGCTCGGCGTGGCGTTCAACCAGATGGCCGACAACGTCAACACCCTGATCGCCAGCAAAAAACAGCTGATCGACGGCATCGCCCACGAGCTGCGCACGCCGCTGGTGCGGCTGCGTTACCGGCTTGAAATGAGCGATAACCTGTCCGACAGCGAGCAGCAGGCGCTGAACCGCGATATCGGCCAGTTGGAGTCGCTGATCGACGAGCTGCTGACCTATGCCCGTCTGGACCGTCCGCAGGTTGCGTTAAACATTGAACCCATCGATCTGCCAAAGTGGCTCGAGGACAAGGTCGATGATATCCGCCTGATCCATCAGGATCGCGACATCCAGCTCGATATCCCGCACGTCGGCGACTTCGGCGGCGTCGATCTGCGCCTGATGGAGCGCGTGCTCGATAACCTGGTGAACAACGCGCTGCGCTATTCCGAACAGCGGCTGCGCGTTGGCCTGTGGTTTGACGGCGACCTCGCCTGTTTGCAGGTCGAAGATGACGGACCGGGTATCCCGCCGGAAGAGCGCGAACGGGTGTTTGAACCTTTCGTCCGTCTCGATCCCAGCCGCGATCGCGCTACCGGCGGCTGCGGGCTGGGGCTGGCCATCGTCCATTCCATCGCCGTCGCCCACCAGGGACAGGTGTTCGTCGAAGGCAGTTCGCTCGGCGGCGCCAGCTTCCGTTTCTGCTGGCCGGTGAAGCCGACATTCAGTTTAAAAGCCGATCTGGCGTAATGCCGCCAGACCTTCTCATTGGAGCCGAATAATAATGACATCTGCACATTCCAACACGTCTGCTTACGATCACCTGCGCGCCCTGTTCAGCCGGCTGTCCCGTTTCGGCCACCTGTCCGCCATCGCCGGTTGGGACATGCAAACCATGATGCCGCCGGGCGGCAGCAAGGCGCGCTCCGAAGCGCTGGCCGAGCTGAGCGTGCTGCAGCACCAGATTTTAACGGCACAAAGCACCGGCGCGCTGTTGGATCGCGCGCAGCAAGAGACGCTGGACGAACTCGACCGCGCCAACCTGCGCGAAATGCGCCGCCAATATGAAGACGCCGTGCTGCTGCCGGCCGCGCTGGTCGAAGCCAAATCGCTCGCCGGCGCACGCTGCGAACACGCCTGGCGCGCCCAGCGCCCGGCCAACGACTGGGACGGCTTCGCCGACAACCTGCGCGAAGTGGTCAAGCTCAGCCGGGAAGAAGCGCAGATCCGCGCGCAGGCGGCCGGCACCAGCCGTTACGACGCCCTGCTAAACCTGTATGAACCGGGCATGCGCAGCAGCGATCTCGACCGCATCTTCGGCGATTTGAAAACCTGGCTACCGGATCTGCTGCAGCGCGTGGTGGCCAAACAGGCTAACGAGCCCTGCCCGGCGCCGCAGGGTCCGTTCAATGTAGACACCCAGCGCCAGCTTAGCCTCAGCGTGATGAAGCTGCTCGGTTTCAACTTCGACAACGGCCGCGTCGACGTCAGCGCCCACCCGTTCTGCGGCGGCGTGCCGGAAGATGTGCGCATCACCACGCGTTACAACGAGAAAGAGTTTTTGACCGCGCTGCTCGGCATCGTGCACGAAACCGGCCACGCCCGCTACGAGCAGAACCTGCCGCGCGATCTGCTCGGCCAGCCGGTCGCCCTGGCCCGCTCCACCGCCATCCACGAATCGCAGAGCCTGCTGTTCGAAATGCAGCTGGCGCGCGGCAATGAATTCCTGAAGATCTTGCGTCCGTTGGTCACCGCACAGTTTGGCGAACAGCCGGCGCTGGAAGAGGCCAACTTTATTCGCCTCAACCAGCGCGTTAAACCGGGTCTGATCCGCGTCGACGCCGACGAGGTGAGCTATCCTGCCCACGTCATCCTGCGCTACGAAATTGAAAAAGCGCTGATCGAAGGCGATATCGAGGTGGAAGACATTCCGGCGCTGTGGAATGAGAAGATGCAGGCTTACCTCGGCCTCGACACCATCGGCAACTACCGCAACGGCTGCATGCAGGATATTCACTGGACCGACGGCGCCTTCGGCTACTTCCCGACGTACACCCTCGGCGCGATGTACGCCGCGCAGCTGTTCCACAGCGTGCGTCAGGCCCTGCCTTCGCTGAGCGAAGATATCGCCGCCGGCAACCTGCAGCCGCTGTTCCACTGGTTGCAGCACAATATTTGGCGCCACGGCAGCCGTTTCCCGACCGAAACGCTGATCGCCAACGCGACCGGCGAAGCGCTCAACCCGCGCTACTTCCGTCAGCATTTGGAAACCCGCTACCTGTAATCTCTCCTGGCGCGGCCCCGGCCGCGCCCTTTTCCCGCCTGCATGACCGGATAATGTTTCATAGCGCGCATTCCTTGCCGACAACGCCTTGGCCACAGAGTGGCGGCTGGCTACTCACCATAAGTATGTTGTAACTAAAATAGCAAAAAACGCCGGGCTTTCCGGCCTCTCATCCCAGCGCATGACGGGCGATCATCGCCGCCAGCTGCGGCCTCAATGGCGCGGGCAGGTCATGCCCCATACCCGGCATGATATGCAATTTGGCGTTGGCGACCGCACGGGCGATCGCAACCCCACCCGCCTTGCGCACCAGCCGATCGCGATCGCCGTGAATAACCAGCGTCGGCGCGGCTATGCGCCGGCTATAACGACGCAGATCGCCGCTGCCGAGCAACGCGGAAAGTTGCCGCTGCATGCCTTCCGGATCCACGCCCCGCTTCAGCAACCGCGTCACCAGCGTATCCAGCTCCGCCTCCTCCGGCGGATAAAATCGGGTGCCGAGCGCGCGCAGGAAGGTTTTCATCCCCTCGTGGCGCTGCTGCAGCGTCAAATCGGCCGCAGGCCGGCGCACCAACAGCCATAGCAGCGAAGGGGCCGGCGGCGGTAACAGCGGTTGATTGGTGCTGGAGAACAAGATGCATAACGAGGCGACGCGCTGCGGGTATTCGGCGGCCAGCACCTGGGCGATCATCCCCCCCATCGAAGCGCCCAGTACGTGAGCCTGCGGAATGCGTAAATGATCGAGCAGATGCGCCGCGTCCGCCGCCATGTCCGCCAGGGTATAAGGCACCGGCGTTTGCCAACCGAGCTGGGCGCGCAACATCAGCAGCCACAACGGCTGCGTACGTTGTGCCTGCGTTTTGCCGGAAAGGCCGACGTCTCGGTTGTCATAGCGGATCACCCGAAATCCCTTGGCCACCAGGGCGCGGCAGAAGTCGTCAGGCCACAGCAAAAGCTGTGCGCCGATACCCATGATGAGCAGCAGCGGCGGGTGCGCCTCATCACCCCAGTCCTCATAGGCCAGCGGCACCTCGCCCTGTTCGGTCACGCCACAACGAATTGATATCTCGTTCATGTTAAATCCTTTTTACCGTGCCTGGCGGTTATTATAACAGCAATCCCACTCCCCACCGCCGCCCTGTACATTAGGTTACATGCCGAAACCAATCACTCACGGAAAGGCGGACGCCGTTTGCCTACTATCATTTCAACGGCCCCGCAGTGGGGTTGATACCCAAAAGCCATATTGAGGATTCTGCGATGAAAAAAGTATTAGCTCTGGTTGTTGCCGCTGCAATGGGTCTGTCTTCCGTAGCTTTCGCTGCCGAGGCTGCCACCACCGCACCTGCGGCTAGCGCAACCACCGCCACCGCTGCGCCGGCTAAAGCCCAGGTGAAACACCACGGCAAGAAAGCCCCGGTTCAGAAAGCTCAGGCGGCCAAAAAGCATCACAAAAAAGCCGGTGCGAAAGCCCCGGCCCAAAAAGCCCAGGCGGCTAAAAAACACCACAAGAAAGCCAGCCACAAAAAGGCGTAACAACGTGAGGGTCCCCTCACCGTTTCAGGCTTGACGTGTACAACACCCGGTTCGCCGGGTGTTTTTTTATCGGGGGTTCGCATTGATGCTGCGCCGCTACCTGTTCGAGATCGTTCTGACCGCCCTGATCCTTTGCGGACTGATCGCCGTCTTTTTTTACCTGTAGCCTGCCGCATCGCCGGCGGGAAATTATTGAAAAATCAATTATTGCCCATCCACACGGATGCTAAATCAGTCTATAGTTAGCATTCAGTGTGTTTATGGATGATCCGTATTTGTCAGGCAAGAGATCTATGCGCAAATCCGTTTTACTGTTGCTGTGCTCACTCCCGCTCATCGCTGCTCAGGCGGCACGCGCCGACGACCCGTCCAAGGCCGAGCAAACGCGTCTGTTTTTCGGCAAAGATGAACGCATCAAGGTCACGGATACCACCGCCCAGCCCTGGCAGGCCATCGGCCAGGTCGAAACCGCCAGCGGCAATCTGTGTACCGCCACGCTGATCTCCCCACACCTGGCGTTGACCGCCGGCCACTGCGTGCTGGCGCCGCCGGGGCAACTGGATAAAGCCATCGCCCTGCGCTTCGTGGCGGGCGATAAATCCTGGCGATATCAAACCGACAATATCGAAACTCTGGTCGACAGCAAGCTGGGCAAAAAGCTGAAGCCGGACGGTGATGGCTGGATCGTGCCGCCCGCCGCCGCCGCTTATGACTTTGCGCTGATCCGTCTGAAAGACAAAAAGCCGCTGCCGATCGCACCGTTGCCGCTGTGGCAAGGCGACAGCAAGGCGCTGACCCAGGCCCTGAAACAGGCCAAGCGGTTGATTACTCAGGCGGGTTACCCGGAGGATCATCTGGATGACCTCTACAGCCACCAAAACTGCAAGGTCACCGGCTGGGCCCAGCAAGGCGTACTGTCGCACCAGTGTGATACCCTGCCCGGCGACAGCGGCTCACCGCTGCTGTTGAAAACCGCCGACGGCTGGCAGTTGATCGCCATCCAAAGCTCGGCGCCGGCGGCGAAAGATCGCTACCGCGCCGATAACCGCGCCCTGGCGGTGCCCGGCATCCGGGAAGCACTGGACGCCCTGGCGGCGGGCAAATAGCTCTCGTAACGGCGCATCAAGCGCCGTTGCTGTTTCTCTGTTCTCTGAATTTCAACTTGCGCTGCGCCGGCCGTTTGCCGGCCGGCGCGCCCGAACTTAGCCCGAAAGCTGCTCGATAGTTTGCAGAATGCGCTTGTCGGAGATCGGGTACGGCGTGCCCAGTTGCTGCGCGAACAGGCTGACGCGCAGCTCTTCGATCATCCAGCGCACCGCTTTCACCTCTTCCTCCTGCTGCCGCTTTGGCGGCAGCTTGTTCAGCCACTGCTGCCACGCCTGCTGCACCTGCTCCACCCGCAACATCTGCGCGCGATCGCGATGCGGATCGATGGCCAGTTTTTCCAATCGGCGTTCGATCGCCTGCAGGTAGCGCAGCGTGTCCGGCAGGCGTTTCCAGCCGTTGCCGGTGACGAAACCGCGGTAAACCAGCCCGCCGAGCTGGGTTTTGATGTCCGACAACGCCAGCGCCAACGACATGTCCACCCGGCCTTTCAGCCGTTTGTTGATGTTGAAGACCGCCGTCAGGATCTGCTCAACCTGCCTGGCCACCTCGACGACCGTGTCGTTCAGCTCGGCGCGGATCTGCTCCTGCAGGCGCGCAAAGCCTTCTTCTTGCCAGACCGGGCCGCCGTGTTCGGCGATCAGCTTGTCGATGCCGCACGAAATGCAGTCGTCGATCAGCTCCAGCACCTTGCCGTACGGGTTGAAGTAGAGCCCCAGCTTGGCCTTGTTCGGCAGCTTTTCATGCAGGTATTTGATCGGCGAAGGAATATTCAGCAACAGCAGGCGGCGCGTGCCCTGCCACATCGCCTGTTGCTGCTCGCTTTCGCTGTCGAACAGGCGGATCGCCACGCTGTCCTTTTCATCCACCAACGCCGGGTAAGCCTTCATCGAATAGCCGCCGCGCTTCTGCTCGTAAAACGCCGGCAGTTGGCCAAAGCTCCAGACATGCAGATTGCTCTGCTCCAGCCCATCGTCGGCCACCGCCGACAGCGTCTCCTGCACCTTCTCTTTCAGCTGCAGGCGCAACGCGGCCAGGTCTTTGCCTTCGCGCAGCGTCTGATTTTTCTCGCCCACCACGCGGAAGGTCATCTTCAGGTGATCGGGTACCTGATCCCACTGCCAGTCATCACGTGACACGGTCACGCCAGTCATGCGCCGCAGCTCGCGCTCCAGCGCGTCCAGCAGCGGCAATTCCAGCGCAGTGACGCGGCCAAGGAACGCCTCGGCGTAGTTCGGCGCCGGCACGAAGTTGCGGCGCACCGGTTTCGGCAACGATTTGATCAGCGCAATCACCAGCTCGCGGCGGATGCCGGGGATCTGCCATTCGAAGCCCTGCTCCTCCACCTGGTTGAGGATCGGCAGCGGAATGTGCACCGTCACGCCGTCGGCGTCGGTGCCCGGTTCAAACTGGTAGCTGAGCCGCAGCTTGAGGTTGCCCTGATGCCAAAAGTTCGGGTAATCGAGCGCGCTGATCTTATTGGCGCCGTCCTTGATCAGCATCTCTTTTTCGAAGTTCAGCAGATCCGGCTGCTGTTTGGCCGCGCTCTTCCACCAGCTGTCGAAATGACGGCCGGAAACCACGTCGTTGGGGATGCGGCGATCGTAGAAGCCGAACAGCGTTTCGTCATCCACCAAAATGTCGCGGCGGCGCGATTTATGCTCCAGCTCTTCCACTTCGGCGCGCAGCTTTTGGTTTTCGCGGAAGAAGGCGTGGCGCGTCTGCCAGTCGCCCTCCACCAGCGCATGGCGGATAAACAGCTCGCGGCACAGCAGCGGATCGATGGAGCCGTAATTGACCTGGCGCGCCGCGACGATCGGCAGGCCGAACAGCGTGACCTTTTCGCTGGCCATCACCGCCCCCTGCGACTTCGACCAGTGCGGTTCGCTGTAGCTGTGTTTCACCAGGTGCTGAGCCAGCGGCTCGATCCATTCCGGTTCGATGCGCGCAGCGATGCGCCCCCACAGGCGGCTGGTTTCCACCAGTTCGGCCACCATGGTCCACTTCGGCGGCTTCTTGAACAGGCCGGAGCCGGGGAAGATCGAGAAGCGGGCGTTGCGCGCGCCGGTGTATTCCTGCTTGTCCGCATCCTTCTGGCCAATGTGCGACAGCAGGCCGGTCAGCAGCGCGGTGTGCACGCTGCGGTAGTCGGAAGGCGTGCTGTTGATCGGCAGCCCCAGCTCTTTCACCACCTGGCGCAGCTGGGTGTAGATATCCTGCCACTCGCGCACCCGCAGGTAGTTGAGGAAATCGTTGCGGCATAGCCGGCGGAACTGGCTGGAGGTGTTCGCCTTTTGCTGCTCCTGCAGATAATCCCACAGGTTGACGAACGCCAGGAAGTCGGAGTCCTTGTCGGCGAAGCGGCGGTGTTTTTCATCCGAGGCCTGCTGCTTGTCCATCGGGCGCTCACGCGGATCCTGAATCGACAGCGCGGCGGTGATGATCATCACCTCGCGCACGCTGCCGCTCTTCTGCGCTTCCAGCACCATGCGCGCCAGACGCGGGTCGATCGGCAACTGCGCCAGCTGGCGGCCCCGCGGCGTCAGCTGATAGTGGCCGTTGTCGGCGGTGGCGATCGCCCCCAGCTCTTCCAGCAGGCGCACGCCATCCTGAATGTTGCGCTTGTCCGGCGCCTCGACGAACGGAAACGCGGCGATGTCGCCCAGCCCCAGCGAGGTCATCTGCAGAATGACCGACGCCAGGTTGGTGCGCAGAATTTCCGGATCGGTAAACGCCGGCCGCGACAGGAAATCCTGCTCGGAGTACAGGCGGATGCACACCCCTTCCGATACGCGGCCGCAGCGCCCTTTACGCTGGTTGGCAGAAGCCTGCGACACCGGTTCGATCGGCAGGCGCTGCACCTTGGTGCGGAAGCTGTAGCGGCTGATGCGCGCGGTGCCCGGATCGATGACGTACTTGATGCCCGGCACCGTCAGCGAGGTTTCCGCCACGTTGGTGGCCAGCACGATGCGGCGGCCGTGGTGCGACTGGAACACCCGGTTCTGCTCGCTGTTCGACAGGCGCGCATACAGCGGCAGCACCTCGGTGTGCGGCAAATTGAGGCGGTTCAGGGCGTCGGCGGTATCGCGGATCTCGCGCTCGCCGCTCATGAAGATCAGAATGTCGCCCGGCCCTTCGCGGCCAAGCTCGTCCACCGCATCGAAAATCGCCTGCAGCTGGTCGCGATCGGTATCGTCGCCGTCGTCGACCACCGGGCGGTAGCGCACCTCCACCGGGTAGGTGCGGCCGGAAACCTCGATGATTGGCGCATTGTTGAAATGGCGCGAGAAGCGCTGCGGATCGATGGTCGCCGAGGTGATGATCACCTTGAGATCCGGGCGCTTCGGCAGCAGTTCGCGCAGGTAGCCAAGAATGAAGTCGATGTTGAGGCTGCGCTCGTGCGCTTCATCGATGATCAGCGTGTCGTACTGCATCAGCAGGCGATCCTGCTGAATTTCCGCCAGCAAGATACCGTCGGTCATCAGCTTGACCAGGGTATTTTCTCCTACCTGATCGTTGAAGCGCACCTTGTAGCCGACGCTGCCGCCGAGCGGGGTTTCCAGCTCGTCGGCGATGCGGTTGGCGACGGTGCGGGCCGCCAGGCGGCGCGGCTGGGTATGGCCGATCAGCCCTTTCACCCCGCGCCCCAGTTCCAGGCAAATCTTCGGCAGCTGGGTGGTTTTCCCCGAGCCGGTCTCCCCGGCGACAATCACCACCTGGTGATCGCGGACGGCGTTTAATATGTCCTGCTTTTTTTGGCTGACCGGCAGGCTTTCCGGATAGGTAATGCGCGGGCAAGACGCGGCGCGCGCCTGCACTTTTTGCCGCGCCGCCGCGATGTCGCTTTCTACTTCGGCGGCCACCGCCAGCTGGGCATCGGGATTTTTGATTTTTCGTGCGCCCTGCAGGCGACGACGCAGACGTTGTTGATCGCGGAGCATCAGCTCACCCAGTTGGGCCGGCAGTGCCTCGAGCGGAGATTTCACGTTCGGTGTTCCTTGTTTCTTCGCCGCCAAGGCCAGGCTTGGCAACGGTTTGATGTTTTTTTAGCGATTTTTTTGCTTTAGCCGCACAGCCTATCACAAACGGCTTTCTCCCCCTACTTCCGCGAGTAAAGCGTCGCCATGTCATTCAATAAAATCGAACGAAGATCTCGAAATATTGCGCTATCACTGTTGGAGGAATGTGAATAGCATGTACTCCATGCAAGGGACGCTGAGTCCTGATGTCACTGTCACAACGTAAGGAATTATCGATGAGCAACGTATTGGTTCTGAAATCAAGCATCCTGGCGACCTACTCTCAGTCTAACCAACTGGCCGATTTCTTCGTAGAGCAATGGAGCAACGCCCACAGCGGCGACACCATCACCGTGCGCGATCTGGCCGCACAGCCCATCCCGGTGCTGGACGGTGAACTGGTCGGCGCGCTGCGTCCTTCCGATGCTCCGTTGACCCCGCGTCAACAAGAAGCGCTGGCCCTGTCGGACGAGCTGATCGCCGAGCTGCAGGCCAACGACGTCATCGTGATTGCCGCGCCGATGTACAACTTCAACATCCCGACCCAGCTAAAAAACTATTTCGACCTGGTTGCCCGCGCCGGCGTGACCTTCCGTTACACCGAAAACGGTCCGGAAGGCCTGGTGAAAAACAAACGCGCGGTGATCCTGACCAGCCGCGGCGGCATTCATAAAGGCACCCCAACCGACCTGGTGGAACCTTACCTGCGTCTGTTCCTGGGCTTCATCGGCATTACCGACGTGGAGTTCGTCTTCGCGGAAGGCATCGCCTACGGCCCGGAAGTGGCGACCAAAGCACAGGAAGACGCCAAGGCGGCCCTGTCTCAGGTGGTGTCTGCCTAAGATCCTGCGCAGGGGCGCCGCGCCCCTGCCGGACAAGAAGCAAGTCCTGTCAAACCTGCACTACCCTCATAATAATCATCTATCCGTATCTCTTGGCGCGCCAGACGGCGCGCTTTTTTTATTTCTTCAGCCACTGGCCGTTGATGCCGCGCACATACTCGCCGCTCTGCGCCCGCGTCACCAGCTTCTGCCCGGCCATGCGCGCCACTTCGTCGACGGCGATATGGTTGCCGTCCGCCACTTCCTGATACTTCTCGGCGCGGCCGGCGTTGATGCGCTTCACCAGCGCCAGCGTTTCCGCGTCCTGCTTCACCGGGGCGATATAGCCGCTCAGGGTTTCGCCCACCCGCCCTTGCTGCTTCGCCTCATCCAGCGTCAACGCCATCGCCACGCCGCTGAACAACCAGGCGGCGCCGGCCAGCCACAAATAACGTTTTTTCATGTCGGCTCCTAGAACAGACCGCTTTGGGTTTTCAGCAGGTTTTCGACGTCCTTATCCACCTTGATATGAATTTCATGCTCGATCTTGACGTTCATATTGATGGTGATCGGATCCTTCGGCGTCGCCACCTCGATGCGCGGCACGCAGCCGCTCAGCAGCGAAACGCACAGCACCGCTGCCAGCGTCGACACACTCATGATTTTCATTGTTGCTCCCCAGGTTGTGAGAGGGCCTGCTCCAGCCACTCCTGTAAATTGTCGCCGAAGCGCAAACTGCGCCACAGCTGAAACACGTTTTCCTGATGCCGATAGTTCAGGATCACCTCGCGCTTGGCGTTCTTCTGCGGGTTAATGCCATCGATACGCGCGCTCAGCGTCAGTTCGCCCAGGTTGTCGAGATCGACCCGGGCGTGCGAACGGTTGATTTCCATGTAGCGCAGCCAGTCGATCGCCGCGCCGGTCGCCAGGTTGTTGCTGCCGATGGCGTCGGCCATGTCTTTGTCCAGCCGCAGCGTCAGGGTGCCGGCGTTGGCGATCCAGCCGTTTTGCACCAGCCATTTCGGGTGGTTCAGGAACAGCGGCAGCTCACCGTCGACCCGGCCGGACATGGCGAACTGCTTCGGCTTCAAGGCGGTAAACAGCGCGCTGAGATCGACCTTGTCCAGCTTCAGCACCGCGGCGTCATGCTGCGGCAACCGCAGCGCCGACAGGCTGATATGCCCGTTGAGCATGTCCACGCCGACGTTGCTCAACGTCAGCGGCTGCCCTTCGCTATAAGGATAGGTGCCCTGCAGATCGGCGGAAATGTTCTGCATCTCGAACAGGTTGCTGAAAGACTTGATGCGCAGCGACACCGGCTGTTTGGCACCCAGCAGCCACTGATGCTGCTTGAACCGGTACGACAGGATAAAGTCCAGGCCGCTCATTTCGCCGTCTTTCAGCCACATGCCGCCGTTTTTCACCACCCAGTGGCCGCCAGCCTCAAAGCCCTGCTCGCGGGCGGCGGAAAACGCCGACTGCGCATAAAACTCGCCGTCGCGCAGCGTGAGATTGAGATCCGGCGCGAGCAGCGGCTGGAAGACCTTCAGCGACTGTTTCGGCCACCAGGCTTCACCGCGCAGGCGTTCGCCGTCCCAACGGCCGCGCAGCGCGATCGGCCCGATCTGCTGCGCCTGCAGTTTGCCCTGCAGCTGGAAACTGTCCGGCGAACGGCCGTTCACCTGCAGCGCCAGCACCGGCGCCGGCAGATGGCCGCCGTCGCTGAAGCTGACCTTATCCGCCGCCAGTTGCAGCTCGCCGTTGAACTGCGGGCTTTGTTCATCACGCCGCCAGCGCAGCGGCCGGTTGAGGCTCAGGCGCGGCGCGGCGACCGTCACCAAACCATACTTCAATTTATCGAAACCGGTGGAGAGCTTGTCGAGCACCAGCTCGCTGTCCTGCCAGCGCCCGCTGCCGGCGACGTCCCAGGCGGCCTGCAGCGGCGGCAACCGGCCGTTGCCCCAGTAACGCCACTGCCAGTCGCCCTTGTCCGGCCAGAAATCCTGCGCCTGGCCGTCCAAGTGCAGCTTGAAGCGCCCCCAATAGCTGTCGCTGGCGTTCAGAATCGCCTGCAGGCGGCCGGTGATACCGGCGGCGGTCACCTTCACGCCCGCCAGCGGCAAACGCGCCTCTTCCAGCGTCATTTCCGGCGTCACCTTGCCCCACAGGCGCAACAGCGACCCCGGCTGCAGCACCAGCGTCGGGTTGAGAATGCTGCCGCCGATCACGCCCGGAATCGACGCGGTGGCGGAGAAGTCGGCCAGATTGGCCTGACCGGTCAATTGGAAGCGCAGATCGCTGTAGGTCAACCCCACCTTGCCCGGCCCGAGGGTGAGTACCGCATTGCCCTTGCCGTTGTGGCCGGCGGTGATCACGTTCAGCCGCGCGCTGATCTCCGTTTCATCCCACCCTTTGCTCCAGTCGTGCAGCGCAACGCTCAGGCCGCCGTTCAACGGCTGCCCGCTGTACGGCCAACGCCACTCGCCCTGCCTGATGCTGACCCGCTGCGGCGCGACTTCCCACGGCAGCACCGCCAGCGGCCGATCGTCGCCTTTTTCGCTTACCGTCAACACGCCCTGCCGCTGTTGCCAGCGCATGTCCAGCAATACCGGTTTTTCCAGATAGGCGGTCTGCATTTCCCCCTGCAGCGCGCCCTGCGTCGGCAGGCTGGCCAGATCCAGCGGAATGGTTATCTTGCCGGCGAGACGCAGCGGTTGCGCGCTGTTGGGCGGGACGACGGTCAGGCTCTGCAACGTCAGCTGCTGTTTTTCATCCAGCTGCGCCTCGGCGCTGAGATTCGGCCCCTGATAATGCAGGCGTTGCCCGTCAGGGCCGGAGGAAAGCTGCAGCTTGCCGGCATAGCGCTGCCAGGGAACCAGCGTCAGGTCATTAATGGTGAGGTCCAGCGGCGGCAGCTGTTGCTGCAGCTGATCGAGCGCCAGCGGCGCGCTGTTGGCGTCGCCGGCCGGCAGTTTTGACAAACAGGCGCTATCGACGCTGACCTTATCGCTCGACAGCTGCCAGCGGCCCTGGCGGTAAGCCAACCGCGTCGGCCCGACGTTGGCCAGCAGGCAATCTTGCGCGGTGAAACGCGCCCCCGCCAGCGCCAGGCCGCCCTGGCGCCAGTGCAATTTGCCCTGCAACTCCAGGCGGCTTCCCGCCGGCAACCAATGCGATAACACGCCCGGCAGCCAGCGCGGCAAAGTTTGCCACAACGCCAGCATCAGAATTGCGCAGCCCGCCACCGTCCCTATGAATACTTTTAATCGCCTGGTCATTAAATGGTTGCTTCGTTCCTGAGTTAGGCATTGGTTAAGTCTATGCCTGAATTGACAATAATGATGGCATGAATTTGACATAGGGTGAAGCTGAGCGGGGTCGCAGCGGCGATTTGCACCTTTTTGGCGCAAACGTGTGCGGAGTTGTAGATTTTCGTTACATATGCATCACATAAACAGGACGGTTTTCAGACTTTTGTTATTGTCGTTGCCATTGATGATTAATAGTCTTGCAACCATTCTAATAAAAGTTCAGCTGCTAGCTAACTGTGTACTAGAGAAGCCATTCCCCACACCCCCGTGGGGATTTTTTTGCCTTAATGCCGAATCACGGCGTCAATAAAATCGTGCAATATGCGGCTGTCGCTCGCTTTACGCCAGATAGCATAAATATCGCTGCGCATTTCATTCCCGCATTCTATGTATGCAACCTTTCGTTGCCGCGCCAGGCTTTCGGGCACAAACGCATAGCCTAATCCCGCTGTTACGCAGGCAAATATCACGTCGTAGCATTCCACCTCCAGCAGCGCGGCGGGGATGACTTGCTGCTTCTGCAGCCAGGCGTCCACCAGATGGCGATAGTGGCATTGCCGCGAATAAACATAGAGATCGCTTTTTGCCAACAACGCCGGCTGACATGCCCCGCCAATGAAGACCAAACGCTCCTGGAAAGCACGCCGGCTCTGCATCTGCGGATGTTCGATCGGCCCATCTGAAAACACCACGTCCAGCGCCCCTTTTTGCAGCTGAAACTCCAGATCCAGCGAATAGCCCTGCACCACACTCAGCTGAACGCGGCGATTCTGCGCACGGTAATGGGCCAACTTTTGCGGCAAATGATGACTCAACGCGATATCCAGCGCGCCAAGCCTCAGTTCGCCCTGCACCGGATCCTGTTCAAGCTGCGCCCGCGCCCGCTCCTCGACCGCCAAAAAACGCTTGGCTTTATGGTAAAGCGCCCGGCCTTCCGGCGTGAGCGACAGCCGATTGCGCTCACGCTCGAACAGCGTGACGCCGCACGCCATTTCCAGCTCTTTTAATTTCTTGGTCACGTTAGAGGGCACGCAAAACAGCCGCTCCGCCGCGGCCGTGAGACTCTCCGACTCCACCACCATGCAAAAGGTGGCTAACTGGGCACGTTTAAACATCTTGAGCCTTCACCAAAAGTGAACGATTCACGAACTTTATTTCACTTTTAGTCAGCCATCAAGTCCGTAAAATCCTCGCTGTCAGCACAATGCTGCCCCTGGAGATATCCAGTTTCATTACCGACCGAGGAAATCAATCATGATTACGCTCAACGTCTTTTTTCAGGTCAATCCGGCCAAGCGGCAAGCGTTTCTGAGCCTGCTCAACACCATGGTGCAGGAATCCAATAAAGAAACCGGCTGCTCTTTTTACCAGCTTTGGCAATGCCAGAGCGATGAGAACAGCTACGCGCTGATCGAAAACTGGGACGATAAGGCGGCGCTTTCAGCACACCAGAAAACGCCTCATTGGATCGCCTTTAACGATGTCGTTAACAGTTATTTGACCCATGATTACGATGAGCATCATTACACGGAAATCGCTCGTTAAAACCGCGTGAACCGGCCCAAGGCGGGCCGGATTTATCCCCCCTGCTTCTTCGGACAAACCCCGCGCGGGACAAACTGCTAACCAATTGTCGAATTTACTAAAATCTGTTAAATTGATCACAAAATCACGGTGGAGAAACCACGATGAAATTGGCGATATACAGTACCAAACAGTATGACCGTAAATATCTCGAACTGGTGAATCAGCAGTTTGGCTATGAGCTGGAATTCTTCGACTTTTTACTCAGCAAAAAAACCGCCAAAACGGCCGCCGGTTGCAAGGCGGTGTGTATCTTCGTCAACGACGACGGCAGCCGTGAAGTGCTCGAAGAACTGGCGGCGCTGGGCGTCGAAATTCTCGCCCTGCGCTGCGCCGGTTTCAATAATGTCGATCTGGACGCCGCCAAAGAGCTGGGCATCAAGGTGGTGCGCGTGCCGGCCTACTCACCGGAAGCCGTGGCGGAGCACGCGGTAGGCATGATGATGTGCCTGAACCGCCGTATTCATCGCGCCTATCAACGCACCCGCGACGCCAATTTCTCGCTGGAAGGGCTGATCGGCTTTAACATGCACAACCGCACCGCCGGCGTGATCGGCACCGGTAAAATCGGCGTGGCGACGATGCGCATTCTGAAAGGCTTCGGCATGAAGCTGCTGGCTTACGACCCGTTCCCGAGCGAACAGGCGCTGGAACTGGGCGCGGAGTATGTCGACCTGAAAACGCTGTACGCGCAGTCCGACGTGATCACCCTGCACTGCCCGCTGACGCCGGAAAACCACCATCTGCTGAATGCCGACGCCTTCGCGATGATGAAAAACGGCGTGATGGTGATCAACACCAGCCGCGGCGCGCTGATCGACTCCACCGCCGCCATCGACGCGCTGAAGCAGCAGAAAATCGGCGCGCTGGGAATGGACGTTTACGAGAACGAACGCGATCTGTTCTTCGAAGACAAGTCTAACGACGTGATTCAGGACGACGTGTTCCGCCGCCTTTCGGCCTGCCACAACGTGCTGTTTACCGGCCATCAGGCCTTCCTGACCGAAGAGGCGCTGACCAGCATTTCGCAAACCACGCTGCAGAACATCAGCCAGTTGGATCGCGGCGAAGCCTGCCCGAACCAGTTGAACGCCTGAGCGTCACCTCGGGGCGCCCTTGCGGCGCCCTGTTTATTTGAGAGAACGCGATGAGAAAAACCACGGTAGCCGCCCTTGCGGCGCTGGCTTTAGCGGGGTGCAGCATGAAACCACATACGGCCGTCACGCCAGGCGATCTGCTGCATCACAACTTCGTGTTGCAGAGCGTGGATGGCGAAACGGCGAAGCCACCGGCGGGCGGCGGCCTGCTCAATCTGGAGTTCGGCGAGAACCTGCATGTCTCCGGCGCGATGTGCAACCGCTTCTTCGGCCAGGGGCAATTACGCGACGGCGTGCTGACGGTGAAACCGCTGGCCACGACGCGCAGGCTGTGCCCTGATGAACAGCGCAACCGCTGGGATCAAGTGATCGGCACCGTGCTGGAAAACGGCGCCGAAGTGACGCTAAACGCCCAGCAGCTGACGCTCAACGGCAGCGGCCACACGCTTATCTATACCCTGCGCGATTGGGTGTATTGATCCTGCACGCCAGGCCTGGCGCCGCGGACTTACCCGGCGCAGCTGCCCAGGCCCAGCGTGCGTTCTTCGCACTGCTTGCCGTTCGGCATCTGGCACATGCGCAGCGCTTCACCGTTCAGGTTGTGCGCGATGGTGGTGACGCCGCCGACCGCCGCGCAACCGGCGCTGGTCTGCAACGTATTGATTCTGGCACTGTTGCCCTGCTGTACTGGTTCTTCGTTATTGCTGCTGCAGGCGGCTAAAAGCAGCACGGCGCTGGCAAGCAGCCATTTTGATGTCGTCATTATCCCACTCCTGAACCCGGAACTGCGCTGTGTAAAATCGCCATTGCTGATAACGCGCGTCACTTGGCGGACACGTTTCGCTATCTTTGATGCAAACTTGTTTAATCTAGCTCGATATATAAATAATGAAAATATATTCCAGCCATATTATTTGTCGTTTTTTTGCGTCGGCCGGACATTTATTTTGTTTGCAGAATATTTCCGCACCGGCGCGCGGTGCCAAACGTGACGGCGCCACCCGCTGCCAGGCTTCGGCCGCACGCAGAAAGTGATAACGTCACCGCTGCCGACCAGGAAGTTTTTCCGGCGATATCGCTATTCATTATCTTCGCGTGCTTTCAGTGAAACGGCGCATTTTTTGCTACCGGAGAGGACGATATTTGCGTCTATGCTGGCGGCGCTAAGTAATTAGCATTCCACTATTTTCAGTGAATGATGGCTGAATTCTTCAACCGGCGCGACTTGCTGTCGCGCCGGCCTTTTTTCACATTAAAATAACACTCAGTGCACCGTGGCTTTCGACAGTAAATTAATCACCAGCACGCCGGCAATAATTAATCCCATGCCGACGATCGCCGGCCAATCCAATTTTTGCTGATAAACAAATACCGCGGCGACCGACACCAGCACGATCCCCATGCCTGACCAAATCGCATACACGATGCCCAGCGGCATACTCTTGACCACCATCGACAGCCCCCAAAATGCCACGCCGTAGCCCAGCACCACCAGCAGCGACGGCCACAGGCGGGTAAAGCCCTCGGAAGCTTTCAACATGGTGGTGGCGATCACTTCCGCGACTATCGCCATCGTCAAATACATAAATGCGCTCATGATTTTCTTCTGTCAGTTTGCCGATGCGCAATTATGACGTGCCGGAAATAAATTGTCTTTAAACGGTGAAAACAATTTATTGCCGCCGGCCCCAATTGACGAGGAAATAGGCCTTTGACGATTTGTCACCCGCCACACAAACACGATAAAGCCGCGTTCAAACCCTCTGTTAGACTTTTTTCCATTACTGCGAAAGTGCGCTTTCGCGGCTTTGAGAGCAATGAAAAGGTAACGCCGATGATAACTACAGATGGTAATAATGCAGTCGCTTCCGTGGCCTATCGCACCAACGAAGTGATTGCCATCTACCCTATCACGCCGAGTTCCACCATGGCGGAGCAGGCGGATGCCTGGTCCGGCGATGGCCGGCAAAACATCTGGGGCGATATCCCGCGGGTGGTGGAAATGCAGTCGGAAGGCGGCGCTATCGCCACCGTGCACGGCGCGTTGCAAACCGGCGCGCTGTCGACCTCGTTCACCTCATCGCAGGGTCTGCTGCTGATGATCCCGACGCTGTACAAACTGGCCGGCGAGCTGACGCCGTTTGTGCTGCACGTCGCCGCGCGCACCGTAGCCACGCACGCGCTGTCTATCTTCGGTGACCACTCGGACGTGATGGCGGTGCGCCAGACCGGCTGCGCCATGCTGTGCGCCGGCAGCGTGCAGGAGGCGCAGGACTTCGCGCTGATCTCGCAGACCGCCACCCTCAACGCGCGCGTGCCGTTTATCCATTTCTTCGACGGCTTCCGCACCTCGCACGAAATCAACAAGATCGTGCCGCTCAGCGACGATACGCTGCGGCAAATGCTGCCGCAGGCGGCGATCGACGCTCACCGCAGCCGGGCGCTGTCGCCGGATCATCCGGTGGTGCGCGGCACTTCCGCCAACCCGGACACCTATTTCCAGTCGCGCGAAGCCACCAACCCGTGGTATGACGCCACCGGCCAGCACGTGATCGACGCCATGGCAGCCTTCGCCGCCCTCACCGGCCGCCACTATCGGCCGTTCGACTATTACGGCCACCCGCAGGCCGAGCGCGTGGTGGTGGTGATGGGCTCCGCCGCCGGCACCTGCGAAGAGGTGATCGACACCCTGCTGACCCGCGGCGAGAAAGTCGGCGTGCTGAAGGTGCGGCTGTTCCGGCCGTTCTCCGCCCAGCATATGCTCGGCGCGCTGCCGGACAGCGTGCGCAGCGTCGCGGTGCTCGATCGCACCAAAGAACCGGGCGCGCTGGCCGAGCCGCTGTATCTGGACGTGATGACCGCGCTGGCAGAAGCCTACAGCCGGGGTGAGCGCGCCACGCTGCCGCGGGTGATCGGCGGCCGCTACGGCCTGTCGTCGAAAGAGTTCGGCCCCGACTGCGCGCTGGCGGTGTTCCGCGAGCTGGCCCAGCCGCAGCCGCGCCCGCGCTTTACCGTCGGCATCTTCGATGATGTCACCGGGCTTTCGCTGCCGCTGAGCGACGAAATCCTGCCGCAGCGCGCCTCGCTGGAAGCGCTGTTCTACGGTTTGGGCAGCGACGGCTCGGTCTCGGCCACCAAGAACAACATCAAGATCATCGGCAACGCCACGCCGCTGTATGCCCAGGGCTATTTCGTCTACGACTCCAAAAAGGCCGGCGGCCTGACGGTGTCGCACCTGCGCGTCAGCGAACAGCCGATCAACTCGGCTTACCTTGTCAGCCACGCGGACTTCGTCGGCTGCCACCAGCTGCAGTTTATCGATAAGTACCAAATGGTCGAACGCCTGAAGCCCGGTGGCACCTTCCTGCTCAATACCCCTTACGGCGCCGACGAGGTCTGGTCGCGCCTGCCGCAGGAGGTTCAGGCGCTGTTGCACCAACGCCAGGCGCGTTTCTATATCATCAACGCCGCCAAGCTGGCGCGCGAATGCCGGCTCGGCGCGCGCATCAACACCGTGATGCAGATGGCGTTCTTCCACCTGACGCAGATCCTGCCGAGCGACGTGGCGCTGCAACAGCTGCAGGACGCCATCGCCCGCAGCTACAGCAGCAAGGGCCAGGAGATCGTCGAGCGCAACTGGCAGGCGCTGGGCGCCACCCGGGCCGCGCTGACCGAGATCCCGCTGCAGCCGGTCGACGCCAGCAGCCCGATGCGCCCGCCGGTGGTCTCGGACGCCGCGCCGGACTTCGTCAAAACCGTCACCGCCGCGATGCTGGCTGGGCTGGGCGATGCGCTGCCGGTTTCCGCCTTCCCACCGGACGGCACCTGGCCGGTGGGCACCACCCAATGGGAAAAGCGCAACATCGCCGAAGCGATCCCGATCTGGCAGCCCGACCTGTGTACCCAGTGCAACCACTGCGTCGCCGCCTGCCCGCACTCCGCCATTCGCGCCAAGGTGGTTCAGCCGGCGGAGATGGAGCACGCCCCCGCCTCCCTGCAGTCGCTGGATGTCAAGGCGCGCGATATGCGCGGCCAGAAATACGTGCTGCAGGTAGCGCCGGAGGATTGCACCGGCTGTAACCTGTGCGTCGAGGTCTGCCCGGCGAAAGATCGCCAGAACCCGGAGATCAAGGCCATCAACATGGCTTCGCGCCTCGATAATCTGACGGCGGAGAAAGACAACTACGACTTCTTCCTGCAGCTGCCGGAAATCGATCCGGCGCAGCTGGAGCGCATCGACATTCGCACTTCGCAGCTGATCACGCCGCTGTTCGAGTACTCCGGCGCCTGCTCCGGCTGCGGCGAAACGCCGTACATCAAGCTGTTGACCCAGCTCTATGGCGACCGCTTGCTGATCGCCAACGCCACCGGCTGCTCGTCGATCTACGGCGGTAACCTGCCGACCACGCCGTACACCACCAACGCCGAAGGGCGCGGCCCGGCGTGGGCCAACTCGCTGTTCGAAGACAACGCCGAATTCGGCCTGGGCTTCCGTTTAACGGTCGATCAACATCGCGCGCGAGTGCTGCGCCTGCTGAATGCTCTGGCGCCGCAGCTGCCGGAGCGGTTGGTCAATGCCCTGCAGATGGGCGACGTGGCGCCGGAGCCGCGCCGTAAGCAGATCGCCGAACTGCGCACGCTGTTGGCCAATCTCGAAGGCGAAGACGCGCGCCAGCTGGCGGCCGGCGCCGACTACCTGGTGGATAAATCCATCTGGCTGATCGGCGGTGACGGCTGGGCCTACGACATCGGCTTCGGCGGTTTGGATCACGTCCTCAGCCTGACGGAGAACGTCAACGTGCTGGTGCTCGACACCCAGTGCTACTCCAACACCGGCGGCCAGCAGTCGAAGGCCACGCCGCTCGGGGCGGTGACCAAGTTCGGCGAACACGGCAAGCGCAAGGCGCGCAAGGATTTGGGCGTCAGCATGATGATGTACGGCCATGTCTACGTGGCGCAGATCTCGCTGGGAGCGCAGCTCAACCAAACGGTGAAGGCGATTCAGGAGGCCGAGGCCTATCCGGGGCCGTCGCTGATCATCGCCTACAGCCCGTGCGAAGAGCACGGCTACGATCTGGCGCTCAGCCACGATCAGATGAAACAGCTGACCGCCACCGGCTTCTGGCCGCTGTACCGCTTCGATCCGCGCCGCAGCGCCGAGGGCAAGGCCGCATTGGCGCTGGATTCGCGGCCACCGAACAGCAGCCTGTCGGAAACGCTGCTGAAAGAACAGCGTTTCCGCCGCCTGAACGCGCAGCAGCCGGAAGTGGCCAGCGCGCTGTATCAGGCCGCCGAGAAAGAGCTGCAGGAGAAATACGATTTCCTCAGCCTGCTGGCCGGCAAGGCGGAAAAATCCGCCGCAGAGTAACCTCCCTCAGGGCGCGAGCGATTCGCGCCCTGTTCTTTTACCGCCGGCGTAAGCCGCAGCAAAAACCCGCTGGCATTCCTGCGCGCAATCCGTACCATACAGGCCTCGCGTCGGGCGCGTGGCATCAGGATGATGAATAATGATCAAAAGCGGCCGGTTGAATGGTAAACTCGCGGCTACAACGCCATGCCCCTAGTGCCCCCCATTGAGAATGAGCACGATTTAAATGTCAGAAAAGCAATCCGTTAGCCAAAAAGAGCAGTACAACCTCAACAAATTGCAAAAGCGCCTGCGCCGCAACGTGGGCGAAGCGATCGCCGATTTCAATATGATTGAAGAAGGCGACCGCATCATGGTCTGCCTGTCCGGCGGTAAAGACAGCTACACCATGCTGGAGATCCTGCGCAATCTGCAGCAGAGCGCGCCGGTCAACTTCTCCCTGGTGGCGGTGAACCTCGATCAGAAGCAGCCCGGCTTCCCGGAGCATATTCTACCCGCCTACCTGAAAAGCCTGGGGGTGGAGTACAAGATCGTCGAAGAGAACACCTACAGCATCGTTAAAGACAAGATCCCGGAAGGCAAAACCACCTGTTCACTGTGCTCGCGCCTGCGCCGCGGCATTTTGTACCGCACCGCCACCGAACTGGGCGCCACCAAGATCGCGCTGGGCCACCACCGCGACGACATCCTGCAAACGCTGTTCCTCAACATGTTCTACGGCGGCAAGATGAAAGGCATGCCGCCCAAGCTGATGAGCGACGACGGCAAGCACGTGGTGATCCGCCCGCTGGCCTACTGCCGCGAGAAAGACATCGAACGCTTCTCGATCGCCAAGGAATTCCCAATCATCCCATGCAACCTGTGCGGCTCGCAGCCTAACCTGCAGCGCCAGGTGATCGGCGATATGCTGCGCGACTGGGACAAGCGTTACCCTGGCCGGTTGGAAACCATGTTCAGCGCCATGCAAAACGTGGTGCCTTCGCACCTGAGCGACATCAATCTGTTCGATTTCAAAGGCATTCACCACGGTAGCGCCGTGGTGGACGGCGGCGATTTGGCCTTCGATCGCGAAGACATCCCGATGCAGCCCGTCGGTTGGCAGCCGGAAGATTCGGACGACGCGGTGCCTGCGCCAGAGCGTTTGAACGTGCTGGAAATCAAATAAGCCCCTCTCGCCGCTTGCCCTCTGCAAGCGGCGACATTCCCCTCTCTCGACGATCTCGATCCTGTTCACAGTTTGCGCAAAATTTACTGGGCGGTGCCGTTTTTACCCTATACTGTTTATTTATACAGTCATATGGAGATCGCGCAATGAATATCACCCCCTGCCTGTCCCACGTTTCGCTGGGCTCCAACGATTTCGAGGCCGCCGCCGCCTTTTACGATCGCACGCTGGCCGCCTTGGGTTGTCGACGCGTGCTGGAGCATCCCGGTGCCATCGGTTACGGCCGCGACTATCCGGAGTTTTGGCTGCAGGTGCCGATCGACGGCCAGCCGGCCTCGCCCGGCAACGGCACGCACGTCGGTTTTTTCGCCACCAGCAAGCAACAGGTGGATGAATTCCATCGCCAGGCGCTGCTGGCCGGCGCCGCCGATGAAGGCGCGCCCGGCTCGCGGCCGCACTACGGCGAGGCTTACTACGGCTGCTTTGTCCGTGATTTGGATGGGCACAAGATTGAAGCCAGCTTCTGGGATGAAAGCGCAGCCTGAAGAAAAGAGGAATGCTGAATAAAAAAATGCCGGTGATTAAACCGGCATTGTACGAATCAAATGTGCTATGCAGTAATTCAAAAATAAGAAAGTAAGACAATTATGGAGCGCAACGCCCATCGCTTGACGTTGCATTCACCTGCGAGAGAGATCATGCCCCATTTCCCCCGGCTAAATGTTGATATTGCTCAATGTTAACCGGGTTTTCGTCATTTTTGCCTACAGCCAGCGGCTGCGCTTCAGCCACCAGGCGACGCCAAGCACCAACCCGCCCAGCATCAGGCAAAACGCCGCAAAACCGAGAGGATTGCCGCCGCCCGGAATGCCGCCAAGGTTGACCCCGAACAACCCGGTCAGGAAGGTGGTAGGCAGAAATACCATCGCCAACAATGACATGGTGTAAGTGCGGCGGTTCATCGCATCGGCCATCACCGTGGTGATTTCGTCGGACAAGATGGCGGTGCGCGCGATGCTGCCGTCCAGATCGTCCAATCCCCGCCCCAGGCGATCGGCGATGTCCTGCATGCGGCGGCGATCGTCGTCGCTCATCCACGGCAGGCGGTCGCTGGCCAGCCGCGCGAAGACGTCGCGCTGCGGCGCCATATAGCGGCGCAGCACGATCAGCTGTTTACGGATCAGCGCCAGCTGGCCGCGCTCCGGCACCTGCTGCTCCAGCAAAGCGTCCTCCAGATCGATGATCTTGTCGTGCAGATCTTCGATAAATTCGCTGGTGTGATCGGTCAACGCATCGGAAATTTCCACCAGCCAGCTGCCGCTGTTGGTCGGCCCGGCGCCGCTTTGCAGATCGTTCACCACCTGATCGATGGAATACACCTTGCGGTGTCGGGTAGAGACAATCAGTTTATCGGTGATGTACACGCGAATGGTGACCAGCTGGTCCGGCCGGGAATTGGCGTTGAAGTTGATGCTGCGCAGGGTGATCATGGTGCCTTCGCCCTGGCGGCTGACGCGCGGCCGTGAGCTTTCGCCGGAGAGCGCTTCGCGCACCGAGTCCGGCAGCAGCGGCGTGGTGCTCAGCCATTCGGCGCTGGCCGGGTGCGCGTAATCAAGATGCAGCCAGCACGGCGCGTCGCAGGTGATCGTGTCATCCTGCTCGATCGGCGTGACGCCGCCCTTGCCGTCCAACTGGTAGGCGTAAACCGCATCGGCGATCTGCAGCTCGCTCCCCTCAATCACATCCATTCATTTATCCCCTCAGTCTTGCTTATGTTGCTGAGTCTAGCGTTAACGCCTTGGAGATCAAAGGCCAAGCTGTAACGCCAGTTTTCACGTTGTCCTATAAGCGTGGTCTATACTTCTGCCGCAAGGAACGCAAGACAGCCCGAGAGGAGACTCGCATGTTACAAATCAGCGCCGCGGATATTTTGAAAATCGTCTTACCGACCGTCATTACGCTGTTTATCGCCGTCGTCAAAACCCCTTTTCGCATTCGGCGGGAAAACCGCGATAAGCTGCTGAACCTGCTCGAATCCGTCGAGAAGCGCCAGAGCGCCCCCATACGCCTGTTGCGATTTCGCGACTATCTCGGCAACAGCAGCGCCGGCCTTACTGCGCTGCAACTGCTGCTGGCATTGCCGGACAGCGTAGCGGCGCTGGAACGTTATCGCTTCACCGGTGGCCGCCAGCAAATCTTGCGCGCCACGTCCGCGGGCTTCGTTTTGCGGCCAAGCGCCAATAACGCTTTCAAGCGTTTCCTGCTTTCGTGCCGCTATTTTTTGCTGTATTTGCTGTTCGTCACGCTGCTGGTACTGTTCCCCGCGTTGACTCAATGGGGACTGCAACTGTCAGGGGTATTGATTACGCCCCATTCACTCAGCTATCTGCCTAATGCGCGCATCACCGACGGCTGGCAGCTGCTGTTCCCCGGCTTATTATTTATTATCATTATGTTCAGCCTGGCATACCTGACCTTCAGACAGCTGGCACGCGCGGGTAACCTCAGCTCGGAACGCGCCTTTTATCGCTACTACCAACGAGCGCGTGAGGAACAACGATGCCGGGAAGTCCTGAGACAAATGCGCACTGCGCTGCGCCGAGCCTGACGAGAATGCGCTGCCTGCGGTGCATCGCAATGGCCGCCCTGTTGCTGTTCGGCCAATCGGTTCGTGCAGAGCCAGTGTTGGAGCGCCTCGCCACGCCCTATCGCGCGCCGACGGCGGCCGGTTCCCTGCCTTATTTTGTCGCTCACGCTCAATCCCCCCAGCCGCGTAGCGCACTGGTGGTGATGCACGGCCATCCACGCGACGCCGCCAGGACGTTGCAAGCGGCGATCGACGCCGCGCAGGGAGCGGGAGACAGCAGCTTGCTGGTCGCCCCGCTGTTTCAGGTACCGGTAAAACTCGCCGCCCAATGCCATTCCGCCGGTCTGCCCCAGCCGCAAGACGGCGACGCCCTGTGGCGCTGCGGCTCCTGGATCGAGGGCGATTTGGATAATGGCGGGAAGACCGGCTCATTCAACGCCATGGATAACCTGCTGGCCGATCTGAAACGGCGCTGGCCGTCGCTGCAGTCGATAACCGTGGCCGGTTTTTCCGCCGGCGCCCAGTTCGTGCAGCATTATGTCGGCTTTGCCCAGCCGCCACGCGGAGTGCGTCTGCGCTATGTGGTGGCCGATCCCGGCAGCTGGCTCTATTTTGATCGCCTGCGCCCTCTGCCCACCAGTTGGGGAAACTGCAGCAGTGAAGAAACCTGCCGTTTTCGCTGGCAAACGCTGGACGCCGGCCATTGTCCGCAGGCCAACCGATGGAAATACGGTCTGGAAGCGTTTCCCGCTCACCTGCAGCGCACCGCCGACGCGGCCCGCCGGCGTTACGCCGCCGCCGATATCACCTATCTGGCCGCCGCCGAGGATACCGGCGCCGCGCCGGGCGCTTACTATCGGATACTCGACAAATCCTGCGCCGCCCAGTTGCAGGGCCCCTATCGATTGCAGCGCGCCCTGGCCTACGCGGACTACGATCGGCGTTACCTGGCGCCAGAGAAGCCGCATCGGTTAACGATCGTTCCCGGCTGCGGGCACAACGTCGCCTGCGTATTTTCCGCCCCGGCGGCCAGGCAGGCGCTTTTCCCCATTAATGCAGACTAATAATAACGGCAATGAAATAAACCTTTGCCGACAAATCAGGCAATATCGCTGATAAAGCGCTGGCAATGCCGTTATTATTATGACTTAACATATTGCTATCATTTTTAATTCAAAATGATAATAATAAATCAACACAAAGCTGTTTCAGCGCAAATTTTAGGGGCATATACTTTTCTCACTACGAGGAGGTAGTTATGTTACGCGACCATTTAAAAATAAACGCCAGCGATACGCTGGAAAAAATCAGCAATATCCATTTGCAAAACCAGGGCCAGGAAGAGATCAGTGAGTTTGTGGTGAAAAACGCCGCCGGCCTGCAGATTGGCAAGGTCTCCGTCCACGATCGTTTCAGCACCCGACGCTCGTACCCCACCAGTTACCGCATCACTCAAACCGACATGAACGGCCGGGTGGTGGTGGATGCCATGCGGGACTGTCTATAAGCGTAACCATTCTCTGAAATAGCGAAAATACTGTGATGATGGCAACCCTGTTTATTATTAAACGGGGTTTATCGCGTGAAATAATTAATTATCTTCTTAGTTTCATCGTCGAAAAAAATAAAGCCCCCGCATCAAGCGAGGGCGATAATTAAAGCGACTCAGTGTTTGATGATATACATCGTCTGGCTGTAGGCCACGTCTTCCGGATTGGTGATCGGGTAGCCTTTTACCCACGGCTTGATCAGGCGGCCGTTGGTGTACTGGTAAATCGGCGCGATCGGCGCCTGATCGGCAATGATCTGCTCCATCTTGTTGTAATCGGCGGTCACCGCCGCCGGATTGGTTTCCCGCCCCGCCTGCGCCAGCAGCTTGTCATAGTCCGCGTTCTTGAACTTGGCGATGTTGCCGCTGTGGGTCGAGGTCAGCAGCGACAGGAAGGTCGACGCTTCGTTATAGTCACCTACCCAGGAGGCGCGGATCACGTCGAAATTGCCGGTGTTGCGGCTGTCGATGTAGGTTTTCCATTCCTGGTTCTGCAGCTTGACGTCAATCCCCAGCTTCTTCTTCCACATCGAGGCCACGGCGATGGCGATCTTCTGGTGGCTTTCCGAGGTGTTATACAGCAGCGTCAGCTTCAGCGGGTTGTTCGGGCCGTAACCGGCCGCCTGCAGCAACGCCTTGGCCTGCGCGTCCAACTCCGCCTGCGATTGCTGTTGCAGCAAGCTCACTTCCGGTTTAAACCCGGCTGTCACGTCCGGCGTGAAGTGATAGGCCGGTTTTTCGCCGGTGCCCAGCACTTTTTCGGCAATAATCTTGCGATCGATGGCATAGGACAAGGCCTGGCGCACCCGCACGTCGTTGGTCGGCGCGCGCTGGGTGTTGAACGCGTAGTAATAGGTGCCGAGCTGATCCGGCGTATACACCTGCCCCGGAATGTCTTTCAGCAGCTTCTGATACATGTTTTTCGGGAAGGATTCGGTGATATCGATGTCACCTGCCAGGTAACGCTTGGTGGCGTTGGATTCCTGGTTGATGGGTACGAAGGTCACTTTGGTCAGCACGGTACGCGCATGATCCCAGTAATGGTCGTTAGGCGTCAGCACCAGCTTCTCGTTCACCACCCGCTCCTGCAGTTTGAACGCGCCGTTGCCCACCAGATTGCCGACCTTGGTCCAGTCGTTGCCGTATTTTTCCACCACTGCCTGATTCACCGGGAACAGGCTGAAGTTGGCCGTCAGGCTGACGAAATAAGGCACCGGTTTGTCCAGCTGCACTTTTAGCGTGTAGTCGTCCGGCGCCGACACGCCCAAGCGATCGGCCGGCAATTTGCCGCTGATGATCTGTTCGGCGTTCTGGATCCCCGCCAGCTGCGCGAACCAGGCGAACGGCGACAGGTTTTTCGGCTCTACCAGCCGCTGCCAGCTGTAGACGAAATCCTTCGCCGTGACAGGGTCACCGTTTGACCACCGCGCGTCTTTACGCAGATGGAAAATGTAAGTCTGGTTGTCGCTGGTCTGCCAGCGCGTGGCCACGCCGGGGATCACTTTCCCGTTGGCGTCCTGATTGACCAGCCCTTCGAACAGATCGCGCGCCAGCTGGGCCTCCGGCAGGCCAACCGCTTTGATCGGATCGAGCGAGGCCGGTTCGTCTTTAATGTGGCGCACGATTTCCTGTTTGGCCGCCAGCGCGGTGCCCGGGGGAACCTGCGCCGCCATGGCGCTGCTCATACAGGCGCCGATAGCCGCCGCGCAAAGCGCCAAACGAAAACCTCGTTGCATTTTTCTTCCCGTCATTATGATGTTCCCCCGTTAACCATCTGAATTTTTTATCATATAGCACAAGATCCGTCCGGCCTAGCGCTCACGGCCGAGAAGTTGCAAAAAGTGCGATTCAGGCGATAAAAAACCCGTGCGGCGCGGGGCGGCACGGGCGGTGTTTGCAGCGGCGACCGTCAGTCGTACAGGTGGATGCTGTTGATGCGGTAGCTGAACTCTTCGCCTTCTTCTTCATCGAACACGGTGAAAAAGCCTTTCTCGGCCAGCGGACGGGCCGAAATATCGGTTTTTTGCAGCTGGCGCGCGTCGGCGTCGTCGTAGCCGTAATCGAGGTAGAAGGCATCTTTCTGGTAATCGATATGCAGGGTGAACGGATAGTTCGATTCATCCCCGCGCCCGTCGTCGTTTTTCACCACGCCGAACCACTCCCCCTGGCGGATCTGGTTTTCAGCGTCCACGCCGCACAGCAGCGTGATGGTGTCATTTTCATTTTCGCTATAGCTGGCGATGATTCTGGCTACTGGCATGTTAAATCCTCTTGCGGGTGATTGGCTTAGCACTGCCGTTAGTATAACAACAGCGTCAGGCCAGGTGCGGTTTAATTGGCGTTTTCGCCGCCGCCGCGTCACAGATCGCGCAAACGCCGCACAATTGCGATGGGAAAGATGTCTCAAAGCGTAATACACTGAATAAAATGACAATGACTCTCGACCTTTAATCCAGGGACAACACCATGACCGAACATCGACCACGCAGTGAACGTGGCCAGTTGGCCATCGCAGGAGAGAACTACGGCAGCTCGCTGCTGGGCGCGCCGCTGCTCTATTTCCCGGCGGCGAGCAGCGGCCCGCAGACCGGGCTGATCATCGCCGGCACCCACGGCGATGAGAGCGCCGCCATCGTGACCCTGTCCTGCGCGCTGCGCAGCATCGCCCCCGAGCGGCTGCGGCACCACGTGGTGCTGGCGGTCAACCCCGACGGCTGCCAACTTGGGCTGCGCGCCAATGCCAACGGCGTCGATCTGAACCGCAACTTCCCGGCCGCCAACTGGCGTTCCGGCGACACCGTCTACCGCTGGAACAGCGCGGCGCCGGTGCGCGACGTCAAGCTCTCCACCGGCGGGCGCCCCGGTTCCGAACCGGAAACCCAGGCGCTGTGTCACCTGATCCATCGCCTGAAGCCCCACTGGGTGGTATCGTTCCATGAGCCGCTGGCATGCATCGAAGATCCCGCCAGCTCGCGGCTCGGCGTTTGGCTGGCGCACAAGTTCGAACTGCCGCTGGTGACCAGCGTCGGTTATGAAACGCCCGGTTCGTTCGGCAGCTGGTGCGCGGATCTGTCGCTGCCGTGCATCACCGCCGAATTCCCGCCGATCTCCGCCGATGCCGCCAGCGAGCGCTACATCGACGCGATGACCGAGCTGCTGACCTACCCGAATTAATCCTTACGGGGCGATATCGACGATCGCCCCGCATTCGAACGCCAGGCCTGGCTCGACGTCACGCGCCAGCCAGGTCGGGCCGTCCAGATCGACGAAGCGCGCCGCCGGCGCCAGCGGCAAGGCGGCGGATATCGCCCGCGACGTGCACAACATGCAGCCGAGCATGATGTCGAACCCTTGTTCGCGCGCGGCCTGCGCCAGCGCCAACGCCTCGGTCAAGCCGCCGGTTTTGTCCAGTTTGATATTGATCATCTGATAGCGCTGCGCCAACCGCGGCAGATCGGCGCGGGTGTGGCAGCTTTCATCGGCGCAGATCGGCAGCGGATGAATAAAGTGCTCCAGCGCGGCGTCGTCACCGGCCGGCAGCGGCTGTTCCAGCATCGCCACGCCGAGATCGGCCAGCAGCTGGCAGCGCGCCGCCAGCCCTTCCGCCTGCCAGGACTCATTGGCGTCGACGATCAGCGTCGCCTGCGGCACCGCAGCGCGGATCGCCACCAGTCGTTCGCTGATATAGTGATCGTCGAGTTTTATCTTCAGCAGCGTGGCACCCTGCCGCTCCAGTTCGCGCGCGGCGAAGGCCATCGCCTCCGGCGTGCCGATGCTGACGGTCTGCGCCATACGGATATGCGCCGGAGCCGCCACGCCGCTGCGCTGCCACAGGCTCTGCCCGTGCAGGCGGCACTCCAGATCCCACAGTGCCGAATCCAGCGCGTTGCGGGCGGCGCCCGCCGGCATCTGCGCCAGCAGCTGCTCGCGGGTTATGCCTTGTGCGATCGCCGGCGCCATCTCTGCCAGCTGCGCCATCACCGATTCCTCGCTCTCGCCGTAACGCGGGTACGGCGTGCATTCACCGGTGCCGCGCACGCCCTGCTGTTCGATTTCGACCACCACCACCCGGGCTTCGGTGCGGCTGCCGCGCGCAATCACGAAGGCGGTATGCAGCGGCCAGGCTTCCGGGTAAAAACGCATGTCTCTCATAACGGCTCCTGAGCGAAAACTGCGCATTCAGCCAGGCTGATGCGCCGGTGATGTTTTATAGAACAGCCTAATATATACAACTATTTAGCAAACTTTGATATCCAATCCGCCCCGGTTGTCATAAACTGGCGCCAGGGTGTGAACCTGATGTTAAATGCCGTTGCCGGTGCGCCGTTTCATCAGGTTCATACCCTTTGTATAAACACCTGTAAAAGGAATCTAGCAATGACTCAGACAGTACATTTTCAAGGCAATCCGGTCAGCGTAGCGGGCAAACTGCCACAGCAGGGCGAACAGGCCAAGGCCTTCTCACTGGTTGCCAAAGACCTGTCAGACGTAGCGCTGAGCAGCTTCGCGGGTAAACGCAAAGTCCTGAACATCTTCCCAAGCATCGATACCGGCGTCTGCGCGACGTCGGTGCGTAAATTCAACCAGCTGGCCAGCGGCCTGGATAACACCGTGGTGCTGTGCATCTCCGCCGATCTGCCGTTCGCTCAGTCTCGCTTCTGCGGCGCAGAAGGCCTGAGCAACGTGGTCACCCTGTCCACCCTGCGCGGCGCCGAGTTCAAGCAGGCGTACGGCGTCGAAATCGCCGAAGGCCCGTTGGCGGGCCTGACCGCGCGTGCGGTCGTGGTGCTGGATGGCCAGGACAACGTGCTGTACAGCGAGCTGGTGAACGAAATCACCACCGAGCCGGACTACGACGCGGCGCTGGCTGCGCTGAAATAATAAAGCCGGCGTTCGCCGGCTCTGGAAACACGTTAAAGGCGCCGCAAGGCGCCTTTCTTATTCTTCGCCCTCGGTGCCGCCTTTGCGGCTGCTCAGGCCATACTCGCGCAGCTTGTTGGCGATGGCGGTATGGGAAACGCCCAGCCGCTTCGCCAGCTTGCGGGTGCTGGGATAGGTGCGATACAGACGCGTCAGCACCGAGCGCTCGAAACGCTTGCTGATGTCGTCCAGCGAGCCGTCCAGCACCTCGTCGCCCAGCGACATCTCCACCTCGAACTCCGGCAACACGATATCCTGCGGCCGCAGTTCGTAGCCTTCGGTTTGCGTCAGCGCGCGGTAGATGGCGTTTTTCAGCTGGCGCACGTTGCCCGGCCAGCCGTACTTGCTGAGGAAGCCGCCCAAATCGCTCGCCAGCTTGGGCCGCGCCACGCCCTGCTCATCGGCGAAGCGCGCCACGAACAGCTCGGTCAGCGGCATGATGTCCTGCGGACGTTCGCGCAGCGGCGGGATGGTGATGGTCAGCACGTTGAGGCGGTAATAGAGGTCTTCGCGGAATTCGCCGCGCTGCACCAGCTCGGTGAGGTTTTTCTGGGTGGCGCAGATCACGCGCACGTCGACGTGCACCTCATGCTCTTCGCCGACCCGGCGGAAGGTGCCGTCGTTAAGGAAACGCAGCAGTTTGGTCTGCATGCGCGGCGACATTTCGCCGATCTCATCCAGCAGCACCGAGCCGCCGTTGGCCTGCTCGAAGAAGCCCTTCTTGCCTTCCAGCGCGTTGGGATAAGCGCCCGGCGCATGGCCGAACAGCTCGCTCTCCACCACGTCATCCGGCAGCGCGGCGCAGTTCAGCGCCAGGAACGGCTGTTTGCCGCGCGGGCTGCGCAAATGGCAGGCGCGGGCCAGAATATCTTTGCCGGTACCGGTATCGCCGACGATCAGCAGCGGCGCATCAAGCATCGCCAGCTTGCGCGCCTGCTCCAGCACGTGACGCATCTTGGCGCTCACCGCCACGATGTGGTCGAATTCGGTATCGTCGTTCACCGACAGATTTTGCAGCTGGCGGCCCATGCGCGCGGTGGACTTCAGCATCACCACCGCGCCGACCGCGGCTGGCTGCTGCTGTTCGTCTTCCAGATAGATGGGCGTGATGTCCATCAGGAAGTCCTGGCTGCGGATCACCACCCGCTCCGAGTGCGGCGCCGTATGCTCGCTCTCCAGCCAGCGGCTGAAGTTATAGCCGCCGATCAGCGCACCGGCGGTCTGGTTGCGGATCTTGTCTTCGTTCAGGCTGAACAGCGCCTGCGCCGCCGGGTTGGCCAGCTCGACCTTGCCCTTCATGTCGATCGAGAACACCGGTTCCGGCATCGACTCCAGCAGCGCACGCAGCGCGCGATGCTCACGTTCGGAAGGCATAAAGCTGACGGTGCGCACGTCGGTCACGCCGGCGATGCGGCGGATCTCCGCCATCAGCGCGCGGAAAGTATCGAACTCCAGCTGGGAGAAATTGAGGTAAATGCGGCCGATGGGATCGATCTCGATGCCACGTAAGTCAATGCTGCGCGATACCAAAAGATCGAGTAATTCTCGAGTGAGACCGAGGCGGTCTTCGCAAAATACTTCCAAACGCATCAGTGTTGGCCTTATCTCTGCAGGTGCGGGGATCGTTGACGATGATGATACTCCCTCGCACCGGGCGGTAGAAGCGATCTGTCAGCAAAAGTTGACAGAACTCTGATTTATTGCCGTGGTTGCTGATTTTAAACGCAAGCGAATAACAGCATCGGCGTCATTTTAGACTATAAACAGAGAGTTATCACAACCAGAATTAATTTTGCAGAGATTTATCACGCACTCGCAGGGGGATCGACTGTCGTCAAGTCTCGATTACGTCCGGCGTCGGCGCCGTTGAGAAAGCGGCGCTCCTGAGAGCGCCGTGCGGGATTATTTGGCCTTGCCGTCGCTCTTTTTCAGCGTGTCTTTCAACTGGCCGATCAGTTGGCTGCGGAAATCGCCAAGCTTCGGCTTTTCCCCTTCCAGCCACGGCAGCGGGCGGCACAGCTCCATCGCCTTGATGCCCAGCCGCGCGGTCAGCAAGCCGGCGCCGATGCCCTGCGCCGCGCGCGCCGACAGCCGCGCTGCCAGATCCTGCGACATCCAGTCCATGCCCACTTCGCGCACCAGTTCGGAAGCGCCGGCGAAGGCGATGTTCAACAGCACCAGCCGGAACAGACGAATGCGGCTGAAGTAGCCCAGCTCGATGCCGTACAGCGCGGCGATGCGGTTGATCAAACGGATGTTGCGCCAGGCGATAAACGCCATATCCACCAGCGCCAACGGGCTGACGGCAATCATCAGCGTCGATTCGGCGGCGGAGCGGCTGATTTCGCGCCGCGCCTGGTTGTCGAGCACCGGCTGCACCAGTTTGGCGTACAGCTCCACCACTTCACGGTCATTTTGCGTTTCATGCAGCGAGGCCTGCCAGCGCTGCAGCGCCGGATGCCCCTGATCCAGCCCGGCCTGGCGCGCCAGCTTCTCGCAGAATTCGCGCCCCTGGCTCAGCCCGTGGCTGTGCAACAGCTCGCGCGCCACGTCGCGCTCTTCCGCGCGCTGGCGCAGCCGATACAAACGCCGCCACTCGGTGACCACCGAACCGACGCCGGCGAACACGATCAGGCCGCCGGCCACGCCGCCGCCCATGGCGATCCAGTCCTGCTGCACCCAGGCGGTATGCACCCACTGCACGCCCTGCGCCACCACGCTGACGCCGAACAGCGCCAGGCCAGCGGTGACCATTTTGCGCCACAGGCTGCGTTTCGGTTTCAGCGCGGCGTTAATGATGCCTTCGGCGCGCCCTTCTTCTTCCTGCTGCAGCTCCGGCGCCGCCGGGAAAAAGCTTTCCGCCTGTTCGGCATCGAACGCGACGCCGGCGCGCAACGCCGGCTCTTGCGGCGGCTGCAGCGGCTCGTCAAAATCGATACGCGGTTTGATCGGCTCGCTCATCGCAATTTATCTCCCAATAAAAACTCCATCACCGCATCCAGACGGATGTGCGGCAACGGGCTGTCCACGCTCATGGCGCGCGGACGAAATTCATCGAAGTGGAACCCCTGGCTCTGCCAGAACGCCGGCCCCGGCAGGCGCGCGGGCACTTCGCCGGGGAACACCGTCAGCGGCGCGCCGTCGCCGAGGCGGTTGCCCTTCAGCGCCGGAATGCGTTGCCCCTGATGATCGACGATGCCGCTCTCGGTCGCCTGCACCGAGGCCAGGCCGACGCAATCCATGCTGATGCCCTCGAACGCCGCGTTCTGCCACGCCTCCTGCACCAGCTGTTGCAGCAAGGACACCAGATTGGCGTGCTGATCGGCGGTGATATGATCCGCCTTGGTGGCGGCAAACATCAGTTTGTCGATGGTCGGCGAGAACAAGCGGCGAAACAGCGTGCGCTTGCCGTAATGGAAGCTCTGCATCAGTTGGGTCAACGCCAGACGCATGTCGTTGAACGCCTGCGGGCCGCTGTTGAGCGGCTGCAGGCAGTCGACCAGCACGATTTGCCGATCGAAACGGACAAAATGTTCTTTGTAGAAATTTTTGACGATCGACTGGCAATAGTAGTTGAAGCGAGCGCGCAACATGCCGATGTTGGTGTGTTTGTCGGCCTGCGCCAGCTTCGATTCGCCGATCGCGGCCACGTCGGGCCACGGGAAAAACTGCAGCGCCGGCGCGCCGGCCATGTCGCCCGGCAGCACGAAACGCCCCGGCTGAATGAAGTGCAGCCCTTCGCTTTTGCAGCGCAGCAGATAATCGGTGTAGGCCTGGGCGATCGCCGCCAGGCGGTTTTCATCGGCCGGGGCCAGCGGATCGCAGGCCTTGCACAGCTCAAGCCAGGGCTTGGCCCATTCGGCGCGTTCGCCCTGCAGCAGCCCGGCCATCTGGCGCGACCAGGCCAGGTAGTCCTGCTCGAGCATCGGCAGATCCAGCAACCATTCGCCGGGATAATCGACGATCTCCAGGTACAGCGTGGAGGTGTCTTTGAAGTGGCGCAGCAGCGAGTCGTTGGAGCGGTAGCGCAGCGCCAGACGGATTTCGCTGACGCCGCGCGTCGGCGTCGGCCAGGCCGGCGGCGTGCCGTACAGCTGCGCCAGCCCTTCGTCATAGGTGAAACGCTGGATGCCGAGATCGCGCTGCGGGATGCGTTTGACGCCCAGCAGGCGCTCTTCACGCACCGGTGAAAACAGCGGCATGCGCGCGCCGCTGTGCACATGCAGCAGTTGGTTGACGAAGGCGGTGATAAAGGCGGTTTTGCCGCTGCGGCTCAGGCCGGTCACCGCCAGGCGCAGATGGCGATCCATTCCGCGGTTGACCAGCGAGGTTAACTCATTTTGCAGTCGTTTCATTGCTCTCCTTGACGTAACGCCCGAATGCCTTGTTCAGGCCTTTACGGAACAGCGGTTCCAGCACCAGCGCCAGCACGAAACGCACCGGTTTGCGGCCGACGCTCTTCAACAGCCAGCCGGCGGCGCCCGCCGGGCCATAGTTCAATAACGCTATGATGATGACTTTAGCCAATGTCTTCAACATTGCCGCCGCTCCTCGTTTAGATCCACCCGTTCTGGCGGTGTTCGCAACATCGATTTTATTCATGACAATGCCCTCCGGCACAAGACGATTAATTTTAGATTCAACGGGATAACGGCGGCGAAGATGCCCGGCCTGCGCAGGCCGGGTCTCGCAAGAAGGGTTACAGCTTGCGGAAACGGCTCTGTACGCCGAAGGTATCGGACGTCACGTAGCGCTCGACCTGACGCAGCTGCTGCTCGCCGCTGCCCAGCTCATACTCCAGCTGATCGAGCAGTTGGCGCGGCGTCTTCTGATGCTCGCCTTCAAAACGGCTGGCCGGCGCTTCGTCCAACACGAACACCAGCGCGATATAGGCCACCAGCGTAAAGAAAAACAGCCCAAAGAACAGCGACAGCACCACCATCACGCGGATCAGGCGCACCGGCACGTCGAAATAGTGGGCCAACCCGGCGCAGACGCCTTTCACCATGCCTTCTTCGGGAACGCGATAAAGCTTTTTACTGCCCAGCGTCATGCTCATCAGGACTGTCTCCAGTTCGGGTGTTCCGCATCGAGGATCTCTTCCAGCGCCTGAATGCGTTCACGCATGCGTTTGGCGTCTTCCGCCAGCTGCGCCAGGCGCTGCATTTCTTGCTGACTCAGCTGGATGCCGGTCTGTTGCCGATTGCTGTAATGCAGCCAAAGCCAAATCGGCGCGACAAACAGCACGAAAATTGTCAGCGGAATGGCAAGTAATAAAGCACTCATTGTTATTCCTTCTTATCGGGTCCTGGATAGGCGGCCACCTCCGACGTGTGGCCGCGGCTCGCCTTACTCGGAGCGGTTCATCTTGGCTTTCAGCGCCGCCAGCTGCTCACTGATGGCGTCGTCGGCTTTCAGCTCGGCAAACTCTTGGTCCAGCGACTTCTTTTTACCGATGCTGATGCTTTCCGCTTCGGCTTCCATGTGGTCGATGCGGCGCTCGAACTGTTCGAAACGCGCCATCGCTTCATCCAGCTTGCCGCTGTCGAGCTGGCGGCGCACTTCACGGGAGGAAGACGCGGCCTGATGACGCAGCGCCAGCGCCTGCTGCCGCGCGCGGGTTTCGGTCAGCTTGTTTTCCAGCTCGCCGATTTCGCTCTTCATGCGCGCCAGCGTTTCTTCTACGGTCGCCACTTCTTGCGTCAGCGTGGCGATCAGATCGGTCACCTTTTGTTTTTCGATCAGCGCCGCACGGGCCAAGTCTTCTTTATCTTTGCGCAGCGCCAGTTCGGCTTTTTCCTGCCAGTCGCCTACCTGGCTTTCGCCCTGCTCAATGCGACGCAGCAACTGCTTTTTCTCCGCCAGCGCACGCGCCGACGTAGAGCGAACTTCAACCAGCGTGTCTTCCATCTCTTGGATCATCAACCGCACCAGCTTCTGCGGATCTTCCGCCTTGTCCAGCAGGGTGTTTATGTTGGCGTTCACGATGTCGGCAAAACGAGAAAAAATACCCATAATTCACTTCCTCTTGGTTCTGATGGCGTCTGAAGCGCCGCGTTAAGTCGTACAGCTTGCCTGAAGATATAATCAAAACCCGTGCCAACTTTTATATTATTGATAAATAATGGATATTATTTTTTGACTCTCTGCGTGCTTGCTGTAGAGTGATTATTTTCACCAAACATTGGCGAATTTCATCATGAACGAGCAGCCAGAGAATTTGTTGGGCGAGGCAAACGCCTTTGTCGACGTATTGGAGCAAGTCTCCCAGGTGGCAAAGCTGAACAAACCGGTGCTGGTGATCGGCGAGCGCGGTACCGGCAAGGAGCTGATCGCCCACCGCCTGCACTACCTTTCCAACCGCTGGCAAGGGCCGTTCATCTCGCTCAACTGCGCGGCGCTGAATGAAAACCTGCTGGATTCCGAACTGTTCGGCCACGAGGCCGGCGCCTTTACCGGCGCGCAGAAACGCCATCTGGGGCGCTTCGAGCGCGCCGACGGCGGCACGCTGTTCCTCGATGAGCTGGCGACCGCGCCAATGCTGGTGCAGGAGAAGCTGCTGCGGGTGATCGAATATGGCCAGCTGGAGCGCGTGGGCGGCAGCCAGCCGCTGCGGGTGGATGTGCGCCTGGTGTGCGCCACCAACGACGATCTGCCGGCGCTGGCGGCGGCGGGCAAATTCCGCGCCGATCTTCTGGATCGGCTGGCGTTCGACGTGGTGCAGCTACCGCCGCTGCGCCAACGTCGGCCCGATATCATGCTGCTGGCCGAGCATTTCGCCATTCAAATGTGCCGCGAACTGGCGTTGCCGCTGTTTCCCGGCTTTACCGAACGCGCCAGGCAAACGTTGCTCGAATATGGCTGGCCGGGCAACGTGCGTGAACTGAAAAACGTGGTCGAACGTTCGGTCTATCGTCACGGCGACAGCGACAGCCCGCTTGACGAAATCATCATCAACCCGTTTGCGCCGCGTGAGGCGGCGCCGGTCGCGCCCGCCCCTGAAGGCGCCGGCGCGTTACCGGCGCTGCCGCTGGATTTGAAAAACTGGCAGCTGGAGCAGGAGAAGGTATTGATCGAAGCGGCGCTGCAGCAGGGGCGTTTCAATCAGCGCAAGGCGGCGCAGCTGCTGGGGCTCACCTATCATCAGCTGCGCGGCATGCTGAAAAAACATGCGCTGCTGCAAAACGGCGAAGCGGACGAGGAATAACAGGCAAAAAAAAAAAGCCAGCACCCGAGCTGGCTTAAAAAACACTGGAAGCAATGTGAGCAATGTCGTGCCTTCCACATCAGAGCCGCAAACTGTGGCCTTCCGTGAACTGCCAGGTGATGATAATAGTTATCAGTATCGTCTGTAAAGCACTTTGTTGAGAATCTTTCTCATTTCCACACGAAGATTGCGCAATTACCACTCAGGGAACGGGTCAGCCATGTCCAGCCAGTAGTCCACGCCAGCGGCCATTTCATCGTCGCTCAGCAGGCATTCGTCCAGCAAACGCACGATCGCCGCCTGCTGCAGATGCTGGCCGATAAACACCAGCTCCTGACGCATGTCGCCGAACGGCTCCACCCATTTTTCCTGAATGTGCGCCCGCGCTTCGGGATCCTGCGGCCAATTATCTTGCGGGATGGCGCGCCAAAAGGTGCCCGCCAGGCCGTAGTGGGCGATGCCGCCGGCCTGGCTCCACTGCCCGGCCTGCCGCGGCCGCGTCGCCAGCCAGAAAAAGCCTTTCGAGCGCAGCAGCTTGCCGCCGCCCCAGTCGCCGTTGATCACGCGGTAAAACTTGTCCGGCGCAAACGGCCGCCGCGCCTGATAGACGAAGCTACTGATGCCGTAGTTTTCCGTTTCCGGCACGTGTTCGCCGCGCAGCTCTTTCAGCCAGCCGGGCGCCTGCTGCGCCTTTTCAAAGCTGAAGCTGCCGGTATTCAGCACCGCCTCCAGCGGCAGCTTACCCGGCGCGATCGGCACAATGCGGGCATCGGGGTTCAGGCTGGCCAACAGCGCCATCACTTCGCCCTGCTGGGCTGGCGTCAACAGATCGGTCTTGCTGACCAGCATCACGTCGCAAAATTCAATTTGCTCAATCAACAGATCCGCCACGCTGCGCAGATCGTCCTCGCCCAGGCTTTGGCCGGCCTCCTGCAGGCTTTGCGCCCGTTGGTACTGCTGGATGAAATTCACCCCGTCGACCACCGTCACCAGAGTATCCAGCCGGGCGAACTGCGACAGGCTTTCCCCTTGTTCATCCTCGAAGGTAAAGGTTTCCGCCACCGGCAGCGGCTCGGAGATGCCGCTCGATTCGATCAGCAGGTAATCGAAACGCCCGTCCTGCGCCAGCTCACGCACCGATACCAGCAGGTCTTCGCGCAGCGTGCAGCAAATGCAGCCGTTGCTCATCTCCACCAGCTTCTCTTCCTGGCGATCGAGATGCACGGCATTTTCCACCAGCGCGGCGTCGATGTTTACTTCGCTCATGTCGTTGACGATCACCGCCACGCGCATGCCCTGCCGGTTGTTCAGGATGTGGTTCAGCACCGTAGTCTTGCCGGCGCCGAGAAAGCCGGAAAGCACGGTCACGGGAAGTTGTTTCATGGGAGCCTCATTAAAATTCATTGCGTAATGCCTGATAGCCGCGCACCAGCTCGACGTTGGTGGCGGCCACTTCTTCCGAAAACTGCAGCGCGCCGCGATCGACCTGGCGATAGCGCGACAGGTCGCTGTCCGGCCCTACGCGCTCGGTCGAGGGGATATAGCGGTTTTCCGGCAGCGTCACGCCGTCCACCACCGCGTTGTAACGCACCACGCAGCCGGACTGGATGTGGCAGTTGAACAGCACGCTGTTGAAACCGATAAACACCCGATCGTCGATGCGACATGGGCCGTGGACAATGGCGCGGTGGGCGATCGAGCTGTAACGGCCAATGATGACCGCCGCCCCGCTCTTGGAGTGGATCACCACGCCGTCCTGAATATTGGAGTGCGAGCCGATGACGATCGGTTCCATGTCGCCGGCGGCGTTCAACTCGTCGGCGCGGATCACCGCATACGGGCCGACGTAAACGAAATCTTCGACGATCACCCGGCCGCAAATAATGGCGGTGGGATCGATGTAGGCCAGCGGCGAGACCTGCGGCAGGTGGCCGCTGGGATTTTTACGCAGCATGATTTTCTCCCCGCCAGCTCAGCTCCGCCACCGCATTGTGGGCATGCAGGCTCTCCTGATGCTCGACGCGCAGCGAGAAGGTGCGGTAATCGCACTGGCTGCGCAGCATGCGATACAGACGCCGCGCCGCGTCCTCGCAAAACATCAGGTTCTGCCCGTTGGCCAGCGCGAAGGCCTGCTCGTCGCGGCGTTTCACCAGCGTTTGTACCGGCGTGCCCAGCGCGTGTTCGATGCGGTCGATCAATTTCACCGGTTCGAACGCCCGTTCATTCTCGGGCGTTACGGTGACCCAGGCCCAGCTGCGCTGGCTGTGGGGGGTAGCCGGCATTCCCTGCTCCAACAGCCACTCGCTCACCTGCCGTTGGCTGATCCGCTCCGCCGCCTGTTCGAAATCAAACTGAAACTGTTGCTGCGCCAGCTGGCGGCTGAGCGCCGCCGAACTCGGGCAGGTCGAGGAGTAAGGTACGCCGACGGTCAGCGCCAGCGTCAGCCTGTCCGTCAGGGTGGCCTCGATGCGCAGCGGGTAAGCCTTCCAGCCGCGCTGCGGCGACAGCAACGCCGGGCGCGACAGCAGCAGCTCGCCGCTGAGCGTCAGGCTGGCGCGATCGCTGTGTTCCGGCTGCGAATCCAGAAAGGCCTGCAGCGTTCGGCCGAGGCGCTGCGGCGTCAGCTCGCCCTGCGTCAATTCGTCCAGCGCCAGATACAGCCGCGACATGTGAATGCCGCGTTCGCCCGCCGCTTCGGCGCGCAGGTTGATGCCGGCGTCGACCTTGGCCATCAGTGGCTTGCCGGCCAGCTCAAGCGGCAGCGCGATCCCTTGCATCCCGACCCAATCGAGCCCGACATCACTCATTTCGCCGCGCCATGCCTGAGCGTCCGGCAGCGAACGGCGTGGTGGAAGTGCAACTTCGTTCATACATCCCCTTGCGTTATTGTGACTTTGTCGGGGAACGGTATCATGATTTTGTTATATTATAACATAACATGAAAAGATTTTTTCTTGCCGCTTAACGGGCTGGTTAATCAAGTCGCAGAAAACTCAGCGATTTTGCTCAATGGATTGGGCTGCCGGTCAGAGTGCGATACACTAACGCTATTGCTGATTAACCCATGAGCCTCTATGCGTGGTTTACCCCTTTGGATAGTGTCGTTGTGCTTTACCGGCTCCGCCCTGGCCACAACAACACCGCCCGCGCCCGCCGCGGCGCCGCTGCCGGACATTCGCCAGAGCGGCTTTGTCTATTGCGTCAGCGGCATACTGAATACCTTCAACCCGCAAATGGCCAGCAGCGGCCTGACGGTGGATACCCTGGCCGCCCAGCTGTACGATCGCCTGCTGGATGTCGATCCCTACACCTACCGGCTGATCCCCGAGCTGGCGCAAAGCTGGGAGGTGCTGGACAACGGCGCCACCTACCGCTTCCATCTGCGCAAGGACGTGCCGTTCCAGACCACCGCCTGGTTCACGCCCACCCGCAAGATGAACGCCGACGACGTGGTGTTCAGCTTCGCGCGCGTATTTGACCAAAAACACCCGTATCACGACGTCAACGGCGGCGAATACCCCTATTTCGACAGCCTGCAGTTCGGCGATTCGGTGCAGAGCGTGAGAAAGCTCGACGACTACACGGTGGAGATCCGCCTGCAGTCGCCGGACGCCTCGTTCCTGTGGCACCTGGCGACCCACTACGCGCCGGTGCTGTCCGCCGAATACGCCGACACGCTGACGCGCGAAGGCCACCAGGAGCTGATCGACCGCGAGCCGGTCGGCAGCGGCCCGTTCCTGCTCAATGAATACCGCTCGGGGCAATATATTCGCCTGGCGCGCAACGCCGCCTACTGGAAAGGCCTGCCGCGCATGCCGCAGGTGGTGATCGATCTGGGCGCAGGCGGTACCGGCCGCCTCTCCAAGCTGCTGACCGGCGAATGCGACGTGCTGGCCTATCCGGCGGCCAGCCAGCTGTCTATCCTGCGCGACGATCCGCGCCTGCGCCTGACGCTGCGCCCAGGGATGAACATCGCCTATCTGGCGTTCAACACCCGCAAGCCGCCGCTCGACAACCTCAACGTGCGCCAGGCGATCTCGCTGGCGATCAACAACCAGCGGTTGATGCAATCGATCTATTACGGCACGGCGGAAACCGCCGCCTCGATCCTGCCGCGCGCCTCCTGGGCCTACGACAACGACGCGCACGTCACCGAGTACGATCCGGCCAAATCGCGCGAAATGCTGCGGCAGGCCGGCGTCGGCCAGCTGAACCTGAAGCTGTGGGTGCCGACCGCCTCGCAGTCTTACAACCCGAGCCCGCTGAAGACCGCCGAGCTGATCCAGGCCGATCTCGGCCAGGTGGGCATCAACGTCACCATTGTGCCGGTGGAAGGCCGCTTCCAGGAAGCGCGCCTGATGGAGATGAACCACGATCTGACCCTGACCGGCTGGGCCACCGACAGCAACGACCCGGACAGCTTCTTCCGGCCGCTGCTGAGCTGCGCGGCAATCCGTTCACAAACCAACTATGCTCACTGGTGTGACCCGGGCTTCGACGAAGTGCTGCAGAACGCGCTGCTGTCGCAGCAGCTGTCTCAGCGCATCGACAACTACCGCAAGGCGCAGAAGATCCTCGAGCAGCAATTGCCGGTGCTGCCGCTGGCCTCTTCCCTGCGGCTGCAGGCCTACCGCTACGACATCAAGGGATTGGTGCTGAGCCCGTTCGGCAACGCCTCGTTCGCCGGGGTGTACCGTGAATCCGCGCCGGAGGTGAAAAAGTGATTATCTTTACCCTGCGCCGCATTCTGCTGCTGCTGATCACGCTGTTCTTCCTGACGCTGGTCAGCTTCAGCCTGAGCTATTTCACGCCGCGCGCGCCGCTGAACGGCGCCGCCCTGCTGGACGCCTATCAGTTCTACTTCGTCAGCCTGCTGCACTGGGACTTCGGCGTCTCCAGCATCAACGGCCAGGCGATCAGCGAACAGCTGCGCGAAGTGTTCCCGGCCACCATGGAACTGTGCCTGCTGGCCTTCGCCCTGGCGCTGTTTATCGGCATTCCGCTGGGCATCATCGCCGGCGTGCTGCGCGGCAAATGGCAGGACACCGCCATCAGCACCTTCGCGCTGCTGGGCTTTTCGATGCCGGTGTTCTGGCTGGCGCTGCTGCTGATGCTGTTCTTCTCGCTGCACCTGGGCTGGCTGCCGGTTTCCGGCCGTTTCGACCTGCTGTATCAGGTGAAGCCGATCACCGGTTTCGCGCTGATTGACGCCTGGCTGTCGGACTCGCCGTACCGCGCCGAGATGATCGGCAGCGCCCTGCGCCACATGCTCCTGCCGATCGCCGCGCTGGCGGTGGCGCCTACCACCGAAGTGGTGCGCCTGATGCGCATCAGCACCGACGACGTGCTGAGCCAAAACTACATCAAGGCCGCCGCCACCCGCGGCCTGTCGCGCTTCACCATCATTCGCCGCCACGTGTTGCACAACGCGCTGCCGCCGATCGTGCCCAAGCTGGGGCTGCAGTTCTCCACCATGCTCACGCTGGCGATGATCACCGAAGTGGTGTTCAGCTGGCCGGGCCTCGGCCGCTGGCTGATCAACGCCATTCGCCAGCAGGACTATGCGGCGATCTCCGCCGGCGTCATGGTGGTCGGCACGCTGGTGATCACCATTAACGTCCTGGCCGACATTCTGGGTGCGGCAACCAACCCGCTGAAACATAAGGAATGGTATGCCCTTCGATAACGTATACCGCGAGAAAAAAATGCCGAGCCCGCTGCGCTACACCTGGCGGATTTTTTACGGCGACGCGCTGGCGATGATCGGTTTTTACGGGGTGATCGCCCTGCTGCTGCTGTCGCTGTTCGGCAGCCTGCTGGCGCCCTACGCGCTGGATCAGCAATTCCTCGGCTATCAGCTGCTGCCGCCTTCCTGGTCGCGCTACGGCAACGTGTCGTTCTTTCTCGGCACCGACGATCTCGGGCGCGACATCCTCAGCCGCCTGTTGACCGGCACTGCCGCCACCTTCGGCTCGGCGCTGGCGGTGACGCTGGCCGCGGCGTTCTGCGGAGTGATCCTCGGCGTGTTCGCCGGCGTCACCCACGGGCTGCGCTCGGCGGTGCTCAACCACATTCTTGATACCCTGCTGTCCATTCCCTCGCTGCTGCTGGCGATCGTGGTGGTGGCGTTTATCGGCCCCAAACTTGAACACGCCATGCTGGCGGTGTGGCTCGCCTTGCTGCCGCGCATGGTGCGCACCATCTACAGCGCGGTGCACGACGAGCTGGAGAAAGAGTACGTGGTGGCGGCGCGGCTCGACGGCGCTTCCACGCTGCAGATCCTGTGGTACGCCGTCATGCCGAACATCGCCGCGGTGCTGGTGACCGAGTTCACCCGCGCGCTGTCGATGGCCATTTTGGACATCGCCGCGCTCGGCTTCCTCGATCTCGGCGCGCAGCTGCCTTCGCCGGAATGGGGAGCGATGCTCGGCGATTCGCTCGAGCTGGTGTACGTCGCCCCCTGGACGGTGATGCTGCCCGGCGCGGCCATCCTCGTCAGCGTGCTGCTGGTTAACCTGTTAGGCGACGGTATGCGCCGCGCAATCAATGCCGGGGTGGAATAATGCCGTTACTCGATATCCGCAATCTGACGATTGAATTTATGACCGCCGAAGGGCCGGTCAAGGCGGTCGATCGCGTCAGCATGACGCTGACCGAGGGCGAGGTGCGCGGCCTGGTGGGTGAATCGGGCTCCGGCAAGAGCCTGATCGCCAAGGCCATCTGCGGCGTAACCAAAGACAACTGGCGCGTCACCGCCGACCGTTTCCGCTTCGACGACATCGATCTGCTGCAGCTGAGCCCGCGCGAGCGGCGCAGGCTGGTGGGCCACAACGTCTCGATGATTTTCCAGGAGCCGCAGTCCTGTCTCGATCCTTCCGAGAGCATCGGCCGCCAGCTGGCGCAGGCGATCCCGGGCTGGACTTATAAAGGCCACTGGTGGCAGCGCTTCAACTGGCGCAAACGCCGCGCCATCGAATTGCTGCACCGCGTCGGCATCAAGGATCACGACGACATCATGGGCAGCTTCCCGTACGAGCTGACCGAAGGCGAGTGTCAGAAAGTGATGATCGCCATCGCGCTGGCCAACCAGCCGCGCCTGCTGATCGCCGATGAGCCGACCAACGCCATGGAGCCGACCACCCAGGCGCAGATTTTCCGCCTGTTGGCGCGCCTCAATCAGAACAACAACACCACCATCCTGCTGATCAGCCATGATTTGCAGATGATGAGTAAATGGGCCGACCGGGTGAACGTGCTGTACTGCGGGCAAACGGTGGAAAGCGCCCAGTGCGAAGAGCTGCTGGCGGCGCCGCACCACCCTTACACCCAGGCGCTGATCCGCGCCATGCCGGACTTCGGCCGCTCGCTGCCGCACAAGAGCCGGTTGAACACGCTGCCGGGCGCCATTCCTTCGCTGGAACACCTGCCGATCGGCTGCCGTCTGGGGCCGCGCTGCCCTTACGCGCAGAAGAAGTGCATCGAAACGCCGCGCCTGCGCCCGGTCAAAAACCACTTCTTCGCCTGCCACTTCCCGCTGAACATGGAGGAGCAATAACATGGAAACGCTGTTGGAAGTGCGCAACCTGAGCAAAACCTACCGCTACCGCACCGGGCTGTTCCGCCGTCAGCACGTCGAGGCGGTGAAATCCGTCAGCTTTACCCTGCGCGAAGGCCAGACGCTGGCGGTGATCGGCGAGAACGGCTCCGGCAAATCCACGCTGGCGAAGATGCTCTCCGGCATGGTGGAACCGACCGGCGGTGAACTGCTGATCGACGATCATCCGCTGGAATTCGGCGATTATCGCTACCGCAGCCAGCGCATTCGCATGATTTTTCAGGATCCGAGCACCTCGCTCAACCCGCGCCAGCGCATCGGCCAACTGCTGGACGCGCCGCTGCGGCTGAACACCAGTCTGGAACCCGCCGAACGCGAGCAGCGCATCAACCAGACGCTGCGCCAGGTCGGCATGTTGCCGGATCACGCCTACTACTATCCGCACATGCTGGCTTCCGGGCAGAAACAGCGCGTCGCATTGGCGCGTGCGCTGATCCTGCAGCCGAAGGTGATCGTCGCCGATGAGGCGCTGGCCTCGCTGGACATGTCAATGCGCTCGCAAATCATCAACCTGATGCTGGAACTGCAGGAAAAACACGGTATTTCCTATATCTACGTCACTCAGCACCTCGGCATGATGAAGCATATCAGCGACCAGGTGCTGGTGATGCACGAAGGGGAAATCGTCGAACGCGGCAGCACCGCCGAGGTGTTGGCGGCGCCGCTGCACGAATTGACCAAGCGCCTTATCGCCAGCCATTTCGGCGAGGCGCTGACCGCCGACGCCTGGCGGCGCGACGGCGGCCGTTTTTGAGGCCCGTCCTGGCCTGCAATAAACCCGCTGCGGCGGGTTTTTTATTGCCGCACGCGCCTGCCGCTACGCCAGAAAACGCAAATACAAATTACATTCTTGTTATATATCCTTATATTTTATTCCTTTCAGTTATTGATTAGTCCGTAACATTATTTTATCTCGCCAGGGCGATCGGTGAGGATATCCCCTACGTTGAGCCTCTCATACGACAGGATATCGCACTGATGAACAGCCTTCGCCATCGCCGCCTCTCGCAGTTTCTGCTCACACTGGCCGCCGGTTTCTCTGTTTACGGCCACGCGCTGTGCTGCGATGAGCTGCGCTGAATCCGCCTTTCGCCCCACCAGCGGGCATGTTGCCTCTTTGTCCAGCCGCCGCTGCCGTACGCAGCGTTGGCTGTTGATCACGATTAAGGATTGACCCTATGGAACGACTCCGTCGACAACATAATGCCCAGTGGTATCACGAAACCCAAAGCAGCGTACGGGGCGATGCGCCGCTGGAGCCGCAGGCGGCCACCCTGCGCGATCGTTTTCTGCTGGGGCTGGGCGCCTTCGCCGACGAAGCGCTAAATGCTGCGCTCAGCGCCCGCGCCGGGGTATTCAACGCCTCGCTGGCCGGTTACCACGCGCTGTTTCCCGACCAGGTGTCGCTGTCACGATACGTGACATTGTCACCCTACGATCGCCTTAGCACCGCGCTGACCGTCGCTCAGGTGACGGGCGTGCAATCGCTTTGTAGCCACTACGCCGCCCGCCTCGCCCCGCTGCACAGCCCGGACGCCTCCCGGGAAAGCAATATCCGCCTTGCTCAGATCACCCAATATGCCCGCCAGCTCGCCAGCCAGCCCACGCTGATTTGCCGCAGGGCGCTGCAACAGCTCGGCGACGTCGGGCTGAGCCCGGCGGATATCGTAACCTTCTCTCAGACGATCGGTTTTGTCAGCTATCAGGCGCGTGTAGTGGCGGGTGTGGCGGCGTTGGCCGGCCGCCCGGCGGTGGTGGTGCCCGGCTTCCCGAACGTCGAAGACGCCGATGGCGTCGCTTTCAGCGCCGACGAGTTGAGCTGGACTGCGCGTCTGCCGACAATCGACACGGAAGCCGCCGCCGCCGAACAGCTTGACGTGCTGGATCAGAGCCACCCGCAGGCGCGCGCCGAATCTTATTATTTGCTGTTGGCGCACGATGCCGCCGCGCTGCGCGAGCGTAACGGCGTGTTTAACGGCATCAATGCCGAAGGATATGGGTTATCGAGCCGATTGAAAGCGCTGGCGACGCTGGCGGTCTCGCGCATCAACGGCAGCCGCTACTGCGCGGCTACGGTGGCGCAAGAGCTACAGGACGACGGGCTGGCCCAGGCGCTGTTCGCCGGGCTGCCTCAGGGGCTGGCTTTTACCGAGGATGCCGTCAAACGTGCAGTGATCCACACCGCCGCCGAGCTGACGCGCGCTCCGGAGAAATTCACCCCGCAGAGCGTGCAGCCGTTGTTCAACAGCGGCCTGAATCAGGCGCAGGCGCTGGAAGTGATCCTCACCGCCGCGCTCTACGCCTGGGAAAACCGCCTGCGCCAAACGCTGGGCGATGCAGAGCCGGCACAGCCGGCGCAATGACCTATCACTGAGTTGACGGCTAATTTCGCCGTTAACTCTCTTTGGTCTATTTTGGCTAAAAACTTCAGCAAAAGATGAACTGATAAAGTATAAATCCGAAAAAATAATATTTGTCAGAATTATGATTCGTTTTTTCCTGCCGTTCGCGAAAATAACGACTCGTCAAAATTATGTCTGCAAACAAAGCAATAGAAAGATTGCGCCCTCGCTCAATTATGTAACCGTTCTCATCGCAGAAGCAGTAAAACAAGGTTTTAACCCTGCTAATTAATAGAGGAACACATTAACGCCTCTAACTTTTCAGCAGTGGTGGCCTTGCTGTTTAGTTTCTATGATTAAGCCGATAGCGACGTTGTGATTTCCATTTCAAATATTCACTAAAAATAAACGCTCGCCGTCAACCCCATTATTTTTTGATTTTCCATCACAGCAAAAAAATATTGTGAGGTAACCCCATGTCTGAGCAAGAACTTAAATCCAGCAACAGTATCGTTAACGTGATTGTCGTCATCGATACCGATGCTCTGATAGAAGCATTCGAGAATAACAACCCCAGTCAGGACTCCGGCAACCCAACAGGTATCGGCCATCAATACGCTTATATGGTCGTCACCTCCGAACAGGTGATCGGCGGTTCCGGCACGGCGGACCTGAACTTTAAAGCCAATGTCGGCGACGTCATTCGCTGGACCGGCACCTCAGAATCCGCCAATTTCGACGCCGGCGTGCTGATCTACGGGCTGCCGCAGTTCGGCAGCGGCACCCAGGTCTTTTCCAACCCGACCTTCAAAATGTACACCCGCAGCTCGATGATGCCGGCGCAAAATACCGTGTTCCCCGTTACCTTCACCAACCAAACCTATTGGTTCATCCAGGCGGACATCAGCAATACCGGCACGGAAAATTATTGCATCCAATTTGGCCTTTATTATCGGCCAAACGGCGGCGATCAGAAATTACTGGGTTATTTCTATTGGGATCCGACCATTACCATCAGCAATTAACCTTATTCCGTCGACCGTTAGGCACCACATGATTATGGCCCCACGGGGCCATAATCGTTGCGGAAACATCGGGTAAACTTAAACGTCTCTATTCATTTTGCCGACGCAGCCACTCGCTGGCGGCGTCGAAGAATTTTTGCGCCAACGGCGTGGCGCGCTCCGCCATATCGACCACCACCGCCGCATGACGCGGCATGGCGCCGATGGCCACCGGGCGCCGCTGTAATGCCGGCATCAGCGGCGATTGCAGCTGGCCGCGCGGGAACAGCCCGCAGCCCAGGCCGACGAAAATTCCCTCCAGCAGTTGGAAGATCGAGGCAGTTTCCAGCCGCGTGTGCAGCGTCAACCCGGCGTCGCGGAAGTGTTGATCGAGATAGCGGCGAAAATAACGCGTCGGCTCGGCCAGGCACAGCGGCAAGGCGGCCACCGCCTCCAGCGGCAACGGCGTGTCGCCCACCAGCTTAGGGAAGTGTTGCGGATGAAATACCAGCTCGACGCCGGTTTCCACCAGCGGTTGCGATTGGAAATGCAGCTCCTTTAAGGTCGACAGCTCGAAAAAGCCGATGCCGATGTCAACGGTATGCGCCGTCAGCGCCTCCAGCAGCTGATCGGCGCTCAGCACCGCCAGCCGGTAATCGAGATGCGGGTAACGCGCGCTGACCGCCTTGAGCATTTCCGATACCGAGATACTGCACTGCGGCACCACGCCAAGGCGCAGCGTGCCGTGCAAGCCGTGCTTGAGCGACTCCACCTCCAGCTTCAGCCCCTGGTAGACCGAGACGATCTCACGCGCCCACGCCAGCACCCGCTCGCCTTCGGCGGTAAAACCGCCGAAATGGTTGCCGCGGTTAATCAGCGAAACGCCCAGCTCTTTTTCCAGATTTTTCAATCGCATGGATAGCGTTGGCTGGCTGACGAAGCTGGCTTCCGCCGCCCGGCCGAAGTGGCGTTCCCGTTCTAAATTACACAAATAAATCAGTTGTTTAATATCCATAGCGCGGCTCAATGATCGGCATTCACATCAGTATACCACCGGGCGCCGTCGCCCGCCCGGTGAGTCAGAGCTTCAGCTTCACGTAATCCGCCAGGCGCGAGAACACGCCGCCCTGCGGCACCGCCTGCAGCGCCACCAGCGGCAGGGTTTTCACCACCTGGCCATTGTCGCTGATGCGGATCTCGCCGACGGTCTGCCCTTTGCCAATCGGCGCTTCCAGCCGTGCGGTATTGATTACGTACTGCGCCTTCAGCTTGTCCGCCTCGTTTTTTGGCAGGCTGAGCGACTGGTTCTGCGCGCTGCCGACCGGCAAGCGGTGATCCTCGCCGTACCAGACCGGCTCTTCCCCCAGGCTCTGCCCGGCGCTGAACAGGTGTACGGTGGTAAAGTCGCGCAGCCCCCAGGTCAACAGCTTACGCGCCTGCTCCTCACGCCCCTTAGCGCTTTTGCCGCCCATCACCACGGCGATCAGGCGGCGATCCCCTTCGGTGGCGGAGGCGATGATGTTGAAGCCGGCCGAGGCGGTGTGCCCGGTTTTCAGCCCATCGACGTGCAGCGTCTTATCCCACAGCAGCCCATTGCGGTTCTGCTGCGTGATACCGTTCCAGGTCAGCGACTTCTCGCTGTACATATGATATTCCGCCGGTTCACTCATGATAATGGCACGCGCAATCACCGCCAGATCGCCGGCGGTGGTGAACTGCCCCGGCGCATCCAGCCCGTGTACCGTTTCGAAATGGGTGTTCTGCAGGCCCAGCTGCGCGCTCTTCTCGTTCATCAGCTTGACGAAGTTGGCCTGGCTACCCGCCACATAGTCCGCCATCGCCACGCAGGCGTCGTTGCCGGAATCGATGATAATGCCGCGGCTGAGATCGCGTACCGTGACCCTGTCACCTGGCTTCAGGAACATCAACGAAGACCCCTTGAACACCGGGTTGCCCTGCGCCCAGGCGTCTTTCCCCACGGTGACGACATCGTCAAGGCCAATCTTGTGCTGGTCGAGCGCGTGGTCGATCACCAACCCAGTCATGAGTTTGGTCAGGCTGGCCGGGTTGCGCCGTTCATCGGCATTGCCGGCGGCCAACACCTGGCCGGTGGTGTAATCCATCAAAACGTAAGAGGCGGCGTCTATCGCCGGCGGGGTCATGGTGGGAAAATGGGGCGTCGTTTCCGCCGCCTGCGCCGCTAAAGGCAGCAATATGCCGCCGATCACCACTGATACTGAACGCTTCACGCTGTGTTCCTCAGGCCCGCAGGCTAAATAAAATGCCAATATAATCCGCGAGATAGACTGCATGAATTCACTTTCAGACGAAACCATTACTCTTTTGCAGCGGGTGTCTTTATGCAACCATTTGTTTACGTCATCGCCCGCCGGCGATAGATAAGCTCTATGCCGCCATTGCCCCATTCGATTAGACGCCACCCGGCAGCCCCCCTAAACTTGTGACATAAATACGCAAGACGCATAAAAAAGCGTTTACTTTTTAGCTACAACCACCTGCGAAGTGTCATCATGAAATTTAAACCGTCAATCAAGCCTTACACCGGCCCGGCGGGCGGCTGGGGTTCGCTTGAAGCCACCACCCGCTTTGTCCTCGACAGTAAACAAACGCTCAAAAACATGCGCAACCTGATGCGCGTCAACAAGGCTCGCGGCTTCGACTGCCCAGGCTGCGCCTGGGGCGACGACAACCACAGCACCTTCAGCTTCTGCGAAAACGGCGCCAAAGCGGTCAGTTGGGAAGCGACGCGCAGCGCCGTCGAGCCAGAGTTCTTCGCCGCCCACAGCGTCAGCACCCTGCAGCAGCAAAGCGACTACTTCCTCGAGTATCAGGGGCGCCTCACCCATCCGATGCGCTACAACGCCGAAACCGATCACTATGAGCCTATCCATTGGCCGGACGCGCTGGCGCTGATCGCCAAGCACATCAACGGCATGGACAACCCGAACCAGATCGAGCTGTATACTTCGGGCCGCGCCAGCAACGAAGCGTCGTACCTTTATCAGCTGTTCGGCCGCATGCTCGGCACCAGCAATTTCCCCGACTGCTCCAATATGTGCCACGAGGCGAGCGGCGTCGGGCTGAAACAGAGCATCGGCGTCGGCAAAGGCACCATCCGCATCGATGACTTCGAAAAGGCCGATGCCATCTTCGTGTTCGGTCAAAACCCCGGCACCAACCACCCGCGCATGCTGCACAGCCTGAAAAACGCCGCCCGACGCGGCGCGCGCATCGTCAGCTTCAACACCCTGCGCGAACGTGGGCTGGAAAGGTTCGCCGATCCGCAGGATCCGGTACAGATGCTGACGCCAAAATCCTCGCCGATCAGCTCTTCCTATTACCAACCGAATCTGGGCGGTGATATGGCGGCGGTGCGCGGCATGGTGAAAGCCCTGCTGGAAACCCACCGCCAGCGTCTGGCCGCCGGCGAGCCCGCCCTGTTCGACCTGGCGTTTATCGAACGGCACAGCGTTGGCGTAGAAGCTTACCTGGCGCAGGTAGACGCCACCGAGTGGCAGACCATTACCGCGCAGTCGGGCCTGAGCGAGGTGCAGCTGCGCCAGGCGGCGGCCACCTATCAGGGCGCCGAACGGGTGATCTGCACCTGGGCGATGGGCGTGACGCAGCATAAACACTCTATTGCGACGGTGCGTGAAATCACCAACCTGCAGCTGCTGTTCGGGCAACTGGGCAAACCGGGCGCCGGCCTGTGCCCGGTACGCGGCCACAGCAACGTCCAGGGTAACCGCACCATGGGGATCGACGAGAAGTCGCCCAAAGCGCTGCTCGACAGCCTGGAGCGCCACTTTAACTTTACCGCCAACCGCGCGCTGGGCCACAACACGGTGGAAGCGATCGAAGCGATGCTGCGCGGCGAAGTGAAAGTGCTGATCGCGCTGGGCGGCAACCTGGCCGCCGCGGCGCCGGACACCGAACGCACCGCCCGCGCCCTGCGCAACTGCGATTTGACGGTGCATATCAGCACCAAGCTTAACCGCAGCCATCTGGTGACCGGCAAAGACGCGCTGATCCTGCCGACGCTCGGCCGCACCGAACTGGACATGCAGGCCAGCGGCTCACAGTACATTACGGTCGAGGATTCGTTCAGCATGGTGCACGCCTCGGAAGGCATCGGCAAACCGCTGGCGGAGACCCAACGTTCGGAGACGGCGATCGTCTGCGGCATCGCCGACGCGGTGCTGGGCACCCGGCAGTTGGACTGGCTGGAACTGGCCGACGACTACTCGCTGATCCGCGATCATATCGCCGCCACCATTCCCGGCTTCGAGGATTTCAACCGGCGCTGCGACCAGCCCGGCGGTTTCTACCTGGGCAATGCCGCCGCCGAACTGCGCTTCGCCACGCCAAGCGGCAAGGCAGAATTCAGCGCCGCCGCGCTGCCGACCACCCTGTTCCCGCAGCTGGGCGGCGAGCAAGCGCCGTTTACCCTGCAGACGCTGCGCTCGCACGATCAGTACAACACCACCATCTATGGCCTGGATGACCGTTATCGCGGCGTTTACGGCCAACGCGAAGTGTTGTTCATCCATCCGGAGGATCTGGCGGCGCTGGGCCTGCAGGATGGCGAACGGGTAGAGATTGAAACCCTGTGGAACGATGGCGTGGTGCGTAAAGTGGACGGATTCAAGCTGGTGAGTTACGACATTCCGCGTGGCAACCTGGCGGCCTACTACCCGGAAACCAACCCGCTGGTGCCGCTGGCCAGCTTCGGCGACGGTACCGGCACGCCGACTTCGAAGTCGATTCCGGTGGTGATCCGCCGCAGCGAACAGCAACCTTCGCTGCGCATCGCCTGAAAACGCGCGCCCGGTTCACCCCGGGCGCGCCAATATCGCCAGGATGGTCTGCAACTCGTCGGACAGCTGATGCCGTCGCCAGACGAAATACAGGTCGCTCACCCCCTCCTCACCCATTTCCACCACCTTCAGCCCCGGCGCCGGCAAGATCAGCGGCAGCAACGAACCGGGTACGCAGGCGACGCCACAACCGGCCTGCACGCAGGCCGCCATCGCGGCATAAGACTCCATTTCCAGCGTCATGCGCGGTTTCAGCCCGCGCGAGGCCAGCCAGTGATCGACCTTCAGGCGAAACGAACATTCGCGGCTGAAGGTGTAAAACTCCAGCGGCGCCAGCGTGGCGGCGTCGGGTTCCCCGGCATCGGCCGGCATCAGCAATACCAGCCGTTCGTCGAATGCCTTTTGGCTGGCCAGCAGCGGATGTTCTATCGGGCCGTCGGTGATCGCCAGATCGAGATCGCTGTCGATCAACATGCGTTCCAGCACCAGCGAGTCGCGGCTCAGCACGTTGATGTGCAGATGAGGCTGTAAACGGCGCAGCCGGGCAATGCGCGCCGGCAAATGGCTGACCAACGAGAAATCCAGCGCCCCGAGGTTCAGCAGCCCATGTTGGTGTTCGCCGGCGAACAGCTGCTTGCTGCGCTCCGCCTGCGCCACAATGTCGCGCGCCTGCTGGTAGAACAGCCGCCCTTTGGGATTGACGTACAGCCGGTTCTTGTCGCGGAAAAACAGCTCGCCGCCCAGCGAGTCCTCCAGCTCGCGCAGCCGCAGCGTGACGTTGGAAGGCACGCAGTGCAGCTCGCGCGCGGCGGCAGCGATGGTTTTATGTTCCACCACGGTGCAGAAAAACTTCAGCTGGCTCAGCTTCATCTATCATTCACTTTTAGTTAGTGTTTTAGTTAAAAACAATCACTTTAGATTAGCATCGATTTCACCTACAGTCTGCCGACACCCTGAGGAGGATCTCTGATGCCACTGAATGACCTACTGACGCTGCCCGGCGTGGCGGCCCAACCGGATGCGGTAACCGACGGTTACGTGTTCAACCACACCATGATCCGCGTGAAGGATCTGATCAAGGCGCTGGATTTCTACACCCGCGTGCTGGGCTTTACCCCGGTCTATCTGGAAACGTTCGAAGAAGCCGCCTTCACCATCTGCTACCTGACGCGCAGCCCGCGCGAGCAAATCCCGCAGGACGACGACGAGCGCAAACGCTGGGCGCTGAGCCAGCCTGGCATTCTCGAGCTGACCCATAACCACGGCACCGAAAATCAGGCGGATTTCCACTATCACAACGGCAACGGCGAGCCGCGCGGCTTTGGCCACCTGTGCGTCACGGTGCCGGACGTGCACGCCGCCTGTGAGCGGTTTGAGCGCCTCGGCGTCACCTTCCAGAAACGCCTGCATGAAGGCCGCATGAACTACGTGGCGTTCATTCGCGATCCGGACGATTACTGGATTGAAATCCTGCAGCCGACGCCGCTGCAAGACTGACGGTCACCCGCCCTCCACCCCGGCCCTCGCGCCGGGGTTTTTCATCGATAGCGTTTCGATTGACCAATCTTGCGCAAAATCGCGCGGCAACGCGGGGTTCAGTGACGTTAGGCTTGCTCGCAGCGGGTGATTCGCGTAAAACTGTCAGCCGCAAATCTTGCCACTCACAACCCATTCACTGGACGATATGTTTCAAGATAACCCGCTGCTGGCGCAGCTTAAACAGCAACTTCACTCTCAAACCCCGCGCGTTGAAGGCGTCGTGAAAGGGACTGAGAAAGGCTTTGGCTTTCTTGAAGTAGACGGTCAAAAAAGTTACTTCATTCCGCCGCCGTACATGAAGAAAGTCATGCACGGGGATCGCATTATCGCCACCCTGCACACCGAGAAAGAGCGCGAAATCGCCGAGCCGGAAACCCTGGTCGAGCCGTTCCTGTCGCGCTTTGTCGGCCGCGTGCAAAAGCGCGACGACCGTCTGTCCATCGTGCCCGATCATCCGTTGCTGAAAGAGGCGATTCCGTGCCGCCCGGTGCGTGAATTGACCCACAACTTCCAGGCCGGCGACTGGGCGGTGGCGGAAATGCGCCGTCATCCGCTGAAAGGCGATCGCGGCTTCAACGCCGATCTGACCCAGTTTATCACCGACGGTGAAGACCATTTCGCCCCGTGGTGGGTGACGCTGGCGCGTCACAACCTGGAAAAAGAGGCGCCGGAGATGCTGGCTCTCAGCGAGCCGGCCGCCGCGTCGGCGCGTGAAGATCTGACCGCGCTCGAATTCGTCACCATCGACAGCGCCAGCACCGAAGACATGGACGATGCGTTGTACGTGACCGACAACGGCGACGGTTCGCTGCAGTTGACCATCGCCATCGCCGATCCGACCGCCTACGTCGAACAAGGCAGCAAGCTGGACGATATCGCCCGCGTGCGCGCCTTCACCAACTACCTGCCGGGCTTCAACATCCCGATGCTGCCGCGCGATCTGTCGGACAACCTGTGCTCGCTGCGCCCTAACGAGCGCCGCCAGGTGCTGGCTTGCCGCGTGACCATCGCCGCCGACGGCGCGCTGGGCGAAGATATCCAGTTCTTCGCCGCCGAGATCGAATCCAAAGCCAAACTGGTGTACGACGAAGTCTCCGACTGGCTGGAAGGCATTGTCGGCTGGAAGCCGCCGAGCGACGCCATCGCGCAACAAATCACCCTGCTGAAACGCGTTTGCGACGCGCGCAACGCCTGGCGCCACCAGCATGCGCTGGTGTTTAAAGATCGCCCGGACTACCGCTTCGTGCTGGGTGAAAAAGGCGACGTGCTCGAGATCGTTACCGAACAGCGCCGCAGCGCTAACCGCATCGTTGAAGAGTGCATGATCGCCGCCAACGTCTGCGCCGCCATCGTGCTGCGCGATCGCCTGGGCTTCGGCGTGTACAACGTGCACACCGGTTTCGATCCTGCGCTGGTCGAGCAAGCGGTCACCGTATTGCAGGCCAACGGCGTGGAAGCCGAAGCCGACAAGCTGCTGACCCTCGACGGTTTCTGCGAACTGCGCCGCCACCTGGACGCGCAGCCGACCCAGTTCCTCGACAGCCGCATCCGCCGCTTCCAGACCTTCGCGGAGATCAGCACCACGCCGGGGCCACACTTCGGTCTGGGGCTGGAGGCTTACGCCACCTGGACATCGCCGATCCGTAAGTACGGCGATATGGTCAACCATCGCCTGCTGAAGGCGATTATCAACCAGCAGCCGGCGGAAAAACCGCAGGATGACGTGACGGTGCAGCTGGCGGAGCGCCGCCGCCTCAACCGCATGGCGGAGCGCGACGTCGGCGACTGGTTGTACGCTCGCTTCCTGCAGGACAAGGCCGGTACCGATACCCGCTTCAACGCCGAGATCATCGACGTGACCCGCGGCGGCCTGCGCGTGCGCCTGCTGGACAACGGCGCGGTTGCCTTCATTCCGGCACCGTTTATTCACGCGGTGCGCGACGAGATGCAGTGCAGCCAGGAAACCGGCACCGTGCAGATCAAGGGTGAAGTGGTTTACCGCCAGAGCGACACCTTGCAGGTCACCATCGCCGAAGTGCGCATGGAAACCCGCAGCGTGATCGCCCGCCCTGCGGCCTGAACGCCAACCTGAAACGGTAGCAGCGCCAAACGCCGACGGTGAAAACCGCCGGCGTTTTTTTTCGCCTCATTCCGGCTAGCGCAGCGGCTCGCCGCCGGTTTCGCGCAGCAGCGGCAGTACCGCCAGCGAAGCCAGCGTCGCCAGCATCAAATAGACGGCGGGCGCCAGCAGCGAGCCGCTCAGCGCGATCGACTGCGAGGCGATGTACTGGGCAAAACCGCCGAAGATCGCCACCCCGAGGCTGTAGACCAAGGCAAACCCCAAAGCGCGAATGCGCTGCGGGAACAGCTCCGAAATCATCAGCATGGTCGGCACCGAACCGAGCGTGGTCAACCCGACCAGCAGCGCGACAATCAGCAACAGCACCGCCGGATGCGGCACCGCGCTCAGCCACCAAAACGCCGGCAGGGCCACGATCAGAATTGCGATCCGCGACCAACGGATCAGCGGCAAGCGGCCGTAACGATCGCACCAGTGCCCGACCAGCAGGCTGCCGCCGAAGGTGACAAGTCCCGCCAGCAGCATCGCGGCATAGCCGTAGGCCTGCGCCATCCCCAAGTATTTCACCGCGTAGGTGCCGAGATAATACATCGAGATGTAAGTGGCGACGGTGGCGCCGATGGTCAGCATCACGCCGAGCACCACCGCCCGCGAGTGCTTGCGCAACTGCGCGGGTGGCTCGTGCGCCCGCGGCACCGACGGCCGATCGCTCTCCAGCCCGAGACGCAGCCAGCAACCGAGCGGCGCCAGCGCCACGCCGATAAAGAAAGGAATACGCCATCCCCACTCGGCCATGGCGTTCGGCTCGCCGGAAAGCACCGGCAAGGCCGCGCTGAGCGCCAGCGCGGTGACGCCGCCAACCACGGTGGCGATGCCCTGCGTCGCCAACGACCAGCTGGAATAGAAGCCGCGCCGGTTGGGCGGCGCCGACTCCACCAGCAACGACATCGACGCCCCTACTTCGCCGCCCGCCGCCACGCCCTGGATCAGGCGCGCCGCTACCAAGGTGACGGTTCCCCAGTAGCCGGCGCTGGCGTAGGTCGGCGCAAAGCCGATCATCGCCGTGCCCAGGCTCATCAAGGAAATCGTCAGGATCATCGCCGGTTTGCGGCCGCAGCGATCGGCATAGGCGCCAATCAGAATGCCGCCCAGCGGCCGCATGAAGAAGCTGACGCCAAACGTCGCGAACGCCAACAGCAATGCCAAATGCGGATCGCTGGACGGTGGAAAGAACAATACGCTGATGTAAATAACGAAGAAGTTATAAATACCGAAGTCAAAAAACTCCAGCGCATTACCGAAGGAGGCGGCGAATATGACCTTTTTGCCGCTGGCGTTCGGAGCCGATATTATTGCCGTTTGAGTTTCAGCCGTATTTTCACTCATCATTATCTTCCCTGTTATTATTTTTCGCGTTTATTTTAAATACGCTTCCGCCAACGCTGCCCAATAATGGCTGCCGGCCACCAGACAGCCGTCGTTAAAGTCATATCCCGGGTTATGCACCATGCAGCTGCCTTCGCCATCGCCGTTGCCGATGATCAGGTAACAGCCCTGCGGGTGCGCATCGAGCATGAAGGCGAAATCTTCGCTGCCCATCAGCGGCCGGGCGCCATAGTGCGCGCGGGCGGCGCCGAACTGCTGTTCCGCCACGCGGTGGGCGAAACGGGTTATCCCTTCGTCGTTGACCAGCACCGGCGTGCCGTTAACATGTTCCACCACCGCGTGAGCGCCGAAGCTTGCCGCCTGCGCCTCAATCAGCGCCGGAATGCGCGCCAGCAAGGTGGCGCGCGCCTGGCGATCCAGCGAGCGCACGCTGAGCTTCATCTCCGCGCTGTCCGGGATCACGTTGGCCGCCTCACCGGCCTTGATACTGCCGACGGTGATCACCGCCGCTTCCAGCGGATCGATATTGCGCGAGACGATGCTCTGCAGGGAAACGGTGATATGCGAGGCCACCAGCACCGGATCGATCGTCAGCTGCGGGATGGCGCCGTGGCCGCCACGCCCCTGCACCCGCACGTTGAACTGATCCATCGAGGCCATAAACGGGCCATGCTGGAAAAAGAACTCACCGAGCGGCATGCCCGGCATGTTGTGCATGGCGAAGATGGCGTCGCAGGGGAAGCGCTCGAACAGCCCCTGTTCCACCATGCGCGCGCCGCCGTTCAGCATCTCTTCCGCCGGTTGGAAAATCAGGTGCAGCGTGCCGTTGAAGTTGCGCGTATGCGCCAGGTAACGGGCGGCGCCGAGCAGCATGGTGGTATGGCCGTCATGGCCGCAGGCGTGCATGCGGCTGGCCACGCTGCTGCTCCAGGGTTTGCCGGTGTTCTCCTCGATCGGCAAGGCATCCATATCGGCGCGCAGCCCGAGGCTTTTCACGCCGTCGCCCGCCCGCAGCGTGCCCACCACGCCGGTGCCCGCCAATCCGCGGTGCACCTCATAACCCCACGAACTCAGATAATCCGCGACCAGATCGCTGGTGCGAAACTCTTCGAAACCCAATTCGGGGTGCTGATGAATATCGTGCCGAATAGCCGTGAGCTGCGGTAAATACCCTTCGATGATTTTATTTATCATAATTACATTCCTTTCGTGATTTTATTATTTATTTGGTGAATGAATAAACCTGAGGGTGAAAATAAAGGTATAACACGGCATGAATAATTTTATTTCGGCTCGCCTCGACAGATAAAATAATAATCCGCCAGACGCCGTATCCAGATAAAAAACGACAATGATTCGCTGTACGCGCCGCGAAAATGCAGAATGAATAACTGCCCGGGATTCTGTGGGCGGTAGCCTGCGCCAACGCTGTTTCATCACTTTGTTTTTACACTAAAACCCCACCTGCTTCACATTTCTCATCCGACCTGCCGCGGTTCAGCGGCAAAACTTCTACTGTTAAAACGTCATTCCAAATAACAACGTCGATTTTTACCTCTGTACGCCAAGGAGTTGTTTCATGAAAAACATCAGGTCCGGACTTATCTGGCTGCTGGTGGCGTTGGTCGGCGCCTTCGCCTTCGCCATGCTGGCGCTCAGCCGCGGCGAACACGTCAACGCCGTCTGGCTGGTGGTCGCCGCCGTCGCCTGCTACAGCATCGCCTACCGCTTCTACAGCCGGTTCATTGCCGACAAGGTCTTTGAACTGGACGACCGCCGTCTGACCCCGGCAGAACGCCGCAACGACGGCCTGGACTATGTGCCCACCAACAAATGGGTGCTGTTCGGCCACCACTTCGCCGCCATCGCCGGCGCCGGCCCGCTGGTGGGGCCGATTCTGGCCGCGCAGATGGGCTTCCTGCCGGGGACCATCTGGATCCTGGTCGGCGTCATGCTGGCCGGCGCGGTGCAGGATTTCCTGGTGCTGTTCATTTCCACGCGCCGCGACGGGCGTTCGCTGGGGGAAATGGCCAAGCAAGAGTTGGGCGCCTTCGCCGGGGTGATCACCATGCTCGGCGCGCTGGGGGTGATGATCATCATCCTGTCGGCGCTGGCGCTGGTGGTGGTAAAAGCGCTGGCCGACAGCCCGTGGGGGCTGTTTACCATCGCCGCCACCATCCCGATCGCGCTGTTCATGGGCATCTACATGCGTTTTATCCGGCCTGGCAAGATCGCTGAAATTTCGGTGATTGGCTTCGTGCTGATGCTGCTGGCGATCATTTACGGCGGCAACGTGGCGCAAGATCCCTACTGGGGGCCGTTCTTCACGCTGCACGGCACCACCCTGACCTGGGTGCTGGTGATCTACGGTTTCGTCGCTTCGGTGCTGCCGGTGTGGCTGCTGCTGGCGCCGCGCGACTACCTTTCCACCTTTATGAAAATCGGCGTCATCATCGGCCTGGCCATCGGCATCGTCTTCGCCATGCCGGAGATGAAAATGCCGGCGGTCTCGCGCTTCATCGACGGCAGCGGCCCGGTGTTCGCCGGCGCCCTGTTCCCGTTCCTGTTCATCACCATCGCCTGCGGCGCCATTTCCGGCTTCCACGCGCTGGTCTCCAGCGGCACTACGCCCAAGTTGGTGGAGCGCGAAAGCCACATCCGCTTTATCGGTTACGGCGCCATGTTGATGGAGTCTTTCGTCGCCATCATGGCGCTGATCTGCGCCTCGGTGCTGGATCCGGGGGTTTACTTCGCCATGAACTCACCGGCGGCGCTAATCGGCACCACGGTGGAAAATGCTTCGCAGGTCATCAACAGCTGGGGCTTTATCGTCACGCCGGAAACGCTGGCGCTAATCGCCAAAGAGGTGGGTGAGAACTCCATCCTGTCGCGCGCCGGCGGCGCCCCAACCTTCGCCGTGGGCATGGCACACATCATCAGCGAGGTGTTCAACAGCCGGGCGATGATGGCCTTCTGGTACCACTTCGCCATTCTGTTCGAAGCGCTGTTCATTCTGACCGCCGTCGACGCCGGCACCCGCGCCTGCCGCTTTATGGTGCAGGATCTGGTGGGCGTGGCGGTACCGCAGCTGGCCAACAACCGTTCGTGGTTCGGCAACCTGGCGGGCACCACGGTGGCGGTGGCCGGCTGGGGCTTCTTCGTGTATCAGGGCGTGGTCGATCCGCTGGGCGGCATCAATACCCTGTGGCCGCTGTTCGGCATCGGCAACCAGATGCTGGCGTCAATGGCGCTGATCCTCGGCACCGTGGTGCTGTTCAAGATGAAAAAACAGCGTTACGCCTGGGTCACCATTCTGCCGACCGCCTGGCTGTTCGTCACCTCCATGACCGCCGGCTGGCAGAAGATCTTCCACGAGAAACCGAGCATCGGCTTCCTGGCGCAGGCGAAGAAATTTTCCACCGGCATCGAGCAAGGCACAATCATTGCGCCGGCCAAATCGCTGAAAGACATGGAAACCATCGTATTCAGCAACCAAATCAACGCCGCGCTGTGCGGGTTCTTTATGCTGGTGGCGGTGACCATGCTGATCGCCGCCTTCTTCGCGATCCGACGGGCGTTGCGTTCCGAACAGCCGACGACGCATGAGGTCAGCGCCGCGCTGCGGGAGGAGACCGGCCGCGGCTGAGTCTCGCCCTTAGGAGAAACGGCCGGCCTCTTGAGCAGCGCACTGCTTAAGGGGTTGGGCCGTTAACCAGCGGGCAACATTGCGTTAGCGGCGGCATGCGCCTCACCGTGCAACGACTGCTGCGGTGTTATCTCTTGCCCACCAAACAAGTCTCGTTGACCAATCTCGTGCAATATGAGCTCTGGGACATTATCCACATCCGCTATTTTTCTGCTGTTAACAATAATCTGCCTCGCATTTTCATACCCGGGCCCCCACAAATCATTATTATCCGTTACGTTTTTGTAGACACAAATCAACGCTTTATTCCACGCTGCAGAAATATGTACGATCGACGTATCTGGCGATATAATCATATCAACCTCTCGAATCAATGCCATGACATGATGCAGTGAATCAAATGGATTTATAACAGCACTATCCGGCAGAGACACATCCAATTCCCTGCGATGATCGAGAATAATTAACTTTATATTTTTTGATTTTTTATTAAGCATATCAACGAGCCGAGCAACCTGCTCTTTGGATAGATTTCTCTCTGGACTTCCAGTGAAGGCATTAATAACAATCTTAATTTTATCTTTCCAACCACTTAAATACTCCCTTACTTCAAAAGTTATATCATCGGGGATATGCAGGTCATAGTCACGGCGATTTTTAAGATTGATCCCTACGGCATGGGCAACCAAAGCAGTGGCTTTCGTCACATGTTCCTTACCATTTTCAAATGAAATAGATTTACTGTAGTGGTTAATGCAACTCCATTTATTAAAGCCAAGAACAAATCTTGCGTTTATATCACTAAAAAGCATCATCCTATGTACCGGGATATCAAACAGACAAAGATCGACCACAAGGTCATAATCATTCTCGTTTAACATCTTGATCGTTGATTTATCAACCGTATGAGCGAATCTTTTCAAAAACACTTCATTATTGCTATCTCCTGCCTCATAGATATTTCTAATATAGGCGTTGTGTTTCATCACCGCGCTGCTTGATTTTGTAAGCAAAATATCAACTGTGAACCCTGATTCATAAAGACATTTCACTAGTGGCGTCGAAACCACCACATCACCGATCGTCCCTTCATTGCGCAGGAGCAATATGGTTTTGACAGATTTGACATCAAACACACTTTTTCTACGTTTATCCCAGATAAGCTTTGCAATATAGATTTTAATGCTCAGCCTTACTCTTTTGAGGTAATAATTGCGCCGCCTGTTCCATTCTCTTATTTTCCTAAACCGCCCTGTTGATATGGAAACGTCCAAATCCTTATGCATAACACACTCCATTAATTTTAATAAACAAAAGCCAACGCCGAGAAAAACCGTATGGCATTTACGTAGTAATTAATCCTTTTCGGTTGCCGTGACAAGAAAATTTCAATGCGGGATTATTACCCACCACTTATCTGTCAACTGCGGGAAATAATAATTCACCCATAAAATAATCACTCCAAAACACATTCACCATCTTTATCGTATCCAGGCGAGAATAATATCAATCACCTTGCCGACGATTTAACCGTGACATGTTATCGCTTGGGTGAGTTACTTTACCATCAACATCGATGACTGCCTAGACAGGTATTTCAGAGAAAGGATGTTTGATCTTAATCACAATTACGTTTATTTCCATACGTTCATCCAAGACATAACCCAGGTAGAAATAGACCTGAATTCTCCGGCCCGGCAAGTGATTCGTAAATTCACAGGATCGCAGTAAAACAGGAATACCTGTGATGTTCCGCATGGGTAACCGGTCGGAATTTATTTCACTGACTCTGACGAGGAGCAGAAATGCACGCAGGGAGGTGCTGACGCCCACCGTATGAGTGGCACCCTGCGCCGCACCATCGTCGCCTGGTTGCCAGCCGGCGGCGGCGTTTCCGCCCCCACCAACTCGCTCAGCACACTCAGGTTTACACTAGGCCCTTATTGCAACTGACGCTTCAGCATCAGACATTTTGGGTCACTGTCGTCACTGACGATGCCACCAGGGAAACACTGCGCTAAGCTAGCCAAGACCGACCGGGATTTAGGGGGCCGATTAGGTACGGGATAACGGTGAAGTGATTATCGGCGACGACTGGCTTACCGTGTCCGGGATCTCCGATGCGGAACAGTTGGAGATTGCCGCCGCCCCCAGTATGATCCGGTTGCAGCGGAGAAAAGTTAATGTTTTCAATGCATAAAACCAACCCTGGCAAAATGGCCGAGGTTGGTTTATTTAGCACTGCATGCGCCATCGCATTGGCGGCCATGTTGTCTTCACCGACCCGCTTCTTGATTTCCGTCGCCAGGTACGGCGAGGCACCGCTTACCAGCGCTCCCGCCAGGTTATTGCCCGCCAGCGCCGCCAGCGCCCCCGTTACCGCCTGCGCCGCCTTCTGCAGGTCGCTGCCGGTGCCGTATTGCCGCATCGCGTTGTCGTATGCGCGCTGCAACACGTCCGCCTCGCGGAACGGTTTGCCGTTCTTCTCAAGCTGCTCCCTGGCCTGCGCCAGCGCCGCCGGGTCTTTCTGCGCCTTCAGCCCGGCGATATCCCCCTGCGTGCGGATGACGTCCATCGCCTGGCCGCCAATCTCGCCGATAAGCTGCGCCTGCTTGAGCCGGTTCTGCTCCTTCTCCTTGTTGAATATCGGGCTGATGCTGCCGGCGTTGGCATGCTCGGTATCCCGGTTCAACTGCGCCACATCCTGCTGCTGTTTGCCGGTGTCGCGAACTATCAGCGTACCTTCGCTAACCCCGGCCTTCGTCGTGCCCTCGGCGTGCCCGCTGTGGTTGGCGCCCGACAGCATGCCGCCGGCCATGTTGGTCAGCAGATCCTTGCCCACCGGCCCGCCGGTGCTAAAGCTGCCGCCGCTGTGCGTTGCGCTGTAGTCCGCCTGGTTGTGGATGTCCGTCCAGCCCAGCGTGCCGGTATCGAGGCGGCTCTGTCCTTTGCCTACCATGCTTGAAACAAAGATCCCGGCCAAATTGCTGGAAACTTTGCTACTTGATAGGGCAATTATAATGCGCAGGTATTTGATAATGCTCTGGTATATCAGGCCAATCTGAAGATCTCAATAAAGAATCCGCATCCTCTTTAAATGCATCAAAAAAACTTGATAAATTCATTGAGTACACTCTGATATATACTAGTGCCGCTTGTATTGCGACCTTATCATCATCCAAGCTCGCCTTTACCAAAAACTCTTTTGCATTTCCAAGCAATTCAAGTTGACGATAGAATGAAGCACATTGTTGAGCTTTATAATCAACCAAAAGATCACTCTCATTTATTGGTTTTTTTGGCATTATCTTCGATAACTGAAGATAAATGTCTTTTAACTCATCAAAATTAATTTCTTTAATCATTTAGGTAATTTCCACCCTTCAGTAGCAGCACTTTTTGTTTTATCTACATTAACTGAGCCATCCAGATTTAAAACAACTCTAAAGTTACCTTTGCTATCAAAAACTTCAAGATGATTTTTATGGCTAGCATCCAGATAAAATTGATCTCCCTTACGGATCTCATCACTGATGTTACTAGAAGCTTTATAAACTGTTTGTCCTTGATAAATTTTGCTAGTTTTCTGTGAACTATCTTTTGCCAAGACACCAAAACCAGCCTGCTTAAAGAACTCCCCCATATTTCCGACAGAGCCAACATTAGGAACATATAGAACTTTCTTACCTGGAAGGATGATTCCAGCAATCAACCCTCCTGTTGCTTCCAGCGCTGCCTGATTCCCTTCAGATGCCTGAACTAACGTGTCTTTCACCGCTGACAGGTTTCACTCTGCATCAGCACTGTAACACTGTCGGCCACGGCCTGATTTTTTCCTGACAGATCACTCAGAGCCTTACTGCAGTAACTGTCTCCGGCAGCACAAGCCGCCAGGGCCATGGCTGCATCGGCAACGTAATCTGCCCCACCTAATGCTGCATCGCCAGTATCCGCAAGCGCGTTTATGATGCCATTCGCGATCGAAGACGTTGTTCCTTCACCCAGCTTTTCCCTAACCTGATTTTTCAGAGATTCGGCGGCCTGTTTAACAGACTCCCGCGCCTTATCTCCTGACAACGAGTTATTCTCTACCGCATTCTTCCCAGCCTGCCCGCCGGTCACCGCTCCCGCAGTATCCCCCGTCGCCAGCCCGCCTGCAAGCCCTGCGGCCAGCTGGCTCAGCGCGCTCACCTGCTGCTTCTCGCTTTCGCTCAGCTGCTGCGCCGTTTTGCCCGGGAACAGTTCGCCGGCAATGTAGCGCGCCGCCAGTTCCCCACCGCCGCGCCCAGCACTGCATGCGCCATCGCGTTGGCGCCCGACAGCATGCCACCGGCCGTTACACATAAAAGCGACTACCCTAGCCAAGGCTGGGGTAACTGTTTTATAAATGGCTTAAACGCATTTTATTAATCACATCAAGTATTGTTCCCGACGGGAGCATTACTTCATTTATTTTAACACCGCGATCAGCACTCCATACCAATCTATCGCCAGAACTTGTTTTGATAAAGTAAAGATAACAATCATTATCACCCATCGCCGTACATGTCATGTCAAACAGACCGTTAATCAGCGATTCGCCATCACCAATGAAATAGTCTCTGGCATTTTTATAAAGATCAGTCGCATCTATGTTTACATCATTGACAACCAAGTCATCAACTGGGGATTTTGAATAAAAACTGAACGTCGTCATTAATTCAAAGACATCTACCACACCGAATATCTTATCACCATTAACATATAATGAGAAAAGTCCATTTCGCCAAACATCCCCAGGTGCATTCCAGGCCTCGACCACATCAAATTGGAGTGAAAAATAAAACGGATCACCATAAATCATTTTACTCTTACTCCTAGTTGTTTCTGCACAGCACTCGGTATCTGATCACTTGTCAGTGCATTTTTATCACCAGTGCTACCATTCCAATGATACTGTCCATTGGTCCCTTCAAAACGATGTATAACTCCCCTACTATCCACGGCGAATCTAACCTCTTTATTCGGATATTGCTTCGTGCTCGGGATTGACTGCTCAAAAAGCTTTACCGAGTCTTTAGGTTCAATACCTGCGTTAGGTCTATTACCTTGCTGCCCTAATGTATGTTTAGGATTCGACTTGTATACCAATCCATTAGTGGCTGTAATTGGTTCTGGTGCGGGTATAGCACTTCCTTTATTTCCGCTATTCCCTTTCCCAACCCCAGCAGCAACGCCAGCCGCACTCGCTATCCCCGTCTGCCCCAAGATACTAGCGATTTCTTTAGAAGTCTCCTTAGAACCTCCTAATATTTGGGCACGATGTACCAACAGATCACGCGAAGCATCAATATTTGACATCGCACCACGCAGATTGACCCATTCCTGCGTTTCTGCCGTCGTGAGAGAACCTATGCCTTCGTTGCGTGCTTTGGTTTCAAGCTCAGTCATCCGGGCACTGTAATCACCCAGCCAGCCCTTAAGCTCTTTGGCAAGCGATATACAATGCTCTGGTGAAGCACAGTTCGCTATCTCAGCCTGCACGTGGTCATATTCAGCGGCGTATTTTTGCCTGACATCCGCCCTGCAACCGCTGTTTCCATTACAGGCGGCAAGCTCTTCACTGCGGCTTTGCTGTTGCGGTTGGTTGAGATGATTATTCTCTACCGCCGTCTTCCCGGCCTGCCCGCCGGTCACCGCTCCTGCAGTATCCCCCGTCGCCAGCCCGCCTGCAAGCCCTGCGGCCAGCTGGCTCAGTGCGCTGACCTGCTGCTTCTCGCTTTCGCTCAGCTGCTGCGCCGTCTTGCCCGGGAACAGCTGGCCGGCAATGTAGCGCGCCGCCAGCTCCCCGCCGCTGGCGCCCAGCCCCCCTGCTGCGGCCGACTGGTTATTCAGCTGCGCGGTCACCGCGCCCAGCACTGCATGCGCCATCGCATTGGCGGCCATGTTGTCTTCACCGACCCGCTTCTTGATTTCCGTCGCCAGATACGGCGAGGCGCCGCTCGCCAGCGCACCCGCCAGGTTATTGCCCGCCAGCGCCGTCAGCGCGCCCGTCACCGCCTGCGCCGCCTTCTGCAGGTCGCTGCCGGTGCCGTATTGCCGCATCGCGTTGTCGTATGCCCGCTGCATCACCGCCGCATCGTTCGTCGGTTTGCCGCTCTTCTCCAGTTGCTCCCTGGCCTGCGCCAGCGCCGCCGGGTCTTTCTGTGCCTTCAGCCCGGCGATATCCCCCTGCGTGCGGATGACGTCCATCGCCTGGCCGCCAATCTCCCCAATCAACTGCGCCTGCTTGAGCCGGTTTTGCTCCTTCTCCTTGTTGAATATCGGGCTGATGCTGCCGTCGTTGGCATGCTCGGTATCCCGGTTCAGCTGCGCCACATCCTGCTGCTGTTTGCCGGTGTCGCGAACTATCAGCGTACCTTCGCTAACCCCGGCCTTTGTCGTGCCCTCGGCGTGCCCGCTGTGGTTGGCGCCCGACAGCATGCCGCCGGCCATGTTGGTCAGCAGATCCTTGCCCACCGGCCCGCCGGTGCTAAAGCTGCCGCCGCTGTGCGTTGCGCTGTAGTCCGCCTGGTTGTGGATGTCCGTCCAGCCCAGCGTGCCGGTATCGAGGAGGTTTTTCTCCTTGTCAGCTTGGCTTGCAATCACAGCGCCGTCGAGCTGGGTATGTTCTTTGACCTTGACGTCATACCCGCCTTGGCCGGCAAACAGCCCGGTCTGCTCTTTTACCGAGTCGAAGTTGCTGTGCAGTTTGTCCTTGCTGGCGCTAAAATTCGCCGAGCCGCTGCCAGCGCCGAACGGCACGCTGATCCCGCCGCTCATCTGGGTCTGCCTGGCATCATAACGGTCGCTGTCCTGCTGGCTTTCCAGCGCCAGGTTACGGCCCACGTCGACGGTGACTTTTTCTCCGCTGGCCTGCGCGCCGGTAAGCCGAACCCGCTGCCGCAACTGACCCTCAAGGGCCGTTGGCTGGAGCCGCTGGGATTCACCACAGGCCAGCGGATCGAGGTGATCACCGAACCGGGCCAGTTGAGTACCCGCCACTGAGGGAGCCGTATGAACATCACCTTTACCCCTGAGCCGATCCCGGAGCTGACGCTCACAGACGGCGCCCTAGCCGCACTCGGTTTTACATCCGGCATACCGTTGCAGCTTACGCTGCGGCCTGGTGGTCTGTGGATCACCACTGTGACCGATGAGGCCACTTGGGAAGCCGTCTGTGAAGCCAGCCAGCACCGCCACGGCATGGGGGCTGAATGGGTGCGGGAGAACGGCGAGGTGATTATTGGCGGCGACTGGCTCACCGAGTCCGGCATTGCCAGCGCTGAACAGCTTGAGGTGACCGCTGCGCACGGTGTTATCCGGTTACAGCGGCGGGAAGTGGGAGGATTTAGGGCTTAGAAGTAAGAACCCCGGCCAGTTGGCCGGGGTCAGTTATACGATTATTTGATTGATTTTTAATATATCTTTTCTTAAATCATCGTTAATATCCGAAGGCTCTAACTGACTTATAAGCTGCTTTATTTGGATAAAAGTACGTTTATGATCTTTTAGATCTTCGCCTTTTATCGTCGATAAAGCGGCTATAAGTTCACCATCATAATATTCTCCAGCCAGCGGATCTTCAGTCAGAACACCCAAAACTCTTGGCATCAACTGATCAACACATAGATCTTGCCGAATGGCACGGCAAAGATCCTCTACGGCCAACTCTTCGATAGGTATGTCAATGACGCGTTCGAACCATAGTTCAAGCGGAGATTGTTGACTTGGTTCCTTCGTTAAGTTGATGTTTCCTATCAATTTACGGAAGGTAATCATATCCCATATCCTTTCAAGGCTGATTCTATTTTATTAATGGCGTCAGTTGCTCTGCCATATGCAGCCTGAGCCTCAGGGTTATTTACGTTTTTCAACGTATCCGCATGGTTCCGCAATCCCCGGAGAGTGTTTTGCATTTCCTGCATATGATCCCAATAACCGCCACTCTCTTTAGGAACAGGATTACCATCCATATCCTTGAGGGTTCCTGTTATATCATGATCTTTCAGAGCATTTTTTATAGTGTTATCAATCTTCTTGATAGCACTTTCTTGCTTCTGATTCAGATTATCGACTTTTTTCTCTTCTGATTTGTTCGGATCATTTTCTGGCGGTGGTGGTGTTCCAGTTCCAGACCCCGAACCACCCAGTTCTTTCTTCTGTTCATCAGTCAGATCCTTGCCTATATTCGGGTTCGAGGCTGCATCCGGTGCATATTTATCCTGAAGTGAACTCAGATATTTACTGGTGATTTCATCGTTACCCATCATTTTCAAGGTAACAAGATGCTCCAGCTCATCGGACGTCATCTTGTCCGCTATATCCTTCACGGCTGCACCTGCCAGTCCGGCAATACCCGCCTTGGCGCCTATCTCCAGCAACTGCTCTGCGACCTTGCTACGACACGGTGCAGCGATAGCACAACCTTCCGCAACGACCTTCAGGAAGTTATTCTCCACCGCATTCTTCCCGGCCTGCCCGCCGGTCACCGCTCCCGCAGTATCCCCCGTCGCCAGCCCGCCTGCAAGCCCTGCGGCCAGCTGGCTCAGCGCGCTCACCTGCTGTTTCTCGCTTTCGCTCAGCTGCTGCGCCGTCTTGCCCGGGAACAGCTGCCCGGCAATGTAGCGCGCCGCCAGTTCGCCGCCCCCCGCGCCCAGTCCCCCTGCTGCGGCCGACTGGTTATTCAGCTGCGCGGTCACCGCGCCCAGTACAGCGTGCGCCATTGTGTTGGCAGCAACGTCGACTTCACCGGTCAGCGGATTGGTGGTCAGTTTCTTGATTTCCGTCGCCAGATACGGCGAGGCGCCGCTCGCCAGCGCACCCGCCAGGTTATTGCCCGCCAGCGCCGTCAGCGCGCCCGTCACCGCCTGCGCCGCCTTCTGCAGGTCGCTGCCGGTGCCGTATTGCCGCATCGCGTTGTCGTACGCCTGCTTCATCACCGCCGCATCGTTCGTTGGTTTGCCGCTCTTCTCAAGCTGCTCCCTGGCCTGCGCCAGCGCCGCCGGGTCTTTCTGCGCCTTCAGCCCGGCGATATCGCCCTGCGTGCGGATGACGTCCATCGCCTGGCCGCCAATCTCGCCGATAAGCTGAGCCTGCTTGAGCCGGTTTTGCTCCTTCTCCTTGTTGAATATCGGGCTGATGCTGCCGGCGTTGGCATGCTCGGTATCCCGGTTCAGCTGCGCCACATCCTGCTGCTGTTTGCCGGTGTCGCGAACTATCAGCGTACCTTCGCTGACCCCGGCCTTCGTCGTGCCCTCGGCATGCCCGCTGTGGTTGGCGCCCGACAGCATGCCGCCGCCCATGTTGGTCAGCAGATCCTTGCCCACCGGCCCGCCGGTGCTAAAGCTGCCGCCGCTGTGTGTCGCGCTGTAGTCCGCCTGGTTGTGGATGTCCGTCCAGCCCAAAGTGCCGGTATCGAGGCGGTTCTTCTCTTTGTCCGCTTGGCTTGCAATCACAGCGCCGTCGAGCTGGGTGTGTTCTTTGACCTTGACGTCATACCCGCCCTTGCCGGCAAACAGCCCGGTCTGCTCTTTCACCGAGTCGAAGTTGCTGTGCAGCTTGTCCTTGCTAGCGCTTACGTTGGCTGAGCCGGTCATCGAGCCGAAGGTGAAGCTGCCGCTCGCGCTGGCGTTTTGCTGTTTGGCGTCATAACGGTCGCTGTCCTGTTCGCTTTCAAGCCGAAGGTTACGGCCCACGTCGACGGTGACCTTTTCCCCGCTCGCCTGCGCGCCGGTAAGCCGGGTGTCGCGGCCGCTGGTCACCTTGAGATTACTGCCGGCATCCAGGGTGGTTTCGGCATGCGTCAGGCCGTTGCCGTTCTCATGCCCCTTGCCGGCATTGACGCCGGCCGAGACGCTGATGCCATAACCGCCAGAGCCTGCGCCGATGCCGACACCGACGTTGCCGCCTTTGCTGCTGTTTTTGCCGACGGTGCTTTCGCGGTTCTGCGCCGACTGCAGGGTAATGTCCCGCGCCGCATCGAGCGACAGATCTTTGCCCGCTTTCAGCTGGCTGCCGGTGACGACGATATCGCCACTTTGCGCGTTGTGGTTCTTGCCGCTCGCCGTTATCGACAGGTTTTGCCCGGCGGTGAGCGTGCTGCCCTGCGACTGGTGGCTGTCGGTGCGGGTTTCGCTCTTCGACGATTGGCTGCCGTAGGAGGCGCTGATGCCTACCGTGTTGGTGGCACTTTTCCCCGCATCTGTGTTGAGCTTGTCGAGTTCAGCAGCCTGTGCAGCCTGCACGCCGGACAGCGCCGCCTTGGTGTTTTGCAGCGCGGTCAGGCGCCCATCGCCTTCTTTTCGCGCCTGCTGCGCCGAACTGACGGCGGTGTTGAGCGCGCCGCCCACGGTGCCCGACAGCGCCACGCTTAGGCCGCTCTGCTTCTGCTCGTAGGTCTCTTTACGCGTGCGCGCATCAACGCCGGGATCGATAGTCACGCTGTCGCCGGTAAGAGCCAGATCCTTGGCCGCCACCAGATCGGCGCCGCCGATGTGCAGTTGGTTGCCCGCCGTGATGTTGACGCTGCCCTGGCTGCTGCCGACGGTGCTGACGCTTTGGCTTTGGGTCCGGCCTTTCTCGTCGATTTCGTGTTTGCTCGACTGTTTGCCAATGGTGAAGCCGATGCCGCCGCTGCCCAGCAGGCCGCTTTTTTTCTTCTCTTCCAGCCGGTAATGCGTGTCGGTCTCGGTGGCCGCGCCGATGTCGACGTTACGGCCGGCCTGCAGGTTCACGTCCTGGTCTGCGGCAATGGCCGAGCCGGTGACCGTCAGATCGTTGCCGGCGCTGACGCTGACGCTGTTGCCGCTGAGCAGGCTGCCTTTCTCGCGTGTGGTGGCGTCATGCGCCACGCTGTGGCTGCTGCTTTTTTTCAGGAAACCTTTTTTCTGTGACCGCTCTTCACTGAGGGTCGACTCGCGTTCGGTGGCGGTATTGAGGGTCACATCCTGCTTCGCCTGCAGGGCGATGGCGCCCTGGTCGCTGTGCAGGGCGCTTGCCGTGGCGATGATGCTGCCGTCCTGCGCTACCACCGTGACGCCGCCCTGCCCGCTGAGGGTGCTGCCCACCACGTTTTCCCGCAGGACTGCTTCGGCGCGCTCACCTTTAGTTTTCCGGCCGCGACTTTCCTCGTTGGAGACGCGATGCTCGCTGTCGGTGGTGTGGTTAAGGATCACATCGTTTTTCGCCTGCAGCGCGATGGCGCCCTGGCCGCTGTGCAGGGTGCTGCCGGTAACCGTGACGTCGCCTTCACGCCCGATCACGGTCACGCCCTCGCGCCCGCTGAAGGTGCTGCCGGTGCTGATTTCGCGCTCGGTTTGCTCTTCGCGATGGCTTTTGGTTTTGCCTTCGCGTTTGTTTTCGCTGTCCAGATCTTGCGTGCGGGTACGCGCGTCTTTAATGGTCACGTCCCGCGCGCTGACGCCAATACGCCCCTCTTTACTGTCAATCTGCGCGCCTTCGGCCAACAGGCGGTTGCCCGCCACCAGGGTGACGCCCTGGTCTCCGCCGAGTGCGCTTACTGTCAGGCGCTCTTCCTGGCGGTCGTTGCTGACTGATGAAGTACGGCTGTTGGCGTCCAGGTGCGTGGTATTGGTGGTGCTTTCGGCCCTGATGTTGATATCGCCGCCGGCCTGCACGCGGGTGCTGCCGGCGGCGCTGGCCTGGCTGCCCGTGAACGTGACGTCTCGCCCGGCATTGAGCGCGAGGTTGCCGCCGGCGTTAAGCTCACTCCCCAGAGCCTGCTGCCATTCGCCGCTGACGTGCGCCATCCGGGAGCCTGCCACTTCCGTGCCGCCGCGGGTGCGGTTACCCATTGAACCGGAGATAACCTCAAGATCGGCGGTATGGCTGCTTTTCGCGGCGGTGATGGTCAGATCGTGACGCGCGCTCAGGCTGAGCGTATCGGTCGCATCCAGTTTCGCCCCCGTGAGCGTGATATCGGTGCCGCGCAGGCGAATGTCGCCGGCGCTCATGGTCGCCTGGCGCAGGGCGTCCTGCAGGTTAGTGCTCATGGCCAGACTGTCTGCCTGCACGTCAATGCTGCCTGCCCTGACGTCGCCGCCCTGATGCAGGAACTGCCCGGCGTCAACCGTCAGGGCTTTTTCGGCAAACAGGTTGCCGGCATTGGTGATGCTGTTTGCCGAGAGTTGCAGGTCGCCGCCGCCAATTACCGCGCCATCGCCGGTCAGGCGCAGCGTAGTCTGTGCCAGATACACCTTCGGCACCCACACCGTTTGCGGGCCGCCTTCCATTTGCACCGTCTCGCTCACCAGCCAGACGATATCCTGTTGCAGCGCCGCAATCTGCTCCGGCGTCAACGCCACGCCCGGCACCAGATGGAAGTCCTGGGCGACTTTGCTGCCGTTGTTCATCAGTTGCTGATACTGCTCCATCGCATCCCAGCCCTTGACGGACGGTTTGCCGGTCAGCGCCAGCACCTGCTCGCGCACCAGACGCTGCTCGTAAAAGCCGTCCCCCAGGCGCTTATGGGCCTGCGCGGGGTCATACCCTACGCGCTCGAGCATGTAGTCGCTGCTGATAAAGTTGTCGCGGCGGGTAAAGCGTTCATCGGTCACCACCAGGAACGGGCTGCCGATCGCCGTATGTTGACTAAACAAGCCGTTATTGGGGATGGCGGTGGCCACATTGCCCAGATGCTGTAACTGCGTCAGCGCCAGCTCAGACGGCAGCAGTGGGCGCCCCAGCGGCGAGGACGGCGCGGCGCCCGGTCTTGTCATTTGCTCGCCCGGCGCCAGCGTCGTATCGCCGTCAGGTCGGGCAGCGCCCTCTACCGTGAAGGCCAGCGGATTGCGCTCAAGCTCGGCGCGTTCGGCATCCACCGCCTTTAACGCCGCATCAAGTTGACTGATTTGCGCCTGATTGACCGTGGTGTTGGTGATGCGGGCTCCGTTGATGGTGACCGTGCCATTGCCGGTGATCAGCCCGTCAACGGTCGCCAGCGCCGTGGTTTCGTCCCGATTGAACGTGGGATACCAGTGATGCGTGTCCTTGTCATAATGGTCAACGATAGCCGCCTGACGCCGCTCGTTAACCGAGTAACCGCGGTTGTCCACGCTGCCGCCGCCGTCCTGCGTCAGGTTGCCGTTGGCGGTAATGACGCTGGCGTCATTGAGCAACGCTCCCGTGATGCGCAGCACCATGTTGCCGCCGGCCAGAATACGCGCGCCGATCCCCTCACTCACCAGCTTGTCGCGCGTTACCGTGCCGCTCTCGGTACGTTCGCGGAAGTTGTTGTAATCGGTGATGAACGGCGCGCTGTCGATATCGACATGCTTTTCGGGATCCCAGGTCATCACCTGCGTCCAGTCGTGCTCCCAATGGAAGCCGTTTTGATAAGGCGTCGGGATGGCCGCCAGCTGATTGCCCCCACGCGTTTCATAGAACGTCATCGCATAGCTGCCATCGGCATTCGGCTTGAGCGCCAGGTAGTTGACCCACAGGTCGGTCAGTTGGCCCTTATTGTCCTTGACCCGCACCTGTGCGCGCTTGCCCGCCGCATCAATGGCCAGCAGAGTGCCGTAGCGGTTGGTTTGCGCCGCCGCGTCATCCTGGAAGGTCAACTGCTGGGTGGTCGGCGCCATGGTGCTTTTTTCGGGATTGACCTTTGAACCGTAGGAGCGCCAGTAGTAGTTGTAGCGGTGCCATTTGTAGTCGCTCTTCTCGGCGTTACGCTCAATCACCAGCCCTTCGCGCAGGTTGTTCAGGCGACGCGCTTCCACTATGGCATCACCGTCCGCTTCGATAAAGCTGGCCCGGTTTTCAATCAGGTCATCGCTGTGCAGGTGCAGACGGTCGGCGCTGTAAATCAGCGCTCCCTCCCGGTTGGTCAGCCGCTCACCGGCCTGCACCGTCAGGCTGTGGGTCGCCGCCATCACCGCAGGCGCACCGTGGTTGTCGATAATGCGCCCGTTCACGGAGATGTCGTCGCCCATCAGCGCCGCGGCGTTGTCCAGGGTATCGACGTTCAGCGTCATGCTGTCCGCCTCAAGGCGCCCGGTGTTTTGCAAGGCTCCGGTCGTCAGCTGCAGCGTTTTGCCCACCAGCGCCGCCGGATTGGTGATGCTGGCCGCATTGAGCGCCAGCTTGCCGGGCAGCAACCAATCCGCCAGGTTGGTAAAGGCGCCGCTCAGGGAGAACGTCACCGTACCGTTACTGCTGATCGTTTCGCCGGCCTGATGGGTGTAGTCCTGCTGCGCGGACAGCGTCAGCGCCTGCAGCCCCAGCAGGGTACCGTTCTGATTATTCAGGGCACGCGCATGCAAGGTAAGTTGCCCGGTGCTCTCCACGCGCCCGCCCTGGTTGAGCAGCGCCAGCGGCGAGTCGGTCTGTGACCGGTCAGTATTGATATTGAGGTTGCCGTTGGCCAGGATACGCCCCTGGCGGTTGTCCAGCTGCGTTACCCCCGCGAGGGTCATCTGGCCGCTACTCTGCAGGCGGCCTGCGGTATTATCGATATCATGAGAGGTGATGTCGGCGCGTGTGGTGCCCAGTATCAACCCACCATCACGATTGTTCAGGCGCTCGGCCTGCACATCCAGTTCCGCCTGGCTGCTGAGCGTGCCCTGTCCGCTGTTATCGAGCGTCCCGGCCTTGAGCGCCAGCCCGTGGGTTGACACCAATTGCCCACCCCGGTTGTTGACCTGCGCCCCCTCAAGGGTGAGCGCGTCGCCGCTGTGCACCTTGCCGTGCTGATTGTTAAGCCGGTCGAGTCGGTAGATGCCCGCCCCCTGACTGATGAGCGTACCACCGGTATTGTCCAGTTGCTTTGATGCCACCGTGATGCCGCCGCGGCTGCTGAATACGCCGCGCGTATTATTGATACCGGCGGCCGACACCTCTTGCCCGCCATTGCTGCGCACGGCACCGCCGGTATTCTCCAGCAGGCCAAGAATGCGCAGCGCTACGTGTTGCTGGCCGTCTATCGTCCCGCCGGCATTATTCAGCGCCTGCGCATCAAGCGCCAACGCATCGCCGCCCTGTATTTTCCCGCCGCGGTTGTCCAGCCCGCCGTTCAAATTGAGCCGCAGCTGCTTCTGGCTGTAGAGTTGCCCCGCCTGGGCGTTATCAAGGCTGCGAGCGGCGATAGTCAGCGCCTGGCCCGCCAGCCATTCGCCGCCGGTGTTATTGATGGCGCCGGCGTGCTCGCTGTCAGCGGCCCCTTGTACAGTTAGTTGCCCCTGCGCCGAGACCTTACCGCTGCGGTTATCGATATCCTGTTTGATGCGCAGCGCCAGGTTTTGCGCCGATTGCATCACGCCCCGGGCGTTATCCAACCAGTCAGCCGTAAGCTGTGCGGCCTGCAGGCTCTGTATACTGCCTTCAGTATTGTCAAAACCGCCGCTTATGGCCCGCCAGCCCCCCTGGCTGCCCATCCAGCCTTGGGCGTTGAAAATGTCCTGCGCCTGCAGCATTTGAGACGACTGACTAAAAATCCGCCCCTGGCCGTTATCCAGCTTGCCGGTGAACTGCATGTCCAGGCTATCCAGCGCGTTGATGGCGCCCTGAGCATTGAGCAGACTGGCGGCACGCACCTGCGTGCGGCCATTGCCGGTCAAGGTGCCGTTTTGGTTGTCCCAGCCCCCCGCCAGCGCCAGAGAAAGCGCCTGGCCGCCCAGCACCACCCCTGCGGCGCGGTTGGTCAACTGGCCTCCCTGCAGAGACAGGTCGCCACCGCTCTGCAGTGAGCCACCATCATTATCGAACAGGCTGGCTGCACCGCCGTTAACGGCAAGGGCTTGCTGCGCGGTCAGTTTGCCGGTGCGATTGAGGATATTGCCTGCGGCGTCAAGCGTCAGGTTACCGCCGGACTGTAGCCGCCCGCCGGTATTGTCAAGCGACTGCGCGCTGGCGGTGACCTGCCGGCCACCTTGTGCGGTGCCACCCTGGTTGTCCCAATCGCCATCGGTGTTGACGGCGAGTGTGCTGCCGCCTTCAAGCCAGCCGGCGGCGTTGCTCAACCCTTGCTTCGCCGCCAGGTTCGCATCCTGCCTGGCGACCACCTTGCCCTGAGAGTTATCGAGGCGCTGCGCCGTTAGCGTGAGCGACTCGCCGCTGATTTCCCCCTCGCGGTTGCCAAGCACGCCCGACGCAGTGAGAGAGAGCCTTTGCCCGCCCAGCAGCTTGCCGGCCTCGTTGCGGATGTCTCGCGCTGACACCGTGGTTTGCCCATTACCCTGCACCCTACCGTGATGATTGCTCAGCTCGCCCTCACTGCTCACCGTCAGCATCTCACCGGCGCCCAGCAGCCCCTGCGTGTTGTCCAGCCCCTGACGGGCATGCAGCTCAAGCCGTTGTCGGCCAATCACCTTGCCCTGCGTGTTGTCGAGACGGTCAGACTGCACCGTCAGCACCGTGGCACTGATTTCGCCGCCGCGGTTACTGGCATTACCCGAGGTCGTAAGGGTGGATGCATGACCTGAAAGCAGCTTACCGCCGTCGTTGTTGAGATTGCTCGCCGTTGCCGTCACGGCCGTTTCGCCTTGCGCCGTGCCGCCACGGTTGTCCCAGTCGCCGGCGTGCACATTCAGCGCCTTGCCGGCGCCCATCAGGCCGCGTTGGTTATCCAGGCGGCCGGCCGTCATTTCGAGATTTCCCTGGCCGATGACCTGCCCCTGCGCGTTATCCAGCCGTTGTACCGCCAGACGCACATCATCGCCGCTCAGGGTGCCGGACTGGTTATTCAGATCGCTACCGGCCTCAAGCGCCAGGCCGTTCCCCGCCAGCAGATTGCCCCCGGCATTATTCACCGCGCCATCAGCATGGAGCGTGAACCCCGCCTGGGTTTTTATCGTGCCGCGCTGGTTATCGAGGCGCCCGGCATCCAGGCGCAGGTCGCCGTTGCTGCCCACCGTGCCACCGCCATTGTCGAGCAGGCCACCCACTCGCCAGTGCTGCGCCGCGCCGCCCAGCGCCACCAGACGGCCACGCTGATTGACTAACTGACCGGCCGAAAGCCGGAGGCTCTGCGTCTCGATGGTGCCGTCACTGTTATCCAGCGCGCCCGCCAGGGTGAAACGGCTCTCACCGTCACCGGTCTGAGACCAGGTCGCCTGTTGGTTGAACAGGTTGTCAGCATCCACCGTCCAGCGCCCGGCCTTGACTTTGGCCTGCTGCGCATCCACATTTCCCTTCGTGCTCACGGCCAGCTCACCGCTGTCTACGGTGGACTGGCGTAAGGCCACGCCGCCCTCGCGGGCCGCCAGCGCGGTGCGGCCGGCCGCAACCTGCGCGCCGCTGATATCCACCCGCCGCCCGGTCGCGTTGACGTTCTTTTTACCGAGCAGACTGCCACTGGCGCGAATTTCGCCCTGGCTATCAAGCTGCAGATTGGCATCATGGACCAGCGCGCTTTCGGCATTACTGCCCGCCAGCAGGTGGCCGCTGCTTTGGATGCCGCGCGCGGCGTTCAGGTGCACATTCCCGGCCGCCGCCAGCGTGCCGGATTGCGTCAACATTCCCTCGCGACTCTGCACGGCCAGTTGGCCACCGCTGTACACTTTGCCGTGCGTCTCGATGTCGCCTTTTGCCGCCAGCTGAATATCGCCGCCGGCCTGGGTGGCCGCATCCGGCGCATCAGAGCGCCAGCTGAGCTTGCCTTCGCTGCTCACGGTGAGCGTTTTGCCCGCCCGGACCTGCCCGCCCTGGTTACGCACGCCGACGCCGGCTTCGGTGCCGATCATGCGGATACTGCCGCTGTACATGCCACCCATCTGCCCCATGTCGATGGCAAGCTCAGGCCTGGCACTGCCGTCGTCCGAAAGCGGCGCGGCGGTTTTGCCGTCCGCGCTCACGCGGTTACGACCGGCCACCAGCGTCACGCCTTCTTTAGCCCAGACGCCGGCGTTGACCTCCACCGCGCGCGCCAGAATGTCGACGTACTCGGTATCATGACGGGTATCGCCGTTGAGCCCACCGCCCTCGATGCGCACCACGCCACGCTCGACCTGATAACCTGCCACGCTGCCATCGGCATTCAGTTGCGGTTTGCCGGTGGTCAGCGTCATGCGTCCGGCGTTGATGGTGCCGCAGCCGTTGCAGACAATGCCGGCGGGATTGGCCACAATCACCTGCGCCTTGCCGCCGGCCACTTCCATAAAACCGCGCAGCTGGCTAGGATTGTTGCTGTTGACTTCGTTGAGGATGACGCGAGCCGGCGCGGAATTGGGATTGAGATTAGGGTTACCCTGGATCATTCCGGCCATCTGGGTCGCGGTCATCACCGCCGAGTTGTTGAGGATGGCGCCTTTGGCGTCGACGTCGAACTGCTGATACTGGTTATGTGAGACCCCAGCCTGGTTGGGGGCGGTGATGTTGACCTGCGGCAAGCCGTTCTGGGTAGTGATGACCTCCGGCCGCTGGGAAGGATTGGCACCGCCGTCCGCGACAATGCCGTCTGCCATGACGGGGCCGGCGAACATCAACAGCCCAAGCAGCCACACTGACCGACGCACGGTGACCCACAGACGACTTCCACCTGTTATTCCTGAACCGATGCGCTGCCCCGGCTCGCTGCTGCAGCTGCGGGCCAGTTCGGACACCACCCGCAACTCCCCGTGGGTGCGGCTGAAGATAAGGCGATAGCAATGTTTGTTCATAGGTCACATCCGTGAGAAAAGTCAGTCCGTTCAGGTCAGCGCAGCAACGCTGCCGGTATCGCGATGTTCAGATTTCCAGATTTACGCTAAAACCCGCGGTCGCGCCGGAAGTATGGAACCCCGCAGGCTTGTAGAGCGGAACGCCGGCAAACAGGTCATAGCTGAATCTCCCCCACAGCGCGCCGCGCACGCCGAGCGCGCTGCCCGCCAATTGATGGCCAACCAAGTGGCGGGTGTTTGGGCCGTCCACCCGACCGTAGTCGGCGGCCAGATACAATTCATACCCGCGAGAAAACACGTTCCAGGCGATTTCATTGCGCCACAGCAGGCCCTTTTCGCCGGACAGCATCTGTTCGCCGTCAAAGCCACGCACCGTGTAACGCCCGGCAATGGCCATCCGCTCCTGCGGCGTCAGCGCGTTCGGGCTCCACTGCCCCCTTACGCTGGTATATACCCGCCAGGGCTGATCGCCCCAGGAGAACGGCTGATTGATGCCCAGGTCGCCGAGCAAAATGCCGGTACGTGCGCTGCCTTCATGACGCGACTCTTCCGGGGCAGGCAGGGCATTGAATGCGCCGGTGCCGCGCCGCCAGTTGATATTGGCGTCCAGCGTAGTGGTACCGAAGTAGCTGCGCTGATTCAGCCCCAGCTCCCAGCCGGCGGTCCGACGTTTTTGCGACACAATATCAACGTCGTCCACGGCGTTAGTCGAGTGCTTGCGGTAACCGCGCAGGTTGAGCGTTAACTTGTGCGACTGGTCGCGGTACAGCAACCGGGAGACGGTCAACTGCATGTTGTCGCTCTTGCCGCTGTAGCGCAGCACCTCATTGGCGTTGGGGATGTTCTGGTGATAGGTGTAGTCGTTGTAATTGGCCGAGAAAGCCCAATATCCCACCGGGAAAAAGTAGTTCAGCGTATGTGAACGGTTGCCGAACGGCCCGTGCTGAAACACATCCTTGCCGATGTTGGCGTAAAACAGGTCATTCTGTGCAAACGGCGCATCGATAGCCAGAGTGGCCGAACCGAGATAACGCCCGGTACTTTTGGAGCCGCTGTCGTCCAGCCCCAGGCTGAGCCGTATCGGGCGCCCCTCATGCCAGTTGACCTGCAGGTCACTGGTTCCGTCCTCGACGCCGGGTACGATTTTAATATCGGCATTGGCGCTGGGCACCCGTCTAAAGTTCTCCAGCCCCTGTTCGATATCACGCAAGTTGAGGATATCACCGCGTGAGGCCGGGATAGCGTTCCACAGCCGCCCACGCCAGGAGACCGGATCCTCAAAGCGGATGTCACCAATACGCCCCGGCTGCAACGTCAGCGTCAATACGCCCGTGGTCAAGTCCTGCTCCTGCGCCATCACGCGTGTTGTGACATAGCCCTTGGCCAGTATGACGTTTTGCACCTTATTGATGGCAAGCACAATGCCCTGACTGCCCAGACAGCGGCCCCTGGCATCCGCCGCGGCGTTCAACGCCCATTGAAAGCGATCGGCAGACTCGCCGACCAACGTTAGCCGATTGATGATGAAGCAAGGGCGTTCATCGGTTGGGTAATCGGGCAGCACAACGTCAGGACGGGAAAGGCGCGCATCGGCCTGCGGGGCATTTTGCTGTTGCAGGGCGCGCTCGCGCTCCTGCTGGCGCTGCTGTTCGCGGGCATCAATGGACGCCATTCCATCGCTGGTAGACGCTGAAGCGGAAAACAGGGGTACAACGCCGATCAATAATCCCGACAGCCCGCAGCGGATAGAATAAAGTAAAGCACGAGCACTATCTGAATCTGAGCGCATCCTTGGCTCCTCACCGTTACTTATAGTTATTTATTTGGTCAAAATCATAAGTTAAGTAAATTAATGTAAATAAAACTTACTCTTGGGCGAATTATGAGCCTCGAGGGGGAAAAATCAACAGCTTTATGGCACTGCGGTTCACAAAACCATAAGGGAGGCGGCGGGCATGAGAAGAATGGCGAAACGGCGGGAGGATGACGCCATGATGCGCCATCCTTTAAAATTAATTGTCGATCGGGAGGAAAATTAACACATCAGGCCGTTATCAGCTCAACAAATTGCTGCCGAACGCCCCCTGCCAATCCTGTTCGAATTTCTCGACCGCGGCCTGCACCGCCGGCGCGCTCAGGAACTGCTCCGCCACATCCACCGGCAGCGTGATCGCCTGGCAGCCCGCCAACAGGCATTCCAGCGCCTGGCGCGGCGTCTTGAAGCTGGCGGCCAGCACCTGCGCCGACGGCGCATGCAGGCTCAGCAACTGCTGCAGCTCGTGCACCATTTCGATGCCGTCGCCGCCCTGCGCGTCCACCCGATTGACGTAAGGCGCCACGTATTCCGCCCCGGCCAAGGCCGCCAGCAGCCCCTGCCCGGCGCCGTATACCGCCGTACCCAGCGTTGGGATGGACATCGTTTTAAGCTTCTTGATCGCCGCCAGCCCCTCGGCGGTTGCGGGGATCTTGACCACCAGCCCCGGTACGCGCTGGCTGAGCAGCGCCGCCTCCGCCACCATGCGCTCCGCATCGGCCGCCATCACCTGCGCGAACAGCTTGCCGGTGCCGCCGAGGGCGTCGCGCAGCGCGGGCAGCACTTCCCAGATCGGCTTGCCTTCCTTCGCCACGATGCTCGGGTTGGTGGTCACGCCGTGCAGCGGCAGAATGCGCGCCAGGCGTTTTACCGCCGTCACATCGGCGGTATCGAGATAAAGCTCCATCACGGACTCCTGTGTCATGTTCTGTGGGCGGATTCAAACTCTGATCATCATAGGGCAAAAACCCCGCAAACTTTTGACCAAAATCAATTCAACTTTCATTCGAAACATCTTTAATGGCGAAAGATTCAGCAACGCCAAACGGGTGACTCATGTACTTCAATCTGCAGCGCTACTCGACCCATGATGGCCCCGGTATCCGCAGCGTGGTCTTTTTAAAAGGGTGCCCGCTGAGCTGCCGCTGGTGTCAGAACCCGGAAAGCCGCTCGCGCCGCGCAGATCTGCTGTTTGACGAGCGCCTGTGCCTGAGCGGCTGTACGCTGTGCGCCGAGCGCTGCCCGCAAGGCCTGCGGCGTGACGAGGGAACACTGACGCTGCGGCGCGACGTCATCAGCGCAAACGACTATGCGGCGCTGGCCGCCGCCTGCCCGACCGGCGCGCTCAGCCTGTGCGGCAGCGCGGTCAACCCCGACGATATCATGGCCGAGGTGATGCGGGATAAGCCTTTCTACCTGCGCAGCGGCGGCGGTGTAACATTGTCCGGCGGCGAACCCTTTATGCAGCCGGAGGTCGCGGCGGAGCTGCTGCGGCGCGGCCGCGAAGCCGGCATCCACACCGCCGTCGAATCCTGTCTGCACGTTCCCTGGCGTTACATCACCCCTTCGTTGCCCTGGCTGGATCTGCTGTTGGCCGATCTCAAACACACCGATGAAGCGCGTTTCAAAACCTGGACCGGCGGCTCCGCCCGTCGGGTGATGAACAATTTTCGCCGTCTGGCGGCGCACGGCGTGCCAATGACCGTGCGCGTGCCGCTGATCCCCGATTTCAACGCCGATCGCCATTCTGTCCGCGCGATTGTCGACTTCGCCGCCGACGAGATCGGCGTGTCGGAGATCCATTTTTTGCCGTACCACACGCTGGGCATCAACAAGTATCACCTGCTCGGCGAACCTTACCGCGCCGCCCGCACGCCGCTGGACGCGCCCGATCTGCTGGCCTTCGCCGAAGCGTACGCCGGCGCCAAAGGCCTGAGCGCCATTTTGCGAGGATAACGCCATGACTACGTTGGATTTGACCACCCTCAGCGCCCGCATTCAGGCGCATAAGAACGCGCTGATCCACATCGTCAAACCGCCGGTGTGCACCGAACGCGCTCAGCACTATACCGAGGCCTATCAACAGCATCAGGATCGGCCGCTGCCGGTGCGCCGCGCGCTGGCGCTGGCCAACCATCTGGCGAAGCGCAGCATCTGGATCGCCAACGACGAGCTGATCGTCGGCAACCAGGCCAGCGAGCTGCGCGCCGCGCCGATCTTCCCCGAATACACCGTCGGCTGGATAGAAAACGAGATCGACCAGTTGGCAGACCGGCCGGGCGCCGGCTTCTCGGTCAGCGAAGAGAACAAGGCGATTTTGCACCGTCTTTGCCCCTGGTGGCGCGGCCAAACGGTGCAGGATCGCTGCTATGGCATGTTTACCGACGAACAGAAGGCGCTGCTCGCCACCGGCATCATCAAGGCCGAGGGAAACATGACCTCCGGCGACGCCCACCTGGCGGTCAACTTCCCGCTGCTGCTGGCGCTAGGCCTCGACGGCCTGCGTGAAAAGGTGAACGCGCGCCGCAGCCGCCTGCGCCTGACCGAGTGGGAAGATCTGCACAAAACGCAGTTTCTTAACGCTATCGACATCGTGCTGGCGGCGCTGAGCGAGCACATCCTGCGCTTCGCTCGCCTGGCGCGCGACATGGCGCAACGCGAAACCCGCGACTGGCGGCGCACCGAGCTGCTGGCTATCGCAGACAACTGCGACCTGATCGCCCATCGTCCGCCGCACACCTTCTGGCAGGCGCTGCAGCTGTGCTATTTCATCCAACTGACGTTGCAGATCGAATCCAACGGCCATTCGGTTTCCTTCGGCCGCCTCGACCAATATCTCTATCCCTGGTATCGGCGCGACGTCGAGCTGGAGCAAAACCTGGCGCGGGAAGACGCCATCGAGCTGCTGCACAGCTGCTGGCTGAAGCTGCTGGAGGTCAACAAGATCCGCTCCGGCACGCACTCCAAGGCCTCCGCCGGCAGCCCGCTGTACCAGAACGTCACCATCGGCGGCCAAAAGCTGCTCGACGGCCGGCCGTGCGACGCGGTCAACCCGCTGTCCTACGCCATCCTCGAATCTTGCGGCCGCCTGCGCTCCACCCAACCCAACCTCAGCGTGCGTTACCACGCAGGAATGAGCGCCGATTTCCTCGACGCCTGCGTACAGGTGATCCGCTGCGGCTTCGGCATGCCGGCGTTCAACAACGACGAAATCGTCATTCCCGAGTTCATCAAGCTGGGGGTTGAACCGCAGGACGCCTACGACTATGCCGCCATCGGCTGCATCGAGACCGCCGTCGGCGGCAAATGGGGCTATCGCTGCACCGGCATGAGCTTCATCAACTTTGCCCGCGTGATGCTGGCGGCGCTGGAACAGGGCCGCGACGCCACCTCCGGGCAGATTTTCCTGCCGCAGGAACAGGCGCTGTCCAAAGGAAACTTCGCCGATTTCGAGCAGGTGATGGCCGCCTGGGATCGGCAAATCCGTTACTACACGCGCAAGTCAATCGAGATCGAATGCGTGGTGGACAGCGTGCTGGAGGAGAACGCCCACGATATCCTCTGTTCCGCGCTGGTGGATGACTGCATCGAACGCGGCAAAAGCATCAAGCAAGGCGGCGCCAAGTACGACTGGGTTTCCGGCCTGCAGGTCGGCATCGCCAACCTCGGCAACAGCCTGGCGGCGGTGCGCAAACTGGTATTCGAGCAAGGGGCAATCGGCCAGCAGCAGTTGGCGGCGGCGCTGGCCGACGACTTCGCCGGGTTGGATGGCGAACAGCTGCGCCAGCGGCTGCTCAACGCCGCGCCCAAATACGGCAACGACGTGGACGAGGTCGATCGGCTGCTGGTGCGCGCCTACCAAACCTACATCGAGGAACTGAAGCAGTATCGCAACACCCGCTTCGGCCGCGGGCCGATAGGCGGCGGCTACTACGCCGGCACCTCGTCTATCTCGGCCAACGTGCCCTTCGGCGCCGCCACCCTCGCCACCCCGGATGGGCGCAAGGCGCACCAGCCGCTGGCGGAAGGCGCCAGCCCGGCGTCCGGCACCGACCACCTGGGGCCGACCGCGGTGTTCAATTCGCTCGCCAAGTTGCCTACCGAGGCAATCCTCGGCGGCGTGCTGCTCAACCAAAAGCTGAACCCGGCGACGCTGGACAACCCGCGCGATCGGGAAAAGCTGATGCTGATGTTGCGCACCTTCTTCGAGAGCTATCGCGGCTGGCATGTGCAGTACAACATCGTGTCGCGCGAAACGCTGCTGGCGGCGAAGCAACACCCTGACCAATATCGTGATTTAGTGGTTCGCGTAGCTGGCTATTCCGCCTTCTTTACCGCATTATCCCCTGAGGCGCAGGATGATATTATTGCGCGCACAGAACATACTCTTTAAACCTTTGACTCTTAGCGGCCGCGCCTTGGCGGCCGCATCATCAGGCCGATATGAATTTACGACAACAGACCATATTGCAGTTGGTTAACGATCGCCGGCGGATCAGCGTCAATGAGCTGGCGCGCGCCTCGGGCGTCTCGGAAGTCACCATCCGGCAGGATCTCAACCTGCTGGAAAAGCGCAGTTATCTGAAGCGGGTACACGGTTCCGCCGTGGCGCTGGAGAGCGACGACGTCGACGCCCGCATGATGTCCAATTTCACCCTCAAACAACGGTTGGCGCAATATGCCGCCGCGCAGGTCAACGACGGCGAGACGATCTTCATCGAGAGCGGCAGCGCCAATGCCCTGCTGGCACGCTACATCGCCGAGCGCAAGCGCATTACGCTGATCACCGTCAGCCACTACATCGCCAACCTGCTGAAAGAAACCGACTGCGACGTGATTGTGCTGGGCGGCATGTACCAGAAGAAAAGCGAGACCGTGGTCGGCCCGCTTACGCGGCTGTGCATTCAGCAGGTGCATTTCAACAAGGCGTTTATCGGCATTGACGGCTTTCAGGCCGAAACCGGCTTTACCGGCCGCGACATGATGCGCGCCGACGTGGTCAGCGCGGTGCTGGCCAAGGGCGTGGAGAATATCGTGCTGACGGACTCGAGCAAGTTCGGCCAGATCCAGCCCAACCCGCTGGCGCAGCCCGGCCAGATCAGCCGGGTGATCACCGATTCGCGCTTGGCGCTGGAGTATCAGCATCAGCTGAAACGCCAGGGCGTACAGGTGGAGCTGGTCAACGAATAACGCAGGTCACTGCCGCACCGCGCGGGCTACACCGCGCGCCTTCCCCTTGCGCAGCGGGATTTTAAGACTATTTACCTGTTTATCCTTCCCGAGAAACCTATACTCAGTTTCGGCGCCTTTTGGGCCGTAACTTGCTAATTATTCGGCCGTTAACAAAAAATGCCATTTTTTTTATATCGATACTGTACGGGAATCAACGGCAGGCCTGATTTATGGTTAACGCCTATACTTATAGGGCACTTCCATATAGCCAATGCTAAGGAGAAGTCATTATGATGATTATCAATAAACGTTTCGCCACCGCCGCGCTGGCACTGACTCTGGCGCTTTCACTCAGCGCCTGTTCCAATATGTCCAAACGCGATCGCAACACCGCTATCGGTGCCGGCGCCGGTGCAGTCGGCGGCGCAGTGCTGACAGACGGCAGCGCGTTGGGCACGCTGGGTGGGGCTGCGGTAGGGGGCATCATCGGTCACCAGGTTGGCAAATAACCTGACCGAGAGACCTCGGCCGACAGGCTGGCAAAAGCGCCTCGGCGCTTTGACGTATTAACCAGAATAACGATGATTTCAGGTCTGTTTTACTTTAAGTCTATGGTTCTTTTGCCGTTAACGGGCTAACCCCCGGCAGCAACAACCTCAAGCCATGCCGCAGTATTGCACCGCGGCATGGCGATTCACCTCAACCGCCCGCCAGTTTGACCTTCATGCCTTTGGCTTCCAGCAGCTGTTTGAGCAGATCGCGTTTATCGCCCTGGATCTCGATAATCCCGTCTTTCACCGAACCGCCGCAACCGCATTTCTTTTTCAGCTCGGCCGCCAGTTTGTCGAGCGCGGCATCATCCAGATCGACGCCGGCGATCAGGCATACCCCCTTCCCCTTGCGGCCGCTGGTCTGACGCTGGATGCGCACGATGCCGTCGCCCTTGGCGCGTTGCGGCTTAACGTCTTCCTGCTTGATGCGGCCGGTGTCCGTGGAATACACCAGGCGGCTGTTATCGTCATTCATCATTGCCTCCTCAGGCCAAAGAGGCGCGGATCGCGCGCAGCGTCGCGGCCGGATCCGCAGATTGGGTGATCGGACGCCCAATCACCATGTAGTCCACGCCGGCGGCCTGGGCCTGAACAGGGGTCATGATACGGCGCTGATCGCCCGCCGCGCTGCCTTCAGGGCGGATCCCCGGCGTAACCAGTTGGAAAGCCTGCCCGCAGGCGGCCTTCAGGCGCTGCGCTTCGTGTGCCGAACAGACCACGCCGTCCAGCCCGCAGTCGCGGGCCAGGCGCGCCAGGCGCTCGGCGTGTTCCGCCGGGCTGGCCTCGATGCCAATGCCGCGCAGGTCTTCCGCTTCCATGCTGGTGAGCACCGTCACGGCGATCAGCAGCGGCGCATCCGCTCCGTAAGGCAGCAGCGCGTCTTTAGCGGCGGTCATCATGCGCGCGCCGCCGCTGGCATGGACGTTGACCATCCAAACGCCCAGCTCGGCCGCCGCCGCAACCGCATGCGCGGTGGTATTGGGAATATCGTGGAATTTCAGGTCGAGAAACACGTCGAAACCGCGCCCGTGCAGATCGCGCACCAGCTGCGGCCCAAACAGCGTGAACATTTCTTTGCCCACTTTCAGCCGGCAGTCTTGCGGATCGATACGGTCGGCGAACGCCAGCGCAGCGTTCTTATCGGCGTAATCTAACGCCACAACGATTGGAGATGATCTTAAGTCATTGTTATTAGCGTTATTTTCAGACTTCATTTCTTCTACCTTCTGTAAAATGGACATAATCAGGTACTCACCCGCGAAACTGACCGCCGCATTCTACATGCCGGGGGCCAGAAATCCCAGCCGCAGCGCGTACCGCCGCTCTGTCATGTTACCTCTCACCTTTGTCATGGCGCGTCAACGAAAGCGCGTCAGCGATAAACCACGCAGCGTAAAACGTCGTAAAGATGCGTAAATTATCAATCAAACATTTTGAACAACTTGCTCAGCATTATCAGATTTTCAAACGGCGCAGATGCTTTATTATTCACCACATCGGAAGCGAATGGCTTCCTTCCTAAATAAATAGACTGGAGTCACCTATGAAAACCATCAAATATTTTGCAGCCGCTACCGCTATCGCACTGACCTCTTTCGCTACCTTCGCCGCTGAGCCGGTCAACAGCCAACAGGCTGACAGCCTGACCGCCACCGGCATCGTTTCCGCGGGCCATGCGACCACCCTCAGCAGCCTGGAGAAAAAACTGGCCGCTAAAGCCGATGCCCAAGGCGCCGGCAGCTACCGCATCATCTCCGCCGGCGGTAACAACATGCTGAGCGGCACCGCGATCATCTATAAATAATGTTTCCGGTACAGGGCCCGCACGCTCGGGCCCTGCCTCTGTTTCTCGCCTAAAAAACCCGCGTTTGCCTCACCCTTCTTTGTTACAGAAATATTAAATTTTTATTACACACTAGACACCCGATCGCCAGTGGCTTAGCTTGAAGGCATCTTCCTACAGAAAGGCTTTCAAAATGAGCGAGATATCGACACTTACCATCAAAATTCCTCTGGAACTGAAGGAAAAAATCCGCGCCGCCGCCGCTGAAAACGAATTTTCGTTGAGCGTGGAAGTATGCCAGCGCCTGGAAAACAGCTTCAACGCGCCCGCCGCCAAGGCAGAAAAGCCGGCCAAAAAGGCGGATGAGCTGCACCACGGCGAGATCGACAATCAAAGCACCGAAGAAGAGGTTGAACAGCCGCTGAGCCAGAAAGAACTGAAGAAACTGCGCCAGCTGTTGAAAACCGGCGCCAAAGGCGGCAAGAAAAAGTAAGCGGCAAACGAAAAAAACGGGGCGATTATCGCCCCGTTTTGTTTTGCCCCACCGCCGCGTTATTGCCCGTCCAGACCGCGGATCGGTTTGACCGATGACCAGGCTCGGCACGACGGGCAATGCCAATAGAGCGAGTGCGCGGTGAAGCCGCATTTGTGGCAGCGGTAACGCGGCTTGGTGCGAATTTGCTCGCCGACCATATCGCGCAACAGCAGCAGGCTCTCTTTCGCCCGGCCGTCTTCGGCGTCCGCCAGGTGATAATCCATCAGCCGGTAAAACACGCGCATGGTCGGATGGCGCTGCAGCTGGCGGTTGATATAGACCTGCACCACGTCGCGCCCTTCGTGCTGTTCGATGATCTCGGCCAGCATCAGATCGGCGGTGGCGCCGGTGTTCTCTTCCACGCAGCGTTTCAGGAATTCAACCCAGCTGTGCTGTTGTTCCGGCAGATGCGTGTAGCATTCCTGCAGCATCGGCAGCGTTTCGCTGACCAACTCTTTATCCTGGCTCAGCACGCGTTGCAGCGACTCTGCCGCTTTGGCGTAGTCGTTTTGCGCCATGTAGATGCGCCCGAACATGATGGATACGCGCGCACACTGTTTATCGGCTGCGTCCGCACGTTTGAGCAGGCTCATCGCCCGATCGAGATCGTCGCTGCCCATCGCCTGCAGCGCCAGTTCGCAATAGAAGTGCGCGATCTCGACGCGCTGTTTCTCTTTACCCAGCTTGACCAGCTTTTCCGCCACGTCGATCGCTTTTTGCCAATCGCTGGTGGCCTGATGGATCACCAGCAGTTGCTGCAGCGCCGATACGCGAAAATCCGCTTCGTCAGTCAACTGGCTGAACATGTCTTCCGCGCGATCGTACAGCCCGGCCGCCATATAGTCGCGGCCCAGCTGCTGTACCGCCAGCAGGCGCTGTTCAAAGGTCAAGGAGGCGCTTTCCATCAAGGCCTGGTGGATGCGGATGGCGCGGTCGACTTCGCCGCGCGAACGGAACAGGTTACCCAGCGTCAGGTGGGCTTCAACGGTGTTGCTGTCCTCTTTCAACATGTCGAGGAACAGATCGACCGCCTTGTCCTGCTGGTTGGAAAGCAGAAAGTTCACCCCTGCCACGTATTCACGCGACAGGCGGTTGGCTTCTTGCTGTTTATCCTGCTGAGCGCTTCTGCGCCCCATGTACCAACCGTACGCGGCAGCCACGGGCAGCAACAGAAACAGCAGTTCTAACATAGAGGATTATTCCTTGCTGACAACGGGCTGAGCCGCCGGTTCAGCGGGCTGCTCAAGCTGCAGCTCCAGCCTTTTGATCTTGCGCTCGGCGCGGCCCAACGCAATGCGCGTGCGCAGGTAAAACAGGCCGCAAATGATCCAGCCGAGAACAAAACCGGCGCCAAACAGCGTGGCCAACAGGGTCGATACGCGATAGTCACCCTGCGCAACCAGATAGTTGAAATTGACCACCTGATCGTTATGCGCACCCAAGGTGACGGAAATCACGAAGATCACCAGAACCAACAAAAAAATCAGCAAATATTTCACATTCTTTCCCGCGATGCCGAGTGAATCGGATGAACGATGCCAAAACGTGGCGTCCCTAACCTTTAAGTTAGCATTTCCCACTGCGGCAGGGAAACCCTGCGGCACGATAAAACCACATATCTGCTGGCATATTCGGCAGTAAACGGCCTTAGCGAACAAATTGATGAGAAAGCTTCTCAAAACGTCGAATTTATAAGGATATGGGGGCGACGGCGCGGATTGCAATGGCGGGAAAATGTAAGCGGTTAATGCGGCGCCGATCCGACGCCGCGTTTTTGTGACACAGTCACGTCATGACATGATTAACCCGCCGTCCACATTGATGGTTTGGCCGGTGATGTAGTCGGCATCGTCCGAGGCAAGAAAGGCCACGAGACCCGCCACGTCCTCGGGCTGACCGGCGCGCTTGAGCGGAATGCCCGCCACCCACTCGGCCATCAACTCCCCTTTGCCGTAGGTTTTTTCCGGCCCGCTGAGAATTTCGCCCCAAACGCGGTCGTTATAGTCCCACATCTCGCTTTCAATGATGCCGGGGCAGAATGCATTGACGGTAATGCCATGCGGTGCCAGCTCGAGCGCTAAACTTTGCGTAATGCCGATCACGCCCATTTTGCTGGCGGCGTAATGCGGTGTGTAAATGAATCCGTTACGCCCCTGACCGGAAGAGGTGTTGATCAGCCGCCCCTGGCGCTGGCCGACCATATATTTTGCCGCTTCCCGGCAGCAGAGCCACACTGCAGTGGTATTTACCGCCAACACTTTCTCAAAATCGCTTTTGGGCATCTGGTCAAAACGATCGATAGTGATCACCCCGGCGTTTTGAATGGAAACGTCGATCGCGCCGAATCGCTCCCAAGCCTGACGATAAAAATCAACCACCTGCGCCTCATCGGTGACGTCGAGGATCACCGGCAGAATCTCCACACCATAACGCTGGCGCAGCGTTTCCGCAGTGGTCAGAATGCGTTCCGCATTCGATGCAATCACCAGATTGGCACCCAAACGGGCGAAGCGCTCGGCGATGCCGGCCCCAATGCCGCGGCATGCGCCGGTAATCACCACGGTTTTCCCCGTGAAATCACGATTCATGGTTGTTCTCCTGTCATCGATGAGCTCGCCTGCGGCCGCCACAAGGTGCGTTGCACCGCCTGCCGCCAGGCGCTGTAGTTTTCCTGCAGCTGCCGGTGGCGCTGCATATCGGGTTTAAATTCATCATGTTGGGGCAACAATGCCGCCAGTTGCCGATCGGTAGTCCCCCACAGGCTGCGCATCGCCATCAGCGCCGCCCCCAGCGCCGAGAGTTCCGCCGTGTTGCTGCGCCACACCGGGCAACCCAGCAGATCGGCCTGAAACTGCATCAGCCAGTCATTGCGGCTGGGGCCGCCATCGGCCATTAACCCCTGCAATGCAAAACCCGGCTGTTGCCGCAATACGCCGATCACATCGGCGATTTGATAAGCCACCGACTCAAATGCGGCCCGCACCAAATGTTCCCGCCGCGTGCCGCGGCTGAGGCCGCAGATCACGCCGCGCGCCTGCTCATCCCACCAGGGTGCGCCGACCCCAGTCAGTGCCGGCACAAAATAGACGCCACCGCTGTCGGCCACGCAAACAGGCAGTTCACTTAACGGCGTCTCGCCCCCCGCCGGCATGGCGGTGATATCCAGCATCCAGGCAATGGCGTCGCCGGTGTGGGGAATATTGCCCTCCAGCGCATATTGCATACGTTCACCATCGTGCCAGGCGACGGTCGTTGCCAGAGCGCTCGTGTCGCATTGCGCTTCGGCGATCGGCGCCATCACCGATGAACCGGTGCCATAGGTGGCCTTAGCCTGCCCCGCCTGGCCGAGCGCATGGCCGTACAGCGCCGCATGCGAATCACCGACCATCGCGCCAATCGGAATGCCGTCGGCAATGCCTTCCAATCCCAACGTCGCGCCGAACACATGGCTGGAGGGGGAGATCGTCGGCAGCGCCTGGCGGGGAATGTTGAACAGCGCCAGCATCCGCTCGTCCCAATCGCCGGAGGCAAGGTTCAACAGCTGGGTGCGAGCGGCATTGGAGGTATCGCAGCCGAATGCCTGTCCTCCGCTCAACTGCCACAGCAGCCAGGCATCGATGGTGCCAAGGCAGATTTCCCCGTTCTCCGCCATCCGTTGCCCCCCTTCGCAGCGATCGAGCAACCAGCGCATTTTCGCCGCCGAGAACAGCGGTGAAAGCGGCAGGCCGGTGGCGCGACGCACCACTTCGGCCTGCCGATCGTGCCGCAGCCGTTCACAGAAATCGGCGGCGCGCGCGCATTGCCAGGTTAGGGCCGGACCGATCGGCTGGCCGTCGGAACGCCGCCAACCGATGGCGGTTTCACGCTGGTTGCTGATGGCGATACCGGCAATACGGGATGCGCCGGCCAACGCAATCGCTTCCCGCAGCACCGCCAGAGAGGCTGCCAGTAAGGCCTCGCCCCGCTGTTCCACCCAACCGGGCTGCGGCGTCTGCAGCGTCAACGGCCTGCTGGCTCTGGCGACGATCGCCCCCTGCGCATCCACCACCACAGCCTTGGCGTTGCTGGTGCCTTCGTCCAACGCGACAATGCAATCCGCTTTAGCCATGGCTCACCTCAGCCAGCGGCTGCACCGCTTTTTTATCCTGCCGCTGCATCAAAATGACCTTGCTCTGCAAACGCTGCTGGAACTGGTCAATCACCACGGCGGTAACGATCACCAGCCCTTTAATCACCATTTGCCAGAACTCGCTGACGCCCATCATCACCAGACCGTCCGCCAAAAAAACGATCACAAAGGCGCCGATGATCGAACCGAATACCCTGCCGCGGCCACCGCTGAGCGCCGTACCGCCCAGCACCGTCGCGCCGATGGCGTCCATCTCGAACATATTGCCGGTCATCGGGTGCGCGGTTTGCAACTGAGAAGCGATGACCAGCCCCACCAGCGCCGCACACAGCCCGGAGAAGGCATAGACGAACATTTTCACTTTGACGATCGGCACCCCCGACAGCCGCGCCGCCGGCTCATTGCCGCCAATCGCATAGATATAACGGCCCAGCGGCGTTTTCTTGGTGAGATAGATCCCCAACAACACGATGGCCAACATCAGCCAAATCGGGTTGTAAATCCCGAGAAAGGTGCCGGATCCCAGGGCCGCGAAACCGGTGTTGCCCAGCGCTTCCATGCCCACCAGATTGGGATAGGTTTTGCCGTCCGCCGTCAACAACGCCGCTCCGCGCGCCACGTACATTGCGCCCAGGGTGCAGATGAACGGCGCAACGCCGAGCCGCGTGATCAGCGTGCCGTTGACCAAACCCAACAACACGCCCAACAGCGCCACCGCGCCGATCACTTCGAAAACGTTGAGAAACAGCCGGTTGCCATCCCACAGCGGGATACCGACGGTCAACAGCGCACCGGCGATCATCCCGCACAGGCCCGCCACCGCGCCGACCGACAAATCGATGCCGCCGGTGAGGATCACCAGCGTCATGCCAACCGCCAGCAGCCCGGTAATCGCCACGTGCTGCGTCATGATCAGCAGATTGGAGACGGTCAGAAAATTCGGCACCATGCCGCTGAAGAACAGCACCACCAGCAACAGGGCGATGAAGGTGCGCGCCTGCAGCAAATACATAGACAACCGATACTTGGTTTGCATTGCCTTATCCTTATGCGTGTGGGGTTGAGGCGCGGATCAGCGTTTCGCGATCGGCCCGTTCGCGCGGCAGATCGGCCGTCAGTTTTCCGTCCGCCATCACCATCACCCGGTCGGCCAGTGAGACCACCTCATCCAGCTCCGACGAAGAGAACATCACCGCCAGCCCCTGGCGTGCCATCGCGCCAATCAGGTGATAAACGTCCGTTTTGGCGCCGACGTCGATTCCGCGCGTCGGCTCATCGAGAAACACTACCTGCGGCCCGGTCAGCAGCGCCTTGCCCAACACCACTTTCTGCTGATTGCCGCCGCTCAGGCTGGTGATTGGCAGCTCCCGGTCACTCACCTTGATCGCCAGTTTTTCGATCATGCCGTCGACCAGCGCGCACTCCCCAGCCGACGCCAACGGCCGCAGCGCGTTGCGCCCCAGGCTGGCCAGCGTCATGTTGGCCTTGATCGACATCATCTGCACCAAGCCCTCCGCCTGCCTGTCTTCCGGCACCAGCGCCATGCCCAACGCCATGCGCTGACGAAACCCCAACCGCTCCACGCTTTTGCCGTTGAGCAGAATGCGGCCTGCCGTCTGGCGCATCACGCCGTTGATCACCTTGAACAGTTCGGTGCGGCCGGCGCCCAACAGGCCATAAATGCCGATCACTTCCCCTTTGCGCAGTGAAAAACTGACGTCGTTAAGGCAATAGCCGCCGTTTTCACGCGGCAGCGTCAACTGCTCAACCTTCAGCACTTCATCCCCTTGCTCTGCCGCGCAATAATCAAAGTGCTTGCTCTTTTCCCCGACCATCTTTTCGATGATCCACGGGATGCTGACGTTGCAGACCGGCTCGGCGGCAACAAAACGCCCATCGCGAAACACCGTGATGCGGTCGCCAATCTCCATCAGCTCTTCCAGACGGTGAGAAATGTAGATGATGGTGACGCCGCGTTTTTTCAGATCGGCGATCACCCGAAACAGCGTGCGCACTTCAGCCTGGCTCAGCGCCGACGTCGGCTCATCCATGATCAGCACCCGGGTGTCCTTCGCCAAGGCGCGAGCAATTTCCACCAGCTGCTGATGTCCGATGCCGAGACTGCCCAACGGCGTATGCGGATCGATGTCCAACTCCAGCCGCTGCAGCAAGGATTTGGCCAGCTGATATTGATAGTCCACATTGATGCGGCCACGCTGGAAGAACTCGTTGGCCATAAAAATGTTGTCCATCACCGACAGGTTGGGGAACAGGTTCAGCTCCTGGAAAATAATGCTGATCCCGAGCCGCTCCGCCTGCTGCGTGGAAGTTAGCGTCACCGCTTTACCCTCCAGCTCGATGGTACCGGAGGTCGGGGTTTCCACCCCCGCCAGCAGCTTCATCATGGTCGACTTGCCGGCGCCGTTTTCGCCGATCAGCACGTTGACCTGATTGCGAAACACTTGATAACTCACGCTATCCAACGCGGTGACGCCAGGATAGAGACGCGAAACGTTGCGCGTTTGAATAATGACCGGATCGCTCATCACGCCCCCTTAAGGTTGAATGCGTACCGGCGTGATCAACAGCGGCTCGGCAGGCGCCTGCCAGCTGCTGAATACGCCGTACACGGTAATATGGTCACCCACCTTGGGCGGGGATCCGGCCAGTTCGTCGATCGAAGCCTGATTAATCGCCCTGGCAAAATCGCCGAACAGCGCTTGGTCATTGAAATCGCCGTAGCTCAGCCCGCGATAGCTGTCGCGCAATGCCGTACCGCGATAAACCGGCCCGATCTGCACCTCCACGCTGCTGAGCGGTGCATCGGTCAGCTTGAGCGTTAATTTTCCGCTGCGCGAACGGGTGTTGACCGCCGCGACTTCACCGCTGACCTTAACGTTGAAATAACATGGAAACTCCGGTTGAGCGCGGTACCCCAGCAGACCGCAGGCGCTGTCAAAATCCTTGGCCTGGGCGATCCGGGCGAGCAGCTCGCCCAGCGGCTGCGCCGTTTTGACCGCTTGCGGAGCGATTTGGCTGCGGTAAATTTCCGCCGCCTGCGCCACATGCGGATTCACCGGGGAGCGAAGCTCCGCCAGCTTTTTCTCCGAAACGATACGGCAACCGCTCAACGCCAGGACGACGGTGACGGCCAGCGCAATGCGCATCGACATAACAACACCTCCGATCGCACCCCGCCGCCGGGACGGGGTGGTGAAAGACGCCGCTCAGCGCGGATTACGGTTTGAAGTTGAAGTCACTGACCCGTTGCGCATTGTCTTTGCCGATCAGGATGCCGCGGAACATCACGCGCTCCTTGCCGGTATAGCTGCCGGATTGGAAATAGCCGTCGAGGATTTCAACGCCCTGCGCGGCGATCGCCTGCGCCTGCAACATCACGCTGGCGTAGAGGCTGCCGTTGAGAATGGCGTCGCGTTCATCGTTGCTGCCGTCGATGCCCACCACGGTGACATCCTGCCGGCCGGCGGCCTTCAGCGCCGCCACTGCGCCCAGCGCCACCGGGCCGTTGCCGCAGATCACGCCTTTGATGTCCGGATGCGCCTGCAGAATGCTGTCCATGATGCGTTTCCCCTCCAGCAGATTGCCCTTGGCATCCTGACGCGACACGCTGACCATCTCAGGGTATTGGTCGATCACGTTGTGGAACGACTGCGAGCGCGTAACGCAGTTATTGTCCGCCAGGTTGCAGGTCAGCTCGGCGTATTTGCCGGTTTCCCCCATTTTTTCGACAAACTGGTTGGCGACGTCCGAGCCGGCCTGGAAGTTGTTATGGGTGATCTGCGCCAACGCCACGCCATCGACCGGGATCTCGCGGTTGATCAGCACCACCGGAATACCGGCGTTTTTCGCCTGCTGCACAGCGGCGACGCTGGCCTGAGAATCGGCGTTATCCAAAATGATGCCCTGAACCTTGCGGCCGATCACCAGGCTGATCAGCTCCCCCTGGCGCTTAACGTCTTCGCCGTGCGACAGCACCAGCGTCTGGTAGCCGAGCGACTTGGCTTTGGCCTCGGCCCCCTTGGCTTCCGCGGCGTAATAAGGGTTGTCCAGCGAGTTGACGAGAATGGCGATCGTGCCTTTTTCCGCCGCCATGGCAGAGGTGCAGGCAAAACCGGTGAGCAAGGTAAGGTAAGTGGCTATTTTTCTCATGATGGTGTTCTCTTATCGTTGTGTTGAACATCGTCTGGTGTTGGCGATCGCTGCGGTTGCCGCTTACCAAATGGTAAAACCGCCGTCGATCATCAGGTCCGCGCCGGTGATCATGTCGCTGCCGTTGCTGGCAAAAAACAGGATCGCCGCCGCGATTTCATCGGTATAGGCAAACCGCCCCAGCGGGATCAGCTTTTTCATCGCCTCGCCCTTCTCGCCGCGCCAGGCCTTCTCTCCCATAGGCGTCAGCACCACGGTGGGCGATAACGTGTTGACGGTGATGCCGTGCGGCGCCCATTCTTTGGCCATCACCTTGGTCATGCCCAGCAGCCCCGCCTTGGCGGCGGTGTAAGCGCAGTGATCGTCAATGGCGATGGAGGCCGCCTGCGACGCGATGTTGATGATTTTCCCGCCGTGGCCGGCGGCTATCGCACGGCGCGCCAGTTCCTGCGAGCACAAAAAAGGCCCGGTGAGGTTGACCGCCAAGTGGCGCTGCCACTCCTCGAGCGTCACTTCCGTCGCCGGTTGCAGATTGACGTAGCCGGCGCAGTTGACCAGGATATCGAGCCGGCCAAAGCGCCGCTGAGCCGCATTGAAGGCGGCAGCCACCGAGCCGGGTTCGGTCACGTCGCACACCTGGCAGCACACCTGTTCTTCACCCAACTCCCGCAGCGCCGCCGCGGCCTTGTCCTGTTCAAAGGCCGGATACATCAATACCAGGCGCGCGCCCTTTTCCAGCAGCAGGCGATTGGCAGCCATCGCGATGCCGCCCAGACCGCCGGTGATCACCGCCACTTTCCCTGCCAGCGACATCCGGCTATCGACACCGTAGCGTAAATTAACGTCGTATTCGTTCCGCTCCATCGCATTCCCCCTATGGCGTTAACTGAGCATGCAACCCTGCGGCGTCGATGGCGTATTGCCGCCGCAGCGCCGCCCGGCTGCTGCTGTGGGTAAATTCATAAGCCGGCACGCCCAGCGCGGTAAACGGCCGCGGCAGCTGATGCCGCAGCAACAGCTCACCGATGATGGTGCCCAGGCCACCGCTGAGGGCGTGCTCCTCCATGGTCAGCACCCGGCGGTGCGAACGCATCAACGCCACTACCGCCGCCTCATTGAGTGGCCAGAGCGAAGGCAGCGAGACGATGGTCGGGTTATCGCCCAATTCCAGCACCTTCATCGCCTCATGCGCCACCGTCCCCAGGCAAAACACCAGGCTGTCAGAGCCTTGATGCAGTACCTCCGGCTCTCCGGGGCGGAAGTGATAGCTCGCGTTCAGCACCGGCAGCTTGTCGCTGTCCATACGGATATAGGCCGGGCCGGGTTGCGCGATGACATAACGGACAATCTCTGCCGCTTGTCGCGCATCCGCCGGCGCATAGACGCTGAGATTGCCCAGCGTGCGGGCGATGGCGATATCGTTCATGCAATGGTGCGTCGCCCCCAGCGGCCCATAGCCGAATCCGGCATTCAGGCCGAGCATTTTCACGTTGGTTTCCGTGTAGCAAACATCGTTTTTCATCTGCTCGTTAGAACGGGCGAACAGGAAAGGCGCGGCGTTAGCGGTAAAGACCGTGCGGCCGCTGAGCGCCATGCCGGCGGCCATGCCCACCATATTTTGTTCGGCGATGCCGACGTTCACCACACGCTCCGGATAAGCCTGCTCAAAGGGCGCGATTTTCGACGTGGACGTGGAGTCCGCCACCATCACGCTCAGATCTGCCCCCGCCAGCTGCTCTTCGATCAACGCCGTCACCACGGCATCGCGTAAGTCCTGCATGTTCACCCCTCCAGTTCCGCCAGCGCCTGCGCCAGCTGTTGTTCGTCCGGTACCGCGTGATGCCAGGCGGCAACGTTAGCCATAAACGACACGCCGTGCCCCTTTTCGGTATTGGCCAAAATCACCCGCGGCTTGTCTTGGCTCGGGCGTTGGATCGCCGCCACCAGCGCCGCCGGATCGTGCCCGTCGCATTCCAGGGTTTCGAAACCGAAAGCGCGCCATTTTTCCGCCAGCGGCTCTAGCGGCATGATGGCCTCTGTCTTGCCCGCCAGCTGCAGCCGGTTGCGATCGACGATGGCAATCAGGTTATCCAGCTTGAATTTGCTGGCCGCCATCGCCGCCTCCCAGTTGGATCCCTCCGCCAGTTCGCCGTCGCCCAGCAGCACGAAAGCGCGGCGATGTGCGCGCCCGGCCAGTTTGTTGCCCAGCGCCAGCCCCACGGCGATAGGCAGGCCATGCCCCAAACCGCCGGAGTTGATCTCCACCAGCTCCGGCAGCTTCTGCCGCACCGGATGCCCGGCCAGCAAGGTGTCGTCGCCCATGAACTGATCGAGCACCGCCGGATCGAGCAGGCCCATCGCCGCGCAGCTGCAGTAAAAACCGCCGGCGCCGTGCCCTTTAGACAAAATGAACCGATCCTGATCGGGCCGGGCATTGCCGCGATCCATCACCGCCATATACAAGGTGCAGATGATGTCGATTTCCGACAGATCGGCGCCGGTATGGCCCTTGCCTGCCTTATGGTTCATGGTCACCACATATCGGCGCGCCTGGCGCGCCGTGTTTTTAATCGCCTGGAAGTCCATCGTCACCTCTGTTTGAGCACGTTGATTATCGTTATCGCCTCTAAAACGATCCGCTAACCCGCCATTGATTTTCGAATGGAAATCATATGCAGCAAAAACGATAATTAATGTGGGCAAGATCAAATTTCAAGCAAAAGCACGCAACAGGCGGAATCACAATTCACAAAAAGCAATAAATAACAATGAAATGCAAACATTCAAATAACTTAAAATTCGTTTTACCCGGTGACTTTCGCTGACACCATAGACTTTCGAATAAAAATCAATATGGGTTGGCCGGGTTTATCCATAGCTTTATCAATAATCGCGAGCTAAAATTCAGCGCATCAATAAGGAGTTGCCGTGGCAAACCGCCCGGCGGGAACTGACAGGTGCAGGAGTCTTTCGATTGAAAAGCAAAAGCGAACAGCTGGCGGAAATGCAGCAACGGCGCGAAAAGATCCTCGACATGATCCGCGAAGACGGCTCGGCGACGGTCAAAATGCTGACCGATACCTTCAAGCTGACCGAAGCGACCATTCGCACCGACCTGCGGGTCCTGCAGCAACAAGGCTATGTGCAGCGTTTCCACGGCGGCGCAACCCTGGTCGATGGCAAGCAAAACACCCATGCCATGCTGTTGGAACGCCAGGTCAACCTGACCGCCAAGGATCGCATCGGCAAGCTCGCCGCCGGTTTTATCGAACCGGGCGACACCATCATTCTTGATTCGGGCACCACCACCACGGCTATCGCCAATCACCTGAGCCACATCAAGAAATTGTCCGTTATCACCACCGGCGTCAATATCGCGCTGCAGCTGGGCGGCGAACCGGGCGTGAACATTTTGCTGACCGGCGGCTCGTTCAAATTTCCGACGCTTTCCACTTCCGGGGACAAAGCCGCCGGCTTCTTCGAGAACGTTCTGGCCCAGAAACTGTTCCTCGCAACGGCCTGCATCTCACCCCGCCACGGCCTCAGTTTCCCAAGCGAGACCGACATCAAACTGAAAACGGCGATGATCAACGCAGCCAACACGGTGTATGTGGTTGCCGACTCCAGCAAAATCGATAAGGTGTCGATGTTCGCATTGCCCTGTGACTGGCAGCATATCGACTATTTGATCACCGACGACGGTATCAGCAATACCGCCATACAGGCCTTTGAGAAGGTGGGAGTAAAGGTGTTGGTGGCAGGCGCCTGACGGGCGCCTGCGAGAAGAATGCTTATTCCGGCTTGCGCGCCGCGATTTCCTGCTGCTCTTGCGGCGGCGGCGTCAGCGGGCCAAACCAGCGCTGCGCCAGCCAGCAGGTGACCACCACCAACAGCCAACTGATCAGCGTGGCCATCGCCAGATCGCGTGGCCAGTGCATGCCCAGCAGCAAACGGCTGCCCATCACCCCCGTTGCCCACACCATCAGCAGCGCGACGGTTTTATAATGGCGGCGCGGCCACAGCAGCCCTACGCCCAACAGCGCCCAGGTGGCGGCGAACATCGTATGCCCCGACGGGAAAGCGAAGCCGGTTTCAAACTGCCAGTGCTTGCGCAGCCAGTTCGGCACCAGGGTCTGATCCTGCAATTGCTCGCGCACCAGCGCGCTGCGCTCTTTGCGATGCAGCGAATAGAAGTATTTGCCGTCCACGCCGTGGTTTTGCTCGAGCCATACCACAAACGGCCGCGGTTCTTGCACCCGATCTTTGATCAGCGACTTGATCCCCTGCCCAATCACCAACGCGGCGGAAAGCAGGATCGCCAGACCGATGGCCGCCTTGAGCCGAAAGCGCAGACACCACAAAAACCAACCGCAAAGGATAGCGCTGGTCAAAATGCCCCACGGCGAGGTCACGGTTTCGGTCACCCAGTACAGCGCTTTCAGCAGCCGATCATTGCCGCCGGGCTGCCAGTGCCAGCCGGATACCCAGACCGCCAGCGGCATCAACAGCAGCAGCAGCGCGCCGCCCGCCGTGCGTTTTGCTATCTCATACATTCCCGTTTTCCTCTGCGTGAATCAGACTGCAGTGTAACAAGAGTGTAATCTTGATAACACGCGAAAAATTAAACAGATAGGCAACCTATCGCAATAATAGGTAGCCGGAAAACGCCATCTGCTGGTTTGCTGAGCACCGCCCGGCAAGAAGTTGTGGCAAAATAGCCGATAATTAACGAAATAGAGATCGGCGCAGCACGTTTTAGTCTTGGTCAATTTACCGAACCGGACTTAGGATGCGCGACAATGATTGAATCGTAGGTTTTTGTGGAGAGTGACATGCAGCTTAAACGGGTGGCAGAGGCTAAACTGCCGACACCTTGGGGCGATTTCCTGATGGTAGGATTCGAAGAACTGGCGACCGGGCATGACCATCTGGCGCTGGTATTCGGTGATATTTCCGGCGAAGCGCCGGTGCTCGCGCGCGTGCATTCCGAATGTCTTACCGGCGATGCCCTGTTCAGCCTGCGCTGCGACTGCGGTTTTCAGCTGGAAGCCGCGCTGGAGCAAATCGCCGAAGAAGGCCGCGGCATTCTGCTTTATCATCGCCAGGAGGGCCGCAATATCGGCCTGTTGAACAAGATCCGCGCCTATGCCCTGCAGGATAAGGGCGCAGACACCGTGGAAGCCAACCACCAGCTCGGCTTCGCCGCCGACGAGCGCGACTTCACCCTGTGCGCCGACATGTTCAAACTGCTGGGCGTCGACGCGGTGCGCTTGCTGACCAACAACCCGAAAAAGGTCGAGATCCTGACCGAAGCCGGCATCAACATCAGCGAGCGCGTGCCGCTGATCGTCGGCCGCAACCCGAAGAACGAACACTATCTGGCGACCAAGGCCGCCAAAATGGGCCATTTGCTCGACCAGAAGTGATCGCCGCCGCGGCGGAAACAATCAGGGCGCCTTGCGGCGCCCTTTTTATTGCTTAATTACAGCATTTTCCTGATCACATAATGCAGGATGCCGTCGTTTTCGTAGTAGGTCAGCTCATTGCCGGTATCGATGCGGCAACGGGTGTCGATCACTTCCTTGCGCCCGTCGGCATAGGTGATGTGCACCGGCACCGTCTGGCCCGGCTGCAGCTGCTGCAGGCCGCCGACGCTGATCTGCTCATCCCCGGTCAGCCCCAGGGTTTTGCGCGTCACCCCTTGCGGGAACTCCAGCGGCAAAATCCCCATGCCGATCAGGTTGGAGCGGTGAATGCGCTCGAAGGATTCGGCGATCACCACCCGCACGCCCAGCAGGCGCGGCCCCTTCGCCGCCCAGTCGCGGCTGGAGCCAGAGCCGTACTCTTTACCGGCGATCACCGCCAGCGGCACCTTTTCCTGCTGATACTGCATGGCGGCGTCGTAGATAGACAGCTGCTGCTGCGACGGGATATGGCGGGTATAGCCCCCTTCCACGCCCGGCACCATTTCGTTGCGAATGCGGATATTGGCGAAGGTGCCGCGCATCATCACTTCGTGGTTGCCGCGGCGCGAGCCGTAAGAGTTGAAATCCTGCGGCGCCACGCCGTGCTCGCTCAGGTAACGCCCCGCCGGGCTGTCGCGCTTGATGTTACCCGCCGGCGAGATGTGGTCGGTGGTCACCGAGTCGGCCAGAATCGCCAGAATGCGCGCGTCTTTGATGTCCTGCACCGGATCCGGCGTCACTTTCATGGTGCTGAAGAACGGCGGATGACGAATATAGGTAGAATCCTCCTGCCACTGATAAGTCGCCGAGCCGGTCACCTGGATCGCCTGCCAGTTAGCGTCGCCGTCGAACACTTCGCCATATTCCTTGTGGAACATCTCGGTGCGCACTTCTTCCACCGCCTGAGCGATGTCCTGGCTGCTCGGCCAGATGTCCTTCAAATAGACCGGTTGACCGTCGTTGCCCTCGCCCAGCGGCTCTTTGGTCAGGTCAATCTTCATGCTGCCCGCTAGAGCATAAGCCACCACCAGCGGCGGCGAGGCCAGCCAATTGGTTTTCACCAGCGGGTGGATGCGCCCTTCGAAGTTGCGGTTGCCCGACAGCACCGCGCCCACGGTCAGATCGCCCTCTTTTATCGCCTGCTCGATCGGATCCGGCAGCGGGCCGGAGTTACCGATGCAGGTGGTACAGCCATAGCCCACCAGATTGAACCCCAGCTCTTCCAGATAGGCGGTAAGTTTGGCGCTGTCGAAGTAGTCGGTCACCACTTTGGAACCCGGCGCCAGCGAGGTTTTTACCCAGGGCTTGCTGCGCAGCCCTTTCTTGACGGCATTTTTCGCCAGCAGGCCGGCCGCCATCATCACGCTCGGGTTGGAGGTGTTGGTGCAGGAGGTGATCGCCGCGATCACCACCGCGCCGTCGCGCAGTTCGTGCTGCTGCCCGTCCAGCGTAAAGGTTTTGCCGTCGGCTTTGGCCTTTTGACCGCCGATATCCAGCTCGGTGGCGGCCTTGAACGCCTGCGGCACATTTGGCAGCGCAACGCGATCCTGCGGGCGTTTCGGCCCGGCGAGGCTGGCTTCCACCGTCGACATGTCCAGCGCCAGCGAGCTGGTGAAGACCGGTTCATCACCGGGGTTGCGCCACATGCCCTGCGCCTTGGCGTAAGCTTCCACCAGCGCGATTTGTTCCGCGCTGCGGCCGCTGAGCTTCATATAGCCGAGCGTAACGTCATCCACCGGGAAGAAGCCGCAGGTGGCGCCAAATTCCGGCGACATGTTGGCGATGGTTGCCCGGTCCGCCAGCGGCAGATCGGCCAGGCCATCGCCGTAAAACTCGACGAACTTGCCGACAACGCCGTGCTTGCGCAGCATTTGGGTGACGGTCAGCACCAGGTCAGTGGCGGTAATGCCCTCGCGGAGCTTGCCGGTCAGCTTGAAGCCGACCACGTCGGGGATCAGCATCGACACCGGCTGGCCCAGCATCGCCGCTTCCGCTTCGATGCCGCCGACGCCCCAGCCGAGGATGCCGAGGCCGTTGATCATGGTGGTGTGGGAGTCGGTGCCCACCAGCGTATCGGGATAAGCCACGCGGCGGCCGCTTTCGTCGCTGTGCCAGACCGTTTGGCCGAGGTATTCGAGGTTGACCTGGTGACAGATGCCGGTGCCCGGCGGCACCACGCGGAAGCGGTTGAAGGCTTTCTGCCCCCAGCGCAGGAAGGTGTAGCGCTCGTGGTTGCGCTGCATTTCGATACGCACGTTGTCTTCAAAGGCGTTGTCATCGCCAAATTCATCGACGGTGACCGAGTGGTCAATCACCAGATCCACCGGCGACAGCGGGTTCACCTGATCGACGTTGCCCCCCAACCGCCGCACCGCTTCGCGCATCGCGGCCAGATCCACCACCGCCGGAACGCCGGTAAAATCCTGCATCAGCACGCGCGCCGGGCGGTAGGCTATCTCACGGTCGGCATGGCCGGTTTGCAGCCAGGCGACGATGGCCTTGAGGTCGTCAACCTGCACGGTATCGCCATCCACATGGCGCAGCAGGTTCTCCAATAGCACTTTCATTGATTTCGGCAACCGGTCGATATCACCCAGCTGCTTCGCCGCCAGCGGCAGACTGTAATAGTAATATTCGCTATTCAGCGCAACCAGCTTATCCATACTTGTTTCACGAAGATCGGACGACATAGCTCCTCCATTTCTTATTGTGATAAAACAGGGTAATCACTGAGGTCTTGTTTAAAGATACCACAAAGATAAGTTAACGTTTTGATAACAACACGATTTGATCACAACGATAGGCGGGAACAATCAGCGCAAAGGAAGTCCGAACGCCGCCAAGGGGTTAGGCTGCGCGCCAACGAAAACGCTGCAACGAGGCGGCACTTTGGCGAGGAAAATCTCGCGGTTTTAGCGGGGGGTTAGCTACGCCTTAGCAGCGCATCCCGAAGAATATGAAAGTCAGATGCCTGATAGAGAGTGTTCCTGGAGGACGGCGACTTTTCAGGATGATCAACAAGCAAGGTGCGGATTTCCGGGCTAAAAAAACCCGGTTTGGCAGGCGCCTCTCCGGGTTTGATTTGATATCGTCAACGGTTACTTAATCGGCAGCTTGATGTCCTTGAACATCGCCTCGATCTCTTCGTTGGAACGCAGCGCCACCGCGCTGTCGACCACGTCGCGCGTCAGGTGCGGCGCGAAGCGCTGAATGAAGTCGTACATGTAGCTGCGCAGGAAAGTGCTGCGGCGGAAGCCGATTTTAGTGGTGCTGTAGGTGAAGATATCGCTTGCATCCACCGTCACCAGATCCGGATCCTGCACCGGATCCACCGCCATGCTGGCGATCACCCCCACCCCCAATCCCAGACGCACATAGGTTTTGATCACGTCGGCGTCGGTGGCGGTAAAGACGATGCGCGGCGTCAGGCCGGCGCGGTTGAAAGCGGTATCCAGCTCCGAACGCCCGGTAAAGCCGAAGGTGTAAGTGACGATCGGGTAAGCCGCCAGCTCTTCAATGCTGATGCTGCTTTTGCCCGCCAAAGGATGATCGGGCTTCACCACCACCGCGCGGTTCCAGTGGTAGCACGGCAGCATGATGAGATCGTCGTACAGGTGCAGCGCTTCGGTGGCGATGGCGAAATCGGCGGTGCCTTTGGAGACCGCTTCGGCGATCTGCGTCGGCGAGCCCTGGTGCATGTGCAGCGAGACGCGCGGGTAACGCTCGATAAAGCCCTTGATGACGTTGGGCAAGGCGTAGCGAGCCTGGGTATGCGTGGTGGCGACGTACAGCGAGCCTTTGTCCGGGTAAGTATGTTCACCGGCGACAGCTTTGATGGCATCCACCTTGGACAGCACTTCACGCGCGATGCGAATGATTTCCTGGCCAGCCGGGGTGACCTGGGTCAGGTGTTTGCCGCTGCGGGCGAAGATCTGGATGCCCAGCTCATCTTCGAGCATGCGCACCTGCTTACTGATGCCGGGTTGCGAGGTATAGAGCCCTTCTGCCGTCGAGGAGACATTCAGGTTGTGGTTAACCACTTCCACAATGTAACGAAGCTGCTGCAATTTCATATCTTATACCATCCTAGGTTAAACACTGCGGCTTACCCGCAGCCAGGTATATCGGTGTCGCCCCGGTATGTTGAAACTCACAAGCCATAAACACCGTGTTTTACCCTGTTGGTGAAGAAAACGCCGTTGTTAATAAGCTTTAATAATAAAAAAACTTTTTATATAACCACTATACCACGTTGCAGCTTCAAGTATAGATCCGCGTCACACTATGATAACGATTATTTTGCATTGGTATCAACGTGAAACGGCGGTGACGGAGGGGTAAAAACAGCAAAGGATAGATCCGTTTCCCCCTTTTCACCAATAAAAAACCAGCCGCCAGGGCTGGTTTTTCATCTTGCGGGCGGGACATTGGCCTTACTTCTTGCCTTCGACCCACTTGCCGTCCACGTAGAACGCGGACCAACCGGTCGCCTTGCCGTCTTTTTCAGAAGAGACGTACTGCTGTTTGGTTTTGCGGCTGAAACGCACCAGCGTTTTATTGCCTTCGGCGTCCGCCACCGGCGCATCGGCCAGATAGCGCAGCTTCTCCGGCAGGCGATCCTTGAAGCGAGCCAGCTCTTCCACCAGCGGCGCGCGGGTCTCGCGCGATTTAGGGAAGGTGTTGGCCGCCAGGAACACGCCGGCAGCGCCGTCACGCAGCACGAAATAGGCGTCGGACTTCTCGCACGGCAGCTCCGGCAACGGCACCGGATCTTCCTTCGGCGGCGCGACGTCGCCGTTACGCAGGATCTTGCGGGTGTTTTTGCAGTTCTCGTTGGTGCAGCCCATGTACTTGCCGAAACGCCCCATTTTCAGGTGCATTTCCGAGCCGCACTTGTCGCACTCCACCACCGGGCCGTCGTAGCCTTTCAGACGGAACTCGCCCTCTTCGATCTCGTAACCGTCGCACGCCGGGTTGTTACCGCAGACGTGCAGCTTGCGCTGGTTGTCGATCAGATAGCTGTCCATCGCCGTACCGCATTTTTTGCAGCGGCGGCGGGCGCGCAGCGCGTTGGTTTCCGCCTCGTCGCCTTCGAGGATGTTGAGCACTTCCGCTTCCGGCACCAGGTTGATGGTGGTTTTGCAGCGCTCCTTCGGCGGCAGCGCGTAGCCGGAACAGCCGAGGAACACGCCGGTGCTGGCAGTACGGATGCCCATCTTGCGGCCGCAGGTCGGGCAGTCGATGCTGGTCATCACCATCTGGTTAGGCCGCATGCCGCCTTCTTCCGGATCCTTCTCCGCCGTTTCCAGCTGTTCGCTGAAGTCGACGAAGAACTCGTCCAGCACCGCTTTCCACTCGGCCTGGTTGTTGGCGACCTCATCGAGGCCATCTTCCATGCGCGCGGTGAAGTCATAGTTCATCAGCTCGCGGAAGTTTTCTTCCAGGCGATCGGTGACGATCTCGCCCATTTTCTCGGCATAAAAGCGGCGGCTTTCCACCCGCACATAACCGCGATCCTGAATGGTCGAAATGATGGAGGCGTAGGTGGACGGGCGGCCGATGCCGCGTTTTTCCAGCTCTTTCACCAGCGAGGCTTCGCTGTAGCGCGCCGGCGGCTTGGTGAAGTGCTGGCTTGGGATCAGTTTCTGCAGATCCAGTTCGCTGCCGATTTCGACGTATGGCAGGGTGCGATCTTCATCGCCCTTGCGCAGCGCCGGCATGACCTTGGTCCAGCCGTCAAAGCGCAGCGTACGGCCCTTGGCGCGCAGCTGATAATCGCCGGCCTTCACCGTCAGCGTGGTGGAATCGTATTGCGCCGGCGTCATCTGGCAAGCGACGAACTGGCGCCAGATCAGCTGATACAACTTCTGCGCGTCCGCTTCCATGTCCTTCAACTGCTCGGCGAGCACGTTCACATCCGAAGGACGGATCGCTTCGTGCGCTTCCTGCGAATTCTCTTTGCTGCTGTACTGATTCGGCGCCTTCGGCAGGTATTTGTCGCCGAAGTTGTCGCCGATGTAACCACGCACCATGTTGAGCGCATCCTGGCTCAGGTTGGTGGAATCGGTACGCATATAGGTGATGTGGCCGGCTTCATACAGCCGTTGCGCCATCATCATGGTTTTTTTCACGCCGAAGCTCAGGCGGGTACTGGCGGCCTGTTGCAGCGTGGAGGTAATGAAAGGCGCGCCCGGTTTGCTGCTGGTCGGTTTGTCTTCGCGATCGAGCACCGTGTAGCGGGCTTTTTCCAACAGCTTGACCGCGGCGTGAGTCTGCTCGCGGTTGACCGGTTTGAACGGCTTGTCGTGCGCGTGGGTCACTTCCATCTGCAGCGCGGTTTCACCCTTCGCCAGCAGATCGGCATGCAGCTCCCAGTACTCTTCCGGCACGAAGGCCTTGATGTCGCGCTCGCGCTCAACCACCAGGCGCACCGCCACCGACTGCACGCGGCCGGCGGACAGGCCGCGGGCGATTTTCTTCCACAGCAGCGGCGAGACCATATAGCCCACCACGCGGTCCATGAACCGGCGCGCCTGCTGCGCGTTGACGCGGTCAATGTTCAGCTCGCCCGGCTGTTTGAACGCCTGCTGGATCGCGTTTTTGGTGATTTCGTTAAACACCACGCGGCTAAAGCGTTTGTCATCCCCACCGATCACTTCCCGCAGGTGCCAAGCGATGGCTTCCCCTTCGCGGTCAAGGTCGGTTGCGAGATAAATGTGGTCGGCGTTTTCCGCCAGCGATTTTAACTCGGCGACCACTTTTTCTTTACCCGGCAGGATTTCATAATGCGCTTTCCAGCCGTGGTAAGGGTCGACGCCCATGCGATTTACCAGCGCCGCCTTCTCATCTTTTTTAACTTTTTTCTTGGCTTTGTCTTCGGTTGAGTCAGCGCTCTTTTTGCTGGCTGAGCCACTGGTCGGCAAATCACGGATATGACCGACGCTGGACTTCACCACGTAGTCACTTCCTAAATATTTATTAATAGTTTTGGCTTTTGCCGGGGACTCAACTATTACGAGAGCTTTACCCATATTTACCTTTACCTAATTTATTTCTTCTAAAAAGAAGTCTTTTATCTCGCCGTGCCGCGGCAATTCGTGTCTCTTTTTTTATATTGCGGCAGTCTGGCAAGAGATCAACAGATTTTTTCCTTTTGGTTGCCCAACCGCTCAACCTGAACGCAAGTTGTTGATCCTGCCTGCTATTCACCCATGCCCCAGAAGTATGGCTGTGTGAGTTTTATTCATGGCGTAAACAAAACCTTCCACCCGACGCCGCAAAATCCCACACTGTACCTGATAAAAAGCGTCACGCAACCTAATTAGCACGGAAAGACCGATTTCGCCAACCGGCGGCCGCGCATGGCCATCCAGACGGCAAATAAACCTTAGTCGGTTTGCGGATAAAAGCGAACCGGCGTTAGAATATGCGCAGAGTTTTTAGTTTGGAGTCTAATAAATGCGCACAAATACTGCCCCTATCGGCCGCGAGGCCCTGCTGGCGGAAGCAAATAACATCATCCGCCAACACGAAGATTATCTGCACGGCATGATCGCCACCGACGTTGAACAAAAAAACGGCGTTTTAGTTTTCCGCGGCGAATACTTTTTGGATGCCGACGGATTGCCCACCGCCAAAACCACCGCGGTATTTAATATGTTTAAACATTTGGCCCATCTGCTTTCGGAAAAATACCACCTGGTCGATTGAGAAAAGAAAACGGGGGCGCCGGGCCCCCGCTGATTCACGCTATCGCCGCCGTTACAGCAGCGGCTTTTCCCCACGCTGCCACCAGCGCAACAGCAAGCGATCGACGCTTTCCGCCGCGCTGCCGGTAAAGCGATCCATCAGGCGTTTGCGGCGCGAATAGCGCACGGCGATCACTTCGTGGTTATCCAGCTCGGCAATCAGCAAGTCATCGCTGGTGCCGATGGCGTCGATCAGCCCCTTCTCTTTCGCCTGTGAACCGAACCAGTGCTCACCGGTGGCGACGCTGTCGATATCGAGCGACGGGCGCTGCTCATGCACGAAGCGTTTGAACAGCTCGTGGGTTTCGTTCAGATCTTCGCGGAACTTCTCGCGCCCCTGTTCGGTGTTTTCACCGAACAGCGTCAGCGTGCGTTTGAACTGCCCGGCGGTGTGCAGCTCCACGTCGATGTCGTTCTTCTTCAGCAGGCGGTGGAAGTTCGGGATCTGCGCCACTACGCCGATGGAGCCAATGATGGCGAACGGCGCCGCCACGATGCGATCCGCGACGCAGGCCATCATGTAGCCGCCGCTGGCCGCCACTTTATCCACCGCCACCGTCAGGCGAATGCCGCCTTTACGCAGGCGCTCCAGCTGCGAGGCCGCCAGGCCGTAGCCGTGCACCACTCCGCCAGGGCTTTCCAGCCGCAGCAGGACTTCATCCTGCGCCGACGCCACCGCCAACACCGCCGAGATCTCTTCGCGCAGCGAGGTCACCTCGTGCGCGTCCATGCTGCCCTTGAAATCCAGCACATACAGGCACGGCTTGGCCACCTCGACCGCGCCGGACTTGGCGCGCTGCTTTTTCAGCTTGTCGTCGGCCTTGGTCTGTTTCTTGAACTGTTTCAGCCAGACCTTCTGCTCGGCGGCATCCATGCGCGCCAGGCGCATGTCACGCTGCATCTCGCGATACTGTTCACCGAGATCGGTCAGCTGCAGCTCCCCTTTCTGGCGGCTCTTGCGTTGCCCCAAACTGACAGCCAGGATGGCCAACGCGGCGATGGCGAGCACCACCGTGGCAACCTTGGCCAGAAACAGGCCATAAACAGATATAAACTCCACAGATTCCGCCTTTATTTACAGGTTGTTAGTATGATTCTTCCCATTTTAGCCAACCGCAGCGGCTGCTGTCGCGGCTAAATGAAAATTCATTGCGCACGGAGCATCACTATGGGGACGATTTGCGGCCGAACCAAGCCGTCGCCGCCGCGCTTTTGTTACAAAAGAATGCCATTTCAGCCTGCTACGCATTGAAAATGCCGGCGGATTAAGGCATATAACACCCATTATTCATCAATATGATGAGACGCATTCGCTGCGCGGCCCGCAGACGGTCGAGCCTTCGCTCCCGCCCCGGCCGCGCGTTTCACTCTTGCTCCCCGATATCTGCGGGAGAACGGCCACCCAGGCGAGGATTTATCGTGCATTACCAACCCAAGCAAGATCTGCTCGAACAACGTATCATTCTGGTCACCGGCGCCGGCGACGGCATCGGCCGCGAAGCGGCGCTGACCTACGCGCGCTTCGGTGCCCAGTTGGTGCTGCTGGGGCGTACCGAAAGCAAGCTGCTGGCGGTGCAACAAGAGATCGCGGCCCAGGGCAGCGCCCCGGCGTTGGTGGTGACGCTGGACTTGCTGCACGCCACACCGGAGCAATGCCGGCAGATAGCCGACGATCTGGCGCGCCAGATCCCCCGCCTTGACGGCGTGCTGCACAACGCCGGCCTGCTCGGCGACATCGCGCCGATGGCCGACCTGTCGATGACCATGTGGCAAGAGGTGATGCAGGTTAACGTCAACGCCACCTTTATGCTGACTCAGGCGCTGCTGCCGCTGCTGCTGAAATCCCATGCCGGTTCGCTGGTGTTCACCAGTTCCAGCGTCGGGCGCACCGGCCGCGCAGACTGGGGCGCCTATGCGGTGTCGAAGTTCGCCACCGAGGGCATGATGCAGGTGTTGGCCGACGAGTATAAAAACCGCAATTTGCGGGTGAACTGCATCAATCCGGGCGGCACCCGCACCAAAATGCGCGCATCTGCCTTCCCGCACGAAGACAAGAACAAGCTGAAAACCCCGGCCGATATCATGCCGCTGTATCTGTATCTGATGGGCGAAGACAGCCGCCGCAAAACCGGCATGAGCTTCGACGCCCAGCCGAACCGTAAACCCGGCGCGGCCGAATAAGGAGCGTTTTCATGGCGGAAAATCGTCATCAACAGCGTCAGCAGCGCCTGAAAGAACAGGTCGATGCGCGTATCGCCGCGGCGCAGGACACGCGCGGCCTGCTGCTGGTGTTTACCGGCAACGGCAAGGGTAAGACCACCGCCGCCTTCGGCACCGTCACCCGGGCGGTCGGCCACGGCATGCGCGCCGGGGTGATCCAGTTCATCAAGGGCGAATGGCCCAATGGCGAAAAGAATATGCTGCAGCAACACGGCGTTGAATTTCAGGTGATGGCCACCGGCTTCACCTGGGAGACGCAGAACAAAGCCGGCGATACCGCCGCCTGCCAGGCGGTGTGGCAACACGGCAAACGCATGCTGGCCGACAGCAGCCTGGATCTGGTGTTGCTGGACGAAGTGACCTACATGCTGACCTACGGCTATCTGGACCTGGAAGAGCTGAAGGCCGCGTTGCTGGAGCGCCCTGCGCACCAAACGGTGATCCTGACCGGGCGCGGTTGCCATCGCGATCTGCTGGAACTGGCGGATACGGTCACGGAGATGCGGCCGGTGAAGCACGCGTTTGATGCGGGCGTGAAGGCGCAACAGGGGATCGATTGGTAACAAAAGTTCTGGCCCCGAACGGGGCCAGAATGAGAGATTAGCTGCGTTTGCTCGGCTTGCCCGGCTTGCTGCCTGGCGCACTGCGGCGGCCGCTGCCGGCCACCTGCGAATGGCGCTTGACCGCGCGGCGGATCTGGTTGGCCTTCACGCGGCGGCGCTCACGCTCCACCGGCATCTTGCTGACCGTTTCCGGCTTCAATTCCACCAGCTCGCGCAGGTAGTTGATCGCCGGCAGATCCAGCTCGGCCCAGCCGCCGCGCGGCAGGCCTTTCGGCAGATCGATGTCGCCATAACGCACGCGGATCAGGCGGCTCACCTGCACGCCCACCGCTTCCCACAGGCGACGCACTTCACGGTTGCGGCCTTCGGTCAGGGTCACATTGTACCACTGGTTGAGGCCTTCACCGCCCTGGAAGCTGATGGTGCGGAAGGCGGCCGGGCCGTCTTCCAGCTGCACGCCCTTGCTCAGCTGCTTCACTTTCGCATCGTCGACCTGGCCGAACACGCGTACCGCGTACTCGCGCTCCACTTCACGGCTCGGGTGCATCAGACGGTTGGCCAGTTCGCCATCGGTGGTGAACAGCAGCAGACCGGAGGTGTTGACGTCCAGGCGCCCTACCGCCACCCAGCGCGAACCGCGCAGCTTAGGCAGACGATCGAACACCGTCGGGCGGCCTTCAGGATCGCTGCGGGTACACAGCTCGCCTTCCGGTTTGTAGTAGGCCAGCACCCGGCAGACCACGTCTTCAGACTCTTTGATCGACAGGACATGACCGTCCAGGCGAATTTTCATCGCCGGCGTCACTTCAACGCGATCGCCCAGCTTGGCGACCTTGCCGTCGACGCTGACGCGCCCGGCTTCAATCATGGTTTCGATTTCACGACGCGAGCCATGCCCGGCGCGCGCTAAAACTTTCTGTAACTTTTCGCTCATTGAGCAACCTCTAATGTCGCCTTCACAGGCGTCGGGGGGATAACCGCCGAGGCCAACCGCCACAACGGTAACAATACATTTATCAGGATCGAACCGCGTATTATACAGGCTTTCTAAGGTGTTGAAACCCACTTTATCGGCGGCGACCTCCCTCGGGCGGCGTTTACGGCGCCAAAAAATCCTCCACCGCCCACAGCACCGCGTCGGGCCGTTCCAGAATGCCGAGGTGAGTGCGAGCCTCCCCCAAACGCACCACGGAGAAAAACGGCTGCTCGGCGGCAAATGCCTGCTGGCGCCGCAGATAGTCGTCGCGGCGATCCAGCGAGTAGATGTGGCGGCACGGCGGCGGCGCGCTCATTCCAGCCAGACGTTGCAGCGGCGAGCCGAATTGCCGGTAGGCCTGTTCGATGGCCACGCCGGCGGCACGCCAGAGCCGGTAATCTTCTTGCGCCATCTCGACCTCCAGATGGCGTTTGACCCGTTCGTGGCGGATGCCGCCCTGCCAGAAGGCGAACAAGGCGTCGCGCGCCGCCAGCCACTGCTGCGGCTGCTGCATGCGGCTCACCGCCGTAAAGAACGCCGGTTCCGGCTGCGTCATGATCCAGTCGAGAAACACCATGCCCCGCACCCGCTGCGGCAACGCTTCGGCCAACGCCACCGCCAGCCAGCTGGCGTGCGCCACCGACAGAGTCACCAAGTTGTCCAAACGCAGCGCCGTCAGTAGCTGACGCACATCTTCCAGCAAATCGTCCGCCGCGAGCGACATCTCCGCCGTTTTTGACGACAGGCCGTGGCCGCGCCAGTCGATGCTGATCACCCGATAACGTTCTGCCGCCAGGGCGATGAAGGGATCGAACACGGTTTTCGGCTCGCACCAGCCGGGCAGCAGCACCAGCGTGAGCGGCCCTGAGCCGATATCCTGATAATCGAGAGCGATGTTGGCGCTGTGAAATGTGGTCATATAACCTCCTGCGCGTCTCTCCCCGACCCGTTCGGGGGATGCCGACGAAGCTAAGGTGACAGCGCCGCGGAGATTGATCTATTGAAGTTCGTGCGGAAAGTATGAGAGCGCACCTTATGAAAAAATGCGCACTAAATGGAATGCAAATTTAATGGCGCACGCAGGGATAGGCGGCGCTTAACGCCAGCATGATCACCGAAGGCGCAGAGTAATGCAACTGCTCGGGATGCTCGTTCAAATAGCGCATCACCGCATCGGCGGCCGTGCCGATGCTCATCCCGGCTTCCGGGCAAATATTGCGGTTGCCCTGCATCGAATAAGTATCGAATACGCCGGCGACGTATCCCATAAACATGCCGCCGTTAAGCGCTTCGGCCACGGTGGCCTCACCGTTTTTATTTTTTACGTAACCGCCGGATTCCGCCAGCAAGGAACTGCCCGAATAAAAACCCGCATTTGCCATCGAGGAAAATAATAAGGCCGCTAAAAAAGAAACCCGTTTAATCATTGGTGCGCATCCTGCCCATTATCAATTCTGAAGTAGCAAGAATAGCTGCTTTCACCCGAAATAGCGTCGCTTCAGCCGATTTTCAGACAATGGGCAAGTCGGCGACGGTTTACATCAGCGGAAAGGCGCCGCGTCGCCCGCCCCTTCACGCACCACTTCCGGCGAGGATTCGGTCAGATCGATAACCGTAGTCGGCTGTTGACCGAGGAAACCGCCGTGGATCACCAGATCGACCACCTTGCCCAGGTGATCGCTGATCTCTTCCGGATCCGATTCGGCAAAATCATTGCCCGGCAGCATCAGGGTGGTGGACATCATCGGTTCGTTCAGCGCCTCCAGCAGAGCCAGCGCGATCGGGTTCGACGGCACGCGCAGGCCGATGGTTTTACGCTTTTCATTCATCAGGCGGCGCGGCACTTCCTTGGTCGCTTTCAGAATGAAGGTGTAGTTACCCGGCGTATTGTTTTTGATCAGGCGAAACGCCGTATTATCGACGTGCGCATAGGTCGACAACTCGGACAAATCGCGGCACATCAGGGTAAAGTTGTGGTTGCCGTCCAACTGACGGATGCGGCAAATGCGCTCCATCGCCGCCTTCTCTTCCAGCATGCAACCCAGCGCATAGCCGGAATCGGTGGGATAAACGATCACCCCGCCCTTGCGCAACACCTCGACCGCCTGGTTAATCAAACGCGGCTGCGGGTTGTCCGGGTGAATATAAAAAAGCTGACTCATGACTTGCTCCTAAAATGATGCCCGCGCGCGTTGCCACGCGCGTAAAATCAGACCGCCTCGCCAGGCTGCGGCCAATCGCGCCACACCGGCTCGACGCCGCCCGGCAGCCACAGTTTGCGGCCCAGTTCGATCCACGAACAAGGCTGATGAAAATCAGAGCCTTGCGAGGCCAACAGGCGGTAGTCCTGGGCGTATTTCGCCAATTGCGAGCGCTCATGCGGCGCCTGCTGACACTGCGCCACTTCCATGGCGTCGCCGCCGTGTTCGGCGAAATGCGCCAGCAAACGTTTCAACCACTTCGCGGTCAGATCGTAACGGCCGGGATGCGCCATCACCGCCTGGCCGCCCGATTGATGAATCGCATCAATGGCTTGTTCTATTGTACACCACTGCGGCGGCACGTAGCCGGTTTTGCCCTTGGCCAGGTATTTCTTGAACACCTGCGCCATGTTGTCCGCCACGCCAATCTCCACCAGATAACGGGCGAAATGGCCGCGGGTCACCGCGCCGTCGCCCGCCAGCCGCTGGGCGCCGGCATAGGCGTCGGGAATGCGCGCCTTACCCAGACGCACGCCGATCTCCTGCGCACGCCGATTGCGCCGTTCGGTTTGTTCCGCCAACAGCGCCACCAGCGCCGGGTGCGCAACGTCCATGCCCAATCCAACGATATGGATCTCATGATTTTCCCACAGCGTCGAGATTTCCACCCCGTTGACCAGCCGCAGTGGTAACGCCTGCTCCGCAATGGCGGCGGCGGCCTCGGCCAGGCCTGCGGTGGTGTCGTGATCGGTGATCGCCAGCACCCCCACGCGCATCTCGACCGCCCGCTGCACCAGCTGCGTCGGCGTCAGGTAGCCATCGGAGGCGGTTGTGTGGCTGTGGAGGTCGTACAGAGTAAAGGCGGTGGATGGGGGGTTACTGTCTGTCAAAACGGCTATCCGGCAATGGCTTGGTTTTCTATCATACCCGCGATCGGCGGCCGGACGGAAATCTATTCTGCCCTAGCCGCAGGCGCCGGGCGGATGATGAATAGAATTCACGCTGACCGCTAAAACATTGTGCAAAAAGAGGGTTGACTTTGCCCTCTCGAACCAGTTAACTAGTACACAAGTTCACGGCAATGGCCGTGTCGGATGAGCGTTAACAGAGAGAGTCTGCAAATGAACAATTACATTTCTCTTCACGGTTGGTGGCGTACCTCCCTCTTGCGGGCGGTGTAATCGCGCATAGCTGTCATCTGACAATGCAGATTTCCTGAGCCCGCACCTGATGCGGGCTTTTTTATGGACAGAATTCACTGGAACCACCGATGATGAACACCAAACCACAACTGACATTGCTGAAGGCGCAAGCCAGCTACCGGGGCGACCCCACCACCATTTTCCACCAGCTGTGCGGTGCCCGTCCGGCCACCCTGCTGCTGGAATCGGCGGAAATCAACAGCAAACAGAATCTGCAGAGCCTGCTGGTGATCGACAGCGCGCTGCGCATTACCGCACTGGGCCACACCGTCAGCGTGCAGGCGCTGAGCGCCAACGGTGCGGCGCTGCTGCCGCTGCTGGACGAAGCGCTGCCGCCCGAGGTGCGCAATCAGGCGCGCCCCAACGGCCGCGAACTGAGCTTCCCGGCGATCGACGCGGTGCAGGACGAAGACGCCCGCCTGCGTTCACTGTCGGTGTTCGACGCGCTGCGCACGCTGCTGACCCTGGTGGACTCCCCGGCGGACGAGCGCGAAGCCGTGATGCTGGGCGGCCTGTTCGCCTACGATTTGGTCGCCGGTTTCGAAGACCTGCCGGCGCTACGCCAGGATCAGCGCTGCCCGGACTTCTGCTTCTATCTGGCTGAAACCCTGCTGGTGCTGGATCACCAACGCGGTACGGCCCGTCTGCAGGCCAGCGTCTTCAGTGAGCAGGCGAGTGAAGCGCAGCGTTTGCAGCAACGCCTGGAACAACTGCAGGCCGAATTGCAACAAACCCCGCAGCCGATCCCGCATCAAACGTTGGAGAACATGCAGCTAAGCTGCAACCAGAGCGACGAAGAGTACGGCGCGGTGGTCAGCGGGCTGCAGGAAGCGATCCGCCAGGGCGAGATTTTCCAGGTGGTGCCATCACGCCGCTTCTCCCTGCCGTGCCCGGCGCCGCTGGCGGCCTACCAGACCTTGAAAGACAACAACCCCAGCCCGTACATGTTCTTCATGCAGGATGATGACTTCACCCTGTTCGGCGCTTCGCCGGAGAGCGCGCTGAAATACGACGCGAGCAATCGCCAAATCGAAATCTACCCGATCGCCGGCACCCGCCCGCGCGGCCGGAGTAAGGACGGTTCGCTGGATCTGGATCTCGACAGCCGCATCGAGCTGGAAATGCGCACCGACCACAAAGAGCTGGCCGAGCACCTGATGCTGGTCGATCTGGCGCGCAACGATCTGGCGCGCATCTGCCAGGCCGGCAGCCGCTACGTCGCCGATCTGACCAAGGTGGATCGCTATTCGTTCGTCATGCACCTGGTTTCCCGGGTGGTGGGCACCCTGCGCGCCGATCTCGACGTGCTGCACGCCTACCAGGCTTGCATGAACATGGGCACCCTGAGCGGCGCGCCGAAGGTGCGGGCGATGCAGCTGATCGCCGCCTCCGAAGGCACGCGCCGCGGCAGCTACGGCGGCGCGGTAGGCTACTTCACCGCCACCGGCGATCTGGATACCTGCATCGTCATTCGCTCCGCCTACGTTGAAGACGGCATCGCCACCGTGCAGGCCGGCGCCGGCGTGGTGCTGGATTCCGTCCCGCAGGCGGAAGCCGACGAGACCCGCAACAAAGCCCGTGCCGTGCTGCGTGCCATCGCCACTGCGCACCATGCCAAGGAGGTGTTCTGATGGCCGATATTCTGCTGCTCGACAACGTCGATTCCTTTACCTACAACCTGGTCGATCAGCTGCGCGCCAGCGGCCACCAGGTGGTGATTTACCGTAACCAGATCGCCGCCGAGGTGATCATCGAACGCCTGGAGCACATGACCCAGCCGGTGCTGATGCTGTCGCCCGGCCCCGGTACGCCGTCCGAAGCGGGCTGCATGCCGGAACTGCTGCAGCGCCTGCGCGGGCGGCTGCCGATCATCGGCATCTGCCTCGGCCACCAGGCGATCGTCGAAGCCTACGGCGGCCAGGTCGGCCAGGCGGGCGAGATCCTGCACGGCAAGGCCTCGGCGATCGTTCACGATGGTGAAGGCATGTTCGCCGGCATGGCTAACCCGCTGCCGGTGGCGCGCTACCACTCGCTGGTCGGCAGCAATATCCCGGCCGATCTTACCGTCAACGCCCGTTTCGGCGAGATGGTGATGGCGGTGCGCGACGACCGTCGCCGCGTGTGCGGCTTCCAGTTCCACCCGGAATCGATTCTGACCACCCACGGCGCGCGCCTGCTTGAGCAGACCCTGGCCTGGGCGCTGGCGAAGTAATATAAGGAACACGACGATGCAACCTATTCTTGAGAAACTGTACCGCGCCGAGTCGATGAGCCAGCAGGAAAGCCAACAGCTGTTCAGCGCCATCGTGCGCGGCGAACTGGAGCCGAGCCAACTGGCGGCGGCGTTGATCAGCATGAAAGTCCGCGGCGAGCGCCCGGAAGAGATCGCCGGCGCCGCCAAAGCGCTGCTGGACGACGCTCAGCCGTTCCCGCGCCCTGACTACCCGTTCGCCGATATCGTCGGTACCGGCGGCGACGGCACCAACAGCATCAATATTTCCACCGCCAGCGCCTTTGTGGCGGCGGCCTGCGGCGCGAAGATCGCCAAACACGGCAACCGCAGCGTCTCCAGCCGTTCCGGCTCTTCGGATCTGCTGGCGGCGTTCGGCATCCGCCTGGATCTGCCGGCGGAAGAAGCGCGCAAGGCGCTGGACGATCTCGGCGTGTGCTTCCTGTTCGCGCCGCAGTATCACACCGGTTTTCGTCACGCCATGCCGGTACGCCAGCAGCTGAAAACCCGCACGCTGTTCAACGTGCTGGGCCCGCTGATCAATCCGGCGCGTCCGCCGCTGGCGCTGATCGGCGTTTACAGCCCGGAACTGGTGCTGCCGATCGCCGAAACCCTGCGCGTGCTGGGCTATCAGCGTGCGGCGGTAGTTCACGGCGGCGGCATGGACGAGGTGGCGATCCACGCCCCGACGCACGTGGCGGAATTGAACAACGGCGAAATCAGCAGCTACCAGCTCACGCCGCAGTCCTTCGGATTGGAAACCTATCCGCTGGAAGCCTTGCTGGGCGGCACGCCGGAAGAAAACCGTGACATTTTGGCGCGGCTGTTACAAGGTAAAGGCGAGCCGGCGCACGCCGCGGCGGTCGCGGCCAACGTCGCGTTGCTTCTGAAGTTATTCGGACATGAAGACCTGCGCCAAAATGCGCGGCAGGCACTGGATATGATCAACAGCGGGCAGGCCTATGAGCGTGTCATCGCACTGGCGGCAAGAGGATAAATGATGCAGGAAACCGTGCTACACAAGATTGTCCGCGACAAAGCGCAATGGATCGCGGCGCGACAACAGCAACAGCCCCTGGCCGGCTTTCAGAACGACATCGTACCGAGCGAACGCAGCTTCTATCACGCGCTGCAGGGCACCCGGACGGCTTTCATTCTCGAATGCAAGAAGGCCTCGCCTTCCAAGGGACTGATTCGCGAGAACTTTGATCCGGTGGAGATCGCCACGGTGTATAAAGATTTCGCCTCGGCGATCTCGGTGCTGACCGACGAGAAATACTTTCAGGGCAGCTTCGATTTCCTGCCGCTGGTCAGTAAAACCGTCAGCCAACCGGTGTTGTGCAAAGACTTTATCATCGACCCGTATCAGATTTACCTGGCGCGCTACTATCAGGCCGATGCCATCCTGCTGATGCTGTCGGTGTTGACCGACGAGCAGTACCGCCAGCTGGCGGCGGTGGCCCACAGCCTGAATATGGGCGTGCTGACCGAAGTGATCAGCGAAGAAGAGCTGCAGCGCGCGATCGCGCTGGAAGCGCGCGTGGTCGGCATCAACAACCGCGATCTGCGCGATCTGAGCATCGATCTGAACCGCACCCGTCAGCTGGCGCCGCGCGTGCCGCACGGCGTGACGGTGATCAGCGAATCGGGCATCAACAACTACGGGCAGATCCGCGAGCTGAGCCATTACGCCAACGGCTTCCTGATCGGCAGCGCGCTGATGTCGGAACCCGATCTGCGCGCCGCCGTGCGCCGCGTGATCCTGGGCGACAACAAAGTGTGCGGCCTGACCCGTCCGCAGGACGCCGCCGCCGCCTATCAGGCCGGCGCCATCTACGGCGGGCTGATTTTCGTCGGCCGCTCGCCGCGCTATGTGGACATCACCCGCGCTCGCGAAGTGATCTCCGGCGCGCCGCTGAAGTACGTTGGCGTGTTCTGCGACGCCCAGGTCGATACCGTGGCGTTGACCGTTGAGCGCCTCGGTCTGCACGCGGTGCAATTGCACGGCGCAGAAGACCAGGCCTATATCAACGCCCTGCGCGCCCGCTTGCCGGCCGATTGCCGCATCTGGAAAGCGCTGAGCGTGAAAGATCGGGTGCCGGCGCGCGATCTGCAGCATGTCGATCGCTATCTGCTCGACAACGGCGCCGGCGGCACCGGCCAACGCTTCGACTGGTCGGTATTGCAAGGTGAAGATCTGACTAACGTGATGCTGGCGGGCGGCCTGCGCGCCGACAACTGCGTCGAGGCTGCCAAGCTCGGCTGCGCCGGGCTGGACTTCAACTCCGGCGTGGAAAGCGAACCGGGCATCAAAGATCCCGCGCGCCTGGCCTCGGTCTTCCAGACCCTGCGCGCCTACTGAATATGGCTCAACATTAATAACGGATAATAACGGGAACTCTCATGACGCTGCTTAACCCCTACTTCGGCGAATTTGGTGGCCAATACGTGCCGCAAATTCTGATGCCGGCCCTGAAACAACTGGAAGAAGCCTTTGTCAGCGCCCAGCGCGATCCGGCATTCCAGGCGGAATTTATCGATCTGCTGAAGAACTACGCGGGCCGCCCGACGGCGCTGACGCTGTGTAAAAACCTCACCGCCGGCAGCAACACCAAGCTGTACCTGAAGCGTGAAGACCTGCTGCACGGCGGCGCGCACAAGACCAACCAGGTGCTGGGCCAGGCGTTGCTGGCCAAGCGCATGGGCAAAACCGAGATCATCGCGGAAACCGGCGCCGGCCAACACGGCGTCGCGTCGGCGCTGGCCTGCGCGCTGCTCGGCCTGAAATGCCGCATCTATATGGGCGCCAAAGACGTCGAGCGCCAGTCGCCTAACGTGTTCCGCATGCGGCTGATGGGCGCGGAAGTGATCCCGGTGCACAGCGGCTCCGCCACCCTGAAAGACGCCTGCAACGAAGCGCTGCGCGACTGGTCCGGCAGCTATGAAACCGCGCACTATATGCTCGGCACCGCCGCCGGCCCGCATCCGTACCCTACCATCGTGCGTGAATTCCAGCGCATGATCGGCGAAGAAACCAAAGCGCAGGTGCTGGAGCGCGAAGGCCGCCTGCCGGATGCGGTCATCGCCTGCGTCGGCGGCGGCTCCAACGCCATCGGCATGTTCGCCGATTTTATCGATGACGCCGACGTTGGGCTGATCGGCGTGGAACCTGCCGGCCTGGGCATCGAAACCGGCCAGCACGGCGCGCCGCTGAAGCACGGCCACGTCGGCATCTACTTCGGCATGAAAGCGCCGATGATGCAGACCGCCGAAGGCCAGATTGAAGAATCCTATTCAATTTCCGCCGGGCTGGACTTCCCGTCCGTCGGGCCGCAGCACGCCTACCTGAACAGCACCGGCCGCGCCGAATACGTGTCGATCACCGACGACGAAGCGCTGGAAGCGTTCAAGGCGCTGTCGCGTCATGAAGGCATCATCCCGGCGCTGGAGTCCTCGCACGCCCTGGCGCACGCGCTGAAAATGATCCGTGAAACGCCGCAGAAAGAGCAGATCCTGGTGGTCAACCTGTCCGGCCGCGGCGACAAAGACATATTTACCGTTCACGACATTTTGAAAGCACGGGGAGAAATCTGATGGAACGTTATCAGCAACTGTTCACGCGTCTGGAAAGCAGCAAGGAAGGCGCCTTCGTCCCGTTCGTGACGTTGGGCGATCCTAATCCGGCGCTGTCGCTGCAGATTATCGACACCCTAATCGAAGCCGGCGCGGACGCGCTGGAGCTGGGCATCCCCTTCTCCGATCCGCTGGCGGATGGCCCCACCATCCAGAGCGCGACGCTGCGCGCCTTCGCCGCCGGCGTCACGCCGACCCAGTGCTTCGAGATGCTGGCGGCCATCCGCCAGAAGCACCCGACCATTCCCATCGGCCTGCTGATGTACGCCAACCTGGTGTTCCATAAAGGCATCGATGCGTTTTATCAACGCTGCGCCGAAGTGGGCGTGGACTCGGTACTGGTCGCCGACGTGCCGTTTGAAGAGTCTGCGCCGTTCCGCGCCGCCGCCGCGCGCCACGGCATCGCGCCGATCTTCATCTGCCCGCCGAACGCCGATGACGATCTGCTGCGGGAAATCGCGTCGCACGGCCGCGGCTACACCTATCTGCTGTCGCGTGCCGGCGTCACCGGCACCGAAAGCCGGGCGCAGCTGCCGTTGCATCACCTGGTGAACAAGCTGCGCGAGTACCACGCCGCGCCGCCGCTGCAGGGCTTCGGCATCTCCGAACCCGAGCAGGTGAAGGCCGCGCTGCAGGCCGGGGCCGCCGGCGCGATCTCCGGCTCGGCAATCGTCAAAATCATCGAACAGCACCATGCCAACCCGGCGGAGATGCTGACCAAGCTGGCGGCCTTCGTCAGCAATATGAAGCGCGCCACCCGGGCGTGATCCTCTTCAGCGAGCGCCCTGCCGGCGCTCGCTTTAACAGCTTGTTTCCCCTCAAAGTTTGTTCCATTTATTTACAGCAAAAATTTGAACAAACCCAGGTCTTGTCTCACAATGAACTTTGTTCGCTATGCATTTCTTCGTTTGATTTGGGGAATGCGCCCGCTGCGGCGAAAAACCGTAGCGAATTTCAACCATAACATTGCATGGAGAGTAATTTATGAAGCTTTTTAAAACCCTTTCGGCCTTGTGCATGGCAGCCGTTGTGGCGGTCGCGGTGAGCGCTTGCGCGCCGACGGCAAAATCTGAGGGAACGGGTGGTTATATTGATGACACGGTGATCACCACCAAAGTGAAATCGGCACTGCTGGCGGATAAAAACATCAAGTCACGCGAAATCAGCGTGGAAACCTTTAAGGGACGCGTGCAGTTGAGCGGCTTCGTGACGTCCAGCGATGACGCCAACCGTGCGGTGCAGGTCACACGCGGCGTGGCCGGCGTGAAATCGGTTGAAAACGTAATGCAGATTAAATAATACCGACACAGGGAGGCGCAACGCCTCCCTGCTTGGAGCCTTCATCAGAAGCGGTACCCCGCCCCGAACATGAACACCCACGGATCCAAACGCGTATCGAAGCTGTGGTGCCCGCCATTCGCATCGTTGAAGCGAGTTTTGGTTTCGATATTCATCCACCACACCGACATGTTCAGCATCCAGTGCTCATCCAGGTTGTAATCCAGGCCGGCCTGCGCCGCCACACCCCAGGAATCTTTTAGATCAAGATTGCTCAACCCGGCGCTTTTGCCGTAGTCGTTGAACTTCTCATCGAAGAAAGTGGTGTAGTTAACGCCGACGCCCAGGTAAGGACGCAGTTTGTCCTGCTTATCGCCGAAGTAGTATTGCGCCATCAGCGTAGGCGGCAGCTGGTGAACGGTCGCCAGATCGGTGCCACCCAGCGTCACCTTGTGGCGGAATGGCGTTGCGGCCAACAACTCAACGCCGATGTTGTCCGTCACCATATAACCGAAGGTCAGACCGAGCTGGGTGTTGTTTTTCGCATCCAGCGAACCCAACCCCAGCACGTTGTCCGAACCCGCATTTGGACGCACCGTCGCGGTGCCCGCGCGGAACAGGAAATCACCGGCCTGATGCGCACTTGCCAACATAGGCGCCATCATCGTCGCCAATACCATCAGAGTTGTCTTTTTCATTATCCATTCCATTTGTGTGGTTAATCGCTCGAGGGGGAATATACCTACTTTCGGGTATTTGTGATCCCATCGAGATCACATCTTATGTGTAAAAATTTAAAATCCTACTAAAAACAAGGTTACCTAACCGCCTAATAAATCAAGGATTGATCTGCATCAAAAAATCGATTTTGTTGCAAATTATCTACATGTTCAAATTTCGGTTGCGGAGAAAATTGAGGCTGAGGTAATTTCATTTTCCGTGTTGGTTTTGGTTGGTGCCGTGAGGAGTCGGCGGGCAATCAAGATGAGCGAAATCCTTAATCCCTGTGTCAGCTGCGGCGCATGCTGCGGTTATTTTCGAGTGTCATTCTATTGGGCCGAAGCCGAAGACGGCGGCGGCACCGTCCCTCTTTCCCTGACGGAGCCTTTGACCCCGTTCCTGCGCTGCATGCAGGGGACCAACAGCAAGTCCCCCCGCTGCAACGCGCTGGACGGCGAGATCGGCAAAGCCGTGTCCTGCTCGATCTACCTCAATCGGCCCAGCCCGTGCAGAGAGTTCGATCAGTCCGGTGAAAACGGCCTGCGCAACGAAGCCTGCGATCGCGCCCGGGAACGCTACGGCCTGCCGCCCTTGCCGGTGCCCCTGGCGCTGTCGCTGCCTGAGACGACGATCGTTGAAGAAATAGGCGTAGTGCAATTCGCGGGGTGCCACAGCGGCGTGGAACAGGGTACAATCACCCACTGATTTATCTCTGTTTTCCCGACGCCAAGGAGTCTGCATGTCTATCACGGCCAACGCTTTGTACCGTGACAGTTTTAACTTTTTACGCAACCAACTGGCCAGCATCCTGATGCTGGCGTTGTTGACGGCGTTTATCTCCGTGCTGCTGAATCAGGCCTTCAGCCCCGATGCCGAACAGTTGGCGACGCTCGCTGCCACCACCAGCGATTTCGCTTCGTCTACCGGTATGGGCATTCAGGAAGTGATCCAACAGATGACGCCGGAACAGCAGATGGTGTTGCTGAAAGTGTCGGCGGCCGCCACCTTCTCCGCGCTGGTCGGGAACGTGCTGCTGGTCGGCGGGATGTTGACGCTGATTCGTCTAGTGTCGCAAGGGCAACGCACCAGCGCCCTGCGCGCGCTCGGCGCCTCGGCGCCCGACTTGCCGCGCCTGCTGCTGCTGCTGTTTATCTGCACCCTGCTGATCCAGCTTGGCCTGACGCTGTTTGTGGTGCCGGGCGTGCTGATGGCGATCGCCTTCGCGCTGGCGCCGGTGATCGCCTCGGTCGACAAGAAAGGCGTGTTCGCTTCGCTCAAGCTGAGCAGCAAACTGGCCTTCGCCAATGCGCGCGTGATCGTGCCGGCGATGATGCTGTGGCTGGCGGCCAAACTGCTGGTGCTGTTTTTGGTGAGCCATCTGTCGGTGCTGACGCCGAACGTCGCCAGCGTGGTGTTGACCGCGTTGAGCAACCTGGTGTCTGCCCTGCTGCTGATCTACCTGTTCCGCCTGTATATGCTGCTGCGCGGCTAACGCCGGCGTCAGCGAAAATCAAGGGGCACGCTTCGGCGCGCCCCTTTTTTGTTTACCCCATCACGGCGGCTTCCGCCTGCTCCTTACTCTGAATCAGCTTCAGCGCCAGATACAGATCCGGCACCAAAATCAGCTCTTTGTCGCGCCCTAAGCGGTTGATGCGGAACCAACGCGTCAGTTCGGTGCGACGCCCCGCCAGCACCAGCCTAACGTTACGCTGTAACAGATCGCGTTTCAGTTCGTCGATGGCCGCCAGCACGCTGATATCGGCATGGGTAAAACTGGCCACCGCGTCCACCACCACCCAGCGCGGCTGGAACGGCGTGCCGTCGACCAAATTGAGAATGCGGCGTTTGAAGTACGCCACGTTGAAATAGGTCAGCGGCGAATTGAAACGATACATCATGACGCCGGGCACCGCCTTCACCCCATTGTTGTTGCCCATGGAATGGATCATGCCTTCGTCGTTGACGCCCAGCAGCTGTTCCGTCGGCCGGAAGACGGTGCGCAGAAACTGCATCAACCCCAGCAACACCGCCAGCCCGATGCCGCTGATCACCCCCACCAGCAGCACGCTGAGGAAGGTAAACAGCGCCAGGCGGAACGCCTGCGCATTGCGACGGCGCAAGATCCAGATGCCGCGGATGTCCAGCAGTGACCAGGCCGCATACATCAGCACCACCCCCAATCCCGCCACCGGAATAAACTGCAGCGGCGACATCAGGAACAGCAAGACGAAGGTGATTACCGCGGCGGCGATGATCGACACCAGCTGGCTCTTGCCGCCGTTGGCGTCATTCACCGCGGTGCGCGAGTCTGCGCCGCTGATGGCGAAACCTTGCGACAGCGCAGAGACGATATTCACCAGCCCCAGCGCGCGAAACTCGGCGTCGGCGTTCACCTCATAACCGTTTTTGGCGGCAAAGCTGCGGGCGGTGAGCATCATGCTGACAAAGCTCACCACCGCCAGGTTGAGCGCCGGGATCACCATGTCGCGCAGTAAACCGGGCTGGAAATCCGGCCACTGGACGATCGGCAACACGCCGCTGAAACCGCCCACCGTCACCACGCCATGCTGTTGCAGGCCGCCCGCCCAGGTCACGAACGCCGCCAGCACGATGGCGAACAGCGGTGCCGGCCAGTTAGGCCGCCATTTTTTAAATCCGAGCAGCGTCACCAGCGTCAATAACGACACCGCCATCGTCAGCCAGTCGCTGTGCAGCAGGTTGCCGGGCAGCGCGTAGATGCGCTCGATCAGCTGCGCCGGGCGCACCGTGAACCCCAACACCTTGCCGATCTGATCGACCATAATGGTGATCGCCACCCCGTTCAGCAACCCGCTGAGGATCGGCCGCGACAGCAGATCCGCCAGCGCCCCCAGCTTGAACCGGCTGGCCAGCAGGCACCAGCCGCCCATCATGGCGGTCATCATGATGGTCAGTTGCCAATGGCGCTCCATATTGCCCGCCGCCAGCGGCGTCACCACCGCGGCGATCACCGCACAGGTGGCGGCATCGGGCCCAACGATCAGCTGGCGTGACGATCCGAACAGCGCATAGGCCACCATCGGCAAAATACAGGAATAGAGCCCCACCACCGGGCTGACCCCGGCCAGCTCGGCATAGGCGATGGCCACCGGCAAGGCGACGGCGGCGACGGAAAGGCCGGCGCGAATATCCGGCTTGAGCCAACTGCGTTGATAGCCCAATAAATGCGTCAAACCCGGCGTCAGGGCCTGGAGAGATTTCCACTGCATGCTGTTTTCCGCGGTAAATTATCTGGTTATTATGCTACTTACTATGCGGCCTGCGGCGCGCGCTGGCAATGCGCCCGCGCTTTCTCGCGTAAGTTTATGCAAATTCCTGCTTTCGCGGCAGAAATCCGCCGGCCAAATGCCGATAATCGGCAGCGCCCGGCGGTACACAGAGCTCGCCGAATCCGGTATAGTCGGCCGATGAACAGATGATGGATTGATTTATGAAGCAGTTTCTTGATTTCCTCCCGTTAATTGTCTTTTTCGCTTTTTACAAGCTGTACGATATTTACGTCGCTTCCGGCGCGTTGATCGTCGCTACCGCACTGGCGCTGGTGTTCACCTGGGTTAAATACCGCAAGGTCGAGAAGATGACGTTGATCACCTTCCTGATGGTGCTGGTGTTCGGTACTCTGACGCTGGTGTTCCACAACGATTTGTTCATCAAATGGAAGGTCACGGTGATTTACGCGCTGTTCGCGCTGGCGCTGCTGATCAGCCAATGGGTGCTCAAAAAACCGCTGGTTCAGCGCATGCTGGGCAAAGAGCTGACGCTGCCGGACAAAGTGTGGAGCAACCTTAACCTGGCTTGGGCGGTCTTTTTCCTGGCCTGCGGCCTGGCGAACATCTATGTCGCCTTCTGGCTGCCGCAAAGCGTCTGGGTCAATTTCAAAGTCTTTGGCCTGACGGTGCTGACGCTGGTTTTCACCCTCCTCAGCGGTATCTATATTTACCGGCACATGCCGGAAGAACAGAAAAAATAGTTACAAAATTGTTAATGCCTGCGGCGCTTGTCGCGGGCAGTATGATGTTATTCCCTCCCTTTAAAAGCAGACTGCTATGACACAACAACGACCTTTACCCAGCGGCGAGCTGGTGCTGCGCACGCTGGCGATGCCGGCCGATACCAATGCCAACGGCGATATCTTCGGCGGCTGGCTGATGTCGCAAATGGATATCGGCGGTGCCATCCAGGCAAAAGAGATCGCCGAAGGACGCGTGGTGACCGTGCGCGTGGACGGCATGACCTTCCTGAAACCGGTGGCGGTAGGCGACGTGGTTTGCTGCTATGCGCACTGCATCCGCACCGGACGCAGCTCGATCACCATCAATATCGAAGTGTGGGTCAAGAAAGTCTCCTCCGCCCCGATCGGCCAGCGCTACCGGGCGACCGAAGCGGTGTTCACCTATGTGGCGGTCGATGCGGAAGGCAACTCGCGCGCGCTGCCTGAGGGCAAAATGAATTTCCGCGTCGGCTTCGAAGAATAAACTGACGCTACGCCGCAAATGCAAAAAGGGTCGCCGAGGCGACCCTTTCTTTTTGTGTTGACCGAACTCAGTTCAATTCAGTCGTGCCGTTCAGCTTGAAGCGGATAGTGACGGTGCGATCTTTCGCTTCTTTGGCTTCATAGCGCCACTTGCGCATCGCCTGCTTCACTTCACGCTCAAACATGTTGCGCGGCTCGGCCGACAAGATGCGCACGTTGCTCACGCGCCCGTCGCTGTCGATATCGAACTGTACCCGCACGTTGCCTTCGATCTGCAAAGCCTGGGCCCGCGGCGGATAGAGCGGATTGGCGCGGCTGATCGGCCTTGGCCCGACCTCGCGCGAGTTGCCCTGCACCGGCGCGGCAGGCGCCTGTTTCACCGGCGCTTTATCGATCGGCTTGGCCGGCGAATCGTTGTTGAACGGCGACGGCTCGCGCGGCTCGACCTTCTTCGGCTCCGGTTTGACCTGTTTTTCGACCTTCGGCTTCGGCTTAGGCTTCGGTTTCGGCTTGACCGGCTCCGGCTTCACGATCGCCTTCGGCGGCGGCTCCACGATAGGCTCCGGTTCTGGCTCCGGCTCAGGTTCGACCTGCGGCGGTTCCGGCTCGGCCGGCGCCGGCGGTGGCGGTTCAGCCATCGCGGCGGTGTTGACCATCATGACGCTGATCGGCGCGTCCTCTGGCTTCGGCAGCTCCACCACTTCTTTTACCGAAGCGTAAAGCAATCCCGCCACCAGGGCGCTGTGCAGGCCTACGGACAAGACGAAAGGCACGGATATACGGCGATTAAGGAACATCTTTTTTAGCGGCATAATGATTCTGTTTCCTCTGGTTCGCCAAGTTTAAATGCAAATAGCAATCATATTCAATAACGAAAGGCAAACTATCGCTTTAATCGTCAGTATGCGCGGCTAAAACCAGCAAACTCATAAGGATATTAACCTGGCCGTTGCTTTTTTATCGCCGGAACACCACGCTTCATTAACGTTTCGCCTGGCGTCAAAAAGTAAAAAACCCGCCGTAGCGGGTTGATTGCGGTGATTAAGCGTTATTCTTCATCGCCATAGTAAAGCACGCCCAGCTTGATCAGCGGCCGCCCTTGCGCCTTGCGGTGCAGGTTGGTGTCGCGCAGCGAATAGACGCAGCCGCAGTATTCCTGCTGATAGAAGCGTTCGCGCTTGCTGATCTCTATCATGCGCGACGAACCGCCCTTCTTGCGCCAGTTGTAATCCCAGTACACCAGGTCAGGATACTTTTCCGCCGCGCGAATGCCGCAGTCGGTGATCTGCTGCATGTTCTTCCAGCGCGAAATGCCGAGCGAGCTGGAGATGGTGTCGTAACCGTGCTCATGCGCATACAGCGCCGTGCGCTCGAAACGCATGTCGAAACACATGGTGCAGCGGATACCGCGCTCCGGCTCATTCTCCATCCCTTTGGCGCGGGCGAACCAGTTGTCGGTATCGTAATCGGCATCGATGATCGGCACCCCGTGCTGCTCGGCGAAGCGGATGTTCTCTTCCTTGCGCAACAAATACTCTTTTTGCGGATGAATATTGGGGTTATAGAAGAAAATGGCGTACTCGATCCCGGAGGCCTGGATCGCTTCCATTACCTCGCCGGAACAGGGCGCGCAGCACGAATGCAGCAGCAGTTTGCTTTTGCCCGCCGGCAAATCGAGTTTTTCCCTTACCAGTTCCGTCATGTCCTCACCTCAATGGCATATCAGTTTAAGCGCGCCGCACTATACGAATAAAAAGTAGCGGCTTCAAGGCATAAGCGCCAATCCGCCGGGAAATTCGCCCTACGCCGTTCCCCTGCCGCGCCTTTTGCGCTACCTTGGTAGCACCGTTTTATAGCCATGATTTTAAAGGTGAAACATGCTTTATCTGATCTACGCGCAAGACGTCCCCAACTCGCTGGAAAATCGTCTGGCGGTGCGTCCGGCACACCTGGCGCGCCTGCAGGCGCTGCGTGACGCCGGTCGCCTGGTGGTCGCCGGCCCTAACCCGGCCATCGACAGCAACGATCCCGGCGCCGCCGGCTTTACCGGTTCGACGGTGATCGCCGAATTCGAGTCGCTGGCGCAAGCCCAGGCCTGGGCGCAACAGGATCCCTATATCGCCGCCGGTGTCTATGCCGACGTGACGGTGAAACCGTTCAAGCAGGTGTTCTGATCTCCAGCCCCCCAATACCGGGAACGCCCGTTCGCGCGCCGTTCCCGGATCAATACGTGCTCTCACCCTAACCCGTCGGTAGGAAAAATGCTCTCCCTTCAGGAGGCGTCGCGTCGCCCGCCTATACTCTCCTGAACCCGCGGCATCGCCGCGAACTCCGGAGATCGACCGATGCGACTCGACGTACACGCTCACCTGTGGAGCACAGAGTATCTGGATCTTTTGCAAGCGCATGGCGTGCACGACGTCGCCGCCTATCGGCAACTGGGCGCCGGCCGCACCGAGCGCGAACTCGACGCCCGCTTCGCCCTGCTGGACAGCGCCGGCATCGACATGCAAATCCTGTCGGCGACGCCGCTGTCGCCGCATCTGGAAGACGAACAGGCGGCCGTTGATGCCGCGCGCCGGATCAATGATGAATATGCGGAACTGGTAGCGCGTTATCCCACCCGCTTTCGGGCTATCGCTTCTTTGCCGCTGCCGCATATCGACGCGGCGTTACGCGAGCTTGAAAGGGCCTTTACCCAGCTCAATATGCTGGGCGCCTGCATCACCACCTCGGTGCTCGGGCTGTCTATTGCCAACCCGCTGTTCGAACCGCTCTATCAGGAACTCAATCGCCGCCACAGCGTGCTGGCCATTCATCCCGCCGGCCGCGGCGCACACTCGCCGCTGATCGCCGATTACGCTTTGACCTGGTCGATTGGCGCGCCGATCGAAGATACGGTCGCCGCCATGCACTTTATTCTCCACGGCATCCCCCAACGCTTTCCGGAGATGAAAATCATTGTGCCGCACCTGGGCGGCCTGCTGCCGATGACGCTGGAGCGTCTCGACCAAACCGTCGCATGGGAAGCGCCGCATACGCCGGAACCGCCGAGCCGCGCCGCTCTGCGCATGTGGTACGACACGGTAGGCCACGATCAGGTGCCCGCATTGCAAGCGGCGGCGGCGACCTTCGGCGCAGAGCGGCTGCTGTTCGGCACCGATTTCCCGTTCCAGCCGGGCGACCTGTTTCAAACCACGGTAGACTACATCCGCCGTGCGGGATTGCCGGAGGCAGACGTGAATGCCATTTTGGATCGCAATGCGGCGGCGGTGTTTGGGCTATAGGATGTGAGGCGGCCCTCCCAGGTTTGGCCGCGCTTACTGCGCGATGCGTTCACCGGTCTGAAAATACTCGCCGATGACTTTCTCCAGCATCGTCGTCGCAGGCTCGCCGTCGGCGGCGAAAGAGCGCAGCAGCTGCACCTCATACGGCGCGACCGGTGGCAACTCTTCGAGTATCCGCATCGCGCCAGAGAGCCGCGCCCGATCGAGCAACGTGACGGCTAACCCCGCCTCTACGCAAGAGGCCACCACGCTGGCCGAGGGACTGCTTAAAATGACCCGCCATGGCCGCCCCGCGGCCGTCAACGCCTCGAGCATCGCTTCGCGATAAGGGCAGTCGGCGGCATGCAACGCCAGCGGCAACGGCCGGTTAGCCTGCAGCGCCAGCGAACGGCCTCCGGCCCACACCGGCGCAGTCACCGCAAGCGGTGTCTGGCACTGTCTCCCCGAGGGTTGAACCACCAGCGCAAGATGCAGCCGATTACGGCCAATTTGTTCCGCCAGCGCCTGGCTGGCGGCGGTAGAGACCTCCAGCTCCACTGCGGGAAAACTGTCGGCAAACCGCGGCAAAATATGGCGTATCACATGAGAAGCGTACTCATCGGGCAATCCCAATTTGATATGGCCGCTCAGCGGCGCGCCCTGCAGCTCCCGCAGAATATCGTCATGGGCGTTCAGCAGCCCGAGCGTCGAGGCCAGCAGCCTGTTTCCCAGCGGCGTCAGCGCCACGGACTGATTGTCACGCTCCAGCAGGCGCCCGCCCGCCAGCTGTTCCAGGCGCTGGATATGCACGCTCACGGCGGCGGGGCTGCGATTGACAAATGCCGCCGCCGCGCGAAATTGCCCCAAACGCGCAATGGCGTGAAAAGTGCGCAAGAGATCGATATCCAATGTCGGCCGCATGATTTAACTCCATTAAACAACTAAACAAAAATTATTCGATTTATTAAATTATAGCCACTCACTACCATCGGGCGGAAAAGGAGGTGACCACCATGTCCCTGCCACAATTCCACCCCTCTTCCCACTGCGGCAAAGCCGCCCTCTGGCTGGCTGCGGCCGAGGTTCTGCTGATCGTGGCCTGGAGCTCCGGTTTCGTCGGCATCCGCTTCGCCGCCGATTACGCGCCGGTGTTGCTGGTGGCGTTCTGGCGCTGCGTGGTGGTCGCGTTCGCGCTGCTGCCGTTTAGCCTGAGCGCCATAAGGCGCGCATCTCCGCTGACGGTAGCTGTTCACGCCGGGATCGGGTTGCTCGCCATGACCGGTTACCTGACTGGCGTCAGCAAAGGCATTGAATATGGCGTGCCGGCCGGGCTGGCCGCGCTCATCGCCGATTTGCTCCCTCTCGGCACGGCGCTGCTGAGCATGCTGGTGCAACGTCGCCTGCCCGATGGCCGCGTCTGGTTCGGGTTAACATTGGGGGTTAGCGGGGTAACGCTAGCGACCGGCAGCGCCATCTCATGGGGAAACGCCCCAATGTGGAGCTACTTGTTGCCGCTGGCGGGGATGCTGTCGCTGGCGCTGGCGACGCTGTGGCAGCAAAGGCTGCCGCAGACGCAGGCAATGAGTTTGCCGGCCGCGCTGGGGATACAAAGCGCGGTTTCAGCACTGGCTTTCGCCGCGATGGCCGGCGCTGAAGGCCCGTTGCTGCCAACCATGACGACGGGTTTTGTGATCGGCGTGCTTTGGACCGCGCTGCTGGCGACGCTGGGCGGCTACGGGCTGTACTGGTTTTGTCTAAGGCTCACCTCTGCGCTGCGCGTGACGAGCCTGCTGTTTCTCAGTCCCTTCGTCACTTTCTGCTGGGCATGGTTAATGTTCGATGAGCCCCTTTCCTGGCCGATGCTGCTGGGCGCGGCGGCCGCAGGAAGCGGTTTGTGGTTGCTAATCCGTCCCGCTGCGGGGATGAGCCGTAAACGGCGCAACGCGCTGAAAAATGGCGGGTAAAGCGAACGGAGCCGCCGCTACGCGATGAGTTTTCCCCGCACCACCACCTTGCCCGGCTTGATATCGGGGTCGGCAATGCGACGGATCGCCAGATTCAACGCTTGCCAGGCGATCTCTTGCAAATCATGCGACACGCAGGGGAAATGAAAACCGTAGATCTCGGCATGTGAAACTTCATCGATGCTGAACAGCGACACGTCCTGCATCAACGGCAGCCGGTGTTCGATGCAGGCCTTGATAATGCCAAGGGAGATCTGGTTATTGCAGCCGACGAAAAAGTCCGGCGCGCGGTTATTGGCCAGCCATCGGCTCGTCTCTTGCCAGGCGACATCCATAAAGAAATCGGCATACAGCACTTCAAGCGACGCCACCTTGCCTTGTAATGCCGCTTGCAAGCCAGTTACCCTGTCACGCGCCACGTTGGAGTTTTCCGGCCCGGAGACCACCACCACCCGCTGCGCCTTCTGTTCCAGCAGCCAGCGCCCCGCCTGGAGGCCGCAGTCCAGGTTATCGATATACACCCCGCTGCAGTGGCGATTATCCAGCTCCCGGTCGATCAAAACCACCGGGATATTCAATGTTTCCAACCGTTTTAGATAGGAAGGCTGGTACAGATGATCGTTGGAAATGACCGAGAGAATGATCGCATCGACGTTGTAGCCAATCAGTTTGTCGATGATTCTGTCTTCGCTTTCCTGAGACTCATAGGAGTCGAACACCAGGGTGTCGTATCCCATTTTTTGCGCTTCAAGCGTCATCAGCCGCGTCAGGCCGCCAAAGAACGGGTTGGCCATATCAGGGTTGACGATACCGATGGTTCTGCTGCTTTTTGCCCGCAGGTTACGCGCCGCGGCATTGACCACATAGCCGAGCTCGGCAGCGGTCTCCCGAATGCGGCGCAGCGTTTCCGGATGAACTTTGTCCGGCTGTGAAAATGCCCGCGACGCGGTGATTTTACTGACGTTTGCCTGTGCGGCCACGCTAGCCAGCGTCGCTTTCCGTCCTCGACCCACTGCCAAATGCAGCTCCTTAGCTTTGAGTATCATTTTGTACCATTAACAACATCATGACAGAACTTTCATCGTGGCGCTAATGGTTTACGCCCGCCAGGCGGTTAATCCGGGGATCGGTAAAGATATCCAGCTCGTCACGGCTCTCGGAAGAGAACTCGGACACCACCGCCCCCCGCTTTCCAGCCTGAAACCAGTGCCGGGTATTGGGCGCGATGGTGTATTGCTCGCCCGGCCGCAAGAGGATATAGCGATTGCAGGTATACCAAGGCTCCGCGCCCTCTGGTACCCGGCATACCGGTTCGCCGCCGGCGTCATTAAGCGTCAGGTTTTCATCATCGACAAACAGAAACACCTCGCCCCAACGGCAGCGAAACGTCTCTTGCTTGCCCGGCGTGCCGGCGAAAGGAGGATGCAAATGTTCCGGGCAAGTCTGCTCTGGAAACAGCACCAGCTCTTTCGCACAATAGCGAGGCGAGTTGACATAGGTCAGCAGTTGCAGCCCTGAGGCGGGATAGTCGGCCAGGCCAAATGTCGCAATTTCAATACGTTGCTGTTCTTCTTCGGTCAGAATAATGTCCGCCTTGCGCAAATATTCCAGCGTAGCGGCCATGGCGGTTTGTCGTTTGTTCATCATTTCCCCTGCAAAGTAACGGTATCGATATCAACACGCTGATATTAAAACCGTCATTGCATCGCCGATTTTGTGATCGTTATCCCCATATTGAATAACAACCCACCAGCAAAATTAACTCTCGTCGAGTAATTCCAACATCGATCACAGTTTACCCCCTCGCTTTGGCCCAATATCGCCGCATTGAAATGATATCGTTACCATAAAAATGATTCACCAGGAGGCAATATGAAAGCATTAGTGTTGGCCAAAGCGGGGGAAATCGCTATCGAGGACGTCCAGCTTGCCGAAACGCTGGGCCCCGATGATGTGCAGATAAAAATTCATTCCGTGGGCATCTGCGGCAGTGATGTGCACTATTACCAACATGGCCGCATTGGCCCGTTCGTGGTTAACGCCCCGATGGTGCTCGGCCATGAAGCCTCCGGCGTGGTGCTCGCGACAGGTAAAAACGTCACTCACCTCAGCATCGGCGATCGCGTTTGCATGGAGCCCGGCATTCCCGATCTCAACTCGGCGCAGACGCGCGCCGGTATTTACAACCTTGACCCGGCCGTTCGCTTCTGGGCGACGCCGCCGGTACACGGTTGCCTGCGCGAAACCGTCATCCATCCTGCCGCCTTCACGTTCAAATTGCCGGACAACGTCAGTTTCGCTGAAGGCGCCATGGTGGAACCCTTAGCCATCGGCATGCAAGCGGCCACCAAAGCCGGGATCAAACCCGGCGATATCGCGCTGGTGATCGGCGCAGGGCCGATCGGCGTGGTCACCGCCCTCGCGGCGCTGGCGGGCGGCTGCTCGGACGTCATTATTTGCGATCTGTTCGACGAAAAACTCGCCGTTGCGGCCAGTTACGAGGGGCTGCACGCCGTCAATATCAAAACCGGCGACCTGGCGGGGAAAGTGGCCGCCCTCACCAGCGGCAATGGCGCCGATGTCGTGTTTGAATGCAGCGGCGCGAAACCGGCTATCGCTACGCTGGCCGAACATGCGGCGCCCGGGGCGACCGCCGTGCTGGTCGGCATGCCGATCGATGCCGCGCCGCTGGATATCGTCGCCGCGCAGGCCAAGGAAATTACCTTCAAGACCATTTTCCGCTACGCCAACATGTACCCGCGCACGCTGCGGCTGTTGAGCAGCGGCAAGCTGCGTGTCCAGCCGTTGATAAGCCAAACCTACAAGTTCTCCGACAGCGTGGCGGCCTTCGAGCGCGCGGCGGCGGGACATGCCTCAGACATCAAAATCATGCTGGAGATGGAGTGATCCTATGGCGCTCTATGCTGGCATAGACTGCGGTACGCAAGGCACGAAAGTCGTGATTGTCGACAGCACACAGGGCGTGATCCTCGGTGAGGGCAACGCCCCTCACCGTCTCATCAGCCAAGCCAATGGCCGGCGCGAACAGGAGGCCGACTGGTGGATTGAGGCGCTAGTCATCGCTTTTCGCCAAGCCGTGACTCACGCCGGCGTTGATGCACGGGAGATTCACGCTCTGGGGGTCTCGGGCCAACAACATGGGTTTGTGCCGCTGGGCGCAGACGGCAACGTGCTGCACAGCGTCAAGCTGTGGTGCGATACCGAAACCGCAGAGGAAAACGAACGGCTCCTGCAACAGCTCGGCGGAGCCAACGGCTCGCTGGAAACGCTTGGCCTGCGGATCGCCACCGGTTATACCGCGTCAAAAATCCTTTGGTTCAAGACGCACCATCCGGCGCTGTGGGCACAACTGCATACCGTGTTGTTGCCCCATGACTACTTGAACTTCTGGCTGACCGGGGAGCGCGTAGCGGAATATGGCGACGCTTCCGGCACCGGATTGTTCGATGTGCGCACCCGTCGCTGGAGCAAAACCGCCGTCGATCTCATCGACGACAGCGGCCGCCTGTGGCAAGCCCTGCCGCCGCTCAAAAGCGCGGAGTGCTGCATCGGCACGGTGCGCCCCGCTGCCGCGGAGAAGCTCGGCCTCGGCCCGGCAGTGCGGGTCTCGACCGGCGGCGGCGACAACATGATGGCGGCCATCGGTTCCGGCAACATCGAGGCCGGCACCCTCACCCTGAGCCTGGGCACCTCCGGCACGCTGTTCGCCTGGTCCGCCGCCCCCGTCACGGCGGAATCGGACATGATTGCCGGCTTCTGCTCCAGCACCAACGGGTGGCTGCCATTGATTTGCACCATGAATGTCACCTCGGCCACCACCGCGGTACAAACGCTGCTGGACCAAGATCTTGCCGGCTTTAACGCTTTGCTGGCGCAGGCTTCGCCCGGCGCAGGCGGTGTCGAGATGCTGCCATTCTTCAATGGCGAACGCGTTCCGCCATTGCCCCACGCGCGCGCCAGCCTGCACAACCTTGATAGCGACAACTTTACCCGCGCCAATCTCTGCCTGGCGGTGGTCGAAAGCGCCACGTATGGGTTGCGCTATGGCATCGAGCTGTTTCGCCGTCAGGGCATCGAAGCGCGCGAAATCCGCCTCACCGGCGGCGGCGCCCGCAGCGCCGCCTGGCGACAAATCGTCGCGGACGTAATGGGATGCCCGGTGGTCTGTCTGAAAGCCAAAGAGACCGCGGCGCTGGGCGGCGCCATTCAGGCGATGTGGGCGACGATGTTGGCCGACGATCCGCGCCGGAACGCCGCCGCATTGCTGGCCGAACTGTGCCAACGCTTCGTTGCGCTGGATGAGGCCACGCGCACGCCGCCAAACGCCGGCAGGCAGGCGCAATACGAGACGCTTTATCAACGCTACCTGCAACGCTTGCAGCAGAACTACCCGGAGGTGCAACTGTGACGCGAGATCCCCATACGCCAGCGCCCGCCTACCTGCTGGAGGTCAGCGGCGTCAGGAAAGCCTTCGGCCCGGTCGTGGCGCTCAAGAATGCGGAGTTTTGCCTGCGGCGCGGATCCATCCATGCCCTGTGCGGCGGCAACGGCGCGGGTAAATCCACCTTTCTCAGCATTCTGATGGGCTTTATTCAACCCGATGGCGGCGACATTTTTATCAATGGCCAACGCTGCGAATTTCATCATCCGCGGGAAGCCCTCAATGCCGGCATCGCCATCGTGCAGCAGGAGCTGAGCGCGATCCCGGATCTGACGGTGGCCGAAAACATTTGGCTGGGCCGCGAGCCGAGACGCCTGGGGTTCGTCGATTTCGCAACGCTCAACCAGCGCACGACCAGCCTGCTCAAAGAACTCGATTTCAAGATCGACGCCCGAGAAAAAATGCGCAACCTGAGCGTCGCCGAACAGCAGCTGGTCGAGATCGCCAAGGCGCTGTCGCATGCCAATGCCGACATCATCATCATGGATGAACCCACCTCGGCGATTGGCGAAGAGGATGCGCAGAAAATCTTTCAGACGCTTCAGCAACTGGCGGCAAAAGGTAAAGGCATTATTTACGTCTCTCACCGTTTGTCAGAAATATTCCAAATCGCGGACAGCTACACCATTTTCCGCGACGGCGCCTATATCCATGAAGGCTATATCGCCGACATTACCCGTGAACAGCTGATCGAACACATTATTGGCGGCGAGTACGACAGCGAGTTCGCCAAATTCAATCAGCCCGGCGAACAGGTCTTGCTGGCGGTCAATAACCTGTGTTGGCGCAGCAAGATAAAAGATATCAGCCTGCAGCTGAAGCACGGTGAGATCCTGGGCATCTATGGGCTGGTGGGATCGGGCCGCAGTGAATTTCTCGATCTTATCTTCGGCATTCAGCATGCCGACAGCGGCACGATTCGCCTGGGTGACAAGACGCTGAACCGCCACTCTCCGCGCGAGGCCATCGACAGCGGTATTGCCTACGTGACGGAAGATCGCAAGGAAACCGGCCTGGTGCTGTGCCGTTCCGTCAGTGAAAACATCAATATCGCCTCTTTTGCCGCCATCAGCCGGATGGGGTTTGTCAGCGAGAAACGGGAGCAGGCGCGAACCCGCGACATGATCCAGCGCTTCAACGTTAAAACCCACGACGGCGAACAGCCGGTGGGCAACCTGAGCGGCGGCAACCAGCAAAAAGTCGTGCTGGGCCGTTGGGCGCTGCTGGATCCGGAGGTTTTGCTGCTCGACGAGCCGACGCGCGGTATCGACGTCGGGGCCAAGAAAGAGATCTATCGATTTATGTCGGAGTTCGCCTTGCAAAACAAAGGGATCATTATGGTTTCCTCCGAGCTTTCGGAAATTATCGGCATGAGCGATCGCATATTGGTGTTTCGTGACGGGCAGTTGGCCGGCGAGCTTTCGGCAGCCGATGCGACCCAGGCAGCACTGATGAAACTTGCGGTTTAACAGAGAGAGAAAAAAATGAGCAGCGCCCACTCCTTATCACCAGGAATTTCATTTTTCACCCGCAATAAGCGCCGTATGCACAAATACGGCATTATCATCGCCTTTTTCGCCCTGTGCCTGATCGTGGCGCTGATTGGCGAATATCAGGTCGCTCAGGGGGCCTGGAGCAGCAACTATTTTCTCAGCAATGAAAACACCCTGATCGTCCTGCGCCAGGTCTCGATCAACGGCATTCTGGCGATCGGCATGACCTTCGTCATTATCACGGCAGGCGTCGATCTCTCCGTGGGCTCGGTGCTGGCGTTAAGCGGGATCGTCGCCGCCCGCTTCGCCACCAACAACAGCGGATTGGCTATCGGCGACACCGCGACCGCCGTCATGGCGCCGCTGATTGTGGCGCTGGGCATCGGCATCGTCTGCGGCCTGATGAACGGCACCGTGTTAGCCCGTTATCGTCTGCAGCCGTTTATCGTCACCATGGGCATGCTCTCCGCGGCGCGCGGTTTAACCATGCTGACCACCAACGGCAATCCGGTATCGCAATTGAACAGCGATTTCCGCTGGTTAGGCAATGGCTATGTCGGCGGCGTTCCGGTGCCCGTCATCATCTTCATCGTGCTGTTCGCCCTCGCCTGGCTCGTGCTGAATAAAACCCTCTTCGGGCGCTACATCTACGCCGTCGGCGGCAACCCGAAGAGCGCGCGCACCTCGGGGATCAACGTGACCCGCATCAAAATACTGGTGTATACGCTGTGCGGCGCGCTGGCCGGCATCGCCGGCCTGATCCTCACGGCGCGCACCGGTTCGGCGCAGACCAATGCCGGCGCAGGGTATGAGCTGGACGCCATCGCGGCGGTGGTGATCGGCGGCACCAGCATGGCCGGCGGCGTCGGTACGCTGGTCGGCACCTTCTTCGGCGTGCTGATTATCGGGGTGATGAATAACGGCCTCGATCTGCTCGGCGTGCAGTCGTATTACCAACAAATTATCAAAGGCGCATTGATCGTCCTTGCCGTATTGCTCGACCCCTCGCGTAAGCAACAGCGCGATTAATAACATCAGACCCAACTCTACCAGGAGAAAACCATGAATAAGACCAAGATAGCGTTGTTTGCCTCTGCCCTGATGCTGGGCAGCCTGTCGGCAGCCCAGGCCGCCCCGGTTAAAATCGCGGTATTGATGTACGGCAACAAAGCCGAGTTCGTGCAATTGATGGAAAGGTTCGGGAAGGAACACCCGGCGGTGAAAAGCGGCGAAGCCGTGCTGACCTTCTACGATGGGCGTTATGATGCATCGGTGCAAAACGATCAGGCCGCCACCGCTATCCAGACGCGCGCCGATGCCATTATCGTCAACCCTATGGATTTTGAGGCCAATATCGATATCGTCACCAATGCCAACGAGGCCAAAATCCCGGTGGTGGTCACCAATGCGCGCCTGAACACGGACGCGATGACGTCTGAAGTGGTGTCTAACGACGAGTTGGGGGGATATCTGGAAGCCAAAGCCGTACTGGACAAACTCGACTGCAAGAACCATAAGGTGAACGTGGTGATTATCGAAGGCCCGAAAGGCGGCAGCGGCGAGATCCAGCGCGGCAAGGGCAATGATAAAGCGATAGCCGAGTGCGGCGCCGGCCAGGTCTCCGTGCTTGAACGCAAAACGGCCAACTGGTCACGCGCGGAAGCGCAGCCGCTGATGGAAAACTGGCTGCAGAAACATCGGGGTAAAATCAACGGCGTGATTGGCCAAAACGACGAGATGGCGCTGGGCGCTATCGAGGCGATTAAAGGCGCCGGCCTGAATGTGAAGGACTTCGCGATTGCCGGCGTTGACGGCGTTTCCGACGCGATTCATGCGGTGCAGGCCGGTGAAATGGTCTCTATCCTGCAAGATGCCAAAGGCCAGATGCAGGGGTCCATCGACGTCGCGCTGCGCGCCGTGAAAGGTGAAAGCTATCAGCCGCAGTCGGATATCTGGAAACAGTACGCCAGGGATCTGAAATGGGAAGGCGGCACGCAGAAGCATTATTACATTCCGTGGACCGTCGTCACCGCAGAGAACGCCCAATCGCTGTTGGACGCCCGTAAATAATCCCCCCGCCCCTGCCTCCAGGGGGCACCGCTTGGGCGCTTGCCTGCAAACAAAAAAAGCCAGCACGGAGTGGCTGGCTTAAAAGTTCTTCGAGGGAATATCTTGTTCGATAACCATACGCCCTTCACTGCGGGCTTTACTAGCTATCAGTGCGATAGGCATCCTCAGTTAAAATCAACGCCTGCATATCGGTGAACATCGTTTCCCATTCCGCCTGGTCGATATCCATCAAACCAAAATAACGCAGCATAAAAGCGCCTTCGGTGGCGAGAAACGCCAGGCGCGCGCGCTTGCCCTCTTCGGTGGTCAAATCGAGCCCGGCGATGCGGCTGCGATACCATTCGCGCGTGCTCGCCAGATGCTCCGGCGTTTGAATCAGCGTCGCCATCAGCCCGGCGGCCTTGGCACTGGCGGTCTGATCCGAACTGTGGGTGGCCAGCATATGCGCCCGCACAGCGGTCTGCGGTGAAGGATCGTCGCCGGCGATAGCCGTGAACAGCGTTTCATAGGCACTGCCCCAGCGATCGAACATGGCATCAATCAGGGCGTCTTTGCTGCCAAAGCAATACTGCACCCCGCCCTTGGAGATCCCCATCGCTTTGGCGACGGCGTCGATGGTCAAGCCGGCGGCGCCCTGGGTGGCGACGATCTCTTCGGCGATGTCCAAAACCTTGTCGCGATCGATGCTGCGTTGACGTCCCATTAAGAAACCCTTCTTTTCAATACGAACGTATGGATATATATTATCACCAGTATACCATCCGGCATCGCCGGTGGGTTACCCGAATGGCGGCGCCTCCGCGCGGCCCACTTTAACTGGATTATGACTTATGTACGCCAAGAACCGCTGGTTGATCCTGACGATGGTCGCCAGCGCCCTGTTCCTGATCGTCATCGATATGACGGTGTTATATACCGCCCTGCCGCGCTTAACCCAGGCGCTGGACGCCAGCGCCTCGCAAAAACTCTGGATAGTCAACGCCTACCCGCTGGTGGTGGCCGGCCTGTTGCCCGGCGCCGGCATGCTGAGCGATCGCATCGGCCATAAACGGCTGTTTCTCGCCGGGCTGCCGGTGTTTGCCGTCGCGTCACTGTGCGCCGCGTTCTCGCCCACCGCCGAGTGGCTGATCGCCGCCCGGGTGTTCCTCGCCGTTGGCGCGGCGATGATGATGCCCGCCACGCTGTCCATCGTGCGCCACGTCTTTACCGACGAACGCGAACGCGCGCTGGCGATCGGCATCTGGGCCTCGGTGGCCTCCGGCGGCGCGGCCATCGGCCCGGTGGTCGGCGGCCTGCTGCTGGAGTATTTCTGGTGGGGTTCGGTGTTCCTGATCAATGTGCCGGTCGTGCTGCTGGTCTGGCCGCTGGCGTGGAAACTGATCCCGCGCTGCGGTGGCGATAACCCGCGCCCTTCGGACATCGTCGGCTCGGTGCAGATCATGATTGGCCTGGTCGGCGCTATCTATGCGCTGAAGGAGCTGAGCAAGCCGACGCCTGATGTGAGTGCCTTGCTTGTGGCAGCCCTGATCGGCGTGTTGTTCCTGGCGCTGTTCGTGCGACGCCAGCAGCGCAGCGCCCACCCGATGATCGATTTCTCCCTGTTCCGCAACCGGCTGTTCGCCGGCGGCATCGGCGTGGCGCTGCTTTCGATGGTGGCGCTGATCGGCATCGAACTGGTGCTCAGCCAGCGATTGCAGCTGGTGCTCGGCCTCAGCCCGCTGCAGGCGGCGCTGTTTATTTTGCCGATCCCGCTGGCCTCGGCGCTGGCGGGGCCCGTAGCCGGCCTGCTGTTGCCGCGCTACGGCGAACGCAGCATCATCCTCGGCGGTTTTGTCCTGACCACTCTCGGCATAGCCGGTCTTGCCGCGTTATACCAGAGCGGCATGGCATTGCAATTGGTCAGCCTGGCGCTGGTGGGCTTTGGCCTCGGCGGCGTGATCACCGCCGCTTCCACCGCCATCATGCTGAACGCGCCGGAGGAAAAATCCGGCATGGCGGCGTCGATCGAGGACGTCTCCTACGAGCTGGGCGGCGTGCTGGGCGTGACGCTGCTCGGCGGGTTGATGACGGCGGTTTACAGCCATAGCCTGGCGCTGCCGGCGGAGCTGCCGGTCAACCCGCTGGCATACGACAGCATCGACGAAGCCCTGCGCCTGGCGGCCGGGATGGCGGCCGATCGCGCGCAGCAGCTGACGCAGCTGGCGCGTCTGGCCTTTGATCGCGCGTTTATTACGGTACTGATCGCCGCCGCGCTGTTAATGGCGCTGGGCGCCGGGGCGGTAAAACTGGCGCTGCGCAAGTAACCGATAAAAGCGGCTTTTTTCGCCGGCGGAACCTGCGTAAACTGATCCGGCAATTTGCTCGACGGATTTGTCGTCATCGGTTTGAACGATGGCAATAATGCCTGTTATCGTGTTTAACCCTGCGATAAATCCGGTTACTGTATCCCCTATGGAAATTGATTCTGTCTACTATCGGAACAGATAATCAGGAGAAGATTATTATGGCAACGGCAAAGAAAGCAGCGAAAACCCATATCGGCCTCGACAGTAAACAATCGGCAAAACTCGCCGAAGCGCTGAACGCGCTGTTGGCGAACTATCAGGTGCTGTATATGAACGTGCGCGGCTATCATTGGAACATTACCGGCCCGCAGTTCTTTGAACTGCACGCGAAGTTCGAAGAGACATATAACGATCTGCTGACCAAGGTGGACGAGCTGGCGGAACGTATTCTGACGCTGGGCTCGCAGCCGCGTCACGCTTTCAGCGACTATCTGAAAACCGCCGACATCAAGGAACACACCAACGTGACCGATGATAAGGGCACGCTGCGCGGCCTGTTGGAAGGGTATTCAATCTTGCTGCAACAGCAGCGTGAACTGCTGACGGTGGCGGCGGACGCCGGCGACGAAGGCACCGCGTCGCTGATGAGCGATTACATCAAAGAGCAGGAAAAACAGGTCTGGATGCTCAACGCCTATCTGGGCAAATAACCCTGGCGCCATAACAAAACAGTCCCTTACGGGACTGTTTTCGTTTTACCACTCGCAGGATACCGCAAACAGCAGCGCGCGCCGATGCTGATCGTCCAGGCGGCGCCGCACCCGGATAATATGGCGATTGCTGCACGACTGGCGCTCCAGCCAGCGATGCCGGCGGCGTTGGCTCTGCCGCAACATGCGCCAGCGGCCCACTTCATTTCTACTGCGTCTCATAATTCCGTCACTCGTTCGTCTAATGCCAACCGCGGGCATTATAGCCCTTTCCGTCCGTGATCCAAGCCGCCGTTATCGGCGGCACAGCGGACGCCGCGCGGGCAAAAGCCGCCCTTTCATTTTCAGCAAGTGCCTTAACTTCATCATATTTATGTAACATAAGCGCCGATAAAAGGTTTCGCCTTGCCCGATCTGTGCGTACACTCATCATTGGTGGTTTGCGAACGGGATTTTTCGCCTTTATGACAACATTTTATACCGTAATCAGTTGGCTCATGGTGTTCGGCTACTGGCTGCTGATCGCCGGCGTGACGATGCGCATTTTAATGAAACGCCGTGCGGTTCCCTCTGCCATGGCCTGGCTGCTGGTTATCTATATTCTGCCGCTGTTCGGCATCGTGGCCTATTTATCGTTCGGCGAGCTGCATCTGGGCAAGCGCCGGGCCGAGCGCGCCAAGGCCATGTGGCCGTCGACCGCCCGTTGGTTGAAGGAGCTGAAAGAGAGCCGCCGCATCTTCGCCACCGAATACAGCGAAGTCGCCGAACCGCTGTTCCAGCTGTGCAACCGCCGCCAGGGCATCGACGGCGTCAAGGGCAACCAGCTGCAGCTGCTCACCACCACCGACGACACGCTGAAAGCGCTGATCCGCGACATCGAGCTGGCGCGCCACAACATCGAAATGGTGTTCTATATCTGGCAGCCCGGCGGCCTGGTCGATCAGGTGGCCGAATCGCTGATGGCCGCCGCGCGGCGCGGCGTACACTGCCGCCTGATGCTCGACTCCGCCGGCAGCCTGCAATTTTTCCGCAGCCCCTACCCGGCGATGATGCGCAATGCCGGCATCGAAGTGGTGGAAGCGCTGAAGGTCAACCTACTGCGCGTGTTCCTGCGCCGCATGGATCTGCGTCAGCACCGCAAAGTGGTGCTGATCGACAATTACATCGCCTATACCGGCAGCATGAACATGGTCGACCCGCGCTACTTCAAGCAGGATGCGGGCGTCGGCCAGTGGATCGACCTGATGGCGCGCATGGAAGGCCCGGTGGCCACCACCATGGGCATCGTCTATGCCTGCGACTGGGAGATTGAAACCGGCAAGCGCATTCTGCCGCCGCCGCCGGACGTCAACATCATGCCGTTCGAGCAGGAGAGCGGCCATACCATTCAGGTGATCGCCTCCGGCCCCGGCTTCCCCGAGGAGATGATCCACCAGGCGCTGCTGACCGCGGTCTATTCCGCGCGCGAGCAGCTGATCATGACCACGCCGTACTTCGTGCCGAGCGACGATCTGCTGCACGCCATCTGCACCGCCGCCCTGCGCGGCGTCGAGGTCAGCATCATCGTGCCGCGCGACAACGATTCGATGATGGTGCGCTGGGCCAGCCGCGCGTTCTTCTCCGAGCTGCTGGAGGCCGGCGTCAGGATCTATCAGTTCGAAGGCGGCCTGCTGCATACCAAGAGCGTGCTGGTGGACGGGCAACTCAGCCTGGTCGGCACCGTCAATCTGGATATGCGCAGCCTGTGGCTGAATTTCGAGATCACGCTGGTGATCGATGATGACGGCTTCGGCAGCGATTTGGCCTGCGTGCAGGAAGATTACATCGCCCGTTCCAAACTGCTGAACGCCAAAGAGTGGCTGAAGCGGCCGTTCTGGCATCGCCTGGTCGAGCGCCTGTTCTACTTTTTCAGCCCGCTGCTGTAAAAGCCGCGACGAGCGTGCTTTAATAGCGCCAAATCATTTGTTATCAGGATTTTTTTATGGATTTGAATAACCGCCTTACCGAAGACGAAACACTGGAACAGGCCTACGACATCTTCCTCGAATTGGCCGGCGACAATCTGGATCCGGCGGATATTCTGCTGTTCAACCTGCAGTTTGAAGAGCGCGGCGGCGCCGAACTGTACGACCCCTCCGAAGACTGGAGCGAGCACGTGGATTACGATCTGAACCCGGACTTCTTCGCCGAGGTAGTGATCGGTCTGGCGGACAGCGACGGCGAGCCGATCAACGACGTGTTCGCCCGCGTGCTAATCTGCCGCGAGAAAGACCACAAGCTGTGCCACATTCTGTGGAAAGAGTGATTCGCCGATAGCATATCGGATAAAAAAAGCCCCGCTCATTCAGCGGGGCTTTTTGTTGCCGGCTAGCGGCGCATTACAGCGGATCGACCTTCAGGCAGGACACCGCGTGGCGGAAACTGCCCTCCAGCAGAGGGCGCGTCTTGGCGCACTCCGGCCCGGCGATCGGGCAACGGGTGCGGAACACGCAGCCGGTCGGCGGGTTGATCGGCGAAGGCAGCTCCCCTTCCAGCAGCTGGATCTGCTTTTCCTTCTCCTTGTCCGGATCCGGGATCGGCACCGCCGACATCAGCGCTTTGGTGTAAGGGTGCTGCGGATTGTGGTACACCTCGTCATAGGTGCCCAGCTCCACCGCATGGCCCAGATACATCACCAGCACGCGATCGGAAATGTGCTTCACCACCGCCAAGTCGTGGGCGATAAAGATCAGTGACAGCCCCATCTCGCGCTGCAGCTGCTGCAGCAGGTTCACCACCTGCGCCTGAATCGACACGTCCAGCGCGGAGACCGGTTCGTCGCAGATCACCAGCTTCGGCTCGAGGATCAGCGCGCGCGCGATGCCGATACGCTGGCACTGGCCGCCGGAAAACTCGTGCGGGTAGCGGTTGATCAGGTTAGGCAGCAGGCCGACCTTCAGCATCATCGCCTTGACCTTGTCCTTCACTTCCTGACGCGGCATTTTCGGGTAGTAGGTGCGCAGCGGCTCGGCGATGATCTCGCCGATGGTCATGCGCGGGTTGAGCGAAGCCAGCGGATCCTGGAAAATCATCTGGATATCGCTGCGGGTTTTGCGCCAGTCGGCGTCGCTCATGCCCAGCAGATCTTTGCCCAGCCAGGCGACGCGCCCGCTGGTGGCTTTCACCAGGCCGATGATGGCGCGCGCGAAGGTGGATTTGCCGCAGCCGGATTCGCCGACCACGCCCAGGGTTTCCCCCTCGAACAGCCGCAGCGTGACGCCATCGACCGCTTTCAGGGTTTTCGGCGGCTGCCAGAACCACTGTTTGTCGTCATGAATGTCGAAGTGCACTTTCAGATCGGCCACTTCGAGCAGCACTTTCTTGTCGGTTACCGCTGTCATACCAACGCCTCCACCGGTTTAAAGCAGGCGCGCAGGCGCCCTTCCCCAAATTGCTCCAACGGCGGAGCGCTCGCGCACTGCTCCATGGCGTACGGACAGCGCGGCTGGAACGGGCAGCCTTTCGGCAACCGCAGCAGGTTCGGCGGGTTGCCGGGAATGGTCAGCAACGCTTCGCCTTCGGCGTCGAGGCGCGGCACCGCGTTCAACAGACCGATGGAGTACGGGTGGCTCGGCTGGTAGAACACCTCGCGCGCGCTGCCGTATTCCATGGTGCGGCCGGCGTACATCACCAGCACCTTGTTGCAAATGCCGGCCACCACGCCCAGGTCGTGGGTGATCATGATGATGGCGGTGTTGAACTCGCGCTTCAGCTCGTTGAGCAGCGTCATGATCTGCGCCTGGACGGTCACGTCCAGCGCGGTGGTCGGTTCGTCGGCGATCAGCAGCTTTGGCCGACACAGCAGCGCCATGGCGATCATCACGCGCTGGCGCATGCCGCCGGAAAACTCATGCGGATACATGCGCATGCGCTTGCGCGCTTCCGGCATTTTCACCGCGTCGAGCATGCGTACCGACTCTTCAAAGGCTTCGCTTTTGCTCATTTTCTTATGCAGCATCAGCACTTCCATCAGCTGTTCGCCAACGCGCATATAAGGGTTGAGCGAGGTCATCGGGTCCTGGAAGATCATCGAGATCTCTTCCGCCCGCAGCTTGTTGAGCTGATTTTCCGGCAGGTTGAGGATTTCACGGCCGTTGAATTTGGCCGAGCCGCCGATGCGGCCATTGCTGGCCAGCAGGCCCATCAGAGCGAACGCGGTCTGCGATTTGCCGGAACCGGACTCACCGACGATGCCCAGCGTTTCGCCGGCGCGCAGGTCGAAGTTCAGATCGTTCACCGCCGTCACGTCGCCGTCCGGGGTGGAGAACGTGACGCGCAGGTCTTTCACGTCCAGCAGCGGCGACGTTTTGACCCCGGCGCCGGTTTGCAGTTGAGGATGTTCAATGGTGCTCATGATTGCACTCCTTAACGATCTTTCGGGTCGAGGGCGTCACGCAGGCCATCGCCGATAAAGTTGAAACAGAACAGAGTGACAACCAGGAAACCCGCCGGGAACAGCAGCAACCACGGTGAAACTTCCATTGAGTTGGCGCCGTCGCTGAGCAATGCGCCCCAGCTGCTGAGCGGCTCCTGCGTGCCCAGCCCCAGGAAGCTGAGGAAGGATTCGAACAGGATCATGCTCGGCACCAGCAGCGACGCATACACCACCACCACGCCGAGCACGTTCGGCACAATATGGCGCAGCACGATATTGCGCGTGGAGACGCCGCACACCAACGCCGCTTCGATGAACTCCTTGCGCTTCAGGCCGAGGGTTTGGCCGCGCACGATACGCGCCATATCCAGCCACGACACCATGCCGATCGCCACGAAGATAAGCAGGATGTTCTGGCCGAAAAAGGTCACCAGCAGGATCACGAAGAACATAAACGGGAAGGAGTTGAGGATCTCCAGCAGGCGCATCATCACCGAGTCGACCTTGCCGCCCAGATAGCCGGACATCGCGCCGTACAGGGTGCCGACGATCACCGCCACCAGCGCCGCCGCCACGCCGACCATCAGCGAGATGCGCCCGCCGATTGCCACCCGCACCAGCAGATCGCGCCCGGAGGAGTCGGTGCCGAAATAGTGCCCCGATTCCACGCTTGGCGCGGCGGACATCATCGCCCAATCGGTATCGTCGTAGGCAAATTGCGACAGCATCGGCGCCAGCACCACAAACAGCGTGATCAACACCAGAATGAACAGGCTGCTGACCGCCGCGCGGTTGTGCATAAAGCGCCGGCGCGCGTCTTGCCACAGGCTGCGTCCTTCCACTTCCAGCTTCTCGCTGAAGTGTTCCAGAGCTTCGCTGTTCTTTTTAGTCAACATCATTCGCGTGCTCCAGATTAATAACGGATTTTCGGATCGATGACCGCATACAGCACATCGACGATCGCGTTGAACAGAATGGTCAGAGCGCCCACCAGAATGGTCAGGCTCAGTACCAGGGAGTAGTCGCGGTTCAGCGCGCCGTTAACGAACAGCTGGCCGATCCCCGGCAGACCGTAGATGGTTTCGATCACCATCGAACCGGTGATGATGCCGACGAACGCCGGCCCCATGTAGGACAGCACCGGCAGCAGCGCCGGCTTCAGCGCGTGGCGGAAAATAATGCGACGCATCGGCAAGCCTTTGGCGCGCGCGGTGCGGATGAAGTTGGAGTGCAGCACTTCAATCATCGAGCCGCGCGTGATACGGGCGATGCTGGCGATATAGGCCAGCGACAGCGCCACCATCGGCAGGATGATGAATTTAGGCGCGCCGCCATTCCAGCCACCGCCCGGCAGCCATTTCAGCGTGATGGCGAAGATCAGCACCAACAGCGGCGCCACCACGAAACTGGGTATCACTACCCCGGTCATGGCGAACCCCATCACCGTGTAGTCCCATTTGGTGTTCTGATTCAGCGCGGCGACAACGCCGGCGCTCACCCCCAGCACCACCGCCAGCAGAAACGCGGCCAGGCCGAGTTTGGCGGACACCGGGAAAGAGCCGGCGACCAGATCGTTCACCGAATAGTCCTTGTATTTAAAGGACGGGCCGAAGTCTCCCTGCGCAAGCTGCGCCAGATAATGACCGTACTGTTTCCAGATCGGGTCGTTCAAATGATATTTGGCTTCGATGTTCGCCATAACTTCCGGCGGCAATGCGCGTTCCCCGGTAAATGGACTGCCGGGCGCCAGGCGCATCATGAAGAATGAGATGGTGATAAGGATAAATAGTGTCGGGATCGCTTCCAGCAAGCGACGAAGTATAAATTTAAGCATTGCCCTAACCCTGTGCGACAGCCTGATGACGGCTTATTATTCTCAACATGGGCCGGCGGCCTGCGCCGCCGGCTCTTACCGTATCAATGCTTGATGATGTACAGGTTTTTGTCGTACACGTTATCAAGCGGGTCTTTGCCGGTGTAGCCACCGACGTAAGGTTTCACCAAACGGGCGTTCACGTAGTAATACAGCGGAACGATGGCGGAATCTTTATCCAGCTGAACTTCCGCTTTCTGATACAGATCGGCGCGCTCGTCTTTGCTCTTCGCGGTCAACACGTTGGCCATCAGCTTGTCGAACTCGGCGCTCTTATAGTGCGGGGTGTTACTGCTGCTGTCAGACAGCATCATGTTCAGGAACGAGCTCGGCTCGTTGTAGTCGGCGCACCAGCCGGCGCGCGCCACGTCATAGGTACCCTGATGGCGGGTATCCAGGAAGGTTTTCCACTCCTGGTTCACCAGCTTCACGTCCACGCCCAGGTTTTTCTTCCAGATGGAGGCGGCGGCGATCGCCAGCTTCTTGTGCAGATCGGAGGTGTTGTACAGCAGGGAGAAGGTCAGCGGTTTGCCCGGGCCGTAGCCGGCTTCCGCCAGCAGTTTCTTCGCCACTTCGTTGCGTTTTTCCTGCGTCCAGCCGAACCACTCCGGCGGGGTCAGCTTGGCGCCGTCGGTGTATGGCGGCGTAAAGCTGTAGGCCGGCAGATCGCCCTGGTTTTTCACCTTGTTGACGATGATGTCGCGGTCCATGCCCAGCTTCAGCGCTTCGCGTACGCGCGCATCGGTGAACGGCGCCTTCTGGTTGTTGATTTCGTAGTAATAGGTGCACAGGTAAGGATCGACATGCACCTCTTTCGGGATCTCTTTTTTCAGCTTCTGGAACAGTTCGATCGGCATGTTATTGTAAGTCATGTCGATTTCACCGGTGCGGTAGCGGTTAACGTCGGTCACTTCCGACGAAATAGGCAGGAACGTCACTTTATTGATGATGGTTTTGGCGTTATCCCAATATTCCGGGTTGCGTTCCAGTACGATGCGTTCGTTGACAATCCAGTCTTTCAGTTTGTAGGCGCCGTTGCTGACGTAGTTGGCCGGCAGCGTCCACTTCTCGCCAAACTTCTCCACCGCGTCTTTGTAAACCGGCTTCATGGCGTAGTGCGGGGTCATTTCAACCAGATAAGGCACCGGCTCGCTCAGGGTCACCTGGAAGGTGTGGTCGTCGATGGCCTTCACACCCAGCGTCGACTTGTCTTTTTTACCGGCGATGATGTCATCGACGTTTTCCACGTGGGCGTATTGCAGGTAGCTGGCGTAAGGCGACGCGGTTTTCGGATCCACCACGCGCTGCCAGCTGTAGACGAAATCTTGCGCCGTTACCGGCTTGCCGTTGGACCATTTGGCGTCTTTACGCAGGTGGAAGGTCCAGACTTTGAAATCCTTGTTATCCCAGCTTTCCGCGACGCCCGGCACGATGGAACCGTCCGGGCTGTTGTTCGCCAGGCCTTCCATCAGATCGCGGGTGACGTTGTTTTCCGGCACGCCCTCGATTTTGTGCGGATCCAGCGACTGCACTTCGGAACCGTTGTTTTTGACGATTTCTTGCTTGTCGGCCAGCTGCACGCCTGCAGGAACGTCGGCGGCAAAGGCGGAGGTGGTTGCTGTGATGCCCAGCGCGGCGATGACGCCGGCGGCAATGAGCGTTTTCTTCGTGATGTTGGTCATACTTATCGACTCCAGTTTTTTATTATCACAGGCTCTTCGTGGAACCTGCGTTGCCCGTAAGCGGACTCTGTTTTCCCGCCGCCGCGGAACGAATGCGGCGGCCGGCCTTCCCTATATTCCTCCGCGAACTAGCGCCAGGAATACCCCTTTTACTGCTTGATAATGTACAGATTTTTAACGTCGGTATAGTCCAGCGGATCTTTGCCGGTGAACCCGCCCACCGTCGGCTTGATCAACCGCGCGCTGACGCGGTAATAAACCGGGACCAACGCGGAGTCTTTGTCCAGCTGCGCTTCCGCCTGCTGATAGAGCGCGGCGCGCGCGGCCTCATCCGGCGCCTTCAGCGTGGCGGCCATGATGGCGTCGAACGCCGGGCTTTTATAGAACACGGTGTTGATGCTGCTGTTGGACAGCACCAGGTTCAGGAACGCGCTGGGCTCGTTGTAATCCCCGCACCAGGTGGCGCGCGCCACGTCGTATTGCCCCTGATGGCGGCTCTCCAGCGACGTTTTCCATTCCTGGTTGCGCAGCGTGACCTCGGCGCCCAGGTTCTTCTTCCACATCGACGCGGCGGCGATCGCCTGCTGTTTGTTTTGATCGGAGGTGTTGTACAGCAGCGAGAATTTCAGCGGCTTGGCGTCGCTGTAGCCCGCTTCCGCCAGCAGTTTCCTGGCTTCGGCGTTGCGCTGTTCCTGGCTCCAGCCGGCCCACGCGGGCGGCGTGAAGTTGGCGCCTTCCGTGAAGGTCGGCGTGAAGCTGTAGGCCGGGATCTGCCCCTGGCCCATAATCTTGTTGGCGATGATGTCACGATCCAGCGTCATCTTCACCGCCGTACGCACGCGCGCATCGGTGAACGGCGCCTGCTTGTTATTGAGCTCGTAATAGAAGGTGCACAGATAAGGGTTAACGTGCAGCTGTTCAGGCATTTCGCGCTTCATCTTGACGTACAGGTACGGCGGAATGGCGCTGTTGGTGATATCGATCTCGCCGCTGCGGAAGCGGTTAACGTCGCTGACTTCCGAGGTAATCGGCAGGAAGGTCGCCTGATTGATCACCGTCTGCTTGTTGTTCCAGTAGCTCGGGCTGCGCTCCAGCACGATGCGCTCGTTCACCACCCACTCTTTCAGGCGGTAAGCGCCATTACCGACGTAGTTGGCAGGCAGCGTCCATTTATCGCCGAATTTCTCTACCACCGCCCGTTTGACCGGTTTGAGCGACGTGTGGCTCAGCATGCTGATGAAATACGGCACCGGCTCGCTCAGCGTCACCTGCAGCGTCTGGTCGTCCAGCGCCTTGACGCCGAGGGTCTGCGGGCTCTTCTTACCGGTCAGGATGTCGTCGATATTCTCGACTTTGGTGTATTGCAGGTAGCTGGCGTAGGGCGAGGCGATTTTCGGATCGGCCAGACGCTGCCAGCTGTAGACGAAATCTTGCGCGGTCACCGGGCTGCCGTCGCTCCACACCGCGCCGGGACGCAGGTGGAAAGTCCATTGCTGATAATTCTGGTTTTCCCAGCTCGCCGCCGCCGCCGGCACCACATGCCCGTTGGCGTCGGTGCTCACCAGCCCTTCCAGCAGGTTAAGAATGATATTGCTTTCCGGTACGCCCTCGACCTTATGCGGATCCAATGAAGCCACTTCGCTGCCGTTGTTGATCACAATATTCTGCTGCTGCGCCAACTGAACGCCGGCCGGCACCTGCGCCGCCCAACCGCTATTTACGGCGCCGACGCTCAGCGCGCCGCTAATCAACAAGGTCAAAGAAGTACGCTTCAGGGTTTGCTGCATAATTGAGGCTCCTTTTCACCGACAAGCATCGCTTATCGAAGTTTGTGAAGTGTTTATAAGAATTCTAAATAAACGGATACCAGCAAAAATCATTCCCGTTTTTATGGCGCATTTCAGTTAATTGACCACGGGAAAGTTGCTCGGAAATTAGCAGAAGCCAAATTCCATAGCCAATAAATTTTACGAAAATGTTAAGCAATTCTCTTTTATCGCACGAAGCCCGATCCGTCCTCTGTGTTCGAGACCAAGAAAAACCAATGTTATTGATATGATTTTAAAGGTAAAAAAACCGAATTCATTTCAATTGAAACCGTCAGCACGATCTCATCGCTGCGAAAAGAAACATTCAGTTAACAATCCAATCATTCAAAGAACAAACACCTGTCTACGGGCGGTTAATCACTAATAACACCTGGATGAAAGTGAGACAAGCCCCACAGAATGATGTGACTAATTTAACAACAGCTTTACCGTTGAACGGGGGCAAAATGCGCGAAAAGGGGGGAGGAAAAGTGTTTGAAATAGCGCTCAGCGTTTTTTTTGAGCAGCAACATGAGATTTATGCAACATAAGAGTGCAACGGCATAATTTTTATTCACTCTGTGCACTATAATAATGCGAACCAATAAATAATTTAAACTTTAAAATTAATTTTAGCCACGCCAACGCGAAAGGTACGCGGCTAAACAAAGGGTATTACAACAGGCCGGGGAATATCGCCTTAATGCCGGTAACGATAAACTCGATGCCGAGCGCCATCAGCAGCAGACCCATGATACGGGTGATCACGTTGATGCCGGTCTGCCCCAGCAAACGCACCAACAGCGGCGCGGCGCGGAACAACAGCCAGCAGCAAAAGGCGAACAAGGCGATCGCCACCGTAAAGCCGAGCAGGCTTTGCCAGTTGTGATAACGGGAACTCCACACGATGGTGGAACTGATCGCCCCCGGCCCTGCCATCAGCGGCAGCGCTAACGGCACCACGCCGATGCTTTCGCGGATCGCGCTCTCCGATTTCTCCTGTTTGTTTTGCTTGTCTTCCCCCAGCTTGCCGCTGATCATCGACATGGCGATGGTCACCACCAGAATACCGCCGGCGATGCGGAACGAATCGATAGAGATGCCGAACATCCGCAGGATCCCTTCGCCCAGGAACAGCGACGTCCACAAAATGATGGCGACCGACAGGTTGGCGGTCAGGTTAGTTTTATTGCGCCCCGCTTCCGCCTGGTAGCTGGTCATGCTGATAAACACCGGCAAAATGCCCACCGGGTTGACCAGCGCAAACAGACCGACAAAGAACTTGATAAAGCCGGAAAGATCCAACAGAGATTGGCCCACAGATGCTCCGCATTAATCGCTATAAAAAAGGTGTGCTGCCTATGCGCGCTAATGTAATGGAATTGGCGCGGGTAATCCATCCGGCCAGAGCAGCATTTTTGACTGCCAGCAAGTTATACAACGAAACAAATGCCCTTTGTTAAAGTGATGTATGGCCTTTTGATTTTTTATGTTGAAAAAAGAGTCATCGCTCACAGTTATCAAGAATGATTCCCAACACCGGCAAGCTGAAAGGTGTCAGCTTGCACTTTTCATGATTTAGATCACAAATCGACTACCCAACAGTGGGTAAGCTCTTAGTCGTAGTCAGGGAGTAGAACAAAGTCGGCGGCAACCCAGCCGGTTCCCTTCTCCTCACTGCCTGCCCCTCCGGTTGGCGTAGGGTGAAGCTCTTTAAGCAAATCAGCAGCATGCGAAGAAATAACGCGGGAAAGCCCCGGTATTCAAATCACCGTTTATTCCCGTTATGACTATACTAGTGGCTCGCACGGCTTATTTACTGAAAGAGTTTAACATTATCAGGAGAGCATTATGGCTGTAACGAATGTCGCTGAACTGAACGAGCTTGTCGCACGTGTCAAAAAAGCCCAGCGCGAATATGCCAACTTCACTCAAGAGCAAGTGGATAAAATTTTCCGCGCTGCCGCCCTCGCCGCTGCTGATGCCCGTATCCCGTTGGCCAAAATGGCCGTGGAAGAATCCGGAATGGGTATCGTCGAAGACAAAGTGATCAAAAACCACTTCGCTTCCGAGTACATCTACAACGCCTATAAAGATGAAAAAACCTGTGGCATCCTGTCTGAAGATGACACCTTCGGTACCATCACCATCGCCGAGCCTATCGGCCTGATTTGCGGTATCGTTCCTACCACCAACCCAACTTCTACCGCGATCTTCAAAGCGCTGATCAGCCTGAAAACCCGTAACGGCATCATCTTCTCGCCGCACCCGCGTGCGAAGAATGCCACCAATAAAGCCGCCGATATCGTGCTGCAGGCCGCTATCGCCGCCGGCGCGCCGAAAGACATCATCGGTTGGATCGACCAACCGACCGTCGAGCTGTCCAACCAGCTGATGCACCACCCGGACATCAACCTGATCCTGGCCACCGGTGGCCCGGGCATGGTGAAAGCCGCCTACAGCTCCGGCAAACCGGCCATCGGCGTCGGCGCCGGTAATACGCCGGTGGTGGTAGACGAAACCGCAGACATCAAGCGCGTGGTCGCGTCTATCCTGATGTCCAAAACCTTCGACAGCGGCGTTATCTGCGCTTCCGAACAGTCGGTCATCGTCGTCGACTCTATTTATGATGCGGTGCGCGAACGCTTCGCTTCCCACGGCGGCTATCTGCTGCAGGGTAAAGAACTGAAAGCGGTGCAGGACATCATCCTGAAAAACGGCGGTCTGAACGCGGCCATCGTCGGCCAATCCGCACCGAAAATCGCCGAGATGGCAGGCATCAAAGTGCCGGCCAACACCAAAGTGCTGATCGGAGAAGTGAAGCTGGTCGACGAGTCCGAACCTTTCGCCCATGAAAAACTGTCGCCGACGCTGGCGATGTACCGGGCCAAAGACTTCGAAGACGCCGTCGCCAAAGCCGAAAAACTGGTCGCCATGGGCGGTATCGGCCACACCTCCTGCCTGTACACCGACCAGGATAACCAAACGGCTCGCATCGCCTACTTCGGCGATAAAATGAAAACGGCTCGCATCCTGATCAACACCCCGGCTTCTCAGGGCGGTATCGGCGACCTGTATAACTTCAAACTCGCGCCTTCGCTGACGCTGGGTTGCGGCTCCTGGGGTGGTAACTCCATCTCTGAAAACGTCGGACCTAAACACCTGATCAACAAGAAAACTGTAGCGAAGCGAGCAGAAAACATGTTGTGGCATAAACTTCCGAAATCGATCTACTTCCGCCGTGGCTCGCTGCCTATCGCGCTGGAAGAAGTGGCGACCGACGGGGCAAAACGCGCCTTCATCGTGACCGACCGTTTCCTGTTCAACAACGGCTATGCCGACCAGATCACCAAGGTTCTGAAGTCTCACGGCATCGAAACCGAAGTGTTCTTCGAAGTGGAAGCCGACCCGACGCTGAGCATCGTGCGTAAAGGCGCCGAGCAGATGAACTCCTTCAAACCGGACGTCATCATCGCGCTGGGCGGCGGTTCGCCGATGGACGCCGCGAAAATCATGTGGGTGCTGTACGAACATCCTGAAACCCACTTCGAGGATCTGGCGCTGCGCTTCATGGACATTCGCAAGCGTATCTACAAGTTCCCGAAAATGGGCGTGAAAGCGAAGATGATCGCCATCACCACCACCTCAGGCACCGGTTCGGAAGTCACGCCATTCGCCGTCGTGACCGACGACACCACCGGGCAGAAATACCCGCTGGCCGACTATGCGCTGACCCCGGACATGGCGATTGTCGACGCCAACCTGGTGATGAACATGCCGAAATCCCTGTGTGCCTTCGGCGGTCTGGATGCGGTCACCCACGCGCTGGAAGCCTACGTCTCGGTGCTGGCGAACGAATACTCCGACGGCCAGGCACTGCAGGCGCTGAAACTGTTGAAAGAGTATCTGCCGGCCAGCTATAAAGAAGGCGCGAAAAACCCGGTTGCTCGTGAACGCGTGCACAACGCCGCCACCATCGCCGGTATCGCTTTCGCCAACGCCTTCCTTGGGGTTTGTCACTCCATGGCGCACAAGCTGGGTTCGGAGTTCCACATTCCGCACGGCCTGGCCAACGCGATGCTGATTTCCAACGTTATTCGCTACAATGCGAACGACAACCCGACCAAGCAGACGGCCTTCAGCCAGTACGACCGCCCTCAGGCGCGCCGCCGCTACGCTGAAATCGCCGACCACCTCGGCCTGAGCGCCCCGGGCGACCGCACCGCGCAGAAGATTGAGAAACTGCTGGCCTGGTTAGACGAGCTGAAAACCGAGTTGGGCATCCCAACCTCCATCCGCGAAGCGGGTGTGCAGGAGGCGGACTTCCTGGCGAAAGTCGACAAGCTGTCTGAAGACGCGTTCGATGACCAATGCACCGGCGCCAACCCGCGCTATCCGCTGATTGCCGAACTGAAGCAAATCATGCTGGATACCTTCTACGGCCGCGAATTCAGCGAAGCGGTAGAAGAGGAAGCTGCCGCTCCTGCTGCCGCCAAAGCCGCGGTAAAGAAGCCCAAGAAATAACGGTTCAGTGAACCGATAAAAAAACCCGCCACACGGCGGGTTTTTTATTGCGCCCGAGGCGCTGCATTTCGACTCAGGTCACCAAAACGCTTCAGCGGGCTTTGGCGGCGTTTTCTCCCCTACTCCAGGGAGTGAATCGCCTCTTTATAATGTTTGCGGCAGACGGAGACATAGCTCTCGTTACCGCCAATCACCACCTGCTCACCGGCGTGCATCGCCTGGCCGTTTTCATCCAACCGCAACACCATATTGGCTTTGCGCCCGCAGTGGCAGATGGTTTTCAATTCCACCAGTTTATCAGCCCAGGCCAGCAAATATTGGCTGCCGATAAACAGTTCACCGAGAAAATCGGTACGCAGGCCGTAGCACAATACGGGAATGTCCAGTTGGTCCACCACATCGCACAATTGCTCAACCTGGGCCTTGGTCAGGAACTGGCTTTCATCCAGCAGCACGCAATGCACCGGCTGCTGTTGATGCTCCTGCTGAATCATGGCGTACAGCATCGAGTCGTTGTTATAAAGCTGGGCCTGCGAGGATAAACCGATGCGCGAGCTGACTTTGCCTACCCCAAAGCGGTGATCGATCTCCGCGGTGAACACCAGCGTGCGCATACCACGTTCTTGATAGTTATATGAAGACTGTAGCAGCGCGGTGGACTTGCCGGCATTCATCGCAGAGTAATAAAAATAAAGTTGAGCCATGGCCCCGCAACTCCGATGGTATAAGAAATATTCAAATGTTGATTAGGACGGTGAGTGTACCATAACCCGCCCCCCGGCTCAGCCCAAAGCGAGCGAATATTGCGTTCGCCGTAATAATGCGCTTTCAAGCGAAACATATCCTTCTGTCGGCCCGTTCTTTTTACCGCTATTTACAGGATAATGTATGCCTGTCATCACTATTAATTCTTGCTAATGGTTAAGCCGGTCATTTGCCGATTAATGCATAATCCCCCCTTTCACCTCGGCAGGCGCCGCGACCGCGGCGGAGTGCTTGCCTATTATACGTGAGGCCAATACAGGGCATTTAATCACCTTCGTTCTCCCCCGACGTTTCCTGACGCAATCTTTACCCAGATACCCCTATTGTTTACAATGTCTGCCTCGTCATGACGTGATTAAGCCCACAGAACCCATTGTAATATTGATATAAATTACAGCGATAACTTATCGATGAAAGCCTTGTGCCACGCGCATTTTAAAGCATGCCTGCTGAAATTTTGACTTAAGTGCGGTGAGGGTAATAGTTAACAGCCCTTCCTATATTAGTCGGACAGATCCGATTAACGGTTTTTTAAAAGGTAAATTTGAGTATTCAAGTCAATTTGGCTATTGCAGAAAGGAAAATAGCACTCTATTATTATCGAGACGCCCCCCACCAATATAATTTGAGACTAGGACAATGAGCGAAGCATTAAAGATTTTGAACAACATCCGCACTCTGCGCGCCCAGGCAAGAGAATGCACACTGGAAACGCTGGAAGAAATGCTCGAGAAACTGGAAGTTGTTGTGAACGAACGTCGCGAAGAAGACAGCCAGGCTCAAGCAGAAATCGAAGAACGCACTCGTAAACTGCAGCAATACCGCGAAATGCTGATTGCTGACGGTATCGATCCGAATGAACTGCTGCAAACCATGGCTGCCAACAAGGCTGCCGGCAAAGCAAAACGTGCAGCACGTCCTGCTAAATACCAATATAAAGACGAAAACGGCGAACTGAAAACCTGGACCGGCCAAGGCCGTACCCCTGCGGTGATTAAGAAAGCTATCGAAGAGCAAGGTAAATCTCTGGATGATTTCCTGCTGTAATAGCGATTCAGTCCGTATCTGAAAGGCTCCCTGCGGGGGGCCTTTTCATTTTAAAGCTTATAGCCGTGATCCCGCCTCATCCCTTTTCTTTTAGTAAATATCCTAATTCGCATTTTCCTCCTTGCACGAAATCCCAGTGAAAAAAAAGGGCCCTAAGGCCCCTTTATCGCATTTACCCTCGTTCAATTATTGAACCTGGTAGAATGCCTTATACCAATCAACAAAGCGCTTCACACCCTCTTCAACGCTGGTTTCCGGCTTAAAACCAATGTCACGATAAAGCTCTGCGGTATCCGCGCTGGTATCCATCACGTCGCCAGGTTGCATCGGCAGCATATTCTTGCGGGCCGTTACCCCCAAAGCCTGCTCCAATGCCGTGATATATTCCATCAGTTTAACGGGGGAGTTATTGCCGATATTATAAACATGATACGGCGCGGAACTGGTCGCCGGCGATCCCTGTTCAACGGTCCATGACGGATCTGCCTGCGGAATAACCGCCTGCAGCCGCACAATCGCCTCGGTGATATCATCAATGTAAGTAAAGTCACGGTGCATTTCACCGTGGTTATATACATCGATGCTCTCCCCCGCCAATATGGCCTTGGTAAACTTGAACAGCGCCATATCCGGACGCCCCCAGGGACCATATACGGTAAAGAAGCGCAGCCCCGTCGTCGGAAGACCGTATAAATGAGAGTAGCTGTGTGACATCAGCTCATTGGCTTTTTTGGTTGCCGCATACAGTGACACAGGGTGGTCGACAGAATCTTCGGTAGCAAACGGCAGCTTGCGATTGAGGCCATAAACAGAGCTGGAGGACGCGTAAAGTAAATGCTCGACCTTATTATGCCGGCAGCCTTCCAGCACGTTCAAATGGCCGATCAGGTTGGCGTCCGCATAAGCCAACGGGTTGACCAGCGAATAACGCACGCCGGCTTGCGCGCCCAAATGAATGACGCGCTGAAACTGATGCTCGGCGAACAATGCCGCCATGCCTTCGCGATCGGCCAAATCCAGCTTGATAAAACGGAATCCCGGCTTATCCGCCAGTCTGTCCAGACGGGCCGTTTTCAGGCCCACGTCATAATAGTCATTCAGGTTATCGATGCCGACAACCTGATGCCCGGCGGTCAACAAACGCTCTGCAACGTGATAACCAATAAACCCTGCGGCGCCTGTAACCAGGAATTTCATGGTCACTCCTTAAATAACCGGTTTAATCGATGCGCCGCGGCCAATCGCATAGTAGGTAAAGCCACGATTCGCCAAACGCTCCGGATCGTACAGGTTACGTCCATCGAAGATCACCGGCTGTTTCAACGCCCCCTTGATCACGTCGAAGTCCGGCGCGCGGAAATTCTGCCATTCGGTGCAAATCACCAGCGCATCGGCGCCGTGCAACGCAGCCTCTTTGGTGCCCATCAGTTTCAGATCGTCACGCTGGCCATAGATGCGCTGAACTTCGTTCATCGCTTCCGGATCGTAGGCTTGAACGGTGGCGCCGGCAGCCCACAGTTGCTCCATCAGCACGCGGCTGGAGGCTTCACGCATGTCATCGGTATTCGGCTTGAACGCCAGGCCCCACAGTGCGAAGGTTTTGCCCTTCAAATCGCTGCCGAAATAGTCTTTGATAAAGCTGCTCAGCTTGTCTTTCTGTTGGTAGTTGACCTGCTCTACCGCCTGCAACAGCTTCGGTTGGTAACCGATCTGCTCCGCTGTGCGGATCAAGGCCTGCACATCTTTCGGGAAGCAAGAGCCACCGTAGCCACAGCCAGGGTAGATGAAGTGATAGCCGATGCGTGAATCGGAACCGATGCCCTGACGCACTTTCTCGATGTCCGCGCCCAACATTTCCGCCAGGTTGGACATTTCGTTCATAAAGCTGATTTTGGTCGCCAACATGCAGTTGGCGGCGTATTTGGTCAGCTCCGCGCTGCGGATATCCATCATGATCATACGATCGTGATTGCGGTTAAACGGCTCGTACAGCTCGCGAATAGGTTCGATCACCTCTTTATTATCGGTACCGATCACGATGCGCTCAGGGCGCATGCAGTCAGCCACCGCAGCGCCTTCCTTCAGGAATTCAGGGTTGGACACCACGTCGAACGGCACGTTGCTGCCGCGCTTAGCCAGCGTTTCCGCCATCACCTGACGCACCTTGTCCGCCGTGCCGACCGGCACGGTGGATTTGTCGATCACCACTTTGCGATCGGTCATGTGCTCGGCGATGGTGCGCGCCACCGCGGTGACATATTTCAGATCGGCGGAGCCGTCCTCATCCGGCGGCGTGCCGACGGCGATAAACTGGATATTCCCGTGCGCCACGCCCGCTTTGGCATCGGTGGTGAAATGCAGGCGCCCGGCCTCATAGTTTTGCTGCACCAGCGGCGCCAGGCCCGGCTCAAAAATCGGGATATTCCCTTTTTTCAGGTTTTCGACTTTTCGCTCATCAACATCGATGCACATAACGTCATGGCCAACTTCAGCCAGCACCGCGGCCTGTACCAGCCCCACATAACCAATACCAAAAACTGTTACTTTCATGTGAAAATCCTAGTTTTTCAAATTAAGACGAAAGATCAAATTACTTCTTGTCAGCGGCAACAACCTGTTGCAGCCACTGAGAAAATTCTTTGCCCAGGCTGGCATGACGCATGCCGTACTCTACAAAAGCCTGCATGTAACCCAGTTTGTTACCGCAGTCATGGCTCACGCCTTTCAGGTGATACGCTTCCACCGTTTCCTGCTGCATCAGCATTTCGATGCTGTCAGTCAGCTGAATTTCATCGCCGGCGCCTGGAGGCGTTTTCGCCAACAGCGGCCAAATATCGGCGGACAACACATAACGACCGACAATCGCCAGGTTGGAAGGGGCTTTATCCGGCGACGGTTTCTCAACCACGCTGACCATCGGCGCGCTTTCGCCCGGTTGCAAATCAACGCCCTTACAGTCGGCAACGCCGTAGTTTCCGACATCCTTATGCGGCACGGGTTCAACCATGATCTGGCTGACGCCGGTGGCTTCGAAGCGCTGCAGCATTTCGTGCAGGTTGTCTTTTTTCGGATCGGCGCTGTATTCGTCGAGGATCACGTCCGGAAGCACCACCGCGACCGGTTCATCGCCCACCATCGGGTAGGCACACATAATCGCGTGCCCCAGGCCTTTGGCATTACCCTGACGAACCTGCATCACGGTAACGCCTTTCGGGCAGATCGACTGCACTTCGTCCAGCAATTGGCGCTTGACGCGTTTTTCCAGCATCGCTTCGAGTTCGAAACTGGTATCAAAATGGTTTTCGATCGAGTTCTTGGAGGAGTGGGTGACCAGCACAATCTCGTTAATCCCCGCCGCAATGCACTCATTGACGACGTATTGGATCAGAGGTTTATCAACCAGCGGCAGCATTTCTTTCGGAATGGCTTTGGTGGCCGGCAACATCCGCGTACCCAAGCCTGCAACCGGGATCACGGCTTTTCTGACTTTGCGATTTACAGCAGGCATTATTTCCTCTCTTAAAGCTAAAGCGCTCATTTTATGAGCTTGGGCTCGATATAAAAAAACCTTCGGAGTATACCAGCTTATACGCGCCGAGCATTAGCCGGAACACAAATAGAAAACATTTAGGACTATTACCCGTTCGGATAATCGGGAGAATAAATAAACGGTTTAATTACCGATAAGTGAATAGCTTAAGATCTCGCCGATCGCTGCCTGTTATTCAGCGCTGAGCATCAGCCGCAATCGGCCACCGCTGCCCCATACCTGACACTGCCAGGCGGCACAGCGCTGACTGATCTGATTCATGTAGGTAGCTCCCAGCGTCCCCAGCGGCACGCCGTTGTTCAGCTGGATTTGATTGTCACCGGTATTGACGTTGGCATGCAGCCCGGCGGAAACCAGGATCAGGTTTTTATTTTCGGCGTGATAATATCCCAACAACAGAGGGAATTGGCCATCTAATTTCCCCTGCCGCAATAATTGATTAACCTGCTTTAACAATGCCGACATTTGCGGCAGACGATGCTGTTGATTAGCCAGATGATCTTGCAGCAGCCCATTAAATAACGCGCGCAACAGCAAAGCCGCCAATACGCCATTATCGCCGGCGCGCGTGACGTCCAGACAATAGAATGCCAGATCCTTTTCTGACAAGGCGGCGATATCCAGCACCAGGCCGGGATTTTCGCCGGTGGTTAACTGCCGATAGTTGATCCGGCAATGCGCAATGGTCTGCTGTACCGGCGGCTGCAATTGTTTAAGCAGTTTGACGGCTTCGGAAGGATTTTTGCTCAGCGCGTCCCAATCCTGAAACAGTTCAACCTCTTCAATCGCCTGGGAGGTGAACATATTGGGGTATAAGCACGCCAGCACCGCTTCACGCAGGCGGTTGAGATCGGTCAGCGGCTTGAGCAGCACATCCTGCACGCCCAACCGCAGCACCTTGGCGATGTCAGCCATCTTGTCGGTGGCCGAGATCACCAGCACCGGGATCTGTACCCCCTGCAAACGCAGGTGTTCAACGAATTCGATACCGCCCATTTCCGGCATCGCGAGATCGCACAGAATCAGATCCGGCTTGAAGTCATCGACGGCACTCAACGCCTGTAAACCGTTGGTCGCCTCGCCGGTTTCAGCGCCCAGCGAGGCCAAATAACCGACCAGCACCGAACGAAAAACCTGTTCGTCCTCAACGATCAAGATGCGCTTGTGAGTAAGTGGTAATGCCATCAGCCGAGCCTCGTCCCTTTCCATAGTGTAATAGTGGCTCAAAAAGGTCACTTATGCTCGTCTGAAACAGACTGACCGCGCAATGCCAACCGAGAACCGAGAATTATCTATTTTTTATCAACGGCAACAACCGATCCAGTTGTTTTTCCACCGCCAGCAATCCCGCTTCGATCGCTTCATTGGCACGGTGGAAATCCAGCGTCGAGATTTGCGGGCAAAAAGGTTGAATCAGCACATCCGGCGGATCGCTCGCCATCCGGTTGCGTTTCAGGCGATTTTCCAGCATTTGAATCGAGGTGCCCATGACCTCCATCGCCGTGGGCGCCGCCGCCGGTTTGCGCTGCCGCATTCTGCCGATGCGCTCCCGCAGACGCCCGCGCCAGGTGGCCGCAGGCGCATCGTCCGGGCTTTCTTCCTCGATACGTATCGAGAACAGATCCTGCTGCATCAGGTGCGCGTCATGCTGCAGATCGACCGCGATGACGATATCGGCGCCCATGGCGCGGCAAAGCGACACCGGCACGGGATTGACCACCGCGCCATCCACCAGCCAATAGCCGTCGGCCCACACCGGTGCCAACAGGCCAGGCATGCTGCAGGAGGCGCGTATCGCCTGATGAATATCGCCTTCGGTCAGCCACAGCTCACGCCCGGTGCTGAGATTGGTCGTCACGGCGCCGAACTTCAGCGCACATTCGGCGATATCATTGATCTTCAACAACTGTCCGACGGCGTTAAACACCCGCTCGCCGCGCAACAGGCCGCCACGGTGCCAGGAAAAATCCATCAGGCGAATCACGTCCCAATAGCTGAACGATCGCACCCACTGCTCCATCACCGGCAGACGATGGCTGGCGAACGCCGCCCCCACCAACGCGCCGACGGAGCAACCGGCCACGATATCAACCTCAATCCCCAGTTTCTTTATCGCATTAATCACGCCGATGTGCGCCCAGCCTTTGGCCGAGCCCGCCCCCAGCGCCAGTCCGATCTTGATTTGCCGCATAGCGCCATCCTCGCGGTGAAAGGTGTTCTCTGCTTTCAGGGTAGATTGTCACTGACGAATATTGTTAGGTAACATATGCGCTAAATTCATTTTCTGCCTCGTGTTCTCAGGAGTTATTTTGCCCGAATCATGCCCATGCGGCAGCGGACAGGCGTATAACGCGTGCTGCGCCCCTTTTATCAGCGGCAATCAGCCCGCGCCCACGCCCGGTCAGCTGATGCGTTCACGCTTCACCGCCTACGTGAGTCATAACGTCGACTATCTGATCGCCACCTGGCACCCCGACTGCGGCGCCGAAGCGTGGCGCAATGCAATCGTCGACAGCTTTAAAAATACCGAATGGTTAGGCCTGACGATCGTGGAAGAGAAAGCCGGTCATGAGCCGGATGAAGGCGTCGTCGAATTCATCGCCCGCTTTATCGATGGCGAAAGCGGCGAACCACAGGCGATGCATGAGCGCTCGCGCTTCCTTCGTCGCGATCAACGTTGGTATTATATCGACGGCACCAAACCCCAGCCCGGCAGAAATGCGATGTGTCCCTGTGGCTCAGGGAAAAAATACAAGAAGTGCTGCGGGCGCTAGCCGGCCGGCGCTTCACGTTTACGCCTGCGCAGACAGGCCGTTCAGTATCAGACAGGATCCTCAAACCCATGCCACACCAAAATGTACAACGGAAAGTGTTACGCACCATCTGCCCGGACGCCAAAGGGCTGATCGCCAAGATCACCAACATCTGTTACAAGCACGAACTCAACATCGTGCAGAATAATGAGTTCGTCGATCACCGCACCGGGCGTTTCTTCATGCGCACCGAGCTGGAAGGCATTTTCAACGACAACACGCTGCTGGCCGATCTGGACAGCGCGCTGCCGGAAGGTTCGCTGCGTGAGCTGCACAGCACCGGGCGCCGGCGCATCGTGGTGCTGGTCACCAAAGAGGCCCACTGCCTGGGCGATCTGCTGATGAAAAGCGCCTATGGCGGCCTCGACGTTGAAATCGCCGCCGTGATCGGCAACCATGACACGCTGCAATCGCTGGTGGAGCGTTTCGATATTCCTTTCCATCTGGTGAGCCACGAAGGCCTGACGCGTGAACAGCATGACCGCGAAATGACGGCCAAGATCGATCAATATCAGCCGGATTACGTGGTGCTGGCCAAATATATGCGCGTGCTGACCCCGGCCTTCGTGCAACATTATCCGAATCAGGTGATCAACATTCACCATTCGTTCCTGCCGGCGTTTATCGGCGCGCGCCCTTATCACCAGGCCTATGAGCGCGGGGTAAAAATCATCGGCGCCACCGCCCACTACGTTAACGACAATCTCGACGAAGGCCCGATCATCATGCAGGACGTGATCCACGTCGATCACACCTATTCCGCCGAGGATATGATGCGCGCCGGCCGCGACGTGGAGAAAAATGTGCTCAGCCGCGCGCTGTATCAGGTGCTGGCGCAGCGCGTCTTCGTCTACGGCAACCGCACCGTTATTCTCTAATCGCTCAAGAAATCGGTGCATTTCGTTCAGGGATGCACCGTCAAGAATAAAAAAACGGCAAACGATTCATTTTCTGCATTTCAATGCTTTACACATCCGCTTCATTTGATATGATGCGCCCCGCTTACCGAGACAGCGCTCTCGCAAGCAAGGCCAGTTAAATAGCCATGTATATGGTGGGGTTCCCGAGCGGCCAAAGGGAGCAGACTGTAAATCTGCCGTCACTGACTTCGAAGGTTCGAATCCTTCCCCCACCACCATCTTTTCGTTGCTGATACGCATTGGGTTAAAGCGAATCAGAAAGGGAAGGATAACGTGCTTTAGCGCGGCCCGAAGGGTGAGGAACGAAGTGACGAATAATCCTTCCCCCACCACCATCTTCTCTCCGCCAGGAGCGAGGACGCAGTAAAGAAACCGGCCAGGTTTCTTCCAGATAAAACTGGAACGACAATTTGTAAATCCATGAATACCATGGTGGGGTTCCCGAGCGGCCAAAGGGAGCAGACTGTAAATCTGCCGTCACAGACTTCGAAGGTTCGAATCCTTCCCCCACCACCATCTCTTTATAGAAAACCCCAAATAAACTTAAAGCACATCGCCCCCATATTGCTCCGCTCCGGGGAAGGATGAGAAGCTTCGACAAGGTTCGAGTCTCACGCAGTGAGACAACGCGCTTCAGCGCGGCCCGCAGGGTGAGTCGCGCAGCGACGAATTATCCTTCCCCCACCACCATCTCTTGCAGAACATTTCCAAATCGACTCATTATCCTCGCACCAATAAAACTCAAGCTATCTTCCCTTATTCACCGCTTTCACCCTGCCGTTTTGTTTGCTCTCATCCAACCGTAACTTGAACTAAGACCGACAATTCGCTATACCACTGGCTTCTTTTGCGCAGTAAGGAACAGGTGGATGCGAAACAATATTTGCGTTTTTTGTGGCGCCAGCGAAGGCGTCAATCCCGCTTATGCCGAGCAGGCTCGTCAACTGGGGCAGCTGCTGGCCGCGCAGGGGCGCCGTTTAATCTACGGCGGCGGCAAAAAAGGATTGATGGGGATCGTGGCGGACGCGGTGTTGGCGGCGGGCGGTGAAGCTGTCGGCATTATCCCCGAGCGCCTGGTTGAAGCGGAAACCGCGCATCGCGGCCTGACTGAATTGGAAGTGGTGCCGGATATGCACACGCGCAAAGCCCGTATGGCGGCGCTGGCGGACAGTTTTATCGCCCTGCCCGGCGGCATCGGCACGCTGGAAGAGCTGTTTGAAATCTGGACCTGGGGGCAAATCGGCTATCACAACAAACCGGTCGGCCTGCTCAACGTCAACGGCTTCTACCGCCCGCTGAGCCAGTTCCTCGAGCACGTCGCCGATCAGGGCTTTATGCGCCACGACTACCTCGGCACCCTGCACATCAGTGAATCGGCGCAAACGCTGCTGCAACAGTTTGACGACTATCAACCCAAAAATTACGACCGCTGGGCGAAATAAAGCCGCTGCGCAGCCAGCGGTCCCGCCGCTGTCTGCGTTACATTTCCCGCCAAACTCTGCTACTATCACAGCACATTTTTCTCGTGAAAACGGCACCGCTCATGAAGTTTGTCTCTTTTAATATCAATGGACTGCGCGCGCGTCCGCATCAGCTGGCGGCAATTATCGAACAGCACCAGCCCGACGTGATCGGTCTGCAAGAAACGAAAGTTCACGACGACATGTTCCCGCTGGAAGAAGTCAGCCAGCACGGCTATCACGTGTTCTATCACGGGCAAAAAGGCCATTACGGCGTAGCGCTGCTGACCAAAGCGGAGCCTCTGGCCGTGCGCCGCGGTTTCCCGACCGATGAAGAAGATGCGCAGCGTCGCATCATCATGGCCGATCTGGCTACGCCGCAGGGCACGCTGACGGTGATCAACGGCTACTTCCCGCAAGGTGAAAGCCGCGACCACCCGATCAAATTCCCGGCTAAAACACGCTTTTATCAGGATCTGCAAAACTACCTGGAGCAGCAGCTGTCGGCTGAATCCCCGGTGTTGATTATGGGTGACATGAACATCAGCCCAAGCGATTATGACATTGGCATCGGCGAAGACAGCCGCAAACGCTGGCTGCGCACCGGCAAGTGTTCCTTCCTGCCGGAAGAGCGCGAATGGATGGATCGCCTGCTGAATTGGGGCCTGGTAGACACCTATCGCCACGCCAACCCGGGGCGCAGCGACGAATTCTCGTGGTTCGACTACCGCTCCAAAGGGTTCGACGACAACCGCGGCCTGCGTATCGATCTGCTGCTGGCCAGCACCCCACTGGCTTCGCGCTGCATCGCCACCGGCATCGATTACCAAACCCGCAGCATGGAGAAACCTTCCGACCATGCGCCGGTGTGGGCGGAATTTACGCTGTAAACCCATCACCCCGGCGCTCGCCGGGGTTTTACTCTGTGAAGCCAATGAAAATTATCGACGTGGTAGCCGCCATTCTGGAACAGAACGGCCGCATTTTGCTGGCCCAGCGCGGCGCAGGCAGCGATCAGGCCGGTCTGTGGGAGTTTCCCGGCGGCAAGGTTGAAGCCGGCGAAAGCCAGCCAGAGGCGCTGGCGCGCGAGCTGGATGAAGAGTTGGGGATTTGCGCCCGTATCGGCGACCATGTGGGCAGCAATCAGTGGCAGCAAGGCGAACGCCTCATCCGGCTGCATGCCTGGCGAGTCGCAGAGTTCTCCGGTGAATTGCAGTTGCATTGCCACTCGGCGCTGGTCTGGGTCACGCCGCAACAGGCGCAGGAATACGCCCTGGCGCCCGCCGACGTTCCACTGCTGGCGGACTATATCGCCGCGCAAGGCGATGCGCGCTGAGCGCGGCGATAGGTTACATCGTCACTTCTTCAATCGCACCCAAATCAAGGGGTTGGTGCCGATGGTGTTAGGCTCACGCACGCACTGCAGCACTTCCCCTTCGACTTTGAGCACCGCCCCTTCGGAATAATTCTGGTTCTGGTAGACACAACAGCGATTGCAGGGCTGCGCCGGCGGCGGATTGACGCCGCTTTTGGCCGTGCCCCAAATCTCCGGCGAAACCGGCAACACCACGTCCACATCGCCGCGATTGGCGGCGGCCAGGCCGGAAAACGCCAAGACTGCGGCGACTAAAACCCCACTGAGTCCATGCTTCATTCACTCTTCTCCTGCGCCTTGCCGGCGCTTTTCCTGCGTTTTTTGCCTCCGCTGGAAGGCGGCGGCGGCAACCCACGAAACGCCATGCTCGCCCGGCTCTGCTTGGCCTGATAAATCAGCTCTTGCAGCGTGCCGACCAACGGCTGCATAAAGTCCTGATAGCGGCAGGATTTCTCGCTGATTTGCGTCAGCGTAGCTTCCCAGTTGGCCGTCATATCAGGACGCGCAGCAAGATCCGGCAGCGAGTGAATCAACGCGCGCCCGGTTTCGCTGGAGTGAATATAGCGCCCCTTCTTGTACAGAAACGCCCGTTTGAACAGCAATTCGATGATCCCCGCTCGCGTCGCTTCCGTACCTAAACCATCGGTCGCCCGCAGGATTTTCTTTAACGCTTTATCTTGTACGAACCGCGCGATGCCGGTCATGGCCGACAACAGGCTGGCGTCGGTAAACGGCCGCGGCGGCTGCGTCTGGCGCTCCACCACTTCACCGCGCTCGCACAGCAGCTCATCGTCCTTGGCCACCACCGGCAGCGGCGCGCCTTCGTTTTCCTCGTCGCGCTCCTTGCTGCCCAGCAGCGTACGCCAACCGGCCTCCGCCAGGAAACGCGCCTTGGCGATGAATTTGCCGCCGGCGATATCCAGCTCGATCACGCATTTGCGGAACACCGCATCCGGACAGAACTGCATCAAGTACTGGCGCGCCACCAGCCCATACACATTCCGTTCATCCTGCGTCAGATTCACCTTGCCGGCGCGGGCGGTGGGAATGATGGCGTGGTGTGCATCGACCTTTTTATCGTCCCAGCAGCGGTTGCGGCGATCGCTGTCGATCACCGGCTGCGGATACAGCTCGGGTTGGTGCACGCTGATGGCGTTCAGCACCGCGTGGCGGCCGGCAAAATGCTCTTCCGGCAGATAGCGGCAGTCGGAACGCGGATAGGTGATCAATTTGTGGGTTTCGTACAGCCGCTGGCAAACGTCCAGCACCTGTTGCGCGCTGAGGTTATAGCGCCGGGCCGCCTCGATTTGCAGCGTAGAGAGCGAGAACGGCAGCGGCGCGGTATCTGATTCCCGTTTATCATTATAGGCCGTGACCAGGGCCGGCTGCCCCTCGATGCGCTTGACCACGTGCTCCGCCAACGGCCGGTGCAGCAAACGCCCCTCTTCATCCTGATAAGGTTCGCAGGACTCGCTGGGTTGCCACAGCGCCACGAAGCGCTCTTCTTTCGGCGTGACGATGTGCGCCTTGACCTCAAAGAAGTCTTTTGGCACGAAGTTTTCGATCTCTTCATCGCGGCGCACCACCAATCCGAGCACCGGGGTCTGCACCCTGCCCACCGACAGCACGCCGTCGTAACCGGCGTTGCGGCCCAGCAGCGTGTAGGCGCGGGTCATATTGATGCCGTACAGCCAGTCGGCGCGCGAACGCGCCAGCGCAGACACACACAACGGAATGAAATCACGGTTGTCGCGCAGACGCTCGACAGCACGCTCCACCGCCTGCGGATTGAGATCGTTGATCAGACAGCGGCGCACGTTCTGGCGCTTCTCCGCCGTCAAATCCAGGTAGTCCAGCACCTCATCCACCAGCAGTTGCCCCTCGCGATCCGGGTCACCGGCGTGAACCACTTCATCGGCTTCGTGCAGCAGCTTTTTAATCGCGTTGAGCTGTTTGCTGACCGAAGGGCGTGGCTGTAAGCGCCATTTTTCGGGGATGATTGGCAGATCCGCCAACGACCAGCGCGCATAGCGGCTGTCATAGGCGTCAGGCTGGGCCTGCTCCAGCAGGTGGCCGACGCACCAGGTCACCACGTCGTTGTTGCCACAGGCGATATAGCCGTCGCCGCGGCGATGCGGCTTGGGCAAGACGTCGGCAATGGCGCGCGCCAAACTCGGTTTCTCGGCTATGAACAGTCGCATTAATCACCGTTTTTCTGGCTGAACGTCATCAAGAATTCTCTTACTTCTGCATAGTTCCCGCGGAAGACGATCCGCTGGGCTTTCTTTTCCAACTGATAGCAATACATCGGATCGTAGTACTGCTGCAACAGAGGCGCCAACCACTCGCGGTGCGCGTCGCCCTGGCCGCTGAGGCGCTGCGCCCGCAGCGCCGCCTCCAGCCGCTGCGTCAACTGCTGGAAGCGCTCCAGGCCCAAACGGCGGCGAATGGCGAACAGGCCATGATGCAAATAGTCGTCGTACTGCCGCCAGCCCTCTTCCATGCCATAGGCCTGTTCGAACTGTTCGCGCATACCGTCGATATATTCGGCCTGCAAGCGCGCCAGACGAATATCGAACGGATCGTCGATCACCGCCACCGGCGCCTGCTGCATGCCGTTGAACAACGGCAACGGCAGATTGTTGCTGCCGATGATCCGCCCTTCGTCTTCCAGCACCCAACGGCGGCTGCCACCATGCTGTTTTTTCAGCAATAACACAGCCAGACGATTCTCAAAATCTATCTGCGAGCTCTGCCCCGCCAGCGTTCGGCCAAAAGATGAACCGCGATGGCGCGCAGCGCCTTCCAGATCGACGCCGTCGGCCAGTTCGTTGACCAGCAGCGTTTTGCCGCTGCCGGTATTGCCGCCCACCAGGGCCATCGGCAATGCCGCGCTTTGCGTCAGTACACCGAGCAGATAATTGCGCAGCGCCTTATAACCGCCAATGATGCGCGGATAATCCACGCCGGCCTCGTGCAGCCATTGCTGCACCAGCTGCGAGCGCAGCCCGCCGCGGAAGCAGTAAATATAGCCTTCGGGCCGCGCTGCGCAGGCCGCCAGCCAGGCGGCGGTGCGCTGCTCGCGCAGTTTGCCGTTCACCAGGCTGTGGCCGAGCGCGATCGCCGCCTGCTGCCCATGCTGCTTATAGCAGGTGCCGACCGCCTGGCGCTCGCTGTCGATCATCAGCGGTAAATTCACCGCCTGTGCGAAGGCGCCCTGCTGAAATTCGATCGGTGCGCGCACGTCAATCAGCGGCACGTCCTGCAGGAAAATGCGTGGGTAATCGTCGCTGTCCGGCCTTCCTTGGATGTGGGACACTACACAACCTCGATCAGTGGCTGCCCGGTCTGTGCGGCATGCAATTCACCGATAGCGTTGAGGGTGATACCGTGCTGCCCGGCAATCGCCAGCACCTGCGCTTCCGCCTCTGGCAATACCGCCAACAGCAAGCCGCCGGAGGTTTGCGGATCGCACAGCAGCTGGCGCTGCAAATCGCTCATCTCGCCCACCAGATGGCCATAGCTGTCGAAGTTACGCCCGGTGCCGCCCGGCACGCAGCCTTCGGCGATATACGCCTCGACGTCCGGCAGCTTCGGCACCCGATCGAACCAGACCGTCGCCTGCAGACCGGAGCCCTGGCACACCTCGCTCAGGTGGCCCAGCAGGCCAAAGCCGGTGATATCGGTCATCGCCGTGACGCCCGCCACCTCGGCAAAGTCGGCGCCCGGCTTGTTCAGGCGGCACATCACTTCGGTCGCCAGGCCCTGATGCTCAGGGCGCAGCTTGCTTTGCTTCTCGGCAGTCGTGAGCACGCCGATACCCAGCGGCTTGGTCAGATAGAGTTTCGCCCCGGCCTGTGCCGCGCTGTTTTTCTTCACCCGCTCGGTATTGACCACGCCGGTGACCGCCAGGCCGAAAATAGGTTCCGGCGCATCGATGGAATGGCCGCCGGCCAGCGCGATCCCCGCCTGCTGGCAGGCGAAACGGCCGCCGTCGATCACCTGCTGCGCCACCTCCGGCGGCAGCTTGGCGATCGGCCAGCCGAGAATGGCGATCGCCATGATCGGTTTGCCGCCCATCGCATACACGTCGCTGATGGCGTTGGCGGCCGCAATGCGGCCGAAATCGAACGGATCGTCGACGATCGGCATGAAAAAGTCAGTGGTGCTGATGATGCCGACGCCGTTGCCGATGTCGTACACCGCCGCGTCGTCGCGGGTTTCATTGCCGACCAGCAGGCGCGGATCGACAAACTTTTCCCGCTCGCTGTGCAAGATGGTTTCGAGAACTTTCGGTGAGATTTTGCAGCCGCAGCCAGCGCCATGGCTGTACTGGGTTAAACGGATCGCTGGCGATGTCATAGTCCACTCCCTTCGGTAACGGCACTCAAGATAACATAGGGTAGCGCTTGCCGAAGGGATTGATAAGAGCGCGCCAGCGATAAGCGAACAGCCTGCTCAGAAACCATGCGATTTTGCGGGGTTTGGCGCATTTTCGCCGCGCCCCGCGGGAGAAAACTCAGAAATAGCTGACGAAAGGCGTGCTGTCCGGCGGCGTCACCTTGGTGGCGGCCTTCAGCTGCGGCGTGCCCAGATAGAGGAAACCGACGATCTCGTCCTGCTCGCGGCAGCCGAAGGCTTCGCGCACCAGCGCATGCTCGGTCCAGGCGCCGGTACGCCAGATGCCGTTAAAGCCCTGCGCCAGCGCCGCCATCTGCATCGCCTGCACCGCGCAACCGGCGGAAACCACCTGCTCCCAGCGCGGCACCTTGGTCTCTTCAGTGCAGTGCGCAATGACGGTGATGATCAGCGGCGCGCGGAACGGCGCCTTGGTGGCCTTTTCGATCGCCGCTTCGTCCAGCTGATCCTGCTTCGCCGCCGCCTGCAGCAGCTGGCTGAAGCGCTCCAGACCCTGATTTTCGATCATCACGAAACGCCACGGCTGCAGCGCGCCGTGATCGGGCGCACGCAGGCCCGCGTTGATGATATTTTGGCGCACTTCCCCCGCCGGCGCCGGTTCCGCCAGGCGCGAAGCCGAGCGGCGATTCAATAAAAGATCCAGAGCATCCATCGTAAACTCCTGATAACAATTTTCATTCCGGCCACGTTAACATAGCTAAACGACGAGTTACAGCCTCGGCGATAGCGTCTGTGTGCCACGATTTAAAGCTGACATTTCCCCGGCCGCTCATTAGGATAGCGGAACATTCTCGACTCTTGTTGGAGAGCACATGCGCACATTGTGGCAAATTATTGCCGGCATTTTCCGGTGGACATGGCGTCTGCTGAATTTTATCAGGGAACTGATCCTTAACCTGTTCCTGGTCTTGCTGATCCTGGTTGGGGTTGGCATCTATCTGTCCTTCCAAAGTTCCTCCACCACGACGGCCCCGGCGCGCGGCGCGCTGCTGGTCGATTTAAGCGGCGTGGTGGTCGATCAGCCCTCGGTAAACAACCGGGTGCGGCAATGGGGCCGCGAGCTGTTGGGCGCCTCCAGCAGCCGTCTGCAGGAAAACTCGCTGTTCGACGTGGTCGATAGCATCCGCAAGGCCAAAGACGATAAAAACATTACCGGCATGGTGTTGCAGCTGAATGACTTCGTCGGCGCCGATCAGCCGTCGCTGCGCTATATCGGCAAGGCGCTGCGCGAGTTCCGCGACAGCGGCAAGCCGATCTTCGCCATCGGCGACAGCTACAACCAGACGCAATACTTCCTGGCCAGCTACGCCAACAAGGTCTATCTGTCGCCGCAGGGCGCGGTCGATCTGCACGGTTTCGCCACCAACAACCTGTATTACAAGTCGTTGCTGGACATGCTCAAGGTCACCACCAATATCTTCCGCGTCGGCACCTATAAATCGGCGGTCGAACCGCTGATCCGCGACGATATGTCTCCGGCGGCGCGCGAAGCGGACAGCCGCTGGATTGGCGGCCTGTGGCAGAACTATCTGGAAACCGTCGCGGCCAACCGCCAGCTGACGCCACAGCAGCTGTTCCCGGGCGCCGCCGGCGTGCTGAGCGGCCTGCAGGCGGCCGGTGGCGACACCGCTCGCTATGCGCTGGACAATAAGCTGGTGGACGAGCTGGCCTCGCGCACCGCGATCGAAAATCAGCTGGTCAAGACCTTCGGCTGGGATAAACAGGCGAACGATTTCAACGCCATCAGCATCTACGACTACCAGCCGAAACCGGACGCCAACCAGGGCGGCAAGATCGCCGTGGTCTTCGCCAACGGCGCCATCATGGACGGCCCGCAGACGCCGGGTAACGTCGGGGGTGATACCACCGCCGCCGAACTGCGTCAGGCCCGTCTGGATCCGGCCATCAAGGCCGTGGTGTTCCGCGTCAACAGCCCGGGCGGCAGCGTCAGCGCATCCGAAGTGATCCGCTCCGAACTGGCCGCCGTGCGCGCCGCCGGCAAACCGGTGGTGGTTTCGATGGGCGGCATGGCCGCGTCGGGCGGCTACTGGGTTTCAACGCCGGCCGACTACATCATCGCCAGCCCGAGCACCCTGACCGGTTCCATCGGCATTTTCGGCATCATCAACACCTACGAGAAAACCCTGGATACGCTGGGCGTGCACACCGACGGCGTGGCGACCTCGCCGCTGGCCGACATTGCGGTCACCAAGGCGCTGCCGCAGGAGTTCTCGCAGATGATGCAACTGAACATCGAAAACGGGTATAAGAACTTCCTCGATTTGGTCGCCAAATCGCGCAAGATGACCCCGCAGCAGGTTGACCAAATCGCCCAGGGCCACGTCTGGCTCGGCAGCGACGCCAAGGCCAACGGCCTGGTCGATCAATTGGGCGATTTCGACGACGCGGTGAAAAAAGCCGCCGAGCTGGCGAAGCTGCAGCAGTGGCAGCTCAACTGGTTCGTTGATACCCCAAGCCTGAGCGATATGGTGCTCAGCCAGTTCGGCGTTTCCGTTCACGCCATGCTGCCGGCGGCGATTCAAGCCATGCTGCCCGCTCCGCTGGCCTCGGTCGCCAACGCGGTGAAAGAACAGCCGGGTTTGTTCAATAACTTGAACGATCCGCAAAACCGTTATGCGATCTGTCTCACCTGCGGAGAAGTCCGCTAACAAATAATTCTGCAGCCCGGCCATCGCCGGGCTTTTTTTCTGCCGCCATGCCCCTATAATTCAGCCCATCTTATCTTTGTTAAAATCATGACCATGCAAAAGAAATCCATTTACGTCGCCTACACCGGCGGCACCATCGGCATGCAGCGTTCCGATCACGGCTATATCCCGGTTTCCGGCCACCTGCAGCGCCAGCTGGCGCTGATGCCCGAATTCCATCGCCCAGAAATGCCGGATTTCACCATTCATGAATATGCGCCATTGATTGACTCTTCGGATATGACGCCGGAAGACTGGCAGCACATCGCCGACGACATCAAGCAGAACTACGATCGCTACGACGGCTTCGTGATCCTGCACGGCACCGACACCATGGCGTTCACCGCGTCGGCACTCTCTTTCATGCTGGAAAACCTGGCTAAACCGGTGATCGTCACCGGCTCGCAGATTCCGCTGGCGGAGCTGCGTTCCGATGGCCAGACCAACCTGCTCAACGCGCTGTATCTGGCGGCCAACCATCCGGTGAATGAAGTCAGCCTGTTCTTCAACAACAAGCTGTTCCGCGGCAACCGCACCACCAAAGCGCACGCCGACGGCTTCGATGCCTTCGCCTCCCCGAATCTGCCGCCGCTGCTGGAAGCCGGTATTCACATTCGCCGCCAGCAAGGCATCGACAGCCCGCCATGCAACGGCGCGCTGCGGGTGCACGACATTACGCCGCAGCCGATCGGCGTGGTCACTATCTATCCGGGCATTTCCGGCGCGGTGGTGCGCAACTTCCTGCTGCAGCCGGTCAAAGCGCTGATCCTGCGTTCCTACGGCGTCGGCAACGCGCCGCAGAAGGCCGAGCTGATCGACGAGTTGCGCGCGGCTTCAGAACGCGGCATCGTGGTGGTGAACCTGACGCAGTGCATCTCCGGGCGCGTCAATATGGAAGGCTACGCCACCGGCAACGCGCTGGCGCACGCCGGGGTGATCAGCGGTTTCGACATGACGGTGGAAGCCGCCCTGACCAAGCTGCACTACCTGCTGAGCCAACCGCTGACGCCGGAACAAATCCGCGCCCTGATGCAGCAAGATCTGCGCGGCGAGCTGAGCATCAACGGTTAACCTACTGAACTCTGGAGCGGCGATGAAAACGGCCCTGTTGTTGATCGATCTGCAAAACGATTTCTGCCCCGGCGGCGCGCTGGCGGTCACGGCGGGCGACGCCGTCATCCCGGTGGCCAATCAGGCGATCGCCGCCTGTCTGGCGCGTGGCGAGCCGGTGGTGGCCAGCCAGGACTGGCATCCCGCCAATCACCGCAGTTTTGCGGTGAACTCCCATGCGCAGGCCGGCACCCTCGGCGAGCTGGAAGGCCTGCCGCAGGTGTGGTGGCCGGTGCACTGCGTGCAAGGGAGCCACGGCGCCGATTTTCACCCTCGGTTGCAGCGGCAGCACATCAATGCCGTTTTTCGCAAGGGCCAGGATACGGATATCGACAGCTACAGCGCATTCTTCGATAACGGCCACCGTGCGCAGACCGAACTGCACGGCTGGCTGCAATCGCAGGGCGTCCAGCGGCTGGCAATCATGGGCCTGGCGACCGACTACTGCGTGAAGTTCAGCGTGCTGGATGCGCTGGCTGCCGGCTATCCAACGCAGGTGATCGTCGACGGCTGCCGCGGCGTGAATCTGCAGCCGGACGACAGCGAGCGGGCGCTGCAGGACATGGCGTGCGCCGGTGCGCAACTGGTTACCCTGTCACAATTCCTCGCCAACTAAATCCTCCAGGGCGCCATCAGCGCCCTCTCTGCGCGGTGGCGAAAATTTCGACGCCGCTCACAATATCGCCCTTCTTCTTCCCCAACGGCTTGTGACCGGCAGGCGCTTTTGCTGTTATGGCTGCGACGCTTTTGGCGTCAATCGGTTATACGCATCCGGGGCCCACTGAGCCCGGCTTTATTGTGACCGCCCCTGGCGGTACGGTCGGCCTTGCCGACCCAAGGAGAAAGACATGAAAATAACCCGAAAACTGCTGCCTTTACTGGCGGCGGTGCAGTTGGCTATGGCCGGCGCAGGCACGGCCCAAGCGGCTTATCTCTCCGTTGGCTACTTCAACGGCGGCGGCGACGTCACCGCCGGCCCCGGTGGCGACATCGACAAGCTGGACGTCACGCAAATCACCCACCTCAACTATTCGTTCGGCCTGATCTACAACGGTGAGAAAGACGAAGCCAATGCAGCGCTGAAAGACCCCGCTCGCCGCCACCAGATCTACCTGTCGCCGAAGGTCACGGCCGATCTGCAACGGCTGCCGATACTGCGTAAACAGAACCCCGAGCTGAAAGTGCTGCTGTCGGTCGGCGGCTGGGGCGCACGGGGTTTCTCCGGTGCCGCGGCAACTGCGGAAAACCGGGCGATATTCATCCGCTCCGCGCTGCAGGTAATCGCCCAGTATCAGCTGGATGGCATCGATCTGGACTGGGAATATCCGGTGAACGGCGCATGGGGGCTGGTGGAAAGCCAACCGGCGGATCGCGACAACTTCACCCTGCTGCTAAAAGAGCTTCACCAGGCGCTGGGTAAAGGCAAGTTGTTAACCATCGCCGTCGGGGCCAACGTCAAAAGCCCGCAGGAATGGGTCGATGTGAAAAGCATTGCCCCTTACCTCGACTACATCAATCTGATGACCTACGACATGGCTTACGGCACGCAGTACTTCAATGCCAACCTGTACGATTCCAAACGTTGGCCAACCGTGGCGGCCGCCGACCGCTACAGCGCCGATTTCGTGGTAAAGAATTATCTGGCTGCCGGGCTGAAACCGGCGCAGATGAACCTGGGCATCGGTTTCTACGGCCGGGTTCCGAAACGGGCGACCGAGGCGGGTATCGACTGGGACAAGCCGGACGCCGCCAAACATCCGGTGACGCAACCTTACTTCAGCGCGCGAGAAACCGCCCTGTTCAACGCGCTGGGGCTGGATCTCAGCAAAGACACTTACTTTAAATACCACGATATCGTCAGTAAATTGCTCAACGATCCGCAGCATCGTTTTCGCGAGCACTGGGATGACGACGCCAAAGTGCCTTACCTGACGCTGCAATCCGCCGAAGGCAAGCCGCTGTTCGCAATCTCCTACGAGAATCCGCGTTCGGTGGCCATCAAGGCCGAATACATCAAAAGTCAGGGATTGGGCGGTGCGATGTTCTGGGAATACGGCGCGGATGACGACAACCGGCTGGCGCAGCAGCTGGCGGAATCGCTGGGAATTAAGGGCGAAAAACGGTGAATCGACGGGGCGATGGCGACATCGCCCCGCTTTCATTAGGGAAGCCTTACTGCGGTTTGAGTTTGGCCAACGGCTCGGCAACGAACTGCTGTTTCAGCTCTTGCTTGCTCTTCATCACGATCTGCCCGTCGGTGCCGATGCTCATGTGCTGCGGATCGACGTTGTTGATCGACTGCCACAGCATCACCGCCTGCAGGCTGTTTTCTTTTTGCTCCGGCGTCAGCGCCACGCCGTCCGGCCATTTGCCCAGTTCAACCGCCTGTACCAGGCGCTGGTATATCTCGGGCGTCATCGCCGCAATCAGATCTTTCACGTCCATCAGAGCCCTTCTCGCTTACGGATGAATAATTAGCTGAATCGATTTTGTTGGTTAAATTACCACTTAACCAGCCGTTTGGTCGCCATTTTCGCCATCGGTAAAGCTGAGTGAAGCGGAATTGACACAGTAGCGATCGCCGGTCGGCTGCGGGCCATCGGGGAAAACGTGCCCCAGGTGTGCGTCGCAATGGCCACAGCGGATTTCAACACGATGCATATTATGTGAATTATCATCAAGATAACGGATAGCATCGGCGGAAACCGGCTCATAAAAGCTCGGCCAGCCGCAGCCGGAATCGTATTTGGTTTCGGAATAGAACAGCGGCTGGTTACAGCACAGGCAATGGTACACGCCCTCGCGCTTGTTGTGCAGCAATTTGCCGCTGAACGGCGCTTCGGTGCCGCGCTGTTGCGTCACATAACGTTGGATTTCATTCAGTTCCGTGACCGGATGACCGGGGGTTGTCTCTTTAGCCATTTGTGCTTATCTCTGAATGTGGATAATGTCAACGAAAACAATGATTAATAATAACAAAAAATTAACACCGCTGCAGGGGTTTTTGGCCTAAACTGTAGCCCATAAAGGCCACGTCACGATGATATGTGATAGCGATCACACATCTTGCGTATGCTGACTTTATACTTGGCGGCTTGTCCCCATATAACGGATGAGGCCGAGCGCAAATGGACTGTGCAATAAGCGTGCAAAACCACCCTTCCGGTTTGACTTGCCGCAAGAATTGACACGATTCCGCTTGACGCTGGGTAAGGTTTTTGTAATTTTACAACCAACCTTTTATTCACTAACAAATAGCTGGTGGAATATATGACTATCAAAGTAGGTATCAACGGTTTTGGCCGTATCGGTCGCATTGTTTTCCGTGCTGCTCAAGAGCGTTCTGACATCGAGATCGTTGCAATCAACGACCTGTTGGACGCAGAGTACATGGCTTACATGCTGAAGTATGACTCTACTCACGGCCGTTTCAACGGTACGGTAGAAGTTAAAGACGGCCACCTGGTTGTTAACGGCAAAACCATCCGTGTTACCGCAGAGAAAGACCCGGCTAACCTGAAGTGGAACGAAGTGGGTGTTGACGTGGTTGCTGAAGCGACCGGTATCTTCCTGACCGACGAAACCGCACGTAAGCACATCACCGCCGGCGCCAAAAAAGTGGTTCTGACTGGCCCATCCAAAGATGCGACCCCAATGTTCGTGCGCGGCGCCAACTTTGATAAATATGCCGGCCAGGACATCGTGTCCAACGCCTCTTGCACCACCAACTGCCTGGCGCCACTGGCTAAAGTCATCAACGACAACTTCGGTATCGTTGAAGGCCTGATGACCACCGTTCACGCGACCACCGCAACTCAGAAAACCGTTGATGGCCCGTCCCACAAAGACTGGCGCGGCGGCCGCGGCGCATCCCAGAACATCATCCCTTCTTCTACCGGCGCAGCGAAAGCGGTTGGCGTTGTTCTGCCAGAGCTGAAAGGCAAACTGACCGGTATGGCGTTCCGCGTACCGACGCCAAACGTATCCGTTGTTGACCTGACCGTGCGTCTGGAAAAAGCGGCTACCTACGAAGAAATCAAGAAAGCCATCAAAGACGCCGCTGAAGGTTCTATGAAAGGCGTTCTGGGCTATGTTGAAGACGACGTGGTTTCCACCGATTTCAACGGCGAAGTGCTGACTTCCGTGTTCGATGCCAAAGCCGGTATCGCACTGAACGACAACTTCGTGAAACTGGTTTCCTGGTACGACAACGAAACCGGTTATTCCAACAAGGTTCTGGATCTGATCGCTCACATCTCCAAGTAATGGCATGATGTTAAGCTGATAATGAGGGCGACATTTTTGTCGCCCTTTTTTTACCCGTCATCTTTCGAGTCACCGCGTTGTTGGCTGCACACACTCATCCCAGTCACTTACTTAAGTAAGCTTCTGGGAGTTCCTGCACTTGCCGCCTAGCTGTGACCCGAAAGCTATAGGGTTCATGTGTATCTCCGGCAAACAATAGGTCATGAAATGAACGAGAAAATTTTCACCCTGCCCGTTTCCGAACAGATTTCGCCTTACATCAGCCAGCGGCAACTCGATGAGCTGGGCGTGGTTGTGGTGTCGCATCCGAAAGTGCGCGCGGCCGTCGCGCTGCAAGGCGCCCATTTGCTGGCCTGGCAGCCCAGCGGTGAGCAGCCGGTGATTTGGCTCAGCAACAATACCCCCTTCGCCAAAGGCAAGGCCATCCGCGGCGGCGTGCCGATCTGCTGGCCGTGGTTCGGCCCGGTGGCGCAACCCTCCCACGGTTTTGCCCGCAACCAGCCCTGGAGCCTGACGGCGCACGATGAAGATGACAACGGCGTCATCCTGACCTTTACGCTGAAAGACAATGAGCAGACCCGCAAACTGTGGCCGCACGCTTTCACGCTGATTGCCCGCTTCAAGCTGGGTGCGGAGTGCGAGATCGAACTGGAATCGCACGGCGATTATCAGGCCACGGCGGCGCTGCACAGTTACTTCCAGGTCGGCGACATCGATCGGGTCAGCGTGGCGGGCCTGGGCGAGCCTTATATCGACAAGGTGGCGGGCGGCGCAGAGGCGCTTCAGGAAGGCGAAGTGACCTTCGTCGGCCAAACCGACCGCGTCTATACCCGCCCGGAAGCCTTCAGCCAGATCCGCGATCCGGCGCTCGCGCGCACCATAGAGGTTCACCACCATCATATGAGCGACGTTATCGCCTGGAACCCCGGCGTGGAGCTCTCCTGCAGCATGGGGGATATGCCGAACGACGGTTACAAGACCATGGTCTGCATCGAGACCGGGCGCGTCAGCAAACCGCTGGTCGCCGCCGGCGAGCAACCCGCCCGTTTGGGCGTGACCTTCCGCAGCCGTAAGAAGGCCTGAGGCGCCGCGCGCGACAGCGCACTGCAGATGTGCAAAAGGGGCGCCAGCGCCCCTTTTTGATGCACGCCATGCACGATAATCGTGCAATGCATGATTAGAAGGTATAGCTCACACCCGTCATCAACAAACCGGTGTAGGATTTATCCACCATCGGGCTGTCTTTCACTTCATCCGACAACTTCACATAGCGGCCGAGGAAGAAGGCGTTCCAGCTTTTGTTGATCTGGTAATTGGCGCTCAGCTCAAGGTACGGCGCCCAGCTATCGCCTGGGGTGTAGCTGTCCAGGCCGCTGCGGCGCGATTCATTGGCGCTAACGCCGTAGTAATATTTGTTCTGGTTTTTGCTGTTCCACATCACGCCTACGCCCGGGACCAGCGTCAGCGCGTCCAGATCAAACTTGTACAGATAAGCCACATCGCCCACCAGCCCGTTGCTGTAGTTCAACGTGTCGCCGGTGAAGGTGGTGCGGAGGGTGCCCCACTCCGCGTGGTGCGAATAAGCCAGGCCGGCCATCAGCGTGCCGCGGCGTTTGTCGAGACGCTTCATGCGATCGTCATCGCTGTCGCCAGGGCGGTAGCCCCATGGCGTGTAGTAACCCATGATGCTCAGCTGGTTTTCTTGATCTTTCCACAGGTAGTAACCGGCGGTCAGAGTACGGAAGTAGAAGTCGTCACCTTCATAGTCGATGACGGGCACCGGATATACGCGGTCCTGATAACCGCGATACGCGTCCGGGCTAACCAGCGCGGCGGCGCCGAGTGACCAGGTTCCCGCCTGAGCACTTTGCGCACAAACCATTGCGGAAGCGATAATTGCTAGCGTTTTGAGTTTTGAAATCTTCACTGGTTCTTTTTCCATAAATTACAGGGTTAATAGCCGCAATAGTTTATGTGAAAATTTAGTTGCGCGCCTAATCTTTACAATAGAAAACGACCAAGATCGAATAACTTATAGCGGAATTATGAATTAATCATGGCGGAACGATGACGTTTCATCCTGCAGGCCGCGCCAGACAAGGCATTTGGCTTCCACTGTAATAACTGAGTCATTGATATGACTTAAAAAAAGCTTTTTCTGCGGCAGGAAATTTTCCGGCAAGCAAACTAAGCTTAAATCAGAAGGTGAATTTATCCTGAGCCCAGTGGCAAACAGCGCAACTCGCGATAATAAGCGCACCAAGTTGGCATACGGGTTGCTGTACTCAGGCGTATTCTCATCTTCCGGGGGCCAGAACACTATCACACGCTCTCTTTAACCTGTGCTAATAACGAAAGGACGGGCATCATGAACATATTTGACCACTATCGCCAGCGCTATGAAGCTGCCAAGGACGAAGAGTTCACACTGCAGGAATTTCTTACCATTTGCCGGCAAGATCGCAGTGCCTATGCCAACGCGGCCGAACGTCTGCTGATGGCTATCGGTGAACCTGTGATGGTCGACACTGCGCTAGAATCACGCCTGTCGCGCCTGTTCTCCAACCGCGTGATCGCACGCTATCCGGCCTTCGAAGAATTCTACGGCATGGAAGAGGCCATCGAACAGATCGTCTCTTACCTGAAACACGCCGCGCAGGGCCTGGAAGAGAAGAAACAGATCCTTTACCTGCTGGGCCCGGTGGGCGGCGGTAAATCCTCGCTGGCGGAGCGTCTTAAGGCGTTGATGCAGCGCGTGCCCATCTACACCCTCAGCGCCAACGGCGAACGCAGCCCGGTCAACGATCATCCGCTGTGCCTGTTCAACCCGCAGGAAGATGCCTCGATCCTGGAGAAAGAGTTCAACATCCCGAGTCGCTATCTCGGCACCATCATGTCGCCGTGGGCGGCGAAGCGCCTGCATGAGTTCGGCGGCGACATCACCAAGTTTAAAGTCGTCAAAGTGCGCCCTTCCATCCTGGAGCAGATCGCCATCGCCAAAACCGAACCGGGCGATGAGAACAACCAGGACATCTCGGCGCTGGTCGGTAAAGTGGATATCCGTAAGCTGGAGAACCATGCGCAGAACGATCCGGACGCCTACGGCTACTCCGGCGCCCTGTGCCGCGCCAACCAGGGGATAATGGAATTCGTCGAGATGTTCAAAGCGCCGATCAAGGTGCTGCACCCGCTGCTGACGGCGACCCAGGAAGGCAACTACAACGGCACCGAGGGCATCTCCGCCCTGCCGTTCAACGGCATCATTCTGGCGCACTCCAACGAATCCGAGTGGGTGACCTTCCGTAACAACAAGAACAACGAAGCGTTCCTCGACCGCGTGTACATCGTCAAGGTGCCTTACTGCCTGCGCGTGTCGGAAGAGATCAAGATTTACGACAAGCTGCTGGATCACAGCGAGTTGACCCACGCGCCCTGCGCGCCGGGCACCCTCGAAACGCTCGCGCGCTTTAGCGTGCTGTCGCGGCTGAAAGAGCCGGAAAACTCGAGCATTTACTCGAAAATGCGCGTGTATGACGGTGAAAGCCTCAAGGATACCGATCCGAAAGCCAAGTCCTATCAGGAGTACCGCGACTACGCCGGGGTTGACGAAGGCATGAACGGCCTCTCCACCCGTTTCGCCTTTAAAATCCTCTCGCGGGTATTCAACTTCGATCACGCCGAGGTGGCGGCCAACCCGGTACACCTGTTCTATGTACTGGAACAGCAGATCGAACGCGAACAGTTCCCGCAGGATTTGGCAGAGAAATATCTGGAGCACCTGAAAGGCTATCTGATCCCGAAATACGCCGAATTTATCGGCAAAGAGATCCAGACCGCCTATCTGGAATCCTACTCGGAATACGGGCAGAACATTTTTGACCGTTACGTGACCTACGCGGACTTCTGGATCCAGGATCAGGAGTATCGCGATCCCGACACCGGTCAACTGTTCGACCGCGAGTCGTTGAACGCCGAACTGGAGAAAATCGAGAAACCGGCCGGCATCAGCAACCCGAAAGATTTCCGTAACGAAATCGTGAACTTCGTGCTGCGCGCCCGCGCCAACAACAACGGCCGTAATCCGAACTGGACCAGCTACGAGAAGCTGCGCACCGTGATCGAGAAGAAAATGTTCTCCAATACCGAAGAGCTGTTGCCGGTCATTTCGTTTAACGCCAAAACATCGACGGACGAGCAGAAGAAACACGACGACTTCGTCGACCGCATGATGGAGAAAGGCTATACCCGCAAGCAGGTGCGCCTGCTGTGTGAATGGTATCTGCGGGTCAGAAAATCCTCATAACGCCTCAGGTAAGCGGCATTATCAGGGCCATGTCCACAGTCATGGACGTTGCAGCGCAGCCCAGGGAGGGGCTGGCATATTGCGCTGTCGCGACCGGGACATGAAGAGTTGGCAACGTCGTTTGGGGGAAGTATGGCCTATTTCATTGACCGGCGGCTGAACGGCAAAAACAAGAGCATGGTGAACCGCCAGCGCTTCTTGCGCCGTTACAAGTCGCAAATCAAACAGTCGATTGCCGAAGCCATCAACAAGCGTTCGGTCACCGACGTGGACAGCGGGGAGTCGGTCTCCATCCCCACTGACGATATCAACGAACCGATGTTTCATCAGGGGCGCGGCGGCACTCGCCATCGCGTTCACCCGGGCAATGACCACTTCGTGCAGAACGATCGCGTTGAGCGCCCTCAGGGCGGCGCAGGCGGTGGCGGTGGCCAGGGCAACGCCAGCCAGGACGGTGAAGGCCAGGATGAATTCGTCTTCCAGATCTCCAAAGACGAGTACCTCGATCTGCTGTTCGAGGATCTCGCCCTGCCCAACCTGAAAAAGAATCAGTACAAGCAGCTGACCGAGTTCAAAACCCATCGCGCCGGCTATACCGCCAACGGCGTGCCGGCCAACATCAGCGTCGTGCGTTCGCTGCAGAACTCGTTGGCGCGACGTACCGCCATGACCGCCGGTAAAAGACGCGCGTTGCACGAGCTGGAAGACGCGCTGACCCAGTTGGAAAACACCGAACCGGTGCAATTGCTGGAAGAGGAGCGGCTGCGCAAGGAAATTGCCGAACTGCGCAAGAAAATCGAAAGCGTACCGTTTATCGATACCTTCGACCTGCGCTACAAAAACTATGAACGCCGGCCGGAGCCTTCCAGCCAGGCGGTGATGTTCTGCCTGATGGACGTGTCCGGTTCGATGGATCAGGCGACCAAAGACATGGCCAAGCGCTTTTACATTCTGCTTTATCTGTTCCTGAGCCGAACCTACAAGAACGTCGAGGTGGTCTATATTCGCCATCACACCCAGGCGAAAGAGGTGGACGAACAGGAGTTCTTCTATTCGCAGGAAACCGGCGGCACCATCGTCTCCAGCGCGCTGAAGTTGATGAACGACGTGGTCGAAGAGCGTTATGACCCGGCGCAATGGAATATATACGCCGCGCAAGCGTCGGACGGCGACAACTGGGCCGACGATTCACCGCTGTGCCATGAGCTGTTGGCGAAGAAGATCCTGCCGATGGTGCGTTATTACAGCTACATAGAAATCACTCGCCGCGCTCACCAAACGCTGTGGCGCGAATATGAGGATCTGCAGGCGAGATTCGATAACTTCGCCATGCAGCATATCCGCGAACCGGACGATATCTATCCGGTATTCCGCGAACTGTTTCGCAAACAGACCGTGTGAATAACGTCGCGTGAATGTCACCACAGCCGGAAAACGCCGTTTTCCGGCTGTTTCTTTTTCGCATTATATATTTACATCACCTATGTTTGATTTTTAGGCAATGGCAATATCAATAATAAGTCAGATTCCCCAGAACGGCCGTCTCTATTATTTGTTCTTCTGAGGTTATTCCTAAACATTCGCCTCTGTGCCCACACGGCTTGATAGGAATATTCCCATTCAGTTATCGTTACCCCGTCGCTTAAGTCTCTTCCTAAGCGAAATTTGCCTCACTTTATTTTTCTATGGCTTCTCAGCCCGCTGCGGCGGGCATTTACCTGTCAGCAGGTTAGACATCATGATCGATTACACCCTCTATGGCCTCAACAAGCACGATGTTGATGAATACCATAAGCAAATATGCTGCCTGCTCGGCAAAAACGTGCTGCTGGTACTGACCGCCAACAAGCCGATAACCAAACAGAACCTGCTCGCCAGCCTTATCCAGGAGATAGAAAAACAACCCGATGATTATTTTCAGCGATTGCATCGTGCGGCAATAGAAATGATCGGCGTTAACGGGCGCTAAGGCGATATGCGTAAGGCAGACTATTGCCGCCCTTATTACCGCCCTCGTGGTGTTAATGATGCTGTTAATCATTAATATCGATAGCGATATCAGCGCTTATCCCTAATTCGCTCCTATTACGCCGGCTCTTTAGTCCGCCGTAATAGGCAGCGAAGGGATAATCTGTCGCAGAATGCCACCCTTTACTCCGGCGAACCTTCCTGCCCCTGCTTTATTTCAAACCGGCCGCTTCGTCAATCAAACCCGCCACCTCATCGGCATGGGAAACCAGCGAGGCATGGCTGGCATTCAGCACCATGATTTTCTTGGCCTGCAGCCGCTGCGCCATTCGCCGCTGATTCTCCGGCGCTATCATGCGATCGTCGCTGGAAAGTTGATACCATGACGGTTTATGTTTCCATGCCGGTTCGCCGATGGTGTTACCGAAGGTATCGGCCAGCGGGGCCTTCTGCGCTACCGCCATCACCAGCGCCTCGTCGGGGGTAAGGTCCTGGCAAAAACTCTCGTGAAACTTGTCGGCTTTGATCCACAGATAGCCGTCGCTGTCCGGTGCCAGATTCGCGACTGCCGCAGGAGGATGCGCTTGCGTAATGCCGCCGGGGCTTTCGCCGACATCCGGCGCAAAGGCGGCGATGTAGACCAGGCCGACCACGTTAGGCTGGTTGCCCATTGCCGTGATCACGGCACCACCGTAAGAGTGCCCCACCAACAATACCGGTCCCGCTTGCTGCGCGACCATCTTGCGCGTGCGCTCAGCATCCTCAGCCAGCGATGTCAACGGCATTTCCACCGCATGAATCGCCGTATATCCCCTGCGTGACAACTCGAGGATGACCTTACTCCAGTGCGCGGCGCCGCCCCAGAATCCGTGTACCAGCACGATAGTTGGTTTTGTGCTCATTGCCGACTCCTTCACCTCATAGTAAAGCACCGCAGGTAGATGAACAGCCCCCTTAAGGAACGTGCCCGGCTGCCTTCGACGCCACGTAGTCCCCATTTTATATAGTCAGCCTCATGCCGTTCAGCAATAGCTACGACGGGTTAACCTCCCCGATTCTCCGGCGTCGCCACGGCGTTATCGAAGCGGCTTACGCCGCAAGGGTGGATAAAAAAACGATTAAAACTAGGATTTTTACCTATACCGATCTAAAATTTCGCGCAAAAACAAAGAGAAGTAAATTTAGCTCAACGGGAAAAGGAATGAAGTTGTGAAGGAAATGATCTCCATCGTTTTTATGGCATGCCTGCTGGCGCTGCTGTTTTCGTGGCTGTTCGTCTACGGTCTTAACATTCATTAAACCCGCAACGCCCACAATCCCCCTCCCTGGCCGGCTGGCGGCGCATCGTGACAGATGCGCTAAAACCGGCACCTCAAGGGCTCACGTACCGCCAAACCCGACGCCACCTCACCTTAGCCGTCCGTCCGCCAATACATCACTAATTTTTATGAGTCATAACCCCCATCGCGTTCCCCCTTCACCGGCTCTTTTACTACTTAGGGGAGTCACCTCCAGAAAGAGGGTTTGCCTGACGCGAAATGTTACCGGTAACTATGCTGTTGATTTCTTTTGGTAATAAACGTAAGACCGTTAATAACCCTACGTTCTTTATAGAAATAAATTATGCATTCTTATGGATAAAGGTTTGAATAAACGGCCTTTGGTCATTGATTATCCCCCGCCAAGCTCCTAGAATTCGCGCGTAAAAATACAACTGGGATCGGGTTTCATGTCGTCGCTGTGGGTTGCAACGCAATACTGTTATTTTATCGGCCTGTTAGTTTCTATGATTTTCACCTACCTGGTTAGCCGGGACACCGTCAAAATTCGCTGTATCAGCGCACTGACCATCGGGTTAACCTGGCCGTTAAGCCTGCCGGTGGTGTTGCTGTTTTCGCTGTTCTGACGCCCCCAATACCTCGCGTGGGTTTTTAAACAGGCATGCTAATGAAAAGAGGCCGACCACCGGCGCAGTGGATTTTTGGCGCGGGATAAAAAAACGCCAGCGCAAGGCTGGCATGAAAACTGGAAGCAATGTGAGCAATGTCGTGCCGGAGCGGGGGGCACAGAAGGAGACAACCCTTTTCCCCTCACCGGCGATTCAAATGATAATACGTCTCATTATTGAATGTAAAGTCATTTCCCTGCGTAACTCTTCCCTCCTGGAAAAATATCAGCCTCGCGGCGCACGCCAGCGTTGATACAGCCGCCCTGCGCCCCACACCAGCAGCCAGAGAAAAATATTCAACCCCAACCATAACATCAGCAAGTAGAAGAACGTCTGATAACCGGGTATGCCCCGATCGGCTGAAAACGGGTTAAAGTGGAAAAATTTAACGATCGCAAACGGGTTAAGATTGAAACGGTCAAACACGGCCGCCGTCAACAACGGCGGCAACAACGTATAAAACGCCAGGCTGAACAGCAGCAGGATTTTTGTGCCCGAAGTGTTTTTATAATCTTTCATATCAATGCATTACGTCTTCCATTGTGGTGCGAACACCGCCAGGCGTTCACACGCCAATCGACCCCGCAAGCGCAAAAGAGTTCCAGGCAAACGCGGAAATAAAGCCGATCCGGCGTTTAATTGTCATTTAGCGCTCGGGTGATATATACCCTGTGGATTTTAAATTACGATGTCGCCGCGCCGCCTTCAACCGCAGCGTTCGCATGGCATCATCAGGAGGCATTAATGAAACCGGACGCACTCTCTCTGCCGCCGAACCCGAAAAAGCTCAAGGTCATCTACGGCTGGTATATTTACGTGATCTATAGCTTGCTGGTTTTCAACATTTACATGGCGGTCTACAACGTCTGCGTTCGGCATCCGATCGAGGCCCCGCTGCTGTCGCTGTTTCACAGCCTGTTCCTCGCGCTGATGCTGCAGCAAGTGCTCAAGAAGAACGTCGTTTTCGCCTGGGTCTTGCTCAGCTATTTTATTCTGATGCGCCTGTATTACGCCAATGTGCTGCATGTTGAGTTCACGCTGGTGAGCCGTGGCCTGGTGCTGCTGATTCTGACGCTGCTGCTTACCGGCGCCGTGGCCGTCGGGCAACTGGCCACGCCGCCGCAGCGGCATGACTGGCTGGCGCGGCTGGGCTGGCGGCAATGGGGAGCGCTCACGGCGCTGGCGGCCATCCTGACGCCGCTGATTACCACCGACTATCTGGGATAACCAGGGGGCTATTAGGGGATGTGCGGTTCGGAAATGTCTACGATACGGCAGATTTTAGTGTAGTTACCCGCCTTCTCACAGATCTTGTCCGTGACGAACATGCCAAGGTAGCCCAGCAGCAGCAAGTAGCCGACCATGCACAGAATAAAGATAAGCGTTCTCACCGATAGCGACCAACCTGACAAGAGTATCCCGAATATCATAACCTGAACGCGGCGCTTTAAAAGGATTTCATGCGCACACAGCCCTCATCGGCGCACGTTCTGTAGTAACATTAAGCCACCACGCAACCGCCGGATACGCCGATGCACCATCTGATGTTAGACATTGAAACCCTGGATATAAAACCCAGCGCCGTCATTCTGGTGGTGGCGGCGGTGTTTTTCGATCCCCGAACCGGGGAGCTGGGCGCCGAATTCGAAGCCGCCGTCAGCAGCCAGAAAGACCAGCCGGGCCGTACCATCAGCCTGGACACGGTCGCCTGGTGGGCGAAACAGTCCGATGAGGCCCGCAAACAGGCCTTCAGCGGCACCGAGAGCCTGAAACGCGTGCTGAGCAGCCTCAGCCGCTTTATCCATATGAACAGCACCGACACGGTGAAAGTCTGGGGCAACGGCAAAGAGTTCGACTGCGCGATCCTCGAACACGCCTTCCAGCAATTGGAAATGCCCTGCCCGTGGAAATTCTGGGATACCCAGGACGTGCGCACGGTGATCACGCTGGCGGAACTGCACGGCTTTAACCCGAAAAAAGCCCGCCCGTTCGAAGGTATGCCGCATCGCGCGCTGGATGATGCTCGCCACCAGGCCCGTTATGTGGCCGATACCGTCTCGGCGCTCTATTACCGCCAAGGGGCGCAGCGCTGACCCGCTTTGCCCCTTTTCATTTGCCGCCAGAGTCTCTACTCTAGCCCTCTTTGTCACTTGGACGTGCCTTTCCTGTTATGCAAAAGTTTCTGTTTATGCTTCTCAGCCTGGTGCTGCTCGGCCCATTAGGCATCGATCTTTACCTGCCGACCATTCCCGCCATTGCCGTCGGCCTGGGCAGCAGCGAAGCGCTGATCCAATCCACCATTTCACTGTTTATTCTGGTGCTTGGCCTCGGCCAGGTCATCGCCGGGCCGCTGGTGGATAACTATGGCCGCAAGCCGGTGGCGCTGGCCGGCATTATCCTCTACATGATCGGCGCCGCGATGGCGGCGCTGGCCACCAGCCCGACGGTTTTCATCGCTTCGCGTCTGCTGCAAGGGGTGGCGGTTTGCTGTACCGCCGTCGTCGCCTTCAGCGGCGTGCGCGATCGCCTGAATGGCGACGATGCCGCCCGCGCTTTCGGCTTTCTCAACGGCACGCTGAACATCATCCCGGCGCTGGCGCCGCTGCTCGGCGGCCTGCTCGCCGAAGCCTTCGGCTGGCGCGCCCCCTTCTGGTTCCTGGTCGGCTACGCGCTGCTGGTGTTGGTGCTGATCGCGCTGCGCCTGCCGGAAACTCGCCCTGCCGACACCGTGCCGGTCAAAGGGCTGCCGGTGCGCCAATACGCGCGCATCCTCAGCGATCGCCGTTTCCTCTCCTTTGCGGTGGTCAACTCCGGGGCGATGGGCATGGCGCTGACCTACGTTTCTCTGGCGCCGAACGTGCTGATGGGCACCGCCGGCCTGACCCCGCTGCAATTCTCGCTGGTGTTCGGCGCCAACGGTTTCTGGATCATGCTGGTCAGCTTCTTCGCCAACCGCATCATTCACAAGGTCGGCCGCCCGGTTTGTCTGGCGACCGGCGGCATGTTGATGGGGCTGGGCTGTCTGGGCCTGCTGCTGGGCGTCATGCTGCTGCCCGCGACGGCGCAAGCGCATTGGCTGGCGTATATGTTGCCGGTCGCCAGCGCCTGCGCCGGGTTGGCGTTCGTGATGGGCCCGGCCACCAGCTACGCGCTGGAGCCGTATTCCAATGAGGCCGGCGTCGCGTCCGCGCTGGTCGGTTTCGTGCAGATGGCGGGCGGTGCCGCGCTGGGTCTGGTGGCGATGGCGTTGCCGCTGCAACCGAAGCTGTCGCTGGCGCTGGTGATGCTGGCAGGCTGCCTGCTGGCGCTGCACGCGCGGCGGCTCAGCAAGCAGATTAAAGGGCAGATCAGAAAAGTCGCCTGAGCCGCGGCTCAGGCTTCAATGGCGACCGGCACCCGCGCCGCTAACGCCGACAGCAGCTCATAGCCCAACGTTCCTGCCGCCGTGGCCACCTCGTCCACCGGCAGGCGTTTCCCCCACAGCTCCACTTCGGCGCCCAGCTCGACTAGCGGACAGGGCGTCAGATCCACCGCCAGCATATCCATCGATACCGTTCCCAGGGTGCGCGTCAGCACGCCGTCAACCCATACCGGCGTGCCGGTCGGCGCATGACGCGGATAGCCGTCGGCGTAACCGCAGGCCACCACGCCAATACGCTGCGCGCCGGCGGCGCTGTAACGGCCGCCGTAACCCACGCGATCGCCAGACTTCAGCTGCTGAATGCCGATGATCTCGCTGCTCAGCGTCATCGCCGGCTGCAACCCCGTCGCCGCAACGTCATTCCAGCACCCGCTCGGCGAAGCGCCATACAGAATGATCCCAGGGCGTACCCAACTGCCGTGGGTCGAAGGATGCCACAGCGTGGCGGCCGAGTTGGCCAGGCAGCGCGGCAGCGGGATATCGGCAGCGGCCGCCTCGATGGTAGCCATCTGCTGGGTCACGCCTTCCGGGCCGTCGGCGGTGGCGAAATGGCTCATCAGCGTAAGCTCGCCGATGTTGGCAATCGCCTGCGCCCTGCGCCACACCTCGTGCAGCCGCTCGGGTGCGAACCCCAGCCGATTCATGCCGCTGTTCACTTTCAGATAGACATTGAGCGGCGCGCTCAGCGTGGCATCGGCGATCGCCGCCAGCTGCCAGTCGCTGTGCACCGCCGTCGTCAGGCGATAACGATCGAGCAACGCCAAATCCTGCGGCTGGAAGAAACCTTCCAGCAGGAGAATCGGCCCTTGCCAACCCGACTCACGCAGCAGCACCGCTTCGGCCAGATCCAGCATGGCGAAGCCGTCGGTTTGCGCCATGCTGCGCCAAACGTGTTTGATGCCGTGGCCATAGGCGTTGGCCTTGACCACCGCCCAAACTTTGGCGCCGGGGGCGAAACGGCGCACCACCTGCAGGTTATTTTCAATTGCGCCAAGATGCATCGTGGCGGTTATCGGACGGGGCATCGCTTCTCCTTGGGGCAGCGTACAGCGGCCACGCGCGCCTGCGCGTGGCCGGGAAAGTCTATGACAGCGTCGACGATTAACGCGCGGGATGCACGTCGTTCAGCGGAACCGCGTGTTGCTGGCGAAACCCGGCGCTGTAACGCGCCACCGCCAGATCATCGGAAGGGATCGCCGGCGTAATGCCGGACATCAGATCGGACAACAACTGCCCGGAACCGCAGGCCATCGTCCAGCCCAACGTACCATGCCCGGTATTGAGATACAGGTTCTTCAGCGAAGTGCGGCCGACAATGGGCGTACCGTCCGGCGTCATCGGCCGCAGGCCGGTCCAGAACGTCGCGTCTTCCACTCTGCCGCCGTTCGGGTAGAGATCGCGCACCACCATCTCCAGCGTTTCGCGCCGTTTTTGCTCCAGCTGCGTATTGAAACCGACGATCTCCGCCATGCCGCCGACGCGGATGCGCTGATCGAAACGGGTGATGGCGATTTTGTACGTCTCGTCCAACACCGTGGAGAACGGCGCCGCCGTTTCATCGGTGATAGGAATGGTCAGCGAATAGCCCTTCAGCGGATAAACCGGGATAGAAACCAGGCCGCGCAGCAGCGCCGTGGAATACGAACCGAACGCCACCACGTAGCTGTCGGCTTTAAACACGTCCTCGCCGCACTGCACGCCGGCGATCTTGTCGCCCTCCACCAGCAGGCGGTCAACGCTGCGGTTGAACAGGAAGGTTACGCCCGCCTGCTGCGCCATTTTCGCCAGCTGCTGCGTAAACAGCTGGCAATCGCCGGTTTCGTCGTTCGGCAGCTGCAGGCCGCCGGTCAGCTTGTGCGCCACCTGTGCCAGCGCCGGCTCGACGCTACCGAGTTGGCCGGCTTCCAGCAATCTGTAAGGCACACCGGCATCTTCCAATACCGCAATGTCTTTCGCTGCGTTTTCGAACTGTTGTTGGGTGCGGAACAGCTGCAGCGTGCCGCCCTGGCGACCTTCGTACTGGATGCCGGTCTCCTGACGCAGCGCCTTGATACAGTCGCGGCTGTATTCCGCCAGGCGCACCATGCGGCCTTTGTTGGTCATGTAGTGTTCGGTGTTGCAGTTTTTCAGCATCTGCCACATCCAGCTCAGCTGGAAGCTGCTGCCGTCGAGGCGGATCGCCAACGGCGCATGGCGCTGGAACATCCACTTGATGGCCTTCAACGGCACGCCCGGAGCCGCCCAGGGCGCGGCATAGCCCGGTGAAATCTGCCCGGCGTTCGCCGCGCTGGTTTCCAGTGCCGGGCCAGGCTGACGATCGATCACCGTCACCTCATGCCCTGCCTTCGCCAAATACCAGGCACTGGCTACGCCCACCACTCCACTACCTAAAATTACCACTCGCATCGCTGACTCCAGCCCAAGGCCTCACAAAGCATAATCTTCTGCTCACAGGAAATTAACTCAGTGAAAAAATCCGTCCAACAACTTCGTCATCAAACGTGACAATATTCACAATTAATTTATCGTCGATGAGCCGAGCATTTGCAATAGCCGCTCGTAAATAGCGATAAGATGCGGTTTAGAAGGGATTATAGCGTCAGACCGCCGCTGAATCGATAGCAATGCTATCAATGATAGCAGTCAAAAAAGGCGTAATAAGCAACATTGATTTAACAGAATATAAAAACATCAGCCAACATATAAACAGAATAAAAAACCGATAAAATAAAAAATACCAACATAACAGACAAAATGAATCCCCTCTCCCCGCAGCAGAAAAAACGCGTAAAATTTCGGCAAAAATTAACCTTGTTTTCACTACTGGATTAAAACAGCCGAGCCCTTAGCCCCGCCCGTTTAGGTTGAACGCGGCAGCACGATATGAACGTTGAAGCCAGAAGCAGATCCTAAAGTTCACATTGTCGCTTTCTGGAGAACCCCTTATGTTCATCGCCATCTACCGGTTCTCAGTCAAAACCGGGCACGAACACGCCTTTCGCCTGGCCTGGCTTGAGTTGACCCAAGGGATCTATCTGCAGCGCGGCAGCCTCGGCTCGCGCCTGCATCGAGATATGAGCGGGAAGTTTATCGGCTATGCGCAATGGCCAAGCCGAGCCGCATGGGAAAACGCCGGTGATATTCAGTTGGATGAACGCTACCGGCAAGCCCGGGAGCGAATGCGGGCGACCCTGTTGGCGGATGAAACATTATTTGAAATGGCAGTGACGGACGATTACCTGCAAATCAGACCGTTTGACTGAGCACAAGCCCACATAAGCGGGCTTGTGGTGACGGGAGCGAGTGGCATCAATGATGCAGCATCTCGTCCACGACTTCTTTGGTCTGCAGTTGGAATGGGTAATAAGTCGGCCAGTTGTCCATTTCTTTCAGCAACGCTTCCTGCGACGTGTTGCCCATAAAGATATGGAAATGTGCCGATTTGCGCGGGCCGATAATATGATCGCTGAACTGCACGAATTTCGGCGCCAGGCTGCCGGCATCCTGGCATTCGAACAGATAACGCACGCCCTTCTTACCAGAGACATACGTCAGGATCTTATGCCCGGCGTACTTATACTGACAGGCGCTGGATTGGTCGCCGCGATGAAACTCCATGACGCCGTTTTCAATGCCGATGGTATCCACATCGGTGGCGTACCCTTTGCGGTAATACGCCTTTACTTCCGCGAAGGTCTTGCTCTTATCCTTTGCCGCTTTCTTCTTGAACACCGGGTCAAGATCCCCATTGAGCAGATAAGGATACACGGATTGCCAGACGCCCTCCCAATCCGCCAGATTGCGATCTTTGACGTCCTTATCGTCGAACACGCCCGCCTCCGCTTTTTTTTCCACCTCCGTCAGCGGCTTGCCATGTGAATGATGCCCGTGGGCAAACGCCTGCCCGCTGATAAACAGCGCGGCCAGCGCCACCGCCAGTTTGCCAAAATGCCTCGCCAAAATGCGCTCCTTGTCCGTTATTGAGAAAAATTAAAAGTTACAATATAACATAACATTTTTCAATCCCTGTCGCGCAGCAGGCAGTGTGTTGCGCGCCCTTGCCGCAGGGCTATACTCGGAGAGGGAGCCAAGTGCTGAGGCGCTTTCTGCCGGGACGGGCGTCAAATTGACCGCCGCTCGCTCCCTTGCGTACCGGCATTTTTATTTCACTGATTTGCAATGGTTAATTATGACTTGAACTATGCTTGATACAGGGTCTGCCGTTTGAGCAAGACCCGTGAATAATGAGGGTGCGCTGATGACTACTTCAACACATGAAAAGGTCAAGGATGACAAACGTCTGAGCGATGGACCGGACTGGACGTTCGAACTGCTGCAGGTGTATTTGGAGCAGATTGACCGCGTCGCCAAGCATTACCGGCTCGACACCTACCCCCATCAGATCGAGGTGATCACCTCCGAGCAGATGATGGACGCCTATTCGAGCGTCGGCATGCCGATCAACTATACCCATTGGTCCTTCGGCAAGAAATTCATCGAAACCGAACAGCGCTACAAACAGGGCCAGCAAGGGCTGGCGTATGAAATCGTCATCAACTCCAATCCCTGCATCGCCTACCTGATGGAGGAGAACACCATCACCATGCAGGCGCTGGTGATGGCGCACGCCTGCTATGGCCACAACTCGTTCTTCAAGAATAACTATCTGTTCCGCAGTTGGACCGACGCCAGCTCCATCGTCGATTATCTGCTGTTCGCCCGCCACTACATCAGCCAGTGCGAAGAACGCTACGGCGTCGATGAAGTGGAGCGGCTGCTGGACTCTTGCCATGCGCTGATGAACTATGGGGTCGACAGGTACAAACGCCCGCAGAAAATCTCACTGGTGGAAGAGAAAGCGCGCCAGAAAAGCCGCGAAGAGTATCTGCAAAGCCAGGTGAACACGCTGTGGAAGACCCTGCCCCGCGTCGAACGTGAAGAGTCGCCGGAGCAGGCGCGCCGCTATCCGAGCGAGCCGCAGGAAAATATCCTCTATTTTATCGAGAAAAATGCGCCGCTGCTGGAACCCTGGCAGCGTGAGGTGCTGCGCATCGTGCGCAAAGTCAGCCAGTATTTTTATCCGCAAAAACAGACTCAGGTGATGAACGAGGGCTGGGCCACTTTCTGGCACTACACCATCCTCAACCATTTGTTCGACGAGGGGCGGGTGACCGAGCGGTTTATGCTGGAGTTTTTGCACAGCCACACCAACGTGGTGTATCAGCCGCCGTACAACAGCCCGTACTATAACGGCATCAACCCTTATGCGCTGGGCTTCGCCATGTTCCAGGACATCAAGCGAATCTGCCAGTCGCCAACCGAAGAAGACCGCTACTGGTTCCCGGACATCGCCGGCAAAGACTGGCTGGACACCTTGCACTTCGCCATGCGCGACTTCAAGGACGAGAGCTTTATCAGCCAGTTTCTGTCGCCCAAAGTGATGCGCGATTTTCGGTTGTTCACCGTGCTGGACGACGATCGCAACAACTATCTGGAAATTGCCGCGATCCATAACGAAGCCGGTTACCGGGCGATCCGCCAGGAGCTGTCGGCGCAATACAACCTGAGCAATCACGAGCCGAACATTCAGATCTGGAACGTGGATCTGCGCGGCGACCGCTCGCTGACGCTGCGCTACATCCCACAGGAACGCGCGCCGCTGGATAAGAGCCGCCGCGACGTGTTGAAGCACCTGCATCGCCTGTGGGGCTTCGACGTGATCCTCGAACAACAAAACGAAGACGGCAGCGTGGAGTTGCTCGATCGCTGCCCGCCGCGGCCGACGCCGCTGTAACCGCCACAACGACAAAGGGCGCCGCATGGCGCCCTTCGTTATTTCATCAACACGCGATTAGCGACGCGCTTCGGTCAGATCGCTCGGCATGGTGCCCTGCATGCTCTGCCAAATCGCCCCGCTGTCTTTACCGTAGTTGCGCACGGTATCCATCACCTGGTCGTACAGCTTCTCATGGCACAGCGTGGACAGCTTGCTGTAGAAGGCCAGCGCCAGCTTGCGCGCTTCCGGGTTGGAGAAGTAGTAACGGCCCACGCGGGTATACAGCCCTTTCAGGCCGTTGAAAATCAGGCCGTAGATCGGGTTGCCGGAAGCGAACGCCAAACCGCGGAAGATCTCGTAATCGAGCAGATTGAAAGCGTCCGCCTGATCTTCCACCTCGGCGGCTTTCGCCAGCACTTCCTGCGCCTGTTCCGGATGATTGCGCACCGCGGCGCGAATAAAGATCGACGCGATATTGGTGCGCACGGACAGCAGGTTATCGATCAGCTGCGGGACGCTTTTGTGATCGAGACGGGCTACGGTCTCAAGGATATTGAGGCCGGACGTTTCCCAGAAATTGTTCACTTTGGTCGGTTTGCCATGCTGAATGGTCAACCAGCCATCGCGAGCCAGACGTTGCAACACTTCACGTAACGTGGTGCGCGTGACGCCAATCAACTCCGAAAGCTCACGCTCCGCGGGCAAAATAGAGCCAGGGGGGAAGCGATTATTCCAAATACTCTCAATAATGTACTCTTCCGCGAAACCGGCAGGACTCTGCGCCTTTATGACCATGTGTTTGACGTTCCGTTGCGACGATAAAATCAGTAAAAGTAATCAGCTCATCATACCAGATCGCGCTGACATGACATAGCGTGAGCGAAAAACAATAAACGAAAGTGTGCATAACGTGGCAAAAAACGAGCAAAAATACCGGCCGGCGGAAATTTGCCGCCGTAAAACAAGCTCCGGTTGCGCCCGCCCCCGCCGCATTGTTAGGGTACGTGCTACGACTGATTTAAGGATGCATAAAGGACAATGGAAACAACCTTGCGCAGCGCCCTGCTCAAAAATTTTCTGGGGCAATCTCCCGACTGGTACAAACTGACCATTCTCATTTTTCTGGCGATCAACCCCCTGGTATTCTTTTTCGCCAGCCCGTTTATCGCGGGCTGGCTGCTGGTGGTCGAGTTCATCTTTACCCTGGCGATGGCGCTGAAATGCTATCCGCTGCTGCCGGGCGGCCTGCTGGCGCTGGAGGCGGTGGCCATCGGCATGACCAGCCCGGCGCAGGTTTCGCAGGAAATCGAACATAACCTGGAAGTGCTGCTGCTGCTGATCTTTATGGTGGCCGGCATCTACTTTATGAAGCAGCTGCTGCTGTTCGTGTTCACCAAGCTGCTGCTCAATATCCGTTCGAAAACGCTGCTGTCGCTGGCGTTCTGCCTGGCCGCCGCCTTACTTTCCGCCTTCCTCGACGCGCTGACGGTCGTGGCGGTAGTGATCAGCGTGGCCACCGGCTTTTATTCCATCTATCACAACGTGACCTCGAATCGCCCCGATGGCGACATCGGCGATGACAGCGATTTCGCCGGTGAAGAGCGTAAACAGACGCTGGAGCAATTCCGCGCCTTTCTGCGCAGCCTGCTGATGCACGCCGGCGTCGGCACCGCGCTCGGCGGGGTCATGACCATGGTGGGCGAGCCGCAGAACCTGATCATCGCCAAAAACGCGGGCTGGGGCTTTATCGATTTCTTCCTGCGTATGGCGCCGGTCACGCTGCCGGTGCTGGTGTGCGGCCTGCTGGTTTGTTGGCTGGTAGAACGTTTTCGCCTGTTTGGCTATGGCGCGCAGTTGCCGGAGGCGGTGCGCGACGTGCTGAAAGAGTATGACCGCAAGGCCACCGCGGGCCGCAGCAAGCAAGAACGGCTCAAACTGGTGATGCAGGCGCTGATCGGCGTTTGGCTGGTGCTGGCGCTGGCCTTCCACCTGGCGGAAGTGGGGCTGATCGGCCTGTCGGTGATCGTGCTCGCCACCTCCCTGTGCGGCGTGAACGATGAGCACGCCATCGGCAAAGCGTTCCAGGAAGCGCTGCCGTTCACCGCTCTGCTGACGGTGTTTTTCACCGTGGTCGCGGTGATCATCGAACAGCACCTGTTCAGCCCGGTGATCCAGTTCGTGCTGCGCGCCGAGCCCGCCTCTCAGCTTTCGCTGTTCTATCTGTTCAACGGCCTGCTGTCGTCGGTTTCCGACAACGTGTTCGTCGGCACGGTTTACATCAACGAGGCGCGCACCGCGCTGGAAACCGGCGCTATCGGGCTGAAGCAGTTCGAGCTGCTGGCGGTCGCCATCAATACCGGCACCAACCTGCCATCGGTTGCCACCCCTAACGGGCAGGCGGCGTTTCTGTTCCTGCTGACGTCGGCATTGGCGCCGCTGGTGCGTCTGTCGTATGGCCGCATGGTGTGGATGGCCCTGCCTTATACGGTGGTGCTGACGGTGGTAGGCTTGCTGTGCGTCCAGTTCACGCTGGAACCGGCGACCGAGCTGTTGACCCAGTGGCATTGGCTGACGCTGCCGCCCATCGACGCCGTCGGCCACTGAGACGGTGCCGGCAGGGTGACCGACTATTTTTACGCTGAATCCAGCCCAGGAGGCTGGCAGCGAGGAGGAATTGGTTTACACTGCCGGTTCAATTGCTTACTGCATGGAAGAATCTAGATATGTTGCAATTCTTTAACCGCTGTTCACAAGGACGCGGCGCCTGGCTGCTAATGGCCCTGACAGCGTTGGTGTTGGAACTGGTCGCGCTCTATTTTCAGCACGTTATGCTGCTGCAGCCGTGCGTGATGTGCATTTATGAGCGTTGTGCGCTGTTCGGCATTCTCGGCGCCTCGCTGGTGGGCGCCATCGCGCCGAAAACCCCGCTGCGCTACGCGGCGATCTTGCTGTGGATCTACAGCGCCTGGGAAGGCCTCCAGCTGGCGTGGAAGCACACCATGATCCAGTTGCACCCTTCCCCGTTCAATACCTGCGACTTCTTCGTGAGCTTCCCTTCGTGGCTGCCGCTGGACAAATGGCTGCCGGCGGTGTTCCACGCTTCCGGCGACTGCTCCGTGCGCCAATGGCAATTCCTGACGCTGGAAATGCCACAGTGGCTGGTCGGCATCTTCGGCGCCTATCTGCTGGTGGCGCTGATTGTGCTGATCGCACAATTTGTTCGCCCACGTCGCCGCGATCTGTTCGGCCGCTGATCGGCTGACAAACAAACAACGGCGCCGAAAGGCGCCGTTTTTTTAGGTATTGCTGTCACATTCCGAGATAAAACCCTCTCAGGTATGTGTAAGGAAGTAAACGAGCACGATCAGCGCTCCAGCCACGGCAAACAGACGGACCATTTTCATTGTTATACTCTCGAACTTGCGGGAGAGCGGCCAAATTACCCAACTTATCGTTTGAAAAGAAGCATCCTGGCGCGGTTAAGCGCGTAATTTACATAACATTAAACTTCTGCGACGCCGGCGGGTAAAAACAGGCTGCGCCAGCGCGGCCCGCCCTACCTACAGGCATCAATAAATTACCGTTACTTATGAACGACTGCACCTTTGTCACATTCAGAGCACAATATTTTGGTGAAGTTTACCCATAAAATCCTTATAGTATCGGCAAAGTGAGTACTACCGATTTCCCTGGTGTTGTTGTGTGTCTTGCCCCTCATCTTTGCAGGGGCTTTTTTCCCCCCTACCTCCTATTACGCAAGCCCCTATCATCCTTGAATCAAATGTTGAAATTTCCCTCTGTCCGGCCTCGAGCGTCAACGCCATTCGCACGCCAATAATTAAATAATGCAAGAGGGCGGCATGTCTGAACACGCCGCCCTCTTGCATGAAGCCCCATTTTGCCCTGCAGGCGCCCGCCTTTATCTGGCCCAGTCCGGCTTGTTGAGGATATGGTCCTGCCAGTCCACCACTTCGCTCTCGCGCACCGCGATATGCCGCACCGTGATGCGCTCGCCGTGCATCGCCGCCTTGGAGCCACTCAGCAGCGGATGCCAGGGGAACAGCGGCTTGCCTTCGCCGATCAGGCGATAGGCGCAGGTCGGCGGCAACCAATCGAAGGTGGTGAGGTTCTCGCGCGTCAGTTTGATGCAGTCTTCTTCCAGCTCGAAGCGCCGCTCGTAGTTGCGGCATTGGCAGGATTTGATGTTGAGCTGGTTGCAGGCTACGTTGGTAAAATAAATCTCGTCGGTATCTTCGTCGATCAGCTTATTCAAACAGCATTGCCCGCACCCGTCGCACAGCGATTCCCACTCTTGTTCTGACATTTCCGCCAGCGTTTTCTGTTGCCAAAAAGCGAGTTGTGACATGTTAGCGTCCGGTTTCGGTAAATGGATAAGTCACCTGCGCACAGGTTCGAGGGGGGACTATATAGACATTTTAGCCGCAAGATGCAAGCTTTGCCGCCGACGGCGCCGGCGGCGAGAGATCAGATCACGCGGGTGCTGAGCATTTTGCCGTTCAGGCTGATTTTCAGCATGTCGCCGGAGGCCATCGGGCCTACGCCCTGCGGCGTGCCGGTCAGGATGATGTCGCCGGCGCGCAGCGTGAAGAAACGGCTCATGTAACTGATAAGCGGCAGGATCGGCGTGATCATGTCACGCGTATTGCCATGCTGGCGCAGTTGATCGTTGACGGTCAATGACAGCTCGGCGTTTTGCGGATCGCCAAATTCCGCCACCGGGATAAACCCCGACATCGGGCAGGAACCGTCGAAAGCCTTGGCCTTTTCCCACGGCTGACCGGCCTTTTTAAAACCCGCCTGCAGATCGCGCAGCGTCAGATCGAGCGCCACGCCGTAGCCGGCGATCGCCCGCGCAACGCGGTCTTCGTTGGCCTGTTTCAACGGCGTGCCGATCAATACCGCCAGCTCCACCTCATGGTGCACCGCACCGAACTCTTTGGGGATAGCCACCGGCTGGCGAATATCGCACAGCGCCGTTTCCGGTTTGATGAACACTACCGGCTCGACGGAAACCGCACTGCCCATTTCCTTGATGTGATCGGCGTAGTTGCTGCCGACACAAACCACCTTGTTCACCGGAAAATCGAGCAGCGAACCCTGCCAGTCTCTATGTTGATACATACCGCTTCTCCCAAACTGTGGAGGCTTGGCGCGCCAAGCCGATTATTGGTGTGCCGGATCAATGCCCGATCGCGTCCGCCATCATACCCACGGCGATGGCGAAATAGTAAGAGCGATTCCAGTGCATGAGGGTGCGGAAATTATCATAGACCAGGAACGTCCGCCCCTGGAGATCATCCGGCGCGATGATCCAACCGCGCTGGACGGCATGCGGCAATGCACTGCCATCCGCACGACGCACCCCGCGCTGTTGCCAGGCGTTGACGCTGCGCGCCTGCGCGTCTTTCAACCCCAGCTCGGATCGCTTGAAACCGGCGGGCAGTTTAACCTCGCGCCCCCAGCCGATACCGGGCTGCCAGCCCTCTTTGGACAAATAACTGGCCGTAGACGCAAAGACGTCATCAATGTTATTCCAGATATCGATGCGCCCGTCACCGTCGCCGTCCGCCGCGTAGCGCAAGAAGGAGCTCGGCATAAACTGGCATTGCCCCATCGCGCCGGCCCAGGAGCCTTTCAGCGGCGTATCGCCGACGTGCCCCTGCTCGACTATCCGCAGTGCCGCCATCAGCTCCTGGCTGAAAAAGGCCTCGCGGCGCCCTTCAAACGCCAGCGTCGCCAGCGCGGACACCACGTCTTCCCGCCCCTGAATCTTGCCGTAGGCGCTCTCCATGCCCCACAGCGCAATGATATAGCGCCCCGGCACCCGGTAGCGCTCGCTGGCGCGCGCCCATTGCGCCTGGCGCTGCCGATACAGTTCGCGCCCTTGACGCATCTTGACGGGCGACATCACCCGCCGCAGGTAGTCGTCCAGGGTAATTTTCTGCTCCGGCTGATTGCGATCGGCCTTGATCACCCGATCGACGAAATGGATTTGCGCAAAAGCGCGGTCAAGGGTGCCCTGGCTGATGCCCTGCTCCCGCGCCCGGCGCTTGAGCTGCTCGACATACGCCGGGAACTGCGCCGGATCGCGGCCGCTCGCCGCCAGCGTCGTCTCCTGCGCCGCCTGCGGCGCGCCGGGCATCAGCACACCGCCCAGCGCCAGCCAAGCGGCCAATACGGTTCTTCTCGCCGAACGTGTCATCGCGCCTCCCTTGGCCGTGGCGACTGTCTCAGGCCTTGTCGCCCGCCAGATGCTGATTGAGCAGGTTTTCAACCGGCGGCGGGAACTGCAGGTAATAGCCTTCGTCTTTCAACGCCTGCTTCACCTTTTCGATATCCGCCGAGGCCAATTTCTTGCGCTCATCGAGCGAAAGCATCATGGCGAATTGCGGCACGCCGAAACTTTTCATCAGATCCTCTGGCACACGAGAGAAATCGTCTTTTTTTTCGACATAAAGATAAGTTTGATCGCGTTTCGGGCTTCTATAGATCACACAAAGCATTTTTTTAACTCTATTTAATTGAGGGAGCGTCTTGCCTGGATATAACTCTGACTATAACATGCTTATAGTACATCGGAATATCGCACCCCGAGTGGTATTCCGGGGATTTAAAGTTGCTGAGACTGAGTCAGGATAGATGTCACAATCGCCAATTGAGCTAAAAGGCAGCAGTTTTACCCTATCGGTTGTTCATTTGCATAATTCGCAGCCCGAGGTAATACGTCAGGCGTTACAGGAAAAAGTTGAGCAAGCGCCCGCTTTTCTGAAAAACGCCCCTGTTGTTATCAACGTCGCAACGCTGGAAGGCGATGCGAACTGGAAAGAACTTCAACAGGCTGTCGCGGCAGCAGGTCTGCGCGTTGTGGGTATCAGCGGTTGCAGAGATGAGCGTCAAAAGCGCGCGATAGCCCGCGCCGGGCTGCCGCTGCTGAGCGAAGGCAAAGGCCAGAAAATGGCGGCGCCGGAGCCTGCACCTGCGCCCGTGGTGGCGGATAACGCCCCCGCCAAAACGCGCATCATCAGCACGCCTGTCCGTTCCGGCCAACAGATTTACGCCCGCAACTGCGATCTTATCGTGACCAGCAGCGTCAGCGCCGGCGCCGAACTGATTGCCGACGGCAACATTCATGTCTACGGCATGATGCGCGGTCGCGCACTGGCAGGCGCGTCAGGCGACACGCAATGTCAGATTTTTTGCACCCACCTGGCGGCTGAGCTAGTCTCTATCGCAGGGCAGTACTGGTTGAGCGACCAAATCCCGTCCGATTACGTCGGGCAGGCCGTACGACTCAGCCTGTTGGATAACGCTTTAACCATACAACCTTTAAATTAAGCCCTTTTGACAAGGAATCCATTTCATGGCACGCATTATTGTTGTTACATCGGGTAAAGGGGGCGTTGGCAAGACCACTTCGAGCGCGGCCATCGCTACCGGCCTGGCCCAGAAAGGCAAGAAAACCGTCGTGATCGATTTCGATATCGGCCTGCGTAATCTTGACCTGATCATGGGCTGCGAACGTCGGGTAGTGTATGATTTCGTGAACGTGATTCAGGGCGATGCCACGCTGAATCAGGCGTTGATCAAAGACAAACGCACTGAAAACCTCTATATCCTGCCTGCTTCGCAGACGCGCGACAAAGACGCGTTGACCCGCGAAGGCGTTGAAAAAGTTCTCAACGATCTCGGCGAGATGGATTTTGACTTCGTGGTGTGCGATTCACCGGCCGGTATCGAAACCGGTGCGCTGATGGCGCTGTATTTCGCCGACGAAGCTATCATCACCACCAACCCGGAAGTCTCTTCGGTACGCGACTCCGACCGTATCCTGGGCATCCTCTCCTCCAAGTCACGCCGCGCCGAGAAAGGCGAGTCGCCCATCAAGGAACACCTGCTGCTGACCCGTTACAACCCGGGCCGCGTCAGCCGTGGCGACATGCTGAGCATGGAAGACGTGCTGGAAATCCTGCGCATTCCACTGGTGGGTGTGATCCCGGAAGACCAGTCCGTGCTGCGCGCTTCCAACCAGGGTGAACCTGTCATTCTGGATGCCGAGTCAGACGCCGGTAAGGCGTACGACGATACCGTTTGCCGCTTGTTGGGGGAAGAACGCCCATTCCGCTTCATTGAAGAAGAGAAGAAGGGTTTCCTGAAACGCCTTTTTGGGGGATAAACCATGGCCTTATTAGACTTCTTTCTGTCCCGCAAAAAACAGACAGCCAATATAGCCAAGGAACGGCTGCAGATTATCGTCGCAGAGCGTCGTCGCGGGGACAGTGAGCCCCCGTATCTGCCTGATCTGAAACGCGATATTCTGGCGGTTATTTGCAAATACATTCAGATCGATCCTGAAATGCTGCACGTGCAGTTCGAGCAGAAAGGGGACGATATTTCGGTACTTGAACTTAACGTGACATTACCGGAATCGGAAGAAGCAGCTAAATGATTGCGACGCATTAATTACCCCCTGTATATTTTATGCAGGGGGTAACTGTATGTGCATCCAGTTATTAAGCTTTATCGGCAGCAAAAAAGTGATTTTTCCCTTTGGGACTATTCCCAATTAACTTTGCCGCCGCCTCGTTTAAAGTAAATTCTGGCCAGATTTACCTTCAACACATTATTTCCTGCCTATATTCACCCGAGCAGAGTTTCCCTACCCTGCCCTGGTGATAATCAGCGATTAATAATCTTTCAGGATGTCCTGCAGCGGTGCCATTAATAGATCGCCGCGCCAGCCGCTGATTAATTCAGGGCGACTTTCGCCGTCTTTCAGTTGCCAATGCCAGTTCAGCAATTGGTTAATTTGGCGACGGGATGCCAGCAGCTCGCTGCTCAACCCGCTTTGCTCGCTGACGGTAGCGATCGCCGCCTTGATGTCTTTGAACACCTTCTTGTAGCCCGGCTGATCGATCAGGTTAGCCAACGGCGCCGGCAGCTCGGACTCGTCCAGCGCTTCGGCCTCCGCCACCAGCGCCAGCAGCGTTTTTCCGTGATAACGGATCTCCGGCCCACTCAGGCCCAGCGAATCCAGTTCTCCCAGCGAAGACGGCATATAGCGCGCCACCTGCCACAGGTTTTCCTCACGCACCACGAAGTTCACCGCCAGATCGCGCTCGCGCGCCTGGCGCAGCCGCCATTCTGCCAACTTCTGCAAACAACCGAGCTGACGCGGGCGCAGCTGCCAGGCATTGCTGATTTCGCGATAGGCCAATTCCGGCGCCAGCGCCTCGCTGCGGCGCTGGCACAGCAGCAGGCACTCATTGTTGGCCGCCGCGGTCCAACCGGCCTCTTCGGTCTCTTGCACCAGCTGTTTGGCCATCGGCAGCAGATAGAACACGTCGGCGGCTGCATACACGCACTGCCTTTCGGTCAGCGGACGCGCCAGCCAGTCGGTGCGCGACTCGCTCTTGTCCAGCTCAACTTTCATATACTCTGCCACCAGCGTCGCGAAACCGCAGGAGAGCGGCCGGCCGGTAAACGCCGCCAGGATCTGGGTATCGACCATTGGCGTCGGCAGCGTTTTAAAGGCGTTGAGAAACACTTCAAGATCTTCACTGCCGGCATGCAGGAACTTCACCACGGCGGTATCGGCCAGCAGGTCGACAAACGGCTGCCATTGCTTGATCGGCAGAGGATCGATAAGGGAGAGTTGTTCACCGTCGTAGAGCTGGATCAGGCCCAGCTGCGGATAGTAGGTGCGCGTTCTGACAAACTCGGTGTCCAGCGCAATCTGGGCATGCTTTCTCGCCTGCTCGCAGACCTGCTGCAATCCGGCATCGGTAGTGATCAACTGATAATTCAAAACATCATTCTCTTGTAGGATTCAAACACAACAACGCCGGCATTCACCGGCGTTGTCGATAGTCAGGCGCAAGAGCGAAACCTAGGCGGCATCGGCCGGTTTCGGCGTTTTTAGCTCATCGCGCAGTTCTCGCCGCAAAATCTTGCCGACGTTCGACTTCGGCAATTCATCGCGGAACTCAACAATTTTAGGCACTTTATACCCGGTCAGGTGCCGACGGCAATGGGTCAACAGCTCTTCCTTGGTCAGCGAGGCGTCTTTCTTCACCACGCAGATCTTCACCGTCTCGCCGGAGACCTCGCTGGGCACCCCGATCGCCGCACATTCCAGCACCTTCGGATGCTGGCTGACCACGTCTTCGATCTCGTTCGGGTAAACGTTGAAACCAGAGACCAGGATCATGTCTTTCTTACGGTCGACGATGCGCACAAACCCCTGCTCGTCCACGGTCACCACATCACCGGTCGCCAACCAGCCATCTTTCAGCACTTCGTCGGTAGCTTCCGGGCGTTGCCAATAGCCTAACATAACTTGCGGGCCTTTGACCCACAGTTCGCCCGGTTCTCCCGGCGGCACATCCTGGCCATTGTCGTCCAACAGCCGAATATCCGTCGACGGCACCGGTAAGCCGATGCTGCCGCTGTAGTGTTTCAGATCGTAAGGGTTGCCGGCCACCAGCGGCGCGCACTCCGTCAGGCCATAACCTTCCAGCAGGTGTTTGCCGGTGGTTTTCTCCCACTTCTCGGCCACCGCTTTTTGCACCGACATGCCGCCGCCGACCGAGAAACGCAACGTGGAGAAGTCGAGTTTGTGGAACTCTTCGTTGTTCAGCAACGCGTTGAACAAGGTATTCACCCCGCTCATGGCGGTGAACGGGTATTTGCCCAGCTCCTTCACCAGCCCCGGAATATCGCGCGGGTTAGTGATCAGCAAATTGCGCCCGCCCAGATCGATAAACAGCAGGCAGTTCACCGTCAGCGCGAAAATGTGGTACAGCGGCAACGCCGTCACCACCAGTTCCTGCCCTTCACGGAACAGCGGCGAGTAGGCGGCTTTGGCCTGTTCGAGGTTGGCCTGCATGTTGCGGTGCGTCAGCATCGCGCCTTTCGCTACGCCGGTGGTGCCGCCGGTGTATTGCAGGAAGGCCAAATCGGTATTAATGATGTCCGGCTTTATATATTGCAGACGGCGTCCACGCTGCAGCGCGCTGCGGAATGAAATGGCGTCCGGCAGGTTATATTTAGGCACCAGGCGCTTGATGTACTTGACCACAAAGTTGACCAGCGTGCCTTTGGCGGCCGAAAGCTGATCGCCCATGCGCGTGAGGATCACGTGCTTGACCTGGGTGTTGAACACCACTTTTTCCAACGTATGGGCAAAGTTGGAGACGATAACGATGGCGCTGGCGCCGCTGTCGTTCAACTGGTGTTCCAGCTCGCGCGGGGTATACAGCGGGTTGACGTTAACCACCACCATACCGGCGCGCAGAATGCCGAACAGGGCGATGGGGTATTGCAACAGGTTAGGCATCATCAGCGCGACGCGGTCGCCCTTCTTCAGGCCCAGTTCATTTTGCAGGTAAGCCGCGAAAGCCCGGCTGCGCTCTTCCAGTTTGCGGAAGGTCATCACCTCGCCCATGTTGATAAAGGCGGGCTGATCGGCATAGCGCTGCACGGCATGCTCAAACATTTCGATCAACGACGAATAGCGATCGGCATCAATCTCTGCGGGCACATCTGCCGGATACCGTTTTAACCAGACCTTATCCAAGGTATTACTCCTGAAATCATTACTAATTATCATCGCAGCCTCAAACTCGCAGCCTAACCATAACAATATTTTAACTCAGCAGACCAGTGCAGGTTTTAAACATTATTCAGGTTGCGATGTACGTCACTAATTGTCGGATATTCCTTATCCCAAAAAGCAAAAGGGCGGCCTGAGCCGCCCTGTCAAATGTGTTCACATCAAGCGTATGCTACTCGGTTACGATGGTTTGCACCTGTGCCGGGCCGGGATTGTACCAACCATAGCCTGCGCCCCAACCGGGTCCCCACGGGCCACCGCGCCAGCCCCAGGGGCCCATTGGCGCAGGCGGCATCACCACCTGCTGCACCAGGTGCCAGCGTTTGAAACCGGTCACGTTCATCGTCACGAAGCGATACGGCGTCATGCCGATACGCCCCTCTTTCAGGCCGGTAATGGGGCCGACGACGGTCACCAACTGGCCTTTGAAATCAACAGGCTCGAGGAAGCCGTTTACCGTGGCCAGCAAGCGGCCGCGCGACGGTTCACCGAGAATCGGCCGCGCACCGCTGTCGAGCGGCACCGCCGCGATCTCCAGCACCGTGCGCCCTTGCTCGTTGGCGACGTTAACCACGGTGCCGCCGAAGCGGGCTTCCGAGCCGGTAAACAGATTGGGTGCATTTTGTACCGAGGAAAGCTGAGTCACCGGCGAAGGGGTGGAACCTTTGATCGCATCCGGTACGGTGACGCACCCGGACAGAACCAGCGCGCCGCAGGCGACGGCCAGCAGCGACAGCTTTTTACTTGCAGTGCGGATTAACATGGTCGCAATCTCCTGAAATGGCTGTAACTTTGACCGCGTTTCATCGTTCAAGTTGCAGGCTTTCATCGCCCGGCCTCAACAACAGCACAATAGGCCGCGCTTACTCGCGGCCCGGCAGTTTTTTCCAGGTGACTTCATTGCGCAGATAGGTCGGCTCGGCGTTTTCCACCGCCACCGCCAGCCCCTGTTGCCAGGCGTGCAACGCCAGCGGCAGCATGTCTTGCGCCTGCGGCAACAGCATCTGCCCGTCACGCACGCTCAGCGTAGACCCCTTGACCAGATCGGGATAGGTTTGCCAGCCGGTGCCGACGTGGGCCCACTCGCCCTGCAGGCGCTGCGCACGCTCCAGCGCCTGCGCCGGCGACAACACCGCCTCGCCTTCGCTTTCCAACCAGCTACCGTCCGCCTGGCGTTCGAACTGCCCCCAGTAGACTTCGCCCATGCGCGCATCTATCGCCGCCAGCACTCGCTCCGCGCCGCAGACGCGCCAGGCGCCCTGCGCCATGGTTTGCAGCGTGGAAATGCCGAGCATCGGCAGATCGGCGCCCAGCGCCAGGCCCTGAGCGATGCCAATGCCGATGCGCACCCCGGTAAAGCTGCCGGGGCCGCGGCCAAAGGCCAGCGCATCGAGCTGGTTGAGCGCCAGGCCGGATTCCGCCAGCACCTGCTGCACCATAGGTAAAATACGTTGCGTATGCTCGCGTGGGCACAGCTCAAACAGGGCGTGGATTTCGCCTTGATTCCAGACGGCGACGGAACAGGCTTCCGTCGCGGTATCGATCGCTAAAATTCGCGTGGACATGCCAACCTCTGGCGGGAATAAAACTGGGTTTTTCATACAGGGCGCGCATTGTAGCACAGCCCCATAAGCCCTTCATCTTTCACGTGGCCGACGTGTCGGCGGCCTGCAGGAAGGCGATCGCCTGCTTCAAATCACGGGTGCGCGGCGTAGGCGGCAGGCTATTGAGGAACACCTCGCCGTAGGGTCGCATGACCAGACGGTTATCGCAAATCACCAGCACGCCGCGATCGTCGGTGTCGCGGATCAAACGGCCGACGCCCTGTTTCAGGGTGATGACCGCATCCGGCAGCTGCACGTCATTGAACGGATCGCCGCCGCGCAGGCGGCAATCTTCAATGCGCGCCTTCAGCAGCGGATCGTCCGGTGAAGTGAACGGCAGTTTATCGATGATGACGCAGGACAGCGCATCGCCGCGCACGTCCACCCCCTCCCAGAAGCTGCTGGTCGCCACCAGCAGCGCGTTACCGGCGGCGACGAACTGCGCCAGCAGTTGCCCTTTGCTGGTTTCCCCTTGCAACAGCACCGGCAGCGTCATCGTGGCGCGGAACTCTTCCGCCAGCTCGCGCATCATCTGGTGCGATGTGCACAAGAAGAAGCAGCGGCCGTTGTTGGCTTCGATTAATGGGCGCAGCATGCGCGCCAGCTGGCGCGCCCCGCCGGGCTGATTCGGCGAAGGCAAAAAGCGCGGCACGCACAGCAACGCCTGTTTGGCATAGTCGAACGGGCTCGGCAACAGCAGCGTTTTGGCCTTGGTCAGCCCCAGCCGTTCGGTGAAGTGGCCCAACCGATCGTTGACCGACAGCGTAGCCGAGGTAAAGATCCAACTGCCCGGCTTCTCGTCCAGCATTTCGCGGAACCGATCGGCTACCGTCAGCGGCGTCAGCGCCAGCACGAAATGGCGCGAGTTGCATTCATACCAATAGCTGTAGCCCGGCTCCGTCACCGCCTTCAGCCGCTTGAGGCGCGCGCGGTACAGCGTGGCGCGCTCAAAGGCGGCGTCCAGCAGCGCCGAACGCCCCAGCGACAGTTTCATCACGTCATAACACAGCTCCAACGCGTCATCGAGCAGCAACAGAGCGCGCTGCACGTTCGGTTCGCCGAGCACGTCACGCAGATTGCCGCGAAAACCCGGCTCGCCCAGATTCAGACGGAAATCTTGCGTGCTCAGGCTGAGACGGTCGGCGCTTTTTTGCAGTTGAGCGGCGTCGCGCACCTCGGTGCGGTAGGCGATGGTGATGTCCTTCGCCAGATCCAACAGTTGGCGGCTGGTGAGCTGTTGGCCGAAATACTGGCTGGCGATGTCGGGGATTTGGTGCGCTTCGTCGAAAATCATCACCTCGGCTTCCGGGATCAGCTCGGCGAAACCGCCCTCTTTCACCACCATATCCGCCAGGAACAGGTGATGGTTTACCACCACCACATCCGCATCCATCGCGCGGCGGCGTGCCTTGACCACGAAGCAATCCTGATACAGCGGGCAATCGCTGCCCAGGCAGTTGTCATTGGTGCTGGTCACTAATGGCCAGACGAAGCTGTCTTCCGCCACTTCGCTGCAGGTGCTGATGTCGCCCTCTTTGGTCTGCGACGACCACTTGCGCAGTTGCACCAGATCGATCAGCGTCTGCCCCGCCAGCTCGCCGCCGGCCATCGACTGCTGCTCCAGCCGCTCCAGACACAGGTAGTTAGAGCGCCCCTTCAGCAGCGCCAGCTTGCCTTTGTACTTCAACGCTTTGGCGACGGTGGGCAGATCGCGCGCATACAGCTGATCCTGCAACGCTTTCGAACCGGTAGAGATGATCACTTTGCGATCGGCGCGCAGCGCCGGCGCCAGATAAGCGAAGGTTTTGCCGGTGCCGGTGCCGGCTTCCACCACCAGCTCCTGCTTGAAATTGATCGCCTCGGTGACGGCTTGCGCCATCTGCCGCTGCGGCTCACGCGGTTTGAATCCCTTGATAGCCTGCGCCAATGCGCCGTCTGTTGCAAAATCGTCTGTCACGCTGTCTCTCTGCCGGTGTCATTCAGCGGTGATTATGCCAAGCCTGCCGCCCGGCTACCACCCACTTTATCGCCGCGCTTTTTCAGTACCGGCTGTGCTACCCTTAGCGGGACTATGATATGGAGATAAGAAAATGAATATCGAAAGAATTGATCCCGATCAGCGCTGGTCCGAAGCCGTGGTGCACAACGAGACCGTTTACTACACCAGCGTGCCGGAGAACCTGGACGACGACGCGACCGCGCAAACCGCCAACGCCCTCGCCGCCATCGACGTGCTGCTGGCGCGCGTAGGTTCGGACAAAAGCCGCATTCTGGACGCCACCATCTTCCTGGCCAACAGCGCCGACTTCGCCGCGATGAACGCCGCCTGGGACGCCTGGGTGGTCGCCGGCAGCGCGCCGGTGCGCTGCACGGTGCAGGCGCAGCTGATGAATCCGAAGTACAAAGTGGAAATCAAAATCATCGCCGCGCTGTAAGCCTGAGCGCAGACGAAAAAAAACCGCAGACGCAACGCCTGCGGTTTTTTATTGCCCGTTATCAGGACAATTTAAGGATCACCATCCCCATCAGCAGCAGCGCCAGGCCAATCCAGCCTTTGGCGTTCAACCGCTGGCCGAACATGATCCAGCCTGCGGCGATGGTGGCGGCGATACCGAAACCGCCCCACAGCGCATAAGCGATCGACAGATCGATGCCCTTCACCGCCTGCGCCAGGGCGCTGAACGCGCCGAGCACCGACAGCAGCGACAACAGCCCCAGCCAAATTTTACGGAAGCCGTCCGACATCTTCAGGAAGATGTTGGCGATGATTTCCAGCACGATCGCCAGCCCCAGGAACCCAATGTGGTACAACTCAAACTGTTGCATGGTTGTTACCTCGCGGGCTGACCTGTTTTCGCTCTTTGCGGGTACCGGATTTCACCAGCATGATGCCGGCGATCAGCGTAGCCAGGCCCAGCACCTTCAGCGCCGAGATTGGCTCGTCGAACCACAGCACGCTGAACAGGGTAATGAACAGAATACCGATGCCTTCCCACAGCGCATAGGCCACGCCCAGCGCCACGCGTTTTACCGCTACGGACAGCAACACATAAGACGCGGTGATCATCACGTACATCACGATGTGCCCGATCATGCCGCCATTGACGCTGGCGTATTTCATCGACAAGGTGCCAATGATTTCGGTCATGATGGCCAAACCTAAAAAGATCCAATAAATCATAATTTTTCTCCCAAACGGCGAATAACGCGCGCCAAGGCATATTTATCCCGATTTATCTCGTCGAACGGCCGCATTGCGGCGCGCAAGACGCAGAGATCCCTGGGGATAAACTGACCCAAACGCAAAAAGAATGTTTGCCCGGCTGAACGATAGAGCGAAGGCGAAAGCCCGCTACCGGCACCGGTTAAGGGAGAAAGACGCTATAGCTCGCTGCACCAGTGATGCTCACTGGCAAGGATCGCAGACAGGAAGAGTTGGCACGTAGAGGTTCTGAGGGTAATTCCGTTAATAGTCATCATAATCGTTCTCTATTATCAGCCGCACACCGTGCGATTTGCCCAATATCCTCATGAAAGTAAAATTTTTGACTGAGATATTTTTACCACAGCCAAAATAAGAAAGCAAACTGCCGTTTTCATAAAAATAGAAAAAAAACGGGTTAAAAATAAGAACGTTAATCACGATAAAAATTAAAAAAGGCTCAACGGAGCGTTGAGCCTTGCGATATTCGCGGGCGCGCAAATAAGCGCCAACCCCAGGCGCGGCGCGGGTTACAACGCGGCCCCGCTGACGGCGCTGCGCGCCAGTTCAGTGATGCGCGCGTAGTCGCCGCTTTCGAGCGCGTCCGCCGGCACCAGCCAGGAACCGCCGATGCAAAGTACGCTGTTCAGCGCCAGATAATCGCGGTAGTTGTTCGGCGTAATGCCGCCGGTCGGGCAAAAACGCACCTGCGGGAACGGGCCGCCGATCGCCTGCAGCGCCTTCACGCCGCCGTTGGCTTCCGCCGGGAAGAATTTGAACTCGCGCAGGCCGTGATCCATGCCCTGCATCAGCTCGGAAACGGTGCTGATGCCCGGGATCAGCGGAATTGGCCCCGCCGTCGCCGCCTGCAGCAAGGCTTCGGTCAGCCCCGGGCTGATGGCGAACTGCGCCCCCGCCTCGGTCACCTCCCGCAGCTGCTGCGGATTGATCACCGTACCGGCGCCGATAATGGCCTCCGGTACCTCTTTGGCGATAGCGCGGATCGCCTCCAGCCCGCAGGCGGTGCGCAGCGTCACCTCCAATACCCGCACGCCGCCGGCAACCAGCGCTTTCGCCAGCGGCACCGCCTGCTCCAGCTTGTTGATCACGATAACAGGCACCACCGGCCCTGCCGTCAGGATCTGCTCGGCGCTGGTTTTCCAGTTTTTCATCGTTATTACTCCATTACTCGCGGTTAACAATGGCACGCCCCTGCCACAGGGCTCCGCGCAAATGCGCGGACGTCCGGCCGTACCGTAAGTGATGTGGCCCACGCGCAGATCGCAGGCAAAAAAAAGCCGGCAGACAGGCTGCCGGCATTGCGCATTACTCGAACTCGTTCCAGGAACGGCCGTCGCGGGTGATCATCGCCACCGAGGCCACCGGCCCCCAGGTGCCCGCCTGATAAGGCTTCGGCGCCTCGTTGTCGGCTTTCCATGCGTCCATGATGGAGTCGACCCACTTCCAGGCCTCTTCCACTTCATCGCGGCGCACAAACAGCGCCTGAATGCCGCGCATGGTCTCCAGCAGCAGGCGCTCGTAGGCGTCCGCCACGTGCTCCTGGTTGAAGGTTTCCGAGAAGCTCAGATCCAGCTTGGTGGTCTGCAGACGGTGCTTGTGATCCAGCCCCGGCACCTTGTTCAGCACCTGAATTTCGATGCCTTCGTCCGGCTGCAGGCGGATGGTCAGCTTGTTCTGCGGCAGCTGTTGATAAGAGTCGCTGAACAGGTTAAGCGGTGGGTTTTTGAAGTACACCACCACTTCCGAGCATTTGGTCGGCAGGCGTTTACCGGTACGCAGGTAGAACGGCACCCCGGCCCACTGCCAGTTGTCGATATCCACGCGGATGGAGACGAAAGTTTCGGTGCTACTGCTCTTGTTCGCCCCTTCCTCTTCCAGATAACCCGGCACTTTCTTGCCCTGGACGAAACCGGCGGTGTACTGACCGCGCACGGTGGTTTCCCGTACATTGGTCTGATCGATGCGGCGCAGCGAACGCAGTACCTTCACCTTCTCGTCGCGGATACGGTCAGTGGTCAGATCCGCGGGCGGCGACATGGCGATCATGGTCAAGATCTGCAGCAGGTGGTTCTGGATCATGTCGCGCATCTGGCCGGCCTGGTCGAAGTAACCCCAGCGCCCTTCGATGCCCACCTCTTCCGCCACGGTGATCTGCACCGAATCGATGGTGCGGTTATCCCAGTTGGATGCGAACAGCGAGTTGGCGAAACGCAGCGCCAACAGGTTCAGCACCGTCTCTTTGCCGAGATAGTGGTCGATACGGTAAACCTGGGATTCGTTGAAGTACTCCGCCACCTGGTCGTTAATCACGCGGGAAGACGCCAGATCGGTGCCCAGCGGCTTCTCCATCACCACGCGCGCCGGCTCATGGTTCAGTTTGGCTTCGCCCAACCCTTTGCAGATGGCGCCGAAGGTGCTTGGCGGCATGGCGAAGTAGTTGATGGTGGTGCGGTGTTTTTGATCCAGCATTTTACCCAATTTGGTAAAGTTCTTGCTGTCGTTGACGTCCAGATTGCAGAAGTCCAGGCGTGCGCTCAGCGTGGCCCAGAGTTCGTCATCCAGTTTTTCCTTCATGAAGGTGCCAAGCGCTTCCTTGACCACTTCGGTATAGGCTTTTTTATCCCACTCCGCGCGGCCGACGCCGATGATCCGCGTTTCCGGGTGGATGTGTCCGGCTTTCTCTAACTGGTACAGGGAAGGCAGCAGCTTACGGCGCGCCAAATCACCTTTCGCGCCGAAAATAACCAGGTCACACGCCTGGGCTGTAGAGGTTACCGCCATGTTCATCTCCTCGTTGCAGGATATTTGTAATTTTCTTACATTACTAATGTACTCTGTTTGACTACGGCCAGCAAACCCAGCGCAGAAGCAGAAAAAAAGACCTCAATATTCCAGTGGAAAGCGCCAATGTGCGCCAGCGCCCCAACCCCGGGCAAAACTGTAATTTTTCGTCTTTTTTGACGCTCTGTTACCATTATGAAAGTTAGACACAGGTCATATTCTGGTGAAAAAAGCCTGCATACGCCCTGTCGAGACTGCCAACGGTTACCAGCACGTAGTATATTTTCACTAAACCGGCATTGATTTCTCCTTTGTTTGAAATCGTCATACCCTATCGATTCCAGGTTACAGCCGCTCGTTTGGCGTCTGCTTGCACGGCGAACACGGGCGAGATTCGACGCTGTTGCTTGAAAGCCACAGGGATAAAACCATGAGTGACTCTCGTTATATGAATACGCTGGACAAAATCCAGAGCCATCTGGAACTCCTGAGCAAATCTGAAAGGAAAGTCGCCGAGGTGATCCTGGCCTCCCCGCAGACCGCCATTCACTCCAGCATCGCCACGCTGGCGCGCATGGCCGACGTCAGCGAACCCACCGTCAACCGTTTTTGCCGCCGCCTTGATACCAAAGGCTTTCCCGACTTCAAACTGCACCTCGCCCAAAGCCTGGCTAACGGCACGCCCTACGTAAACCGTAATGTCGAGGAAGACGACAGCGTCGATGCCTATACCAGCAAGATCTTCGAATCGGTCATGGCCAGCCTGGATACAGTAAAGGCAAATTTGGATATTGCCGCAATCAATCGTGCGGTTGACCTGCTCACCCAGGCAAAAAAGATCTCTTTCTTCGGCCTGGGCGCTTCCGCGGCGGTGGCGCACGATGCGATGAACAAATTTTTCCGCTTCAACATTCCGGTGGTCTACTTCGATGACATCGTCATGCAGCGCATGAGCTGCATGAACTCCGGCGAAGGCGACGTGGTGGTGCTGATCTCACACACCGGCCGCACCAAGAATCTGGTGGAGATGGCCCACCTGGCGCGAGAAAACGACGCCACGGTATTGGCTATCACCTCGCGCGACACCCCGCTCGCCCAGGCTGCGACCCTCGCTCTGCTGCTCGACGTGCCCGAAGACACCGACGTTTACATGCCGATGGTGTCGCGGATCGCGCAATTAACGCTCATTGACGTGCTCGCCACCGGATTTACCTTGCGCCGAGGGGCTAAATTCAGAGATAACTTGAAGCGGGTCAAAGAAGCGCTCAAAGAATCGCGCTTTGATAAAGGCGTGGTCATTCCCAACAGTTTTGATTCGTGACCCGACGAAGAAAAAATCGCCGTTCAACAGACATTTGAATGACGGCATCAGAGGCGGTACCCTGTTAACATGCTCATGCGGGTAACCCGGGTGAAATATCAGTGTTGTAAAATTACATTTCACGCCTGGTTTCGTTATCCGACGTTATCGCAACACCAATATTTGCTTCACCAGTCAACGGAGTAATACATGTCCAGACGGCTCAGAAGAACCAAAATCGTTACCACCCTGGGTCCGGCTACTGACCGCGACAATAATCTGGAAAAGATCATTGCCGCCGGCGCCAACGTAGTTCGGCTTAACTTCTCCCACGGCAGCCCGGAAGATCACCAGGCTCGCGCTGACAAAGTGCGCGAAATCGCCGCAAAACTGGGACGTCACGTCGCTATACTCGGCGATCTGCAAGGGCCGAAAATCCGCGTCTCCACCTTCAAGGAAGGCAAAATCTTCCTCAACGTGGGCGATAAATTCCTGCTGGACGCCAACCTGTCAAAAGGCGAAGGCGATAAAGAAAAAGTCGGTATCGACTATAAAGGCCTGCCTGCCGACGTGGTGCCGGGCGATGTCCTGCTGCTCGACGACGGCCGCGTTCAGTTGAAAGTGCTCGAAGTTCAGGGCATGAAAGTGTTTACCGAAGTGACGGTCGGCGGCCCGCTGTCCAACAACAAGGGCATCAACAAGCTCGGCGGTGGCCTGTCGGCCGAAGCGCTGACCGAAAAAGACAAGGCGGACATCGTGACCGCCGCCAAGATTGGCGTCGACTATCTGGCGGTTTCCTTCCCGCGCACCGGTGAAGACCTGAACTATGCTCGCCGCCTGGCGCGCGACGCCGGCTGCAACGCCAAGATCGTGTCCAAGGTTGAGCGCGCCGAAGCGGTCTGCAGCGACGAAGCGATGGACGACATTATTCTGGCCTCCGACGTGGTGATGGTTGCCCGTGGCGATCTCGGCGTCGAAATCGGCGATCCGGAACTGGTCGGCATTCAGAAGAAACTGATCCGCCGCGCCCGTACCCTGAACCGCGCGGTGATCACCGCAACTCAGATGATGGAGTCGATGATCACCAACCCGATGCCGACCCGCGCCGAAGTCATGGACGTGGCCAACGCCGTGCTGGACGGCACCGACGCCGTTATGCTGTCGGCGGAAACCGCCGCCGGCCAATACCCGGCGGAAACCGTGGCGGCGATGGCGCGCGTTTGTCTGGGCGCCGAGAAGATCCCGAGCATCAACGTGTCCAAACACCGCCTGGACGTGCAGTTCGACAACATCGAAGAAGCGATTGCCATGTCTTCGATGTATGCCGCCAACCACCTGAAAGGCGTTACCGCGCTGATCGCCATGACCGAGTCCGGCCGCACTGCGCTGATGATGTCACGCATCAGCTCCGGCCTGCCGATCTTCGCCATGTCGCGTCATGAGCATACGCTGAACCTGACCGCGCTGTATCGCGGCGTGACGCCGGTGTATTTCGACAGCCACAAAGACGGCGTGATCGCCGCCAATGAAGCCGTCAATCGCCTGCGCGACAAAGGCTTCCTGGTCTCCGGCGATCTGGTGATCGTCACCCAGGGCGACGTGATGGAAACCGTCGGCACCACCAATACCAGCCGTATCCTGCGCGTCGAGTAATCCACGCCGCAGACGAAATGCCGGCCGGCTCACGTTGGCCGGCATTTTTTTTGCCCTGACACCGCCATGAACGACGGAGAACGCCATGCTCCACCAACACACTCCCGCAGCGAGCGGTGATGAGCTCGATCTCGACGGCCACGGCCTGACGCAGCTCGACGAGTCGCCGTTAGCCGGCCGCGCGCTGCGCAAGATTAGCCTGTACGACAATCAGTTGACGGCCTTCCCCGCCTCGATCTTCCGGCACCGAAATCTGCGGGTGCTGAATATCTCCTGCAATCAGATCGACCGCCTGCCGCCGGAGATTCGCCAGTTACAACAGCTCGAGATGTTCGACTTTGGCCACAATCGCGCAAACGAACTCCCCGAAGAACTGGGGCAGCTGCATCGCTTGAAATACCTCTATCTGAGCGATAACGGCTTTAGCGATCTGCCGCGCTCGCTGGCGCAGCTGCAGCAGTTGGTTTACCTCAACGCGACCGACAACCATTTAACCGTTTTGCCACAGGCGATACCGAGGCTGGCGGCATTGCAGGAGCTGCGTTTATACAACAACCGCATCGGCAACCTGCCGGCCGAAATCGGGCAACTGCACGCGCTGCGCGAACTGCATATCATGAAAAATGCCCTGACCTCGCTGCCGGCGGAAATGGCTCAGCTCGGTGAGCTGGAGATACTCGACGCGGCAAACAATGCCATCACCGAGCTGCCGCAGGCCTTCTGTCGGTTGCCGCGGCTGAGCGAGCTGAACCTGCGTTTCAATCATCTGACGCGCCTGCCGGAAAATATCGGCGAGCTGACGGCGCTGAGAAGTCTGGATCTGCGCGCCAACCGCCTGAGCGACCTGCCGGAAAGCCTCGGCGAACTGAGCCGACTGCGCAAACTGGACCTGCGCTGGAATGATTTCACCCACACCCCCAACGTCATTGACATCCTGCGGGCTCGCGGCTGTAGGGTGCATATATGAAGAGACGCCGGCCGGGTTGTGGCCCGGCCGGCGTTAGCGGCAGAAAGGATTAACGATACAGATCGTCGCGCGAGTAAGGTTCAATCTCCCCTTCCTTGCGCGTCTTCAGCAGTTTGAGGATCCAGGTATACTGCTCCGGGTTCGGGCCCACCAGATTTTCCACTTCTTCATTCATGCGGCGGGCAATGCGCGGATCGTCGGCTTCGGCCAGATCGTCCATCGGCTCGCGAATATAAATGTCCAGCATGCTGGTTTTGCCGTCGTACACCGGGAACAAAGGCACGATCGCCGCACGACACACCTTCATCAGCCGCCCCACCGCCGGCAGCGTCGCCTTATAGGTGGCGAAGAAATCGACGAACTCGCTGTGCTCGGCGCCGTGATCCTGATCGGGCAGATAGTAACCCCAATACCCCTGCCGCACCGAACTGATAAACGGTTTGATGCCGTCGTTGCGCGCGTGCATGCGGCCGCCGAATTTACGCCGCACGGCGTTCCACAGGTAGTCGATCAGCTGATTGCGCTGGTTGTGGAACATCGCCGCCATCGGTTGGCCGCGCGCGGCCATCAGCATCGCCGGCACATCCACCGCCCAGCCGTGAGGCACCAGGAAAATCACGTTGCGCCCTTCCGCCCGGATCTTGTCCAACACCTCTTCACCGTGCCAACGCACGCGCTTGAGCACTTTCTCGGGCTTGGTGCAGGCCAGCTCCGCCATCAGCACCATCGACTGCGGCGCACAGGCGAACATCTGGTCGATAATGTGCTCGCGGTCGCTTTCCGGCAGCCCCGGCAAGCAATACAGCAGGTTGATGCGGGCACGACGGCGCGCGCCCTTCGCCAGCTTGCCGGCCAGTTTGCCGACCGCACCCAGCACCGGATCGCGCAGGCGCGCGGGCACCAGCGAAATGCCGGCCATCAGGCCGGTTCCCAACCACACGCCCCAGTAGCGCGGATATAAAAAGGCTTTTTGAAACTGCGGGATGAACTCTACGTTCGATTTCTTCTCGTTTTGCATGCACATGCTCTTAGCTTAGCGATTCGGCTAATCATAATTGCCATCACCGATTTTGCAATTAACAACCGCGAACCGCCCAGATAAAACAGCATCGGCCCGCAATCAGGCCGATGAAATTAGCGGCGCCGAAGCGCCGGAAAAAGGGCGAGCGTTAATCCAACTGCAGTTGAGGAACCACTTCCTTCACCTGCGCCAGATAATCGCTGCGATCTTTGCCGCTCAGCCCTTCGGAACGCGGCAGCTTGGCCGTCAGCGGGTTCACCGCCTGTTGGCCGGTCCACAGTTCAAAGTGCAGGTGCGGCCCGGTGGAGCGGCCGGTGTTGCCGGAGAGCGCAATGCGATCGCCGCGTTTCACCTTCTGGCCCGGTTTCACCAGCAGCTTTTTCAGGTGCATATAACGCGTGGTGTACTGACGACCGTGGCGGATCGCCACATAGTTGCCCGCTGCGCCACTGCGTTTGGCGATCACCACTTCACCGTCGCCGACCGCCAGCACCGGCGTGCCGACCGGCATGGCGAAATCGACGCCTTTGTGCGGCGCCACGCGGCCGGTCACCGGGTTCACGCGGCGCGGGTTGAAGTTGGAGGAGATGCGGAACTGTTTCATGGTCGGGAAACGCATGAAGCCGCGCGCCAGGCCTGAGCCCTGGCGATCGTAGAATTTGCCGTCTTCGGCGCGGATCGCGTAGTAATCCTTGCCGCCGGTGCGCAGACGCACGCCCAACAGCTGGCTTTGCGATTTCTTGCCGTCGAAATGTTCGCGCGACATCAGCACGGAGAACTGGTCGCCTTTGCGCAGCTTGCGGAAATCGAGCTGCCACTGCAGCGCCTTAATCACCGAGTTGATTTCGTTACGGCTCAGCCCGGCGTCGCCGGCGCTGCTGACAAAGCTGCCGTTGACCCGGCCGCTGATCACGTTGTTGCGCCATTCGCCCTGCTGCGCCTCTTTCGACTCTTTGAAGCTGTTGCCGACGCGGTCATAGGTGCGGGTTTCGCGGCGGGAAACTTCCCAGGTCAACTGCTGCAGATCGCCCGCATCGTTCACGGTCCACGACAGCTGTTGGCCGATCTTCAGATTACGCAGATCGCGGTTTTGCGAAGCCAGCAAGGTGACATCCGACATATCGATGCCGTACTGCGTCAGAATGCTGCCGAGGGTGTCGCCGGTGGAAACCACATATTCATGCACGCCATCGTCGCCGGCATCTTTCTGATCCAGCTCATCCTGCGGGATTTCGTCATCGGGGGTGGGTTGGTCGGCATCAATCGGTTCACTGGCTTCGGGGAGCAATGACCGCATCTGGCTGGATTCTAACTCGACGCTCTTGGCAATGGGGTTGTGTTCTGGGTGGTAAACAAAAGGCCGCCAAACAGCGACGGCCAATGTGACGACTGTCAGCGACCCCAGCATGACGCGGTGGGGCCGTGGCAGGTTGTTATACGCCAGAGCGATAGTTCGGACTATCTGCTGCACTCGATATTATCCTCATAAGCTTTACTTCAGGCAGCTCACGTACTGGTTTGACAGCTGAGTCAGGAATTTCCCGTAGCTGTCCTTCCCCAGCGCGATGCCGATGCCCAGCGGGTCCAGCGTTCCGGAACGCACTTTGGTACCCTTGGCAACGGCATTGATTACGGCCGGCCTGAATTGTGGCTCAGCAAAAACGCATACCGCTTTCTGCTCAACCAACTGTGTTCGAATTTGGTGTAGGCGCTGTGCTCCAGGCTGAATTTCGGGATTGACGGTGAAATGGCCCAGCGGACTCAAACCGTAGTGTTTCTCAAAGTAGCCGTAAGCATCATGAAAAACAAAATAACCCTTACCTTGCACAGGCGTAAGCATGTTACCAACATTTTTGTCAGTTTGCGTCAGTAGATTCTCGAACTGGCGCAGGTTTGCGTCTAATTTGTCCTTATTTTGCGGCATAAGTTCCAACAATCTGTCGTGAATCGCGATCGCGGTCACTTTTGCTATCTCCGGCGACAGCCAAACGTGCATATTGTACTCGCCGTGATGATGCCCATGATCGTCATCGGCATGATTATGCGCTTCGCCTGCATGATCATGATCGTCGTCATCTTCGCCTTTCATCAGCAACGGCTTCACCGCCGGCAGTTCGCTGATAGCCAACTTTCGGGTTGCCGAGATAGGCACCAGCGCCTTGTTCAGGAACGCCTCCATGTCCGGCCCGACCCACAGCACCAGGTCCGCAGAGCGCAAACGCTGGATATCGGAAGGACGCAGCGCAAAATCGTGCGGCGAAGCGCCGTCCGGCAGCAACACCTCGGTCGGCGTCACGCCGTCGGCGATGGCCGATGCGATAAAGCCTAACGGACGAATCGAGGTCACCACCGCAGCGGAAGCGCTGCTCAGCGGGCCGGCCATCAACAGTGCGCTGGCCAACAGCGTGCGCTGCAGCCATTTATTTTTCTTTGCCATCATCAGTAATCCCATCGTTTTCATCAACAAGGCGTGATATTATAACATTCGCTTCGTTCTGCAACCTGTAATCTCGAGATGTCTACACTGATAACGCTAAAAAATATCTCCGTCGCCTTCGGCAGCCGCAAGGTGCTGTCGAACATTTCCCTCAGCCTGCAACCCGGCCGTATTCTCACGCTGCTGGGCCCGAACGGCGCGGGCAAGTCTACGTTGGTGCGCGTGGTGCTGGGATTGGTCAAACCGACCGCCGGCACGCTGGAGCGTGAGCCCGATCTGCGCATCGGCTACGTGCCGCAAAAGCTGCACCTCGACGCCACCCTGCCGCTGACCGTCAGCCGCTTTATGCGCCTCAAGCCCGGCGTCAAGAAAGCCGACATTCTGCCGGCGCTCAAGCGCGTGCACGCCGCTCACCTGCTCGACCAGCCGATGCAAAAGCTCTCCGGCGGTGAAAACCAACGCGTGCTGCTGGCGCGAGCGCTGCTGAACAAACCGCAACTGCTGGTGCTGGACGAACCCACGCAAGGGGTGGACGTCAACGGTCAGCTGGCGCTCTACGATCTGATCGATCAACTGCGTAAAGAGCTCGGCTGCGCCGTGCTGATGGTGTCGCACGATCTGCATCTGGTGATGGCGAAAACCGACGAGGTCTTGTGCCTCAATCAGCACATCTGCTGCTCCGGCGCGCCGGAGGTGGTGTCGATGCATCCCGAATTCATCGCCATGTTCGGCAACCGCGGCGCAGAGCAGCTGGCGGTATATCGTCACCATCACAACCACCGCCACGACCTGCAAGGAAGAATTGTTTTGAAGAAAACCGGGAGCCGCGAAGCATGATTGAACTGTTACTTCCCGGCTGGCTGGCCGGCGTGTTGTTGGCCGGCGCCGCCGGGCCGCTGGGTTCTTTCGTGGTCTGGCGCCGCATGTCCTACTTTGGCGATACCCTGGCGCACGCCTCGTTGCTCGGCGTCGCCTTTGGCCTGCTGCTGGACATCAATCCCTTCTATGCGGTGATCGCCATTACGCTGCTCCTGGCTCTGGCCCTGGTGTGGCTGGAACGCCGCCCGCAGCTTTCGGTGGATACCCTGCTCGGCATTCTGGCCCACAGCGCCCTGTCGCTGGGGCTGGTGGTGGTGGCGCTGATGTCCAACGTGCGGGTCGATCTGATGGCCTATCTGTTCGGCGATCTGCTGTCGGTTACGCTGAGCGATATCCTGATGATCGCCGGCGGCGTCGCCGTGGTGCTGTTGGTGCTGTGGTGGCAGTGGCGCGATCTGCTGTCGATGACCATCAGCCCGGAACTGGCGCACGTCGACGGCGTCAATCTGGCGCGGGCGCGCACCGTGCTGATGCTGGTGACCGCGTTGACCATCGGCCTGGCGATGAAATTCGTCGGCGCGCTGATCATCACTTCGCTGCTGATCATTCCCGCAGCCACCGCTCGCCGCTTCGCGCGCACGCCGGAACAGATGGCCGGCGTCGCGGTGCTGCTCGGCATGGTGGCCGTCACCGGCGGCCTGACTTTCTCGGCGTGTTACGATACGCCGGCCGGCCCTTCGGTAGTGCTCTGCGCCGCCGTGCTGTTCACGCTGAGCCTGTTCAAAAAACAGCAGGCTTGATTGAAGCCAGAACCAGAATATGACGAGGGCCGCAGATGCGGCCCTTTTGTATGGAGGATGGCAAACTTATGCTTCGCGTTCCAGCCCGAAATGCCGGTAGGCATGCTGGGTCGCCAAACGGCCGCGCGGCGTGCGCTGGATAAAGCCCTGCTGGATCAGGAACGGTTCAATCACGTCTTCGATGGTTTCGCGCTCTTCGCCGATCGCCGCCGCCAGGTTGTCCAGCCCGACCGGGCCGCCGGTAAACTTGTCGATAATCGCCAACAGCAGCTTGCGATCCATATAGTCGAAGCCTTCGGCATCAACGTTGAGCATATCGAGCGCCTGCGCCGCCACCGCGCCGCTGATCACGCCGTTGGCGCGCACCTCGGCAAAGTCGCGCACCCGGCGCAACAGGCGGTTGGCGATACGCGGCGTACCGCGCGCACGGCGGGCCACTTCATGGGCACCCTCGTCGGACAGCTCCAGCCCCAGGCAGCCGGCGCTGCGCGAGACGATGTGCTGCAGATCCGCCACCTGATAAAACTCCAGCCGCTGGACAATGCCGAAGCGATCGCGCAGCGGCGAGGTCAGCGAGCCGGCGCGGGTGGTAGCGCCCACCAAGGTAAACGGCGGCAGATCGAGCTTAATCGAACGCGCCGCCGGCCCTTCGCCGATCATGATATCCAGCTGGTAGTCTTCCATCGCCGGATACAGCACCTCTTCCACCACCGGAGACAAACGGTGGATTTCGTCGATGAACAACACGTCGTGCGGTTCGAGGTTGGTCAGCATCGCCGCCAAATCGCCCGCCTTCTCCAGCACCGGGCCGGAGGTGGTGCGCAGATTCACGCCCATTTCGTTGGCCACGATGTTGGCCAGGGTGGTTTTCCCCAGGCCCGGCGGGCCGAAGATCAGCAGATGGTCGAGCGCGTCGCCGCGCTGCTTGGCCGCCTGGATGAAAATCTCCATCTGCTCACGCACGTGCGGCTGGCCAACGTATTCGGTCAACAGCTTGGGACGAATGGCGCGATCGAGGACTTCTTCCTCGTTGATCGGTTCAGCGGAGATCAGGCGATCGGCTTCAATCATTATCTACCTCTTAGCGGCCTTACAAAGCCGCACGCAGCGCGTCGCGGATCAGGGTCTCGCAGTCGGCGCCCGGTTTGGCAATTTTGCTGATCATGCGGCTGGCTTCCTGCGGCTTATAGCCCAGTGCCACCAACGCCGAGACAGCTTCGGCTTCGGCGTCCGCTTCCGGCGCGTTGGCGGCGGCAGACGGCAGGCTGATCTCGCTGCTGCTGTTGAACAGATCGCCGTTCAGCCCTTTGAAGCGGTCTTTCATCTCTACCACCAGGCGCTCGGCGGTTTTCTTGCCTACGCCCGGCAGCTTGACCAGCGCAGTGATCTCTTCGCGCTCCACCGCGCTGACGAACTGCTGCGCGGACATGCCTGACAGGATCGCCAACGCCAGCTTCGGCCCGACGCCGTTGACCTTGATCAGCTCGCGGAACAGCGCGCGTTCCTGCTTGTCGTTGAAACCGTACAGCAGCTGCGCGTCTTCACGCACCACGAAGTGGGTAAACACGATGGCCTCTTGCCCCAGTTCCGGCAGCTCGTAAAAGCAGGTCATCGGCATGTGTACCTCATAGCCCACGCCGTTCGCCTCCAGTAACACCAGCGGCGGCTGCTTTTCCAGAATATTTCCTCTGAGACGACCTATCATTTACCCTCCTGCAGAATGACCGGGCATGGCGCCCTGCCATGCCGTTGCTGGTAAAGCTTATAACATAAAAAAGGCTGGATGAATATCCAGCCTGAGCAATCATCGCTTTGCGTCAGCGCAAACGCCCGCGCGCCAGGTTCAACCGCCCTTCGCTCATCCGCAGCACGTTCTGGCTGAGGTGGCAGTGGGTAATGGCGATGGCCAGGGCATCGGCGGCGTCCGCCTGCGGGTTGGCCGAGAGTTTGAGCAGCGAGCGCACCATGTGCTGTACCTGCGCCTTTTCGGCCGCGCCGGTGCCGACCACGGTCTGTTTGACCTGCCGCGCCGCATACTCGAACACTTCCAGATTCTGATTCACCGCCGCGACGATCGCGACGCCGCGCGCCTGGCCGAGCTTGAGCGCCGAGTCCGGGTTCTTGGCCATAAACACCTGTTCGACGGCGAAGAAGTCGGGCTGAAACTGGGTGATGATCTCGCTGACGCCGGCATAAATCAGCTTCAGCCGCGTCGGCATGTCGTCCACCACCGTGCGGATGCAGCCGCTGGCAATATAGCTCAACTGACGCCCCTGCTGGCGGATAAGGCCATAGCCGGTGACGCGTGAGCCGGGATCGATACCGAGTATGATCGCCATATCTACATCCACCTTGCATGCACGGCGCCGCCGAACGGCGGCGCCCGTTTTACCGGATTACAGCGTCGCCGCCACTTCGTCGGAGATTTCACCGTTATGGTAAACTTCCTGCACGTCGTCGCAGTCTTCCAGCATATCGATCAGGCGCAGCAGCTTAGGCGCGGTTTCCGCGTCCATGTCGGCCTTGGTCGATGGGATCATCGACACTTCCGCCGCTTCGGCTTCGAAGCCCGCCGCGGTCAGCGCGTCTTTCACCGCGCCCAGGCTTTCCCAGGCGGTGAACACATCGATGGCGCCATCGTCATAGGTCACGATGTCTTCCGCACCGGCCTCCAGCGCCGCTTCCATCACGGTGTCTTCATCCAGGCCCGGTGCGTAGGTGATCACGCCCTTCTTGGTGAACAAGTAGGCCACGGAACCGTCGGTGCCGAGGTTGCCGCCGCATTTGGTGAAGGCGTGGCGCACTTCCGCCACGGTGCGATTGCGGTTGTCGCTCAGGCATTCGATCATCACGGCGGTGCCGCCAGGGCCGTAACCTTCATAGATGATGGTTTCCATATTGGTATCATCATCGCCGCCCACGCCGCGCGCGACTGCACGGTTCATGGTGTCGCGCGTCATGTTATTCGACAGCGCCTTGTCCATCGCCGCGCGCAGACGCGGGTTGGAATCCGGATCGCCGCCGCCCAGCTTGGCAGCCGTGACCAGCTCACGAATAATCTTGGTGAAAATTTTACCGCGCTTGGCGTCCTGCGCCGCTTTACGGTGCTTTGTGTTGGCCCACTTACTATGACCTGCCATAAAAAATCTCCGAAAAAAACTACTGGACTGAATTGATCACGAACTCTTCAATCGCCTGCTGATTGCTCCACGACTTGGTCAACTTCACGGCCTCGGCCGCCTCAAGCCATTGGTAAGCATGATGCTCGGTAATCACCGGATCGCGCTCTTCGGGCAACGCCAGACAGAACCAGTGCTCTTTATTGCGCGTGGTTCCCGGCGCATAGCGATGTCGCAAATGGACAAAGAGTTCAAACTCCACGCAGCGCTGGCAATCGAACAACGGCAGGTGCTCTGCTTCGATATCGATGCCGACTTCTTCCATGACTTCACGCCGCGCGGCATGCGGCGGCGACTCATCCTGTTCCAGGCTGCCGGTGACCGACTGCCAGAACTCGGTATCGTCGCGCCGCTGTAACATCAGCACCCGACCACTGGATTTCGCGTAAATCACTACCAGGATAGATTCAGGGCGCTTGTAACTCATCACTCGCTCTCTTGTTCCGCACCGGCTTTCTTTACCACGCTGATCGCCAGCTCCTGCAGCGCAGCCGGGTTGGCGAAGCTCGGCGCGTCGGTCATCAGACAGGCCGCCGCGGTGGTTTTCGGGAAGGCGATGACGTCGCGGATGTTGTCGGTGCCGGTCAACAGCATCACCAGACGATCCAGGCCGAAGGCCAGGCCGGCGTGCGGCGGCGTACCGTACTTCAGCGCGTCCAGCAGGAAACCGAACTTCTCGCGCTGTTCGTGTTCGTTAATGCCCAGAATGCTGAACACCGTCTGCTGCATTTCGCTGCGGTGAATACGCACCGAACCGCCGCCCACTTCATAACCGTTGATCACCATGTCATAGGCGTTGGCGATGGCGTTGACCGGCGCTGCCGCCAGCTCTTCCGGGCTCATGTCGCGCGGCGAGGTGAACGGGTGGTGCATGGCCGCCAGGCCACCCTCGTCGTCTTCTTCGAACATCGGGAAGTCAACCACCCACAGCGGTGCCCAGCTGTCGAGTTGGGTCAGCGCCAGATCGCGCCCCAGCTTCAGGCGCAGCGCGCCCATCGCATCGGTGACAATCTTGACGCTGTCGGCACCGAAGAACAGGATATCGCCGGTTTGCGCAGCGGTGCGCGCCAGGATGCTTTCCAGTACGTCCGCGCTGAGGAATTTGGCGATCGGGCTCTGCACGCCTTCCATGCCGGCGGCGCGGTCGTTGACCTTCAGCCACGCCAGGCCTTTGGCGCCGTAGATATTGACGAAAGCGCCGTACTCGTCGATCTGCTTGCGGGTCAGCTGTGCGCCGCCCGGTACGCGGATCGCCGCCACGCGGCCTTTGGCGTCGTTGGCCGGGCCGGAGAACACTTTAAACTCGACGTCCTTGACCAGGTCAGCCACGTCCACCAGCTCCAGCGGGTTACGCAGGTCCGGCTTGTCGGAGCCAAAGCGACGCATCGCTTCGGCGAAGGTCATGACCGGGAAATCGCCCAGATCCACGCCCTTCACGTCCAGCCACAGTTCGCGCGCCAGCTTCTCCATCACTTCACGTACCTGATCAGCGGTCATGAAGGAGGTTTCGACGTCGATCTGGGTGAATTCAGGCTGACGGTCCGCACGCAGGTCTTCGTCACGGAAGCATTTGACGATCTGGTAGTAACGATCGAAGCCGGACATCATCAGCAGCTGTTTGAACAGCTGCGGGGACTGCGGCAGCGCGTAGAATTTGCCCTTGTGTACGCGGCTCGGCACCAGGTAATCGCGGGCGCCTTCCGGCGTCGCCTTGGTCAGCATCGGCGTTTCGATATCGAGGAAGTCGTGGCTGTCCATGAAGCGGCGCACGAAGCTGGTGATTTTGGCGCGGGTCTTCAGACGCTCGGCCATTTCCGGGCGGCGCAGATCCAGGTAGCGGTATTTCAGGCGCGCTTCTTCGCTGTTGACCTGATTGGAGTCCAGCGGCAGCGGCTCGGAGCGGTTGATGATCTCCAGCGCGTGGGCGAACACTTCCACTTCGCCGGTGGCCATATCTTTATTGATCTGGCTGTCCGGACGCGCACGCACGGTGCCGACGATCTGGATGCAGAACTCATTGCGCAGGTCGTAGGCCTTATCGAACGCCACTTTCTGGTCCGGATCGAAGAACACCTGCACGATGCCTTCGCGGTCGCGCATATCAATAAAGATCAGGCCGCCGAGATCGCGACGACGATTGACCCAACCACACAGAGTGACTTCCTGGCCCACGTGGGACAGATTCAACTGCCCGCAATATTCAGTACGCATACGCTATCCTTTTACACAGCCGATGCCGCGCCGGGCTACTGCGCCCCTGTCGCGCGGCTGTTATCTGATAAATTCTACTTGTTACCCGGTTTAAAATCCGTCGCATACCAGCCGGTGCCCTTAAGCTGGAAACCGGAGGATGAAATCAACTTGGTCAACGCGGGCTGCCCACACGCCGGGCAGTCTGCCAGCGGCGCATCGGAAAATTTTTGCAATTTCTCTAACCGATGGTTGCAAGCACCACATGCATATTCATAAATCGGCATAGGTCGTTGGATTAAAGAGTGTTGAAAAAAGGGAGTCATTATAAAGGAAATTCATCCGCCCGATAAGTGCGAACACAGCATTGTTACTGCACTAAATGGCGCGTTTTTGCTCGAATCAACACATCGGTTAACAAATTTCCCATTAACCTGCGACAGTTTTTTCACGTAGCCTGATTCTCCCTCGGTTTTGCGCCGAACGCAGCTCGCCCGGCGCGCCGAACAGTTTTTATCCACTTCGCAACGAGATGAAATCCATGCTGAAACTTGACGCCCAAACCACCGCTCTGGTGCTGATCGATTTGCAAAACGGCATTCTGCCCTACGCCGGCGGCCCGCACAGCGCCGACCAGGTGGTGGCGAACGCCGCCCTGCTGGCCGCCCGTTTTCGTCTGCTGGGCGCGCCGGTGCTGCTGGTGCGCGTCGGCTGGTCAGACTCCTTCGCCGAAGCGCTGAAACAGCCGGTGGACAAGCCGGCTCCCGCGCCCGCCGGCGGCTTGCCGGCCAGTTGGTGGGAGTTCCCCGCGCCGCTGGCGGTCTGCGACGGCGATATTCTGGTCATCAAGCGCCAATGGGGCGCCTTCTATGGCACCGATCTGGATTTGCAGCTGCGCCGCCGCGGCATCAAATCCGTGGTATTGGGCGGCATATCCACCAATATCGGCGTGGAATCCACCGCCCGCGCCGCTTGGGAGCACGGCTATGAGCTGGTGATCGCCGAAGATGTCTGCAGCGCGCAGAACGCGGAAATGCACCGTTTCGCGTTCGAACACATCTTCCCGCGTTTGGCGCGGGTGCGCGACACCGGCGAAATTCTTGCCGCGCTCGAGCGGTAACGTTAAGTTGTAGCCTGATAAGCCAAGGACAAGTAAAGGAAGACGACGCCGTGATCTACATCGGACTGCCGCAATGGCAACATGCAGCCTGGAATCGCATCGGGCTGCGTGATTTGGCGGATTACAGCCGCTATTTCAACTGCGTGGAAGGCAATACCACCTTCTACGCGCTGCCGAAGCTGGAAATCGTGCAGCGCTGGCGCGACATGACCGGTGACGATTTTCGCTTCTGCTTCAAATTCCCGTCGGACATCAGCCACAAGGCCGCCCTGCGCAACTGCGCCGCCGAGCTGCAGGCGTTTTACCACTGCCTGAGCCCGGTGCATCAACGCATCGGCCAACTGTGGCTGCAGTTGCCCGCCGCCTTCGGCCCTGACGAGCTGCCGCGCATGTGGCAGTTCTTCGCAAGCCTGCCGAAGGAATTCACCTACGGCGTAGAAGTGCGTCATCCGGCGTTTTTCGCCAAGGGCGAGGAAGAGCGTGCGCTGAATCAGGGATTGCACCAGCGCGGCATCAATCGGGTGATACTCGACAGCCGCCCGGTGCATCACGCCGCCCCCAACACCGCCGCCGTGCGCGATGCCCAGCAGAAAAAGCCGAAGCTGCCGGTGCACGCTCTGGTCACCGCCGACCAACCGCTGGTGCGCTTTATCGGCGGTGACCAATTGGCCGACAACCTGCGCTGGTTCGACGCCTGGCAGCAAAAACTGCCGCTGTGGCAGCAACAGCATCAGCCCTATCTGTTTATTCATACGCCGGACAACGGCGATTCGCCCCAGCAGGCGCAAAAAATTTGGCAGCAGCTACGGCTGGCGATCCCCGATTTGCCTGCGCCGCCGGACTGGCCAGAACAAGATGCACTGTTTTGACCTATTAATCTGACCAATAACATCAAATATTTCCCCGCGACAGTGAATACAATGACGGCTATGATGCTGGCTGCCAGTTTTGGTTAGGGAACGGAGTTAAAAATGGTAAGCGCGCTTTATGTGGTGCTCGGCGCATTGTTGTTGATCAAACTCTCTTATGACGTAGTCAGATTAAGGATGCAGTACCGCGTAGCCTATGGCGACGGCGGTTTCTACGAATTGCAGACCGCCATCCGCGTGCATGGCAACGCCGTTGAATACATTCCGATTGCTGCCGTCTTGCTGGTGATTATGGAAATGAACGGCGCGGAAATCTGGATGATTCACCTTTGCGGCCTGATGCTGATGGCCGGGCGACTGGTGCATTACTACGGTTTACGCAACCGCGAGGTTCGCTGGCGCCGTTCGGGCATGGCCGCGACCTATATCTCTTTGTTGTTGATGGTTCTGGCAAATATCTTCTATCTGCCCTGGGATCTGATTTTCAGCCTGCACTGATCTCGTTTTATCATCAGGCGGCCGCGCCGCCTGCTTCCGCTCCGCTTTTTTGCGCTTTTCTGTTAGACTACGCAGCTTCGAATTCTGAACTGATTTGCCGCTATGCCAAACCGCGATACCCTTTTTTCCGCCCCCATCGCCAAACTGGGCGACTGGACCTTTGACGAACGCGTCGCCGAAGTGTTCCCCGACATGATCCAACGCTCCGTTCCCGGCTATTCCAACATCATCTCGATGATCGGCATGCTGGCCGAGCGCTTTGTGCAACCCGACAGCCGGGTGTATGACCTGGGCTGCTCGCTGGGTGCGGCGACGCTGTCGATGCGGCGGAATATCAAGGTGCCCGGCTGCAATATCGTCGCCGTCGACAATTCGCCGGCGATGGTGGAACGTTGCCGCCGCCATATCGACGCCTTCCGCGCCGACACGCCGGTCGATGTCATCGAAGCCGACATTCGCGACATCGAGATCGAGAACACCTCGATGGTGGTACTGAACTTTACGCTGCAGTTCCTCGAACCGGCCGATCGCCTGCGTCTGCTGGAGAAAATCTATCGTGGCCTGCGCCCCGGCGGCGCACTGGTGCTGTCGGAGAAGTTCAGCTTTGAGGACGCTGAAGTCGGCGAACTGCTGTTCAACATGCACCACGATTTCAAACGCGCCAACGGGTACAGCGAGCTGGAGATCAGCCAAAAACGCAGCATGCTGGAAAACGTGATGCTCACCGACTCAGTGGAAGCGCACAAGGCGCGCCTGCAACAGGCCGGGTTCGAGCATGCCGAAGTGTGGTTCCAATGCTTCAACTTCGGTTCGCTGATCGCCCTGAAAGCGGGGGATGCGCAATGATCGAGTTCGGTGATTTCTATCAACGCATCGCCAAAAGCCCCCTCAGCCATTGGCTGGACACGCTGCCTGCGCAGCTGAGCGCCTGGCAACGCGAATCGCTGCACGGCAAATTCAAACAGTGGTTCAACTCGGTCGAGCATTTGCCGACGCTGACCCCCACCCGCCTCGATCTGCTGCACGGCGTGCGCGCCGAGATGGAGCCGGGCCTGTCGCCGGGCCAGCTTGAAGGCATCGAGAAAATGCTGCGCACCCTGATGCCATGGCGTAAAGGGCCCTTCTCGCTGTATGGCATCGATATCGATACCGAATGGCATTCCGACTGGAAGTGGGATCGAGTGCTGCCGCACATTTCTCCACTGGCCGGCCGCACCATTCTCGACGTCGGCTGCGGCAGCGGTTACCACCTGTGGCGCATGATTGGCGCCGGCGCACACCTCGCCGTCGGCATCGATCCGATGCAGCTGTTCCTGTGTCAGTTCGAAGCGGTGCGCAAGCTATTAGGCGGCGATCAGCGCGCCCACCTGCTGCCGCTCGGCATCGAGCAATTGCCGGAATTGGCGGCGTTCGACACCGTGTTCTCGATGGGGGTGCTGTATCACCGCCGCTCGCCGCTCGATCATCTGTATCAGCTGAAAAACCAGCTGGAGGCTGAAGGTGAACTGGTGCTGGAAACGCTGGTGGTGGAAGGCGATCGCCACCAGGTGCTGGTGCCGGGCGATCGTTATGCGCAGATGCGCAACGTGTATTTCATCCCTTCCGCCGAGGCGCTGAAATGCTGGTTGGAGAAGTGCGGCTTCGTCGACGTGAAGATCGCCGATATGTGCGTCACCAGCCTCGAAGAGCAGCGCCGCACCGACTGGATGACCAGCGAATCACTGGCCGAATTCCTCGATCCGAACGATCGCAGCAAAACGATCGAAGGCTATCCGGCGCCCCTGCGCGCCGTGCTGACCGCCAAAAAGCCCTAGCGCTCGCTAATCGGGCCGGCCAGGGCCGGCCCGACGTTACCCGTTGTTGACATCGACAATCCGCAGCTCATACACCATGGTCGCGTTCGGCGGGATCTGCGGCGCATAGCCCGTTTCACCGTACGCCAACGCCGGCGGCACCACCATCGTCAGCGAACCATGATTTTTCAGATGGCCGATCGCCTCGCGGAACAATGGCGGATATGCAGAGAGCGGCTGTGACATCACCTTCCCACTGCGATCCATATCCTGAATCACGCTGCCGTCGGTTAAACTTTCCTTCACCACGATGTCCACCCGCGCGTTTTCCTTAATGGCTTCATCACCCGCATACTCGATGCGATACCAGAAACCGGAAGGCGACTTCTGCGTGCCCTTTTTCTTTTTAAACTCGGTGACGAACGCCTCGCCCTTGCTGGTTTGCACCTTCGCAGCCTGGTTCCGGGCGTCGTTCACCGCTTTTTCCGACTCCGCCAGCGCGCGGGTCAACTGCGCATCGCTTAACTGGTAATGGCCGTTGAAGGTATCGATCACGCCCGCCAGCAGCACGGTTTTATCGGGATTGATGCCCCAATTTTTACGCTCCGCCAGCATCGTTTGAATATCGCGCCCCAAAGCGACACCGGCAGCATAGCTCTGTTGCGCCGGCTTTTTCTCGAGCGCCTGCGCATCCGGCAGCCATTTGGCGCGAGAGCGCAGCCCATCCAGCTCCTCACGCAATGCCTGCTGCGTTTGGTTGGCGTCCGCTAGCGCCAATGCGTTTTTTTTCGCCTGCTCCGTCGTTTTCGCCAGTTGCAGCGTTGATTTTTCGCTTTCCGCCACCGCCGTTGCCAGCCGCTGCGCCAATGCCTTCGCCTGCTCGGCTTGCGTCTTGTTTTTTTCCTGTAGCTGCGCCAGCTGTTGCTGAAGTTCACCCGTCGCCTTGGCGGCTTCGGCCTTTTGCTGTTCCAGTGCCGTTTTCAGGCTTTTCTCTTGCCGCTCGGCCTGTTGGCGTTGTTCATCCAGCTCTTTCTGCCGCAGTGCCAGCTGCTGCTGAAGTTCTCCCGTCGCCTTGGCGGCTTCCGCCTTCTGTTGCGCCAGCTCAGCGGCGGCCGCTTGTTTGTCCTGCTCATAACGCTGGCGCGCTTTATCGTTGGCGGTCTGCGCCGCCGTCAGTTTCTCCTGCCAGGCGTTATCCGCCTGTTCAGGCAACGCCGCCAGCCGTTGTTCCAGCAAGGCGATACGCCGATCGCGCTCCTCGGTTTGTTTTTTTTCCTGCGCTAACGCTGCCTGCGCCTCGGCGATCTGCGCCTGAGCCTTGCGCTCCTGCGGCGTCAGGTTCAGCGCCCGTCGCACGCCGCTGGCGAAGTCGCTCAACGCGCTCAGATCGGGAGCAGCTGTCGGTTTATCGGCAGCCGTCAGGGACGACGCAACCCGCAACGCGGTCAGTTCCTGCTGCAGTGATTGAATAGCGGTTTGCTGTTGCTCCAATCGAGCCTCTTTCTCGCGCAGCGTCTTTTGCAACTGCGCCAGTTGCTTTCTCTGCGAGCTCGTTTCACGCGGTTGAACCGGCCGGGGCGCCGGCTTTTGGGTTTCCCGGGAGGGAGTAACCGCGGCGTCAGCTGCCGGTGCGTCCTGCCGCTGGTAGCGTTCGGCGAACTGCAGTAATGCAGGCACATCGTCATCCGCTGCGGCCATCGCTGGCGCAAACGCCAGCGGTATCATCAGGCTCAGTAATGCCTTTCTCGCACGAGGGGTCATTGGGCGCGCTCTCCGCGCTCAGCCAGGCCGGTCATCATGGCAGAACTGATGTCCGCGCAAAGACGGCTGGTGCGATAACGATACAGGGCGTCGACGGTTTCCTGCGTGCCCGTGTTGACCCGCTGGCGCACCCCGGCATACTGCGCGGCGCCGCCCATCAAGGTATCGAATTCGCGTTTGAATTTTTGGTATTTTTCGTTATCCATGCCGCGCATGGCATCCAACTCGCGCTGGCACTGCTGTATACGCTCGGCTTCACGCTGCCGCTTGTCTTGTTCCGCAATGTCTTCTGCGCTGGGCGGCTTACTTAATGCAGAAACAGGCCGCTTGGCGGTCTGGCAGCCGCTCAGGGTCAAGGTCAGCAAAAGCGCAGCGGTCAAACAGTGTGCCGTTCGGGTCATTATCGTTATCTCCTTGTTAAGTCCGCCGCCAACGCGCTCCGCGGCTGCATCGACGGCTCTCCTCATTAATGCTGTGATGTTCCGGCCATAGGCCGGCGATGAACGGGTATGAAAATGCAGACGTGGCGATGAGCGGCAGAGCGCAAATCATTCACCACGAAAATGCATACCAAAAAATCATTTAATATGATGATATTTAAAGGATTTTAACTCACAAACTTATCAGCAGGGCATGATGAGCGCAAGAAGAGATGGGGGGCAGTGCGACAGAGAAACAGCGTGAAACGGGCACCGCGTCTTCGCAAGACATAAAAAAAGCCCCGGCAAAACGCCGGGGCCTGGTACTTGCGTGATCGCCGAGGGCTCAGTGACACGCAAAGGGATCTTACGGCCCGGAAACCGGTTGTCAAACGCGGTTAGCTGCGTGTTTATGCGCTTTGCGCCAGGGGATCAACCAAGGCCAGCGCGTTTTTCATCGCCTCCACCATTTCGCCATCCACGCAATAATGGCTAAATTCGTCAAACTCGTTATCGGAGCACATGGTGACGCCCGCCTTGCGGTAACGCATGGTCGACGGCACCAGGTGACCGGAAGAGCTGTGCAGTTCATGCAGGCCAATATCGACAAACTTGTGCAGATTGCTGAGGCGCACGCCGGCACCCGCCATGATTACCGGGCCCTGACTGGCCTGGCGCAAATCGCGCAGCAACGGCAGGCCCAGTTCGGCGCTCTGCTGCTGGCCGGAGGTCAGAATGCGCGCCACGCCCAGCTCGCTCAGTTGCTCCAACGCCACCATCGGGTTCTGGCACATGTCGAACGCGCGATGGAACGTCACCGCCATGCCCTCGCACAGCCTCATCACTTCGCGCATGCGCGGCAGATCGATGTGCCCTTCTTCGTCCAGCATGCCAACCACTACTCCGGGGAACCCCATCTCGCGGATCTGGCGGAGATCCTGTTTGATCACCTCGAAATCCACCGCGCCGTAGCAGAAATCGCCACCGCGAGGGCGAACGATCGGATGCACCGGGATCGAAACCCGCTCGCGCGCCAGACGCAGCGTGCCATAGCTCGGCGTCAATCCCCCCTCGCTCTGGCTGGCGCACAACTCAATGCGATCGGCGCCCGCCCGTTCGGCCGTCAGCGCACAGTCGACGCTAAAGCAACAAACTTCCAGTTTTATCATTGTCACCCCCAGATAACGGCCAACATACGGCGGCAATTGTTCATTTCTTCATTTCTCACGTAGGCTCATGCATAGGCATAAACCGGCTCAGGGTTGTAACTATGGCATTCAATTTTGATCAATGGGTAGACCGCAGTCACAGTGACAGCGTTAAGTGGGATAAATATCGCGGCAGCGACATCATCCCGCTTTGGGTCGCCGACAGCGATTTCACCTCACCGCCGGCGGTGATCGAAGCCCTGCAGCGGCGCGTGGCGCACGGCGTATTCGGCTACACTCACCCATCCCCTGATCTTATTGAGGTTTTTACCCGCCGCATGGTAGAGCGCTACGGCTGGCACATCAAGCCCGAATGGATCATTTTCCTGCCTGGGCTGGTGTGCGGCCTGAATTTGTGCGTGCGCGCCTGCACCGAAGAACACCAGAGTACGCTGGCCCCCTCTCCCATTTATCCGCCGTTTCGCAAAGCGGCCAAGTTCGCCGGGCGCGAGCACCTCGCGGTGCCGCTGAAGGCGACCGGCCAACGCTGGGTGCTGGATTTTTCCTCGCTGCATGATCGGCTGAGTGGCAACGAGAAACTCCTGTTGCTGTGCAACCCGCAGAACCCCGGTGGCACCGTTTATCGCCGGGATGAGCTGTTGCAGCACCATCAGTTCGCTCGCGAACACGATTTAATCGTCTGTTCCGATGAGATCCACTGCGAACTGCTGCTTGAACCCGGCGTGCGGCATATCCCTTTCGCCACCCTGAATGACGATGCGGCCCAACGCAGCGTGACGCTGATGTCGCCGTCAAAAACGTTTAATCTCGCCGGACTGGGCGCTTCACTGGCGATCGTTCCCAACGAAGCGCTGCGACAAAAGCTGAAACGCGCGCGCAGCGGTATCGTGCCGGAGGTCAATCTGTTGGCGCTGGTGGCGGCGCAGGCGGCTTATCAATACGGGCAACCCTGGCTGGATGAGCAGTTGATTTATCTGCGCGCCAATCGCGATCGGCTGATAAAGCGTATCAACGCCATGCCGGGATTGACGTTGCTGCCTGTCGAGGCCACCTACCTGGCCTGGATAGACTGCAGCGCGTTGCCGGTAGATAACCCGCATCAGTTCTTCGAACGTGCGGGCGTTGGGCTAAGCGCCGGTTTGGACTTTGGCGATCGGCGCTTTGTGCGGCTTAACTTTGGTTGCCGATGGGCCCTGCTCGATGAAGCGCTCGATCGCATGGCGCGAGCCTGTGCGGCACTGCCTGGCTAACCTTGTTCGCTGGCGACGATGTCTCGAATGGAATAAGGATGAAACTTGATCGTGACCGTTCCATCGGTGATGGCCAGCGTCGGGTTCGGCAGCCGTTCGCCCTCGCCTTTTGGCGAGCTTTGCTTCAGCTTGATCCCCGGCGCCAGCAACGCTTCATCGGCCAGGTGGCTCAACGCCCGGGCGTACAGCGTCTGCGGATCGCCACTGAGCACTAATTCGACGTGTTCCCAGCCTTCGTGCGGATAGCGTTTCTCCCCCGGATACGGCAGTTCGATGCAGTCTATCCGCCACGGCCCAACGGCCAGCGGCTGAGACAAGTCGAACAGACAGATAGGCCGCCCGTTGATGATCGATTCGGACAGCAGTGTCCCGCACTGCATCAGCCCCTGGCGCCAGCGCTCGGCGGTGGCGTTCTGGTGACAGCGCAGTGAGATGTGATCGGCGGTAAACGCGGACAGATCAAGCCGCAATTTGGCGGCAAATTGGTGCAACGCCTGTTCGAAACGCGGCAGGTCGAGCTTCAGATCGTCAAGCTCGGCAATGGTCTGCAAGGGAGTGGTCATAGGAACCTCAAAACAACGGGGCGCAAAGTTAAACGCCGTAATTTACACGCTGGCGACAGCGCTCGCCAGCGTTGCGAGGTTTTTCGGCGGCAGTTCAACATGATTTTTGGTTGCGGGCGCGGAGAATAAAAGCCGGATTTTTATTAAGGTGACAGCTTATTAAATCAACGGAAAAATAAAAAATAAGATTTTTCGCAAGACATTATACCTTTTCTTTATGACGCTATGATTTAAGTTATTTTGCACAAAATCCTCTGCAGGCCATTGGTCAAGCCGATTGAATCGCTGGGTTTAATCAAAACGACTCACTTATCAATGTCGCACAAATCCGCAATCACAACCCGTTGTAAAAGAAGAAAATAAAACGCATTAATTGATTAAAAGCTAAGGATTATCTTAATTTAACCCCAGACAATTGATTCACCAAGACAACTCGGCTACTTTGGAGGAAATTTAAATTCGAGATGATCATTATGTTATTGCTGACGATATCCTTGGTGTTGATAATTATCGCCGTATACGCCATCTACCGTCATTTCAAATCACGCAGCGTCAACACGCTGGATGCCGGTCGCCGCAATAAAAAGCGCTAGCTTCGCAACTCTCCCCTCCGTACATTCTGTTCAGCTCATTCCGCTTTTCACCTTCCGGCAATCAACGCGCCGCACCCGACAACTGTTTCATCGCAGCGGCCGCGCCAACTGCTGACGGACTCCGTCAGATCGGTTACAATTGCAGGCTGTTTTGTGGCGGTCGCCCATCGCGCCCGCCACCGTTGAATCCCACAGGGGCTGGCTTCAGCCCCTCGTTCGTCATTAAGGTAACCCGGTGAATATTCAGGTTCTTCTTTCAGATAAAGTCAGCCAGGCGCTGATCGCCGCTGGCGCGCCAGCCGATTGCGAAGCGCAGGTCCGCCCTTCCGCCAAGGCGCAGTTTGGTGATTACCAGGCCAACGGCGTGATGTCCGTCGCCAAAAAGCTGGGCATGCCGCCCCGGCAGCTGGCGGAAAAAGTGGTGCAACTGCTGGATCTCGGCGACGTCGCCGGTAAAGTGGAAATCGCCGGTCCCGGCTTTATCAACATTTTCCTGAACAGCGACTGGGTCGCCCGCCAGGCCGACCAGGTGCTGAACGCACCGAAACTGGGCATTGCGCCGGTTGAGCCGCAAACCATCGTTATCGACTACTCCGCGCCGAACGTGGCGAAAGAGATGCACGTCGGCCATCTGCGCTCCACCATCATCGGCGACGCCGCGGCGCGTACCCAGGAGTTTCTGGGCCATAAAGTGATCCGCGCCAACCACGTCGGCGACTGGGGCACCCAGTTCGGCATGCTGATTGCCTACCTGGAAAAAATGCAGAACGAAAACGCCAGCGACATGGGCCTGTCCGATTTGGAACAGTTCTATCGCGAAGCCAAGAAGCATTACGACGAAGACGCCGAGTTCGCCGAGCGCGCGCGCGCTTACGTCGTCAAGCTGCAGGGCGGCGATCAGTACTGCCTGAAAATGTGGCGCAAGCTGGTCGACATCACCATGGCGCAAAACCAGCTGACCTATAACCGCCTGAACGTCACGCTGACCGAAGACGACGTGATGGGCGAAAGCCTGTATAACGCGATGCTGCCGGGCATCGTCGCCGATCTGAAAGCCAAAGGGCTGGCGGTGGAAAGCGAAGGCGCCACCGTGGTGTTCCTCGACGAATACCAGAACAAGGATGGCGACCCGATGGGCGTCATCATCCAGAAAAAGGATGGCGGCTATCTCTACACCACCACCGATATCGCCTGCGCCAAGTACCGCTACGAAACCCTGGGCGCCAATCGCGTGCTGTATTACATCGACTCCCGTCAGCATCAGCACCTGATGCAGGCCTGGACCATCGTGCGCAAGGCCGGTTACGTGCCGGAGTCCGTCTCGCTGGAACACCACATGTTCGGCATGATGCTGGGCAAAGACGGCAAGCCGTTCAAAACCCGCTCGGGCGGTACGGTGAAGCTCTCCGATCTGCTGGATGAAGCCATCGAACGCGCCGAACAGCTGATCGCCGGCAAAAACCCGGACATGCCGCAAGACGAAATGAAGACCGTGGCCCGCGTGGTCGGCATCGGCGCGGTGAAATACGCCGATCTGTCGAAAAGCCGCACCACCGACTATGTCTTCGACTGGGATAACATGCTGGCCTTCGAAGGCAATACCGCGCCTTATATGCAATACGCCTATACCCGCGTGGCATCAGTATTCAAGCGCGCCGGGATCGACGAAAGCAGCCTGACGCTGCCGCTGACGCTGACCGAAGAGCGTGAAATTGCGCTGGCTACCCGCCTGCTGCAGTTCGAAGAGGTGCTCACCACCGTCGCGCGTGAAGGCACGCCTCACGTCATGTGCAGTTACCTGTACGATCTGGCCGGCTTGTTCTCCGGTTTCTACGAGCACTGCCAGATCCTGAACGCCGACAGCGAAGAAGCGCGTCAGAGCCGCCTGAAGCTGGCGCTGCTGACCTCGAAAACGCTGAAAACCGGCCTGGATACGCTGGGCATCGAAACCGTCGAACGCATGTAAACCGCACCGCGCGGAAAGCAAAAAGGTCGCCTCGGCGACCTTTTTTTGTTCTTGCTTTCGGCTCAGGCGGCGCGGCGCGCAAAGTCGCGCGGGCGGAAGCCCAACCCTACCAGCACGCCAAAGTAGGCCACCACACCGGCCACCACCACCGCAGCCAAACGCAGCAAACGTTCCAGCATATTGCCCTGATCCCAGGCCGGCATCAGCCACATCACGCCAATCAGCACCGCCGACATCACCAGCACGGCGATCACCAGCTTGGTAAGGAACAGCGCCCAACCCGGCTGCGGCTGGAAGATCTTCTGCTTGCGCAGCTGCCAATACAGCAGCGAGGCGTTCAGGCAGGCTGCCAAACCGATCGACAGCGCCAGGCCGGCATGCTTCAGCGGGCCAATAAACGCCAGGTTCATCACCTGCGTCATAATCAGCGTGATGATGGCGATCTTGACCGGCGTTTTAATGTCCTGCCGCGAATAGAAGCCCGGCGCCAGCACTTTAACCACGATCAACCCCATCAGCCCAACCGAGTAAGCCACCAGCGCGCGTTGCGTCATCGCCGCGTCAAAGGCGCTGAACTTGCCGTACTGGAACAGCGAAACGGTCAATGGCTTGGCCAAAATGCCGAGCGCGATGGCGCTCGGCAACGCCAACAGGAAGCACAGACGCAGCCCCCAATCCATCAGGCGCGAGTACTCGTCATGGTTGCCGCTCGAGAAGCTTTTGGCCAGCGACGGCAGCAGGATGGTGCCCAGCGCCACGCCCAGCACGCCGGAGGGAAACTCCATCAGGCGGTCGGCGTAGTACATCCAGGACACCGAGCCGGACACCAGGAACGAAGCGAAAATGGTGTTGATGATCAGCGAGATTTGGCTGACCGACACCCCGAGGATCGCCGGCCCCATCTGGCGCATCACTCGCCAGACCCCGGCATCGCCCAGCTTGAGGCGCGGCAGCACCAGCATGCCTATCTTGCGCAGATGCGGCAGCTGATAACCCAGCTGCAGCACGCCGCCCACCACCACCGCCCAGGCCAGCGCCAGCACCGGCGGGTTGAAATACGGAGCGGCGAACAGCGCGAAACCGATCATGCTGACGTTAAGCAGCGTTGGCGCAAAAGCCGGGATCGAGAAGCGGTTCCAGGTATTGAGGATCGCCCCCACCAGCGACGCCAGTGATATCAACAAAATATAGGGGAAGGTGATGCGCAGCAGCGCCGACGTCAGGGCAAACTTATCGGGCGTATCGGTAAAGCCCGGCGCAGTAATGTAAATAACCCAAGGGGCGGCCAGCATCCCCAGCACCGTCACCACCGCCAGCACCAGCGTCAGCAGCCCGGAGACGTAGGCAATAAAAGTGCGCGTCGCCTCTTCACCCTGCTGGCTCTTGTATTCGGCCAGGATCGGCACGAAGGCCTGAGAAAACGCCCCTTCGGCAAAGATACGGCGTAACAGATTCGGGAGTTTGAACGCCACGAAAAAGGCGTCCGTTGCCATGCCGGCCCCGAACACGCGCGCGACGATCGCATCGCGGGCAAAGCCCAACACCCGCGAAAACATCGTCATCGAGCTGACGGCAGCCAAGGATTTGAGTAGGTTCATGTGGTTGTCTGATAGGTACCGTAAATATCAACGCCTGCAACAGCAGGCGTCAGTGAAACAATCGGCTCAGTTTACGCATCCGGAAAAGAATAGCTACCGCCATATGTTACATAGAGTTATCCCGCAGCAAACGCTCGACCACCCGCTGGGCGGCCAGCGCCTGTTCGCCGCCGGTTTCCGGCGCGCTCTGATTGGCGACGGCATCAAGGAAATGCCGCACCGCCCCGTCGAAGCCGCGTTGCACCAGCGTGCTTTGCCAGCCCGGCACCGGCTGCTCCAACTCGCCCTGCGCATCTTCACGCAGCCAGTGGCGCATATCGGTCAACTGATACAGCGCGCCGTCGGTCACCGCCTGCACGCTTTCGCGCTGGCTGCCGCCGCGGCGATGCATACTGGTCGTCACCTGGGTGTCGCCGCAGGCGAAGTGATGCTCGGCGTACAGCATTTCACCGGCGGCGTTGGCGCGCAGGCTGCCGCTCAGCAGTTGCTCCCGCCCGCCCGCCAGCCACAGCGCAGTGTCCACCACGTGCAGGTAATCATCCAACAGGGTAAAACGCAGATCGTGCGGGCCGACGCTGTCCGCCCGATGTTTATCCATGCGAATGGAGGCCGGCTGGTTCATTTGCTGTTTGAGCTGCCGGTAAAGCGGCGCGAAACGGCGGTTGAACCCTACCATCAGCGTTTTGCCTCGCCGCTCGGCCTGCTCAAGCAGCTGCTCGCCCTGCTCCAGCGTCTCCGCCAGCGGTTTATCGACGTAAACGTGCACGCCGCGGTTCAGCAGCTCGCCTATCACCGAAAAATGGCTGGCGGTGCTGCTGTGAACAAAGACCGCATCGCACTGTTCGGCCAGGCTGTCCAGACGGGAGAAACAGGCCATACGGTAGCTGTCGCACAGCGGCTGCGCTTTTTGCTGATTGGGCGAAAAACCGCCCACCAGCGTCCAATCCGCCGCCTGGCCGAGGATTGGCAGATACGCCTTCTGCGCGATACTGCCCAACCCCACCACGCCTACACGCAATTTAGTCATTCGCATCCCTCGCCAACAGCTGTTGCAACTGCCGTTTCAGCTCCGCCACTTCGCTTTCCAATGCGCTGACTCTGGCGCTCAGTTCGCCGTCGTCCTCAGCGTCGAACGCCGCCGGCGGCGCTTCATCAATCTGACCGCTGAACAGATGCATGAACCGGCTTTCGCGCTTGCCCGGCTCACGCGCCAGGCGCACCACGAACGGGCCATCTTCGCGCGTGGCCAGTTGCTGCAGCACCTGTTCGACCTCGCTGACATCGCTGAACTCGTGCATCCGATTGGTGCGGGTGCGCAACTCGCCCGGCGTTTGCGCGCCGCGCAACAGCAAGGTGGCGATCACCGCCAGTTCGGCAGGCGAGAGTTTCAGCTGGCCAAACTCAGAGTTGCAAAACCGCTGTTCGTACTTCACCACCCGATTGCCGAACCCGCTGAGGGTGCGCAGGAAATGTTTGCGCAGCAACAGATCGAGCAGTTGCTGCACTTCGCTTTCGCTCAGGTCCATCACCGGTTCGCGGTTGGTTTTTTGGTTGCATGCCAGCGTAATGGCATTCAGCGAAAGCGGGTATTGATCCGGTGTCGTGACCTGTTTTTCCAACAGGCAGCCGATAACCCGCGCCTCTCTGGCGTTCAATTCATATTTCATCGTTTGGCCTCAACGTGGGGGTAGCCACTCTTTATTGGTGTATGCCGTCAAAACGTGGTCTTGCCACTGGCCGTCGATCAGCAGGTAATCCTTGGCGTAACCTTCGCGTTCGAATCCCAGACGCGTCAGCAATGCGCCGCTGCGCTGGTTGTGTGGCATATAGTTGGCCATGATGCGGTGCATGCGCTGTTGGCGCAGCATATAGCGGATGGCGGACTGCAAGGCTTCGAACATCAGCCCTTGCCCCTGCCACTTTTCCCCCAGCGAATAGCCGAGGAAACAGGCATGAAACGAACCGCGCAGCACGTTGCTGAAGTTCGCCACGCCGCGCACTTCCTGCTCTTCTGGATCGAGCAGGATAAAATAGTAGGCGCTGCCCTGCTTTTGCATTTCGGTGATCATGCCCAGACGCGCCTGCCAGCCGGAAGGATAACAGTGGCTTTCGTCGCGCACCGGCTCCCAGGGTTTGAGAAAGGCTCGGTTCTCGGCATAATAATCCGCCAGACGGTAGGCATCCCGTTCATTCACTAAACGGACCACCATCCGGTCGGTTGTAAGACGTACTTTTGGCGATGCAGAGCGATAGCCGAACATCATTTCCCCCGCAGTCAAAACGGTTCGATAAGAAGTATTTATTGGGAAGCCGCGTGGATAATTATCCGGCGCCGACCTGATGCCATGACTTTATTTTGCCAATAGCACCTCAGAACCGCACTTCCCCGCATTCAATATAACCGTAGCCCGCCCCCGAGGTAAAATCCCGGTCGCTCAGTAAATCGCCGAATACGCGTTTTACGGCGTTTTTCCGCCCATTTTGCAGCACAGGTAACACCTTGACGATAAAAAAATATTATCTACACGCCCCCTGTCGCCGTAGGGGAATTGGGTAGAGAATGGAAGCGTTGTTCCCCCCTCTTTCTTTAATTGCTCATGGTGAAGCATGTCTCTGGTGTCGCAAGCACGCAGCTTGGGTAAATATTTTCTGTTGCTCGATAATCTGCTGGTGGTTTTAGGCTTCTTTGTCGTTTTTCCGCTTATTTCGATCCGCTTTGTCGATCAATTAGGATGGGCGGCGCTGATCGTCGGCATCGCGCTGGGTTTGCGGCAGCTGTTGCAACAAGGGCTCGGCATCTTTGGCGGTGCCATCGCCGATCGCTTCGGCGCCAAGCCGATGATCGTCACCGGCATGCTGCTGCGCGCCGCCGGTTTCGCCACCATGGCGATGGCCGATGCCCCCTGGATCCTGTGGTTCTCTTGCGCGCTGTCCGCCCTCGGCGGCACGTTATTCGATCCGCCGCGCACCGCTTTGGTGATCAAGCTGACCCGCCCACACGAACGCGGCCGTTTTTTCTCGCTGCTGATGATGCAGGACAGCGCCGGAGCGGTAGTCGGCGCGCTGATCGGCAGTTGGCTGCTGCAGTACGACTTTCACTTTGTCTGCTGGGTTGGGGCGGCGATCTTCGTGCTGGCCGCCGGCTGGAACGCCTGGCTACTGCCGGCTTATCGCATCTCTACCGTGCGCATACCGATGAAGGAAGGCATGTTGCGGGTCCTGCGCGATCGCCGCTTCCTCACCTATGTCCTGACGCTGACCGGTTACTACATGCTGGCGGTGCAGGTAATGCTGATGATGCCGATCGTGGTCAACGAAATCGCCGGTTCACCGGCGGCGGTGAAATGGATGTATGCGATTGAAGCGGCGCTGTCGCTATCGCTGCTCTATCCGCTGGCGCGTTGGGGAGAAAAACACTTCCGGCTAGAGCAGCGCCTGATGGCGGGCCTGTTGCTGATGACACTCAGCCTGCTGCCGATCGGTCTCGCCACCAGCTTGCAGGGTGTATTCACGCTGATCTGCTGCTTCTATCTGGGATCGATCATCGCCGAACCGGCGCGCGAAACGCTGAGCGCTTCGCTGGCCGATCCGCGTGCGCGCGGCAGCTATATGGGCTTCAGCCGCCTCGGCCTGGCGCTGGGCGGCGCGTTGGGTTATACCGGCGGCGGCTGGATGTACGATACCGGCCGGACGATGAACATGCCGGAGCTGCCCTGGTTGCTGCTTGGTGCAGTAGGCTTCGCTACGCTGCTGGCGCTGTACTGGCAGTTCAGCCCGCGGCGCAGCGCGTCGATGATGCTGCGCCGCGGTTGACGCCATAGAAATCCGGCCGAATCGGCAACAGCTGCTATCCTGTTAGTAAAAACACCCACAGGAGCCCGTCGGCATGAGTGAAGAAGCAAAATTACCGCAACTACTCGAACATATGATACTGAACTTGCGCATGATTTATGCGCGCGCCACCCTGGTGGAGAAGGCGCTGGCCCATATCCTCGCCAGCGACGCCGGCCTGAAAAACGATATTATCAAACAGCTGCAGGTCGTCACCGCCGCCAACGAACGTGACCGAATCGATCTGGATGAAGCTCGCATTCACCTGATCGATGTGCTCAACTCAGTACCGGCCAAGAAATAACGCCCCCTGTCCCGCGCCGATGCGCGGGCAATTTCGCAATAACGCACCATCCAACACACGCACGTCAAGACAGCCTCGATAAGCTGTGGTAACTATTGCTGTTAAAACCTGACAACCCGGAGCAAGCATGAAACTGTTTATTTACGATCATTGCCCATTCTGCGTGAAAGCCCGCATGATTTTCGGCCTGAAACGTCTGCCGATTCGCCTGGTCACGTTGCTCAACGACGATGAAACGACTCCGTTTAACCTGATCGGCCAAAAAATGGTGCCTATCCTGGTCAAAGACAACGGTGAAGCGATGCCGGAAAGCCTGGATATCGTGCGCTATGTCGATGCTCTGGACGGCAAGCCGGTACTGACCGGCCGCACCAACCCGGCCATCGCCGAGTGGCTGCAGCGGGTCGGCGGTTACAGCGCGAAATTGTTGTTGCCGCGAATTGCGCATGCCGATTTCGAAGAGTTTGCCACCGACAGCGCCCGCCGTTACTTTATCGATAAAAAGCAGGCGTCAATCGGGGATTTCGCCGAGCATCTCGCCAATAGCGCGGATCTGATCGCCCAGTTGGAAGCCGATCTGCAAGCGCTGTCGCCGCTGATCGTTTCCCCCGAAGCGGTGAACGGCGAACTGTCCGAGGACGATATTCACCTGTTCCCGCTGCTGCGCTCATTGTCGATCGTCGCCGGGGTTGCGCTGCCGGATAACGTGGAAGCCTACCGCAACCGCATGGCGCAGCGCAGCGAGGTGCCGTTGCTGCTGGATATGGAACAATAACGTTTGAGCAACCAAAAGGATATGGCGTACTGATGCTGAAAATGGTGCTCGCCACCGCTCGCGATCGGGCGCGGCTGAAGGAAATAACCTCCGTTCTGATTCGTTATGGTCTGCAAGACGTTCTGCGTCTGCTGGGCCTGGGGGCTTTGCTGCACGGCGCCCGCGCTGGATCCGCCCAACAGGACGCCCAAACCCTGCCTGAGCGGCTGCGCGAAGCGCTCGAGGCGCTGGGGCCGACCTTCGTCAAATTCGGCCAGATCCTGGCCACGCGTTCCGACCTGCTGGCTCCGGCCTGGACCGACGAACTGGATCGCCTGCACAGCCGGGCGGCAGTGTTGCCATGGGAAACGCTGGCGCCACAGATCGTTGCCGACTTGGGCGGCGAACCCGAGCGGCTGTTCGCCGAATTCGATCGCACGCCGCTGGCGGCGGCGTCGATGGCGCAAATCTACCGCGCACGCCTGCACAGCGGCGAACAGGTGGTGGTGAAAGTGCTGCGGCCCGGTCTGGCGAAAACCATCCACGCCGATTTGCGGCTGCTGGCCTCGCTGGCGGAAACCGTAGAGCAGCAGAGCCCCGCGCTGGCGCGCTATCGGCCGCGGCAGATGGTCAGAGCGTTGGCGACGGCGCTCAATCATGAACTGGATTTGACCCACGAAGGGCATAACTGCGACCGCGTCGCCGGGATGTTCGCCCATCAACCTGACGTCGTCGTGCCCAAAATCTATTGGCAATGGTCTTCCCCGCGCCTGTTAGTGCAGGAATACCTGCCCGGCACCGCGCCGGAAAACCCTCAGCAGCTGGCGGCGGCGGGCTTTGACGGCCCGCTGCTGGCGCAACGCGGCGCCCGCGCCTTTATGAGCATGGTATTGGAGCATCGGCTGTATCACGCCGATCCTCACCCCGGTAACGTCATGGCGCTGAGCGGTGACCGCGTCGGCTTTATCGACTTCGGCATGGTGGGCCAGCTGTCCGAGCGGCGACGCAATCAGTTGCTCCTGCTGCTGCAGGCCATCGCCGATCGTCAGTCCGAAGGTATCGTCAACACGCTGATCGCCTGGTCGGACAGCGAACCGCTGGATCTGATGGATCTGGAGCTGGCGGCGCAAAACTTTCTCGACAAACAGACCGCTGCCACCCTGACGTTGGGCAAGGCCCTGACCGATCTGCTGGTGATGGCGCGTGAGCACCAACTGGCGCTGCCGCCCGATCTGGTGCTGCTGTTCAAGGCGTTAATCACCGCCGACGGCGTGCTGCACCGATTGGATCCGGCCTTCGACATCGTCGCCACGCTCAAACCGATGCTGCAACAAACGGTGCTGCAACGCTATGCCCCGGGTGCCGTGCGCCAGCGGCTGTTGGCTCTGGGCGGGGAAGCGCTCGACGCCGGAGAAGAACTGCCGCAAACCCTGCGGCTATTGGTTCGCCGTCTGAAACGCGGGCAGCTCAATGCCGATATCAACGTCAGGAACCTCGGTCAGTTGAGCAAAGCGCTGGAGCGCGCCGCCGTCACCCTGGCCATCGCTATCGTCACCGCCGCTTTTGCCCTGGGCCTGGCGCCTTATCTGATGCATTCTTCGCTGCGACTGTGGGGCATTCCGCTGTTCCCGCTGTTGGGGGGCGCGGCCTGCCTGGCCGGCGTGGCGCTCTTGGCGCTGCGATTGCGGCGTTGACGCTTTCGGCGTTATCCGATAGGTGTCGCCCGCTTTTGCGCGCACTATCCCCTGCACATCGCCGCCTGCCGTTTTCAGGGGCAGGCGGAACGTTTATAATGATTAATCAATTATCTGCAGCACTTTTCGCCAGCAGTCGCAATGAGGCATTAATGAAGAAGATCCTGATGGGCGCAGCCGCCCTGCTGTTCGCCGGCGTATTGGCCGGTTGCAATCAACTGACCCAGTACACCCTGAGCGAGCAGGAAGTGAATGATTACCTGCAGAAACACAACGACTATCAGAAGCAGATCGGCGTGCCCGGCCTGGTGGACGCCAACATCGTACTGACGCAGTTGCAAAGCCAGATTGGCCGCAGCGAGCCGGGCAAGGTCACCCTTTCCGGCGATGCCAAGGTCAATATCACGTCGATTCTCGGCCCGCAGGCGGCGGATCTGAAGCTGACGCTGAAAGCGCAGCCGGTTTACGACCGTGCACAGGGCGCCATTTACCTGAAAGACATGGAACTGACCGATTACAGCGTGCAGCCGGAAAAAATGCAGACGGTGATGAAAGCGCTGACGCCATATCTGAACCAGTCGCTGAAGTCTTACTTCGACCAAAAGCCGGCTTATGTGCTGAATCCTGACAACAGCAAAACCGAAGCGCTGGCGAAAAAACTGGCGAAGGGGTTGGAAGTGAAGCCGGGCGAGTTGGTGATCCCGTTTAGCGACTGACCGCCTCTTGATGCATCAAGCCCGCCGCCAGGCGGGCTTTTTATTGCGGAAAACGATTACTGCGGCGCGCTGTAGGCGATCTCGCCGGTGTTGCAGTTGAGCGTCACGTTGTAGGTTTTATCCGCTTTGGTGCCGCGCACCGTCAGCGGCACCTGCCACACCTGATCCTTGCCGGTGATGGCATCCGGGCTGACCCAGGCGATCGGGGTAGCGGTGCCCAGCAGTTTTTTGTCCGCCTCCCAGCGCGTGATGCGGTTCTGCAAGAAGTCGCGCTTGACCTGGGCGGCGATATCCGCCGGCTGCAGCCCCGCACACTGCCCCACCTTGGCGCTGCGTTGCTCTTGAACCTGCGCCCACACCGCAGTCGATGCTCCCATCATGGCCAACAAGGCGATAGCCAAAGCCGTTTTTTTCATGTCTCCTCCCGTTGTGATTAGCGCTATCCGGGCGCCCATCCCTGGCTCACAACAGGGTTTCGGCAAAGGGTTACCGTTTGACGAACTCGATGACAAACAGCGCATCCAGGCCCGGATAGATTTCCTTGATCACCTGCTTCAGTTCGCCGAGCGACATGTTCTCCTGCTGTGCATGGCGTTCGGTCAGCGCATCCAGGCGCACCGGCGTTACCGACAGCACTTCGATAAAGCAGAAAAATACGCCGTCTTCATTGCGGCTTACGCGCAATACCTCGCCCGGTTCGAAGTGCGACTCACTGGCATCCCGAATGGTGATGGTTTTGCGCCCCGCCAGAATGTCTTGCTCAAAGCGGCTGAAGAAAGTTATTTCACGGCTCATTTTAGATCCTTTTTCATCACAACACCGCAACATAAGCCATTATGCCGCTTGCTTTTCTGACGCAGATCCCTCTTTTGAGTTAGAAACCGCTTTTTTCGCTTTCGCTTCCGTCGGTTTCTTGCCGGTTTCCGCCGGTGATGCGCCGCGCAGGATCAGCCCCAGCGCATCCTTATTCTCCGCCAGGAAGAAGCTCAGCCCTTCGCGCTGTTCGTCATCCAGGTTCAGCGGCGCCTGTTGCAACCACTCTCCGAGGTTATCCGCCAAATCCAGCATTTTGTCGTAGGCGTCGGCTTCTTTCTTGCTCGCGAAAGTCATTTTTTCCTCACCGTTTCTCACCACCACATATTTAACTTCAACCGCCATGCGTGCGTCCTCAAATACTCAAACAACTGTAGTTATATACAGTATAAATAGATAACGGCAGGAAGGCAAACCGCCGCCCGCCTTCGGCTTATTTCAGCAGCCGCACCTTGCAGCTCTTGCCTTTGATTTTGCCCTGTTGCAGCTGTTGCAGCGCCTTGCGCGCGCTGGCTTTACGGATCGCGACGTAGGCGTGCACCGGGAACATGTCGATCTTGCCCACTTCCGCCGCCGTCAGCCCGGCATCGCCGGTCAGCGCGCCGAGGATATCGCCGGGGCGGATCTTCGCCTTGCGGCCGCCGTCGATGCACAGCGTCACCATCTCCGCCTCCAGCGAGCCGTTAGCCGCCCCGCTCAGCTCGGACACCGGCGCCCAATCGACGGTCATCTGCAGGTAGTCTTCAATCGCGTGCGCCCGCGCCATTTCCTGCGGCGTGCACAGGCTGATCGCCAGCCCGCTCATGCCGGCGCGGCCGGTACGACCGATACGGTGCACATGCACTTCAGGATCGAACGCCAGTTCGTAGTTAACCACCAGCTCCAGCTCTTTGATGTCCAGCCCGCGGGCGGCGACGTCGGTCGCCACCAGCACCCGGCAACTGCGGTTGGCGAAACGCACCAACACCTGGTCGCGGTCACGCTGCTCCAGATCGCCATGCAGCGCCAGTGCGCTGATGCCGCGGGCCTCCAGGGCCTCAAGCACCGTCTGACAATCGCGTTTGGTATTGCAGAACACCACGCAGGACGCGGGTTGATGATAACGAATGGCCGACACCAGCAGCGCCGGGCGCTGATCGCGCGTGGTCTCATAGAAGCGTTGTTCGATGGCGGTCTGCGCTTCGTCATCGTCCACTTCGACGCTCAGCGGCTGGCGCTGAACGCGTTCGCTGATGCGTTCGATACCCGCCGGATAGGTGGCGGAAAACAGCAGCGTCTGACGCTGCGGCGGCGTATAGCTGATCACATCGTCGATATCGTCGGCGAAGCCCATGTCCAGCATGCGGTCGGCCTCATCCAGCACCAGCACCTTCAGCTCGTCAAGCAGCAGCGTTTTCTTGCGCAGGTGCTCCTGAATACGCCCCGGCGTCCCCACCACGATGTGCGGCGCGTGCACCAGCGAATCGAGCTGCGGCCCCATCGGTTGGCCACCGCACAGCGTCAGGATTTTGATGTTCTGCGTGAAGCGCGCCAGGCGACGCAGCTCTTTGCTCACCTGATCGGCCAATTCACGGGTGGGACAGAGCACCAGCGCCTGCGTGGCGACCTGAGCGACGACGATATTATTCAGCAGACCAATGCCGAACGCCGCCGTTTTGCCGCTGCCGGTTTTCGCCTTGGCGCGCACGTCTCTCCCTTGCAGGATGGCGGGCAACGCGGCGGCCTGCACCGGCGTCATTTTGGCGTACCCCAGTTCGTTGAGGTTGGCCAACTGTTCGGCTGGCAGCGGCAGGGAAGAAAAAGAAACTGTGCTCACGGCGATAACTCTTATATGACGAATGGAATGGCGGCGCGCCCGCAGGTTGGCGCCGAATCAGCGGCAAATGATAACAGAGATGGGCGGCGTTACGGGCAGCGGGCATAAAAAAACCCGCCGGCGGCGGGTTTCTTGGCGGCTCCGTCGTTAAATGGCGACGACGTTGGCTGCAGCAGGGCCACGTTGGCTGTCCTGGATGGAGAACTCAACCTGCTGGCCTTCAGCCAGAGTCTTGAAACCATCGCTAACGATAGCGGAAAAATGAACGAAAACGTCTTTAGAACCGTCGGCAGGCGTGATGAAGCCGAAACCTTTGCTTTCGTTGAACCATTTAACGTGACCAGTGATCTTGCTCATTTGTGTTTCCTTTACTTGATAAACCTGCCTTGACGGCACGAGACGCGAAAACCATGCGATATGTGGGCCTTCTTTCGTCGTCGGTTATTAACGCATAATCGCCCATGCAGGGCAAATATTTCTGCTTGTTATAAAAACAGTAAGTTAGCAACAAACTTGGCGCAGCGGCTGCGCACGCAATCGTTTTCGTATATACTGCCCGCCGACCATCAATCCGCTTACTTTCACCGATCCAGGTACGAAACTATGTTAACGATTGGAACCGCCCTGCGCCCTTCCGCCACCCGCGTTATGTTGCTCGGCTCCGGGGAGCTGGGTAAAGAAGTCGCCATTGAATGCCAGCGCCTCGGCCTGGAAGTGATCGCCGTCGATCGCTATCCCGACGCCCCCGCCATGCACGTGGCGCACCGCAGCCACGTCATCAATATGCTGGACGGTGACGCGCTGAAAGCCGTTATCGAACAAGAGCGGCCGGACTATATCGTTCCCGAAATCGAAGCGATCGCCACCGCCATGCTGGTCGAGCTTGAACGCCAGGGCCACCGCGTGGTGCCCTGCGCCGAAGCCACGCGCCTGACCATGAACCGTGAAGGCATCCGCCGCTTGGCGGCGGAAGAGCTTGGCCTGCCCACCTCCAGCTACCGCTTTGCCGACAGCGAGGCGACTTTCCGGCAGGCGGTCGACCACATCGGCTACCCGTGCATCGTCAAACCGGTGATGAGTTCTTCCGGCAAAGGACAAAGCCTGATCCGCACGCCTGAGCAGCTGCAAAGCGCCTGGGATTACGCCCAACAGGGAGGCCGCGCCGGCGGCGGCCGGGTGATCGTCGAAGGGCTGGTAAGATTTGATTTTGAAATTACGTTGTTGACCATCAGCGCGGTGGACGGCGTACATTTCTGCGCGCCGATCGGCCATCGTCAGGAGGATGGGGACTATCGCGAATCCTGGCAGCCGCAGCGCATGTCAGCCACGGCGTTGAGCCGTGCTCAGGCTATCGCGGAGAAGGTGGTGAAGGCCCTGGGCGGTTTCGGCCTGTTCGGCGTGGAGCTGTTCGTCTGTGGTGACGACGTGATCTTCAGCGAGGTGTCTCCGCGGCCGCACGATACCGGCATGGTCACGTTGATCTCACAGGATCTGTCCGAGTTCGCCCTGCACGTTCGCGCGTTTCTCGGGTTGCCGATTGGCACCATCCGCCAGTTCGGCCCTTCCGCTTCGGCGGTGATCCTGCCCCAGCTGACCAGCAGCGATGTGCGCTTCAGCGGCCTGGAACACGCGCTGCGCGGGCACAGCCAGCTGCGCCTGTTCGGCAAACCGGAGATCGCCGGGCAGCGTCGCCTGGGCGTGGCGCTGGCGACGGCGGACACGACGGAACAGGCGGTGGAGCAAGCGAAACAAGCCGCCGCCGCCGTAGCGGTCAACGGCTGATACTCACGGGGCCGCTTGCGCGGCCCCGATAACGTCAATAGTCTTCGTCTTCTTCAGCATCGTCATTCCGCGACGCCTCCGGGGCGGCCTCATGCTGCTCGTCTTCATCATCGTCATCGAACAGTACCGCAACCTGAGCGCCCTGATGCTTCTCGCGAATTTCCTGCGCAACGCGAGCAATGGCTTCACCGCTGCTCATGCCCTGCTCCATCAGTTGATGGATGCGATCCGCCGCTTCCTGCTGCTCCGCGTGACTCAGTAATGGCATACCTGCATGCATGTGTCGTTTTCTCCGGCAAAAGGGAGAAGGAGTATACGCGCTAACGCGGCGGATCCCAACGTCTTGTGGCTCAGGCCGGTTGCGAGCAGCCGTTATCGCTGCGCCACTGCTTCAGCCGATGCCGCCACAGCATGACATGCCACCCCTGTTTCAGGCCGCGCGCATTGGCGAACATCGCTCTGTCGATGCCGCGCTGATAGAACTCTTCGGTGATTTGACTCTGGGCAGCCGGATCCGGCTCACGACGAATGCTGTGGCAAATGCCCAGCGCTTCGCGGGTGATTTGCCAATGGAAAGCCGGGCGAATGGCGACAGTGCCGGCATAGCGCCGGTTGAGCCGCTCCAGCATCTCGACGATTTTCATATAGTGGCGTTGATAATCCACGTTCGTCTGACCGGTGCGACGGCGGTTGCTGATCGATTTGTCGTGCACCCGTTGCCGGTACAGCGGCGTGCTTAAATATTTGACCCGTTTGGCATTAAACATGACTTCCGTTGTCCAGGGAATATCCTGGTGATGCAATCCCGGCTCGAAATAAAGCCGATGCTGGCGAATAAAGTCGAGGCGATATATTGCCAGCCATACAACGTGAATAAACTTTCGCGATTTCAACGCACGTTCAAACCACTGTACGCCGGTGATAACGTCGGTGGTGCGCAAACGCGCCTCGGGAAAAATCGGCTGCAATTCGTCCTGGCTGGTGAAATAGCGTTCGCCATTGCATTGCATCACGTCTAATTGGTGTTGTTCCGCCTGTTCCAGCAGCGTGGAATACATGTCCGGCGCCAGCACATCGTCGGCATCGGGAAACGCCACATATTTGCCTCGGGCAACGGCGAGCCCGGCATTGCGCGCGTTAGAAACACCGGCATTGGCTTGATCGATCACACGAATATGCGGATGCGCCGCCGCGTAACGGTGTGCGATCTCCCCCGAACCGTCGGTGGAACCATCGTTGACGATGATCACCTCCAACCGCTGCTCACGCTGGGCCAGCAGCGAGGCCAGGAAAGGCTCCAATAATTCCCCCGCATTGTGCATCGGGACGATCACGCTCAGCATTAACGACATAGGCAGCTCTTCAAGGATAATGTAACAAAATAATAATTTTACTTTTCTAAAAGACGCATAGGGTTCAGCGCACGCTGAAATAGCGTGACGCCTGCAAATTCCCGCAGCGGCTAATGGAACCGAACCTGCTTTTCTTTATTCAAACCAGCGCCAGAAAGCGCTAAGTAATTAATCCATTAATTCCAAAGGGCGGCGACGCTGGCTAAAATCAGGCAAAACCACGCCGCTCCGCATCTAATAACAAGCAGAAATAATAAATTTATGAAATTAACGAATCTTTTTTTATATTTTTCGGGCCTTGCGCCCGCGGTAAATAGGCTTCCAGTGCATTTGACGTTAAATTTTTAACATATCGAAGTATAATCAATGGCGCAAAAAATGCCTTATTTCAGGTTTATTGAACTGCCGTTTATGTGAACTGTGCTGCATGCCGCGCATGGCAAAACATGCATGACGTGACCGTCTATGGCACACTAGCCGCCAGATATCGCCGCCCTCACAGCCAGGTTTATTGACGTCATGAGCGTAACCGCCCCAAACATAAAATCGTTGCCCTACAGCCGCAGTGCCCTGATGACGCTTTTCGCCCCGCTTTCAGCACAGCCCTGGGCGATGCTGCTGCATTCTGGCTTCGCCGACCATTCGCATAACCGCTTCGATATCCTGGTCGCACAGCCGCGCGTTACGCTCACCACCCAGGGCGCCGGCACGACAATCGAAAGTGACGGCGTCACCATTGAGTCTCAGGAGGATCCGTTCTCCCTGCTGCAGCAGCAGCTGGCGGCGCAAGGCTGGCAGCCGGCGTTTAACCCGGATCTGCCGTTTCAGGGCGGCGCCCTGGGGCTGTTCGGCTACGATCTCGGGCGCCGGGTGGAAACCTTGCCGCAGTTGGCTGAAGCCGACCTCGCTCTGCCGGACATGGCGGTGGGCATTTATGACTGGGCATTGATCGCCGACCACCAATTGCAAACCCTGACGCTGCTCAGCTATGGCGATGTGGAGCAGCGCTGGCGCTGGCTCACTAGCCAAACCGCGCCGACGGAGCGCCCCTTCACGCTGCTGAGCGGCTGGCGTGCCAATATGAGCCGCCGGCAATACGGCGAGAAGTTCCAACGTATTCAACACTACCTGCGCAGCGGCGACTGTTACCAGATTAATCTGGCGCAGCGGTTCTCCGCCGACTATCAGGGGGATGAATGGCAGGCGTTTTGCCGACTGAGCGCCTGCAACCGCGCGCCGTTCTCCGCTTTCCTGCGGCTGCCGCACAACAGCGTGCTGAGCGTCTCTCCCGAGCGCTTCCTGTGGCTGGCGCAGCAGCGCATCCAAACCCGCCCGATCAAGGGCACGCTGCCGCGGCTGGCGGACGCGGAGCAGGACGCCGCGCAGGCGCGCCGCTTGGCCGATTCGCCCAAGGATCGCGCTGAAAATCTGATGATCGTCGATCTGCTGCGCAACGATATCGGCCGCGTCGCCCAGCCCGGCAGCGTACGGGTGCCGGAACTGTTCGTCGTGGAGCCGTTCCCCGCCGTGCACCACCTGGTGAGCACCATTACCGCCACCCTGCCGGAGCAGGCCTCGGCCACCGAGCTGCTGCGCGCCTGCTTCCCCGGCGGTTCGATCACCGGCGCGCCCAAGGTGCGCGCGATGGAAATCATCGAAGAGCTGGAGCCGCAGCGGCGCAACGCCTATTGCGGCAGCATCGGTTACCTGAGCGCCTGCGGCGCCATGGACACCAACATCACCATCCGCACGCTCGTCACCGAAAATGGCCGCATCCACTGCTCCGCCGGCGGCGGCATCGTGGCGGACAGCCAGGAGCAGGCGGAATACCAGGAGACCTTCGACAAGGTTGGCCGTATTCTGCCGCAGCTTGGGGAGTATGCCCCGTCGTGATCCCATCGAACTCACCGGCCTCACTGCACGCCTTTATCAGCCGTTTTCAACTGCAGCTGCCGCAGGCGGCGCAGATCTCGCACAATGTGCGCCCGGCGGCGGTGCTTATCCCGATCGTCTGCCGCGCCGAGCCGACGCTGCTGTTGACCCGCCGCGCCGACTCGCTGCGCAAACATGCCGGCCAGGTGGCCTTCCCCGGCGGCAAGACCGACGCCGAAGATGGATCGGCGATCGTCACGGCGCTGCGGGAAGCGCAGGAAGAAGTGGCGATACCGCCGCGCGCGGTGACCGTCCTCGGCCAAATGGCGCCGCTCGACAGCAGCACCGGATTTCAGGTCACGCCTATCGTCGGCCTGATCCCGCCGGACGTGCAGTTCCGCGCCAACGAGGGCGAAGTGGCGGACGTGTTCGAGATGCCCCTGAGGGAAGCGCTGACCCTGTCGCGTTACTACCCGCTGGATATTCATCGCGCCGGCCGCACGCACCGCATTTATCTCTCCTGGTATCACAGCCAGTTTATCTGGGGGCTGACCGCCGCCATCATTCGCCGCCTGGCGCAGCAGGTCAGTATTTAGCCCGCATTGCGTGATCTGACTCGCAATCTGGCATGGCCGTCCGCGTCCGCTGCAGGTAAAGCGATCGAAATCACTTCATTTGATCGCTTTTTCAACTACCGTTCCGGTTGAATGGTTTTAAAAAAACTGTAAACCCTCTCTTAAACCTTACGAAATACCTGTAAAATACCACCGCCCGAGATAAACCACTGTAGAAACAGGGGTTAAGCCGGCGGCGTTCAACACGGAAGGCTGGCGCGATTACCGCTAATGGAGCTTGGGCGAAAGCGGATACCCCGCTTAAGGGTTCGCCCCGGGTAATCAGGAAAAAAAGCGACACCACGGATTATTTAATTTCATGCGAAAAAGGCAGCCGAACCCGCACGGCCCTTTTACAATATCGCTGTTCCCTGCGCGGTTTTTAACCGCCGCAGCCATAACAATACGTCTCTTTAAGGAGTTTTAGCGTGATTAGCGTTTTCGACATGTTTAAGATCGGCATCGGCCCGTCCAGCTCTCATACGGTTGGACCGATGAAAGCCGGCAAACAGTTTGTCGACGATCTGGTAAATAAAGGCCTGATGCCTTCTATCACGCGTGTTGCCGTAGACGTTTACGGCTCACTCTCATTGACCGGAAAAGGTCACCATACCGATATCGCCATCATTCTCGGCCTGGCCGGCAACATGCCGGACACCGTCGATATCGATAGCATTCCGGGTTTTATTCGCGATGTAGAACAACGTCAACGCCTGATGCTGGCCAACGGCCTGCATGAAGTCGATTTCCCGCGCGACGGCGGCATGGTCTTCCGCAGCGACAACCTGCCGCTGCATGAAAACGGCATGCAGATCCACGCCTTCGCCGGCGATGAAGAAGTGTACAGCAAGACCTATTACTCTATCGGCGGCGGTTTCATCGTCGACGAGGAGAACTTCGGTAAGGACGCCGAGCAAGAGCTGCAAATGCCCTATCCGTTCAACTCCGCGCGCGAAATGCTCGATCACTGCCGCGAGACCGGGCTGTCGCTGTCCGGCATGGTGATGCAGAACGAACTGGCGCTGCACAGCAAGCAAGAGATCGAGACCTACTTCGGCAACGTCTGGCAAACCATGCGCGCCTGTATCGATCGCGGCCTGAACACCGAAGGCGTGCTGCCGGGGCCGCTGCGCGTGCCGCGCCGTGCCTCCGCGCTGCGCCGCATGCTGGTGGCGTCGGACAAACTGTCCAGCGATCCGATGAACGTGATCGACTGGGTCAACATGTTCGCGCTGGCGGTTAACGAAGAAAACGCCGCCGGCGGCCGTGTGGTTACCGCGCCGACCAACGGCGCCTGCGGCATCGTGCCTGCGGTGCTGGCTTACTACGATCACTTCATCGAGTCCGTCAGCCCGGACATCTATATCCGCTACTTTATGGCGGCGGGCGCCATCGGCGCGTTGTACAAGATGAACGCCTCCATTTCCGGCGCCGAAGTCGGCTGCCAGGGTGAAGTCGGCGTAGCCTGCTCCATGGCGGCGGCCGGCCTGGCCGAACTGCTGGGCGGCAGCCCTGAACAGGTGTGCGTGGCGGCGGAGATCGGCATGGAACACAACCTGGGTCTGACCTGTGACCCGGTCGCCGGCCAGGTGCAGGTGCCGTGCATCGAGCGCAACGCCATCGCTTCGGTCAAGGCGATCAACGCCGCCCGCATGGCCCTGCGCCGCACCAGCGAGCCGCGCGTTTCGCTGGATAAGGTGATCGAGACCATGTACGAAACCGGCAAAGACATGAACGCCAAGTACCGCGAAACGTCACGCGGCGGCCTGGCAATCAAGGTGCAATGCGACTGACAGATAACCCCGCCGCCCGGCGGGGTTTTTTTATGGGTAATCAATTCATTGAACGTTTTAGTGACAATGTCACAAAAAAATATCCTGCATTTTTCTCATCGATCCGGCGGTTAGCCTGCAAATTGGCCTTCTGTTTTACCAAACTGAAATAATTTACTGAGTTACCATCAATCTTGTATAACCTCAGGCTAGAATTAGCCGAGCGCAACTTAAGGATCAATGGCCTGGCTGTGACTCGGAGCTGGATTACCGAACAAGGATTTACCGGATGTTGATGACCCACCTCGCCGCGTCCCGATATCGTTACTACCGTTGGCTGCTGGCCGGAGCGGTGGGCGCGGCTATTCTGTTGGTATCGCTGTATACCCGTTACTATCAAGAGGTCAAAAGCATCGAGTTGAGCCAACACACATTGGCCACCCGCACCGTCGGCAAACTCAACCAGTTGCTGACGCCGGCGCAGCTGCAGGCGGAACGCAGCATGGACATGCTGAACCAGCCCTGCGAGAACGTGTCATCTACCCTGCGCTTTCGCGCCGCGCAAAATCAGGCGCTGCGCGCCATGTTGCTGGTGAAGAACGGCATTATTTATTGCTCCAGCCTGTTTGGTGCCCGTCATTATCAGTTGGCCGCGGTGATGCCCACCTTCGTCAACAGCGACGCCAGGCTGGCGCTGCGCCCCTCGCTGGCGGTGAGCAAAGGTCTGCCCACGCTGGTGCTGTGGACGCCATCGCCCCGCGATAAAACCAGCGGCGTGCTGCACGTATTCAATATCGAACTGCTGTCCAACTTTTTACTCGAGCCGCAGGAGCCTTACGTTCAGCGCGTGGTGCTGAACGTGGCCGACAGCAGCCTGGAATACGGCCGCCGCGAAATCCTGAGCCGCGATACCCTGACCAACGATCTGCGCTACACCGCCGGCTCCGCGCTGTATCCGTTCTCGATTTCGCTGTTCGGCCCGCAGATCGGCATGCTGGCGCTTTCCGCCCTGCCGCGCCATATTCCGCTGGCGCTGCTGATCAGCCTGCTGGCGGCCTATGTGGTCTATCTGCTCACCGCCAACCGCATGAGCCTGTCTTATCACATCGGCCATGCCATCACCCATCGCGAGTTCCGCGTCTACTGCCAGCCGATCATCCACAGCGATACCGGGCGCTGCGCCGGCGTTGAGATGCTGCTGCGTTGGAAAAAGAAACGGCAAGGGTGGATCTCGCCCGACGTGTTTATTCCGTTGGCCGAGCAGCATGAGCTGATCATTCCGCTCACCCGCTATCTGATGAGCACCGTGACGGAAAATCTGCAGCTGTTCCCGCCCCGGCCGTCGTTCTACATCAGCATCAACGTCGCCGCCGAGCATTTTAAAACGCTCAATATCATCGACGATATTCGCCAGATTTGGCTGCCGGCGCACCCTATGCCCTCGCTGATGCTGGAGCTGACCGAACGCACCGCGCTGTCGGCAATTCAGTATGACCAGATTCGCACGCTGAAAGACATGGGGATCATGCTGGCCATCGACGATTTCGGCACCGGCCACAGCTCGCTGAGCTACCTGAAGAACCTCAGCCCGGACGTCTTGAAGATCGATCGCGGGTTTACCGCCGCCATCGGCACCGACGCGGTCAACGCCACGGTGACCGACACCATCATTACGCTGGCGCAGCGCCTGAAGCTGAAACTGGTGGCAGAGGGGGTGGAAACGGAGGAACAGGCCGACTATCTGCGCTCACGCGAGGTCAATGCCCTGCAGGGATATTATTTCGCCAAGCCGATGCCGATCCACGTTTTCCCGCTGTGGTTGCAGCAGTACGAATCGCGCGTCAGGAAAGCGGAAGAGGATCCGCCGGAGGCCTGAGCCCCCGGCGTGAGGGTTACGCGTGCGCCGTCTCGTCCAGGACGACGCGGGTAACGCGCACCAGTTCGATACGGTATTCGGACACCTCAACGATATCGAACCGCAGGTGGTTCAGCTCAATGCTATCTCCCGCCACCGGCATCTGCCCGTAGTGGGCCAACAGCAGCCCCGCCAGGGTGGCGTAGTCGGCGGTGGGGCTGACCAGGTTATCGCAGGCCAGCGCCTGTTCCAGCGAGTGCAGATCGGTTCCGCCCTTCACCAGCCAGCCGTCGCCTTCCGCCACGATGTCCGGCGTTTCGTCCTCGTCCGGGAATTCACCGGCAATCGCTTCCAGCACGTCCAGCGGCGTCACCAGCCCCTGCACCACGCCGAACTCATTGGTGACCACCACCAGACGCCCTTTGGCGCGGCGCAGCACCGCCAGCAGCTTGATGACGTCCATGGTTTCCGGCACCACGATCGGCGGCGTGCGGGCGGCGAACTCGGCGATATCTTCCCCTTGCTCCAGCGCTACCAGCAGATCCTTGGCGCGTACCACGCCGACGATCTCATCCACCGAATCGCGGCACACCGGGAACAGGCTGTGTGGCGTATCCAGCAGCTGTGCGCGCACCTCCTCACGGGAGCGCTCGCAGTCGACCCAGGAGATGTCAGTGCGCGGCGTCATCACGCTGCGCAATGAACGCGAGGCCAGCGTCAACACGCCGCTGATCATATAGCGCTCTTCCGCCGCAAAAGTTTCATCCCGCGGCAAGGCGACCGCATCGTCCGTCTGCTGAGCACGCTGCTGCCCCATCAGGCGCATGATCGCTTCCGCGGTGCGCTCGCGCATCGGGCGACGCGCTTGATGCTTGATAAAGTTGCGGCGCGCGATCTGGTTGAACAATTCAATCAGGATCGAGAAGCCGATAGCGGCATACAGGTAGCCTTTAGGAATGTGCAAACCGAAGCCTTCGGCGATCAGGCTCAGGCCGATCATCAACAGGAAGCTCAGGCACAGCACTACGATGGTCGGGTGCGCGTTGACGAAGTTGGTCAACGGCTTCGACGCCAACAGCATCACCGCCATCGCGATCACCACCGCCGCCATCATCACCGGCAGATCGTTCACCATGCCCACGGCGGTAATCACCGCATCGAGCGAAAATACCGCGTCGAGGATCACGATTTGCACCACCACCGCCCAGAACTTGGCGTAACCGCGGTTGGCACCGTCTTGATGCGTCTGCCCTTCCAGCCGTTCATGCAGCTCCATGGTGGCCTTGAACAGCAGGAATACCCCGCCGAACAGCAGGATAAGATCGCGGCCGGAGAAGCTGAAATCGCCGACGCTGAACAGCGGCGTGGTCAGGGTTACCATCCAGGAGATCACCGACAGCAGGCCCAAACGCATCAGCAATGCCAGCGACAGGCCGATAATGCGCGCCTTGTCGCGCTGCTTCGGCGGCAGCTTGTCGGCCAAAATGGCGATGAACACCAGGTTGTCGATGCCCAGCACAATTTCCAGCACCACCAGCGTCAGCAACCCCGCCCAAATAGAGGGGTCCATTAAAAATTCCATATCAGACTCCAGAGAAAAGTGGGAATGAGCGCACGCCGCTCAGACGTGACGATGCCGCCGCTGCATGGGTGCAGTCGACAATAGCAAGGTGACGGGATGGGATTGCCGGGAGATGGCCGAAGGGCCGAACAGCATATGCAACGCCAGCGGGTGGCGGGTGAAACCTGGAAAAACAGTAACTTCGGTGACAGTCCATAGGGAGGGCTGAGGCCCTTCACTCCTTAGTGATGAAAGAAGGAATTACTGTATCAGGATTTTTCTGGGGGACAAAGCGGCTTTTTCAACGGCGGTTTAGGGTGACGTCCCCGCCATGTCATCTGCGACAGCTAAGATTTCTCCGAGCATTCAATAGCGGAGCAGCGTCACAAAAAATATTTTTTCACTCACTAAAATAAATGTCGCGTTCGTGAAGTATTGCGCACAGGCATTTGAAACTGCGTGAGAAATGTTAGGCGTGCGTTTCTTTTTTTCTACCATAATGTATCTGAACCGCGGAAGTGACTGCCAAGACGGCGCGGAGAAACGACACAAACCGCGCCTGGAGTTCAACGAGGAGGTAGCGAGTGGCAATAGCTATTATCATCGGCACACACGGGGCTGCAGCGGAACAACTGCTGAAAACGGCGGAGATGCTATTGGGCGAGCAGGATAACGTCGCCTTTATAGACTTCGTTCCCGGTGAGAATGCCGAGACGTTAATCGTCAAGTACAACGAAAAAATCAGTGGGTTGGATACCAGTGGCGGCGTGCTGTTCCTGGTGGATACCTGGGGCGGCAGCCCGTTCAACGCCGCCAGCCGCATTGCGGTCGACAAGGAAAACTATGAGGTCGTCACCGGGGTCAACATTCCGATGCTGGTGGAAACCTTCATGGCGCGGGACGACAACCCCGCCTTCGATGAACTGGTGGCGCTGGCGTTGGAAACCGGCCGCGAAGGCGTGAAAGCGCTGAAAAAACCGCAGGAAGAACCCGCAAAACCCGCAGCACCCGTCGCCAAAGCCGCTGCCCCTCAGGCGCCGCTGGGGCCGAATGACCACATGAAAATCGGCCTGGCGCGCATCGATGACCGCTTGATTCACGGCCAGGTCGCTACCCGCTGGACCAAAGAGACCAACGTCAGCCGCATTATCGTCGTCAGCGATGAAGTCGCCGCCGACCATGTGCGCAAAACCCTGCTGACCCAGGTTGCCCCGCCGGGCGTCACCGCCCACGTGGTGGACGTGGCGAAGGCCATCCGCGTCTGGAACAACCCGAAATACGCCAACGATCGCGTGATGCTGCTGTTTACCAACCCGACCGACGTCTTGCGCCTGGTGGAAGGCGGCGTGGATATTCAATCCGTCAATATCGGCGGCATGGCGTTCCGTCAGGGGAAAACCCAGGTGAACAACGCCGTTTCCGTGGATGAAAAAGATATCGAAGCGTTTAAGAAACTGAACGATCGCGGTATCGAGCTGGAGGTGCGCAAGGTCTCGTCCGACAGCCGGCTAAAAATGATGGACCTGATTAACAAACTCAATTAGTGGCGCCAGCCGCTGATTATTTTACTCAGAGCTTTTTTGGTCATAGGAGAAGTGCAATGGAGATCACCACTCTTCAGATTGTACTGATATTTATCGTTGCCTGTATCGCCGGGATGGGTTCCGTCCTCGACGAGTTTCAGTTCCACCGTCCGCTGGTCGCCTGTACCCTGATCGGCTTCATTCTCGGCGACATGAAAACCGGCATCATTATCGGCGGTACGCTGGAAATGATCGCCCTGGGCTGGATGAACATCGGTGCGGCAGTCGCGCCGGATGCCGCCCTGGCGTCCATAATCTCGACCATTCTGGTCATCGCCGGCGGGCAAAGCGTCGGCGCCGGTATCGCCCTGGCCATTCCGCTGGCGGCGGCCGGCCAGGTGTTGACCATCATCGTGCGCACCCTCACCGTGGCCTTCCAGCACGCGGCGGACAGCGCGGCGGAGCGCGGCAGCCTGCGGGCCATCACCTGGATCCACATCGGCGCCCTGCTGCTGCAGGCGATGCGTATCGCCATCCCGGCGGTCATCGTCGCCATCTCGGTCGGCACCGCCGGGGTACACGCCCTGCTCAACTCGATCCCGGAAGTGGTCACCAGCGGCCTGAACATCGCCGGCGGCATGATCGTGGTGGTCGGTTACGCGATGGTGATTAACATGATGCGCGCCGGCTACCTGATGCCGTTCTTCTACCTGGGTTTCGTGACCGCCGCCTTCACCAACTTCAACCTGGTGGCGCTCGGCGTCATCGGCGTGGTGATGGCCGTGCTGTATATCCAGCTCAGCCCGAAATACAACAAGTCTCAGGTTGTCCAGGCCGGCCCGGCTAACGCGAACGATCTCGATAACGAACTCGACTAGGAATAGGTGAGAGAAATGGTTGATACAACTGCTCAAAAGAAACTCACGCCGGCCGATATTCGCGGCGTATTCCTGCGCTCGAACCTGTTCCAGGGTTCGTGGAACTTCGAACGCATGCAGGCGCTGGGTTTTTGCTTCTCGATGGTACCGGTGATCCGTCGCCTGTATCCGGAAAACAATGACGATCGCAAACAGGCGATCAAGCGCCACCTCGAGTTCTTCAACACCCACCCTTACGTGGCGGCGCCGGTGCTCGGCGTGACCATGGCAATGGAAGAGCAACGCGCGAACGGCGCGCCGATCGACGACGGCGCAATCAACGGCATCAAGGTCGGCCTGATGGGGCCGTTGGCCGGCGTCGGTGACCCGATTTTCTGGGGCACCGTGCGGCCGGTATTCGCCGCGCTCGGCGCGGGCATCGCCATGAGCGGCAGCCTGCTCGGGCCAATCCTGTTCTTCGTGCTGTTCAACCTAGTGCGCCTGCTGACCCGCTACTACGGCGTGGCCTACGGTTACCGTAAAGGGGTGGATATCGTCAACGACATGGGCGGCGGCTTCTTGCAGAAACTGACGGAAGGGGCGTCCATTCTCGGCCTGTTTGTCATGGGGGCGCTGGTCAACAAGTGGACGCACGTGAATATCCCGCTGGTGGTGTCCAAGATCACCGACCAGACCGGGCATACCAACGTGACCACGGTGCAAACCATCCTCGACCAACTGATGCCGGGCCTGGTGCCGTTGCTGCTGACCTTCGCCTGTATGTGGCTGCTGCGCAAGAAAGTCAACGCGCTGTGGATCATCATCGGCTTCTTCGTCATCGGTATCTTTGGCTATTGGATTGGCCTGCTGGGCCTGTAATCGTTCGAAACGGCCGGGGGGCAACCCCCGGCTTTTTTATGTGTGGAGCAAGAGATGTCACTGACCGACGCCGTACTGATACTGTTTATCACCCTGCTGTTGCTGTACTCGCTGTATGACGAATTCGGCATGGATCTGCTGAAAGGCAAAACGCGCCTCAAGGTGCTGCTCAAACGCCGCCACCGCCTCGACAGCCTGATTTTCGTCGGCCTGATCGCCATTCTGATTTACCGCAATGTCACCGACAATGGTGCGGTATTAACCACCTACCTGCTTATTTCCTTGGCGCTGCTCGCTATCTATGTTTCTTATATTCGCGCTCCCAAGATGGTGTTTAAAGCGCAGGGTTTTTTCTTCGCCAATGTGTTTGTTGAATATAACCGCATTAAAGCCATGAATTTATCGGAGGACGGTATTCTGGCCATCGACCTGGAACAGCGCCGGCTGTTGGTTCAGGTGACACACCTGGACGACCTGGAGAAGATTTATCAATTTTTCGTTGATAATCAATAGATAAATAAACAACCGCTTTGTTACCGCTCAAACCTTGCGCGGCCTGTGGGTAATTAATGGGCTGCGTCACTTTCACTCTGACTATTATTTCCGCAACATTGTTACCCACGTCTACATTATATTCCCACATGAAATTAGATTAATGAAAACGAGTCTCAATTAAGCGCGAACATCACGCCAGAATAAAGTTGTCGGTGGCGGAAATAATATGGTATGGTTGCGCCGTCATTGGGGAGTAGCCGGTTTCTGGAGAATAAAACGCCAGAAACGCCCGTATCAACATACTCGTTTCGCCGTATGAAACGTGGTGCGGGCAGCCAGGTAAGGTTGGCGAGACCATAGACACGTAACTCCGTCGTTTGGTTGGGGGTGGGTTACGTGTATATGGAGCCACCCGGCCGAGGCTATTTCACATGAACCTTTCAGCAACACTCATTCTCGCTTTCGGCATGTCCATGGATGCTTTCGCCGCTTCGATCGGCAAAGGTGCCAGCCTGCATCAACCCCGTTTCCGTGAAGCGATCCGCACCGGCCTGATCTTCGGCGTGGTCGAAGCGATCACCCCGCTCATCGGTTGGGCCATCGGCCTGTTCGCCAGCCAATACATCATGGAATGGGACCACTGGGTCGCCTTCTCGCTGCTGTTCATTCTCGGCATGCGTATGATTGTCGAAGGGGTGCGCAACAAGCCCGATGAAGAAGAGAAGGTCAAACGCCACGGCTTCTGGATCTTGGTGGCTACCGCTATCGCCACCAGCCTCGACGCCATGGCTATCGGCGTCGGCCTGGCCTTCCTGCAGGTCAATATCGTGCACACCGCCATGGCCATCGGTTGCGCCACCATGATCATGGCGACGCTGGGCATGATGATCGGCCGCTTTATCGGCCCGCTGCTGGGCAAACGCGCCGAGATCCTCGGCGGCGTGGTGCTGATCGGTATCGGCGTCAACATCCTGCTCGAACACCTCGGTTACCTGGCCTGAGGCGCTCGCGCTACAAAAAACCTGCCGCGGCAGGTTTTTTTGTTTCTGGGCTCACTGCGCCTGTTAAGCACGGCGCCGGTACAACGCCAGCACGAAATCCGTTTCGCACTCAAACTCGCCGCCGTGCGCCAGCCGCTGCTGCACCTCCGGCGTAGCGCGCCAGGCGAACGGCGTCATCTGCAGCAGGTTAGCAGCCTGTGCGCCCGGCAGGGCCATCGTATAGGTCAGTGCCTCTTTACGCTCACACTCGAATCCATCGAACTGTTCGTCCTGTTCGGCATGCAGCTGCGCCTGCTGGTACACCTGCTCTTTCAGCTGGTACAGATGACGCGGGCCCGGCGAAACCGTCACCACCACGCCGCCCGGCTTCACCACTCGCGCCAGCTCCGCCGCCTTGCAGGGCGCATAGATGCGCAACACCGCATCCAGCGCCCCGTCGGCGAACGGCAGGCGGTGGCTGGAGGCGACGCAGAACGAGACCGCGGGATAACGCTTGGCAGCGTAGCGGATCGCCACCTTGGCGACGTCCAGCCCATAAACCGCCATATTGCGCTCCTGAGCCAGCCGTGCGGCCACGGCGGCGGTGTAATACCCTTCCCCACAGCCTATATCCAATAACGCGCCTGCATCGGCCGCCAGTGCCAAATCCAGCCACTCTGCCACCTGCTGCTGCAGCGGCTGATAAAAACCGCCGTCGAGAAACGCGCGCCGCGCCTGCATCATTTCCGCGCTGTCTCCCGGCTGCTTCGATCGCTTGTGCTGTACCGGCAGCAGATTGACGTAGCCTTCTTTGGCTTGATCGAACTGATGATTGCCGTCGCAACGCCAGTGTTGCGATGAAAAATGCAGCGGTTGATGACACAGAGGGCATTGATAAGACATGAATGGGCTTCCAGAAAGACAGGGCGCGGCTAGTCTAAAGAAGGCGTCGGCTCGATGCAAGGCGCATCCCCGCTCGCTTTCGCCGCCAACAACGCCTGGTCAAGCGGGGAAAAAGCTGGCTACACTGTGAGTCTGTTTTCTCACGCAGGTGAAAATAACTTATGAGCGATCGTTCCGCGCTGCTCGATGCGGTGCCCCACATTCAGCACGGTTTCGGCAGCAAACTCGCGCTGCTGCCGGGGCATCTGCTGCCCTACAGCGCCACGCTGCCGGAAAAGAAGCAGGTGCACGGCACCCGTATCGTCGAGGTGCTGCAACCGGCGCAGGCGTGCGGTGAAGCCGACGGCTTCTACACCCGCCAACCCGGCATTCTGCTCGGCGTGCTGACGGCTGACTGTCTGCCGGTGCTGTTCAGCCGCCGCGACGGCGGCGCCATCGCCGCGGTTCATGCCGGCTGGCGCGGGTTGCTGGACGGCATTCTGGAACAGATGGCAGCGCGCATCCGCCAGGACGGCGACACCGCCGACTGGGTGGTCTCTATCGGCCCCGCCGCCGGCGCGTGCTGCTACGAAGTCGACGAAGCGCTGGTGGAGAATTTTAAACAGCGCCTGCCGCTGCCCGCCACGCTGATCAGCCCGCATTACCGGCATCTGGATTTGGCCGCGATTGCCGAACACAAGCTGGCGGCGCTGGGCTTCGCCGCCGTTGACCGCGCCGGCAGTTGCACCATCTGCACGCCGGACGTCGACCCGCAGCGGCCCCAGCGCTTCAAGTACACCAGCTATCGCCGCAACAGCCACCGGCGCGCGCAGGATCCGACGCATCCGGGGATCAAAGGCCGCAACCAGTATGCCGGCATCATCATCGCCGCCGGATGACGGAAACGAAAAAGCCCGCGCGGAGGCGGGCTTTTTGTACAGCTGACGCTGATTAGATAGCAGTAACGTTTACTGCAGATGGGCCTTTCTGGCCATCTTGGATTTCGAACTCAACGTTCTGGCCTTCAGCCAGGGTTTTGAAGCCGTTACCCTGGATTGCAGAGAAGTGTACGAACACGTCTTTGCTGCCGTCAGCCGGGGTGATGAAACCGAAACCTTTAGACTCGTTGAACCACTTAACTTGACCTTTGATCTTTGCCATCTTGAGTATTTCCTTTGGATTGTTTAAACCGCCCGTGGGCGTTACATAGACAAACTAGAGTCGTTACTGCTTGAGGCACTAAGATAAGGATCGGCAGAGAAGCGGTATTCAACGCTAACGTCTTTACTCAGAACTTCTTTACTGAAAATGCCACACATATACAGAACTGTACCTCGTTTTACCCAGATGCGTTATCACATACTCTGTATGCGATGGCAAGCCATTTTTAATCACTGAACGACATGTCGCACATATTTGAAACGGTCGAGCGCCGCATTTGCTTAAATAGCCCAAAAGATGTTGAAGCATCGGCTATTTTCTGCTTGCCAAAAACACGGCGCCAGACCCCGCATTCTGATAGCGTTTTAACAAAACTTTCATCGTTTTGACGCCTCTCCTTCTCGGCACTTTCGCTTTTTTGCCGCTTATAGCGTTAAAAAATTTGAATCTTTATGGAATGTCATATGCAACATTTGAATATCGATGAACGGGGGCCAATTTATTCAATGCCCCTCCCACCCTTTAGCGCCGGAAAGCGCATTCATCGTCGGCCTTCAGCCCTGCCGCCACAGGGTGAGAACCCCATCGCGTCGGAAGGCGCAAGTGAAGCGGGTACCGCGAGCAACGGTTGCATAAGCATGCAACCTCCAGACGCCTCTCCCGCTGGCCGGTTGTTTCATCCTAAATAATCCGAAAGCCACGAGTCTGAATAACCGGAATAATCTTATGAATAGCGAAAGTGTGGCATGGAATTAAATCTTGAAGATCGGGTGGTTATTTGAATCACCACCCGTGCTTATCGATTCTGCTAATTACCGCCACGCTTTCAAACCGTTGATCTTATTCTTTCCCCGGTACCGCAGGGTGAAGAGAGAACGCTTGCTGCGAGTCCTGCAACGCGATGCGCTCGCCAATCTTCAGCGGGTGGAATTGATGCTGATCCAGCCCCGCCTCGCTCAGCGCCAGGTTCAACTGCTGCGGCGGCTCGTCGAGCGATTCGTCCGCCAATTCGAATACCCCCCAATGGATGGGAATGGCGCGCGGCTGATTCAGCTCGCGATACAACGTCACCGACTGCTGCGGATCCATATGCTGCTCCTGCATGAACCAGCGCGGCGCATAGGCGCCAATCGGCAGCGCCGCCACGTCGAACGGCCCCAGCCGTTGACCGATCTCCGCCAGCCGTTCCGAATAGCCGCTGTCGCCGGAAAAATAAAACCACAGCGCCGGATGGTGGATCACCCAGCCGCACCACAACGAGCGATTGCGATCCCACAGCGTGCGCATGCTCCAATGCCGCGCCGGCGTGGCGTAGACCGTCAGTTCGCCCAGCGACAGGCTCTGCCACCAGTCCAGTTCATGCACCTTCAGCCGATAGCGGCGAAACCAGCGCTTCAATCCGAGCGGCACGATAAACTCGGCCTGTGGAAAGCGCCGCGCCAGCTGCCGCACCGTGCGCCTGTCGAGATGATCATAATGATTATGGGAGATCAGTACCGCATCCACCGCCGGCAGTTGCCCCACCGTCAGCGGCGTCGGCGTTCTGCGCTTCGGGCCGTAGAAGCTCAGCGGCGATGCGCGTTCGGACAACACCGGGTCGATCAGGATATAGCGCCCGCCCAGCCGCAGCAGCATTGACGCATGCCCAAGCCACCAAATGCTGTCATCGCCGCCGCTGAGATCGGCGGGTTGCCACCAACGCTCGGTAAATTGCGCGTAGCCCTGCTGCGGCGGCCTGGGCAGCCCCTGCCGCTTGCGTTCATCCTGCCAACGCTGCAGGTCGCCCTCCTGGCGCTGCGAAGGTTCCGGGTTGCGAAATCCCTCCGGCGTGTGATGCGCCTTGGCCGCGTCGTAATAACGGTTGATTCTCTTCATCCAGCCTTTTCTCCCGACCACTGCGCCCTGCACGGGCATGACTTTCAGTGTAACAAACCCGATGAAGCTCGCACTTTGTCAGCCGTGCGCTGCATCTCGGGACCTTTTGCCGTATGCTGTTGTCTCACTCCGGTGAGACAGCCAGGGCCGCCAAGAGCCCGTTAAGACTCTCTTAAGATCTTTGTGATTGACTTGTAGGGCATACAGAAAAGGAGAAGTTATGAGTCGTTCGACATCCCGCAAATCAGGCATCGGCCTGGGGCGCCGTATTCGCAGCGCGCTGCTGGCGCAGAAGCAATACTGGAAAATGTATTTCGCCATGAAGCTGCGCCGTCTGCGCGTACCTGCCCCACTGGTGGTGCTGGGCGGTTCGCTGCTCGGATTCTTCATGCTGACCCTGTTGATGCTCAGCGTGGTCACCATCGACGTGATCAGCACCCTGCTGCTGCTGTGTCGGAAACTGCTGGGACGGGGGCATAGTGAGGGGCGCGCCTTTATGCCGCGCGGCTAACGAGAAGAGAAGCGGAGGCGCGCAATACGCCTCCGCAGCATACCGATTAACGCTTGGCGCCTTTACGGCGCGTCAGCATAAACCCGCACCACAGCACCGCAATCCACACCGGCATCAGCAACACCGAAATGCGGATCCCTTCGCTGAAATACATAATCACCAGAATCAGGCTGAGGAACGCCAGGCACAGGTAGTTGCCGAACGGGTACCACAGCGCCTTAAAGCTGGGAATGACGCCCTGGCGGTTCTTGGCGGCGCGGAATTTCAGGTGCGCCAGGCAGATCATCACCCAGTTGATCACCAACGTTGAAACCACCAGCGCCATCAGCAGCTCAAACGCCTTGCCGGGCATCAGGTAGTTAATCAGCACGCCGATCGAGGTAATCAACGCCGATAGCGCAATGGACAGCACCGGCACGCCGCGCTTGTTAACCCGCGTCAGCGCCTGCGGCGCATTGCCCTGGCTGGCCAGCCCGAACAACATGCGGCTGTTGGCATAAACGCCGCTGTTGTAGACCGACAGCGCGGCGGTCAGCACCACCACGTTGAGCACGGTCGCCACCAGATTGCTGTTCAGAGCATGGAAAATCAGCACGAACGGGCTGCCGCCTTCCACCACTTGCCCCCACGGATAGAGCGACAGCAGCACGGTCAGCGAGCCGATATAGAAGATCAGAATGCGGTACACCACCTGATTGGTGGCTTTGGGAATGCTGCGGCGCGGATCGGCGGCTTCCGCCGCGGTGATGCCGACCATTTCCAGGCCGCCGAACGAGAACATGATGACCGCCATCGCCATCACCAGCCCGGAGAAGCCGTGCGGCATAAAGCCGCCCTGCTGCCACAGGTTGGTGATGCTGGCCTGCGGCCCGCCGTTGCCGCTGACCAACAGCCAGGCGCCGAACACGATCATGCCGACAATCGCCACCACTTTGATGATGGCGAACCAGAACTCGGTTTCGCCGTACAGGCGCACGTTCACCAGGTTAATCAGGTTGATCAGCACGAAAAACAGCGCGGCGGAGGCCCAGGTGGGGATCTCCGGCCACCAGTACTGAATGTAGATGCCGACGGCGGTCAATTCCGCCATGCCGACCAGAATGAACATCGCCCAATAGTTCCAGCCGGAAAGAAAGCCGGCGAAGTCGCCCCAATATTTATAGGCAAAGTGGCTGAACGATCCGGCGACCGGCTCCTCCACCACCATTTCGCCCAGCTGGCGCATGATTAAAAACGCGATAAAACCGCCGATGGCGTAACCCAACAGCACGGCGGGGCCGGCCATTTTAATGGTTTGCGCAATGCCGAGAAATAAACCGGTACCGATGGCGCCCCCGAGGGCAATAAGCTGTATATGTCTGTTTTTTAAGCCGCGTTTTAGCGGAGTATCCTGATGCTGACCGCCCATCTTATCCTCATATGGCGTACATCCTTGCCGCTATCGGCCAAGATTTCACCAATCAATAAATGTATCTGCGGGCGGCTTTTTAACACTTAACCCCGTGAGCATCAAGGAGAAGCGCCCCGAGACGGCGTAACGGAGCGCGATTTTTTAACCGTGAGAAAGCATGCAACGGTGGCGCTCAGCCAGGCATACCGCACAGTTTGGTCAGGTTGCGCGCGCCGATCATCAGCGTGGCGACATAAGATTGGCTACGCGTGACCACTTCCACCGCCACGCGGTCGTTTTGATATTTTATCAGGTAGGTCGAGGGCCAGCCCTGACGGCGCTGGCCGAAGCTTTCGGCATGACGATCGATCGCCGCATGGGCAATCACCAGATGAGACAAGTTTTTATCACCTTTGATAATGCGCTTCATAAACAGCCTCCGCCAACGACAGCTCTGTTATTAGAAAAAGGAGAAACTCTTACCAATCACCGGTATTTTTGACTCAGTTAGCCTGTCGGCTCATCAGGAAGCAGATCATCGCCGCGCGCAGCGGGCTGGCGCTGTCCGCCTGCCATTCACCGCCCTGGGTGCTCATGCGCGCCTGCCATTGCGGGCTGTCGCTTTGGTTATCGGGGTTCAGACTGATTTTGTTGGCGCAAATGATCGGCCAGGCATCGGAGGGATTCTTGCAGTAATCTTTACCTTTCACACCACCGTAGGGATACCACTTGTCCGGGTTCTCTCCGGTCAGCAGCGCGATGCTGCGGTTCACTTCGGCATCGCTTTCTTCGTACCATTTAATCATCGGCTTCATCCATCTTTCGTAAGGTTCGCGCTACATTACGATGTCTGTACGACAGTTTTATGACAGCGCCGCCGGTTTTCACATTATCTCTACTAATGCTTTGCCCCCTTTATCTTTCCTGAGCGCCTGCGTACACTTTTCTCTCTGTTCTGCGCCCAGGAAACGCATGCATGTTGACCGGCCTCAACCATCTGACGCTTGCCGTCAGCGATCTCGATCGCAGCTTCGATTTTTATCGTCATCTGTTGGGTTTTACCCCGCACGCCCGCTGGCAAGGCGGCGCCTATCTTTCGTTGGGGCCGTTGTGGCTATGCCTGTCGCTGGATGAAAGGCGCACGCAACAACGCGAGCGCGATTACACCCATTACGCCTTCAGCGTAGCGCCGGAACACATTGAACAGGCCAGCCAGCGGTTGCGCCAGGCCGGCGTCGAAGAGTGGAAAAGCAATCGCAGCGAAGGCGAATCGCTTTATTTTCTCGATCCTGATGGGCATCAATTGGAGATCCATGCCGGCGATTTGGCCAGCCGCCTGGCGGCATGCCGGGAAAAACCTTATCAGGGCATGGTGTTTTACTGAGGCGCCCCGGCGGCAGCGCCAGCCGGAGCATCATGCTCAACGTTCGGGGATAAAACCTTTGAAATCCAGCGCGGGGCTGAGATCGTCGTCTGCAGCGGCGCCGTCAGTGCCAGCGCGGTGCGCCATACGCTTCAACAGCGCCGTTTGCTGACGCTGTTGCTCGGCAATCTCTTGCAGCAGGCGAATCTGCTCGTTGGCGCGCACGCTGGCGCGGTTCACCAGGAACCAAACCCACAGCCCGGCCAGCAACGCCACGGCGGCGAGGGCCAGCGACAACAGGCCGTTCTGGCCAAAACCTAAATCGTACATGGAAAACCCTATCTACTGCGACATTCAGGCCGCCATCTTAACACTCGCGGCGGCCGTGCGAACATCCCTGCCGAAAATTGCTTACCAGGGCACGAAGCGGGTCACCGAACAGATGCCCAACGCAAAATTTCCACCATCGTCGCAATAGCTGTCCAGCGCCAGCAGGTAGAAAAACAGGCAGGCAGCGACGGCCGTCATTATCACGAGGATTTTTTTTCGCAACAAATTTAGCAGCCTCATTGTTATCTGGGTAATCTATCGCGCATGTTATCACAGCGAAGTTAAACGAAGTTTAACTTTTCGTTTAGATTTCTGGCTATCGCCCGGTTTTCAGACTGTTACCCTTGCCCTCGCATGCGCGCCGTGGCTAGATGCCCCCTCAGGGACAACGAGGAAATGCGATGAGTAAATTGATTAAGTGGGTACTGGTGTTGGCGGTCATTTACGGCGGCTTTTTGATCTCGGGTTACGGCGTGCTGATCGGCAGCAACAAAAACGTTGGCGGGTTGGGATTGCAGTGCAAATACCTGACGGCGCGTAACGTGGCGATCGCCCAGTACGTGAATGGCGACAACGGTTTCATCGGCGTAGCCGACTGCCCGCTGTTCAAGAAAATCGAAACGGTGGTGGATTAACCGCCACCGCCCGACGCCGCCGCTCTGCGGCGGCCCCGCCTCAGTTGCGGGTAAACTTCATCTCGATCAGCGCAATCGCCTTGTCAATCGCTCGGCGGGTCACCGGATCGGCGCCAGCAGGGTGCGTGGAGAAATCGATGCTTTTGAGCTGACCCGCCATCTTGTCGCGCACTTCGGTCGGCGCAATCACGTCGATAACGTCCAGAATCTGTTTGATGACCAGTTGGCAAGCGACCAGATCGGAAGCCAATTCCTGCTCGTTGCTCAGCATGTCAGACATAATAACTTTCCTTCTTGATTCAAACGCCGCACAGAATAGCATGGCGTCCGCGCCATTGCCCGCTCTCCCCGTCTTTTTCCCCCTTCTGCGCACCGCCGGGCAAAAGCCCGCGGCGGATTAGCCTATACTTGCAGCATGACGGTGGCAAAAACCACCCCCAAGCCACAACCAACAGGAGAAAGTTATGGCGAATCACAATGTGAAATCCTGGGCGACAGTGCGTGAAACTTCGGTGGAGATCGCCGAAGCCATTTTTGAACTGGCAGGGAACGACGAAGTGTTGGCGCAGAAAATCTGGGAAGAAGGCAGCGACGAAGCGCTGGAGAAAGCCTTTGCCAAAACCACCGCCGACCAGCTTTATTGGGGAGAGGAAACCGTCGAGCGGAAAAACGTTTGAGCGCCTGCGCAACAAAAAGCCCGGGTTTCTGACCCAGGCTTTCCCGATTGGCGTTCGCCCCGCTCAGCGGCGTGCAATATCTCTTGCTCTCACGGTTCTTCACCTCCCACACCTTCCGCGTTTTTCATGCTCATCACCGGCATCGCCATAAAAGCGCCGACGCCCACGATTACAACCAGAGTAATAATCACTGTCATTAACATGCGATCACCCCATCAACGTTGAGTTGTTACGGCTGACTCTGTTTTGGCGGTTACTTGCTGCGGCCTTCTTTGCGTCCCCCACCGAGGCGGTGACCGTCTCAGATTAGCCGTTTTTCCTTTCGGCTGACAAGCGGCGGTTACGCGGTTTTTCCGAATAATTGCCGCCCGACACCGGCGGCGTTTTTGTCCACGGCGGCAAGTTGTGTATACTTCACCGCTATGTAGGTCTCACACTGACGCACTGATGATACAAGAACACCACCTCTCATTGGTCTGCGCCCTCAGCAAATGGGTCGAAACTCACCTCGGACGAGTGATCCATCTCGAAGAGCTGGCCGAGTACTCCGGCTACTCGCTGTGGCACATGCAGAAGCTGTTCAAAGAAGCGACGGGAATTTCGCTCGGCAAATACATTCGCGAACGCCGTCTGGCCGGCGCGGTCTACCAACTGCGCAGCAGTGAAGCGTCGATCTTCGATATTGCCCTGGACTTTGGCTTCGGTTCACAGTCTCACTTCACGTACATGTTCAGAAAGCGTTTTAATATCACGCCCTATGATTTCCGCCAGGATTTGAGCGTCGATCTGCATATCGATCCGCCGCTGCACGTCATTCACCAAAAATCCGCCTGAAGCCCGCCGCAAACCGGCGGGTTAACGCGCCGCCCATGCCGCCAGTATCGCGATCGCGGCCGGCAGCGCCTGCACCCACAGAATTTTGCGGCTGGCGGTCAGCCCGCCGAACACGCCGGCCGCCAACACGCACCCGAGAAAGAACAGCTGCAGCGCCATATCCCCACGCCAGTAGCTCCATGCCAACCCCACCGCCAGAAAGCCGTTGTACAACCCCTGATTGGCGGCCAGCACCCGGGTGGCGGCGGCGAACTCCGCCGTCGTGCCGAATGCGCGCCTGCCGAGTGGCGTACGCCACAGGAACATTTCCAGCACCAGGATATAAAGATGGAGCGCTGCGATGAGCAGCAGCAAAATATCGGCAAAGAGCTTCATGAGGATCCCGGTCGTTTATTGAAGATGTCATCAATTATAAACTCCGCCTCTCATCTTCCCATCGGCGGAGATAAAAAAACCCGCCGAGGCGGGTTTATGCAGGAGTCATTTTTTGAGGTTAGTTTAATACGGCGACCAACAATGCCGCGACAGAGGCCCAAAACAGCGCCGTGGCAACCACGACATGGGACAGTCTTGCACGATAGAGTACCTGGCTCATAATGACCTCACTGACATCTGACTAACGGGAGACAACCTTACTTCCTGAGGATTATCCTAAACTTCTTCTCGCTGTCATTATATGCGCCAGATCACTTTTCCGCCGATAAACCTTATATTGTCGTAAAGCTGGAGCCGCGATCACATTAATTGCGCCTTATTAGAGCGAAATAAGCCGAATAATCGCGGCGATTATATCCTAACGCTATCAAACATCGCTCCAGGGCAGGCGTGGCGCGGTCATGCGCTCACCAGAATAACCGCTAACCGCCGGGAAGCGCGGCGCCCCTTGTTCCCAATCATGCTGAGCCCGAGTAATTTCAGCCTTGCTATGGCCAACGAAATTCCACCAGATAAGGATCTCTTCGTTTAATGGCGCCCCACCGATTAATAATCCCCGGCTACCCTTTTGCGCATTTAACCCAATAGAGTTATTCTTCATGCCCAAATAGGCGAACTCATCAGGTGAAAAAGTTTCACCATTAAGTTCAAATGCACCAATAAGGGGCAAAAAGCCGATTTCATAATCATCGCGCAGCGGCAATTCGATCCTCGCCGCTTCCTGCCATTCCAGGTCAATGGCGATTAATGGCGAAAGCGTAAACACCGGTGAACGGTAAGCGCCAAATTCCCCAACCAGCAAACGGTGATTCACGCCGTTATTCTGCCATTGCGGCAAGTCAGGATAATGATCGAAGCGTGGCGCCATGTCGGCATGTTCGGCCGGCAGCGCGATCCATAATTGTGCGGCATGCAATCGCCGTTGCTCACCCACCGACTGTTCGGTATGCGCAATGCCGCGCCCTGCGGTCATCAGATTAACCTGGCCCGGGCGAATCACCTGCTCACTGCCGAGGCTGTCTCGGTGCAGCACCTCCCCCTCTATCATCCAGGTGAACGTTTGCAGCCCGATGTGCGGATGCGGCCCCACATCCATGCCGGGCGAGGTGCCGTTGAATACCGTCGGCCCGGCGTGATCGAGAAAACACCAGGCGCCGACGGTGCGCCGCTCCCGGGTTGGTAACGCACGGTTGATCGGGATGCCCCCCACTTCTGCGTTACGCACGGCAATGCGTTGTATCTGGCGCACGCCGTCAACGACAGGGCATTCGCGTGCAGGTGAAGAGAGCGTAGGACGTGACTGACTCATCGCAAAGACCTCCTGAATGGCGCCGATTCGCCAAGGGTAACCGCCCAAGCTTAACACAGGACCGCTTCCCCACAGAGCGGCGACGCTCAGGCGCAGTTGCGCGGATCAGGACGCTTTGATATAGCAGCTCATGATGTCTATATCGTCCTGCGCGTGCCTGAGATCGGAGAAATAGGTCACGCCAAAGAGAATTGATACCACCAGCAGCACGGACACCAACAGGCCGATAATCGCCAGCAGTTTGGTCTCATCATGGAGATTAGGCTCCATTTTATCTCCCCTAGTTAATCGCGTCAGGTCACCCACAGCGTGACCGCCAGCGTAAAGATAATCAGTGAGCAGGACGCCACCGCCAACACGACGATCGCAAATTGCGCATCACCCAAGGTTTCTCGATAGTTTTTATCCGTTGAGGCGTTACGCTGTTGTTTCACTAAATCGGTTTCACTCGTTCAACTGCTGCATTGCTGTTTGACGGGGCAAAACATCCCCTCAGAATAAGGCGCCAACGTTGCCGCCTTGGTCGTTCCGGCTCAACCGGGGGATGACGCTATCAATTTTCCCCATCAGGGTCAACACCGCGCCTGCCGGCAAGCGAGCGGGTACACAGGGGAAATGTAACCGGCATCAAGATCGCAGGGAAATAAGAGACGCCTATTGCAGAGGACAAAAAAAAGCCCGGTACGCAACCGGGCTATGGCAGACCGACGCGTTATTGCGGGATACGCAACACCTGCCCAGGATAAATCTTGTCCGGGCTCGACAGCATCGGCTTGTTGGCTTCGAAAATCTTGTTGTACTGATTGGCGTTGCCGTACATCTCTTTAGAGATGGCGCTCAGCGTATCGCCCTTCTTCACGGTATAGAAGCGGCTCTCGGCGTCGGGTTGCGTCACCGCCACCTTATCCTCCACGCCGCTGATGCCCGCCACGTTGCCGACAGCCACCAGGATCTTCTCTTTTAACTCCTGGCTGACGGCGTCGCCGGTCACTACGGCTTTACCATCGATCACCTGCACATTGACTTTGTCGGTGCCCGGCAAGCCGCTCTTATCGAGATGCTCCTTGAGTTTGGCGCCTTGATCTTCGGCGGAGGCATTGCCGGTGACTGTGTCCCACAGTTTTTCGCCCGCTTCTTTGACGAAGTTAAACAAGCCCATATTCACTCCTTTTGATGGTTTCACTAATGCGTTTAAGTAAGGCTTGTTAAGCTTAGCATCGACAAAAGGATATGCCATCCGCTCACGGCGTCAGAAACGGTTAGAGTATTCCGAAAGTGTCGTCAACGGCGTTTCGGTGGCGATTAATCGCGCAATGATGCTGAAAAATCGCGCTTTTTTACCTACACTGTTGCAGACAGAGCAACTCGACGAAGGAGGCGTGCAACGATGTACGCATTGGTGATGTTTGTCTGTTATCTGGATGGTGGCTGCAGTGAAATGGTGGTCGACATATTGCGCGACGAGCCGCAATGCCTGGTCGCGATGAAGGAACAGAACTTGCGACACGCCGGCTGTTATCCCATGGAAGAGTTTATCGACGGCTTCTGGTTGCCAGCCAGCGAATATTCGGATTTTTAACGCCCTCCCCGCGCGACGCTGAGGAATTTCTGATTTCATCGGAAACTGCGTCTTCCTCCGAGGCATAAGGCCGCTGTTTTGCTAAATTGCGGCTCCCGAAGAAGAAAGAGACAGAGAAAGGTCATGCCAGCATCGGCTCACTCCAACGAGCAATATGAAACTCTGCTGCACGACGTCAGCCTGGCGTTAGGCGACGCAGTGTTGCAGTTAATCCAAAACCATAAAAAGGTCTCCGGCAGCAATATTCTTTCACAGCTGGTGAACGAAATAGAGCGTGAGCAGGATCAGCAACGTTTCGCCGCGCTGCGTTCCGCCATTGAGCTGGTCGGGCTGGCGCCCAAAGGCTGAGATCCCGATAAAACGAAGGCCGGGCTTGCGCCCCGCCTGAGGTGAATGACAAGCCTGATGACATTGCCAGGTTTACCGAAAACAGCATTTAAAATAAGGGAAATCAATTCATTGATTTTCGGTTGCTCACCACAAAGAAGGAAAAACCACGCTTTTTCCGCCTTTGTCAACGAGCTAAGGCGGGGCTTGCGCCCCGCCTGATTACCAATCCCGACACAGGATGAAGGTAAGGGAATTGCAGATTAGAAGCGATACGTCAGGCTGACGGCAACAATATCATCGTTGGCCAGTTTCAGTTTGTTATCGTCGCTCAGCTGGTTGATTTGGTAATCAACGTAGGTGTACATATTTTTGTTGAAGTAGTAAGTCGCCCCCACTTCCACGTATTTCACCAGGTCGGCATCACCGATCCCTTCGATATCCTTGCCTTTGGACTGCACGTAAGCCACGGAAGGACGCAGACCGTTCTCGAATTGATACTGGGCCACAACTTCGAAGTTTTGCGTTTTATTGGCGAAACCGGAAGTGCCGTTGACGCTGATCGGCGTCATGTTGCGGGTTTCGGCATACATCGCAGCCAGGTAAACCTGGTTGGCATCGTATTTCACCGCGGTGGTCCATGCGGTGGCGCTGTCGCCTTTACCGTACTGCAGCGCTTTCTGAGCGCTGGTGCGGTTGGAGTCGGAGAACGCCGCCGCTACGCCGATGCCGGAACCGCCGATGTCCTGATAGTCCAGAGACAGGCCGTAACCGTCGCCGTTTTGCTTGGTCACGCTGCGGCCGTCGCCATCGTTTTTACCCTGGTACTGCACCGCCAGATTCAGGCCGTCCACCAAACCGAAGAAATCACGGTTGCGGTAGGTGGCCAAACCGTTGGAACGGGCGGTCATAAAGTTATCGGTATAGCTGTAAGAGTCGCCGCCGAACTCCGGCAGCATGTCGGTGTAAGCCTCGGCGTCATAGACCACACCGTAATTACGGCCGTAGTCGAAAGAACCGTAGTTGCCGAATTTCAGCCCCGCGAAGCCCAGACGCGTTTTGGTGCCGGTAGTGCCCTGCGCTTCGTCGTGATTGGCCTGGACGTTGTATTCCCACTGGCCGTACCCGGTCAACTGATCATTGATTTGCGTTTCGCCTTTGAAGCCCAGGCGAACATAGGTCATATCACCGTCGTTGGATTTACTGTCGCTGAAATAATGCTTGGCGTTAACACGGCCGTACAGGTCGAGTTTATTGCCATCCTTATTGTAGATTTCAGCCGCGTTGGCGAAGGAAGTGATCGCCCCGAGGGCGACAGCTAAGGCTAATACACTGCGTTTCATCATTTATTTTCCTAGATATTATAATTAGAACCCTGCCCGTCACGCCCATTTATAATTTGGGCTGTGATTTTATCTTTTGGTATTTTATGAGCACCCCTAATACGGGGGTGATGTGACATTAGCATCATGAATCAAAACTTAAAATCAAAAAGTTCATGAAACAACGAGGAGAAAGCACGTTTATTTGTAACCAAACATTACAATCCACCCCTCACACAACCCATTGAATATATGAATATTTTGCCACATAAGTTATAACCAAAATGGTGCAACGCACTAATATGGTGCATTTAAGTTTCGTTTTGCGTGCTTTCTGCGCGATTCAAAAGTAACAACAAAATTAGCATGGTTATTAAAAACGTTACTTATTTCACATTTTTATCTTAACATATTCACCAGGCAATTAAGACTTTCAGCTAATCATCTGACACCGCCTTTTATTCATTCACATAAGGGAATCTCTTCGGAACGAATAAAATTCGCCTTACGGCAATTAAAATAGCGAGAAATAGCAGACTAAAATAATGAAGGGAATAACGGCGGCGCGCTGAGGGCGCCGCCGTGGATAAATCAATACAGCGTAGAACGGGAAACTTCGCTCAACAACATACCGGCACGCAGGCCCAACGCCACACCGGGGTTAGGGAACAGTATCCACGCCCCCTCCTGGCCCACGCGATACTCCTCCTGCGGCTGCTCGCACAGCAACATCCCCGGTTTCAGCTCGGTGAAGTTGGCCGTGTCACCGTCCAGGTGCAGCTTGAAATCTTCGCTGTGCTTGATCAACGAGTGCATCACACGGAAAACCCGAATCTCGGCGCCCGCACGCACCGGCGGCGGCCCTTCGCTGACCGCCGCCCGCAGCGCGCGATCGATGGCGGCGAATTGCTGCAGATCGTTACTGCCGAACGGCCGCGCCTTGCCCAACTCGAGCGTACAGCTCGCCGCATTGAGATGTTCGCTGGAGTAGTGGCTAAAGGTACCGCCCGGCGCGCTGTGCACCACCAGCGCATCCAGATCGGCGGCATCCAGCAGCTGCAACATCGGCTCGCTGTACGGGCGTTTCTGGAAGGGCAGAATGCCGAAGCGCGGCAAACGCGATTCACGGATGGCGGTGTGCAAATCGTAGTGGAAACGCGCCGCCTGCTCGCCATCGAAAAAGGCGGCGAGCGCACGCTCCAACTGCTGCGCGCGCACGGTTTCGCCGCTGGCGGCGAAGTTGCGGTAGCGGCCGCCGAACATGCGGTTCATATCGCTGTGCAGATAACGCTTGCCGGCCCGCATCGCCGCCGGGTTACCCAGCACCACCAACAGCCGCACCCTCAGCGGCAACCGGCCGGCCAGCAGATCGCCGACCAGCTGATTGAGCAGTTCAATCGGCGCGGTTTCGTTGCCGTGCACGCCTGCCGACATCACCATCGCCTGGCGGTAAGGCTGCCGCGGCGTGAGCTCCAGCACCCCTTCCCCCTGCCAGCGCCAGCGCAGCTGCGGTGTTTCACCCTGCCATTCGACGGGTTCGTTCCCTTCCAGCGTCATGGGCAGTAGATCGATCATGCCGCCTCCCTTAGCGTTGGAATGGATAGATGGAACCGAGGCCGAGGATCGACGTCAGCGAATCCAGCGCCTCGCGCCCTTCGCGCAGCAGCAGCGGATCGGCCAGGTCATCCTGCGTCAGGCGATCGCGGTAATGACGATCCACCCATTCGTTCAGCGTCGCAAACAGCCGCTCGTTCATCATCACGCGCGGATTGACCGCTCTCAACTCTTGTTCGTTGAGCGCCACCCGCAGCCGCAGGCAGGCCGGGCCGCCGCCGTTGCGCATGCTTTCGCGCAGGTCGAACACGCGGATTTCATCGATCGGGCCGCCGCTGCCGACCATGTCGTTCAGATAACGCCACACGCCGGCGTGCTGACGCGACTCTTCCGGCACCACGATCATCATCCTGCCGTTCGGTTTGGTAAGAATTTGGCTGTTGAACAGGTAGGTCGCCACCGCGTCCGCCACCGAAACGCGCTCGGTCGGCACCTCAATCGCCACCAGCTCGCTGTCCAGCGACGCCATCTTGCGGCGCACTTCATCCAGCGCCTGCTGCTGGCGGTGAAACGCCTGCTGGTGGTGGAACAGCACGTTCTGGTTGCTGACCGCAATCACGTCGTTATGGAACACGCCCTGATCGATCACCGCCGGGTTTTGCTGCACAAAGACCGTATGCTGCTCGTCCAGCTGATGCAGGCGAGCGATCGCCTCACCGGCTTCGCGCGTCTGGCGCGCCGGATAACGCGCCGGCGCCGTTTCGCCGCCGAACTCCTGCCGACCGTAGACGAACACCTGCACGCTGCGCCTGGCGTAGTCGCCGCCCAAACGGTTGTGGTTGGCGGCCCCTTCGTCGCCGAACAACGCCACCTGCGGCAACGCCTCGTGGTGGGCGAAATGCCGATCGTCGCTGAACATCGCCCGCAATACGGCGGTGGTGGTTTCCGCTTCGATGGCGCGGTGGAATTTGTTGTTCAGGTTAGCGGCGGTGAAATGCACCTTGCCGTCGGCGCTGTCCGCCGAAGGCGACACCGTGGCCGCATTGGCGGTCCACATGCAAGATGCCGAGCTGAGCGCCGACAGCAGGCGCGGCGACTGGCGCATCGCCTGCGCCAGCACCGCCTCATCGCTGCCGCTGAACCCCAGGCGCCGCAGCATCGGCAAGTGCGGCCGCTCCTGCGGCGGCAATACCCCTTGCTGGAAACCGAGATCGGCCAGCGCCTTCATTTTCAGCAAACCTTGTTTCGCCGCCAGCTTCGGGTTAGATACGCTGTTTTGGTGCTGCGTCGAGGCCTCATTGCCGAACGACAGCCCGGCATAGTGGTGCGTCGGCCCCACCAAACCGTCGAAATTGACTTCATATCCTGACATGGCTATCCCCTGGGGATGGCCTGCGGCGGCGCCATCGCGCCGCCGCAGACGATTAACGGAACGACAAGCCCGGCGAGAGCGTCGCCGGCAGCGACAGGCTTTCGCTTTCCAGCGACGCCATCGGCCAGGCGCAATAGTCCGCCGCATAGAAGGCGCTTGGGCGATGGTTGCCGGAGGCCCCCACGCCACCGAACGGCGCCGCGCTGGACGCCCCGGTCAGCGGCTTGTTCCAGTTGACGATGCCGGCACGCGCTTCCAGCAGCAAGCGCTCGAACAGCGCGCGCTGCGGCGATACCAGCCCCACCGACAGGCCGTAGCGCGTCCGGTTGGCCAGCTGCAGCGCCTCGTCGAAATCGCGGTAACGCACGATGGTGGTCAAGGGGCCGAAATACTCTTCGTCCGGTACGCCGGCCACGCCGGTCAGATCGACGATGCCCGGGCTGAGCAGCGAACTGCCCGGTTCCAGCAGGCGCATGCTCAGCAGCGATTTGCCGCCCAGCGCCAGCAAACGCTGCTGCGCGTTCAGCATGTTTTCCGCCGCGGCTGCCGACACTACCCCGCCCATGAACGGCTGCGGTTCGGCATCCCAGCGGCCGACGCGCAGTTCGCCCGCCACCTGGACCAAACGCGCGATAAAGGCGTCGCCTTCCGCCCCCTGCTTCACCAGGATACGGCGTGAACAGGTGCAGCGTTGGCCGGCGGAGATAAACGCCGATTGGATAGCCAGGTTGACCGCCGCATCGCGATCGTCAAAACCGTCGACGATCAGCGCGTTGTTGCCGCCCATCTCCAGCGCCAGGATCTTCTCCGGCTGCCCCGCCAATTGGCGATGCAGGTGATAGCCGGTGCCGGCGCTGCCGGTGAACAGCAGGCCGTCGATATCCGCACTGGCCGCCAGCGCTTCGCCGGTCTCGCGGCCGCCTTGCACCAGGTTGATCACCCCGTCCGGCAGGCCGGCCTGCAGCCACAGCTTCAGGGTCTCCTCGGCGGTCAGCGGCGTCAGCTCGCTCGGTTTGAATACCACGCAGTTGCCGGCCAACAGCGCCGGTACGATATGGCCGTTCGGCAGATGGCCGGGGAAGTTGTAAGGCCCGAATACCGCCAGCACGCCGTGCGGACGATGGCGCAGCACCGAAGCGCCGTCGGCCATCGCCGTCTGGCTAAAGCCGGTGCGCGTCTGATAGGCCTGCAGCGAAATGCCCACCTTGCCGATCATCGCCTGAATTTCGGTCAGCGTTTCCCAGCGCGGTTTGCCAGTCTCGCGGCTGATGGTTTCCGCCAGCGACTGCTTGTGTTCTTCCAGCAAGGCGGCGAAGCGTTTTACCAACTGTTCGCGCTGCTCGAACGGCGTACGCGCCCAGGCCGGGAACGCGGCGCGCGCGGCCTCGCAGGCGGCGGCGACGTCGTCGGTATCGGCGGCGTTGGCGCGCCACAGCGGCTGGTTGCCGACCGGATCGGCCTTGCCGAACTCGGCGCCGCGGCCCTGCCGCCAGACGCCGTTAATCAACAGTGCAGGATGAGACATCATGCTTTCTCCTGTGCAATAAGGGGGAGCACCCGCACCGGGCTGCCCTGTTCGACGCCCAGCGCCGCGGCGGTGGCGGCGTTGATATGCAGGCGGTCGTCATACAGATCGGCATTGACCAACAGTGCGCGGTAGTGCTGATAGTTGTCGTTGGCCACCAGATGCACCGGCGCATCGGCGCGCATCGGCGTGTCATCCAGCACCACTTTCACCAGGCGGCTCTGCTTCACCGCGCGGATGTGGTCGATCTCGGCTTCCAGCGTCGGGCCGCCGTCGAAGATATCGACGTAGCCCTGATAGCTCAGGCCTTCCGCCTCCAGCAATCGGCGTGCCGGCAGGGTTTGCGGATGTACTTCGCCGATCACTTTCTGCGCGTCTTCGGCCAGGAAATCGACATACAGCGGGTGTTTCGGCATCAGTTCGGCGATAAACGCCTTTTGCCCGGTGCCGCTCAGGTAGTCCGCCTTGGCGAACTCGATGGAGAAGAAATGGCGCCCGACGCTCTCCCAGAACGGCGATCGGCCGTTTTCATCGGAGAAACCGCGCATCTCGGCGATCAGGCGCCGGGAGAAACGTTCGCGGAACGCGGCAATAAACAGGAAACGCACCTTCGACAGCAGCTTGCCGTTCTCGCCGTGACGATAATCCGGATCGAGGAACAGCGTGCACAGCTCCGAATGGCCGGTATGATCGTTGCTGAGGAACAGCGTCGGCACCGATTTATAGACGTTCAGCTGTTTGGAAGCGTGCACCTGCGTGCCGACGCGGAAGCTGTACCACGGTTCCGCCAGGCCGACGGCCACTTCGATCGCGCAGACCCCGACCACCTGACGGCGCTCGCTGTCTTCCAACACGAACAGATAACACTGGTCACTTTGCGGAAGTTCGCCTTGCCAGGTTTTTAACGCCCGCTCAATGCGTGCCGACAGGGTATCTTCATTTTGCGGCAGTGAAGTGAGACCGATGCCGGATTTACCGGCCAGCGTCAATAAATCCGCCAGATCGCGACGCTCTATAGGGCGAATAATCATCATAATGCGAACCTCTTCTGAATCAGGCTGCGCCGGTGAAGGCGCAGCCCGCTGATTAGCTGCAAATGCGCGCCACGGCGCGCGCGAATCGCGCCAGCCCCTCTTTCACATCCTGCTCAGGGATGATCAGCGACGGCGTGAAACGCACCACGTCCGGGCCGGCGATCAGCGCGATAACGCCTTCTTCGTTGGCCAGTTGGGTGATCTGCTTCGCTTTGCCGGCATAGTCTTTCGTCAATTGGCAGCCGATCAGCAAACCGCCGCCGCGAATGTCGGCGAAGATCGGGTACTGGCGGTTGATGTCGTTCAACCCGTCGATAAACCACTGGTGACGCTGTTTGACGCCCTCCAGCACTTCCGGGGTGTTGATGATGGAGAACACTTCCCCCGCCACCGCCGTCGCCAGTGGGTTGCCGCCGTAGGTAGTGCCGTGGGTGCCGACGCCCAGCGTCTTCGCCAGCGCATCGGTGGTCAGCATGGCGCCGATCGGGAAACCGCCGCCCAGCGCTTTGGCGGTGGTCAGCACGTCCGGCACCACGCCGTACTGCATGTAGGCATACAGATGGCCGGTGCGGCCGACGCCGGTCTGTACTTCGTCGAAGATCAGCAGCGCATTATGGCGATCGCACAGCTCACGCAGCCCCTGCAGGAAACTGGCTTCCGCCGGCAGCACGCCGCCCTCGCCCTGGATCGGCTCGACGATCACCGCACAGGTGCGATCGTTGATAAGCTCGGCCGCCGCGGCCAGATCGTTATACGGCGTATGAGTGATGCCGCCCGGCAGCGGCGCAAAGTCCTGCGAGTATTTTGGCTGGCCGCCGGCGGACACGGTAAACAGCGTGCGGCCGTGGAACGCGTTGTTGAACGCCACAATCTGATCTTTACCGGCGCCGTGCTGGTCGTGCGCATGCTTGCGCGCCAGTTTCAGCGCCGCTTCGTTGGCTTCGGCGCCCGAGTTGCAGAAGAACACCTTGTCGGCGAAGGTGGCGTCGATCAATTTTTTGGCCAGGCGCAGCACCGGTTCGTTGGTATAGCCATTGCCCAGATGCCACAGTTTGCCCGCCTGCTCCACCAGCGCCGCCTTGACCGCCGGGTGCGCATGCCCCAACGCGTTAACCGCGATGCCGCCGGCGAAGTCGATGTAAGACTTACCCTGCTGATCCCACACCTGCGAGCCTTCTCCCCGCACCAGAATAAAATCGGCAGGGGCATAAACCGGGACCATCCAGTCATCGAAAGACTGGCGGGTAACTGCGATTGGCTGTTCCATAGTGACCTCATAATCTCAGCAAAGGCTGAATTTTGACTGTAAGGGCCGCTCAGGCCCGGCTAGGCCGCCACATTGCAAAAAAACCGTTGTTCAAAACCGACTTTCACGACGGAGAAAATGCTGCCCCTCACCGCTGATTTAGAAACAAATCTGTTACATAAAATCGGTTTTTCACTATTTATGGCGTATATCCGGTCCCTGAGCGGGGAGTAAATGTTAACGAGCAGTTAAAATACATGTCGTTTGATAAAGAGTGTAGAGCAGCTATCGTGCCAAAACGGGATTTTTGCCGGATTTTGCTATTTTTGGCGTTAAAACAACGGCTTATATTGCATAGTTATTCATTTTCTATGCATTGGTAATGCATAAATTAAAAAATAAGGCCTAAAATCATCATTGCGCGCGAAATCCTATTCAATTGCGAAAAACTTCAGGATTTCTGATCGGGCTCGCAAAAATAATTTCGCCCGATTTGCTCGCTATCACACTTTTTGCCCCCAGCGGGTGCAGCGGTGCGCCAGAATGGTGCATCGCGGCAGCGACGCGAGACCCCACCGGCCAAAAGGGGCCACGCTGACCGCGGCTCCTGCTTTGTGCGCCAGCGACTACACTGTGATCCTGACCGCCCCTTCTCTTCTGCGCACAAGGAGTCCCCATGCCCAAGAAAACCGTCTATCTCAGCCAGCCGCACGCCCAACACGACATCCGCGCGTTTCTCGACGCGCTGAATGCCGGCGGCGGTAAACCTATGGAACAGATGAAGCCCAAAGAGGCGCGCAGGGTGTTGGAGGACGCGCAACGCAGCGTCGAGGTGCCGCTGCGCGAGGTCGAGATCAGCGAGAAAACCATTCACGTAGAAGGTCAGGATATTCTGCTGCAGCTGGTGCGGCCGGCCAGGGTCAAAGAGGCGCTGCCGGCATTCATGTTCTTCCACGGCGGTGGCTGGGTGCTGGGCGATTTTCCCACCCATGAACGGCTGGTGCGCGATCTGGTGCACAGCTCAGGTGCGGCGGCGGTGTTCGTCAATTATCCCCGCTCACCGGAGGTGCGCTACCCTGAGGCGATCAACCTGGCTTACGCCGCCACCGAATGGGTGGCCGAGTACGGCGAGAAGATCAACGTCGACGGCTCGCGGCTGGCGGTGGTCGGCAACAGCGCCGGTGGCAATATGGCGGCGGTGGTCAGCCTGATGGCCAAACAGAAAGGCATACCGGCGCTGCGCTGCCAGATCCTGCTGTGGCCCGTCACCCGCGCCCAGTTTGATACCGATTCCTATCATCAGTTTGCCGAAGGCCATTTCCTGACCCGCAACATGATGAAGTGGTTTTGGGACAGCTACGCGCCCGATAAGGCGCAGCGCAAAGATATCTACGCCTCGCCGCTCAACGCCACGCCGGACCAGCTGCGGGGGTTGCCGCCGGCGCTGGTGCAAACCGCCGAGCTGGACGTGCTGCGCGATGAGGGCGAAGCCTACGCGCGTCTGCTCGATGCCGCCGGCGTCGAGGTCACCTCCACCCGCTATAACGGGCTGATCCACGACTACGGTCTGTTGAATCCGCTCGCCCACGTCCCGGCGGTGCATTCGGCGATCCACCAGGCCGGGCGCGCGTTGAAGCACTACCTGTCCTGACGCCAGGTGTGCCGTTCAGCCTGCCGCCGCCAGCCCTCGGATAAGCTTGGCTAAGGTTTTGATCGCCTCTTCAAAGCGGTCGTTCCATTCAAAAGAGGCGTTGAGACGGAAGCAGTGGTTGAAATGGTCGCCGGTGGTGAACATGCGCCCTGGCGCGATGCTGATGCCCCGGGAAAGCGCGCGCCGGTAGAGCTCCATCGACGACAGCGCCGGATCCAGCTCCAGCCACAGGAAGTAACCGCCGTCGGGCTGGCTGACCTTCACCGTCGGCGGGAAATGGTGGGCAATCGCCTGACGCATCGCGCTTTGGCGCTGGGCCAGCAGGCGCCGCAGCCGCCGCAGATGAGTATCGTAGCCGCCGTGCAGCAGATAATCCGCCAGCGCCATCTGGGTCGGCACGCTGGTGGAAACGGTGCTCATCAGCTGCAAACGCTGGATCTGCTGCGCATAACGCCCCGCCGCCACCCAGCCGACGCGAAAGCCCGGCGCCAGGCATTTGGAAAACGACGAGCAGTGCAGGATCTGGCCGCCGCTGTCGAGCGCCTTGGCCGGCAGCGGCCGTTCCGCGCTGAAGTACAGTTCGCCGTAGACGTCGTCTTCTATCAGCGAGATCTGCCGTTCGCGCAGCAGCGTCACCAGCCGTTGCTTGTTGGCCTCCGGCAGGGTGGCGCCCTGCGGGTTCTGGAAGTGGGTCATCAACCAGCAGGCTTTGATCGGATACTGGTCCACCGCCTGCTGCAGCGCGTCCAGATCGATACCGTCCTGCGGATGGGTGGCGATCGCCACCGCCTTCAACCGCAGCCGTTCCAGCGCCTGCAGCGCGCCGTAAAACGCCGGCGACTCGATCGCCACATAGTCGCCCGGCTGGGTCACCGCCTGCAGGCTGAGGCTGAGCGACTCCATCGCCCCGGCGGTGATGACGATCTCGTCCGGCGCAACCTGCATGCCGCTCAGCGCATAGCGTTGGGCGATGTGCCGCCGCAGCGCGTCGTTGCCCGGCGGCAGGTTGGCCAGCGAACTGTGCGGCGTGAACTTGCGCGCCACGCTGCTCAGCGCGCGCGCCAGCTTCGGCTGGGCGAACAGCGTGGCGTCGGGAAAGGCCGAACCGAAAGGCACGATATCCGGATCCTTGCAGGCCTGCAGCACGTCGAAAATAAAGGCGTTGATGTCCACCTGCTCGCTCAGCAACAGCTTCTCGCCGCGCGAAGGCTGGGGCAGCGGCTGCGGGCGCGCCGCCACGTAGTAGCCCGACTGCGGCCGGGCGACGATCCACCCCTGGCTCTCCAGCAGTTGGTAAGACTGCACCACCGTCATCAGGCTCAATCCGGCGCGTTTGCCGCTCTCGCGCAGCGAAGGCAGCTTGTCGCCCGCCCGCCACACCCGGTTCTGGATCTGTTCTCTAATCTGCTGCGCAAGCTGCTCGTATCGGGTCATAACCATTAACTGTTATATGAAAAAGTAAAATAACTGTCACTATTATAGTCACTGTACTCCGTGCTTAACTTAACGCCAAGTATTTCACATAAAAATGACAGCTATACTCAAGAGGTTAATTTATGTTCAACCCTAGGAGGCGCCATGCTGGGTCTTGATGCACTGGAACTCGCCAGAATACAGTTCGCCTTCACCGTGTCTTTCCATATCATCTTCCCCGCCATCACCATCGGTTTAGCCAGCTATCTGGCGGTGCTGGAAGGGTTATGGTTGAAAACGCACAATGAAGCCTACCGTGAGCTTTACCACTTCTGGTCAAAGATTTTCGCCGTCAACTTCGGCATGGGCGTGGTGTCCGGGCTGGTGATGGCCTATCAGTTCGGCACCAACTGGAGCTTCTTCTCCGAGTTCGCCGGCAGCATTACCGGGCCGCTGCTGACCTATGAAGTGCTGACCGCCTTCTTCCTCGAAGCCGGTTTCCTCGGCGTAATGCTGTTCGGCTGGAACCGCGTCGGCCCCGGCCTGCACTTCTTCGCCACCTGCATGGTGGCGCTCGGCACGCTGATCTCCACCTTCTGGATCCTGGCTTCCAACAGCTGGATGCAGACGCCACAGGGGCATGAAATCATCAACGGCCAGGTGGTGCCGGTCGACTGGCTGAAGGTGATCTTCAACCCGTCCTTCCCGTACCGCCTGCTGCACATGTCCACCGCCGCCTTCCTCTCCTCGGCGTTCTTCGTCGGCGCCTCCGCCGCCTGGCATCTGCTGCGCGGCCGCGATACCCCGGCGATGCGCAAAATGCTGTCGATGGCGATGTGGATGGCGCTGATCGTCGCGCCGGTGCAGGCGCTGATCGGCGATGCGCATGGCCTGAATACGCTGAAACACCAGCCGGCGAAGATCGCCGCCATCGAAGGCCACTGGGAAAACCCGCCGGGCGAAGCCACGCCGCTGATCCTGGTCGGCTGGCCGGACATGGAGCGCGAAGAGACCCGCTTCAAGCTGGAAGTACCGTACCTCGGCAGCCTGATCCTGACCCACAGCCTGACTGAACAGGTGCCGGCGCTCAAATCCTTCCCGCCGGAAGATCGCCCCAACTCCACCGTGGTGTTCTGGTCGTTCCGCATCATGGTCGGGCTGGGCATGCTGATGATCCTGGCCGGGGTGTGGAGCCTGTGGCTGCGCTGGCGCGGCGGGCTGTATCAGTCGCGTCCGTTCCTGTACTTCATCCTGTGGATGGGCCCTTCCGGGCTGCTGGCGCTGCTGGCGGGCTGGTTCACCACCGAGATCGGCCGCCAGCCGTGGGTGGTGTACGGCCTGCTGCGCACCAAGGACGCGGTCTCCGCGCACGGCGATCTGCACATGAGCATCAGCCTGCTGGCGTTCATCATTGTCTACTGCTCGGTGTTCGGCGTGGGCTATTCCTACATGATGCGCCTGATCCGCAAAGGGCCGCAGCCGCATGAACACCAAGAAGACAATACCGAGGGCCGCCCGGCACGTCCGCTGTCCGCGGTCAACGACACTCTGGACGACAGGAGCTGAACATGGGCATCGATCTTCCGCTGATTTGGTTTGTGATCATCGTGTTCAGCACCATGATGTACGTGGTGATGGACGGTTTCGACCTGGGCATCGGCATCCTGTTTCCGTGGGTGAAAGAGAGCGGCGACCGCGATCTGATGATGAACACCGTCGCCCCAGTGTGGGACGGCAATGAGACCTGGCTGGTGCTGGGCGGCGCCGCGCTGTTCGGCGCCTTCCCGCTGGCCTACTCGGTGATCCTCGACGCGCTGGCGATCCCGCTGACGCTGATGCTGATCGGGCTGATTTTCCGCGGCGTGGCCTTCGAGTTTCGCTTCAAGGCGACGCCGGAGAAACGCCATATCTGGGACAAGGCATTCATCTGGGGCTCAATCTTCGCCACCTTCAGCCAGGGTGTGGTGGTGGGCGCCGTGATCAACGGCTTCCCGGTCGAAGGCCGCACCTACGCCGGCGGCGCACTGGACTGGCTGACGCCGTTCGCGCTGTTCTGCGGGCTGGGGCTGGTGGTGACCTACGCCCTGCTAGGCTGCACCTGGCTGGTGATGAAAACCGCCGGTGATCTGCAGGCGCGCATGTATCATCTGGCGACGCCGCTGCTGGCGCTCCTGTTGCTGGTGCTGGCCGCGGTCAGTATCTGGACGCCGATCGCGCATCCTGAAATCGCCGCCCGCTGGTTTACGCTGCCGAATCTGTTCTGGCTGCTGCCGGTGCCGGTGCTGGTGCTGCTCAGCGCCTGGGGAATTCAGCGCGGGGTGAAACGCGGCGCGCACTACTCGCCGTTCATGCTGACGCTGCTGCTGGTGTTCCTCGGCCTGAGCGGGCTTGGCATCAGCATCTGGCCGCACCTGATCCCACCGGCCATCAGCCTTTGGGACGCCGCCGCCCCGCCGCAGAGCCTCGGCTTTATGCTGGTGGGCGCGCTGTTCATCATCCCGATCATTCTGGTCTACACCTTCTGGAGCTACTACGTGTTCCGCGGCAAGATCAGCCATGAACACGGCTATCACTGAGAAGGGAGGACGCTATGCAAGATAAAACGGCAACCGCCGCGCCGGCGCCCTGGTGGAAACGTATCGGTTGGCTGGTGATCATCTGGAGCGCCAGCGTGCTGGGGCTGTTCGTGGTCGCCTCGCTGTTCCGCCTGCTGATGACCGCGGCGGGCATGAAGTCGCATTGACGCGGCGCCTTATCTGGCCGCGCTGGTGGGAAAGTAGAAGGAAACCACCAGCGTGACCAGCGGCAAGGCGCCGATCTTCACCAGTTCGAACGTTTGTCCGAGCGCTTCATTTTTGTCCCAATACGCGTGGGCGGCGAATACGCCCACGCTGACCGCGAATATCCCGCACAATACCTGGCGCGCCAAGCGCAGACGCTCCATTTCGTCGAAGACCAACACCTGCTCCAGATAAACCTGGCTGGCCTCATCGCGCAGATTACGGCTTTCGATGTTCATGGGAAGATCTCCACGACCCGCCCCACCGCTTCAAGCTGTTCACCCTTCTCCCGTACAATGCCAAGAGAAGTACCATCCTGTTTCATCCAGTACTTATCGGCAAGGGTAATCAGTGCAAACGCCATTTTGATTACCTCGGTTTTTTCCATCCCATGACGCCGGGCAATATCGTTCAGATCATCATCAATTTTGTTCGATAACCGAATCGGCAAGCTGCGCATAGTCCACCTCCTGTGGCCGTTGATTCACAGAGGGAAAGTCTACTGGAAGGGCAAATATCGTTCAATTAGTGAACTGCGTAACGCCTCGCACAATTCGCATGCAACGCTAGTGCGGCTTGCGGCCCATCGCGCTGAGGAAGCGTTGCTGCAGACGCAACAGCTCCTCCAGCTCCAGCAGGCGGTAGTCGATGCCGAAACGCGGCGCCACCTCGCCGATGATGCGGCTGAGCGCCGGGTAATGGCGGTGGCTCCAGTGCGGAAACAGATGATGCGTCAAATGCAGGTTCGCCCCGCCCAGCCAATAACCCAGCCAGCGCGGCCGGGTCAGCCAGTCGAAGGTGGTGGCGAACACATGGTGATACCAGCCGTGCGGCATCGCACCCTGCGCCGGCGCCTGATAAAAATTGGCCTTGGCCCAGTGGGTGCCGATGATCAACATCACGAACAGCAATGACGAAAGCATCTGGCTCAGCAAATAGACCAGCAGAATTTGCCCGATGCCGATGGCCGGCGGCAGCAGCCAGCACGGGAACGCCAGCGCCAGCAGCAGGTGCGCCGCCTTGCCCGCCAGAAACTCGCACCAGCCGCGCACGCCCTGCTGTGCCATGCGCGCCGCCACGCGGGTACGTCCCGCCCGATCCAGCCAGTCGAACAGCCAGATGTAGTACGGGAACGTCAGCGCCGCCACCAGCGGCCAATAGTAACGCTGGGCGCGCATAAAGGGTCGCCAGCGCTGGAACGGCGTTTGCCGCAGCACGCCGTTGGCGTCGATGTCGGGGTCGTAATGTTCGATATTGTTATGGGCATGGTGAAACAACACGTGGCGCACGCGCCAGCAGTCGGGATCCAGCCCCAGCGGAACGCTCACCAGGGCGTTCAGCCAGCGGTTGGCCCAGGGCCGACGGAAAAACGCGTTATGCGAGGCATCGTGCACCACGTTCACCGTCAGGAACATGCCGATAAAGATAAAACCGAAGTAGCAAGCGAAAAACGCCCAGCCGTTTTGCTGCTGCAGGCTCAGCCCGTAACACAGGCCGCACAGCGCCAGCAGCAGCGCCACCTTCGCCAGCATGCCGCCGTCGGCGAAGCGGTGATCGCCGTTGGCCGCCAGATAATGCTGGGCGGCCTGCATCAGCGCGCGATGCAACCCGCCGTCGTCGCGCCGATAGGCTAACGGGCGCAGCGGTTTCATGGCTGCCCCATAAGGCGTAAGAAGCGCTGTTGCTGCGCCAGCAGTTCGCGATAGCCGATGCAGCGATACGCCAAGCCGTGCCGCTGCGCCACTTCCGCCAGCGCCGCGGCCAGCGCCGGATAGTGGCGGTGATTCCAGCCGGGAAACAGGTGGTGGGTCAGGTGATAGTTCAGCCCGCCGGTCAGGTGCTCCAGCCAGCGCGGCTCGGGCTGCCAGTCGCAGGCGGTGGCGAAATTGTGCCGGTACCAACCGTGCGGCATGCTGTCGCCCGCCGGCGCCGGGTAAAACTCGGCCTGCGCCCAGTGGGTGCCCAGCAGCAGGAACACCACCAGCAGCGAGGCGCACATCTGGCCAATCGCATAGGCCAGCAACACCCAGCCCCAACCGATGCCGTGCAGATGGCCCACGATCAGCGGCACCGCCAGCACCAACGCCACATGGAGCAACTTGCACAGCACGAACAGCGCCCAACCGCCGCGCCCCGCCAGCACGCGTTTTTCCCGCAGCGGCGTTTTATCGAGCCGATCGGACCAATCGAAAATCCACGCAATGTAGGGAAGCGAGAGCGCGGCGATCAGCGGCCAGTACAGATGCTGATAGCGCATATGCGGCCGCCAGCGCTGGAACGGCGTCTGGCGGAAAAAGCCGTTCTCTTCGGTATCCAGATCGTAGTGCTCGACGTTGGCGTAAACGTGGTGGTAATCCACGTGCCGCGTGCGCCAGTAATCCGGATCGACGCCCAGCGGCAGCGTCACCAACCGCCCCACCAGGCGATTGGCCCAGGGCGCGCGCAAGAAGGCGTTATGCGAAGCATCGTGGTTGACGTTGACGTTGAGCAGCATGCCCATGGCCACGAACAGGAAATAGCAGAGGAAAAACGCCCAGGGCTGATGCTGCATCAGGCTCAGGGCATAAAACCCGACGCACAGCGCCAGCAACAGCGCGGCCTTGGCCAACCGCGCGGTATCGGCATAGCGATGATCGCCCGCCAGGCAGGCGTACGCCGCGCGCTTGAGATCGCGATGAAACGCCTGCTCACCATCGGGGGGGAAACGCAGCGGCGGTAATGAGTCAGCCATGCGGTTCCTCCACGGCGGCCGGTGCGGCCACTCGCCCCCAGCCCAGCGCGACGCACAGGGCATGCAGCGCCACGGCGGCCATGGCGATATGCCAATAGCGCTGCGGCCAGCCAAGATAGCCGATAAACAGCAGCAGCATGCCCAGCGTGATCAGCAGCCAGACGGCGCTCGCCCACGGACGCCCTTCCGTCATGCCGCCCAGCGCCACCGAACCCAACGCCAGCAGCACCAGCAGCGCCATTTGCGGCCAGCTGATGTCGCCGTAACCATAACCGTATTGGTAGACGTAACCGACCACCAGCGAGAACAACAGCATGGCGCCGCTGAAGACGCAGAGCGCCGAACGGCGGTCGCGCGGACGGCCCGGCGCCGGGCGCCAGGCCAGACGGAAATAGCGCAGGAACGGCAAATTACTCGCCCAGAAAGGGTTGGCGGACGGCCGATCGCCGCTGACGCCGTAGCTGAACGGCGTGGTCGGCAACGCCGGGCAGAACGTGCCGAACAGCTTGTCCCAAAAGATAAAGCTGCCGCCGAAGTTCTTATTGGAATACGCCATGTCCTTGACGTGATGCACCCGATGGTGCGCCGGCGTGACCAGGATTTTTTCCAGCACGCCCAGCTTCGGCGTCAGCGCATTGTGGTTAAATAGCTGAATGCTGTAGTGAAAAATCGACACCGTGACGAACACCGACAGCGGCACGCCCGCCAGCGCCAGCAGCAAAAAGAACGGGATCGACGTCAACGACGAGTACCAGGAGTTGCGCACCCCCAGCGACAGGTTGAAGTGCTCCCCCTGGTGGTGCACCACGTGTACCGCCCACAGCACGCGGAAGCGGTGGTGCAGGCGATGCAGCCAGTAGAAACCGAAGTCCCACGCCAGCAGGGCGAACAGCCACATCAGCAGCGGCGGCCAGGCGTCCAGCAGCCCCAGGCTGAAATGCGCGGCCACGTAGCCGTAGCAGGTGATCTCCAGCCCGCGGAACAGCCACAGCATGATATGGCCGGAGTTCAGATTGAACACCAGATCGTGCCAGTTGACCGGCTCACGGCGCCCCCACTGCAGCGCCACCGCCTCGGCCACCACGATGAACAGCATGAACACTATCGGCAACGCCAGATCGCTCATCCCATTTCTCCTTTAACTACGCGCCTGCGCAGGGCCTTTATGCGCAGGGCCAGCCAGCCGGCGAACAGCGCCAGCAGCGCACCGCCGGCCAGATCGACAAACAAATGGCGGCGCAGCTGCAGAATGGAGAACGCGATCGCCACGCCCCACAGCATCCACAGCGCCGTCCGCACTTTGCGCTCGCCGTCGCTCAGCGCCCACACCGCCAGCACCGTCAGCGCCATGTGCAACGACGGCAGGCAGTTTTGCGGCGAATCCACCTGCGTTAACGCCGCCAGCAGCTGCGCGCTGATCCCAACGCCCTCGTTCTGTGGATAGGCCATGGTGGTCGGCCACAGCAGGTAAACGGCCCCGGCGCCCAGCGCCGTCAGCTGCATCGCCAGCGTCAGCCATTTGATTCGGTGCAGCGGCGCCAGCAAATAGCCCGCCGGGACGATGAGGAAGAACGACAGGTAAAGCCAAATGGCCGCCGGGCTGAACGGGATCGCCCGGTCAAGCGCCGACGGCGGCAACAAAGTTCCCGTCCCCTGCAGGCGATCGGTCAGGCTATACACCACCCCGACCGTCCCCCAGCCGAGCAACATGTGCCCTAGCCTGAACAGCGTATTTTTCATGCTTCCTCCGCCTGGCGCACGATGCGCCGCCGCTTGCGATCGAACTGCGGCAGCACCGCCTGCGCCGTCAACCGCCATTCGAGCCGATCGGTGGCGATGCCCTGGCGAGCGAACAGCGCGATCAGCTGCGCCTGGCAGTGCGCCAACGCCGCCGGGCTGCAATCGGCGATCAACTCCAGCCGCTGCTCGCCGCGCTGGATCAGGCGGTAATCGCTGGTCAGCGGCAACGCATTGGCGATCGTCCGGCTGCAGGCATCGGCGAACACCGCCTGCGGCTGCCGCTGCGCATCGGGTAACATCAGCTGATCGTCACGCCGCCCTTCGATACGCGCGATCGCGCGCGTCGGCTGCCCGCACGGGCAGGGTTCTTTGCGCAGCACCAGCACATCGTCCAGCCGATAACGCACGATCGGCTGCGTGCTGCGGGTGAAATCAGTGATCAGCGGCGTGAAACGCAGTTCGTCGATCCACTGCGGTTCGATATGCAAAAACTCTTCGTTCAGATGCAGGGTGCCGTGCGCGCAGGTCGCGGCCAGAAACCCCTCGGTAGCCTGATACACTTCGCCGACCGCCGGAAACACCTGCATCAGCAGGCGGCGATCCTGTTCTTCCAATACCTCGGCGACCGAAATCACTTTTTTGACCGGCAGCTTCACCTGCCCGGCCAGCACCGCCAGCGCCAGGGCGCGCAGCACCTGCGCCGGCGCCACGATGATGCTGGGCGCCTGCCGTTCCAGCGCGGGCAGATGCTCGCTGAACGGCGCCAGCAAATCGTAAAACGCCAGGCTCAGCCAACGGTTGTTTACGCTGTGATAGAGATTATTGTCCGCGCGCAGAAACAGCGCGACGCGCTCGCCCGCCGACAGCCCGTCCGGCAGCATTTTCGCCAGCATGCCGCCGGCCCACACCTGCTGTTCGCGCGGGCTGACGACAAACACGCCGCGCTGCCCGGAGGTGCCGGACGACAACCCGACGCTGTAGCGCCCGATCTTCGGCGTGAAATCGCGATCCGCCTCGCTGCGCTGCGCGCAGGCCAGCACCGCCTCCCGGCTCAGCCCGGCGGTATTCATCCGGTCGAACTGCGCCATCATCAGCGCCTTGTCCATCTGCGGCCATTCGGCGAACGGCCGGCGGCTGAAGCGCTGAAAATAGGGGCTCTTGCTCAGCACCCGGCGGGCAAAGCCCGCGAGCTGCCGGGCCTGATGCGCCTCCAGCGCCGCACGATCGCCAAAGCGCAGGCGCCGGGCGCGGAAGTAGTGCCACAGGGTCATGAAGGGGATCACAGGTCCCCCTCGTGGCACAGCAAAATGTTGACCTGGCCGCCCGCCCACAGTTGGTTAAGCCGCTCCAGCGTGCGGGTGTACGCCGCCGCATCGTCCATTACCAGATTGGCCAGGCGCGAAGGCCCGCGCAGCGTCTGGTAGCTCTGCGGCGACCAGGCGGCGTCGCTGGCCAACAGCGTCCAGCCGGCGTCGGTGAGGATAAAGGCGCCGATATGGCCGGCCGCATGCCCCGGCAGCGGCACCAGCACGATCTGCCCTTCACTGCCCGGCAGCGCGTAACCGCGATCGAACGGCGCCAACAGCGCGGGCAACGCCACCGAGGGAAAAGCTTCCATAAACTGCAGACGACTCTCGAAATCCGCCGGGATCAGGCCGGGAATAAAGGCGCGCTTGAGCGCCGCGAAACCGCGCAGCCCGCGGGTTTGCTGCCAGCCTTCGCCGCAGCAAATAAAATCGAGGTGGCTGAAATCCTGCAGTCCGGCGATGTGATCCGCGTGAAAGTGCGAGACGATCAGCGCCTGGATGTCGCCTTCGGCGTAACCGGCTTCGCGCAGCTGATGCGCCAACGACTCGGCGGGATCGAAGTAGACCGGCGTCATGCGGCGGTAAAGGCTGAACAGCCCCGACTGCGTGTGCTGCTGAAAATAACGCGCGTAGCCGGTATCCCACAGCCAGCGGCGCTGCCCCACCTCCAGCAGATAGGCGCGCGCCGGGAATTTACACACCCGGAACCCGGCGCCGCGCAGCGCCATGCAGCCGATATGCGTGCAATAGCCCACTTCAAATACGGTGACCTTAGCCATGCTGTATGCCTCCTTGCTGCCGCAGCCACTCGCCGGTCAGGCGGATCCCCTCTTCCATCGAGTAACGCGGCCGATAGCCCAGCTCTTCGATCGCGCGGGTCTGGCTCAGGGTCATGTCGAAATGCACCGCCGCCACGCTGTAGCGCGTCAGCAGCGGTTCCTTGCCGCTCAGGCTTGCCCACAGCTCCATGCCGCCGGCCAGCGCCTGCAGCAGCGGATACGGCACGGCCTGCAGCCGGTAACGCAGCCCCAGCTCCTGGCGCAGCAGCGCATCCAGCATCTCCGCCAGCCGCTGCGGTTGGTGGTTGGTGATGTTATACACGGCGCCGGACGGCAATCCGCGCTGCCGGCTGGCCAGTTCCATGGCGTGTACCACGTTGGGAGCAAAGGTCAGATCCAGCAGCGCCTGCCCGCCGCCGGGCAAGCGCAGCACGCCGCGATCGCGTTCGAGCTGCTGCAACAGCCGCGGCACGATCACCCGATCGTGCGGGCCAAACAGGCCGCGCGGCCGCAGCATAATATAGGTGGTTTGCGGGTAGATCTTCGCCTGCGCCAACAGCCGCTGCTCGGCGGCGTGCTTGCTGGCGGCATAGTGGTTGGCGAAGCGCCGGGCGCGATAACCCTCATCAAGATCGTAATGCGACTGAAAATCGAAGTAGATTGCCGGCGTGGAGATATGCACGAAGCGCCGCACGCCGCAGCGCCCGGCCGCCTCCGCCAGCCTCTCCGTCGCCGCGGCGTTGATGCGGTGAAATTCCGCTTTGCTGCCCCAGGGCGAAGACTTGGCCGCACAGTGCCATACCCACTCGCAGTCGGTCACCAGCTCCCGGCACTGCTGCGGCGTGGCCTGCGCCAGATCGCGCGAGTAAAATTCAGCGCCCAGTTGACGCAACGCTTCGCCGGCCCGCTCATCGCGGCCGGTGGCGCGCACCTGATGCCCGGCCTCCAGCAACCACTGCGCCGCGTTGCGCCCCAGCCCGCTGGTCGCCCCGGTCACCAGCACCCTCATGGCAGCAACACCATGCCGGCCAGCGCCAGCCCGGCGGCGGTGCCGATCAGCATCACCGGCTGGCCGGGGTTGAAGCGCCCGGAGGTCACGGCGGCATGCAGCGCGGTCGGGATAGAGGCCGCCACCTGGTTGCCGTGATGGCGGTAGATGTCCACCAGCGCCTCGCTGGAGACGTGCAGCCGTTTGCGCATATGTTCGAGCGACAAATGGCTGGCCTGGTGCGGCACCACGGTGGCGATCTGCCCCAGGGTCAAGCCGCTGGCGCTCAGCAGCCGGTCGAGGTAGCCCTCAATCAGCGCCGACGCCTGACGGAACAGCGGCTTGCCCTGCATATGAAACAGGAAGTCTTGCTCGCACATGCCGGCGCGCGGGTTGCGGCGCGTGCCGCCGGCGCGGATCTCGCACAGTTCGCTGCCGGCGGGATAGGTTTCCACCAGGCTGGCGAGGATGCCGCCTGTGCCGTCGCCGCGCTCCACGATGGCGCAGGCGGCGCCGTCGCCGAAGATCAGCGACGACTCTTCGTGCTGCCAGTCGATGCCGCGCGAAGCGAGATCCGCCGAGACGATGGCGATACGCCGATACGTCCCGGCGTTCAACAGCCCCGCCGCCACCTGCAGCGCAGAGATGAAGCTGACGCAGCTGCTGTTGATATCGAAGCCCGGCGTACCCGGTGCCAGCCCGGCGACCTTGAGAATATGCGCGGCAGAGCACGGCAGCGCCTGCACCGCTATCGCCGAGGCGGAGATCAAAAGGTCAATGGAGGCTGCCGGAATGGCGCTGCGGGCCAGTGCGTCTTGCAGCGCGGCGGCGGCGAGCTCGGCCTGGCTGGCGTCGTCGGCGGCGTGATAGCGGTAAACGATGCCCGAGCGCTTTTCAACGTAGCCGGCCGGTTTCCCCAGGCGGGCATCGAGCGTAGAGGAGGCCACGCGGTTGGGCGGCAACGCGGCCCCGGTGGCGATGATTTTCAGAGGCAACAGCTCGGGTGAGCGACATTGTGTGGTCATTATTGTTATTGATTAACCTGACTATCCATAAAGCGATTCTCCCGCACGGCGCAAAGGCCATGCGGATCATCCCCGGTTTTTATGTCCCAAAAGGCCTTTCATCAAGGCGGTATCTCTTGTTATCAGCTGGCGCGGGCCGACGTCCGTCGGCGCAAGCATAAGCGTAACATTACTGAGATATTCAGTTTACGACAAGGCGGCGAGAATGGGCAGACGGCAGGGGAATTATCGGAATAGCGCCGCCGCTGGCGATCGGCGGCGGCGGCGGGGTCAGGCTCAGCGGCGGTTGCGCACCAGCTGGTAACGGCGGGTCAGATACTCTACCGGTGCACTCCAGATATGCACCAGGCGGCAGAACGGGAACAGCACGAACAGCGTCATGCCCAGCACCATGTGCAGTTTGAAGATAATCGCCACCCCTTCCAGGTGCGCGGAAGCGCCGGCGTGGAAGGTCACCACCGCCTGCGCCCAGGCCACCAGCTTCATCATTTCGCTGCCGTCCATATGCTGGGCGGAGAACGGAATGGTCAGCAGGCCGAGGCACACCTGCACCACCAGCAACGTCAGGATCATGATGTCGGCAAAGCTGCTGGTGGCGCGCACCCGCGGGTTGGTCAACCGGCGCTTCAGCAACAGCGCACCGCCGATCAGCGTCATCAGGCCGCAGGCGCCGCCGGCGATCATCGCCAGCTTCTGCTTCACGTCGATCGGCAGGAAGGCCTCATACATCCAGTGCGGCGTCAGCATGCCGAGGAAGTGGCCCGCGAAGATGCCGATAATGCCGATGTGAAACAGGTTGGACGCCAGCCGCATGCCCTTTTTATCCAGCATCTGGCTGGAGCCGGCGCGCCAGCTGTATTGCCCGTAGTCGTAACGCAACCAACTGCCAATCAGGAATACCGCGCCGGCCAGATAAGGGTAAATATCGAAGAAGAACTGATTCAAAAATTGCATGATTAGCGTCCTTTGGTTCCGGTTAACGCATCCGACAGATCCAGATACTGTGGCGCCACCGCGCCAGCGAAGCGCCGCTGGTGCGCCGTCTGCTGGGCGGAGGCGCAGCCCTGTTCGCCGAGAAACTTGACCTGCTCCTCTTCCCACACCGCATCCAGCGCCTGCGGCGTATCGTCGCGCGCCTCTTGCGCCACCTGGGTTTCCAGCGCCTGGGCCTGTACCTCGCTGCCGGACAGCAATAGCAGCAGATCGAACAGCACCGCGTACGGGCTTTCGCGCTGTTGCAGGCGCGCGCCCAGCAGCGCCAGGATCGGCGCGATGTCCTGCAGCCCTTCCCGCGCCTGCGCAGCGCTGCGGCTGGCCAGGTACTCCAGGTACAGCGGCAGGAAATCCGGCAGCTCGCGGCTGTCGATTTCCAGCCCGGCGGCGCGGTACTGCGCCATCAGATCGACCATCGCCTGGCCGCGATCGCGCGACTCGCCGTGCACGTGCTCAAACAGCAGCAGCGAGGTGGCGCGGCCGCGATCGAACAGCTCGCAATAGTCGGCCTGCACGTCCAGCAGCGGGCGGGCGCACAGGCGGCGGATAAACAGAATCAGCTGCGCGCTGTGGTGCAGATCCAGCTCGCTGGCCGGCTCCAGCGCCTCAATCAGCGCCTGCTGATGGTCAAGCAGCACCTGCTCCGGGTAATCCAGCAGGCGGGCGATCACTTTCAGGCTGATCATGAGGCGTCCTCCGGCCGCGCGGTTTTCGCGGTCACGTCGATGGCGTCGATGCGGCGGCTGTTGAACAGGTTGAACTTGCCGTCGCTGCCGTGGCAGCCGTCGCCGAAGCTGAAACCGCAGCCTTTGCTTTCCGGGAAGGCTTCGCGCGCCAGCTCGCGGTGGCTCGACGGCACCACGAAGCGATCTTCATAGTTGGCGATCGCCAGGTAGCGATACATCTCCTGCGCCTGCGCTTCGCTCAACCCGACCTGCTCCAGCGCGCTGGTGTCCACCACGCCGTCGACGGTTTCCGCCCGCTTGTAGTGGCGCATCGCCAGCATGCGTTTCAGGGCCAGCAGCACCGGTTCGGTATCGCCGGCGGTCAGCAGGTTCGCCAGATACTGCACCGGAATGCGCAGGCTCTCGACGTCCGGCAGCACGCCGCTGTGCGCCAGCTCGCCGGCGTCGGCGGCGGACTGAATCGGCGACAGCGGCGGCACGTACCAGACCATCGGCAGCGTGCGGTATTCCGGGTGCAGCGGCAGTGCCAGTTTCCAGTCCATCGCCATTTTGTACACCGGCGACTGCTGGGCGGCTTCAATGACGCCCTGCGGCACGCCGTCCGCCAGCGCCTGAGCAATCACCTTCGGGTCATGCGGATCGAGGAAGATGTCGAGCTGGCTCTGATACAGATCCTTGTCGTTCTCCACCGCCGCCGCCTGCTCGATGCGGTCGGCATCGTACAGCAGCACGCCGAGGTAGCGAATGCGGCCCACGCAGGTCTCCGAACACACCGTCGGCTGCCCGGCTTCGATGCGCGGGTAGCAGAAGATGCACTTCTCGGATTTGCCGCTCTTCCAGTTGAAGTAGATTTTCTTGTACGGGCAGCCGGTCAGGCACATGCGCCAGCCGCGGCACTTGTCCTGGTCGATCAGCACGATGCCGTCTTCGCCGCGCTTGTAGATCGCCCCGCTCGGGCAGGTGGCGACGCAGGCCGGGTTGAGGCAGTGCTCGCACAGGCGCGGCAGGTACATCATGAAGGTGTTTTCGAACTGGCCGTACATCGCCTTCTGCAGGTTGTCGAAATTCTTGTCCTGCGAGCGTTTTTCGAATTCCCCGCCGAGGATCTCCTCCCAGTTCGGGCCGCTTTCGATCTTGTTCATGCGCTGGCCGGTGATCAGCGAGCGCGGGCGGGCCACCGGCTGGTGCTTGCCCTGTTTGGCGGTGTGCAGATGCTGGTAGTCGTAATCGAACGGCTCGTAGTAGTCGTCCAGCGCCGGCACGTCCGGGTTGGCGAAGATTTTCGCCAGCACGCCGACGCGGTTGCCCATGCGCGGTTCCAGCTTGCCGTTGATTTTACGTATCCAGCCGCCCTTCCATTTTTCCTGATCTTCCCAGGCGTGCGGATACCCGACGCCGGGCTTACTTTCCACGTTATTGAACCAGGCGTATTCCATACCTTCACGGCTGGTCCAGACGTTCTTGCAGGTGACCGAACAGGTGTGGCAACCGATGCACTTGTCCAGATTCAGCACCATGCCGACTTGCGAACGAATTTTCATTTGCTGTTCTCCTGCTGACTGCCCTGCGCGTAGTCGTTGCCTTCGTCATCCAACCAATCAATGCGGTTCATCTTGCGCACCACCACGAACTCGTCGCGGTTGGAGCCGACGGTGCCGTAGTAGTTGAAGCCGTAGGCCAGCTGCGCATAGCCGCCGATCATGTGGGTCGGCTTCGGACAGGCGCGGGTCACCGAGTTGTGGATGCCGCCACGCTGGCTGGTGATCTCCGAGCCCGGCAGGTTCACGATGCGCTCCTGCGCGTGGTACATCATGGTCATGCCGGCCGGGATACGCTGGCTGACCACCGCGCGCGCCGTCAGCGCGCCGTTGGCGTTGAAGGCCTCGATCCAGTCGTTGTCCACGATGCCCAGATCTTTGGCGTCGTCTTCGCTCAGCCAGACGATCGGCCCGCCGCGCGATAGCGTCAGCATCAACAGGTTGTCGCTGTAGGTGGAGTGAATACCCCACTTCTGGTGCGGCGTCAGGAAGTTCAGCGCCTTCTCCTTGTTGCCGTTCGGTTTGCTGTTGAGCAGCGGCTGGGCGGCGCGGGTGTCGATCGGCGGCCGGTATACCAGCAGGCTTTCACCGAAGGCGCGCATCCACTCGTGATCCTGATACAGCTGTTGACGGCCGCTGAGGGTGCGCCACGGGATCAGCTCGTGCACGTTGGTGTAGCAAGCGTTATAGGAAACGTGTTCGTCTTCCAGACCGGACCAGGTCGGGCTGGAGATGATTTTGCGCGGCTGCGCCTGAATGTCGCGGAAGCGAATTTTCTCGTCTTCCTTGTTCAGCGCCAGATGGCGGTGATCGCGGCCGGTGACGTTGCTCAGAGCCTCCCAGGCTTTTACCGCCACCTGGCCGTTGGTTTCCGGCGCCAGCGACAGGATCACTTCCGCCGCGTCTATCGCGCTCTCGATCTTCGGCCGCCCCGCAGCCGGGCCGTCGGCCTTGACGTAGTTAAGCTGCTTGAGGAAGTCGACCTCGGTTTGGGTGTTCCAGCTGATGCCCTTGCCGCCGTTACCCAGTTTGTCCAGCAGCGGCCCCAGCGAGGTGAAGCGCTCGTAGGTGGCCGGGTAATCGCGTTCCACGGCGATGATGTGCGGCGCGGTTTTGCCCGGGATCAGATCGCATTCGCCTTTCTTCCAGTCCTGCACGCCGTAAGGCTGCGCCAGTTCGGCGGCGGAATCGTGCAGGATAGGCAGGGTCACCACGTCGGTTTCCTGGCCCAGATGGCCAACGCACACCTCGGAGAAAGCCTTGGCGATGCCCTTGTAGATCTCCCAGTCGCTCTTCGAATCCCAGGCCGGATCGACCGCCGCCGACAGCGGATGGATGAACGGGTGCATGTCGGAGGTGTTCATGTCGTCTTTTTCATACCAGGTGGCGGTCGGCAGCACCACGTCGGAGTACAGGCAGGTGCTCGACATGCGGAAATCGAGCGTCACCACCAGATCCAGCTTGCCTTCGCCGCCCTGCTCGCGCCATTCCACTTCCTGCGGCATCACGCCGCCCTGCTGGCCGAGATCTTTCCCCTGAATGCCGTTTTCGGTGCCCAACAGGTATTTGAGCATGTACTCATGGCCCTTGCCGGAAGAGCCCAGCAGGTTGGAGCGCCAGACGAACAGGTTGCGCGGGAAGTTCTGCGGATTGTCCGGTTGCTCGGCGGCGAAGCCCAGCGTGCCGTTCTTCAGGCTGTCGACGGTGAACTCGACCGGCGACTGACCGGCGGCGCGGGCCTGCTCCGCCAGGCGCAGCGGGTTGGTGCCCAGCTGCGGCGCCGACGGCAGCCAGCCCATGCGCTCGGCGCGCACGTTGAAGTCGATCAGGCTGCCGCCGAAGCGCGATTTGTCCGCCAGCGGCGACAGCAGCTCGTCGGTGCCGACGGTTTCATAGCGCCATTGGCTGGAATGGTTGTAGAAGAACGAGGTGCTGTTCATGTGGCGCGGCGGGCGCTGCCAATCGAGGCCGAACGCCAGCGGCAGCCAGCCGGTTTGCGGCCGCAGTTTTTCCTGGCCGACGTAGTGCGCCCAGCCGCCGCCGCTCTGGCCGACGCAACCGCAGAAGATCAGCATATTGATCAGGCCGCGGTAGGTCATGTCCATGTGGTACCAGTGGTTGACGCCGGCGCCGACGATGATCATCGAACGGCCGTGGGTCTTCTCGGCGTTTTCCGCGAACTCGCGGGCAATGCGAATAATGTTGTGGCGCGACACGCCGGTGATCTGTTCGGCCCAGGCCGGGCTGTAGGCCTTGACCTCGTCATAGTCGGCGGCGCAGTTGGCGTCGCCCAGCCCGCGCTCGAGGCCGTAGTTGGCAAGCGTCAGGTCGTACACGCTGGTCACCAGCGCTTCGCTGCCGTCCGCCAGCTGCAGGCGCTTCACCGGCAGCTTGTGCAGCAGGATCTCGTCCAGCGCCACGCTGTTGAAATGCTCGCTGTCGGCGCCGCCGAAGTACGGGAAGCCCACCTCGGCAACGTCGTCATGCATGCCCAACAGGCTGAGCTGCAGCTCGACTTCCTGTTGCGACTTGCCTTCGCGCTGTTCCAGGTTCCACTTGCCCTTCTCGCCCCAGCGGAAGCCGATGGAACCCTGCGGCGCCACCAGATCGCCGCTGCGGCTGTCGATAGCGACGGTTTTCCACTCGGGGTTGTTTTCCTGGCCCAGCCCGTCCACCAGATCGGCGGCGCGCAGCAGGCGGCCGGCGGCGTAATGGCCGCCTTCACGCGCTTCCAGCAGCACCAGCATCGGCATGTCGGTATAGCGGCGCACGTAGTCGCGGAAGTAGCCGACTTCGCGATCGAGGTGGAACTCTTTCAGCATCACGTGGCCCATCGCCAGCGCCATCGCGCTGTCGGTGCCCTGCTTCGGATTCAGCCAGTGGTCGCACAGCTTGGCGACTTCGGCATAGTCCGGCGTCACCGCCACGGTTTTGGTGCCCTTGTAACGCACTTCGGTAAAGAAGTGGGCGTCCGGGGTGCGCGTCTGCGGCACGTTGGAGCCCCAGGCGATAATGTAGGAGGAGTTGTACCAGTCGGCGGATTCCGGCACGTCGGTCTGCTCGCCCCAGGTCATCGGCGAGGCCGGCGGCAGATCGCAATACCAGTCGTAGAAGCTCAGGCAGGCGCCGCCGATCAGCGACAGGTAGCGGGCGCCGGCGGCGTAGGACACCATCGACATCGCCGGGATCGGCGAGAAGCCGATGATACGGTCCGGGCCGAAGGTTTTGGCGGTATAGACGTTGGCGGCGGCGATCAGTTCATTGACCTCCTGCCAGCTGGAGCGGACGAAACCGCCGCGGCCGCGCGCCACCTTGTAGCTTTTGGCTTTTTCCGCATCGCCGACGATAGAGCCCCAGGCCGCGACCGGATCGCTGTGCTGCGCTTTCGCCTCGCGCCACAGCTTGAGCAGACGCTTGCGCATCAGCGGGTATTTCAGCCGGTTGGCGCTGTACAGGTACCAGGAGTAGCTGGCGCCGCGCGGGCAGCCGCGCGGTTCATGGTTGGGCAGATCGGGGCGGGTGCGCGGGTAGTCGGTTTGCTGGGTTTCCCAGGTCACCAGGCCATTCTTCACGTAGATCTTCCAACTGCAGGAACCGGTGCAGTTCACGCCGTGGGTGGAACGCACCACTTTGTCGTGCTGCCAACGGCTGCGGTAGCCGTCTTCCCAGTCGCGGTTGGTGTTCAAGGTCTGGCCGTGATCGCCAGAAAAAGGCTCCGCCAACTGCTTGAAATAGCGGAAACGGTCTAAAAATTTGCTCATCCGGAATGCTCCTGAAGGCTCTTGTCGTTATAAGAAGACATGCTCAATCTGCCGCCAGCCTACTGACGGCCAATCGGCGGCAAATTGATTGCGATCAAGAGAAAGCGGGAGGCGATACACGCGCCGGGTGAGAAATACCACCAAAGTATAGGTGCGATAAACGAGATTAATATATTGAATTTAAATGAATAAATAAGGAGTGGAAGACAGAGGCTGACGGGCGGGAGGCAAGATGGGGTATTTGGGGGTAGGACGCGGGAGAAACCTCCCGCGTAACGCTAACTCGACGCTTTCAGCGTTGGAGCCACAGCGTCGCGGTGCCCACGGCGGGCAACGCCAGCTGGATCTCCGCACCCCCTTCCCGCTGCCGCCAGCCCGCCGGAAGGCGCAATCGGGTGCTTCCCTCTCGATAGTAAGGGTTGGCTACCAGCAGCAAGGCGCGATCGCCCAGAACAAACATCCGCGCCGGCATTTGAGGGTTGCTTCCCGCCAGCGGCGTCGATTTTCCCGTCAGCAGATAAGGGGTGAAGGCGGCGATTTGCTGCGACACGGCGGCCACACCGCGCCAGGTGGCGTCAAACTCCCGTTGGTCGAAGCGGCCGGTTTTGCGCTTGTAAAACAGATCGGTATAAGAATAAAACAACAGCCCCTTGGCACCGCCGATCAGCGCCTGCCAGGCCTGATTGCGGATTTCCGCCTCTGACGGCGGATGTGGCTTGCGGCGGGCGTCATAAGCGGCATGATCCATGATTTGCATCACCACCCAGACCCCGCGCGCCTGGCGGGCGGCCTGCACCGTCAGTTCGGTATAACGCGTGGTGCGCGTCAGATCGCGATCGTTCCCCACCGGGTAAGGGTCGGTCGCCAAAATGTCGCTGCTGTTGAAGTGAGCGTCCAACTCCCCGGTTTTGTTCAACACCTGGAAGGTAGGATGATCGCCGTCAAGCCGCTTTATTTGCAGGTTTTTTTCCTCAATCTTATCGAGATATTCCGGCCCCAGCTCATCGTTGATGTACCAGGCGAGCAGGTTGGGCTGAGAGCGCAAGCGCTGCACGTACCAGGCCGTCAGCGCCGCATAATCACCGCCGCGCACGGCCGGAGCGAAACGGCTGCCGCGGTACTGATCTTTGACGGAGTAAATGACCAGCAGCCCGCGCTGGCGTGCGTTGCGGAAAAAGGCGTAGGGGTCTTTCTTCTCCCCATAATCATAATTCAGCACCGTGTTGAATCCCGCCGATGCGATGCGCGCCAAATGCTCATCGGTCGCCACGTTGGCGTAAATGCCCAACGGGAAAAGCCGTTGACCGTCGCGCAGGGTAAAGCCTTCGCTGTCGATCGCCACTTTGGCCGCAGGCTGCCCGACGCGAAAAGACAGCTCGCTGCCCGGTGCCGGCCGGGATTGCTGCCCGGTGACCTGCTGACGCAGGCGGTATTCGCCCTGGGCCAGGCCGGTCGGCGGTTGGTATTCGATACGGCGCTGCCCTTCAACCTGATAACGGTCGCGGCTACGGTGAACAACCTGCCCCTCGGCATTGAGCAATTCGCTGTCGACCTGCAAACGCTGCGGCTGCGAAGTGACGACCAGCGTGTCGACCTTCCCCTGCGCCGACGCGCCGAGCTGATACAACGCCGGCGTAGGCGCTCGAGCACACGCATAGGCGTCGTCAAACCAGGCGGTACCGGTGCTCCCCTTGCGCAGATAAACGCCAAACGTGATTCGCGCCGCCTGCGGCGGCACGGTATAGCTGGCGTTCACCTGCCGCCAGCCGCTGTCGCCGGTCACCCCAGCCGGATAGCTGCCTTCCAGAAAGCGCCCCTGCGCATCAAAGCTCTGCAGATAAACCCCGGCGCCGCCGTCGCGGCTTTGCCCGCGTACGCCGCGGGTCTTGAGCCAGACGCCGAAATCGATCGTCTGTCCGGGCGCAACCTGCAGCGCCTGGTTGAAGGTGCGGTACTGCGCGGCATCTGCATTGTCATAGCGCAGACTGCCATTGCCGCTGTGCGTATCGCCGTCGGCCTGCGCGCCATGCGCTCGCCAGCCGCCGAGACCCTGCTCAAAGCCGGGGTTGGCCAACAGATTGGGTTGGCAGCTCTGCGCCAGAGCAGCCGAAGCGCCCCACAAGGCGCAACAGCCCAGAACCACCCTCTGATACATCCCCCTCATGGTCATTTCCTTTTCACCACGGCATTGAACAGATAGGTGGCGAACAGATAGCAGGATTTCTGGTAAGACAGCCCCAAATGCTGACGGTAAATCCGCCATTGCCAGTCCGCGGCGCGGATTTTGTTGCCCGACAGCGAATGGGTAGACAATCGGTAACAGGCCAGCGGTTCAGGAATGCAGTAGGCCAGGCCGTTACGCGCCTTCTGCAGCACCGCCAGCCACATCAAATAGTCCTCATGACCCACTTTTTGCTGATACACCTTGCCGATGCGCTTTTGGTTGTAGATGCCGGTGAGATTGCCGATCCAGTTGCTTTTCAACATGTCCTGATAGCCGATAAGCTCTTCCGCACCACGGGTGTTTTTGATCAATTTCAGGTCGTCTTCGAAGGTGTAGTAATGGGAACACACCACGTCGTAGCGGCGGGTTTGCAAAATGCTCGCCTGGCGCGACAGCTTGTTGGGGAGCCATACGTCATCGCTGTCGCAGAAGGCGATATAGTCGCCGTTCGCCGCCTCAATGCCGATGTTGCGCGTTTCCGCCACGCCCTGATTATGCTCATTGCGTATATAGGTGAGGCGATCGTGGATAAACGGCCGCACCACCTCGGCAGTATCGTCGGTGGACGCATCATCGATCACATACAGGTGATAATCGGTAAATCGCTGGTTCAGCACGCCTAGAATCGACTCTTTGATAGAGTTCGCGGCATTGTAGGCCGGCATGATGACGGATATCTTTTCCATTTTGTCCTCACTCGGTGAGCTGTTGCCACTGGGGATAAATACGTTCGGGAGAAAAACGGCGAGACTTCTCTAACGCGGCGACAGAAAAGTGCTCGCGCAAACCCGGATCGAGCATCAGTTTGATCACCCCTTCGCTGAAGGCGGCGGCGTCGTCATCGGGCACCAGATAGCCGTTGACGCCGTCGTCGATCAACTCGGCCGGGCCGGTCTTGCAGTCGTAGGCCACCAGCGGCAGGCCGAAACTCATGGCTTCGATCAGCACCATCGGCAATCCCTCATAGCGAGAGGTCATCAAATACAGACTGGCCTGGCGATAATAGTCCGCCACGTCGGCGGTGGCCGGCAGCAGACTCACCTGCCGCGCCAGCCCGGCGTCTTCAATCTGCCGCCGCAGCGCATCGCGCTCCGGGCCGTCGCCAATAATCAGCAGCCGCCAATCCGGCACCTGCGCCGCCACCCCTCGCCACAGCGCGATCAGACGATCGAAGCCCTTCTGATTGCTCAAGCGCCCCACCGCCAGCGCCACCTTTTGCTGCAGCGCCGGCGTCGGCGCCTGTGCGCGGAACGGCGAAACGTTCTCGATCACCCGACATTTCCCGGCCCCCACCCAGCGCGCGATGGCGTCGCTATCTTGCCGCGTCAGGAAAATCACGCGATCGCTCAGCCGGTAAACCAGCAACTTCAGCCACTTAAATACGCGCGGATACTGGTGAAAGCTGACGTGCTCACTCAACAGCAGCCGGCTGCGGGCACAGAACAAACGCAGGAAAGGCGTCATCACCACCGACAGTTTCCCCATGGAAACGGTAATGATCACGTCCGCGCGTTCACGCCGCAGCGCGAACGCCAGCCGCCACGGCCAGAACAGCGAATCGCCACCGCCGCAGCGCAACCGGACGTCGCTCGCCAGCGGAAAGAAGCTCCGCTCGCCAAACAGCGAAAACACCGCGACCTCGTAACCCGGCAAACGCGCCAGCGCATTGGCCAAACCGCTGGCGACCCGTTCAGTACCGCCCTTGCCCGCCATATTTTCGATAACGATGATTATCTTGCGTGGTTGCATGTCATCTCCTGAATCCCTGGCGCACGTTGCGCAGCAGCCGGCCGCCAACCGAGAACAACCCCAACCGCGCCAGACAATCGCCATACCATTTGATCATCTTGAACTTGCCGCTCAGGCTGTGCCGCACGATGCGTGACGAGTAATAATTGAACGCCTGGGCGTTTTCCGAATACAGCGAGGCCAGCAGATGCTTACAGGCGAATCCGCTGATATGGCGATCGCTGGGGCTGAGGAAGGTATTGATAAAGCGGTCGCTGGCCTCCAGATTAAGCTTCGCCGTCATGCGCCCATAGCGCCCCACGTCGAGAAACACCCCGCCGCCGGCGTCATGCGCCACTTGCGCGCCCAAATTGGTGGCGTTGACCAGAAACCCCCAATCCTGATGCTTGTTGAGAAACTCGGGAAATAAAAAGCGGCGATCGCTTTTTTTACGCATGCTGATGGTGGATGACCGAATATCGCCCATTTCCAGAAAAAGAAAATCTTCGCCGGAAGAACCGGATTTGTAGTGGAAGTTGAAGTCGCGTACCGAATCGCCGCTCACCTCCGCATAGTTGCCGAAAATAATGTCAATCTGGCGATCTTCATGCTTCTGCATGCGGCGAATAATATAGTTGGTCGTGAAGTAATCATCAGAGTCGAGGAAAAACACGATCTCCGATTGCGCTAACTTGGTGCCTAAGTTGCGCGATACCGCCGCATTGCTCTTCTGTTTTTTCTCATGCAGCATCACATTGCTATTGGTCGCCGCTATCTGGCGGATAGATTTGATGTCATCCTCGTCAGAGCAATCATCAACCAAAATCACCTGATAGTCGAACCCTTGGCAAGCGTTGAAAATTCGCTTCAGCGTTTTAGGCAGGTAGCGCGAACTATTATAAATAGGGATCACGATAGAGAAATCCATTTCTTAACCCTCCAGCTTAGAATTTATTATTTCTTTTCCACGGCAAAGCAACAATAACGACACGTTAAATACCGGGACCAAAAAATAGGTTTCCGTCAAGGTTGTTAACAGGAAAACCACCACCACCCAGCGCATGAATCGACTCAGCCTGCGCATATTGCCCAACAAGTGAAAATAACAAAAAAGCATGACGACAGAGGCGATGCCGCCGGCCGAATAAAACATGGCGATGAAGAAGAAATCGACTGGCTTATACGGCTCTATATTCATGCCGAACAGCGGATTGGGTAGCCCCACCGCCTGAAACATCTGCCAGGAGAACCAGATCCGGCCGGTCAGCGCCTGGTTCAAGAGCACGTCCAATGCCGGATTGTTCCCCCAGCGTATAACGCTGGCGAATTGAAAGCCGACAATGACCAACGTCAGCGCGATGCAGACTTTTCTGTTGGGGGCGACACGCAGCAGCGGCGCCAGCCAAAACAGCAGCAGCATCAACAACGCCAGCATAAAACAGGTGCGAGAATAGGAATACATCAGCACCGGGAGAATTAACGCCGATACCGCCAACGAAGCGATATTTTTCATTCCACGCGTTAATTTCGCATGGTCGATCAGGCATAGCAGTGTGGCGAACAAGGCAAAAGAATAATACGCCAGGGTATTCGGGTTATCGAACCCCAGCGTTAATCTGTTGCCATAACGTTCATCAAGGTAAACAAACCCATCAGTGTAAAAGGTATAGGGAATAACCACCAGCAACCCTGCCACCACAAAGGTGATGGCAAACATTTCAGCGCCACGCCCCATTTCGATACGACGAAATAAAATTATCACCGCCGTGCTGAATACCGCACCAAACAGATAATCACCATGCCCGGTGGCAATATTCATAAGAAACAGCAGAACCAAAAAACCCGCAACCGCCTTTTCCGCCAGCGTAGCGATAAAAAATGCATAGCCGACATAGAGCAACATCAGGCCATTCAGCCCCAGCACGGCTTTATTAATCAGCTCGCTGTTGAACGATCCCGAGGTCAGGAAGGTTTTCACGAAAAACATCAGCAGGAAGGTCAATACGATGGATTGATTGATCAAATCCCGCGACTGATTATAACCGGCATTGGCATGCATTTGAAAATTGGAGGCGACTCTTTGCATAAGCGTTTACTCAGTAAAATAACTGCCCCATTCCTGCTCAATGTTTTTCGGCATCAGCTTGCTTAGCCCCGCGCCAGGCGTAAACGTCAACTCACCGAAATACACCTTCTCGCCGACCTGGTAGAAATCCACGCGCACATAAGAGAACTGCTGCGCCGTCTGGCGAGCCAAACGTATCATTTCATCCAGCCGTGTAGGGCGCGGCATCGGTTCGTCGGCATTGGGCAAGCTGATACGGATTTCGGTGCGGTTCCAGTCGACATCAAAAATATCGCGCCGATGGGTGCCGAAACGCTGATAATCCACCTGGATGAACATGCGAATTTCATGATTGTCGTTGAAACAATGAAACTTGATATCGTTCGGCACCTGTTCGCCATCCAGCAACATGCGCTCCACCATGATGCAGGGTTCGATATCCAGATAATGCTTTTCGCGACTCTGCTCATAAAAGTTGCTGCGCATCCACGCGTTGCTGAGATCGTACAACTCCGCGTAGCTAACCTGCCGCTTGTCGAACACCAACCGGTTATAACCGCTGCCGTGGTTGGCCTTCAGCACAAAGGCGTTGGGCAATTGCCTGAACATGTCGTAGCTCAGTTCAGTGCCATGCGCATACAGCTCCACCAGGTACTCCTCGCCCCACAGACCGGCGATAAATTCACGTACCTTGAACTTGTCCGACAAGGTGGTGTAGATGCTGCGCGGGTAAATTTTGCGGCGCATGATCTTTTCGCTGAAGCCGGTCGGTTTTGACAGGTGCGGCAGCTTCTTGAAATAGAGCGCGTATTTAACCTGATGGTGCCAGGCATCGGGCAGGCGCTTGGAAATGTTTTTAACCAGGATGTTTAACATGCTCTCTCCTTAATTTGCTGACAAGACGCGGCAGGCAGTAAAAACAGGTCAGCTGCAGTCGGGTAATTTTTCCGCCACGGAATAAACTGTTCAGCACAAAGAACGAAATGAATTCCGCCAGCAGCGTAGACACCGCCGCGCCGATCAGGCCATAGCGCGGGATTAGCAGCAGATTCATCACCACGTTCGCCACAGCCACCAACGGCATCTTGATGGCGATAAAGCGATAGCCGGCGAACAGCACGATGCTGCGGTACGAAACCGTCCCCATGACCGAAAACAGCGAGGTCAGCGTACAGATAGCCAGGATGTTGGCGGCCGGTTGGAAAGCGGCGCCGTACAGCAGCGCAATGGCCGGGTGGGCGAACCACCACAGGCCCAGCAACACCGGCAACGACAGGCCCAGGACCACCAGATAAAGCACCCGGATACGGTACTCCTGCTCCAACGGATCGCGGCAGCTGGCAATGCCCGGCATCAACGAGGTGATCAGCGCCATCGGCACGAAAACCCAGCCTTGGCTGAGGGTGGTGGCGGCGCTGAACCAGCCTACCGCCTGTTCGCCGACCAGATTGCCCAGCATGATTTGATCGATGCGGGTATAGATCACTATCGACAGGCTGGAGATGGCTAACGGCAGCCCCACCTTTAGCAAGTAACGGCCGTAGCGCCTGGCCTGGCGCGGCGTAACCCGCGGCGAGGCCGCAGCTTCCCCACGGAATAACCAGAGGCGCACCAGGTAAGGCACGGCGCTGCTGAGGATGTAGGGTACCGCGAACCACACCAGCGGCAGCGCGGCGCTCACCAGCGCCAGCCGCAGCCCGATCGACAGCAGCAGCGCCAGGTTGTTGATCAGCGTATTGCGTTTCGACTGCAGGCGGGCATCGTAATAAATCTTGTACACGTCCTGAATCGAGAAATAGGCGCTGACAAGCAGCAACAGCGTCATCAGTTGGCTGGCGGGCGTTTGGCTGAAATAGCTCCATATCAGTATCGGCAGCGCCACCACCAGGAACAGCCGGCGGCGCAGGCGTATTGACGCCAGCATCAGGCGAATGCCGCTCGGCTGTCGGCGGGCGACGCGGTTGAAAATGATGCTGTCGGCGCCCAACTGCACCAGTGGCACCACGATGGCGATCGTCGCCAACAGATAGTTGAGCGCGCCAAACTGCGCGGGCCCCAGATAGCGCGCAACGTAAATGGAGACGAAGATGCCGGACAGGCTGAGCGAAACGCGTTCGAGCATCAGCCACAGGGCATTGGTGATAATGGCCTTCACCCGCTTACTCCCCTGCCTGCGGGAGCTCTTCCCGATGGCTTGGGTAGGCGAAGTTGTAATAGCTCATGTCGGTTGCCGCCTTCTTCACCATACCGTTGAGGATCACGCCCTTGATCGTCACCCCATTCTGTTCGAAGCGGCGCATGCTGGTTTCGATCTGCTTGACGGTATTCACCTCAAAGCGCACCACCAGCAGCGAGGTGCCCGCGTGATTGCCGACGATCGCCGCGTCCGTCACCGCCAGAATCGGCGGCGTGTCGATCAGCACCAGATCGTAGTTTTGCCCGGCCCAGCGCAGAAAATCGGCGAAACGGCGGTGCATCAGCAGTTCGGACGGGTTCGGCGGCACCTGGCCGCGCGGCACGAAGTCCAGGTTGGCGATGGCGGTTTTCCGCACCGCCTGTTCCGCCGTCACGTTGCCCACCAGCATGTCGGACAGGCCCTGATGCCCATCATCCGCCAACCAGCGGTGCAGGAAGCCTTTGCGCATATCGGCGTCGATCAACAGCACCCGCTGCCCGGCCTGCGCCACCACCACCGCCAGGTTGGTGCTGGTAAAGCTCTTGCCGCTTTCCGGGCTGGCGCCGGAGACCATCAGAATGTTGTTTTTGGCCTCCATCATGGCGAAATGCAGGCTGGTGCGCAGGCTGCGGATCGCTTCCACCGACAGATCCGTCGGTTCGGCCACCGCCAGGATCGGCAAGCGCCGGCCGCCGGATTTGGGCAGCAAATGGCGCTGCTCGCGGTTGCGCTTGACCTGCCACGGCGACAGCGGCACCGTGGCGTAGACGTTGATGCCCCGCTTCTCCAGGGTATCGATATCATTGATGCCGCGATGGAAAGCCGCGCGCAGCAGCACCACCGAGGCGGCGCCTCCCGCCCCCAGCAGCAGCGCCAACAAGACGATCAGCATCTTTTGCGGCTTAATCGGCCGGATAGCGGTTTCCGCTTCGTCGATGATGCGAACGTTGCCCACCGTGCCGGCCTTGCTGATGCTCAGCTCCTGCTGCTTGTTCATCAGCTGCATGTAAACCTGCTGATCCACCTGCACGTCGCGGGTGAGGCGCAGGATCTCCTGCTGCATTTTCGGCAGCGTCTGCACCTGTTTACCCAGCCGCGCCTTTTCCGCCTCCAGCGTGGCGCGCTTTTCCAGCAGCGCCCGGTAAGCCGGGTGCGCGCGGGTATAGAGCTTGGAGATCTCCGCTTCCTTGAAGGTCAGCTCATTGAGCTGGGCTTCGAGCTGCACCTGAGTATCCAGCACCGATTTGGCTTCCAGCGACAGATCCACCGAGTCGTTTTGCTGGCGGAACTGATTGAGCTGGGTTTCGGCATTGTTCAGCGAGGTTTGCGTTTGCGGCAATTGCTCTTGCAGGAACGCCAGCATGCGCTGCGCCTCTTCCGTTTTGCGGTCCACGTTCTGTTGCAGGTAGTTGTCGGTGATGTTCTTCAGCATCGCCTCGGCGCTCTGCGGATCTTCGCTCGGCAGCGTAAAGGCCATGATGCCGCTGTCCTTGCCGCCCGGTACCACGTCCAGGTATTTGCGCAGATCGTCCACCGCTTCTTGACGCGCGACTTTGACCACGGTAAAGCTGGCGCCCGGCGCCGCGTCCAGCGCCGAGACGGTCATGTTCCAACCGCCCTGCGCCACCGGCTGCCCGACCACGCCGCTGAACAGTTTGTCGCCGTCATGGCTCAATTCGTAATGCTGCCCGTCGCGCACCGTCAGCGTCAGCGCTTCGCCCTGCATGTCCGCCGGCGTCGTCAGCGTGGTGATGTTCAGCACCGGCGGCTTTTCACCGCTCAACCGGGCAAGGCCTTTGCCGAACACCGGGAAATAGTCCGGGCTGACGCGCACCGTCAGGCCGAGGGCGTCCACCGTTTTGCCGAGCACGTAGCGTGACTTGGCCAGCGTCACCTCATCCTGCGTCGCCGAGCTTTGCCCCATCGTGCTGTCCAGCGTTTCACGCAGCAGCGAATCGCCGGACAGCTGCTTCTCCACCTGCACCACCGCCGTGGCCTGATACACCGGGGTGGCCAACAGGGCGTAGGCGACGCCCAGCACGCCGGCCAAACCGGTCACGACGGCGATCCGCCAACGGTTATCCCACAGCGGCCCGATCAGCCGCTCCCACTCCAGCTTTTCATCTTGTTCGGCCACCATCACGGACAGCGCATTGTTTTTCATCTTCTGTTCCTTATTCACCCTGCGGAGTTACCAGTTGCGCACGCGCAAGGTAGCCTCGCTGAGATCGTTAAAGCTGCTGATGGTCGGCACCAGCTGGCTGATCAAACGGTTCCAGCGCGCGATCGGCGCCGCAGTGACGTACACGACGTCGTAAGGTTGCAGCTGAAATTCAGCGCCCATCGCCAGCGCGCTGGCGTCGGAGAGATCGAACTGATACAGCGTCGCCAGCCGCTGTGGCGTTTTACCTCCGCTCGGCCGGATCACGAACACCCCGGTCGCATCCGCCACCGTCTGGCTGATCCCTTCGGAAGATCCGAGGGCTTCGGTCAGGGTCATGCCGCTGCGATCCATCTTCAGCGTCGCTTGCTTGCCCACCTCGCCCATCACGAACACTTTCAATTCGTCATTGCGCGGGATGTAGAGGATGTCGCCCGGCTGCAGCAGCGCGTTCTGGCTGATGTCGCCGCGCTGCATCAGCGCCTGCAGCGAAATAGCCCGCTCTTTGCCCTGATGGGTCAGCACCACGTTGCGCCAGTCGGCGTTGTCCGTCAGGCCGCCGGCGGCGTTGATCGCGTCCAGAATGGTCAACGGCACGTTGGTGATCGCCTGTTGGCCGGAGGTTTTCACTTCGCCGGTCACGTAGGCCTTCTGCGAACGAAAAGCGGCGATGCTGACGTCCACCTGCGGGCTTTCCACGTACTGCGCCAGACGGCCGGCGATCAGGCTGCGCACTTCGGTGACGGTCTTGCCCACCACCGCCACTCGCCCGATATAGGGATAAAAGATCGTGCCATCTGCATGCACCCAGTTGCCGGTATCGCTGGCGCTGCGGTACTGCCCGGCCGGCGTGGTCAACTCGGGGTGATCCCAGACGGTGACGTTCAACACGTCGCCGACGCCGATGCGGTATTGATAGTTCTGCAACCGCTGATCCAGCGCCGGATTCGGCCGGGCGACCGATTCTATGCGCCGCATTTTCTGCAGCAGCATCGGCGACATGCGGTAAACCTGCACCTGGTCATTCAAATCGAAATCGTCGTCCTGCTGCACGACGATGGCTTTTCCGCTGGTCGATAAATGTGAGCCGGGGACCACCGTACACCCGCTCAACAACGCGGAGGTGAAGGCCAACGGCATCAAAAGAGGCAAATGAAAATTCATGGAAGTACCGTGATAAGCGGGCTGCTGCCGCAGCCCGTGAGGGGATTAACGGCCGACGGTCGGATTATCGCTGAACACCGTCGCCTGACGCGGTTCGCGCAACATGGCGAAATAACCGCAGAAACAAAACAGAAACGCCACCAGCATCAGGCTTTCCTGCAGCTGCAACACTTCGCTGCAAATGCCGACGCAGGCCAGCGTCACCGCCAGCATGGTGCTCATCGCCAGCGCCTGGCGCGCATTGAGCCCGCGACGCATCAGAATGTGGTGCAAATGATCGCGGCCCGCTTTGAAGGGGCTTTGGCGGCGCAACAGGCGGCGCACCATCACGGTCACCATGTCCATCAGCGGAATGGCGATCAGCCACAGCGCGGTGACCGGGCGCATTACCGCCTGCGGCCCCTGAGTCGCCAGCAACACCAGCCACAGCACGCTGAAGCCGATCACCATGCTGCCGGCGTCCCCCATAAAGATCTTGTTGCGCGCGCCGAACAGGCTCAGGTTGAACAGCAGATAAGCCGCCAGCGCAGCGATCAGGCCCAGGCACCACAGCGCCAGATCTTCCCGGCCGCCCAATCCGAACACGATGGCCAATGCAACGAAGGTAACGCAGGACAAAGCGCCCAGTTGCCCGTCGATGCCATCCACCATGTTGTAGGCGTTGATCGCTCCCCATACCGCCAGCGGCGTAAGCAGCAACGCGCCATAGCCGAGCATCACTTCCTGATGCCCCCAGACATAGCCCAATGAGGAAAGCTGCATCCCTGCCGCCAGCATCATCACCAGCGCGATCCCTCCCTGCACCATGACGCGCGGCGCCACGGGCAGATCAAAGCGGTCATCCAGCACGCCCAATACCACCAGCGCCGTAATGCACAGCAGATAGACGGTGCTGTCGGGCAGCCAGGCGGGTTGCCACAGCGTCATCAGCATCAGCGTCAGGTATACGGCGATGCCGCCGACCAGCGGAATATGTCCCAGATGTTGCTTGCGCGCATTGGGCTTATCCACCAATCCCACCGTCAAGGCGGCCCGGCGGGCAATAAGCACCCAGGCGACCGCCAGCACAAATATCACGCTCAGTTGATATAACATCGTTCCTCCAGCGAATAAGCACGCTACCGCCCTTGAGTTACAGCTCCCAATGCGCTATTAACAAAAACAAAATTGATCCGGCCAGGATATAAGTCAGCATGAGTTAATCCTGAAAAATACAGATTTATCCGCTTGTCGGCGGAAATAAGTAAATAACGTCAGCGTGCGGTTAAGTTATCTATCAGAAAACTCATGTTTAATGGTTCTTTCGATTGCCGAATCAAGTTCAACCGGCGCCACGAAATTATTTTGCACATTACTTTTAAATTGCGTTCTGGCGCAGAATTTCTGCACTCTGACGCGGCTGATTGGGAATTTTTTACGACTTATTTTACTCACGACATCCAATGCGGTCGCCCCGCATATGCCCACCACATAAGGAATGCGAATCGTCTTATTTTCTCTGCCCAGCGAGGAGGAAATAACGTCGACCAATTGATTCATCGTAAAATCCGGTTTATCGACGTAGTTGCTGACCTGATAACTTGACTGCTGGTCCAACGCATGTTCCAGCCGCGCGGCAATATTTTCAACGTAAGCCATCGACTTCATATTATTGCCGCTGCCAATCATCACGAATCGGCCGCTGGCGATCTGGCGAAACAGGTTATACACATTGCCCCGGTTGCCTTCACCGAATACCACCGTCGGGCGGATGATGGTCAGTTTGTTTGCGCTATCCGCCTTGCGCCACGCTTCATAAACGTATTCCGCTTCGAGCTTGGACTTGCCGTAATGGTTGAAGGGATCGAAACGTCCCCCTTCATCGGTTTCCTGCTCGACGAACCCGTAAACGGCCACCGAGGAAGTGAAAATGATTTGGCGGATATTCAAGGCGGAGGCGGTCATGCAGACATGGCGTGCGCCTTCGACATTGACCTGATAATAGAGCGAAATGGGATCGACGTTGTCCTGATGCTCCGCCGCCAGATTAATGATGGCGTCACAGCCCGCCAGCGGTTCTTGCAGGGTCTGGGGCTGCGTCACATCGCCATACTGATAGAGCGCCGGAAAATGCGCGCTGGGTTGCTTGTCAACGATGACCAACGTCAGATCATCGCGCGCACTGAGACGTTTTGCCAGGCGTGTTCCGATAAAACCGGAACCCCCGATAATAGCTACTTTACGCTTATCCATAATTTGTCACTCAGCAGGTTCTCATTATTCCTGTCACCTCGATGGAAACAGGACGCTAATATGCGTTAGGTAATGAGTTCCAGACTGGACAAATCGAACCTGGCTTTCAAATAACAAATAATGAAATAAAAGATTTCATCAAATGTAAAATTATCGCTAAAGATAAAACCTCATTCAGCGCTAATTTTTAACATCGTAAGCAACTTGATATTGCAAGGTTTTGTTAGGCAATATGAGATTAATCCGACCTTTACCCGGCGTAGAAGAAGTCTCATATTTTACCGGCAACTTAAGCTGCCCTTGCTTGGGGTCGACACATTCGATGGTCGCCTGCTCCATGCTCTCGCCCTGGTACAGGCAGAGCAGGGTTTGCGGGCTGTTGGTATGGGGATTATTCAGCGTCAGCGTCAACACCACGCGCGTGTTGTTCTGAATATCATTGATCACCGGTGGACGAGTTTGGTTGCCGAGCACATATGAAAAATGTGAAATAACCAGCAACGAAGCGAATACCGTCAGGTATTTCACTACGCGGCTGGCGGGCATGCTGAAAAAGCGCCGCACCGTCGTCGACTTTTTTTCACGCGTGGGTTCGTGGGCTGACTCTACCGTTGCAACAGGCGCAGCCACCAGCGTCGATTTACGCGGCTTATCTATTTTTTCATCGTTTGTTTCAGACGACTCACTTTCATTTTCAGAAAGTTCCGCTTGAATATCAACGCCAATATTTTCATCGCCATTTAATATATCATCATCAGCGTAGCCCTCATCCTCGGATATAAAGTGAAAAGCCGCTTGATTTTCCACCTTGTAACCCAAACGGGGAATGGTTCTGATAAGCGTATGTTCCGTGTCGCTAATTTTTTGGCGAATAGATTTAATTGTTTGATTTATCGTTGAATCTGAGCAGTAAGTTCCTTTCCAGATATTTTCTATAATTTCCGTTCGTGTAACCAGCTCTGGTGATCTGGCGACAAGCAGCGAAAGAATTTGATACTCCTTCCAACGCAGACGAAATTTCTCCCCGGCAGGAGTCAGAACATCGAGATTCCTAATCTTTATTCTTTTATCAAGATTCACTTTTAATTTCCTTAGCGTGCCTGTCCTGCACACTTTGTATAGAAATATCAAAAAATGTTCAAGAAATTAAATGTAAACTCAACAGGTTGCATTCATCGGATATTGGCCTTTATAAAAATTTTCTGATTTCATTTTTTACATTAGGCCTTATTAAGGATGTTCCGTTTACCCAAATGACTCTTTTTCCCTGCTGGCAACATGGATTTCTTTCATGGCTACCGTAAAATTCAAATGGTCACCTCATTGATTTAAAAAGGAAAAACTAGCGGCGTTGTTAGATTGTTAATCGAATAAAATTGTGAAATTTCATTCTTATCCGTGAATTCATTGTGTTTTTCCACCTAATCTGATTGTCAGATAGACTACAAAAAGCCGGAAAAAACAGAATGAGAGTTATCTGATTTAACCCCGTTACACATTCCACTCAGTGCGCGCAGCATCTATGACAAAACCCTATTACTGATTTTATAACAATCGCACTAATTATGCCTTACCGTCCCGGAAATTTCATTTAATCTGCGGAAAGATATTAACGCCTTAATGTAAGAATACTCTCAATAAAACGGAAAAAACGTACAAATAATATAATCCGTTTTGGCGAAAATATTCCCACATTGAGAGATAGTGCTATAAAAAAAGAAAAAAACGGCAAGCGGAGATGAGAATTTTACCTAAAGACAGAAAATTTCACTGAGGAGGCGAGGAGAGATGACTCGGAATGAGCGAAATATCCCTCCCCTGCCGGGAGGGATTGAGAAAGACGTTTGATACTCAGGCTTTTTTCTTGCGGCCATACACCGCCCAAGTGATCACCACGCACAAGATATAGAACACCAGGAATACTTTCATAGCCCCCGCCGGCGAACCGGTCAACGCCAGCGAGGTACCGAATGCCTGGGGAATGAAGAAGCCGCCGGCGGCGCCGATCGCCGAGATAAAGCCCAATGCGGCGGCGGAGTCCGTCACCGCTTCACGCTGCGCGCTCTCGTCGCTGCCGCCGGCCGCTTTCACGCGATCGACAGTGATTTTACGGAAAATGACGGCGATCATTTGGAAAGTCGACCCGCTGCCCAGCCCCGCAGTGAGGAACAGCACCATAAAGATGCCGTAGAAGGCGATGAACGAACCGCCCTCACCCGCCGTCGGCAAGGTCAGGAACAGCAGCGCGGCGAACACGGCCATCACCACAAAGTTGATCAGCGTCACCCGCACGCCGCCGAAACGGTCAGAGAGCGCGCCGCCGACCGGCCGCGCCAGCGCACCGAGGAACGGCCCGAAGAATGCGTAATGCAGGATCACGATGTCCGGGAATTGCGTCTTCGACAGCATAGCGAAACCGGCGGAGAAACCGATGAAAGAACCGAAGGTCGCGAGATACAGCAAACTCAGCATCCACAAATGCCCACGCTTGAGCACCGGCAGTTGCTGGCGCAGCGATGCCTTGGCCGCCGCCAGATCGTTCATGCCGAACCAAGCCGCCAGGGTGGCAACCAGCAGGAAAGGCACCCAGACCCAGGCGGCGTTTTCCAGCCACAGCTGCCCCCCCTCCGCCTGATTTTGCGCCGTGCCGCCAAACAGGCCGAACAGGCTGAAAGAAATCGCCAGCGGCGCGACCAGCTGCATGACGCTGACGCCCAGATTTCCCAACCCGCCGTTGAGCCCTAACGCGCCGCCCTGACGCGCTTTCGGGAAGAAGAAGCTGATGTTGGCCATGCTGGAGGCAAAGTTGGCGCCGGCGAAGCCGCACAGCAGGGAAATGATGACGAACACGCTGTACGGCGTGCTGCTGTCTTGCACCGCGAACCCCAGCCACAAGCACGGCACCAGCAGGAAGCAGGTGCTGATGGCGGTCCAGCGACGGCCGCCAAACAGCGGGATCACGAATGAATACGGCACGCGTAAAATAGCGCCCGACACCGACGGCAGCGCCGTCAGGAGGAACAGCTGGTCGGTGGTGAAGTTGAAGCCCACCTTGTTCAGGTTGACCGCGACGGCGCTGAACAGCATCCAGACGCAGAAGGCCAGCAGCAGGCAGGGAATGGAAATCCACAGGTTGCGGGTGGCGATGCGATGGCCACGCTGCTGCCAAAAGGCGCTGTCTTCAGGACGCCAGTCCTGAATCAGCGCACCGGTTTTCTTTGATGAAGGCGTTGCAAGTTGCGACATAAAAACCTCAGACACGGGGGATCATTCTGCACACCCTAGGGGGCGGCCCCGGCGGCAAAGTTGATGTATATCAACCCGAATGCAAGTAGTTGGCGGCGCAAATAGCGCCTTCATCCCCTTAGGGGTACGCCCCAAATAAAAATTAAATCACTTTAAATCAACGCATTATAAAACATCACGCCGCTACTCTCACCGCTGCGCCGTCCCGCCGGAAACTAATGGGTACTTCATTCGAGGTATGGGGTTATGCTCAGGGATAATCAAAAATACGGCTGAATCGTTACTTGTTTACCCCGTCGCCGCCTTCTCCCCCTGAGTTTCAGCGGCGCCAAATGCCAGGAACCCACGCTTATGAAACGCCTGTTGGCCCCACTTTCGATCGTGAATCAGGTCGCCCTGCTGATGTTGCTGTCGGGCATTCTGGGCGTGGCCGGCATGGGGATTTCCGCCTGGATGTCGCAAAGCATTCAGGGCAATGCGCACGCCATCAACAAGGCCGGCTCACTGCGTATGCAAAGCTACCGTCTGCTGGCGCAGGTGCCGCTGGATGAACGGCATGAAGCGTTGATTCGCGAACTGGAGCGCGACGAAAACAGCCCCGACCTGCAGCGCTCGGTGGAGCAGGAAGGGTTGACGCAGCCTTTCGACGCCTTGCGCGACTACTGGCAACAGACCCTGCAACCGCGCCTGCGCAGCGCGCAGCGCCCGGCCGACGCCGCGCCGCAGGTGGCGCACTTCGTGCAGCTGCTGGATAAGCTGGTGTCGGATATCGACAGGCAAACCGAGCGCCGCCTGCTGATGGTAACGCTGGTGCAGGCCGGCTTTATCACGCTGACCCTGCTGCTGCTGATCGGCACCACCTGCTACCTGCGCCGCCGGTTGCTGCATCCGTGGCGACAGCTGGTGGAAATGGCGCTGGCGGTGGGCCGCGGCGATTTTAGCCGCCGCTTCGCGCAGCGTGGGCACCAGGATGAAATGGCGTCGCTCGGCGGCGCGTTGAACACCATGTCTGACGAACTGTCGGCCACCTACAGTGGGCTGGAGCAGCGCGTGGCCGAGAAGACCGCCGACCTGCAGCAAAAGAATCAGGTGCTGAGCTTCCTTTATCGCGCCAGCCGCCTGCTGCACGCCAGCGAGCCGCTGTGCAGCCGCCTGACGCCGCTGCTCAACCAGCTGCAAACCCTGACGCCGCTGCGCGCCATTCAGGTGCGACTGTATGAAAACGACAGCCGGGAACCGCTGCTGCAGCTGAGCGGCAACCAGCCGCTGCGGCCGGAGCATTGCCATAACCCGGTGTGCAGCGCCTGCCTGAACGACAGCGACCGCCAGCATCCCGACAATCCGTCGCTGAGCTGGAGCCTGAGCGACAAGCTCGGCGACTACGGCGTGATCGTGGCGCAGCATGCGCCGCAACAGCCGCTGAACGATGAGCACCGCCAGCTGATCAACACCCTGGTGGAGCAGCTGACCAGCGTGCTGGCCATCGAGCGTCAGGTCGACCATCAGCAGCAGCTGATGCTGATGGAAGAACGGGCGGCGATCGCCCGCGAGCTGCACGACTCCATCGCCCAATCGCTTTCCTGCCTGAAAATGCAAATCGCCTGCCTGCAGATGCAGGGCGAAACGCTCTCGTCGGCCAGCCAGGCGCTGGTGCAGCAGATGCGCGAAGAGCTGAACGGCGCTTATCGCCAGCTGCGCGAGCTGCTGACCACCTTCCGCCTGCAACTGACCGAACCGGGCCTGCTGGCGGCGCTGCAATCGACGGTGGCGGAGTTCAATCCCAAACTGGGCCTGACCATCAGCCTCGATTACCAACTGGGGCCACGCACGGTGCCGGCTTACCAGGCCATTCACCTGCTGCAGATCGCCCGCGAGGCGCTCAGCAACATCCTTAAGCATGCCGCCGCCAGCGAGGTGAGCATTCAGGTCATCAACAAGCGGGGCGAAGTGACCCTGAGCGTATGCGACAACGGACGCGGCCTGCCGGCCGAGACGTCTCGCCCCGACCATTACGGCTTGATCATCATGCGCGATCGCGCCAAGAGCCTGCATGGCCGCTGCGATATTTTACCGCGCAGCGGCGGCGGCACCGAGGTGCGGGTCAGCTTCACGCCGGATAACCACGCCATCGACTAACGGAGACACCATGACGACAGAAACCGCCGCCACAATCTTACTGATAGACGACCACCCGATGCTGCGCAACGGCGTAAAACAGCTGATTGGCATGGACGCCCGCCTGCAGGTCATCGCCGAAGCCAGCAACGGTGAACAAGGGGTCACGCTGGCGGAGCAGCACGATCCGGATCTGATCCTGCTCGACCTGAACATGCCCGGCATCAACGGGCTGGAAACGCTGGATCGCCTGCGCCAGACCGACCTGTCGGGGCGCGTCGTGGTGTTCAGCGTGTCCAACCATGAAGACGACGTCGTCAGCGCGCTCAAACGCGGCGCCGACGGCTATCTGTTGAAAGACATGGAGCCGGAGGATCTGCTGAAGGCGCTGCATCAGGCGGCGGCCGGGCAGATGGTGCTCAGCGAAACGCTGACGCCGATCCTCGCCGCCAGCCTGCGGGAAAACCGCCCCAGCGCCGATCGCGATATTCAGCAATTGACGCCGCGCGAGCGGGATATCCTGAAGCTGATCGCCCAGGGGCTGCCGAACAAGCTGATCGCCCGCCGCCTGACCATCACCGAGAGCACCGTCAAGGTGCACGTCAAACACCTGCTGAAAAAGATGAAGCTAAAATCCCGCGTCGAGGCCGCGGTGTGGGTGCTGCAGGGTAAAAACGGTTAATCGCCGCCGTACAGCGGCCCGGTTTGCGCCGGGATCGGCGGCGGCGTCAGGGTTTTGATCGGCAGCAGGCTCGCATCATCACCGGCGGTCGCCGTCAGCGGCGGCGCCACTTTCAGCTCTATCCAGTTGGAGGTCACGCGCTGCTGCTTTTCATCCTCCAGCGTGACCGACAGCCGGTAGCTGTTGGCGGCGCCCGGCGCGTCGTCCCACGGCGGCACGATCGCCGTCCAGCCCTGCGGATCGTTGGCGTTGTGCGGCGGCGTCAGGCTCAGCGCCTGCGTATCCCCTTGCCAACTGACGTGAGCGATGCCGTTCAACGCCTTGATTTCCAGCACCAGCGGCACGGTTTCCCCGGCCTGCAGACTCCACGGCGGCGTGGCCAGGAACACCTGCAGCGTTTTGCGCTGGCGGAACTCCAGCACCGGCACGTTCTTGCGTTCGATGGGATCGTAGCGGCTGCCGCGCAGCGACTTGGCCTGCGCCACATACTCCGGCGAAATCTGCTTCGCCAGCGGCACCCCGAGCCGATAGCTCAGCGCCAGTTCGACCTGATCCTGGCTCTGCCCGCCCGCGCCAATCTTATGCAGCGCCTTCATCGTCACCAGCGGCACCGGCGTGTAATTGAGCCCCAGCTGCATCGCGCGCGGATCGTTTTGTTTTTTGCCGCTGCCAAACAGATCGACATTATCGCCCAGATACTGCTCATAGCTGAGCGAACCGCCGATCTGGCGATAAAACGGCAGATAGCCTTGCGTCGTGATGTCGTAACCGCGCGCCGGACGGCTGAAAAACACGCCATCGCCGGGCTGTTGCGCCAGCGCCGACAGCGGGTAGTAATAGTTGGTGGAGAAACGCAGGTAGTCTCCCCAGGCTTCCGCGCCGACGCTGCCGCGATTGCGCTGCCGGGCGAAATCGCTGTCGAGCGCCGTGTTGTAACCCAACAGCCAGTCGCCGACGATCCAGCGCTGCCCCAGCGCAAAATTGCCGAGCGCCCCGGCGCTTTGCTGCAGCCAGCCGATCTGGCTGTAGGTCAGCAATCCGTCGACGTCGTACAGCGGGCTGAATAACTGCCCGTTGCTGCCGGTAAAGTCCCCCTCACCGGTCATCTTCAGCGATAGCCGGGCGGTGCCCAGCGGCGACAACAGCTCCTGCGCCTGTTGCTGCAGCGTGTCGGCCGCCTGGCCGAGCAGGTAATCCTCGGCGCGGCTGCGCATCTGCTGACGGGAAACGTTATTCAGATCTTTTTCGCCAAACTGCTTGGCCATCTCGGCCCACTGCTTCTCGCGCGCGGCATCGTCGGGCGCACCGCCCAGCTCCGGCAAACTCTCGGCCGGATCCGCGGCTTGCCGTTCGGAAGAAATAACGGCGTCCGGCGCCGGCGGGGATTCGGCGCACACCGGCGCCGCGCCGGCCAGCCACACCAGCGGCCCGGCCAGCCAGGCCGCCCGGCGGCGGCGCCAGAGTCGTTTTTTGATTTTGATGAGTCCTGCCTGAATTTCGTCTTTCATGACACCGTTGGCCTCCCTCCCTCCTGGAGCATGCCAACCCACTGCTTTGCTGCCGCCTTTCCCGCGGCAGATCTGAAAAACCTTACGTCCCGGCCTGTCGGGGCGCCTCTCCCTTAAAGCCTAACGGCTTGACGAGCAGAAACAATAGGATAAACCCCAATCACCTCTCAGTGACGCCGTCACTTACGCCATTGGCCGCTCCATTCCGGCCGCCAGGTGAATTCACACCCTTTTAGCGCCGATTTTGCCGATAAAAAACGCAGCAACCCACTGCTGCGCGCCACCGCGCATGGCAGTGTATCACTCTGCAATACCTAAAGTGGCGATGCGCACGACTGCGCATTCCTCACAACCCACCGCATTTCACTCCGATGAAATACGCATTTTGCCGTTATTTTAAACATCTGTTTCACGACTGACGGAGCCTTGATGTTTCTTTTCTCACTGTGGCACGCGCTGTTTTTTACCGCGCTGCTGTCGGCAGGAATGGTCGCCTTCGCGCTCATCACCCGGTTGGAGCGAACGGCGGCCGTGCGCGCCAGCCCGCCGAGATTGCGCCGCCGCAGCCTGCTGCTGACGGCCTTGGGTGTGGCGTTGGCGACGCTGCCTTTCGACCCGCCGGCAGCACACCGGCTGTGGTTACCGCCGGCCGCGGCGCTGCTGATCGCCCTGACCTGGCTGGACTGGCGCCACCGCTGGCTGCCGGACCGGCTGACCCAGCCGCTGCTGTGGGGCGGGCTGCTGTGCAATCTTGACGCTCGCTGGGCGCCGCTGGACGATGCGGTCATCGGCGCCGCCGCCGGCTACGGGGCGTTGTGGCTGCTCAACGCGCTTTATCGACGGCTGCGGCGGCGTAACGGCATCGGCCAGGGCGACTTCAAACTGCTGGCGGCGCTGGGCGCCTGGCTCGGTTGGACGATGCTGCCGCTGCTGGTCTGTCTGGCGGCAATGTTCGGATTAGGCATGGCCTTGGCGCGCGGCCTGCGCAACCGTCGCGCCTGGCGAACGCCGCAACCTTTCGGCATCGCCTTGGCGGCCGCCGGCTGGCTGTTGCTCTTGCTGGACACAGGCCAGAACGCACCGGCATTGTTCGGTGAGTTCTTCAACGTCTCGATCAGCCGATTGAGCAATCCGACCACTTCTGCCGTGCTGGCCGTTGCCGGATTGGCCAGTGGCTGGAAACCATAAAAACTGTTCCGGCGTCACAACCTCACCGGCGGCGAGCCAGGTTGCCGCGCGCTCCACTGACGCGTTTCCGTTATTGTCCATAATATCTCCTGAGGTGATGTGTCCGCCTCATTGCGGATGACCGCGCTGAAAGGCGTAAACAACGCCGCCTTTCAGCGCCAATTTATCAGCGCCATTTGAGCACGTTATGAAATTTCATTTTATTTCACCCTGACAAAACCTCTCACGATTCCAGGTTGCAGCAGCAAGCGATTTCACGCACGGGCGGCCTTTGGCGCGATAGAAAGCTCGGCCAGGCGCGCGGCGTTGGCGCTACTTGCTGACCCGATCCAGATACAGCATGCTGTTGGCGATATCCAACCGGGCACCTTTGACGTTGTCGCGCAATGCCACCAGCGTTTGCCCCTGCAGCGCCACCACATAGGGCGAGCTGGCCTGCAGTTCCCGTTGTAGCGCGGCATAACGTGCGCGGCGCGCGGCGCTGTTACCCTCTGCGGCCGCGGCACGCGTTTCCGCGCTGATGGCGGGAATGCCCCACTGGGTGCGCCAGGCCAGGGTTTTCGGCCCACCGGGCACGTTGTAGGCAAAGGCGCTGGCGTTGGTGTTCGGATCCAAGTAGTCGGCGCCCCAGTAGGTGAAGATCGCCTGAAAATCGCGGCCGCGCATTTTGCCCCACAGGTCGCTCTCCACCACCGGATGGATATCCAACCGCAGCCCGGCCTGCGCAAAGCTGGCCTGCAGCGCCTGCGCGATGTCAGTGTACGGCGGCTGATTGATGACGATAAGATCGAGGCGCGTACCTTCGGCAATACCGGCATCACGCAGGATCTGTTTGGCTTTGCCCACGTCGAGCGTAAACGGCCGATCGTCGAGCGCCCCATCCAATCCCTGAGGCAAGAAGGCCTGATGCACGCGATATTGCCCTTTCAGCAGTTGCTCGGCGATGCTTTGATAATCCACCAGCCAGCGCGCCGCCCGCCACAGCGCCGGATTGCCCAGCGCCGGGTTGTCTTTGCTGCCGGTGTTGAAACCGAGGTAATACACCCGGGGCGCATCGGCCTGCTCGATGCGCACGCCAGACGCGTTGCGCAGCGAGTCGAACTGGTCGGCGCCCAGATCGTAGGCCACGTCGGCATCTCCTTTCAGCAACAGCAAACGGCGGGTGCCGGCGTCGCTGACGTTCTTGAACAACACCGTTTTCAGCCGGGCCGGCGACGGCGCATAGTCGTTGCGGCCAAACAGCAGCGCTTCGTGCGGCACATAGTTGCTCACCCGATACGGGCCGCCGCCGGCGGAATGGCCGCGCAGCCAGGCATTGCCGTAATCCCCCTGCTGCGCGTGCTCGTTCAGCAGCTTTTCATCCACGATCGAGGCCACATTCGCCGTCAGCAGCCGCAACGCCAACTCGCTGCCGATGTTGGCGGGCCAACTGAGTTGCACCTGGTTATCCCCCACCTTCTTCAGCTGCTGCTCAACGTTATCCGGCGTCCAGCCAAACTCACCGAGAATAAACGACGGCGCCTTGTTCAGCTTCACCGCGCGAACCAGCGAGAAAATCACGTCTTCGGGCCGCAGGGGATTGCCGGAAGCGAAGCGCTGCTGCGGTTTCAGGGTAAAGATCAGGCTGTGGCCATCGGCGCCCGCTTGCCAACTGGCGGCGGCGTCCGGCGCCAGCGTTTGCGGCGCACCGCGATCCGGCGCCACCAGGCGCTGATAGAGGTTGACCAGATTAGCCGAGCTGACGGTTTCAAAACTCTCCGCCGGATCGAGGCTGATAATGCCCTCCAGCGAACTGACCACCACCAAGGTGTCCTGCGGGGTGGCGGCCTGCGCACCGAACGCGGCCGCCAGCGCGCCATACAATAAGGTTGGGATTAACCGTTTCATCGATACACTCTCCACTATCACGCGGTTGCGCTGTTTTTCGAGTGTAGGGGGTAAGAATTAACGGAAGAACGACGATAAATTGCTTTATTTATTACCAGGATGGATATGCCCGCCGCGTTGGCGGGCATAGGGTCAAACGATGATGCGGCCGTGCGCCATCGCCACCGAACGATCGCACATGTGGTCAATCACGTCCGCATCGTGGCTGACCAGCACCATCGTCAGATCGCCCGCCTGTTTCAGCTCGTTGAGCAGGTTGAGGATCTCCGCCTGCACCGACATGTCCAACGCCGAGGTCGGTTCATCCAGCAACAGCAGCTTCGGCCGCAGCAACAATGCGCGCACGATCGCCACACGCTGACGCTGGCCGCCCGACAGCTGATGCGGGTAGCGCTCCAGCAGGCGCGGATCCAACCCCACCTGGCGAAAGCCCGCGCTGATTTTACGTTCGATGTCGCTTTCCTGCAGCAGTTTGAGCGGCTCCGACAGCGTACGCAAAAGCCGGTGCTTGGGGTGTAGCGAAGCATAGGGATCCTGAAACACCATCTGCACCTCGCGCCGCAGTTCGCCGGTAAACGCCTGGCCCGGCTGCAGGCGCCGCCCCAGCAACTCAAAGCCGCCCTGCCAGCTGCCATTCAGCCCGGCCAGCACCCACAGCAACGAGGATTTGCCGCAGCCGGAAGGCCCCACCAGCCCGAAACACTCGCCCGGCTCGATGCGCAGGTTAACCTCATGCACCACGGTGCGCAGTTCGTAGCCTTGGCGGTGACTGACGCTCAGGTTCTCCAGTGCAATCACGCTCATTTCAACGTCTCCAACAGCGCGCGATCCAGCACCGGCAGCGGTTTGCCGCGCGTCTCGCGGCTCGGCCGGCACGCCCACAGCGTGCGAGTATAAGGATGCGTGGCCTGCGCCAGCTCTGCTGCCGGCAGCTGATCCAACAGCTCGCCTTTGTACATCACCAGCACCCGCTCGCAGTGGTGCGCCACCTGCTGCAAATCGTGGCTGATCAGGATCAGCCCCATATTACGTTGCGCCACCAGGTTTTCTATCAGCTGCAGCACCTGATCGCGCATCTGGTGATCCAGGGCCGAAGTCGGTTCATCGGCAATCAACAGCTGCGGATCGTTGATCAACGCAATGGCCAGCATCACCCGCTGCCCCATGCCGCCGGAGAGCTGATGCGGATAGCGGCGGCACAGCGCAGCCGGATCGGGCAAGCCCACCGCCGCCAGCATCTCCAGCACTTTTTCACGCCGCTCGGCGCGGCTCAGCTTCGCATGCAGAACCAGCGGCTCCTCCACCTGACGGCCGATCGGCTGATTGGGATTCAGCGCATGCTTGGGATCTTGCATCACCATCGCCACCCGGTCACCGCGCAGCCGGCTCCACTGGCGCTCGCTCAGGCGCGTCAAGTCTTCATCGCCCAGCGTCAGGCGCTGCGCCTGCAGCTGCAACGGCGGCGGCAATAGCCCCATCAGCGCACGCGCGGTCAACGATTTGCCGGAGCCGGACTCACCGACCAGCGCCAGCCGCTCCCGCCCCATGCTGAATGAAATATGCTTCACCAGCGCCACCGGCTGTGGCCCCGGCACGCCGATCGCCAACCGTTCGACGGTCAATAAGGTGTTATCAGTGCCCATGACGAGGATCCATTTTGTCGCGCAGGCCATCGCCCAGCAGGTTAAACGCCAGGCTGGCGAACAGGATCGCCCCGCCCGGCGCGGCGGCGACCCACCATTGGTCGAAAATCACTTTACTGCCTTCGGCCACCATCGAGCCCCATTCGGCGGTCGGCGGCGCGACGCCCATGCCGAGGAACCCCAGACCGGCGGCGGACAGGATGATGCCGCCCAGGCTGAGCGCCGCGCGCACCACCGCGCTCGGCAGGCATAAAGGCAAAATATGGCCGACCATCAGCCGCAGCCCGTTGATGCCCTGCATGCGCGCCGCCGCCAGGTAATCGCTGCGGCGCAGCGCCAGGGTTTCGGCCCGCGCCTGGCGGGCAAAGGCCGGCCAGCTGGTCAATGCCAGCGCCAGCGCGCCGTTCATCAGCCCCGGCCCCATGACCGCCACGAACGCCAGCGCGATCACCAGGCTCGGCAGCGACAGAAAAATGTCGGTCAGGCGCATCAAAATGCGCTCTACCCAGCCGCCGAGGTAACCGGCGCCAATGCCGACCAGCAGGCCGATGGGAATGGTCAACACCAGAATCAGCGACACCAGAATCAGCGTCGGCCGCGCGCCGTAAATCACGCGGGAGAGCAAGTCGCGGCCAAAGCCGTCGGTGCCCAGCCAATGTGCGGCGGAAGGCGGCAGTAACCGCAGCTCGATATGCTGCAGATTGGGATCGAAAGGCGCCAGCCATGGGGCCAGCAGCGCGGTGACGATCAGAATCGCCACCAGCGCCGTGCCCAGCGTCAGCGTGGTCAGGCGCCGGCCACGGCGGTAACCGACGGCCGGCTCGCTTTGCGGTTCGTGTTCAGAGAGATATTGGCTCATCGGGTTCGCGGATCCACTAAATAGGTCAAGGCGTCGGCCAGCGCATTCAACAGCACGAAACAGGTGCCGATCAGCAGCGTGGCACCGAGGATCGCCGGCGTATCGGCGGCAAACAGCGCCGAGGTCAGGTAACGCCCGACGCCGGGCCAGGCGAACACCGTTTCGGTCAATACCGCCCCCTCCAGCAGGCTGGCGTAAGAGAGAGACAGTACGGTGATCAGCGTGCCCAGCACGTTGGGAAACACATGGCGCAGCAGAATGCGCAGGCGGCCGGCCCCCTTGGAACGCGCCAGCGTCACGTATTCCTTGTTGCACTCTTCCAGCATCGCCGCCCGCAGCAACCGAGTAATGCCCGCCATCGACAACAGCGCCAACGCCACTACCGGCAACCACAGGTGGCCGATGGCGTTGTAGAACATGTCGCGATCGCCGGATAGCCAGCTGTCGATCAACACGAAACCGCTGCGCGGCTCCATGCTGTACAGGTAGATGTCGTCCAGCCGCCCCGGCCCCGCCGACCAGTGCAGCGTGGCGTAGAACAGCAGCAGCCCGAGCAGGCTCAGCCAGAAAATCGGCACCGAATAACCGATCAGCGACAGCAGACGCGCCGCGTTATCCAGCCAGCTGCCCGGTTTGAGCACCGCCAGAAACGCCAGCGTAATGCCGCCGAGGGCGCCGAGGATAATGGCGCAGGTGGCCAACTCCACCGTCGCCGGGAAGGTACGCAGCAAATCGCTCAACACCGGCTGGGCGGTGATGCGCGAAATACCCAAATCGCCGTGCGCCAGGTGCACCAGATAACGCCAAAACTGCACCGGCAACGGCTGATCCAACCCCAACTCATGCCGCACCTGTGCGTAGGTGGCTTCGCTGGCATGATCGCCCGCCACCTGCAGCGCCGGATCGATCGGCGCCAGATGCGACAGCATGAAGGTGAACAGCAGCAGGCCAAGCAACGTCAACGCCAGCGACAGCGCGCCGCCGAGCAGCCGCCCGCCCCAGCGCCAATACCGCCGGGCCGCCCCGGCGGAGGCGGACAGTTCAGCGGCCATTACTTGCTGACCTTGCTGTAGAACACCATGTCAGGGTTGATGCCCTGCACATAGCCCTTGAGGTTGTCGCGCACCGCAATCAGGCTGCGCGCCTGCAGGCCGATGACGAACGGCGAGCTTTGCTGCACCTGTTTTTGCAGTTGCTGGTAGTCGGCCACCCGTTTGGCAGTGTCGTTTTCCGCGGTGGCGGCCAGCGTCAGCTTGCTCAGCGCCGGGATCTGCCAGTTGGCGCGCCAGGCCAGCGTCTTGCTGCCGTCTTCCGGGTTGTAGGCGAAGGCTGCGGCGTTGGTGTTAGGGTCGAAATAATCCGGCCCCCAGGAAGTCAGCGTCGCATCGTAGTTAAGCGTTTTCACCTTGGTGGAGACCTGCGAGCTGATGCCCGGCACCAGTTCCACCTTCACGCCGCCCTGGGCAAAACTGGCCTGCAGCGCCTGGGCGATATCCAGGTACGGCGGCTGGTTGTTGACGTCCAGACGGAAACTGACGTTGCTGAGCCCCGCTTTGGCCAGTATTTCTTTGGCTTTCTGTGGATTGAAGCTGTACGGCTGATCCTTGAGCGCACCCAGATAACCGTCCGGCAGGAATGCCTGATGGCTCTGGAACTGCCCTTTCAGCAGATCGTCGGCGATGCCTTGGTAATCGAACAGCCAGCGCGCCGCCTCCCAGAACGCCGGATTGCCGAGCGCCGGCGACGCCTTGGCGTTGAACTGCAGGAAATAAAGCGAGGCGTAAGGAATGGCCAAGGGTTTGACGCCCGGCTTGCCCTTCAGGGCCGCCATCTGGTCTGCCCCCAGGTTGCGCGCGATATCGGCATCGCCCTGCTCGATCAGCAAACGGCGCGCGGCCGGATCGGGCACGTTTTTGATCAGGATGGTTTTCAGCGTCGGCGCCCCTTCCGGCGAGCCTGGGTTGGCGTCCAGCACCACCACCTCGTGCGGCACATAGGTGCGGATTTTGTAAGGGCCGCTGCCGGCGGAGTGGCTGTTCAACCATTGGTGCCCCAGATCGTCGCCCTGCTGGTGCGCCAGCGCCTCTTTGGCGTCGACGATCGACGATACCGGCGCCGACAGCAGGCTGAGCACGAAGGCCGGGCTGACGTTTTCACTCCAGCTGATTTTTACCTGGTGGTCATCCACCTTGCTCAGGTGTTGCTCCACGTTCTTCGCGTTCCAACCCAGCTGCGTCAGGATAAACGACGGCTCCAGATTCAGTTTTACCACCCGTGAAAGCGAGAAGATCACGTCTTCCGGCCGCAGCGGATTGCCGCTGGCGAACCTGGCGTCCGGGCGCAGGCTGAAAGTCAGGCTGCGATTGTCGGCACCGGCCTGCCAGCTGCTGGCCAGGGTTGGCTTGAGATCGATAGGGTTGTGCGGATCGGACTGGATCAGACGCTGATACAGGCTGTTGAACGACTGCACCGTGGTTAACTCAAATCCCTGGGCCGGGTCAAAGCTGACCACGTCATCGATAGACTGCGCGATCACCAGCGTGTTGGCCGGCGTCGCCGCCTGCGCGTTAACGCTGGCCGCCACGGCTAAAAACAGCAAAGAAGGAACGAGCGCTTTCATCTGAAACTCTCCAAGCGGATGGAATTTATAATAATTTCGCGAGTGTATGCGAGCACGATCGGCAGCTGAAGGTACTTAAATCACTATAGATATTCTTTTTATGTATATAGATGGGATTTTGATTATTAGGGGAGCGATGCGGAATGCGCGGCAGGGGTTGCCTGCCGCTTATCGATTAAATCTGGTAGTCAATCACCGCATCCAGCTGCGACGAGAAGACCTTGTCCTTGATTTCGGTCAGCGACAGCGTCGGGTTGCACAGTTGGATAAAGCGCCAGGCATAGTTGCGCTGCAGCTGGCTGCGCTTCAGGCCCAGCCATACCGTATTGGGTTCAAACAGGTGCTCGGCGTTGAGGCTCACCAAACCGCGATCGCGCTCTTTTTCATACGACATGTCCGCCAGCACGCCCACGCCCAATCCCAGTTCGACGTAGGTTTTAATTACGTCGGAATCCTGCGCGCTGAGCGCGATGTCCGGCGTCAGGCCCGCCGCTTTGAACGCCGCATCCAGCTTCGCGCGCCCGGTAATGCCCTGGCGGTAAGTGATCAGCGGCAAGGTGCTGAGCATCTCCAGCGTCACCTGCGGCTGGCGCGTCAATTCGTGCCCTTCCGGCACCAAAATGGTGTGATGCCAGCGGTAGTACGGGAACGCCGCCAGCGACTCGTCGCTCATCAGCCGCTCGCTGGCGATGCCGATATCGGCTTCGCCGGCGGCCAGCATCGAGACGATCTCTTCGGGGCTGCCCTGATTGAGCACCACCCGCACCCGTGGATAAAGCGCGCGAAACTCTTTGATCACCCCCGGCAGGCTGTAGCGCGCCTGGGTGTGCGTCGTCGCGATATGCAGCTGCCCCGAATCGTTGCTGCTGAAGACGTCCGCCAGGCGACGGATGTTGTTGGCGTCGTTGAGAATGCGTTCCGCCACCACCAGCAGCTCTTTGCCGGGCTCGGTCATGCCCAGCAGCCGTTTGCCGCGGCGAATGAATATTTCAATGCCCAGCTCTTCTTCCAGCTCGCGAATATGCCGGCTGACGCCGGACTGCGAAGTAAATAAGGTATTGGCGACCTCAGTCAGGTTGTAGTTGCAGCGCGCCGATTCGCGAATAATTTTTAATTGTTGAAAGTTCATCCCGTCTCCCTGTTTCTTGCGGTAGCGTCTGCCATATTGATACGGAGTCCTGCGGGGCTGAACAAATAAGAAATAGCCTTTAGTTATGCAATTTAATACTAAGTGAATTATTTATCGTGACTCTCGGAGTGTGAAGACGGAGGAAAATGATGAATGGCTTTAAAAATAACGAGATAAATAACCATACAAAGAGGCGGGCTTAAATAATCATGCAGAATAAAGTTATTAAATAGAGGTATTAGATATATGAAAAAGGGCTCCGCACGCTGAGCCCTTTACTGTCTGCCGCCCCGCCAACGCCTCAGGCCGTGGCCTCGGCCCCGAAAGTGCCGGGGCGGTTCTGCTGCAACCATTGCTGCACGTAACGCACCAGATCGCCGATGCAATCATCCTGCATGCCGTGGTGCTTCAGCTCGTTATCCAGCGCAAACAGGTATTGCGCGTTGGTGCCCAGAGGGCCGCTGGCGCTGGCGATCAATGGCGCGATCACCTGGTGGCTGGTGTCTGCTTCAAACAGCGGATGCTGCGGGTTCATCACGAACACCAGCGCCGTGACGGCCTCACCGCCCTCCAGCTGCAGCTCACACCAGGTCGGCACGTAGCAATCGGTGATCATCTCGCGCTTCCACAGCAGCTCCAGCTCTTCGCGCAGCTTGCTTTCCGGCAGACGGAAGGCCAATCCGGTGGTCTGGCCGCCCTCTTTCAGCGCCAGCATGCGCCCCGGCTGATGCAGCGTGCCGCGCCCGGCGGTCAAACGCATGCAGAACGCCCGATGCCAGCCCTGCAGTATGGCTGGCCGCACTTCTTCCGATTCGAAAACCGGATTCCACATCAGCGAACCGTAACCGAATACCCATACCGGGCTGTGATCCGGCCGGCGCGATAATGTGCACGCCAACGAGGCTGCGCGCTGTTCAGGCGTCAGCAACAGCGACTCCTCAATAGCGCCAAAGGCGGTTTTGCAATCCGCTTTTTGCAGAAAATCTCGCGTTAACACTGTTACAACCTCCCGGGAATACGATTTCTCGTCCTCCCTCGCCACTACTGAACCTTTGCAATTTTATTTTTTAGTGCGGAATTTTATTAATTCAATAACCGCGCCTATTAATAATGACCATATTCTTTTCCCGCCGCGCAATCAAGTTGCAAAGCGGCGTTAACGTGGAAAAGTATTTGTACTGAGCAGCAATAATATTAATTGCCGAGGTCAGCATAACGTCTGCGCGATTTTTACCGGGCATGAAAGGCGTTACTTTTTGTGCCAGCGCTCATCGTCGCCTTTGCGATAGCTTTGTTTGACCGCTGCCCAGGCCACCTTGTGCGCCGTCTCTTCCCGGCCGGCGTCACCGCGTCGATCTTCAGGATCCCGATATTGTTGCCAGGCGCTGTTGAACGCTTCTTTATAGATCGCCTGCGCATGGGCCGGCAGCACATGCTTCACATTGTCCGGCAAGTCGTTCGTGTCTTGGTATGGCATCACGTCCTCCCGTGCGTATTGCGTGAACCTTAAGCCTAGCTCACAGGCGATTGCGCCTCAATGAGCAAACAATTCTCATTATCAAACGGCATGGTATACTCACCGCCAAACGAACTATAAGGAGATCCCCGTGACTACCGAAGCCCCTCGCTCACGCGCCCCCTACCTGATCGCCGTCAGCGCCGTACAGGACATTACGCCGCACCTGCGCCGCATCACCTTTACCGCGCCCGATCTGCGCTACTACCCGGCCAACGCCGCCGCTGCGCACATCAAAGTCTTTTTGCCGCTCGCCGACCAAACTCAGCCGGATCTGCCGACGCTGACCGAAAACGGCCCGCGCTGGGCCGCGGACGCCGTGCGCCCGATCGTGCGCACCTATTCTATTCGCGCCGTGCGCCCGGAACAGGCGGAAGTGGACATCGAATTTGCGATTCACGATCACCGAGGCCCAGCAGTCGACTTTGCGCGCCAGGCGAAAATCGGCGATAAAATCGGTATCAGCAACCCGGGCGGCCCCAAACCGATGCTGCCGGCGGCCGATTTCTACTGCCTGGCGGGCGATCCTTCCTCGCTGCCTGCGCTGGCCGCGCTGCTGGAAAACCTGCCGCCGCACAGCGCCGGGCGCGCTTTCGTCCGCGTCGACAGCACCGCTGACATGATTGACCTGAAAAAACCCGCTGATGTTGAAGTCAATTGGATCGTCGGCGGCACGGAGAAAACCGACGAACTGATCGCTCAGTTCCGCGCACAGTCCCTGCCGCAGGGCGAAGCGCACTTCTGGCTCGCCGGTGAAGATCGCCTGGTGGTGGGGTTGCGCCGCTACCTGCGCCGTGAACGCCAATGCGATCGCAACCGTCTTTATGCCGTACCTTACTGGCGTGAGGGGCTAAATGAAGAGGGTTACCACAATAAACGGCATGAAATTATGGATAATATTGATGACTGACGCTCTCGTTTTCCTTGATTAACCAAGCGGTAAATGAGTAAAGACGACTTTTCTCAAATCTAACGTTAAAAATTGGCGTTACTGCGTAAAAGTAAGTAAATAAAACCGCACCCCGTGCGGTTTTTTTGCTACCCTGATCACATAAAGCAAGCAATTGCTTTCTCAGATAAAAACAACATCACACCGGCGCCGCGGGTGTATCCTAATATAAAATACCTACTGGAAACGCAGAGTTGCCGTGCCACGGCGACCGGCGCCGACGGGCTACGCTGTTTGAGAAGGAGTGCCACCCTCATGAAGTCGCAACACGATCCTGGCCGATCCACCAAATCTCGCCACACCGAATACTCGCTGATCTTCCCCATTGCCGCGCTGGTGGTGTTGAACCTGTGGAGCAGCACCGCTAACTTTCCGCTGATCGTCGGCATCAATATTCTCGCGCTGGTGGGGATCCTCAGCAGTGCCTTCAGCGTGGTGCGCCACGCCGACGTGCTGGCTCACCGGTTGGGCGAACCCTACGGCTCGCTGATCCTCAGCCTGTCGGTGGTGATCCTCGAGGTCAGCCTGATCTCGGCGCTGATGGCCACTGGCGACGCCGCGCCGGCGCTGATGCGCGACACGCTGTACTCCATCATCATGATCGTTTCCGCCGGCCTGGTCGGCTTCGCGCTGCTGCTCGGCGGGCGCAAATTCGCCACCCAGTACGTCAATCTGGGCGGCATCAAACAGTACCTGATGGCGATTTTCCCGCTGGCGGTGATCGTGCTGGTATTCCCGAGCGCGCTGCCGGGCGGCAACTTCAGCACCGGGCAAGCGCTGTTGGTAGCGCTGATCTCCGCCGCCATGTATGGCGTGTTCCTGGTGATCCAGACCAAAACCCACCAGAGCCTGTTCGTGTACGAACATGAAGACGACGACGGCGACCCGCATCACGGCAAGCCTTCTTCCCACAGCAGCGCCTGGCATGCCGCCTGGCTCATCGTGCACCTGATCGCGGTTATCGCCGTCACCAAGTTCAACGCCAATCCGCTGGAAGGTCTGTTGACCAAAATGAACGCGCCGGCGCAGTTCACCGGTTTCCTGGTGGCGCTGCTGATCCTGTCGCCTGAAGGGCTGGGCGCGCTGCGCGCCGTGTTGAACAATCAGGTGCAACGCGCCATGAACCTGTTCTTCGGCTCGGTGCTGGCGACCATCTCCCTCACCGTGCCGGCGGTCACCATCATCGCCACCCTGACCGGGCAGACGCTGATCTTCGGGCTGCAAACGCCGCATATCGTGGTGATGCTGACGGTGTTGCTGCTGTGCCAGCTGTCGTTCTCAACCGGCCGCACCAACGTGCTGAACGGCACCGCCCACCTGGCGCTGTTCGCCGCCTACATGATGACTATCTTCGCCTGATCAAAAAGGGGCGCAGTTCAACCGTGCGCCCCCGCCTTCGTTTATACCGAGAAGAATATCGCCGCTGCGATCCCCCCGAACAAAATCCACTTGATGATGTAGTAACCGGTGCGATTCCAGGCCTTCAGGCGTTTCCCCACCCGGCGTATCGCATAGATGTATTTGAACATCTTGTTGACGCCGCCGGTACGATCGCCCTCTTCATTCGGCGCGGTGGCGGCGCTCATCAGATTGCGCCCCAGCCAGTGGTTCACCGCCTGCGCCCAGCGGTAGCGCATCGGCCGTTCGATGTCGCAGAACAGGATCAGACGGTTCTGCCCGCTCTGGTTTTCCGCGTAGTGCAGATAGGTTTCATCGAACATCACGCCTTCCCCGTCGCGCCAACTGTAGCGCTCGCCGTCCACCTCAATGAAGCAGCGGTCATCGTTGGGGGTAATCAGCCCCAGGTGATAACGCAGCGAACCGGCGTAAGGGTCGCGGTGGCGCGGCAAACGGCTGCCGTCCGGCAGTTCGGCGAACATCGCCGCCTTGACCGAAGGCAGGCTGCGCAGCAGTTCCGTGGTCTGCGGGCACAGGGTCATGGCCGAAGGATGGCTGTCTTCATACCATTTCAGATAAAAGCGCTTCCAACCGGTCTTGAAAAACGAGTTGAAACCGGCGTCGTTGAATTGATCGGACGCCTTGATCTGCTGGATCTCCATCAGCTTCTGTCCTTCGTCGCGGATGGTTTCCCAGTTATCTCTCAACACCGCCAGCTCAGGAAACTGCTCCGGCTTCAGGTACGGCGTGGTCGGCACGCGGGAAAACAGATACATGAAGACGTTCAATGGTGCGGTAAAGGTGGAATGGTCAGACAGCTGCCGCCACACGTTGTAGCGCACCCGTCCGCGGTAATGCACATAGACGACGCATAAAATAAGCAAAATCAGAACGATGTATTTCATGTTTGAATCGCATCAAGGAACCTACACGCTATGCGCCGCGCGGCGCACACCCCAGATAATGTCCTTTTGGCGGCACAGGCAAATTGCGCGCCAATCTGGCACTCACTAATCATTGACGCTAACTCAACGAAAATCTATACAAAAAACCACAATAATTTACACAAAGGTTAAACGAAATGATAAATGAGGGGCGATAAAAAAGGCCGCCGAAGCGGCCTTTCCATTAGCGGATAGGTTAACTGTAAGCGTTGAGCGTGCGCTGGCACAAAGCGGAACGCACGCAGTCCTGTTTTTCAAAGCGGATAACGCCGATCATCTCGTCCTCTTCGAAGCGCTCCAGGGCATCGCTGAGGCCGGATTTCACGCCGCGCGGCAAATCGCACTGGGTCACGTCGCCGTTAACGATAACCGTCACGTTTTCTCCCAGGCGGGTCAGGAACATTTTCATTTGGCTGGCGGTCACGTTCTGGGCTTCATCCAGGATAACGACCGCATTTTCGAAGGTGCGCCCGCGCATATAAGCGAACGGCGCAATCTCTACCTTGCCGATTTCCGGGCGCAGGCAGTACTGCATAAAGGAAGATCCTAAACGACGTACCAGAATGTCATACACCGGGCGGAAATAAGGCGCGAACTTCTCGGAGATATCCCCCGGCAAGAAACCGAGGTCTTCATCCGCCTGCAAAACAGGACGGGTAACGATAATCCGATCCACCTCTTTATGAATCAGCGCCTCCGCCGCCTTGGCGGCGCTGATGAATGTTTTGCCACAGCCGGCTTCGCCGGTGGCGAAGATCAGCTGCTTATTCTCTATGGCTGATAAGTAATGACCCTGAGCTTCGGTTCTAGCCTCGATGGGTGAGCTATCGCGCTTGTCTCGCGCCATGCCGATAGACTCGACTCCCCCCATTTGCACCAGCGAGGTCACAGACTCTTCTTCCAGCTGGCGATGACTACGAGCGTCACGACGAATAACGCGTTTCGCTTCACGACGTGCTTTGATCACTGCTTTCTGTCTACCCATAGTGGCACCTTACAGTTTGTTTCACCTACCGCAACGGCCTGGCCGCGCGATTATGTTTCACACACGTATTAGGTTTTGGCCTCCTCCGAGCCAATAAGAGCCAAGGGACAAGGTGAATGACGGCAACGCTTAAGCGCCGTGTCTTCACGGGACAACGCGGACTGCATCAATAAACGTGGAGTAAAAAGTGATGAGATTCGGTAGCGATAAGAGTGCGGAGTTGCCGGTAAAAGAGAGTCGGAGAGATAACCCTCGTTACAACGAGAAATCAGGGGAGATGTGTTATTTTTTCTTTCCAGCCCAACCAAGGACTTTACCATTAGCGATCCCCGCAGTGATATTTACAGCTTCAAGCTGTGCACCGTGTGAAAACTACCGCCAGATGATTACAGTATAATGACATTCAATCTCGTCGCGTTACTAAAATGTAAAAAAATTTAATATCTTTTGTTTTCAGTCAGCGCTAAAACACTATATCACGCTCGACACGTCATTCCAGAAAAATTTTTACCTCAACAATATCAATGAATTGCAATTAAAAACCGCAAATGACACTTTGGTTTCTCGATTAAATTTTGCGCAATCCAAAGCCGATGAGCCGTGCAGATTTTTTTAATCCTCAGCCAAAGCATCGAATTGAACTTCGTCGCGCAATGTCCCGCGCAATAGGCAATACAAAGTAAAACGAGGCGGAAGATCGCGCCTCGTCATTGCGCCCTCAGGCCTTGAGCAAGCCGCTGGCCAGATAGTCGCCGCCCTCTTTCACGCCCGGCAATACGAAGAAATACCCGCCGCCGATCGGCTTGATGTATTCCTCCAGCGCTTCGCCGTTGAGCCTTTTTTGCACCGTCAGGAATCCTTTTTCCAGATCGGCCTGGTAGCAGACGAACAGCAGCCCCATTTCCAGCTGCCCGGCATTCGAGACGCCAAGGGAATAGCTGTAGCCGCGCCGCAGCATCAGGTTGCTTTGGCTTTCCGGCGTGCGGGGGTTCGCCAACCGAATGTGCGCGTCCATCGGTATCACCTTGCCGTCGGGATCGTTCGCGTAGTTCGGCTCGTCATGTTCATGCTTCATACCGAGCGGCGCGCCGCTGTGCTTTTCGCGGCCAAAGATGGTTTCCTGCTCCTGCAGCGGCGTGCGATCCCAAAACTCCACGCGGAAGCGAATAATGCGCGCCGCCTGGTAGCTGCCGCCCGCCGTCCACGCCGGCTCGCCGGCGCCGTCGCCAACCCACACCACCTTATCCATCAGCGGTTTGTCGTCGGTTTTCGGGTTGGCGGTGCCGTCTTTGAAGCCCAGCAGGTTAATCGGCGTTTCTTTGCCTTTGCTGCGCGCCGCATGCGCCGAGATGAACCCTTCCCGCTTCCAGCGCACGCTGAGCAGATCCGGCGAATGCTTGATGATATCGCGCAGCGCGTGGAGAGCGGTTTCATTGGTGTTGGCGCAAATCTGCAGCAGCAGGTCGCCGTGGCACAGCGCGGCGTCCAGCGCATCGTTGGGGAAGCGCGTCATCTTCTGCAACCGCAGCGGTTTTTGCGCCTGCAGGCCAAAGCGTTCGTCGAACAGCGATGCGCCGACCGAAACGGTGATGGTCAGGTTGTCCGGGTAAATCTCCGGCCCCATGATGCCCGAATCGAGCGGCGGCAGCTTGGCATCCACTTCCGGCGCCTTGCCGCCGTGGGTCAGGAACGCGATGCGATCGGTCAGCAGCCGGAACAGACGCTCCAGATCCGCTTTGCTGATCGCCAGCACGTCGAACGCCACCAGCATCATCGCCGCCTGTTGCGGCGTCAGCACCCCGGCCTGATGGCGACCATAAAACGGCTGTTTCTGCCAACGCTCATCCTGCGGCGTCGCCAACGGCTCCGCCGCGTTGCCCGCCGCCTGCGCCAGGCGGTTGCCGCCCAGCGCCAGTGCGCCCAGCCCCAGCCCTTGCAGCAAACGGCGCCGCGAAGGCGAGGCCGCCCCCTGCGATTGCGGATGCGGCCCGCTGTTCGGGCCTGCCTTGTTGCTCATAATCCTATGCCTCAGTCCAGACCCAACACGCCGCGCAGTTGGGAAAGGTCTTCCGCCAGCGTGGTGATCGGCCCTTTCAACGCGTTGCGATCGGCTTCGCTCAGCTTCTCGTAGGACTCATAGCCCTCTTTGGTTTTGTACTTCGCCAAAATGGTGTCCACGGTTTTGAAGTTGGCGTCAATCTTGTCCAGCAGCGGCTTGTTGGCCTTGACCAGCAGCGGACGCAGCAGGTTGACGATCTTCTGCGCGCCGTCGACGTTGGCCTGGAAATCCCACAGGTCGGTGCGGCTATAGCGGTCTTCTTCACCGCTGATCTTGCTGGCCGCCACTTCTTCGATCAGCCCGGCTGCGCCGCCCACCACCTTGCTCGGCGGGAAGGTCAGTTCACCCACGCGTTTTTGCAGCTCAACGGTGTCCTGATACAGCCGATCGGCGTATTTATCCATGTCTTTGGTCGAGTTGTCGGCAAACAGCGCCTTCTCCAGACGGTGGAAGCCGGTGAAGTTAGGGTCCGCCGATTTCTTTTCGTAGTCGTCTTCACGGGCGTCGATGCTGCCGTCCAGATCGGAGAACAGCTCGGCGATCGGCTCGATGCGCTCATAGTGCTGACGGGTCGGCGCATACAGCTTGCGCGCTTGCTCCACGTTGCCGGCCTTCACCGCGTCGGTGAACAGCTTGGTCTGTTTCACCAGCCCATCGACTTCTTTGGTGACGTAGACTTTGTATTCGGCGATCGGGCCAACCAGATCCAGCGCGCTCGGCTTGCCGTCGGTGGCGCCGTTGGCCGCCGCAGTGACGGTCAGTTTGCCTTTTGGATTGCTCAGCAGCCCGCAGGTCATATCATATTCGCCCGCTTCCAGCGTGGCGGTCATTTTCTGGGTGAAGCCCGGCGCGATGTTCTCGCGCTCTTCCACCACCATCACCCCTTTCAGGATTTCCCATTCGACGTTTTTCTGGCTGGTGTTGTGCACCACAAACTGCGTCTTGCCGGCCGGCACGGTCAGCTGCATCGGTTCGCACTGCTTGTCGTTGACCGTGACCTTGACCTGCGGCACGTCCGCCGCCAGCGCATCGATGCTCAGCGCAAACGCCGGGATAGCCAGTAATGCTGCGTGCAACGCCTTGCGGCGAAATAACGGAGTAGACATACGAGATTCCCTATTAAACATTAATGATTGATTTTACGTTGCGCCGGGGCCGCTGCCGGCTCCGCGCGCTGCGGCAGGAAAAAGAAAATCAGCGCCGGGATCAGATACAGGAAGTAGACCGCCACTTCGCTGACCGTCGGCGCTTCCTGATAACCGAGAATGCCTTCCAGCAGGGTGCCGAACAGCGAATGGGTCGACAGGGTGTTGCTGAAATCGAAGGCGATGTCCTGGAAGTGGTTCCACAGACCGGCCTCATGGAAGGCGCGGATCGCCCCCGCGGCCAGCCCGGCGGCGACGAACAGAATGAACAGGCTGGTCCATTTGAAGAATTTGGCCAGGTGCAGCTTCACCCCGCCCCAGTAAATCATCATGCCCAGCACGATGGCGGCCGCCAGGCCGAGCACCGCGCCGATCGGCGCCGCGGCGCCCACGTCTTGCTGGAAAGCCGCCAGCAGGAAGAACACCGACTCCAGCCCTTCGCGCGCCACGGCGAAGAACACCATCGCCACCAGCGCCCACCCCTGACCTTTGCCGGCGCTGAGCGCCTGATCGATCGCCCCTTCCAGATGCACCTTGACCGACTTGGACACTTTGCGCATCCAGAACACCATATAGGTGAGGATCAGCACCGCCACCACCGCGACGATGCCTTCGAACAGCTCCTGCTGCTTCTGCGGGAACTCGCCGGTGGTTTCATTGATGAAGATGCCGAGCGCCAGACACAGCGCCGCGGCGACAATCACGCCGACCCACACCGCGCCCAGCCATTGGCTGCGCTGCGTGCGTTTCAGGTAGCTGGCGATCAGGCTGACGATCAGCGCAGCCTCCAGCCCCTCGCGGAACATGATAAGAAAGGGAACGAACATAAATAATCACCCCTGAAAAGACCGCGGCGGCAGAGAAAGCTGGCTCGACATGCGCTGCGCAACTCTGTAAAGAAACGTAAAATACAACGAGAGTGATTATCATTCTGCCAAGAAGAAATACAAGAGGCGCAAGCGTGATTTTTTCTAATCAAATGTCACCAAGTGTTGGATGACGGCGATCGGCAGGCGAAAAAAAGGGCGCGTTACGCGCCCCTTGCTGACTGACATCGAACGGCGTTATACCGTTTTGTACTCGGCTTCCGCCTGATCGAAACGCTCGGTCATGGTGGCGGAAGGCTGGCGGCCCATCAGGCTCACTACCACGATGGCGAGGCAGCCCAGGATGAAGCCAGGGATGATTTCATACAGGCCCAGCCATTCGTACTGTTTCCAGACGATCACCGTCACCGCACCGACCAGCATGCCGGCCAGCGCGCCGTTGCGGGTCATGCGCGACCACATCACCGAGATCAGCACGACCGGGCCGAAGGCGGCGCCGAAACCGGCCCAGGCATAGCTCACCAGGCCCAGCACGCGGTTCTCCGGGTTGGCCGCCAGCGCGATGGCGATCAACGCCACCACCAGCACCATCACGCGGCCGACCCACACCAGCTCACGCTGGCTGGCGCCTTTGCGCAGGAACGCCTTGTACAGGTCTTCGGTGATCGCGCTGGAACACACCAGCAGCTGGCAGCTCAGGGTACTCATGACCGCCGCCAGAATTGCCGACAGCAGCACGCCCGCCACCCATGGGTTGAACAGCAGCATCGCCAGCTCGATGAACACGCGTTCGCCGTTCTGCGACACGTTACCGGCTTGATCCGGGTTATTGGCGAAGTAAGCGATGCCGAAGAAACCGACGGCGATGGTGCCGGCCAGGCACAGGATCATCCAGGTCATGCTGATGCGGCGCGCGCTGCGGATGGTGCGGTGAGAATCCGCCGCCATGAAACGCGCCAGGATGTGCGGCTGGCCGAAGTAGCCCAGGCCCCAACCCAGCAGCGACAGGATGGCGACGAAGTTCAGCCCCTTAAGCATGTCGAGGTTGGCCGGGTTCTGCGCCTGGATCACCAGCATCGAAGTATCGATGCCGCCGACGGCGAAGATGACGATCACCGGCGTCAAGATCAGCGCGAAAATCATCAGGCTGGCCTGCACGGTGTCGGTCCAGCTTACCGCCAGGAAACCGCCGATAAAGGTGTACAGGATGGTCGCCGCGGCGCCGGCCCACAGGGCGGTTTCGTAGCTCATGCCGAAGGTGCTTTCGAACAGGCGCGCGCCGGCCACGATGCCGGAGGCGCAGTAAATGGTGAAGAACACCAGGATGACGATGGCCGAGATCACCCGCAGCAGCTTGCTGTTGTCTTCAAAGCGGCTGGTGAAATAGTCCGGCAGCGTCAGGGCGTTGTTGTTGGCTTCGGTATGCACGCGCAGCCTTCCTGCCACCAGCTTCCAGTTCAGGTAAGCGCCGATGGTCAGGCCGATGGCGATCCAGCTTTCGGAGATGCCGGAGAGGAAGATGGCGCCCGGCAGGCCCATCAGCAGCCAGCCGCTCATGTCGGAAGCGCCGGCGGACAGCGCGGTCACCACGCTGCCCAAACTGCGGCCGCCGAGAATATAGTCATCAAAGTTGTTGGTTGCCCGGTAGGCAAGCAGGCCGATCAGCACCATCCCGAAAATGTACACCAGGAAGGTCACCAGCATAGGTGTGCTCATTGTCATTTAATTCTCCACTTTCATTATTATTCGCGTTTCGCTCCGGCCACGCCGGCGCCGGTAAACCCACGCGCAATGCATTTCACTGGCCGCCGCGCCGGAACGTGGCGCAGCCTGCGAGCGAGTGCAGGTAAAATAGTTTCTGCCCGTAATTGTTGACCGTCGGTTATCCTAGATGAGCCTTTCATCAACCAACAAGATATTTAACAACAAAGTTACACAAAGTTTACCCTGCGTCACATTTACCGGGCTCAAAGGTTGCACTCACGACAAGCAAAGTGAGTTGCACCCGGTCATTGCCCTTATATACCGCAAGGTATAACGACTGCGGCCGCATAAACCCCGCCGCGTTCGCTCAATAAGGCAACATTCATGCCAACTGCCGATGTTAAAAAATCGATGAAACTCACACTTCGTTCATCAGCCTGATTTAACAAGGTTGCACAAAGTTGCAACATGCAGGATATTGTCTGCATTCTTAACCCCACACATCTCACGAACCTATCCCAACAGGCTTTCCGGCCTGCCGTTTGTCTAGCCTGATGGGATAGGTTCTAAACACAGGAGTTGGATTGGCATGGGCACTACCACAATGGGCGTGAAACTCGACGAGGCAACACGCGACCGGATCAAGAGCGCCGCGCAGCGCATCGATCGCACGCCGCACTGGCTCATCAAGCAGGCCATCTTTAATTACCTCGAGCGTCTCGAGAGCGGTACCGATATTCCTGAAATTCCAGCGCTGGCCGCTGCGGGCCAGCCTGAAGCGGACGACATTATGCCGCAAGCGCAGGAAGAGTCACACCAGCCATTCCTCGATTTCGCCGAACAAATTCTGCCGCAGTCGGTCACCCGCGCCGCCATCACCGCCGCCTATCGTCGCCCGGAGACCGAAGCGGTGCCGATGTTGCTCGAACAGGCGCGATTACCCGCCGATCTTGCACAGGCCACTCACAAAATGGCCTATGGCATCGCCGAGAAGTTGCGTAACCAAAAAAGTGCAAACGGCCGCGCCGGCATGGTGCAAGGCCTGCTGCAAGAGTTCTCCCTCTCCTCGCAGGAAGGCGTGGCGCTGATGTGCCTGGCGGAAGCGCTGCTGCGCATTCCTGACAAACCGACCCGCGATGCCCTGATCCGCGACAAGATCAGCAACGGCAACTGGCACTCGCACCTCGGGCGCAGCCCGTCGCTGTTCGTCAACGCCGCGACCTGGGGCCTGCTGTTCACCGGCAAACTGGTGTCCACGCATAACGAAGCCAATCTGTCCCGTTCGCTGAACCGCATTATCGGCAAGAGCGGCGAACCGCTGATCCGCAAAGGCGTGGACATGGCGATGCGCCTGATGGGCGAACAGTTCGTGACCGGCGAAACCATCGCCGAAGCGCTGGCCAACGCGCGCAAGCTCGAAGATAAAGGCTTCCGCTACTCCTACGACATGCTGGGCGAAGCCGCCCTGACCGAGGCCGACGCCCAGGCCTACCTGGTTTCCTACCAGCAGGCGATCCACGCCATCGGCAAAGCCTCCAACGGCCGCGGCATCTATGAAGGCCCCGGCATCTCCATCAAGCTGTCCGCCCTGCACCCGCGCTACAGCCGCGCGCAGTACGAACGCGTCATGGAAGAGCTCTACCCGCGCCTGCTGTCGCTGACCCTGCAGGCACGCCAGTACGATATCGGCATCAACATTGACGCCGAAGAGGCCGACCGCCTGGAGATCTCGCTCGATCTGCTGGAGAAGCTGTGCTTCGAACCGCAGCTGGCCGGCTGGAACGGCATCGGCTTCGTGATTCAGGCCTACCAAAAACGTTGTCCGTTCGCCATCGACGCGGTGATCGACATGGCGCAACGCAGCCGCCGTCGCCTGATGATCCGTCTGGTGAAGGGCGCCTACTGGGACAGCGAAATCAAACGCGCCCAGATGGACGGCCTGGAAGGCTACCCGGTCTACACCCGCAAGGTCTATACCGACGTTTCCTACCTGGCCTGCGCCCGCAAGCTGCTGTCGGTGCCAAACCTGATCTATCCGCAGTTCGCCACCCACAACGCCCATACCCTGAGCGCCATCTATCACCTGGCCGGCAACAACTACTATCCTGGCCAGTATGAGTTCCAGTGCCTGCACGGCATGGGTGAACCGCTGTACGAACAGGTGGTGGGTAAAGTGGCCGACGGCAAACTGAACCGCCCTTGCCGCATCTATGCGCCGGTCGGCACCCATGAAACGCTGCTGGCTTACCTGGTGCGCCGCCTGTTGGAAAACGGCGCCAACACCTCGTTCGTCAACCGCATCGCCGACGCCACCCTGCCGCTCGACGAGCTGGTGGCCGATCCGGTCAGCGCCGTGGAAGCGCTGGCGGCCAGCGAAGGCCAGATTGGCCTGCCGCACCCGCGCATTCCGCTGCCGCGCGAGCTGTACGGCGAGAAGCGCACCAACTCCAGCGGCCTGGATCTGTCCAACGAACAGCGTCTGGCTTCGCTCTCCAGCGCCCTGCTCACCAGCGCCAGCCATCCGTGGCGCGCGGAGCCTATCATCGACGCCGAATTGGATCAGGGCGTGGAACAGCCGGTGATCAACCCGGCCGAGCCGGGCGATGTGGTCGGCTACGTGCGTGAAGCCACCGAAAGCGAAGTCAGCCGTGCGCTCGACGCCGCCGCGGCCGCCGGCCCAATCTGGTTCGCTACGCCGCCGACGGAGCGCGCCGCGATCCTCGAACGCGCCGCCGAGCTGATGGAAAGCCAGCTGCAAAGCCTGCTGGGCATTCTGGTGCGCGAAGCGGGTAAAACCTTCAACAACGCCATCGCCGAAGTGCGCGAAGCGGTCGACTTCCTGCACTACTACGCCGGTCAGGTGCGCGACGATTTCGCCAACGACAGCCACCGCCCGCTGGGCCCGGTGGTCTGCATCAGCCCGTGGAACTTCCCGCTGGCGATCTTCACCGGCCAAATCGCCGCCGCGCTGGCGGCCGGCAACAGCGTGCTGGCCAAACCGGCCGAGCAAACGCCGCTGGTGGCCGCGCAGGCGGTGCGTATTCTGCTGGAAGCCGGCATTCCGCAAGGCGTGCTGCAACTGCTGCCGGGCCAAGGTGAAACCGTCGGCTCAACGCTGGTCAACGACGCCCGCGTACGCGGCGTGATGTTTACCGGCTCCACCGACGTCGCCGGTATTCTGCAGCGCAGCATCGCCGGTCGTCTGGATCCGCAGGGCCGCCCGACGCCGCTGATCGCCGAAACCGGTGGCCTGAACGCCATGATCGTCGACTCTTCCGCCCTGACCGAGCAGGTGGTGACCGACGTGGTGGCCTCCGCCTTCGACAGCGCCGGCCAGCGCTGCTCCGCGCTGCGTATCCTGTGCATTCAGGAAGACGTGGCGGAGCACACGCTGCAAATGCTGCGCGGCGCGATGGCCGAATGCTGCATGGGCAATCCGGAGCGCCTGTCCACCGACGTGGGCCCGGTGATCGACGCCGACGCCAAAACCGGCATCGAACGCCACATCCAGGCGATGCGCGCCAAAGGCCGCAAGGTGTACCAGGCCGCCAAAGGCAGCGCGCAGGATGAGAAAGAGTGGGCGCGTGGCACCTTCATCAAGCCGACGCTGATCGAACTCGACAGCTTCGACGAACTGCAAAAAGAGATCTTCGGCCCGGTGCTGCACGTGGTGCGCTTCCAGCGCAACAATCTGGACGCGCTGGTCGATCAGATCAACGCCGCCGGTTATGGCCTGACGCTGGGCATTCACACCCGTATCGATGAAACCATCGCCCGGGTGACCGAACGCGCCAAGGTCGGCAACCTGTACGTCAACCGTAACATGGTTGGCGCGGTGGTCGGGGTGCAGCCGTTCGGCGGCGAAGGCCTGTCGGGCACCGGCCCGAAAGCCGGCGGCCCGCTGTACCTGTACCGTCTGCTGGCCAACCGCCCGGACGACGCGCTGCAACGTACGCTGCACCGTCAGGACGAAGAGCGCCCGATGGAAGCCACCGCGCGGCCGCAGCTGCTGGGCGCGCTGCAATCGCTGGAGAAATGGGCGGTCACCAGCCAACAAGGCGAACTGGCGGCACTGGCGCAGCGCTATGCGGAACTGGGCCAGGGCGGCACCGTACGCCCGCTGCCGGGCCCGACCGGCGAGCGCAATACCTATGCCCTGCTGCCGCGTGAACGCGTGCTGTGCCTGGCGGATAACGAAGCCGACGCGCTGATCCAGTTGGCCGCCGTGCTGGCGGTCGGCAGCAGCGCGCTGTGGCCGGAAGCGGAACTGCAGCGCAATCTGTTCCGCCGCTTGCCGAACGATGTGCAGGCGCGCATCGCCTTCAGCAAAGACTGGCAGCAGGACAAGGTCGAGTTCGACGCCGCCATCTACCACGGTGATGCCGACCAGCTGCGCACCCTGTGCGAGCAGATCGCGCAGCGCGGCGGCGCCATCGTCTCAGTGCAAGGCTTCGCCCACGGTGAAACCAACATCCTGTTGGAGCGCCTGCTGATCGAACGTTCGTTGAGCGTCAACACTGCCGCCGCCGGCGGTAACGCCAGCCTGATGACCATCGGTTAACGCATCGTCAAGGCGGCCATACATTGCCGCCTGATTGGCTCACCGCTACGCAAACCCTGCACTCGTGCAGGGTTTTTTTATTGCCCGCAGCCCGGTCAGCCGTTAGCGTCTTGTTATCCTTGCATGAGGATGTGTCGCCTCATGGGCGATAACAATAGGGGGAGCTTAGAACGAATTAGTTTGCTTGAAAGCCGCAGCAGACCGCTACGATTCGCATTGACTCTCGGGTTCGGCAACATCCGGGATACGGCAGCCGCAGCAGGTTTCTCGCCGCCGCAGCACGAAACGAATTGTTGAAAGCGGAGTGAATGCGGACGGGGGAGCTCCCCCCGCCGCCTTACTGATTCCGGAACTTGTCGAGGAATTGCTGAGTGCGCTGGTGCTGCGGGTTGGCGAACAGCGCTTTGGCCGGGCCCTGTTCGACGATGCGGCCGTGATCCATAAAGATAACCCGGTCGGCCACGTCGCGGGCGAAACTCATCTCATGGGTGACTATCACCATGGTGCGTTTCTCTTCCGCCAGTGAGCGCATGGTATTGAGCACTTCCCCCACCAGCTCGGGATCGAGCGCCGACGTCGGCTCATCGAACAAAATCACCTCCGGCTGCATCGCCAGCGCGCGAGCAATAGCCACTCGCTGCTGTTGGCCGCCGGACAGCCGCCGCGGATAAGCCTGCTCCTTGCCGCTCAGCCCCACCTTGGCCAGCAACGCGCGGGCGCGCTGTTCCGCGCTGGCTTTCGCCTCGCCCTTGACGACCACCGGCCCTTCGATGATGTTTTCCAGCACCGAACGATGCGGGAACAGGTTGAAGCTCTGGAACACGAAACCGACCTGCTGACGCAGCGCGCGCACCTGATTTTTCTGCTTACTCAGCGGCTTGCTGCCGTCGATCAGGATGTCGCCGACGCGAATGGTGCCGGAATCCGGCTCCTCCAGCAGGTTGATGCAGCGCAACAAGGTGGTTTTCCCTGAGCCGCTAGGGCCGATGATCGCCACCACTTCGCCGGCGTCCACCGCCAGATCGATCCCATGCAGCACCGTCTGACCCTTGAACTGCTTGGTCAATTGCTTAACTTCAATGGCACTCATGCGCTACTCCTGATCCTGGCGATTAACGTGGGCTTCCAGACGGTTTTGCAGTGCGGAAAGCAGGGTCGCCATCACCCAGTAAATCAGCGATGCCGCCAGATACATGGTGAACACTTCCAGCGTGCGCGAGGTGATCAGCTGCGCCTGGCGGAACAGCTCCGGCACCTGAATGGTGGCGGCCAGCGAGGTGTCTTTCACCAGGCCGATGAAGCTGTTGCCCAGCGGCGGCAAGGCGGTGCGCGCCGCCTGCGGCAGGATCACCCGGCGCAGGGTTTGCCAACGGGTCATGCCGATGCTGGCGGCGGCTTCCCACTGCCCTTTGTCGATCGACGAAATCGCCGCGCGCAGCGTTTCCGAGGTGTAGGCGGCGGTATTGAGCGACAGGCCAATCAGCGCCGCCGGGAAAGGATCGAACTCGATGCCGAACTGCGGCAGACCGTAATAGATCATAAACAGCTGGGCGATCAACGGCGTGCCGCGGAACAGCGACACGTAAATGCGCGACAGCCACGCCAGCGGCCAAAGCGGCGAAAGGCGCATCAGCGCCAGCAGAAAACCAAGCAACAGGCCGAACGCCATACCGCCCAGGCTAAGCTGAAGCGTCAGTATTGCACCCTTCAATAAAAATGGCGCTGAATCCAGCGCCAGTTGAATACTTTCGTGCATTATTTAGTTACGTCCGCGCCAAACCATTTCTCGGAGATCTTCGCCAGCGTGCCATCTTTTTGCATCTCGGCGATCGCCTGGTCAATCGCGGCCAGCAGCTCCGGGTTGTTCTTGCGCAGCGCCACGCCGGACTCCTGGCGGGAGAACGCCGGGCCGGCTACCGCCAGCGTATCGCCGGTTTTCTTCACCAGATCCAGCGCCGCCAGGCGATCCACCAGAATGGCGTTGATGCGGCCGACGCGCAAATCCTGATACTTGGTCGGGTCGTCGTCGTAGGTACGCACGTCCACACCCTGCACGTTCGCGCGCAGCCATTGCTCATAGTTGGTGCCCAGGCCAACGCCGACCTTCTTGCCCTTCAGGTCTTCCGGCTTAGTGATGGTGCCTTCGTTGCCTTTTTTCACCAGCGCCTGAATACCGGAAACGGTGTAAGGGGTGGAGAAATCATATTTCTTCTTGCGCTCATCAGAGATGGTCACCTGGTTGATCACCACATCGATGCGTTTTGATTCCAGCGAAGCCAGCATGCCGTCCCACTTGGTCGGGTTCAGCTTGGCCTTCACGCCCAAATGTTCCGCCAGCGCGTTGGCGAAATCCACTTCGAAACCGGTCAATTTGCCGTCTTCACCCTGGAAGCTGAACGGCGGATAGGTGCCTTCCAGACCGACGATCAGCGTGCCGCGCTGTTTCACCTGCTGCAGCAGATTGTCGGCGGCGTAGGCTTGAGTTGCCAAACCGGCGGCCAACGCGACGCCCACCACGCCCAACAGCCATTGACGACGAACTTTCGCAAACATCATAAACACCCCTGTGTGTTATTTATCTTTTTTGATATCAGCACTTTAACAGTGCGACCGCCCGCATAAAGGAATATAACCTTATAAATATAGTTCAAAATGGAATAACAAGCGGTATTTACACCTGCGGATGGTAGGCGAACAGCGCCGGCGCACCGCCGGTGTGAACGAACAGGATAGGCCCTTCGTCGCGGAAACGCCGCTGGGCGATGCCGTCGATCAAACCGGCCATCGCTTTGCCGGTGTATACCGGATCCAGCAACACGCCTTCTTGCTGCGCCAGCAGCTGCACCGCCGCCATGCCCTCTTCGTTCGGCATGCCGTACTGCGGCACGAAGTAATCGTCCCACAGCGCGATCGGCGCCAGTTCGTCGATATTCAGCGAACAGGCCAGGGCTTTCTGGATCTGCTCCACCTTCGGCAGCTGATCGATCACGGTGCGCGAGACCGTCACGCCGATCAACTCGGTTTCGGGCAGCAGCTGTTGCAGCCCCACCGCCAGCCCGGCATGGGTGCCGGCGCTGCCGGACGCCACCACCACCGAACTGAACGCCACATTGCTGCGTTGGCTCTGTTCGGCGATTTCCAATGCGCACTGCACGTATCCCAACGCGCCCAGGGCATTGGAGCCGCCCACCGGCACCACGTAAGGCCGGAAGCCCTGCGCCTCGAGGCGCGTCGCCAGTTCCGCCAACTGCTGCTGCGGATCGTGCAGCGCTTCGCACATCACCACCTCGGCGTTGAACAGGCCGAGCAACAGGCGGTTGCCGTTGGTCAGGTAGTTTTCCGCACGGGTATCGATGGGATTTTCCAGCAGCGCGACGCAGTGCAGGCCCAGTTTCGCCGCCACCGCCGCCGTCTGGCGCACGTGGTTGGATTGAATAGCGCCGGCGGTGACCAGCGTATCGGCGCCTTGACGCAGCGCATCTGCGGCCAGAAACTCCAGCTTTCTCAGCTTGTTGCCGCCCATCGCCATAGGGGTGACATCGTCACGTTTGAGGTAAATTTCACGGCCGAGGTAATCGGAGAGACGGGACAGTTTTTCCAGCGGTGTGGCGGTGCCAACCAGATCCAGACGCGGAAATTGCGCCAGTTGTTGTTGCAGGTTCACTACTTCCCCCCAGGGAATCGAATATCGACATCTGATAACCGATAGATTTAGCAGATGTGAACTGAATAATCATCCTTTATCACGGGGGGAGCCGCAGATCCCGGCCAGCGGCCGGGGAAAGTCTCAGTAGCTGCGCTGCCAGGCGAGATACTGATCGTATTTGCGCAGCGCAATGCGGTAGTTGTTGTGCGCCGCGCTAGGCAGATCGTCAATAATGCGCTGATGGCTGGCGCAGTTGGCGAATTTGTCCGCCGGGTAATTGCGCGCCACCAGCATTTCATCCAGCCGGCGCAGCCGCACCACGTACTCGCGAATGGTGCTGTGGCTCATCTCGGTCTGTTCGAACAAATATTGCTTGAACGCCATGATGTCGAAATAGCTCGGGTGGCTGTTGCAGGAAATCTCGCTGCAAAAGCGGCACAGTGCGGTCAGCTCATGCTGCACGTTTTGCCAGACCGCATCGTCGATCGGCTGATCCATGCGCGCGATGGCTTCTTTATTGATGATTTTGCCGCGAAACACCAGCGCCATGCGGTCCAACAGCTTACCGCACTGGGAGCAATGGGTCTGGCTGTGCTTGTAGTCTTTCAGGTAACGGCTAAGCGGCCGTTTCTTCAACAGTATTCCTGGCATAAGGGGCAGTCCGATTGTCGCATGAGTCATCGAGTTGAGGGGCGGCGGGCCGCCGTCAGGTATCGTTCGCCAGCCGCGCGCGCAGGCGCTTGATCGCCTGACTGTGCAGTTGGCTGACGCGGGATTCCCCGACGTCCAGCACGGCGCCGATCTCCTTGAGATTCAACTCTTCCTGGTAATACAGCGTCAGCACCATTTTTTCGCGCTCCGGCAACGCCTCGATGGCGTCGATCACTCGCTGGCGCAGGCTGCCTTCCAACAGGTGATGCAGCGGGTTGGCCTCTTCATGCCCTTCCAGCATCGGTTCCGCGTTCTCGCCATGCTCCTCGCGCCATTCGTCGTAGGAGAAAAGCTGGCTGTTATTGGTGTCCAACAGAATTTGACGGTACTCATCCAGCGAGATATTCAGCGTCTGCGCCACTTCCGTCTCGCTCGCCGGGCGGCCGTAACGCTGTTCCAGCTGCCGCATCACCTGCGCGACCTCGCGCGCATGGCGCCGCACGCTGCGCGGCACCCAGTCGCGGCTGCGCAGCTCGTCGAGCATCGCGCCGCGAATGCGCTGCACCGCATAGGTGGTAAAGGCGGTTCCCTGTAGGGCGTCATAACGCTCAACGGCGTTCAGTAGCCCGATTCCCCCGGCCTGCAGCAGGTCGTCAAGCTCCACGCTGGCGGGCAGCCTGACCTGCAGGCGCAACGCCTCGTGGCGCACTAACGGCACGTAGCGCAGCCAGAGAGAATTTTTGTCCATCACGCCTTCGGCGGTATACAGATCGCTCACTATGTCTTAAACCTGCGGATAAGAGAGTCAGCGCTATTATGCGTAGGGGGCAGAATGCCAATCGGCTGAACAGTCGCACAAAACGGGCTTTATTTGCGCCATGTAATAACCGCGCGGTGCGCGAGCATAAAAAAACCCCGCCGAGGCGGGGTTTCTTTGCGACAGTTAATCGGGAGAGACGATTAACGCAGCAGGGACAGAACGTTCTGAGTAGACTGGTTAGCCTGTGCCAGAACAGAGGTGCCAGCCTGTTGCAGGATGTTGGCGCGGCTCATGTTGGACACTTCGGTCGCGTAGTCGGCATCCTGGATACGGGACTGAGAAGCGGACAGGTTGTTAACGGTGCTGTTCAGGTTGTTGATAACAGAATCGAAACGGTTCTGTACCGCACCCAGGGAAGAACGCAGGGAGTCAACCTGAGACAGCGCTTTGTCCAGGGTCGCCAGCGGGTCGGCAGTTTTTGGCTCGGTGGACTGCTCAGCGCCCTTGGTCACTTTACCGGAAGCGTCTACGGTCGCCTTGAAATATTTGGCATCGGCACCGGTACCTTCCTGGATCACGTAAGATTTACCGCTGTCGTAAGAGCGCAGGTTAGCCGCATCAGGGCCAGTAGGAGCCACTTCTTTCTCAATGCTGGTTACCGCAGTGCCGCCAGTTGGTTTAGTGGTTTCTTTGGTACCAACAGATTTCAGATCGCCGGTCGCTTTATCGAAAGTTGCTTTGTAGTAGTCACCATCCGTGTTGATAGCGAATACATCGTCACCCACTTTTTCGTAGCCGGTGATGTCTTTAGTATCAGCCTTAACGGTGCCGGTGTTGATAGCCACGCTGGTGCCGGTTTTCACGGTAGCAGGTGCGGTTGCAGCTACTTTGGATTTATCAATGCCATCAGCCACGCTGAACTTTTCCAGACCCAGCGTTTTAGCGTTGATGTCTTTCAGTTCGATATCGATGGTTTCGCCGTCGTTCGCGCCAACCTGGATGGTCAGTTTCTGATCAGAGCTCAGCACTTTCACGCCGTTGAAATCGGTCTGCTCGGAGATGCGGTTGATTTCAGACAGACGCTGAGAGATCTCGTCCTGGATGGACTGCAGGTCGCTGGCAGAGTTGGAACCGTTCTGAGACTGTACGGTCAGACGACGGATGTTCTGCAGGTTGTCGTTAACTTCGTTCAGTGCGCCTTCAGTGGTCTGCGCCAGGGAGATACCGTCGTTGGCGTTGCGAGAAGCCTGAGTCAGGCCTTTGATGTTTGCAGTGAAACGGTTGGAGATAGCCTGACCCGCAGCATCGTCTTTCGCGCTGTTGATACGCAGACCGGAAGACAGACGCTCAATCGCAGTGCCCAGAGAAGACTGAGATTTGTTCAGGTTGTTCTGCGCCATCAGCGACAGGCTGTTAGTGTTGATTACTTGTGCCATTGTTTGCTTTCCTTACGAGTCAGTTGCGTTCTTCGCAACACAGTTAAAAGGTTCGGGCTTGTTTGCCCACGGCGTCAACCACCGTCCCCTCAGGTATCGGCCCTCCCCTAACAACCTTTAGCAATTTTTTAAAATTTTTTGCGCCGCCGGCAATGGCAGAAATAACGCGGTTTTTCCCTCTTCTATTGCGCCATCGTTTTTTTGTTTTTTTCAGTAAACTTTTTCACCGCTGGGCCGATAACGCGTAAAGCGAATAAAGTCATTATCAAGGAGAAGCACGAATGGCATCGATCAGTTCATTAGGCATCGGCTCAGGACTCGACCTTAACGGTTTGCTGGACAAGCTGACCAAAGCGGAACAACAGCGTCTGACGCCGTACACCACCCAGCAGACCAGCTATAACGCCCAGTTGACCGCTTACGGTACGCTGAAAAGCTCGCTGGAGAAGTTTGACAATCTGAGCAAAGACCTGGCCAAGCCAGAGTTCTTCAACAACACTACCGCCACCAAGCACGATCAGTTTACCGTGACCACCACCGACAAATCGGTGCCGGGCAACTACTCGATCGAGGTGTTGAAGCTCGCGCAGCCGCAAACGCTGACCACTCAGACGCCGATTGCCGACCAGCAGGCCAAACTGGGCACGCCGGGCAGCAGCGATCGTTCCATCTCTATTACGGCAGGCAATCCGCCGAAAGAGACCAAGATCCCGCTCGGTGACGATCAGACCTCACTGGTCGAGATGCGCGACGCCATCAATAAATCGAAATCCGGCGTCACCGCCAGCATCATGCGCGTCGGCGACAATGACTATCAACTGGCATTAAGCTCCACCACGCCAGGCGAAAAAAACACCATTTCGGTGCAGGTCAATAACGACGACAAGCTCGGCGCCATCCTCAACTACGATCCTAAAAATCCGCCTAAAGATGGCAGCACCGCGATGAAGCAAACCGTGCCCGGCCAGGATGCGGAAATCGTCGTCAACGGCACGAAAATCAAGCGCAGCACCAACTCGATCGCCGATGCTCTGCAGGGCGTAACGCTCGATCTGAAAACCACCACCAAGCCCGGCGAACCGCAAAACCTGGTGATCGGCATCGACAAGAGCGGCAGCGCCGACAAGATTAAAGAGTGGGTAGATAACTACAACTCGCTGCTGGACACCTTCAATTCGCTGACCAAATACACGCCGGTCAAAAGCGGTGAAGCGCAGAATGCCAAAAACGGCGCGCTGCTGGGCGACAACACCCTGCGCGGCATCCAGTCTTCGATCAAGAGCGCCCTCAGTTCGGCACAGGACAACCCGGAGTTGAAAGGCCTGGGCAACCTCGGCATCACCACCAACGTCAAAACCGGTAAGCTGGAAATCGACAGCACCAAGCTGAACAAAGCCATCGACGAAAAACCGGATCAGGTTGCCAACTTCTTCGCCGGCAACGGTAAAGACACCGGCATGGCCACCGAAATCCACAACGAGATCCAGAACTACGTCAAATCCGGCGGCATCATCGAGAACTCGACCAAGAGCATCAACACCAACCTCGATCGCCTGAACATTCAGATCACCACGGTCACGGCCAGCATTCAGAACACCATCGACCGCTATAAGCAGCAGTTCGTTCAGTTGGATACCATGATGTCCAAATTGAGCAGCACGGGTAACTATTTACAACAGCAATTCTCGACAAAGTGATCCCTTAACCAGGTAACAGGTAAAAGAAACAACATGTATAACAGAAGCGGCACTCAGGCCTATGCACAGGTCAGTCTGGAAAGCGGCGCCATGAGCGCCAGCCCGCACCAGTTAATCGTGATGTTGTTCGACGGGGCGCTCAGCGCCCTGCTTCGCGCACGCATCCTGATGAACCAGGGTGATATCGCCGGCAAAGGTATGGCGCTGTCCAAAGCCATCAACATCATCGACAACGGCCTGAAAGGCGGCCTGGATCCGCAACAGGGCGGCGAAATCGCCGAAAACCTGGCGGCGTTGTACGACTACATGAAGCGTCGGTTAATGCAGGCCAACCTGCATAACGACGAGGCGGCGATCGCCGAAGTGGTCAAACTACTGGAGAACATCGCCGACGCCTGGCGCCAGATCGGCCCTAACTACCAACCTTCGCAGGACGCCGTGTAATGGAACGTCAACAGCAGCTGTTAGCCGCTTATCAACAAATTTACAGCCTGAGCAGCCAGATGATCGCGCTGGCGCAAACCGGGCGCTGGGAGGAGCTCGTCGAGCTCGAATTCGCTTACGTAACGGCGGTGGAAAAAACCGCCGCCTTTACCGGGCAAGCCGGCCCGTCAATGGCGTTGCAGGAGATGCTGCGCAATAAGCTGCAACAGATCCTCGACAACGAAACCGAGCTCAAACGTCTGTTACAGCAGCGCATGGATGAGCTGAAAATGCTGATCGAACAGTCCACGCGCCAGAACGTGGTCAACAATACCTACGGCCAGTTTCATGACCGTGCGCTGTTGCTGGGGGAGCCACAGGTCCGATAAGATCGACAATACTGACGAAAATGGATTAAATAGCACTATGCGCTATTACTCTCGGGTTACGTTAGGATATTAATCTATGGCATTTGAATTATTCAGTTTATGGGTAATTGGTAAAATGCGCGCTTCGAGCCTGGCTCTCACTTTAATGGATAAACATTATCCCGACACGGACGTTTTCTGTTCAGCAGGAAATTGATTTTTGATAGATAAAACACGCCGCTGTGTTTCACGGCCCATGGAAAAATGTTGCTCCAACGCGGATCAAAGCGTAAAGATATTCTCAGATAATGGCTGCGAAATGAATATCGATGGAACGTACAATTAATCTCTGTCCAGGAATTGGCGCCTCAGCGCACATCATTCAGCATACTGAATTATTATTCCCTTCAGTCTATTTTGAGCAACCACATCTGTATCTGATACAACAGGGCCATAAGCGCGTACGCTGGCAACAACGCGAGGTGGTGGCTCATGCCGGCGAGCTGTTGATAATCGACGGGGGGCAAACGGTGGATATTATTAACGGCCCATCCGAAGAAGGCGTTTTCAGTTGCCAGTTGCTGACCTGCGACCCACTGCTGCTCACCGTTCAGCCTCCGGCCGAGGACGCGCCGGCGCCGATGCCGTTTGATGCCGTCCTGGCGCTGCGCAGCCTGCCCTGCGCCCTGAAGCACAGTTTCGAGACCACCAGCCTGGCGCTGGCGCTCCGGCAGCGCTTTCCCACCATCATCGTGCGGCACAAGATGCTGGAAATTCTGCTGTGGCTGGCCCAGTTCGGCATTCGCTTCATCCACAACGAAGCCAAAGACCTGACGCAGCGCGTGCGCCGCTGCCTGGCGACCGACCCGCACAGCATTTGGACGGCGGCGAAAGTGGCGGAAAGCCTGTCGATGAGCGAAGTGATGTTGCGCCGCAAACTGTCGATGGAAAATACCGCGTTGCGCAACCTGATGATCGACGTGCGCATGAGTAGCGCACTGGCCCTGCTGCAGTCGACCGACTGGCCGATTTCAGCCATCGCGCAACATGTCGGCTATGAAAGCGCATCACGTTTCGCCGAACGTTTTCGCAAACGCTTCGGTTTCGCCCCGACCGCCATTCGCGGTCACCAAAGGATTATGGAGCCGGCCTCCCAGGGAGTCGAAACGATGGCCACCGGAGAAACCTAAATAGACGCGTAACAAAATGGTTTTATTTGGCACAGGTCCCTAACGATTGTCACAATGCTGCGACATGCAACGCAACGTCGATCCGCCGAAGAGCGAATTAAATGATGCGTAATGAAAAGCGATTATTTTTTCTCTGCCAATCACGTTTGTTGGTGCTGTGGCTGTTGGTATTGCCGTATGAAGAAGAGAGGGTGCGTTTGCTTACCGCACAATAAAACGGCCAGGCTTTTTATCGCCTGGCCAGACTTCAGTCCAGTTTAACCAGAACGCCAATTAACACGACGAGTACCATCAGCATTAAAATACTGATCAGACGCCATCTGGATTCGCTTTTAGTGCTCATTGACCTGCCTCGAATAATAACCCTACTAATCAGGCCATAATAAACGGCTGGCTGCGCACCCAATAAGCCTGACAGCGCCGTTTTCGTCCCTCTATTCGGTACATTAACGCCCATTTCCTGTCGGCTGTCGCGCCGGCCATTACCGGAGCGGCGCAGCAAGCGCCAATTTTCCCGGCAGCTCCGCCACCAGTTTGTCCACCGCCAGCCGCACTTTGAGCGGTTGGTAAGGCATATAGGGCCACACTGCATTCACCGGAAAACTGAGGCTGGACTCACCGCGCATGATCTCCACCAGCGTCCCGGCCATCAGGCGATCGCGTACCAGCCACTCCGGCAGCCAGGCAATACCGGCGCCGGCGGAAACGGCATCGACGATCCCCTGCATGTCATCCATCATCATCTTGGCCGGTGGCCTGAACGGCCGCAGCTCGCCGTTTTCACCGCGAAGTTGCCAGGGCAACACGGCGCCGGCGTGCAGATACCCCACCGCCTGATGCCGGTTTAACGCCTCCACCGAATTCGGTGCGCCGCAGCGCTGCACGTAGTCGGGCGAAGCGCACAGCAGCATGCCGTGTTCGCCCAGGCGTCGGGCAACCAGACTGCCGCTGTCCGCCAGTTCGCCGATGCGAACCGCCAGATCGAACCCCTCGTCGATCAGATCGATCCTGCGGTCGCTGAACGAAATTTCCAACGACAGTAACGGATGCTCATTCGCCAGCGCCGTCATCAAGGGCGCAATACACAGATGGCCGAACAACACCGGCATCGAGATCCTGAGCCGGCCGCTGACCTGCATCTTGCCGCTGTCCAGCTGGTTTTCCGCCGCCTGAACGTTCGCCAACGCCTGCCGACAGTGCTCATAGTACAGCGCCCCTTCATCCGTCAGGCTCAGGCTGCGGGTGGTGCGCATAAACAACATCACGCCAAGCCGCGCCTCGAGCCGCGACACGATTTTGCTGACCGCGGAGCGCGTCAGATGCAGTTTTTCTGCGGCGGCGGCAAAGCTGCCGCCTTCCGCCACGGCGACAAAGGCCGGCAGCGCGCTGAGATCGCTTTTCATCTGAATGCTTCCAAATTGGAATCAATGAAGTGAAATCCTATCACCACTGGTGAAGATCGAGCAATGATAACCTGCAGTCATTCCGGAATGCCCGGTGAAACCGCCAATTACCGTCTGAGGACAACAGCATGAAAAAAATACTGGTGCTCAAATCCAGCATTATGGGAAACGACTCGCAGACCAACAACCTGATTGACCGCTATCTGGCGGAGCGTCGGGCCAAAGGATATGAAGATCAGATCGTCGAACACGATCTGACGGCGTTGGATCTGCCGGTATTGGACGGCGAGCTGTTCAGTGCGCTGCGCGGCGCAGATAACATCAGCCCACGCGCCAAAGCGGCGGTGGCGCTTTCCGATCGGTTGATCGCCGAACTGAAAGGGAGCGATCTGCTGCTGATCGGCGCGCCGATGTACAACCTCAACGTCCCGACCCAGCTGAAAAACTGGTTCGATCTGGTGGCCCGCGCCCGGCTGACGTTCAACTATACCGCCGCCTACCCGGTCGGGCTGGTGGAAGGCGTCAATGCAGTGGTGTTCAGTTCACGCGGCGGCGTACACGCCGGCCAGCCGACCGACGCCGTGACGCCCTACCTGCGCTCGGTACTGGGGCTGATGGGGATCGGCGAGGTGCAGTTTATCTATGCCGAAGGGCTGGATATGAAACCGCACGGCCTCACTCAGGGGCTGGCGAATGCCCACCAGCGGATCGTGGCGTTGGTGGGCTGAAGCAAAAACATCAATAGGATGAAAGACAGTCCATTGCTTAATTTATTCTCCTAAGCACCATCAATACGTATTTGTATATTCCCACCGGCGCTGCTTGAAAGTGTTAAGCGGCCGCCAGTGGGCCACGTAAGATTTAAAACATCATTACCACCTTGATAGTAAACATCTTTAACGACAGTGACAGGCTCACTATCTTGCAATTTATATAGTGTAAATATAGCAACCGTCGTAGCAGTTTTTAAATAAACCCTGGCCACTCCACTTGTTTTCCCCCACACTGAGCGTTGAAGCATCGTAGGAGTGTTCGCTTGAAGCGACATCGTTGTTGCCACACTGCCCACCTGTGACTTTAATAAAGGCGGCTCTCTCAATTCAGACGAGTAATTAAATACCGGTGAAGGTGTCAACGACACACTATGCATTCGCAATACGCCGCCCGATATCGATGGCGCTGCACAGCAGATATCCCAAATAGAATAAAGAGGGGTGCTTTCAATGGTAATACGCGCCACATGATAGCCACCTTCAATCGTCCACGGGATTTTTTTCTCTATTTTTGTCGCCTCAGTATAGTTACCATCGGTTACCGTCACCCGGATACCTGGAGAGTCGCCGACAGCAGTTGCATAAGCCATAACGGTCATCGTACCGCTCTGGTTGACATCAAAGGTCCTATTTAATAACCCAGCATAATAGGACGTCGCAGTATTACTGCTTGTCACCTCTTGCGCAACAACCTTAACACCGTTCCCGGAAATATTAAAACCCACAGGCATCCCGTTATTCTGGTCAACAGTCAACAAACGGGAGTTGGAAATATAATTGCCATAGGTTCTTTCAAGATGAATCAGCCGACTTCCGATGGTAATGTCACCATTCATCATATTGCTTTGCAATGGGTTGTTTAAATCTAATTTTCCCTTTGATGGCAAAATCGCTGAGTTCAGAATCAAGCTGCAACCCGCAGGGTCAGCAAAGTAAAAGAAAGTGTCTGTACTTTCCCCCAGTAAGGGAGAACCCAGTTGGAACTTCCATCCATTGAGATAATACTGCGCTATCTGTGTTTGGGTTGAGTTACTTAGCGTCATCATCCCCTTTAAGCGCGCATAGTCATGAATGAATGTTCCGCCAAAGAAATCCACAATTCTTGCACCGGAAGCATTCGAATTAACCAGCGTGCCACATTTATCAAAAAGAAAATTGCTACCTGACAACGTCATTAATCGCGTGGTTCCTTTTTGATCATTATTGAACACAACTCCTTTACCAAAACCATGAATATTGCTCAACATCATGCCGTCATGCTCTGAAAAATCAAACATAATGCTTGTTTCCAGCTTCGCCGCTGCGGTGATAGTACTAAAATTAGGCCGAACCACATTAGGATTGCAATGAATATTATCAAAAACCCCTACATCGGCGCACTTCTCCACATGAAAATCGGTGCCATAAGCAAAACCATAAATATTTTGGCAGAACGGAGCCTCACCTTGCTGCGAGAAAAAATTCCAAGCACCAGCATATAGGATGTTAGTAACTGAACATGAACGCCCTACGGTGTGAAAAGTATAACCATACTGGATAAACATTGCCGGATCAGTGATATTTTTGGGCTGTTCATCATAATAAATGACGAACCCATCAAATGAAGGACTGATTGTACATTCGAATAGATTAGTTCCTGGCACCCCCTGTGTTGCTGGTTTTGTACGCACCAACAACACCGAAGGTTCAGCTTTAGGATTAAAACCAGCTGTTATTATGCTTTGATTTCGCCCAGTACGATAGCCTCTGACGGTGACCCCAACAGGTACTTTTAACGAAACATCGCCGGTGATAAGAAAGGTTCCATCGATCCAGACGGTTTTATGCTGCGTTGTCGCCGCGTAATCCAATGCCTGTTGAAATATTTCACGACAATCGGTATTTCCCGTAGGATCGGCTCCGAATCGCGATAGCGTCACGCCAATTTGCGCGTGCACATTAGTATAGCCATTATTAATACTGCCTAATTGCGAGGTCACATCAGTATCATTAATTACGGTGGCAGCGGTACTTAAATTATTCATAAACACCTCAATGTATATTCAGAAGAACGAAAATAACGAGCACAGACTACGGCAACGTACCCTGTTATGAACGTATCAAGAATTCCCAGAATCAAAGAGTTAGAACCGCTGTTTCAGACACTACAGGACCACTGCCAAGCGGGGAAACCCGCTTTTGACCGAATAATGGGTGATTCACGAAAAATAATGGGAGCGCTATATACAGCGAGGTGTGTAAGCACAGAGAAGAAAAGGGTTAAGGCCATAAAGCGGCCGACCTCCGCCCAGTCAGACCGCTTTAAGCAGGAGGAAACCGCGCTGATGTCGCGTAGCATCACACCGGCATATTCATGATGTCCTGGTAGGCCGCGACCAGCTTGTTGCGCACCTGCACGCCCAGCTGCAGCGAGACCGATGATTTCTGCAGATCGACCATCACATCGTTCAGGCTGATGCCCGGCACGCCCAGTTCGAAATCCTGCGCCTGCTTGCGCGCCGTTTGCTGGGTCTCGCTGATCTTGCCAAGCGCCGCGGTCAGTTCGCTGGCGAAGCTGACGCCCTGCGGCGCCGTATTCTGCCCCATCTTGCCGGCCTGAACCGCCATGGTCTGCATCTGCTGCAGCACCCCTTCAATGCCCTGAATCGCCATCTGGTCCTCAATCATCTCGTCTCGCCGGGTGACGTTTCACCCTGCACTTCTCCAATGATGCACACCCTAGCACAGCGTTTTCAGACCTAAAGCGGCTAATTAACTGCAAAAAACCCGGCTTATCGGGCAATCGGAATCGTCTGATAAGGCGAATAATGGCCTGCCCAGAAATGGGAGCGCCGCTATTTAGAAGATATGTGTATCAGGGAGTCTGTTTTGTCACACAACGCTAACCATACCGTTCATCAGCCTGGCAGGGAGCTGCTCAGCGGCCCATACGGGATCGTGAGCGCCATTGAAGGACGAGACCTAAAATGAGTGCTTCGATAACCGCCGGCGAAAGCCGCGACAACGGCCTGCAGGCCATCTGGAATCGTCTGCGCGCCAACCCGAAAATTCCGTTGCTGGTCGCCGCCTCCGCCGCGATCGCCATCGTTGTCGCGCTGCTGTTGTGGGTGAAAAGCCCTGACTACCGCGTGCTGTACAGCAATCTGAACGACCGCGACGGTGGCGCCATCGTCACCCAGCTGACGCAGATGAATATCCCTTACCGCTTCGCCGAGAATGGCGCAGCGCTGCTGATCCCGGCGGAAAAGGTGCATGAAACCCGTCTGCGCCTCGCGCAGCAAGGGCTGCCGAAGGGCGGCGCCGTCGGCTTCGAACTGCTGGATCAGGAAAAATTCGGCATCAGCCAGTTCAGCGAACAGATCAACTATCAGCGCGCCCTTGAGGGCGAGCTGTCGCGCACTATCGAATCGCTGGGGCCAGTGCAAAACGCCCGCGTTCACCTGGCGCTGCCTAAACCTTCGCTGTTCGTGCGCGAACAGAAATCCCCTTCCGCGTCGGTGACGCTGACCCTGCAACCCGGCCGTGCGCTGGACGACGGCCAGATCAACGCCATCGTTTATATGGTGTCGAGCAGCGTCGCCGGCCTGCCGCCGGGCAACGTGACCGTGGTCGATCAGGCCGGGCGCCTGCTGACGCAGTCCGACGGCACCGGGCGCGATCTCAACGCCTCGCAGCTGAAATACGCCAACGAAGTGGAAAACGGCTTCCAGCGCCGCATTGAAGCAATCCTAGCCCCGGTGGTCGGCAGCGCCAACGTGCGTGCGCAGGTCACGGCACAGATCGACTTCGCCACTCGCGAACAAACCGATGAGCAGTACCAGCCGAACCAGCAGCCGGACAAAGCCGCTATCCGCTCTCAGCAAACCAGCCTGAGCGAGCAGATCGGCGGGCCACAGGTGGGCGGCGTGCCGGGCGCGCTGTCCAATCAGCCGAGCGCACCGGCCACCGCGCCGATTGAGACCGCCAAGCCGGCCACCGCAGCAGGCAACAATGCCAACGCGACCGCGCAAAACGCCGCGACCACCCGCAGCGCGGCGGCCAACGGCGTGCCGCAAAATACCCGTCGCGACGCAACCACCAACTACGAGCTCGACCGCACCATTCGCCATACCCAGCAAAAAGCCGGCACCGTGCAGCGTCTGTCGGTCGCCGTGGTGGTCAACTATCTGGGCGCCGATAAAGACGGCAAACCACAGCCGATGAGCAAAGAGCAGCTGGCGCAGATCGAAGCGCTGGTGCGTGAAGCGATGGGCTACTCCAGCAGCCGTGGCGATACCCTGAACGTGGTCAACACGCCGTTTACCGACACTCAGATGACCGGTGGCGAACTGCCGTTCTGGCAAAGCCAGTCGTTTATCGATCGCCTGATCGACGCGGGCCGCTATCTGCTGGTGCTGCTGGTGGCCTGGCTGCTGTGGCGCAAACTGGTGCGGCCGCAGCTGCAACAGCGCCAGGCGGCGCAACAGGCCGCCGTCGCCGCCGCCAACGCCCCTGCCGCCAAAGCGGTCGACAGCAGCAAACCGAGCAACGAGGAGCTGGCGCAGCGTCGTAAATCGCAGCAGCGCGTCAGCGCAGAAGTCCAGAGCCAGCGGATCCGCGATCTGGCTGACAAAGACCCACGCGTGGTCGCTCTGGTAATCCGCCAATGGATGAGTAACGAGATATGAGCCTGACCGGAACCGACAAAAGCGCCATCCTGCTGATGACGCTGGGTGAAGATCGCGCGGCGGAGGTGTTCAAACACCTCTCCTCGCGCGAAGTACAGCTGCTGAGCGGCACCATGGCCGGCATGAGCCAGGTTTCACACAAACAGCTCGGCGAAATACTGACCGAGTTCGAAGACGACGCCGAGCAATACGCGGCGCTGAGCGTCAACGCCAGCGACTACCTGCGTTCGGTGCTGGTCAAGGCGCTGGGCGAAGAGCGCGCCGCCAGCCTGCTGGAAGACATTCTCGAATCGCGCGAGACCACCACCGGCATGGAAACGCTCAACTTTATGGAGCCGCAGAGCGCCGCCGATCTGATCCGCGACGAACACCCGCAGATCATCGCCACTATCCTGGTGCACCTCAAACGCGGCCAGGCGGCGGATATCCTGGCCCTGTTCGACGAACGCCTGCGCAACGACGTGATGCTGCGTATCGCCACCTTCGGCGGCGTGCAGCCGGCGGCGCTGGCGGAGCTGACCGAAGTGCTGAACAACCTGCTCGACGGCCAGAACCTCAAACGCAGCAAAATGGGCGGGGTGCGCACCGCCGCCGAGATCATCAACCTGATGAAAACCCAGCAGGAAGAGGCGGTCATCGACGCGATGCGCGAATACGACGGCGAGCTGGCGCAGAAGATCATCGACGAGATGTTCCTGTTCGAAAACCTGGTGGAAGTCGACGATCGCAGTATCCAACGCCTGCTGCAGGAAGTGGAAGGCGAGTCGCTGCTGATCGCGTTGAAAGGCGCCGAGCAGCCGCTGCGCGAGAAGTTCCTCAAGAACATGTCGCAACGCGCCGCCGACATCCTGCGCGACGATCTGGCCAACCGTGGGCCGGTGCGCATGTCGCAGGTGGAGAACGAGCAGAAAGCCATCCTGCTGGTGGTGAGACGCCTGGCGGAAAGCGGCGAAATGATCATCGGCGGCGGCGAGGACACCTATGTCTGATCGCATTAACACCCTGCCCTGGCAGCCCTGGTCGCTCAACGATCTGGGCGAACAGAAACCGGCGATCGAACTGCCGCAGTTGCCGGATCTCGAACTTGACGATCCGTCACCGGACGCACAGGCCGAATTGCAGCAGCAGTTGGCGACGCTGCGCCTGCAGGCGGAGCAACAGGGCCAGCAGTTGGGCTATGCCGACGGCCAGCAAAAAGGCTATGAGGCCGGTTTTCAGTCCGGACTGGAGGAAGGCCGCCAGCAAGGGCTGCTGGAAGCGCAACAGCAGCAGCAGCCGCTGACCGCCCACTGGCAGCAGCTGGTCACCGAATTCCAGCACACGCTGGACGCGCTCGACAGCGTGATCGCTTCGCGGCTGATGCAGCTGGCGCTGACCGCCGCCAAGCAGGTGCTGGGCCAGCCGCCGGTGTGCGACGGCACCGCCCTGCTGGCGCAGATCCAACAGCTGATCCAGCAGGAACCGATGTTCAACGGCAAGCCGCAGCTGCGGGTACACCCGGACGACTACCCGCGCGTCGAGCAGCAGCTGGGGGTCACCCTCAGCCTGCACGGCTGGCGCCTGCTGGCGGACGGCGAACTGCACCCGGGCGGCTGCAAGGTCAGCGCCGAGGAAGGCGATCTCGACGCCAGCCTGGCGACGCGCTGGCATGAATTGTGCCGCCTGGCGGCACCGGGAGAAGTCTGATGACCGCGCGTCTCGGCCGCTGGCTGAGCTCTCTGGATACGCTGGAAAAACGCATCGCGCGCGCGCCGATGGTGCGCCGCTACGGTCGCCTGACCCGCGCCACCGGATTGGTGTTGGAAGCCACCGGCCTGCAGCTGCCGCTCGGCGCGACCTGCCTCATCGAACGGCACGACGCCGGTAAGGTGCAGGAAGTGGAAAGCGAAGTGGTCGGCTTCAACGGCCAGCGGCTGTTCCTGATGCCGCTGGAAGAGGTGGAAGGCATCGTGCCGGGCGCACGGGTTTATGCCCGCATCGCGCCGGAAGGCCAAAGCGCCGGCAAACAGCTGCCGCTCGGCCCGGCCCTGTTGGGGCGGGTGCTGGACGGCAGCGCCAAACCGCTCGACGGCCTGCCTTCACCGGAAACCGGTTACCGCGCGCCGCTGATCACCGCGCCGTTCAACCCCTTGCAGCGCACGCCGATCGAGCAGGTGCTGGACGTGGGGGTGCGCACCATCAACGGCCTGCTGACCGTCGGCCGCGGCCAGCGCATGGGCCTGTTCGCCGGCTCCGGCGTCGGCAAGAGCGTGCTGCTCGGCATGATGGCCCGTTATACCCAGGCGGATGTGATCGTCGTTGGCCTGATCGGCGAGCGTGGCCGCGAGGTCAAAGACTTTATCGAGAACATTCTCGGCGCCGAAGGCCGAGCGCGATCGGTGGTGATCGCCGCGCCGGCGGACGTCTCGCCGCTGCTGCGCATGCAGGGGGCGGCCTACGCCACCCGTATCGCCGAAGATTTCCGCGATCGCGGGCAGCATGTGTTGCTGATCATGGACTCCCTCACCCGCTACGCCATGGCGCAGCGTGAGATCGCCCTGGCCATCGGCGAGCCGCCGGCGACCAAAGGCTACCCGCCGTCGGTCTTCGCCAAGCTGCCTGCGCTGGTGGAACGCGCGGGCAACGGCATCAGCGGCGGCGGCTCCATCACCGCCTTCTACACCGTGTTGACCGAAGGGGACGATCAGCAAGACCCGATCGCCGACTCGGCGCGCGCCATCCTCGATGGCCACGTGGTGCTGTCCCGGCGCCTGGCGGAAGCCGGCCACTACCCGGCGATCGACATCGAAGCGTCGATCAGCCGCGCCATGACGTCGCTGATCGACGAAGAGCATTACCGCCGGGTGCGCACCTTCAAACAGATGCTGGCCAGCTATCAGCGCAACCGCGATCTGATCAGCGTCGGCGCCTACGCGGCGGGCAGCGATCCGTTGCTGGACAAAGCGATGACGCTGTATCCGCAGATGGAAGCCTACCTGCAACAGGGCATCTTTGAACGCAGCGGCTACGATGAAGCCTGTCAACAGCTGCAGCAGTTGATTGTTTAACGTCACCAGAGGCGTACAGCGATGAAATCACAGTCACCCCTGATTACCCTGCGCGATCTGGCGCAGGATGCGGTGGAACAGGCCGCGCAACAGCTGGGCCAGGTACGGCAGGCGCAGCAGGCGGCGGAGCAACAGCTGTCGATGCTGCTCAACTATCAGGACGAATACCGCCAGAAGCTGAATCATACGCTCTGCGACGGCATGGACAGCTCACGCTGGCAAAACTACCAGCAGTTTATCGGCACGCTGGAACAGGCCATCGACCAGCACCGCCAGCAGCTACTGCAGTGGGGGCAGAAAGTGGATCATGCGGTGAAGCAATGGCAAGACAAACAACAGCGGCTGAACGCTTTCGAGACCCTGCATACCCGCGCTCTGACGGCGGAGCAGCAGCAGGAGAACAAACGGGATCAAAAACTGATGGATGAGTTCGCTCAACGCAGTGCACAAAGGAATATCAACCCATGAATCTGAACGCCCTGCCCGGCCTGGCCTTACCCGGCGACGCCGGCGGCCTGGCCGAACTGACCTCGGCGCTGGATGAAAGCCAGCTGTCGTCCGCTTTCGCCCAGCTACTCGGCGCCCGTTCCGCGCCCGCCGCCGACGGCAAACAGCCGCCGGTCGCGCTGAGCGCGGACGATGAACGCGCCCCGGCCCTGAGCCGCAACCAGCTCAATCAACTGCTGGCCACCTTCGGCGAGCGCGGCGGCCTGCTGCAGAACCCGACAACCGTAGCCAACAACGCGCTTTCGCCTGAGGGCGCCGAGGGCGAAGCGCCCGCCGCCGGCGACAAACCGGCGCAGCCGCCGATCGCCGCCGCCAAAGAGCTGGATGCCGCTACGCTGCAGGCGCTGTACGCCATGCTGCCGGCCGCGATCGTCGCCCAGACTCAGCCAGCCGAAGGCCAACGCTCGCTGCCGGTGGAAAGCGCTGACGAGGCGACTGCGCTGCAGCCCGGCAACGGCCTGCTGAACATCGCGGCGGCCGGTGATAAAACCGCCACACATTCATCGGCATCCCCTGCTCCGTCGCCGACGGGCGCGAAAACGCCTGCCGCCGACGGCGATAACGCCACGGCGGTGCTCCCGCAACCAGCCAACGGCGAACGCGCAAGCACCGCACAACCGCTACAGGCGGGCGATACGCCACAGCCACCGACGCTCAATCACGCCGTCGCCTTAACCGCCGCCAGCCCGACGCAAACCGCCGCCCCGGCCAGCGCACTGGTGACCGCGCCGCCTGCGCCGCAGCTCAACGCGCAGCTGGGCAGCCCGGAGTGGCAGCAGGCGTTGAGCCAACAGGTGCTGATGTTCCACCGCAACGGCCAGCAGAGCGCCGAGCTGCGCCTGCACCCGCAGGAGTTGGGCGCCCTGCAGATCACGCTGAAGCTGGACGATCAGCAGGCGCAACTGCACATCGCCTCCGCTCACGGCCAGGTGCGTGCGGCGGTGGAAGCGGCGATGCCGCAGCTGCGTCACGCGCTGGCGGAGAGCGGCATCAACCTGGGGCAAAGCAGTGTGGGCGGCGAGTCCACGCCGCAATGGCAGCAACAGGCGCAGCAGCAGGCTTCCAACGGCCAGGGGCGTGCCAGCTATGCGGAACATCATGGCGGTGATGGCGCAGCCGCCGAGGGCGTCAGCGCACCGGCGGCGCTGCAGCGTATGGCCAGCGCGGTCAACGGCGTCGATATTTTCGCCTGAGCCGCCGCAAACGCCCAAGCTGGCACCCATTTGCGCGTCTATTCAGGCTATTGCACACCGCGATAGACGCGATAATACCTTTACATGTCATGCGTGCGGCTTTGCCGCGCGCTATGCCCGCCGCCTCGCCGGCCGCGGGTGGAACAACAGGAATTAGATTTGGCTATGTCTCAGAACACCCTTCCCGCAGCACCGAAACGCTCCCTTCTGGTCATCCTGCTGGTGTTGATCAGCGTCGTCGCCTGTGGCGCCGCGGGCTACAGCTGGTGGCTGCTGCAACAGCATAAAACCGGCGCCGAACCGGCCGCCGCCAAACAGCAACCGCCGGCCGCGCCGGTGTTCATGCCGCTCGACACCTTTACCGTCAACCTGGTGACGCCGGACAACAACCCGGATCGCGTGCTGTACATCGGCCTCACGCTGCGTCTGCCGGACGAAAGTACCCGCCGTCAGCTGAACGATTTTCTGCCGGAAGTGCGCAGCCGTCTGCTGATGCTGCTCTCCCGCCAGGAAGCGAGCCAGCTGGCCAATGAACAAGGGAAGCAACGGTTGGTGGCGCAGATTAAGGACGTGCTCAGCCCGCCGCTGGTTAAGGGACAACCGAAGCAGGTGGTCAGCGATGTGCTGTTCACCGCCTTCATACTGCGGTAATCACTATGGGCGACAGCATTCTTTCACAGGCAGAGATCGACGCCTTGCTCAACGGCGACAGCGCGGGTGATGAACCCGAAGCGATAGTCGGCAAAGAGAGCGAGGTCAAGCCTTACGATCCGACCACCCAGCGCCGCGTGGTGCGCGAGCGTCTGCACGCGCTGGAAATCATCAACGAACGTTTTGCCCGGCAGTTCCGCATGGGGTTGTTCAACCTGCTGCGCCGCAGCCCGGACATTACCGTCGGCCCGATCAAAATCCAGCCGTATCACGAGTTCGCCCGCAACCTGCCGGTGCCGACCAACCTGAACCTGGTGCATCTGAATCCGCTGCGCGGCACCGCCCTGTTCGTGTTCGCGCCGAGCCTGGTGTTCATCGCCGTCGATAACCTGTTCGGCGGCGACGGCCGCTTCCCGACCAAGGTCGAAGGCCGCGAGTTCACCCCGACCGAACAGCGGGTGATCAAGCGCATGCTGCGCCTCGCGCTGGACGCCTACGGCGACGCCTGGAGCGCCATCTACAAGATCGACGTGGAGTACGTACGCGCCGAAATGCAGGTGAAGTTCACCAACATCACCACTTCGCCGAACGATATCGTGGTCACCACGCCGTTCCAGGTGGAGATCGGCGCGCTGACCGGCGAGTTCAACATCTGCATTCCGTTCGCCATGATTGAGCCGCTGCGCGAGCTGTTGACCAACCCGCCGCTGGAAAACTCGCGGCAGGAAGACAGCCATTGGCGCGAAACGCTGGTGAAGCAGGTGCAGCACTCCGAACTGGAGCTTATCGCCAACTTCGTCGATATCCCGATGCGGCTGTCGAAAGTCCTGAAGCTGCAGCCTGGCGATGTATTACCGATAGACAAGCCGGAACGCCTGATTGCCCATGTGGACGGCGTACCGGTTCTGACCAGCCAATACGGCACGTTGAACGGGCAATATGCCCTGCGTGTTGAACATTTGATTAACCCTATTTTGAATGCTCTGAGTGAGGAACAGCCCAATGAGTGATCCTAAGCAACCGTCTGGCGAAGGAAAGGAATCCGTAGACGATCTGTGGGCTGATGCGTTTAACGAGCAGCAGTCCTCAGAGACGTCCGGCGCGAGCACCGAAGGGGTGTTCAAGTCGCTGGAAGCTCAGGATGCGCTCGGCAGCCTGCAGGATATCGACCTGATCCTGGATATTCCGGTCAAGCTGACCGTGGAACTGGGGCGCACCAAGATGACCATCAAAGAGCTGCTGCGCCTGTCGCAAGGCTCGGTGGTGGCGCTGGACGGCCTGGCCGGCGAGCCGCTGGACATCCTGATCAACGGTTACCTGATCGCACAAGGTGAAGTGGTGGTGGTGGCCGACAAGTTCGGCGTGCGCATCACCGACATCATCACCCCGTCCGAACGCATGCGTCGACTGAGCCGCTGATGACCGTCGCGGCGCCCGTTACCGTCCAAAGCAGCCAACCATCCGCCGCGCCGGCCTTGCCGGCCGGTTCGGTGTTGATGCAGGTCAGCAGCGCGCTCGGCGGCATTCTGCTGCTGATCCTGTTGGCCGGTTGGCTGTTCCGCCGGCTGGGCTTCGCCCCGCAGGCGCGCAACAACAAGCTGCTCAACCTGCGCGCCAGTTGCCAGGTCGGGCAGCGCGAGCGCGTGGTGGTGGTGGAAGTCGACGATATCTTGCTGGTATTGGGCGTCACCGCCCAGCAGATCACCCCGCTGCACACCCTGCCCGCCCCGCCGAAAGACGAGGGTGCGGCCGATGCGGCGACGCCGGCGGACTTCCGCCAACTGATGCAAAAAGTTCTGAAACGCCCGGAAAAATCGGCATGATCTCGACTCTTCATACCCTCGTCCGCCGTCCGGCGGTTTGGCTCCCTGCCGCCCTGCTGTTCATCAGCCCGGCGGCTTTGGCGCAACTGCCGGGGCTGATCAGCCAGCCGCTGGCCAACGGCGGCCAAAGCTGGTCGCTGCCGGTGCAGACGCTGGTGCTGTTGACCTCGCTGACTTTCCTGCCCGCCATGCTGCTGATGATGACCAGCTTTACGCGCATCATCATCGTGCTCGGGCTGCTGCGCAACGCGCTGGGCACCCCGTCGGCGCCGCCGAATCAGGTGATGTTGGGGCTGGCTCTGTTCCTGACCTTCTTCATCATGTCGCCGGTGTTCGACAAGGTCTATCAGGATGCCTACCTGCCGTTCAGCCAGGACAAGATCGGGTTGGAGGTCGCGCTGGATAAAGGCGCGCAGCCGCTGCGCGAATTCATGCTGCGCCAAACGCGCGAAACCGATCTGGCGCTGTACGCCAGGCTGGCCAATCAGCCACCGCTGGCCGGCCCGGAGGCGGTGCCGATGCGCATCCTGCTGCCCGCCTACGTCACCAGCGAACTGAAAACCGCCTTCCAGATCGGCTTTACGGTGTTCATTCCGTTTCTGATTATCGACCTGGTGGTCGCCAGCGTGCTGATGGCGCTGGGGATGATGATGGTGCCGCCGGCCACCATCTCGCTACCGTTCAAGCTGATGCTGTTCGTGCTGGTCGATGGCTGGCAGCTGCTGCTCGGCTCGCTGGCGCAGAGTTTCTATTCGTAACCCCCGACCGGAGAACGCGAGATGACACCTGAATCGGTTATGGCGCTCGGCACCGAAGCGATGAAAGTGGCGCTGGCGCTGGCCGCCCCGCTGCTGCTGGCGGCGCTGATCAGCGGCCTGGTGGTCAGCCTGCTGCAGGCCGCCACCCAGATCAACGAAATGACGCTGTCGTTCATCCCCAAAATTCTGGCGGTGGTGGCCACCATCATCATCGCCGGCCCCTGGATGTTGAACCTGCTGCTGGACTACATGCGCACCCTGTTCAGCAACCTGCCCACCCTGATCGGCTAACCGTGCTCACCTTCGACAGCGCGCAGCTCACCGTCTGGCTCAGCCACTATTTTTGGCCGCTGCTGCGCATTCTGGCGCTGATAAGCACCGCGCCGGTATTCAGCGAAAAGCAAATCAGCAAAAAGGTCAAAATCGGCCTTGGCGGGCTGATCGTCATCCTGATCGCGCCGACGCTGCCCGCCAGCAATATCCCGATCTTCTCCGCCGCCGGCCTGTGGCTGGCGATTCAACAGATTCTGATCGGCGTGGCGCTGGGATTGACCATGCAGTTCGCCTTCGCGGCGGTGCGCCTGGCGGGCGAAGTGATCGGCATGCAGATGGGCCTGTCGTTCGCCACCTTCTTCGATCCCAGCGGTGGCCCGAACATGCCGGTGCTGGCGCGCCTGCTCAACCTGCTGGCGATGCTGCTGTTCCTCAGCTTCGACGGCCATCTGTGGCTGATTTCGCTGCTGGCGGACAGCTTCCACACCCTGCCTGTCCAAACGCAGCCGCTGAACGGCAACGGCTTCCTGGTGCTGACCCAGGTCGGCTCGCTGATCTTCATCAACGGCATGATGCTGGCGCTGCCGCTGATCTGCCTGCTGTTGACGCTCAACATGGCGCTCGGCTTGCTCAACCGCATGACGCCGCAGCTGTCGGTCTTCGTGATCGGTTTCCCGGTCACCATGACCTTCGGCATCATGACGCTGGGCATGATGATGCCGATGCTGGCGCCGTTCTGCGAACATCTGTTCGGTGAAATCTTCGATCGGCTGGCGGCGGTGATCGGCGGCATGACCTTCTGAATCCCTGCTCCGCCCCTTCCTTCCCTCCCGCTTCCCTCTGAGACAAAATGGTAATAAAAACGCTTTCCTGGAACAAAAGCCTGAGAAACGTCTTTTATCCGGATTAAGGTTCAAATGTCTCCGGCGGCTTGAATAAATAAAACCCCGACCTAGAATAGACCCGGTAACAAAAAAAATATCGCCTTGCACCTCCTTAATTTTCCGCGGCGATAAAATACGTTTATCTCGAGTAAAAAAATAAAAACAACCCCGTCACGCATTGTTAAATGCGCGGCAGATAACTGACACCCTGAATAAATGCGTCCGGCGCCTGCCGGCTGCAGGGCGCAGCATCGACCTTTGCTAACCACAGGAGCGAGAAAATGATTAAAGCGAAAAGCAACCGCAAGGCACGCCGGTTATTCGGTTTGACCCACTGGAAAAGCAACAAGTTTAGAGTTTCTTTTACCGAGACGGCCGACGGCGGAAAATGGAAAGTGGTGAAGAAAAAGAAATAATACCGTACGGTTTTTAGCAAAACACTCCGGGTTGCGCCCGTATCCGGCCTCTGCTGCGCCATTCGACGCTGCACCGGGACGGCAACCCGGCTCCTGCCGTAACCGGCATTGATCACCCGTCGGCAAGCCATGTCGACATCCTGTGCATTTCATTGTCAGGAATGAAATAATGCAGCACGTCGCCCTCGCTGCCACGCTAAATTTAGAGATAATGCATTAATAATTTGATTTACTCACACCTCTTATTTATCCGCTGACAAGAAAAATCGATTTTGCCCCTTATTCCCCCAGCGTTATATTGAGAACGACCTTGCAGACAGCACGCTGCAAATCTCACCAAAATATAATCGGTGTAAATATGAAGATACAATTTCAGCTGAGTGATTTATTTATCTCCGGCATTGCCCTCTTGATCATGAGCACCATTTTAAACACGTTGGGCTTTTCATGGGGTTTGTTTGTTCTGCCGCCTGGCGTCGATAGGTTTGTCATCATCCTGTTTACTTTGTTCGGGTCATTAAAACTGGCCGAGTATATCTGCAAACCCATACGGTGGCTGCTCAATGCAAGCCGCAAGCCTCAAATCAAAAACAACAACCCTAAAAATAACGCGAAGTCGCGTTAACAGGAGATCGACCTATGTTGAGAGAACTGACCAGAGAAGAAATGCAACGGATGAGCGGCGCTGGCGACGGCAATAACGGCGGCGACCGAGATCGCGACTATAGCCGAAGCTCCTACGGCGCGCAGGCGAACGGCTTCCAGCCTAATTGGGCGGCGAAAGGCTATGGGCTATTTCAGGATCCTTGTACCGGCGCTGTAGTTACCGGTGCCATTGCCATGGCTGGCGCACTGGCCAGCCGTAACGGCAGTGCGATTGGCACTGCGGCGGCCTCAGCCTTTGTCAACATAGGCAGTCAATGCACTAAAGGGTCCGGCAACGATCGCGGCGTGCCTTTCCGCTGACGCTTAAGGTGAATGGGAACACGCAGACAAAAAAAGGCGCGTCGCTCAGTCAGTAGTGGGAGAACAAGCGACGCGCCAAACGAGTGCGCCCGGTTTCAAGAAGCCTCCCTCCCCGCGGGGCGGAGAGGGTATTTTCTAAGCGCACTAAAGGGAAACCCGTCGCGGTCAGGCAACGGGGTATTGCTCTTAACGATTCATCTGGAACAGCGACATGCCCTGCATATCGCTGAAGGTTTTATACGACGCCTGCAGCGCCGCCTGCTGCATAAAGTAAGACGAAATAGACTCGGCCAGATCGGCATCCGTCAACGCGCTCATCTGGAGCTGGTTGGTCATGTCGCGCTCTTTACCGATGCTGTCCAGCTGATCCATTTCCTGCAGCTGGCTACCCAGCTCGGCGCGCACGCTCAGCACGTTGTTGTAAGAGTTGTCCAGGCCGCGGTTGGCTTTCGCCAGCGCATCGTTCACCTGCTGCCTGGTGGCCTCATCGGCGCCCTGCAGCGGGGTTTTCAGCGCGTTCAGCGCGATATCGATGCTCTCGAACACGTTGCTGACCGGCGCGCTGCCGTCAGGCTCGGGCTTGGGATTGCTGGTCAACGACATGAACACCGCGTTGCCGGTATGGCCGATGGTCATGGTGCGGTTAGCGTCCACTTTCTGCTGAACCGTCTTGTCGCCGCCCTGATAGCTGACGGTGCCGCCGTTGTCGACGAACGGCGCCTTGTCGTTCACGTATCCGCCGAACATATAGCGGCCGTTGCCGTCGGTGCTATTGGCCTGGTTCAGCAGCTGATCTTTCAGCCCCTGCAGCTGGGTGGCCAGCGACTGACGGTCGTTATCGCTTTCGGTGCCGCCGGCGCTGACGATCAGCGCCTTCATGTCCGCGATGGTGGACGTTGCGCCGGCCAAGACCGTTTCTTCCATCGACACGCTTTGGCGAGCGAAAGTGCGCGCCAGCGTGTATTGGCTGTTTTCCGCCTGCGACTGCGACAACATCACCGCGCGCGACGCCGCCAGCGGATCGTCGGACGGGTTGATCACCCGCTTGCCCGAGGAAAGCTGCTCGGCGGCCTTCATGAACAGCGACTGGTTGCCCGTGATGCCGTTCATGTTCTGTTGGTACATCATGCTGGTGCTCATGCGCATGCTGTGGGTTCCTTACTCTGAGCGTCGGCGCCGTAATCGGCGCCGATTAACAATAAAATCAACGAATATTCAGCAGCGCATCGAACAGCGAGCTGGCGGTCTGGATCACCTGCGCGTTGGCCATGTAGTACTGCTGGAAACGCAGCAGCTCACCGTACTCTTCGTCGAGGTTGACGCCAGACATCGACTGCTGTTGCGCGCCCAGCTGCGTCACGATCTTGGCCTGCGACGTGGCGATGGCCTTGGCGGCAGCGGTCTGGTTGCCGACGCCGCTGACGATGCCGGCGTAAGCGCCGCTCAGGGTCGCCTTGCCGTCCACCAGGTTTTTGGTTTGCAGATCCAGCAGCTTCTTGGCGTTTTCGTTATCGCCGCGGCCGCTGTCGTCTTTACCGGCGGCGGCGATCTTGGATGAATCGGTGATGGCCACTTTCAGATTGCCCGCCACGTCGCTGACCGGCTTCACGGTGAAGCTGTCTTTGGCCTGCGCATTGCCGTCAATGCTCACTTCCAGCCCGTCGAAGTTCAGCGTCGGTTTGCCGTCGGCGCTGGTGCCCGGCGTGGCGTTGACTTTCACGTTGTCCGGCAGGCGGCTGACCTGCCAGTTGCTGCCGTCGAACTCGACGCGATAATCGTTGGCCTTCACCTTGCCGGTGTCGGTGTAAGCGACCGACAGCGACGCATCGCCGGTGTTGCGGGTGTTATCCACCACCCGGCCGCCGCTGAAGCTGAAGAAGTCGCCGCCCGCGTCGCCGTTCAGGTCGAAACCGGCGCGATGCTGCTGGTTGAAGCTGTCCGCCATCGCCAGCGCCAACTGGCCCAGCTGATTGCGCACGCCGTCCAGCGTCTCGCTGCGGAATTTCAGCACGCCGCTCAGCGTGCCGCTGGTGATCTGGCTTTCCGGCACTTCGCTGGCGCCGTTGCCGCGGTTATAACCGATGGTCAGACGGGAAGGATCGCTGCTGGAGGGCACGGCTTCCACCTGATAGGTGTTGCTGCCCTGCACCAGGGTCAAACCGTTGGCGAAGGAGACGGTATAGGCGTCGCCGTCCTGCTGCGTGACCTGTACGCCCACCAGCTGGTTCAGCTCGGTAACCAGCTGATCGCGCTGATCCAGCAACGCATTCGGCTCGCCGCCGGCGCTGCCGCGCAAACGGGTGATCTCGTCGTTCAGCTTGGCGATCTGTTGGCTGTAGCTGTTGATCTGCTGCGCCGTATCGCTGATCTGCTGATTGACGCCGCTGTCCATGTCGCGCAGAAATTTGTCGGTATTGTTGAACTGGTTCACCAGGCCGTTGGCCTTGCCCAGCACCGTCTGGCGCGCGGCGTCGTCACCGGCGTTGCTCACCAGGTTCTGCAGGTTGGTGAAGAAATCCTGCATGTTGGTCGACAGCGGGTTGGTTTTGCTCGCCAGCAGGTTGTCGATCTGCGAAATCTTCTCGTAATAGGCGTTTTGCGCCCCGAACGAACTCTGTGCGCCGCGCAGCTGGTTGGTGATGAACTGGTTGTACTCGCGGTTGACGCTGGTGACGGTGACGCCGTTGCCGATAAAGCCGCTCATGGTGGCCATGCCGCCGTTCTGCGCCAGGATCGCGGTCTGGCGGTTATAGCCCGCCACGTTGTAGTTGGAGATGTTGTTGCTGACGGTACTGAGCGCCACCTGAGCCGCATTCAGCCCGCTCATCGCGGTATTGATTAAGCTATTGGACATCGGAATTCCTTATGCTGCGGCGCCGGTGGCCCACAGGGTTCAAATTGAGCTGCTGAGCCTGTTCGCTCAGCCTGTCTCGGTTATCGGCAAAAATGAGAAGAACTTGAGGAAAAAAAGCGGCAATGCGGTCAGCCTCCGGCCAGCCTTCATTACCGCCTATCCCCTCAATAATTGGCGCCGCAGCAAGGCGACAAGCATGACGGGGATTTAGAACAACTCTTTCAAATCGTGGGTATAGGCTTTGACCGCCTGTTCCCCCGCGCTCTTCATCTGCTGGATCACGCTGACCAGTTTGCTGGCGTACTGCGGGTCGGTGGCGTATCCGGCGCGCTGCAACGCATGCGCCGCCTGCTCCGGGCTGCGCGCGGCGGCCACGTCGGCGTAGCGCGGGTTGTTGGTCAGCAGTTTGACGTAATCGGCGATCGCTTCGACATACGAACCGTAAATGCGGAACTTCGCCTTCACCTTCTTCGCCGCGCCCTGTTCGAACTCGGTGGTGGTGATCTCCGTCACCGGCCCGTTCCAGCTGCCGCCGGCCTTGATGCCGAACAGGTTGTAGCTCGGCGTGCCGTCTGAGGTCGGGATCTCGCGCTGCCCCCAGCCGGACTCCAGCGCCGCCTGCGCGACGATCAGCTGATGCGGAATGCCGCTCTGCTGGCTGGCGACCTTCGCCGGAATCGACAGGCGAGCGACGAAGTTGCCGTTGTTGAGCGATAGCGGCGCGGTGGCCGGCGGGGCTTTCGGCATCGCGCGGCGCACCATCTGCTCCAGCGCCTGGTTCGGCAGCGTTTGCAGCACCTCGTTATCCAGCGCCATCGGCGACAGGCCCGCCGTTTCGCTCGGCACCGTGTTGGCGTTGCCCATCTGCTTGACCATCATGTCCGCCAGCCCCAGCCCTTTTTGCGACATCTGTTGGGCGATTTGCTGATCGTACATCGAGGTATAGAGCCGCGTTTGATCGCTGCTCAATACCCCGTCCTGCGGCAAGGCGGAACGCATGCTTTTCAGCATCATCTGCACGAACATGCCCTCCACCTGCTGAGCCACCTGCTTGAGGTTGCCCTGCGGGTCGGCCGCCGCGTCGCGCTTGAGGCCGTTCAGCGCCTGGGCGTCATAGGCCGCGCCCGACATCGCCATCAGATCGCCGGCCATCAGATGATTTCCAGCTTGGCGCGCAGGCAGCCGGCGCTCTGCATCGCCTGCAGGATCGACATCAGGTCGATCGGCGTGGCGCCCAGCGCGTTCAGCGCGCGGATCACGTTGTTCAGGTTGGCGCTGGCGTTCACCTTCTGCAGCGATCCGCCCTGCTGTTGCACCGAGATCTGGGTGTTTGGCGTCACCACCGTCTGGCCGCCGCCGAACGGCGTCGTCGGCTGGCTGACGGTGTTCTGCCGATCGACCACCACCGACAGGTTGCCCTGGGCGACGGCGCAAGAGTCGAGGATCACATCGCGGTTCATCACCACCGAACCGGTGCGCGAGTTGATGATCACTTTGGCGTCCATCGCGCCGACGTTGACGGTAATGTTTTGAATCTCCGCCAGGAAGCGCACCTGAGAGCTGTTGCCTTGCGGCACCAGCACCTGGATCGTGCGGGCGTCGAGCGGCGTCGCGGTGCCGCCGCCGCGTTGGCGGTTGATGGCGTCGCTGATCTGCTGCGCCAGCGTGAAATCTTCGTCGTTCAGCTGCAGGTTGAGAACGCCGCCGCTTCCGAAGGTGGTCGGCAGCTCGCGCTCGATGGTGGCGCCGTTGCTGATGCGCCCGCCCGCCAGCTGGTTGACCTGCACGCTGCTGCCGCCGGCCGCCGCGCCCGCGCCGCCGACCAGCACGTTGCCCTGCGCCAGTGCATAAACCTGGTTATCCACGCCTTTGAGCGGCGTCATCAGCAGGGTGCCGCCACGCAGGCTCTTGGCGTTGCCCATCGAAGAAACCACCACGTCGATGTTCTGCCCGGCGCGCGAGAACGGCGGCAGTTTGGCGGTCACCATCACCGCCGCCACGTTTTTCAGCTGCATGTTGGTGCCCGGCGGCACGGTGATGCCCAGCTGCGACAGCATGTTGCTCAGGCTTTGGGTGGTGAACGGCGTCTGCATGGTCTGGTCGCCGGAGCCGTCCAGCCCCACCACCAGGCCGTAGCCGATCAGGGCGTTGTCTCGCACGCCCTGCACCGTCACCAGATCGCGGATGCGCTCCGCCGCCGCCGGCAAGCACACCAGCCCGACGCACAGCGCGATAAACCATTTTTTCAGCATCAGTCAATCCTTAGAACGGTGAAACATTTAAGAAGAAGCGCTGCAGCCAGCCCATGGTCTGCGCTTCGTTGATATAGCCATTGCCGACGTATTCGATACGCGCGTCCGCCACCTGCGTCGAGGTCACCGAGTTGTTGCCGCTGATGGTGCGCGGATTGACGACGCCGGAGAAGCGGATGAATTCGGTGCCCTGGTTGATGGCGATCTGCTTTTCCCCCACCACGTGCAGGTTGCCGTTGGCCAGCACCTGGTTGACCGTCACCGTAATGGTGCCGTTGAAGGTGTTGTTGGCGTTGGCGCCGCCTTTGCCGCCGAAGGTGCTGTCGCCGGAAATGTCCATATCGGCGCGCGCATTGCCCAACAGGCCGTCGAGGTAACGCGGCGAGGTGGCGACGCCGAACTTGCTGGCGCCGTTGCGGCTGGCGTTGGCGGAGGAGCTTTTGCTGGCGCTGACGTTTTCCTGCAGCACGATGGTCAGGGTGTCGCCGACGTTGCGCGGACGGCGGTCTTCGAACAGCGGCTGGTAGCCGTAGTTCATCGGCTGCACCGTCTGGAAGATCGAGCCGTTCGGCATCGGCGCGCTGGCCGGCGCCGGTTGCGCCGTGGTCGCGCCGTCCACCAGCGGTTTGTGCGGGATATAGGCGCAGCCGCTCAGCGTCAGCATCACCATGCCCGCCAGCCAGCGTTGTCCCTGCCGCGGCAGGATTGCCATCGAATATGTGGTTACCACGGGTATCGCCTTTGTTTCACGAAAGAGAATGACGGGCGCGGCAAGCCGGGCCCGTCAATGACAGATTACAGTTGCGTCAGCTTTTGCAGCATCTGATCGGAGGTCGATACCGCTTTGCTGTTGATCTCGTACGCGCGCTGAGTCTGGATCATGTTGACCAACTCTTCCGCCACGTTGACGTTGGAGGTTTCCACGTAACCCTGATACAGCAAACCGGCGCCGTTCAGCCCCGGAGTGCTCTCGTTCGGCGCGCCCGAGCTTTCGGTTTCCTGGTACAGGTTCTCGCCCACGCTCTCCAGACCGCTGTCGTTGACGAACGTGGTCAGCGTCAGTTGGCCCACCTGCTGGGCGGCGGTTTGCCCCTGCTGGGTGACGCTGACGATGCCGTCGCGGCCGACGGTGATGGACAGCGCGTTAGCCGGAATGGTGATCGCCGGCTGCACCTGGAAACCGCTGGAGGTCACCAGTTGGCCGTTCTGATCGATCTGGAACGACCCGTCGCGGGTATAAGCCTGGGTGCCGTCCGGCAGCATCACCTGGAAGAAACCCTGCCCCTTGATGGCGACGTCTTTACTGTTGTTGGTCTGCGACAGGTTGCCCTGGCTGTGCAGACGCTCGGTCGCCACCGGACGCACGCCGGTGCCGATCTGCAGGCCGGAAGGCAGCGTGGTCTGCTCGGAGGACTGGGCCCCCGGCTGACGCATGGTCTGGTACAGCAGATCTTCAAATACCGCACGCTGGCGTTTGAAGCCGTTGGTGCTGACGTTCGCCAGGTTGTTGGCGATCACGTCCATGTTGGTCTGCTGCGCGTCCAGACCGGTTTTGGCAATCCATAAGGATGGAATCATCGGTTATTTCCTTGCTGCTTAACTCAATGAGAGCAGTGAGTTGGCACGCTGTTCGTTTTCATCCACGCTGTGGATGACCTTCATTTGCATTTCAAAACGGCGGGCGTTGGCGATCATGTCGACCATGGTCTCCATCGGCTTAACGTTGCTGCCCTCCAGCACGCCCGGCATCACCCGCACCTGCGGATCGTTTTGCAACTGATTGCCGCGCTGCTGTTGGGTTTCCGGCGTCAGGCGAAACAGCCCGTCGTCACCGCGCATCACTTCGCGCGCATCGGCCTTCACCAGCTTCAGGCGGCCGATCTGCGCGATGGTGTTCGGCGGATCGCCGGCGTTCAGCGCCGAAATGGTGCCGTCGGCCGCGATGGTGATCTCCGCCGACGGCGGCACCTCGATCGGGCCGCCGTCGCCCATCACCGGCAGCCCCTGCACCGTCAACTGCCCGGTGGAGGAGATCTGAATGTTGCCGTTGCGGGTATAGGCTTCACCGCCGCCCGGCAGGCTCACCGCCAGGAAACCGTCCTGCTGCAGCGCCACGTCCAGCGGACGCGCGGTGTAGTTCAGCGCCCCCTGGCTCATGTCGGCGCCCGGCGTCGACGCGGTCACCAAGGTGCGCGTCGCCAGGCTCGGCCCGTCGACCGGCACCGCGCGCAATGCGGCGAGCTGGGCGCGAAAGCCCGGCGTCGACGCGTTGGCCAGGTTGTTGGCGGTGATGGACTGCTGCTCCAGCGTTTGGCGCGCCGCGCCCATCGCGGTATAAATCGCGTGATCCATAACTCGGCCCTATTAGCGCAGGCTAACCAGCGTCTGCAGGATGGAGTCCTGCGTCTTGATGGTCTGGGCGTTGGACTGGTAGTTACGCTGCGCGACGATCATGTTCACCAGTTCCTGGCTCAGATCGACGTTGGAAGATTCCAGCGCGCCGCTGGTCAGCTTACCGAAGCCGCCACCGCCCGACAGACCGACACGCGGCTGACCGGACGCGCCGGTTTCCTGCCAAACGTTATCGCCCTGCGACGCCAGCCCTTCCGGGTTGGAGAAGTTGGCCATGACGATCTGGCCCAGCACCTGGGTCTGCTGGTTGGAGTAGATGCCCACGACGGTGCCGTCGTTGTTGATTTGGAAGTTGGTGTATTCACCGGCGGCATAGCCGTCCTGCGCCACTTTGCTCACCGAGTCGCTGCCCACGTTCTGCTGCATGCTGCCGGCGAAGCTCAGGGTGAAGTTTTGCGCCGGTGCGCCGTCTTTGGCAGTCATCGGGATCACCATGCTGAACTCGCCCGGCGCGCCGTTGGTGCTGGTGGTTTTCACCAGGTTGCCGCTGGTGCTGAACTCCATGGTGCCGGCGTTCACTGGCGCGGCGCTGCCATCCTGGGTATAGACCTGCCACTTGTTGTCGTCGGTCTTGACGAAGTAGGCGTTGATGTTGTGCGCGTTGCCCAGCGAGTCGTAAGCGGTGATGGTGTTGACGTAGTTGTAGCTGTCCTGTTTGGTCGGATCGAAGGTCTTGTTCTCCGGCACCTTATGGGTGGACTTCAGGTTGGTCACCATCTCGCCGGAAGTGGACGCCTTGGCGTTCATCATGCCTTCAGGAATGCTCAGCGGCACCGGGTTAGCGCCCTGCTGGATGGTCGGCGGGGAACCGGCCGCCGGATAACCGGTCAGCTGCAGGCCCTGCATGTTGGTCAGGTTACGGTTCTCGTCCAGCTTGAACTGGCCGTTGCGGGTATAGAAGATGCCGCCGTCTTTATCCTGCATGCGGAAGAAGCCGTTGCCGTTGATGGCGATATCCAGCGCACGGCTGGTGCCGGTGGTGGTGCCGCCCTTGAAGTTCTGGGTGATGCCGGACACCTTTACGCCCAGCCCAACCTGCGAACCGGCGAACATGTCGGCGAAGGAGACGCTGCCGGATTTGAAGCCCGCGGTCGCGGAGTTGGCGATGTTGTTACCGATCACGTCCAGATTGGTTGCTGCCGCGTTCAAGCCGCTGACTGCCTGAGAAAAGGCCATGTTATTCTCCGAATAGTGGTCAGGCTATCGTCCGATTGAGCCTGATGCTTAGGGTTATAAGATCTGTCGCACGTCTTCCAGGGTGGCGTTGCCCGCCAGGCCGAGATCCAATTTGGCGCCGTTGCCGTCGCGGATCACGCCGTTGACCAGCCCGAAGTGCAGGCTGCGCGCCACCAGCTGCTCGCCGTTGCCTTTGGCGTTAACCGCCACTTTGTAGGCGCCGTCAGGCGCGGTGGTGCCGTCATCCAGCGAACCGTCCCAGGTGAAGGCGTGTACGCCTGCGGTCAGGCCGCCGATTTCGATGGTGCGCACCACCTGCCCGCTGGCGTTGGTGATGGTGGCGGTCACCTGATCGGCGGCGCGCTCCAGTTCCACGCCGAACGGCGTGGTGCTGACCTTGCCGTCCTTGCTGCCGACCAGAATGTTGTTGCCCGGCACCATTACGCCGTGACCGATCAGCGCAGTCGCCTGCAGTGACTGATTGCTGTTGATCTGGCCGGAGATCGACCCCAGCGTGGTGTTGAGCTTTTCGATGCCCTGAACGGTGTTGATCTGCGCCAGCTGCGAAGTCAGTTCGTTGTTCTGCATCGGATTGGTCGGATCCTGGTTTTTCAACTGCGCCACCAGCAGCGTCAGGAAGCTGTTGTGCAGATCCTGGCTGTTGGTATTTTTGCTGTTGTTACCGATGACGGTGTTGTCCAACGACTCGTTGGTGGTTGCGGCGATAGCCATGGGAACCTCCGGTTACTGACCCAGCGTCAGGGTTTTCATCATCATCGACTTGGTGGTGTTGAGCACCTCGACGTTGGCCTGGTAGCTGCGGGAAGCGGAGATGGTGTTGACCATTTCCCCCACCACGTCGACGTTCGGCATGCGCACGTAGCCCTTGGCGTCCGCCAGCGGGTTGCCCGGCTGATACACCAGACGTTCGGGCGCCGGATCGTCCACCACCTGGGCGACGCGCACGCCGCCGGTCGGCTGCCCGGGCGCCGCCGCGACCTGGAACACCACCTGCTTGGCGCGGTAAGGCTCGCCGTCCGGGCCGGTCACGCTGTCGGCGTTAGCCATGTTGCTGGCGCTGACGTTCATGCGCTGGGATTGCGCCGATAGCGCCGAGCCGGAGATATCAAAAATGTTCAGTAAAGACATGCGCCTTATCCTTGTTGCAGCACGGACATCATCCCTTTGATCTGCCCGTTGAGCAGCGTCAGGTCGGTCTGATATTTCAGGCTGTTATCGGCAAAGTTGGTGCGTTCGCGATCCATGTCCACCGTGTTGCCGTCCATCGATGGCTGGTCCGGCACCCGGTACAACAGATCGAGCTGCGGCGGCTGCAGGGTCTGTGCCGGGATGTGGCGCGCCGCCGTCAGGTTCAGCGACATGCCGTTGCCGTTGACGCGCCCTTGTTCCAGCACTTTGTTCAATTGGCTGGCGAAATCGATATCCCGCGCCTGATAACCCGGTGTGTCTGCGTTGGCGATGTTGGCGGCCAGAATTTCCTGCCGCTGGGCGCGCAAGTTCAGCGCCTCTTGGCCAAAGCGCAGAGCCGCGTCCAGTTTGTCGAGCATGCTCCCTCCGCGAGGTTAGAATTTGGAGTCGACAGCATAAACGCCCGGTGCGCCACCCTATCGCGGGAATAAACGCAAAATGGGGCGCTATTTATCTGCTTAGCCTGCGCGCGCTGCGGGTACACTTACGCGTATCCCGATGAGGCTTGAGAAGATGACGATGAAAGGTAAAATGCTGCTGCTTATCGGCCTGCTGTGCAGTCTGAACGCGCGCGCCGACGATCTGGCGACGCAAATCGAAAGCTTCATCCAAGGCAAGTTCAGCGGCGAACCGGTGCAGGTGAAAGTGCGGGTGCGCACGCCGCCGGCCCAATGGCCCGCCTGCGAACTGCCCCAGCTGTCGCTGCCGCCCAACGCGCGGATCGGCGGCAACGTCAGCATTTCGGCGCGCTGTGGCCAGGAGCGGCGTTTTATCCAGACGCAGGTGCAGGTGTTCGGCCGCTATCTGGTTTCGGCGCGCGGCATCAGCGCCGGCAGCCGGTTGACCGCGGCGGATCTGACGTTGAAAGAAGGCCGGCTCGATACCTTGCCGCCGCGCGCGCTGACCGAAGCGGGCAAAGCGTTGGGCGCCGTCAGCCTGCGCAATATCAGCCCCGGCCAACCGCTGACCCTCGCCATGCTGCGCCGCGCCTGGATTATCAAGGCGGGGCAACCGGTGCAGGTCAACGCGCAGGGCGAAGGATTCAACATCAGCGGTGCGGGCAAGGCGATGAACAACGCCGCCGCCGAAGACAGCGTGCGGGTGCGCATGGCGTCCGGGCAAATCGTCAGCGGCGTGGTCGGGGACGACGGCGCGATCCGCATTACGTTATAAAAAAGTAAAGGTTCCGCAAACCTTGCCGATAAGACAAATCAAGCAGCATTTTATCGGCCACCAGGGCCGCAACACTTTCATTGCAGCGTCGTCGTCCCCGAGCGGTCACGGCGTAAACGGAGATGGACCATGAGTATCGATCGCACCCAGCGGTTACAGCCGGTTTCCACTGTGCAACCGCGTGAAACCCCGGCCGACAACCCGCTCCAACCGCGTAAGGCCGCCGTGGCCGAAACGGCCGTCAGCGGCACGCAGGTCAAGCTGAGCGAGGCGCAGGCGCGCCTGATGCAGCCGGGCACCCAGGATATCGATATGGGCCGGGTCGAAGCCATCAAGCAGGCGATCCGCAGCGGCGAACTGAAGATGGACGCCGGCAAAATCGCCGACGCGCTGCTGCAAGACGCGCAGAGCGACATTCAATGGATCGCCGGGCGCGACTGACGGCGCGGCGGCGAGTAGCGGTAAAGGATAAGTCATCACTATGGAAAACCTGGCACAACTGCTGGATAAACTGTTGGAAACGCTGCAGGCGCTCAATGGCGTGCTGGAGGAAGAGCACGACTTGCTGTGTTCCGGCCAGTTGCCCGGCGTGGCGCTGCAGCGCGTAACCGATGCCAAAAGCCAGCTGCTGGCGACGGTCGCCTACCTCGAGCAACAGCGCCTGGGGCAGGAAAAAGTCTGCGGGCAACGCGCGCCCTACGCCAGCCATGCGCCCCTGGCAGATCGCTGGCAACGCGTTCAACTGCTGAGCCAAACGCTGCGCGAAAAGAATCAGCACAATGGCCTGCTGCTCAATCAGCAGATCGACCATAACGCTCAGGCGCTGGCGATCCTGAGCAAGAACAATAAATCGCTGTATGGCCCGGATGGCCAGTCGCACGCCGGCAGCCTGCTCGGCAGAAAAATCGGCGTCTGACCTGACTCATTTCGCCCGGTGAACGCACCGCCGGGCGCGGGTTTCCCCGGTTATGCGCAGCTTCTCGCAATTTCTTCTTACCGCTTTCTGAATTCCCTTAACGTTATGCGCCAGGCTGCGCAGAACGGATATTTTCCTGTTCCCCATCACTCCCTATTTCGTCATCTTAGCTCGGTCGTTAAACATCTTGATCTGTACCCATCAAGGGTATATTTTCACACGGAGAGTGAATGACCGACATTTATCTCACAAAAGCCTTCCAGACATTTGCCGGCGACGAACGCATCAGTGACGCCACGATAGTGAAAGCGGCGCGAGAGATGCAAAATCAGTTGTACGACGCCAATCTCGGTGGTTGCGTTTACAAAAAACGCATCGCCCGGATGGGGAGTGGAAAACGGCGCGGGTATCGGGTCTTAATCGCAACGGCAGATGAAGGCAGGATCTTTTTCATGTATGGCTTTGCCAAAAACGAAAGAGACAACATCAATCAGGATGAGTTAATTTCCTGGCGGCATTTGGCGGTGCTGTATCTGGCTTATTCACCATTCAGACTGTATCAGCTGGTCAACTGCGGGGAATTAATAAGGTTACAACTATGAGCAAGATGCTGAAATCGATCCACCAGGAAGTTCAGGGCCTGCACCGCGCCGGTTTCGTCGACGACGTGACCATGCGCACCTTCGACATGCTGTGCCTGCGGCCGGTAAAACAGTTCGGGCCGGCCAAGATCCGCGCATTGCGCGAACGCGAAAACGTCAGTCAGCCGGTGTTTGCGCTGTATCTCAACGTCAGCAAAAAGGCGGTGCAGAAATGGGAGCGCGGCGAAGCGCAACCGAACTCCGCCGCGATGAAGCTGTTGACGCTGGTGGAACGCAACGGCCTGGCGATCCTGGCCTGAGGCGCCCCTCCCGCCACTTCGCTCACCGGATGAGGTCGGCAGCCGTCGGCCAGACAATCGAAGTTGAAATCAGAACACATTCAACAGCCCTCGATACAACAAGGAACTATCCGATATATATTATCGATTCTATTAATTGCTTCATATCGAGAGCCAGCGAATCGGCCTATTGAATAAAACGCTTCAGGGTATTTATATTCATGCCATAAATGCCCGTAGCTTACATTTACCTTACCTGTTTTTGTTACTTAAACGGCGTCAATTTAGACGCTCGCAGCTTATAAAGCTCATTGTTTTTCGCTTTAAACTGGCCATCGATAATACCGCCATACCAATCGCCATACATCGGATTCGGGAAGATAATAAAACGCTTGCCAAATTCTTGCTGCACATCCTCCATCATTTTATTCCTTTCAGCCTGGCTTTTACCTTTTGAATCAATAAAGTCAGCCAGATTGTCGCCAAAATACAGCACGACGTCATACTGGCTTTCCAACGCGTCGCGACGACTCTGTTTACCCTGCATCTCCGGTGTTTTTAACAACAGATTTTCTTTTTTCGCCTGAGGCAAATTAATGCGGCGTAAATTTTTTAGCGTCACGTCAATCTGCGACTGCTTTCTGTCACTCAGGTAGAAAATGGTAACGCCGTTTTCATCGGCAAACCTCAGGAAATCGATAGCGCCGGGCACGGCTTCCGCCGCAGCCATGTCGACCCATTCATCCCAACCGTCAAGCAAAAACGACTGGTTCTTTATCAACCAGGCCTGGTGCGGGCTGTCATCCAGCACGGTCTCATCAAGATCCAGCACGACGGCACGCGGCTTCTCCGATTTATTCTTTAATTCCTGCTCAAGTCGGAGCTTGCCCAACTGATACCCTTGATAAAAAGCCGCCCGTGCCTCTGCCGCATTCTGATACCACAATACCGACATGGCGAATTGTTCCGTGAGGCAACTGGCGGGCAGTTCAGTCCGGGAAGGATCGCAGTGATTATTTGACGAAGCGGTGAAAGCCACGCATAAAAGTAATAATGGCATGTATGATTTTAAAATTTTCATAGATACTCCATATAAGTTTAATCTTATGAGAGTACGGCGAGGATTATTTATATAGTTAATACATTGCGCATAATTTACTGAGGGACGGGTAAATTAACGCCCTTCACGCACGCTTAATCTTCACAAATTTGAAGATTAAGCGGAAATTACAATAAAACAAAGAGAGAAACAACGTATAAAAATAGGATTATGACTGTTGTCACACAAACAGGCTCCAGATTGTGCCGCGCGACAAAGGCGGCCGTGAGTCTTGAATTTCCAGGCTCATTTTATCGCTTAAGCATAACGCCGGCCGGCGTCAAACTACCCCACCGAACCGGGCGGCGATCTATTCGTAATTGACGATCACCTGATTGCCAATCACCCGCAGCGGCGGATTCAACCCGCCTTGCGACTGCACGTAATAGACAAAGCGCAATTCCGCATTGGCCGGTTCGCCCTGCAGACCGTTGCTGCTGCCGCTGCCGCCGCCGAGCGGAATGCAGAGGTTTACCGTGCAGAGCTGGGCCTGCAGCCCGGCCGGCTCCGGCCCCAGCAAACGGTAGCGCCAGCTGACGCGGGTGATGCGCGCATTGGCGTCCGGCAGCGCGTTCGGCGGCCGCAAACCGGCGGACTCATCGCGCATGCCGCCCTGTTCCAACGTCACGCCCGCCCCTTCGGCCACCCAAGAGCCGGACACCGCGCCGGCAGTCAACGGGGCCAGCAGACACAGCACGAACAGACAGCGTTTCATCAGGCGGCTCCGATGGTCGAGGTCATGCGAATCTGGCGATCGTCGTTGATCTCGAGGTTGGACAGCACCACGAGCTGCGGCAGGCTGCGACGCAGGAAGCGCGCCAGTAAAGGCCGCAGCGCATGGTTAACCAACAGCACCGGCGGCGCGCTGAGCATCTCTTGCCGCTGCAGCGCCTGGCGCGCCTGTTCCAGCAGGCGATCGGCCAGCCCCGGCTCCAGACCACCGCCGCCCTGCAACGCCTGCAGCAACAGACGCTCCAGTTGGGTATCCAGACCGATGACCTGAATCTCGCCGTTGCCCGGGAACCACTGCTGCGTGATCGCCCGGCCCAGCGCCACCCGCACCACGGTGGTCAGTTCATAAGGATCGCTCTGCGCCGGAGCGTGCTCCGCCAACGTTTCGACGATGGTGCGCATATCGCGGATGGAGACGCGCTCGGCCAGCAGGTTTTGCAGCACCTTGTGCAGCGTGGTCAATGATACCACGCCCGGCACGAAGTCTTCGGTCAGCTTCGGCATCTCCTGCGACACGCGATCCAGCAACTGTTGGGTTTCCTGGCGGCCAAACAGCTCGCTGGCGAACTGGCCGATCAGGTGATTAAGGTGCGTCGCCACTACGGTGCTGGCTTCCACCACGGTAAAGCCCTGGATCTGCGCCTGCTCACGCAATGCGCTGTCGATCCACACCGCCTCGAGCCCAAAGGCCGGATCGACGGTTTTGTCTCCCGCCAGCTCGCCCACGGCATTGCCGGGGTTGATCGCCAGCCAGCGGCCCGGCTGCGCTTCACCGCTGCCGATTTCGACGCCTTTCATCAGGATGCGGTAGCTGGCAGGCGGCAGTTCCAGGTTGTCGCGAATGTGTACCACCGGCGGCAGATAACCCATGTCCTGCGCGAATTTCTTGCGGATCCCGCGGATACGCCCCAGCAACTCGCCGTTTTGTTGAAAATCGACCATCGGAATCAACCGGTAGCCCACCTCCATCCCCAGCGGATCTTCCAACTGCACGTCGGCCCAGCTGGCCTCGGCGGCCTGCGGGTTGTCCGGCATCACTGGCTCTTCAACCGCTCTCGGCGCCTGTTGTTCACGGCCGCGCAGCCACCAGGCCAGGCCCAGCAAAGCGGCGGTAAACAGCAGGAACACCAGGTTCGGCATGCCCGGCACCAGGCCCAACAGCCCGAGCACCCCGGCGCTCAACAGCATCACGCGCGGATTGTTGAACAGCTGGCCCACCATCTGCTCGCCGACGTCCTGATCGGTCGCGACGCGGGTGACGATAACGCCGGCGGCGGTGGAGATCACCAGCGCCGGGATCTGCGCCACCAGGCCGTCGCCGATGGTCAGCAGCGTATAACTTTCCGCCGCCGCCCCCAGCTCCATACCGTGTTGCACCACGCCGACCAACAGGCCGCCGACCACGTTCAGCACCATGATCATCAGGCCGGCGATGGCGTCGCCGCGCACGAATTTACTGGCGCCGTCCATCGAGCCGTAGAAATCGGCCTCCTGGGTGACTTCGGCGCGGCGTTTCTTCGCTTCGTCCTCGCCGATCAACCCGGCGTTCAGGTCTGCGTCGATCGCCATCTGCTTACCCGGCATGCCGTCCAGCACGAAGCGCGCGCCCACTTCGGCGATACGCCCCGCACCTTTGGTGATGACCATAAAGTTAATCAGCACCAGGATGATGAACACCACGATGCCGATGGCGAAGTTGCCCCCCACCAGGAAGTGGCCGAAGGCTTCCACCACGCGGCCGGCGGCGGCGGAGCCGGTGTGCCCCTCCAGCAAGATGATGCGCGTCGACGCGACGTTGAGCGACAAACGCAGCAGCGTGGAGAACAGCAGGATGGTCGGGAAGGCGGCGAATTCGAGCGTGCGCTGGGTGAACATCGCCACCAGCAGCACCATGATCGACAGCGCGATGTTGAAGGTAAACAGCAGGTCGAGGATAAACGCCGGCAACGGCAACACCATCATCGACAGGATCAGCAGGATCAGCACCGGGCCGGCCAGCACCTGCCACTGCGTATCTTTAAAATTGCCCGGCAAACGAAGCAGGGAGGCCAAATTAGCCATCAGAGTCACTCTCTTTTGCAAAATCCAGTGCTTCCGGCACCGGTAAACGTTCAGGTTTTTTCGGGATCAGGCCGCCCTCGCGCCGCCAGCGGCGTAGCTGGTACACCCAGGCCAGCACTTCGGCGACCGCGGCATACAGGGTGGCCGGAATATGCTGCCCAATCTCGCTGTGTCGATACAGCGCACGCGCCAGCGGCGGCGCTTCCAGCATCGGGATGCGGTGTTCCGCGCCGAGCTCGCGGATGCGCAAGGCGATTTCACCGGCGCCCTTGGCCAGCACTTTCGGCGCACTCATTTTTTTATCGTTGTACTGCAACGCGACGGCGTAGTGCGTCGGGTTGGTGACGATCACGTCCGCCTTGGGCACATCGGCCATCATGCGGCGCCGGGCGATCGCCCGCTGCTGCTGACGAATGCGCCCCTTGACGTGTGGGTCCCCCTCCTGATCCTTGAATTCGTCGCGAATATCCTGCTTGGTCATCTTCAGCTTTTTGAAGTGGCTCCACAGCTGATAGAACACGTCGAACGCCACCATCGGCGTCAACCCCAGCACCACCAGAAAACCGCAGAACAGAATCATCTGCAGCGCATTGCCCAACGCGTCGAGCGGCTGCTGGGTCATCAGATGCAGCATCGCCGCCCAGTTGTGCCACAGATAGAAGCCGGTCACCCAGCCGACCAGCGTCGCTTTCAGGATCCCTTTCAGCAGCTCGGCCAGCACCTGGCTGGAAAAGATGCGCTTCAACCCGGACAACGGGTTCAGCCGTTTCAAGTCGAATTTGATCGACTTGCCGCTGAACAGGATGCCCCCCAACAGCATCGGCGCGGCGAGCGCCACCAGCACCAGCCCCGCCATGATCGGCAACAGCGCCAGCACCGCCTGGCGCAGCAACATGCCCAGCTGGCGCAGCATCTGTTTATCATTGCTGACCATGCCGTGGTCGAAGTTCAAGCCCTGCGTGAGCATCGCCGCCAACTGTTGCGCCATGTTGCTGCCGGACATCAGGATGATCGCCAGGCCCGAGAGCAGCATCAGTACCGAGGTCAGTTCGCGGGAACGCGGGATCTGGCCGTCTTCACGCGCCTTCTCCAGCCTATGGGGCGTGGGGGCCTCGCTTTTTTCCAGATCGCTGTCTTCAGCCACGAAACGCCGTTCCTGTGTCGGGAGGGTAAAGAATGGCGGTCAGCATGCCAAAAAATTGGCGATGTCATTGACGGAACAACGGGGGAAAAGGCGGGTTATTTAGGGGATGAGACGAAAACTGCGCGGAATGTTGTCGGGGCGCGCCGCTGCGCGCCCCGATAAGCCTCAGAAACCGAGGCTGTCGAGCAGATCGTCGACCTGCGCCTGGTTGGCGATCACGCCGACGCCGTTCTGATCGAGCTGTGGGCCGTTCAGCAGGCTGTCGTTCGGCCGTTTTTCCTTCACCGGCTGCTCCGGCATGTTTTCCATCAGCACCATCAGCAGCTGCTTTTCGATCTCCTGCACCACGTCCATCATGCGCTTGATCACCTGACCGGTCAGATCCTGGAAGTCCTGCGCCATCATGATCTCCAGCAGCTGGGCGTTGGTGAAGGCCGTATGGCCCGGCACCTGATCCAGATACTGGCGCGTATCGTTGACCAGAGAACGCGCGTCGTCCAGTTCGATAGGATTGGCGAACCACTCGTCCCAGCGCCCCTTCAACGCGTTCGCGCCGGATTCCAGCTCCGCCTGGCGCGGTTGCGCCGCCTCCACGCAGTTCAACGCCCGTTCCGCCGCCTGCGCCGTCATGGTTACGACATAGTCAAGACGGTCGCGCGCATCCGGGATCGCCTCTGCCGCCTGGGCGATCGCCTGATCGAGCCCCAGTTCGCGCATGCTGTCGCGCAGCATTCGGGTCAGTTGGCCGATGCGGGAGATGATCTCTCCCGCGGTCGCTGCATCGCTGGCAGGCATTGGAATGTCTCTCATCGCCCTCTCCTTACATGCCCAATTTTTCAAAAATCTTGTTGAGCTTTTCTTCCAGCGTCGCCGCCGTAAATGGTTTCACTACATAACCGCTGGCGCCGGCCTGCGCCGCCGCGATGATATTTTCTTTCTTGGCTTCCGCCGTCACCATCAGTACCGGCATCGCGGCCAGCGCGCTATCGGCGCGGATGGTTTGCAGCAGCTCCAGCCCGTCCATGTTCGGCATGTTCCAGTCGGACACCACGAAGTCGAAACCGCCGGCGCGCAGCTTGTTCAGCGCATCCGCGCCGTCTTCAGCTTCTTCGACGTTGTTGAAGCCCAGCTCTTTGAGCAGATTTCTGACGATGCGACGCATGGTGGAAAAGTCGTCCACAACCAGAAATCTGAGGTTCTTGTCTGCCATTGTTACTCCTGAAATAGTTAACCGTTTAATGATGCAAAACCGCAGGCCGTCGCGCGGCGAACCTGGGTCATATCGCCGCCGGGTAGACCCTGCGGACTAAAATCAAATGCGCAATGCCTGGCCGCCGGCGATCTGCGCCAACATGCGCTGGCTCATCCTGTCCAGCTCGACCACTTCGCTGACGCCGCCGCCGGCGATCGCCTCGCGCGGCATGCCGAACACCACACAGCTCGCCTCGTTTTGCGCCAGGGTATAGGCCCCGGCGCGGTGCATCTCCAGCATCCCCGCCGCCCCGTCGTTGCCCATGCCGGTGAGGATCACGCCCACCGCATTGCGGCCGGCATATTGCGCCACCGAGCGGAACAGCACGTCGACAGACGGACGATGGCGGTTAACCGCCGGGCCGTCATGCAGCTTCACCTGATAGTTGGCGCCGCTGCGCGCCAGTTCCAGGTGGCGATCCCCCGGCGCGATGTAGGCATGGCCCGGCAGCACGCGCTCGCCGTCCTCCGCTTCTTTCACCGTGATCTGGCACAGCTTGTTCAGCCGCTCGGCGAACGAACGGGTGAAACCGGGCGGCATGTGCTGGGTGATCAGCAGCGCCGGACTGGTGGCAGGCAGCGGCTGCAGCACCTGGCGGATCGCTTCGGTGCCGCCGGTGGAAGCGCCGATGGCGATCAGTTTTTCACTGCTCAGCAGCGGCGCGTGGCTGAGGATCGCCGGCGCCGGGCTGTTGGAACGCTGCGGCAGGCGCGCCCTGGCGGCGGTGCGGATCTTCTCGGCAATCAGCTCGCTGTAAGCCAACATGCCTTCGCGAATGCCGAGCTGCGGTTTGGTCACGAAGTCCACCGCGCCCAGCTCCAGCGCGCGCAGCGTGATTTCCGAGCCTTTGCCGGTCAGCGAAGAGACCATCACCACCGGCATCGGCCGCAGGCGCATCAGCTTCTCAAGGAAATCCAGCCCGTCCATGCGCGGCATCTCGACGTCCAGCGTCAGCACCTGGGGATTAAATTTTTTGATCAGATCGCGCGCCACCAGCGGATCCGGCGCGGTCGCCACCATCTCCATGTCGGCGTGGCCGTTCACGATTTCCGTCATCAGCTGGCGCATCAGTGCCGAATCGTCTACGCATAACACTCTGATTTTACTCATTACCTCTCCTTGGTCAGCCCATACACGGTCTGCCCACGCAAGTAGAAATCCCGGCTGATCTGGCTGAAATTCTCGGAGTGGCCGGCGAACATCAGCCCCCCCGGCTTAAGCAAGGGAACGAAGCGGCGCAGGATGCGCTCCTGCGTCGCCTTATCGAAATAGATCATGACGTTGCGGCAAAAAATGGCGTCGAACTGCCCCGGCAGCGCCCACTCCGGCGCCAGCAGGTTCAGCGGCTGAAAGTTCACCCGCGCCGCCAGCTCCGGCCGCACGCGCACCAGCCCCTGATGCGGCCCGGTGCCGCGCAGGAAATAGCGCTGCATTTGGGTCGGCGTCAGGGTGCGCAGATCTTCCTGGCGGTAAACGCCCGCTTCCGCTTTTTCCAGCACCTGCGTATCGATGTCGCTGGCCCAGACCTGGCAACTGCCGGCCCGCTGGCCCAATGCATCGCTCAACGTGATGGCGATCGAATACGGCTCTTCGCCAGTCGAGGCCGCGGTGCTCCAGACGCTGTAGCCGTTCGGCCGCGAGCGCGCGTGTTCCGCCAGGATCGGGAAGTGATGCGCCTCGCGGAAAAAGGCCGTCAGGTTGGTGGTCAGCGCGTTGATAAACGCCTGCCACTCCGCGCTGTTCGGATCGCTTTCCAGCAGCGCCAGGTAGTCGCCGAAATCGTGCAATCCCAACAGCCGCAGCCGGCGCACCAGACGGTTGTAAACCATCTCGCGCTTATGCTCCGCCAGCACGATGCCGGCGCGTTGATAAATCAACTGGCTGATACGGCGAAAATGCACGTCCGACAGCGGCAAGCGCTGCACCATTTGCGTCAACATCGACGCAGTATCCCGGTTAGAAGTTGACGGCGCCTGTTTCATGCCACCTCACCGGGGAAACACGTGCTGCTTATGCGGTTTAACAATCTTGGGCTTCCTTTACCACGGGTGAAACTGCGTTGTTGCTGTTACCTGGCGCGACGAAGTTATCGTCCGCCAGACGGAATACCGCGACCGCGTCAGCCAGGGTAATGGCCTGCTCTTCCAGCGCGGTGGCGGCAGAAGCGGACTCTTCCACCAGCGCGGCGTTCTGCTGGGTGACCTGATCCATCTGGGTCACCGCCTGCGTCACCTGCTCGATGCCGCGGCTCTGTTCATCCGAAGCCGACGCGATCTCGCCCATGATGTCGGTCACGCGGGTCACCGAACGCACGATGTCCTGCATGGTGGCGCCGGAGTTTTCCACCAGCACCGAGCCGTGTTTGACGCGACTGACCGATTCATCGATCAGCACCTTGATCTCTTTCGCCGCCTGCGCGCTGCGGCTCGCCAGGTTGCGCACTTCGCCGGCGACCACGGCAAAACCGCGCCCCTGTTCACCGGCGCGCGCCGCTTCCACCGCCGCATTGAGCGCCAGAATGTTGGTCTGGAAGGCGATGCCGTCGATCACGCTGGTGATGGCGCCGATTTTCTGCGAGCTGTTGGCGATATCGTGCATGGTGGTGACCACGTCACCGGCCAGTTCGCCGCCCTTGGCCGCAGTGGCCGAGGCATCGCGCGCCAGCTGAGATGCCTGCCGCGCATTGTCGGCGTTCTGTTTCACCGTGGCGGTCAGCTGTTCCATGCTGGCGGCGGTTTCTTCCAGCGACGCGGCCTGCTGCTCGGTGCGGGAAGAGAGATCGTTGTTGCCTTCGGCGATCTCTTGCAGGCCGATCAGAATCGACTCCGCCCCGTCGCGCACCGCGCCGACGGTGCCGATCAGCGACTGCTGCGTGCGTTGCAGGCTGGCGAACAGCATGCTGATTTCATTGCGGCCATACACCTGAATCGGCGTCGCCAAATCGCCGGCGGCGATGCGTTCAAAGTGGCTGCGGATCTGGTTCAGCGGCTGTATCAGCATGGTGCGCAACCACCACATGGCGCTGCCGGTCACCACGATCAGCATCAATACCGCCCCCGCCAGCATCAGGCCCGCCAGCGTGAAGGAGAACTGATTAGCGTCTCTGGCCTCGCTGATGTCACCGTTGACCAACTGCAGGTACTGCACGAAGTCGGCCTCGAACAGGTCCTGGGTTTTCTGCGTCGGCTGATCCATAAACGCCTGCAGCTCCCCTTTCTCCAGGAAGCCAATCAGCTCGCGCAGCGCGCAGCGCAGCCGCTCGTAGCTGGCCTTGGTGGTCGCCGTCTGCTGACTCTGTTGCTCACTGCTGCGCTCAACCGCCATGAACTGATTGAAATAGAGATCGGCCTTCTGCAGCGAACTGCGGGCGCTGCTCATCAATTCGTTCACCTGCTCCTGCGGCAGTTTCAGCGCCGCACGGGTGCCGGCGCGGTTCAGCGTATTGCGCGCCTGCAACAGCGACACCCAGCTCAGGCTGAGCGAATCGCGCTGCTGGCTGCCGAGGGTGATGATGTCGAGATTGTGGTTATCGGAACGAAACGCGGAATACGACAGGCCGCTGCTGGCCAGCTGCAGAACGCAGAAGGTCATCAACAACAGGAACAAGCTGGTAGAGATACGGATTCGGTTAAACACTGTGAACCTCCTTGCAGCCGGCCGGCGACCGGCCTACGTAGGGAAAAGGGCCGCTGCGAGAGAGGCCCGATACCGGTCAGAACGTTTCCCAGTTATCCTGCAGATCGCTGGCGTTCATTTTCTTATGATTGATTACCGGTGTTACCGTCGCCTTGCTGGTGACAGGCGCTTTAAACTCTTCCTGGCCTTCCGGCCTCAGGCGGAATACCGCCACCGACTGGGTCAGCATGCTGGCCTGTTCTTCCAGCGCCGCCGCCGCCGAGGCGGACTCTTCCACCAACGAGGCGTTCTGCTGGGTCACGCGGTCCATTTCCGCTACCGCCTGGCCAACCTGATCGATCCCGCGGCTCTGTTCGTCCGACGCCGAGGCGATTTCGCCCATGATGTCGGTCACGCGGGTGACGGCGTTGACGATGTCGCCCATGGTTTCACCGGCGCTTTCCACCAGCACGGAACCCATATCGACGCGGCTGACCGAGTCTTCGATCAGGCCTTTGATCTCTTTGGCCGCCTGCGCGCTGCGCTGCGCCAGGTTGCGCACTTCACCGGCCACCACCGCGAAGCCGCGGCCCTGCTCGCCGGCGCGCGCCGCTTCCACCGCGGCGTTCAACGCCAGGATGTTGGTCTGGAAGGCGATGCCGTCGATCACGCCGGTGATATCGGCGATTTTCTGCGAGCTGCCGGCGATGTCGTGCATGGTCTGCACCACGTTGGCCACCACCTTGCCGCCCTTCTGCGCGGTTTCGGAGGCGCTCAGCGCCAGCTGTGAAGCCTGACGGGCGTTTTCGGCGTTCTGTTTCACCGTCGCGGTCAGTTGTTCCATGCTGGCGGCGGTCTCTTCCAGCGAAGCGGCCTGCTGCTCGGTGCGGGAGGAGAGATCGTTGTTGCCCGCGGCGATTTCAGACGCGCCGCTGTAGATGGCGTCCGCGCCCTGACGCACGCCGCTGACGGTTTCGATCAGTTCGCTTTGCATGTGTTTCAGGCTGGCCGCCAGCACGCCCATTTCGTTGCGGCTGGTGACGACGATCTGCTGAGTCAGGTCGCCGGCGGCGATCTGTTTGATGTGGTCAATCATGCGGTTCAGCGGGCGCACTAGGATATGATGGATGCCGGTCCAGGCGAGTACGATGACCGCCAGCACTACCACCAGCACCACGATCAGCGTCCAAATGGCCGAGTTGTACGAGCTGTTGCTGCCGTCGACCGCGATTTGGTACAGCTTGCCGTTTTGCTCCAGGTACAGGTTGTAGCTCTGCTCAAAGTTGTCCTGGTAGCTCTGCGTAGGCTGATCGAAGAAGGCGTTGATCTTGCCTTCGCCCAGCAGCTGAATCAGTTCGGAGAGCGCGCCGTACAGAATGTCGTACTGTTGCTTAACGCGTTCTGCCGACTGGGGATCCTGACGCGGATCCTGAGGGATCTTTTCGTAAGCGGCATAGTGTCTTTCCGCCCTGGCCAGCTCTTCCTTCGCCTTGGCCAGCAGTTCATCAATGGTGGCGCCGCTGCCGATCTTATTGGTATCCATCATGTAGCGAATACCGGCACGGTTCAGGGAGTTGCGCGCCTGCAGCAGGTCAACGCGGCTTTCACTCAGCTGCAGCTGCTGCTGGCGGATCGTTTGCAGGACGGTAAAGTTTTCCTTATCGCTTTTCAGCGAGGAGAAAAAGAGTCCGCCCGAAATCAACTGCAAGGCGCCAAACAGCACCAACACCAGCAACAGGCTGGTGACCACCTTCATACGATTTAACATGATTTCCCTTGTTGAAGCCCGCGCAGACAGGCTCTGATGACGTTGAATGTGAGAGTTATCGGCGCCGTGCGGCAAAACTTTATGCGGGAAAGTAACTATTTTTAGTGGGGGTTCCGGGCGCGGTCTGCGGCGCCGCGACAGGTCAGGAAGAGTGATGGATGAAGGGGGCAGCGCCCTGCCCCCTGGCGTCATGAATCAGACGCTTTTCGCCACGCTGTCGACCAGCGACATCTCTTCGCTGCTCAGCAGCTTTTCGATATCCACCAGGATCAGCATGCGCTCGCCCAGCGAACCGAGACCGGTGAGGTATTCGGTCGCCAGCGTCACCGCGAACTCCGGCGCCGGGCGGATCTGCTCGGCGGTCAGCGACAGCACGTCGGAAACGCCGTCGACCACGATGCCCACCACGCGCTGACCAAAGTTCAGCACGATCACCACGGTGTTTTCATCGTAAGACACGCTTTGCTGCGAGAATTTCACCCGCAGATCGATGATCGGGACAATCACGCCGCGCAGGTTGGTGACGCCCTTGATGAACGCAGGCGTGTTGGCGATGCGGGTCACCTGATCGTAGCCGCGAATTTCCTGCACCTTGAGGATATCGATGCCGTACTCCTCATTGCCCAGGGTGAAAATCAGAAACTCTTGCCCTACCGTTTCGCCAGCCAATTTGCTGACGGCTGCCAATCCTGCCATATCATTCACCTTTTAAATCAATAAACTCATTATTATGCGGCGGCGTCCGTCAGACGCTTTTCACGGTTCAAGGTTTGCAACGCCGAGACATCGACGATCAAGGCCACGCTGCCGTCGCCCAAAATGGTTGCGGCGGAGATGCCCGGCACTTTGCGGTAGTTGCTTTCCAGATTCTTCACCACCACCTGGTGCTGGCCGATCAGTTGATCCACCAGCAACGCATAGCGGCGGCCGGCGCTTTGCAGGATAACGACGATGCCCTGCGTGGCGTCGGTTTTGGCGCCGTCCACTTCAAATACCCGATACAGTTCCACCAGCGGCAGGTATTCGCCGCGCACCTGCAGCACGCGTTCGCCCCCGGCCAGCGGGTGCAAGTCTTCCGCCTGCGGCTGCAGCGATTCCATCACCGCGTTCAGCGGCAGGATGAAGACTTCGTCGTTCACCTTGACCGACATGCCGTCGAGGATCGCCAGCGTCAGCGGCAGCAGGATGCGGATGGTGGTGCCTTTGCCGGCCTGCGAACGGATCTCGACGTGGCCGCCCATTTCCTGAATGTTCCGTTTCACCACGTCCATGCCGACGCCGCGGCCGGAAACGTCGGTCACCTGCTCGGCGGTGGAGAAGCCCGGCGCGAAGATCAGCATGCCGACTTCTTCGTCGCTCATGCTGTCGCTCACCGCCAGCCCTTGCGACGCGGCCTTGGCGAGAATTTTTTCGCGGTTCAGGCCGGCGCCGTCGTCGATGACTTCAATACAGATGTTGCCGCCCTGGTGTTCGGCCGACAGCACCAGATTGCCCACCGCCGACTTGCCGGCGGCGATGCGGGTGGCCGGCTCTTCGATACCGTGATCGAGGCTGTTGCGCACCAGGTGCGTCAACGGATCGATGATGCGTTCGATCAGGCTCTTGTCCAGTTCGGTGGAACTGCCCTGCAGCGTCAGCTCCACCTGCTTGTTCAGCTTGCCGGCCAGATCGCGCACCAGGCGCGGGTAGCGGCTGAAGACGTATTCCATCGGCATCATGCGGATCGACATCACCGATTCCTGCAGATCGCGCGCGTTACGCTCCAGCTGGCTCATGCTGTTCAGCAGGTCGCCGTGGTTGACCGGATCGAGCGTGCCGGAGCGCTGCGCCAGCATCGACTGGGTGATCACCAGCTCGCCCACCAGGTTGATCAGCTGATCCACCTTTTCCACCGCCACGCGAATGCTGGTGGACTCGCTCGCCTTGGCGCGCGCTTTCGGCGCTTCCGCCGCTGCGGCGGCCGGTTTGGCGGCAGGCGGCGCGGCACTGGCGACCGGCGCTGGCGCAGGTTCCGGCACGGCGACCGCTGCCGGCAAGTTCGCTTCTGCGGCGGCCGGTTCGCTCGGCGTCGGCGTCGAGAAGCTGATTTGTTCCGGTTCCAGCACGAAGCACAGCACGGCGCTGATGTCGTCTTCGCTGGCGGAGGTGAGCAACGTCACGTCCAGACTGTGTTCCGTTTGATGAGGGTCTTTAACCTCGCCGAGGTTGCCCAGCTCTTCCAACATCAAGGGAATTTCACTGGCTTTCAGCCCGTTCAGGCTGATGCGCATGCCGCCTTCAATCGCCGCCGGCGCGGCCGCCGGCTTCACGACAGGCTGCTGAACGGCCGGTTGAGCCGCGGGCGCCGCCTGCTGCTGTTGCGCTTCCAACGCCAGCTGGCGCAGCGCCTGGCAAATGTATTCAAAGCTTTCGGCGTCAGGCTGTTGCGAGGTTTTATAGGCGTCCAGTTGCTCCTGCATAATGTCTTTGGTTTCCAGAAACAGGTTGATAATCTCGGTGCTCAGGCTCATTTCCTGGCGTCTTGCACCGTCCAGCAGGTTCTCCAGCAGGTGGGTGGTTTCCTGCAGCACCGAAAAGCCAAAGGTCGCCGCGCCGCCCTTGATCGAGTGCGCCGCGCGGAAGATGGCGTTCAACGGCTCGATATCGGGGGCCAGCGGATCCAGCTCCAGCAGATGTTGCTCCATGTCGGCCAGCAACTCGTCCGCCTCATCAAAGAAGGTCTGATAAAAATCGCTAATGTCCATGCTCACGGGGTCACCTCTGGCTGTGAGTCGCGGTTAGTCGGTGCGGGTGCGGCCGCCGGTTGTTCCGGCGCCTGATCGGCCGGGGCTATCGCCGGGGATGCCTGCGCTGGGACGCTCGGCGCTGGCGTTGACGCCGCCGGCTCCGGGGCTGCCGCCGAGGGCTCCGGCGTTTGGCTGGCCGGTGCAGTCGCCGACGGCGCCAGCTGTTTCAGGCTGTCCGGCTGGGCGATATCCATCGCGTTGCTTTCGGCATTTTCATGTTCGATGCCTTCTTGCGTTTGCTTATTCAGCACCAGCACGGTGATGCGACGGTTAATCGCGTCATCGGCGCCGTGCTGTTTCAGGCTCATGGTGGCCGCCATGCCCACCACCCGCAGCACCTTGCCTTCCGCCAGGCCGCCGGCGATCAGCTCGCGCCGGGAGGCGTTGGCGCGATCGGCCGACAGTTCCCAGTTGCTGTAGCCGCGCTCGCCGCTGGCGTAAGGGATATCATCGGTGTGGCCGGACAGGCTGATCTTGTTCGGCAAATCGTTGAGGATCGGCGCTATCGCCCGCAGAATATCGCGCATATAGCTCTCGACCTGCGCGCTGCCGGTTTTGAACATCGGCCGGTTTTGGCTATCGATAATCTGGATGCGCAACCCCTCGTCCATCATGTTGATCAGCAGATGCGGGCGCAGCGCCTTCAGGCGCGGATCGGACTCAATCAACTCATCCAGCTTTTCGCGCAGCTTGTTCAGGCGCAGCTCTTCGGCGCGCTTGTCCGGCGAATCGACCTGCTTTCTCACCAGGCCGTGCTGCTGCGTAGGATCGTCGCCGCCGCCCGGGATCGGGCTGCTTTCGGAGCTGCTCTTGTCGCCGCTGGTCAGGGCCACCTTGAGCGGCGTGCGGAAATATTCGGCGATTTGCGTCAGCTCCTGCGGGCTGGCGATCGCCAGCAGCCACATCACCAGGAAGAACGCCATCATCGCCGTCATAAAGTCGGCATAAGCGATCTTCCAGGAGCCGCCGTGATGGGCGGCATGATGCGACTTGCGCTTTCTGACCAGAACGACCGGATGATTCTGTTTCATGCTTCTTCTTCTTCCGTCGCCTGCTGCGCCGGCGCTTTCACGCGGCGCACGTGTTCTTCCAGCTCAACGAAAGAAGGACGTTCGGTGGTATACAGCGTTTTACGGCCAAACTCGACGGCGATCTGCGGCGCGTAGCCGTTCAGGCTCGACAGCAGCGTAACCTTGATGCACTGCATCATCTTGACGTTTTCGGCGCTCTTCTGGCGCAGCAATGTGGCCAGCGGCGAGATGAAGCCGTAGGCCAGCAGAATGCCGAGGAAAGTACCGACCATGGCGTTGGCGATCAGCGCGCCCAGTTCCGCGGCCGGCCGATCGGCCGAAGCCAGGGCGTGCACCACCCCCATCACCGCCGCGACGATACCAAACGCCGGCAAGGAGTCGCCCACCATCGCCAGGCTGCCGGCGGGCACTTCGCTTTCCTGCTCGTAGGTTTCGATCTCTTCGTCCATCAGCGCTTCGATCTCGAACGCATTCATATTGCCGCTCACCATCAGCCGTAAATAGTCGGTAATGAACTCCACCAGGGTGTTATCGGCAAGGATGCGCGGATAATTAGAAAAAATTTCACTTTCTTGCGGATTATCGATATCGAACTCGAGCGACAGCATGCCCTGCTGGCGCGACTTAGCCAGCAGGCGGAACAGCAGCGCCATCAGATCCATGTACAGATCTTTGTTGTATTTGGAACGGCGCATCAGCCGCGGCAGCGCGCGCAGCGTGGCTTTGATTGCCTTGCCGTTGTTGCCGACGATGAAAGCGCCGACCCCCGCCCCGCCGATAATCAGAAACTCCGCCGGCTGATACAACGCACCGAGATGGCCGCCCACGATCAGGTAGCCGCCAAACACCGCACCCAATACCACCAGATAACCCAAAATAACTAGCACACGCATTCCTTAAATTAACAATGTGGATGGAAGGTGGGGCAAACGCGCCCTGGCGCACAGACCAGGCTGCGTGTCTGGGGGCGGCATGCCGCCCCTGCGTATCACACGTCGGTATTCATTGCCGAGAGCCGGCAATGTGGCGGCTCAAATGGCGCGTTTGACCTGCTCGTCCAGCAGTTGAGGAATAATATCGGCCAGTTGCGGCGAAAGTTTACGTCTTTTTACGGCGCGGGATGGGGGTTGGCATAAACTGCAAATGAAACCGTTCAGCGGCTGGTGCGCGTGGGTGATAAATGCGCCGCCGCAGCAGCTGCAGGCAGAGAGCTGCAGCATGCCGCTGTCGACGAAACGCACCAGCGTCCAGGCACGGGTCAGCGCCAGCAACGGCGCCTCGCCGGCCTGCTGGGGGCACTGCTCGAGATAGAGGCGATAGGCTTTGATCACCGCCTCCACCCCGCTGCACTGCCCGCTTTTCATCAGAAACAGGTAGGCGTTGTAAAACATCGACGAGTGAATATTTTGTTCCCAGGTCATAAACCAGTCGGTTGAGAACGGTAACATTCCTTTTGGCGGCGGGCTGCCGCGTAACTCCTTGTAAAGTTTAATCAAGCGCCCGCGGCTGAGCTGGGTTTCGCTCTCCAGCATCTGCAATCGGGCTCCCAGCGAAATCAGCTCCATGGCGAGCTGAATGTCCTTGGCTTCTTGAACGATACTTTTCTCAACCATCATCAGGCTCTTTTCTTCGTCGGGCTAGCGTCTTTACTCGATAGCTCTTGCAGTAAATGGCTTGATAGCAAAATGCCGGTATGGATTTGTTGCAGATCGTCGACGCGCGACTCTTTGGTCAGGCGTTCGATGGTCTGGCTTTCGTTAAAGCGGAAGTGGCAAACCAGCTGGTTGGTCTCGGCCAGTTTAACCATTTGCGGCAAAGTCAGCTGCGCCAGCGCATCGGCCATGGCTTCATCAATACCAAGACGGAACATCGCGGACGCTTTTTCATCGTTGATCAAACGCTGTGCTAAAAGTAAATATGACAGATTGATGTCATAAATATGCTTAAGTAATTCAGACGTACCCATATTCCCCATCCCGACAGACTATGTTTAAAAACATACGCTGGGTGATAAATTTTATCGCCCGTGACCTGGGTTGTTTCCCAAAGCTGGCAAATTAATCTCTCAAAAACGACTGCTATAATTTTCAACAATCGCTAAATTTGACCACTGTTCAGTATTTGCTACGAGCGTAAACCAACGTGTATGGATGTACAGCATTCTGCTTCGATAGTGTTTAGTCACCATGAAACTATTTTTACAAATTTAATAAGATTATTCCTAAAGCAGCGCAACTCTACCCCCGAACCATTAGCACACACAATGTAAGTGAGAGGCAATTTTAAATACAATGTGACATAGATCACAAAAATAAAAAATAATTAAGCCAAATACACCCAAATACGCTCACTTATTGACCGCCATTTTGTTCACAAAACAGCCACAGGTAAAAAAACGTCTTAAAAACAATGTTTATCAGCCAAAAAATTATCTTTTTTAGATCAATTCGAACAAAAGCATCACCAAACCAAAATAACAGAACAAAAATCTGTATATAGGCAACAAACTCAGTATAAATAACCATTTGAGTTACTAAAAAATATCCAAGCTGAAAAATAACCTGCGTAAACTATAAGGTTATTAGCTATCGGATTTGACTTAAGCCCTCAGCCTGAAGCTGTTCTAATTTTCCACATCAGGTGATTATGGCTTATCAATGATTCGCAGGCGTAGTGAACAAGCAAACAGACGTAACGATATGTTTCCGTATTAGCGCGATGCAAGAATGCTTTTTCTACATTAGAGTTCCCCAAAACGACATATCGGCAGCAATCCATAAAACTTTAATGCCTTTTATTTCTTTTTCTGTCGCCGTGATAATTCGCTCTCCCCCAGAGATTATTTACATGGCTTACGTTTTCATCACTTCATTGTCATAAAATAAAACGCAGTTTTGTTTTACTCTTCATATTTCCCCATCGAGAAAAACGGCTTTTCAGCGCAAGCGACGACGACAAACACCGCCCAATGCCGCAGCGGCACCACGGACGGTGAAAAAATCACCGCAAAAGATGGCCTGGCGCGGTGCCGCGAGCTTGTGCACGGCAAGAACGACGACGCGTCGGCCGTCAGCCGCCCTGAGACTTTCCCTATTTATCCGTTTATCAGCAGGATGAGATTGCTGACGGCGCACTGGCATATTATGATTTATCAAAGCGCCGTTACGTGCGGCGTGACATCATTACCCGGTGCAATTTATCTACTTGAAATGATTTTTGTCAGGTCGTACATCGCTGCCTCGACGGCGTCGCCGTGAGCCGCCGATGTGTTATTCACCCGGCTTTAACTATTAACAGGCTATATTTTAATCATGACCGATACGCTCGAATATCTGCTGACATTCCGTAAATGCTCCTCTTTGGACAGCCTGGAGAAGGTGTACGACAAACTGAACTACTCCATTGAAAATGATAAAGAAATGAGCAACATGTACCGCGCCGCCGACCACCGTCGCGCCGAGCTGGTTGCCGGTAAATTGTTCGATCTGGGCAAGGTGCCGAAAACGCTGTGGGCGCAGGTGCTTTAATTCAGTGAAATTACGTGCGGCAACGGTTTTATCTTTTATTGCTATATAACCGGGGTAAATTCGGCTTTTATTGCCGCGCGTGATGCGAAACACATTTATTCCCCCCGCCAGGCTCTACCCTTTATCCGACGCAGTACCTCCGCCAAGGCCGCCGACGCGGCAGCCTGAAATGCGATGGATACAACAAGGAGTGGGATATGGGGTATCAAAACGTTCTGGTCACCGTCGCCGTTGCCCCTGACAGCCACCGCCTGGTGGAAAAAGCCGTCTCCATCGTCCGCCCTTACGGCGGCAGTATCACCTTGTTAAGCACCCTCGCCAACCCGGAAATGTACAATAATTTCGCCGGGCCGATGCTGGGGGATTTGCGCTCGTTGATGGAGGAGGAAACCCGGCTGTTTATGGCGGAACTGCGTCAACGCGCCGGCTACCCGATCGCCGATGCGCTGATCGTGCACGGCGAGCTGGGTGACAGCCTGGAATACGCCAGCCGCCGTCAGCCGTTCGACCTGCTGATCTGCGGCAATCATCGCGACGGCATGATGAATAAGGTCTCCTGTTCCGCCGCCCGCTTTATCAATATCAGCCACATCGACGTGCTGATCGTTCCGCTCTAAGGCTAAGCACATTCGGTAACGTTGCCTTGCCGCCCCTGGACTAGGCTTAACGCATCTTGTTTGTCGCAACGCAAAGGAGCTTTCGATGTCCCCTTCTTCTCAACAGAACCGCCGCTTCCTGCTGGCCTCGCGTCCGCACGGTGAACCGACGGCGGCCAACTTCCGACTCGATACCGTCCCCGCACCGCAGCCCGGCGCCGGACAGCTGGTGCTGCGCACCGTTTATCTGTCGCTGGATCCTTATATGCGCGGGCGCATGAGCGATGCCCCCTCCTACGCGCCGCCGGTGGAGATCGGTCAGGTGATGGTGGGCGGCACGGTATCGCGCGTAGCGGCTTCACAGCATCCCGATTTCAACGTCGGCGATTGGGTGTTGGGTTATGACGGCTGGCAGGATTACGCCCTGTCTGACGGCAGCGGCCTGCGCAACCTCGGCCCGCACCTGCCGCATCCTTCCCGCCTGCTGGGCGTGCTGGGCATGCCGGGATTTACCGCTTACATGGGGCTGCTCGACATCGGCCAACCGCAGGCGGGAGAAACGCTGGTGGTGGCCGCCGCCAGCGGTGCGGTCGGTTCGGTGGTCGGCCAAATCGGTAAGCTGAAAGGCTGCCGCGTCGTCGGCGTCGCCGGCGGGGCGGAAAAATGCCGCTATGTGGTGGAAGAGTTGGGTTTCGACGCCTGCATCGATCACCGCGCCCCTGACTTTGCCGAACAGCTGGCGGCCGCCTGCCCTAAAGGCATCGACATCTATTACGAAAACGTCGGCGGGGCGGTGTTCGACGCCGTACTGCCGCTGTTGAACACCAAAGCGCGCATTCCGGTGTGCGGCATCATCGCCCATTACAATGCCACCGGGTTGCCTGCGGGGCCGGACCGCTTGCCGCTGCTGGAGGGGCTGATCCTGCGCAAACGCATCCGTATGCAGGGCTTTATCATCTTCGACGACTACGGCTCACGCTTTGACGAGTTCTTGCAACAAATGAGCAGTTGGGTCGAGGAGGGGAAAATCAAGTTCCGCGAGGATGTCGTCGACGGGCTGGAGCAGGCGCCGCAGGCGTTTATCGGCCTGCTGCAGGGCAAGAACTTCGGCAAGCTGGTGATCCGCGTCGCCGACGAGTAACCGGTAACAGGGCGTGGTACACCACGCCCTGCTTTTAATGCACGGCACCGTCGCCGAATCGCACATCCTCCTCTACCGTCAGCGTCACCTGCACGATAGTGCGCACCGCTTCCACCATCGTCGCCAGCGCCATACTCGGCTTGCCCGGATGCGCCGCCGCCAGTGCATGGCTGTACGGGACATGCACGAATCCGCCCCTGACCCTCGCGTGCTGCGTCTCGAGATAGTGCCGCAGACCGTAAAAAATATGGTTGCAGTTATAGGTACCTGCCGTATAAGAGACCGCCGCCGGGATCCCCTGTCGGCGCAGCTGCTGCACTGCGGCCTTGACCGGCAACGTGCTGAAATACCCCACCGGCCCGCCGGCCACCACCGGTATATCGACCGGCTGTTTACCGGCATTGTCGGGAATGCGGGCATCGATCAGATTGATGGCCACCCGTTCCAGCGATATCTCGGCCCGGCCGCCGGCCAGGCCCAGACAAATCACCGCCAGCGGCTGCAGCGCCTCAATCGCCGCGATCAATTGCTGATTAGCCTCGCCCAACACGCAAGGCAGCTCGAGCGCCGCGATCTCCGCGCCGGCAATATGTTCACCGGCCAACGCCTGCGCAATCTGCCAGGAAGGATTCACCGCATCGCCATCGAACGGCTCAATGCCGGTGATCAAGACTTTGTTCATCATTTCCCCTGATTGAAGGCTAAATTCGTGTACTTCCAGCCTAGAGAACGCAGTATGATTCTGGAAATGGATTATCTGTATATAGAGTATTCATAAAATGAATTTGGCCAACGTCGATCTCAACTTGCTGGTGGTGTTCGACGCGTTATATCAGACGCGCAATGTCACCGCCGCAGGCCGGCGTCTTAACCGCGCTCAGCCCTCCGTCAGCAATGCCTTGGCACGGCTGCGCACGCTGCTGAACGATCCGCTGTTTGTTCGCAGCGGCGGCGGCATGGCGCCTACACCACGCGCCCATCAGCTTATGCCGCAGATACAGCAGGTGCTTGAACAGATCCATCTGGCGTTGGCGCCCCCTGCCCGTTTCGATCCGGCCACCGCCGGGCAACGGCGCTTTACGCTGGCGGCCGGCGACTATGCCGATATCCTGCTGCTGCCCGCTATCATCAGTCGGTTACGTCAGACAGCACCCGGCATCGATATTCGCGTTTCGCGCCTGAATCGCCACAATATTTACCAGCAACTGGATCGCGGCGAGGTGGATATCGCGCTGGGAGGGCACCTTGCCGGAGCGGAAAGCCACTATGTGCGCACGTTGTTTGAAGAACATCTGGTGTGTATCGCCAGCCGTTCACACCCACAGTTGGCGGATGGCCGCTGGGATCTGGCACGCTACCTCAGCCTGCCGCATGGGCTGTACGCACCGGCAGACGACGGCTCTGCCAGGGGATTGGTCGACCGGCGCCTGGCGGAAATCGGCGGTCAACGGCGCGTCGCCGTAACCTTTTCACATATTGCCGCTCTGCCGGCTGTGGTCGCCGACAGCGATCTGATCGCCACCCTGGCCGCCAGCGCGGCCCGGCATTTTTCCGATCCACAACGCGTACGCATTCTCCCGCTGCCCGACGAGTTGGCCATCGCGCCTTTCCCCATTGAGCTGATCGCCGGCAGGCAGGCGCAACGCGACCCGGCGTTAATCTGGCTCTGTGAGCTGATAGGCCAACTCTCCTTCGCCCCCTCCCTACGTTAACGACGACATTCGCTGCATTTTCAACCGTTCGAACGCATGTTCCAGGGCTCGCCGGTGGGCTCTGAGAGGTCTGCCAAATAGGAATCATCCGAATTAACATTCGGAAAATTTATATATTTGATCATCTTTAAGTGGCAAATGGTAAGGATAAAAAACAGTCAGTGACTTTTTTTACGTAAAAAAAGAGTTGTTTTATAAACACGTTGACTTAAGTGTTACAGATTTATTTTTTGGTATTACCAATTATCCAATAATTTGAGATAAAAAATGATCTGCTCGCATGTATATGTTTTAGATGATTAAAACCAAGATCGTGAGCAAGTTAACGAATTGAGCATTGATCCACAAGGCTATTTTGCAAATGCAGAGCTCTATTGTAGACTGCACAAATCGTGCCTTTGTGTAAACTTTGTTAAATCTTTCGTCAGTTCCTGTCTCCATTCGTGACAGATACGCCATCGGGATCGCGCGTCAATTCTCGTGCGGTAGCTATGCCTAAAGCGGGGAATAGTATGGATCGCCTTATCATTGCGCACACGCCTTTGCCCTCCCATCAGCTGTTGTTCAGAAGCCTTTCCGGTGAGGAAAAACTGGCCGGATTGTTCGAGTTCGACGTCGAGCTGCTCAGCCCCGACAATCGGCTCGATCTGAAAGCGCTGCTGGGACAAAAAATCACGTTGGAGCTGCGGGGCAATCCGCTGGCGCCGCGCTATCTCAACGGCAATATCACGCGTATGACCCTCTCCGGAAGGGAAGCCGGCGGCAACCGTTACTATATCTACCGCGCCGTGCTGCGCCCCACGCTGTGGTATCTGACGCAAAACCGCGATTTTCGCATCTACCAGGAAAAGACCGTTCCCGACATCCTGACTCAGGTGCTGGGGCAGTATCAGGTGAAAATCGATAATCGCCTGAGTTACGACTACCGCATCTGGGGATACTGCGTGCAGTACCAGGAGAGCGATTTCGATTTCATCAGTCGCCTGATGGAGCACGAAGGCATCTATTACTATTTCACGCACCAGCAAGACGGCCATACGCTGGTGCTGGCTGACGCGCCGTCGGCGCATCAGGAACTCGCCGGCTACGCCAGCATTCCCTATCAGCTCGCGGAAGGCGGCCTGGTGGAAAACAAAGACAGCATCAACAGCTGGAGCGTTTCGGACGCCATCACGCCCAGCCTGTATAGCCTGGATGACTACGATTTTCGCAAGCCGCGCGCGCGGTTGCTGGAGGCGCGGCAGAATCCCGCCTCGTTCGCGCAGGACAAAGCCGAGGTGTTCGACTGGCCCGGGCGTTATACCGATCACGCCCATGGCCAGTTTTACGTCAAGGTTCGCCAGCAGGAGTTCGAGGCGCAGCACGAGCAGATGAGCGGCGAAGGCAGTTCGCAGGGCATTGCGCCCGGCTACCGTTTTCAACTGATCCAGGCGCCGCGCATGGAGGACAACCGCGCCTACCTGGTGGTCAGCGCACATTACTTCATGCAGGAAAACAGCTACGCCAGCAATGATAACGACGTCGGCGAGCAGCGTACCGAATTTCAGGTCGTTCCGGCGGACATCAATTGGCGCCCGGCGCGCATCACGCCCTGGCCGAAAACCCACGGCCCGCAAACTGCCGAAGTGGTGGGGCCGGAAGGCGAAAGCATCTGGACCGATAAGTATGGCCGGGTGAAACTCAAATTCCGTTGGGATCGCCACGGCAGCGGCAATGAAACCAGTTCCTGCTGGGTGCGCGTCTCCAGCGCCTGGGCCGGCTGGAAATACGGCGGGATCCAGATCCCGCGCGTGGGCGAAGAAGTGGTGGTCGACTTTATCAACGGCGATCCGGATCGCCCTATCATCACCGGCCGCGTTTACAACGAAGACAGCATGCCGCCGTGGGATCTGCCCGGCGACGCCACCAAAATGGGCTTTATGAGCCGCAGCAAAGGCGGCGGCGCCGACAACGCCAGCTTCCTGTTCCTGGAAGACTCGCCCGGCAACGAATCTTTCGACATGCACGCCGAACGCAACATGAACATGACGGTGGAAAACGACAAGAACGTCAATATTGACGGCAGCCGCACCACCACCATCGGCCGCAAGCAGGACGACACCGTCACCGGCGACGCCACGTTCCTGTACAAAGCGAAACGCACCACCACCGTCGATGGGCTGGAAACCGCCAACCTTAACGCCCATCAGACGGTGAACATCAAAGGCGGCCGCGACCTGACGATTATCGACGGCGGCGATAAAATCGACATCACCGGCAATCAGTCCTTCAAGCTTGACGGCGCGCAGACGCAAAACATTACGCAAACCCAACACGTCACGGTGAAGGGCAATCAGACCCTCGACATTACCGAAGGGCAACAAACCAGCACCATCAAGCAAGGGCAAACGGTCAACATCACCTCCGGCGGGCAGCACACCACCATCACCGCCGGCGGGCAGGAATTGACGGTTAAAGGCGGCGGCCAAACCGCTACCGTCACCGGGAATGTCACCGAGACCTACAAAAACGATCAGAGCACGACGATCACCGGCACGCTGACCATCAAAGCGAAAACGATCAACATCACCAGCGCGGACGGCGTGTCGGTGCAGACACCGAGCTGGAAAGATAACTGCCACGGTTTGAAATGGGTGGCGACCGGAGCCAACTTCGCCTTCTACGGCTCCAATCTTGCGTTGACAGGAGCCAGCCTGAAACACACGATGCTGGATATCTCGCACAATCCGCTGGCGATCAGCAAAACCAATTTCAAGCTCAGTAACGATCCCATGACGTTCACTCAGCTTGGCGCGCTGGTGACCAACGGCGCCTTACGGTTGAGCACCAAGGCGCTGGCGATCTTTTTATAAAGGGACTCCCATGTCGAAGGCCAAAAATGTTCTCACCGTTATCGGGTTGATTTTATTGGCTCCTATCCTCAGCCTGGTGGGTTTTTTCAAATTCATCACGGTCGATATCTGGGGTTATTTCAAACATATCGGTTCTTCCCTCAGCGTGATGGAGAACGGTATTTCCGCCTCCGGGCAAATCGTCAGCATTCGCCAGACCAACCTGTGGGACGGGAATCGGCCGGTCTGCGAAGTCGAAGTCAAATACATCGCCCAAGACGGAAAAAACCATACGGCCGTGGCGAAAGGCCCAATTAGCGTCGTGGATCTGCCGCGTTATCAGCCGGGCCATTTCACCGCGATCAAATACGACCCGAAGAACCCCAAAAAAGCGGTGATCGAAGAGCTTTCCCGGCTTTGAGCGAAAAGGCTCCTTTCAATCACGCGATCCGATTGCAACGCTCTGCCAACGGCTTATCGTTCATCGGTTCGCTAACTCACCTTGCATAAGGAAGTGTCACGATGGGCGCGTTCATTGCCTTTTCGACGCAGGACAGCCTCTGGGGACAAATCCTGTTTACCTTCTTTGGCATCCTGGTTGGCTGCGTCTTGCTCGCCGCGATCGGCAAAACCTTTTTGTCGGCCAGCCGAGCGGCCGCGTTGCCTGCGCGGTTGCTGATCTTTGTCGCGCTGATGCTGGCGCTGCTGAAATACAACCAGCAGGTGATGTCTGCGGTGAATGCCCCTGCAGAATTGATCGGGTTCCTGATTTTGCCCGGCTTTTTGATGGGTTACCTGGGTGCAGCGCCCACCGGCAGACTGGCGCTGGCGATAGAGCTGCCCTGTTTTGCGGCGCTCGCCGCGCTGCTGATTCTGGGCACCGCCGACGTCGAGTTTTTTGCCCCCTATCACCTGGAGAGCGCCGGCCAATTTATCGCCAAGGCGATCGCCGCGGCATTGTCCGTCGCCGCCGTGCTGTTGGCTCGCGGAATAAACGGGAAGGACGGCGCACTGTCCTCTTGATCATCCCTTTCGAAGCGGGGCCCTCCCCGCATTAACGATCGGCGCTGAACGCCGCATCGTTTTCTTCATCTGTTGTGACATAGCCTGATATCTATTAAACCGAAAAACGGATTGTTTTTGAGCAGCAGCCTGGCTGCCAGCTGATATCCACAGGAAGCTTTACACACACAATGAAAGTCGTAAAACCTCTGCGCCTCAGCGCGCTTCATCGCCCCTTCTCTTGGCAAGGGCAAAACCATCTGGGCGTTTCCGTTTTGGCCTTGGCCGATATGGGGGCTTCCCCGCGCCTGCGCCCCGAACCGGAGCTGTGGCAGTTGGCCGCCGAAGAACTTACGCTGAGCGGCGGCGTGCTCGATTTGGCTATCCCCAAAGCCTGCGCGGAGTTTCTCGCCACCGGTAACGCCTACACCCACCATCAACAAGACAAAACCGCTTGCGCCGTAAAGATCCAGCTGGATTCGCTGGAAAAAACGCTGGTGGTTTTCGGCGATCGCCATTGGATCAACGATCGTCCCTCCACTCCCCTCCCTTTTGCAGAAATGCGTCTGGACTGGCGCCGGGCTTACGGCGGCACCCAGTTCGCCGATAATCCGCACGGCATCGGCGCCACTCCAGAAACATTTCCGCAGGGCCGCATACATCGCCTACCCAATGTTGAACCGCTGCAGGGGCGCCTCGCGTCTCCTCGGCAAAGCGCGCAACCGGCAAGCTTTGACGCGTTGGATATCACCTGGCCGCGCCGTTTCTCCCGCATCGGTAAAAACTACGACGCCGACTGGTTGAAAAACGGCTTTCCCGGCTTCGCCAACGATATCGACTGGCGCCTGTTCAACATGGCGGAAAGCGATCAGCAGTTTCCTCAACGCGACAGCTTGCCGCCCCGCGCCGCCTATCGAATTTGGAACATGCACCCTTCAGAACCGGTGCAGCAAGGTCATTTGCCGCCATGGCGCACACGCTGTTTCATCAACCGGCTGCGCGGCGACGAAACGCATTTCGAAGAAATCGCGATGCGCCACACCACCGTCTGGTTCTTCCCCCATCGGGAACAGATGCTGCTGATTTATCAGGGCAGCACACGCATCAATGAAGACGATGCCGCCGACGTGATGCAGCTGATGCCGGCTTTGGAAATCGAAGGCGAGTCCCGCTCCACCGCGCATTATCGGCAGGTGTTGACCCAGCGGCTGGATAAGGAACGGGGTGCTCTGCACGCGTTTCGTGAGCAAGAGTTGTTGCCGGAAGCGTGCATCGGCACCTGGCTGGATACGGAAACGCCGACGCAGCAAAGCCCGATGGCGGAAAATATCGCCGCCTACGAGCACCGCCAGCGCGAAGAGCACCGCCAGCGCCTGCTGCGTGAAGGCCAGGACATCGATGAACTGTTCCCGCTGCCGTCGCAAGACGCGCCGCCGAAGCTGGACGAGCTTGCTGAATTCGTCGAGCGTCTGGAAAGCCAGGCCGAGGCGCAGTACCAGGACATGCTCAAGCTGGCGCAAGCCGAGGGTATCGATCCGCGCAATCCCGGTGGGGATCACGTGCCGCCATCCGGTGCGGAAAGCTACCAGCAGCAGCGCGATCTGCTGTTCCAGGAGGCGCGCCGGCATCCCGACGCGTTCAGCGAAAAACAGCTGGGGGAAAGCGAGCGAGCGCTGCACCAAATGTATTTAATGTCGGCACAGGCGCAAAGCCCTGCGCTGCGTTTAAGCGGCGATCTGGCGCAAATCATTCGCCAACGCGTCACCGCCGCCATGCTGCGCGATAAGGATCTCAGCGGTCTTGATCTCACCGGCGCCGATCTGTCCGGCATGGATCTCTGCCAGGCTAACTTGCGCGGCGCTTTGCTGGAAAACGCCAATCTGCGCCAAACCCGACTGGCGGGCTGCGACCTTCGCGAGGCGATGCTGGCGCGCGCCGATCTCAGCGGCGCCGTCTTGCAGCAGGCCGATCTGAGCCACGCCTCTTTGGCCCTGGCGAAATGCGAAGCGACGGATTTCGGCGGCGCACAGCTGCACGAAACCAACATTCAGCAAACGTTGTTTCAACGCTGCGATTTCACGATGGCCTCATTACGCGATTTGCTGGGATACGAAACCTTGCTCGGGCAGTGTGATTTCAGCCGCGCCACGCTGGCCAACATTACGCTGATGGAGCTGCAACTGGAGCAGCTGACATTCAGCCACGCCCGGCTCGACAAAGTCAGCTTCGTCAAATGCCGCTTGCAGGCGGTGAACTTCGATCGGGCGCGGCTTGAAAGCTGCGCCTGGGTTGATACCGAGACGCAAAGCCTCAGTTTCCGCGCCGCACGCCTCACGGCCTGCGCCTTCGCGGCAAAGACGCTGCTGCCGCAGGCGGATTTCAGCGACGCGACGCTAAACCAGTGCAATTTGCGCCAAATGCCGTTGCAGCGGGCCAATTTCAGCCGTGCGCGTCTCAATAATTGCGACCTGTCGGAAACCCGGCTGAACGAGGCTGATTTCCGTCAGGCCAACGGCAGCGGCAGCCTGTTCATTCGCAGCGATCTGTCTCGCGCCAACCTGCGCGACGCCAATTTCATTGCGGCGATCCTGCAAAAATGCGTGCTGTCAGGCGCCGACCTGCAGGGCGCCAATCTGTTCCGGGCCGACCTGTCGCAGTCGCAAGTGGATCAGGCGACCCGGCTCGAGGGCGCCTATACCGCCAGGGTGAAAACATTGCCTCGCCACAACGGGAAGGAAGTATGACCTCAAAGCCAGAGCAAATACGCCAGCGCGTGAAACGCGGCGAGCTGATTGCCGGTGAGGATTTGCACGGCCTGTCATTCGCCGGTATGGATTTGGCCGGCGGCATGTTCAACGAACTGAACCTGAACGGCGTGAACTTCTCCGATTGCGATCTGCGCGACAGCGTCTTCAGCAATTGCCGGCTCGAACAGGCGCAATTTGCACGGGCGAACCTGAAGCAAACGGCCTTCAACCAGTGCGCCATGTCGGGTGGCCGCTTCAGCGAGAGCCATATCGAACTGACGATGTTCAACGACTGCCGGCTTGAACAGGGCGACTTCAGCCGGCTGGCGCTCAACCAAAGCCACTGGATGTCATGCCAATTGGCCGGCGCGAATTTTTCCGCCACTCAGCACGATCGCACCACCTTTTACGAAAGCCCGCTCGACGGCGCTGCGTTGAATCAGGCGCGGTTATCTCTTGTCACGTTCTTCCGATTAAATCTCCGTGACACACGATTTGAAGGGGCAGATTTCGACCGCGTCACGTTTTTCGAATGTGACCACCGCGGCAAAAGTTACGCCGGGCAGCGCCTGATCGCCTGCCAGTTTACCGATAACCAACTGGACGACGTCGATTTCAGCCAGGCGACGCTGCGTCAAAGCAACTTCAAGGGCGCTTCGCTGCGGCGCGCCAACCTGGCGGGCGTGCAGGCGCAGCAGTCACTGTGGCTGGAGGCCAATCTGACCCATGCGCAGTGCCGCGGCGGGCAGTTCGATCAGGCGATCTTCAGCGAAGCGACGTTGGACGCCGCCAACTTCAGCCAGGCGCGCCTGTATCAATGCGTATTCCAGCACAGCCGCGCGGCGCGCTGTGATTTCAGCGACAGCGACCTGACCTACGCCGACTTTTGTTATGCCGACATCGGCGCCGCCGATTTCCGGCGCGCGCGCTTTATGCGCACCCGCATGCACCGCGCCCATCAGCAGCAAACGCGCTGGGGCGATCGCGGCGGAATTCTCGAGCGCGACGAAGAGCTGTACGCCGCCGAAACCTGGAGCGCACAGCGCCAGAGCCGAATCTGAATGCATTGACCACTTCACGAGGGGATCACTATGAGCGTTGCCAACACAACCCGCGCCGTCAACATCGCACCGCCCCAGCAGGCCGCCGGCCAGGTCGTCAACCTGTTGCCGGACGGCAGTCTGGTGGTGGAGTGCGAAGGCCGCGGCTGGCATTGCCGCCGGGCGGCGAGCTGCCTGCTGACGCCGGCACTCGGCGATAGCGTGCTGGTCGCCGGCTGCGGCCACCAGCTGTGGGCGATCGCCGTCCTCGAACGTGCGGAACCGCAAAGCGCGGCGCGGCTGAGCGTTGCAGGCGATCTGCACATTGAAACGCCGAGCGGCTCGCTGTCGCTGCACGGCGCGCAGGCGCTGAAACTGAGCGGCGACGCCATGACGCTGCAGGCCAACAGCGGCGACTGCCAGGTCGACAAGATGAAATACAGCGGCGAAGAGCTGTCGGCCTTCGTCAGCATCAGCCGCCTGGTCGGCAAACGCTGCGAGTCGCTGTGGCATTCGGTCAGCCAGATCAGCCATTCGCTGTTCCGCAAAGTGCGCCAGACCGAGCACGTGCGCGCCGGGCAACTGGATTACCAGGCGGAAGATTACGCCCGCATTCATGCCCGCAACACGCTCATTACTTCAAAAGACATCACCAAGCTGGATTCGGAACAAATCCACGTCGGATAACCTGCGGAGGCCTTTTATGTTTGCCAACAGCCAAATGATCGGCGTGGACCTGGCGTTTCCCGACGTCTGTCTGACGCCAAGCCCGGCGCCGGTGCCCGTGCCCTACCCGGATATCGCCCTGGCGCCGACCGCCATTCCGAACGCGTTCAACATTCTGTTCGTCGGCACCCCGGCGCACAACATGGCGACGGTGACGCCGCTGACCAACGGCGACAACCCCGGCGTGGCCACCGGCGTCGCTTCCGGGACGGTGATGGGGCCGTCCCGCCACCTGACCGGCGCCTTTACCGTGCTGCTCAAAGGCACCCCGGCCACCCGGCTGACCAGCCTCAGCCTGCAGAATTCCACCAACGCGCTCGGCATGCGCATCGTGCCGAGCCAATTAAAAGTGTTGCTGCTTGCGCCCTGATGACGGCGCCCTATTACACAGCCATTAAACAAGAAGAGGACATTGTGAAAACACGGATTACCCTGACGCTGCTGACCGCCCTGACGCTTGCCGGTTGTTCCACGCCGCCGCCACCGCCGCCGGCGCTCAATAACGACGCCATCGTCAGCAGTGAGGTCAACGGCGTCACGCTAAAGCACCGCGCCGCGGTGAGCGCGCCGAAACAGTTCAAGCCGATCGGTGAGGAGTACCGCAGCCTGTACGCCGCCAGCATCATGAGCAGCCCGAATTATACCGGCACCGCCGTCGGCAGCCTGGACAACGCCGCCGCGTTCTACGCGCTGGGCGAAGTGGAAAACAACTGGCTGGCGATCTCCGCCATCCGCGGGGGCGACCTGGTGGGTTACATCCAGGCCAACGCCGGCGTACCGGAAGCGCGCTACAAATCGACGCTGCGCAAAGATCTGCCGCGCCGCGCGCGCGCCGCCAAACAGGACTGCGTCAAAGTCGGCGGCGACAGCAAGGCGTGTAAAAACGCCGGCTCAGCCACCTGGATCCTCCAGTAGTCAGCACGCCTGCGGGCGACGAGATTCCCATGATGACGACCCCTATCGCTTCCCGCTGGTGCGGGATGCTTTTTCTACTGCTGGGCGCACTGGCGCTCGGCGGCTGCATGTCTTCCGCCAAAAGCGTGCCGTCGCGATACAGCCTGGTGTTCGATGCCGATCGCCAGGTCAACGCCGCCGCCGGCGCGCAACCGGCGCCGATAAAAATTCGCGTGCTGCTGCTGCGTTCGGATGCGGAATTCATGGATGCCGACTTCTTCAGTCTGCAAAACGACGCCAAAAGCGTGCTCGGCAACAGCCTGCTGGACAGCGATCAGTTCTTCCTGACGCCGGGCCAGAGCGGCAAAAAACTCGGTGGGCAAAGCGCGTTAGATGCGCGCTACATCGGCGTGATCGCCGAATATCAAAATCTGGACGGCAAAACCTGGCGCCTTTCACTGCCGCTGCCGGAACCCACCGAAACCAATTTCTATAAGGTATGGCAATTCTCGCCGGATGAGCTGGAAGCGCATATCGTCGCGGGCGTGAGTGGCCTGCGCCCCGTAAAAAAGGTCGACTGACCTACCGCTGCGCTGAAGCGAAGTAACTATAGGTGTGATGATGAAAGATGCTCATAAGGTTGTCTGGACTGAGGGGATGTTTTTGCGCCCCCACCATTTCCAGCAGGCGGAAAACTATCTCGAAGGCTATATGCGCAACTGGGGCCAGGCCCACAGCGGCTGTTTCTGGGGTTTCCTCACCCTGGATCTGGACCAAACGCTGCTGCGCCAGGGCAAGATTGCCCTCAACGCCGCCAGCGGCATCATGCCGGACGGCACGCCGTTTCGCTTCGCCGGCGCCCAGCAGGCGCCCGCGCCGCTGACCATCGCCGAAAACAAGACCGGCGAAAACGTGGTGCTGGCCCTGCCGACCTACCGCGCGGGGCGTGAAGACGTGATCTTTCAGGAAAGCCCGGAGGCGCTGGCGCGCTATCTGGCTTACGAGAACGAAGTCGACGATCTCAACGCCGTCTCGGTGGGCAGCGCGGCGCTGCAGTTTGGCCGCCTGCGCCTGCGGCTGATGCTGGAGAGCGAGCTCAACGCCGAATGGACGGCGCTCGGCGTGACCCGCGTGCTGGAAAAACGCGGCGACAACAGCCTGCGCCTCGATACCGCGCAGATCCCGCCGATGCTGAACTGCCAGGGCAACCCGGTACTGAAAACCTTCATCAACGATCTGCAGGGCCTGCTGCAACAGCGCAGCCAGCAGATGAGCCAGCGCCTGCTGCAGCCGGGCCGCGGCGGCAGTTCCGAAATGGTCGATTTCATGCTGCTGCAGCTGATCAACCGCCATCTCGGCCAGGTGAGCCACGCCTACCACCTCGACCATCTGCACCCGGAGCGCCTGTTCGCCGATTGGCTGCAGTTCGCCACCGAGCTCGCCAGCTTCTCGGCGCAGCGCACCCCGGAAGGCCGTCTGCCGGTGTATGACCACGACAACCTGGCGCTGTGCTTCGGCAAGCTGATGCTGTTGCTGCGCCAGGGGCTGTCGGTGGTGCTGGAAGACAACGCCATTCAGCTGACGCTGGTCGAACGCTCCCACGGGCTGAACGTCGCCACCGTGCAGGACGCCAAAATGATGCGCGACTTCGGCTTCGTGCTGGCGGTGCGCGCCGACGTGGCCGCCGAGGTGTTGCTGACCCATTTCCCGGCGCAGATGAAGATCGCCCCGGTCACGCGCATCCGCGATTTGGTGCAGCTGCAGCTGCCGGGCATCGGTTTGCGCACCATGCCCGCCGCGCCGCGCCAGATCCCCTATCACGCCGGCTACACCTACTTCGAGCTGGAAAAAGGCGGCGACCTGTGGAAACAGATGGAAAAATCCAGCGCCTTCGCTCTGCACCTGGCGGGCGAATTCCCGGGGCTGGACATGGAATTTTGGGCGATTCGCAGCCATACGGACCGGTAACCTATGACTCAGGAAAATAGCATGGCGCCGGCGGCCAACCCGCTGGTGGACGCCGCCAACCCGCTGCTGAACGCCATTTCGCAGATCCGCCAATCGGCCACGCACGCCAACCCGGCGCAGCTGCGCCAACAGCTGATCGACGAAATGCGCCGCTTCGAGATCCGCGGCCAACGCGCCAACCTGCCGTACGAGGTGATCATCGGCGCGCGTTATTGCCTGTGCACCGCGCTGGATGAAGCGGCGGCGCTGACCCCGTGGGGCAGCAACAGCGTGTGGTCCGGCAGCGGCCTGCTGGTGACCTTCCATAACGAAACCTGGGGCGGCGAGAAATTCTTCCAGCTGCTGGCCAAGCTGTCGCAAAGCCCGCGCGAGCACATCAACCTGCTGGAGCTGATCAATTATTGCCTGCTGCTGGGCTTTGAAGGCCGCTACCGGGTGATGGAAAACGGCCGCTCGCAGCTGGAAACCATGAAACAGCGCCTGCTGCAGCTGATCCGGTCGGTGCGCGGCGGCTATGCCCCGCCGCTGTCGCCCCATGCGCTGGATCTGCCGGTACAGCAGAAACTGTGGCGCCCGCTGGTGCCGCTGTGGGCCTGCGTGGCGCTGACCGGCTTCCTGGCTTCGCTGCTGTTCATCGCCCTCAACTGGCGGCTGGGCGACAACACCAGCCCGGTGCTGGCAGCGATTTACCAAACCAATCTGCCGCAGGTGGCGATCGGTAACCCGGCGCCGGCCGCGCCGCCGACGCTGAGCCTGAAAAGCTTCCTGCGCAAAGAGATCGCCGAAGGGCTGGTGGTGGTGCGCGACGAAGCGCAGCAAAGCGTGGTGATCCTCAAAGGCGACGGGCTGTTCGACTCCGCCGCCACCACGGTGCGCGCCAACTATATTCCGGTTATCGACCGCATCGCCGCCGCCATGAACGGCGTCAGCGGCAAAATCCTGGTCACCGGCTACAGCGACAACGTGCCGATCCGCAGCGCCCGTTTCGCCTCCAACTGGGAGCTGTCGCTGGCGCGCGCCGAAGCGGTCAGCGCCCGGTTGCAAAAGCACCTCGCCAACCCGCAGCGGGTCAAGGCTGAGGGCCGCGGCGAAAGCAACCCCGTCGCGCCGAACGATAACAAAGTGAACCGCGCGTTGAACCGCCGGGTAGAAATTACGCTGTTGGTCGCCCCGGAAAATACCCAGGCGGAAATCAACGGCTTGCCGCAAGGAACCGGAAAGTAATGCTCAGTACGTTATTCTCCATCATCACCAGCCGCCTGCTGTGGGGCTTTGTCGGCATCACCGCGCTGGCGTTCATCATCTGGATGATCGGCCCGCTGGTGGCCATCGGCGACTATCGCCCGCTGGAGCCGGAACTCAACCGCCAGATCGCCATCGGCGTTATCTACCTGATCTGGTTCCTGTGCCGCCTGATCCCGCGCCTCTACAGCGCCTGGTTCAACAGCCGCCTGCTGAGCAACCTGCGCGCCGCCGAAGCGGTGCCGGCGGAAGACGGCAAGCCCGAGGTCAAACAAGACGATCAGTTGGCGCAGCGCTTCGACGAAGCGGCGCAGCTGCTGAAAAAGGCGCGCTTCACACCGGGCCAGGGCGACGGCAAACACCGCTGGATGACCCGTTTCAGCCGCCAATACCTGTACCAGCTGCCGTGGTATGTGATCATCGGCGCGCCCGGCGCCGGCAAGACCACCGCGCTGGTCAACTCCGGCCTGCAATTCCCGCTGGCGGATCGCTTCGGCAAATCCGCGCTGCGCGGCGTGGGCGGCACCCGCAACTGCGACTGGTGGTTTACCAACGACGCCGTGCTGCTCGACACCGCCGGCCGCTACACCACGCAGGAAAGCCAGCGCGAAGAAGACGCCGGCGAGTGGCAAAGCTTCGTCGCGCTGCTGAAAAAATACCGCACCCGTCAGCCGATCAACGGCGTGATGGTGACCATCAGCGTCGCCGATCTGTTGAGCGACAGCGCCGAAGCGCGCGCCGCCCAGGCCAGCGCGCTGCGCAAACGCCTGATCGAACTGCACGAACAGCTGGGCATTCATTTCCCGGTCTATGTGCTGGTCACCAAAACCGACCTGCTCAACGGCTTTATGGCTTACTTCGGCAGCTTCGACAAAGCACAGCGCGACCAGATCTGGGGGTTCACCTTCCCTTACGAGCGCTCGCGGCAGCCGGACTTCAACCTGAACGCCGCTTTCGAACAGCAATACGCCCTGCTGCAACAGCGGCTGGACGCGGCGCTGCCGGATACGCTGCTGATGGAGCACGACGCGCGCCAGCGCGCCGAAAGCTACCTGTTCCCGCAGGAGTTCGCCGCGCTGCGCCCGCTGCTGAGCCAATACCTGGAGCAGGTGTTCGCCACCTCCAGTTTTGAAACCCGCTTTACCCCGCGCGGCATCTATTTCACCAGCGGCACGCAGGAAGGCCTGCCGTTCGACCGGGTGATGGGCGAGCTGAACCGCTATCTGCAGCTGCCGACGGCAAACTCAGGGGCGCAGGCCAACGCGGCCTGGGACAGCGTGGGCCAGGAAGCGCCAATCCCGGCGGCCAAGGGCCAAAGCTTCTTCCTGAAAGAGACGTTGGAATCGGTGGTTTTCCAGGAATCCGGGCTGGCGGGCAGCAACCGCTGGTGGGAATACCGCAACCGCGCCCTGCACTGGGCGGGTTACATCGCGCTGGCGGTGATCCTGGCGGTGCTGGCGATGCTCTGGTTCACCAGCTACGGCAACAACAAGGCCTATCTGGCGGAAGTGGCCGCCAAGGTGCCCGGCGTCGAGCGCCAGGGGCAAAACCTGACGCAATTGGGCAACGGCGACATGTTCTCGCTGCTGCCGTTCCTCAACAGCCTGCTGCACCTGCCGGACAGCCAAAACTTTTCGCTGGACGATCCGCCGTTCACCTACCGCATGGGGCTGTTCCGCGGCGATCAGGTGAGCGACGCCGGCAATGCGCTGTACCAAAAAGCGCTGAAAGAGCTGCTGCTGCCGCAGGTGGCGCAACAGATCGCCACCACGCTGCGCAACGACAACCACGGCGATGCGGACTTCAGCTACGAAGCGCTGAAGGCCTACCAGATGCTGTATCTGCCGAAGCAGTACGACGGCAAATTCCTGCGCGCCTGGGTGATGCTCAACCTGCAGCGCAACCTGCCGCAGGGCAGCACCCAGAAACAGCTGCAGCAGATCGAATGGCATTTGGGCCAGCTGCTGGATGCGCAGATCCAGGCCTCGCCTTACGCCAAAGACGACCCGCTGGTGGCGCAGGCGCAGGCCGCCATCAACCGGGCGCCGCTGTCGCAGCGCGTCTACGGCCGCCTCAAGCGCCTGCTGCTGAAGCAGACCGACACCAAGCCGGTCAGCCTGGTCGATTTGGCCGGCCCGCAGACCGAGCTGGCATTCAGCCGCAAAAGCGGCAAACCGGTGACCGACGGCGTGTCGGGCCTGTTTACCTCGCAGGGGTATTGGAAAGCGTTCAACGACAACATCGATCCGGTGACCGACACCCTGCGCAAGGAAGACGTCTGGGTGTTGAACAGCCAGACGCCGGAGCAGAAGAGCGCTGATTTGACCAAAACCATCCGCCAGCTGTACATGCAGGACTTCATCAGCGCCTGGGATGAGCTGCTGGGGGATATCCAACTGGCCAACATCGGCAACCTGACCCAGCGCATCAGCAGCGCGCGGCTGCTGTCCGGCAACCCGTCGCCGATGCGTAACCTGCTGGTCAACGTCAGCAAAAACGTCACCCTGCGCGACGAGAAAAGCGACGCCGACTCCCGCTCGCTGCTGGCCAAAACCGAAGACAGACTGAATCAAAACGCCAACCGCACGCTGGAAGCGCTGTTCACCAACCGGCCGGCCAACGCCGACGGCGACGTATCCGCCCAGCCGGAACAGCTGGTGATGGCGCACTTCGCGCCGCTGCTGGAGCTGGCGCAAAGCCAGGGCGAAGGCAATAAGGCGATCCCTTTCGACAGCGTGCTCAAGCAGGTCGATGAGCTGTACAGCTATCTGACGGCGGTTCAGGGCGCGGCCAACAGCGGCATGTCGGCGCCGCCGAGCGACATCATCCCGCGTCTGCAGGCCGAATCCGGCCGCTTGCCGGCGCCGTTCAAACAGATGCTGCTGTCGCTGGCGATCGGCGCCAGCAGCGACACCCAGCGCAAAGAGATGGAGAACGTGAAAAAGCGCATCAGCTTCGAGGTCGGCAGTTTCTGCCGCCAGGCGATCGCCGGCCGTTATCCGCTGGTGGCCCGGGCGCGCCAGGAAGTGACGCCGGACGATCTGGCGCGCATGTTCGCGCCGAACAGCGGGCTGATGGACAGCTTCTTCCGCGACAACCTGCAGGGCAAGGTCGACACCACCCGCGCCAACTGGCGCTTTACCCCCGGCGTGGACGGCAAAACGCTGCCCGGCGGCGAAGGCATCCTGCGTTCGTTCCAGCAGGCACAGCGCATCCGCGACGCCTTTTTCGCCAACGGCACCGCGACGCCCTCGTACCGAGTGACCGTGCGGCCGGTGCGGATGGATAACGACATCCTCAACCTGACGCTGGATATCGACGGGCAGCTGTTCAAATACAGCCACGGCCCGCAGGTGCCGCTGGTGGTCAGCTGGCCGGGCACCCGCAATACCAACCAGGTGCATCTGCAGCTGGCGCTGGCCAACGGCACCACCGCCAGCCTGGTGACCAGCGGGCCGTGGGCGCTGAACCGCCTGGTGGATATGGCGCAGTCTTCGGGCACCGGCGGCCTCGGCCGCCAGGCGACCTTCAATCTTGACGGCCACCGCGTCACGCTGGAGTTCACGCCCAACAGCATTCGCAATCCGTTCCAACTGCCGGCCTTCTCGTGCCCGTAGCCCCGAAAGGACATGACCATGAGCACTGATTCAAGCGCCCCGACGAGCATCGGCTGGTACGGCAAACTCCCTTCCGCCGGCGACTTCCTGCAACGCCGCCTGCCCGATCCGGTGGTCAACAACTGGGCCCACTGGTTCCATAACGGGCTGGTGAATTTGCAGCGCGATGCGCAGGGGCCGAACGGCCACCCGTTCAGCAACGCACCGGTGTGGAACTTCGTGATCCCCGCCACGCTCGGCAGCCCGTACGTGCAGATGGGTTGCCTGTTGCCGGCGCGCGATCGCGTCGGGCGACGCTACCCGATCTGCGCGCTGCGCCTGTTCAGCCAACAGGATTGGCGGCCGCAACAGCTGAACATGGCGGCGAGCTGGTACCAACAGCTCGGTTATACCCTGCTGAACGGCGTGCGCAACGGTTTCTCCGCCGAGCAGATCGACCGCACGTTGCAGGCGATCCCGGCGCTGCCCAGCCCGCCGGCGGAAGCGGATTCCGAGATATTGTCGATTATCGGTTTCCAGCATCCGGACGTGCCGGGCCTCGGCTGGCAACAGGCCGCCGACTGTTTCGACCCGGCGCAGTACACCAGTTTCTGGTGGACCAATCAGGCCGACGGACACCCGCTCTACACCCACGTGCACAGCGGCAACCTCACCGTGCAGCTGTTTTCACTGCTGTTCGAGCCCAACGGCTGGGCGCGCCCCGGCCGCGGCGGCCAGTACCCGCAAATGTTTGATTAACATCGCTCGTTGAAGGAAATTTTATGGCTATCGACACCGATACCCTGCTGGCCCCGGTCGACGCGGACAATCCCTGCGGCGACAACCTGGAATACGACGCCGACTTTCTGGCGATGGAACAAGCCGCCACCGGCAAGGCCGAACAACAGTTCGGCAGCACCATCATCCCGGAAGAAGCGCCGGATTGGGTGCAGGTCGAACGCCTCGCGACCTCGCTGCTGGCGCGCACCAAAGACTTGCGCGTCATGCTGTATCTCACCCGCGCCTGGACCCAGCTGCGCGGGTTACCGGGCTACGCCGACGGGCTGACGCTGATCCACCAGTCAATGGCCCGTTACTGGGACGCCCTGCAGCCGCCGCTGGAGTTCGACGGCGAGGCCGACCCGCTGTTTCGCATCAACGCGCTGGCCGACCTTGGCGACAAGGCCGCGCTGGCCGCCAGCGTGCGCGCCGCGCCGCTGCTGAAAAGCGCCGCTGGTGAAATCTCGCTGCGCGATGCCGGCGCCCTGCTCGACGGCAGCAAGCAGGAGTGCCCCAATTTTCCCGGCGGCCGCGCACGGCTGCAGGATGAGCTGGCGCAACAGGATCGCCCCGAAGGCGCCCTGGTGGCGCGCATCGCCAACACCCTGAGCGCCATTCGCGGCGAAGTGACCCGCCATCTGGGAGAAAGCGCACTGCCGGAAATGAGCGCGCTGACCAAGGTATTTTCGCTGGTGGCGCTCGCCGGCCAGAGCGATGCCCCGGCCGCCGCCGAACCCGACGCCCCGCCGGAAGCCGCCGCCGTGCAGCCACCCGCCGCCGTGCAGAGCGCCACCGCCCCGCTCAACTGGCGCAGCGCGCAGATCCAGTCGCGCGACGACGCCCAGCTGATGCTGGACAAGGTGAAAAACTATTTTCGTCTTCATGAGCCAAGCCACCCGGCGCCGCTGATGATCGATCGGGTCCAGCGGTTGATTACGCTGGACTTTATGCAAATCGTCCGCGATTTGGCGCCCGATGGGCTTAACCAACTGGAGACCATTCTCGGTCGCCCCGACAACGAGGAGAACAGCTAGCCGCCGACTTTTGTTCTCTTGACGCATCCGATACCGTCTGCCCCTGCGCAGACCCGAATCAGAACCTGACTCTCCCAGCCGGACGAGGCGCGTTCCCAATCGCCATTAGATGGAGTAAATCATGTCAAACTCGAAATCCCGCAGCGGGCAGAAATTCATCGCCCGCAACCGCGCGCCGCGCGTACAGATTGAATACGATGTCGAAATTTATGGCGCAGAGCGCAAAATCCAGCTGCCGTTCGTGATGGGCGTGATGGCGGATCTGGTGGGGAAAGCGGTCGATCCGCAAGCCAGCGTGGAAGAGCGCAAGTTCATGGAGATCGACGTCGACAACTTCGACGAGCGCATGAAATCGCTGAAGCCGCGCGTCGCTTACCAGGTCGACAACACCCTGACCGGCGAAGGCAAGCTGAACATCGATCTGACCTTCGAAAGCATGGAAGACTTCTCCCCCGCCGCCATCGCCCGCAAGGTCGACGCGCTGGACAATCTGCTGGACGCCCGCACCCAGCTTTCCAACCTGCTGTCCTACATGGACGGCAAGAACGGTGCCGAAGAGCTGATCTCCAAGATCCTGCAAAATCCGGCGCTGCTGCAATCTCTGACCGACGCGCCGAAGCCGGCGGTTAACGACGAAAACAACAAGCGTGAGGATTAATCGATGAGCAACTCGCCTCAGCAACAAAATGCGTTGCAGACCACCGAGACTTTTTCCAGCGATGAATTCAGCGCGCTGCTGAACAAAGAGTTCCGGCCGAAGACCGATCAGGCCAAAGAAGCGGTCGAGAACGCGGTGAAAACCCTGGCGCAGCAGGCGCTGGAAAACACCGTCACCGTTTCTTCCGACGCCTACCGCACCATCCAGGCGCTGATCGCGGAAATCGACGAAAAGCTGTCGCAGCAGATCAACCAGATCATTCACCACGACGACTTCCAGAAGCTGGAAGGCGCCTGGCACGGCCTGCATTATCTGGTCAACAACTCCGAAACCGACGAGATGCTGAAGATCCGCTTCATGAGCATTTCCAAGCAGGAGCTGGGCCGCACGCTGAAGCGTTATAAAGGCGTGGGCTGGGACCAGAGCCCGATCTTCAAGAAAGTCTACGAAGAAGAGTATGGCCAGTTCGGCGGCGAACCGTTCGGCTGCCTGGTGGGCGACTACTACTTCGATCACAGCCCGCAGGACGTGGAGCTGCTGGGCGAAATGGCCAAGATCGGCGCCGCCTCGCACTGCCCGTTCATCGCCGGCACCGCGCCAAGCGTGATGCAGATGGAGTCCTGGCAGGAGCTCTCCAACCCGCGCGATCTGACCAAGATTTTCCAGAACACCGAGTACGCCGCCTGGCGCAGCCTGCGCGAATCGGAAGACGCGCGCTACCTGGGCCTGGTGATGCCGCGCTTCCTGGCGCGCCTGCCGTACGGCATCCGCACCAACCCGGTGGACGAGTTTGATTTCGAAGAAGACACCGACGGCGCGACCCACGGCAACTACACCTGGACCAACGCCGCCTACGCCATGGCCGCCAACATCAACCGTTCGTTCAAAGAGTTCGGCTGGTGCACCGCCATTCGCGGGGTGGAATCCGGCGGCGCGGTGGAAAACCTGCCGTGCCACACCTTCCCGAGCGACGACGGCGGCGTGGACATGAAGTGCCCGACCGAGATCGCCATCAGCGATCGCCGCGAAGCCGAGCTGGCCAAAAACGGCTTTATGCCGCTGGTGCACCGCAAAAACTCCGACTTCGCCGCCTTTATCGGCGCGCAGTCGCTGCAGAAGCCGGCGGAATACTACGATGCCGACGCCTCCGCCAATGCCCAGCTTTCCGCGCGCCTGCCGTACCTGTTCGCCTGCTGCCGCTTCGCGCACTACCTGAAGTGCATCGTGCGCGACAAAATTGGCTCCTTCCGCGAGCGCGACGACATGGAACGCTGGCTGAACGACTGGATCATGAACTACGTGGACGGCGATCCGGCCAACTCCTCGCAGGAAACCAAGTCGCGCAAACCGCTGGCCGCGGCGGAAGTGCAGGTGGAAGAGATCGAAGACAACCCGGGCTATTACAGCGCCAAGTTCTTCCTGCGCCCGCACTACCAGCTGGAAGGCCTGACCGTCTCCCTGCGCCTGGTGTCGAAGCTGCCTTCGCTGAAGCAAAACGACGCGTCCTGATGGGCTGAAGTCAGGCCGCGATAGTGCAGCCTGGCTGATACATTAACCTCATCACAGGGAAAGAAAGATGAAGACAAAACGGTTTTATCTGGCATCGCTGTTGGCAGTCGTCTGCTCGCTCTCCGCCGCGCCGCCAGCTTTCGCAGAGCAGACAACGAGACAGCATTTGACTTCCGATGATGTCAATTTGCCAGGCAGCGACTTTTTCCGTTTCTATCGCAGTACAGATAAACAGGAAAAAGAGAAAGCGCGAATTTATTTGCTGGGCGTGCTGGACGCGACGGAAGGAAAAAGCTGGTGCCAATACAGCCAGCTACAAACCGTCACTCTGCAGGAGTTTGTGTTCGAATTCTTTAATAAACTTCCCGCTGCGCGCCTGCACGAAAGGGCTGCCCCCCTGATTGAAGAGGCTCTGGCGACTCGTTTCTCCTGCAAAGGAGGCAAAGCATGAAACCTTTATATCGTCAGCTAAAAAGCAGCCATTACTCCTCTGATTACTCTAGCCCGGGATATTTGGCAGCAGAAGCCGTTTACGCTGAGATTGGTTATGAGCTTGATACGCTTCTAAAGCAAAACCCTGGTTATGCCAATACCTGTGCCGTCCGCATGAGCCTGGCGCTGTTGAAAGCCGGCATCAGCTTCAAAGGCCGCCTGCCAATCAAAAAAGGCGCCTATAAGGGTAAAACGATAGAACCTGGAGCCAAACTGCTGGCCGATCAGTTGCATCGCTCCAGTAGTTTTGGCAAAGCCAAAATTTTCTTTAATGCTCCAGATGCAGAGAAAGGTATTGGCAATAAAAAAGGCGTCGTGTTCTTCAATAAGATCACCAACTATGATGGCGGACACATTGATCTTATCGAACCAGAAAACTCGCTATTAACCTGCCATTCCCATTGCTATTTTAACTGCAAAGAGGTCTGGTTTTGGGAGTTGAGCTAGTGTTCCATCGGCTTATCAGTAAATGCATGAGGTTTGGTTTAACTGCATGCTTGCTTATCGCCTCATTAAGACTGCAAGCAGCGCCGATTCAGGATCCGGTGGCATTTATCAAACAGATGCCTTATCACCAGGTCGTAAAAGAACTGGCATTGTCACGCTGCCTGGCACAGGTCTCCGATTCGGATAAAGCATTCTCTCTTGATGCAGCCAGAACAGCGAATGCGATGAGAGAATGGATGCCATTCGATATCGAATCAGGTGATGAGAAAATCAATGTTCTCATCGACAAATATAAACCCAGAATCAATGAGTTTCACAGTGAAACTAAAGACAAGAGTCAAGGCGTCACCTTGAACTGTCTGCGGTTGTACCATAGCCCTGAATTGGACAAGCTTTCCCGACAGCTCATAGCAGGCAATCCAGATCGCACGTGGAATCAAGATAACGCGAAATAATTAAGCATTGAGCCATTAGCACTTAATAGTGGCTCGGTAACCCGTACCGATAGTTTTCGGTATTTAATAAGGTGCATGGCACAAGGATATAAATTGGTAATGCATTACCACACTTGCAATTCCTGCTGCTATTACCTGAGTTTTTCAACGTAACGTTAATACTACTGTTAACCCTTAATAAAGAGTGAAGAAACTATGGCTATTGATATGTTCCTGAAAGTTGAAGGTGCCAGCGGCGAATCTAAAGATTCGAATCACAAAGGCTGGACCGACATTACTTCTTTCTCCTGGGGCGCTTCTCAACCGGGCAATATGGGCGTTGGCGGCGGCGGTGGCGCCGGTAAAGTGTGCTTCAACGATCTGCACGTTAACGCGCTGGTCGACAAGTCAACCCCGGCGCTGCTGAAGCACTGCTCCAGCGGTAAGCACCTGACCAAGGTTGAGTTGTCTGTCTGCAAGGCGGGCGGTACTCAGGTTGAGTACGTTAAAATCACCCTGGACGACGTGCTGGTCACCGCCGTGCAGTACACCGGCGCAGGCGGCGAAGACACCGTGGGCGTCACCTACTCCTTCCAGGCGGCGAAAGTGAAACAGCAATACTGGGAGCAGAGCGACAAAGGCGGCAAAGGCGCCGAAAGCAGCGCAGGTTGGAACATCAAAGAAAACCGCGAAGCTTAATTGTTATACAACCTCCCCGTTATGGGGAGGTTGGTTTGGCAAGCGATGTTTTTTAGATAAGGAAATCATGATGAAAGCGATTAGAAAAGGTGACAGAGGAAATCACGTAAAATCATTGCAAGAATTGCTTAATAAACAGGGAGCTATTCTTAACTCTGATGGCATATTCGGTCTAAAGACTGAATTAGCAGTAAAAAAAGTGCAACGTAAAAAAGGTCTGCATGTTGACGGCATCGCTGGTCGAAAAACATTCCTAGCCCTGGGTTCACACGTCGAAACTCGAGCACCACAACCTCCTATCGGTGGTAGTGCAGGTCGTCAAGGTCCCGGAGCTATGGGCATTTCACAAAGCGGTTTAAGGTTTATCTTTAATATTGAAGCATGGCGCGGAGTAAGTAACCACCTACATTGGCCTGGCGGTGCAAGCGGGGTCACTCTGGGGCCGGGTTATGATATGAAAGCTCGCTCTATAGAATCAATAAAAAATACCATGATCGCGATTGGATTAGACAGCGCAACTGCAGATAAAATCAGTGCAGCCGCCGGGTTACATCATCAGCAAGCTAAAGACTTCGCGAAAGAAAATCACAATTTAGTGGTTTTAACCGACACACAGGAAACGGAACTACTTAAATTTATAGTACCGGCCTATGAAAGAGCTGTTAGGAATAAAATTCTTGTTCCACTCACACAACAAGAGTTTGATGCGTTAGTCTCCTTTGCTTATAATCCAGGTGGTCGACTCAACAACGTCGCAGCATTCATTAATCAGAGCAAAATATCTGATGCAATGACAGAAATAAAACGTGCCATTACCTCAGGTGGAAAAGTGATGAAAGGGCTGATAAACAGAAGAAATTACGAAGTCGAGCTCTATTTAAATGGAAACTATCGCTAAGGAATTCGCCACAATGAAATTATCTGCATTTTTAATTAGTAGCGTATTTTTCTCACTTACTGCATGTGCAGCAGAAAAAAACGTTAATGCCCCAACATCATCAACTATTGATGGCTTATGGCAAGTGACTCAGGTCAACATAGACAATGAGACTACCCGCACGCTTAGCTATCAACTTAACGATCCTCGATTACTAGGAAGAGTGATCAATATTTCCGCTCAATCAATAGAAAACAATCTGCCGGAAAAAGACGTCTGCACAGCGCCAACTTTAACTATTGAGAGAAGCACGCTAAATCAATTCATCGGCAAGTCGATTGGCGGAGATAAAAGCATCACGGCTAAAAACTATGCATTGAAAGAAAACGGCCAAGCAGAAGTCTCTCTTTTCAAGATCGCTTGTCACTCCGGATCATTCGGCCCAGCCGATAATGGTGCAGGCTCCAGCTTTGCCGCTCTCAATCCACAAAAAATGCTGGTTAATTGGTACGATGGTTCGCTACTGCAATTAGAACGGTTACCGAAAGATCCTAAACCTGCTGCGTCTTTCGACTGTGCTAAATCTACAAGCGTTGTTGAAAAAACTATCTGCTCAGACTTCAATTTATCCGCCTATGACAAAAGCGTTTCTCAAGCTTGGCTGTTGGCAAAAAAGCAGGCGGCCGATGCAGGAGATAAAAAACTGGCAGCCACTTTAAACAGCACGCAAAAATCTTGGTTACTGCAAAGGGATAAATGCCGTGATGACAAAGACTGCCTGGCCGATACCATGCAAAAACGAATCGATGAACTCACATCATACGATTAAAACTGTATTCCTACTCACGTTGGCGGTATTGAATACTGAAGCTTCCGCCAACGAAAAGTACTCCTCTGCCGAGTACCTCAAAAACTACGCGCTTAGCGTTTGTATCGCCGAGGGGTACTCAGCAAAAGAAGTCAAAAACGATGCCGCCGCCGCTGCTCGGGGTTACACGGAATTTGGCGATTATTCTCTGGAAGCGCATACCGCTGTCAGGGCGCTGGCAAAAGAATTTCTGGCAAAGCCCTATGACAGCATGTCTGGGGAGCCGATGACGATGGCAAAGTGCATCGATCTTGTACATAGCCAAGCGTTGCAAGCCATCATCAAGAAGTACCAAGGGAAAGACGACAACTGATATCAGAGTTGCTCAAACGACGGCTCGTATCAAAGGTTATCTCGGATGAGAAGATACACGCACTTTTTAATATCTCTGCTGCTGGGAAGCCATGTAGCCCTTGCTGAAAACTCGCTCAACGCTTTATCGCAAGAGGCACTATATAAAAATTGGTTAGTCAGCCGCTGCATTGGGAAGTCCACTGACTCAGTAAAAACCAAACAGGACGCCTTCCGTTCCGCCGCCGCCTATTTAGAATTGAGTAAACTGCCTCTGGATGCATTCGAACAAGGTGAAAAACTGGCTGAACAGTACGCAAATAAAAATAGCCAAGGCTCAGTTCAAGGGACTTACCATACTTTAGATTGTCTTTCACTGCAGAGCGCCAGTGAAGCTAACGTCATCTTTTCTCGCTACTCTAATCAGTAAATTAGTTATAAGAGGGTAGTTACCTTGGGATAATCAAGAAATCTAATTTCAATTCTCTAATCAACAAGCCTTCAATTAATAACAAAAGCATTTCGTAAAATTAAGACCACAACAAGCCTTAGTGAACGAGTTAAGAAACAACTTAACGGCTTGCCAAAATACCCGCCAATTTTGGCAAGCCACAGATCGAATCATTAATTATTGCACTACCTCCTAATCAGCAGGAATGCCTTATGCGATTTTCCATTGTAAAAAATAAAAGCGGCCAGGTTCCGCCGCAGAGCAGTTGCGATTTTCTGCCGCCGGGCGGCACCATCGGCCGCAGCGTGGACAACAACCTGGTGCTGCCGGACGAAGAGCGCGCCATTTCTCGCCTGCAGGCGATCGTGCATATTTCCGCTGACGGCGAATGCCGCATCACTAACCGCGGCAACGTTACCCGCGTGCTGCTGAACGACATTCCGCTGGAACGTGGCCGCCAGGTTGAACTGCAGGACGGCGACGTGCTCGGCATCGACGATTACCAGATTGAAGTCAGCGCGCTGCAACAGCACGCCGCGCCACAGGCTCAACCGGTGGCCAAGGCCGCCGCCAAAGAAAAATCCGCCGCGCCAATCCCCAACGAAATCTGGGACAGCCTGGTGGAAGAATTCACGCCGAATGCGCCGGCCGCCGCCACAGTCACACCGCCGCCGGTCGCCAATCCAGGCAACCACCCGCTGCTGGATACCCCCGCTCGCGAGCTGAACCCGGCCGATCCGCTGGCGCAGCTGGCGGGCGATGTCGATCTGCGCCAGCTGCAGCAGCAGCAAACCGATCCGGCAGCGCTGTTCAACACCGACACCACCTTTGAGCGCGAACACATCCTGGCCGATACCACCCCCAGCGCGCTGCTGGCGGAGCAGGCTGCGCCGCCGCGCCCGGCGGCTTCCCCCCAAAAAACGCAGCAACCGGAGCAAGAGCTGGATCCGCTGGCGCTGTTCGGCGGTTCATCCGCGCCCGCTTCGCCAGAAGCGTTGAACAGCAACGATCCGCTGGGGCTGCTGATGGGCGGCGCCGTGCCGCTGGCCCAGCCGGAAGAACCGGTACAGCCGCCCGCGCCGCCGATCGCCGCACAACCGCAAGCGCCGCGCCCACAGCCGACGCCACCGCCCGTGCAAATCCCCGAGCCGCAGCCCCAACCCGCGCCGCAGTTCAGCCAGCAGGAACCACCCGTGCAGCCGCCGCGCCCGCGCCAGGGCAACCGCCTGGGCATCGATCCGGTCGCCTACCAGTCCGCCCAGCGGCAACATGCCGCCGCGCCGAATGGCGACACATTGGAAGGGCCGTTGCTGGCGGCGCTGCTGCAAGGCATCGGCCTCGACGATCTGCAGCCGCAGCCGCACTTCGACGAACAACAGATCCGCCAGGCCGGCCGCCTGCTGAGCCTGTTCTCGCAGGGCACCGTCGCCCTGCTCTCATCCCGCTCTATCCTCAAGCGCGGCGTGAAGGCCGAGATGACCATGATCCTCGACGAGGCCAACAACCCGTTCAAGCTGCTCCCTTCGGGCAAAACGGTGCTGATGCAGATGTTCGGCAGCCAGATGCCGGGCTTTATGCCGCCGGAGCAGGCGGTGCGCGACGCGCTGATCGACCTGCAGGCGCACCAGCTGGGGATGATCGCCGGTATTCGCGCCATCATCGCCGCCATGCTGCAGTCGTTCAACCCGGAGCGTCTCGAAGAGGAAGCGCGCAAGGAAGGCGTGGCGCCGCGCCTGTCGCTGCCCGCCAACCGCAAGGCTGCGCTGTGGGACTACTTCGTGAAGAACTATCAGCAAACCTCCGGCGAGATCGAGGACGATTTCCACACCCTGTTCGGCGAAGCCTTCCTGCACGCCTATGACGTTGAAGTGAATCAATACAAAGACTCACAGACCAAACCGGACGCGTAATGAATATCACCATAGCCTCTACCTCCAACCAGGGCGGCCGCGCCTCCAACCAGGATCAGACCGGCGAGGTGCTCGGCAACCGCGCCGCCTGCTTCGTGGTGTGCGACGGCATCGCCGGCTTTCCGGGCGGCGATATCGCCGCCAAACTGGCGCGCGACACCATTTTGCAAAACTTCGACGGCGAAAAGCACCTGAACGCCCAGAGCATTCGCCAGCACATTACGCGCGCCAACGCCGCCATCCACCAGCAGCAGCGGCAGTCGGACGAATACAGCAAGATGGGCACCACGCTGGTCAGCCTGTTTATCGATCGCGATTATCAGCTGGCCTACTGGGCGCACGCCGGCGACAGCCGCCTGTATCTGTTCCGCCGCGGCTACCTGCATGCCGTCACCACCGACCACAGCCTGATCCAACAGATGCAGGACGCCGGCTATCAGACCAACGGCATCAACAGCAACCTGCTGTATTTCGCGCTGGGGCTCAATGAAGAGCGCGACGCCACCTACAGCGACGTGCTGCAGCTGGAAGACGGCGACGTTTTCCTGCTGTGCACCGACGGCTTCTGGCACAGCTTCAGCCAGGCCGAACTGGAACAATCGCTGCACATGGTCAACTCCCCCAGCGAGTGGATCGCCCTGATGCAGCAGGCATGGAAGAAAAACAATAACAGCGATAACTACAGCGCTATCGCCGTCTGGATTGGCTCACCGCAGGAAACCACCCTGCTGCATTCGCTGGCGGATGCGGAGCGGTTTCTGAGCCGCGACTGAGCAGCGCACATTCACAGCAAGGTTCACTATGAAATATTGGATGCCGGGGCTCGTCGCCCTGATGGCGGTGCCGACCGCGCAGGCGATGAACTATCGCCTGGTTTACTCCCCCAGCCAGAAGCTGGAAGTGTTTATCGATGACGTCAAAAACAGCAATCCGGCAAGCTGGTGCGGCAAAAGCATCCCGCTGCGCATCGTCTCGGCGCAAAGCCAGGATCCGGCGGTGCTGAACGACTTCCTGCCGCGCGTCGGCAATCTGCTGGAAAAGCAGTGCCCGAAAACCGGCCACCTGCCCTGGACGCTGACCGACAAGCGCGGTGAGAAGCTGGCCAGCGGCGAGGCCGCCAAAGCGCGCGGCTGGAAACCGGTGGTCAAACAGGAGGCCGTCGAGCAGCCGCAGATCCCGCCACAGCCGGCGATCCCTGCGGCGGTAGCCGTGACCTCTCCGCAAGCGGACACCGCGCCAGCTCAGCGTTTCAGCCTGCCGCAGGGCTGCCACTTCCGCACCTTCTGGCGTGACGAAGCCAACGGCGGCGCGCTGTTCATTCCCGCCGGCGACGCGCTGCGTTGCGGCGAGGACGGCTGGCTGCAGGGCAGCGGCGCGGTCACGCTGCAACAGGGCGGCCAAACCCTCTCGCCGACGCTGTGGTTCCTGCAAGGCTATCCGCTGGCGCAGATCAACGGCGGCGATCGCGCGCTGACCGTCGTCAGCGCCAACGCCCAGCGGCTGGTTCTGGGCGGCAACCCGCAGGCGCCGGGCAGCTTCCTGCTGCTGAGCTTCGAACCGAAGCTGCACGCGTGGGCGTTCAACGGCGAAGCGATCGTTGAAATGCCGCGCGTCGACGCCGCAGACGAGAACAAGATCAAACAGCGCCTGCAGCAGGCGCAAACCGCCTGGCAACCGCTGCTGAGCGCCCCCGCTCCGCTGACCTTCAAGCTGGTGGAAAAGCTGGCCGCAGACCGGGTCGATCCCGCCAGCGGCAGCTACCTGTCGGTTAACGGCGCCACTCACTGATTATAAGGAAAGCCTGTGAAATCATTAGCAAGCATGCTGCAAGGCCAGTCGATCGGCGCGGCCATCACCGGCGTCGAAAACGAGATCAAGGGAAAACCGGCGGATGCCGACCTGCGCGCCGCGCTGGTGCAACTGCTGTGCCTGAGCGGCAACTGGACGCGCGCCAACGCGCAGCTGAAATCCTGGCAGGCGCTGAAACCGATAGCTCAACCGACCACGCTGCTGCTGATGCAGTCGGTCAACGCCGAGCTGCAACGCCAGGCGGTGTTCGCCGGCACGGCCGCGCCGGCGCTGCTGCGGCAGGATCAGCCCTGGCTGAAACTGATGGTGCAGGCGCTGCATCAGGATGCACAAGGGGCGGCCGAACAGGCCCAGGCGCTGCGCGATGAAGCGCTGGAAGCCGCCCCGGCCGGCGCCGGGCGGTTAACGTTGGCCGAAGGCGACCAAGAACGGCAGCTGCGTTTCGACTGGCTGACCGACGGTGACGGCCGCCTCGGCCCGGTGTGCGAGCTGGCGCTGAACGGCGTTTACTACTGGCTGCCGTTCGCCGACATCGCCGCGATCCAGTTCCAGGCGCCGCAGAGCGCCATCGATCTGGTGTGGAGCCATGCGCTGGTGCGCCTGACCGACGGCCGCGAACAGGTGTGCCAACTGCCCGCCCGCTACCCGCTGGCCGAAGACAGCGACGACGCGCTGCTGCTGGGCAAGCGCACCGAATGGCAACCGCTGGGCGACGGCACCCACTATGCGGGGCTGGGCCTGAAGACCTGGCTCAGCGAAAGCGACGAATTCCCGCTGCACAGCCTGCGGCAGCTGAGCTTCGACGCGAGCGCCTGACCATGAACGACAAGCGCCCCCCCCACTACGACGGCGGCGATCTGCACCGCCAGGGCTATCGCTATCGTCAGGACAGCGAGCGCCTGACGTCGCGCGACAAAATGCAGCCGGTGCTGCTCGACATGCTGACCGACGACGAGCCGCAGAAAAAACAGGAGGCGCAGGTGCGCAACCTGGTGTCGCACAGCGAACTGCGCCGCCGGGTGCTGCGCGATCTGCAGTGGCTGTTCAACTGCGTCAACAGCGAATCCAATCTGGATCTCGGCGATTTTCCGCAGGTGCGGCGCTCCACCCTGAATTACGGCATCGCCTCGCTGGCGGGCAAGCGCATGTCGGACATCGAATGGCTCGACATTCAGCGCGCGCTGACCGAGTCCATTCTCCATTTCGAGCCACGCATTTTGCCCGAAGGGTTGCAGGTGCGCTGCATCTCGGACACCGGCTCGCTGGAGCTGCACAACGTGTTGTCGATCGAAATCAAGGGCCGCCTGTGGTGCGTGCCCTATCCGCTGGAGTTTCTGTTCCGTACCGACGTGGATCTGGAAAACGGCCACTTCGATCTGAAAGACATAGGGTAAGGCGATGGACAGTAAACTTTTAGATTATTACAACCGCGAGCTGGCCTATCTGCGCGAGATGGGCGCCGAGTTCGCCGAACAGTACCCGAAGGTCGCGGGCCGTCTCGGCATGCGCGGCATCGACGTGGCGGATCCCTATATCGAGCGCCTGATGGAGGGCTTCGCCTTCCTCACCTCGCGCGTGCAGCTGAAAATGGACGCCGAGTTCCCGCGCTTTTCTCAGCGCTTGCTGGAGATCATCTACCCCAACTACCTGTCGCCGACGCCGTCGATGGCGATCGCCGAACTGCAGCCGGACAGCAGCAAAGGCGACATCAGCAACGGCTTCGTGGTGCCGCGCGGCACCATGATGGACAGCCAGACGCTGAAGAAAAGCGGCATCACCTGCAGCTACGCCACCGCCCATGACGTCACGCTGCAGCCGGTGCGCATCGCCGGCGTCGAGCTGGGCGGCATTCCGGCCGATATCCCGTTGGCCTCGCTGGGGCTGCAGCACAGCGGCTGCGTCAGCGCGCTGCGCATTCGTCTCGAGTGCTACGAAAGCGTGACGCTCAACAACCTGCAGCTGGATCAGCTGATGTTTTACCTGGCCGGGCCGGACATGCAGGCGCAGCAGCTGCTGGAACTGCTGATGCAGCACAGCGTCGGGCTTGTCTGCCAAACGGTGGAGCCGCAGCCGCAGCGGCGGGCGCTGGCGCTGGACGGGCTGCGGCAGGAGGGCTTCGCCGCCGATCAGGCGCTGCTGCCCAACGACCTGCGCAACTTCGAAGGCTATCGGCTGCTGCAGGAGTACTTCGCCTTCCCGGCGCGCTTCCAGTTCTTCAGCGTCAACGGCCTGCGCCCGCTGCTGCAAAGCGTGCGCGAAGGGAAAAAGGCGCTGCGCCAGTTCGAGATCGTGGTGCTGCTGGATCGGCACGACGCCGCGCTGGAACGGGTGGTCGACGCTGCTCATTTGGCGCTGCACTGCACGCCGGTGATCAACCTGTTTCCGAAGGTCGCCGAACGCATCGCGATCAATGAAAAAAACCACGAATACCATCTGGTGGTCGACAATATCCGGCCGCTGGATTACGAAGTGTTCTCGGTGCAGCGGCTCGGCGGCAGCGCCAGCGAAAAACGCTACGAGCAAGAGTTTCGGCCGTTTTACAGCACCCTGAGTGCGGACGACGGCAACTATGGCGCCTACTTCTCGCTGCGGCGCGAACAGCGCACGCTGTCGGAGCACGCCCGCCGCTACGGCACCCGCACCGGCTATGCCGGTTCGGAAGTGTTCGTGTCGCTGGTGGACGAGCGGCAATCGCCGTGGCACAGCGATCTGAAATACCTCACCGCCGACGTGCTGTGCACCAGCCGCGACCTGCCGTTGATGCTGCTACAACAGGATCAGGGCAACTTCGTGATGCCCGACTCGATCCCGATCAAGCAGGTCTCGCTGCGCAAAGGCCCCACTCCGCCGCGCCCGGCGCTGGCCGAAGGCATGATCACCTGGCGGCTGATCAGCCAGCTGCAGCTGAACTACCTCAGCATGATGGACGGCGATCCGGAACAGGGCGCCGCCAGCCTGCGCCAGCTGCTGGGGCTGTACGGCAACCTGAGCGAGCCGGCGATCGCCAAACAGATCCAGGGCGTGCGCCACTGCAACCTGCGGCCGGTCTATCGGCGAGTGCCGGAGCCGGGCCCCATCGTGTTCGCGCGCGGCATCGCCATCGATCTGACGGTCGATGAGCAGGCGTTCTCCGGCAACAGCCCTTATCTGCTCGGCAGCGTGCTGGAGCGCCTGTTCTCACGCCTGGTGGCGATGAACACCTTCACCGAGATGACGCTCTCCAGCCAGCAGCGCGGCGAAATCGCCCACTGGCAGGCGCGCATGGGCAAAAGGACGCTGATATGAGCGCGGAGATGATTGCCACCGAACTGGCGCCGCCGCAGATCAACGCGCTGTATCGCCTGCCGGACGACTTCTGGCCGCGGCTGCGCAGCGCGCCTTACAAGCACGATCTGTTTCAGCTGCTGCGCCGCATCGACGCCCAGGGCGGCCAGCCTTACCTGCTGGGGCGCGCGCCGCTGCCGCGCCACGAGATGCTGCGCCTGGGCCAGGAGCCGTCGCTGTCGTTCGCGCCCTCCACGCTGGCGCAGGTGGCGCCGCGCGCCAACAGCCCGCTGCACGACGTCTCGATCTTCAGCTTCGGCCTGTTCGGCCCCAACGGGCCGCTGCCGCTGCACCTGACCGAATACGTGCGCGAACGGGTGTACCACCACCAGGACACCAGCCTGCTGGCGTTCACCAACCTGTTCCATCACCGGCTGACGCTGCTGTTTTACCGCGCCTGGGCCGATGCGCAACCGACGGTGTCGCTGGATCGTCCGGACAACCGGCGCTTCGACGAGTACCTGTCGAGCCTGATCGGCATCGGCCAGCCGGCGCAGCAGGAACGCGACAGCATCAACGCCCACGCCAAACATTTTATGGCCGGTCATCTGATTCGCCACAGCCGCGATCCGGAAGGCCTGAGCAAGATTTTGCAGCAGTATTTCAAGGTGCCGGTGCGCATCGTCGAAAACGTGCCGCACTGGCTGCGGGTGGAGCCGCGCGAGCAAGCTCGGCTCAAGGCTGGGCGCGGCGCGCCGCGGCTCGGCGAGTCGGCCTTTCTCGGCATCGCGGTGCGCGATATTCAGCACAAATTCCGCATCGAGCTGGGGCCGATGCCGCAGCAGGACTATGACCGCTTCCTGCCCGGCGCCGACCTGTGCCGGCAGCTGCGCGACTGGGTGCGCCAATATCTGGGCATCGAGTTCGTCTGGGAAGTGCGCCTGATCCTGGCGAAGGAACAGGCGCACGGCATCCAGCTCGGCGGCGCGCAGCGACTGGGCCTGAGCAGTTGGCTGGCCGACGATCGGCGGCAACGCGATCTCGACGATCTGATCTTCAGCCCTGAACCGCTGGAAAATCCGTTCTGACCCTATTTCGGCCGGCGCCCTGCGGCGCCAGGCCACTCTGAGACCTGAGGAAAACCATGTCTGAAATCAGCCGCTCGGTATTATTTGGCAAACTGGATAGCCTGTTATTCACCTCTCTGGAAAGTGCGACGGCGTTTTGCAAGCTGCGCGGTAACCCCTACGTCGAACTGGCACACTGGCTGCATCAGCTGATGCAATCGCCGGACGGCGATCTGCAGCAGATCGTCCGCCACTTCGCGCTGGACGAGGTGCAGCTGGCGCGCGATATCGTCGAGGCGCTCGATCGCCTGCCCCGCGGCGCCAGCGCCATCTCCGATCTGTCCGAGCACATCGACAGCGCGGTGGAACGCGCCTGGGTCTATGGCTCATTGAAATTCGGCGCGGCGCGCATCCGCGGCGGGCACCTGCTGCTCGGCATCCTGAAAACCTACAGCCTGCGCCATCTGCTGAAGGCCATTTCCCCGCAGTTCGAGCGCATCAACGCCGATCTGTTGATGGAACAGTTCGCCGCCATCACCGCTCACTCGGCGGAAAACGCCCAGGATGCGCCGGCGGAAAGCGGCGCCGAGAACGTATCCGGCGCGGCGCGCAGCGGTGAAAGCGTGCTGGCGCAGTATGCCCAGGATCTGACCGTCAAAGCGCGCAACGGCGAGATCGACCCGGTGGCCGGCCGCGATGAAGAGATCCGGCAAATCATCGATATCCTGATGCGCCGCCGCCAGAACAACCCGCTGCTGACCGGCGAGGCCGGCGTCGGCAAAACCGCCGTGGTGGAAGGCCTGGCGCTGCGCATCGTGGCCGGCGACGTGCCGCCGCAGCTGCGCGACGTGAAGCTGTGCCTGCTGGACATCGGCATGCTGCAGGCCGGCGCCGGTGTCAAAGGCGAGTTTGAAAAACGGCTGCAGGCGGTGATCGACGAAGTGCAGTCCAGCCCGACGCCGATCATCCTGTTTATCGACGAAATTCACACCCTGATCGGCGCCGGCGGCGCCCAGGGCACCGGCGACGCCGCCAACCTGCTGAAACCGGCATTGGCGCGCGGCCAACTGCGCACCATTGGCGCCACCACCTGGTCGGAATACAAGAAATACATCGAGAAAGACCCGGCGCTCACCCGCCGTTTCCAGGTGGTGCAGGTGCACGAGCCGAGCGAAGACAAGGCGCTGCTGATGCTGCGCAGCACCGTCAGCCCGCTGGAGCAACACCACCGCGTGCTGCTGCTGGATGAAGCGGTGGACGCCGCGGTGCGGCTGTCCCATCGCTATATTCCGGCCCGCCAGTTGCCGGACAAGGCGGTGGCGCTGCTGGATACCGCCTGCGCGCGCGTGGCGGTCAGCCAACATGCCGAGCCTGCTCAGGTCGAAGACTGCCGCCACCGCATCGATGCGCTGCAGATAGAGTTGGATATCGCCCGCCGCGAGGCCAAGGTCGGCATCGGCGATCCCCTGCGCCCGCAGGAGATTGAAGCCCAGCTGACCGCGCTGCGCCAGGAATTGGAACAGCTGACCGAGCGCTGGCAGCAGGAGCTGGCGCTGATCCAAGAGATCATCACACTGCGCGCTCAGCTGCACCAACAGGAAGCGGAGCCTGCCGACGAAGAGACGCAGGCTGGCCCTGACGCCGACGCGCTGCGAGCCCAGTTGGGCGAACTGCAGCAGCAGTTGAGCGCGCTGCAGGGCGAAGCGCCGCTGATCTTCGCCGCCGTCGACGCCAACATCGTGGCGGCGGTAGTGGCCGACTGGACCGGCATCCCGCTGGGCCGCATGGTGAAAAACGAGATTGAGGCGGTGCTGCAACTCTCCGACACCCTGAACCAGCGCGTGATCGGCCAACGCCATGCGCTGGATCTGATCGCCCGCCGGGTGCGCACTTCGCGGGCGCGGCTGGACGATCCGAACAAGCCGGTCGGGGTGTTCCTGCTGGCCGGGCCGTCCGGCGTCGGCAAGACCGAAACCGCGCTGGCGCTGGCGGAAACCCTGTACGGCGGCGAGCAGAACGTCATCACCATCAACATGAGCGAATTCCAGGAGTCGCACACCGTTTCGACGCTGAAAGGCGCGCCCCCGGGCTATGTCGGCTACGGCGAAGGCGGCGTGCTGACCGAGGCGGTGCGCCGCCGCCCTTACAGCGTGGTGCTGCTGGACGAAATCGAGAAGGCGCACCCGGACGTGCATGAAATCTTCTTCCAGGTGTTCGACAAGGGCTGGATGGAGGACGGCGAAGGCCGCCATATCGATTTCCGCAACACCATCATCATCCTGACCTCCAACGTCGGCACCGATCTGATCGCCGGACTGTGCAGCGATCCGGAACTGCTGCCGGAGCCAGAGGCGCTGAGCGGCGCGCTGCGCCAGCCGCTGCTGTCGGTGTTCCCGGCCGCCTTGCTCGGCCGCCTGCTGGTGGTGCCGTATTACCCGCTGACCGACGCCACGCTGGGCAACATCGTGCGCCTGCAGCTGGGCCGCATCCAGCGTCGCCTGGCGGAGAATCACGACATCGTCTGCACCTTCGACGACGCGGTCATCGAGCAGATCGTCAGCCGCTGCACCGAAGTGGAGTCCGGCGGCCGCATGGTCGACGCCATCCTGACCAACACCCTGCTGCCGCAGATCAGCCACACCCTGCTGACCGGCAGCGCCAACGACCAGCGCTATCGCCAGCTGCATATCGCGCTGCAGAACAACGAATTCATTTGTCAATTTCAGGCATAACGCCACGGCCGCCGAGGCGGCGGCCCTTTGAACACAGAGAGTCATCACTATGTCGGGAACCGGGATAACCAAACCGAATTCGAACAGCCTGCCGAGCGGCTATCGATTCAACGAATTCGAGATCCAGGAAGCGATCGGCGAAGGCGGCTTCGGCATCGTCTACCGCGCCTACGATCACCAACTGGAACGCACCATCGCCATCAAGGAGTACATGCCGACCTCGCTGGCGAAACGCAACGACGATCTCAGCATCGGGCTGCGCGGCGAGCGCTTCGGCAAAACCTTCCAGGCCGGGCTGAACAGCTTTATTCAGGAGGCGCGCCTGCTGGCGCGCTTCTCGCACCCCGGCCTGCTGCACGTGCTGCGCTTCTGGGAAGAGAACGGCACCGCCTACATGGGCACCCAGTTTTACAGCGGCACCACGCTGAAGAACCTGCAGGCGCAGCAGCCGGAGAAAATCGACGAGGCGTGGATCCGTCGGCTGCTGCCGCCGCTGTTCAGCGCCATCAACACCATCCATCAGGAAGGCTACCTGCACCGCGACATCTCGCTGGATAACATCCAAATCCAGGAGAGCCAGCTGCCGGTGCTGCTGGACTTCGGGTCGGCGCGCAAAGAGATCGGCAACCTGTCGGACGAAACGGAAATCATGCTGAAACCGGGCTTCGCGCCGATCGAGCAGTACACCGAGAACAGCGACGGCGAACAGGGGCCCTGGACCGATATTTATGCGCTGGGCGCCGTGCTGCACACGCTGATCGTCGGTTCGCCGCCGCCGGTCAGCGTGGTGCGCAGCATCGAAGACAGCTATCAGCCGCTGGCCGAGCGCCGCCCCGCCGGCTACTCGCCGGAGCTGCTGCGCACCGTCGACCGCGCGCTGGCGCTGAAACCGGAAGACCGCCCGCAGACCATCGATGAAATGGCCGAGCTGTTGCAGCTGCCGATCGCCGATGAAAATGAAATCATCAGCACCCCGGCCGCCGCGCCGGAGAACCTGCTGGTGGCCGCCAACCCGGCTGCTGCCGCCGCGGCCGCCGGCACCGTTACCGCGCGCAGCACCCAATTCTCGCGGCCGATGATGGCCGGCGCCGGCGTCGCGGCGCTGCTGGCGATCGGCGCCGGCGTCGCGGCGCTGCTGGCGATCGGCGCCGTCGCCTGGCTGAGCGGCGGCGAGGATGATACCCCGGCCGTAGCGCAAAACACCGCAGCGTCACCGGCGCAGAAAACCCTGACGGAGCAGCCGAGCGCGCCACAAATCGCGCCATCTGCGCCGGTGGAACCGCAAAAGGCGGCGCCGCCACCGCAGCCGGTAGCGCTGGTGTACTTCAAACTGCAGCCGGGCGAACAGGTCAGCCTCGACGGCAAGCCGCAGCAGGTGACGCCGGGCGAAAACGGCTTCGCCAGTCTGAATCTGGCGCCGGGCCGTTATCAGCTGGAGATCCGCCACAACGATCGGCTCCGCCAGCAGCAACTCAGCATCGACAACGCCGGCACCTGGCTGGTCAATCCGGCCACCGCCGGTTAATCCCGTTCTGCCCCCCGCCGCGGCGGCGGAGGTTCCCCTTTTTCATGAGACTGACGCACCACTGCCCACCATCATTGGCCGCGCGGCAAGGCCGCTGCAACGTCGGGGTATGCAGGGCACGACGTCAATCACAGAGGATGTTCTCATGTTGGATCGCATTATTGCGCACACGCCGCTGGGCCAGGAGCAGCTGCTGTTCCGCTCGCTGGACGGTATCGAGGCGCTTTCCACCCCTTTCGACTTCTCTATTGAATTGCTGAGCACCGACGCGCGGCTCGATCGCAAAGCGCTGCTCGGCCAACCGCTGACGCTGGAGATCCCGACTCAGGGCTTTCTCAGCGCCCCGCGCTACCTGAATGGCAAGATCACCGCCATCGCCGTCAGCAGCGAAGAGATCGGCGGCACGCGCTACGCGGTGTATAACCTGCACGTACAGCCGGATCTGTGGCCGATGACCAAGGATCGCAACTTCCGCATCTTCCAGGAACAAACGGTGCCGCAGATCGTCAAGACTCTGCTGGCGGAGCACAACGTGCAGTTGGAAGATCAGCTGACCGGCGACTATCGCCTGTGGGGCTACTGCGTGCAGTACAACGAAAGCAGCTTCAACTTCATCAGCCGTCTGATGGAGCAGGAGGGCATCTATTACTATTTCAAACACGAGATGGGCAAACACACGCTGGTGCTCGGGGATGCGCCCCACCACCACCAGCCCTATCCCGGCTACGAGATGATCCCCTACCACCTGACGCCGTCCGGCGGCAGCACCAGCGAGGAAGGCATCAGCCAGTGGACGTTGTCCGATCGCGTCACGCCGGGCATCTACAGCCTGGACGACTACGATTTTCGCAAGCCGAACGCCTGGCTGTTCCAGGCGCGGCAAAACCCGGTCTCGCCGACGCCGGGGCAGATCGACGTCTACGACTGGCCGGGCCGCTACACCGAGCATCAGCAGGGGGAGTTCTACGCCCGCGTGCGCCAGGAAGCCTGGCAGGCCGAGCATCAGCAGATCCGGGGCACCGCCACCGCGATGGGCATCGCTCCCGGCAGCACCTTTACGCTGTATAACGCCCCGCACGCCGACGACAACCGCGAGTACCTGACGCTGCAGGCCAACTACCATCTGAAAGAGAACCGCTACGCCAGCGGCGACGATCAGAGCAGCGAACACCGTATCGACTTCACCGTGCTGCCGGCGGACGTGCCCTGGCACCCGCCGCAGCAGGCCACCTGGCCGAAAACCCACGGGCCGCAGACCGCCCGGGTGGTCGGCCCGGCCGGCGAATCAATCTGGACCGACAAATACGGCCGCATCAAGGTGAAATTCCACTGGGACCGCTTCGGGCCGAAGGACGACGGCAGCTCCTGCTGGGTGCGCGTCTCCAGCGCCTGGGCCGGCCAGGGCTACGGCGGCGTGCAGATCCCGCGCGTCAACGACGAAGTGGTGGTGGACTTTATCAACGGCGATCCGGATCGGCCGATCGTCACCGGGCGCGTTTATAACGAAGCCAGCATGCCGCCGTGGGCGCTGCCGGCCGCCGCCACCCAAATGGGCTTTATGAGCCGTTCCAAGGACGGCACCGCCGACAACGCCAACGCCCTGCGTTTCGAAGACAAGGCCGGCGCCGAACAGGTGTGGATCCAGGCAGAACGCAACATGGACACCCAGGTCAAAAACGATGAGAGCCACAGCATCGCTAACGACCACACTCACCTGGTGGGCGGCAACCAGATCAAACGGGTGGTGCTCAATCAGGCCAGCGGCGTCAAAGGCGAGGCCTCCGCACTGACCGGCAAAACGCGCAGCGACGCCGTGGTCAACGCCTTTACCCTCGGCTCCGGCGAATCGCTGCGGCTGGAGTGCGGCGAAAGCGTGATCGAACTGCTGGCGAACGGCCAAATCAACATCACCGGCACCAGCTTCAATATCACGGTGAAAGAGGACGGGGAGATCAATACCGGCGGCCAGCTGGATCTCAACCAGCCCGGCGGCGCCGCGCGCACCGCCGCGCCGGGCGGCGGCCATCAGGCGGCGATCCAGAGCGCCGTCGATCAGCTGTTCCCGAACGCGGAGGCGAGTGGTACGCCGGGAAAGCCGGTTAACGCCGCCCCTCGGGCGGCGGCGACAGTACCGCCATCTATCACGCAGAATGCTCAATCGACAACAAAACCCGGCAGAATTGATAATCGGGTTGTTGAATCGGTCATGGCTTCTGAAGGGGGTGCTGGAGAACAAGGTGGACGGCGTGAGTTATACGGATTCAGACAAGGGAATGGCACTGCATATGACAAGATCCTCGCGGCTCGTAACCAATATGGCCAAGGCAGCGCTGAAGAGTTTGAGGAAGTATCCAAAGCAATGAGTGCATCGGCGAAGTCTGCCGGGGCACTGAATTTTACCGATCCAGGAAAACAAGGGGCAATAACCTCATTGGCGCATATGCGTGGTTCATCTGGCGCACAAGCGATCCTGAACTCCATGGAATCCGGACGAATAGTTAAGGCTGATACCTTAACACCAGAGGCAATATCCAAAATTGAAAGCATGTCATCGGAAAACTTTCAGAATAATTTACTTAAAGCCCGGGTAGAATACGATAAAGCAATATATGGGAATACCATCACGACGCAGGGTGGTAAACAGTACAACTGGTGGGCCCGTTATGGTAATGGCCTGCAAAAGCGGTATGCCCGGGAAGCAGAAGAATTTTTAAAGTTATCAAGCGAGTGATTTATGTTCAAAAAGATCTTATTACCTGCATTATTTACTGCTTCTTTACTCTGTTCCATTGAATCCACAGCAGCGATAAACCTGTTGCAATATAACAAAATTAGCACAGTAAACGGGCTTGTTAACGATAAAGCAGTCACTGACAGTCTCAAAAGCACACTGGGTCAGGACTATGAGAAATACATCAGCAATTTTGATGTTTTCGGTGAGCCTCATTCAGTCCCTGGCGGGGGGTTATTTGCTGAAGGCTGGCTGAAGGATCTTTACCTGGAAAGTGCCTCTGCTTTGGTCATCAATCCCGATGGGAAAATTTATGCTGCCTGGGTTGTACCTGACTCTGATGTCATAAATTACAAATCTTCTGATAAAGATGCCCCCATGAATAAGGAGATTCAGCATTGGGCTGAACGCTTCAAAAACATGCAATTCGCCACAATCAACGAAAGAAAAAAGATGAGGGCGACAAAAGAATATTTTGATACGCAGTCATTCTCTATCAAACTCACGACCATTTGCTCCAGTAAAGGCGATTGTAATGATGCAACTTACTATGGGAAACGTAAAAAAGATGGCGCCGCTTTAACTTTACAGGGCAAAGCGACACGAGCTGATTGCAATACAACCCCATGCCCAATTATTGGTTATGAATTTAAAAACGCATCAACGACTTATATGCTCAGTAAAATTGATAACACCCTGACAGTCATAAAGGATGGTAAAATATTAATGAATCAGAAAGGGGAGTGGGTGAGATAGTCACCGAATAATCTCCAAGCAGTAAGATGGGCCTTGGCCGATATGTAAATACCGCCATCGGGATTATCCCCCATCTTTCCGCCGCTCCTTCATCGAACAGGAATGACAATCACAGGCTGAATCGGCACATACTATCGCTTCAGCCTTCCTTATCATCAACGCCCCCTCACCACTTCTTCACCGTCTGGTAAATATCGAGGTCGAAATAGCCGTCGGCTTCGCAGTCGTTGAGATAGTGCTCATAGCTTACCCCCTCAACCGGCTGATAGCCGCTGGCCGGCAACAGCTTCTGGTAGAACTCGCCCCACACCCGCTCGAAGTCGCCATCGCTGATGCGCACGTGGTAGACCGCGTACTGCCCGGCGGGCAGCGTCTGCACGGTAACGCCCTCGCTGCCCGCCGGCAGCGCGAAATCGTCCGCCACGCTCATCACCACGTCGGCGCGCAGCTTTTCCGACGCCACTTCCGCCGGATCGTCCCAATACAGCACCAGCCATTTGCCGAACGGCACGCCGTGGCGCTGCCGCCATGCCAGCAGTTGCTGCGAGCCCTGTGGGATCGTCTGCGGATACGGCCCCACGACTCTCACCCCCACCACCTTCTCCGCCGCCTTATCGATAATCCTCACGCTCATCGCCCTTCCCCTCACATTGTCTCAGGCGCCGATTTCGGTGCGCACGTCCAGCAGCTCGGGGAAAAAGGTCAGATCCAACGCCTTTTTCAGGAAGCTGACGCCGCTGGAACCGCCGGTGCCCGACTTAAAGCCGATAATCCGCTCCACCGTTTTCATATGACGGAAGCGCCACAGATGGAAGCTCTCTTCGATATCCACCAGCTTCTCCGCCATTTCATAAGCTTCCCAGTAGGTTTGCGGGTTGTCGTAGATCACTTTGAACGCCGGCAGCAGATCCGGGTTGCGCTGGTAGGGCTGCGTCCAGTCGCGCTCGAGGCACTCCTGCGGGATCGGCAGGCCGTGGCGCGCCAGGTACAGCAAGTATTCGTCGTACAGGCTTGGCGCTTCGAGGATCGCCTTCAGCGCGGCGTGTTTTTCCGCGTCGCTGCTGAACACCGCCAGCATCGCCGCATTCTTGTTGCCGAGCAGGAACTCGATCGAGCGGTATTGGTGCGACTGGAAGCCCGACGAGCTACCCAGCACGTCGCGAAACTCGACGTACTCCGACGGCGTCAGCGTTTCCAGCACCGCCCACTGTTCGAACAACAGCCGCTGGATCTGTTTGACGCGCGCGAGGATTTTGAAACAGTGGCTGAGTTTGTCCTGCTGCACCAGCCGCAGCGCCGCCTGCAGCTCATGCAGCATCAGCTTCATCCACAGCTCGGAGGTTTGGTGCTGTATCACGAACAGCATTTCATCATGATGCGGCGGGTTGGAGAGCGGGTGCTGGCAGTCCAACAGTTGGTCCAGGCACAGGTAGTCGCCATAGCTCATGCGTTTGGAAAAATCGGTGACAATCGCGCTTTCTAATTCCCGTTTGTTCATCTGTGATCTCCGTTGCGCCCAGCGCCCCATCGGCCTGGAACGTGCCGCAAAGAGAAAACAATAGTACAGAACCCGCCGCCCCGAAGGGCGATAAACGAGAGGTGCTTCGCAGATCTCACTCATCTGCGCCGCCCCTCTCGCCCCGCTTTACCCTATCAGCCCAAACAGGTCGTTGAGCGACTCGCTCATGGTCGGATGGGTGAACAGCTGATCGCGCAGCCGGGTATAGGGCAGCCCGGCGTCCATCGCCGTTTTGACGATGTTGATCATCTCATGAGCATCGCGGCACAGCAGCGCCACGCCGAGGATTTGGCCGGTCTGCGCATCGACCACCGCCTTCAGCAGGCCGCGCGTGTCGCCCAGCGCGCGGGCGCGCGGGATCGCCGCCGCCGGCAGCGTGGCGACCTTAATGTCGCGCCCCTGCTGCCGCGCTTGATCTTCGCTGAGGCCGATGCGCGAGAAGCAGGGGGTGATGAACACCGAGTAAGGCACTGCGCCGCGATCGGCCGTGCTGCGTTTACCCGCGCCGAACAGGCTGTCGCGCACAATGCGGAAATCGTCCAGCGAGATATAGGTAAACTGCGGCCCGCCGTTGACGTCCCCCAGCGCCCAAATATGCGGCACGCTGCTGCGCAGCTGCGCGTCCACCCGCACGGCGCCGCGCTCATCCGTCTCAACGCCAGCGCGCGCCAGCTGCAAACCTGCGGTGTTCGGCGCGCGCCCGGCCGCCACCAGCAGCGCATCGAACGACTGCACGCCGCCCTGATGCACCACCTCAACGCCCCCTTCCACATCGCGCACCTGCTTCACGCCGGCGTTAAACGTGAAGCTGACCCCGGCGTCGCTCAGGATTTGTTGTATCGCCTGCGCCATATCGCGGTCTTCCCGGCCGAGCAACGCATCCGCCTCTTCGAATACCGTCACGGCGCTGCCGAACTGCGCGAACATCGAAGCGAACTCCAGCCCGATATAACCGCCGCCAATAATGCCCAACCGCGCGGGCCGCTGCGTCAACTGCAGCAGGCCGGTGCTGTCGTAACTCCGCTGCGAGCGATCCAACCCGTCGATCGCCGGCCAGCGGCTGACGGCCCCGGTGTTGATGAAGATGCGCTCGCCGCTCAGCACCTGCGTTCCCGCCGCGCCCTGCACGCTGATGCTATGCGGATCGATAAACTCCGCCCGTCCGTCGATCACCGTAACCTGTTCAAGCCCCGCCAGGTTTTGATAATTTTTCTCCCGCAGCAGGCCGGTCACCTGCCGCTTGCGCGCCATCGCCTGGCTGAACGCCTGTTCGCCCGGCCCGTGAAGCTCGGCATCGTGCACCAGCGTTTTGGTCGGGATGCAGCCGATGTTGATGCAGGTGCCGCCATACATCTGCGCCGACGCCTCCACCATCGCCACGCGCCATCCCTGCCCGGCCAGAAAGGCCGCCAGCGTTTTGCCGGCCTTGCCAAAACCGATGATAATCGCCTGATAATCGTACATTGTGTCGCCTCGTCTCATGATGTTCATCACCGGTCAATCAGCGTATTGCGGCCTCAACTAACCGCTCCAGCGGCCTCAGCGCCGCGATCTGTCGTTCGTCGGCCCCGGCGCTCCGCTTCAGACTTTCCACCGGGTGGTAGCTGACCTGCGTTTTGCCCCGTTCGTCTTGCGCAATCAGCACCCTGAACGGCAGATCCAGCGCCAACGCCGGCCGCGCCAGCATCAGCGGCGTGCCCGCCAGCGGGTTGCCCAGCACCAGCACCGTGGTGGGCGGCATCGTCAGATGATGCTCACGCGCCGCTTTCGCGTGATCGAACTCGGCGAACAGCGTCACGCCCTTCTGCTCGGCCGTGCTGATAATGCGCTGACGCGTTTGCTGATAAGCGTAGGCGCTCTCTACCGTTCGGGTTTCTTGCCCCATCGTCCCCTCCGCCACGGCAGAACAGGCCAGCATCATCAGGCTGCCGGCCACGGCCCGGTTCATGACGCTCATGCGACCTTCCCCCGCCACTGTTTCTCGAGCAAACTGCGCGCCGAATCCGCCATGATCATCACCGCGCCCGCCAACATCAGGGTGTCCTTCAGCACCAGGCGCCCGGCGCCGGAGAGATAAGGGAAACCGTGATGCGCATCGCCCAGCGCGGGCACCCAGGCCTCCGGGGTGGTGATCAAAAAGGTCAGCGTCACCAGCGGCGTGCAAAAAGAGAGCATGCCGCCCAATAGCCCCAGCCATTTGGAGAACGGGTTGGCCAGCACCAGCAGCGCGATCGCCACTTCCACCACGCCCAGGCCGTTGGAGAAGCCATAGGTATTGTTGGCCTGCTGCCAGGCGCGGGCGGCGAGGTTCAGTTCGCCTTCGCGCGTCAGGTGCGCCTGATAGTCCTGCGGCATGTCATAGAAAAACGACATCAGCGGGCTGTTGGCGACGAACGGCGTGATGCTGTCCGCTTCGTAAGGGATGAATTTGAGCAGACCAATCCATAAGAAAACGATGGCGATGCTGAGGCGAATCAGCGTTAATCCCAGCTTGTCGCCCTTGCTCAGAAAGAATAGTATTTTCATTACCGGCTCCATGTCATTGATAACTCATGCATCGCAGCGGCGCCCTCCGCATCGCTGCACTATCGAACCGATCTTAGTGCTTCGCATTACGCCGGCCCATTGCCGAAACAATCAGCTTCTTAGCCAGGAGTCTCAAAATGGATCCGCTCAGCCAACTGTTGATGCTTAACGACATGCGCGGTTATGTGGCGCGCGATTGCCATTTCAGCGGCGAGTGGCGCTCGCCGCATGCCGCCGGGGAGTGGAGCCAGATCCGCTGGCACATGGTGCTGGCGGGCAGCTGTCGGCTGGAGATCCCCGGCGGCCGGCCGGTACCGCTGGAGCAAGGCAGCCTGCTGTTCTTGCCGCACAACTCCGCCCACCGCCTGCTGCCGGAGAGGGCCGACAGCGCCACGCACCTGCTGTGCGGCGTGCAAATCTTGCCGCACAGCGCGTCGCCGCTGCTGGCGAGCCTGCCGGAATGTTTGCTGTTCAACAGCCGCCAACAGGGGCGGCTGGCGCTGCTGCAGGCGACCGGCCAGCTGCTGAGCGATGAGTTCAGCCAACAGGGCCAGGGGCACAACGCCATTGTCAGCCAGACCATGGCGCTGCTGTTCGCGCTGGCGATCCGCGCCTGGCTGGCCCAGCCAAATCAGAGCGGCAATCTGGTCGCCGCGTTGCTGCATCCGCAGTTGGGCAACGTGGTTGAACAGATGCTGCGCCGCCCGCAACATCCCTGGACGCTGGTTGAACTGAGCAAACAGGCCCATATGTCGCGCGCCAACTTCGCCCGCGTCTTTCGTCAGGTCACGCAGCAAACGCCGCTGCAGGCCCTTACCGCCATCCGCATGCAGCTGGCGGCCCGGCTGCTGGCGCGCCAGGCGTCGCCGCTGAGCCGTATCGCCGAACAGGCCGGCTATTCGTCGGAGGTGGCGCTGCACAAAGCCTTCACCCGCCACTTCGGCCTGACGCCGGGAAAATTCCGCCAGCAGGCCGCCGATGCGCCGCCGGACGCTTGCCCGATCCCGGCGTAACCTCCCACCCCGCCTTACTGTTTAGTAAACAACTCGGCCGCCGCCTGACAACTCTCACAAATGCGCGATCCCATGCGGGTTTCGCCCCGGTTGCGGCTTGCCTGCGCCTGTCTTCCCTTATAGATTGCAGGCTAACGGCAGGCAGCAAGGTATCGGCAAATGGCAAATATTCGAGATGTCGCGCGGTTGGCCGGCGTGTCCATCAGCAGCGTGTCGAACCTGCTGAATAACCGCAGCCACCAGATGAGCGCGCAGACCCGTGAGCGCATCGAACAAGCGATGGCGACCCTGGGGTATCGGCCGGCCCGAACGGCGGCGGTGCCCGCACCGCAGGCGAAGATCATCGGCCTGCTGCTGCCGTCGATCGTCAACCCGAGCTTTTCAGCGCTGGCGCATGCGGTCGACGGCGCGGCGCGGGCTTATCGCTACCGCGTCCTGCTCGGCAACGCCTACCGCCAGGAACAGGAAGAGGCCGCGTTTATCGACGATATGTTCCTGCATGGCGTGCGCGGCATCATTGTGGCGGCGAGCGACATTCGCCAGACCCATTTTGTCCGGGCGGCCGAGAGAGGCATGAAGATCGTCAGCTACGACAGCCCGTTCGCCGAGCAGATGGCCACCGATGCCCGGCTGTTCGACAGCGTATCGATGGACAATATCGCCGCCGGGCGCCTGGCCGCGCAGCACCTGCTCGAACGCGGCTGCCGACACATTGTGTTCGCCACCGAAGCGACGCTGACCGTCGGGCGCAGCCACAAGATCGACGGTTTTCTAAGTGCGCTGGGGCACAGCCTGAGCGAACGCCAACGGGTGATCGAAGGCAAAGCCAACAGCGCCTACGGCGACACGGAAATGTTCGAATTAGGGCTGACGCTGGCGCCGCGCGTGCTCGCGCTGACGCCGCGCCCGGACGGCATCGTGGCGATTAACGATGCGCTGGGCATCGGGCTGATGGTGGGGCTGCGCGCCGCCGGCGTCCAGGTGCCCGCAGACATCTCGGTGATCGGCATCGACAATATCGCGCTGGCCGGCCTGGCCGAACCGGGGCTGACGTCCGTCAGGCCGCCGCTGGCGGAGATGGCGCAGATGATGGTCGAGCGCCTGATCGGCCGCATCAACGATGATGCGCAACCGCCCGGCGAGTTTCTCTTCCCGCCGACGGTCATCAGCCGGCGCTCGGTCAAAGCCACCGGCTAACTGAAATAACAGCGTCTTCCCCAGGCGATGCGCCGCGGCATCGTCCGGATCGGTGTCAGCCAAAAACAAAGGAAAAGGCCGTCGGGCTTAAGGGATGCCCGCGTCTCAATGAATCAGCGTCGTGCCGTTATTTAACGTTCAGCTCAGGGTAATGAGCCGGGCCTCTATTATTCCGATTAACCACATTGGAAATATCAAAATGAAAATAAGCAAGCCGCAGGATATTGAACGCAGCGCTATCAGGAAATTGACGCTGCATATTGTCCCCCTCATGATTTTATTGTATTTCCTGGCGTTTCTCGATCGCAATAACATGGCCTACGCCGCCAAAGCGCTGGAAGATAACCTGGGCCTGACCGCCTCGGCCTTCGGCTTCGCCTCCGGGATTTTCTTTATCGGCTATTTCCTGTTTGAAATACCCAGCAACGCCGGCACCATTAAATTCGGCCCGCGCATCTGGTTCGCCAGAATATTAATTTCCTGGGGCATCTTCGCGACCCTGCTCGGCTTTGTGCGCACGCCGCTGGAGCTGTATATCTGCCGTTTTATGCTGGGCGTATGCGAAGCCGGATTCTTTCCCTCGGTGGTGTATTACTTTACGGTGTTCTTCCCGGAAAAATACCGCACCAAAATTCTCGGCATGTTCATCATCGTCCAGCCGCTGTCCAACGCCGTCGGCTCGCCGATTTCCGGCTTTATTCTCAATATTCAGCATGACTGGTTCGGGTTCGCTCCCTGGCAGCTGCTGTTTATCCTCGAAGGGCTGCCGCCGATCGTCATCGGCCTGCTGATCCCGTTCCTGATCAAGAACTCGCCCAAGGACATCGGCTATCTGAACGTGGAGGAAAAGGCCTGGCTGATGAGCAACGCCGGCCGCTCCAAATCCGGCTCTAAAATCACGCTGGGCGACTTCCTGAAAGGGATGAAAAACAAGAAATACCTGCTCTACGCACTGCTCAACTTCGGCATGGTGTGCGGCATTTACGGCTTCGGCACCTGGCTGCCGTCGATCATTACCGCCCTCTCCGGCGGCGATATCTTCCGCGTCAGCCTGCTGGCGCTCATTCCCTACGGCCTGGCCGCGCTGCTGGTGTATCCGTGGAGCCTGTGGGCCAGCAAAACCAAAAAGCTCGGCGTGTTCGCCGGCCTCAGCATGGTGCTCGCCGCCATCGGCCTGATGGGGGCGGTGACATTTTTTAAATACGATCCGCTCGTCGCGCTGTCGTTCCTGTGCATCGCCGCCATCGGCATCTACACCGCCGTACCGCCGTTTTTATCTATGCCCGCCAATATATCCACCGGCGCGGCCGCGGCCGCCGGGCTGGCGGTGGTCAGCTGCATCGGCAATATCGGCGGCTTCGTCGCGCCTTATGCGGTGGGCGTACTGAACGATCTGACCGGCAGCAGCGCGCCGGGGCTGTTTTTCCTGGCCTCGTGCCTGCTGGCCACCGGGTTGATCTGCATTTTCTACTGCGCGAAACAGCGTGAAGGCGTCATCAATACTTAACGAACCAATAAGGAGTCAATCATGGGCGATCTTGCGGGCAAAAAGGTGTTTATCACCGGGGCGGAACAGGGCATCGGCCGCGCCACCGCAGAGCGGCTGATCAAGGCCGGTTGCGACATCTATTTTCACTATCACAGCGACGAAAGCGGCCCCAAAGCGCTGGTGGCGCTGGCCCATTCATTGGGGCAAAAGGCCGCTTACGGCTACGCCGATCTCATCGATAGCGACGAAACGCTGCGCTGCGTCTCGGCCGGCGCCGAGTTTCTCGGCGGCATCGATATTCTGGTCAATAACGTCGGCGGCATCGTCGGGCGAAAATGGCTGGGCGAGATCGACCGCGCCTTCTGGCAAACCGTGATCGACGTGAACATGACCACCATGCTGAACGTCACGCAAAGCGCGCTGCCGTTCCTGAAGGCGGCAAACGGCGCCAGCATCGTCAACCTGGCGTCGCAGGCGGGCCGCGCCGGCGGGCATTCCGGCTCGCTGGTCTATTCCGCCACCAAGGGTGCGGTGCTCACCTGGACGCGTTCGCTGGCAGCGGAGCTGGGCGAATACGGCATCCGGGTGAACGCGGTGGCGCCCGGCCTGATCCTCGGCACCCGCTTCCATAATCGCCACACCACCCAAGAATCGGCGGAGGAAACCGTTCGCGCCATCCCGCTGGGCCGCGCAGGCACGCCGGACGACGTAGCGCGCGCCATCGCCTTCCTGGCGGCAGAGTACGACGGCTTCATCTCCGGCGCCACCCTCGACATCAACGGCGGCATCTACCGCATGTAATTCAGCCGCGGGCGGCACGGCTGCCGCCCCCTATTCAGGTATCGCCTTATGATTAAATCCTCCATCACCCACCCGCCGCTGCTCGCCGCGCTGGCGCAATGCGGGCATAAAACCCAGGTACTGATCGCCGACGGCAACTACGCCTGCGTGACGCACGCGCCGAAAGACGCCACCGTGGTCTATCTGAACCTGGCGCCCGGCACGCTCGCCGCCCCGCCGATCCTGGAAAAGCTGCTGGCCTGCATCAACGTGGAAAGCGCCGCGCTGATGGCCTGCCCGCCGGACTTCACCAACACCATCGAAGCCGAATACCGGCAGCTGCTGCCGGCGCAGTGCCCGGTCGAACACCTGCCGCGTGAGGCGTTTTACGCCGCGGTCAAATCGGATCGGACGCTGCTGGTGATCGCCTCCGGCGAGCAGCGCCGCTTCGCCAACCTGCTGCTGACGGTGGCGCCGGTGGTGTGAAAAAGGGACATGTCGATAGGATAAAAAGAGGGGGCTCCCCCCCTCTTGCGGTTACAGATCCACAATCAGTTTTTCCAGTTCTCCTGCAAGAGCCGCATCGATATAGCTGGTAGCCCAGCCAAACAGATAAGCGAATGCAAAAATGCCCACCGTCGACGACACCAGCGTCGGCGCGAAAAACGCGGCGATAGCGGAGAGCGTGTAGCCTGCCCCGATGGACAACCCGAGTGCCTCAAGCTGATTACGGAACGCTTTCCAGCTGCCGGTAGAGAAACCCTCGATCGCGGCGTTTGTCAGGTCCGCCCCTTTAATCGCCCAATCCACGCCGGTAAACGCCTTGCCCAATACCCGCGCATTGCGGGCATACTGTTCCGCATCGATCTTTTTCAACCAGGCGACAATCGCCGCTTTATCCTGCGCCTTGAGCTTTTTGTTCAAGCCCTTCGTTAATTGCTCGTAGGTTTTTTCCGCATCCTGCACATTGCGGATATATCTGCCTTGAATTCCTGCCTCCAAATCCTTGGCGAGCTTGGCGTATTTCGCGCCGAGCTTTTCCGCGATATCTTTATTGATGCCGGCGGCCAGGCTGACGCCATCCTTGATCGCTTTTAATTCCGCATTTTGATATTCGACGAACTCCTTAACGATATTTTTTACCGAGCCTGGAGATTTCACCGGCTTACCGTTGGCATATTTCACCTCCATGCCATTCAGGTTATCCCCTCTCACCACGGCGATAAACGCGGGCCGGTTCTTATTGGCCTTATAGTAGAGACTGTAGGTCGCCATTCCGGCTTGCTTTTCCACCTTCAAATGATGAAAGCCGAAATAACTCCCGGTCGTGCGGGTCGTCGAGAACTCACCGCTTTTGCCGTTACCATGCCAGCCGTTGACGGGCCGATCGCGGTGTGAGTCTGTCACGAAACTGCCTAACGAGGAGGCGCCGATCTGCCCGGCGTTCAGGCCATTATTACCACCTTTACCGGGGGTTGAGGTCTTGCGCGCATGGCCGGTTTCGATATCCCCGATCGCCACCATTCCTCCCTTGGCGTTGACTCCCATAACCAGTCCACCCAGGCCAATGTGCTTAGCCTGATCGGCCGTCAGACCGGTGGCAGAAAGGCTCAGCGTGCCAGACGGGCTGACGCTTTCAATACGCAATTGTGCATCCGGGTTGATTCTGCGCGCCGCCTTGATCACCGCCGCCAGCTTCATGCGCAACGCCGGATCGTTTTGGATCGCCGCTATCTGTTGCTGTTCCGGGCTGTTGCCAACACTGGCGCCGCCGCGATCGCCGGAATGGCCCTTATCACCGCCCCCAGGTTCTGGGCCCGTACCACGTTCAGAACTCCAGTTAGTTCCATCCCCTTTACCACCATAATTAAATCCAGGCATATGCTTAATCCTTATTTCTTTATTATCAACATGCCGAGAAATACGCACGACGTAATTCTCGGCAAACCAATTTTTAACTGCCCGTCCGTTATAGAAATTCACAGCAACAAGAACAATGCATGGTGGCTGTGTGGCAGATTAAACAAAGAGAAACGGCGTTAACGGTAGAAATATGACGACCGAAAAACTTGATAGTCATAAATAGAAGGCGCTTACAGGAGGGGGGGGATATGCTGCGGCTTCCGATCCCGATTCAGATAACAGCCGCACACGAAGTTGGCCCAAAAGTACCGAATGTGGTCACCTGCCCTACTCTTGCACGATGAGCGGATGGCAAATAATGGCTCCCGAACTTATCGTTAACAGGAGAGTGCAAATGAAAGCTTTGGTTCATGCCACCTTGCTGGCCGCCATGATGGGCGCCGCTTCCTTCAATGCATTGGCTCAGGAGACCGTAAACGTGAATACCAAAACCATCAGGGCCATGTCGGGCGCCCCCGCCACCACTGCCCTGGCCGCCGCCAAAACGGCGCTGATCGTGGTAGATATCCAGAATGAATATTATGTAGGCAATAACTTCCGCGGCAAGATGGTTATCCCGGATGGCCAGAAGGTGTTGGATAACAGTAAAAAGCTGGTTGAGTTCGCCCGCAAAAACGGCATGCCGGTCTATTTCGTGCGGCATCTGGGGCCGGCCAACGGCCCGCTGTTTGCCGAAGGCTCGGTCTACGCCGAATTCCATCAGGCGCTGCAACCCGCTAAAGGGGATGCGGTGATCACCAAAGCGACGCCGAGCGCGTTCGTCGGCACCGATCTGGATGCGCAGCTGAAGAAGCAGGGCATCAAAACGCTGATTGTGGCCGGTTTGATGACGCACATGTGCATCTCTTCTACCGCACGCGACGCGGTGCCGCTCGGCTATGATGTGTTGATCCCGCAAGACGCGACGGCGACGCGCGATCTGGACGACGGCGCGGGTGGCGTGGTCGATCACCGCGTGTTGCAGCGGGCGGCGCTGGCCGCGGTGGCGGACGTGTTCGCGGAAATCAAAACTACCGAGGGCATCCTGGCACTGCCGGTGACCAAATAAGTTCAGCGCGCCGCTCCCCGGCGGCGCGCACTGCAAGAGGCGTTATCGCGGATGAAAATAGGCATTGTGGTTTTCGACGGCATCATTCCCTTTCACCTTTCGGTGCCTTTTGCGGTGTTTGAAAAAGTGCTGGCGCCTTCAGGCGTGCCACTGTGCGAACTGACCCTGTGCGCCGCCGAGCCTGGCGAGCTAAAAACCAATGCCGGTTTTTCCATTGTGGTCAACCTTGGGCTCGGCGCGCTGAGCGGCATGGACATGGTGATCGTGCCCAGTTGGGACGATCCGGCCCGCCAGCCGGAACCCGCGCTGCTGGATGCGCTGTGCCATGCCCATGCTGCCGGCGCCACCGTCGTCGGCCTTTGCATGGGCGCATTCGTGCTGGCGGCGGCGGGCCTGCTGAATCATCGCCGGGCCACTACCCACTGGCGCTGGCTGCCGGACTTTCAGCAACGTTATCCGGCGGTGCTCGTCGAAAATGACGTGCTGTATCTCGATGAAGGGGACGTGGTGACGTCGGCCGGCACCGCCGCCGGCATCGATTGCTGCCTGCACCTGGTGAGAAAACGCTGGGGGGCTGACATGGCGGCGCAGGCGGCGCGCCACCTGGTGGTGCCCCCTCACCGGCAAGGCGGACAATCGCAGTATGTCGTGCTGCCGGTGCAAAATACCCGCCAGGGGGACAACTTTTCCTTGGCGCTGGCCTGGGCGATGGAAAACCTGCATCAGATGCTGTCGTTGGATAGTCTCGCGCAGAAAGCCTGCATGAGCCGCCGCAGCTTTACCCGCCGGTTTCAGCAAACCACCGGCACCCGCTTTTCGCTTTGGCTGCTGAATCAGCGCCTCATCGCCGCACAGCGTTTGCTGGAAAAAAGCGACTGCTCGGTGGAAACCATCGCGGAAAAGGTCGGCTTTCCCTCTACCACCTCATTGCGGCGCCACTTTCTTAAGCAACTGAACACCTCGCCCTCGCGCTACCGGCGCGAGTTTCGCGGCGACAGCCGCACCACCGGAATATCCGCCAGCCGGGTGGTGTAGGCCGGCGACAGCATTTCGCGCTTCATTTGCCACGGCTTGACGATCCCCTGCCCGGCGAACCACACGCGCCCGCGCCCTTCCTGATTCAGGCGATCGAGGGTCGCCATCAACCGCTCGCTGTTGCGGCGCGGCGGGCAGTCGTCGAACAGATCGATTTGCGCCATGGCGGCGGCGCTGAAATCCCCCAGCACCACGCCGCCCTTCAGGTAACGTCGCCCTTCCTGCCAGATGCTTTCCAGCGCGCGCACCGCCATGGCGATGATGTCGCGGCTGTCGTTGCTCGGGGTTTGCAGCCGGGCGGTGCCCATATTGCTGTAATACCCTTCGCCCGCCGAATGCGGGCTGGTTTTGATAAACACCGACACGTTGCGGCAGTAGCGCTTTTCCTGCCGCAGCTTTTCGGCGGCGCGTTCGGCGTAGCTGCAGATCGCCTCGCGCATGTGCGGGTAGTGCGTCAACCGCTGGCCGAACGAGCGGGAACAGATGATCTGTTCTTTCGCCGCCGCCTCATCTTCCCATTGCAGGCACGACTCGCCGCGCAGCTCGCGTATCGTGCGCTCCAGCACCACGCTGAAGGTTTTACGCGCCAGCCGGGTATCGCAGTCCGCCAGCTGCAGCGCGGTGTGAATGCCCATCGCCTGCAGCTGGCGAGTCAGGCGGCGCCCCACGCCCCATACCTCTTCCACCGGGATCAGCGCCAGCAGCTTGCGCTGGCGCGCCGGATCGGATAAATCCACCACGCCGCCGGTGCCGCGCCATTTCTTGGCGGCGAAGTTGGCCAGTTTGGCCAGCGTTTTGCTCGGCGCAATGCCGACCCCGACCGTTAAATGCAGCTCGCGCCGGATGCGATCGCGCACCCGCTGGCCGAACTGCTCCAGCGCTTCGCAGTGCGCCACGCCGTCCAGCCGCAGAAAGGCTTCATCCAGCGAGTAGATCTCCACCGCCGGCGCCATCTCTTCCAGCGTGTCCATCACCCGGCGGGACATGTCGGCGTACAGCGCGTAGTTGGAGGAGAACACCGCGACGTTGCGGCGGCGCATCTCCTCTTTGATCTTGAAATAAGGCGCGCCCATCGGCACGCCCAGCGCCTTCGCCTCGGCGCTGCGGGCGATCACGCAGCCGTCGTTGTTGGACAGCACGATCACCGGCCGCCCCCGCAGATCGGGCCGAAAGATGGTCTCGCAGGAGGCATAGAAGCTGTTGACGTCTACCAGGGCGAACATGGTTACCGCGCCGCGTAGACGATAAAGGTCACCACGCCGAAGATCTCCAGCTGCGCCTCGTCGTCGAACACGATCGGCGCATAGGCGGGATTCATCGGCAACAGCCGCACGTCCGGGTGGCGCTGCAGCTTTTTGACGGTGAATTCGCCGTCCACCGCGGCGATCACGATATTGCCGTGCTCCGGCGTCAGGGCGCTGTCGACGATCAGCAGATCGCCATCCTGGATATTGCCGTCGATCATCGACTCGCCGCTGGCGCGCACGAAGTAGGTGGCGTTGGGGTGCCGCACCAGCAGCTTGCCGATGTCCAGCCTGCTCTCGACATAGTCCTGCGCCGGGGAAGGAAAACCGCAGGCCACGCGATCGGCAAACAGCGGTAACGTCAGGGGCTCACCTGGTGAAAAAGCATACAACCTTGAATTGCTCAGCATAATCATAACCAAACTGTATATTTATACAGTAAAGCATAAACAAAACGCGAACGCGTGCAACCCCCAATCCCCCTGCGGATCGCGCTTTGCCGCGTAATATAATAATTTTCTGAGTGATTTTTCCTGCAGCTTTTGGCGTTCTTCGCGTGTGTTTACACACATGATACCCACCAAAACTGTGGATAATGCGGCACTCAGACCGTTGGCGTATCGATGGGCAGGATGAGTGAGGGATTGTCATTGCGAACGGCGCCGACGGCGGGCGATACCGGTTGCCAGACGAAATCCTCTGCCTGCAGGCTGTACACGTCAGCCTGCATTTGACCAGAGGGCGGGACTAAGCGGGTGTCGAGCCAGTCGCGCGCGGCCGTCGGTCTCTGCTACGTACAGCGCCGCAAAGAACAGCGGCAGGCCTTGCCTCACGGGAGGAACGGCGGACGGCTTTACAAAATGACGCCAATAAAATTGCGACTGGCAATGGCATCAATGGGACGGCCAGAGACGAAAGTCAGTACGTTATGCCAGGAGCTTGGGATAACCCGACAAACGCTGTACCGCCACATTTCCCCTGATGGTCCACTGCGAGCTGACGGTATAAAGCTGCTCAACCGGGGATAATTTTAGCGGACGGAAAAATCTGGGGTTCCGGCGTAGAACCCCGAATAAGGAATAATCCTTAATTCATTTCAGGATTATTAATTCCATCTAAAACCTCTCGGCAATATTCTTTTTTATAGGCTTCATCATTACTTAATGACTTAACCAAAAAATCAGCATTTTTCCAACCATTATCCCAATGCGTATCGAATCCTGACTGTTCATACTTTAATGTTCTAGTTAATGAGTCTTTTATTTGTTTTTTATATTTATCAATTTTCTCATTGGTTGCCCCACAAACATCATGTGCAACACGAGCGTTTGAGCCAGAAAAACCTATTGCTGAAATTGCCATCGCTTCATTTGATTTGTCGAAATCATTCGCATATGCCACAGCATTAGATAAAGCGAATATGACAAGAGCAGGTATGGTTTTTTTGTATGAAATCATCTTTCACCTCTACTCATTGATTGTTCATGGGGTCAGTTTGGATATCGAAAATTATTGTACATTAAGGCTGCTTGTTAATCAGTCTCAACTTCTTATAGAAGGCCTGAATGCGACAAACTTGGGAAGTACTGTAGCCTGTCGCGTCTGCTGTTTCTCGGATGCTCAGTTTCTTAATCTGTCGGTAGTGCCTGATCCATCCTGCACGCTCCATCTCGCCGCTGGCGCGCACGAAGTAGGTGGCGTTGGGGTGCCGCACCAGCAGCTTGCCGATACCCAGCCTGCTCTCGACATAGTCCTGCGCTGGGGAAGGAAAGCCGCAGGCCACGCGATCGGCAAACAGCGGTAACGTCAGGGGTTCGGCTGGTGAAAAAGCATACAACCTTGAATTGCTCAGCATAATCATAACCAAACTGTATATTTATACAGCATAACATAAATAAAACGCGAACGCGTGCAACCCCCAATCCCCCTGCAGATCGCGCTTTGCCGCGTAATATAATAATTTTCTGAGCGATTTTTTTTACGCCTGCTAAGGGTTTCACCGCCTCTTGCACACACGTTATCCACCAAAACTGTGGATAACCTGATGCGGCCGACGGTACGGTGTGATTCCCTGCGCGAGCGGGATCAGAATCCTGTATAATCCCCACACCTGCTCAATAAGAATTCATCCCCGTCGGCGCCTCGTCACCGACGGTCACGAGAACGTTATGAACAAGCACCTACTCCTTGCAGAAACCGACGATATCGAACAGGAATGCCTGTCGCGCCACGCGGTCTGGCAGCGCAACGATCTGGCCCAGGCGCAACAGGATTGGCTGGCGGAAGAAGTGCCGGTCGCCCTGGTGTACAACGGCATTTCCCACGTGGTGATGATGGCGACGCCGAAAGATCTGGCGGCCTTCGCCATCGGTTTTTCGCTGTCCGAAGGCATCATCGCCTCCCCCGACGATATCTACGACATCCGCCAGCAACCGGCCTGCAACGGCATTGAAGTGCATGTGGAACTCTCGAGCCGCCGTTTTATGCAGCTGAAAGAGAAGCGCCGCAGCCTGGCCGGCCGCACCGGCTGCGGTGTCTGCGGGGTGGAACAACTGCAGGAGGTCGCCCAGCCCATCGCGCCGCTGCCCTTCACGCAGCGCTTCGATTTGGCCCTGCTCGACCGGGCGTTGGCGCAGCTGCAGGAGGTGCAAACGGTGGGGAAACTGACCGGCTGCACCCACGCGGCGGCCTGGATCCAGCCAGATGGCGCGCTCAGCGGCGGGTGTGAAGACGTCGGCCGCCACGTGGCGCTCGACAAGCTGCTGGGCTACCGCAGCCAACAGGCGTGGCTGCAAGGGGCGGCGCTGGTGTCGAGCCGCGCCAGCTATGAAATGGTGCAAAAATCCGCCATGTGCGGCGTCGAGATCCTGTTCGCCGTTTCCGCCGCCACCCGCCTGGCGGTCGAGGTGGCCGAGCGCAGCAACCTGACGCTGGTGGGCTTCAGCAAGCCGGGGCGCGCTACCGTCTATACGCACCCGCAGCGGCTCTGGCAATCGACGACGGCGGCCTAACGCCGCCGGATAAGAATCGACTATTCTCAATAGCAGGACACCAGGAAGCACCCACGTCATGATAATTCGCCCGAACCAGAACTGGTTTTTTCGCCTGTTCGCCTGGCACGGTTCCGTGCTGTCAAAGATCACCTTTCGCCTGTCGCTGAACGTGCTGATGTCGATAGTGGCGGTGATCAGCTATCAATGGTACGAACAGCTCGGCGTGCATTTGACCATCGCGCCGTTCAGCCTGCTGGGTATCGCCATCGCGATTTTTCTCGGCTTTCGCAATAACGCCGGCTACAGCCGCTTTGTCGAAGCGCGCAACCTGTGGGGCTCGCTGCTGATTACCGAGCGATCCCTGCTGCGCCAGATAAAAAGCCTGCTGCCGGACGAACCGGCGGTGCACCAGAAGGTCGCCAAGCTGCTGATCGCCTTCAGCTGGAGCCTGAAGCATCAGCTGCGCGCCACCGATCCGACCGCCGATCTGTACCACAACCTCAGCAGCAAAGAGCTGGCGGAGGTGATCGCCAGCCCGATGCCGACCAACCGCATCCTGCTGATGCTGGGCCAGGAGATCGGCAAGCTGCGCCGACGGGGGCTGCTGAGCGACATCACCTTCGAGCTGCTCGACAACAAGCTGAGCGAGCTGTCCCACGCCCTCGGCGGCTGCGAACGGCTCGCCAGCACGCCGGTGCCGTTCGCCTATACCCTGATCCTGCAGCGCACCGTTTACCTGTTCTGCAGCCTGTTGCCTTTTGCCCTGGTGACCGATCTGCATTACATGACACCGTTTGTTTCGGTGTTCATTTCCTATACCTTCTTATCCTGGGACTCACTGGCCGAAGAGCTGGAAGATCCGTTCGGCGTGTCGGCCAACCATCTGCCGTTAAACGCCATCTGCAACACCATCGAGCGCAACCTGCTGGAAATGAACGACCAAAGCCCGCTGCCGCCGCCGATGAAACCCGACGAGCACTTTAATTTGATCTGATCGATTTCACCCGAACACACTGGAGCCGAATGCAATGAATGCAAATAACAATCCGCCGCAAGCCGTATTCACGCCGGTAACGCGCCATGCCATCTTCATCGTCGCCACTCTGTCGCCCATTCCCGCCCATCTGGCGGCGGTGCGCGCCTGGTGCGGCGACATCGCCGCCGTGGTGCGTTCGGTCGGCAAACGCGCGCCGGCGGGCAACCTCACCTGCGTTTGCGGCTTCGGCTCCGAAGCCTGGGATACGCTGTTTGGCGCCCCGCGCCCTCGCCAGCTGCATCCGTTCAGCCCGATCGGCAGCGGGGAACGCGTCGCCGTCGCCACGCCCGGCGACATCCTGCTGCATATCCGCGCCGATGAAATGGATCTGTGTTTCGAACTGGCCTCGCAGCTGGTCGGCAAGCTCGGCGACGCCGTGACGGTGGTCGAAGAGGTGCACGGCTTCCGTTACTTCGATCAGCGCGCCATGATCGGCTTCGTCGACGGCACGGAGAACCCGGAGGGGCACGAAGCCTTCGACTACACGGTGATCGGCGACGAAGACGCGGCGTTCAGCGGCGGCAGCTATGTGCTGGTGCAAAAATACCTGCACGATATGCAGGGCTGGAATTCGCTCAGCGTGGAAACGCAGGAGAAGATCATCGGCCGCCATAAGCAGTCCAACATCGAACTGGATGAAGCGGTCAAACCGTCGTCATCGCACAGTTCGCTGACCACCATCACCGACGAGCAAGGCAACGAGGTGAAAATTCTGCGCGACAACATGCCGTTCGGCCGCCCCGGCCTGCGCGAATTCGGCACCTACTTTATCGGCTATGCGCGCTCTCCGCAGCCAATCGAGCAGATGCTGGAAAACATGTTTATCGGCCGCCCGGCCGGCAACTACGATCGGCTGCTCGATTTCAGCCACGCGGTGACCGGCACCCTGTTCTTCGTGCCGTCCGCCCCGCTGCTGGAAGCGCTGGCCGATCGCAGCGGCGCCGAACTGCACTGATTTTGCCTGGGCGCAGGGCCGCAGCGATCAACCTTTGGTTATCCTGCAGCCCTGCGCATCGATCACCGGCTCCCCATCCTCTTTGCTGAAAGCCCCGCGCTGCGGATCCGGCAGAATATCCAACACCGCCTCCGACGGCCGGCACAGGCGCGTGCCGAGCGGTGTCACCACAATGGGCCGATTAATCAAAATCGGCTGTTGCAGCATGAAGTCAATCAGTTGCTCATCGTTCCAGCCGGTCTCATCCAGTTTCAGCTCGGCGTAAGGCTCGACGTTTTTACGCAGCAGCGCGCGTGGCGTCATCCCCATTTCGGCCAGCAGCGCAATCAACCGTTCACGGCTGGGCGGTGTTTCCAGATACAAAATCACCTCCGGCTCAACGCCGCTGTTGCGGATCAGCGCCAACGTATTGCGCGACGTGCCGCAAGCCGGGTTGTGATAAATCTTGATACTGCTCATGACGGTTTCTCCTATCAGGATCAAACGGACAGCCGCAGCGCCAGCGCGGCCAGGGTGACGAACAGGATCGGCAGCGTCATCACCAGCCCCACGCGAAAATAATAGCCCCAGGTAATGACGATGTTCTTCCTTGCCAACACATGCAGCCACAGCAACGTGGCCAGGCTGCCGATCGGGGTGATTTTGGGGCCGAGATCGCTGCCGATGACGTTGGCGTAAATCATCGCCTGCTTGATGACGCCTTCCGCGCCGCTGCCGTCGATTGACAACGCCCCCACCAGCACCGTCGGCATATTATTCATGACGGAAGAGAGAAACGCGCTCAGGAAGCCGGTGCCGAGCGTCGCCGCCCACAGCCCCTGCCGCGCCAGCGCGTCCAACACGCCGGAAAGCAGCTCGGTCAAGCCGGCATTGCGCAGCCCGTAGACCACCAGATACATGCCCAGCGAGAAAATCACGATCTGCCAGGGTGCCCCGCGCAGCACTTTGCCGGTGTCGATCGCGCGCCCACGTTTCGCCACCGCCAGCAGAACCAGCGCGCCGCAGGCAGCGACCAAACTCACCGGCACGCCGAGCGGCTCCAGAGCGAAGAAGCCAATCAGCAACAGCGCCAATACCGCCCAGCCGGCTCGGAAAGTCGCACGATCGCGAATCGCTTCTTGGGGTATCGGTAAACGCGTCAACGCGTAGCGCCGCGGAATATCCTTGCGAAAGAACAGATGCAACATCACCAGGGTCGCCGCCACTGCGGCAAGGTTGACCGGCACCATCACCGCCGCATACTCCGTAAAGCCCAGCCGGAAGAAATCCGCCGAAACGATATTCACCAGATTGGACACCACCAGCGGCAGGCTGGCGGCATCGGCGATAAAGCCCGCCGCCATCACGAAAGCCAGTACCGCCGCAGGGCGAAAGCCGAGCGCCGACAGCATGGCGATCACGATTGGCGTAAGGATTAACGCAGCGCCGTCGTTCGCAAACAGCGCCGCCACCACGGCCCCCAGCAGCAGCATGTAGGTAAACAGCCATCGGCCTTTGCCGTTGCCCCAGCGCGCGACGTGCAGAGCAGTCCAGGCAAAGAAGCCGCTCTCATCCAGCAACAGGCTGATGATGATGACGGCGATAAAGGTCGCGGTCGCATTCCAGACTATCTGCCACACCACGGGAATATCGCCGACGTGCACCACGCCGCTCAGTAATGCCAATCCCGCGCCGAACGCCGCGCTCCAGCCAATGCCCAGCCCTCTCGGTTGCCAGATAACCAAGGCCAACGTCAGAATAAAGATCGCTCCTGCCACTATCATCGCCGTCTCACCGCCTCTTCACATCTACATATTCGATTTTTCGTATGTATTTGCGCAAATTTTTTACCGTTACGGGCAGCCTTTCGCTGCGCGTTGCCCCAACTCCATCATCTGTTCTGCCCGACACTGATAAGCCTGCTCAATAATCCCCGCCGCCCAAGCCGGCATATGCGGCGACAGGCGATAATATATCCACTTGCCATCGCGCCGATCGAGCAACAGCCCGCTTTCACGCAGCATCGCCAAATGCCTTGAGATTTTGGGTTGCGGCAGCGCCAATGCGCCCGACAACTCGCACACGCACAGCTCGCCGGCGTGGCGCAGCAACAGCACCAGCGTCAGACGCGTCTCGTCCGACAGGTTTTTAAACAGCTTCAGCGGCGTCAATGACGTCATGTCGCACTCCCGTTAACCTTATCGTCTCCGCAAATCGCTCATGAAGATACCACTTTCATATTCGGAAAAACAAATATAAAACACAAAACGTTGTCCCCCTCGCCGAGGCATATACTTATCTTTATGCTGTTCTTGCAGGAAGGAGGCACCATGCCGCTCACATTCAAACGTTCGGAAAGGCTCTCCATCGGCACCGAAATAGAGCTGCAACTGGTCGATGACAAGCACTACGATCTTACGGATCGGGCCGACCGGGTGGTCAGCGCGGTCGGCGACCGCCGGCGCGTCAAACATGAGCTCACCAAATCGATGGTGGAGCTGAACAGCTCGGTGCACCGCGATCTCGATGAGCTGCACGCCGAGCTGCGCGCCCTGACCCATACCGTCCGGCGCAGCGCGCAGCACCTGGGCTGTGACGTCTGCGGCGGCGGCCGCCATCTGAGCAACGACTGGCGCAAGCAGGTCATCAGCGACAACGCGCGCTACAGGCAGCTGGCCAGCCGCTTTGGCTATCTTTCCAAGCTGGCCTGCGTGTTCGGCCAACACATCCACCTCGGCGTCAACGACGGGGACGAAGCGATGTATCTGTGCCATGCGCTGACGCCCTACTTTCCGCAGCTGATCGCGCTCAGCGCATCGTCACCGCTGTACCAGGGCGTCGATACGCGCTTTGCCAGCTCCCGTTTCAGCGCGCAGAATTCCTTCCCCAACTACGGATGCCTGGAACATATCTACAGCTGGCGCGAATTCAACGCCTACTACGAACGGCTGAACGCCGCCGGCGTGATTGAAAGCATCAAGGATATTTACTGGGATGCGCGGCCCAAACCGGAGCTGGGCACGGTGGAGATCCGCATCTGCGATACGCCGCTGCGCCTCGCGCATGCCGTGCTGCTGGTCGGTTACTGCCGTCTGCTGGCTGACTTTCTGTTGCAACACCGCACGCCGATCGCGCCGGAATACGATGCCTTCACCAATTACAACAAGATCAACGCCTATCGCAGCGGTTTCGCCGCCGAATACGTCGATCCCACGACGCTGCGCCGCAGCAGCCTGACCGCCCATATCCTGCACACTCTCGACGCGCTGAGCGGTTTCGCCGAGCGACGGGAGGATCGGGCCGTGCTACAGGCGGTCGAGCGCCATGTCCGCCAGGGCATCAGCGATTCGGAGCATATCCGCCAGATGTTGCACAACGGCCTGCCGCAGGCTCAGGTGATCAAGCGCCTGTGCGATGAGCTGTTGCAACCGGCAAGTTAAGTTTCGGCTATCGATTCCATACGCCAAAGCCGCTGTTCATTATGTGCTCTTTCGCTACAATCGTGAGCACTGACATTCACCGTATCGAGGACACCATGTACAACTTCTCCCGCTATCAGGCAAAAGAACTGGCGCTGGCTTACATGAGCGGCAAAAAACACGATCTGTCGCCGCAGGAATTTTTGCAGCAGCTGAAAAGCAGCGAGCGATCGTTTGAGCACCTGCTGAAACACGGCAGCGAAATGCCGCGTGACGTGCTGGTTAAAAGCTTCTGAACGGCCGGTTGCCGGCCACTTTCCGTTTACGCCGCCGGTGGCGAGCCTGCAGGCCCGCGCATTCCCGGCCATTCATTCCCCTCCTCACCCTGCATCAATTCGTCCTCACAGGCGAAAAGTCGATAAATTCGTATTCAAAGGCGAATTATTGACATATTCGTATCCAGGTGCGAATTTATAGTCATCCTTCTATAAACATCGGAACATGTCATGCCGACGCCAATCAGCGTAATCAGCGGCGATCTGGTCGATTCCCGCCGATCAGACACCGTCAACTACCTCAATGAGCTGCACAGCCTGCTCGATCGGCTGCGGCGCGACGGGCGGTTGCATCAGGTGGAAATCTTTCGCGGCGACGCCTTCCAGGCGCAGGCCGCCCCGGAGGACGGGCTGCTGCTGGCGGTGTATATTCGCCTCGCGCTGCGGGCAACGGGCGCCGCGCACTGGGATGCGCGCGTCGCCGTCGGGCTGGGCAGCCAACGGCCCGACGCCGCCGGCTATGGCAGCGCCTTTATCAACTCCGGCAGCGCGTTGGACGCCATGGCGAAAAATTGCCGGCTGGCTCTGAAAACCGACAACGATCGGACAAACGCCATTGTCAGCGATCTGCTGCCGATGTTAGATCATGTGATTGGCCGCCTGTCGCAGACCGAAGCGCGCATCGTCCAGGCGAGAATGTTCGCCGACAGCGGCGCTGCCGTGGCGGCTCAGCTGCAAAAAGCCGCCTCCACGGTCTCCGCCGCGCTGAAACGCGCGGCCTACGAGGAAATCATGCGGTTTATTCACGCCATTAACAGGATCGTCTGACTATGGATCTGACCTATGCGCCTTTGCTGGCCTGGCTGTTGCTCGTCCATCTGCTGGCGGATTTTCCGCTGCAGCCGCTGAGTTGGGTGGAAGATAAAATCCAGCATCGCGCGCGTTCACGTTTTCTGGTGTTGCACGCGTTGCTGCACGGGGTGCTGGCCGCCTGGGTGGTGGCCGGTTTCGGCCTGCTGCACGGCGGGCTTTCTTCACTTCAGGTGCTGGCCAGCCTGCTGATCATCGCCGTCAGCCACTACCTGATCGATTTACTGAAGGTCACCGCGATGAACCGCCTGAGCCCGGCCCGCAGTTTCCTGCTCGATCAGGGATTGCATCTGGCGGTAATCGCTTTGCTGTGGCTGGGGCTGACGCCGAATGCCGGTGAACTGCTCGCCGCGCTGGGGCGGCAACTGGGGCGTTGGCAAACCGGCCTGGTACTGGTGGCCTACAGCCTGATTTATCTGCCGATGAGCCTGCTGATCGGGCAACTGCTGGCGCACTGGACGCCGCAAATGCCGCCTTCGGCCAAGGCCGACACCGACTCGCTGCTGCGCGCGGGCAAACAGATTGGCTATCTGGAGAGAACGCTGATCCTGACCTTTGTGCTGCTGGGGCAAATCCCGGCGATCGGCTTTTTGCTGGCGGCCAAATCTATCTTCCGTTTCGGCGATCTGCGCCAGAGCGACGATAAGATGCGCACCGAGTATGTGCTGCTCGGCACGCTGTTTTCCTTCACGCTGACCATCATGCTCGGCCTGCTGGTCAACAAACTGCTGTAGCGGATCGGGGGCGAAGAATTTCGCCCCCGGAGTGAGTGCCGAAGCGGCTTACAGCCACTCGCCGAAGCGGCGGATGTAGAAACGCTTCATCAACTGCGCGACCACGCAGTAGCTGACCAGCGTAGCGGCCAACCACGGGAAGTATTCCCACGGCAGCGGCTGCAGGCCAACCAGGGCGCCGAGCGGCGAGAACGGAATGTAGATGCCGAGCGCCATCACCAACCCGGTGGTCAGCAATACCGGCAGCGCCGCGGTGCTCTGAATGAACGGGATCTTCTGGGTGCGCAGCATATGCACCACCAGCGTTTGCGACAGCAACCCCTCAATGAACCAGCCGGACTGGAACAGCGCCTGGTGTTCCACGCTGTTGGCGGCGAACACGTACCACATCAGCGCATACGTCGTGATATCGAAGATTGACGAGGTCGGCCCAATCCACAGCATAAAGCGCCCGATGTTTTTGGAGTCCCACTTGCGCGGCTTGCGCAGGAACTCTTTGTCCATCTTGTCCCACGGCAGCGACAGCTGGGAAATATCGTACATCAGGTTTTGAATCAACAGGTGGATCGCCAGCATCGGCAGGAACGGAATGAAGGCGCTGGCCACCAGTACCGAGAACACGTTGCCGAAGTTGGAGCTGGCGGTCATGTTCAGGTACTTGATGATATTGCCGAAGGTCTCGCGCCCTTTGATCACCCCCTCTTCCAGCACCATCAGGTCCTTTTCCAACAGGATGATGTCCGCCGACTCCTTGGCGATGTCGGTGCCGGTGTCGACCGAAATGCCGACGTCGGCATCGCGCAGCGCCGGCGCATCGTTGATGCCGTCGCCGAGGAAGCCGACGGTATGGCCGTTGGCCTGCAGCATTTTCAGCACCCGCGATTTTTGCAGCGGCGTCAGCTTGGTGAAGACCGTGCGCTGCTCCACTTCGCGCGCCAGCGTTTCGTCATCCATCTGTTCAATCTGCAGCCCGGAGAGCGGTTCACCCGGCTCCAGCCCGACGTCGCGGCAAATCTTGCAGGTGATCACCGGGTTGTCGCCGGTCAGCACCTTCACCGTCACGCCGTTTTCCTGCAGTGCGGCGATCGCCTGCTGCGCGCTCTCCTTCGGCGGATCGAGGAAGGTCAGCAACCCTTGCACCACCATGTCGCGCTCGTCGGCCACGCTCAGCGGCTCGGCCGGGCGTTGCGCATCCAGCTCGCGCGTCGCCAGCACCAGCACGCGGAAACCGTCTTCGTTATACTCGCGGGCCAGCGCCTGCAGCGCCGCACGGCGCGCGTCATCCAGTTCCAGCGTCTTGTCGCCTTCACGCACGTGAGTGGCGATCTCCAGCATCTCCTCTACCGCGCCCTTACAGATCAGCTGCTGCTTGCCATTTTCGTCCGCCACCACGATCGACAAGCGGCGGCGCACGAAATCGAACGGCAGCTCATCCACCTTGCTGAAACGCCCCAGGGCTTCGATCCCCGGTTTGCCGCGGCCAAAGCGGATCACCGCCTGATCCATCAGGTTCTTCATGCCGCTCTGATGGAAGCTGTTCAGCCAGGCCAGGTGCAGCACCTCGTTATCCCTGGCGCCGTTGACGTCGATATGGTGCTCGAGAATGATGCGGTCCTGGGTCAGCGTGCCGGTCTTGTCGGTGCAGAGCACGTCCATGGCGCCGAAGTTCTGAATGGCGTTCAGGCGCTTCACCACCACCTTGCGGCGCGACATGGCGATCGCCCCTTTCGCCAGGTTGGAGCTGACGATCATCGGCAGCATTTCCGGCGTCAGGCCGACCGCCACCGCCAGTGCGAACAGCGCCGCCTCGCTCCAGTCACCTTTGGTGAAACCGTTGATCAGCAACACCACCGGCACCATCACCAGCATGAAGCGAATCAGCAGCCAGCTGACGCTGTTCACCCCGCGATCGAACGCGGTTTGCGCCCGCGAACCGACGATCGACTTGGCCAGCGAGCCGAAGTAGGTGCGCCCGCCGGTCGCCACCACCACCGCCGTGGCGGTGCCGCTGGCGACGTTGGTGCCCATCAGGCAGACGTTGGACAGCTCAAGCAGCGCGTTCTCGCTGGACACTTCCCCTTCGCTCGACTTCTGCGCCACGCTGCCCATGGCATCGTATTTTTCGATAGGGATCGCTTCGCCGGTCAAAATCGCCTGGCTGATGAACAGATCGCGCGAGGCGATAAGGCGCACGTCGGCCGGCACCATGTCGCCGGCGGAGAGCTGAATGATATCCCCCGGCACCAGTTCGCGGATCGGCACTTCCAGCGTCAACGGATGCGCGCTGTAGCTGCTGCGGCGCAGCACCGTGGCGGTGGTGCGCACCATCGACTTCAGCGCTTCCGCCGCTTTGTTGGTGCGGTATTCCTGCCAGAAACGCAGCAGCCCGCTCAGCGTGACCATGATGAGAATGATAATGACGCCGGTGAGTTCAGTTTCTTCACCGCTCTGGCGCGGCAGCCAATAATCGGTAAAGAAACTGATCGCAGCCAGCACCATCAGCACGAAGATAAACGGGTTGTTGAAAGCCTTGATCAGCTGGATCAAGGCATGCGGCGCCTTGTCGTGGGCGACCTGATTGGCGCCGAACTGCTCCAGCCGCTCATCGGCGTCGTCCTGAGTCAAACCGTTGCGGTTGCACTTCAGGTTCGCCAGCGTTTGGGCGATGCTGTTGGTCGCTTCTTCCGCAATGGCGTAGGTCACCGCGTCTTTATCACGGCGACGCGTTCTTTCATTAATCTGAGTCATAACGCTATTCTCTTATTTTCGTTCTGCGCACAGGGATATCCCGCCCGATAAACAGGTGACTCTGCGCAGAGTGGAATTTTTTAATTAGCGTGACTGAATAGCGTGATTACCCTGTCAGCCACGCAAGAATCATTTCCCTTCCGGGGTCATCGTCCATAACGCCTCCTTAATGCCCGCGTTATTCAGGCCTACCTGAATAAACACGAACATATAATCAAGTTAATAAATATTTATATCATTACTCAGACCGGTAATTCGGACGCAACGCGCCAGCGAACGGCGCTCACGCTTTTTTCCAGGCTGACGCGGCAGACAATACCCTCAATTTCTTTTTGTGCGGCCGGCGTGGCGGTAATTTCCGCGCACACTTCCAATTGCCCCGGGCTGGAAATATCGGCGCTGCGCAAAGATTGCAGCCGCAAGGCGACGCCGTTCAGCGCCTGCAGAATCAGGGTGCGCACCAGAATTTCATCCTGCTCGCCACAGGTCACCTGAATGCGATAACACAGTTCCAGATCGGTCGCCTGCTGGTGCGGCTGCAGATTGATGCGCTGGGCGGCCTCGCGCAGCAGGATATTGGCGCACAGGATCACCAGCGTGGCGACCACCGCATCCCAATGCTGGCCCAGGCCGCACAGGACGCCGATCCCCGCCGAACACCACAGCGTGGCGGCGGTGTTGAGGCCGCGAATGTTCAGCCCTTCACGCATGATAACCCCGGCGCCGAGGAAGCCGATACCGGATACGATCTGCGCAGCCACGCGGCCGGCGCTGGCTGGATCGGTGGACATGGAGCTGAGAATAAAGACCGCCGCGCCGGTCGCCACCAGCGCATTGGTGCGCAGGCCGGCCATGCGTTGGCGCCACTGGCGCTCGGCGCCAATTACCGCGCCCAGGCACATCGCCAGCAATAAATTTAAAACGAAAGGAGTCATAGCCATGACTGTCCCCTTAATTAACCTCAGGAGATAAAATCATGTGCTGTTTAGCACACGCAAAATCGCGCCGAAAATAAATCAGCGAATCAGCGTACTGTGCCTGGAGGGAAAAGGCTGTGGCTGCAGAATACCATAATAACGTCCAACTCAATTCACCTGAAACCGGCAGGCCTCAGGAAACGTTTTTTATTCGGGTATGCACAGCTCAGGAATAACTGGAGAGGGGTGCTGCCCGCCGATAACGGCAAGCAACAAATCAGAAGAGAATTGGTCAGCTTGCCTTATTTGTTTTATTACAACTACAACTGTCCAATTGGGTTTCTCCACCGAAATTTTGGCTGAGTATAGTGACGTCGGGTAATGAAGTAAAGGCTAATTTATTAAACAAAAAATAAACTGGAATACCGCGATCATATTTCGATGTCACAAATAGGCAGCGACAACGTTGGGCGCCAGTGCGCTTATCGGTAAACTGCTCCCCTTCATCTTTCAAGGACGCCCCCGATGAAACACCGGCTTTCCCCGCTCGCGCTCGCGCTGCTCGTCAGCTATCCCGCCGATGCCCTGCTGCTGCAGCAAGGCGACGCGCAGTTTGAACTCGATCCCGCCACGCTGCGCATTGCCGCCGGCGCTGTGCCGGTCAATCTGGCGCAGCCCGCGCAACAGGTGGCGGATCTCACCGCGTCGCCACAACGCGCCAGCTGGCGCTGGCCGCAGAGCACGGTCAAGGTTAGCGCCCGTCTGGAAGGCGGCGATCTGCGCCTGAGCTTCAGCAGCGACCGGCCACAGCTTCTGAACTGGTATCGCCTGCCGCCACAAACAGAAACGCTGCTGTTGCCGATCGGCGAAGGCAGCCGCATTCCGCTCGACAACGCCGTCTGGCGCCATTACCTGACGGCGGAAATGACGCCGCTGGATACCAACTGGGATCTGAAGCTGCCGCTGTGGAGCCAGCAGCACCAGGGCAAGGTCTACAGCTGGCTGATGTTGACGCCGTTCAGCAACCGGGTCACCTTCGCCGCCGAGCAGGAAAAGCTGCAGATGCGCGCCGGGCATCAGTTCAACCGCTTTAATCAGCAACAGGCATTCGAGGTGCTGCTGCACGTCGGTGACACGCCGCTGTCCGGCGCCCGCCGCTATCGCGACTATTTGCAACAGAACGGCCAGTTCAGCAGCCTGCGCGAGAAGATAAAGCAGGCGCCCGAAGGCGAAAAGCTGATCGGCGCCACCCATGTCTACCTGTGGGGGGACAAACTGCTGGCGGCGGAAGATGTCAAAGATTGGCCGGGGTTGCTGCACTACCTCGCCTCTCCCGCCGCCGAAGCGCTGCGGCAGCGGATGGATGCCGAGAGCAGAAAGCTCCTGCTGCAGCTGGCGGGCAAAACGCCGGAGGGCTGGCAGCAACAGCCCCTGATCGACGGCATCAACCAGGCGTTGACGGCGCAAATTCCGCTGGGCGCCACGCCGGATGACGCCGACTTTCTGCAGGCGCAGCAGCACCAGGCCGCTGCGGTGCGGGAGCGGGCGCAGCGAGAGCTGGGGCGCTGGCTAACCCCGGCGGACCGTTGGGGGCAAGGGCTGGCCGAACCGGTGATCGACGCGCTGCGCCAGGCCGGCTTGCCGCACCTGTGGTTAGGCACCGATAACTGGACCGCCGCCTTCCTGCACCCGCAGGCGGTGGGCGCAGCCAAAGCGGCCGGCTACCTGATCGCCAGCTACGACTCCTACGATACCGCCATTGCGCGCGGCGTGAACGACAGCTGGCTCACCGCGCAACTGCCGACGGCGCTGCGGGAAAGTTGCGCCATCGTGCGCGCCGACGGCAGTAAGAAACCCGGCTTCGGCAAACAGGGTTACTACCTCAACCCGGGCTGCGTCCTGCCCTATTCTCAACGGCGCATGCGCGAGCTGGTGCAACTGGCCGGGTTGAACAGCCTGTTCCTCGACGTAGACGGCACCGGCATGGTCTCCGACGACTATCAGCCCGGCCACCCGACCGGCGCGGCGCAGATGGCCGAGGCGCGCAACGCCCGGCTGGCCTGGTTCAGCGCCACCCTTAAGCTGCCGCTCGGCTCGGAGGACGGCAATGCGGTGACCGCCCGCAGCCTGATGTTCGCCCACGGCATGGAAACCTGGGGATTCGGTTGGGGCGACAAGCAGATGAATCAGGATAAATCCTCGCCCTATTATCTCGGCGCCTGGTGGCCCAACGCCCAACCGGCGTTTTTCTTCCGCCCCGCCAAGGTGAAGCAGCCCTACCGCACCGTCGAATTCGATCCGCGTTATCGCTTGCCGCTGTACCAGGCCGTTTTCCACGATGCGATCGTCAGCAGCCACCACTGGAATTACGACAATCTGAAGTTCAGCGACGTTCAGACCACCCGCAGTCTGCTCAGCCAGCTGTACAACACCGCGCCGATGTTCCATCTGAGCCGCGCCACCCTGGCGGCCCGCCTGCCGGCGATCAAACGCGCCGACGCCGCCTTCCGGCCGTTGCATCAGGCCCTGTGGGACAAAGCGCTGACCGACTTCCGCTGGCTCGATCGGGACGGCTGGGTGCAGCAGACGACCTTCAGCGACGGTTCGACGCTGACCGCCAACTTCAGCGCGCAGCCGTTCGCCGGCGTAGCGGCCCACAGCCTGCGCGCCAAACTGGCCGACGGCCGCACGTTCGACGTTGCGCCTTAGCAAGGTCGCCGGCGATGGGCTACGCTAGGCTATATTTCCGACGACCCGCAAGGAGTGGCTGATGACGCCTCTGATCCACACTCTGCTCGACGAGATTTGGCAAAGCCTGGGGCAACGCCCCGCGCCCTGCGACCGGTTAACCGTAAGCGGTACCGGCGCATTGCCTTCGGCTTTTCCCGTGACCGAATTGGCTACCGCCGCCTGGAGCGCCGCCGGTTTGGCCTGCGCCGAGTTGCTTCGCCGCGAGGCAGCCGATGCGCCGCAGGTCTGGATCGATCAACGCCTGGCCTCGCTCTGGTTCGGCTGGACGCTGCGTCCGCTGGGTTGGACGCTGCCTGCCGCCTGGGACGCCCTGGCCGGCGACTACGCGACGGCGGACGGCTGGATACGCCTGCACACCAATGCACCCCACCATCGGCGGGCGGTGGAACAGGTGCTGGGCCCGGCATCGGACAAAGGCGCGCTGGCGGAACGCGTGCTGGGCTGGAAAAAAAGCGAGCTGGAGGAAGCGGTGATCGAGGCCGGCGGCTGCGCGGCTCAAATGCGCTCGGCGGCCGCGTGGCGACAACATATTCAGGGCAAGAGCGTGGCGCTCGAACCGCTGATCCACGCCTCGCTGCAGCCGGAAGCGCCGCCGCCGGGCTGGACGTTGCCCGTCGCCCGGCCGCTGCACGGCGTGCGGGTGCTGGACCTGACACGCATTCTCGCCGGGCCGATCGCCACCCGTTTTCTCGCCGGTTTGGGCGCCGACGTGCTGCGCATCGATCCCTACGGTTGGGATGAGCCCGGCGTCGAGCACGAGGTAATGCTGGGCAAACGCAGCGCGCGCCTCAACCTGACCAATGCGCACGATCGCCACACGTTTGAACATCTGCTGAGGAACACAGACGTGATCGTGCACGGCTACCGTGCCGGTGCGCTGGAGAAGTTGGGCTATGGCGCGGAGGAAAGGCGCGCGCTGGCGCCGGGCCTGATAGACGTCTGCCTGAATGCCTACGGCTGGAGCGGACCGTGGCGCACCCGGCGCGGTTTCGACAGCCTGGTGCAGATGAGCTGCGGGCTGGCGGAGGCGGGCATGGTTTGGCGCAGCGCCAGTTTGCCGGTACCGCTGCCGGTACAGGCGCTGGACCACGCCACCGGCTATTTGATGGCGGCGGCTGTGCTGACCGGTATGGCGCAACGCCTGAGCCGCGGCACCGGCTACCACGCGCGGCTGTCGCTGGCGCGCACGGCGCAACTGCTGCTGGCGCACCCCTGTTCGGCAGATTATCGGCCGGAGCCGCTGGCGCCGGCCGGAACCGCCGACGAGAACCCGGAAACGGAACTGACTTACTGGGGCGCCGCGCAACGCCTGCGCGCCCCGTTAAGCCTGCAGGGTACGGCGCTGCAATGGGCGTTGCCGGCGACCACGCTCGGCACCTCACAGCCGGAGTGGCTGCGCCGTTAAACCGCCGCCAACTGTTGCTGCAGCCACTGCAGCAAGCGTGTGACCGCCGGCGTCAGCCCGGCGGTCTGCGGCCACACCAGATAAACGTCGTCCTCGCTCAGGCGACAGGGCGCAGCCAGCGCCACCAGCCGCCCCGCGTCGATCGCATCCTGCACCAGCAGCTTTTTCGCCAGCGCGATGCCGAACCCCTGCTCCGCCGCGCGAATCAATAATCCGGCATCGTTGAACACCGCCTGTTGCCGCCCGCACAGCGAGCGCCCTTGCGCATTGAACCAGTCGCGCCACGGGCTGACGTCGTGCTCCAGCAAGGGAACGTCGCCGCCGTTCTCGAATGCCGTTCCCCACTGCCGCGCCATATCCGGCGAGGCGACCGGCAGCACGTCGCCCGACGCGATGCGCTGCGCCTGCAGCCCCGCCCACTGGCCGCTGCCGATGCGGATCGCCGCATCGAACCCGCGCTGCGACAGATCCTGCAACGCCAGCGAGGCATCGATATCCAGCGCAATATCGGCGCAGGCTGCATGAAATGCCGGCAACCGCGGCAACAGCCAGTAATGGGCAAAAGACGGCAGCACGCTGATGCGCAGCGTCTGGCTTGCCGCGGCGCGCCGGGCGCGGGCGACGCCCTGCTGCAGCGCCTGCAGCGCCGGCTCTACCGCCGCCAGCAACTCTTTCCCGGCGGCATTCAGGCGCACACCGCGCCCGCGCCGTTCAAACAGCGGGTAGCCCACCGCCTGCTCCAGCAGCTGAATTTGCTGACTGACCGCGCCATGCGTCAAATGCACCTGCTGCGCCGTGGCGCGCAAATTCTCCAATCTGGCGGCGATAGCAAAGGTCGGCAAGACATGCAGCGGGAGACGTTCATTCATCATTGGTTAACCAGGCTAGCCAAAAAGGCTATTTTTCATCGATTTTGGCCCGCAGGCAAATGTTCTATGTTTACCCCATCATCCCTGACGCTTTCGGAGCCGCCATGCACCCACGTTTACAACAGGATCTTGCACAGTTTCCGCAGATCCTCGATCACACCCGCCAGTTGGCGGAAGATTTTCTGGCCGGGCTGCAGCAACGCTCGGTCTGCCCACCGCTCGCGCAACAGCAGCTGCAACCCGGTGATGATCGGCTGGCGGAAAACGGCGAAGGCGCCCTGGCGGCGCTGGATGACTTTTGGCAACGTTATCAGGCGGGCATTTCCGCCAGCGCCGGCCCGCGTTATTTTGGCTTCGTCACCGGCGGGGGCACGCCGGCGGCGGTCGCGGCAGACTGGCTGGTTAGCGTGACAGACCAAAATAGCCAACTCAGCCATGATACGATCGCCGCGGCGATCGAGCTGGCCGCGGTGACGCAGTTGAAATCCCTGCTGGGCCTGCCGGAAGCGTTCAGCGGCAGTCTGGTCAGCGGCGCCACCATGGCCAATTTCGCCGGGCTGGCCATTGGCCGGCAGTGGCTGGGGCAACAGCACGGCGTGGATATCGCCCAACAGGGCCTGGCGGCGCTCGGCCCCGTCCGGGTGCTGGCGGCCAACCCGCATTCCAGCAGCGTGAAGGCGCTCAGCATGCTCGGCATCGGCCGCGACGCGCTGACGACCGTCGCCAGCCTGCCGGACTCAGAAGCCATGGATATGGCGGCGCTGGAGCGACAGCTCGCCACCGGCGCAGGCCGTCCCACGCTGGTGCTGGCCAGCGCCGGCACGGTCAACACCGTCGCTTTCGACGATCTGCCGCGTCTGCTGGCGCTGCGGGAGCGCTACCCGTTCTGGCTGCATGTCGATGCGGCATTCGGCGGCGTGGCGGCCTGCTCGCCGCTATACGCCCCAAGGCTCGAGGGCTGGCAGCATGCCGACTCCATCACCGTCGATGCGCACAAATGGCTGAACGTGCCTTATGACAGCGCGATCCAATTTACCCGCCACCTGGATCTGCAGATGCAGGTATTTCAGAACCATTCGGCTTACCTGGAAGCGCCGACGCCGCGGCCGGACAACTATCTGCACCTGACACCGGAAAATTCGCGCCGCTTTCGCGCCCTGCCGCTCTGGCTGACGTTGAAAGCCTATGGCCACAGCGGCATACGGGATATCGTCGAGCGCAACGTCCGATTGGCTCAGGCGCTGGGCGCGGCGCTGGCAGCCGACGACGGTTTCAAGCTGCTGGCGCCGGTGAATTTGAACGTGGTGTGCTTCGCGCTCAGCCACCCGCAGGGCGACAGCGAAGCGGAGCGCGATCGCTTTCTCGAGCGCCTTAACCGGCACGGCGTGGTGCGTTGCACCCCAACGACCTATAACCATCAGCCGGGGATCCGCGCCGCGCTGGTCAACTGGATGACGGAGGAAGGGGACATCCGGCTGGCGCTGGACTCGCTGCGCCATTGCCTGGCGGAAACGGCCTAACGCGCGCGGCGCTACCCGAGTTGGAAAGCCTGCAAACGCCGCTCTTGCCGCCCGTCATCGCCGATGTTATCCGGCGATAGCCAGGCGGCAAACGCCGCGCGCCGTGCCGGCCATTCCCCGTCGACGATCGACAACCAGTCGGTGTCGCGCGTGCGTCCTTTGACGACGACGGCCTGGCGGAACGTGCCTTCATAGCGGAACCCCAGGCGCTCGGCGGCCTGGCGTGAAGGCAGATTGAGGCTATCGCATTTCCATTCGCAACGCCGGTAACCAAGATCGTCGAACAGGTGCCGCAGCATCAGGAAGATCGCCTCGCTGCCCAGCGCACTGCGCTTCATCAGCGGCGACCAGTTGATGGTGCCCAGTTCGGCCACGCCGTTGGCGGGATCGATGCGCAAAAAAGCGCAGGTTCCTACCGCGCGCCCGTTCGCCCGATCGATCACCACCATCGTGTTTCTGTCTGCGCTGGACGCCTGCGTCTGGAGATAACGCTGGAAATCTGCGCGCGACTGCGGGCGTTCCCAAAACAGATAGGTCCAGTCGCGATCGTCCTCGGCGGTTTGATAAGCCTGATAAAGCGCATCCCCCCATCGCTCGAGGTTAAGCGGTTCCAGGCGGCAAAACCGCCCTTGCAGTGGCGTGTGGCCGGGCATGCCTGCCGGCTGCCAATGAGGGAGGGCTTCACCTATCGGCTGCCCATACTGATTCCGTCTCACCGCGGCATCCTGTTTTTTGAAAGGTGGAGAGGCAAGTTAAAACCAACGCGGGCCAGAGACAACTCCGACCTGCCATTCCTCCCCGGGGATCGGGCAGTAGGATGATAGTTTAGAAAAATCACTCAATCACCGTTAAACATTCACGAAAACTATTTCATGTGAAATAAATATCCAGATAACTCATTGTAAAACGGTGATTTATAGCAACAATTAAGCTACACATTCCAGCCAGAATGTTAACTTCTGTTTGTTGTTATGATAAAAAAAGGCGTGCTTATCATTTGCGCGAAAAGCAAAAAACACCGCAAAATAATGATTTTTATATGTAAAAAGCCAAAGCACTCAGGGCGAGTGTTTTTTCACCGCTCAAAAAACGCACTGAAAGACCTCAAAAAAACGACACATGAATTTTTTTTAAGACTTTTCCTAGCAAACTAAAATTTTGTTTCGTGACATGATGAACAGATTCACGGCAAGCAATGCAGACAGGCTCGGGCGCCAAGCGCAAATCAGGCTCAACATGCCGAAGCTGGACGAACAGCAGATCGCTCTGACTTAAGCCAAACTTATAGATTCATGCAATTAATAAGTTTAGTATGAAAATATCATTGAGTGACGTCGTGTTTATTGATAGAACACTCGCTACACTGAATTATTGCTCCATTTTGCCTTTCGGCTTTTTAGGCTTTTTCTCATATTACCGCAGTAAAACGGATTTAAGTGGGGGTGCGATATGCCAACGATCATCATGGATTCATGTAGCTATACCAGATTGGGATTAACCGACTATCTGACTTCGCATGGCGTGAAGAAACGCCATATTAATGCCATCGAGGACATTGACAGCCTGCACGAAAAATGCAGCAAGTTGAATCCCAGCCTGGTGTTTATTAACGAGGACTGCTTCATCCACGAAGCGAACGCCACCGAGCGAATAAAACGGGTGATTTCACTGCACCCGGATACGTTATTCTTCATCTTCATGGCCATTACCAACGTACATTTCGACGATTATTTATATGTTCGCAAGAACGTCATCATATCGTCAAAATCCATCAAACCAGAGACTATGAATCAGCTACTTAGTCACTATCTCGAGAGAACGTCCCTACGGGCGGAGAAATCCTCTCTGGATCAAACGCCGGTAACGCTGAGCCAGACCGAATCGAACATGTTACGCATGTGGATGTCCGGTCAAGGCACCATCCAGATATCAGACCAGATGCAAATAAAGGCCAAAACGGTCTCTTCCCACAAAGGAAACATCAAGCGGAAAATAAAGACGCATAACAAGCAGATCATTTACCACGTTGTTCGTCTGACCGATACCTTGACCAGTGGAATATTTGTCAATAGCCGTTAAACCACAGAGAAGGCCCCCACTCTGTTTTGCCAGCCGTTAAATACCCGGTGATAATATCATCTGGATATCAGACGCTGGCGCCCTAAAAAGAATACCTGCTGCGTTATCCCCCGCTAGCGCAACGGGTATTTTTTTGTCATCGATAAAAAGAATCTTACCGCTATGAAATAATCTCAAAACGGACAATTTCATTAGCAAATTAATGAGATTAGCCGAAGTTACTGCCCATGCTCGCGACAGGGCTCCACAAACGTGCCGTCACGGCTGTCGATTTCATTAAAAAACCATACGCCCGCCGGGTAGTCGTCAAGAGAAACCAGATACATGGTGCCTTCGTTGAACACCTCTACGGCCAAAATGATGCCTTCACGCCGCGGGCCGCCGTCTGTTTTTACCGTCACTCGATCGTTAACCTGCATACCATTCCCCATTATTTGCGATTGCCGTCAGTGTATTACAAAACCGAGGGCGATGGACACCGCCCTAGCCCTGCCAGCCTCTGCTATCAGCGTAGCAGCCGCCTGGATTTTCACTTTCTTAACGGTTTGGCCGCAGAATCTTAAGCCGGCCTCGCGTAGCCTGTCTTCAGGCGTTTCCCCCCCAGAGAAGCGCTCGCAAATGAAGAAGTAACAAGGAACTTTTGCCCGCAGACTTGCGGGCTTTTTTTCGCACCGCCGAATTGCAGGCATAAAAAAACCCGCCGCAGCGGGTTTTTTTCAATCAGCGCCAGGCGCCAATTAGATAGCGGTAACGTTAGCCGCAGATGGACCTTTCGCACCGTTCTCGATAGAGAACTGTACGTTCTGGCCTTCAGCCAGGGTCTTGAAGCCTTGATCCTGGATAGCAGAGAAGTGTACGAATACGTCTTTGCTGCCGTCTGCTGGGGTGATGAAACCAAAACCTTTAGCTTCGTTGAACCACTTCACTTGACCTTTGATCATGTTAGACATGTCTAATTCCTTCAATAATAAATGTAAGCCGCCATGGGCGAGGTAGCCGGTCATCAGTTACTTATGGAGGCACTGGAAAGGAAATTCGTCAGAGAAGGGCTATCCGGGATAACGCTTTAAATTTGAACTACTTTACTCAAAATGTCGTGCATAAATAGGTCTGTACCACAGGCCGACATCATTAACTCATGAGCGAGCGGCAATAGCAACCTTTTTCGCCGTGACGAGACGCTAATCTCGGCTAAACGCACAGGATTTGACCCCGTCTGCCGATGGAATCGCCGCCTGGCTCGCCCGTAACGCCCAAGGCAAATGATAGTAATTCTCGTTCTGCTGTTTTATAGTTGCCTGACGAAATCATTCAGGGAGAGTCACCATGCCGAGATGGCTTACATTGCCGGCCGCCAGTGCCATTCTGCTGGCCTTTGCCGCTTGCAGCGCCCCGTTGGGCGCGCTGGAGCTGAATTATCATCCGCCTGAACCCAGTATCTCCCCCGCCCCCAAAACTGCGCCGGAGCCGGGGCCGGCCCCCAAAGCGGAAAAACCGCCGATTGCCTGGGCAGAGGCGAGAGATAAAAGCGGTTTTCGCGTCGATATCGAGTGCGATCATCCAGGCTGCAGTAAACCGCGCGCCAAACCTTATCCCGCGTATGAAGGCCCGGTGAAGAAAACCGATCGCCGCCGCCAGTCCGATCCTTATTCCACCAATCAGGATCCCGATTACAACATTCAGTTGGGCTATGAGTGGTAGCGGCGCTTTCGGAGTAATACCTATATCAGCCGCCATTGCCGCTGCATAGAATATGCGTCAGTTCACCACTCCTCCTGGTGTTGAACACAACAAGCTGTGTTGCAAATCTTTATGCGCCTCCCTATAGGCGCTTTTTTTTGCCTCGCCCTCACAGCGTCTTCCCGATTACAGATTGCTCTCATTGCCCCGCAGAGTGATCAATGTCACAAATACGCCTCCTTGCCATTCTTATTCGGAGGTAACGTTCATGGCCACAGGATCCCTTGCCCTCCTGGCCGTCTTGGCCGGCATTGCGGGCTTCGCCCTCTATAAACATTTAAAATCTCAGAAAAAAAGCACACTCATCCGCCCGTACGATCGGTAACCGACAACGCGCTTTCACCGCGAAGGCCCGGCACAACGCACGCCGCGCCTTCGCGGGCTGTCATGCTTTCATCACAAAATTGTCACACTATGGCCATATGATAATTCGCGTTTATCCGCTCTGGCTTAACACCAAGGATTTCGCCCATGACCATAATTAAAGCTGCAAACCATCAGGAAGCAGAAAAACTCATCCGCGCCGGCACCGCCAAGAAAATCGAACTGGCCTACGATATCGGCAGCGACGACTTCTTCCAGCTTGCCAGCCTGTGGTGCGATAAAGGCGCCAAGATCTCCAAAGGAAAAGAACACTTCATCGTCTCGTTGAAAGGGTTCCGCATCCCGCCTAACGATTGATACCTTGCCGCCCATCGCGGCGGCTTCGCCCCTTCCTTGCAAAACCGCTCTATTCGACCACGCGCGCCTCATTCGATTTCGCTAAGCTAACAGCAGACTTTATTGCGGACGTTTTGCCTGATCGCCACGTCCGCCACGATGAGGAGAGTAACCATGTCAACAAATGCAGCGCTGCCCGGTACGATGAAAGCGATTGAAATCAGCCAGCCGGGCGCACCCGAGGTTCTGGTCGTTACCGAACGTCCGGTACCCGTGCCACAGGCAGGCGAACTGCTGGTGAAAATCGCCGCCGCTGGCGTTAACCGCCCCGACGTGCTGCAGCGCCAGGGGAGCTATGCGCCGCCGCCCGGCGCCTCGGATATCCCCGGCCTGGAAATTGCCGGCGAAGTGGTGGCTATCGGTGAAGGGGTGACCCACTTCGCGCCCGGCGATCGGGTTTGTGCCCTCATCGCCGGCGGTGGTTATGCGCAATACTGCACTGTGCATGAAAGCAATGCGCTGCCGGTACCGGCAGGTCTGAGCCTGACCGAGGCCGCCGCGCTGCCGGAAACCTTCTTTACCGTCTGGGTCAACGTGTTCCAGCGCGGCCACCTCAAGGCCGGCGAGACCGTGTTGATCCACGGTGGCACCTCCGGTATCGGCACGGTCGCCACCATGCTGGCGAAGGCCTTCTGCGCCCAGGTGATCACCACCGTCGGATCCGAAGAGAAACGCCAGGCCAGCCTGGCGCTGGGCGCCGACGTGGCGATTAATTACCGCAGCGAAGACTTTGTCGCACGCACCAAAGACGCCACCAACGGTAAAGGCGCCGACGTGATCGTCGACCTGATCGCCGGCGATTATGTAGCCAAAAACTATCAGGCTGCGGCGATGGAAGGCCGCATCGTGCAAATCGGCACGCAAAACGGCGTGGTGAAAGAGCTCAATCTGATGCCGCTGCTGTTGAAACGCCTGACCCATACCGGTTCGACGCTGCGTTCGCGCAGCGTGGCGGACAAAGCGCAGATCGCCGCCGAGCTGCACGAGAAGGTTTGGCCGCTGCTGGAGCGCGGCGTGCTGAAGCCGCAAATTTTTAAAACCTTCCCGCTTGAGCAGGCCGCCGCGGCGCATGCGCTGATGGAGTCCAGCGAGCACATCGGCAAGATCATGCTGACGTTCTGACCCCATTCCCCGCGGCCGGTGCTGCGGGGAAACCGATGCCACGCTCAGGGGATGATGCCGCGACGGCGGAACTCATCGAACAGCGAGAAAAACATGGCTTCGGTTTCAACGAACTGATGGAAACCGAAGCGCCGCGCCTTGCTGCCGTCCGCGAACATGTCATAGTCCCAGGAAAAGACGAAATCGGCGAAGCGCCAGCCGGCCACCGCGCGATAGTCCGGTTCGGCCAATTGGTGCCGCTGCACCAGCTCGCGCCACAGCGGCGCCTTGTCCGCCATCATGCTCTCCAGCGACATCGGCAGCGGCGGCGCACATTCCAGCCCAAAGTAAGCGGCGATTTTCGGCCACATCTCGCTCCAGCGAAACAGATCGCCGTTGTTGATATTAAACGCCTGATTGGCCGCCGCCGGCTCGGTCGCCGCCCACAGCGTGGCGCGCGCCAACAGCCCGGCGTCGGTCATTTCCAGCAGGCTGTGGTAAGCGCCCGGTTTACCGGGGAAGCGCAGCGGCAACCCGAGCGCTTTGCTGATCGACGCGTAAACCGCGATGCTTAACGCCAGATTCATCGGATTGCCGAGGGAGAAGCCCCCCACCACGCTCGGGCGAATGGCGCTCCAGCGCCAGCGCTTGCCGACCTGCCGCTGCGCCAGATACTGTTGCTGCGCCACGTTAAACTCCGGCGGCATATGCCCGGCGTCGCTTTCGCGCGCCGGCGTTTTAAACGGCCCCAAATGCGCGCCATACACCTTATAGCCCTGCATCAGACTGATGTGCTCCAACGCCGGTGCGGCCGGCTCCAGCCCCTCGACGACGTGTTGCAACATCTGCAGGTTCGGCGCCACCAGCCCCGCCCAGTCCGGCGCATCCTGATAGGCGGCATAGAAAACGTGGCTCATCGCGCTCAGCGGCCGCAGCGCGTCGCGCGTCGCCGCCGCATCCAGCAGATCAACCTGCAGGTGGCGCACCCCCGGCGCCGGTTGCCCACCCCGGCGCGAGACGCCCACCACTTGCCAGCCCTGGCCGGTCAACTCCTCAATCAATCGGCGCCCAATCACGCCATTGGCGCCGATCACTAATGCCTGTCGCTTTGTATTCATCTTGCCACTCCTCGGGTTGTTGATGCCCTGAGTGTTATTGATTAGCGATGCTTGCGGTAGAGCAGTATTAGCATTAACACTTATAAGAAAAATCTATAGGCAAGATCGACATGGATAAACTGAACGCAATGAAAACCTTTATGCGGGTGGCGGAGCTGGGCAGCCTGTCGGCCGCCGCTCGCGATCTGCGTTTGACGCAGCCGGCGGTCAGTCAGCAAATCGCTGCCCTGGAGCAGCGACTGGGAGCCCAGTTGCTGTTTCGCAGCACCCGGGCGGTCACCCTGACCGATGCCGGCAGCGGTTATTATCAGCGCCTCAAACCGATTCTGGCGGCGGTCGACGAAGCGGAAGAAGCGCTGCACGGCCAGCGCCACCAGTTGCAGGGCAATCTGCGCATTCATGCCCCGACCGGGTTCGGGCAGTTGCACGTCACACCGCTGGCCATCGCTTTCCAGCAGCGCCATCCGGACCTCGCCATCGAGCTGCTGCTGGACGATCGCCTCGCCGACGTGATCGGCGAAGGCATCGACGTGGCGCTGCGTTTCGGTGAACTGCATGCACCCGGCATGGTGGCGAAACGTTTGGGCGAGCTGCAACGCCTGCTGGTGGCGTCACCGGCCTATCTGGCCAGGCATGGCGCGCCACGTTCGCCGGCGGAGCTGGCTAAACATGCGCACATTCGTTACAGCGGCCTGAACGACGGCGATACGCTCACCCTGTTCGGCCCGCACGGCCCCGAGACGGTTGCTCTGCGGCCCACGTTCCGCGCCAACAATACGCTATCGCTGCTGGCCGCCATTGAGGCTGGGGCCGGCATCGGCGGCGCTCAACGGCCTTTAATCGCCGAACAGCTGGCGACGGGGGCATTGGTGCCCGTTTTGCCGGAATACCGCTACCCGCCCATGGCGCTGCACGCGGTCTATCCCGCCTTGCGTTTTATTCCGGAGAAAGTGCGCGCCTGGGTGGCGCATCTGCAGCAGGCGTTGACGACGATCGAGGGGATCAGTGGAGTGAATGCCCCCGGCCAGACGCCGGGAGCCTAATCATTATTTGAACAGTTTACCGACCATGTCGCCCAGCTCGTTGCTGTCTTGCTGCACTTCACCGTTTGGCGAGGCGGCATCGGTGACCGTTGGCAAGAACTGTGCAATGGTGCTGGACGCCTGAGCCGGATCGATACCCAGCTTTTCAGCCAGTTGGTTGATGGCGTCGCTACCCAACGCCTGCTGTACGTGATCGCCGGTAATCGGCTGATTTTCGCCATTGCCGAGCCAGGAACCGACGATATCGCCGAACTGCCCCTGACGGAATTTGTCCAAAATGGCCTGCAGGCCGCCTTGTTGCTCGACCCACTGCATAATGGCGATGTAGTCGATGCCTTTGCCGTTGGCGCCGCCGCCCAGAATGTTACCCAATACGCTATCGAACAGACCCATGATATTCCCCTTTCAGCAAGTGCGGCCCGCGCCGCGCCGCCGGATTGATTTCACGAAAAAGGGCCGCCGCGGCGACCCTGTTGAGCAATGGCTGCTTAGCCTTTGATCTTCCTGTAGACAAAAAGCACCACCAGGGCGCCGATTACTGCCACCACAAAGCTGCCCAGGTTAAAACCGTCAACGCGGCCCATACCGAAGAAGGTGCTGATATAGCCGCCGACGACGGCGCCCACGACCCCCAATATAACGGTCACAATAAAGCCGCCGCCGTCTTTGCCCGGCATAATCCACTTGGCCAGGATACCGGCGATTAAACCAAAAATGATCCAGGAAATGATGCCCATCTTTACTCTCCCTATTACCTTTTGCCTAACAGAAATCCTATTACCAGGCCCACGACGGCGCCGGCGCCTATCCCCGCCCAAGGGTTATCCTTGATGCAGGCACATGATTGCTCGAGCGCTGCCTTTACGCCGCTGCGCACTTCGCAGGCGGTGGTTTTCACGTAGTCGCTCGGTTGCTCAACACCGTTTAGATCGTCATTTTCATATGACATGTCAAATCCTTACAGACCAACCCTCTGAGAATCTCGTCACATGTTTCGCGCCAGGCGCCGTCCGCTCCGCGATCTTGCTCTGGGCAACCTGCCCGCTGCCGCTCAATGCAGAGGCGTACGGCGACAAACGCACAACTTCACACTATGACTATAGTAAAAAATCAGCGGTTTACCCATTTCCGTCCGTCTGAATTTCACCGTACAAAAAACGATCTGATTTCATCCTGCTGTCATCTCGCGAGGCTAAACTTTAAACAAATCCTCCTGGAGGAAACGCCGATGTTCAATGCCCCTTTTGTCCTGATTCTCGCGCTACTGTACGCACTGGCCGCCGTTTGGGACGGTTCCGCCGCGTTATTGTTTCATTAAGGTTACATAGCAGTTGTCACTTTTGCGATGCGCTTAATTGTGTCTTTATTTTTCAATTTCGCCAGTCGATTGAAATAGCGGAAAATATCTGCCATTACCTCGGTAAAAATCCTATCTCTCCCCGTTTTTCGCCTGCGCTTAACTAAAGCGTAAAAAAAGCATTAATGGAAAATCCTATTTAGCTCAGAATGTTCTACCATTCGCCCTATTAAAATTTGGGTTAAGGTCCCATTGGAAAAAACAAGGAATCACAGGAAAAATGCTTTCTAACCAACGCTTTGAGCGCGAATTCTTGCGCCCTCGTTATTGGTTGCTGTGGATAGGGCTGGGAATACTCTATCTCTTGGTATTACTGCCCTACCCGCTCATTTATCGACTCGGACACGGCCTTGGCAGAATAGCCATGCCCCTGATGAAACGCCGGGTAAAAATAGCGCGCCGCAATTTAGAGCTCTGCTTCCCCGCGATGCCCGCCGCCGAGCGCGAGGCACTGATCGTCAAAAATTTTGAGTCCGTCGGTATGGGCCTGTTCGAAGTCGGCATGGCCTGGTTCTGGCCCGACTGGCGCATCGCCCGTTGGTTCAAGGTGAGCGGCATGGAAAACATGCGGCTGGCGCGTCAGGGCGGCAAAGGCGTTCTGCTGATCGGTCTGCATTTTCTGACGCTGGAACTGGGCGCGCGCATTTTCGGCATGCAAAACCCCGGCATCGGCGTGCATCGCCCGCACAACAACAGGCTGATGGAGTGGGTACAGACCCGCGGCCGGCTGCGCTCGAATAAATTCATGCTCGATCGTAAAGATATCAAAGGCATGATCCGCAACCTGAAACAGGGCGAAATCCTGTGGTACGCGCCGGATCACGATTATGGGCCGCAAAGCAGCGTGTTCGCGCCGCTCTTCGCCGTGGAAAACGCCGCCACAACCACCGGAACCTTTATCCTGGCGCGCATGGGGCGGCCGTCGATCGTGCCTTTCGTGCCGCGCCGCCTGCCAGATGCTCAGGGCTATGAGCTGATCGTGCAGCCGCCGTTGACGGACTTCCCGCTGGATGATGAAACGCGCGCGGCGGCCAAGATGAACCGCGTGGTGGAAGAACAGGTGCTGCTGGCCCCCGATCAGTACATGTGGCTGCACCGCCGCTTTAAAACCCGCCCAGCCGGCGAGCCGTCGCTGTATTGACCGCCCTTGCGCCTTCGCCCGTCATGCCGGCGGCGAAGGCGCACTCACCTCGCACAAGCATTCTGCGCCAGGGGAACTACACTAATAAGTCACCGACGGCAATTATTGCCGCCAGCAACCATTTCTTCCTGCCCGAGGGCCGGTCGTTGCCTGTCGAGCCACAACCGAGGTCAATGTCATGCTGGTACAACCCTATCTGTTTTTCAGCGGTAACTGTGAGCAAGCGATTAACTTCTACGAACAGCAGTTGAATGCCAAAATTGAAATGGTCATGCGCTATAAAGACATGCCCGAAGAAGCCCGGCAAGACGGGCCGCAGGACGTCAATCCGGAGGCGATCATGCATGCGCGCCTGCTGATCGGCGACGGCGTACTGATGGCCTCCGACGGCTACCCGCAAGATGACGGAGGCGGCGCTTCTCATAAAGGCTTCTCGCTGTCGCTGAACCCCAGCGATGCGGAGCAAGGACGCAAACTTTTCGACAATCTGGCGCAGGGCGGCCAGGTGACGATGCCTTACCAAGCCACCTTCTGGGCCAAAGGCTTTGGCATGCTGACCGACAAATTCGGCGTCAACTGGATGATCAACGTCGAATAACCCGTCATGGCGCCGCTAGCCATAGCGGTGCCAGTCATACGCCGCCTTGGCGAACAGCACGAACAGCAGCGCCAACAGCGCCAATCCCAACCGCCAATAGGGCGACCGGCGCCGCCGCCAGGCGAAGTACATCATCACCGCCAACGTCCCCAGCGTAAGGGGGTAATACACCGCCAGCGTCAGTAAAGTGATTATGATGTAATCCGACATGGCTCTTTCACTCCGCAGTGTCCACCCCGCCGCTGATACGGGGTGCAAACGCCGTTTCTCGCTATCGCCACGTTAGGGGCTAGAGGTCTGGCGCATTTATGCATAAAATATAAGATTGCTCTTAACTCAAATTGAATAGTAATCAAACAACAAGGGTGACATGACTCAGCAGCAACCCATACAGGATGCCGTGCCGGCGCGCAGCGTTAAAAGCTCCCCATTATTATTTCAGGCCGGCGTGTTTGTCATCATCGTTGCCGCCACGCTGATCCTCTTTAACAGCTGGCAAATCTGGAACGCGCATCAGCGCGATCTGCGCAGCGCCGAGCATGAATCCGCCAACCTCGCCCGCTCGCTGGCGCAGCATGCCGACGATACTTTCATGCAGGTGGACGGCAACCTGCTCGATCTGAACGAACGTCTCCAGACCGACGGGCTGGGCCCAGCGCAGCTGACGCGGCTGCAGCGCGTCATGCAGACGCAGGTCGGCAACCTGCCGCAGCTGCACGGGCTGTTTCTCTACGATGCGCGCGGGCGCTGGCTGGCGACCTCCTCGGGCAAATTCATCAAGAACGCCAACAACGCCGATCGCGATTACTTCAAATACCATCAAAACCGCGACGGCGGCGGCCTGTACATCGGCAAGGTGATCCGCAGCCGCACCACCGGCGATCTGATCATTCCCGTTTCGCGGCGATTCAACAACCCGGACGGCAGCTTTGGCGGCGTAGTGCTGGCGACGCTGTACGTCGATTATTTCCGCCAGTTTTACGACAGCTTCGCCCTCAATACCGACGCCTCACTGAACCTGCTGCTGGCGGACGGCACTATCCTTTACCGCCGCCCTTACTCGGCGGCGTCGATCGGTAAAAACATCGCCAAGGGCGTGCTGTTCAGCGAAATTTTGCCGCATTCGGAATTCGGCAACGCCACCATCACCTCGCTGTACGACAAAGTGGAGCGCATCTACGGCTATTCGCGGGTCAACCGCTTTCCGCTGGTGATCGCCGCCGGGTTGTCGAAGCGCGACGCGCTGGCGGACTGGCGCACCGACGCCGGTCTGTTCGCCGCGGGCGGCCTCTCGCTGCTGATGATCCTGTTGGCGATGGGCATGGTGCTGCTGCGGCAAATCAAGCACAGCATGCAAACCGAAGCCGAGCTGATGCGCACCCGCGATCAGTTGACCAGCATCAACCAGATGCTCGAAGAACTGGCGCTGCTGGACGGCCTGACCGGGCTGGCCAACCGCCGCCAGTTTGATATCGCGCTGAAGAACGAGCTGGCGCGGGCTTCGCGCAACTACCGCAGCGTGGCGCTGCTGATGCTGGATATCGACTATTTCAAACAGTACAACGACAGCTACGGCCACGTCGCCGGTGACCAGTGCCTGCAGCAGATCGGCCAAACGCTCAAAGGGTTGGCCCGCCGCAGCAACGACGTCCTGGCGCGCTACGGCGGCGAAGAGATGGGGATTATCCTGCCGGATACCGACGTGCAAGGCGCACTGATTTTCGCCGAGCGCGTTATCAACGCGGTGCGCGATCTGAAAATTCCGCATCAGGGCAACCCGCACGGCATCGTTACCATCAGCATCGGCATCTGCGCCAAAGTGCCGCATATGTATAACGATACGCCGATCAGCTTTATCAATGAGGCGGACAGTGCGTTGTATCAGGCCAAGAAAAAAGGCAAAAACTGCATTTACGGCGCTTAACCAATAATCGGGTCACCAAGATTTGGCGGCCCGATTTATTCGCCAGAAAAATGAAGTAGTTCCCTCGCGAAACATTATTTCACCGGTTTACCCTGCACGCTGAATAAAATAACGGAAATAATAAGCAGCATATTTATTTTCATTAAAATTCAATAAGATAAAATTCGCCATTCGGCAGGCAATTTGTGCCTTTTTTGATTATTCGTGCCTATACCTCGCCTCGTTTATACCCCGTTTACTTTTCATTGGCATTGCCGGTGATACCCTTATCAGGATTATTCTATCTATCAGGAAGCCATCGCACGCTTCGGCGCATTGCGCCCTGCTGATACAGCCATAATAGAACCCACAAATTTCACGTTGCCATTGGGCGGCCTGCTGACGCCGCTCCAGCCAGCCACTGCGCAAGCCAGTGCAGCCAATCACGCGGCAACCTGAGAGGCAGGAATAAAGCGATATAGATTTGCAAGGAGATCTCATGCCTACTGGCGATATTATGCACGAACAGGTCGTCCTGACGCTGTCGTTGCGACAATGGGCGGCAGCGGAAGCATCCAGCGCGGTCAGCGAACTGGAACAGGGCAAGGTGCTGTTTCTGCCCGAACTGGCCTTCACCCTGTCTGAACAGGAAATGCCGCTGCTGGATCCGACATTGGTCGACCCGAAGCGCAAAAACATCAGCTACCAACCGCTGTCCGGCAAGCTGAGCGGCGTCGCCGTCGCGGAACGCCGGCAGCAGGTTCAGCAATTGCTGGAACGCTATTACCAATCCTGCCGCCAGCTGATCGCCGGGCTGTTGCCCGAATATCAGGAGGCGCTGCGCCACCCGACCGGCAGCCTGCGTTTACATCCGGTTTCCGCCTGGCGGGCGGCCAGTTCCTGGCGCAAAGACGACAGCCGGCTGCACGTTGACGCCTTCCCGTCACGCCCGAACTACGGCGAACGCATTCTGCGCATTTTCACCAACATCAACCCGCACGGCGAGCATCGTCAATGGCGGGTCGGCGAGCCGTTCCCTGAGCTGGCGGCACGCTTTATGCCGCGTCTCGCTCGCTACTCCGCCTTCGGCAGTTGGCTGCAGCACCAGGTGCGCATCACCAAAACCCGCCGCAGCCATTATGACCACCTGATGCTGCAGTTGCATGACGCCATGAAGGCCGACGGCGATTATCAGCAACGGGGGCCGCAGCTGGCGCTGACGTTCCCGCCGGGCAGCAGCTGGATTTGCTTCTCTGATCAAACGCCGCATGCCGCGATGGGCGGCCAGTTTATGCTGGAACAGACCTTCCTGCTGCCGGTGAATAAGATGCAGGACCCGCAGCGTTCACCGCTGAAAGTGCTTGAACAGCTGCGCGGTCAGCCGCTGATCTGAATGATTTGCCGCCGCCGGGGGCCGGCGGCGGCAAACGCGCATCACGCCTCGAAGTCCCCCTGTTGGCGCGCCACCAGCGTCAGAATGCTGTACAGCGCCACCGGCTGCTGTTGCTGATTCAACACCTGCACATCCCACACCACCACGCCGTGCGGGCGATCTTCGGCGGTTTTCTGCGGCTTGCGGATTTTCTTTTTGCAGGTCAACCGCACCTGAATGGTATCGCCGATCTTCACCGGCTCGATAAAGCGCAGATTTTCCATGCCGTAGTTGGCGATCACCGGCCCGACGGCGGCGTCGACAAACAGCCCGGCCGCGGCGGACACCACAAAGTAACCGTGCGCCACCCGCTCGCCGAACAGCGAGTCGGCGGCGCCGATCTTGTCCATGTGCGCGTAGAAATGGTCGCCGCTCAGGCAGGCGAAGTTGACGATATCCGCTTCGGTCACGGTGCGGCGCGCGGTCAACAGGCTATCGCCCAGCTGCAGCTGCTCGAAGTATTTTCGGAACGGATGCACCGGATGCTCGGCGACCGGCGCGCCGCGCACCCATTCGCCGCCGATGGCCGCCAGCATCGCCGGGCTGCCCTGGATCGCCGTGCGCTGCATATAGTGCTTCACCGCGCGCAGCCCGCCCAGCTCTTCCCCGCCGCCGGCGCGCCCCGGGCCGCCGTGCACCAGCATCGGCAGCGGCGAACCGTGGCCGGTGGACTCCGCCGCCGCCCGCTCATCCAAAATCAACATGCGGCCGTGGGCGCAGGCCGCCGCGCGAATGAAGCGCGTGGCCAATGCCGGATCGGCGGTCACCAGCGAGCCCGCCAGGCTGCCCTGCCCCAGCAACGCCAACGCGATCGCCTGTTCAGTATCCGCATACGGCATCAGCGTCGCCACCGGGCCGAAGGCCTCGGTGCCGTGCACCGCCTGATGGGTGAACGGATCGGCGCAATATAACAGGGTCGGCGGATAAAACGCCCCGCCGCGCGCGCCGTCGCCCAGCACCTCCAGCTTATCCAGCGCCGCGCCACAGAGCGGTTCGCAGCCGTTGCGCAGCAGGAACTCCACCTTGCTTTGCACATCATCACGCTGCTCGTGGCTGACCAACGCCCCCATGCGCACCTGCTCCAGCTGCGGGTCGCCTACCGTCACCCCCGCCAGGCGCTGCAGCAAGGCCTGACGCACCGCCGCCGCCTGCGCCGCCGGCACGATGATGCGGCGGATCGCGGTGCATTTCTGCCCCGCCTTGGCGGTCATTTCACGGCACACTTCTTTGATGAACAGCGCAAACTCGGGCATTTCCGGCGTCACGTCTTCCGCCAGCACGCAGCAGTTGAGCGAATCCGCCTCCATGGTGAAGGCGATCGATTTATCCAGCAGGCGCGGGTGTGCCCGCAGCCGCTGCCCGGTCTGCGCCGAACCGGTGAAAGTCACCGCATCCTGGTAATCCAGGTGCGCAAACATGTCGCCGACGCCACCGCAAACCAGCTGCAGCGCCCCTTCCGGCACCAGGCCGCTGTCGACGATCAGCCTGACCATCGCCTGCGTCAGCTGCGCGGTGGCGGTGGCCGGCTTGATGATGGCCGGCATGCCCGCCAGCCAGGTCGGCGCCAGTTTCTCCAGCATGCCCCAGCACGGGAAGTTGAAGGCGTTGATGTGCAGCGCTACGCCGGGGCGCGAAGTGAGCACGTGGCGGGCGGCGAACTGCGCCTGTTTCGACAATGGGATCAGCTCATCTTCCGGCCACAGGGTATCGTCCGGCAGATCGCGGCCGGCCATGCCGGCATAGGCGAACAGCGTGGCGATGCCGCCCTCGATATCGACCCAGCCGTCGCTGCGCGTCGCGCCGGTTTGATAGGAAATCTGATACAGCGCCTCTTTATGCGCCAGCAGGTGTTTGGCTACCGCTTTCAGCATCTGGGCGCGCTGCTGGAACGTCATGTGCGCCAGCGCCGGGCCGCCGCGGCTGCGGGCATAGTCCAGGCTCGCCGCCAACGGCAGGCCGTCGGAGCAGACCTGGTACAGCGCTTCGCCGGTCACCGCGTGGCGGATTTCGCGCGCCTCTCCCTGCCCGTACACCCAGGCGCCAGAAAGATAACTGTGTAACTGCTGCATGTACCCTCCGAAATTCATAAATTTTCACCATACAGCTTAATTACGTATCATATAAATGCCAGTCGAGGCCAAATCAAATTTTAACAAAAAGAGAACAAAAGGCGTTTTCAGACTGCTTAACCTGCCATAAACAAGGAATTAATCACTTTATTTATCAAATAAAATCAAACAAATAACAAAACCAATTGTGAGTGGCCTCGCAAAACCACATTAATTACGTTTGATCTTTTTGTTATCAGTTTGTAGCCTTATGATTAGTTAAAATGATTCACATTTTTATGTTTAATGTGAAAAATACGAATCACCAAGAGGCAAGTATGACAACTGACGCACAGTATCAGCAGCATTTCGACGACAAGATCGCGGCGGATATCGCCATTGAGGCCAAAGACTGGATGCCGGGCGCCTACCGTCAGAACCTGATTCGGCAGATTGGCCAACACGCCCACTCGGAAGTCATCGGCATGCTGCCGGAAGCCAACTGGCTGACGCGCGCCCCCACGCTGCGCCGCAAAGCGGTGCTGCTGGCCAAAGTGCAAGATGAGGCCGGCCACGGTCTGTACCTCTACAGCGCCGCCGAAACCCTCGGCTGTTCGCGCCAGGACATCTACCAAAAGATGCTCGACGGCAAGATGAAGTACTCCTCTATCTTCAACTACCCCACGCTCAACTGGGCGGATATCGGCGTGATCGGCTGGCTGGTCGACGGCGCCGCCATCGTCAACCAGGTGGCGCTGTGCCGCGCGTCCTACGGCCCCTATGCGCGGGCGATGGTGAAGATCTGCAAAGAGGAAAGCTTCCATCAGCGCCAGGGCTACGAGGCGGTAATGGCGATGGCCAACGGCAGCGACACGCAGCGCGCCATGCTGCAGGACGCCATCGATCGCTTCTGGTGGCCGGTGCTGATGATGTTTGGCCCGAGCGACGCCGACTCCCCCCACAGCGCCCAGAGCATGGCGTGGAAGATCAAACGCCACAGCAACGATGAGCTGCGGCAGAAGTTCGTCGACAACACCGTGCCGCAGCTTGAAGCGCTCGGCATGACGGCGCCGGATCCGGAGCTGCGCTGGGACGCCGCCGCCGGCCACTATCGTTTCGGCGAAATCGACTGGAGCGAGCTGCATGAGGTGATCAAAGGGCGCGGCCAATGCAACCACGAACGCCTGCAGGCCAAACGCCGCGCCTGGGAAGACGGCGCCTGGGTGCGCGACGGCGCCATGGCCCACGCCGTGAAAAACGCCGCCTCCGCCGCATAGCCAACATAAGGAACCGAGATCATGAGCCACGTTGAATGGCCGCTGTATGAAGTGTTTATCCGCAGCAAACAAGGTCTGGCGCATCGCCACGTCGGCAGCCTGCACGCCGCCGACGACCAAATGGCGCTGGAAAACGCCCGCGACGCCTATACGCGCCGCAACGAAGGCTGCTCGATCTGGGTGGTGCAATCGCGCCATCTGATCGCCTCGCAGCCGGAAGATCGCGGCGCGTTCTTCGATCCGTCCGAAGACAAGATCTACCGTCATCCGACGTTTTACACCATTCCCGACGGCATCAAGAACATGTAGAGGCGACCATGACGGTTAACGATCCGCGCATCAGCTATTTACTCCGCCAGGGCGACACGCCTCTGATCCTCGCCCAGCGCCTGTGCGCCTGGTGCGGCCACGCGCCCGAGCTGGAAATCGATCTGGCGTTGGCCAACATCGGGCTCGATCTGCTCGGCCAGGCGCGCAACTTCCTGGGCTACGCCGCGGAACTGGCCGGCCCGCCCTGCAGCGAAGACAGCCTGGCCTTCGGGCGCGACGAGCGCCAGTTTCATAACCTGCTGTTGGCGGAGCAGCCGAACGGCGGTTTCAACGACACGCTGGTGCGTCAATTCCTGCTCGATGCCTACCACGTACAGCTGCACCAGGCGCTGAGCCGCAGCCGCGACGCGCAGATCGCCGCCATCGCCGCCAAGTCGTTGAAGGAGGCCGATTACCACCTGCGCTTTAGTCACGGCTGGATGATCCGCCTGGGCGACGGCAACGACGTCAGCCACCGCAAGATCCAGCAATCGCTGGATAACCTGTGGCGGTTCACCGCCGAGCTGTTCCACGCCGACGCGCTGGAGCTGGAACTGGCGGAACAAGGCATCGCCGTCGATCCGCGCGAACTGCAGGCCCCCTGGCAAGCGCAGGTGGAAGAGACGCTGCGCCAGGCGACGCTGGCGCTGCCTGCCGAGCAGGCGTTCCGGCACGGCGGCAAGCAAGGCCGGCACAGCGAACACCTCGGCCCGCTGCTGGCGGAGATGCAGTTCCTGCAGCGCGCTTACCCAAACGGGCAATGGTAGGAGGCCGCGATGAACGTCACCCGTTTGCAACCCGCCGAAATTCCGCAGATTTGGCACTGCCTGCAGCAGATCAGCGATCCCGAGCTGCCGGTGCTGTCGATCACCGATTTGGGCATGGTGCGCGACGTGGCGCGCGACGGCGCGGGCTGGCGCGTGACCTTCACTCCAACCTATTCCGGCTGCCCGGCCACCGAATTTCTGCTCAACGCCATCGAGCAGCGGCTGGCGGCCGCCGGTTTCAGCCCGGTGCAGGTGGACATTCGCCTCAGCCCGGCCTGGACCACCGACTGGATGAACGCCGACGCCCGCGAACGGCTGCGGCAATACGGCGTCGCGCCACCGCAGGGGCACACCTGCGATCGGCCGTACGCCCACGGCCCGGTAGCCTGCCCGCGCTGCGGCAGCACCCACAGCGAGAAGATCAGCGAGTTCGGCTCCACCGCCTGTAAAGCGCTGTACCGCTGCTGCGACTGCCGGGAACCGTTCGATTATTTCAAATGCATATAGGAGCGCTGACACCATGACGGTCTTTCATCGCCTGAACGTCGCCGCCATCGAGCGCGAAACGCCGGACGCCGTAGCCATCACCCTGCGGGTGCCCGAAGCGTTGCAAAACCAATACCGCTATACCCCCGGCCAGCACCTGACGCTCAAGGCGTTGGTCAACGGCGAAGAGCTGCGGCGTTGCTATTCCATCTGCAGTTCACCGCAGGAAGGCCTGCTGCAGATCGGCGTGAAGGCGATTGATCAGGGCCGTTTCTCCGGCTTCGTCAACCGCATGCTGAAAGTCGGCGACGCGCTGGAGGTGATGGTGCCGCAGGGGCGCTTCGGCTACCAGCCGCAGGCAGAGCGCCACGGCAACTACCTGGCGATCGCCGCCGGCTCCGGCATCACGCCGATGCTGTCGATCATCAAGGCGACGCTGCAGCTCGAACCGGGCAGCAGCTTCACCCTGATCTACGGCAACCGCAACAGCCGTTCGATGATGTTCAAAGAGGCGCTGTCGGATCTGAAAAACCGCTACCCGCAGCGTTTTCAGCCGCTGTACCTGTTCAGCCAAGAAAGTCTCGACAGCCCGCTGCTCAGCGGCCGTATCGACCGCGAACGCCTCGCGGCGATCGGCGGCGCGCTGCTGGATTTCCGCGACTATGACCACGCCTTTATCTGCGGGCCGGAATCGATGATGGACGACGCGCAAACCGTGCTGGAACAGGCCGGCGTCCCGGCCAAACACATCCACAGCGAGCGCTTCAACACCAGCGGCTTGGCCGCCCGCCCGCGCCACAGCGGCGATCGCAACGCCACCCGGGTGGCGATCCTGCTCGACGGCCGCCGGTTGGATATCGAGATCGGCGAACAGGACGACAGCATTCTCGACGCCGCGCTGCGCCAGGGCGCCGACCTGCCCTACGCCTGCAAAGGCGGCGTCTGCGCCACCTGCAAATGCCGTCTGAAGGCCGGCCAGGTGGAGATGGGCGTCAACTATAGCCTGGAGCCGGATCAGCTGGCGGCGGGCTACGTATTGAGCTGCCAGTCGTGGCCGAAAGGCGACGGCGTGGTATTGGACTTCGACGTCTAGGAGCCGCGATGGACACCCCCTTTATTTTACATCAGCAGCAGCACCGCGTGGTCACGCTGACGCTGCATCGCCCGGAGGCGCGCAACGCCCTGAGCACGCCGTGCCTGGAACAGCTGGTTGCACGGCTGGAGCAGGCCGACGCCGACAGCGGCGTGGGCGCCGTGGTGATCGCCGGTGCGGCGCGCTTCTTCGCCGCCGGCGCCGATCTGCGCGAACTGCAACAGCAGGATCTGCCGGCCGCGCTGGCGGATCGCCGTCCGCAGCTGTGGCAGCGTCTGGCGCAGTTCAGCAAGCCGCTGCTGGCGGCGGTGAATGGTTATGCCCTGGGCGCCGGCTGCGAGCTGGCGCTGGCCTGCGACATCGTCATCGGCGGCGAAAGCGCCCGCTTCGGCCTGCCGGAGATCACCCTCGGCCTGATGCCGGGCGCCGGAGGCACCCAGCGCCTGATCCGCTGCGTCGGCAAGTCGCGCGCCAGCCAGATGGTGCTGACCGGCGAGCCCATCGACGCCCGCACCGCGCTGCAGGCCGGTCTTATCAGCGAAGTGTGCGTCGATGCCCTGACGCTGGAACGCACGCAGCAGATTGCCGAACGCATCAGCCGTCAGGCGCCGCTGGCGCTGCGCGCCGCCAAACAGGCGCTGAAACAGGCCGAGGAAACCGGCCTCAGCCAGGGGCTGGCGATGGAGCGTCAGCAGTTCGTCACCCTGGCCGCCACCGACGATCGCCGCGAAGGCATCGCCGCCTTTTTCGAAAAACGTACGCCAAACTATCAGGGGCGCTGATTTATGGATAACGCATTGATTCTCAGCCATCTCGACGCCGGCGTGTTGACGCTGACCCTCAACCGGCCGGATCGGCTCAACAGCTTTAACGACGAGATGCATCGCCAGCTGAGCGAAGCGCTGACGCAAGCCGAGCGCGACGACAGCGTGCGCTGCCTGCTGATCGCCGGCGCCGGGCGCGGTTTCTGCGCCGGGCAGGATCTCAACGATCGCAACGTCAGCGCCGATCAACAGGCGCCGGATCTCGGCCTGTCGGTCGAACGTTTCTACAACCCCCTGATCCGTCGCCTGACCGCCCTGCCGAAGCCGGTGGTGTGCGCGGTCAACGGCGTGGCGGCCGGCGCCGGCGCCGCGCTGGCCCTGGCGTGCGATATCGTCATCGCCGCCGACAACGCCAGCTTCATTCAGTCGTTCTGCCGTCTGGGGCTGGTGCCTGACTCCGGCGGCAGCTGGTTCCTGCCGCGGCTGGCCGGCCACGCCCGCGCGATGGGCATGGCCATGCTGGGTGACAAAATCAGCGCCCAACAGGCGCTGGCGTGGGGCATGATCTGGCAGGTGGTGCCGGCGGATGAATTGGCCGACCGCACGCAAACGCTGGCGCGCCATCTGGCCACCCAGCCGACCTACGGCCTGGGGCTGATCAAGAAAGCCCTCTACAGCTCGGCCACCAACAGCCTCGATCAGCAGCTCGATCTGGAGCGCGATCTGCAACGCCTGGGCGGCCGCAGCGACGACTATCGCGAAGGCGTCAGCGCGTTCTTTGCCAAACGCACGCCCAACTTCAGCGGGAAATAGCCATGAACGCGCCCCTTCTTAACGGCCAGGTGGCGGTGATCGGCGCCGGCACCATGGGCATCGGCATCGCCCAGGTGGCCGCCGCCGCCGGCCACCCGGTGCGGCTGTTCGATATCGCGCCCGCCGCCGCCCAGCGCGCGATCGACGATCTCGCTCGCCGCCTGCGCCAGCGGGTAGACGGCGGCAAGGCCGACGCCGCGCCCACCGAAGCGCTGCTGGCGCGCCTCGAACGCGCCGACTCGCTCGAGCAGCTGGCCGACTGCACGCTGGTGATTGAAGCGGTGGCGGAAAATTTGGCGATTAAGCAGAGCCTGTTCCGCGATCTGGAGGCGATCTGCTCGCCCACGACACTGTTCGTAAGCAATACCTCTTCGCTGTCGATCACCGCCATCGCCGGCGCACTGCAACACCCGCAGCGCATGGCCGGGCTGCACTTCTTCAACCCAGCGCCGCTGATGAAACTGGTGGAGATCGTCAGCGGTCTGGAGACCGGTACCGATACCCTCGCCGCGCTGCAGGCCCTGGCGCAGCGCTGGGGTAAGCAAAGCGTCGTGTGCCGCTCGACGCCCGGATTTATCGTCAACCGCGTGGCGCGGCCGTTCTATGCCGAAACCCTGCGCGCGCTGGAGGAACGGGTGGCCGACGCCGCCACGCTGGACGCGGTATTGCGCGACGCCGGCGGTTTCGCCATGGGCCCGCTGCAGTTGACCGATCTGATCGGCCAGGACGTCAATTACGCCGTGACCGAATCGGTGTATCAGGCCTTCTATCAGGATCCGCGCTTCACGCCCTCACTGGTGCAACAGGAGCTGGTGGCGGCCGGGCGCCTCGGCCGCAAGTCCGGCCGCGGTTTCTACCGCTACGACGCACCGCGATCCGCCGCCGCGATCGCCTTTGCGCCTCCGGCGCAGGCCGCATTGCCGCAACGCGTTACGCTGCACGGCGACTGGTCTTCGCTGGCCGATTTGGCGGAACTGTTGATCGAAAATGCGGGGGCGATCAAACAACCCGGCCAGACCAGCCCACACGTCACGATCGACGACGTTACACTGATGTTAACCAATGGTAAAACCGCCGGCCAGCTGGCCGACGAACGGGGAACGCCCGTGGTGCTGTTCGATCTCTGTGCCGACTATGCGCACGCCCCCGCCATCGCCATCAGCTGCGCGGCGCAAAACGATGCGCAACACGATGCCAAAGCGATTCGCCTGTTGCAGTCCCTCGGCAAGCAGGTCATTCAACTGCCGGATTACCCCGGCCTGCTGACGATGCGCACCCTGGCCATGCTGGCCAACGAAGCGCTCGACGTGGTGAACAAAGGCGTCGCCAGCGCCGAAGATACCGATCTGGCGATGCTGCGCGGCGTCAACTATCCGCGCGGCCCGCTGGCCTGGGGCGCCGCGCTCGGCTGGTGCCACATTCTGGCGACGCTGGAAAACCTGCAACGCTATTACGGCGAAGCGCGCTATCGCCCAATGCCGCTGCTGCGCCGCTACGCTTCCCCCGCCTCTTTCCCAGGAGCCGAACGATGAACGCCAATACGCCGCGCGCGCTGGCTCAGCGCTGCGCCGAACAGATGTTCCAGCAAGATACCTGCGCTCAGGCGATGGGAATGCACATCGACGCCGTCGACGCCGGATACGCGCAGGTCAGCATGACCGTCGGCCCGCAGATGCTCAACGGCCACCAGACCTGCCACGGCGGCCAGCTGTTCAGCCTGGCGGACACCGCCTTCGCCTACGCCTGCAACAGCCAGGGGTTGGCGGCGGTGGCCTCCGGCTGCAGCATCGACTTCGTCCGCCCGGCGCTGGCCGGCGACCGCCTCACCGCCAGCGCGGCGGTGCGCCATCAGGGCAAAGCCACCGGGCTGTATGACGTCGAGATCGTTAACCAACGGGGCAAAACCGTCGCCTGGTTCCGCGGCCGCGCGCACCGCCTCGGCCACAGCATTTTAGGAGATCAGGCATGAATCAGGCATTTATCTGCGACGGCGTGCGCACCCCGATCGGCCGCTATGGCGGCGCGCTGGCCCAGGTGCGCGCCGACGACCTGGCCGCCCTGCCGCTGCGCGTGCTGTTGGAACGCCATCCGCAGGTGGATTGGGCGCAGCTGGACGACGTGATCCTCGGCTGCGCCAACCAGGCCGGGGAAGACAACCGCAACCTGGCGCGCATGGCGCTGCTGCTGGCCGGATTGCCGGTCGGCGTGTCCGGCACCACGGTGAACCGCCTGTGCGGTTCAGGCCTGGATGCGCTGGCGATGGCGGCGCGCAGCATCAAAGCCGGTGACGCCGGGCTGCTGCTGGCGGGCGGCGCGGAATCGATGACCCGTGCGCCGCTGGTGATGGGCAAGGCCGACAGCGCCTTCAGCCGCCAGGCGCAGCTGTACGACACCACCCTCGGCTGGCGCTTCGTCAATCCGCGGATGCAGGCCGAGTTCGGCACCGATTCGATGCCGGAGACCGCCGAAAACGTCGCGGCACAGTTCAACATCAGCCGCGCCGATCAGGACGCCTTTGCGCTGCGCAGCCAGCAGCGCGCCGCCCGGGCGCAGGCGCTGGGCCACCTGGCGCAGGAGATAGCCCCCGTCAGCCTCAGCGGCAAAAAAGGCGCGGTGACGCTGTTTAGCCAGGATGAACACCCGCGCCCCGACACTACCCTCGAGCAGCTGCAGGCGCTGAAAACCCCGTTCCGTCAGCCCGGCAGCGTCACCGCCGGCAACGCCTCAGGCCTGAACGACGGTGCGGCGGCGCTGATCGTCGCCTCCGAAGCGATGGCGGCGCGCCAGGGGCTGACGCCGCGCGCGCGCATCGTTGCCACCGCCACCTGCGGCGTGGAGCCGCGGCTGATGGGCATCGGCCCGCTGCCGGCCACCCGCAAGGTGCTGGAAATCGCCGGGCTGAGCCTGGCGCAGATGGACGTTATCGAACTGAACGAAGCGTTCGCCGCCCAGGCGTTGGCGGTGATGCGCCAGCTTGGCCTGCCGGACGATGCCCCGCAGGTCAACCCCAACGGCGGCGCGATCGCTCTGGGGCATCCGCTGGGCATGAGCGGCGCGCGCCTGGCGCTGGCCGCCCTGTTTGAACTGGAACGGCGAGCCGGCCGCTACGCGCTTTGCACCATGTGCATCGGCGTCGGCCAGGGCATCGCCATGATCATTGAGCGTGTCTGACCCCTGAGGCTAACCATGACAATAAATCCACAGCCCCTCGAAACGATCGAATTCGCCTCGCGCGATGAGATTGAAGCGTTGCAGTTGGCGCGTCTGAAGTGGACGCTGCACCACGCCTACGACAATGTGCCGATGTACAAACGCAAATTCGACCAGGCCGGCGTGCACCCCGACGATCTCAAACAGCTGAGCGATCTGGCGCGCTTCCCCTACACCACCAAGCAGGATCTGCGCGACAACTACCCGTTCGACACCTTCGCGGTGCCGATGGAACAGGTGGTGCGCATCCACGCCTCCTCGGGCACCACCGGCCGCCCGACGGTGGTGGGTTACACCCAGCGCGACATCGATAACTGGGCCGATATCGTCGCCCGCTGTCTGCGCGCCGGCGGCGCCACCGCCAAAGACAAGGTGCACGTCGCCTACGGTTACGGCCTGTTCACCGGCGGCCTTGGCGCGCACTACGGTGCGGAGCGGCTCGGCGCGACGGTGATCCCGATGTCCGGCGGCCAGACGGAACGCCAGGCACAGCTGATCCTCGATTTCAAACCCGACATCATCATGGTGACGCCGTCCTATTGCCTGACGCTGATCGACGAGCTGGAACGCAAGATGGGCGGCGACGCGCGCGGCTGCTCGCTGCGGCTCGGCGTGTTCGGCGCCGAACCCTGGACCGAAGCCCTGCGCCACGAAATCGAAACCCGCATGGGCATCAAGGCGCTGGACATTTACGGCCTGTCGGAAGTGATGGGGCCGGGCGTGGCGATGGAGTGCCTGGAAAGCGGCGGCGGCCCCACCATTTGGGAAGACCACTTCCTGCCGGAGATCATCTGCCCGGAAACCGGCGTCGCCCTGCCGGACGGCGAGCACGGCGAACTGGTGTTCACCACCCTGACCAAAGAGGCGCTGCCGGTGATCCGCTACCGCACCCGCGATCTCACCCGGCTGCTGCCGGGCGACGCACGCCAGATGCGCCGCATGGGCAAAATCACCGGCCGCTCCGACGACATGCTGATCATCCGCGGCGTCAACGTCTTCCCGTCGCAGGTGGAAGAGCAGATCATGCAGTTCGAGCAGCTGTCGCCGCACTATCAGCTGCAGGTCAGCCGCAGCGGGCACCTGGACACGCTGGCGGTGCGCGTCGAGCTGAAAGAATCGGCGCTCAGCCTCAGCCACCAGCAGCGTTGCGACATCTGCCACCAGCTGCGCCACCACATCAAATCGATCGTGGGCGTCAGCACCGACGTCAGCATCGCCAACTGCGGCGATATTCCGCGCTCGGAAGGCAAAGCGCAGCGCGTGGTCGATTTGCGGCCGCGCTGAGGCGCACGGCGTCACGGATGACGCCGCCTTAAATTATGGTAATGTTATGGCTCATCGAAGGCTAACCCATGGAAAAATATGGAACATAAACTGGATGAGTTCATTCGCCATGCCGTCGACGCGCAGCCGATCAGCGGCACCTCGCTGATCATTTCGCTGTACGGCGACGCGCTCAGCCACCGCGGCGGCGAAGTGTGGCTCGGCAGCCTGAGCGCGCTGCTGGAGGCCTTCGGCTTCGGCGATCGCTTCGTGCGCACCTCGGTGTTCCGCCTGCAAAAAGAAGGGTGGCTGGCGGTGGAGAAAATAGGCCGCCGCAGCTTCTACCGCGTGACCGAGCAGGGAATGCGCCAGTTCCGCCACGCCGAATCGAAAATCTATTTGCGCGAGCAGCCTGCCTGGGACGGCAAGTGGGAGCTTTTGCTGCTGGAAAGCGCCGAAAAAAACGCACGTGCGCGGCTGAAAAAAGAGCTGGGCTGGCTCGGGTTCGGGCAAATCGCCAGCAACCTGATGGCCGCCCCCACCCATGCGCAAACCGACGTGACGGCGCTGCTCGGCGAGCTGAACGCCAGCGAGCAGGTGATTTACTTCCGCGCCGATTATCCCTACAACCGCTCTGAGCAAACCCTGCAGAAATTGGTGGCCGACTGCTGGTCGCTAAGCGAGGTGGCGGCTGGCTATCACGAGTTTATCGTCTCCTTCCGGCCGCTGATGGCGCTGCTGCGCGAAGTCGATCCGGCGGCGCTGACGCCGCTGCGCTGTTTCCAGATTAAGCTATTATTGATTCACTTCTTCCGTCGCGTGGTGTTGAAAGATCCGCTGCTGCCGGACGCGCTGCTGCCCGCGCAGTGGGAGGGCCAGATCGCCCGCAATCTGTGCATCAATCTCTATCAGCAGGTCGATCGCGCCGCGACGGAGTACGTCAGCGCGCTGGCGGAAACCACCATCGGCGCCCTGCCCGCGCCGGCCGCCGGCTACTATCGGCGCTTCGGCGGCCTGCCGCGCGACCCTACATATTAAGGAACTCACGCTATGCCTGTGTATCAGATTGACGGCCTGACGCCGGTCGTTGACCCCAGCAGTTACGTGCACCCGACGGCGGTGCTGATCGGCGACGTGATCGTCGGCAAACACGTGTACATCGGCCCGAACGCCAGCCTGCGCGGCGATTTTGGCCGCCTGGTGATCTGCGACGGCGCCAACATTCAGGACAACTGCGTGATGCACGGCTTCCCGCAGCAGGACACGGTGGTGGAAGAAGACGGCCATATCGGCCACGGCGCCATCCTGCACGGCTGCCGCATTCGCCGCAATGCGATGGTGGGCATGAATGCGGTGGTGATGGACGGCGCGGAGATCGGCGAGAACACCATCGTCGGCGCGATGGCGTTCGTCAAAGCCGCGGCGACTCTCGAAGCCAACAAGCTGGTGGTCGGCAGCCCGGCGCGCGTGTTGCGCGATCTGACCGAGCAAGAACTGGCCTGGAAGATCGCCGGCACCCGCGAATATCAGGATCTGGTTCAGCGCTGCAAATCCTCGCTGCGCGAAGTGGCGCCGCTGACCGAAATCGAACCGGGCCGCCAGCGCCTGAGCTTCGGCGACCACCTGATCCCGAAAAGCCAGCTGTAATCCCCGGGGCTGAGGTGCGCCTCAGCCCCTCTCCTTATTACTCCACCTCCGGCGCCTTGAACGGCGACGGCACGGCCGCGCGGCGGCTTTGGAAGCGGTAGGCTGCCACCAGCAGCAAGGTGAACGGAATACCGAACCACAGCGTCATGCGAAAGAATTCGGTAAACGCGGTCGAGATCATCAGCGCCGCCATCAGCCCGGCGCCCAGCAAGGTGGTATAGGGGAACCCCCACATGCGGAACTTCAGGTGGGTCTGCCGATGCCGGCGGCGGAAGAACAGGTGGGTGACGAAAATCATCAGCCAGGTAAAGCAGGCGCCATACACCGAAATGGACATCATGGCGGCGAACGAGGTTTCCGGCGCCACCAGGCTCAGCACGATAGACACCACGATGCCGATGCACGACATCGCCAGCGCATTGACCGGAATGCCGCGCCGGCTGACGCGCCCCAATGCCGCCGGCGCCTGTCCGGCGCGCGACAGCGAGAACATCATGCGGGTGGTGATATACAGCTGGCTGTTCATCGCCGACAAGGCCGCCACCAGCACGATAAAGTTGAAAATACCGGCGGCGGCGGGCAGATGGATGACGTTCATCGCCATCAGGAACGGGCTTTCACCGGTGCCGGACTGGCGCCAGGGCACGATGGCCAGCATCAGAGCGATCGACAGCATGTAGAAGATGAACAGCCGCACGAGGGTGCCCTTGAACGCTGCCTTCACCGCAATCACCGGATTTTTCGCCTCGCCGGCGGCCACCGCGATCATTTCAATGCTCAGGTAGCTGAAGATGGACACGATCGTTGCGAACCACATGCCCTTGACGCCAAACGGCATGAAGCCGCCGGCGGTCAGGTTGCGCAGGCCGTAGGCCGGGTTGCCCGAGAACGCCAGCATGCCGAGACCGATCAGAATGAACGCCACGATCGCCGTCACTTTGACGGTGGACAGCGCGTATTCCACCTGGCCGAACGACTTCACGCCGATCACGTTGACGACGATCACCGCCGCCGAGAACAGCAGCACCCACGGCCAGGTCGGCGTCGCCGGGAACCAGAACTGCATGTACATGCCGATGGCGGTAACTTCGGTGCCCACCGCCAGCACCACGCAAGACCAGTAGGAATAACGCACCAGAAAACCGAACAGCGGGCCGAGGTAGAATTCGGCATAGTCGCCGAACGAGCCGGGCGTCGGGTGTTCGGAGGTCATTTCCGCCAGGCACCCCATCAACAGCAGCGCAATAACGCCGCCGATCAGGTAGCTCAGCAATACCGCCGGCCCCGCCATCTGAATGGCGTAGGCGCTGCCGAGAAACAGCCCGGTGCCGATGGCGCCGCCGATCGCCAGCATCGACATCTGCCCGGCGGTAAGATGCTTGTTCAACCCGCCCTGACGGCGGGCGATATGCTCAAAATCATTCATCTGTGGCATGGCTGGGTTCCCGGGCGAAGTTAGGCGGTACGAGTGACGTCGAGAATGGCGGCGGTCACGTAGTCGATATTGCCGGGGTTGAGCCCCGGCAGGCACATGCGGCCGGGCGAAAATCATGCTGCCGGTCGTAATAGAGGCCAATGCCTAAATTCACTTTTTGCGGATTGGGATCCTGCAAATAGACTCCCATCAGCGATGGAACAGAATCGGCCGCGGAAGGTGCAATCTGTTTAAACATGACGCATCCTTAATTCGTTATTGAATTAATATGAAGACGGACTTAATGAGAAATTAAATCAGGCGATGGCGCTGACGGTAATTTCTATTTTCATTCCCGGCACTACCAATTTTTCGACAATAACCGTGGAGCGATTGGGATAAGGATAATTAAAGTATTTCCGGTAAATATCATCGAGCAATTTAACGTCATTAACGTCGGTGAGATAAACCATTACCTGCAGCACCTTATCGCTGTGGCTGCCAGCCGCCTTCAGCGTCTGGGCCAGGTTGTCGAAGGTTAACGCAATCTGTTGCTCCGGCGCGCCGGTCTCGATGCTGCCGTCTGCCCGCACCGGGCCATGGGCGGTAAACAGCATGCCGCCGCCCCGGGTGGCCCAGGAAAAAGGCTGGCCGATCTCCGGCAGCCCGGTCGCTACGATTTCGCGCATGTCAGTGGTTCCCGTGGTGGTCAAGTTGGCGAAGCAGCGCGCCGTCGGCGGCGAACAACGCATCCAGAATGGTGAAATGATTGGCGCCGGGCACCGCGACCAGATCGGCCGGCAGCCCGCCTTGGCGCAGCGCCGCGTGATAGTGCTGCGACTGGCCGATCAGTTCCGGCAGCTCATCAGCGCCGTAATACAGCGTGAGCGGCTTACTGCGCGCCGGCAGCCGGCGCGCCGGGCTGAGCGTTTCAATCTGCCGCGCGGTCAGCTGCAGCGCCCGGTTGACATAGCTCTCTTGCAGCGGCGCCAGTTCGAACAGGCCGCTGACGGGAAAGACCGCATCCACCAACGCATGCCGCTGCCAAAACGCCGCCAGATGCCCGCCGGCGGAATGGCCGCACAGATGCACCGGATGGGCATAGTGCGGCGGCAGACGGCGCTGAATAGCATCAAGCGCCGCCCCCACCTGGCGGCAAATGGCGTCAAGATTAACCGCCGGCGCCAGCGCATATTCCACCAGCACCACGTCAAAACCCAACGCCAACGGCCCGGCGGCGATAAAGGCGAAATCTGCCTTATCGCAGCATTGCCAATAGCCGCCGTGAATAAAAATTAACGTGCCCTGGTGCTGCTTTGCAGAATAAAGCCAATCAATCGTCTCGCGTTCGCTTTCGCCATACGCAATATTCTTTTCATGCTTCGCCTGATGATAAATAGCTGCGCTGCGAGTTTGAAATGAAGTCAAAATAGCGTCTTCATTATCCACCGTGGCGCCGTTGTCATAGCTCCCCGCAAGTTGTTTCATATATTAAACTTCGTTTATTATTTAAGATATGAATTAACTATTAGCACCGGCAACATTATTGTCAAGATGGGCGCATCAGCAATGCGCGCCCGGTAAAATAAAATGAGACAGGCGGCGAAAAAGTTTAACCCATGAAACTTTTCGCGCTTATTTTCCCCGCCCGTCCGGCTGAATTTGCGGCAATGCGCTGAGCCGTTCAAACGCATAATCCCAAAAGGCGCGCACCTTCAGCGGCATGCGCTGCGCCTGCTGCGCCACCAGCTGTACCGGCATCGGCAACGGTTCATGGTCCGCCAGCAGCCGTACCAGCGTGCCGGCGGCCAGATCGTCCGCTACCTGATACGAGAGCAGCCGGGCGATGCCCTTGCCGGCGCGCACCGCCAGCAGCTGCGCTTCCACGTCGTTGAGCAACAGCCGGGGGGTCAAGCGCACCCGCTCGCCGTTTTCCTGCGGGCCGAAGCGCCATTCGCGCAGTGACGGCCGCTGGGTGCCGACGATGGTGGCGTGCTCCGCCAGCTGCGCCGGCGAGCGCGGCTCGCCGCAGCGCGCCAGGTAAGCCGGGCTGGCGACCGTCACCCGGCTGACCTGCCCCAGCCGCCTCGCCACGCGCGAAGAGTCCTGCAGATGACCGATGCGCACCGCGATATCCAATCCTTCGTCGATCAGATCGAGATTGCGATCGTTCAACACCATTTCGATCTGCATCTGCGGATAGTCATCGAGAAACGCCATCACCACCGGCGCCACGTAGCGGCGGCCGAACTGCACCGGCGAGGTGACGCGCAGCAAGCCGCTCAGCTGCGCTTCGGCGGTATCCTGCACCACCGCCTGATAATCCTGCAGCAGCTGTTGCGCGCGCTCCAGCAGGCGCACGCCCGCCTCGGTAGGCGCCAGCCGCCGGGTGGTGCGTTCCACCAGCCGGGTGCCGAAACGCTGTTCCAGCGCGGCGATCGCCCGGGTGATCGCCGGCGCCGAGCGCCGCAGTTTGCGCCCAGCGGCCGCCAGGCTGCCCTGCTGCACCACCGCCACGAAGATGGCCAACTCGTCTAATCGATCCATAGACTCTTCCGAAAAATGAAATTATCAATTTCCACATTGCCGGATTCCGCTCATTCGCCGCAAGAGTATGCTGAAAAAAAACAGTGAGGAGAAACGCCATGTCCACCATCACCCTCTACGGCACCCCGCTTTCCGGCCACGTTCACCGCGTGGCGTTGCTGCTGCGCATGCTGGCGCTGCCCTATGAATGGGTAGAAGCCTCGGCGGAGGTACGCCAGAGCGCGGCCTTTCGCCGGCTCAACCCGTTCGGCCAGATCCCGGTCTTGCAGGACGGCGATCTGACGCTGGCCGACAGCAACGCCATTCTGGTCTATCTGGTGAAACGCTATGCGCCGAACAGCCACTGGCTGCCGGAACAGCCGGCGGCGGCGGCGCGAGTGCAGGCCTGGCTTTCCAAAGCCGCCGGTGAAGTGCGCTACGGCCCGGCCTCCTGCCGGCTGATCGCCCAGTTCGCCGTGCCGGAGGATTATCAGGCGGCGCGGGCAATCAGCGATCGTTTTCTGCCGCAGATGGAGCAGCACCTGAGCGAGCGCGGCTATCTGGCCGGCGAACAGGCGACCATCGCCGATCTGGCCTGCTACAGCTATGTGGCGGTCGCGGCCGAAGGCGGCATTTCGCTGGCGCCTTACCCCGCCATACGCCGCTGGGTGGCGAGCATCGCGGCGCTTCCCGGCTTCTTCGCTATGCCGGCTCTGCCGGAACCGGCGGCGAGCTGACGCCATGATCCCGCAACGGTTCCACCCCGATGAGCTGCGCGCGCAAACGCTGGCCGGTTTCGATCGCGTGGGCGGCGGCATCTACCCCGCGATGCCGGATCAGCACCGCGCTTTTTTCGCCGCGTTGCCCTACCTGTTCGTCGCCACGCTGGACGAACAGGGCTGGCCCATCGCCACCCTGTTCAGCGGCCCGCCCGGGTTTTTACGCACGCCGGACGACACGCACCTGCGCATCAGCGCGCCGCGCCGCAGCGACGATCCCGCCCAGGCGCTGTTGCTGCCCGGCAAACCGGTCGGTGCGCTCGGGCTCGACTTCAGCAACCGGCGGCGCAACCGCGCCAACGGCATCGTCGGCCGCACCGACAAAAACCGGGTGGAGATCGTCGTTCACCAAAGCTTCGGCAACTGCCCGCAGTACATTCAGCGCCGCGAACTCTACCCGGAGGAGAGCCGACCACAGCCGGTTGAGCATTTAGCTTCGCTCGATGCGGCGGCGCAGGCGCTGATCCGCACCGCGGACACCAGCTTCGTCGCCAGCGGCGCGCACCTGGAACTGGCGCAGGGCGGCGTCGATATTTCCCATCGCGGCGGGCGGCCCGGCTTTATCCATCTGGCAGGCGACACGCTGTGGATGCCGGACTTTCGCGGCAACCGCTATATGAATACGCTGGGCAACCTGCTGGCCGAACCACGGGCGGCGCTGCTGTTCATCGATTTTGAGCGCGGCGACGTGCTGCATCTGCAGGGAAAAACGCAGATCCTCTGGCAGGCGGAAGGACATCCCGGCGTTGAAGGGGCGGAACGCTATTGGCGGTTTGACGTTCACCGCGCCTGGCGTTTTGCGGCGGCGCTGCCGTGGCGGGGACGCGATCTGGAGTATTCGCCGGCGACGCTGGCGACCGGGGTGTGGCGCCGCTGAAATGAAAAGCCCCGCTGCGGCGGGGCTGAATCGGAAGTTTACAGGCTGTGTTCGGCCGCCGATGCGGCCTGATAAAGCTGACGAAAATAACGCAACCGCGCAAAGAACAGGCGGCTTTGCTGTTCCGACATATTGCCGGCCACCTGCCCGGCGTCAATCTGCCGCCCTTGCCATTCCATCAGGGCGATGCTCGACGCCAAAAAATCCATTTCGCTGCCGTAGGCCGCGAGATGTCTGTCCACTGATTTCATCATTCGCACACTCCTTTTAATCACATCGAAAAGGGTCATATGCCTGCTCTTTCAGTATCGGCCCGGCGGCGGATATTTTTTGTACAGAAGGTGCGCATGAAGAAAACGCTCATCTTGTCGCCACGCTGGCAAACGGCGGCGGCAAAGTTTGCTAGGGTAAAGGGTAGCCGTATGGGATAGACCATTCTGTTGAACTCAGCAAAGGAAGAGAACAATGAGCACCAGCATTAGCGCTACCCTCAAGGATCCCACGCTGTTCCGCGAGGCCAATTACATCGACGGGCAATGGTTGCCGGCCCAAGCAGGCCGTTTGATCGCCATTCATAACCCCGCCAACGGCGAGCTGGTCGGCCACGTGCCGGCCTTCGGCGCAGAAGAAACCGCGCGCGCCATCGCCGCCGCCAAGAAGGCGCTGCCCGCCTGGCGTGCGCTGACCGCCAAAGAACGCGCCGGCAAACTGCGGCGGCTGTTTGAGCTGATGATGGAAAATCAGGACGATCTGGCACGCATCATGACGGCGGAACAGGGTAAACCGCTGGCTGAAAGCCGCGGTGAGATCGCCTATGCCGCCTCCTTTATCGAATGGTTCGCCGAGGAAGGCAAGCGGGTCTACGGCGACACCATTCCGCAGCCGCAGGCCGGTCGCCGCATTATCGTGCAGAAAGAGCCGATCGGCGTGTTCGCCGCCATCACCCCGTGGAATTTCCCGGCGGCGATGATCACCCGCAAAGCCGGCCCCGGCTGGGCCGCCGGCTGTACCGGGGTGATCCGCCCCGCCAGCCAGACGCCGTTCTCGGCGCTGGCGATCGCCGTGCTGGCGGAGCGCGCCGGGCTGCCCGCCGGGGTGTGCAACGTGATCACCGGCCCCAGCAAGGGCATCGGCGGCGAACTCACCGCCAACCCGGATGTGCGTAAACTCTCCTTCACCGGCAGCACCGAAGTCGGCGCGCAGCTGCTGGCCCAGTGCGCGCCCACCATCAAGAAAACCAGCATGGAGCTGGGCGGCAACGCGCCGTTTATCGTATTCGACGACGCCGATCTGGACGCCGCCGTGGCTGGCGCGGTCGCCTCGAAATACCGCAACGCCGGCCAGACCTGCGTCTGCACCAACCGTTTTCTGGTGCAGGACGGCGTGTACGACGCCTTCGCCGCCAAACTGAAAGCCGCCGTCGCCAAGCTGAAAGTCGGCAACGGGCTGGATGAGGGCGTCACCATCGGCCCGCTGATTAACCCGGACGCAGTGGAGAAAGTGCGCGAGCATATCGCCGACGCCGTCGAACACGGCGCATCGGTGCTGCTGGGCGGCAAGCCTGACGCGCTGGGCGGCAATTTCTTCACCCCGACCATCCTGACCGACGTGCCGCGCACGGCGAAAATCTTCCGCGAGGAGACGTTCGGCCCGGTGGCGCCCCTGATCCGCTTCAGCCACGAGGCCGACGCCGTCGAACTGGCCAACGACACGCCGTTCGGCCTGGCCGCTTACTTCTACAGCCGCGACATCGGCCGGGTGATGCGCGTGGCCGAAGCGCTGGAGTACGGCATCGTCGGCATCAACGAAGGGCTGATCTCCACCGAGGTGGCGCCGTTCGGCGGCATGAAGCACTCAGGTTTGGGGCGCGAAGGCTCAAAATACGGCATCGAAGACTATCTCGAAATCAAATACCTGTGCCTTGGCGGTTTGGGCGCCTGATGCGATGGGCTCCCGCGCCTGCGGGGGCCCTGTCTGGCGGTTTTGGAGAGTCTTTGCTACCTTTAGCCCTCTTTTCAGCGGTTAAAAGGCATTGCCTCCGTAACAGTGAGATCAACGATGATCACCTTCTCCCCCGCCATTCCGATCCTGCGCATCTTTTCGGTCGACAAGGCCAAAGAGTTTTATCTGGATTTTCTCGGTTTCACGCTGGCGTGGGAGCATCGTTTCAGCGAGGATCTGCCGCTGTACATGCAGGTGAGCCGCGCCGGATTGACGCTGCACCTGAGCGAACACCATGGCGACAGCACGCCCGGCGCCGCCCTTTTCATCCCGGTGCACGATATCGACGCGCTGCACCGGGAGCTCACGGCCAAAAACTACCGCTATGCCCGGCCGGGGGTGGAGGTTGTCGACTGGGGCAAGGAGCTGAATCTCACCGATCCGTTCGGCAACCGCCTGCGGTTTTGCGAGCAGAGCCACGAGGCCTGAGCGGCCTTATTGGCGGTACTCCGCCTCGCTGACCGGCTCCAGCCAGGTCACCGGGCTGCCGTCCACCGCTTCGGCGATGGCGATATGGCTCATGGCGGTGTCCGGCGTCGCACCGTGCCAGTGTTTGACGCCTGCCGGGATCCAGACGATATCGCCGGGGTGCATGTCCTGCGTGGTCTCGCCCCACATTTGGATCCACCCGCGCCCCTGGGTGACGATCAGCGTCTGGCCGAGCGGATGCGTATGCCAGGCCGTTCGGGCGCCGGGTTCGAAGGTGACGGTCGCGTCGCCCACCCTGGCCGGCGCGTCACCGGCGAACGGCGCGTCAATGCGTACCTGCCCGGTAAAATAATCCGCTGAACCGCGCTGTGATGGGATCGAACCGCTGCGTTGTATTTTCATCTGTCGTGTCCTCCGCGCCGGCTCTCACCGCCGGCACTGATCGTCATGAGTGAGTGATGCCAAGATAGCGCCATGCTTTTCCGGCGACTAGCGGGTAAAATGCGCAAGGAGCTATGAGCTAAATTCATAAATCTGCGCGACAGTGCGCTCACCTTCCTCTTCGGTGCCGATATGTTGAAAGAAAACTTTAACGATCTGATCGCTTTCCTGATGGTGGCCAGGGAGCGCAGCTTCACCAAAGCGGCGGCACAGCTTGGGGTTTCCCAATCGGCGCTCAGCCACGCTATTCGCGGGCTGGAAGAACGCCTGGCGCTGCGCTTGCTCACCCGCACCACCCGCAGCGTCGCCCCCACCGAGGCCGGTGAACGGCTGCTCAACAGCATCGGCCCGCGCTTTGCGGAGATTGAAAGCGAGCTGAACGCGCTGGGTGAAATGCGCGATCGGCCCGCCGGCAACATCCGCATCACCGCCGGCGAACACGCGGTGGATGCGGTGCTGTGGCCGGTGTTGCGCACTTTTCTCGTCGATTACCCGGATATCAACGTGGAAATCACCGTCGACAACAGCCTGACCGACATCGTCGCCGGGCGATTCGACGCCGGCATTCGGCTGGGGGAACAGGTGGCGAAGGATATGGTGGCGGTGCGCGTCGGGCCGGACATGCGCATGGTGCCCGTCGCCTCCCCCGCCTATTTCGCCCGTTACGGCCGCCCCGCCACGCCGCAAGCGCTGCAAAACCATCGCTGCATCAACATGCGCCTGCCCACCCTCGGCGGGCTGTACGCCTGGGAATTTGCCCGCGATGGCCGGGAGATCAAAGTGCGGGTGGAGGGGCAACTGACCTTCAACAGCCTGCGCCAGCGGATCGACGCCGCGCAGCTCGGCCTCGGCATCGCCTTTGTGCCGGAAGATACCGTCGCCGAGCCGCTGGCCGACGGCCGGCTGCAGATGGCGCTGGACGACTGGTGCCCGCCGTTTCCCGGCTATTACCTCTATTATCCGAGCCGCAGGCAGCACACCACCGCCTTTGCGCTGCTGATTGAGGCGCTGCGGCGCGGGGCTTAACGCCCGACGTTTTTCTGCAGATGCGCCGGGTAGCGATCGCCGATCACGTCGATAACGGAGAGCGCGCGCTCAATCTCGCCCAGCTCGTCCGCTGCCAACGCGACCGCCGCCGCCGCGAGGTTTTCTTGCAGACGATGGCGCTTGGTGGTTCCCGGGATCGGCACGATCCACGGCTGCTGCGCCAGCAGCCAGGCCAGAGCGATCTGCGCCGGCGTCGCGCCCTTGCGCTGCGCTATCTGCCCCAGCACATCCACCAGCGCCTGGTTGGCTCGGCGCGCCTCGGCGCTGAAGCGTGGCACCTGGTTGCGAAAATCGCCGCTGTCGAAGGTGGTGTCCTCGGTGATGGCGCCGGTGAGAAAGCCCTTGCCGAGCGGGCTGAACGGCACCAGACCGATGCCCAGTTCCGCCAGCGTCGGCAAGATTTCACGTTCCGGCTCGCGCCACCACAGCGAATATTCGCTTTGCAGCGCCGTGACCGGCTGCACTGCGTGGGCACGCCGAATGGTTTGCGCTCCGGCTTCTGACAGACCGAAGTACTTCACTTTCCCTTCGCGAATCAGTTGCTGCACCGTACCGGCCACCTCCTCGATAGGCACCTCGGGATCGACGCGATGTTGATACAGCAGATCGATGGCCTCTACCCGCAGGCGTTTCAGCGAACCGTCCACCGCCCGGCGAATATGCTCCGGACGGCTGTTCAACACCTGTTGCCCCGCCGGCTGCGACAGATCGAAACCAAACTTGGTGGCGATAACAACCCGATCGCGCACCGGCGCCAGCGCTTCGCCCAACAATTCCTCGTTGGTGAACGGACCATAAATCTCGGCGGTATCGAAGAACGTCACGCCTTCGTCGACCGCGGCACGGCTCAGATCGATCGCCTGTCGTTTGTCGGTGGCCGGGCCATAGCCAAAACTCAGCCCCATGCAGCCCAACCCCAACGCCGAGACTTCCAGCCCTTCGCGCCCCAATTTGCGTGTTTGCATCTTCACTCTCCCGCTGATTGATACCGGCGCCGCCTGACGCGGCGCCGCTCCGGTGTGATGACTGTAAAACACGGTTGGCACCATGACTATGGGGCGAAATACGCTTGGGCTTATGAGCCAGGCTCATGAATCAAACGTCATCGTTGAGCGCTTGGCCGATCGCCTCCTCACACAGCAGGATGTTATGGTGATGACAAGCCAGCGGGATGACCCTCAGCCGCTCACAGACCGCGCCTAGCCCATTATCCGCCACCGTCAGCAGCGGCGCCGTGACCGCCTCCGGCAACTGCGGGTTCCTCTCCGTCGCCTTAAACAACGTCACCTTGGTGGTTTGCAGCCTGCGGCTCAGCCGCCCTTCTGACAGCCGTCGCTCCGCCTGCCCTGCGGCCATGGCGCGTGTCGCCGCCTCGCCCTCGATGCCCAACGCCGGCAGCAGTTGATCCAAGGGCAACTCCGCCGTAGCCTGCCGGTAGAAGCTGTCCAGCAGATACAGTTGCACGTTACGGCAGCCACGCGCTTCCAGGCGGGCGGCAATCTCCAACGCGATAATGCCCCCCAGCGACCAACCGAGAATGCGCACCGGCCCGGCACCTTGCAGCAGGCCGGCGGCGATCATCTCGTTCAGATACCGTTCGGCCAGATCGCCGAGCGAGTCGATGGCGGGTTGATGGTAAAGGTTATGGTTATCGACGCCATAGCAGTTGAATCGCCCCTGCAGCGGCTGGGCGAAAGCGTGGAATGCCTCCGCCCCTACCAGCGCCGGATGGATCATCCATACGACGGGCGCGCCCTCTGCCCAGCGGTTAAGCGGCAAGACCAGGCGGCGTTCGTTGGCGGCCAACAGGTTTTTCAGCGTGCGACTTTGCAACAGCTGCACCACCGGCACCGGCGCGGCCATCAATTCGCCCATGCCGACACACAGGGAAATTGCCTTGATCGAGGTGCCGCCCAGCAGGAAGAAATCGTCCGTCATGCCGACCTGCCCGCACTGCAGCGCCGCCTGCCACAGCGCACACAGCTGCTGTTCCAGCTCGTTCGCGGGAGCGACATAAACCTGCGGTTCGCTCGCAGCAGGCGTAGGCAACGCCTTGCGATCCAGCTTGCCGCTGGAGTTGTGCGGCAACGCTTCCAGCCGCATCAGCGCCGCAGGCAGCATGTACAACGGCAATTGCCCGCTCATAAAGGCCAACAGCGCCGATTCATCCAGCGGCGCCTCGCTGACGTAATACAGCGCCAGGCGCTGCCGATGCGCCTCCGACAGCACGACGGCGCAACAGGATTTGATCGCGCCGAACGCCAGCGCACATTGCTCGACCTCGCCCAGTTCAACGCGGTAGCCGTTGATTTTCACCTGAAAATCCATACGGCCGAGGAACTCCAGGTTGCCGTCCGGCAAATAGCGGCCGGCGTCGCCGGTGCGATAAAGCCGCTCCCCCAGCTCCGGATGGTAGATGAATTTCTCTTCGGTCAGCGACGGATTGCGGTAATAACCGCGCGCCACGCCGATCCCACCGATGTATTGCTCCCCCGGCAAGCAGGGCGGCAGCACGCGCAGATGACGATCCAGCACGTAAAAACGCTGATGGGCCATCGCCTGACCGTAAGGCACGCTGGGCGCCAGGATCGGCGTCTCCGGGATGTCGTACAGGATTGACCAAATGGAGCTCTCGGTCGCGCCCCCGGCGCTGACGACTCGGCACCCCGGCCGCCATTGACGAATGCGCGCCGGCAGTTGGCGGGAGATCACCTCGCCCACCAGCACCACGTTGCGCAGCTGCGGCCACTGCGCCTGCGACGCGGCGGATTCCAACTGCTCTACCAACAGCGTCATCACCGAAGGCGCGGAGTTCCAGAAGGTCACGCCCTGAGTCATCAACAGCCGATGCCAGGCCTCAGGCTGATAGCGTTCGGTTTCGGACGGCATCACGATAGCGCCGCCCACCGACAGCAGGCCGAAAATATCGAACACCGAAATGTCGAAACTCAGCGCGCTGAGCGCCAACCCGCGATCGTCCGCGCCGAGTTCCAGCTGGCGCAAGGTATCGATGATGCTGTTCACCGCGCCGCGATGTTCTATCGCCACCCCTTTCGGCGCGCCGGTAGAGCCGGAGGTGAAAATCACATAGGCCAGCGCGGAAGGCGCCGGCAAGACAGGCTCTCCCGGCGCCGCCGGCGGTAACGCCGTGACGGCCCCCTGCGGATCGATGGTCAACAGCCTGGCCTCGCCGCTGGTCGCCCACTCCCGGCTGCTGAGGATAATTCGGGTCTGCGACTGCGCGACGATATCCAGGCGGCGGCGTTCCGGCCAGGCGCCGTCCAGCGGCAAATAAGCCTTGCCGGCCATCAGAATCGCCAGCACCGCAATGATTTGCGCCCGCCCTTTGTCCACCATCACCGCGATGGTATCGGCGCGCATGTCCGCGTGCTGACGCAGCTGCAGCGACAGCGTCAGCGCGCGCCGATACAGCTCACCGTAGCTCAGTTCGCCCCATTCATCGACGATCGCCAGCCGTTGCGGATGGCGCTCGGCCTGACGGATGAAATCATGATGGATGGCACGCTCAAAATCGTAGGCCGACGGACAGGATTGATGGAAGGCGCGTTGCCGCGCCATTTCACTCTCCGAGACCAGCGCCAACTGGCTGACGCGCTGCTCCCCGTGATTGACGATCTGCGTGAGGATGGTCAGATAATACTCGCCCAACAGCGCCAGCGTGGCCGGTGAGAACAATGCGGTGGCATAGTTGAAGATCGCCCTGCCGCCCTGCGGCGCCGGCTGTATGCTCAGCGTCAAATCGAATTTGGCCGCCTGGTAGTGCGCCAGCAGATCCTGTGGCGCCAGCCAGGCCGGCGCATCCCCCACTTCCTCCAGCGCGAACAGCGCCTGGAACAGCGGATGGCGCGACAGATCGCGCGGCACCTGCAGCAGCTCGATCAGCTGATCCAACGGCAAATTCTGATGCCGTTGCGCCTGCAGCACGCCGTCAAAGACCCGGTTTACATAGTCGTTCAGCGACGCCGCATCGTCGATCTGCGAACGCAGCGGCAGCGTGTTGACGAAGAACCCGATCGCCGAGCGGGTCTCCGCCACCGGCCGGTTGGCGACCGGCGTGCCGACCAGAATATCTTGCTGGCCGCTGAAGTAACCGAGCAGCAGGTTAAAGGCCGCGAGATACAGCGCAAACGGCGTGACGCCCTGGCGCCGGGCGAACTGCGTCGCCTGCATCGTCAGGGCCTCCGGCAGCGCGATGACGTGGTTGGCGCCGCGATGATCGAAGCGGGCCGGCCGCACGAAATCGAGCGGCATTTCCAGCGCCTGCCATCCATCCAGCGCTTGTCGCCAATATGCCTTCGCCTCATCCGCCTGAGCGGATTCCAGCCAGCGCCGCTGCCAGACGGCATAGTCGCCATAGTGCAACGGCAACGCCGCCAGCCCGGCCTCTTGCCCTTGCCGCTGCGCCTGATACAGCACGTCCAGCTCCTGCAACAGCACCGGCTGCGACCAGCCGTCAAACGCCAGGTGATGCACCAGAATCAGGCTGTAAGTCACCCACCCGCCATCCGGCTGCGCCACCCGGTAAACGGCTGCGCTGATCGGCAACTCCGCCCCCAGCGCGAACGGCCGGTCGATATCCTGTCGCAGCCTGTCCGGCCAGTGCGCCGCCGCCAGCGTCACGTGCTCCAGCGAAAGCGTCAGTTCACTGGCGCGGGCGACGGCGCTTTGGGATGGCATCTGGACAATCAGGCTGTGCAAGACCTGATGCCGGGCGACCACCGCCTGCAAACTGCGCTCGTAAGCCGCCAGGCACACCTCGTCGCCGAGACGGAACAGCATCGGCACGTGGTAGAGATTGCCGCCGCCGTTCAAATTCTCGATAAACCACAGCTGCAGCTGTGAAGAAGAGAGCGGATACTCGCGCAGCCGCAGCGGCGGGATCGACACCGGCGCGGCGCCCTGCTCCTGTTGCGGCAACGCGCGGCACAGCGAGCGGATCGTCGGGAAGCGCCCCAGCTCGCTCAGCGTGACCTCGCGCGCCAGCCGCCGGCCGATCTGATAGCAGGCCTGGATAGCCAGAAGAGAGTTGCCCCCCAGCGAGAAGAAATTGTCCTCCACGCCGATATCCTGCCGCTGCAGCAGATCGCGCCACACCGCCAGATAAGCGTTCTCCCATTCGCTCTGCGCCGCGACGAACTCACGCGCCGCCCTTTCCGGCTGCGGCAACGCCTGTCGCGCTATCTTGCCGTTTTCGGTCAGCGGCAGCTGCGCCAGCTGCATCAGCGCCTGCGGCACCATGTAAGGAGGCAGTTGGCGGCTCAAATGCTGAGCCAGCGCCTGAGGGGCGATCGCCTCATCGGCAACGTAATACGCGGCCAGGCAGGGCTGCGGTTGCGTGACGAGCACGCAGCAACAGGCGGTCACGCCCGGATAGGCGAGCACCGCATGTTCTATCTCCCCCAGTTCGATGCGATAGCCGTTCAGTTTGATCTGCTGATCGAGGCGCCCCATAAACTCCACGTTGCCATCCTCCAGCCATCGGCCCGCATCGCCGGTGCGATACACTCGCTCCTGCAGCTCGTCATGCCAGAAGAAACTCTCGGCGGTGCGTTGCGGATCGCCGTAATACCCGCGCGCCAGGCCTTCCCCCGCCAGATAGATTTCGCCTCGGACACCCGGCGCGGCGGGCCGCCGCCCGGCATCCAGGATATAGCAACGCTGGTGCGGCAACGGTTTGCCGTAAGGAATGCTGACCGAGCGAATTTTCTCACCGCGCGGCACCTCGTACAGCATGGTGAAGATCGCCGCCTCCGTAGCGCCGCCGGCGCTGCAAAAACGGCCGTGCGGCGCCCAGGCCAGGCAGCGTTCCGGCAGCGAGGTGGCGATCCAGTCGCCCCCCACCATCACCGCCCGCAGCGCCGGTGCAGGCCCGGCCGTCAACCCCGCGCCGTTTACATAATCCAGCAACAGCTCCATCAGCGCCGGTGCGCTCAGCCATTGCGTCACCCGATGGGTCATCATCAGCTGATACCAGGCCTGCGGATTGGTCCGATCCCGCTCGGCTGGCATCACGACCGCGCCGCCGGCGCTCAACGGGCTGAAAATGTCGAAGATCGCCAGATCGAAGCTCAACGCGCTGAGGGCCAGGCTGCGATCCCGCTCGTTGAGGCCGAAATACCGCCGCACGCCTTCCAGCATATTCACCGCGCTGCGATGTTCGATCGCCACGCCTTTCGGGGTACCGGTCGATCCCGAGGTGAAAATGATATAGGCCAGGCTGTCGGGCCCGGCATCCAGCGCCGGCAGGCGCTGTTCCGGCAGCGGCAGCTGCGCCGCCAGCCCTGCGGCATTCAGTTCGATCAGATTGATCTCGGCGCAGGCCCAGGGCGCATCGCTGAGCAGCGTATTGATGCCGGCCTGCGCCATCACGTTCAGCCGCCGCTGCGGCGGCCATGCCGCCTCCATCGGCAAAAACGCCTTGCCGCACATCAGCGCCGCCAGCAGGGCTACCGGCTGCCGGCGCCCCTTGTCGGCGATGACGGCGATGGCGTCACCGGTCATCCGCCCTTGCACGCGCAGCTGAGTGGCAAGCGTCAGCGCCGCCGCGTGCAGCTCACCGTAAGTCATTTCGCCCTGCTCGTCGACAACCGCCACGGCCTGCGGATTGCGCCGCGCATGCTGCACGAAGTCCTGTTGCAGGCTGCGTTCAAACGCATAGCCGAAGGCGGGCGACGCCGGCAGCGCCTGGCTCTGCGGTTGCAGACGGATATTTTCCAGCGGCCAGTCGTCGTGGTGCGCCATCTGCTGCAACACGGCGAGATAGTAGCCGGCCAACCGATCCATCGACGCTTTGCTGAACAGCGCCGAAGCGAAGTTGAAGCGCGCGCGCATCTGCTCCCCCTGCGGCGTCAGCGTGAGCGTAAGATCAAACTTGGCGGTGCGTTCATAAGCGCTCAGATCGACCACCGACAGCCAGTCCGGGCGCGCCTGCGCGCCGCCTTCGCTCTCCAGCGCGAACATGACCTGGAACAGCGGATGGCGCGAAAAATCGCGCGGCAGCGCCAGGTCGTCCACCAGCGCTTCCAGCGACAGCGTCTGATGCTGCTGCGCCTGCAGCGTCGTGGCCGCGACCTGCCGCACAAACTCGACGACGCGATGGCGCGGGTCGATCTGCCGGCGCAAAGGCAGCGTATTGACGAAGAACCCGATCAGATTCTCCAGTTCAGGGCGGCTGCGGTTGGCCAACGGCGTGCCGACCATGACATCGTTCTGGCCGCTGTAGCGGGACAGCAGCAACATGAACCCCGCCAGCATCACCGCATGCAGCGTCACCCCCTCTCTGCGCGCCAGCGCATCCAGCGCCTTCACCAGCGCCGCCGGCAACGGCACTTCGCTGTTATCGCCGCGCTCGTCGAAGACCGCCGGCCGCAAAAAGTCCAACGGCAGCGAGAGTTGCTGGCAGCCCGCCAGCGCTTGCCGCCAAAAGGCCAATTCTTCCGCCCGGCGCTGCACATTTTCCGGCGCTTGTTGCCAGCGCGCATAGTCGAGGTATTGCAACGCCGGCTCCGTCGCCTCGCGCCACGTGCCACGATAGCGCGCGTCCAGCTCCTGCAGCAGCACCTCAAGCGACCAGCCGTCAAAGACGATGTGATGGAACACCAACAGGCAAACGGTCGTTTCCCGCTCCGCCGCATCGCGGTAACGGTAGCGCGTGGCGCGCAGCGGCAGCTCGCGCGTCAAATCCATCGGCTGGCTGCAGGCTTGCGTCAGCGCGGCGTCAAATTCATCGGCGCTCAGCGTTAGCACAGGCACCGGCAACGCGGTGTCGCTGACCCACTGGCTGGCTTCGCCCCGATCATTCTGGCGAATCAGGCTGCGCAAGATCTGGTGGCGCTCGACGATCGCCTGCAGGCACTCCGCAAAACGTTCGTCATCGATATCCGGCGACAGCCGCAGCAGCACCGGCGACAGATAATGCGTGGCGTTCACCGACAGTTGCTGAACAAACCACAGCCGCGACTGCTGAAGCGACAGCGGCGCCTCCCGCAGCCCGCCGGGGAGGATCGGCAGCTCGTCCGGCGGCGCCTGACGCTGGGCAGCGATGTGCTCGCTCAGCGCGGCCACCGTCGGGTGCTGATTCAACGTTAGCACCGAGATCTTCGCCCCCGGCAGTTTATTCACTTCGTGGCACAGCCGGATCGCCATCATGGAGTTGCCGCCGAGGCGGAAGAAGTTGTCGTCCATGCCGACATCGCCCCCCAGCAGCCGATTGAACAGCGCAGAAAGCTGAGTCTCCAGCGGCGTGCCCGGTTGGCGAAACGCCGTTTGCGGCTCGATCGGTAGCGGTTCTGGCAATGCCCGGTAATCGACCTTGCGGCTCACCGTCAGCGGCAGCGCCGCCAGCGCCCGCATCGCCGAGGGCAACATGTAGTGCGGCAGCTGCGCCGCCAGCCGTTGCAAGATGTCGCCGGCCTCCGGCTCCGCGCCAGGTTGCGGCACATACCAGGCCGCCAACTGATCCGCCGTGCCGGGACGCAGGCTTACCACCGCCTCGGCCACCTCGGGCAGTGCGCGCAGCTGCATTTCTATCTCGCCCAATTCGATGCGATAGCCGTTGATCTTGATTTGCTGATCGTGCCGTCCGAGGTACTCCAGACTGCCGTCGGCCAAGCGCCGCACTCGGTCGCCGGTGCGGTACAGGCGCCGGTACGGCTCACGCAGTTCAAAAGGATTGGCGGTGAACGCGGCCTCCGTCAACGTCGGCAGGTTCAGGTATCCGCGCGCCAGACCGATGCCGGCCAGACACAGCTCGCCCTCCGCCCCCAGCGGCATTAGATTGTCATGCTCGTCAACCACATAACAACGCATATTGGCGATGGCGTGGCCGATATTGCGCGCGCCGTTGCGGCGATAGATATTCAGACTGGCGCTGACCGAGGCTTCGGTCGGCCCGTACATGTTGGCGACCTGCATGCCGCCGGCCAGGTAATGGTCGAGCGCCTCCTGCGCGGTCGCCTCCCCGCCGGTCGCAAGATAGCGCACCGAAGGCGGAAGTTCAGGCAAAGTGCCCAGCAGCGCCGGCGGCAGGAAGCAGGCCTCGATGCACCAGGCCGCCATCTGTTCGCATAACAGCGCCGGATCTCGTCGCTGCGCTTCGCTCGCGATGAACAGCCGGTGGCCGTTGCCCAGGGCCATGAACACTTCAAACACGTGCGCGTCAAAGGCCAGCGACGCGAACTGCAGGCAGTTGAGCGCGCCCGATTCATTGCGCAGCAAACGCTGCGTATGACCCCGCACCATGTTGGCCGCGCCCCTGTGTTCACACAGCGTACCTTTCGGCCGCCCGCTGGTGCCGGAGGTGTAAATCACGTAGGCCAATTGCCGGGCTTCGACATTCGGCAGGCTCGCGGCATCCGCATCGGCAAGCGGTTCATCTGCCGCCAGGCAAACGCCGTCCGGCGCCAGACGCCGCGCCTCCCCTTGCAATGCGCTTTCCGTCAGGACGATGGGGCTGTTCACCTCTTGCAGGATATAATCCAGCCGCTGCGCCGGCGCGGCGGGATCCAGCGGCACATAGGCGCCGCCCGCCTTCATGATGGCCAGCATCGCCACCACCGCCTCCGCGCTGCGCTGCAGATACAGCGGGATCAGCGTCTCCGGCGGCATGGCCACGCCGCGCAGCCGTTGATACTCCACCCGCAGCCGCAGCGCCAGACGATCGCTGCGCTGCGCCAGTTGGCGGTAGCTGAGCGATCCTTTGACGTCGGTCACGGCGATGCGTTCCGGGTGACGGCGCGCCTGGCGGGCCAGGCCGTCGAGCAGCGTCGCTTCCGCGTCGGCCGTTGCAGGCCCGCTCTCCCAGGCGTCGCGGCAGCGCAAAACCTGTTGCGCCGTCAGCTGCGGCCAAGCGGCAATCGGCGCATCCGGTTCGGTTAATGCGCGCTGCAATAGCCAAAGATACTGCTCCGCCATCTCCGCCATCTGGGTCGCGTCGAACAGATCGGGGCGGTAGCGCAGGCGAAACTCAAAGGCCTGCTCGGTGGGCTGATACTCCAGCAGCAGTTCCGAACCGGCCAGATCGACATTGAACCGGTGATTGACGCCAATGCGACACCCCTCGAGCGCCAGCGGCGCATCTTTCAGGTAAGCCTGGGTAAAGTTGACGTTCAGCTGACGCACCGGGCTGAGGCTCAGCATGTCATAAACCGGTAATTGGCTGTGCCGCAGCTTGCCAGCCACCTTGAGCGCTTTGCTGTAGGCCAGCGTCGCGCGGTACAGCTGATTGAACGTGGCTCCCGGGGCGAGGGTCAAGGGAAACACCGCAGTGTTGACCTGTGCGCCGAAGAACAGCGCCTCGCCACCCTCTGGCGCGATGGGATAACCGATATGCACCGTTTCCTGCGCAGATTGTCGGGCGATCAGCAGCGCCCACAGCGTTTTGAAGATCAGGAAAGGATTGGCATACCTGACGCCGGATTTCAGCGCTTGCCATTCGGCGAACGGCAACGCAAAGCGCGCTTCGGCCGCTGCGCCGGGGAGATAAGGCAACGCCACGCGCGGGGCGCATTCGGCCAGCATGTCGCCCCAGAATGACGCGGAACCGAACTCGTGTTTCAACGCCGCGATATCCGCCTCATAGCGCCGGTACAATGTGCTGATGTCCGTTTCATCCGCCTGCGGCGGCGTCACCGCCGTGCCGCGATTGTAATAGGCGGAAACGGCGCTGTAGAACTCCTGTCCGGACAGGCCGTCGATCAGGATGTGATGAACGACAATGATCAGGTTATAGCGCTGCGGAGCCAGCTCAATCAGGTAGAAGCGGCACAGCGGCCCTTCCCGGAGATCGAACGGCGTGTTGATTAACTTACCGACATCACAATCGGCATCGAGCGTTTCCAGCGCAATTTTTTTCGCCGACCTTACCCAGCGTAATTGCGAGGCGCTGTCATCCAGAACGTGGTGAAACAGAATATAGTCACGGCAAACCCCGTCGATCGCCGCGCGCAGCCGGCCGACGTCCAATTCTCCCTCAATCGTCTGATCCAGCACCAGGTTGTACTCGCAGGCGTGTGGATTGAGCATGTACTCATTCCAAAATGTGTGGGTATAGGGTGAAGCGATGAGCGCGTCCATAAGTCAATTCCCTTTTAATATATTCCGTAAATATATAAATAGATATTTATGCATGACATAAATACCGTAAGCGTTATACGATTGAGCTGTTAACTGAAAACCTAAAAAAGATAAGAGGGAATATTATTTTATTTTTATAAAAAATAAAGCCACAAAAATACAAATAAATAAATATGATAAAAATCAATCATGTAGAATATGATTTGATTTTCCACCAATTAATTAACCACATTACATTCATTAATAAAATAAATGAAAGAAACAAATTAAAAAAACGAATAGGATTATATTTAAGATAAGCCGTGGTAATTTAAAAACGCCCGACACATCGCTATTGAATAGAGAGTTTTCTTAATTGAAAACACGCCTCTTTCTGCTGCGCTATTCCAAAGCGCACGATGTCGGAATATCCTATACTCTTTGCAGGATGCAGTTTCCTTCCCATTGAATGCCGGTACAGGGAGTCAAAATGGCTATTTTCGCCCCCTTGCGGGCAACTCTTTCAGCATTATTGGCAGAATTATCTGATGAATAAAAAACGTCCCGCCTTGACCCCGGCAACCCTGTTATTGCTACAGCCGATCTGTATCGGCTCGGCCCTGGCGGCGGAGCAAAAAGACAGCGACACCCTGGTGGTGATGGCGCAACCCACCGGATTGACGGAGCTGGGGTCGCCGGTATCCGTCAGCGTGATCGACGGCGAAGACCTGCGCAACGCCGCGCCGCAGATTAACCTGTCGGAAAACCTCGGCAGCGTGCCGGGCCTGCAGATCCAAAACCGGCAAAACTATGCGCAGGATCTGCAGCTGTCGATACGCGGGTTCGGTAGCCGCTCGATGTTCGGCGTGCGCGGGGTGCGCATGTACGTCGACGGCATTCCCGCCACCATGCCCGACGGCCAGGGGCAAACCTCCAATATCGACATCAATTCCGTCGAACGCATCGAGGTGCTGCGCGGCCCCTATTCCGCGCTGTACGGCAACGCCTCGGGCGGGGTCATCAATGTTGACACCATTACCGGCACCCAGCCGCCGACGCTGGAGGCCGGCGGCTATTTCGGCAGTGACAACACCTGGCGCTACGGGGTGAAAGCGACCGGCGCCACCGGCGACGGCACCCAGGCCGGCGACGTCAACTACGCCATCTCCGGCACCCGCTTTACCACCCAGGGCTACCGCGATCACAGCGCCGCGCGGAAAAACCTCGGCAACGGCAAGCTCGGCGTGCGGCTGGACGACGTCAGCACCCTGACGCTGATGTTCAACAGCGTCTCAATCGATGCCGGCGATCCGGGCGGCCTGACCGAAGCGGAATGGAAGGAAAACCCGCGCCAGGCGCCGCGCGCGGATCAATACAACACCCGCAAATCGCTCGACCAGACCCAGGCCGGCCTGCGCTATCAGCGCCAGATGAGCGAACGCGACGAACTGACCCTGACCGCCTACCACGGCGAGCGCCACACCACGCAGTACCAATCAATCCCGATGGGGCCGCAGCTCAACCCCACCCACGCCGGCGGGGTGATCGTGCTGGAAAGAAAATATCAGGGCATTGACACTCGCTGGAAGCATGAGGATACTCTCGCATCGTTACCGGTAACACTGATCGGCGGTCTGGATTATGAAACCATGACCGAACGCCGGCAGGGGTTCGAAAACTTTATTCTGCGAGACGGCACAGTGGACTACGGCGAGAAAGGCGACCAGCGGCGCAACGAGAAGAACCGCATCTGGAACCTGGATCCTTACCTGCAAACCTCCTGGCAACTGACGCCGCACTGGACGCTGGATGCTGGCCTGCGTTACAGCACGGTCAGCTTCGACTCGACCGACTATTACATCACGCCGCGCAACGGCGACGACAGCGGCAGCAAGCGCTACCACCAGTGGCTGCCGATGGGCTCGCTCAACTACAAGATCAATCCGGCGTGGAACCTTTATCTCTCCGCCGGCCGCGGCTTTGAAACCCCCACCATCAACGAGCTCTCATACCGCCCCGACGGCCAGGCGGGCCTCAACATCGGCCTGCAGCCGTCTACCAGCGACACCGTCGAGCTGGGCAGCAAGCTGCGCCTCGGCAACGGCCTGGTGAGCGCCGCCCTGTTCCAGACCGAGACCGACAACGAACTGGTGGTGGCGGAAAGCAGCGGCGGGCGCACCAGCTATGCCAACGCCGGCAAAACCCGGCGGCGCGGCCTCGAGCTGGCGCTGGATCAGGAGTTTGCGCTGGACTGGCGCCTGAATATGGCCTGGACGCTGCTGGACGCCACCTACCGCAGCGATATGTGCGGTAAATCCGGCTGTACCCCCGCCGGCAATCGCCTGCCGGGCATCGCGCGCAATATGGGCTACGCCTCGCTGGCCTGGGCGCCGCCGGAAGGCTGGCACGCCGGCGCGGAGCTGCGCTACATGAGCGACATTCAGGCTAACGACGCCAACAGCGCGCAGGCGCCCTCTTACACCGTGGCCGGCGTAAACGCCGGTTATCGCTTTACCTGGAACCGCTGGGCGCTGGACGTGTTCAGCCGGGTAGACAATGTGTTCGATCGCCGTTACGTCGGTTCGGTGATCGTCAACGAAGGCAACGGCCGCTATTTCGAGCCGGCGCCGGGTCGCAACTGGGGTGGCGGCGCCACCTTGTCTTACCGCTTTGAATAAGGCAAAGCACCTTAAGGTTAAAAAACGGGATGGGTTTTACGTCACCCTAGCGGCTTCCCGCTGAAATATTAGGGATAAACCGCGTGTTTTTCCCGATTTGGCTTAATCTCTAAATCGGGGACTTTCATTTTTGGTAAGGGTATTGCTATGCAAAATAAAGCGTCACTATCGCCGCTTATCGTCATAACGGCGCTATTTGCCGCGCTGAGCGGGCTTTATCTGCTCGGCGGCGGCATTTGGCTGGCCAAGTTGGGCGGTTCGCTGTATTACATCATCGCCGGGCTGGTGCTGCTGGCGACCTCCTGGCTGCTGTTCCGCCGCCGCGCCACCGCGCTGCTGCTGTACGCGGTATTCCTGCTGGGCACCACTATTTGGGCCCTGTGGGAAGTCGGCCCGGACTTCTGGGCGCTGACGCCGCGCCTGGACGTCACCTTCTTCTTCGGCCTGTGGCTGGTGCTGCCGTTTATCTACCGTAAGCTGGTCGCCAACGGCAAGTTCGCCTACGGTGCGCTGAGCGCGGCGCTGGCAATCACCGTCATCGCGCTGGCCTATGCCGTATTCAACGATCCGCAAGAGATCAACGGCACTCTCGACGCCGCGCAGGTGCAGCCGAAAGACGCCACCGGCGCCGACTGGCCGGCCTATGGCCGCACCCAGGAAGGCACCCGTTACACGCCGCTGAGCCAGATCAACGACAAAAACGTTGGCCAGCTGCAAGAGGTTTGGCGTTTCCAGACCGGCGATCTGAAGACCGCCAACGATCCGGGTGAGATCACCAACGAAGTCACGCCGATCAAGATCCGCGATACCCTTTACATGTGTACGCCGCACCAGAAGCTGTTCGCGCTGGATGCCGCCACCGGTAAAGAAAAGTGGAAATTTGATCCGCAGCTGAAGTACAACCCGACCTTCCAGCACATCACCTGCCGCGGCGTGTCTTACCACGAAACCGCTGCAGCCGCGGGCGCCGCCGGCGATGCCGCACCGGCGATGTGCGCGCGCCGCATCATTCTGCCGGTCAACGACGGTCGCCTGTTCGCGCTGGACGCCGACACCGGCAAACCGTGCCCGGACTTCGCCAACAACGGCGAGTTGAACCTGCAGAGCAACATGCCGTATGCGACGCCGGGCCACTACGAGCCGACTTCGCCGCCGGTGATCACCGATAAAGTGATCGTCATCGCCGGCGCCGTGACCGACAACTACTCCAACCGCGAGCCTTCCGGCGTCATTCGCGGCTTCGACGTCAACAGCGGCAAGCTGCTGTGGGCCTTCGATCCGGGCGCGAAAGATCCGAACGCCATCCCGGCGGACGAGCATCACTTCGTGCCGAACTCGCCGAACTCCTGGGCGCCGGCCGCCTATGACGCCAAGCTGGATATCGTCTATCTGCCGATGGGCGTTTCCACGCCGGACATCTGGGGCGGCGATCGCACCCCGGAAATGGAGCGCTACGCCAGCGGCCTGCTGGCGCTGAACGCCTCCACCGGCAAGCTGGCCTGGTTCTATCAGACGGTACACCACGACCTGTGGGATATGGACGTGCCGGCGCAACCGACCCTGGCGGACATTACCGACAAGAGCGGTAAAAAAGTGCCGGTCATCTACGTGCCGACCAAAACCGGCAACATCTTCGTGCTGAACCGCACCAACGGCGAGCTGGTGGTGCCGGCGCCGGAGAAACCGGTACCGCAGGGCCCGGCCAAAGGCGACCGCCTGTCGCCGACCCAGCCGTTCTCCGAGCTGACCTTCCGTCCTGAGAAGAAATTGACCGGTGCGGACATGTGGGGTGCGACCATCTATGACCAGCTGGTCTGCCGCGTGATGTTCCACAGCCTGCGTTATGAAGGCACCTTCACCCCGCCATCCGAGCAGGGCACGCTGGTGTTCCCGGGTAACCTCGGCATGTTCGAGTGGGGCGGCCTGGCCGTCGATACCGATCGCGAAATCGCCATCGCCAACCCGATCGCGCTGCCGTTCGTCTCCAAGCTGATCCCACGCGGCCCAGGCAACCCGATTGAGCCGCCGGAAGGCGACAAGGGCGGCAGCGGCACCGAATCCGGCGTACAGCCGCAGTATGGCGTGCCGTTCGGCGTGACCCTGAACCCGTTCCTGTCACCGTTCGGTCTGCCGTGCAAACAGCCGGCCTGGGGTTACATTTCCGCCGTGGATCTGAAAACCAACGACATCGTGTGGAAAAAACGCATCGGCACCGTGCGCGACAGCTCACCGCTGCCGCTGCCGTTCAAAATGGGCATGCCGATGCTGGGCGGCCCGGTGACCACCGCCGGTAACGTGTTCTTCATCGGTGCCACCGCAGACAACTACCTGCGCGCCTTCAGCGTGACCAACGGTGAAAAACTGTGGGAAGCACGCTTGCCGGCCGGCGGCCAGGCGACGCCGATGACCTATGAGGTCAACGGCAAGCAGTACGTGCTGATCTACGCCGGCGGCCACGGTTCCTTCGGCACCAAGCTGGGTGACTATCTGGTCGCTTACGCCCTGCCCGATCAGAAGTAACCACCGCCGTTAGTACCCCGCAAAGCACGCCGCAAGGCGTGCTTTTTCTTTTCCCGCCCCGCCGACTGCCCCTCGTAATACCCCTAATTTTTTACTCTCAATGTTGATAATGGTTATCATTCGCAATATTATGAGTGCGTGGCCCCGGCAGCGGCCCGAAATCCTTCTCCAGCTTAATGGGCAATACAACGATCGGCCGCCTGCGGGCGGCTTTATTCGGAGGCGCATGGTCGACCATACTCGGAAGCATCGGAAGAAAATTCTGCAAGCGGCGGTGAAGACGCGGCGCGCCGCTCTGCCGCTCGCGGCGAACTCCCCCGCCACTGCGCATTTTATTGGTTTGCCCCATCAGACGGAGGCCGTGCTGGTGCACCTGGTCGGCCATGATGACGCACAAGAGGAGCATGAATGAACCTGCAGCCCTTTACCGCCATGCTGATGTTCGCCTACGTGCTGTTGATGGTGCCGCTGCTCTACATCATCGACAGCCGGCTGAGCGCCAGCAAACTGGTGCGCAAAGCCACACAAAACGTCATCATCATCGTGTTGACGCTACTGTTCTTCAGCGCGATGACGCTGCTGTATTGACGCCACAGCGGTTCCGGCGCCAAGCCGCGCACCTGAACCGCCCCCCTCTCCTCGCGACCGCTCTACGGTTTTCAGGCCCCCTTGCCGCAGCCAGTGGTATAAATCGACGTTGCGTTTAAACCCCAGTTTTCTCATCGCTGCCTGCTTGTGGTTACTGACGGTCTTCACGCTCAGCGCCAAATAACGCGCTATCGCCGTCGGCGGCATTTCCCAGGCCAGATAGCGCATCACATCCTGTTCGCGGCGGGTAATGCGCTGCCGCTCGCACCAATAACAGCGGCGCGCTTCGCTATCAGACGTCTGCAACGCCAGCGCCTGTTCCACCCGGCTCAGCACGAGGCCGATCGTATCGTTGCGAAAGATCACACCCGATTCGCTGATGCAGCGCGGCTTGTCGCGCCAACGGGTGTCATCCGGCGCACGCAGAGAAAAATTAATCTGTTTACCGCTCTCCGCGGCACGCAGGCAGAATCGCGCCTGCCAATCCCTTTCCACGGACTGGAACACCATATCCGCCTGCGCCGCCGCGGCGGGATCCAGCAATCGAACCGGAATCGCCCTGCGGGAAAAATAAGACAGCAGCACCCGCTGCAGCCCTTCAATAAAAAAGCGGTCGTTATCGATGAACGCCAGGGACAGACTATTCCCCATCGGTACCTTCTCCATGAAATCTCCCTTTTCGCACCCAGATGCACGTCATCCTTTCCGCTTATCAGCGCTAACAAGACCGATGACGGCCTTGCGGCGATACGCGGCCTTAAGCGCGACCAAGCGGCTACGGCAGCGCCAGAATGGCGACCGACTGCCCAGAGTAATCACCGGCTTTGACCGTTCCGGTCACGCCGAGCGTTGAAGTGACCGGCAACGTGATGCCGCTCGTGTCGGCAGTGAACGGATACCCCTGATTGCCCAACACGCCATTGATGCGCAGCGTGCTGTAGACGCCCGAGTTGTTGCCCAGATCCAAACGGCCGCTGCTGCCGGTGCGGATATACATGACGATATTCATCTTCTGCGAACACACCACCCGCAGACTGCCGCGCGCGGTATTACCCGCCAGTTCAGTGTCCTGCAGCACGCCATGGTTCAAATCGAGCTGCTGCTCATCAATGCCGCACACCCCGACCGGCGGCGGCGCGATGCCGCAGACGCTGCTGGGCATCAGGCGCGCATTGCTCCCCGTTACCGCGGAACCGGAGCGCGTGTTGTAAAACAACCCGACGCACTCCTGAGTGATCGACTCCCCCACGTGCGAAGTGCTCCCCTGTATCGGCAACGGATAGATGCTTTGATAAAAACGGCTGAGCTCGCCCATCGTCGCCAATTGAGTAATTTGCGGATAACGCGTCGAGCCGACAACGTAGGCAGACGGTGACACCGAAGATGTGCCCCCGGTGTTGGTGCTGGTATGCCGGTGGTTAATGCCGATGGCGCAGTTTGCCTGCTGATAGCAGGGATTGGGCGACAGGTCGTCCATATCCCAGCTTTCAAGCACGAACTTATAGCTAGCGTTGGAGGGAGAGCCGGTGCTTTGGGTGACGTACGAATAGATTTGTGCCGAGCACAGCCCCGGCGCCAGGCCAAGCAGTAGAGACATCCATCTGAAGTGAGCACGCTGCATCGCGTCAGGTCCTTATTCTGTTTTGCCGAATACCGGGCCGGCCCGGCGTTTATTGATAGTCCAGGTTGAAAGTCGCAATGGCGTTGAACGCGCCGCGACCGATGGTCTTCTTCGCCAGCGCCTCCGGTTCGCCCCGCACATAAGCCTGCACGGCGATCACCGTACTGCCGTTCTGCAACGGGTATTTGCCGCCGGCGCTGTTGAGCGGCAATGGCCGCCCTTGCGCGGTTTCCATGCCGATGGCGATCCCGCTGGCCTCGCTGCTCGCCGCCAGCGCCAACAACCCCGGCAACTGCGGGTTTTCCTCGCCCTTGAAAGTGATCGACACCGTTTTTCCCAGGCTCAGATCGCATTCGGACAGCCGCAGCTCGAACGGTTGGCTCAACGTGCGCTGGTTCAGGTACAGGTATTTGTCGACCACGGTGCCGAAATCCAGTTGGATATCTTCGTCGCCCGGCTGAATGACACAGGGCTCCGCCACCAGCGCGCCGTGCATATACAGATTGTCCGCCGCTCGCACCATGCCGCTCGCGCCCAGTGAAAACAGCAACAGCCCCGCCGTCGCCCAGCGGCGTCTTGGCGTCATTTTCATACGTGTTCCCTCCTTCACTGGTAGTCAGCCTGCAGGGTCGCCGTGGCGTCGAACGCCCCTTCCGTCAAGGTTTCCCCCGCCTTGCCGACCGGCACCGCTTCCAGCACCGGCGGCTTGAGCGGATCGATGGGCAGCGAACTGCCCACTTTGAATGGCGCAGCATTTTGGTAAATGCGAATGCCCAGATAACGGTGATTGGTTTGCACCGCCGCCTCATCGAAAGAGGTCGCCGTGCCGTTCAGGCGCAACATCATGTCCCACTTGCCGATCCCCGGCTCGCAGGTAATGCGATAGCCGATGGTTTGCCGGTAATTCACGCCGTCGACCTTATTGATACCGACGCGATCGCCGAAATCCACATCGATCACGCCATCATCGTTGATGGTGCAGGGCGGCGGCTCGATCAGCGTACCGCGGAACTGCATATCGACCGTTTTTTCCGCCCAGGCGAAGTGACACACCACGCCGGCGCACAGCAGCACGCTCGCCGTTAAACGCTGTTTCATGCTCTAGCTCCTGCGTTACTGATAGTCCACTTTCATCGTCGCGCCGGCGGTGAATTCGCCCGCTGTCAGTTTGGCAGTGGCCGATTTCACCGGCACCGCCTCAAGCGTCGGCGTGACGGGATAGGTAAAACTCAACCACTGATTGATCGGCCAGCGGCCTCCCCCGTGAAGCAGCGCGATGCCCAGCCCGTCCTGGCTGGTGCGCAACAATTGACCGTCGAAACCGGCCGCCGCCCCCTGAACCTGCAGTTTGAGAGCGTTGCTGCTCTGCCCGTTGCACGTCAGCGTATAGTTCACCGGCCGCCGATAGTTGCTGCCGTCGATCCGGGTGGTCATCACTTCATCGCCAAAATTCACCTCGATAGGCTGCCCACCGTTGATAACGCAGGGAGGGGAAAGCACGGTGACCCGCACGTTCACCAGGGTGTTCGCCTCAGCCGACAGTTGAACCAGCGCCAACAGCCCCGCCAGCCAGAGCGCCGTTCGGCTTCGTTTCATCATCTGCGCCATCTCGCCGCCTCAGTCATAACTCAGCCTAAAATCCACCGACGCCCGATAAGCGCCGGCCATCAACGGCGCCGCGGTTCGCTCCGGCGCGACGGTGTAGCTCAAGGTATTCTGCCCCGGCGTCAGCATCAGCGGCTCACCGCGGCTGCCCAGGCGAACGTCGCGGCCACGGCCGTCCAGCAGGCGCAGCCCCAGACCAGACACGCCCTGCGCTTTCACCAACTGTGGATTGTCCATATCCGCCGGCGCACCGAAGCTGACGGTGACCGCCGGTTGGTTCGGCGCCCAGGTCAGCGCGCCGGTGCGCGCATCGCGCTGGCTGGTCGAGGCGCGCAGACAATCTTGCAGACGCAGCTCGAACGCCACCGGCAGCCCGCGATCGCCGGCCTGCCGCAAGCGTGCGGTGCCGGTTTCCCCCAGCCAAATATCCTGCCGCGCGCTGGTCATCTCCAACCGACAGGCACTCTCCGTCAGCGCGCCGCGCACCTGCAACACGCCGTTGGCGCCTTCCACCTGCCAGTTGTCGGCCGCGACGGCTTTCGGCAATAGCAGCGGCAACATCAGCGCCAGGCCGCCCATCGCGGCGTAATAGCGCCATTCGCAGCGCTGCGGCAGGCTGTCCTTTTTCAGTTTTCGTTTCATCCTTTGCACCTGAGTCACTCTCCCGTCGATAACGGCCTGAACAGAGGGTTATGAAGCCGGTTTCTTTTCCGGCACCACTTTGCAACTGCCGCCGCTGCAGCTGAAACTGAGCTGCGGCCGGCCGCCGTAGTCGTTGATATAGGTCAGCACCGGGCTGCCGCCCAGGGCCGCCGCGCTCACGGTCAGCCGCGCATTGCTCTTGGGCGCAATCATGAAGGGCTCGAAACCCTGCGCGCCTTCGCCGTGCTTTTTGCTCCCGGCATCGACAATGGTGATGTAATAAGGGGTCGGGTTATTGACCTGATAGCCGTCTCCCTGCCGCGTCAGTGTCAGTTGCTCTTGCCACGGCGTCGCCATGTCGGCGCGGCTCGGCACGATCGCCGTCGGCCGGTAAAACAGCTTGATGCGCGTTTGCAGCGCGATCTGCAGCGTGTTCGGTTTGTCGCTCTTCGGCGGGATCTCGCGCAAATTGAAGTAGTACAGGCTCTCGCGATCCTGCGGCAGCTGTTTGGCCGCCGGCAGCGCCTGAATCTTTATCTGGCTCGGTTTGCCCGGCTCGATGCGCTGCACCGGCGGCAGCACCACCAGCGGGCTCTGAATCTTGTTGCCCTGCTCGTCCTCCAGCCAACCCTGCGCCAGATACGGCAGCTGTTTGTTCTGGTTGCTGAGGTTCAGGCTGACCGAGTTCTGGCCGCCGTCAAAGATCACCCGGGTGCGATCGAGCGCGATCGCCGCCGATGCCTGCTGCGACATCGCTATGCTCAACAGGGCGATCGCCGCCGCGGTCTTCAGGGAAATGTTCTGCATGTTGTCGATTACTCCAGATTCAGAATGATGAATTTATTCAGCCGGGGCGAGCGGCCGGCAAGGCAGCAACAATGTGCGCATCAGCATGTCGACCGGCAGCGAAGACGGCAGCTGTATTTGGCACTGTGCGGCGCCATTCCAGTGGACCGTCATGGTTTCACCGGCGTTGATGCCGCTCAGGTAGACGCTGCCGCCGTCGTTGACGATGCCGGTTTCCTGTTTGCGGGCATTCAGCACCGTAGCGCCGAACGGCGGCGTACTGCCGTCCGCCAGTTTGACGATCGCCATTGCCTTCTCACCGGCGATCACATCGAACTTGCGGTAGCCAATCGCCCCTTCCGTCAGGGTGGCCTGCACCACCGATCGGGTGGCCTCGGCGTTGTCTCCCAGCTTGTTCAGATCGATGCTGGCCTTGTTGCGGTAATAGCTGTTGACGTCCGCCACCACCGCCTTGCCGAAGCGGTTGGTGCTCACGGTGCTGCCGTAGCCGCGCACCGGTACCCCGGCTACGCCGTTGGTGTCCAGCAACAGGCGCGTACCGCCCATAACGGTAGAGCGATGCAGCGCGCCGCCTTCCTGCGTGACGGTCATCCCTCCCTGCGCGGACAGGCCAACGGCGCTGTAGCGCCCGGCCTGATAGCTGGCGTTGGCGCTCAGACGCGCCACGTCGCCCTCGTGGTTGTAGTAGCCGTTCAAATTGGCGCCGCTCCGCGCGCTGCCGGCGCTCACCTGATAGTTGTTGTGTTCGTCGACGCGGTTGTAGTACCCCACGCGATGAGTGTTGTCGTTGCGATTCACCGTGGTGTTGTAGCTGAGAGTGGCACCATTGCCCCACGGCATTGACAGCGACAGATACATGCCGTCGTCGTTGGTCTCGTTGTAACGGTTGCGATAAGCCGACAACGACAGGCTTAGGTTTTTGAAGTCGCCGATGTCGAAATAGCGCGACGCCGTCAGGCTGTAACGGTCATTGGCCGGGCGATCCCAATAAGTCTGATGGTTGTAGTTGAGGTAGGTGCTCAACCCCCAGTCGCGGAACTGCTTGTTAAAGGTGATGGTGTACATCTCCTTGTTGTTGCCGACCCGATTACCGTAATAACGCGCGTCGAGGTATTCGCTCATGCTCATGTAGTCTTCTTGCGAGAAACGGTAGCCGGCGAAGGTGACCTGGCTGTCCAACTCATCGAAGGTTTTCGAATAGCTCACCCGGTAAGAACCGCCGCTCAGCGTTTTTTCCTGCTGCGGCAGGCGCGCCCGCGATTGGGTGGCGTCGAACGACAGCGCGCCGAACATCATCAGATCGCGCCCCACGCCCAGCGAAAGGGCGTTATAATCGCCGCCCGCCAACGCGCCGCCATACAACGACCAGCCGTTGCTGATGCCCCATGAGAATTCGCCGGTGCCAAACAGCGGCCCACGAGCGTGGTGTTGCCAGTCGGACGGCTTGCCCGCCGCCAGTTTGAAACGCCACGAGCCCGGGCGGGTCAGATACGGAATGCTGGCGGTGTTCATCTTGAACGCCTGTACGCTGCCGTCCTGTTCTTCCACCCGCACATCCAACTCGCCGGAGATGGCGTCATTGATGTCCTGAATACGGAACGGCCCCGCCGCCACCTGGGTTTCATAAATGACCCGCCCCTGCTGACTGATGGTCACCTTGGCGTTGGTTTTGGCCACGCCGACCACCTCTGGCGCATAGCCGCGCAGGTTGGGCGGCAGCATATTGTCGTCGGAGACCAGACTCGCGCCTGAAAAACGGAAGCTCTCGAAAATGCCCGAATCCAAATAGTCTTCACCCAGCGTCAGGCGCGAACGCAGCGCGGGGATGGCGCGGTAGGCGTAATAGCGGCTCCACTCCAACTTCTTATCGGTAGGCTGCCCGACACCGGTTTGATGGTTAAGCTGCCCCTGCCAGTCGGCGCGCAGACGCCAGGCGCCGAGGTTGGCGCCGGCGGTACCGTTGCCGCTGACGCTATACTCGCGAGTGCCCTCCTTTTGCTGATGCCGGCTTTGAGCATTGAGGTTATAGTCGAACAACAACCCCGGAATGCCCTCATCCCAGCGCGACGGCGGATCCCAGTCTTCCGAGCTGTACTCCATATAAGCCTGCGGCACGCTCAGATAGATCGCAGCCGTCGCAAGATCGCCGCGCGACGCCATGCCCTTCAGGCTGGATTCGTCCAGACACTCACCCTGATGCCACCAGCTGAGCGATCGCATCATCTCTTGCTTCAGCCCCAATTGTTCGACCAACGCTTTGGTGATGCAGGCCCGGCTGCCGTCCGGATCGCTGTCCGGCGGATAAAACGATATTTTTTGCTCCGGCAGTTCGTTTTTATTGATATGAACCACCATGCTGTAACTCCCCGGCATAATGTAGCCGCTGCGGGAAAATTGGCTTAGGTCGATATTTTTCCGATCGTTAACATCCAGAATGTCGGTATTAAATTGAATACCGTCTTCAGCGTAAACACGCGTTGATGAACTTCCCAGTGCCAGCGTGATACATAACCCCAAAACCTGAAATCGAAATAGCTTCCCAGCAGGTGATAACATCATATCCCTAACCTTTATCGTATATTTCCGTCGTTGCGGCCCACCGTAAGCCGTAATAAAAACTTCAGTAATAATCCAGCTTGAAGCGCACCGCAGAAAAATAGCTTCCGGCATGCAGCGGTTGATTATTGGCGACCAGCTTGATGGAATAGTTGAGCGACATGCTTCCTGGTGAAATATCGCCACGCGGCAAAGGCACACCGGGCGCCGCGATATTCCCTTGGCCATCGGATATTTGCAGCGCCACACCCTTCGCGTCTCCGCGCACGCCGAATAACTCGCCATCGGCATCGCCGTCAAAAACAACCTGGAATTGCTTCCAGTTCGGCAAATTGGGCTTTGGCCGTTCAAACGTGCAGTTGATTAATTCGATGGTGAATGGGCGCGTATTGCCCTGTCCATCGCGCGCAATATTTCCCAGCGGCAACACATCCATATCGATAGTCTGATCGCGACTGCCGGCGGCAATGGCGCAAGCGGCATCGATAATGGCTCCTTGCATATTCACTCGCCCCCATCCCTGAACCTTGGGAGCAGCCTGAGTGGCCGGAATAACTAGCATGGTCATCAATATGCAAGGAGACACTAAATGGTAAATAAACCGGTTCATTGAATACCCCTGACAAATACCCTTCATCCTGGGAAAATGCATGCGGGATATCCCGCATGCATAAAAGACGTCACGCCAATGGCGATGAGACTTATTGGTAAGCCAGTTTGAAATCGGCTACGGCGGTGAAATCACCTGGAACCACGGTGGCGGAAGCGCCGTCACCCTGCAGGTAAGCCGCGAAGCGCAGCGTGTTGTTGCCGTCGTTCAACGTCTGAGGAGCCGTTGCGGTGCCCAGTTTGATCGGATTGCTCGCCATGTCGGTAATGGCGATGCTGGCGCCGCTGGCGGTACCGATGATGCCCAGCAGATCAGGATTCGCGGCAGAAGCCTTGCCGTCAAAAGTGGTGGTGACGGTTTTCAGCGTGGAGGTGTCGCACTGTTCCAGTTTAATATCGAACTGACGCGGCGCTGATTTGCCGCCATTTTTCAGCGCGACATTGGAAATCTGCCCCATTTCCACAGTTTGGTCGACCGATTCAGGCGCAATAGAGCAAGGAGCATCAATAATAGAACCGGTAAAAGTCACTTTGCCATGACCCTGATCGGCGGCATTCGCCAGAGAAGACACGCCAAACGCCAGAACAGTTGCCAGCATGATTTTGTTCAGTTTCATAATTCACTTATTCCTTTAATATTGTGTAAAAAGCGCAGGATTGCTCCCGTTCCTTTAACAGCCATTTATACATTCCAGAATGAATAACGGTATTACTCATCGCCAAAAAGAAAGACGTCGCAATTGTGAAATCGCGACTATCAATTCATTACCACCCAATCAGGGTTATAAACGAATAGCTAAGCAGGCAAAAGAAAAACTCACTTAAATAAAGATCGTCTAAAAACTTACCCTTCAGAGATATTTAAAATAAGTTCCGTCTTACCCGCTCATTTTGGCCTGGTTATTCTTACAAAAACACTCACGCCTTGGAAAGCCATTTTAATCAAAACCAATAAATACAAAATATAAGCCCAAAAACCACGAGACGAATATATTTTTGCGAGACAACAGATCGTAAAAGCAATAACACCAGTCAATTGTATCGAAAAACATATTTTCCACGACATTAACGATCGCCATTTTGCTATTTGCGTTATAATGCGCCGAAAAAGAGAAGGAAGGCTTAACGATCCGAACAGGTGAAAACCAGGCTCGGAAGTACACCATGGAGCAAAACAATGAAATACAGCCAATACACACAGCCGGCCGGGCCCCCGGCAACGGCATTCTCCATCCGGCCCCTTGCACGCCGCCGGGTTATAGCGGCAAAAATATCAGGTTCAGACGGCCGTCCGGGAATAGCTCAGGAGCGTCTTGTCGGCAACCGGCACTATTCTCTGACCCATCTTTTACCGCTATATCAAAACTCACCTGAAGTTTAAGGGAGGCTTACATGGCAAAACGCATCTCAAAACAACAAGAATTGCAGAACCTGCAGCAACATTTACTCACGACGCTACACAACCTGTGCCCTTCAGCCATGGAAACGCCGCCGCCGCCCCCCGGCGAATGGCCCACCACGCGCCAATTGGCCGAGTCCAACGACTTGACGATTTATCAGGCGCGCAATTTGCTGCTGAGCCTGGCGGGCAAGGGAAAAGTGCTGGTCACCCAAGGCCCTGTCAATAACTCACTGCGCTGGTATCCTTCGACTCACCACTCCTGACGACGCCATTTTCTTGCCGGCGGCCGTTCAATCGACGCCGGCAGTTCCCCGATAATACACGGTTAACCTTTCCTCTCTCGCCTCATTCGCGGATATTTCCACAGCCAGCGCCCGCTGACCATGCGCCAATAGAACAAGGCGCCGCGCACCGCCCAATCGAGGAACATCCCCAACCAGACGCCCACCACGCCCATGCCCAATTCAATGCCCAGCGCGTAGCCCGCTACCACGCGGCAGCCCCACATGCCCAGCATCGTCACCCACATGGCAAAGCGGGCATCGCGCGCGCCTTTCAGCCCAGCGGGCAACACCCAGGAAGCGGCCCAGATCGGCATAAAGGCGGCGTTGAGCCAAATCAGGGTTTTCACTACCGTTTTTACGTCATCCTGCGAGGTATAAAACGCGGCGAATACCCCGGCCAGCGGCGCCGTGCCCCAGGCGATGGCGGTTAGCCCAAGGGTAGACAGCCAGAAAATATGACGCAGCTGCCGCTCCGCCTGGCCGATCTCGCCTTTGCCGAGCCGCCGGCCGACGATGATGGTCGAGGCCGATCCCAACGCGTTGCCCGGCAAGTTGATCAACGAAGCGATGGAGAAGGCGATGAAGTTACCGGCGATCACGTTGGTGCCCATGCCGGCGACGAACATCTGCGTCAACAGCTTGCCGCCGTTGAACAACACCGATTCAACGCTGGCGGGAATGCCGATCCCCAGCACTTCCCACAGGATGCTCATCTTCAGCGGCGTGAAATAGCTTTTCAGCGTGATGTGCAGCGCCGGGTTAAAACCGATCGCCAGCACATAGAGAATGGCGCTGGCGCCGATATAGCGGGAAATCGTCAGCCCCAGCCCGGCGCCGACGAAGCCCAGCCCGTGCCAACCCAGCATGCCGTAAATCAGGATGCTGCTGATGATGATATTGAGGATATTCATGCCGCCATTGATCAGCAGCGGGATCTTGGTGTTGCCCGCGCCGCGCAGGGCGCCGCTGCCGATCAGCGCAATCGCCGCCGCCGGGTAGCTCCACACCGTGGTCTGCAGGTAAGAGAGCGCCAGCGCTTTCACTTCCGGCGAGGCCGCGCCGGCGATCACATCGATGATCGGTTCGCCCGCCAGATGAATGCCCGCCGCCAACAGCAGCGCCACGCCGGTCATCAAGACCAGCGACTGACGCGCCGCCGCCCGCGCCCGCCTGCGATCCCGCTTGCCGAGGCTGAAGGCCACCACCACGGTGGTGCCGAGATCCACCGCGGCAAAAAAGGCGATGATCACCATGTTGAAGCTGTCCGCCAGCCCCACTCCGGCCATCGCCTCTTTGCCGAGCCAGCTCACCAGAAAGGTGCTCAGCACCCCCATCAGCAGCACGCAGGCGTTCTCCAGGAAGATCGGCACCGCCAGCGGCGTGATCTCGCGCCAGAACAGCACGCGGTAGCTTTTCCGTTTGGCGTACCAGGGCGTATTTTCCACGCGCTGACGCAGGGCGGCATACAGGTTCAAGGTGGGCTCGGTGGATAAAAGTGAAACATCATTTCAAATGATGATCGATAAATCGTTATCCTGCAAAGAATTTTTGGGCGCCCGTGACGAGCGCCCGACAGGCTTGCCGCAACGCTACTCCATGTAGTCTTCCTGATCGGCCTGCGCCGCCGCGATAAAGCGCGCGGTGCTGCGGCTGAGCGTGGCGCATTTATCCGTCAGCAGCTGATTATCTTGTTGCAGAGCCAGATAGCGCGCCTGGGTGAGCGCCGGCAGCTGCCGATACCCTGCCGCATGCGTGTCCCAGCCGCGGTACTGCGCCGTACGCATCGCGGTGCGCTGCAATTTCACATCGTCCGGCACTTCGCTGCGCCCGCACGCCACGCGCAGGAAATGCCCGCCGGCCAGCATCAGAGCGATGTGATCCAACTGCGCCTGCAGCGGCGGCGCCGGTTTATGCGCCGTCTGCTGACAACCCGCAAGCAGCAGCAACGCCACCGCGCCGCAAAGAGAAGTGCGAAACAGAGTAGACATGGGCGCTCCCGGAAACCTGTGGGTGATGCAATGATCTTAGGTGAGCGGATGCCGGGCGGCAAGGCGGGCTACACGCTTAGCGCCGGCCGCTGCTGACCTTGGTGGCGCGGGCGGGGTTGCCAGCGACGAACTCCAGCGTGGGGGAATAGTAAAACGGCAGCCAGGCGTTATAGCCGCTCTCCCACTCCCATTTGACCGGGCAGGGCCACAGCATGTCTTCATGCAGGATGTAATAGATCCACCGCCCGGGCGGACGGCGTGGTTTGCGCGTTTTCATAGCGGGTTCGACGGCCTGATGGAATGCGATAGGGTGAACTGCTGCATTTTACCGCGATTTGGGGCGCGGGGACAGCCTGCGTTGCCGTGCGCAATGCCCGCCGAACCTCGCCCGCTGATTCGGCGTAAAGCCCGCCGTTTTACTGATCCAGAACATCTTTCGCATTCACCTTGCTGATATATTGATTGAAAATCATTCCTATTCAGGAGGAAGGGTCATGGTTAAGTCACTGAATGCGGCATTCACGCGCCTTTTTGATCGCCCGGACGCCGGCAAGTTGGCGCTCAGACTGACCTTCGGCGGGCTGATGCTGTTTCACGGCGTGGCGAAAATTCAGCATGGCGTCGGCTGGATCGCCGATGCGTTACAACAACAGGGGCTGCCCGCCTTCATCGCCTATGGCGTGTATGTTGGGGAGATCCTGGCGCCGATACTGATCGTTTTGGGGCTGTTCACCCGCCCTGCCGCGCTGGTTTACGCCCTCACGCTGGTGGTGGCGTTTCTGATGGTGGGCACCGGCAAGGTGTTTACCGTCACCGACGTCGGCGCCTGGGGCATTGAAAACGAACTGGTGTTCTTTATGGGTGGGGTCGTCATCCTGCTGCTGGGCAGCGGGAAATACGCGATCGCGCGCAATGAAGCCTATCGATAAACCGCGCTATCAATATGGAGGTTCCTGGTCTGAGCCTCCTCTTTATCTATAACGGCCATTAACGGTCGGCCAGCCGGTAAACCGGTACCTTGCGCGTCGTGCCGGTCAGGGTGTCGAAAATCTCCGTTTCCGCCGTCACGATCGTCATGCCGGTTTTTCTTAGCCTGCGCACTTCGGCGGCGATGCGCTGTATGCCGAACCAGAACAGTCCGTCCAGCGCCGTGACGCGCAGCCCCTGCTCCAGCGCCAGCTTAAGCCGCTCACGCGGCGCCTTGAGCGCCTTGGCGATTTCCCGGTAAGGCAGCGCGTCCACGCCCGACGCCGAGGTTCGGTGAATGCGGGTCGACAGACCGTATTGGAAGGCCTCGGGCACGTCGCTTAAATCGCTCTTCAGGCTGTAAACGCAGCCAAAGCGCTTGCCGTTGAACACCACATTTTTTTGACTGATCGACAGCTCATCGCGCAGGCCGGCAATCAGCTGCGGCGACCGCACCAGCAATAAGCGAAACGGCAATTCGAAACTGGTCACATAGTCCACGTTGAGCAACGCAATGCGCAGGCGCTCTTCCGCGCCCGCCTGCGTCTGGCGACACTCGTTCAACACCTCGCTCCACTGGCGCGCAAGCCGCGGGGCTTCATCCAGCGGCGCGAAATGGTATTTCTCGATGTGGTAGTCGATTCTTTCGTTCATGTCCGTTGGCCCCCGCGTCAGTCATCATGCCCTCAGCAAATTACCTTACCCGCGGCCCACAATACAACACCGCATCGCGCCGCAAGATGCGGAAAAATCGGGCGCATACGCCCCCTGCGCGCTCGCTCAAGGTGAGTCGTGCAGCAGCAGCGATATCTCTTCGGCGGCCGAGCGCAACAAAGGCAGGTGGTGCTGGTGCAAACGCTCTGCGGAAACCTGGCCGGCATGCACGCCGACGTTCAACGCCGCGGCGATGCGGCCGTCCGGCGTGGTGAGCGGCACCGCCAGTGAACGCAGGCCAATCTCCAGTTCCTGATCGTTGATGGCATATCCCTGCTGACGCACGCGCGCCAACTCTTCCCGCAATGCGCTAACGCTCACCAGGGTATGGCTGGTGTAACGCAGTTGCGTCAGCCGCGCCAAATAGTCATTCAACGGCTCATTGGCGAGCCCGCTCAGCAGAACCCGCCCCATCGACGTCGTGCTGGCAGGTAAGCGACTGCCGACGTGCAAATCGATGGTCATGATCCGCGAAGTCGATGCGCGGGCGATATAAAGAATGTCATCACCGTCCAATATGGCCATGGAACAGGACTCATTGAGCGTCTGGCTGAGTTGCCTCAACACCGGTTGCGCGGCGTTGGCCAACGGCGAAGCCGCCAGCCAGTTATGGCCCAGCGACAAGACGCGCGGGCGCAGCTCATAATTCTTGCCGTCTTCCGCGTACACAAAGCCCAGCTTACTCAGGGTGTAAAGGCAGCGGCGCACCGCCGCGCGCGGAATGCCGGTACGCTGGCTAATCTGCGATACCGACATCAGCCGCCGCTGCGGCGTAAAAGCCTGCAGGACTTCCAATCCTCGCGCCAAAGAGGCCATAAAGTCGGGATCCCCCTTCCAGGGATCGGTGCTGCTGCGCGTAATTTCCTGTCCTTTTTCCATTCTCGTTACCCCGCTGTCTGCCTGAAATTTCGGTGTGCCGACGATCACAGCCTGCGAACCTTTGTTAAACAATAGCCGATAATCGCACAGTTTTTCGATAATCGGTATTGTTTGCCTGAAAGGGACGATCTACTTTTCCCATTGACGATAAACACTCCCCCGGCGGGCGCCGAATGAAAGGAACAACAGATGATCGATAAAAGTGTGGCCACCCTGGAAGACGCCGTGTCCATCATTCCGGACGGCGCGAGCATCATGATTGGCGGCTTTGGCCCCGCGGGACAGCCGCTGGAACTGATCGATGCACTGATTGAACACGGTGCCCGCGAGCTGACGGTAATCAGCAATAACGCCGGCAACGGCGACAGCGGCCTCGCGGCGCTGCTCAAGACCGGCTGTGTGCGAAAGATGATTTGCTCCTTCCCGCGCCAGGCCGATTCGTGGGTCTTCGACGATCTTTATCGCCGCGGCGCGATCGAACTGGAACTGGTGCCTCAGGGCAACCTGGCGGCCCGCATGCAGGCCGCCGGCAGCGGGTTGGGCGGCATTTTCACCCCAACCGCCTTTGGCACGCCGCTGGCGCAAGGCAAAGAAACGCGTGAAATCGACGGGCGTCATTACGTGTTTGAAACGCCCTTAAAGGCGGATTTCGCCTTGATAAAGGCCCATCGGGGTGACCGCTGGGGCAATCTGGTTTACCGCAAAGCGGCGCGTAATTTTGGCCCGGTGATGGCGATGGCCGCCGCCACGACGATAGCGCAGGTGGCTGAATTGGTGCCGTTGGGCGCACTGGATCCGGAAAACGTGATAACGCCGGGCATCTTCGTCCAGCGCCTGGTGGCGGTGGCGCGCCCCGCGACCTTTTCCCTCTCTGCCTGAGGAGTAGAACATGCAAAAATTAACCCGCGACCAATTAGCCCAACGGGTGGCGCGCGATATTCCGGAAGGCGCCTACGTCAACCTCGGAATAGGGCTGCCGACCCGCATCGCTAACTACCTGCCCGCCGACAAAGAAGTGATTCTGCACAGCGAAAACGGCCTGCTCGGCATGGGGCCGTCACCCGCGCCGGGCGAAGAAGATCCGGAACTCATCAACGCCGGCAAAGAGCTGGTGACCTTGCTGCCCGGCGGCAGTTATTTCCATCACGCCGACTCTTTCACCATGATGCGCGGCGGCCATCTCGATATCTGCGTGATGGGGGCGTATCAGGTCTCGGCTGCCGGCGATCTGGCCAACTGGAGCACCGGCGCCGAAGACGCGATCCCGGCGGTGGGCGGCGCCATGGATCTGGCCATCGGCGCGCGCAAAGTCTATGTGATGATGGACTACCTGACCAAGACCGGCGAATGCAAGCTGGTGGAACAGTGCAACTACCCGTTGACCGGGTTGGCCTGCGTCAGCCGCATCTATTCGGATATGGCAATCATTGATATCACCCCGGACGGCCCGCAGGTGCTGGAGCTGTGTCCGGGGCTCACCTTTGACGCGCTGCAAGCGTTAACCCCGATACGTTTACTGCAATCTGACCTGATCCCCGCTTGAGGAAATCGCCATGCAACAGGCTTTAATCTGCGATGCCGTTCGTACGCCCTTTGGCCGTTACGGCGGCGCATTATCCGCGCTGCGTGCCGACGATTTGGCCGCTCTGCCCCTGAAGGCGCTACTTGCCAGACTGCCGCAGCTGGATCCCCAGGCCATTGATGACGTTATTCTGGGGTGCGCCAACCAGGCCGGTGAAGACAACCGCAACGTGGCGCGAATGGCGCTGCTGCTGGCCGGATTGCCGCACACCGTGCCGGGCACCACCCTCAATCGCCTGTGCGGTTCGGGATTGGACGCGGTAGGGATGGCGGCGCGCGCCATTAAATGCGGCGAAGCGGAGGTCATCATCGCGGGCGGCGTGGAAAGCATGTCGCGCGCGCCCTTTGTCACCGGCAAAGCGGACAGCGCCTTCAGCCGATCGCTGAAAATGGAAGATACGACGATGGGATGGCGCTTTATCAACCCGCAAATGCGCGCTCAGTTCGGTGTCGAAACCATGCCTGAAACCGCCGAAAATGTGGCTCGCGAGTTCGCCGTCAGCCGCGCCGATCAAGACGCCTTTGCATTGCGCAGCCAACAACGCACCGCCCGCGCTCAGGAGCTGGGCCTGTTTGATGAGGAACTGATCGCCGTCAGCATTCCGCAACGCAAAGGCGAACCGCTCAGCATGGTTCGCGACGAACATCCCCGCAGCACCTCTTTGGCCGCGCTGTCCGCACTGAAGGGCGTCGTACACGCCGACGGGAGCGTCACCGCCGGCAACGCCTCGGGCATCAACGACGGGGCCAGCGCCCTGCTCATTGCCAGCGAACGCGCGGCGGTGCAGTATGGACTCGCCCCGCTGGCGCGGGTGGTCGCCATGTCCGCCTGCGGCGTAGAGCCGCGCATCATGGGTTGCGGGCCGGTTCCCGCGGTCCGCAAGGTACTGGCGCAAACCGGTTTGAGCCTGGCGCAAATGGACATCATCGAGTTGAATGAAGCCTTTGCCGCCCAGGCGCTGGCCGTGACGCGCGCCCTGGGGTTACCGGATGATGCGGAACAGGTCAACCCTAACGGCGGCGCCATCGCGCTGGGCCATCCTCTGGGCGCATCCGGCGGCAGGCTGGCCATGACCGCCGCTTATCAGCTGCGTCGCACCGGCGGGCGCTTTGCCCTGTGCACCATGTGCGTAGGTGTTGGGCAGGGCGTCGCCTTGATTCTGGAACGGATATAACCAATGTCACTCTATAGCGCAATGTTTATGACGTCACCATTGACGCCCTGCTTCAGCGATACGGCCCTGCTACAGGGCATGCTCGATTTCGAAGCCGGCCTGGCACAAGCCCTGGCATCTGCAGGGATTATCGATGACGAGTCGGCTCGAATCATACGCAGCCACTGCCGGGCGGAAAAACTCGACGCCGCCGCGCTGGCGCAGTCCGCCGGATTGGCGGGCAACTTAGCGATTCCGCTCGTCAAACAGTTGACGGCGCTGGTGGCTCAACGCTCGCCGGACGCGGCGCGCTTCGTTCACTGGGGGGCAACCAGTCAGGATGCGATTGACAGCGGGCTGGTGCTGCAACTGCGCAGCGCGCTCAGCCAAACCGACACGCTGCTCAATCAGCTGATTGCGGCGCTGACGGCGCAGTGTCGGCGCCATAGCGCAACGTTAATGGTCGGCCGCACCTGGCTGCAACACGCGTTACCCACGACGCTGGGGCTGAAGTTGGCCGGCACGCTGGACGCCTTGCTGCGCTTTCGGGTTCGTCTGGCTGAGATGCGGCCACGCGTGCTGGCGCTGCAATTCGGCGGTGCCGCCGGCACGCTCGCCTCATTCGGCGAGCAGGGAGAACGCGTCGAGCAGGCGCTGGCGGAAGCGCTGGCGCTACCGCGCAGCGCCACGCCGTGGCATACCCAACGCGACCGGTTGCTGGAACTGGCCGGCTGGTATGCCGGACTCACGGGCACGCTCGGCAAGCTGGCGCGTGACATGTCGCTGTTGATGCAAACCGAGGTCGCTGAAATCAGCGAACCTTCGGCTCCGGGTCGCGGCGGCTCCTCCACCATGCCGCATAAGCGTAATCCGGTACTCTGCGCCGCCATCCTCAGCGCGGCTAACCGCTTGCCGGCGCTGATGGCGGGATTGTATGCCGGCCAGGTGCAAGAGCACGAACGCGCGCTGGGAGGCTGGCAGGCCGAGTGGCAAAGCCTGCCGCAGCTCCTGGTGCTGAGCGGAGCGGCAATGGCGCAAAGCCTTGACCTCGTTAACGGCCTGGAGGTACATGAAGCGGCGATGCGGCGCAATCTGGCGCTGACGCAGGGGCAGATCATGGCTGAATCGGTTTCCCTGGCCTTAGCCCCGCTTCTCGGCCGCCAACAGGCGCACCAGCATATCGCGCAATGTTGCCGCCAGGCTCAGGCAACACAGCAATCCCTGTTAACCCTGCTGTGCGCCGATGCGGAAGTCTCTTCCCGACTCAGCCGGGAAGCTCTGGAGACGTTGCTCGATCCGGCCAATGCCACAGGCAGCGCACAGCGTTTCATTCAACAAGTTCTGGCATCGGCCGAAAAGGAGCAATGATGTTGAATTATGTCCTGGAAGGGCCCGAAAACGCCCCGGTCATTCTGTTCAGCAACTCGCTGGGGACGTCATTGGCAATGTGGCAACCGCAGCGCGACGCGCTCATCTCCCACTATCGCATTCTGCGCTACGACGTTGCCGGCCACGGCGCATCGCCGCCCGGTGAACAACCCGGATCGCTGGCGCTGCTGGGCAGACAGGTGCTGTCATTGCTGGACGCTCTGGCGATTGAGCGCGTCCATTTTTGCGGTATCTCCATGGGGGGGTTAACGGGATTATGGCTGGCGCGTTTTCATCCCGAGCGCTTGCTGACGTTGACCATCGCCAATAGCGCAGCAAAAATTGGAACGGCGGCGAATTGGCGACAACGCGCCGCGCAAGTGCGTCAGTCGGGGATGGCCGCCGTCAGCGATGGCGCAGCATCACGCTGGTTCACGCCGGCATTTTGCCAATCCGCCCCCGCCAGGGTGCAAGCATTATTGCAACAGCTGACCGCCTGCGATCCCAACAGCTATGCCGCTTGCTGCGAAGCATTGGCGAACGCCGATTTACGCGCCGAGCTGGAAGGGATCCTCGTGCCGACGCTGATTATCGCCGGACATGACGACGCGGTAACCACCGTCGATGATGCCAAAGCGTTAGTGGCGGGCATTCCCGGCGCTCAATGCGTCATCTTGCCCGCCTCTCACCTTTCCAGCGTCGAGGCCTGGCGGGCATTCAATCGCACTTTCCGGGCCTTTTTGGATGAACAGCTCACGCAGCGGCAACGCTATCAGCAAGGCATGACGGTGCGCAGAGCCGTATTGGGCGATGAGCATGTCGATAATACCCTCGCGGCGCTGTCGCCGTTCAACGAGGAATTTCAACATTTCATCACTCGCTATGCCTGGGGGGAAATGTGGACGCGTCCGGGCCTATCGCGCCATACCCGCAGCCTGATCACCATCGCGATGTTGATCGCCTTGAATCGCGAAGCTGAACTGAAAATGCATATACGAGCCGCCTTCAACAACGGCGTCACGCGCGAAGAGCTCAAAGAAGTCCTGATGCATGCGGCGCTTTACTGCGGCCTGCCCGCCTCGAACGCCGCCTTTCATTTGGCGCAATCCGTCTTTGCCGAACACGATGCCGGGCAGCCGCCGGTCGAATAGAACAGCCGTTTATACCGGCACATCCAGTACTCTCTGACGCAGCGCTGCGACCAGGCGCTGCTGCTCAGGGGGCGTGAACGCCTCTTGCCGGGTAATGATGCCCAACGGTTCTGCCATTCCCTGAGTAGGCAACGGCAGCGCACGCAGGTGATTGCCGAACAGATCGTCGCGCACCGCGCCGTAAGGCACCAGCCAAACATAGCCATACTGCAACGTCAGGCAACGCGCCAGCGTGACCGACAAGGTCTCGACGCAGCCTTCCGGCACGGCCAGCCCGTGGCTGACAATGAGCGCCTCCGCATTCTGGCGCGGTACGGTCCCACGCGGTGAGAGCACCAATGGCCAACTCAGGGCCTCCGCCAGCGTGACATCCGCATGCAGCAGCGGATGATGGGGGGAAACCACCAGCCGCAGCGTTTCATGATACAGCAGCTCGAAATTGAGCCCCTCCATGCGAGAGGGGTCTGACATACGCCCTATCCCTAAGGTTAATTGCCCGGATCTCACCGCCATCATCAGCGCATCGTTGGCCAGCGTCGAAACCTGCATGCGCCAACCTGGCGATTGCTGCTGCAACCCCACCACGACCGGCGCGACCAAACTCACCAGTGTGGTGGGCAGCGCCCCGATATGCAGCGGCGCCGGCAGCGCCTCGCTGTCCGATGCGACCGTACGCCCCAACACATTCAGCGCGTCCAAAACGCGCCCCGCATCCTGCAGGAAACGCGCCCCGGCGGCGGTCAGCTCTGCCCCCTGCCGGCTGCGCGAAAACAGGCGCTCGCCGGCCAGGCTTTCCAGTTCATTGAGCGTTTTGGAGAGGGCGGGCTGCGTGATGCCCAATTGCTGTGCGGCGCGCACCAGCGTCCCCTGCTGCGCGGTAGCGACAAAGGCGTGCAGATGACGCAGGCGGATGCGTTGGCTAAAGCGAGAAGTCATGTTCATGATTTATAGTATTAACTTGCCGCCGACGCGGCAAGCTCATTCACAGGGCGAACGGAGGTCAAATATCAAAAAAAACGGTCTCGTTCTCGCCCTGTAACCAGATATCGAAATGGTATACCGTCTGATCACCGCGCTGCCGCCTTTGCGCCAATAACGTGCCGCGCCGTTTCTCCCATTCAATGAGGTTCAACACCGGATCTTCAGCGTTCGCCGCCTGTTCGTCGGCGAAGTAAAGACGCGTGTTCAACCCGATGTTGATGCCGCGGGCCACGATCCATAGATTGAGGTGAGGCGCCATCAGCCGGCCGTCGCGCCCCATCACTCTGCCCGGTTTAATCGTCTCAAATTGCCACAGGCCGCTGGTGAAATCCGAACAGGTTCGCCCCCAGCCGCGAAAAGCGGGGTCGTCGGGTTTATCTCGTTGGCCGTCGGCGGGATGCTGATATCGCCCGGCGGCGTTGGCCTGCCAGACTTCAACCAGCGCGTCTCGCACCGGCGTGCCGGTACCGTCATAGACATGCCCTTCCACCACGATGCGTTCCCCGCGCGTTTCCGGTTGCGTCAACACATGGGTGAAATTACGCTCAAAAATGTCAAAACCGGCGGCATGCGGCGCCAAACCGATGTGCACATAAGGGCCGGCGGTTTGCGAGGCCGTTTCAGACAAATACTTTTTCATCACGCGGCTCCCTGTGTACGGTTCTCAAACCACGTGGCCCGATGGCCCCGCAGCACCAGATCGAAACGGTAGGCCAGGCTGTCCAGCGGCACGGCGGCGTGCATATCCAGCTCGGCAATCAGCGTGCGCATCGCATCGTCGCTGCCTACCGACTGCAAGATGGGGCAACGAACGAGCAACGGATCGCCTTCGAAATACATCTGCGTGATCAACCGCTGCGCGAACGCCTCGCCGGAGAGCGAGAAGTGAATATGCGCCGGACGCCAGTCGCTGACCTGATTGCGCCAGGGGTACGGGCCCGGCTTGATGGTGCGAAAACAGTAATACCCGTTGTCGTCGGTCAGCATCCTGCCGCAGCCGCCAAAATTGGGATCGATAGGCGCCAGATACTGATCCTTCTTGTGACGATAGCGCCCTCCCGCATTGGCCTGCCATACCTCGACCAGGGCGTTGCGCACCGGCGCCCCGAAGGCATCGCGCACATATCCATGCACGATGATCCGCTCGCCGATCGGTAAGCCGTCTTTGGCGTAGTTCAGAATCAGATCGTGATCAATCGGGCCGATATCCGTTGGCGTGAACACGGGTGCGGTCAGTTCAGACAGCGAGTTTTGCAATGAAATTAATGCATTGCGCGGCGATCGCAGCACGCTGGTTTTATACAGCGGCGCCAGCGCAGGCGGGTGATGGCTGTAATCGCGATGCACCAGTTCTCGCGCCATCCAATCACTTTTCATCCCGGTATCCTTATTATTTGAGGGTACATGTCGACAGAGTGTAGGAAGCGCAATATGTAAAAGTAAAGTGAGAAAACCGATCGCTTTATATAACCAAAAGTCATGGAATGTTCTGAATTGACGAAACATTTCATTTGGTCCATAACAGGTTTCAATTCCCGTCGGTGGTCCGCCTCGCTACTGAATGGTCGCTTTCAGGTCATCCATGACCGCTTAACTGGAGGCAATGATGAAACGTTCTATCGCGACGGTCTCGGTATCGGGCTCGCTGCCGGAAAAACTGCGGGCTATCGCCGCCGCAGGCTTTGATGGCGTCGAAATTTTCGATAACGATCTGGTCTATTACCCCGGTTCACCGGCGCAAATCCGTGATCTGTGCGCCGAACTGGGCCTGGAAATTTTGCTGTTCCAGCCGTTTCGGGACTTCGAAGGCGGCCCGCGCGAAAGCCTGGCGCAGAACCTTTCACGCGCAGCGCGCAAGTTCGACGTCATGCAGCAATTGGGCTGCTCGCGCATGCTGCTCTGCAGTAATGTCTCGCCCGACAGCAGCGAAGACATGGCCACGCAAGTGAGCGATTTGCGCGCGTTGGCGGAGTTGGCCGCCGAGTATGATATTACTGTCGGTTATGAAGCGCTGGCATGGGGGCGTCACGTGAACCTGTGGCGCGAAGCCTGGGCGCGGGTTAAGGCCGTAGACCATCCGGCGCTGGGGATCATTCTCGATAGTTTTCATATCCTGTCGCGCGGCGATAATCTTGATGGCCTTGATGAAGTCCCGCCCGAAAAAATTGTGTTTGTACAACTGGCGGACGCCCCGCTGCTGAAGATGGACGTGCTCGCCTGGAGCCGCCATTTCCGCTGTTTCCCCGGCCAAGGGGAGCTGAACCTGGCTCAGTTCATGACTCAACTTTCCGCGCATGGCTATCGCGGCGCCTGGTCGCTGGAGATATTTAACGATGGTTTCCGCGCCTCGCCGGTGCTTCCCACGGCTCAGGACGGTTTCCGATCGTTGTTGTGGCTGGAGGAACAAACCTATGACTGGTTGGCCAAACAGCCTCTGCTGCCCAACGCCATGGCCTCGCTCATAGAACATTCATTATTTCATTCAGAAGCGCATCCCCCCTTGCTGGCGCTGGAGTTTATCGAATTTGCCGTCTCGCACAGCGATGGGCTGGCGATGGGCCAATGGCTGACGCAGTTGGGATTGGTTCACGCCGGCGAACACCGCTCCAAAAGCGTCGCCCTCTATCGCAACGGCAAAGTGAATGTCATTCTGAATGCCCAACCGGAAAGTCAGGCCAGCGGCTATTATCACTTGCACGGCATTTCTCTTTGCGCCGTGGCGTGGCGGGTTCGCGGCGTAGCGCGTTTACTGCAACGGGCGCAAGACTACGGTTACGCCCTCTGGCAAGGAGAAACCGGCCCCAACGAGCGGCAAATTCCCGCCCTGTGCGCACCGGACGGCAGCCTGATTTATCTGGTCGAGGCGGACGAAGATCCCAAGAACGATATTTATCACACTGATTTTCATCTGACTCATCGCAGCGCGCCGCCGCCTGCACTGCAGAGCATCGATCACCTCGCGATAGCGCTGACGGACGAATCTTGCGGCAACTGGATCATGTTCCTGCGCAGCGTGCCGGGTTTTGTGCAGGACAACGAGTGGGAATTGCCCGATCCGTTGGGTTTGGTCCGCAGCCGCGTGTTGCGCAGCCCCAACGACGCCATCCGGCTGCCGCTGAATATGTCGGTGAGCCGGGAAACCCAAATCGCCCAGGCATTAACCACCTATCAGGGCGCGGGATTACAGCATGTCGCCTTTGGCTGTAATGATTTGTTCAGCGTCGTGAAAGCGGCTCAGCAGCGTGGATTAAAAACGCTGCGCATCCCCGATAACTACTATCAAGACCTCAGAGCGCGTTTCGATCTTGATCCCGTTTTCCTTTCGCAGCTGCAAGCGTTCAATGTGCTCTACGATCGAGACGAGCAAGGCGGAGAATTACTGCACGTCTACACCGTCGCCTACGAGAAAGGGCGCTTCTTCTTCGAGTTATTGGAACGCCGGGGGGGCTACCGCGGCTTCGGGGCCGCCAACGCCCCGGTTCGGCTCACCGCCATGCGTTAACCGTGCGGGCCATCAAGGCCCGCTCATTCTTTCATCTTACTGAAAAGGTTAATGATCGCGCTCACACTCTCAACCGCTTCCGGCTCAGCCATTCCCACGGCAATCCCTTTTCATAACATAAGGTTAACATTCCCCCCTCACTTCCCTCTCACCTCATCGTCCGATAAACGCACATTATTTCGATAATCGACATTTATTGCCCCACCAACGGCTGCTTATAGTGATGACACTCAACTACTGCACCGGGAGCCCCCCATGTCGGGAAACAACGCAATCAATGTTCGGGCGCTGATCGACAGCCGCCCCTTAGGGAAATGGCAAAAGATGGTCGTGCTGCTCGGCTTTTGCATCATTGCTCTGGATGGATTCGATATCGTTATCATGGGATTTATTGCGCCAGAGCTTAAGGCCGATTGGCAAATCACTAATCGCGAGCTGGGGCTGGTGATCAGCGCGGCGCTGATTGGCCTGTCGCTGGGCGCGATGCTTTCCGGGCCATTGTCAGACAGGTTCGGCCGCAAAGTGGTCATCATCAACAGCGTATTCTTTTTTGGCGTTTGGACGCTGGTGACGGCGTTTTCTCAAAATATGGAGCAGATGATGTTATTTCGCCTGCTCACCGGCTTGGGGCTGGGCGCCGCCATGCCGAATGTCGGCACCCTGGTGGCGGAATTCGCGCCTGCCCGGCGCCGCGCTTTCTTGATTACCGTGGTCTTCTGCGGCTTCACCTTTGGCGCCGCCTTGGGCGGATTCGCCGCCTCCTGGCTGATGCCACGCTTCGGCTGGCATTCCGTGCTGCTGCTCGGCGGGATCTTGCCCCTGCTGTTCGCGCCCGTGCTGATGGCGGCATTACCCGAATCGGTGTGTTTCCTGGTGGAGAAACGGGCAAAAAACGATGGAATTCAGCGGATTTTGGCGAAACTGGCGCCCGACCTCGATCTTCGGCACAGCACCATCATATTGCCCCCGCCAAACCAGGCCTGCGCGCACCCCATCAAATTAGTGGTGAGCTCGCAGTATCGCTTCGGCAGTTTAATGCTGTGGGGATCGTATTTTTCCGCGCTGTTTCTGTTCTATACGTTGGGCAGCTGGCTGCCGTTGCTGATTAAAGACGGCGGCTTCAACGTCACGCAAGCGGCGATCATCACCGCCCTGTTTCAGGCGGGCGGCACGCTGGGCTCACTGTTTTCCGGCTGGCTGATGGACAGATCCGAACCGCATCGCGCTTTGGCGTCCATTTATGGAATGGGAGCGCTGTTCACCCTGCTTATGGGGCCGGCGATGGGCTACCCCGTCCTGATGGGAGGCTGCGCGATGGCGATCGGATTCTGCATCGGAGGAGCCAACACCGGCATGAACGCCCTGTCGGCCAGTTTTTATCCCACCGAAGCCCGGGCTACCGGCTCCAGCTGGATGCACGGCATCGGTCGTTTGGGCGCCATATTGAGCGCGCTGGCCGGCGCTGAAATGCTGGCGCTCGGTTGGAGCTTAAGCACCATTTTCACCGTGCTGGCGCTGCCGGCGCTATTGACGGTGGCGATGATCGTCGCCAAAGGGCGCCATCAAGCTCGCCAAGCGGCAGGGCATGGGTATACGGCTTACCTTGACGCACGTTCAAATGACATGCGCTGAACGCGCGGAGTAGCCCCCGTTTGAACAGCGCGACAGGATAGCGGGAATGACATTCCCTCCCTTCCTTTCTTCGGTACAGACGCCTTCCGGCTGCAAACACGCGGCGCCCCAGCCGGAAGGCGCACGCCACCTCATTCCCCTTTTTAACCGCCTCAGAGAAAAATCACTAAGGAGCTCATATGCAAAAAGCGCACAGGACGCGGGACGGGAAGAAATACCTCCTGTGGTTTCTTGCCGGATTGATGTTCATTATCGGCCTGGCAATCTGCCTTCTCGGCGCCAGATTGGCCTTCGTCGGCGGAACGTTTTATTTCGTGGCGATGGGTCTGGCGATGATTATCGCCGCCGTACTGATTGCCCGCCGCCGTCGCAGCGGCATTATCCTGTACGCGATCGCCTTCGTCGCCTCCCTGTTTTGGGCCGTCGCCGATGCCGGCTGGCATTACTGGCCGCTGTTCTCGCGCCTTTTCACCCTCGGCGTTTTAGCATTTCTTTGCGCTATCGCCTGGCCATTGATGCCCGGCCATTCGGCCAAAAAAGGCCCGGCTTTCGGCTTAGCGGCGATCCTGGCCATCGGGTTGGGGGTCAGCTTCGGGTGGATGTTCAGATCCCAACCGCTGGTCAGCGCGACGAAAACCATCCCCGTATTTCCAGTAGCCGCCGGCGAGCAACAAAAGAATTGGGAGCACTGGGGAAATACCCCGCACGGCGATCGCTTCGCCGCACTTGATCAAATAAACAAGCAGAACGTTTCCCGCTTGCAGGTGGCCTGGACTGCCCATACCGGCGATCTTCCCGTGAGCAAAGGTTCGGGCGCGGAAGATCAGAATACGCCTTTGCAGGTCGGCGACACGCTTTATGTCTGCACCCCGTACAGTAAAGTGCTGGCTTTAGATGTGGATAGCGGGAAAGAAAAATGGCGTTTCGATCCGCAGGCCGCCTCGCCGAACTGGCAGCGCTGCCGGGGCCTGGGTTACTACGAGGATCACGCCGCTCCTGCAGCAACAGGCTCAAGTCGCCCACCCGCGATCTGTTCGCGTCGTTTGTTCCTGCCCACGATTGACGCCAGACTCATCGCCCTTGATGCCGACACGGGGAAATTGTGCGACGCCTTTGGCGATCGCGGTACCGTCGATCTCGGCAGCGGCATGGGCGAAATCAAACCGGGCTATTATCAACAAACCTCCACGCCGCTGGTGGCCGGAGAAATCGTCGTCGTGGGGGGACGCGTAGCGGATAACTTTTCCACCGATGAGCCTCCCGGCGTTGTTCGAGCTTATGATGTTCACTCCGGCAAGCTCGTGTGGGCCTGGGATCCGGGCAACCCTGAACTGAGCGGCCTGCCGCCGGAGGGGCAAACCTATACTCGCGGCACGCCGAATGTCTGGTCAGCCATGTCCTATGACAAGCGGTTGAACCTCATCTATTTACCCACAGGCAACGCGACGCCAGACTTTTTCGGCGGCACTCGCAGCGCGCTGGACGACAAATACAGCTCCGCCGTCGTCGCCGTAGACGCCGCTACCGGCAAAGTTCGCTGGCACTATCAGACGACCCACCACGATTTGTGGGACTTCGATCTGCCCTCACAGCCACTGTTGTTCGATTTGCCCGACGGCAAAGGCGGCATTACGCCGGTTCTGGTGCAAACCAGCAAGCAAGGCATGATTTTCATGCTCAACCGCGTGACCGGCGAGCCCGTCGCGCAAGTTGAAGAACGCCCGGTGCCAACGGGAGCTATCAGGGGTGAACGCTATTCCCCCACCCAGCCGTACTCAGTGGGGATGCCGATGATTGGCAATGAACAACTGAAAGAGTCGGATATGTGGGGCGCAACGCCGATTGACCTGCTGTTATGCCGCATTCAGTTTAAAGAAATGCGCTATCAAGGCATTTTCACCCCGCCGGGTGAAGACCGCGCCCTGCAATACCCAGGCTCCCTGGGAGGAATGAACTGGGGCAGCGTCGCCGTGGATCCCCACAATAACCTGATGTTCGTTAACGACATGCGTCTGGGATTGGCGCATTATCTGGTGCCGAGGGATAAGGTGCCGACCAACGCCAGCGGTATTGAAATGGGGATAGTCCCAATGGAGGGCACCCCGTTCGGGGCCCTGCGAGAACGGTTCCTCTCCCCGCTGGGGATCCCCTGCCAGAAACCGCCGTTCGGCACGATGTCCGCCGTGGATCTGACTACCGGCAAATTGGTGTGGCAGGTCCCTGTCGGGACAGTCGAGGATACCGGGCCGCTCGGCATCAGCATGCATATGCCGATCCCTATCGGCATGCCAACGCTGGGCGCGCCGCTGTCGACGCAGTCGGGTCTTCTGTTTTTCGCCGGCACGCAGGACTTCTATTTACGCGCCTTTGACACCGCCAACGGTAAAGAGATTTGGAAATCGCGCTTGCCGGTCGGGAGCCAATCCGGCCCGATGACTTACCTTTCGCCGAAAACCGGCAAACAGTACATTGTCATCAATGCGGGGGGCGCACGCCAATCACCGATGCGCGGCGACTACATTATCGCCTATGCGCTGCCGGACAAGTAATCCCGCACGAGAAATATCAAGGCGCATCGGGTTTACAGAGTGAGTCAATCCCAGCGGCAACGGGCGGCGTCAAACCCGCCCTATCGTTCACAACATGACAAACGGTAAGACGAAAAGACGGTTTGATAACGCCGGCAAAGGGTCGGCACAGGGAAATAAGAACGACAGCCGATAAGAACGGTGGTTTTACTGTGATGGGGATCGTTGAAAGATTTATTCGTAAGTGATTGAATAGTGGCGGAGAGAGGGGGATTTGAACCCCCGGTAGAGTTGCCCCTACTCCAGTTTTCGAGACTGGTCCGTTCAGCCGCTCCGGCATCTCTCCTGACAACGCTTGCTATCATGCCCGCTTTTGCGGCATTTTTACAGCATTAGCATACCGCTGAACGTTCAAGTGATGAGTTTACGAGCAACCTGATGATTAAATGGCCGTGGAAAGCGACTCAACCCTCTCAATCCCAGGCAGACATCGAGGCCCAGTGGCAGGACGCGCTGGCGATCCCGCTGCTGTCGCCGCTGAATGAGCAGGAGCGGCAGCGGCTGGTGGCCGTCGCCGGGCAAATCTTGCAGCAAAAGCGCATCGTGCCGCTGCAGGGGCTGCAGCTCACCTCGCAAATGCAGGCGCGCATCGCCCTGCTGTTCGCCCTGCCGGTACTGGAGCTCGGCGCGGAGTGCCTCGACGGCTTCAACGAAATCCTGCTCTACCCCACCCCGTTCGTGGTGGAAGACGAATGGCAGGACGAAATTGGCCTGGTGCACTCGGGGCCGGTGGTGCAGTCCGGCCAGAGCTGGGAACAGGGGCCGATCGTGCTCAATTGGCAAGACGTGCAGGACTCTTTCGATCTCTCCGGTTTCAATCTGGTGATCCACGAAGCGGTGCACAAGCTGGATATGCGCAACGGCGGCGTCGCCACCGGCGTGCCGCCGATCCCGCTGCGCGAGGTGGCCGCCTGGGAACATGACCTGCACGCCGCGATGGAAAGCCTGCAGGACGAGATCGACATGGTCGGCGAAGAGGCCGCCAGCATGGACGCCTACGCCGCCACCGATGCGGCCGAGTGCTTCGCCGTGCTGTCGGAGTATTTTTTCAGCGCCCCCGAGCTGCTGGCAGAACGCTTTCCGGCGCTGTATCAGCACTTTTGCCGCTTCTACCGCCAGGATCCGCTGGCGCGCCTGCTGCGCAGCCAGGCGGAAAACGACGCGCAATGGGCTGACTGACGGGCATATTGCTCAGATACCGAGCAGTCGCGCCGCCTGGGGCAATTTAGCGTTGACACACCCGGGGCGGCTGGATATGATGCGCCCCGTTCACACGATTCCTCTGTAGTTCAGTCGGTAGAACGGCGGACTGTTAATCCGTATGTCACTGGTTCGAGTCCAGTCAGAGGAGCCATATTTAAAGAAGCCCGCTTAAGGAAACTTAAGCGGGCTTTTTGTGTTATGGACACGGGGATATCGCCAGCGTTAAACGAGTGTAAGTATCCCGCTTAACCGAACCATTCATTTTTCGAGATCTTCCACCGCTGTCTATTTATCAGGCAGGAACAGCCGACGCAGAATGCTTTTATCGAGCGTATTGACCGGACATAACGGACGGAAATACTGATTTTTATCTGCCCTCAACGCGGAATGAAGTGCGGGAATTTAGGGGGCGCTGGCTGAATATAATAGCAAGCGGCCTCAAAACGCGCTGAACAACCTGACGCCAGAAGAGTAGCGGCTGATGGCTGGAGTTCTCAAAAAGTGCGTGGACAGGGCGACCTGGCGAGAGGAACTTGGTCTTTTTCCATGCTGCCCGCGAGGGTTATCGGTTAAGAAAAACAAAAAGGGCAGCGCCAGATGGCCCTGCCCTTTGCATTAACAATCAGACACCGGGTTCCTGACCCGGTACCGGCACGCCTTCTTGCGGCGAGTCTGGATTCGGCGCCGGAAGATTCATCAGCTTCGTCAGGATGCTGGCAAGCTTGAAGCGCATTTCCGGACGGCGAACAATCATGTCGATCGCGCCTTTTTCAAGCAGGAATTCACTGCGCTGGAAACCCGGCGGCAACTTTTCACGCACGGTCTGCTCAATAACGCGAGGCCCGGCAAAGCCGATCAGCGCTTTCGGTTCGGCGATGTTGAGATCGCCAAGCATCCCAAGGCTTGCGGACACCCCGCCCAGGGTCGGATCAGTCAGTACGGAGATATACGGCAGACCCCGCTCCTGCATTTTCGCCAGCGCCGCAGAGGTTTTCGCCATCTGCATCAGCGACATCAGCGCTTCCTGCATGCGCGCGCCGCCGGATGTGGTAAAGCACACCAGCGGGCAGTTATCTTCCAGCGCCTGCTCGACGGCGCGGACAAAACGCGCACCGACCACAGAGCCCATTGAACCCGCCATAAAGGAGAACTCAAATGCCGCCGCCACCACAGGCATGCCGTACAGCGTGCCTTTCATCACGACCAGTGCATCTTTCTCGTCGGTCTCTTTCTGCGCAGCGGTCAGACGGTCTTTGTATTTCTTAGCGTCACGAAACTTCAGCGCATCTTTCGGCTCAAGTTCGCTCCCCAGTTCCACCAGCGAGCCTTCGTCCAGCAATCTATGCAGGCGATCGCGCGCGGCTATACGCATGTGGTGATCGCACTTCGGGCAAACCGACAGGTTACGCTCCAGCTCTGCACGGTACAAAACCTGATCGCAGCTGCTGCACTTGGTCCATACCCCTTCCGGGATACTTGCCTTGCGGGTGGAAATTATGTTGCTTTTAATTCGTTCAATCCAGCTCATTGATAACCTTTTTTCCTGAACCTAGCCGATGCTAGTTTTACCATAAGCAGGCAATAATGCTATTTTTACCGCTTACAGGCCATGAAATGTTGCACATTAAAACATAAGAGACAGAAGCATGGGACAGAAAAGTGGTCTAACCCCTCCAGCCCCCTGCCTTACTGCGCTCGTGGCATTATTTTCGCCTATTGGGCGCCGCTCGCTTATTACCGAGCATTGCCATAATGCCCGGCAAAACCGACAGAACAATAATCGCGACAGCCGGCGGTTTAGGCTTTCCTGTCCGATAGGCACTGCAGCAGCACCACCACGTTATAGACGCTAAAGTGGCGGCAGGACATATGCCCATCAGCTCACCACCGCCTCAAGTTCCCTTTAACCTGCATTATTTGGCGAACAATGCTCTGGTACCCTAAACAACCATCAGCCGCATCAGGAGAGACTGACAGCTGAACGTTTCATGTTCAGATAAGGGACTGAAACTGATATCGAAGGAAGTGCGCATTAAAGTCGCTTGCGCACGACATCGGCTGAAGGCGGTGTCAGGCGATAACCCGATTTGTACATATTACGCTTAGATCTCAAATAATTGTTCCTCTTGCCTGAAGACACTTTTTCTCACCACCGTTCTCGGCTGGCATCGGATAAGATTGGATTCGTCGTAAGCAATCAGACAGCCTGGCGAGGCGATCATTTCATCTGCAATTTCATCAAGATATTGAAACAGATCTTCACTGAGATGGTCAGACTGATACGGTGCCAGGACGTAATCATAAACCGATAATACGAGATTGTTTATGATTGCCAGGTCATTCACAAATATCCGAGCCACCTCTTCCAACACCTGTTTTTTTTCTTGCTTGTCATGGATACCACGATACATAGCGAAATCCAGCTGTCCTTTCCTTAAGTGACGCCAAACCCAGTAGATCGGCTGAGAAAGTGTAGTATCCACGTCGCAAAAGTCCACTCGCACAGAAATCTCGTTGTGATCAAGTACTTCCTGGTTCATCGAGGGGTCCCCCAATAACCATGCCTTTCTGTCCTCACTCCAGTATTCAATCAGAATCTGCTCAGGGTAAATATCCTGACTGAAGTAAGTGCAATAGGCATAGCGTAATCGTGAAGGGATTTTTTTGTACCTCATCATGTCGAGTGCCATGATAGCGATGGTCAAACAATGCCCGACGAGCTTATGTTCAAAAGGGATCGGTGTGGTAATGGATATCACTCCAGCGCAGGACAATCTATCCAGTATGATTTCAGGCTGATTGATATCAATATCGTTATACCTTTCCGGACTTATTTTATATTTATTCACCCCTTTATAATGCTCTACTATATTTCTTGCCACTTTAAATATTTCATCCACGGAGCCAGGAAGGTCACGATAATAATCGTCATATTTTGTCGGTTTACGTTCAGTATACAGAGAGTGAGTGTTTTCAGAATTCAAAATTATTTCCTATCTGTTTTTGGTGCCTCTCTGGCGTCATGTGTAAAAACGCATAAAAGAGAAACACGCCCGATGTCAGAAAAAATAACAGCAGTTCATCTTTAACGTTCTGAATGGACCATGTAACAAAAGCGATCGCATTCAGGTGAAGAATCGACCAACACAGCTCGTTCTGCCTGGAAAGGCGCGCTCAGTTTACTTGTGGCAACCATCAGCGATCACCGTGACAACGGCATGATCAACAAACTGGAACCACCCGGTAAAATGAGTGCCTGCGCGATAGCCCCCGCTCCAGTCACAGGTCAGTTCAATCTGAAACTGTGCCGATTTTTCACATATCCCTGTCAGCTTGGCAGCACTGAAATCCTGAAATAACAAAGTGTGAGGATAGAGTGCCTTATACAAGGCTTCTTTGGCTGAAAACATTAGAGTAGCCAGCTGCGGTTGAGCAAGTGCGCAACCGCCTCGAATGATGTCATTCCATTCGGCTTCAGCCACGATGGCTCTCGTGAGCTTGGTACATTGATCGGCTGTGAACACCGTTTCTGTATCAATGCCCACAGCCTGATAGCGATCGTGCTGGCAGACCGCCGACACCGCTAATGTGCGCGTGTGGGAAATGGATCCGCGGTAACCCGTAGGCCACTGGGGAAGCCGATGTTCTCCCATTGGAAGCGCGAGTGTTTTGCACCCAAGAAATTGGAGTGCACGTCTGGCGGCCAGTCGACCGGCAACGTATTCGGCCTTTCTTTTGGGCCCCGCTCTGGTTAGAAGTGCGGGGCATTCCACATCGAAATCCGAGAAAAGTGACTTATCGAAGCATTTGAAATCAAAGGTGTTATACCATAAGACCAAATGCCTAAACAGAGGAACTACCGTCCTCTGGCTGGTGCTCAAAAATGGAGGCATGCGCCAATTCCTTAACCCGATAAGTGGCACGCATTGAAAAATGCCTGAGTCGTGCCGACGAGTCAGGCGTGGCTGGAGACAGCTATTGATGCTTGAGCAATCGCTGTAAGACCAGTGGCTGTACGAGCGTGAGAACTAACGCGCAGGCGGCCAATATCTCAAGGTTATGCAGCTGTTGCTGCTCTTCCACCAGGATGCAGGACGAAAGGATGGCAGCCAAACCACTAAAAACATGTTGGCAGATGCTTTGCAGAGACATAAAAGCCGCTCTTACGTTCGGCGCGGGGACGGTGGTATTGACGGTGGTTGCGGCAATCGTACGCGTTGCCGTCAATGCCATAAACGCGGTGAAAATCACTAAAGGAGGTAAGAACGAAGCATGCATAAAACCGTCGAAAATCACCACAAAGATGCCGGCTGCGAGACCCATTACGACCGAGAGCGCCCCCATTTTGTCAATCATGCGCCCAAAAATCTGTAGCACAATCACGCTGACCCCGCCCCCGATCAGGTAATACATACTGAGATCATCCCGAGCAACGCCGGCGTTGAGTTGCAGCCAAACGGCCAGATTCGGCAACAGAAGAAACGTACTTAATACGGCCAGACCTAGCGAGGAAATCGCCAGTAAAACCCGGCGATTGGCCATCAATGCCACGAGAGACACATCGGGCGGCCTTGACGTTGTTCCCTGAAGATGCCCCTTTAGGCCTGGCAGCAATACCACCACCAAGGCGGTCACCAACATCCCTGAAGCACCGACCACATAAAAAGGCATGGACCACTGATACCAACTTGCCAGCTTGAGACCCAAAGGCACGCCAGCAATCGCGGCAATAGAAAAAGCGCCCATCACGATGGCCATAGCCCGACCACGACGCTCTACAGGGACACAGTCCGTCAAAATGGCGAGAGAGATGGCGACTAGTGGGCCAGCAAAAGCGCCTGCAACAATGCGGGTAAACATTAGGCTTTTCATATTCCAGGCATGCGCGCACATCAAGGTGGCTACCGACAGCCCAAACAGCATCACTAACACGACCCGTTTGCGATCGAACCTGTCGATGTACTTCGCCACCAGCAGGGAAGAGACGGCGGCAGCCAAGGTGTAACCGCCCCCAAGATAACCGATATTTGCCGCCGACATATGTAACGCGCTGGCAAAATCCGCCCCGAGAGGCATAACGATCATAAAATCCACAGCATTAATAAATTGGATAAGCGCCATCAACCAGATGACTTTCTTCTCAAGCGCGTGAGCGTCGTTCATATTGTCTCCACTGTTCAGACTTATTGGCCGATCGGACGTGCCGATAAGTCTGAAAGGACTCAGATTAAAATTATATGCATTCCAGTTCGTTTATCAGCTTATTGAAAGATGGCCGATCAAAGATTTCGTGTAGTTCCAAGTTGGGATACAACTCAAGCATATCGATATGAAGAGAGATGGCTTGCATCGACGTTAATCCCAGCTCAAAGAAGTTATCGTCTTTAGACATCCGGGTGATATCCATATACTGGCTCAGGATTTTACCCGCAGGATGGGATGCCAGCGCCGATGGCTCGCCCATTGATACGGAGGCACTTGCCCCGGATGCCTTGCGCAAAAGCTGCAGACTCATTTCTTCAAGCCTGTTTGCATCGATTTTGCCGCTCAACGTATAAGGCAATGCCGAGGTAGTGAAAATATGATGCGGGACCAAATAGTGGCTTAACTTTGATTCAAGAAATGCCCTTATCGTCGCCTCTGTCACCCCTGAACACTCCACCCATCCTATCAATTTTGCAGAATCCGTCAGGTCGTCATGAAGGGGAATGACCGCAGAACCCGACACGCCCTCTATCGCTTCAAACGTATCCGTAATTTCCGCAGGTTCAACCCGATACCCATTGATTTTGATAAACCCGCCTTCTCTGTGAAGAAAACTGACGATGCCCTCGTTATCCACATAACCAATATCATTGGTATCATACATCCGACGATTGACACCCCCGATGCACACCTCGGTGAATTTCCTCGCCGTCAACTCAGGGTTATTAAAGTAGCCCAAAGCGAGGCCATCGCCGGAAATATAGATTCGCCCCTGCTCACCTTGCGCGCACTCTTGCTGCTGTTCGTTCAATATCCAGAGCCGGGTGTGGCGTATTGGTCGCCCAATGCGTGTGTCCCCTCCTTGCCGAATGACATGCGCACTGGACCAAACGGTGGTTTCTGTTGGCCCATACACGTTGCACAACCAGTCACTCCGTTCAAACAGCGATGAAGACAGCTGTGGAGAGAGCGATTCACCACCCACCAACACTTTTTGGAATCTCCACACCTTATCCATATAGACTAAGAGCCCTTTGAACAGCGACGGCGTCGCCTGGTAAACGGAAGGCGACCAACGCATGAGTTGTCGTGCGATCTGTTGTGGCGAGCAAATTTCTTGATCTGTCAGCAATATTAAGGTCCCCCCGCTCGACAAGGGCACGGAGTACTCGAGGAAGAAAATATCAAAGGCAATCGACGTTGATGATAGCCACGTTTGTTCGGGCTTGAATGCCAATAAAGAACAAAAGTCCCCAATTAAGTTAGCGCATCCAATATGGCTGACCATGACCGCTTTAGGTGCACCGGTTGAGCCAGAGGTATATATTCGATAGGCCTCCTGAGACGTGCGAGACAGGCTTTCATGTTCAAACGGAGCATTAGCCTGCGACAGCCTGTTGACGTCAACTGTTTTTTGGCATTGGCTTGTCTTTGCATTGCTGATGTACAAATAGCGCGCTTGAGAAAGAATATGGTCGATCTTATCGCCTGAGGTCCTTGGATCAACGGGAATATACGGGATCCCCAGATAATGACACGCTAATATTGTGGCGATGAGCGCTTCATCCCTCTGTAAACACAGCACCACGCCTTCAACGTTGTCATCGATTTCAGCCTGGATGCCGACGGCAATCCGCTTTGCCTTTTGTTGCAGTTGGGCGTAATTAATCTCATTATCACCAACAATAAGTGCAATATTCGTTGGAAATACTTCCGCGATAGATTCAAACTTTTCGATAAATGTGGCATTCATTATTTTTTCATCTCGTGGAGGTTTTATAGATTGAACAAGAGGCTGTCTATATTGGACACCAACATAGACATAAGACTTGCCACCGTTTCCCTGTCGTAGACCGCTTGATTGAAGATCATCTCGATCGCGATCCCCTCTTGCTCAGGCACAAGATTGACTGTCAAATTGCCATACACGGGCTGGTAGCGCGTCGAATATTCAGGAAGCGCAAACTGCCGATACTTTAGAACATTGCCTTTGTTTTGGTTCTGATACATGAAAAGAATGTCATACACCCCTTGACCATTTCTCCCTGCGAGTGACGAAATTCTGTCTAAAGGTACGTGTGCATGAGACAAACTGTTCTTCAATGCGTTGTCCGTCTCATCCAGGATCTGGTAGAACTGCCCCGACCCACAATTGACGACGACAGGAATATTATTCATTCGACAGTCAATCGCTGCTCTCTCGGATTCTGACCGATTGGCCAGCGTCATCCCTGTGCAAACAACGGCGGCATCGAGGAATTCTGATAAGGTGGCATTAAAGAGCGCATACAGTACGACAAAGAGGGGTTTTTTATGAGCCTTGACTATATTTTGAACCTTTGAAACCCGTTCTGCTGTAAGGTGCGAGACCACCGTCCCGGGGATCAATCTCTTCGCATTTAAAGATCGGGTAGGATCGAGCGGCAATGAGGTCTGCGCAACGCCACTCAGCGAGTTCCGCCAGAACGCAAGGCTGGCGTCGGAAATGCCAGGCTCCGTGTGCTGAGGAATACGGGCGCTGTTTAGCGGGCCGTTTTGTTCCCGCGCCTCGGACAAGACGTCCAATAAGTTGTGCAACCCCGTCCCATCGATCGCGATGTGATGGAAATTCAGCACCAGCAACCTGCTAGCGCCATGTCGAAGCGCCGTTACCCGACAAAGCGGCCCCATCTCGAGATCAAAGCGTTGCTCATACACAGCCTGCAATGACTCCGGCAGCGAAGCCTCTGCCGGCACCGCCACCGAGACCGTTTCAACAATCAGTGAACGTTTGGCCGTCAGTGCAACGCCTTCTTTGGTTATCTTGTATTGGTGACTAAATTGAGGGAGCTGCGCAAGAATTTTATCCAAAGATTGCGTGAAGTCTTCTAGCGGAAATGCCTGCGGGATCTCGACACAGAGCGGCACATTGTATTGACTGCCGTCGCTTCGCTGCAGTTTTTCCAATAAATAAAAACGCTGTTGATAAGGCGACAACAAACTGTGTGGGTGGACAGAGTCACTCATCGGTTGGCGCTCCAGTACAGGCTGGGCAGCACTCGACGGCTCTCTGGCAATCGCATTCGCTAATGCCTCGGGCGTCGAGTACTTGTAGATGGTATCTGTCGTGACATCAATGCCTAGCTCTGATTTGAATAACGCGAGGAGCTCAACAGCCGTCACAGAATCGCCATACAGATCGAAGTAGTCACTGTCTGGGTAAACCTCATCCTCCCCAAGCACGCGCTGGTAGAAAGACAAGATCTGAGGCAGTAAGGAGGACGGCGTAACCCGTGTCTGTTCTACAGCGGGTGCGTGCCTGATGGCCGCCTTCTCACAGCAGGCGTCTTTCATTATTGCCATTTGAGAGAAGAATGAATACACGCTGCCCTGCTGCTCCTTGCGGGTCGGTTTCTTTGGTGTCTGGGGGCGTGCTTCGCCGTAGCCTTCAATCACGATGTGGGCGTTGGTCCCTCCTACACCCATAGAGCTGATAGCGGCCAGGGAGGGCTTGCCGGGATCCAATGGCATATTCTCCGCCGTAAACAATAAATGCTGTTTCTCCGCATCCCGAAGTAATTCATTGAGCTGAGACAGATTGGACGTTCCGGGATAAACGCCTTGTTTGAGTGCCAGCACAGATTTGATCAAGGAAGCGATGCCCGACGCCCAAAAAAGATGGCCGATGTTCCCTTTGACCGATCCCACGACCACCGGGGATAACGTGTCGTCCGCAGGGTAACTGTCCATTAATTGGCTGAGGGCGTGAACCTCCATGGGATCGCCCACGACGGTTCCTGTGGCATGGCATTCGATGAACTGCAGCTGGCGAGGATTGATGGCCGAATGCCGGTAGATTTGAGACAACAACTGCCACTGACCATTGACCGAAGGGGCGGCAAAACTGGTCTTGTTCCTTCCATCGTTATTACTCAACGCATTCGCAATCACGGCATGGATAGTATCTCCATTCTCTTCGGCATCCTGAAGCCGTCGAAGGATGACCACGCCCCCACCATCAGCAGGAACGGTGCCATCAGCGCAATGGTCAAAAGGCCGGCAAATGCCCGTTTGGGAATAAATGGAGCCAGGTTCATATTTATAGCCCATCTCCAGCGGATAGGAGATATGCACCCCACCGCAAATCACGGTATCGCAACGTTTTGTTTGCAGCATCCAGCAGGCTTCAACAATCGCGGTCAATGATGAAGAACAGGCGGACTGCAGATTGAAACACGGCCCCTGAAAGTTAAATATATGGGCGACACGGGTAGCCATAAAATCGGCCCCCTTATTGAGGTTGAGAAGCAGCGCATTAGGCGCTTCAACCTGACCTTCTGCTACGCTTTTTTGCAGTTGATCATGGTAGGTCTGATTGCTGCCCTGCGTCGCTATCACGGCAACCGTACCCAGCCTGGCGGGGTCGTGATATTCACCATCAAGCAGCGCCGAGTCGACGAGTTCGATAAACTTTCTCAGCTGCGGATCCATAACCAACGCTTCCTTCTCAGAAAGACGATAGCGCTGCGCATCAAACGTTTCGGGATCCGGGCACTGCCCCTTCGACCTGATGTGCCCATCTTGATCGGTATATGGCTGATAGGACACCCGTCCATGGCACAGGTTGTCCCAAAATTCGTGGTAGTCGCTGGCCTCTGGAAACAGTCCGGAAATTCCTGTCACTGCGATCTTATCTTTCATCTCTCTTCCTCGACCATATCGAAGACAATTGCCTCTGAAATAGCAGAATTCAATGCTTCATTAATAAAATTTTGATGGTGGTGATTTATTTGATAGGCGTCTCTGTCTTGTTTTGAGCTAAATTCCATAACAAATGCGAACTCAAAGCCTGAATTACCCCCGTTATCACCATCATTCATTCCATAGCTATATTTTTTGATATAAGGAATTCTATTTTTCAATTCACCTAGTTGATGAAGTAACTCCAGTGCATTCGCTTTTGAAATAAACTCATTAAATTTAAACAAAATGATATGCTTATACATTCTTTTCTAAAAACTCCCGAATGAATTCTGAAACCTTGTCAATATTTGATCCAGCCATTAACCCAACATGATCAGCGTTGATTTCCCTCACCACCATCAAGCCGTTTACTGGCCAGTTATTGTTAGCCTTTTTCAATGACTCAAATACACTGGAGAGCATATTATTTTTAATCTGTACAAGAGGAGACGTCGCTACAACGTTGAGCAGGGGCACGTTGATCCCGGGATCATCAAACGCTTTCACCATACTTCTCTCTATGTCAAATAACGATTTTAGATTCTCTCTTGCTCTTTCATCTCCACCCATCGAATTCGAAAAGTAGCTCAGATCCATAAAATAGGAGAGATAGTCGTCAGTAAAGAGCACTGAGCTCTCAGGAGAGTATAGGACCGAATCCAATAAGACATTGCCTTTCACAGCAATCTTTCCCTCTAATAATTCCGTCACTTTCCTGGCCAACAACCCGCCTAATGACCAACCGCCAATAAAAATTGGAGCGACGCTATTTCCCACACTCGCAAAAATATCATCCGCATACATTTTAGCGAGTTTATCCATTGAATTTATTTTATTTTCGCTATAAAGATTATAGGAGTCTACCCCGAGCACCTCGATGTCACTGGCAATACTTTTCGACAGTTTTTTGTATATTTCCACACCGGAAATAGAAGCATGAATCAATATAAGCGTTGCGCGTGTCTCACCGGAAGGAACAAAAAGCGGTTTTATCAGTGAAGAGGCTGTTTTAGTTCTGACCAGCCTGTTCAGCTCTTTCAGTTGAGCACTGAAAACATCATATTTTTCAACCCAGTCCATCGTCAGCGTAAGATCAAACGCGGTATTGATATCGGTGACCAATGACAGTGCGAGGATAGAATGCCCCCCCAGATCGACAAAGCTATCTTCCACGTTTATCGCGTCAAGCATAAAATTCTCGAGCCAAATCTTACACAGAGCGTCTTCGCAACTAACCCCGTTGTCTGTTTTCTCTTCTCGCAGAGTTTCGCCCACTTTGGTTTGCAGCCTAGGGGTGGACTCGAGCATGACGACACGCTCGGCATCAATTTCGCTCGCGTTGATCGCGATCGCCTTCCCCGTATACTCCTTTAGACAAACGTCCAGCGGATGACCGATAACGCCTGAGCGCAAACTGGCGGCAATGTGATCTTGAAGCTCATTAAGTGAAGCGACGGCAAACGCTGCAATGTAACCCTTCCCGACAGAACGTCTTGTCATGGTGTATGCCACATCTTCCAACGAATGAGATGCGTTCTTTAATTCTTCCTGGAGCTGACATAGCAGGTGCTGCAGGCGTCCACCATCGTCTGCACCAATCATGACGACGACGGTCTGCGGCGCGCCTTCCTCGACCGATACAGAACCGGCTTCCCCACGAATGATTAGCGCACAGTTGGTACCGCCGATCCCTAAAGAGTTAATCAGGCCCGTTAAATTTTCCTTTCGACGGCATTCTCTGGGGACGTAGAAAGGCGTCCGTTCCAATTGTAAATTCGGATTTAGCGATGAGAAATTAGCTGCGGGGTATAACTTGTGGTTCCACACTTGCAGCACTGACTTTAACAAGCCAGCATGACCGGCAACGACATCCAGGTGGCCAATATTGGCTTTGACGGACGACAGAGCCGTGTGATTGGGTGTCATTTCCTGACTCATAAAGGCTTTGGTCAGTGCTGCAACTTCCAATATATCCCCAATTTTGGTGCCCGATCCGTGGCCCTCAACAAAGTCGATGTCCTTCGCCGCCAACGCCGATTTCGCGAGCACATTCTGGATGTTTCTTGCGATCCCTCGGGTTGACGGCGCGGTATAACTGGATTTCGCTCTTCCGTCGTTGTTGATACTGCTCGCGGTAAGCACAGCATATACAGTGTCTTTATCACTGCGAGCTTGTTCGAGAGATTTGAGTACAAACACGACGCAACCAAACCCTGGCACCATGCCATCTGCGGCATGAGCATAAGAGGCTAAAACACCGCTTTGCGACAAATTCATGCCCGGTTGATACTGATACCCGGAATGAAGAGGGTAAGGCAGGCAGGCTCCGCCTGCGATGGCCATATCACAGTCGCCCATGGCGATGCCTTGCATCGCCATATGGACCGAAAGCAAACCGCTTGAGCATGCCGACTGTACCCCTACGGCCGGGCCTTGCAGATCAAACAAGTATGCACATCGCAACGACTGTTGTTCTTTGTTCGAGCCAATCTCTATCTCGAAAGGATCGTACTTGTCCAAAGCCAATTGGCTATCTGCAAGAAAAGAGGGGTAATGACTATCGGAAGATGAAGAGTAGACACCGACGTTCGGTGCACAGCGTATCGGGTTGTAGCCGGCCTGTTCCAATGCACGCCAGGCACATTGAATAAACATACGTTGTTGAGGTTCAATAATGTAACTGTCCCGCAGTGACATTCCAAACAAGTCGTAGTCAAACTGCTCGGCTCCCTGCACATAACCTGCCCGGCTGACCCAACCTTCGCGATGGTTGCCGGCGGAGTGAGGGTCGGTCAGGGCATCCTGACCAGACTCCAACAACGTGTCCAGCTCTGCCATATTACTTGCACCAGGCAAGAGAAAAGAGAAGCCAATGATCGCTATATCCATTTTATGTTACCTGTTGTCATAGGCATAGAATAGACATCCTATGCCCAGGTTATCGGATTATGCTGACTGCTGTTTTAGCCAAATTTCGCTGTACATTTCGTCATCGACCATGAACCACAGCTCTGCGACTTTCCCATCAACAAATCTTTTTTCTACCATGATTTCGATATCACGAGACTGGCTATCACCTTTCAACGTGGCCTGCCGATTAAGGCGAGCATATGTACGATCACCGACAGCAAAGATTGATTCGATCGACGTTGAGATAGACACATGTTTTTCCACAAACTCAGCCATTCCCCCTTTCATCTGTTCAACCTGCAGAGTTTTACCTTTTAAATGGCACTCCGCCCCCTTATGGTAATAGTCGTTAACGACCGGGCAGTTGCCTGTATCAAAAACATCAGTGTACAGTGACTTTACAATTTCAATATTCTTCAGTTCGGTTTCATTATACTGACTCATATTACAGCTCCGTTTATATAACGCCCAACATTGGCGTTTTTTCAGTTTGATACAGCAGCAAGAAAAATTTATCGCTGGATGATTAACGCTCCAACAGATAATGCCTTTGATTAAAATTTAAAACGCATCAACCCCAATAAACTCAAAACAATTCAATACAATTAACTGCGAGGCTCAGCATAAAAAATGCTTCACACGTTCATTTTGGTGGCAACTAAGTTATCCACGCCTTGCAGTGTTCCTGCGGTATAAAGGTCAAGAAGATTTATTTTAATAGAAAATTGTTCATTCAGTTTATGACTAAACGTGAGCATAGATAAGGAATCAAAGCCGAGATCAAACAAACCGATATCAAGCTGCTCAACAGACTTATCCAACACCTGCTCAGCGACATGCTTAACGGATAGGCCAGCGGAATCACTTTGGCGCATCTCCAGCTTTTTTATCGTGTTGTTGACTAAGTACTTAGTATCTATTTTGTCATTCTTATTAAGTGGCCACTGAGTATTTTCAATAAAAAAATCAGGGAAAGAGAAAGGACTCAATTGAGATCGAAGTCGGGCAGTGATCGTTTCGAGGTCAGCCGAGTTATCCTGCGTTTCGATCAAAGACACAAGATGGTTCTTCCATAAAAAGCACAGTGCTTTCACAACAGACTTATCACTTTCTATGGTCTTTTCAATATCATCTAATTCGACTCGGTGCCCATTCAGTTTAACTTGACGGTCCTGCCGACCCAGAAAATAAAATTCTTGCTCCAGCGTACACTCGACGATGTCACCGGTGTCGTAATACCGGGTGTCGCCTATCATCGTAAACACCTTCCCGGTCTCAACGGGGTTATCGTGATACCCTACGGACAGCCCTTTCCCTGCCACATGCAGTCTGCCAATACCTGATTTGCGGTATTTTTCAGTAAGTTCATCGAAAAGAAGGTAATCCCCGCCCCCAACCAGCTTTCCTATCGGGATCCGTTTCTCACGTTTCAATTTTTCAAGATCTAACTTCGCAACTGTGGTGAAAACGGTGTTTTCAGTCGGCCCGTAACCGTTGTATAGCTGCGTACCGGGTGAATGTTCCAAAAATGACACCGCAGCGTGAAAATCGACTTTATCTCCACCTACGATCAGATGTCTGAGACGTGCTAATGCGCGGCAATCACCGGACAACATGTGACTCCTGAAGAGGCCGGCCGTCATCCACATACAGGATATTTTATAGTGCTCAATGGCATGGAGAAGACGTGCCTCATCCAACACCGCCATTTTATCCAACAGCACCAGCGTGCCGCCGGAAAGCAAAGGGGTAAAAATCTCGAAAGTGGACGCATCAAAAGACAGAGACGAATAACACGCCACGACGTCTTCACTCGTTAAAGAAATGAAAGAAGGACGATACAGCAAATTGAGCACAGAACTCGCCCTGACCTGTACACCTTTGGGTTCCCCTGTGGAACCTGATGTATACATGATCGACATCACCCCGCGAGGAAGTGCCGGTGCCTGCCCGTGCGCATCATGCGTCAGGATGTATGAGTCAATCAGCCCTGTGTCGAAACACACGTCATTAATCACGCGAACCTGAGCAAACTTCGTCGCAATTTTAGTCATAAAAGCATGAGGCCGATCGCCATCAACCGGTATAAATGTAACGCCACAGTCTATGGCAGATAACATCAGTATGATGGCTTTCAGTTTATCTTTGACATTAATAATGATCGCTATGTCGTTGTGTGAAATTGCTTGATTGCAGATTCCAATTCGCTGATCTAACTCCTTATAAGAATACGCTACCTCATTAAATACGATCGCATTTTTATGTTCATAATGCGCTCTTACTGTACGCAGCAAGCTATTCAAGCCAGTGTCTTTCACCGAGTACCCTCCTTACTTTTGACCGTTTGTAATGCGTAAAGTCTTTACGTCTTCTGAATGAAGGCTCAGCAGAAAAAGAGTGATTTATTTAATATAAAATGAAATAAATTTTTTATCGGCCAAGCATTCCCTGGAACGGATGAACGCTAAGTTAACGGAATCTTTCACCTGCTTTCTGTCTAACTTTGAATTTCTCAGTTTAGGCAGTGAATCGAACGCGGCAAAGACGTTGGGAATCATATATTTTGGCAGTCTATTTCTTAATGCGAAAATACACTCTTCGGGATTAAGTGGCGACGTACTCTCGTATGAAAGAACCAAATAGTCTTTGTTGTTGTCCGTGTGCTTATGTAGAAAAAGATCGCCAATGCTCAGCGTTTTCTTAATGTTCTCCGCAACATCCTGAAGGTGAACTCTAAATCCATTCAGCTTCACTTCATCATCCGAACGCCCCAAGAAGTAGAAAACGCCATCATCGTCGACCTTAACAACATCATGGGTACAATAGTATTGAGTATCGTCAACAATAACAAATGGGTCATCAACTTGTGATTGATTGATATATCCTTTCATCACTTGCTTGCCAGATATCAATAGTTTCCCTTCACCGGCAATTGAGAAGCCAGAGCGGTTTTCGAGCAAGTATTTGGTGCCCTCAAATGGCTTACCGATACTGATATCGCCGACTAAGCTATCGAGGGTGATCTCTGACGAAAAGCAGCACATGGTCCCTTCTGTCGGGCCGTATGCATTAATTACTTTCAGTTCGGGAATGTTTGCCAGCAATTTCTTTATGGACTGTCCGTTGGGTTTTTCAGCGCCAAACAGGATTAGGTTCAGAGAGTGAAGCTGCTCAAACCCCGTCGCTTCGCTAAGCTGAGGCAACAGTATTTCCAGCACTGAAGGAACACAGCTCAACCGAGTAATCTGATATTTTTCAATGATGGAAGCGAAAATGGCCGGAATGAAAGGTGCCTTATACAAGTAGACCGAGTGCCCATACAAAGGTGGCACAATACTGTCGAGTATGGTCATATCGAAATACAATGGACCAATTGACAGATAATTTTCTGATTGCTCACTGACGTACCGAGGATACAGTGCGCCTAAGAAAAAATTTAGATTTCCGTGCGTGATTTGAACCCCTTTAGGCTTCCCCGTCGACCCGGAGGTAAAGATGATGTACGCAACGGTATCTGCATCAATATCCGCTACATTGCCTGCATCGCGGGTATCATCGTCGATTAATGCGCTGACGTTTCCATTAGACACTATACACTCATGTGGAATTGACAGCTTTTGTCTAAAGGTGTTCTCCTCGCCTATATAGGAATCTTCCGCCATGATCATATCAGGTTGAAGATCTGACATGATCATCGCCAGACGATTGACGGGCAAGCTTTTATCTAACGGACAAAAAGCGACGCCTTTCAATAAACACGCATAGAAAAGAGCATACTCTGAAAATGACTTATCCAAAAAAGAGACAACTGTTTTACCCTGAGTCATGCCTCTTGATTCAAAGTCATTCATTATCATTGTCATTTCCAGGTACAGTTCTGAAAATGTCATTTTTCTTTCAAAATCATAATACGCAATATTATCATTATCCCTAAACAGCCGGATCATCGACAATAGGTTATTTTCTTTCATCTTCGGCCTTTTTATTGATTGCGGAGTACACCCAGGAGACGACTTTATCTAACGTGGTTAGGTGCTGCTCATCGCCAATATTATTACCAAATGAAAGGCCGTACTCTTTATTTACATTGAAGACAAACTGAAGAATATCCACAGAATCGAGGATCTCCCTTAATTTAACCTCTCCGGCAATCTCTACGTTATCATCGTAGTGGTTTATTACCCTGATTTGATTTTTGAGTACTTGTTCAATTTCATATTTTTCCATGTTCGGCTATCCAATATCATTCGTTCTGTGATCCGCCAGCGCGGATCACTAAAGCCAGCAACGCGATCAGCCTGAAAGGCTGAGTCTCGATCGCTCCCGCACCACCGCTAAATATCGTGATTCTTTGTTAACACGGTTTGAGCAATGGATTCGATATAATCGGTAATGGTTTTATCCTCTGCCAAATATGGCACAAGCGTGCGCGTTTGTTCGTAGAGCACACGCGTTCGTTTGGATAAGCCAGCGGTACCACGTATATCGACAGCCTGACAGGCGCACAGTAGTTCGAATGAAAGCACATATTTTAGATTCTTTAACTGTTCTCTTACGCGGCGTGCGGCAACCAATCCAAAAGAGACAATATCTTGAAAGTCTCCGGTGGTGCTAAGCGACTGTATTGACATCGGCATACAGGAAGCTCTGGATTCAGCGGTGATCGACGCGGTCATGAATTGGCCGCCCATCAGCCCCAAACGTAATCCCGCATTTTCTGCGCACAAAAACGGGGGTAAACCGTTGCTATTGGATTTATCCATAAATCGGTCAATGCGACGGTTGGCGAGGTTCATTATCGTCACCAACGCAATGTTCAGATGATCCATGGCCATTGATACGTATTGGCCATGGAAGTGGCCATTATGGAAGACCTCCTCCGTAGCTTGATCAATCAACGGATTATCATTGGAAGAGTTCAGTTCGTTAATCAACGTCTGTTTAATATTTTTGAGACTGTCCGCAACGGGTCCAAGAATTTGAGGTGTACAACGGATCGAATACGCGTCCTCGATCTGATGGTTACTGGCTTTGACTAAGCCATCCATTTCCTCAGCAATCATCTTTTCCACTTCATGTTCATTCACGGCCAGCGATGAGTCAGCCAGTGTTTCCCATATGGTCGTGGCAACTTCAAGCTGCCCTGGATGCGGCTTCATGCGGTGTACGGCGGGCTCAAACGGTTTCATTTTCCCGTGCAGCCCTTCAATCGACAGCGAGGTAACGGTCAGGTAGGTATCGAATAGCTGTTTCGCTTCGTCATACAGCAACACCCCTAAGCCCACCATGGCAGACGTGCCGTTGATCAGGGCCAGACCTTCTTTAAAGCTGAGCTCCATCGGAGAGATCCCCGCTTTTTGGAGCGCTGCCAGCCCGCTCATCTGTTCGCCTTGGTAACGCGCTTTCCACTGTCCAGTGCAAACCAGCGCAATGGCTGCCAACGGCCCCAGATCACCACTTGTCCCTAGCGAACCCTTTTCAGGGATACAGGGAACGATCCCCTGATTATAGATGTCGATTAACTTTTTAAAGTTAGCGATCGAAATGGCCGAATTGCCACGAGATAATGAGACGATACGCGCCAGCATGGCGGCCCGAACCGTCGTATCGTCGAAATATTTCCCCACATTGGTTGCGACAGCATTAATTAAGTTGTTCTGTAGCTCATTGGCTTTAGCAATGGGGACAATATAGTTAACGAATCCCCCCATACTCGTATTGACGCCGTAAATCACTCGCTCGTCTGACACCATATTCTCCAGGATGTCGCGTGATTTTGTTACTCTATTTATGACACCCGCATCGACGGTGACCGGTTGATGATGCCTCGCCGCGTATGCAATCTCTTCCAAAGCAACATCTTTACCTGATGAAATGTGGAAGCTTGTCATCTCAACTTGAGACAAGTTTTTTTCACAAGAAAGAACAGATTTATTATAACTTTCGTTTTTAATACTCATTTTTATTCACCAATTATTTTCTACTAGTATTAGCCCCTCTACATCTAAATATAAATGCAGCTTGGGCGACTTTCGTTTAAATATAGACTATTTAAAAAATTAGAAACCCGTTACATGCAATGTCATCAGACACGCGGCATTGCTGCATTAAGTTCATCTGTTAAATTACGTTCAAGTCATAATGACATGATGATGAGAATGCAACTTCGCCTCTAAAATTAAACTACATCGCAAATCATGCAAGCTAACGCATTAACAGATTTGAGTTTTGCATTCAATTGGAATACTTACGTTCCTGGGATGTCGCTTAAGGGAATCTGTTTTAATCTGAGTTTGACAGTAGAATTTTACAAGACAGGATAGCTTGGTTGGTTTTGTTGAACGCTTCGCAATGATATAAATACTTCTTATCAAGACGACTGATCATTTTTGTGACTAAGCGATAATCTGACATTATATCTCCAGATTGCTTAACATGTAGATCATCCAAACCTACTAAATAGCCATTGTAATTGGGATCGAGTCGGTTTTTTATATGAACACCAGCGGCCTGAGCTAATGACTCGACAATTAGAGGCCATGCATTCTGGCAACACTGCTTGTATGTCTTCTCTTCAGAGAAATCCGCCCTGGCCGTCATTTCGTGCTCCGACATAACCTCAACGGATCCAATAAAAGAAAAAGGTTGAGCATGAGCTCCCTTCATAAAATCTAGCATTACTTGTAATCTCTTTGATAAGGATGGAAGTTAAGAAACCCTTCAAACTCAAGATTAATGCTGTTCATCTCTTTTCGACTTTCATCGATACTTTCAATGATCTCATCCACTAATTGGGGTTCGTTCACATACTGTTTAAAATCAAAGTAGTCCCAATAAAATAGCTCCACTTTATGTAAAGCCAAAACGTCCTGTAATGTCCTCCACACGAATCGTTCAAGCCCAAGGATCTTTCTGTATGAGTGGTGGTGAATGGCATCGAGGTCTAAATCACCGCGCCGATATTTTTTCCATAGATCGGTAAAGAGATTGGACTTATTTCTTGGAATGTTATCAAACGTAAAATCGACAAAGTCCTGAGTTTGGTTTTTTTCAATAATCTCGTGCGTAACCGTTGGGTCCAGGATCTGCCATTTGTGGCTTGAAGCGCTCCAGTACTCAAGGACGATATGTTCCGCATAGGAATTAGGCTCAAAATATTCACATAGACAGAATCGATATCGTGCCGGGATCGACAGCTCACGCATGATGCCAAGACATACCAAGGAAATAGTTTGGCAATTGCCAATTATTTTATTTTCAAATGGATTCTCTATTCTTAAATCCAGCCCGCGTCTTTTCGCTTCTTGCAGGACTTCCGTGACCGTTCGCAGTTCGTAGTCTTTGTGCCGGAACAAAGGGATCTTGTGAGCATTGATACCGCTTTGATGCTCGACAAGATTCCGACAACTTTTAGCGATACTCAGGAGAGAGTCTCTGTTCACGTCGAGATGAGGCGTCGCATCACCCAAGGCCGTAATATCTGATTGAGTTGAATAATCGATCATATTATTGCGCTTTTATATAACTGACTTTGAGTACTTTGCCTGTGTCATTTATGACGGTGCAAACGACTTTACCCGGTAAGTCATTGACTTTAACGATGACTTTTTCGTTGGGCAGAACGGTATTGTAAAACCGTGCATTATCAATCCCAACTATGTTCGAGGCACCTGTTTTTAACAGATTGTCGTATATTGTATCTAACAATAGCACACCTGGCACAATTGGATTGTCAGGGAAATGCCCCTCAAAAAAACGACAGCCGCTGTTAAATAGCATAGAGAATGATCCATTAGAGACGGAGTCGATAATAGCTCCATGCGTATTTTTATAGCTCATAATACCCCTCCAGGACTTTATATTATTTAATCATAAACAGGATATGAAGGAAAAGGCGACAGCACGTTTCATTCTCAACAATGAAATCAAACCACTGCCTATCCTTTTCATCAATAAATCACTATCTCATCAGACCGTCTTTACTTGAAATAATGCATGTTCCCACATTAGAAGACAGATCAACGGATATCACCAACACATTACTTTTGACGCCCGTCGAAATCATCTCAGCGGCGTCAACGATATGTGTCATAAAGTCGGATGAAAGTCTCTTGTCATTCTTACTCTCCACCACGAGATGGGGATGATATTGAACCAACAAGTGTTTCACCCCGTCGACAATGCTGTTGTCCACTAACGCATTTGAAACGAGACAATGCTCTATTTCAGTAAAGCTAATGCAGGCTTCCTCACAAGATTCGAGGATGAGTCGTTCCAGGAGACGGCGGAACTTTTCATCATTTCTGAGCACCAATCCGTTATAAGTTGAATGAAGCATGCTTCTAACCCATGCTACAGGCGCATGATCATATTCGGAGAGTTGCTCCCGGCTCGAAAGAAGAACGGCCGCACTTCCTTTCGCCATCGAATAGTCTGGTTTGGCAACAAATTGATGAATAAGATTTTCTTGAACCTGTGTCACATCATCACTTGCACAGGCAATCATAAAGTCTTGCGTATCACTTCTCAGAAGATCCACAGTATACTCGAATGCCGCCGTCGGACTGCACAGTACCGTTGAGTGACCGATAATCTTGTGTGCGATAGACACCTGACCGCAAGTTGCACTGACAATATGCCCAGGGAAGTGGCGCGCACTTGCATACTTGGGATCACCTTCATAGATCGACGTCAGAAAACTTTCCAAACATCGTTGTGGGCGTTGCGAGTTGCCGGTAATCACCCCTGCTCTGGCATTACTTTGCAAGACCTGTTCAAAGCCATTCACTACATCGCCTACCGACTCGATGCAATATTTGATTTCCGGGGAGTCGCGTTTAAACCTCTTGTTCTGCAAATGAATCTTACACTCTTCCTTAATAACCCCCGTTTTTGCGTCAATCACCGTTTTTGTTACCCCGTCATTCACGCTGGCTTTCAGGATAGGTATTGCTGACTTGGTGTATTTGGGTTCTCGTTCATTCGTTCGCTTAGTCACAATAACGGCACTGTTACTGCCACCAAATCCAAAACTGCTTGCCAAGACGGTTCGGACTTTATCGCTAGGGTAATCCCTGTAGTTGAGGTTTATAGGGCTGCACCCTTCTCGCAATTCTCTCAGGTTGTTGTTTTCTGGCGTGATGCCCACATCCAGCAAGGATAAGACGCTAATCAGTTCTACGATGCCAGATGCCCCTAGGGTATGGCCGTAAAATGGCTTCATGACGCTGATCGGCACATCGAGACCGAATAATTTCTCATACGCTTTTGACTCTGGGATATCGTTTGCCCCCGTGCCGGTCGCATGCGCTGAAATCAAATCGACGTCATTCCTGCTCAGGCCAGCGGCCGATAATGCCGCATCAATTGCTTGAATAGCCCCCACTCCATTCGGCTCTGGAGAGGTTTCGTGATAAGCATCACTGGAGGCCCCGTAGCCGGTGATTAACCACTTGTTATGAAGATTATCCTTGTTTTTAGTGAGTATGAGTATGCCTGCCCCCTCACCCAAGTTGATCCCTGCAGGTTTAGAAAATGGCGAGCATCGGCCTTCATTCAACGCACTTAGACTGTTGAAACCGGCCACCACGGGGAGATCAACACAATCAGAACCACCGCAGATCACCACATCCGCTTTATCGGAGAGAAGCAGATCCGTCGCTATCCCTACGGCAGTCAAGCTCGAAGAGCAAGCGGAAGAGACGACAATTTTCTTTCCTTGGATATTGTAACGAGCGGCAATGGCGTTCCCACAATGCGATAACATTGAAGACATCAGTTCACTGTACGATACGGTGTCCTGCTCATTGCTGAGCACCTTATTGAACATCTTCACATAGCTGTCGGTACCAGAGTTATAGCTACCTAATACGACCGATATTCGATGCGCATCGTACTCTGCCAGATTTATTCCCGAGTTTTTGATAGCGGCTTCTGCGGCTCTTAGGGCAAAAATCGAGGCATTATTCACCCAGCCTTGTTTTCCAAAGGGTTCCGTGCGATTTTTATCGAAGACAGACACGGTTGCATTGTTAATACCTAACTCATTATATTCATGATTGTTAATTAACTGATGATGGTCTGTAGAAAAATTTGTTAATTCGTTTAATTCAGCAACAGGCGGGGTATATAGCCCCATACCCGAAATTACGATTGAACCGTTCATTACTCTACCTCATTAAATCGCTAACAAAACTTCCCGCCATCAATATGGATCACTTGGCCAGTCATGTAATTGCAGTGGTCGCCACACAGCAATTGCACAATTGAACTCACGTCTTTCACGCTGCCTGTTCGCTTTATCGCTGACACCTGTAACACGTGAGAGTAGGTACTTTCAGGAAGATCATGAGTCATATCAGTATCGATATAGCCAGGCGCAACGGCATTCACAAATATATTGTGACTGGCAAGCGTTCTTGCACATAAGCGCGTGAAACCATTCACTCCAGCTTTCGTCACGCTGTATGCGACTTGGCCGGCATTTCCGCATAGGGAGGTGTTAGATGATATGTTAACAACGCGTCCGGGTTCATTATTCCTGGTGGACTTTTTCAAGGAGGGTACCGTCGCCAGCGTCATGTTAATCACGCCTTGAAGGTTAGTCGATAACACCGCTTTGTTTTCCGCCTCATCGCAACTTACGAATTGCTTGCTTAGCGTCACCCCGGCATTATTTACCAGAACATTAATGGTTCCGTACTCGCTTTCAACCGCTTCAACGACTGACTGACACATGCGAAAGTCTTGGACATCTAGCTGATGGACGGAACAAGACACATTGCTTTCTGCCAACGTCTGCCTGACCTGTTCTGCACTATGGGGATCGCGTGTATATGTCAAAGCTACATGGGTGTTTTCAGCGACGAACTCCATGCAGACCGCCCTTCCGATCCCTCTTCCTCCCCCCGTGATGAGAACTACTTTCTTAGACATAGTCAACCACTCCATTTCCTAGTCGTATCGTCGCCCCATTAATCGGGAAATTATTTCCAATCATAGATAAAATAAAATTAGAAACATCCAAGTAGTTATTTGACTTATATTTCAAGGCGTAGTTCTTTAAAAGCTCTTTACTCTGCTTATTGAGATTCAGCTCTTTTAACTCAGGTTGAATAATCAGTGAGTTGAAATACATGTTATAACGAGAATATTCTTTCGCCAGAGATTTGGACATTGATATCACGGCTTCGTTGTACGTGGGCGAACTATCATTTCCATCCAAATAACCAAACGAGTCGTCTTTTAACAAAAAGAAAAACTTGCAGTTATCTAACTTCATGTTAGTCAAAACCACTCGTTTTACCACCTTCATTAAATAGTGTATATCATCAACCAACTTGGTTGAGAAAATATTATTATCACCATGGATGGCATCGCCATTAAATATTGATCTCAGGCACTCCTCTTCATTATATCTTGCGTCTACGATGACATTATCATATGTCTGGCCATCCACCTCCAACTTCTTTATCAAGTCTTCTTTCACATCATCGGTATCGTTCAATGAAAACAAGTCGATGCTGCCATCAGTGAGGTTATCCTCTAAGCAATCGACGATTGCTGATTGATAATTTTTTATAATTAGTGTTTTCATGTTATCTAGCACTACCTACCGGTTGAACAATCAACCCTAGACGTTTAGGGTGTTGAATAAGATCAATTTCAGCTGGCTGAATAGCTATCTATAGCGTTGTTCTCAGCGAACACCACATTTATCGATGACCAATTCAGTTAGTGTTAAAGGCGATTGACAATGTTTTTCCATTAATTCTTTGGTGATCGCGCCTAAGTCGATATCGTATTCCTTTTGGATTCCAACAAAGATATCCAGAACATCGACAGAATCTAATGCCAAGCCCTCCTCAGACAATAAAAGGGTATCATCTTTAATATCTGATAATTGATGTCCCCACTCACTGAGTTCGAGATCTTCAAAGATAATTTTTTCTTTTATATTGGTGATAATTTCATTTCTGTTCATAATTTACCTACTTATCCTTCGTTTAATGAATAAAATTAAATCTTAGTTAAGAATTAAGTGATGAGATAATGCTATCAAGCATATTGGTGGATTAGGCTGACTGTCATCAGCTCGATATGAATCGGCCTGGGGCGTAACATGTCTGATACCTCACAGAGTGGGAGGCTTGATTGACTTAAGATGTTTCACAGGCGGTTAAGTGCCCATCTGCGCGACATAGCATCCCTATGGAAAGACACTCGATCACGTAACGGCCAGCATGAGGAAGAAATACGTTTTATACACTGACGGCTGCAAAACGGACTGCTTCTTTTCGGCGAACGAACTGAGTCCAGTTATCTTCGGTCAACGACCTATTATTCTGCTTACGGCGTTCTTTTTTGAGTTTTCTGAACAGGTTTCGGTTAGCGGCATCCCGCAGATCCGCACCCGAGTGGTCCCGTGCTGGAGAGCACAATTGACTGAACAAAATTTTCTTTTCCGCAACAACTTTACTCTCAGGAATATTCCAGCTGTGATAAGAGGAACGATCAGAACATTGAACTAAGGCTGCATACAGAAACTTGTTTCCTTCGGTTCCAAAATATTTAAGGCGAAGAATGCGTGAAGAGGTGGAAATTTTATTACCGAGCTGAACGGGAATATCAGAGGTAATTGATGTTAAATAGACAATTCGTAGAACCATGCTATAGCACTCCTTATTGCGTATTTTTGTATCCGTAACATCCAAAGGAGCACCTGACAGTGCCCATGCCGCTTCTTTGGTTTAAGGTCTCGAAACGGTCGCTGATCCCATATTGCTGTTTGCTTCGCCAGTCGTAGCGCTGAGATTCATATAAACTCGCGGGCGGCGGCTATCCCAATTTTAAAGGATTCCTCGCGGAGTTCAGGAGATATTGCTTGCGTGGTTTCGTGTGTAATGCCGATGGTGTCATCCTGTGGGCCACCTCTGGTTGAGAGTGTGCTCACTTAGTCGCGTGCTCACTATTGCAGAGTAAGATCACGCGACCAATGTATACCGTTTATTCCCGTCCCTGTCGGCAACGGTCTGCGCTTTCGGTTATAGCGCCGTATTTAGTTAGGGCATGTTTAACGTCCCCCCTGCGCCCCTCTCGGCGCTTCGGGACTGCAACCCACGATACTTAACGCGTATTAAACCGGGTCGTCGCTCACTTCTTTAAAGGATTTCAGATGCTATTCCATTTAGGGTTAACTACCTCGACAACATATTCATATGGCACTAACCCTAAGTAAACTATATATACATACATACACGAGCATTAGGAAAACGACACTTACAGGCGCATGTTCAACGGGTAATCCGCTTTCCCATCCATCTCATTCCCTGCAATGGTATGCCGCTGTCGGCAAACGTGCCCCACAGCGGTAACTCAACTGGCCGCCATCACCGGGTGTCGGCTACGTTCCAGCAGGTGTACCCCATAACCGCTTTTAATTAATTCCGGGGCAGTTGCCTGGCCAATCACACCACCGCCGATAGCCACAATGCGTTTTTTCATAACCTGATATAAGCGCCGATACATTCGTGGCGCTTATATGAAAACATTTAGACTAGAGAAACAATTGACTTTTCTTTTTCAGGGTATAACTCCAGGTTAATCTCTCTGAGCTGGTTACGTAGCTGTTTGCAGAGGAAATCGACAAATTTTTGCGTGACCGGGCTGAGGGTGGCATCAGCGCGACGCAGCAGATAGAGGTCAATCTTCATCGGCGGTGAAATCTGATGGATCATCTCCGGGGTCAGAGTATGGCGGGCGGAGAAAATATCGGTGATACAGCATCCCACTCCGCGTTTCACAAATTCCATCGCCATGTAACAAGTCTCCACATTCAGCCGGGGGATGGAAAAAACCCGGCGAGTGGCAATGGCGGCTGAAAGCGAGTGTAAACCAGGGGAAATCCAGCGCTGCTGGTCAATATTATCAATCTCGACGGCGCCCTGCCGATAATCCTTGTCAACATAAACTAATGGCACTTCGGCTATCAGCGTGGCCATAATTTCACCCTGCTCAACGGGCTGCATCGTCAGGGCAAGATCAATTTCACGCAGGTCCAATTTTTTGACCAGCGTCTCAGTGTGCTCGGTGGTTAATGTCATCTCCAGATTGCTGTTCTGTTGATAGAAATCGGTGGCGATTTCCGGTATCAGACTCAAACCCAGGCACGGTAAGCAGCCTAAGGTGAATTTTGCACGAGGATCGCGAGCCAGATTGTCAGCCAGTAAACGCAAGTTAGACAGGTCCTGATAGATACCCTGGGCTTTTTCGAAAAGCTCGAGCGCTTCGCGGCTGGGCAATAGCTTGCCGCGAACCCGCTGAAAGAGCTTAAAACCGAGCTTCAGTTCTGCGTTTTTCAGCGATTTACTGGCGGCTGGCTGAGAGATATTCAGTGATTCCGCCGCACGTGAAAGCGAACCGCATGTCATCACGGTGTAGAAAATTTCCAGATGGCGAAGTTTCATAGACTGTTCATCCAAGTTTATGGGTGACGAAAAAATTTCACTTAATGACAACAATAAATCATCATAAATTCAACCACTGAACAGCGCTAAACTTATTTTTTGCGTTAACCAAACATCAGACATAGTTCACAATAGACGCTGCTGATATCAAAAAGCGCAAAGATCTGGAAGATGGGAATCGGCGGCTCAAACAGTGGTTTGCCGATCTGAGTCTTGAAAGCCGAATACCGAAGGACGTCATCGAAAAAATCTGTAAAACCAGTGATAAAGCGTGAGTTTGTCGGCTATCTGACCACGCAATTTGCGGTGAATCTACGCCGGGATGCAGGGCGTAGTCGCTGAGCAGGACGGTTTTTCGTTACCCGTTTGATATACGTCCTGGTGAACCCATGATTCAGAGGCTGACTGAAAAGGCTGAACTCTATTCTATTCACGATACGTATTTAAGCCGCTTTTTTCAGATAATCCGCAGACAGTGCCATATTTGTAATCATAAATATGCGCACGGGATTTACTTTCAGTTGAAACTGATTTTTCGTCGTAAGGGAAAGCAGCCGTTCCCTTGCCGTGGACGCAATAGTAACTATTATCGCCTGCCTCAACGAACTTTAACTATTTTTGTGCAACCCATGTCCATTGGCGGTCATTTTATGGTCTTGACAGGGGAAAATCAGATTTAGCGGGTTTATCGGCCCGTTATTGGCAAAGGCGTTCCCAGCCAGGGAGCCCTATTTAAAGAAGCCCGCTTAAGGAAACTTAAGCGGGCTTTTTGCTGTTGGGCGTTTACAGCCCGCGTTTTTCCATCAGCAGCGCCAGATCGACCAAGCGGTTGGAGAAGCCCCACTCGTTGTCATACCAGGCGAGCACCTTCACCAGATTGCCGCCGATCACCAGCGTGGACAAACCATCGATAATCGACGAGCGCACATCGCCCCGATAGTCGCTCGACACCAGCGGTTCATCGCTGTACCCCAGGATCCCTTTCAGCGGGCCGGACGCCGCCGCCGCGCGGAAAGCGGCGTTGATCTCCTCCACCGTCGCCGGGCGTTTCAGCGTCACCGTCAGATCGACGATCGAGACGACCGGTACCGGCACCCGCAGCGAGTAACCGGTCAGGCGGCCGTCGAGATCCGGGATCACCTTGCCGAGCGCCTTGGCCGCGCCGCTGGAGTAAGGCACGATCGACTCCGCCGCCGCCCGCGCGCCGCGCAGATCTTTTTCCGGCTGATCGTGCAGCGCCTGGCTGTTGGTATAGGCGTGAGTGGTGTTCATCAGCCCGTATTCGATGCCGAACGCCTGATGCAACACCTGCGCGGCGGGCGCCAGCCCGTTGGTGGTACAGCTGCCGTTGCTGACCACTTTATGCCGCGCCGGATCGTAGAGCTGGTCGTTAACCCCCATGACGATGGTGATGTCGTCGTTCTTGGCCGGCGCCGAGATAATCACCCGCTTAGCGCCGCCGTGCGTGATGTGCACTTCCGCCTTGGCTTTATCGGTAAAGAAGCCCGTCGCTTCGATCACCACGTCCACGCCCACGCTGCGCCAGGGGATCTCGGCGGGATCGCGCTGGGAAAACACCTGAATTGGCCGGCCGTCCAGCAGCAGCCGATTGTCGCCGGCTTCCACTTTGGCCACCAGCGTGCCGGAAAGCGTGTCGTATTTCAGCAGGTGCGCCAGCGTTTTGCTGTCCGTCAGATCGTTGATCGCCACCACTTCAAAATCGCTGCGCCCCAGCGCCGCGCGCAGCACGTTGCGCCCGATCCTGCCGAAGCCGTTAATGCCTACTTTCACCATGATGCTCTCCTCATTTGGGCTTTGCCTCAAATCTAGCCCTGCCCCGAGGCGGCGTAAATGACGTTTAACGATCAATTTACGCCAACTTGCGCGCGTGGAAGCGTTCGCGGTATTCGCTCGGGGTCAGCTGCAGTTTGCGCTCAAACACCCGCCGCAGGTTAAGGCCGTTGCCGAAGCCGGTGGCCAGCGCGATCTGTTCGATGCCCTCTGTACTCTGCTCGAGGCGCTGCCTGGCGGTATGCAACCGCCCTTCTTCGACGAATTTGGCGGGAGAAATGCCCGTCTCGCGGGTGAATACGCGGGTAAAGTTGCGCGGGCTCATCGCCACGCGTTCGGCCAACCGATCGACGCTGAGATCGTCGGCGAGGTTTTCCAGGATCCAGGACTGCAGGTCGCGGATCGGGCCCGGCGATTTGGCCTGGTTAAGCGGGTAGCGGCTGAACTGCGCCTGCCCGCCGGGACGACGCAGAAACATCACCAGATCCTGCGCCACTTCGCGCGCCTGCACGAAGCCGTAATCGTCCTCCACCAGCGCCAGCGTCAGATCGAAGCCGGAGCTGACGCCGCCGGAGGTCCAGATCGGCCCGTCCTGCACGTAGATCGGGCCGTTTTCGACCTGCACCCGCGGGAAGCGCGCTTGCAACGTTTCCGCCAGCCGCCAGTGGGTAGTCGCCCGCCGCCCGTCCAGCAACCCGGCTTCGGCCAGCAGCAGAGCCCCGCCGCAAACGGAAGCGATACGGCGCGCCTGCGGGGCCGCGCGGCGCAGCCAATCCGCCACCAGGGCGCCCTCTTCTTCGGTCGCCCCCTTGCCGGCGACAATGACGGTATCGCGCGGCAGGGCCGGATCGAGATCCGCCAGGCGGTGGTCGGCCAACAGGCTCAGCCCGGACAGGCCGTGTACCACCCGATGGGATTGCGTGGTGGCGACCGCGATCTGGTACAGCGGCGCCCCGGCAGGGCTCAGACGGTTAGCCTGCATCAGGATATCGGCGATGCCCGCTGCTTCGAACAGCATGCCCCCTTCAGGGACGATAATCAGGAATGTATGCATGGCGATAATAGGAAGAACAAGCAAAACAGGTCAGACAGCCACTGTATAAGAAAAGCCTCGCCGGTTCACCCTGCGTGCATAAAAAAGCCCGCCGGCAAGCACCGACGGGCCAACAAAGCACTGTCCTCAAGCCTGCGGCAGGCTCACCCCGCCGGCGCGCGCCAACTGCGCCAGCAGCGCCGTTTGAAACGCCTCGTCGTATACCGCCGCGTGAGGTTCGAAGCGCTGTTGATGGTGCCAATAGCCGCCGGACGCCAGAGCCTGCGGCTCATCGCTGCTCACCAGCCACGCCTGCGTCACATGCCCCAGCGCCAGATCGTCTGGCGCATCCGCGCCGCCCATTTTGGTCGGCACCCAGCCGGGATCGACCGCGCTGCTGATCACGTCAGGCCACAGGCGCGCCACGGCGGCGGCCAGCGCGGTGACGAACAGTTTGCTGTCCGAATAGGAGCCGGCTGCGCCGCCGAGCCAGTCCACGCCGTTCAGTTCCGCCACGCCGTCAAAGTGCATGCTGCTGCTCAGATAGACGATACGCTTGGGGCGTTCGATCAGGGCCGTCAGCAGGTAGGGCGCAACGACGTTCACCGGCATCACCTGCGGCCCGGTAAACATACCGGCGTTGTGGATCACCGCGTCCGGGCGGCCGAGGCGGTTGACCTGCTCGGCAAGCTGCCGGATCTGCTGCACATCGGACAGATCGCCAATCGCCGCCTGCGCACCGCGATCCAGCAGATCGCGCACCGCGTCCAGACGGCCGGGTTCACGCGCATGCAAAATCACCTGATGCCCTTCGTCCAACAGCGTTTGCGCGGCGGCGCGGCCCAGCCCGTCTACCGAGCCGGTAATGAAAATGCGTGACATGCCACTCCTCCGTTTAGCGCCAGCCGAGCGCCGGCGCGACATGGGTTAAAATCGATTCGATGACGTGGGCGTTGTAATCCACGCCCAGCTGGTTAGGTACGGTCAGCAGCAGCGTATCCGCTTCGGCGATGGCCTCGTCCTGCGCCAGCTGCTTGATCAGCTCGTCCGGCTCGGCGGCATAGCTGCGGCCGAAGATCGCCCGGGTCTGCGCGTCGATATACCCCAGTTGATCGCCCTCCTTGCCGCCGCCGCCGAAGTAGTTGCGATCCCGCTGATCCACCAGCGCGAAGATGCTGCGGCTGACGGAAACCCGCGGCTCGCGCGCATGGCCCGCCTCTTGCCAGGCGGCGCGGTAGGCGCGGATCTGCTTGGCCTGCTGGATATGGAAGGGTTCGCCGGTTTCGTCGTTCTTGAGCGTCGAGCTTTGCAGGTTCATGCCCAGCTTCGCCGCCCAGACGGCGGTGGCGTTCGAACCGGCGCCCCACCAGATGCGGTCGCGCAGCCCGGCGGAAAACGGCTCCGGCCGCAGCAGCCCGGGCGGATTCGGGAACATCGGCTGTGGATTGGGTTCGGCGAACCCCTCACCGCGCAGCGCTTCCAGGAACACTTCGGTGTGGCGGCGAGCCATGTCCGCGTCGCTCTCGCCGTCGGCCGGGGCATAGCCGAAATAGCGCCAGCCGTCGATCACCTGCTCCGGCGAGCCGCGGCTGATGCCGAGCTGCAGCCGCCCGCCGGCGATCAGATCCGCCGCGCCGGCGTCTTCCACCATGTACAGCGGATTTTCATAACGCATGTCGATCACGCCGGTGCCGATCTCGATGCGTTGGGTTTTGGCGCCGATGGCGGCCAGCAGCGGGAACGGCGACCCCAGCTGGCGTGCGAAGTGGTGTACGCGAAAATAGGCGCCGTCCGCCCCCAGATCTTCGGCGGCGACCGCCAGATCGATGGACTGCAGCAGCGCATCCGCCGCGGAACGGGTGCCGGACTGGGCGGAAGGCGACCAGTGGCCAAACGAGAGAAAACCAATCTTTTTCATCGGGAATCGTCCTCAAAGGCAAATCATCGGCCTACAGTGACAAAAACCGCGCGCCCTGCGCCAGCAAAATCGCCCCCGATCGCACTAAACGAACCGATTGCCGCCGCGCCGCCCGGCGATTGTAATCAAAAAACAAATGTCGTATAACAAGCAGCTCCGAGGGGTGTCCTGTTACGGGCTGAGATGGCGCAAGCCGAACCCTTTGAACCTGATCTGGGTCATGCCAGCGAAGGGACGGTTAGGCAACAACGCTCTCACCTGTTGCCTGTTCATACCCCAGCGTGCCCGGATCTCCACTGACTCAAGGAGGTCCCATGTCCATCACCACCCTGTTCGAAAGCGGTCTTTACGGCCGGCTGCGCCAACAAGCCGGCAGCCACTGGCAGGACTACGTCGATCACCCGTTTCTGCAGCAGCTGGCCGCCGGCACCTTGCCCGAACGCGCGTTTCGCCGCTACCTGACCCAGGACTATCTGTTCCTGCTGCACTTCGCCCGCGCCTATGCGCTGCTGGTCAGCAAGCTGCGCACCCTGCCGGAGATGCGCGCCGCCACCGCCTCGCTCAACGGCATCGTCGCCGAACTGCCGCTGCACGTGGCCTACTGCGCCGAATGGGGGCTGAGCGAAGCGCAGATCGCCGCCCAGCCGGAAGCGGCGGAAACCATGAACTACACCCGCTACGTGCTGGATATCGGCCATGCCGGCGACGCCCTCGATCTGCTGGCCGGCCTGCTGCCCTGCGTGGCCGGCTATGCCGAAATCGGCCTGCGGCTGCTGCACGATCCCGCCACCCAAATGGAGGGCAATCCTTACGCCTCCTGGATCCGCAACTACGGCGACGAGGGCTATCTGGCCGGCGTGCGTGCAGCCATCGAGCTGCTGGAAACCGTCGGCCACCAGCGCGGCGCACCAGGCCGCTTCACCGAGCTGGCGCAGATTTTCACCACCGCCACCCAGCTGGAATCGGCATTTTGGCAAATGGGGCTGAACGCCTCATGACCTCCCCGCTTCTCCCGCCCGGCATCCAGGTGCGGGATCTCACTCTGCGCTTCGGTCAACAGACGATCTTTGAGCGGCTGAGTTTCGACATCGCCGGCGGCAGCTTCGTCGCCCTGCTCGGCGCCAGCGGCGCCGGCAAAACCAGCCTGCTGAAGATCATCGCCGGCCTGGAACGGGCTACCTCGGGCACGGTGACCGGCAGCGACGGCCTGCCGATCGCCGGGCGCATCGCCTACATGGGGCAAAAAGACCTGCTCTACCCGTGGCTGACCGTCGAAGAAAACGTCGCCCTCGGCGCGCGGCTGCGCGGCGAAACGCCGGATCGGGCGTGGGCGGCGCACCTGCTGGAGCGCGTGGGCCTGGCCGTTCATGGCCGCAGCCTGCCCGCCGCGCTGTCCGGCGGCATGCGCCAGCGCGCCGCCATCGCCCGCACGCTCTATGAACGCCAGCCGATCGTGCTGATGGACGAACCCTTTTCGGCGCTGGACGCCATCACCCGCGCCGAGATCCAGAGCCTGGCCGCCGAGCTGCTGGCGCAAAACACCGTGCTGCTGATCACCCACGACCCGATGGAAGCCTGCCGCCTGAGCCACCGGCTGCTGGTGCTGTCGCCCTGGCCGCTGGGCCTCGACGATACCCACCGCATCAGCGGGCGGCCGCCGCGCGCGCCGGATGACGCCGGCCTGCTGAAAAGCCAGGCCGAGCTGCTGCAGCAGATGGTGAGGGCCGCGCAATGAATATCGCCAAAGAGCGCGGCCTCACCCGCCTGCGGCGCGGGCTGACGGTGTTCGTCGGCCTGCTGCTGCTGTGGTGGCTGGCGGCGCAAAGCGGCATTCCGGCCTTTCTGCTGCCCACGCCGGGCGCGGTGGCGCAGGCGCTGTGGGACGGGCGCGGCTATCTCGCCTGGCACACGCTGATCACCGCTTCGGAGATCGTCAGCGGGCTGGCGCTGGGCGTCTTGCTCGGCGCGGCGCTGGCGCTGTGCATGATCTTCTCGCCGCGCCTGCAGCGCTGGCTGATGCCGCTGGTGCTCACCAGCCAGGCGATACCGGTGTTCGCCCTGGCGCCGCTGCTGGTGCTGTGGTTCGGCTTCGGCATGAGTGCCAAGGTGGCGATGGCGGTGCTGGTGATCTTCTTCCCGGTGGTGTCGGCCTTTTTCGACGGGCTGCGCCGGGTCAACAACGACTATCTCGATCTGGCGCGCACGATGCGCGCTTCGCGCTGGGCGCAGCTGCGGCACGTGCGGCTGATGGCGGCGCTGCCGGCCTTCGGCTCCGGCCTGCGCATGGCCGCCGCCGTCGCGCCGATCGGCGCCATCATCGGCGAATGGGTCGGCTCGGCCGAAGGGCTGGGCTACGTGATGCTGAACGCCAACGCGCGCATGCAGACCGACGTCTGCTTCGCCGCGCTGTTTATTTTGGTGCTGATGACCGTGCTGCTGTGGGCCGCGGTGGATGCGCTGCTGCGGCGCCTGATCGCCTGGGCGCCGGAAAACGACTGATGATTGCAACCATAACCAGGGATAAAGGAACGACCATGATCAAACAAACCCTCTGCGGGCTGCTGCTCGGCGCCGCCATCACCGGCCAGGCCGGCGCGGCCGAAAAGCTGACGCTGGTGCTCGACTGGTACATCAACCCCGATCACGCGCCGATTATGGTGGCCGAGCAGATCGGCGCCTTCAAGGCCGAAGGGCTGGACGTCAAGATCGTGCCGCCGTCCGATCCGGCGCTGCCGCCGCGGCTGGTGGCCGCCAAACAGGCCGACCTCGCCATCACTTACCAACCGCAGCTGCATTTCTTCGCCGATCAGGGCCTGCCGCTGATGCGCGTCGGCACGCTGATCAACACGCCGCTCAATACGGTGATCGCGCTGGATAAAAACATCACGTCGCCGGCGGATCTCAAGGGCAAGACGGTGGGTTACTCGGTCAGCGGCATCGAACAGGCGACGCTGGCCACCATGGTCGAACACGAACACCTCAAGCCGCAGGACATCAAGCTCATCAACGTCAACTTCCAGCTGACCAGCGCCCTGCTGGCGGGCCAGGTCGATGCGGTGATCGGCGGCTACCGCAACATCGAAGCGCTGGAGCTGAAGTTGCAGGGCAAGACGCCGGTGGTGTTCAACGTCGAAGATTACGGCGTGCCGGCCTACGACGAGCTGATCATCGTCGCCCACCGCGATGCGGTGAACGAGCCGAAAATCCGCAAGTTCCTCGCCGCGCTGAAGCAAGGCAGCGACTACCTGCACGCGCACCCGCAGGCCACCTGGCTGGCGTTCGCCAAGGCGCGCCCAGAGCTGAATACCGAGCTGAACAAACAGGCGTGGCAAGCCAGCCTGCCGCTGTTCGCGCGCGATCCGGCCAAGCTGGATCGCGCCCGCTACCAGGCTTACGAACAGTTCCTGTTCGACAACAAGCTGATCAAGAAAATCACTCCGGTGGAACAGTACGCGGTGGAGTTGAACTGATCACGCCGAGGCGGCCGGCGGCGCCACCGTCACCTCACCCTGGCCGCTGCGCTGCAAGGCCGCCTTCACCAGCCCGTTGGCCTTGCAGCGCTCGATAAAATCGTTCACGTAGGCGGCGCCCTGCGTTTTTTGCCGCGGCACCGCCATTGCCTGGCGGATAGCGGTGAAATGCCCGTCCAGCACTCGGTAGCCGGGATGGGCGGCCGCAGCGGCCAGCAGCGGTTGGCGCACGCCGGCCGCCGCCTCCAGCCCCCGGTCGAAAAACAGCGCGATCGCCTCAGCAGAGGTTGCCGCCCGTACCAGCTGCGCCTGCTGCAGCGTGCGCGATAAAAACAGATCGTACGCGGCACCCTGACCGACTGCGATGCGCACCTCCGGCCTGTCGAGCTGCGCCACCTCAAAGTAAGGTGCGTCGTTCTCCACCAGATAGGTTCCCTCGATGATCACGTACGGCTCGCTGAAGGCGATCTGCGCCGCGCGCACCGGCTCGATGGCCATAAACGCCAGGTTCCAGGCGCCGCTGTCCAGATCGGCGAACACCTTGCCCGCCGCATCATAGGTCACCAGCTCGAGCGCCACGCCCAGCTCCTGGGCCAGCGCGGCGGCCAGCTCCACCGAAGCGCCTTGCGGTTTGCCGCCGGCTCCGGCCTGTGCCAGCACCGGATTGCCGTAGTTGATCGCCGCGCGCAACACGCCTTGCGGGGCCAGATCGTCGAGTACCGCGGCGGGAATCGTCTGCATACTTCCTCCTGAATGGCTGATGGGCGCGCCGTCGTGGCGCTCATTAAGCGTAGAGCGAAACCTCGGACCAGCAAGCTTTCGCCGCCGAAGCCGCCGCCGGCGTGATTAACGTCACACTATTGTCATAAAAATGTACAATAGCCGCCGTTCGTCGGCCGTAGCGGGAGATCGCGCGTTGTTCCGCCGCCGGCAATAGGCTATACCCTTCACTTTTCGCGCCGCGGCACGCTCGGCGGCGCAGACCAGGGCAGCAACGGTTTTATTTCAATCAGACAGGGTTTGGCGGATGGTTTTAGCAGTCGTTTCGTTTGTTCTCTTTTTGGCGTCGATTTTGATTTATCGCACCCGGGCCGCCGCCAACCGCTGGTGGTTCGCCATTTTGCTGACGCTGCTCGGCAGCTATCTGGTGCTGAACGTCATCCTGATCGCCAGCAACTACTTCACCGGCGACGGCATCACCGACGCGGTGATTTACACCGTCACCAGCAGCCTCAAAGGCGCGGGCATCAGCAAATACGTGCTGCCGTTCATCGGCCTGCTGGCGGCGTTGGGGCTTATCTTCGCGGTGTTGGCTCGCAGCCTGCTGCGCCGCAAGGCCAAAGGCAGCAGCGTGGCCTACAGCATCGTCGCCGTGCTGCTGGCGCTGTTTTCGGTCGGCACCACCCCGGCGTTTCAGGACATCTCGCTGCTGGTCAAGAGCCAGATCGTCGGCGATACCGCCGATTTCACCACCTATTACAAGGCGCCGAAAAAGACCGTGCAGGGCAAGCGGCCGAACCTGGTGTACATCTATGCCGAGAGCCTGGAGCGCACCTACTTCGACGCCGAGCTGTTCCCCGGCCTGGCCGACGAGCTGAACGCCCTGCGCACGGACAGCATCGATTTCAGCAACACCCAGCAGCTGCCGGGCACCGGCTATACCATCGCCGGCATGGTCGCCTCGCAGTGCGGCATTCCGCTGTTCGCGCCCTTCGACGGCAACGCCTCCAGCGCGGTCTCCACTTTCTACCCGGAGAACGTCTGCCTGGGCGATGTGCTGAAGGCCGCCGGCTACAGCAACTATTTCTATCAGGGCGCCGAGCTGGCGTTCGCCGGTAAAGACACCTTCCTGAAATCCCACGGCTTCGACCACGTTTATGGCTTCAAAGAGCTGCGCGAACAGGTCGCCGATCCGAGCTACAAAAACGACTGGGGCTGGTACGACGACAGCGTGCTGGACGTGGTGTACGGCAAGTTCGTCGAGCTGTCCAAACAGCGCCAACCCTTCTCGCTGTTTACCCTGACCGTCGATACCCATCACCCGGACGGCTTTATTTCCGCCGGCTGCAGCAAGAAAAGTTACGCCTGGCAGAACAAGGAAAACCGCTCGCTGAGCGCGGTAGCCTGCAGCCAGCAACACATCGCCGCGCTGATCGACAAGATCAAACGCTCGCCCTATTTCAGCAACACCGTGATCGTGGTGTCCTCCGATCATCTGGCGATGAACAACACCGCCTACGATATCCTGACCAAACAGAAGCGCCGCAACCTGTTCTTCATCATCGACGGCACCCGGCCGCTGGCGGAACAGCGCAACGAGAAGCGCAGCACGCTGGACAACGGCGCCACGGTGCTGGACGTGATGGGCGGCGACAACTACATCGGCCTCGGCCGCAGCAGCCTGTCGGCGCCGTCGCTGTCTACGGTGTTCCTGAATATCGAAGAGAAAATCAACGGCTGGAAACCGGCGGTGATCAATCAGTGGGGCCTGCCAAACCGCATCAGCGACTACAGCGTGGATACGCGCCAGCGCAGCTTCAGCTTCTCCGGCGTCACCTACAAGGTGCCGTTCATCCTGCGGGTGGGCGACAACCGCATCGAACCGATGTTCAACGTCTACCTCTCCACCCCGCTGCGCAAGCAGCTGGCCGGGCTGGGCGCGGGGGAGAAATTCGTCTGGGCCGATAAATGCTACGAGATCGGCCGGGTCTGGGCGCCGCAGCTGGCGCTGAGCACCGACATCTGCGTGGCCTCCGGCACCCTGGCCTCGCCGCCGCAGATCGTGCAGGCCAGCGGCGAACGCTTCCGCGGTAAGGTGAGCTTTACTGGCCCGGCCGCGGACAGCGTCGCCGATTACCAAAACGCCGTCGCTCGCCTGCAGGTGGACGACGCCGCGATGAAGTACCGGGCGGACAGCATCGAGTTCATGCTGCCCGGCCTGCCGGAGCAGGTGAAGGCCATCACCGGCGTTTCCGGCGTCGAGGAGTGGGGCCGCTGGTCCGACGCCAACCTGGCGCCGGCGGTCGACATCGATTACGTCGATCCGCTGCCGCAGAGCTTCGATCTGGTGCTGCGCGCCCGCGCCTATGGCAATAACGTCGGCGAACCGATTTCGGTGCGCGTCGGCGACGAAGAGCGCTTCGTGTCGCTCGGCGAACAGGACAGCACCGTCACCCTGCGCTTCGACAACCCGCGCGGCGCGCAGAAGATCAGCATTACCCCGCCGGCGCCGACCGAGCCGAAAGAGAGCGCCAGCGGCGGCTTCACGCCGAAAAAGCTGGGCATCGGCCTGGTGTCGCTGAAGGTCGAGGCGGCCGCCCCCTCCTCCTGATCCCCATGCCTTCACGGGCGCGGTATTTTCTTTGCCGCGCCCGTCATTTCGACCAAGCTTTTACGCCTTTCTTCGGCTAACCTGTGACGGTAAAACGCCGCAACCCCGCTACAGAGCCGGGACATCCAAGGAGAAAGTATGAGCTATGCCCCACCTCGCAGCGGCCTCAGCGCCGATCAGGCACTCGATCAACTGGAAGCCCTGTATGACGCCGCGGTAGACGCGCTGCGTCAGGCGGTCAGCGACTTTATCAGCCACGGCACGCTGCCGGATGCGCAGGCGCGCGCCGCCGGGCTGTTCGTGTATCCCGAGCTGCGCGTCAGCTGGGACGGGCAGCAGTCCGGCCCGAACAAAACCCGCGCCTTCGGCCGCTTTACCCATCCCGGCAGCTACAGCACCACCGTGACCCGGCCGCAGCTGTTCCGCCACTATCTGGCCGAACAGCTGGCGATGCTGGAGCACGATTATGCCGCCCATATCGAAGTGGCGCCGTCGCAGCAGGAGATCCCGTTCCCTTACGTGATCGACGGCTCCAGCCTGGCGCTCGATCGCTCGATGAGCGCCGGCATCGCGCAGCATTTCCCCACCACCGAGCTGGCGCAGATCGGTGACGAAACCGCCGACGGCCTGTACCACGCCACCGACAGCCATTTCCCGCTGTCGCATTTCGATGCGCTGCGCGCGGATTTCTCGCTGGCGCGGCTGCGGCACTACACCGGCACGCCGGTGGAACACTTCCAGCCGTTCGTGCTGTTCACCAACTACACCCGCTATGTAGATGAGTTCGTGCGCTGGGCCTGCGCCCAGATCGCCGATCCGGCCAGCCCCTACATCGCCCTCTCCAGCGCCGGCGGCACCTACATCACGCCGGAAACCCGTGCCCCAGAGCAGGCAGTGTCCGATCTGGCGTGGAAAAACCACCAGATGCCGGCCTATCACCTGATCTCGCGCACCGGCCAGGGCATTACGCTGATCAACATCGGCGTCGGTCCGTCCAACGCCAAGACCATCTGCGATCACCTGGCGGTGTTGCGCCCGAGCGCCTGGCTGATGATCGGCCACTGCGGCGGCCTGCGCGAAAGCCAGAAGATCGGCGATTACGTGCTGGCCCACGCCTATCTGCGCGACGATCACGTGCTGGATGCGGTGCTGCCGCCGGATATCCCGATCCCGAGCATCGCCGAGGTGCAGCGCGCCCTGTACGACGCCACCAAGATGGTCAGCGGCATGCCCGGCGAAGAGGTCAAACAGCGTTTGCGCACCGGCACCGTGGTCACCACCGACGATCGCAACTGGGAGCTGCGCTATTCCGCCTCGGCGCGGCGCTTCAACCTCAGCCGCGCGGTGGCGGTCGACATGGAGAGCGCCACCATCGCCGCCCAGGGTTACCGCTTCCGGGTGCCGTACGGCACGCTGCTGTGCGTCTCCGACAAACCGTTGCACGGCGAAATAAAACTGCCGGGCCAGGCCAACCGCTTCTACGAAGGAGCGATCTCCGAGCACCTGCAGATCGGCATCTGCGCCATCGATCTGTTGCGCGCCGAGGGCGATCGCCTGCACTCGCGCAAGCTGCGCACCTTCAACGAGCCGCCGTTCCGGTAACGGTTCTCAGGCCCGCTGCGGCGGGCCATTTTTTCCTTAACGCACCAACGCCAGCGCGCGCTTCTCCTGGCTGCGGCCGCCGGCGATCGACAGCAGCAGGTCTTTCACCAGCAGCGCCGGGGCGGACAGCGCCTGTTGGCCCGACATGCACAGCGACAGCGGCACCGACATCGTCGGCGCATTGATGCGCGCCATCCAGGCTTTGGCCGGGCCGATCATCGCGCGCGCCACCGATTCCGGCAGCACGGTCGCCCCCAGCCCGCTGGCGATCGCGGCGCTCAACGCGCCCGAGGATTCGATCTCCCCCACCACGTTGACAGCCAGCTTGCGCAGCGCCATCGCCTCTTCCAACTGATTGCGCACCGCATCGCCCTCGCGCGGCAGGAACAGGTTTAGCCGCGCCACGTCCAGCAGCTCGACGCTGTTGCCGGGATGCGGCACCGCGCGCGTCGCCACCAGATAAAGATCTTCTCGCATCAGTGCGATGGCGTGCAGCCCGGCGGGCATTTTGGCGCCGTAGACCATCGCCATGTCCAACGTCTGGTTGGCCACCTGCCCGGCCAGCGCCGCGCCGCCGTTTTCATGCAGGCTGAGCAGGATACCCGGCTGCTGATCGCGCAGGCTCTGCAGCAGCGGCAACGCCAGCTGCGCCGCGGTGCTGCCCGACGCCAGCCCGAGAGACACCTGGCCGCTCATCGCCTGCCCGGCGCTGTTGACCGCGCTCTGCGCCTGCTCGCACTGGCGCAGAATGGTTTGCGCGTGGGCATACAGAATGTTGCCGGCCTCGGTCGGCTGCACCCCGCGCTTGGTGCGGATCAGCAGCTGTTGCTTCAGCTCCCCCTCCAGCGTCGCCAACTGCTGGCTGAGCGCCGGCTGGGCGATGTGCAACACCTCCGCCGCCTGGGTCAGGCTGCCGATATCGACGATTTTCACGAAGTACTTCAGACGTCTGAAATTCATAGTGCCTCCAGCGAGCCGCTAAATTGAGAATGCCGAAATCCGGTCAGGCAACCACAGCAAGATCCAGGCCAGAGTCGGTAAACGGCCACGGAAGCGGGATATACGGCGGTCAACGGCCGTTCGCCGGGCGGCGCGCGCCACCGCGCAGGGCAGCCGTTGCACCATCGGCAGGCAAATGCGCCAAACAACGGGCAATTCGGCGACGCTGCGCGCGGGATAAACGACAAAAGCGAGAAAAAGCAGCAGGTTGGGCAATCTTGCAGCAAACGAACGCGTCGGGCGTTTTCACGCTTTACAAGCCGCAACCGCCCCGCTATTATTCGCCCCGTTCACACGATTCCTCTGTAGTTCAGTCGGTAGAACGGCGGACTGTTAATCCGTATGTCACTGGTTCGAGTCCAGTCAGAGGAGCCATATTTAGAGAAGCCCGCTCAGGGAAACCCGAGCGGGCTTTTTGCTTTCTGCCGCCGTCAAAAGCTGCGTTTCGCCACCAGATAGGCGCCCGCCACCAGCAGCAGGGCGCCGAACAGCGCCGGCAGATTGTCGCGCAGCGCCGCCGGGCCGGCGCGGTAGACGTCCACCAGCAGCCCCATGCACAGCTGGCTGGCGACCAGGATCGAGATGGTGGCCGCCGCCCCCAGTTTTTGGTAGCCCAGGATGCCGGCGAACACGAACAGCGATCCCAGCAGCCCCGGCAGCAGCATCCACCACCTGGCGGCGCCGGTCACTTCCGCCACCGCGCCGAGGCCGTTTTTGGCCAGTAGCAACCCCACCAGCAGCAGCAAACCGACGCTGGAGTTGATCACCAGCGTGATAAGGATGGTCGAGACGCTTTCGGTAATGCGCACCATCAGCAGATTCTGCACCACCAGCCCCATTCCCGCCGCGATCAGCAGCAATAGCATATTCATCGCCCTGTCTCCAGGATCAGCGCGCCGGCGGCGTCGCCCGTTCGTCGAGCCTCAGCTGCAGGAAAGTCAGATCCAGCCATTGGCCGAATTTGGCGCCCACCTGTTCCATGCGCCCCACCTCGCGGAACCCCAGCGCCAGATGCAGCTGAATGGAGGCCTGATTGCCGGATTCGATACCGGCCACCATCACGTGCTTGCCGATCTCCCGCGCCCGTGCGATCAGGGCGATCAACAGCGCTTTGCCAATCCCTTCACCGCGATACGCCTGATGGACATACACCGAGTGTTCTACGGTATGGCGATAGCCGTCCCAGGCGCGCCAGTCGCCGAACGACGCGTAGCCGATCGCCTCGTCCGCGCCGTTCACCGCCACCAGCACCGGGTAGCCCGCCGCCTGCCGTTCGCCGATCCACGCCGCGCGGTTGGCCGCATCCACGGTTTGTTCATTCCAGATGGCGGTGCTGTTCAACACCGCGTCGTTATAGATGGCGGCAATCGCCGCGCTATCGTTGAGCGTCGCATTTCGTATAATCATGGTTTACCCCGGCCAATTGTCCACTATAATACTACGATATGAATATTAAATTAGACAATCTAAATCAGCTGATCGGCGCACGCATTCGCCTTGAGCGCGAGGCGCGCCACTGGTCGCTGTCCGATCTGGCCGAGCAGGCGGGCGTCTCACGGGCGATGGTTCATAAGATCGAGCGCGGCGAGAGCAGCCCGACGGCGATGCTGCTGGCCAGGCTGGCGGGGGCGTTCGGCCTCAGCATGTCCAAGCTGATCGCCCGGGCGGAAACGCAGGAAGGCCGGCTGCTGCGCCGGGAAGAGCAACCGGTCTGGGTCGATCCGCAGAGCGGCTACGTGCGGCGCCACGTGTCGCCGCGCACCGATCTGCCGCTCGATCTGGTGCGTATCGAACTGCCGGCCGGCGCGACGATCCCGATGCCGGCTTCGGTGTATGCCTTCAAGCGTCAGCTGATCTGGGTTTTATCCGGCGAGTTGGTCTTTGTGGAAGGTGACGCGCGCCATGACATGGCCGAGGGAGACTGCCTGGAGCTCGGCCCACCGGCGGACTGCCGCTTTGAAAACCAGAGCGATCAACCGTGCGTGTATATGGTGGCGGTGCTGAGCGCCGCCTGATGCCCCGCCCGCGCTAACCCTGCGTCGGCCGGTTATAGCCGGCGCGGAAAAACTTCTCCGCCAGCCGGCTGTCGCCGCCGGAAAAAAACTCGCTCATCGGCTCGCTGCCGAGGCCATAGGCGCGGCTCAGTTGCCCGGCTTCGAACGCCGCCCGATTCTCGTCGCCGCAGCGCTGCGCCAAATGGTGCGCATAGCCGAGCACAAAGCCGCGCTTGTAGTCGGAGCAAAAGCGCGACAGCTCCGTCTCCGGCTTCAGACTCTCCGCCTTTAACCCCGCCAACAGCCCTTTGCCAAAATGGTCACCCACGGTTTCCTCCTCATTACGCCATCGCTATATAACAAAATATACAGCGAATGAGCGAACGAGAACATACTCCCTAAGTTTTACTCGCCGCATAAAAAAGGCCCGCCAAGCGGGCCTGAGGGTAAGCGGGCAATCACAGCGTGAAATTCAGCCCTTCGCTGACGGTCTTGCCCAGCGGCAGGCGGCCCGACGGCGCCTCTTTTTCCTGCAGGAAATCCGGCAGGCGGGCCTTGTCGCCCGGTTTGCCGATCGCCACCATGGCGTGCACCGCATAGTCGTCCGGCAGCTGCAGCGCCGCCTTAATCTTGTCGTGGTGAATGCCGCTCATGCAGTGGGTCAGCCAGCCTTTCAGGTGCGCCTGATGCGCCAGGCTGGCCCAGGCGGCGCCGGTGTCAAACGCGTGGGTCGGGTTGTCCACCAGCCGTTCGCCGTTCAGGCTGGTGGTTTTGGAGACGATCACCACCAGCGCCGAGGCGTGCTGCGCCCAGCCGCGGTTGAAGTCGATCAGGAACTCCAGGTAGTTCTCCCAGCTGTCGGAACCGTGCTTGCTGTAGGCAAAGCGCCACGGCTGAATGTTGTAGGCCGAAGGCGACCAGCGCGCCGCTTCAAAAAAGCTAAGCAGCGTTTGATCGTCGATGGCGTCGTTGGCCATCGCGCGCGGCGACCAGCGTTCGATAAATTGCGCATCAATCGGGTAATCGGAGGTTCTTGGCTGGCTCATGATAGGTTCTCGCAGTGAAGTAAAAACAAAAGTTCGCTGATATTCCCACAGCTTAGGACGATAAAACTTTTATTTCGTGCCATTGCCCTGCGGCAGCTCCTGCTGCAGCCAGGCGAGAAACGCCCTGACCGGCGGATGCCGCTCGCGCCCCGGCGCGCACAGCACGCTGTAGGCGGCGCCCGGTACGCGCACCTCCGGCCGGTACGCCACCAGCAGACCGTTGTCCACCATATCGGACACCATCACCGAGCTGGCGAGCACCATTCCCTGCCCGGCCACCGCCGCCTGCAGGGCGTAATGCTCCTCGTGATAGCTGCGCATCGCCGCATGGCGCTGCCACCAGTCTACGCCGGCGGCCCGGCACCAGTCGCGCCAGCCGCTGTCGTACAGCGCCGAATCCCCCCATTTGACGGTGATCAGCACCGGGTTTTCCGGCTCGGCGGCGGCCGGCCCCGGCGCCGCGTAGACGCCAAAGCTTTCCTCCAGCCGCGCCGTCTGATGCAGCGCAGGATAGTGCGCGCGGCTGTAGCGCACCGCCACGTCCACGCTGGCGTCCTGCTGCAGATCGATCACCTCGGCGCAGGCCTCCAGGCGCACCAGATAGTGCGGGTAGGCCTGGTAGAAACGCCCCAGGCGCGGCACCAGCCACAGCGCCGCGAAAGAGTGCGTGACCGAGACGCACAGCGATCCGGTGCTGGGCTGCGGCCGCAGGCCTTCAAGCGTAGCGGCGACGTCCAGCAGCGCGCCGTGCACCCCGGTAAACAGCGTTTCGCCTTTCGGCGTCAGCCGCACGCCGCGCGGCACCCGCTCGAACAGCGCAAACCCCAACTGCTGTTCCAGCGCTTTGATCTGGTGCGAAATCGCCGTCGGCGTCACCGCCAGCTCGGCCGCCGCCAGCTTGAAGCTGCGCAGGCGAGCGGCGGATTCAAAGGTGCGTAATGCGTTGACGGGCAGCGTGGCGAACATGGCGAAGCCTCTTGAGATGAGTTGAAATCATCCTGGCAGAAAAGCCGTCATTTGTCGCCTGCCACTAGTTGTTTCTAGAGTAGGGCTGAATTCACTTCATACCGAGGAACATGACATGAATACAACTCATCAATCCAAACGTCTGGTGGTGCTGGTCGGCAGCCCGCGCCGCGACGGCAACAGCGCCACGCTGGCGCAGGCGATCATGGCGGGCGCCGCCGAAGCCGGCACGTCCGCCAGCCTGCATTTTCTCGATGATTACCTGAGCGGTTTTCTGAGCGATGAACGCCACACGCCGCCGCCGGCCGATCGCTACGCCGAGCTGTTCCTTGAGCACTTCCTGCCGGCCGACGGCGCGGTATTCTGCACGCCGATTTACTGGTACGGCATGTCGGCGCAAACCAAAGCCTTTTTCGATCGCTCGTTCAGCTTCTATTCCAATGCCTACCCTCAGGCGGAACAGGTGCACCAGCGCATGAGCGGCAAACGCATCGGGCTGGCGGTGGCGTCGGAAGAGACCTACCCCGGCGCGGCACTGGGCATCGTGCATCAGCTCCAGGAATTCAGCCGCTACACCCATTCCTCGTTCGTCGGCGTGGTGCACGGCGCCGGCAATCAGCGCGGCGAGATCGCCCGCGATCCGCGCAACCCGCTGCAGGCCGCCCGCGAGTTGGGGCACGAGTTCTTCACTCGCCCCTATTCGGATTATCAGATGGACAGCCCGCGCAGCACGCAGGTGTGGGAGGAGTAAGCGCGGCGCCCGGAGGCAATTGCAAGCATAACGTTAGCATCTGTCGCAATCTGTTGCGGGCCATTGGCCCGCCGTTGCCGCGCTTGTATGATACGACGCGGCGCCAGACGGTGGCCGCCGATCTCAAGCGGAAGCGAACTGCAATGTCTAAACAGTGGAAAATAACGGCGGCCAACGCCGGGCTGCGTCTCTATACCCGCATCGCGGGCAATTTCCGGCCCGTAGCAAGCTTCGATCCGCAGCAATCCTTTGAGCGCATCGTGATTTTCTCCACCAGCGCCCTCGGCGATCTGATGTTCAACACGCCCGCCATTCGCGCACTGTGCGAACGCTATCCCGACGCACAAATCACGCTGGTCTCCAGCCATAAAAACCGGCAGCTGGTCGAAGGCAGCCCCTGCTTTCATGACGTGATTTACTGGGACCACAAGGCCAAAGACATGTTGGGCGTTATCCGGCGCCTGCGAAAAAACCGGCCTCAGCTGGCGGTCATCCTGCACTCGAAGGCGCCTTACGATGTGCTGGTCGCCATCGCCGCCGGCTGCCAATACCTGTTCAAAGACATTTATGGCAACAAACCGAGCGGCATGGAGCGCTGGCTGACCGGCGTCAGCCGCAGCACCGGCGGCCATTTGATTCAGCGCAAGCTGGATATGATGGGGCAATTGGGCTGCCGCACCGATAACCCGGCGATGTTCATTCCCGTCGCTTTCCCTGCGCGCGCCAAACCGGCGGGCAAGATCCTAATCGGCTTTCAGATGGGCGCTTCCGAAACGCTGCGCCGCTGGCCGGTCGACCACTTTGTTCAGTTGGCGCAACGGCTGCTGGCGCACTCTCCCGACTGTCAGATCGAGTTGATTGGCAGCAAGGCGGAGCACAGCCTCGAGCGGGAGTTTATGGCGAGTTTGAGCGAGGCGCAGCAACAGCGGGTAGTAAGCCATATCGGCGCGACCACGCTACCGCAACTGCTGGCGACGATCGCCAATCTGCAGGTGCTGGTGACCGGCGATACCGGCCCGCTCCACCTCGCCGTGGCGTTGAAAACCGCCACCGTCAGCCTGTTCGTCACCGCTAACCCGCGGCATACCGGCCCCTATCAGGACAGCGAACGGCATCAGGTGATGCACGTGCCGGTTGACAGCGCCGCGCTGAGTGCCGCTGAGCGACGCCAACCGCTCAGCATCATCGCGGCGGAACAGGTGCTGGAGAAGACGCTGGCGGCGCTGCCGTCCGCACAGTCCCGATCCGTTTAGGCTGCGACAGCAACAACGCCAGCGGCAGCCAAAACAGGTACCAAAACTCCGCCGGATTGGCGATCACAAACATGCCCTGCGAACTGTAAAATACCAGCATAAACAGAAACAGGCCCGCCTCCCAACGCCGCCCTGCGCGCCAGTGCGCGATGGCGAGCCGCGCGCCGTATCCCAACAGCGCCAGCAACAGCAGGAAACCCACGCAGCCGCCCTTCAGCAACGCGCCAAGGTACAGGCTGTGCGTGGTGTGGTTCAGCTCGCCGGTGTAATTGAGAAAGTTAAGCTGCTTATCAAAGCCGTAGCCGAAGAACGGCGCCTGTTCGATCAGCGCCAGGCTGTGGCGCCAGATGCTGATGCGAACAAAGCTCTGTTGATACAGCTCGCCAAAACGCGTAAGCAACATTTCGCCGATCGCGCTGTAAACGACGGCGAGAACCACAGCCAGCGCGCCGGGCAACAGAAACCACAGCCATCGTCCCGGCCGGTGTCGATAAGGCATCGCCACCACCACCGCGAACGCCAGCGCGATCAGCGGGCCACGGCTTTGCGTCAGCACCATGAACGCCAGCAGCGGCGGGATAAAGCACAGCGCCGCTTTTTGCCCGGTATCGCGGAAAATCATCAGGCTCAACAAAATGGCGATGGCGGCGTAACCGGCCAGATCGATCACGTTGCTCGGCCCTGGATTGCGGGCGGTGGTTTCCCGCAGATGATAAATCGACGGGGCGTCGACCAGCGTCAGATACAGGCACAGCGCCGTTATGCCGGCCAGCATCGCCCACTGCAGTTGATGACGCCGCTCACCGTCTAGCAGCGTCACCAGCCAGGCGAGATAGAGCAGGATATAGGCGCTGTGGGTCAGGGCCGACTGCATGTCACCCGGCATCTCGCCCCACAGCGCGCTGAGGGAATAATAAAGCAAAAACATCAGCGCCAGCCCGCCGCCCCAACGCGCCTGATGATTGGCCCACAGCTGCCGCCGCAGCGGCGGCCAGGTGAACACGGCGGCCAGCCACAGCAGCGCCGCAAGATGAAACAGGTTGTTGACGCGGGTCTGCCCGCAAAAGATCGCGCTTAAAAATGCGAAGGCTAAAAACAGCGCGCTGCCGAGGCGATAACACCGCTCAGGCTTGCTGAAAGTAAACATTGCCGTCCACCTTCTCGAAGATATCGCTGCCGATAGCGCTGTGCGGGGAAAGGTTTTTTATCGCGCTCTGCTGTTTTTGCATGACCGCGCCGGCGTGCCGAAAAGCGGGGATCACCAGCGACTCCACTTTGTCCGCCAGGAACGTCGGTAACCGATCCTGCTCCGTTTCGTAAAAGCGCGGCTGGTGGAAGTTGTTCATGTCCAGCCCGGCGATAAACAGCTGCCTGAAGCCGAGATAGGCGATGATTTGCAACGCCCAATAGGCCACGGTGCCGGCATCGAAAATGCCGCAGCGGATATCCTGGCTAAAGCCGAGCGTGCGGTTCGCGATGTAAAACTCCACGCCGTTTTCCCGGCAGTAGTGATCCCACAGCGCGCCGCTGTCGATCCGGGGGCGATAAATCTTGCAGGCCGCGTCTTCGACAATCGCCAATCGGCAGCCGATCGCCGCCTGTCCAAAACGATCGAGAATGCGCGCCACGCCGTGCACGGTGGTGAACAGCGTCAGCGCCGGCCGTTGAATGATATCGCGCACGATCTCCGGGCGGTTATCGATAAACCCCATGTCCACGATGACGTAGAAGTGAAAATCCACCTGCCGATGCAGGCAATAGGCGCCGTTGACCCCGATCGCGGGCATGGCGGGAATATTTTCGAAGCGCAGCGCCTTCACCGACGGGCCGGTAGCCGTCAACAACGCCGGCCCCCGGCAACTGTTGCGCAGTTCGCTCAGCGGGACGATCGGCACCGGCCGGTGCTTGTACCATAAGGCGGCGATTTCACCGCCCTCGCCGCGCGCAATCTTCACGTAGGGCCAGAGGTTTTCGTTATGCCGATAAGGGCGCGCGTGGGAATAGCGGTAGATCTGCTTAAAAAAAGAGCCCATGGTGGCGATGTCCTGTCCAGAGTGCGTGACGATACCTACAGAGGCATCTTTCTGTATGCTCAGAATTTAAAAACGTGTCAGCACTGGCCAGGCCGCACAGCGAGTATCTAAATATTCGTTTAGTGAGGCAATTTTTGTAATTTGAATTATTAGTCAGCGTATCGGCAAGAAATGTGTCGAAGTGTTATTTGAATGAGGAACTGTTGCCGTGCGTAAAAATACCGTGAATGGCGGCAGCGCCGCCGCTTGGCATTGATGGGGTTTTGTTATAACGTATCATAACTTTAGCCAAAGGAAGACGACGATGAAAATCCAGCTGTCGCTGCTGTTTCTCTGCCTGCTGGCCGGCAAGGCCGCGGCGTTTCAGTCGAAAGTGCCCGAACCGCGCCCGGAACAGGCGCGCGCGGCGGAACAAAACATCGAAAATCTGTTTTACGGCTTTCACGCCATGGACGCCCAGCCGGTGAACATCGGCAGCTGCGCGGCGGTGCCGGTGGCGGGATGCCAATGCGCGTTCTGCACCCAGCTGCGGCAGACCGGGCGCTGAAGCCCCTTATTCAACCCAGCTCATACTGCACGATCAGCTGCCCCTTCTTCATCTTTACGCCGGTGATAGCGATCGCGCCCACCTCGCCCAGCGTGGCGACATGGGTGCCGCCGCAGCCGTAGGCGGGCAGTTCGCCGAAACCGACCTGGCGCATACCGTCAACCGCCTGTTGGCGGCGCGGCAGATCGGCAGCGATCAAGCGCGCCAGCTCCGCCTGCAAAAAGTCCGCTTCTACCGTCTGCACATCCGGCCCTGGCGTAAACGTGATGCGCCCTTCCCCCGGCCAATGATGCGCCTTGACCGGCCGCCAGCCTCGGGTTTCTCCCAGCCAGCCGATCAGATGCCCCCCGGAGTGCCAGCGGGCGTGCAGGCGGCGCTGCGCTTCATCGATTTGCAGCGTAACCGGCCCGAGCGGCAGCGGCGCGGCGGTAAAGTGCACCACGGTATCCCCCTGCTGCTGCACCCGCAGCACGGTGACGCCGACTAACGACCCCACATCGGAAGGCTGGCCGCCGCCCTGCGGGTGGAACAGCGTGGCGTCCAGCTCCACGGCGTAAGCGCCCGCCTCGGCCGGCGCACAGCTCAACACCTGCGCCTGGCCCTGTAAATCGTCGCTGTAGTAATAACGTCGTTCGGTCATCATTTTTCTCCTCGGTTCGAAGAGATATTATATTCATGTCATAATCGGAGCATAATCCGCCGCCATCACAATGGACCTTTGCGTCATGAGCACAAATCTTTCTTACGCGCTGTTGGCCGAAATGGCCGTTTTCGTTCAGGTGGTAGAGAGCGGCAGTTTTTCCGCCGCCGCCCGCAAGCTGGGCGCTTCGCCTTCCGCCGTCAGCCGCAGCGTGGCGAAGCTCGAGCAGGCGCTGGCGCTGCAGCTGCTGCACCGTACCACCCGCAAACTGCGGCTGAGCGAAAGCGGCGAAGAGGCGTATGCGCACTGCCGCACCCTGCTGGCGGCGGCCGACGCGGTTATGGCGATCGGCGGGCGCGGCGCCGCGGAGCCCGAAGGATTGGTCAGCGTCAGCGTGCCCAAGGCGGTAGGCCGCTTCGTGCTGCATCCGCACATGCCGGAGTTCCTGCACCGCTACCCGAAGGTGGACGTGCGGCTGCGGCTGGAAGATCGCTACATGGATCTGATCGACGATCGGGTCGATCTGGCGCTGCGCATTACCGATCGCCCATCGCCCGGGTTGATCGGCCGCCAGTTGATGAGAATAGACCATCTGCTGTGCGCCACGCCGCACTACCTGGCGCAGCACGGCACGCCGCAGCACCCGCACGATCTGGCGGCGCACAGCTGCATCTATCTGGGCGAAACGCCGAGCGACGCGCAATGGAAGTTCCGCCGCAGCGGCAAAACGGTGACGGTCAACGTGCGCGGCCGCTATGCCGCCAACCACACCGGCGTGCGGCTGGACGCGGTGAAACGGCATATCGGCATCGGCAGCCTGCCGTATTTTACCGCCCGCCAGGCGCTCGACGACGGCGAGATCGTGCAGGTGTTGCCGGAATGGGATTTCCTCAGCAGCTATCACGGCGGCCTGTGGTTGCTTTACGCGCCTAACCAGTATCTGCCGCCCAAACTGCGGGTGTTTATCGACTATCTCGTCGCCTGCCTGGCGCAGGAGCCGCAGCTAAAGCGCCTTGCGTAGCGTGATGTTGATGCGGTGCGGCCCCACCAGCGAGTGGTAGCCTTCCTTGACCGGCAGGATGCCGTGAAAACAGAGCCGCGATGGGCCGCCCCACACCACCACGTCGCCGTGCGCCAGCGGGATGCGCCGCGCCCGGTCGCTGCGTTGCAGGCCGCCGAATTGAAATACCGCCGGCAGCCCGAGCGACACCGAAACGATGGGTGCGCCGAAGTCGTGCTCGTCTTTATCCTGATGCAGCGACAGCTTGCTGCCCGGATCGTAGCGGTTCATCAGGCAGGAATCCGGCACGAAGGGGCCGAATCCCGCCTGCTGCGCGGCTTCGTCCGCCAGCGCCATCAGGATCGGCGGAATGGCCGGCCAGCGTTTGCCGCTGCGCGCGTCGCGTTCCGAATAGCGGTAACCGCGGCTGTCGCTGGTCCAGCCGTTGCCGCACCAGCTCATCGCCACCGACATCACGTGCCCGCCGGGCGTGGTCAAATGCCGCCACGGCACCTGGGCGACGACGCCCTGCACCGCCGCCAGCAGTTCCGGCCCGTGATCGCGCACGAAGCCGTGCATCACCACCGCGCCGGGGGCGATCTCTTCACGCCACGGCGGCGGCAGCGCGTCTTCAAAAAGATCGATTGTCATCGCCAAAACCTGTATGAATACACAGTATCCATTGTAACCCGCCGCCGCCGATTGTCCAGCGCCCGGCTGCGCCATTGTCGTTGGCGGCAAATTTCTCTACAGTAGCCGCCATAAAATCAATCACTCACCAGGAATGCGTGTGATTAAGGGCATCACTCTTTCGGTCGTCGCCTCCATCTTGTTCGGCGCGATGTATTACTTCACCTCTACCCTCACCCTGCTGAACGGCGAGCAGGTCTACGGCTGGCGCACGCTGCTGACGCTGCCGTTCCTGACGCTGTTTATGGCGCTGTCCGGCGATTGGCGCAAGGTGGGCGACACGCTGGCCTGGATCGGCCAACGGCCGCAGCGTCTGCTGGGCCTGCTGCTCACCTCGGCGCTGCTGGGAGTGCAGCTGTGGTTGTTCCTGTGGGCGCCGCTGCACGGCAAGGCGCTCGACGTGTCGCTCGGCTATTTTCTGCTGCCGCTGACCATGGTGCTGGCGGGCCGTTTGATCTACCGCGATCGGCTGTCACTGCTGCAAAAACTGGCGGTGGCGTGCGCCATGGTGGGGGTGGGCAATGAGCTGTATCAGGCGGGCGGCGTCTCGTGGCCGACGCTGGTGGTGGCGCTGGGCTATCCGCTCTACTTTATTTTGCGGCGGCGTTTCGGCACCGACAATCTCGGCGGGCTGTGGTGCGAGCTGGCGCTGATGCTGCCGGCGGCGGCCTGGTTCGCCTTCGGCGACGGCGGCGCAGCGGCGCTGCAGATCAATGCCGAGCTGTATTGGCGCATTCCGCTGCTCGGCGTCATCAGCGCCGTGGCGCTGGTGTGTTACATCCTCGCCAGCCGCCTGCTGCCGTTCAGCCTGTTCGGCCTGCTGAGCTATGTGGAACCGGTGCTGCTGGTGATCGTCGCGCTGCTGCTCGGCGAAAGCATCGGCCAAAGCGAATGGCCAACCTATCTGGCGATCTGGCTGGCGGTGCTGCTGCTGGCGGCGGAAGGCGCGCAGCACCTGCTGCGCCGCCAGCGGGTCTGACTCAGGCGGCCAGCGTGGCGCCGCCGTCGATCACGATGTCCTGCATGGTGATGTGGCTGGCCAAATCGGAGGCCAGGAACAACACCGCGTTGGCGATTTCGTCCGGACGGGCGATTTTGCCCAGCGGGATCCCCAGCTTGAACATCTCGGGGAAACCGGCGATGGTGCGTTGCTGCGCATCATCGGTCTGCCACATGCCGCGCTGCATCGGCGTGTCGGTCGAGCCAGGCGACACCAGATTGCAGCGCACGCCGAACGGCGCCATCTCCAGCCCCACGCAGTGGTTCAGGCTGGTCAGCGCCGCCTTGGAGGCGCAGTAGGCCGCCATCTGCGTGCGCGGCACGTGCGCGGCGTTGGAGCCGATGCTGACGATCGCCCCGCTGCGCTGCGCCTTGAAGTGCGGCAGCACGGCGCGGAACAGGTAAAACGCCCCCGAGGCGTTGACGTTGATGCACTGATGCCAGTCATCCACGCTCAAATCTTCGGTATTGCCCATGCGCAGAATGCCGGCGGCGTTGACCAACACGTCCAGTTTTGGGTTCTCCTCCAGCTGTTGGCGGCACACCGCCTCCACCTGCTCCGGCCGGCTGATGTCCAGCGTCACGCAGGGGTAAGGCAGATCCGGGTTGGCGAACTCGCGGTCAAATCCCACCACCTCGGCGCCCTGCGTCAAAAAATGCCGGGCGATCTGCTCGCCGATGCCGCGCGCCGCGCCGGTCACCCACACGCGTTTGCCGGTGAAATCCATTTGAATGCTCATGCGCACACCGCCATCCGGGCACGCTGCCGGGTCATATTGTTGTTCATCGTTGTCTCCTGCGAAAGCGTATGACGCGGCGCGCACTGCGCCGCAAAGAGGCCTACAGCGCGCCGCTGTTCAGGCCGAAAGCGTTGAGCATGGTGCCCAGTTTGGCAGCGGTTTCCATCCACTCGGCCTGCGGCGTCGAGGCGGCGACGATGCCCGCGCCGGCGAACAGCCGCACCCGGTTGCCGCGCAGCAGGCCGCTGCGGATGACGATCGCCCACTCGCCGTCGCCGTTGGCGTCGCACCAGCCGACAATGCCGCTGAACAGGCCGCGATCGTGCGGTTCCAGATCGGCGATCAGTTGGCGGGCGCTCTCGGTCGGGAAGCCGCACAGCGCCGGCGTCGGATGCAGCAGGCAAGCCAGTTGCATCACGTTGAGATTCGGGTTCAGCAACTCGCCGCGAATGCGGGTGGACAGGTGCCACATGGTGCCGGTGCTGAGCAGCGACGGGCCGCTGGGCAGGCTCAGGCTGGCGCACAGCGGCGCCAGGTGGCGGCGAATGTCGTCGATCACCAGCTTGTGTTCGTATTTGTCTTTGGTCGAGCGCATCAGGCGCTCGCTGCCGAGGCGATCCTGCTGCGGATCGTCCTGACGGCGCGCCGAGCCCGCCAGCGGATTGGTGTGGATCTCGCCGCCCTGCTTGCGGATCAGCAGTTCCGGGCTGGCGCCGATCAGCACGCCGCCATCGGCCAGCGGCAGGGAAAAGTGATAACCGGTCGGGTTCTGCACCATCAGGTTATTGAGGATCTGGTGGCCCGCCACCGGCTGCTCCAGCTCGATGTCGAGGATGCGCGACAGCACCGCCTTGTCCAGCTTGCCCTGTTTAAAGCGGCTGACCGCTTCCGCCACCGCGTGCTTGAAGCGCGGCTCGTCCGGAATGCTGGTGCAGGCGGCCAGGCGATGCGGCTGTTGCAGCATCGGGCGCGCAGCGCGGGTAAAGCTGTCGTTGGCGACAAACTGGCAGTTTTCAGGCACGTACAGGCTGGAAGGCCGGCGCGTATCGAACGGAATGGCGCCCACCACCACCGGCGTCTCCTGGCCGGCGGCTTTGGCGCGCGCCAGCGCCTGGCGGATATGCTGCGCCAGCGCGCTGCCTTCCTGCTCACCGCCGAACGCCGGCGTCTCGATACGCTCGAACACGCCATCGGCGGAGAGGGAACGGAATTCGGACCGGTACAAAAAGGTCGATTGTTCGGCGTACACAAACCCGGGGAAGGTTTGGTTTTCTGTCGTCAGTGTCGCCACAAGACCACTCCTTTGTTGCGCCTTACCAATGATAATGTTTATGCGAATAATTATCATTAGCTGTAAAAGGAGGATAAATTACACCGGATCCCCAGCGTGGGTCAATCTCCGATGAATGAATCTTTCCGCCCGCCGCGGCAAACCTGCGTTACGGCAAATAAATAAATAACACGCTGTTATTATTGGGTTTTAGCAAAAGATAAAAGTCGTGACATCGTCACCTTTACGCCAAAAACGCCCGTTAAACCGGCGGCCGGCGGGGCAATTTGGCGTCAACGTCTTAAGCAGCGCTAATACAAACGTCTGCCGCTGCGCATCCACGGCGATCATGCGCGCATCGAGAAAATCGAAGTAACAGCGCACCTGCGGATAAAGCGCCTTGAACAGGCTCTCTTTGGCGGAAAACGTCAGCGTCAGCAGTTCGTTGAACGGCAGCGTCTCGCGCAGCAACGCCTCGCGCTCCGCCGGGGAAACGATCGCCCCCCACAGCTCCTCCGCCCGCACGTCGGAGAGCAGCGTCTCCACATCCAACCCCACGCCGCCCAGCCCGCGCTCGCGGTGCACGGCGCACAGCGCGGTATCCGAATTATGGCTCAGCGCCCCGGCGATGCCCGGCGGCCACTGCGGCGCGCGATCTTCGCCGCGCGCCAGGGTGAAGTCGGCAAAACCGAGCGGCGCCAACAGTTGCCGCGCCAGAAAACGCCCGGCCAGATACTCCGCGCGGCGCTTCGGCACCGCGCGCGCCAGATGATCCGGCAGTGCAAAACCCGCCTCGGGAAAACTGTCGTCGCGATACTCCGCCAGCGTAAAATGGCAGCGCGCCACCTGACCCGGATAGCCGTCCGGCGTAAAAAATTCGATATTGCGGATAAAAGTGGGCAACCGGCAGGAACCAGAGTCACTGTCCAAAGAGAGTTTAATCACCGTCGTTTAACTTCTCGGCATCCTGGCGTACCGCCACCAGTTGTGTCAGCAGTTCCGGCAACGCCGTTTGCACCGTCGCCCAGACCACTTCAAGGTTGATATCAAAATAACCGTGCGCAATGCGATTACGCATGCCGCGCATGTTGCGCCAGGGGATTTCAGGATGACGTTGCGTAAACGCGGGGCTACCATCCATGATTTTCGTCACGGCTTCACCGATGATAATCAGGCTCATAATGACGGCCTGCTGAGTGCGTTTATCTTCGATAAAATCTGCCGCCGCCAGGCCATCAACGAAATCGCAGGCATCCTGCGCCGCCTGTTGCATGTGGCTCAGATAATCGACCAACCGCGCATCTTTCATACCGGTTGGGCCTCCGCCAAAACCTGCTGGCGAAAGGTCGGCGGCAAATCGAGCGGCGTCAGCAGATCCACCTGAATACCCAGCAGCGCTTCCAGTTCCGACTGCAGCCCTCCCAGATCAAACAACGTGGCGCCCGGCAACGCATCGACCAACAGATCCAAATCACTGCCCTCCCGATCGGTGCCATGCAGCACCGAGCCGAAAATACGCGGATTAGCCGCAGGGAACAGCCCAACCGTTTCTCGGATCGCCTGGCGATGCTCTGCAAGAACAATGGATGGTCGCATGGTTTTCTCTCCCCGTTACACCTAACGAAATGCTAGGTGATCGGTTGAGGGGATTCAAGCACAATCCCCCGGCAGCCGCGCCTTCGCCTCTCCCCCGCGCTCGGGAGAGAGGCTGGGCATTACAAGATGCCTTTCATGGTCTTTTCGAAATCGCTCCAGGCGCAGAAGCCGTCTTTGTCGATCGGGCAGCCTTTCAGCGCCAGCGTCACGCGCTGCGGCGGGGTTTGCAGCGTCAGCGGCGTCGCCTTGCGCAGTTGCTCAGTGGACTGATAGACGTACTCGATCTTCAGCAATTCACGGTCGTTCTGCGCGTCGCGCCAGCGCTGGAACACCAGTTTGCCGCCGATCGGCGTTTTCTCGTATTGCTGCGGCAGCTGATACGGCTGGAACTGCATGGCCGACAGCAACGAGGCAATATTGGAATCGTGGCCGACCAGCACCGTCAGCTTCGGCGCGTCCGGTTTGCGCTCGCCGAGCAGCGCATTGTTGATGTAGGTCAGCAGCGGCTTGGCGACGTTCTGCGCCACCACCGGCGAGGTGAACAGCGAGTCCTGATAGCCGTCTTTCAGCTGCGCCAGCTGCTGCCACTGATGCGGGGTGGCGATTTTGCCCCAGGCCACCTCTTTCATCGGGAATCCTTCGTAGTACTGCAGCATAAAGGCGTCCACCAGCGAGTTGCCCACCCGCAGCGGGCCGGAGACGCCCGGCTCTTTGCCCGGCACCGCGCTCATCACGCTGGCTTCTTTGCTCAGGTCGCAGTGTTTGTCGGTCTTGCAGGCGGCGGAGTCCTGGTAGTCGATGATCTTCGCCAGCTGTTGGTAAGAGGCGTCCAGCTTCAGCGATCCCAGCGCGGCGTTCATCGCCGCCAGCGCCTGCTGGTTGAAGGCCTCGCTGCTGTCGGTGATGATCGGGTTGAAGGTCGGATCCATCTCGCCCATCTTGTCCTGATGGTGCACGCTGACGTCGCAGCCGGGGAACGCGCCATTGCTGAAGAACTGCGCGGTGGCCACCGTGCGCTGCAGGCTGTTGGCGTAGACGTACACGCTGCCGGCGGTCGGGCAGCCCTCTTGCGGCAACAGGCCGGTCTGTTTCAGCCAGGCGTTGAAATAGTGCCCCATATACACTTCCAGCACCCCGCCCTTGGTGGTCAGTTGGCCGCCCGGCGTTTCCCAGGCCGGCCAGGCCTTCGGCGTGGACTGCGCCAGCACGCTGCCGTTGTTGGCCAGCGGCGCGCGCAGGTTATGGCGGCTCATCACCAGCACCTGTTCCAGCTGATAACCGCCGGCTTCCGCCAGCGCGTTCCCGGTGAATAACAAAGGCAGGCACAGCAATAACGTTTTTTTTCTCATCCGCAGAGGCTCCCGGAAAATGATTATTTTTAAGGTGTTAGCGTTTGCCCGAGTATGATGGCGGGGTTAGTGTGACAAGTGTGTGACAGGGTTCACGGGAAAGGATCGTAACCGCGGCCACCGGGCGGTGGCCGCGTGGCTTCAACTCAGTACCACAGGCTCATGATCGGCCAGCCGATCAGCAGCAGCGCAGCAATGTACACTACGCCGAGAATGCCGCCCAGGCGCCAGTAGTCTTTCGACTTCACGTAACCGCAGCCGTAGATGATCACCCCCGGCCCGGTGGCGTACGGCGTCAGCACGCCCATGATACCGATCGACAGCACCAGCAGCATCGACAGCTGCTCCATCGGCACGCCCGGCAGCCCTTTGCCGACCGCCAGGATCACCGGCAGCATAGTGGCGGTGTGCGCCGACAGGCTGGCGAACAGGTAGTGGGCGAAGTAGAACACCAGCACCAGCGCCACCACCGTCATGTTCGGCGAGAAGCCGTCCAGGTGGGTGCTCATGGTCTGGGCGAACCAGTCGATAAAGCCGGAGCGCGTCAGGCCGTTGGCCATCACCACCAGCGTCGCCAGGTTAACCAGCGTGTTCCAGGCGCTGGAGTATTTGGTGATCTCTTTCCACGACACCACGTGCAGCGCCAGCATCAGCGACACCGCCAACAGACACACCGCGGTGGCGTCCAGCACTTTGCCGCCGAACACCCACAGGCACAGGCTGAGCAGCACCAAGCCGATCAGGGTGTATTCCTTGCGCGTCAGCTTGCCCATTTCCCCCAGCGCGGTATCCGCCCAGGCGGCCACTTCGCTGCTGTGGGTCACGCCCGGTTTGTACAGGTAGTAGGAGATCAGCGGCGCAACGATCAGCAGCAGCAGGCCGACCGGCAGGAACGCCAGGAACCACTGCATCCAGCTGATGTGCACCCCGGCGATCTTGCCGACGAACTCGATGCCCAGCACGTTCGGCGCGGCGCCGGTGACGAACATCGAGGAGCTGATGCTGGTGCCGACCACCATCATCCACATCAGGTAACCGCCGATGCGGCGTGAAGAGGGATCGTTGGGGAAAGAATCGAACAGCGGCGGCAGGTTTTTCACCACCGGGAATACCGTGCCGCCGGTGCGCGCGGTGTTGGACGGCGTGAACGGCGCCAGCAGGATATCGATGATCACCACCGCATAGCCCAGCGTCAGCGTGCGCTTGCCCATGAACTTCACCAGGAACAGCGCTATGCGCCGCCCCAGACCGGTGGCCTCGTAGCCCAGTGCGAAGATAAAGGCGCCGAACACCAGCCAGACGGTGGTGCTGGAGAAGCCCGCCAGCCCCCATTTCAGCGCCTCTTTACCGGCCTTGAAGCCCGGCTCCGCCAGCTCCTGCGCGCCGAACAGCACCCAGTTGGCGCTGAGCACGCTGACGGTCACCGCGATAAAGCTGATGGCGGTGGCCGGGATCGGCTCCAGAATCATGCCGACGATCATCGCCACGAAGATGGCGAAGTAGTGCCACGCCTGCGGCGGCATGCCGTCGGGCACCGGTATCAATAACAGGATCGCGAGCACCGCCAGCGGCGCTATCGCTTTCCAGATCTTTTCCTGGGTTTGGGACATAGGGACTCTCCTGAAGGCTTGGTTATTATTCTTGGGCACCCAACTGCGCCAGCAGCCAGGTCACTATCAACAGGTCGGCGCTGCCGCCGGGGCTGAGGTTGCGGGCGATGCAGTCGGCATCGAAGCGCCGCAGGCGCGCCAGGCCCGCTTCCCCCGCCGAGCCGCCCTGCGCCAGCAGCAATGCCGCCCGGCGCCGCAGCCAGCGCAGCCCGTGCAGGCCGCCGCGCGAGGCGACGTTGGTGTCGTCGTTGTGGGCCATCAGCCACAGCAGGCTGTCCAGCAGCGCCCGCTGTTCGTCGCCGCCGGCGGCCAGCCGTTGCCAATACAGCGGCAGCGCGCCGTCAAGCACCAGCCGGAAACCGGCCTCCGCCTCGCCGCGCGCGCCGCTCAGCCCGTGCGCGGCGAACAGCCGCTGGCCGGCGGTCTGCCCGGCGTTGTTGCACCGCAGCTCGCGATCCACCAGCCCCCGGCACATCGCCGCCACCTCGGCGCACAGCGCCTCTGCGCCGATGGCGCGGCCCTGCTGCTGCAGGCGGCCGAAGGCGGTGCACAGCAACCCGAGCGAGAACACGCTGCCCTTGTGGGTGTTAATGCCGCCGGTGGCGCGAAACATCTGGTTTTCGCAGGCCAGGCCGAGCGGCCGCAGCCGCGCCAGCTGCTGCTCTGCCGGCAAAGCGGCGTCTTCGCGCCCGCGTTGGATAAAGCGCGGCAGCCACACGCCGATGGCGCGGGCGCTGCGGTAGAAATGCCCGAGATCCATATCGCGGTGGGCGCCGGTGTTATGGCGATCCACCAGCCCCGGCTTGGGCGTGAGGTTGACCTCCACCAGCAGCGCGCGGAAAGCGGCGCGGGCGAAGTCGCAGGCCGGTTCGGCACGGTGGGCGGGCAGGTTAATCGGCAGAGATCGCATCGTTGAACATCCTTTCCATTTCATGCAGCAGCTGCTCGCTGCTATGCCGCCGCTGGCGGGCGCAGATCTTGGCCGGTTGGCCGCACAGCAGGCAGCGCCGTTCCGGCAGGCCGATGTCGCGGCGCGACAAAATGCGCCCCTGCGTATCCAGCACGTCGATATCCCACAGCCGGCCGATCGGGCGGCTCACCTCCAGCTGCATGGCGCAGTCCTTCACCCGCTGGGCATCGGCGCGCAGCGCCACAAACCCTTCGCAGCCGGTGGCGAGCGCCAGCGCCTCGGCCTGCGGGCTGGGCCAACCCTGTTCGGCGCACAGCCGCAGCAGCGCCGCCCACCCCAGATTGAAGATGCCGCGCGTCAGCGCGCTGTCCTTCACCGGGCCGGGCACCACCAGCGTCAGCACCAGCAGCGTGCACTCGTGCTGCGCCAGCCATGCCTGCTGGCGCGCCTGGCGGCATTCGCGGCTGGTGAGCAGCTCCGGCAGGCTGACCGCGCGTTCGGCGGCCAGTTGGGGATCGACGGCGGCCATCGGTTACTCCGCCACCTGATGCACCACGTCGATCACCGAGCCGTCGCGGTAGCGCACCACCGCCACCACCTTGTCGGTAAAGGCGATCGGCTGCGGTTCGCCGGTCAGCTGCAGCGCGCGGGCGCGCAGCCAGTCGATGCTCACCACCTCGAGCCCGGCCTCCCGCAGACGCTGCGCCAGCTCCGGCCGCGCCGGGTTGACGGCGATGCCGTGGTCGGTCACCAGAATGTCGATGCTGGAGCCCGGCGTGACGCAGGTGGTCACCTGCTCCACCAGCGTCGGGATGCGCCCGCGCACCAACGGCGCAACGATGATCGCCAGCCGCGCGGCAGCGGCGGTGTCGCAGTGGCCACCGGACGCGCCGCGCAGCACGCCGTCGGAGCCGGTCAGCACGTTAACGTTGAAGCCGGTGTCGATTTCCAGCGCGCTCAGCACCACCACGTCGAGCCGATCGATCGACGCGCCCTTGGAGCTGAAGTTGGCATATTGGTTGGCGCTGATTTCGATATGGCGCGGGTTGCGCGCCAGCGAAGTCGCCGCCGCCCGATCGAAGCTCTGCACGTCCAGCAGCTTGCCGATCAGCCCTTTCTCGTGCAGATCCACCATGGTCGAGGTGATGCCGCCGAGGGCGAACGCGGCACGAATGCCGCGGGCGCGCATCTTGTCCTCCAGGAACCGGGTCACCGCCAGCGAGGCACCGCCGGTGCCGGTTTGCAGCGAGAAGCCTTCGGTGAAATAGCCGGAACCGGCGATCACCTCGGCGGCGCGGCGGGCGATCAGCAGCTCGCGCGGGTTCGAGGTCATGCGCGTGGCGTCGGCGCCGATCTTGTCGGCGTCGCCCACCCGCTCCAGCTGCACGATCAGATCCACCCGATCCTGCGCCAGGCTGGCGGGATGATGCGGATACGGCACCAGTTGCTCGGTCAACAGCACCACGGTGCCCGCCGCCTCGGCGTCCACCCGCGCATAGCCGAGCGAGCCGCAGCAGGCTTCACCGCTGTAACCGTTGGCGTTGCCGAACTCATCGCAGGCCGGCACGCCGAGGAAGGCCACGTCTATCTTCAGCTCGCCGGATTCGATCAGGTTGACCCGGCCGCCGTGCGAGTGAATTTGCACCGGCTCCGCCAGCAGGCCGCGCGAAACCGCGTCCGCCAGCGGGCCGCGCAGCCCGGAGGTGTAAATGCGGCTCACCACACCGTGGCGGATATGCTCAACCAGCGGCGCATGGCAGTCGGTCAGCGAGCTGGACGCCAGCGTCAGGTTGCGGAACCCCATCGCCGCCAGCGTCTCCATCACCTGATTGAGCGTCAAATCACCGCCGCGAAACGCATGGTGGAAGGAAATGGTCATGCCGTCCTGCAGCCCGCTGCGGCGCACCGCTTCCTGCAAGGAGTCGCACAGCTTGAGATCGCGCGGTTTGCGCGCCTGCAGATTGGCTTTGGAGACGTCCTGATAGCCCGGCAGATCCGCCGGGTTGGCGAAGGTCATCAATCGTTGTTGGCGGTTCATCATGCTTCCTCCCCGTGCTGCGCCGGTTCTTCCCGTAAGCCGGACAGCGCGGCGCGCTCCAGCACCAGCCGGGCGCGCTCAATCACCGGGCTGTCGACCATTTTTCCGTTGAGCGACACCACGCCGCGCCCTTCCCGCTCCGCCGCTTCGGCGGCGTCCACCACCCGCTGCGCGTGCGCCACCTCTTTGGCGGTCGGCGCGTACAGGTTGTGCAGCAGCTCAATCTGGCGCGGGTTAATCAGCGATTTGCCGTCGAAGCCGAGCTGTTTGATCAGCGCCGCTTCCTGCAGGAAACCGGCTTCGTTGTTGGCGTCGGAATAGACGGTGTCGAACGCCTGAATGCCGGCGGCGCGCGCCGCCTGCAGCAGCGAACAGCGGGCAAACAGCAGCTCGATGCCCTCCGGCGAGCGCTCGGTGCGCAGGTTGCGCACATAGTCTTCCGCCCCCAGCGCGATGCCGATAAGACGCGGTGAAGCGTGCGCGATCGCCACCGCGTTGGTGATGCCCTGCGCCGATTCGATCGCCGCCAGCAGCCCGGTGCTACCGACCGGCCGCCCGCAGGCCGCTTCGATGGCGGCAATCTCGCGCTCCATGTCGACAACGTCCTGCGCGCTGTCGGTCTTCGGCAGGCGCACAATGTCCGCGCCACCGCGCACCACCGCCTGCAAGTCCGCCAGGCCGTAGGCAGAGTCGAGCGCATTGACGCGCACGATGGTTTCCACCTCCTGGTACAGCGGGTGCTGCAGCGCGTGGTACACCAGCCGGCGCGCCGCGTCTTTTTCACGCAGGACAACCGAGTCTTCCAGATCGAACATCAGCGCATCGGCCTGGTAGATAAAGGCGTTGCTGACCATCGCCGCGTTGGCGCCGGGGACGAACAACATGCTGCGGCGCAGCCGGGTTTTATTCAGCGTTTTCATCTTTCGCCTCCCACGGCAGTTGGCCGCCCTCGCAGGCGCGCATCAGCGCGGTTTCCAGCCGGGCGCGCAGCACGCAGTCCAGCGCGCCCTTGTCGTCGACGATCACCTGCACCGGCTCCACCTCATAGCGCTGCAGCACCTCCAGCAGGGTGTGGCGGATCGCCGCGCCGAACTGTTTTTCCACGCTGCTGGCGATCAACAGATCGTGCTGCGGCCCCTCGGCGGGCGCGATGCGCACCATGACATCGCTGGATTCCAGCGTGCCGGCCATTGCTTCTCGGATAATTTTCATCATTCACCTGATTGTGCGGACTCAAAAGGATGCGGGGCCGCCTTGGCCCGGCGCTGCGTTTGCAGATCCTGCAGGTAGTACAGGGTGTCCGGCGGCACCAGCGGCGCGGCGGCGTGGAAGTCCCCCGCCGCCAGCAGCTTGCGTACCCAGGAGGCGGAGATCGCCGTGCCCTGATATTGCAAACGCTCGATTTCCACCAGCGCGATCGGCGGGCTGGGCAGCGCCGGCGTTTCCAGCCAGTAGCGCATGTCGCGGTTGTACTTCGCGGTCACCGCGCAGAACGGCTCGTTGCCGACGAAGCGGTGCGTAATGCCCAGCGCGGGCGCCAGATACTGGCGGAAGATCTTCAGATCGATTTCGGTGTAACAGTCGTCGGCCACGCCCTGATCCTTGATGAAGTAACAGGGGAAGGTGGCGCGCGAGATCACGTACTGCGAGCCTTCGTGTACCGTGAGGTTGGAGATATCGGCGGTGCCGGCCAGCACCAGCCGGCGGCGGTCTTCATAGCTGAAGCGCGAGGTGTTTTCCTTCACTAAAAATAGGTGCAGCCAGTCGCAGCGTTTGGCCGCCTGACGCACCAGATACTGATGCCCACGGGTGAAGGGGTTGGCGTTCATCACAATGCTGCCGATGGTGTTGCCCGGCCGGCGCTGGCTCGCCAGCTGGGCGGCGTAGCGCTTCAGGCGGCACGGGCTGTTTTCCATCAGCACCACGATGCCCGGCACGGTGGCGATCGGGTAGAAACCGCACTGGCGGAACAGCGGCTCGTTCTGCACCTTGGTGTAGATAAACAGCTGGGTGTGGTGGCGCTCGTAGGCCAGGTTCACCAGCTCGGTCGCCAGCGCCAGCGCCAACCCTTCGCCGCGCATCAGCGGGCTGATGGCGACGCATTTGATAATATTGTCGGCGATGCCGCCGCAGGCGACCAATTTGTCGTGCTGGGTAACGGTAATAAATATTTCAACCGTGGTGTCGATATTCAGATCGTTACTGCGCAAGAAGGCGCTTATTTCCGAAATCGCTTTATGATCCGATCGCTTTACCCGATTAAATACGGCATCGCCTAACATAACACGCTCTCTGGGTTAACTGGCAAACAACAAATTAAATACAAAAAGGCATTTTAATTAACATTAAGCAAGATAATTAAAACCTTAAAAACCATGAAGATAAACGCCGTTTCGCGTTCGATAAATCAATGGTAAACAGAAAAAAAACGCCGATTATTGACCTATTTCACAAACCGATCCCGGTTAATAAGTTATTTAATGTTCTTTATTTGCTTAATTAATCTTATGGTGTTTATTATTGAGATAATCTTTATTTGGCGCCGCAATTTACTTACATTCATTTAGCATCTTGATTGCAATAGCAGGTTTCATTATGGAATGGCTGAACATCCTGATCGTTGAAGACGAAACGCCGCTGGCGGAAATGCACGCGGAGTTTATCCGCCAGAACGGCGGCTGCCGCCAGATTTGGCTGGCCGGCACCCTGGCGCAGGCGCGCGCCATGACCGAGCGCTTCAAGCCGGACCTGATCCTGCTGGACAACTTTCTGCCCGACGGCCAGGGCATCACCCTGCTGCGCGAACTGACGCTGAGCGGGTATCGCGGCGGCATCGTGTTCATCACCGCCGCCAGCGACATGGCCACCGTGGCCGAGGCGTTGCGTTACGGCGTGTTCGACTACCTGATCAAACCGCTGGCCTATGACCGGCTGAGCCAGACCCTACAGCGCTTCAGCCAGCGCCGCGAAGCGCTGAAGGACAAAGCGCACCTCAACCAGCGCCGCATCGACGAGATGTTCAACACCTATGCCCGCGGCGAACAGCAGGCGGCGCTGCCCGCCGGCATCGACGAGCTGACGCTGGGCAAGGTTCGCGCGCTGTTCGCCGAACCCGCCGCGCGCCACACCGCTGAAAGCGTTGCGCAAAAAATGGGGCTCAGCCGCACCACCGCGCGCCGTTATCTGGAGTTTTGCACCGCCGCGCAGCAGCTGCGCGCCGAGATCATTTACGGCAAGGTCGGCCGCCCGCAGCGGATCTACCGCGCCGGCGAACCGCATTAGCGGTTATTTGATCGCCCTTGCAAGGTTGCGTGTAACCGCTTTACTTTTTATGCGCCGGTCAGCATCTTGGTGAGCATCACCTAGCCGACTGGACGATCGCCGATGCCTGCTGCGCCCCTTGCTTCCCTGACCGAGATCCTCGCCCGCCGTGACTGGCAAAACCCGGCCGGCACCCACTCCCGCCGGCTGGACGCCCACCCGCCGTTCGCCAGCTGGCGCACGGTGGAAGACGCGCGCGACGATGCCCCCAGCGCCAGCCGCAGGTCGCTGAACGGCGAGTGGCGCTTCAGCTATTTCCCGCGCCCAGAGGCGGCGCCGGACAGTTGGCTGCAGCAGGATCTGCCGGACGCCGCCCCGCTGGCGGTGCCGGGCAACTGGCAGCTCGCCGGCTACGACGCGCCGATTTATACCAACGTGCGCTACCCGTTCCCGCTCGATCCGCCGCGCGTGCCGGAAGACAACCCGACCGGCTGCTACTCGCGCACCTTCAGCGTCGATCCGGCCTGGCTGGCCACCGGCCAGACGCGCATCATCTTCGACGGCGTCAACTCGGCGTTCTATTTGTGGTGCAACGGCCACTGGGTCGGCTATTCGCAGGACAGCCGCCTGCCGGCGGAGTTCGATCTCAGCCCGTGGCTGCAGCCGGGAGAAAACCGGCTGGCGGTGATGGTGCTGCGCTGGTGCGACGGCAGCTATCTGGAAGATCAGGACATGTGGCGCATGAGCGGCATCTTCCGTGACGTCAGCCTGCTGCACAAACCCGCCACGCACCTGAGCGATGTGCGCATCACCACGCCGCTGCATGACAGCTTTACCCGCGGCGAACTGGTGGTGACGGCGCGCGCCAGCCGGCCCGGCCCGCTGCAGGTGCAGGTTCAGCTGTGGCGCGATGGCGCGCGGGTGGCCGAACGCACCCAGCCGCTCGGCAGCGAGATCGTGGACGAGCGCGGCGCCTATGACGATCGCGTCACGCTGCGGCTGCCGGTAGAACGCCCGGCGCTGTGGAGCGCCGAAACGCCCGCGCTGTATCGCGCCACCGTCGCCCTGCTCTCGCCCGAGGGGGAGATTATCGAGGTGGAGGCCTATGACGTCGGCTTCCGCCAGGTGGACATCAGCGGCGGGTTGCTGAAGCTCAACGGGCAACCGCTGCTGATCCGCGGCGTTAACCGCCACGAGCATCATCCGCGCCACGGCCAGGTGATGGACGAGGCGACGATGCGCCACGACATCCTGCTGATGAAACAGCACAACTTCAACGCGGTGCGTTGCTCGCATTACCCCAACCACCCGCTGTGGTATCGGCTGTGCGATCGCTACGGGCTGTACGTGGTGGACGAAGCCAATATCGAGACCCACGGCATGCAGCCGATGAACCGCCTGGCTGACGATCCGCTGTGGCTGCCGGCGATGAGCGAGCGCGTTACCCGCATGGTGCAGCGCGATCGCAACCACCCCTGCATCATTATCTGGTCGCTGGGCAACGAGTCCGGCCACGGCGTGAACCACGATGCGCTGTACCGCTGGGTGAAAAGCCAGGATCCGACCCGCCCGGTGCAATATGAAGGCGGCGGCGCCGACACCGCCGCCACCGACATCATCTGCCCGATGTATGCGCGGGTGGATCAGGATCAGCCCTTCCCGGCGGTGCCCAAATGGGCGATCGGTAAGTGGATCGGCCTGCCGGAGGAACAGCGGCCGCTGATCCTGTGCGAATACGCCCATGCGATGGGCAACAGCTTCGGCGGCTTTGAACGCTACTGGCGCGCGTTCCACGAACATCCGCGCCTGCAGGGCGGCTTTGTCTGGGACTGGGTCGATCAGGCGCTGATCAAGCGCGACGCCCAGGGCGAAGAGTTCTGGGCCTACGGCGGCGACTTCGGCGATACCCCCAACGATCGCCAGTTCTGCCTGAACGGGCTGGTGTTCGCGGATCGCACCCCGCACCCGGCGCTGTTCGAAGCGCAGCGGGCGCAGCAGCTGTTCCGCTTCGCCTTCGACGCCGCCGCGCTGGCGCTGACCGTCACCAGCGATTACCTGTTCCGTCACACCGACAACGAGCAGCTCAACTGGCGGCTGGAGCTGGACGGCGTGGAGCGCGCCAGCGGCAGCTTCGATCTGGCGCTGCCGCCGCAGGGCAGCGCTCGCTTCACCCTGCTCGATCGCCTGCCGATGCTGCATCAGCCCGGCGAGCTGTGGCTGAACGTGGAGGTGGTGCAGCCGCAGGCCACCGACTGGTCCGAAGCGCACCACCGCTGCGCCTGGGATCAGTGGCGGGTGCCGCGCGCGCTGCATCCCGCCCCGCCGCCGCCGCAGGGCGTGCCGCCAACGCTGATTGAAGACGATCAGGGGCTGACCCTCACCCACGGCGACCAGCGCTGGCGCTTCGAGCGCAGCAGCGGCCACCTGACGCAGTGGTGGCAGAATGAGCAGCCGCAGCTGCTGACGCCGCTGCGCGACGGCTTTGCGCGCGCGCCGATCGATAACGACATCGGCGTCAGCGAGGCGGACCGTATCGATCCCAACGCCTGGGTCGAACGCTGGAAGCTGGCGGGCCTGTACCGGCTGGAGGAACGCTGCACGCGGCTGCAGGCCGATGCGCTGCAAAACGGCGTGCAGGTGGTGAGCGAACACCAGTTCGGCGTGGACGGACAGATTTTACTGCTCAGCCGCAAACAGTGGCTGTTCGATGCGCTGGGCGCGGTGAGCGTAAACGTGGAGGTCGAGGTGGCCGACGCCCTGCCGCCGCCGGCGCGCATCGGCCTGCACTGCCAACTGGCGACGGTGCAGCCGCACGCGGAATGGCTGGGCCTGGGCCCGCACGAGAATTACCCGGATCGCCGCCTGGCCGCGCAGTACGGGCGCTGGCGCCTGCCGCTGGCAGATTTGCACACGCCGTATATTTTCCCCGGCGAGAACGGCCTGCGCTGCGACACCCGCAGCCTGCGCTACGGCGGCTGGCGCATAGAAGGCCGCTTCCACTTCTCGCTCAGCCGCTACGGCCTGCAACAGCTGATGGCCTGTAGCCACCAGCATCTGCTGCAGCCGGAAGCCGGCACCTGGCTGCATCTGGACGGCTTCCATATGGGGGTGGGCGGCGACGATTCCTGGAGCCCGAGCGTACACCGGGATTACCTGCTCACCGCCGGCGTTTACCGCTATCAGCTGCGCCTGCAGCGGGCGCCCGAGAGCTAAATCTGCCAAAAAACTCAACGGGTTGCGCATTCTGTAAGCAAACAGTCACAGAATGTGTAATCCGCCTTTGACATGCCGACGGCGCCTCGCTATTATTCGCCCCGTTCCAACGATTCCTCTGTAGTTCAGTCGGTAGAACGGCGGACTGTTAATCCGTATGTCACTGGTTCGAGTCCAGTCAGAGGAGCCATATTTAGAGAAGCCCGCTCAGGGAAACCCGAGCGGGCTTTTTGCTGTTTGCATGTTCAAGCGTCTTGAGGCAAGCGCAGACGTCGCTTATTTACGGGAAGCACGAAATAACCGACGCAGCTGCCTCTTCTCCCCTTGAGCGAGCGTTGAAAGACATCGGCCCGACGTTCAGTTTTCCACGGTCGACGCACTGTGCAGCGGACGGCAAATCACGGCCATAGCCGCAGCGCTGCACAAGGGAAACAGCGCCAACAGCAGCCAGGGACAGATGGCCTGTGTTGAAGGCACCAGCGCCTTATCCAACAACGGGCCAAACAACAAATTACCGGCCAGCACCGCGAAGCCTCCGGCAGTGGCTAACGCACCATAGTGCGCGCCCAGCGTCGACTCGTCGGCAAACCGCGGGATCAAATCCTTTGCCGAGGGCACCAACAACATCTGCCCCAGCGTTAAAAGCGTCACCAGACATGCCGAAGGCATTAACCGCAGCCAGCCTGCCGGCGGCGCTGTCGCCGCGAACAGGGCTACGCTCGCAAACGCGGCGGACAACAGTAAAAAACCCACCGGCAAGATGTTGACCGCCCCCCTCCGCCGTGCGAAACGCGCCAGCGGAAGCTGGAAGGCAATGATCAGGACAGAAGCCAGCATAAAAAGCGGGCCGAGATCTTTTTCACTGCCGCCCGACCGCTGAATCTCAACCGGCAGCGCCAGATAGAGCTGGTTATAGCTTAACAGCCACGAACTGTAAGCGATGATAAAGGCAACGAAACGCGGCTGGCGGAATGTCGTCCACCAGGGCACTATTTTTAGCGCCCGATCGCTGCGATGAGCGGCAGGAAGGCAGAAGTACAGCACCACCAAGGCAACAACGAAAATCCCCGCCCCTGCGAGCGCCACCTGGCGAAAGCCCAATCCCGTCAACAGCGCGCCAACAACCGGGCCCAACACGGCACCGAGTTCGCCGCATACGGCAAAAAGCGCAAACCACTCCGCGCGGCTGCGCTTTCCGTTTGCCTCGCTTTGCGTGCCCGCTTTAGCCAGCAAAGCCTCAATCGACGGGGAAAACAGCGCGCCGCCGATGCCGGTAAGGCATGCGCCCAGAATAATGGGCCACAGGGATTGCCCGAACGCCAGCAGCAGATAACCCGCAACGCGGATCATGCAGCCGCAAAGGATAACGACCTTTGCGCCGTATCGGTCAGACAGCGCGCCGCCGAGGATGAACATCCCTTGCTGCGAGAAAGTGCGCAACCCGAGAATCAGCCCGATAACGCCGCCGGACAGCAGCATATCATCACGCAAAAATATCGCCAGAAAGGGGACAACCGCGTAAAAGCCGATGTTAAAAACAAACTGGCTGCCCAGTAAAACGGGCGGCCGCAGCGTCGTGGACGGACGCAGGGAGAAAGGAGACATCAGCCTCTTCCTAAACGATAAAATGAATGTGCTTTTTACCATGGAAGCGGGAGATCTCGATTTTCGTTTTCACCCGAAAGACATCCCAGAGCAGCGCTTCGGACAGAATGTCCTCGGGTGTTCCGGTGGCGATGATTTGCCCGCCCTGCATCACAATCAGCGAATCACAGAACATCGCGGCGTGATTGAGATCGTGAATGGCTACAATGCTGGTGACAGGTAACTCGCTGATCAACTGCATGAGTTGCATCTGATGGTGAATGTCCAGATGGTTGGTCGGTTCATCCAGCAGGATCTCGCTGGGCGTCTGCGCCAGCGCGCGGGCGATGTGCACCCGCTGGCGCTCCCCGCCGGAAAGACTTAGCCAGCCTTGAGCGCTCTTTTCCAGCATGTCCACTCTTTGCAGAGCGGCGGTAACGGTCTCATCGTCGTGCGCGCTCCAGTTCGAAAAAGCGGAGTGATGTGGAATACGTCCGAGCTTGACCACGTCGCGAACGCGCATGTTGGCCTCGGTCATGCCATGCTGCTCAACGAAGGCGACTCGGCGGGCGAGTCGCTTTTTGGCAATGCGGGCAATGTCTTGCCCGTCCAGCGTCACGCGGCCAGCATCCGGGCGCCGCAGACCCGCGAGAATGCGCAAAAGCGAAGATTTACCGCAGCCATTGGGGCCAAGCAGCCCCACGGTTTCACCGCGAGAAACGCTCAGCGAGACGTCATTGACGATGACCTTTTTGCCTACCTTCCAGGTAATGTTGTCAGCGGAGATACTCATCACTTATTCCTTGAACGGTAAATAATCACGGCAAAGAAAGGCACGCCGACCAGCGCAGTCACCACGCCAACCGGCAGAGTTTGCGGCGCAATCAGCAGACGCGAGGCAATATCGGCCAGCACCATCAGGATCGCGCCCGCCAACGCGCTGGCAATCAGTAACGTCCGGTGCAGCGGGCCAAAGAAGAAACGCATCACGTGCGGAACCACCAGCCCCACAAAGCCGATAGAGCCCGCCATACTGACGATAGTTGCAGTGATGAGCGCGGTGACGGTAAAAAGAATCAGACGCACCCGGGGCACCGAGATGCCGAGCGATGCGGCGGCATCGTCACCGAAAGTAAATGCATCCAACGCCCGGGAATAGTAAAGGCAGACGGCAAGCCCTATCGCCACCACCGCCAGCACCAGCTGGAATTCAGGCCATCGCACGCCGCTGAAGCTGCCCAACAGCCAGAACATCACATCACGCGCCTGCTGCGCGCTGGCCGATGTGCTGATGGTGTAAGCGGTAATCGCATTGAACAGCTGGGAAGCCGCAACGCCTGCCAGAATGGTGCGTTCATTTCCGCCGCGCGTGCCGTTGGTCAGAAAGGCGACAAAGACGAAGGCGGCAAACGCCCCGGCAAAGGCACCTGCTGAAAGAGAAACAGCCCCGGTGCCGATGCCCATAACCACGACGGAAACCGCCCCCGTCGATGCCCCGGCAGAAACACCGAGCACATAAGGCTCGGCCAGCGCATTCTTCAGCAAGCTTTGCAAAACAGCGCCGCAAATGGCTAATCCGGCGCCGCTGCACGCAGCCACCAGCGCGCGGCTCAGGCGGAAGTCCCAAATCACGCTTTCATGAATGCGGCTGAGCGGCACCTCCGTCAGCCCCATTTTATTGCTAATGGCGTAAAAGACGCTTTGCAGCGGGATCGAAAGCTCCCCCACGCTCACGCCAATCGCGATCACCAGGAATAACAGCGCCACGGCAAGCAAGATCGTGAAGCTCCGAAACAGCCCCTGGCGAGACTGAAGAACGGCGGTCGTCATCAGTTCAGTCCCAGTTTTCTGAGTTGTTCGCCCACCTGTTCAGCACCGTAGAGCGTCCTGATTGTCGGGTTCATCGCCTGGCCGTCCATCACCACGATATGGCCTTTTTTCACTGCGTCCAGTTGGCTGACGGCCGGATCGTTTTTCAGGAATTTGATTTTTTCTTCGGCGTTATCCAGCGCCCAGCGATTACGATCCAGACTGGAGACCACGATCACATCCGGATTCGCAGCGATGATGCTTTCCCAACTCACCGTCGGCCATTCGGTCTCGGAAGTGATGGCGTTATGCCCGCCCAGCACGTTGGCGATAAAGCCGGATGCGCTGTTTTTCCCTCCCACATAGGCATCAGCAGAGGGGGATGAGCTCGAGAACCAAAAAACAAAGGAGAGATCCTTGTTGTTTTTACCGAACTCCTGCCGCAGGTTCGCCTCACGCTTTTTGAAATCGGCAATAACGGCTTGGCCGCGATCTTCAACATTAAATATTTTGGCGAAATCTTCGATTTCTTTATAGAGATAGGTCATATCCCACAGTTTATGGCGGCTGCCGTACATATCGCCGGTGGCTTTTTTGGTGGCGCACATACCTGGCGACACATAGCTGTTCACGCCCAGGGTCACCAGATCTTCACGTTTGGCGACCTTGCTTTCAGGCCCCAGCAACAGCGGTAACTGAGCAGGAACGAAATCCGGATTTTGCGCAAGCACGGATTCAAGGGTGGGGATTTCTACCGTCAGGGTCTTGATTTTCGCATTCTGTTCAGCCAGCTGCGGCAATACTTTGGTCGGCCAAAACGCACTGGCGATGACTTTGTCTTGCAGGCCCAACAAGAGCAAAATCTCAACGGTATTTTGCCCTAACGCCACCACACGTTCTGGTGATTGGGTAAAGGTCTCTTTATACCCGCAGTTTTCGATGGTCAAAGGATAGGTGGTTGCCAGAGCAGAACTGACCGACGCAAACGCCATACCCAACGCGCAGATGATCTTTTTCATTAGCTATCCTTCATTAAAATCGGTTTCGAAAATCAGGGATGTTTTTGAATGAAAATGAAACTCATTACTGAGGCGGGGTTTTATACAATGGCCAATATAGAGTGTCAATGAGAGATGATACCTGAAGGTGACTACTACGTGGGCAAGCGCATATGAAGCCGTAGGCGGCCCACTGCGTAAGCCAACTAAGCCAAGTGGCAAATGCAACGCCCATTGCCCACATTAAGGTCAAACGAAACTGCCGGCCACAAGAATGCATATGGATATATTATGAATTAAAACCACGCTTTCACATTCAGATGTAAAACTAAAAATAGACAAATCGAGTAGCGCCACGACTATTTCCGGCCTGTCTCAAACCAATCTTAAAAGAAAGAAAAATAAGTCAGCCTTCATTTCAAAAAGGACATGGCGCAATCCGATTATAATAAATAAAAGCACTTCATCTTATGCGTTAGTCATTGATAAAACTCTATGCTCATTTCCCAAAAGCAATAATACAACCTGTCTCCCAGCCCCTTACAGCCCAGGAGTAGAAGTATTGAGTTGCCAGAACCGAAGATTATTTACTGCTGCCCGCAATAAGGTTGGCATTGATCCAAGATGCCACGTCAGTGACCGGAATGGCATGCTGTTGATTGAAAGTCACACTCTTATCCCATGCAACACCTCGTCCCTGAGCAAAAACAGCACGATACTTATGCATCATATCTTGCGGTTCGCGTGCCAGCTCATCCAGCAAATACTGTTCGCTCCACACCGAACGGGTGAAGGGGCGACCGAGTGCAGCTTGTAACTTGTCAGCCACCTCTTCGTAAGTCACTGTGTCACCAGCTATATATACGATTTCGTCACGAACACGAGGCTCTGCGAACACGATTGCGGCAGTCAGCATCCCTATATCATCCGGCGTTGTCAGCGTCATCGCGTTATCAAGGCTGCCCAAAGCATTAACTGTGCTATTTTGCAGGTCAACAACACCGAAGGCCGGCTCAAACAAATAGCTCATGAATATGCCGGTCGAGATGATCACCCACTCCGTCTGATGCTGACTGCGCAGCAATTCGCGCACATCCAGCTGAGCGTCGAAAATATTCTGGGGGCTGCCGCGGCCAATTGCGTCAAAATCGGCTCCGAACTGCCAGGGGAAGTATCTCTGGATCAGCGTCCAAAACTCATGCCCGTCGCGCTTTGCACCAGCCTGGCCAGCGATCGTTCGCTGGTTGCAAGCCGATTAGCCCATTGCCGCAAAGTCGTGCGATCGCCAGGGTCGGTAAAAAGCACATCCACAATGTGTCTGATTTTAGGGTGGTCGGATACGGGCAAATAGAGCGCGGTAACGGGCGCGTCAGGAATCTGCTCCAGCAGCACTGCAGCGAGTCTGGCCGTTTTACCCTCGGAAGAATAACGAGGTTCCTGTTCAGCAAGGTAAAGAACGAGTTCACGGACAAGCGGCGTAATGGCGATCGTACAACAGGTTTTGGGCATAGCCGCCGCACCGGGTTCGATAAAAAGAAAGCAGGTACGGGCATTTTGCGACATGCTTTCTCTTACCTGGAACGCCCCATTAGAAGCATTTAACGATCCGCACCAGTTCTTTGAAGGTCAGGGCGTGGATGGGGTCTACCTGCATTTTCATAAGGCGAACCAGTTCTTGGGCATGCAAGCCCTGCCCACCTTTATCACCAATGATGTGGTCAAAGCGCCGGATGTAGAGAATGAGATCAAGCGTTTCAGCAATCATCTTACGGCTCTCTTTTCTCAATGATGCCCGATAAAACCACGCCCTGAAAAGGGTGTGGTTTTCCCCACAGGCCGCCGAGAACAGGGACTTGATGACGACGGCGGTGTGGCTTCGATTTCTTATCGGCCCCCGCTCAAACACGTTTGCCTCGTTCATCCCCTGAATGCTCAGGGGCTGCTCTTCGCATTCACTCGCCCGCACCGGCGCTGCGGATAAGTCCTGCTACCCAGTCAGCAAAGGCGCGAACGGCGGGAGAAAGAAAGCGCTGATGCGGATAAAGCAAATTGACCGGCGCCGACGGCGGCTGCCAGTCAACCAACACCTCGATTAACCTTCCTTCCTGCAGATGTGCTGAAACCACACTCTCTGCAAGCTGTGCCAACCCGAAACCGTCAAGACACATGTTGATGTAGAGACCCGTTTCATTCACGGCGGCCGCCCCGTTCACCGGTACGGCCAGTGTTTCAGCGCCGCGAACAAAGCGCATTTCGTTCACACGCCGGGTTTGACCGGAAAAATAGTGAATCGCCCGATGCCGGGACAGTTCGTCAGGCGATTGCGGAACGCCATATTTCCGGAGATAACTCGGCGACGCACAGGTGACCCAGCGAAATCGCCCCAGCGGGCGGGCAACCAGCGTGGAGTTATGCAGCTCCCCCACCCTGATCACGCAATCCACCCCCTCCTGAACCAGATCAACCTGCCGGTCGCTCACCCCGATCATCAGATAAATCTCCGGGTAAAGCCGGAAAAAGTCTTTCAGGCGAGGCATGACGATGAAATGGGCGATCCCGCCGGGCATATCAACCCGCAAACGCCCCTGCGGTCGTTTTACCGCCTCCGTCAGGCCAGCTTCCGCATGATCGATTAACGTAAGTATTTCGCGGCACTGCGCCAAATACTGCAATCCTTCCGGGGTGAGGCTCACCCGCCGCGTTGTCCTATTCAACAGCCGCACCTGCAGGTATTTCTCAAGGTTTTTTATGGTGCTGGTTACCGTTGACGAAGGCAGTGACAGCGCTTCCGCCGCGCGCACGAAGCTTCCGGCTTCAGCGACCCGCGTAAAGATCTGCATAGCCTGAATACGATCCATCTTTCCTCTCCCGCGCGCCGCCGAATCGCCAGCAGTCAATTTTATTATTCGCATATTATGAATAATAAAAACGCGTTAAGCATCTTTTTCACACTAATTGAGTGACGTATTGTTTTCCTATTAATGAGGAAAGAGGCTGTTTAAATGACCGATTACATCAGAAATATCGTTAATAATCATACAAAAACCCCACCAACAACGCTGATCCGTGGCGCAACGATACTAAGTATGGATGAGAATGTAGGTAATATTGAGCGCGGTGATGTTCTTATCACTGGCTCAACCATCACCGCAGTGGGTCAAAATCTGGATGCACAGGGTGCCCACATCATAGGTGCCACTAACATGATTGCCATGCCGGGGATGGTGGATTCTCATCGCCACTCTTGGGAAGGGCAGTTGCGCCGCATAAACCCTAATGCCACCTGTCTGGACGACTACAGCAACGCCACGCACTTCTCTTTCGCCAAATACTATCGCCCCAGCGATATTTATATCGGCAACCTGCTGACTGCCCTGGGCGCTATTGACGCAGGCATAACTACTATCATTGATAACTCTCATAACAGCCGCACCGCCGCGCACTCAGACGCCGCCGTAGAGGCCCTGCTTGACTCGGGTATCCGCGCCATCCATGCCTCTGGAGCGCCGGTATCGGGAGCGTGGGACAGAGCGCACTGGCCGGGCAACTGGCAGCGCCTGCAAGAAAAGTATTTCAGAAACAACCCTGAAAGCCTTGTTTCTCTCGGTGTCATGGCTCAGTTGGAACCGGAGTTGTGGGCCGAGGCTCGCAGGCTGGGGCTGCCAATCGTCACTGAATTCTTTGGGGCTGGAATGGCTTCGGAACTTGAATCGCTGCATCGGCGGGGGCTTCTTGGCCCGGACAATATTTTCAATCACTGCACGGCGCTGCCTGACGAGGGATGGCAAATCCTGCGGGAAGCCGGCGTGCGAATCAACGTCTGCCCGCGCTCCGATGCGCATTACGGCATCGAGAACGGCATGTTTGCCATACAGGCAGCGCGGCGTCATGGCATCAATCCCGGCCTGAGCGTCGACAATGAAACCTCATACAGCACCGACATGTTTATGGAAATGCGCGTGGCGTTTTACCTGCAGCGGGTTATGGGCATGCAGCAGCAGCAGCAGCCCTGCTGCGGTTCGGCACATTCGCTGACAACGCTTCCGGCAGCACAGCTCCTCAAAGCGGCGACCGTCGATGGCGCGGTCTGCGCCGGGCTGCAGGACAAAGTCGGTAGCCTGACGCCAGGCAAACAGGCTGATCTGATCCTGATCAACGCCGGCGACATCAATCTCTATCCAAACGGGAATGCCTTTGGCACGGTGGTACATGCGACGGAACGCAGCAACATTGATACTGTCATGATCGGCGGTCGCATCGTCAAGCGGAATGGCAAAGTCTTGGGCGTGGATAGCGCGCGTCTGCGTACAGCGATTGATGAATCGCGTGAACATCTTTTTGCCGCTGCCGGGTATAAGCCTGATATTTTTGCGGAAACCTTCCTGCCACTGGAACAGGCGCACCGACAGGGATAAACGCATGAGCATGATGTATTACGTAATCGCTTTTGCCGCTGGTCTCGGGATCACCCTGCAGACGACCCTTAACAGCCTACTGGCGCGAGGACTCGGAGGCGATTCGGTGACAGCCGCGCTGTTTTCCTTCGCGGCCGGGGCATTCAGCCTCGGGATTTACTCGCTGCTGCGCGGGGGATTGTTCACCTCTCTTGCGGCCATTCCGTCTCAACCGCTGTGGAGTCTGGCGGGAGGGCTGATCGGTGCCTGCGCCTTGTTCAGCTATGTCGTGCTCGCGCCGAAAATCGGCTTTTCAGCCCTGCTTGGGCTGGCGATTGTCGGGCAGTTGCTCTCATCACAGGTAATTGACCATTTTGGTCTGTTAGGAGCCCTACGCCGGCCGGTGTCGTTGCTTAAGCTGGCGGGGATGCTGGTCATGCTGGTCGGGCTTGCCGTCATGTTGTTCGGCGATCGACTGTCCGCGCGTTTTCTGCACTGACAACGCGGCACAGACGCCCATGCCTGACGGACGTCTGCGCCGCCGCCTTTCACCCCGGCCCTTCACTGCCCGCCGCCAGCAGCGGCACCAGGATATCGCTAATCGGCGTAGGTATGCCCTTCAAGCGCCCGTAACGCTGCACGACACCGTTGCGTATGTCCCACTCCAGTGGCCGGTTGGCCTGCCGGTCGGCAAGAATAGAAGTGCCCAAATCCGCGGGCGCACGCTGAAAGCCGTCCACGATCGCCTCCGGCACGTTATCGTGAAGCACCGCACCCTGCGCGCGAGCGACGGTCAGGCATTCACGCAGATAAGCCAGCGCCAGTTGCGTTATGTCGGTGCGCCTAAACATGCCTGCGCGGCGATTGGCCAGCACCATCAGCCCCGCAGCCGCATTCTGCAGCAGCTTACGCCAGGCGATCGAGAGAAAATCCGCTGACAGCTCAACCGTACAGCGTGACCCGCTGAGCGCGTCGGCGATCCCTTGCGCCTGCGGCGCATCCGGCAGCGTCAGGCGCGGCGTGGCGCGCAGCCTGACGGACGCATCTTGCTCGCGCTGCGCCGGAAACCACACCACGGAGGGCAGCACCGTCGCCCCATTGACGTAAGGCGCCAGCAGAGATTTCTGCTCGACGCCGTTTTGCAGAGCGCACACGACGGTATTTTTATTGCACAACGCCGCCAGCCAGCCCGCGCTGTCGGCCACCTGCGTGGTTTTTACGGCGACAAAAACCAGATCGTAAGGATGGGCGACGGTGGACGGATCGCTTAAAACCGGTCCCGGCACCAGCACTTCTCCCCCATCGTGGCGCAGAATTAATTGCGGATGGGCCGTACGCCCACAAAGCAGCGGCGTGCGGCCCACTTCATGAAGCGCCGCGGCGATGGCGGTGCCGATGGCGCCGGGGCCGATAAGCGCAATAGTAGGGCGATCGGACATAGCGAGTCCTCCAGGTTGGATTAACCGTTCATCAGCCCGCTGTTTCTGTTAACGCGCTAATGCTCATGCAGGATAAGCGGGCGCCGGGGTAAATGATACGGCGGCAAGGAGATAAACGCAGCTGTCGGAAACTATCCGGCTCCTATCCCCCAGCGAAACCCACTCTTTTATCCAAGAAGATTCCCAACCCAGCTGGCGGAAATCCCTTCCTGGTTCGCTATGGGTGCCTGCCGCCCATCGTTCGCTGCAGATCGCGGCATGCGCGTTCGCGACCGAACCAAGCTGCAGTATGAGCTGCGCACCGGGCATGCTTCCGATGACAGGGAAACGCGCATCCAGAATGCTTCCGACAACATCGCCAAAAACTTCGCCAAGACGCTGTTTGGCGTCGATCTGAGCAGCGATCCCAACGCGCCGCTGCCGGATGCCCCGCCCACCAGCGCCAAAGTGTCGGACATTAACACCGGCAGCGGCGACGACACCATCAGCGTGCCGCGCGGCTGGCAAAACAACGCCGGCAACTACGGCTGGACGGTCATCGACGGCGGCAGCGGCCATGATACGGTCGATTATTCCAGCCTGTCACACGAAGTAAACCTGAAGTTTGACGCCCAGGGCAGCTATGGCGGGCGCGGGGTGATCGAGAAAAACGGCATCGGGCTGTATGGCTTTAAGGACGGTCTGTACAACATCGAGGCAGTGAAGCTGACGGACTTTAAGGATAACGCCACCTTTAACGTTCGGGTGCTGACGCCGGCCAACGGCCTGGAGGTCAACCTGGGCAAAGGCTCCAGCGAGATTCGCTTCGAGCACGGCTACACCACTGCGCCGGGTGGGAGCGTCTCGGCATCAACCTGAGCATGTTGTCCAACGATGTGCCCTTCCCCAACAGCCTGCTGAATATTCCCGTGAAGCAGACCCACAATATCTACATCGACGACAGCTTTGAGCTGGGCTTTTTACAGGCCTCTTCCCTGTCTATCGATAACCACCTGCTGGCCTTCGGCGCCGAAGGCTCAAACAGCAGCTTCTCGCTGAACTACAACGCGCAAACCCATTCGCAGGATCTGTCGATATTCATGCAGGGCGAAAGCGCGCTCAATCAGCACGTCGTCAATATCTACAATTGGGATCAAGGATACTTTGGCATCAATCTGGAGCAGCCGGCCATTCAGCTCGTCGGCTTGCAAACCGTTGCCCCGCAAGAGCTGGCGGCCGCCCAAGCGAAGCCCGCCGGGTTTACCTGGCGGGCTGTTTACCTTCAGCGCGGCGGCTCAGGCCCCATCCCGCTCCGCAACCCGCGCCATCAACGCCCCCAGCAGCGCCAGATCGACCAGCAACGCCAGCGCGAAACAGCTTCCTCTCGCGCCCGGCACGGCATAGGTTTGAACCAGCAAAACGGCAACCCCCACGGCCACGATGGTCACCACCGTCGTCAGCCTGCGCGCCACGGCGAGCGCCCCTTCCCCTACCGCCGTGCGATAGGCCACGCCCTGCCCCAGGCCGCCGAGGGCAATGCCCGGCAGCAGGCTCATCCCGCCGTGGCCGCCGAACAACATCAGCAGCGTGAATAGCCACCCCGCCGCCGCCAGCAGAAAGCCGTAGCGGAGAATCGCCAGCGCAGGCCGGTTCCGCAGCGGCCGCCAGCCGGCCAGTGCGGCGCCGCCGAGAAACGCCAGCGCCAATGCCGTTAGCAGCATCAGCGCTGCGCCGATGCCCAGCAGGCTTTCGGTCTTCAGCAGCAAGGCGCCCGCCGCGACCGGCACGCTGAGCGCCAGAGCGCTCGCCGCCGTTCCCGTGTGTTCCATGGCGCCCAAGGCGCCGTTGTTGATATAGAGGCTCATCGTTAGCTCCCGACATGATGGAAATGATGAAATAAATTCATTTCCCTGTTCACATGTCGGTAGCCTATCTCTTGTATAATCGGTCAGACAAACTCATAGTTTTCAGCATTAGATGAGAATAACTCAGCCATGAGAAAAACCCGTTTGCCGCCGCTGGGCGCGCTGCGCGCCTTCCACGCCGTGGCCGGCTGCCGCAGCTTCAAACTGGCCGCCGAGGCGCTGGGCGTCAGCGCGACGGCGGTCAGCCATCAGATCAAGCTGCTGGAGTCGGTGCTGGCATGCCGGGTGTGCGAGCGCAGCGCGCAGGGCGTCAGCCTGACCGAGACCGGCGAGATCCTGTATGCCGGCACCCAGCGCGCCTTTGCCGCGCTGGAGCAGTCCGTAGCCCAAATCACCCGCGCCCAACAGCCGCCGGCGCTGACCGTCACCACCACCTCCAATTTTCTCACCCACTGGCTGGTGCCGCGCCTGGCGGATTTCAAGGCGGAGTTTCCCGCCATCGATCTGCGCCTGCACACCAGCGTCGAGCGCGTCGATCTCAACCAGCGCACCGTGGACGTCGCCATCCGCTACCGTGAAACGCCGGAAACCGATCTGCACTGCACCCTGCTGCATGAGGATCGCTTTATCGTGGTGGCCAGCCCGGCGCTGGCGATGAAGCGCAGCGAGGATTTGCAGCGGGTAACGCTGTTTCACGTGGAACATCGGCAGGTGCCTGCCGACTCGCCGACCTGGGAAAACTGGCGGCGGCGCTACGGGCCGGAAGGGTTGAACGTGGAAGCCGGGCTGACCTTCAGCGACGAGACGCATGCGCTGCAGGCGGCGGTGGCGGGCCAGGGGGTGGTGATCGCCAGCCGGCTGCTGGCGCGCGATTTGTTGCAGCGCGGCGTGCTGGCCGCGCCGTTCGAGATGTCGTTACCCGGCGCCAACTATTACCTGGTGACCACCGAAGAAACCGCGCAGCGCCCCGATATCATTGCGCTGCGCGAATGGTTGCTGCGGCAAATGGCGGTGGGCTAACGGCGCTCGGGGGCGATCTCCCCCAGGCGGATCGCCACGCCGATCGCCTGCGCGGTGGTGGCGGCGCCAAGGCGCTGGCGAATGCGCCGCAGGTGGTTTTCCACCGTGCGTTCAGACAGGCCGAGCATCGCAGCGATATCCGCCTGCCGCCGGCCGATGGCGGTCCAGCTCAGCACCTCGCGCTCGCGCGCCGACAGCCGGCCCTCTCCCTCGCCGGCCGCCGGTGCGAACAGCCGCCGCGCCGCCAGAAAGGCCGCCGAGCCCACCAGCGACAGCGCCAGCCGCACCGGCGGTGAAGCGTCGATACGCTCGCCTCCCAGGCTGACGGCGCCCTCCAAACCGGCCGGGCCGAACACCGGGATCTGCACGCCGTGCAGGCCCGCGCCGCGCGGCGTGCGCACAATCCGGTAGCGTTCACCCTGCTGCGCCCGAGTCTTGGTCCAGAAAAACGGCTCGGTAGCTCGCAGCATGTGGCGGGTCACCGGGCAGTGCCGCACGTAGGTCAGCGCATCGACGGCCTCGCCGTCGCCGAACCAGTCGCCTTCGACCCAGTAGATATGCTCGATCCCTGCCTCCGCCGCGGCGGAAGCGGAAAACAGCACAAAGCGGTCGAAACCGAACGGCGCAGCGAAGGCGCGAACCCGCCCCTGAATGGCGGACAGGGTTCGCTCGTGGTCCATCGCCAGCGCCGTCTGGAAAGCGCGCTGCGCGATCTCGTCGCTCATCGCGCGGCGACGTCGGCCAGCAGCGTCTCCGCCGCCAGCTTGCCGAGGTTATTGGAGGCCAGCGGGCTGTCGCCGGTCAGCAGGCGCCGATCTTTATGCACCTTGCCGGTGATGTCGGCGTTGACGATCTTCACGCCCCGCTCGCGCAAGCGCTCGCCCACCAGCCAGGGCATCGGGCCGGGGATGTAGCCGATGTCGATGTTGGCGCCGGTATCGAGCGAGTCCGGGAACACGCACATTTCATAGCCGCGATAGAGGAAATCCTCTTTGCTCTCGCCGATGCCCGCCGCCAGCAAACCGGCCGGCCCGTGGCACAGCGAAATCACGTAGCGATCGTTGTCGTGCGCCCAGTGCAGGGTCTTTTTCACCTCTTCGCTGAACGGGATATCATTCAGCACGCCGTGGCCGCCGGGGATGAAAACGCCGAGGTAGTTGCCGCCATCCAGCTCCTTCACCACCTCCGTCAGCTTTTTCGGCTGCTTGAGCTGGCTGCGGTACTTCTCGTAGGTGGCCTTGACCGCGTCGTCTTCCTGCGGGAACGCCCACATCTCCAGCTTCACCGGATCGCCGGACGGCGTGGCGATGTCGATCTCGAAACCGGCCAGATCCAGGTGATGCATCGGCAACAGCATTTCGACCGGGTGATTGCCGGTGGAGAAGAACTTGCCGTTTTGCATCAGCAGGTAGCGCTCCTGCGAGGCGATCATCAGCACCTTCCACTTGCCGCCGCGATAGGCGTTCGGGTAGCTGGCGCCCGCGAAGTCGGTTTTGGACGAGGTGTACTGGCTGAGGGAGTAAGGTGATGGGAAGAACGCGTTGTCTTCCGCCACATCCGGGGTGGGATTACGATCGTTGGACACTGAATCAGTCATGATTATCTCCATATTCACCGTTACGTTGCCCTTTCAGCTTAAATAACCGCCGGCGGGGCCGCAATGAGGGATATCCCTCAAGCATCGCCCAGGCGGTGGAGATTCCGCCCGGGCGATATGGTTAGCTGTTCACGAACGCCAGCAGATCGGCGTTGACCTGATCGGCATGGGTGGTCGGGATGCCGTGCGGCGCACCCTTATAGGTATTGAGCGTGCCGTTTTGCACCAGCTTGGCCGACAGCACGCCGGAGTCCTGATAAGGCACCACCTGATCGTCGTCGCCGTGGATCACCAGCACCGGAATGGCAATCTTCTTGAGATCTTCGGTGAAATCGGTCTGCGAGAAGGCGACGATGCCGTCGTAGTGCGCCTTGGCGCCGCCCATCATGCCCTGGCGCCACCAGTTCCAGATAATCGCCTCAGACGGTTTGGCGCCCGGGCGGTTATAGCCGTAGAACGGGCCGGCCGGCACGTCGTAATAGAACTGCGCCCGGTTGGCGGCCAGCTGCGCCTGGAAATCATCGAACACCGCTTTGGGGGTGCCCTGCGGATTGGCGTCGGTTTTCACCATCAGCGGCGGCACCGCGCTGATCAGCACCGCTTTGGATACCTTGTCCTCGCCGTGGCGCACGATATAGCGCACCACCTCGCCGCCGCCCGTCGAGTGGCCCACGTGCATCGCGCCCTGCACGCCCAGGTGTTTTACCACCGCGGCGACGTCATCGGCGTAGTGGTCCATGTCGTGCCCTTCCGACACCTGGCTGGAGCGGCCGTGGCCGCGGCGATCGTGCGCAACCACGCGGAACCCTTTGTTCACGAAGAACAGCATCTGGGCATCCCAGTCATCGCTGGACAGCGGCCAGCCGTGGTGAAAATAGATAACCTTGCCGTTTTTGGGGCCCCAATCCTTGTAGAAAATCTCGACGCCATCGCTGGTCGTTACGTAACCCATGTCGTTTCTCCCATTTACACTTTGGTTAAAAAAGAAGGTTTATACTGCGCGCGGCGCCGGGATCTCTGGCTCCCTCATCCCGGTTGGCCGACGATCTTGCGTTGATCGTTTAACGAGTATAGGTTTAAAGTTCACTTTAAGGTCAAACACGATTCGGCAAACCGCATTCCCGCTTTCACTCGGCATCAGGAGAATTCAAGTGCAGGGAGATGACATCCTCATGACGATGGAGCAACGGCTTGCCGCCCAACGTCATGCCTTCCTGCGCGACGGCGCACCGACGATCGCTCAGCGCAAGGCCGCCCTGCGCCGCCTGCGGAGCGCCATTTTGGCCCAGCGCGACGCGCTGACGGCGGCCGTCAGCGCAGACTTCGGCCACCGCTCGCCTTACGAAACCGACATCCTGGAGATCCTGGTCACCGTGCAGGCGATCGATTACCTGCTGCGCAATCTAAAGCGCTTCATGCAGCCGGAACGCCGCCACGTCGCCCTGCCGTATCAGGCCGGGCGCGCCTACGTGCAATACCAACCTAAAGGCGTGATTGGCGTCATGGCGCCGTGGAACTACCCGTTTTCGTTGACCTTCATCCCGCTGGCCACCGCCCTGGCCGCCGGCAACCGCGTGATGCTGAAACCTTCGGAGCTCACGCCGCGCACCAGCCAGCTTATCGAAACGATGCTGGCGGCGCTGTTTCCCGCCGATGAGGTCGCCGTGGTGACCGGCGGGCCGGACGTCGGGGCCGGGTTCAGTGAGCTGGCGTTCGATCACCTGGTGTTCACCGGCAGCACGGCGATCGGCCGTCAGGTCATGCAGGCGGCCGGTAAAAATCTGGTGCCCTTGACGCTCGAGCTGGGCGGCAAAAGCCCCGCCGTGGTGGCGCCCGGCGCGGTTAACGCCAGAACCGTTAACAGCCTGGCGTTCGGCAAGCTGTCGAACGCGGGCCAAACCTGCATCGCGCCCGATTTCCTGCTGATCCATCAGGACGATGTGGAAAACTTCATCGCGCTCTACGACGCGGCGGTCAAAGCGTTTTACCCCGACGGGCCGACGAGCCATGACTACGGCGCCATCATCAACGACAGGCACTACCACCGTTTGCAGGATCTGCTCACCGACGCCCAGGCGCGGGGCGCGCGGATCGTTCCGGTGGGCCACCGCCCGGACTCGGCGGCGGAACGGCCGAAAACCCTCGCCCCCACGCTGATCGTCGGCGCCCCCGACGACAGCCGGATCATGCAAGAGGAGATCTTCGGGCCGCTGCTGCCGGTGCGCACCTACGCCGCCTTTGATGAAACGATCGACGTTATCAACGCCGGGCCGCGCCCGCTGGCGCTGTACTACTTTGGCCCAGGCGGCACGCTGAAGGACAGGCTGCTGGCGCGCACCACCTCCGGCAACGTCAGCGTCAACGCCACCCTGCTGCACTTTGCCCAGGACGATCTGCCGTTCGGCGGCATCGGCCCCAGCGGCATGGGAGCCTGTCACGGCATCGAAGGATTCCGGGCGCTGAGCCATGCCAAGGGCGTCTTTATCCAAAGCCGCTGGCGCTTCACCGATCTGCTGCGCGCGCCGTTCGGCAGGCTGGCAGACGCGGTACTCAAGGTGATGCTGCGGCGCCGATAGAGCGCCGCGCTGACTATCAATAACACAGCCATGAATCGCCACAAGCTATCACAGTATTCAATCATTCCTATTTTATCTCTCCGCCGCCGCTGACTAAGCTTAGCCATGAGTCGCCCTTTGCCCGTTAGCGGCCGGGGCGATGTGATTCCATTGAGTTCAGTTATTTAGCGCAACACCCGACGCAGGTCTTACCCGCATGCCTTGTTAACCGCTCCACGCCCGGCGGCTGGAGCACCCTTACGGAAGCAGAGAGCGCATTATGACAACTGAAAGCAAATGCCCGTTTTCGGGCGGCAAGCAGCCCGCACCGCAGAACGGCCCCACCAATCAGGATTGGTGGCCCAATCAGCTCAGCCTGAAACCGCTGCATCAGCACTCCCCCCTGTCCGATCCGATGGACAAAGACTTCAACTACGCCGACGCCTTCAACAGTCTCGATCTGGCGGCGGTCAAACAGGATCTGCACGCCCTGATGACCGACTCGCAGGAATGGTGGCCGGCGGACTTCGGCCACTACGGCGGCCTGTTCATCCGCATGGCCTGGCACAGCGCCGGCACCTACCGCATCGGTGACGGCCGCGGCGGCGCGGGCGAAGGCCAGCAGCGCTTCGCCCCGCTCAACAGCTGGCCGGACAACGTCAGCCTCGACAAGGCGCGCCGCCTGCTGTGGCCGATCAAACAGAAATACGGCCGCAACATCTCCTGGGCCGACCTGATTATCCTGACCGGCAACGTGGCGCTGGAATCGATGGGCTTCAAAACCTTCGGCTATGCCGGCGGCCGCGCCGACACCTGGGAGCCGGACGACGTCTACTGGGGCTCGGAGAAGATCTGGCTGGAGCTGAGCGGCGGGCCAAACAGCCGCTACTCGGGCGACCGCGACCTGGAGAACCCGCTGGCGGCGGTGCAGATGGGCCTGATCTACGTCAACCCGGAAGGCCCGGACGGCAACCCCGATCCGGTGGCCGCCGCGCGCGACATCCGTGAAACCTTCGCCCGCATGGCGATGAACGACGAAGAAACCGTGGCGCTGATCGCCGGCGGCCACACCTTCGGCAAGACCCACGGCGCCGGTCCGGCGTCTAACGTCGGCGCCGATCCGGAAGCGGCCGGGCTGGAGTCGCAGGGCCTCGGCTGGCACAGCACCTTCGGCACCGGCGTCGGCAAAGACGCCATCACCAGCGGCCTGGAAGTCACCTGGACCACCACCCCAACCCAGTGGAACCACGATTTCTTCCGCCACCTGTTCGAATACGAATGGGAACTGAGCCAAAGCCCGGCCGGCGCGCACCAGTGGGTGGCGAAAGACATCGGTGAAACCATTCCCGACGCCTTCGATCCGAACAAGAAACGCCGCCCGACCATGCTGACCACCGACCTGTCGCTGCGCTTCGATCCGGCCTACGAGAAGATTTCGCGCCGCTTCTATGAGCATCCGGAAGAGTTGGCCGACGCCTTCGCCCGCGCCTGGTTCAAGCTGACCCACCGCGATATGGGGCCGCGCCCTCGCTACCTCGGCCCGGAAGTGCCGCAGGAAGAGCTGATTTGGCAGGATCCGATCCCGGCGGTCGATCATCCGCTGATCGACGAGCAGGACATCGCCGCGCTGAAAAACGCCGTGCTGGCTTCCGGTCTGCCGGTATCGGCACTGGTCTCCACCGCCTGGGCTTCCGCTTCGAGCTTCCGCGGTTCCGACAAACGCGGCGGCGCCAACGGTGCGCGCATTCGCCTGGCGCCGCAAAAAGACTGGGCGGTCAACCAACCTGCGCAGCTCGCCGCGACGCTGGCCACGCTGGAGAGCATCCAACGCACCTTCAATGATGCGCAGGCCGGCGGCAAGCGCGTCTCGCTGGCGGATCTGATCGTACTGGCCGGCGCCGCAGGCGTGGAACAGGCGGCGAAGAACGCCGGTTTGGCCCTGACGGTGCCGTTCGCGCCGGGCCGCATGGACGCTTCGCAGGAGCAGACCGACGTGGACTCTTTCGAAGCGATGGAGCCGCTCGCCGACGGATTCCGCAACTTCCTGAAGGGCAAATACCGCGTGCCGGCCGAGACGCTGCTGGTCGACAAGGCGCAGCTGCTGACCCTGACCGCGCCGGAAATGACGGTGCTGGTCGGCGGGCTGCGGGTGCTCGGTGCCAACGTCGGCGGCACGCCGCACGGCGTGTTCACCCAGCGGCCGCAGGCGCTGACCAACGACTTCTTCGTCAACCTGCTCGACATGGGCACCACCTGGCACCCGGTGGGTGAGGACGGCCTGTTCGAAGGGCGCGATCGCCGCAGCGGCGCGGTCAAATGGACCGGCACCCGCGTCGATCTGGTGTTCGGTTCACACGCGCAGCTGCGCGCGCTGGCCGAAGTCTACGGCAGCGCCGACGCGCAGGAGAAGTTCGCCCACGACTTCGTCGCCGCCTGGAACAAAGTGATGAACCTCGATCGTTTCGATCTGGCGTAAATATCCCCCAACGGCCTGCTTCGGCAGGCCGTTTTTCCTCCCGAGATCGACACCGCCTCCGCTCAACGCCGGCCTTAGCACGCGCCGTTATATTTTATTTTCCGCTTATTCGTATTTACTCAACAAGTCATATAAAAATTTGATGGGCGGCAATTATTTTAATGCTGTATTTATATTTAGACGGCAATGAAGACCGTAAACTCAGCTGGCTAATGCGATATATCCCATCCAGGAGAACACCGTTATGGATTATCCTCGATTCGCCTCAGCGCGCGGCGAGGCGGGCCTTATGACCCTCGCCGTTCCTTAGCGACAGCGGGCTTAGCCGGCAAAGGCACCCCACCGTTTTTATGCCAATAAAAAGAGAGGTTCTGCACCTGCGCGATATTCGCTCGGGCGCCAGAATTTCGCCCTTATTTAATGTTTCACGACGCGCATTGCGTTTTTAGTTTTTATTTTTCAGCCGACGGGAAAGCTCATAGGAAATCACGCTTCACTCAGGAAAATAACCGCTACCTGGAGGTCATCATGCAACATATTATCGGTATTTCTTCTCGTCGGCTGAGGATATCAGCCCTTGCGCTGCTGCTCCCTGCCGTATCATGGGCGGCCGATACGGCGTCTCTTGCCGTGGGGCCGCAATATGACACCACCCATGTCTACGTCGAACGCGGCAAAATGGATGCCTTTGTCGACAGCATCCTGAAAACCTTCGGCGGCACCCGCACCGAACGCGTGCTGGTCAACGTCACGCCCACGCCCAGCGAAACCTACTCCCAGCTGATACTGACGCCGGCCGGCAGCTTCTCGGTGTTCGATTTCAAAACGCCGATCCCGCATCCGTTTGGCGCCGAGCGCAACGGTTTTCTGGTCAGGGATATGGACGCCGCCATCCGCCAGGCCAAGGCCGCCGGCGCCGATGTGCAGGTCGAACCCTTCGACGATCCGATTGGCCGCGACGCAGTGATCCAGTGGCCCGGCGGCGTCAACATACAGCTCTATTGGCACACCAAGGCGCCCAACTACAAGCCGCTGCTGAGCGTGCCGGAAAACCGCCTGTATCTCTCCGCCTACCGCGTCGACGATTTCCTGAAAAGCTACCAGGCGTTCTCGCACGCCATGGTGGTGAGCGACGAACAGGTCAGCGATACGACGATCGGCCGTAACGGCAACGGCAAGATCCGCCAGATCGAACTGGACTCGCGCTTCGGCAAAACGCGCATTTTCGTCACCGACGGGCATCTGCCTTATCCGTTCGGCCATGAGCGCACCGGCTATGGCGTCGACGATCTGCCGGCCACGCTGGCCAAAGCGACGGCCAGCGGCGCGCAGGTGCTGTGGCGCTCGACGGCTGCGGAGCGCCGCACCTCGGCGCTGGTGCGTTTCCCCGGCGGCTACATCGCCGAAATCCACCAGACGGCTAAATAAACCCAAGGCGCGCTGCGGCGCGCTTTTTTCTTCGGATACCCATGATGAAACGCACGCTTCCCGCACTGTTGCTGTTCTCCTCGCTCCCCGCCCTGGCGGCGGAACCCGCCGCTTCCCCCTGGAAAAACATCCCGTTGGGCGATGCGGCCACCCTGTCTTTCGACGGTTCACTGCGCGAGCGCTATGAATGGACGGATCAACGCGATCTGAGCGGCGGACGCGACGACACCTTCATGCAGCGCCTGCTGATTGGCGCGCGCCTCGACTATGGCGACGACTTTGGCGCCTATGTCCAGTTGGGATCGTCACTGGCCACGCCGCGCGATCGCGGGCGCAAACCGACCGACGAAGATCATGCCTATCTCGGCCAAGGCTATGTGGACTTAAAACTGCCCACCGCCTATGGCCTCGGCACCCTGCGGGTCGGCCGCCAGGAGATTGCGCTGGGTTCGCTGCACCTGATGGGCACCCGCGACGGCCCCAACGTGCGCCGTTCTTTCGACGCCATCCGCGCCAGCTGGGCCAAGGATAAAAACCGCCTAGACGCCTTTATCGGCCACCCCGTCACCCTCAAAACCGGCAGTTTCGACGACGATACCGACAACAGCCAAAAGGTGTGGGGGCTGTACGGCACCACGCCGCTGGCAGCGCTGGCGTCCTCGCTCGATCTCTACACCTTTGGCTTTGAGGATAACGACGCCCACTACGCGCAGCTCAGCGGGCAAGAACGGCGCTATACCGTCGGCGCGCGCATTTTCGGCGCAGCGCAGGGGTTCGACTGGGATAATGAAGCCGCCTGGCAGTTCGGCAGCGCAGAACAGCGCGACATCCGCGCCTGGTCGGCGTCGGCGCACGCCGGGTATAGGATGAGCGACTGGCGCTGGCAGCCGCGCTTTGGCGGCAAGATTGGCATCGCCAGCGGCGATAAAAACGGTCACGATGGCCAGCTCAATACCTTTAACGCCATGTACCCCAAGCTGCCCTACCTGACCGAAAACGGGCTGGTGGCGCCGGCTAACCTGATCGCCATTCATCCTTCGGTCACGATTACGCCGTGGCAAACCCTGTCCATCGATTTCAGCTGGGACGCGTTGTGGCGGCAACGCCGCGAGGATGCCTTCTACCTCGGGCCGATGCGCCCGGTTAAGGGCAGCGCGCAAGGCTCGCGCTTTATCGGCAATCAGTATCAGGTCGAAACCATCTGGACGCCACGCAGCGATCTTCAGTTCAAGGTGGCCTATGTCTACTTCGACGTCGGCCACAGCCTGCAGCAGCATGCCGGGCTGAAAAACATGAACTTCATCCTGGCGCAGGGCACCTACAGCTTTTAATTATCAGGCAAGTTAATCGGTGTACGCGAACGCCCTTAATAATCCCTTACTCAATTAATGACGTTCGCCGGCGTGTAGCCGCCTATATGCATTGCGGCAATGGTGGCTACTCGCCGCCATTTACAGATGAAAATTAATGAAAAGCAAAAAGATAAATCAGTTACGTAAACTCCACGAGCCTATTACAGAGTAATATTAAATAAAGATTTAATTCCACCTGGTTATTTAAGTACGCCTTTTACACATATCTTATGTAAAAGATTCATATAAGAATAACTCATTAATAAAATAATTATGCCTATACTGCTTTCAGCCAACCATTGCGCGCCATTAATTCCTCACCGTGATTAATGATAAGGACATATCCCGCTTGAGTGCGATATTCAAGCCAGACCAAGGAGGCAAGCCAATGATAACCCAATAATTCCCCCCTATTTTCAAACCTGTGTACGAGCATATAGAGCGTTAGGTGCAATATTGTCAACGTCCAAAGGAGTTTGATATGTCATTAGCTACCGATAAAATCTCAGATTATTTAACCGATTATGAAAGAGGCGATCGCGAGGGAAGCAGCAAGCCTTCATACGCCACGGAAGAGGTTTCAGATCTGTTGCTGAGGAGCCATTATTCCGCCAATGGCAAAGGCGTGACTGACCATGCGGCAACAATAACCTACTCTTTCCCCGTGTATACCGACAGCGATAAGCCAGGATCCGCACAGCTTACCGCCGCCCAACAGGCCCAAACCAAGCTTTCATTGCAGTCCTGGTCAGACGTGGCCAATATCACCTTCACCGAGGTCAAAGGCATCGATGCCAAAAGTGCTGATATAAAGTTTGGTTTTTATAAGGCGGCCAGCGGAGGCAATTACACCTCCTATGAAAGTACGCAAAACGACCTGAAAAGCACCATCTGGATCAGCGGCAACAAAGGCTACGACGCTTCGAATCCGCAGACCAATAACTATGCCAGGGATACGCTGACCCATGAAATAGGGCATGCGCTCGGGCTCTCCCACCCCGGAAACTATGATGCCTCCAACGCGACCTACCCCACCTACACCAACTCGGCGAAATATTATGAGGACGACCATCAATACTCTTTGATGAGCTATTTTAGTGAACAAAACACCGGCGCCGACTATAAAGGCGTATGGCCCTCGGGGCCGCAGCTGGATGATATTACCGCCATTCAGAAGCTGTACGGCGCGAATACCACCACGCGCACCGGTGATACCACCTATGGTTTCAACTCGAATACGGATCGAGACTTTTTGAGCGTTAAGGCGTCCACGGACAAAATCGTGGCGGCTATCTGGGATGCCGGCGGCAACGACACGCTGGATTTTTCAGGCTACAGCCAAGATCAGCGCATCAACATTAACGAAGGCTCATTCTCAGATGTGGGCGGATTGAAGGCGAATATCGCCATCGCCTATGGCGCGCAGATTGAAAATATCATCGGCGGCAGCGGCGCCGATATCTTAGTGGGCAACGCACTGAACAATACGCTCAAAGGCGGCGCAGGCAACGACATCATTTACGGTGCCGACGGCGCCGATCAGCTCTGGGGCAATGCAGGCGCCGACACCTTCGTCTTCAGCGCAGCCGACGACAGCCAGGCCGCCGCGCCGGACTGGATCCGTGATTTCCAAACGGCGGTGGATAAAATCGATCTGTCGTGGCTCAACCAGACGGTTAAGGCCGAGGGGGGCGAGTTGCACTTCGTCGATAATTTAAGCGGCTCGCTGTATGAAGCGGCGCTGAATTATGACTCGCAGCAGAATGTCACCGATCTGGCGATCAATCTCTCCGGCCATAACCAGCCTGATTTCCTGGTTAAAATCGTGGGGCAGGTCGACGCTTCCGCCGATATTCTCGTCTAGCCAAGAAATCCGCAGTCCGGCGCGAACGCCGGACTGTTTATCTCTTTTCAGGCCTGCCGATGGCGTTTTTTGCGCGGTTCCCACACTGTCAGAGCAATAAATCGCGCAGACGAGCTCACACCGCCTCCAGCTCCGCCGCCAGGGTGGCGACCAGCTCCGCCGCCGGCATCGGCCGCGCCAGGCCCACGCCCTGCCCGGCCCACAGCGACATAAACTCTCCGCGCCCGGCCTTGGCCGCCGCCTGGCGGATATCGCCGGTGAGCGCGTTCTGCACCGGATAAGGCAGGATCTGCGCCTCTTCCGCGCGCATCTGGCGCATGAAATCATTGACGATGCCGCGCGCCGGGCGGCCGCTGAAGGCGCGCGTCAGGCGCGTGCTGTCATCACCGGCGTTGCTCAGCGCCGCCCGCCAGGCTTCGGCGATGCCCGACTCCGGGCTGCACAGAAACGCGGTGCCCAGCTGCGCCGCCTGCGCGCCCAGCAAGCGCGCAGCCGCGATGCCGCGCCCGTTCATGATACCGCCCGCGGCGATCACCGGGATCTTCACCGCCGCCACCACCTGCGGCAGCAGGGCCATCAGGCCAACGCAGGACTGTTCGATATCGCCGAGGAAGGTCGGGCGGTGCCCGCCCGCCTCCGAGCCCGAGACGCAAACGAAGTCGGCGCCCGCCTCTTCCCAGGCGCGGGCTTCCGCCACCGTGGTGGCGGTGCCGATCACCCGCGAGCCGGCCTTCTTGAACTGCGTGACCGTGGCGCGCGGCAGCACGCCGAAGGTGAAGCTGGCCACCGGCGGCGCCGCCTCCAGCAGGGCCGCGATCTGGTCACGGTTGTTTTCGGCGAATTGGGTGGGGATCGGCGGCTCGCTCAGCCCCAGCGCTTCGCGGAACGGCCGCAGCAGGTGCTGGGCGCGCTTAAGCTCGGCAAGATCCGGGTGCTGCTCATCGAGCAGAAACAGATTGATGTTGAACGGCGCGGCGGTCTGCGCGCGGATCTGCTGCACCCGTTCGAGGATCACCGCCGGTGAAAACAGCGCCGCCGCGCACGAGCCCAGCGCACCGGCGTTGCTCACCGCCACCGCCAACGCCGGCGGCGACGCGCCGTTCATCGGCCCCTGAACGATCGGATAGCGCAGCCCAAGCTCGCGGGCAAAAGCAGAAGGTGCCGTCATCAATGTGTCTCCCTGTGCTGACTACATTCGTCTTACGGCGGCCGCGCCGCCGAACCGACCAAAAGCATAGCACCTTCTCACCGCCTGGCCGCGCAGTTAATGCTTCACCTGCCGCCGGTCGAGCGACAGGAAGTGATGCACCACCGGTTTCTCCGGCCCGATATGGAAGCGCAGCGCCGCCTGCTGCAGATCGGCGTCGGCGTGCGACACCCGCTGGTGCTGCCGCAGGTGCTCTGCCCAGGACTCCACCAGGAACCACTCCATGATGCATTCCGGATCGCCGGTGTGCTCGGTAATGCCCCAGGCGTAAGCGCCGTCGCGGCGGCGTGCCCGCTCCAGCATCAGCAGCGTGCGCAAGAACTGCGGCCGATCCTGTTCGCGGATGCGGTACTCCACCTGAATCATCACCGGGCCGCGATCGTTCTCAACCGGCGTGTTGACCAACGGCTCCGGCCAATGGTTCGACGGCTGGAGATCGGCTTCGCCAGTCGGCAGACGCAGGCGGTGGAACAGCAGCCCCGCCGCCAACAGGCCGACGCCGCCGACCAGCAGCGTGGCGGCCACGCCCAGCTCCTGCGCCACCAGCCCCCACAACAGGCTGCCTGCCGCCATCGCGCCGTTGAACACCATCAGGTAGATGGCCAGGCCGCGGCCGCGCACCCAGTTGGGCAGAACGCCCTGCGCCGCGCCGTTGAGCGTGGTCAGCGCGATAATCCAGCCGGCGCCCAGCACCAACAGCAGCACCACCGCCAGCCACTGCGGCGGCGCCAGCGACAGGGCCGCCATCACCACGGCGGTCAGCACCGCCGCCAGCAACACCAGCCCGTCGGCATTCAGCCGCTGGCGCAGGCGCGGCAGCGCGATCGCCCCGAGGATCGCCCCGGCGCCTACCGCCCCCAGCAGCACGCCGTAAAAACCGGCGCTGCCGCCCAGCATGCGGCGCGCCACCAGCGGCAGCAGCGCCCAAACCGAGCTGGAGAAAGCGAAGAACACCGCCGCCCGCAGCAGCACCACGTGCAGTTCGCGGCTGGAACGGGCATAGCGCAGTCCGGCGCGGAAGGCGCCGAAGAAGTGTTCCGACAGGCCGCTGTCCTCGGCCTTCGGCCGCTTCCACCACAGCAGCGCCGCGATCACCAGCACATAGCTCATCACGTCCGCGCCGTAGGCCGCGCCGGCGCCGAAGCTGGCCAGCAGCAGGCCGCCGGCCGCCGGGCCGATGGAGCGGGCGATGTTGATGCCCAGCGAATTCAGCGCCACGGCGTTTTTCAGCTCGGTGCGCGGCACCAGCTCCGGCACGATCGCCTGCCAGGTCGGCCCCATCAGCGCCGCGCCGATGCCGCCGACAAAGGTCAGCGCCAGCAGGTATTCCACCGTCAACGCACCGGTCTGCGACAGCAGCAACAGGCTGCCGCTGACGCAGGCCAGCAGAATTTGCACGAAGATCAGAAAGCGCCGTCGATCGAGGATGTCCGACAGTACTCCGGCCGGGATCGCCAGCAGGAACACCGGCAGCGTGGCGGCGGTCTGCATCAGCGCCACCGCCGAAGGGTTGCTCGACAGATCGGTGATCAGCCACGAGCTGGCGACGTCGCGCATAAAGCTGCCGACGTTGCCGAGCACCGTGGCGCCCCACAGCACCGCAAATAAGGGGATTTTCAGCGGCGCGAAGCCGCCCGCCGCCGCCTTGTTGTCCGTCTGTTCAGCCATCCGTTCGCTCCTTCAAATCGTTAAATGCCACCAGCAACAGCGCGCCGGCCAGCCCGAGGTGTTCAAAAAATCCGTTCATCATCTGGCCGCGCTCCGCCCCGTCGAACTGCCAGAACGGATTGGCCATCAGCGTCGCCATCAGGGTAAAACCGGCCAGCGCCAACGCGCCGAGCCAGCGGTAAAAGCCGCTCAGGATCAGCGCCGATGCCGCCAGTTCCAGCAGCGTCACCAGCACGGCGAACAGCGCCGCCGGCTGCAGGCCGAAGTGGGTCATCTCGGCAACCGCGCCTTCGACGTTCAGCGCCTTGACCAACCCGCCCTGGATGTAGGCGGCGCAAATGGCGAGCAACAGCAGCCAGCGCACCGCGGGCGCATGCAGCCGCTGCGCGCAGCGGGCGGCGATAGCAGTCAGGTTCATCGCGCCCCCTTAAAACGGCGAATTCTGGATAAAGGCCAGCAGATCGGCGTTGAAGCGATCGGGATCGACCTGCGCCAAGCCGTGAGCGCCGTTGGCGTATACGTTCAGCTCCGCCTGTTGCATAAGCTTAGCGGCTTTCAGCGCCGAGGCGCCGATCGGCACGATCCGATCGGCGTCGCCATGCACCAGCAGCGTCGGCCTGTCGATCGCCAGCAGATCGGCGGTGAAGTCCACTTCGGAGAACGCGCTCACGCCGTCGTACTGCCCTTTCATGCCGCCCTGCATGGCCATCAGCCAGAAGTGGTCGATCAGCCCCGCATTGCTCTCCACCTCGTCGCAGTGGAGACCGTAGAACGGCACCGCCAGATCTTTGAAGAACTGCGAACGGTTGCCCGCCACGCCGCTGCGAATGCCGTCGAAGGCCGCCATGGGTGCGCCTTCCGGGTTGACCGGCGTTTGCAGCATCAGCGGCGGCACGGCGCCCACCAGCACCACCTTCGCCACCCGATCGCTGCCGTGGCGGCCGATGTAGCGCGCCACTTCGCCGCCGCCGATGGCGTGGCCGACCAGGATCAGATCGCGCAGATCCAGCGTTTCGATCAGCAGGGCCAGATCGTCGGCGTATTGGTTGATGTCGTTGCCGTGCCAGGTCTGATCCGAACGGCCGTGGCCGCGGCGATCGTGGGCGATCACGCGGAATCCGCTCTGGCCGAAAAACAGCAGCTGGTTATCCCAGGCATCGGCGGACAGCGGCCAACCGTGGGAGAACAGGATCGGCTGGCCGCGGCCCCAATCCTTATAGAAAATGCGCGCGCCATCGGGCGCGGTGAGGATGCTCATGACGTGTTCCCCGCTCGGTATTGAATTGGATTTTGTACCGGGTAACAGTACGGCAGGCGCAAAGGCAGTGATAACGGAATAATTTTCGCATGATCGCGAGTTTTTTTGCTGAAGAGGCCGGCGTCACCGCCGGCGCAAAACGTCAGATGTTTTCCAGATCGATACCGCGCGTTTTCGGGCCGAACAGCCCGATCACCAGCATCACGATCAGCATGCTGGCGACGATAAACGCGATCACCCCCAGCGAGCCGCCGTACTGCAGGATAATGCCGATGATAATGCTGCTGAACACCGTCGACAGGCGGCTGAAGGAGTAGCAAAAACCGACGGCGCGGGCGCGGATGTGGGTCGGGAAGATTTCGGATTGATACGAGTGGTAGCTGTAGGTCAGCCAGGCGTTGGACCAGGTGATGAAGAAGCCGCACAGGATCAGCCACAGCGGGTTGTTCTGCAGCGCGAACAGCGAGCCGAAGACCACCGTCACCAGGCAAGACAACACGATCTGCCACTTATTCTCCATCTTGTCGGCGTAGAAGCTGCACAGCAGCGAGCCCAGCGGGTAGGCCAGCGTGATGAAGAAAGCGTACAGCAGGCTGTGGGTGACCGATGCGCCCTTGCCCGACAGCAGCGCCGGCAGCCAGTTGCCGAAGCCGAAGAAGCCGATGGCCTGAAAGAAGTTCATCACCACCAGCATCAGCGTGCGATCGCGATACTGCGGCGCCCAAATGTCGCGAAAGCGGCCGCGCAGCGGCGCCGGCGCCCCCTCGGCATTGTCAACCGGGCGCGACGGGAAGTCCGTAGCCGTCACGCCGCAGCGCCGTTCCATATCCCGCATCACCTGCCGGGCCTGCACATAGCGCCGCTGCTGCACCAGCCAGCGCGGCGACTCCGGCAGCCCTTTGCGCACCAGCCAGATCACCAGCGAGGCCAGCGCGCCGGCGATCACCACGTAGCGCCAGCCGCTCAGGCCCCAAATCGTCTGCGGCACCAGCCACCAGGACATCAACGCCACCGCCGGCACCGACAGGAACTGCACGAAGAACGCGAAGGCGAAAGCCCGGGTGCGCAGATGCGCAGGCACCCACTCCGTCAGATAGGTGTCGATGGTCACCAGCTCGATGCCGAGCCCGACGCCCACCAGAAAGCGCAGAAAGATCACCCACTCCGCCTGCTGTTGAAACGCCAGCAGTAGCGAAAAGGCGCCATACCAGATCAGGGCGAACATAAAGGTGGCGCGGCGGCCGAAGCGATCGGCGTACGGGCTCAGCAGGCTGGCGCCGACGAACAGGCCAAGAAAGGTGGCGGAGGCGAAGGCCGCCTGGTCCGATACGCCGAAGACGCCCTGCGCGCCGGTGTGGAAAATGCCGTCGGCGATAAGGCCGGTGCTGATATAGCCGGTCTGGAACAGATCGTAGAGTTCGAAAAAGCCGCCCAGCGACAGCAGAATGATAAAGCGCCACAGGCCGGCCGACGCGGGCAAGGCGTCGATTCTGGCCGCCAGATCCCGCGCATGGATCGGCGACGCCGCTACAGAGTCACTCACCGTTAACCTCGCATTAACATTTTTGATGACTTTCTATGCTAGCGAAGCGGCGTCGGAGTTAAATTTTTAATTAGCAGACTATGAAAAAAAGTTAAGCATAAAACGCTGCAGCAGCCTGTTTTATAGCAGGAAAATACAACCTGGGATGCCGCAGCGGCATCCCGAATCGGTGGCTTAACGGCTGGGGTGCTGCTGCAGCCGTTCGCTGCGGTAGAAGCGCAGCAGGCACCAGCCTAGGGCGATCAGCGCCAGCGGCGCGGCGACGAAGCCGATGTTGCCCATGCCCAGATGCAGGCTCACCTGGTTGCCCAGCAGCGCGCCGCTGCCGATGCCGAAGTTGTACAGGCCGGAGAAGATCGCCATCGCCACGTCGGTGGCGTCCGGCGCCAGGCTCAGCACTTTGGCCTGCATCGACAGGCCGATGGCCATGATCGCCATGCCCCAGAAGATGCACAGCACCGTCAGGTGGCTTTCGCTGCCGGCGGCCGGCAACAACAGCAGCAGGCTCAAGGCCAGCAGCGCGATGGCGCCGATAAAGAAGCCGGAAGGAAAACGCTCGCTGTAGCGGCTGAACAGCAGGCTGCCGACGATGCCGGCGGCGCCGAACAGCAGCAGCATCAGCGTGGTGAAGTTCTCCGACAGCCCGGCCACGGTCTGGATAAACGGCTCGATGTAGCTGTAGGCGGTGAAGTGCGCCGTCACCACGATGACGGTCAGCATGTACAGCGCCAGCAGCGCCGGGCGTTTGAACAGCAGCGGCACGCTGGCCAGCGAACCGGAGTGCTCGCTTTTCAGCACCGGCAGCAGGCGCCACAGCAGCACCAGCGCCAGGGTGGCGCACACCGCGATGCCGATAAAGGTCATGCGCCAGCCGAGCAGCTGCCCCACCACCCGCCCGAGCGGCAGCCCGAGCACCATCGCCAGCGCGGTGCCGCCCGCCAGCAGGCTCAGCGCCTGGGCTTTCTTGCCCGGCGGCGCCACGCGGATCGCCAGCGAAGCGGTGATCGACCAGAACACCGAGTGCGCCAGCGCCACGCCGGCGCGCGAGATGACCAGCGTGGTGAAGTTCCAGGCCACGGCGGTCAGCACGTGGCTGGCGATAAACAGCATGAACACGCCGATCAGCAGCTTGCGGCGCTCAATTTTGCTGGTCAGCAGCATGCACGCCAATGAGGCGGCGGCGACGATCCAGGCGTAGATGGTGATGATCAGGCCGACCTGTTCGGTTTGCATCGAGAAGCTGGCGGCGATGTCGCTCAGCAGACCGACCGGAATAAATTCGGTGGTGTTGAAGATAAAGGCCGAGACGGCGAGGATAACCACGCGCAACCAGGCGGTTGAGCGCGAAACGGGAGCGTGTTCCATGGTAAACAAAATCCGGACAGGTGCGGGCAAGTCGCGATATTTTAACCAACCGGCCCACTAAATGCGATACGCGTCACACTTTAATTGTGTGGTTTTTTTCGCCGCATTTCGACACATTCGCAGACACACGGTTGCACAAATGCTGTGCTAATCTATTGAAGCGTACCAATTTTTCCTGCCGCTCTTCCCCTCCGGCCGCCGCAGACGACGCGCCGCGCCGAAGAACCGCGCGCAGTGTCCATTTGGCGTTTTCTGAGGCGAGGTCATTATGTCCGCGATTTATGATTGGTCCGTGCTCGCATTGCGCAATGTTTACGATCGCCGCATTCAGGGCAAGCCGGTGCTCGACAGCGCCGCGCTGTTCCCCGACGCCGAACGTTTCACCGCCCAGTGGCGGCAGATCCGCGAAGAGGCGCTGACCGTCGCCCACGATCTGCACAATATTCCCCGCTTTCACGAGATCATGATCCAGCAGGCGTCGATTTCCGCCAACGACGCGCGCGACTGGCGCATGTTCATCATGAAGGCCTACGGCCAGCCGATCGCCCGCAACCTGGCGCGCTGCCCGACGCTGGCGGCGTTAATCGCTTCGTCCCCGGACGTGCTGTCCGCCTCGCTCTCCTTCCTGGCGCCCGGCAAGCAGGTGCCGCCCCACCGCGGACCGTTTCGCGGCATTCTGCGCGGCTATCTGGTGCTGGACATGCCCAAACGCGCCGACGGCGCGCCGGCGGCGGTGCTGAAAGTGGACGGCCGCGAATACCGGCTGCACGAGGGGGAGTTCATGCTGTGGGACGACACCTTCGAACACGAAGTGTGGAACGACAGCCCGCAGGTGCGCACCGTGCTGCTGCTGGACATCCGCCGCCGCGACATGCCCGGCGGGCTGCGGCTGCTCTCCAGCGCCATCATCGCCCTGGTGCGGCTGAACGTGCGCTGGATGCAGAAACAGTTCTGACTGCGGCGCTCAGGCGCTTAACCGTCCTGAGAGGTCGGGCATTGCTGCGCCAGCCACTGCTCGGTGGTGGTGGTGGCTATGCCCTGGCGCGCATTGAAGGTTTTCGCCTTATCCCAGGCCACGCCGTCGGGCCGGGCGAAAGCCAGCCGGTATTTGGCGCCGACGTCACGCGGATGGTTCCGCACCTCCTCCTGCAGCCGCTCTTTGTCCAACAAGACTCTGTTGACCTCTACGCCCCAGTGCGCCTGCATGACATCGGCAAGCTCGCGGTAGGTCAGCGTGTCCCCGGCGATATAGACCACCTGGTTGCGAAACGCGGGCCGATGGAAAAAAATCGCGGCCGTCAGCCGGCCAATGTCCTCGGGGGTGGTCAGCGTCACCGCGTAGCCCCAGTCGCCCAGCGCGCGCACCGTTTTGGTTGCCGCATCCACCACGCCAAAACCCGAGTCAAACAGGTAGCTGGTGAAAATACCCGTGGAAACAATCACCCACTCCGTCGCCTTCTGCGCACGCAGCAGATGGCGCACTTCGAGCTGTTCATCCCACACCTGTTGCCCGCTGCCTGTGCCGACAACATCGTAGTCCACGCCGAACTGCCACGGGAAGTAACGCGCCACGCCCGCCTGCAAAACGGCCCAGGTGATCTTTATCTGCGTGCCCGCCCCGCCGACAAAGCCGCTGCAGTTGATCACCGCATCAAAGCAACGCAGCAGCGCGCTCAGCTCATCCACGCTGTTTTGCTGCAGATCGCCTTCCACTACAGCGATACCGAGCCGCGCCAGCGCATCCCGCCGCGCCCGATGCGGGCCGGTGACGGCGCGAGCGGCCTCCGGCCGGAGGAGCACGCTGATTTTTAAAGCGTGGTGTAACCGGGCCTGCCGGCTCATCGCGCGCAATACCGGCAGCCCCAGTTCACCGGCGCCGAGTATGAGCACGGTATTGATGGATGGATTTGTGGATTTCATTCTTGCCTCCTGTCTTGACACTGCGTCATCCTGACAGCTGACAAAAACGGGTTCAATTAGGTACACGCGTGATACTGGAGATGAATATGACGAGCGATCGGGAAGCGCTGTTGCAATTTTCGCAGGCGTTCTGTGAAGAATTGAGCGACGACGATGAAGGGTTGAAGCGTGAGGTCCTCGCGCATGCGGGCAACCGTTGGTCGCTGGGGGTATTGCATATCCTGGGCACCCACGGGCCGCTGCGCCACGGCGAAATAGGCCGCCAATTAGCGGGCGTGACGCAGAGAATGCTGACGCGGACGCTGCGCCATCTCGAGCGGGACGGGTTGATATCGCGCTGCGATTATCAGGAAAAGCTGCCCCGCGTGGTTTACACCATCACCGACGCGGGGGAAGAGATGCTGCTCAACATGCTGCCGCTCTGGTCGTGGATTATCGCCTCCGCCGATGCCTTCAGGGCGGCCCGCTCGCACTACGATGATCAAGAACGTCACACCACCGAGAGATGACTGCGGGCCTCCCTGCCCGTGGGCGGCGTTCAGCCGCCGCCCAGATAGGCCTTTCTCACCTCCGGATCGTTCAACAGCTCCTGGCCGCTGCCGGTGAGGCGGATCTGGCCGTTGACCATCACATAGCCGCGATCGGACAGCTTCAGCGCGTGGTTGGCGTTCTGCTCCACCAGAAACAGCGTCATGCCGCTGCGGGTCAGCTCGCGCAGCACGCCGAAGATCTGCCGCACCACGATCGGCGCCAGCCCCAGACTCGGCTCGTCCAACAGCAGCAGCTTCGGCCGGCTCATCAGCGCGCGGGCAATCGCCAGCATCTGCTGCTCGCCGCCGGACAGGGTCATCGCCCGCTGGTTGCGCCGTTCCTTGAGGCGCGGAAACAGCTCGAACATGCGCTGCAGATCCTCCGCCAGATAGCGGTTGCCGACGGTGATGGTGCCCATCAGCAGGTTCTCCTCCACGCTCATGTCCGGAAAGATGCGCCGCCCTTCCGGCGCTTGCGCGATGCCGCCGGCCGCCACGTAGTGCGTGGAGCGGCGGCTGATGTCCTCGCCGCCAAACAGGATCTGCCCGCCGGCGATGCGCGGCTGGCCGAAGATCGACATCAACAGCGTGGATTTTCCCGCGCCGTTGGCGCCGATCAGCGCCACCGTCTCCCCGGCGTTGACCTGCAGCGACACCTTGCGCAGCGCCTGGATCGGCCCGTAAAACACGTCCACTTCGCGAAATTCCAGCATCGCTTCGCTCATCCCGCCAGCTCCTCTTCGTCCGCGCCCAGGTAGGCGGCGATCACTGCCTCGTTGTGCTGGATCTCCTGCGGCGTGCCGCGGGCGATCACGTCGCCGTGATCGAGCACGATCACCCGATCGGAGATCTCCATCACCATGCCCATGTCATGCTCGATCAGCAGCACCGTGATGCCGTGATGCTGGCGCAAGAAACGGATGATGCGGCTCAGCGTGGCCGTTTCCACCGGGTTCAGCCCGGCGGCCGGTTCGTCGAGACAGATCATCTCCGGCGCGGTGCACATGGCGCGCGCGATCTCCAGCCGCCGCTGCTGGCCGTAGGACATCTCCCCCGCCAGCCGGTTGGCGCAGTCCACCAGATCCACCACCTCCAGCCAGTAGAAGGCGTGATCCAGCGCGGCGCTCTCCGCCCGGCGGTAGCCCGGCGTATTCAGCACCCCGGCGATCAGGTTGCGGTTGCTCTGCATGTGCTGCGCCACCAGCAGGTTCTCCACCACCGACATTTCGCGGAACAGGCGGATATTCTGGAAGGTGCGCGCCAGCCCGGCGCGGTTGACCAAATGAGTGCCGCCGAACATCTTGTAATAGAGGCGCGAGCCGAGCCGCTTCGGGCGTATCCAGTCGCCGGCGCGGAACTTCTGCCCCAGCACCTGGATCACGTCGGTCGGCCGCTTATGGGTATTGAGCAGGATCGCGCCGCCGCTGGCGCGGTAAAAGCCGGTCAGGCAGTTGAACACCGTGGTCTTGCCGGCGCCGTTGGGGCCGATCAGGGCGGTGATGGAGCCGCGCTCTACCTCCAGATTGACGTCGTTCAGCGCCTTGATGCCGCCAAAGCGCATCATCAGGTGCTCCACCCGCAAAATGGCGTCGCTCATGGCGCCACCCCCTTGCGCTCGGCGAAGCTGGCGCGGCTGATGCGCACCAGCCCGCGCGGCCGCCAGATCATCATCGCCACCATCAGCACGCCGAACAGCAGCACCCGGTATTCGGCGAAGCTGCGCAGCAGCTCCGGCGCCACCGTCAGCACGAAGGCCGCCAGCACCACGCCGAGGGTGGAGCCCATGCCGCCCAGCACCACGATCGCCAGGATCAGCGCCGACTCGAAGAAGGTGAACGAGGTCGGGTTGACGAAGCCCTGATAGGTGGCGAAAAACACCCCCGCCAGCCCGGCGGTGGAGGCACCCAGCATAAAGGCCGACAGTTTCACCAGCACGTGATTGAGCCCGAGAGAGCGGCAGGCGATCTCATCCTCGCGCAGCGCCTCCCAGGCGCGGCCGATCGGCATGCGCGTCAGCCGGTGCTTGATGTACAGCACCAGCAGCACCACCAAAAACAGCACCGCGTAGATGAAGATGAACTTGAGGTTGGGGTTGTAATCGATGCCGAGAAACTCGTGGATCGGCACCCCGCCGTCTTTGGCGCGGCGGCCGAACTCCAGGCCGAACACCGTCGGCGCCGGCACCGAGACGCCGTTCGGCCCACCGGTGAGCGACATCCAGTTGTTCAGCACCAGCCGGATGATCTCACCGAACCCCAGCGTGACGATCGCCAGGTAGTCGCCGTGCATGCGCAGCACCGGAAAACCCAGCAGCGCGCCGGCCAGCGCCGCCATCAGCGCCCCCAGCGGCAGCATCGCCCAGAAGCCCAGCCCGAGGTACTGATAGCCCAGCGCCAGCCCGTAGGCGCCGATGGCGTAAAACGCCACGTATCCCAGATCGAGCAGCCCCGCCAGCCCGACCACGATATTCAGCCCCAGGCCGAGCAGCACGTAGATCAGGCCGAGGATCGCCACCGTCAGCAGGTATTTGGTGGCGACGAACGGGAACAGCAGCGCGATCGCCGCCATCAGCGGCAGGAGCCAGCGCAGGTTGGATTTATAGCCCAGCGGCCGCACGTAAACGCCGTCGTTGCCGCCGTCGAAGCGCGCCAGCACCCTGCGCCCCGGCGCGGTTTGCAGGAACAGGCTCAGCAGCAGCCGCCCGGCCATCACCGCGACGATAATCCACACCAGCCGGTGCGGTTCGAAGTTAAAGCTGTAGCCGTTCAGCACGATGCCGACGATCGGCCCGAACACGATCAGGGCGATCAGCCCGGCCAAGACGGCGTCCAGCAGGCTGCGTTTAACGTCCAGCCCGCCGTGGATCACGGATTGCGACATGGCGTTCTCCTTAAACCTTGGCGATCAGCGGCCGGCCAAGCAGGCCCTGCGGACGGAAGATCAGGATCGCCACCAGCAACCCGAAGGAGAACACGTCCTTGTAATCCGAGTTCACCATGCCGGCGAACTGCGCCTCCGCCACCCCGAGCAGCAATCCGCCCAGCATGGCACCCGGCAGCGAGCCGATGCCGCCCAGCACCGCGGCGGTGAAGGCCTTGATGCCGATGATAAAGCCGACGTAAAAATCGAAGGTGCCGTAGTTCATGGTGATCAGCACCCCGGCCAGCCCGGCCATGGCGGCGCCGATCACGAACACCAGCGAGATCACCCGATCGGTATTGATGCCGAGAATCGAAGCCATTTTGCGATCCTGCTGGGTGGCGCGGCAGATGCGCCCCAGCCGGGTGCGCTGAATGATGTAGGTGAGGATCGCCATGCCGAGCAGCGACGCCACCAGAATAAACACTTTGGTGTAGGTGATTTGCACCACGCCGCCGTCGAACTCCAGGCGGAACACGCCGCTCAGCAGCGTCGGGATGCCCTGCTGGCGCGGCCCTTGGCTTATCTGCGCGTAGTTTTGCAGGATTAACGACATGCCGATGGCGGAGATCAGCGGCGCCAGGCGGGTGGAGTTGCGCAGCGGCTTGTAGGCGATGCGCTCGATCACCCAGCCGTACACCCCGGTGATGACGATGGTGAACACCAGCGTGCCGAGGATCAGCAGCGGGAACGAGTGCAGCCCGAAGAACGACAGCAGCGCCAAACCGATGGCGCACAGGTAGGCGGAGATCATGTACACCTCGCCGTGGGCGAAGTTGATCATGCCGATGATGCCGTAAACCATGGTGTAGCCGATGGCGATCAGGCCATACACCGCGCCAAGGGTCAGGCCGTTGATCAGCTGTTGCAGAAAGAATACATCCATAATGAGCAGTCTCGCCTGGTAAGGCCGCCAACGCAGTCCGACGCGGCCCAAAGGTCATCGCGGAACGGGCTCGCCAGAGCGGCGAGCCCGTCGGTCATAGGGTTACAACTTCAAGGTTCGCCGTTTACAGCTGGTGATATTTGCCCTTGTCATCCCATTGGTAGACCACGTAGTCCGAAACCTTCAGGTCGCCCTTCTGGTCCCAGGCCTTCTTGCCCATCACGGTGTCCACATCGTGCGACTTCAGCCATTCGGCGGCCTTGGCGCTGTCTTTGCCGCCGGTGGCGTTGAAGGCGGCGGCGATCGCCTGGATCGAGGCGTAGGAGTAGAGGGTGTACCCTTCCGGCTCAAAACCGCTGGCGCGGAACTTGGCGATCACCGCCTTGCCTTCCGGGATCTGACGCGGATCGTTGCCGAAGGTCATCAGCACGCCGTTGGTGTACTGCGGCCCGCCGGCGGCGGTCACCAGTTCTTCGGTCACCACGCAGTCGCCGGAGAAGAACTTGGCGGTCACGCCCTGCTCGCGCATCTGGCGCACCAGCGGCCCGGCTTCCGGATGGCAACCGCCGAAGTAGACCACGTCCGGCTTGACCGAGGCGATCTTGGTCACCAGCGCGTTGAAGTCTTTCTCGCCGCGCGACAGCCCCTCATACAGCACTTCCTTGATCCCGCGCTTGTTCATCGCCGCCTTGGCGGCATCCGCCAGCCCCTGGCCATAGGTGTCTTTATCGTGGATCACCGCGATGCGCTTGGCCTTCAGGGTGTCCAGCATGTAGTTGGTGGCGATCACGCCCTGCTGATCGTCGCGCCCGCACATGCGGAACATGGTCTTCATGCCGCGCTCGGTGATCTGCGGGTTGGTAGAGCCGGGGGTGATGGCGATGATGCCGGCCTCGTCATACACCTCGGAGGCGGGCATGGTGGAAGAAGAGCAGAAGTGGCCGACCACCGCCGAGACCTTTTCCTGATCCACCAGCCGGTTGGCGACCGCGACCGCCTGTTTCGGTTCGCAGGCGTCATCCCCCTGCACCAGCTTGATTTTTTCCCCTTTGATGCCGCCGGCGGCGTTGATGTCCGCCGCCGCCTGCGAAGCCCCGCGCCAATACTGATCGCCATAGGTGGCGTTCGGCCCGGAGAACGGCCCGGCGACGCCGATGACGATATCGGCCTGCGCGGAAAACGCCGTACCTAAACAACCGATGAGCAAAGCAGCGAGCGGACTTTTTATCAATTTCGATGACATTGTTATCTTCCTCAGCACTGGTGTAGCGGAACGCCCTGGGGCGCGGAACTTTCACTTTATGTGTAGACGGGGAAAATAATTTTCTTGAGAGCGCAGTCGCATTCCCCAAAAATGGGTAAGCAAAAATCCAGCCATTGTGACGACGAATACATATTATTTGCTTATTCATCCTACATATCAGTTGCGGCGCGGCGTTTGACGGGGTTAACGGGGGATAAGCCGTACGGCTAAGAGGGAAGGTGCGGGATAGCGAGAGTGACCCTGCACCATCGCCGTGCAACGGCTTGTGCAAACGACGTCAAAACGATTTGGGATGCAAAAATCAGCGCATAGCGATGAAAAATGCCGAAAAACAGCGCAAGGTGCTCATTCCCTCAGCAAACGCGCTTTTTTTGCAGTTTAGCGCTTTGACAAACCCCAGGCGCCCCGCTATTATTCGCCCCGTTCACACGATTCCTCTGTAGTTCAGTCGGTAGAACGGCGGACTGTTAATCCGTATGTCACTGGTTCGAGTCCAGTCAGAGGAGCCATATTTAGAAAAGCCCGCTCAGGGAAACCCGAGCGGGCTTTTTGCTTTCACGCTAAATGCGTCGACAGGCAACGTTACTCTTTGGCTATCGGCGCGGCATTTTCATCAATTTTTACCTTACCCTGAATATCAGCAATCTTCTTCTCCAGATCCGCCACCTGCGCTTTGCTGTGCAGCAAGGTATAGGTCAGATCAAACTGCGCACTGGCGCCAGGCTGCAATTGCTTAACGCGTTTTTGTTCGCGCTCGATGGTGACCGGGTAGGCATAGCTGGTGCCCGGCTCAATCCCCGTCACATATCCCTGTTTTAACGTATCGGTATTCTTCCACAGCGTCAGGACGGGCAATTGGCGGGTATCGAACTGAATCGCCACCCCTTTGTCGCCCGCGTGATTGACCAGCGCCGCCAGTGTCTGATGATTCGGATCCGATAATGGCTTAATGTTAAAGACCATTTCATCGAACCCTTTGGTGGGGCCGGCATAGGTTCCCCAGGTCTTCAACCCGGCTTTGGCATAGTCGTTAAACGGGCTGATGCTGGCCATCGGCGCCAGGAAGCGGGCGCCATTTTCCAGAATCGGCGCGCCGAAATTGCTGTGGTAGATAATCTGGTAGTCGTGGGGATAATCCGCCCGGTTGGTTAACACATCATGCAGGCTGAAACTGTTGCTGCCGGGTACGTAGCGCAGTTCGGTCAGGGTTTGCAGATCGGCTTTTTTGAATGTGCTCTCTTTGATCAGGCCGCGAATACGAATTTCATACGGCGCCGTATCCGCTACCTCAACCTCAACCAGTGAGGCCGGCGTATTGCCCGCTTTGCCGTGCAAGGTGTAAATTTGCCCTCCTTCGGTCACCGGATGACCGGTCCACTCATAGCCGCAGCGCACCATCATCTCATTGAAACCTTCCAGCCAGCCGAGCCCATTGCGGCTTTCCAGGTTGATAAAGGCGGGGTTGACCACCTCTTTGACCGGAGAATCCCACCCCATTTTCGCGCCAAATCCTTCCACCCGCAGGAGGTTCATGCCGCGCGTGGGACTCAGCGTGATGGTCAGGCCATCCTCGCTGCGGATAATCACGACTTTGCTGCCTTCTTGCTTGCCGCCGTGCAACACTTTCTGCTCAATGCTGAACGTTTTATCCTTAACCTTCAGCGCCTCACTCGAAATCTTCCAGTTTCCTTTCTCCACGCCATCTTCAGCGCTGGTCAGCACCCAACTCTGCGCCGCCGCCTGCCCTGAAATCAGGGCCGAAAACACCGCCATAACCCACGTTTTCTTCATTTCCCTTCCCCTTTAGCTGAATCGATTTTTTACTCACGAGAGAAATCTACTGTTAAGCAGGTTAAAGAAATGTGATGAACTTCACCGGGTGAATATTTGAATAAATAGTGCGATAAAAATACGAATTTGTTCGCAGTTTTAATGAAACACGTTGAGTTATTGCACGTTAAATGAGCGATTCATCAACATAAGTCGTATCGTTTCAGCTTTGAGCAGGGGGGGGTTTATCGCGAAGGTGCGGCGGGTGACTTGTTAACGCTATCTGGCTCAAACGGCAGCGCCCATACAGCCAGCACGCCTTGAGCCTCTTTGCTTTCACGGCTGCCTCCTGATATCGGAGGCGCCATATTGCGAACAGCCCGCTCAGGGAAACCCGAGCGGGCTTTTTGCTTTTTTGCCGCTAGCGCTTACAGCACAAATTCGTAGTGAGAGCCGTCCGGCAGTTCAACATCCAGGCGCAGCTTGCCGCCGGCCGCCTCAACATAGCGTTTGAGCGAAGACAGTTTCAGATCGCGGCCCGGTTTTTCCATCACGGCAACGGTCGGTTGCCGGATACCCAGCGCCTGCGCCATTTCAACCTGCGTTTTCTGCACCTTCTCGCGCAGCTCGGCAAGGTGGATGTTCAGCATGATGTCAGCCGCCAGCGCTTGCGCTTTGGCCACGACCTCGGGCTTTTCATCCGCAATAAGCTGTTCCAGCGTTCTGCCCATCGCGTCACTCCTTCTCGTTTAATGTGTTCAGCCAGTTCGTGAATTCCCGATCGGCAGCCTGAATCATCCGATCGTAAAAACGTTTTTCATTACCGGCTTTATTGCCCGCGCAAAGTACAATGCCGATACGGTACGGATCGAAGGCGAAGAATGCCCGCAACGGTTCGCCACGGCTCTGAATGCGCAGCTCTTTCATATTGCTGTAACGCGAACCTTTAACCGTATCGGCATAGGGTCTGGGCAGCCCCGGCCCCTTTTCCCGCAGGATCATCAATGCGGCAAGCACGCCAGCCCGATCGGCATCGTGGAGTGAGCTAAACCAGTTATCAAACGCATCCGTTGTTTTAATTTCCCACACGAGACCTCCCTGCAAATATAGATCAACAACTATATAGATGTAAAGCTATAGCAGAGAGGTGTCAGAATGGCATGCAAAAGCATTCGTGGTTACTGCACGGCTGAACGTACATCCGGACATTTTGCAAACGCAGTGCGAGACATTCACCTTTTTACGAGCGGTAACGGACAATCGGTCAGAGGCACGGGGCGTTTCCCCGCCGCCCCTTTATGAACCCTGTCACAAAATGCGCATAACGTTTTCGGCGCTCTGCGCTGCGGGCGGCGAGCGATAAGTTTGTTAACGCCACGTTACATCAGGTTAGGCAACATTGTTAACGGCGATTGATGCGCCAAACGCATCGCGCCATGCGTTTATTGCGCTTATTTAGTTTATTTTCCTGAGCGAGTCTTCAGCAACAGGCGCGGCGTCAGGCGCCCATAACAAACTGGAGATAAAGATGCATTCCTCTACCTCACCCATGACCACCCGGGCCAGAGCCGGCGCGATCCTGCGCGTCACCTCCGGCAACTTTCTGGAACAGTTCGACTTCTTTCTGTTCGGCTTTTACGCCACCTACATCGCACACACCTTTTTCCCGGCCAGCAGCGAGTTCGCCTCGCTGATGATGACCTTCGCGGTATTCGGCGCCGGTTTTCTGATGCGCCCCATTGGCGCCATCGTGCTGGGCGCCTACATCGATAAAGTCGGCCGCCGCAAAGGGCTGATCGTCACCCTGTCGATCATGGCCGCGGGCACCTTCCTGATCGTATTGATCCCCTCTTACCAGAGCATCGGGCTTTGGGCGCCGCTGCTAGTGCTGTGCGGGCGCCTGCTGCAAGGCTTCTCGGCGGGTGCGGAGCTGGGCGGCGTGTCCGTCTATCTGGCCGAAATCGCCACGCCGGGCCGTAAGGGCTTCTACACCAGTTGGCAGTCCGGCAGCCAGCAGGTGGCGATCATGGTGGCGGCGGCGATGGGCTTCGCGCTCAACGCGGCGCTGGAAGAAAGCGCCATTCGCGAATGGGGCTGGCGCCTGCCTTTCCTGTTCGGCTGCCTGATCGTTCCCTTCATCTTCTTCCTGCGCCGCAAGCTGGAAGAGACGCAGGAATTTACCGCCCGCCGCCACCACCTGGCGATGCGCGATGTGTTTAAAACCCTGCTGAAAAACTGGCCGGTGGTGATGGCCGGCATGCTGATGGTCGCCATGACCACCACCGCATTTTACCTGATCACCGTGTATGCGCCGACCTTCGGCAAAAAGGTGCTGTTGCTCAGCGCCTCCGACAGCTTGCTGGTCACCCTACTGGTGGCGATCTCCAACTTCATCTGGCTGCCCATCGGCGGCGCGCTGTCGGATCGCTTCGGCCGCAAACCGGTGCTGGTCGCCATGACGCTGCTGACGCTGGCCACCGCCTACCCGGCGCTGAGCCTGCTCGCCGCCGCCCCCAGCTTCAGCATGATGCTGGCCGTGCTGCTGTGGCTGTCCTTCATTTACGGCCTCTACAACGGCGCCATGATCCCGGCCTTAACCGAGATCATGCCAACGGAAGTGCGGGTGGCCGGGTTCTCGCTGGCCTACAGCCTGGCGACGGCGGTGTTCGGCGGCTTTACGCCGGTGATCTCCACCGCGTTGATCGAATACACCGGCGATAAGGCTTCACCGGGCTACTGGATGAGCTTCGCCGCGCTGTGCGCCTTGCTGGCGACGCTGTATCTGTATCGCCGCATCGCCATGCCGCTGCAAACCGCGCGCTAACGCGCCATCGCTATAAGGAATCATGCCATGCAAAAACTCACTCGTTCGATCCTCGCCGCGCTGGTGTGCGCCTCTTTCAGCACCGCGGCGCTGGCCAAAGACGTGACCGTGATGATCTCCGGCGGCTTCAAGGCCGCGCTGGAGAAACTGGCCCCGGAGTATGAAGCCCAAAGCGGCGACAAAATCATTCTGGTGTCCGGCCCTTCCATGGGGAAAACGCCGCAGGCGATCCCCGCGCGGCTGGCGCGCGGAGAGCAAGCCGATGTGGTGATCATGGTGGGCGACGCGCTGACCCAACTGGACAAAGGCGGCTGGATCCAGCCGGGTTCGCGCGTGGAGCTGGCCGATTCGCCGATCGGCATGGTGGTGAAACAGGGCGCGCCCAAGCCGGCGATAAAAACGGATGCCGAGCTGCGCAATGCCTTGCTGCAAGCCGACTCTTTCGCCTATTCCGACAGCGCCAGCGGCCGCTACGTCAGCGGCCAACTGTTCAAAAAGCTGGGCATCGAGGAACAGGTGAAAGGAAAAGCGCACGTGGTTGAGCGCATTCCGGTGGCTTCTGAAGTGGCGCAAGGGAAATATGTGCTGGGCTTCCAGCAGGTCAGCGAATTGCTGCCCGTGGCGGGCGTCACCTTTATCGGCGAACTGCCGGAAAACGTGCAGTACATCACCCGCTTCGCCGGTGCGGTAACCGCCAAGGCGGAGCACCGCCGCGAAGGCAAAGCGCTGCTGGAGTTCCTCGCCTCCTCTCAGGCGCAGCCGACCATTCGCGCGACCGGCATGCGAACCGTGCCGGCGCAGCAGCCGGTCAGGCAGAGTGATACTGTTCAGTAATCAGCTTTTCCAGCTCGGCGGCGACGAAAGACTGCATGCGGCCGCCGCGTCTGATGAGGCCCACGGTGCGTTTCACCACCGGCTCGACCAGCGGCACCGACGTCAACACCGAATGCTCTGAAGCGGGCATCGACATGGCGGGCACGGCGGCAATGCCGATGCCCGCCTCAACCATGCCCAGCATGGTCGTCACATGGCGAGTTTCGCACACGCTGGGGCGCTCCGGCACGAGGTGTTCCAGGCGCTGATCGAGCAGATTGCGATTGCCGGAGGTTTTATCCAGCGACACGTAATCCTGCTGATAAAATTCCCGCCAGGTGAGGCTCTTTTTAGCGGCGAGCGGATGGTCGCGCCGGCAGGCGGCCACGTAAACGTCACCCACCAACGGCACAAATTCAAGGTTAGGCTGCAACCGCCCGGCAAAGCAGATGCCGAAGTCAGCCTGGCCGCCGGTGACCGCCTCAATCACATTGCCCGCACTGCCGTCGATCAGCTTGACGCGCACGCGCGGATAGCGAAGCCGGAAACGGCGTATCACGTCGGGCATGAAATAGTAGGCCGCCGACGGCACCGTGGCGACGGTGACCAGCCCGGTACGCTCCTGGCTGACCTTATCGATATCGGCCAACACCGCTTCGACATTCATCAGCAGTTGATCCGAACGCTCGGCAAACGCCTGCCCGTACAGCGTCAAGGTCACGCGCCGGGTGGTGCGATCGAACAGTTTGCTGCCCAGCGCGTTTTCCAGCTTCTCAATCCTGCGGCTCAAGGCCGACTGCGACAGGCAGATGGATTCTGCTGCCAGCCGAAAATTGCCGTACTCCACCAGCGCGCGGAAGGCATAAAGATCGTTGAGATCAAAATTCACGGGCATAGCGGCCGACTCTCCTTGCTGAACGCAAAACAACGATGATAACCGCTTAGAGCGCCACGGCAACCGGCCTGGCAATTGAGCCACCCAAGCCCTTATCGCCCCAGCAGCACCATTCCCCAAATAATGATAGTCATCACCACCGCCACCAGCTGCGCAGCGCCGCCCAGATCTTTAGCGCGTTTGGATAACGGATGTAATTCCAGCGAAATGCGATCGACCACGGTTTCAATCGCCGTATTAAGCAGCTCGACCACCAATAGCAGAAAACTGCAGGCGATTAATAACAGCCGTTCTATATTTGTAATATCTAAACCAAATGTAACAACCAGTAAAATGGCGTTAATAACCAATAATTGGCGAAACGCATCTTCGGTAAGCACGGCGTCAATAAATCCGGCCCAGGAATTCCTTATGCTGTAGGTTAATCGGCTTATTCCTTTTTTCTTTTCCACAGGCATACAATCAGCTCTCGTCAATACTGCCACAATCACTCGCAAATAAATCACGCGGCGTGAATTTATCTCGAGTTTATTAATTAAAGGCCTTAACCGTTCTCTTCCCGGAGGCGATGCATTCCCTCACGCGCCGTCACCCTTTCCCTGAAACGGCACCGCCCGAAAATGCCCCGGCGCGGTTATTATTCTGAGAACGTGAAAAGGCGATGCGTTATCAGCCGGTTAAAGCGTTTTCTCGTACAAGCGGTAGCGCTTATAGGGAACCGCGCCGATGCGTTCTAAAATCGTCCGCATGCCGGTATTGGTTTCCAGGATCCACGACATTTCCAGCGCGTCGATATTGCGCTTGGCGAAAGGCTCGCGCAGCGCCTCAATCAGCAGCAGCGCAATAATCGGCCCGATGCGGCTGAATTGATATTCCTGGCGCACGCCCATCAACGGCACGCGCGCGGTGCGCACGCCGCTGACTTTCAGTCGCCACAAGAGCTTCGCCCAGCCGAACGGCAATAACCGCCCCTGCAGATCGGCAATCGCTTCGTTGATGTTCGGCAGACCGACGATAAAGGCGCAGGGGGCGCCATCCACCTCGGCGATATGGATCATATCGTCGGGCACCAGAAACTTCAGCTGATCCCCCATGGTGGCGAACTCGTGCTCGGTGAACGGGACAAACCCCCAGTTATGCTGCCATCCGGAGTTGAACACCTCGCGCAGCACCTGCATCTCCTCGCGAAAGCGCTTGCGGTTGAGGCGGCGAACGGTCACTTTTTTGCGCACCTGATCCATCATCCGGGTTAACGACGGCGAAAAATGCAGGTCGGTTCTTTTCATCCAATAGGCAAGCAAATCAATCCCTTCGCTGTAGCCCTGCTGCGCTATTTGCGCCGCATAGTAGGGCTTCGCGTGCGTCATCAGGGCGGAAGGCGGCGTATCGAACCCTTCGACCAACAGGCCGCTTTCCTGATTGATATTGAGGCTGAACGGCCCGGTGATTTTGCGCGCGCCTTTCGACCTCAGCCACTCCTCCGCCACCGTGAATAAGGTGCTGAAAACGGCGGGATCGTCAACGGCGTCAATCATGCCGAAGTGGCCGGTATCCTCGCCATGCAGCTCCCGGTGCAGAGCATCGATTTGCGCCGTGATGCGCCCAACGACTTTGCCCTGTTTTTTGGCCACCCATGCCTGCCATTCAATATGGTCGGTGCCGGGATTCTTCTTTGACAGATGCTCTTCGCGCTCTACATGCAGCGGCTCAATCCAGTTCGGATCATCGCGAAACAGTTGCGAGGGGAAAGCAATAAATTCTTTAAGTTCGCGTTTACTCAGAACTTTCTCAACACGGATCATAAATAGCCTTACGTTTTAATAAAATAATTAAATAAGCACGCGACAACGCCTTTAGCATTTTTTATGCTGTTCTCATTTATTGGATTGTGTATTGCCTCCGGTTCAATGATAAGAAAAACCGAATATTACCCCCTGTGAATCAGCGCATTATTGCGCCCGACATTCACCCTTTGATGTCCGTAATTGATAAAAAAAGGAAACAGAAAGCGGCGCAGCCAGGCTACGCTAATGGTGCTCTTTTATTATTTCGTGCTGTTACGGCAAAAGAAACTCGCCGCTTTTAGTGTACCGACTTTAATCAGGAGGTGTGCCGCCATCTTTACCACTTAATGCTCTTTTTAAGATTATCCTTAAATGAATCGTTCACTTTTGGATTTCTTGCGGCATACTGTTTAGGAAGTGTTTAAGTTCCAAGATAGCCATGCATGAGGTCATAACCTATGAGCCGACAGTTATTTCCTGCCCGAAAGAGACAGGCTAAAGAACGGCGCAGCCCGGATATTACAATAGTCTCTCGTATATCGCCAGGGTGCCGCTCAAGGCTGATAACACGGGCTACTCACGCTCTGACCGGTTAATAACCGGCGTGCCCTCAAGCACGGCAATATACGCTGTTCGCGGAATGAAGATGGTTGAATAACAAACTTATTCAAAACCTATTCATAGTAAAACATCAATTACCTCGCCAAGAGTGATTTTCTCTTTTGGTGATTTTTAATCTATGGCTAAGTTTGTCTATGTCTGAAACAAGTTCCGTTCATTCTCTTCCCATGCGCTATGCGGACTTCCCCACCTTAGTGGACGCGTTGGATTACGCGGCGCTGGGCAATACGGGAATGAATTTTTACGACCGTCGCAATCAACTCGTGACCGTTCTCGAATATCGCACGCTGCAGCAAAAAGCGATCTCGGGCGCGCGGCGTTTATTGTCCCTGAAACTCAAGAAAGGCGATCGCGTGGCGCTGATCGCCGAAACCAGCGCGGGATTCGTCGAAGCCTTTTTCGCTTGCCAGTACGCCGGCCTGGTGGCGGTGCCGCTGGCGATCCCGATGGGCGTGGGCCAGCGCGACTCCTACACCGCCAAGCTGAAGGGGCTGATCGCCAGCTGCAACCCCGCGGCGATCGTCAGCAGCGAAGAGTGGACGCCGCTGATCGCCTCAGCCACGGAAAACACCTCGGCGCTGCACATCCTCAGCGATGCGGATTTTAACGCCTTGCCGGAGCCGGAGATCGCCTTGCCCGCACCTTCGCCCGACGACATCGCCTATCTCCAATACACCTCGGGCAGCACCCGCTTTCCGCGCGGCGTGATCATTACCCAGCGGGCGGCGATGGCGAACCTGAACGCGATCAGCCGCGACGGGATCAAGCTGCGCGCGGGCGACCGCTGCGTTTCGTGGCTGCCCTTCTATCACGATATGGGCCTGGTCGGTTTCCTGCTGACGCCGGTGGCGACCCAGCTGTCCGTCGATTACCTGCGCACGCAAGATTTCGCCATGCGCCCGATGCAATGGCTGAAACTGATCGCCAAAAATCGCGGCACGGTGTCCGTCGCCCCGCCGTTCGGCTACGATCTGTGCCTGCGCCGCAGCAACGCCAAAGAGCTGGCCGATCTGGATCTCTCCAGCTGGCGGGTCGCGGGCGTGGGCGCCGAGCCGATCCCGGCCGAGCTGCTCAGCCAGTTCGGCGAACACTTCAGCAGCATCAACTTCGACAGCAAAGCCTTCATGCCGTGCTACGGCCTGGCCGAGAACACCCTGGCGGTGAGTTTTTCCGATCCCTGCTCCGGCCCGCAAACCAATGCGGTCGACCGCGATATTTTGGAGTACGAGGGTAAAGCGGTCGCGCCCGGCAAGAAGACCCGCGCCGTCTCGACCTTCGTCAACTGCGGCCGAGCGCTGCCCGGCCACCGCATCGAGATCCGCAGCGAAACCGGGCAACCGCTGCCGGAACGCCAGGTCGGCCATATCACGATCTCCGGCCCCAGCCTGATGAACGGCTATTTCTGCGACGACGAGTCCCAGCAGCAAATTCAGGTGACCGGCTGGATGGACACCGGCGATCTGGGCTACCTGCTGGACGGCTATCTGTATGTCACCGGCCGCAAGAAGGATTTGATCATCATTCGCGGCCGCAATATCTGGCCGCAGGATATCGAGTACGTCGCGGAATCCGAACCGGAAATCCGTTCCGGCGATGCGATCGCCTTCGTAACCGAAGAGCACGACGAAGCGGCCAGGATCATTTTGCAAATCCAGTGCCGAGTCAGCTCGGAAGAACGCCGGGAACAAATCGTGCGTTCGCTGAGCGCGCGCATTCAAAGCGAGTTCGGCATCGCGGTGGACATCGAGCTGCTGCCGCCGCACAGCATTCCCCGCACGTCGTCGGGCAAACCCGCGCGCGCGGAGGCCAAAAAACGCTGGCTGAGCGCCTCGCTCTACCCGCACATGCCGCAGTTGGCCGGTTTCGCGCAATGAGCGGCACGGTGGCAGTGACGGGCGCGACCGGTTTTATCGGCCGGCACATCGTCCAGGAACTGCTGGCGCAAGGGTTTAACGTGCGCGCCCTGACGCGGCGCGCGGGAAAAGCCGCCGCCGACAACCTGCAGTGGATCCCCGGCGCGCTGGAGGATCGGCCCTCGCTCACCGAGCTGGTGCGCGGCGCGGAGTGCGTCGTGCACTGTGCGGGCCAGGTGCGCGGGCATGCGGAAGCGGTATTCAACCGCTGCAACGTCACCGGCAGCCTGAACCTGATGCAGGCGGCCAAACAGAACGGCCGCTGCCGTCGCTTCTTGTTCATGTCGTCGCTGGCGGCCCGCCATCCGGCGCTGTCCTGGTACGCCCATTCAAAACAGGCCGCCGAGCAGCAACTCATCGCCGCCACCGGCGAGATCGCGCTGGGGATTTTCCGCCCGACGGCGGTTTACGGGCCCGGCGATAAAGAGCTGAAACCGCTGTTCAACGGCCTGCTGCGCGGCGTGCTGCCCCGGTTGGGCGCGCCTGACGCCAGGCTCTCTTTTCTGCACGTGAGCGATTTGGCCAAGGCGGTCAGCCAATGGGTGCAGGCCGAACCCGCGCAGCCGAATATTTACGAACTGTGCGACGGCGTGGCCGAAGGCTATAACTGGCTGCGCCTGCGGGACATCGGCGCCGCCGTGCGGCACGGGCCGGTGCGCCTGGTGGGCATTCCGCTGCCGCTGCTGAAAGCCCTGGCGGATATCAGCGTGGTGTGGAACCGCCTGGTAAAACAGGAGCCGATGCTGACGCGCAGCAAAATACGCGAATTAACCCATCACGACTGGTCCGCCAGTAATCACGCGCTGTCGCAACAGATTAATTGGTTTCCACAGGTAAGTTTGGAGCGCGCGCTGCGCGAAGGGCTGTTTTAATTATTCCAAATAGAGGTGTGTCAACGTTCTTATGCTAAATCGCGATGCTGTAATGGATTATATCCTGACGTGTTTGCAAGGTATCGTCGAAGGCGGAGTGGAAATAAAACCTGATAGCGATCTCGTCAATGATCTTGGCCTGGAATCCATCAGAGTCCTGGATCTGCTGATGATGCTGGAAGATGAATTAGATATCTCCATTCCTATCAATATATTGCTTGATGTCAGAACGCCTGAGCAACTGCTTGACGCGCTGCGCCCTTATCTGGAGAAAAGCCATGGGACTGTATGATAAGTTTGCGCGCCTCGCCAATGACCGTGAACAATTTCAAACGTCCGGTCTGAATCCGTTCGGCACCTGCATCGACGAAGTCTATTCCGCCACCCAGGGCCGCATCGGCGATCAAAAGATTGTCCTCGCCGGCACCAATAATTACCTTGGCCTGACGTTCGATGCGCAGGCGATCGCCGCCGGCCAGGCGGCCCTGGCCGCGCTCGGCACCGGCACCACCGGCTCGCGCATGGCGAACGGCAGCTACGGATCACACCTGACGCTGGAACGGGAGCTGGCGGAATTCTTCGATCGCCCTAGCGCCATCGTGTTCTCCACCGGCTACACCGCCAACCTGGGCGTCATCAGCACGCTGGCAGGGCCGGGCGCCGTGGTATTGATCGACGCGGACAGCCACGCAAGCATTTACGACGCCTGCGCCCTCGGCGGCGCGGAGATTATTCGCTTCCGCCACAACGACGCCGCCGATCTGGAGCGCCGCATGCTGCGCCTGGGCGAGCGTGCGCGCGAGGCGATCATTATCGTGGAAGGCATCTACAGCATGCTGGGCGACGTCGCCCCGCTGGTGGAAATCGTCGACATCAAGCGGCGGCTCGGCGGGTATCTGCTGGTCGACGAAGCGCACTCCTTCGGCGTGATGGGCGAGCACCGCCGCGGCCTGGCCGAAGCGCTGGGCGTCGAGCAAGACGTGGATATCATCTTGGGCACCTTCAGCAAAAGCCTGGCTTCGATCGGCGGTTTCGCCGTCGGCGGCAAGGGGATGGACGTGCTGCGCTACAGCAGCCGGCCGTATATCTTTACCGCGTCGCCGTCGCCGTCGAGCATCGCGTCGGTGCGCACGGCGCTGCAAAAAATCGCGCGCCATCCCGAGCTGCGGGAAAAATTGTGGAGCAACGCGCACCGCCTGTACCACGGCCTCGCCGAGCTGGGGTATACCCTGGGGCCGCGCATCAGCCCGGTGGTGCCGGTGTTGATCGGTTCGAAGGAAGAAGGGCTGCGTTTCTGGCGCGAGCTGATCGCCCACGGCGTGTATGTAAACCTGGTGCTGCCACCGGCCGCGCCGGCGGGCGTCACCCTGCTGCGCTGCAGCGTCAATGCCGCGCACAGCGATGAAGAGATCGACACCATCGTGCGCGCCTTTGCGGCGCTGAAAAAATAAGGCCTTTCCCTCTCGGCAGCGGCGGCGGCGGCGAAAATGGCATCGCCGCCCTGCCGAACCGATGCGCGCCTCAGTGCGCAGCCGTTGATACTTCATCAGCGGAATAGCGATAACCCTGCGCCGCCATAAATTCCGCGATGGCTTTTTCCGCCGCCGAAAGCACCTCCTCGATCGGCCGATCGGCATCGAGATCCACGATGTCGGCGCCTTCGAACGTCAATAACGGCGTGACGGCGATCTTCTTCTCCAGCGCCGCTTTGCGGTGATCGGGTTTGCGCGCGCAGGCCACCGCCAGACTGACATTCAGCTTGAGCACCAGATCCGGTTTTTGCCCCGCCATCCATTGGAACGCCGCCCGCTCGCGCGCCGCCAGCCAACGGACGAAACGGCTCCCTTCAACGTCGACGGGAAAAACCGTGCCGTCGTAAGCGCCGGGAATTTGCGCCTGCGGAAAACGGTCGGTCAACACGATGAACCCTTGCCGCCGATACGCCAGCATGCGGCGAAACCGCAGCAGCCGCCGCCCCACGAAAGCGATGATCACCGCCGACGGCAGCAGGCCAATGCGGGATTTTTTCGTTTTGACTTTTTTGGTATTGCTCTCGATAGCCTTGCCCACCGAGCGCCCGAGCAGCGGCAACTTCGCCGCCGCGCGACCGACGTTGCCCGCCTGTTTGCCCAGATGCACCTGCACCGCCGGGCCGTAATGTTTCATATATTCGATCAGATGTTCACAAACGGTGGACTTACCCGATCCGTCGCTGCCGATAACCGCAATCAGCGGCGGAAATTTTGCACTCATAATAAGACTCTCTTTCAATACACCAGAAACGGCGTGCCATATTTGAAGCGAACTACCGCTTATCATTGCCATGGCGGCCGCGTAAAAAAACTTGCCCTAACGCGGTGCCCAAAAAGCACAAAACATTAAGCGAAAATTGAAAATATCTGCTCTTTTTTCGCCGTGAGCCCGGCCGGAAATTAACATAAAAAGCGAAACCGGCCCACGCAACAACAATTAGCACAAAACAACAAGAACGAACGCTATAAATATCAATTCAAATAACGAACAGGAATAGCAATCTCATTATTTTATCGCAGCAAAGCACAATAAATATCTTGAACCCAAGGCGTATTGGAATACAATAGTTTTTTTCGCATTGGATCAATTATTGTGAGTCAGCAGATAAGACCTTCATCTGATCGCTCGCCCGTGCGCGTAATAGCGATAACCGGCTGTGACGGCTCGGGAAAATCCACGTTAGCTGCCAGCCTGGTCAACGCCTTATCGCCACAAGAACCTGCCGAACTGCTTTATCTCGGCCAGTCCTCCGGGCGTATCGGCGAATGGATCAGTTCGCTGCCGATTATTGGCGCGCCCTTCGGGCATTATTTATTGAAGAAGTCGGAGCGCGTGCATGAGCGCCCTTCCACGCCGCCGGATAATGCCACGGCGCTGGTGATTTTTTTACTCTCCTATTGGCGCGTTTATAAATTCCGTCGCATGCTGAAGAAAAGCCGCAGCGGCGCATTACTGATCACCGATCGTTATCCGCAGGCTGAAGTGGCGGGGTTTCGTTTCGATGGCCCGCAGCTGGCGAAAACCGCCGGCGGCAATCGCTGGATCCGCTGGCTGAGAAAGCGCGAACAAAACCTGTACCAATGGATGGCGTCTTATCAGCCCTTATTATTAATTCGGCTGGATATTGACGAACAAACGGCCTATTCACGCAAACCCGATCACTCATTGGCGGCGTTGCGTGAAAAGATCGCCGTCATCCCGCACCTGACGTTTAACGGCGCTAACATATTGGATTTAGACGGCCGCGAACCGGCCAATCGTATTTTCGACGAGTCTCTGCGCGCCGTTAAAATATCGCTGAGGGCCGCCAATGCCTAGCCGCCAAATAACCTTTTCGTACCGAAACAGATGAAAAAAAATAAACTCACCGCCGAACAGAATACCTCTTCCGCCTGCATCACCGGGCTGATTGCCGTGGTGGGCAGCGACGGCACCGGCAAGTCCACGCTGACCGCCGATCTGGTCAAGAATCTGCAGCAACATCGCCCCACGGAGCGGCGCTATTTGGGGCTGATCTCCGGCGAAGACGGCGACAAAATCAAGAAGTTGCCGTTCATCGGCGTGTGGCTGGAACGGCGCCTGGCGGCCAAATCCGATAAAACCCAGCGCATGAGCAACAGGCCGCCGGCGCTGTGGGCGGCGCTGATCATGTACGGCTTTTCGCTGTGGCGCGCCTCCAACCTACGCAAAGTGCGGCGGCTGGCGCAGAGCGGCGTGCTGGTGATCAGCGATCGCTACCCGCAGGCGGAAATTTCAGGTTTTTACTACGACGGGCCCGGCATCGGCGTGGAACGCGCAAAAGGCTGGCTATTGAGCCGCCTGGCGGCGCGCGAACGCCGTTTGTATCAGCAAATGGCCGTCTATCGGCCGGAACTGATCATTCGCCTCGATATCGACGTCGATACGGCGTTTTCCCGCAAGCCCGATCACAGCTATGAAGAGCTGGAGGACAAGATTTCCGCCATGGTGCGCCTGCAGTACAACGGCGCGCGCATCATCGAGCTGGACGCCAGAGCCCCTTACGACGAGGTGCTGAGCAACGCGCTCAACGCCATTTCGGCCGTGGTGAACCCCGCGAAGCGCCCACAGAGCGACATCGGGCAACCCGGCGAAAACGCCGGCGAAGAAACTCAGGTTTATTAAACGCATACAGGGCAAGCGCATGATAGCGGAACACAAGATGCAGCAAAACAACGATAACGGCTGGTTTGGGTTATGAAACGGTGGTTTTCCGATGGCGCATTTCGCTCCATTTTACGTAATGCCGCCTACTTAGGCTCCGGCAGCGTGGCCAGCGCGCTGCTCGGCCTGCTGGCGCTCTCCTGCGCCGGTAAAGGCATGTCGCCTGAAATGTTCGGCGTGCTGGTGGTGATCCAGGCCTATACCAAAGCGGTCAGCGATTTCATCAAATTCCAGACCTGGCAGTTTGTGGTGCAATTCGGCACCCCGGCGCTGGAGCATCAAAACACCGGGCGCTTCCGCGACGTCGTCGCCTTCTCCTTCGGGCTGGATATCGCCAGCGGCGTCATCGCCGTGCTGGGCGGCATGATCATGCTGCCGTTCTTGTCCCATGCCCTGGGGCTGGACAGCGAAAGCTTCTGGCTCGCCATGCTGTACTGCACCCTGATCCCGTCGATGACCTCGTCCACGCCGACCGGCGTGCTGCGCGCCTTCAACCGCTTCGATCTCATCGCCATTCAGCAGGCGATCAAGCCGTTCCTGCAGGCGGTGGGCAGCGTCATCTCCTATTATTTCGATCTGGGATTCCCCGGCTTTATCGTCACTTGGTACGCCTCTAACCTGATCGGCGGCACGCTGTTCTGGTGGTTCACCGCGCGCGAGCTGCGCCGCCGCGATATCCACGGCGCGCTGAGGCCACGGCTGTTCAACGTCGCGCGCCGCATCGAGGGCGCCTGGAACTTCGTCTGGACCACCAACATCGCCCACACCATCTGGGCCGCGCGCAACTCCTGCACCACCGTGCTGGTGGGCGTGGTGCTCGGGCCGGCCGCCGCCGGGTTGTTCAAGATCGCCATGACCTTCTTCGATGCGACGGGCACCCCGGCCAAGCTGCTGGAGAAAAGCTTCTATCCGGAGATCATGCGCCTGGATCCTCGCACCAAGACCCCGTGGCTGCTGGGCCTGCGCTCCTCGCTGCTGGCCGGCGGTATCGGTTTCGCCGTCGCGGTGTTGATGCTGCTGGTGGGCAAACCGCTCATTTCCGCGGTGTTCGGGCAGCAATACCTGGAAGCCTATGACCTGATTCAAATCATGCTGGGCGCGATCATCGTCTCCATGATGGGCTTCCCGCAGGAATCCTTACTGTTTATGGCAGGCAAGCAGCGCGCTTTCCTGATCGCGCAGGCGACGGCCTCGGCGGCCTACATTGCGCTGCTGGTGTCGATGGCGTATGCCTTCGGCGTGCAGGGCGCCGCCTTCGCTTATTTACTGGGGCAATGTTTAGACGTTCTGTTATCCCTGATACCGACGATCGGCGCCTACCGCAATCGCTTTATGTTGGGGCTGAATGTGCCCAAAGAGAGTAATCAATGACCGCTCACGATAATTGGAAGAAGTTCTCCGCCGAAACCACCCAGGCGCTGTTTGTCGCGGTGGAAGAAGACGACCTGGTTGAGGCGAATATCAGCCTGCCGCAGCAGATCGATCTGGCATGCTCCCCCGAGAGCATTCGGGACAACTACGCGCTGTGCCTGCAGTTTTGGGAAGACGGCTTTTCCCGCCGCGAGCTGCTGCAACTGGTGAACGGTTTCCTGCAAGACCCGCAGTTGGCGGCGCCCACCCGCATGCGCTACAAATATATCCGCGCCCGCTACAAGCACCTGCGCTTCGCCCAGCAGCTGTATGGCGCGCCCCACCGCGCCAACCGCCTGTTCCACACCACCACCGTGGTGCTCGGCCATTTTCAGGACGCGTTTCGCAACGGCAACCAGAAGAACCTGACGCTGTACGGCAACCTGCTGCGGCTGCTGCTCAGCAAGCCGGTGTGGTCGTACGTGCGCTATGCGCTACGCCACACCCGGCTGGAAAGCGCACAGGGCTTTATCACCTACCGCCAGGAGCAGATGCGCCAGTTGCAGACGCTGATCGCCGGCCCGGCGCTGACCGGGCATCAGTTTCACGACGTGCGCAAAATCGTCAGCCGCCAGGTGTCGTTTTACGACACGCTGAGATCGATCGATCCCGACAATCGCGAAGCCCGGCAGATCTCGCGCTTCCTGGCGGCGATTAACGGCCTGATGGGCGACCGGCACGACGTGATGGTGGCGGACAAGCTGGCCGGCGGCGATATCTACGATCGGCCGGCGATCCTGGATATCGACATTCGCCAGCGCCTGGAGCTGCTGCTGGCGCGCTTTCCGCTGTCGTTTTCCCCGCCGGCCGTCGCGGCGGGCAGATAAGCGCGTTGCAAGGAGCCATGATGACGTTGCGTCGCTTGCTGATCTTTACGCTGCTGCTGTCGCCGCTGGCGGCATCCGCGCATAACTTCGTGCAGGGCCGGCCGGTGGCACCGATCGCCATCGCCGATCGCGGCGAACTGCTGCTGCGCAACGGCGATTTCAGCTACCGGCCGTGGAACAGCGCAAAACTGGCGGGCAAAGTGCGGGTGATCCAATACATCGCCGGGCGCACCTCCGCCAAGAAGAAGAACTCGCTGCTGATCAACGCCGTCAAGGACGCGAACCTGCCGGGCGATCGCTTCCAGCCCACCACCATCGTCAACACCGACGACGCGATACCGGGCTCCGGCTTTTTCGTGCGCGGCAAGATCGAGAAAAACAAGCGGAATTACCCCTGGGCGCAGTTCATCGTCGACAGCGACGGGCTGGGGCGCATGGCCTGGCGGCTGCCGGAGGAGAGCTCCACCATCGTGGTGCTGGACCAGGCCGGGCGCGTGCAGTGGGCGAAGGACGGCGCACTCACCCCGCAGGAAGTTGACCAGGTGATCGCCCTGCTGCGCGCGCTGATCGCGCGGGAGACGCCATGAAGCGCACGCCGCCGGGAGCCGATGACGCATGTCTTTGATTGAACGCTATATCACGGTTGAGATCCGCCGCCTGGTGATGATGATCGCCGGGTTTCTGATCTTCATGTTCGCCAGCTACTCCGCCCAGCGCTACCTGACCGACGCCGCCAACGGCACGCTGGCGCTGCGGGTGGTGGCCGACGTGGTGTTCTATAAATCGCTGATCGCGCTGGAGATGATATTGCCCGTCGCGCTGTATGTTTCGGTGGCGGTGGCGCTGAGCCAGCTGTACAGCGATGCGGAGATCACCGCCATGCTGGCCGCCGGCGCCAGCCCGCTGCGGCTGTACAAGGCGGTGCTGATACTGGCCGTGCCGCTGGCGATAGCGGTCACGCTGCTGTCGCTGTATGGCAGGCCCTGGGCGTACGCCAATATTTATCAGCTGCAGCAACAGTCGCAGTCGGTGCTGGACGTGAGCCACCTGCAGGCCGACAAATTCAACGTCAGCGGCAACGGCCGCATGATCCTCGCCAACCATGTCGACAAAACGGCCAACCACCTGACGGATGCCCTGATTTATGTGCGCGGCAGCCATCATACCAACCTGTACCGCGCGCAGTCGGTGGAGGTGCTCGACGCCTCCCCCGCCAGCCCCGCCGTGCGGCTGAAAACCGGCACCGCCTATGTGCTGGATCGCCAGGGCACCGACGACAACGGGCAGAATTACGACAACTTCGACATCGCGCTCAAACCGTTCGTGCCCAGCGCCGAGAGCCGGCACAAGTCGGCCTCGCCGGCGGAGCTGGCGCGCTCCGCCGATCCGGGCGACGCCGCCGAACTGCAATGGCGCGAAAGCCGCGGGCTGACCACCGTGCTGATGGTGCTGCTGGCGATCCCCTTTAGCCGCATCAAGCCGCGACAGGGGCGCTACGCCGCGCTGCTGCCCCTGACGGTGCTGTTTACCGTGATTTTCTATGGCGGCAACATTTGCCGCACGCTGGTGGCCAACGGCTCTCTGCCGACGCTCCCCGGCGTTTGGCTGGTACCGATAGCGATGGCTGTCGGCATCGCCCTGCTGCTGGCGCGCGACTTATCCCTGCTGCGGAAACCCTCCCGATGACTATTTTTAGCCGCTACCTAATGCGCAACGTGTTCATCGGCTTCGCCGCCGCGGCCGGGCTGCTCATCCCGCTGTTCACCACCTTTACGCTGATCAACGAGCTGGAGGACGTGACCCCGGGCGGCTACCGCTGGCAGCAGGCGCTGCTGGTGACCGTGCTGACCCTGCCGCGCAGCCTGGTCGATCTGGGGCCGTTTATCGCGCTGCTCGGCGGCATCGTCGGGCTGGGGCAGCTGTCTAAAACCCTGGAGCTGACGGCGATCCGTTCCGCCGGGATGTCGATATTCCGCATCGCGCTGGTGATGCTCGCCGCCGGGCTGCTGATGAACCTGTCGCTCGGCGCCCTCGATGAATGGGCGGCCTCGCCGCTGCAGCAACGCGCGCTGCAGATGAAGAACAACGCCCTGGCGCAGTCGAACGATAACGACGTGACAGTGAACCCGCTGTGGGCGCGGCGCGGCAACGAGTTTGTGACAGTGAAGACCGTCGATGAGAACGACCAGCCCCACGGCATTGAGATCTTCCGTTATCAGGCCAACCGCGCGCTGGAGTCTTACATTTACGCCGACAGCGCCAGCACCGCCGCCGACGGCAACTGGCTGCTGCACAACGTGATGCAGAAAAGCTGGCAAGGCAGAAAAGAGACGATTGCGCGGCAAGATAGCCTGCTCTGGCGCTCGCTGTTCGCCGTGCCGAGCCTGAAAGAGCTGACCCTGCCGGCCGGCAGCTTCTCGCTGCAACAGCTGGAGCGCTATATCGATTACCTGCAGGGCTCGGGGCAGCCCAGCACCGAATACCGCCTGGCGCTGTGGAAAAAACTCGGCCAGCCCCTGCTGGTGCTGGCGATGATTTTGCTGGCCATCCCGTTTACCTTCACCGCCCCGCGCGCCCCCGGCATGGGCAGCCGGTTAGCGCTTGGCGTGATCGTCGGGCTGCTGACCTACATCGCTTACCAGATCGCCCTCAACCTGGGGTTGCTGTTCGCCCTCAACGCGCCCTTCACCGCCCTCGCCCCGCCGCTGCTGATCCTGGCGCTGGCGTTAGTGCTGGTTTATCGGTTTGATCGGCGGGGTTAAAAACCCGCAGCAGCCTTTGGAAAACAAGAACTTTCCGGTTAACCTTTGGCCGGCTTTACAAATTGGCCTGAGCCGTTATCATCCCTTATCTGGTGTCCTATGCGCCGTTAGCTATCGCTGACTGCCGTTCGATAACATGCCCCTCAGGGCTCCATCGAGTGCAAGGAGTGCGAGCGCCCGCCTGAACAGGCCAAGACGCAGCAAGCAAAGGAAGAGACACACTATGTTTTCCCGTTTGAAACTGCTGTATATCGCCGATGATATTATTTCACCTGATGAATTCCCCCGTATAGTCAGCCCTTCCAGCGCCTGTCACAGCCTTTCATACATGCCGGACAATGACATTCTGTCGCTTTTTTCTGGTTTTCGCGGTGGCGAACGGATCCGCCGTGAAGTCGGCGTTACGCAAAACGGAATAAGCTCTAACCTGCGCGCAAGAGTGCAGAGCGACCTGATGAGCGGCGTTGTCGCCACTATCAGGGGGAGAATATGAGCAAGTGGATGATGGCAATGGCGTTACTGTTTACTGTTCTCATGATGCAAGGATGCAAAAAAAACATGGAATATGAACCACGGGATTTTTTTGAAGGCCGTCAATTGGAAGTAGCACAGCTGATTTATGATGGCGATGAAGTGAAACTGAAAGAAAAGCTTCCCTCTATAAGCAAGGAAGAACTGAATCGACCAGTGAAAGCAGACATGACCCTGCTGTTTTGGTCGGTGTTGAACTCAATCTATGATAAAAACACGCCGGAAAGGCTGAAAATAATAACCGACCTGGTTAAAGCTGGCGCAGACCCGTTGCAGCCCAGACCAGAGGGAGGAAGCAGCCCGGCGGAATTCGTCATGAAAGCCGACAAGGGGATTTGGGTCAAAGCCATGCTCGACGGCGGTTTACCGCCAAACGCAAAAGATAAGGTATTCAATGAGCCCATTGTATTCCAAACAATCAAAGCCAAAAACCCTGAAACATTAAAGGTGATGCTGGATTATGGCGCGGATATAAACATCAGAGACTCCTTGCAACAAACCTTATTAATGGATGCTTTTTTTAGCTCAGCCTTTGAGCATATGACCTTACTGCTCAATCGGGGTGCGAATCCTAACCCGGTAAATATAAACAATCTTTCGCTGTTAACAGCAGTGAATCGGCAAATAAAAGACAGCCAAGATGGCTCAGAATACAATGTACAGTGTAAGAAAATACTCGAGCTCATGCTTTTGAAAGGAGCAAAGGAAACACAGTAATTTCATCAACGCAGATCTGACAGCTGCCGGTTATTTATACTGAAGCTGTCAGGTTACATCTGGTTTTCGATAAACACGCTATAGACCACGCAATCAAACGGATTGAAGACCAGACAGACGAGGATGTCACCATTCTCAGGGGGAGAATATGAGCAAATTGATAATGGCAATAGCGCTGCTGTTTACTGTTCTCATGGTGCAAGGATGCAACAAAAGCATGGAATATGAGCCACAGGATTTTTTTGAAGGCCGGCAGCTGGACATCGCACAGCTGATTTATGATGGCGATGAAGTGAAACTGAAAGAGAAGCTTCCCTCTATAAGCAAGGAAGAACTGAATCGACCGGAGAAAGCAGACATGACCCTGCTGTTTTGGTCGGTGCTAAACGCAATCTACGATAAAAATACGCCGAAAAGGCTGAAAATAATAACCGACCTGGTTAAAGCAGGTGCAGACCCATTGCAACCCAGACCGGAAGGGGGAAGCAGCCCGGCGGAATTTGTCATGAAAGCCGACAAGGGAATTTGGATCAAGGCCATGCTCGACGGAGGTTTACCGCCAAACGCAAAAGATAAGGTATTCAATCAACCCATTATATTCGAAGCTTTAGAAGCGAAAAACCCTGAAACGTTAAAGGTGATGCTGGATTATGGTGCGGATATAAATACAATGGATTCATTGGGGAATACCATATTAATAAGCTCTCTGGATTCTCGTTCGTTTGATCATACTATACTTCTGTTGGAGAGAGGTGCGGATAATAAAATCAAGGGTAAGTTTGGTTGGACTATGGGCAATCAGCTCCAACGCTTTATAGATAGAGGGGTAGGCGATGCCGAGGATAAAGAGAAAATTAACAAGATAAAAAAGTTATTAATTAAAAACGGTGGAGACTGGCCTCCACTACCTGTAGAGAATTGATACTCCCCTACCCTACGGCATGGATAGGTCGACGTCGAAGACATGAAATATGCCGCTCAGGGGCGCAATGGCAACCGCCCCTGCTCGCTCCGCGGGATTAACGTAGTTCCTTCGCTATCGCGCTAAACATCAGCGATGCCTCCAGCGGTTGCGCGCTGAAGGACGGCTCCGCCTGCGGCCAGGTAGACCACTGGACGATCACCAGATTCTCCGCCTGATTCACCATAATCATCTGGCCGAAGATCCCCAGCGCCCACAGGGAATGTTTGAGGGAGGCCTGCGAAGCGGGTTCGACGTTGGTCGCATTCACCGGCACTTCGTTGTTCCACCACTGGAAGCCGTAAATGCCGTCAGGATGCGCCGCCGATACCGAGCCTGCCGCCCGCGTCCAGTTGGATGACTGGGCTACCCAATCTTCCGGCAAGATCTGTTCGCCGTTCGGCAACGTCCCGTTATGCAGAATTAACTCACCGAAGCGCCCCCAGTCTTCCAGCGTGGCGTTGAATCCATGCGCACCCACGTCGTGCTGGCCTTTGGCGTAGGCATGCCACACGCCGTCGCTCGCCATGCCGTACGGCTGCCAGATACTTTGCTGCAGATAGGCCGCCAGCGGCATGCCGGTGGCACGCTCCAGCACGTCGCCCAGCAGCCACGCGCCGCCGGAGGAGTAAGACCAGTTCTGCCCGGCTGGATGCGCACGCTGCAAACCGGCTACCAGCTTGCGTACGCAGGCGTAGGTGCCGGGCCTGGCTTCACACTCGGTCAGCTGCGCGAAGTCCGATTTCGGGTTGGTGTAATCCTCATTCCACGCCACGCCGGAGGTGTGAGTGATCAGCTGCCTGAGGGTCACGCCGTCCCACGCGGTGCCTTTCAGATCGGGTTCGTATTGCGTGATGAGATCGTCGAGCGAGTGGATCTTGCCCTGTTTAATCGCCACGCCCACCAGCGTGGCGACCACGGATTTACCCACGGAGCGCGACGTCCACAGGGTAGCGTCGGTATTGCCCTGCCCCAGATATTTCCAGGCGATTTTGCCGTCCTTCAATACCAGCATGCCGCTGACGTTCTGGCGCTGCAGATAGTCCTGCAGATTGTAGGTTTTGCCATTCACCCGATAGCTGGCATTCGTTAGCTGTTTAGCGGCAGCCACCAGCGGCGTGGCATTGCCGTGGTGGAACACATCCCCCGCATAGTTGCGGTAGTCGTTACGAAAACCGATCACCCGATCGCTCTGGCTCCAGGTGAGCATCTTGTGCGTGTCCGGCAATTGCGCATCGAAAGGCGCGGGACAGGCGCTGAGTTCGGTGCCCGCGCAAGCGGCCAGCGCGGCGGGCGCTAGCAGGCCGCTGCAGAGACTGATGACAACGCCCGCCAGCAGGCTGCGGTTAAACACTTTGCTTTTCATATTTTTTCTCGCTTAGCTCAGGAAGGCGTTCAGCTTAAAAAAACGCGGCCTATAATAAAAAACGCCTGATGGGGGAAAATCCCCCGCAAAATCGACGGGAGAACCGCGTGCCGAGCCTGATTTATTCCTTTGCCCAACTGGAAGCCTTCACCGCCGTGGCCGAGCACGGCAGCCTGGCGAAAGCCGCGCTCAAGCTGGGCAAAGACCGCACGACGCTGCGCGATTTGATTGATTTTCTCGAGGATGGCTTGGGCTATGCGCTGTTCCTGCGCGAGGGGCGCAGCCTGCACCTGACGCCGGAGGGCGAACAGCTGCAGCGCCTGGCGCACCTGCTGATGCGCCAGGTGAAAGCGTTTGAGGCATTTGCCAAAGACGTGCCGAAGAGCGCGGCCCAGGAAATCTCGCTGGTCTACGATCCCTTCACACCCCGCGCGCTACTGCAGGCGCTGATTGCCGCGATGGCCCAACACAACACGCGCCTGAGCCTGATTAACGCCTCACGCGACGAAGCGGAAAGCCTGCTGGCAAGCGGCCAGGCCGATCTGGGGATCTGCCAGGCGCGCCACCGCAGCGTGGGCAACACCATGGAGTGGCGCGCCTTAGGGGCGATAGCGATGGATTTTTACGCGTCTAAAGCGCTTTTCCCCGGCGCGGAACAGCCGCTTTCGTTGCTGGAACTCTCGCTCACGCCACAGGTAATCATGCACCCGGATTCTGACGAACCGGTGGCGCGACGCCTGCAAATTTCCGGGCATACCATATTTACCAACGAGCTGGAAATGCTGCGCGCCCTGCTTGAACAGGGTTGCGGCTGGGGGTTCTTGCCGACGCATATGCATGCGGAACGGTGGAAAAACGTCAGCACGCTGCGCACCGAAGTGGGCAGCCAGGGGATCAGCCAAACCATGGTGACCATCTGGAAACCGGGTAATGACCGACGGGCGTTGATTGAAGAGACGTTGGGGTTGTTGCCGGGGTTGTGGCGGGGGGTTAGGGAATGGGGTGCTCTGCTAAAAGAGTTGGCTAGGTAAGCGATGTGTTTGGATTAGGGGTGAAAAGTCGCTGATAGGTTAAAGAGACTGTTACCTGTAGTCGATCGTAAAGCTCATCGTCTGCGTTGTTTAATCGAACGTTCTTAAGTAAAGATTACTGTTTCCACCAATGGGCCCCTCGGCGCCGTCGCTCCAGCGCTGCTGGCGCTGGTTTATTACTTTGATCGGCGTCATTAGAGAGGCGGCTTTGAGCGAGGAGCGGACATTGCTAACAGCCTTCTGTGTTAATTAGCAGGGAGCAGGTCAAGGGAACAAATGGGGGTCCTTTTGAGATGTTTAGCGTGTTATATATCTGCATAGCATCACGTTGAGGCTGTTCCCCCACTTCTTCACACCAGTCCTAGCTCCACAGGCTGATTCATAAATTAGTAATCTGCGTGTTTCACACTTTTCAAAAATGCTTTCATATTTTCATTCGGTTGCTCAATTTCGAAATTACTTCCATATCGCTCTTGCAATTTTTCCCATAAGTTACTTAATAACCCTTCCCTGCGATAAAATGGATGTATCCAAACGGTAGATAGGTACGGGGAATTTGCATTTGAATTGTTTATTGTGACTAGTCCAACTAAACATTGTCGATTACCACTATTATCCATTGATTGTATTTCTTTGATGAACGGATACGCGATTACATCAATCCAACCATGATCGGTTGTATCCCATTGCATTCCGTCATGACATTCCTTTGACTGATAGCGGCGTAAAGCTACACACGCGAGCTTCTGCCAATCTGGAGAATTAATTGTGATCTCTTCATCATATGACGCTCCTACTGGAGCGGGTATTGGTCTGATTAATCCAGCATGGCATTCATCATAGAACTTCATGCCTGCCTCAGAAATGGTTTTTGCGTTGGTTTGCTCCATGTGTGCGCCATTCAAAAATAGCTCTGATAGTAGTGTATCTACGCTGTACTCTTTATTGATTATTGTCGGCTTAGAGTTTTTCTTATTAAGGCCACGAGTCACGTTGTTTTGATCAATGTTAACAACATGGAATAATCCGTCGGGGAGGCTAGCGAACCACGATGGTGCATCTGACCAAAATAGTATGCCTTTTGTACTTATTAAGAGTTTAATTAAGTTAATACAGGTTTCTTCACTAGTCCTGCCGTTAATGCTGAGTATGTTAGGATTAAAGTAATATTTATCCCTGTCGGGGTACGCAGCGTCGCAAAATTCCTGTACATAATCTAGTACCTTGCGCCTACAGAAGTCATCATAGCAGGTAACAACTAAGGGGGTATCCTCATAGCTATTATGATTATCAATCATGCAATCTATAGCGAGACTTACTGCTTTGTGTATCACTTCAGTTGAATCTAACGACTCTAAAAAAATTGTCTTTCGTGTGCGAATATCCATGTATGACCTGCGCTATTAAAATTCATGAATGAACGGTTTGTCATCTGGTTGTAACATAGTAGTTTTATTCGTTGCTACATTTAAACTGTTGTAGAGCGCAATTGCTAGGTTTGATGCATTATCAATCAGCGTTTCAAGAGTCTGGTCCATAATCACTACGAGGTTTCCTTCTTTATCCTTTCCACCACGATGCACTAAGTGATTTCGATTGAGGGTTGCCAATTCAATAGCTTCTATAGGACAGTCTTGTTTTACTTTTATATCGAATGTAGCTTCATAGCGGTCGATTACCTTTTTAGTGCTATGCCAGCTTGCACTGATCAAGTGTTCCTTGATTGACCTGATTAGCTCTCCCCTAATTTTCTCGATGGGTTCACCCTTGAAAGGCAACGCAGCAATCTCTTTGCTTACTTTAAACTCAGTCTTACCTTTTTCTATACAATTTGCCATGTAAACATCATCTTTCTCTATAGAGTTAATGAATAGTTCAACATAAAGCGTTTCCAAAGCTGTAATAACATTCGTGTAGAGCAAACTAAGCAAGTGGTCTTTTTGCTGCTGTTCAGTTTTATCTTTTGCAAGTTTTTTTATTTTGTCGATGTTGTCAATGAATTTTAAATACGGATTGTCGGAAGAAGTTACAGCATCGTAGATATCATCATTGTACCAATCATCTACATTATTTGAGTTTCCAGACCAGTCAATACATTGTGTTTGTAAGTCATCTACTAATTCCTCGATATACTCAGCCTTGACATATTGATCGAAGATGGCTTGTAGTTCTTCGTTCGCATCATACGGCCCGCCATATATGTAAGCATAGCCACCTTCTCTACTTTCATACGGACAAGCATTTGCTGGATCTTCAAAGTTTTCAAAGAACCAATTTTTCATTACTTCGAGTTGATCTTTTTTGCTTATGTATTTTAAAGATTTTAGTGGGACTTTCTTTCCATTAACCTCGAAAACAATTTTCACGATATAACGCCTCCTTGTATGAATTGCGCAACTATTGTACCACGGCGGAATACAGGGCATGACCTGCCCTCTTAAACTAACATACCATGTGCCAGCAGTTTCCGTTTTTGGCACAAAGCCGCCATTGACACCTAACTTCGACCATGTAAACCACCTTACCAAACTCCCCGCCAACAAAATATAGCCACATAAAATGATTCAACTCATAATTAATAAACCAACGACATTATTACATCTATTTTCATTCTATTATTTTCTCTCCCCCCAACTCCCCCCTAGCACCGCCCTCGCCCTTTCCCTACAATAAGGGATCTGTTGAGGCATAACGCAAGGAAAGACGGTGTCGAAAGCCAATCCCAATGCCACTATCGTGGATATCGCCCGCCGCGCCAGGGTGACCAATATCACCGTTTCCCGCGCCTTCAATAAGCCCGAGCTGGTCAAGCCGGAAACCCGCGAGCGCATTCACGCCATCGCCAAAGAGCTGAACTATGTGCCCAACGCGTTCGCGCAGGGGCTGAAAAGCAGCAGCAGCCAGATTATCGGCATCGTCACCAGCAGCATGTACAACCCGTTCTATTCCGGCCTGATCAAGACCGTGTCGCGCATTGCGCGCCAGCAGGGCTACCAGATCATGCTATTCGACACCGACGGCAGCGAAGAGGCGGAAATGCGCGCCATTCAGGCGCTGTTCGGCTACAAGGCGCGCGGCATCCTGCTGTCGGCGGTGCGCGACGACAAGCGCTACCGCCCCGCCTATCTCGAGCTGGCCGAGGTGTACGGCGTGCCGCTGATCCTGATCGACCGCGATCTCTACGATCAGCAGCTGAGCGGCGTGTTCCTCGATAACCGCGAGATCGGCGTGCTGGCCGGGCGCTATCTGGCGGAGCAGCCGGAGAAGAAACTTTTGATCATCGGCGGCCCGGCGGATTCGGAAATTACGTTAACGCGCACCGCCGGCATCGTCGCGGCATTGCAGGGCAGCGGCCGTGAGATTCATATCATCAACGGCGACTACGATTTCACCTCGCAAGAGAGCGAAGTGCGCGCCTATCTGGCGCAGCCGGAGAACCGCCCGGATTACATCATCGGCCTGAACGGCATCATCACGCTGGGCGCCATCGCCATCTGCCACGAGATGGGGCTTTATGAGCAGGTGAAGTTCTTCTCGATCGACGAGCCGCCGCGCGCCGGCGCTTACGGCCTGCATATTCCGGGGGTGTATCACGATACGCAGAAACTGGGGGAGATCGCCGCGGAGCTGCTGTTCAGCGCCATTCACAGCCCGCGCGGCGAGTTGCCGGTGCGCAGAGAGTTCTTCACCGGCTCGCTGTTGAATCGCTGACGGGCGCTATTGCCCGTAGTAGGCGTGTTTGCCGTGCTTGCGCTGGAAATGTTTGTCCAATAGCTCCGGCTGCATCGGGGCGATGGCCGGCGCCAGCTGGCGCGTCGCCATCGCCATGATCGCCACCTCTTCCAGCACCACCGCGTTGTGCACCGCATCCGCCGCGCTCTTGCCCCAGGCGAATGGGCCGTGGGAATAGACCAGCACTCCCGGCACCTGCTGCGGATCGCGCCCCGCCTGATTGAAGGTCTCGATAATCACCTTGCCGGTTTCCCCCTCGTAATCGCCGGCGATCTCCGCCTCGCTCATCGGCCGGGTACAGGGAATGTCGCCGTAAAAGTAGTCGGCGTGGGTGGTGCCCAGCGCCGGAATCGGCTGCCCGGCCTGCGCCCAGATGGTGGCGTTGCGGCTGTGGGTGTGCACCACGCCGCCGATATCGGCGAAGGCGCGGTACAACGCCAGGTGGGTGGCGGTGTCGGATGAGGGTTTGCGGTGCCCTTCGCGCACCTTGCCCTCCAGATCCACCACCACCAGATCCTCCAGCGTCATCGCCTCGTAGGCGATGCCCGAAGGCTTGATCACCACCAGCCCGCTCTGGCGGTCGATCGCCGAGACGTTGCCCCAGGTAAAGGTCACCAGCCCGTATGCCGGCAGGCTGAGGTTGGCGGCCAGCACCTGCCGCTTGAGTTCGTTCAGCATGCGATGCCTCCCTCGATCATCTGTTGTGCGATCCAGGCCTTGGCCTGGGCGATGCGTTGCTTGTCCTGCCCGTCTTCGCGCGCCCACATCTCCAGCAGGTAGGGGCCGCGATAGCCGAGCGCGTTGAGCACGGAAAAGGCGTGGGCGAAATCCACGCAGCCTTCGCCGAACGGCACGTCGCGGAACTGCCCGGCGCTGCCCGGCCCCACCGCGACGGTGTCTTTGAGGTGCACGGCGGTGATGCTGCCGATGCCCAGCGCCAGCTCGGCGGCGACGTCGTTGCCCCAGGCGCTGAGGTTGCCGAGATCGGGATACACCGTGAACCACGGGCTGTTGACGTGGCGGGCGATGTCGCGCCATTTGCTGATGCTGTTGATGAACGGCGTGTCCATCACCTCCACCGACAGCATCACCTGCGCCCTGGCGGCCTGCGCCGCCGCCCACTGCATGCCTTCGATAAAGCGCTCGCGGCTGTGGCGATCGGCGGGTTCGTAATAGACGTCGTAGCCCGCCAGCTGGATGTTGCGGATGCCGAGATCCGTCGCCAGTTCCAGCGCCTTGCTCATCAGCACCCGCGCCCGCTCTCGGGTGGCGGCGTCATGGCTGCCGAACGGATCGCGCCGGTGCGCCGACAGGCACAGGCTCGGCACCGTCACCCCGCTGTCGAGCCGCGCCTGGATAAACGCCAGCCGCTGGCGGCGATCCCAGTCCAGCCGCTGCTGACGCGCCGGCTGTTCGTCGATCGACATCTCCACAAATTCAAAGCCCAGCTCGGCGGCGGTGGCCAGCCGCTGCGGCCAACTCAGATCGGCGGGCAGCGCCTTTTCATACAGCCCCAGACAGGCGGCGTTAGTCGTTTGCATCAGTCACCTCACTCAAAGCCTGGGCGACCGCCAGATAGCGCGCCTGCTGGGCGCGCAGGCGCCGGTGGGCGGCGGTCGCGGGATAATAACAGCGCAGCTTGGGCTGCGCGGCGGCGATCGCTTCGGCGAACCCGGCGTACTCCCCGGCGCCGACGGCGGCGCACAGGGCGGCGGCGCGGCAGCCGCTCTGGCGCGTTTCCACCACCTCGAGCGGCAGGTTGCCGGCGTCGGCGTACATCTGCATCCACACCTCGGACTGCGTCGGCCCGCCGGTCATGCGCACCCGCTCGATGCGCGGGTTCAGCTGCACCATGCGCTCCTGATGGATCAGGTGCGAGAACACGATGCCCTGGTAGATCGCCTGCACCACGTCCGCCATCTCGTGGTGGGCGCTCAGGCCGATCAGCCCGCCCGGCGTGTTGCCGCCGAGGTTGGAGCCGTACAGATAAGGCAGGAACAGCAGCCCGCTGGGCTGCTCGCGGCGCTCGGCCACCCAGGCGTTGAACTGGGCGTAGCGCTGCCGGTCGTCGGCGCAGAACTGGCGCAGGAACCAGGCCAGGTTGCCGGCCGAGGTCGGGCTGCCTTCGTGCACGAAATAGCGGCCGTCGATGCAGTAGCGCCCCCAGGCGTAGGGGTAATCGGCGGGAATGATGCGCTCGGTCACGCAGGTGGCGATCGACCAGGTACCCGCCACCGCGCTGAGCGTGCGATCGTCGGCCACGCCGGAGCTGAGCGCCGCGCCCACCACGTCGAACAGGCCGCCGTACACCGCGGTGCCTGCACGCAGGCCGCATTGCGCCGCCGCCGCGGCCGTCACCCGCCCGGCCACCTGTGCCGAGCCTATCACTGGCGCGGTCTTCTCCTGCGCCTCTTCGATGCCGAAGGCCGCCATCAGCGCCGGATCGTAAGCGCCGCTGTGCTGATTGAACAAGTTGCTGCCGGAGATGTTGGTCACCTCGGCCGCCGCCTCGCCGGTGAGGCGAAAGCGCAGGTAGTCGTGCGCCATCAGGATGCGATCGACGGCGGCGTACTGCGCCGGTTGCCGCTGCTTCAGCCAGCGTAGCAGCAGCGCCGGGTGGCTGGGCCACAGCGGCTGCAGGCTGCGCGGGTAGGTCTGCGCGTCCACGCCGGCGCGGCGCAGCTCAGCCACCGTGGCCGCCGCGCGGTTGTCCGAAGAGAGGATGCCGTTGCCGACCGGTTTGCCGTGGCGATCGATGGCGTACAGCCCTTTGCCGTGCGCCGAAAAGCTGACGCCGCGCACCTGCCCGGCATCCAACCCCGCCGCGTGCAGCGTCTGGCGGATCGCTGCGCAAACGTCATCCCACAGCGCGTCCATATTGCGTTCGCTGAAGCCCGGACGGGCGGCAATCGCCGCGCCGTCGCGCTCGGCGATCGCCAGCTCTTCGCCGCTTGCCCGGTACAGCCCGGCCTTGATCACCGTGCCGCCGACGTCTATGCCAAGAAAGACTGCCATCGCGCCTCCTATTTGCGCCGCACGGAGCTGAGGTAGATGGCGGCCAGGATGATGCCGCCCTTCACCACGTTCTGGATATACGGCGACACGTTCATCAGATTGAGGCCGTTGTTGAGCACCCCGAGCATCATCGCCCCCACCAGCGTGCCGACGATGGCGCCGCGCCCGCCGGAGATCGCCGCCCCGCCCAGCACCACCGCGGCGATGGCGTCCAACTCGAAGCCTTCGCCGGCGTTGGGCTGCCCGCTCATCAGGCGCGAAGTCAGCACCAGCCCGGCCAGCGCGGCGGTCAGGCCGCTGATCACGTACACCAGCATCTTGTAGCGCGGCACGCGGATGCCGCTCAGCCGCGCCGCCTCTTCGTTGCCGCCCATCGCATAGACGTAGCGGCCGAACGGCAGTTGGTTGAGCATCAGCCAGGCCAGCACATACACGCCAAGCATGATCAGGATCGGCACCTGGATGCCCAGCACCGTACCGCGGCCGAAGAAGGAGAAGACGTCGGGCAGGCCGGAGATCGGGTAGCCGCCGGTATAGAGCAGCGCCAGGCCGCGGGCGATGCCCATCGACGCCAGGGTGACGATGATCGGCGGCATGCGCAGGTAGGCGATGCAGGCGCCGTTGGCCAGGCCGAACAGCGCGCCGACCGCCAGCGCCGCCACCATCGCCAGCGGGATCGGCACCGCCGCCAGCATCAGCCCGGCGGCGACCGAACCGGCCAGCGCCATCACCGGCCCCACCGAGAGATCGATGCCGCCGGTCAGGATGGCGCAGGTCATGCCCACCGCGATGATGGCATTGATAGACACCTGGCGCGCCACGTTGGTCAGGTTGTTGACGCTGAGGAAGCTGTCGTTCAGCAGGCTCATCAATACGAACAAGATTACGAAGCCGATAAACGGCAAGACCGCCGGGTGATGCAGCAGTTTTTCCCAGCGCTTGCCGAGGCTGGGGCCGGCGGCGCGGCGCGCCACGGCGGGTTGTTCAATTCCGATCATAGGGCACTCCCGGTCGCGTGAAGCATGATGTGGTTGGATTCGATGTCGTCGCCGGTCAGCTCGGCGACGATGTGGCCGCCGCGAAACACCAGCACGCGGTCACACACGCCGATGATCTCCGGCAGTTCGGAGGAAATCATGATGATGGAGATGCCCTGCTGGGTCAGTTGCTGCATCAGCTGGTAGATCTCGGCCTTGGCGCCCACGTCGATGCCGCGCGTCGGCTCGTCGAAGATCAGGATGTTGCAGTCGTTGTTGAGCCAGCGGGCGATCACCACTTTCTGCTGGTTGCCGCCGCTCAGGGTGCTGACGGCGGTCTCGGCGTCCGGGGTTTTCACCCCCACGGCGCGGATCAGCCGCTGCACCACGTCGCGATCCTTACGGGCGCTGACGAAGATCTTGCCACGCCGGTGGTGCCGATTGAGGGTGATGTTCTGCGCCACCGAGAACGGCAGCACCAGGCCCTCGGTTTTGCGGCTCTCCGGCAGCAGGCCGATACCCTGCGCCAGCGCCTGCGCCGGGGAGCGCAGCGCCGCCGGTTGGCCGCCGAGGCTGACGCGTTTGCGGTGGCAGCGGCTGGCGCCGATCAGCGCCGAGACGGTCTCGGTGCGCCCGGAGCCCACCAGCCCGGCGAAGCCGAGGATCTCGCCCTTGTACAGGTGGAAGCGGTCGGTCGCGCCGTGCTTCTCGCGCTGGATCTCCGCTTCCAGCAGCACCGTCGCGGTATCGACCGGGTGCTGTTTCACCGGGAAGGCATTCTCGATTTTGCGCCCGACCATCAGCCGCACCAGCTCTTCCACGTTGGTGTCGCCGGTGGCCAGCGTTTCGATGTAGGCGCCGTCGCGCAGCACGGTGATGCGATCGCAGATGGTGAAGATCTCGTCCAGGTGGTGCGAGATAAACACCATGCCGACGCCCAGCAGCCGCAGATCGTTCATCACGCTGAACAGGTGCTCGGCCTCGCCCGGCGTCAGCGTGGCGGTCGGTTCATCCAGCACCAGCACCCGCGCCTCCAGCGACAGCGCCTTGGCAATTTCAACGAACTGCTGCTGCGCCACGCTCAACTGCTCCACCGGGCAATCGAGATCGATAGCCAGCGTCAGCCGCTTGAAGATCGCCTCGGCCTTGCGCCGCATCGCCCGGCGATCCAGCAGGCCCCAGCGGTTCCTGATCTCCCGGTTGAGGAAGATGTTGTCGATGGCGCTCATGTAGGGAATCAACGAGAATTCCTGAAAAATAATGCCGACCCCGGCCTCGATCGCCTGGCGATAGTTGTTAAAGCGGCGCTGCTCGCCGTCGATAAAAATATCGCCCTCGTCCGGCTGATAGATGCCGCACATGATTTTCACCAGCGTCGATTTGCCGGCGCCGTTTTCGCCCAGCAGGGCGTGCACTTCGCCGCGTTGAATGGCCAGATCGATGCCGTCCAGCGCCTTCACGCCGGGAAAGCTCTTTTTTATTCGCTTCAGTTCCAGTAAAGGTGTCACCGCATTGCCCTCCGCGCCGAACGCCCCGCCGCAGCGGGGCGAACCCGGCCGCTGTTACCAGCTAAAGCCGGCCGCATTGCTGCGGTCGATCAGCTTCACTTTGACCGGCACGGTTTTCGGCACCGTGGCGCCCCAGTAGCGGGCCAGCGCAATGCCGAGCGCGATGCGCAGCTGGTCGCGCGGGAACTGCGCCGAGGTGGCGATAAACGGCGAGTTCGGCTTGAGGATCTCTTTGATGGCTTCCGGCTGGCCGTCGACGCTCACCAGCTTGACCTTGGCGCCGTTGCTTTCGATCGCCGCCAGGGCGCCGAGCGCGCCGACGTCGTTGACGCTGAAGATGCCTGCCAGATCCGGCGCCGACTGCAGCATGTTTTCGGTCACGGTCAGCGCGGTGTCGCGCTCCTGCTTGCCGTTTTGCTTGGTGACGATCTTGATGTCGGGGTATTTCTTCATCGCCGCTTCAAAGCCGCGCACGCGCTCCAGGATCGGCACCACCGGGATGCCGTCGAGGATCGCCACCTTGCCTTTGCCGCCCAGCGCTTTCGCCAGGTACTCGCCCGCCTGGAAGCCGGCGTCGTAGTTCTCCGAGCCGACGAACGAGTCCAGCGGCCCTTCCGCCTGCGCGTCGATCGCCACCACCACCGCGCCGGCCTTATGGGCGGAGATCACCGCCGACTGTACCCCCACCGAATCGGTCGGGTTGATCAGCAGGATATCCACCTTCTTCTGCAGCATGTCTTCCACGTCGCCGATCTGTTTGGCGACGTCATGGCGCGCATCAGCCACGTACACCTTGGCGCCGATATCCGCCGCCGCCTGATCCAGCGCCTGCTTCATGGTGACGAAGTAGTCGTTGTTCATCTCCTGGAACGACATACCGATAGTGATTTGCTTGGCCAGCGCCCCATGGCTGGCCGCCAACATTCCACCGGCGACGATAAAAGGCAGGGTCTTTTTGAATAATGAAAACATAGCCAATTCTCCTGTAGGGAAGCTTCTTGTTGTGGTTATCAGAGCAACAGCATGTCTTTACGTTTGGCCGACCGGCCGGCCCCCCATTGCGAGCGGGCCGGCGATCGTGACTGCAACAGCGGTACAGCGGGAGGGTCAGGGAACCAGGATCACCTTGATGGAGTCGGTCGAGTCCGCCAGGGCGAAGGCTTCGTCCCAGTCGTTCAATGCATAGCTGTGGGTAACCACGCCATTGGAGGTCACCAGCCCGCGCTCGAACAGATCGATGGCGATTTCGTAGCTGTAGGGCGCCAGGTGCGCGCCGCGAATGTCCAGCTCTTTGCGATCGCCGATGATCGACCAATCGACGGTGGTTTCCTTGCCGAACACGCTGAACTCCACGAAGCGGCCCAGCTTGCGGATCATCTGCAGCCCCTGGGTGACGCCGATCGGCGCGCCGGTGGCCTCGATGTAGACGTCGCAGCCGTAGCCGCCGGTCAGCGATTTGACGATCTGGTCGGCGTCTTCCTTCAGCGGGTTGATCACCACGTCGGCGCCAAATTCTTTCGCCAGCGCCAGCCGCTCGTCGATGGCGTCGATCACGATCAGTTTCTTCGGCGTCTTCAGGCGCGCCACCTGCACCATGCACAGCCCGAGCGGCCCGGCGCCGGCCAGCACCACCACGTCGTCCAGCTGGATGTCGCCGCGCGCCACGGTGTGGATGGCGCAGGCCATCGGCTCAATCAATACCGCGTCTTCATGGCTCAGGCTTTCCGGGATCTTGTGCACGATGGCGTTCTCTGAAAAGCGCATGTACTCCGCCATGCCGCCCTCCGCCACGTCTTTTTGGAAGCCGTAAATGTTATGCGTCTCACACATCCAGTAGCTGCCGGATTTGCAATAGCGGCACTCCCAGCACGGCACGATCTGCTCGGCGATCACCCGCTCGCCGAGCTGGTATTTGCCTTCCGCGCCCTCGCCCAGCGCGGCGATGCGGCCGTAGAACTCGTGCCCCGGCACCACCGGCGGTTTGACCCACGGGTTTTCCCCCCAAAACATCTGCGCGCCGTTCTTGCACTTGCAGTCGCCGGCGCAGATGCCGCAGCCTTCCACCTTGATCACCAGCTCGCGCGCCTTCGGCAACGGCGTGGGCACCTGTTCGAAACGATAGTCCTGCGGGCCGTGGCAAACGACCGCGCGCATTTTTTCCGGCAACTGGCTCATCTCTTCCTCCAATACACTTGTTAAACGCTTGAATTTTCTTAATGTTGACGTTGTCATTTTTATCCAATAAAAAACAACAAACGTTATAAAATGATAAATTTCAATTGATTAATCATCAAACACCCAGGAAAACTCAAAATGACAACGTGAACATAGAGCGACATATAACCAAAGCTGCAAAAATAATTATTTGAGCGAAATCACATATCGTTAACATTGCGGCTAAAAATGCTACAAATGCGGATCGCGATCCCATTTACGGGATCGTCGATCCGGGGGGATCCGCTAAATCAGCAGGTGCACGCGATCGTAGATCTGGCGATCTTCCGGCCGCGACGATCGCGCCTGCTGGCGCAGGGTGCGCACCAGCGTGTCGATGAACGCATGGGCGGCGGCACTCAGAATGCTGTTGCGCCGGGTGACGATATTCAGCTGCACCGGCCGGCAGCTCTCCCGCAGCGACAGCGGCTGCAGGCGAGAGGCGAACTGCGGCAGCGCGGCAATCGGCTGCGGACAGCAGGTACACATCTCGGCGAACTCCACCAGCGCCTGCAGCATGCCGAACGAATGCGCCTGGATAATGCGCTGGCGCGGCAGGCGCACGCCGTGGCGGAGAAACACCTCGTCGAACAGCGCATCGAAACTTTCCGGGGTATAGCTCATCACCCAATCCTGTTCCAGCAGCTGATGCAGCGAGGTGCTGTGCGCCAGCGGGTGGCCGCGCCGCACCATGTACGCCGTTTCGTACTCCAGCAGCGGCTCGCAGTGGAACTCCTGCGGCGCCGACGACGCCGGCAGCGGCGTGATGGCAAAGTCCATTGTGCCCTCGCGCAGCTGCGACTGAGCGTTGGCCATCAGGCTTTCCGACAGTTCCAGCCGCACCGCCGGCACCTTGCTGCGAAACGCCATCACCGCCGGCGGCAGCACCGTCAGCATCAGCCAGGGGGTGATCGCCGCCTTGACCAGATCCGCCGCACGCCCGCGCAGCGCCGCCATTTCGCCCTGCGCCTGCTCCAGCTGGTTCAGCACCAGCCGGGCGTGCGCCAGCAGGGTTTTGCCGTAGGGGGTAAAGCCCAGCCCGGTCGGCGTGCGGATCAGCAGAGGCAGCGCCTGTTCCTCCTCCAGTTCGCGCAGCGCGCGGGTCACCGCCGCCTGCGACAGCCCCAGATGCCGCGCCGCCGCGCGAATGCTGCCGCTGTCGGCGCTGGCCACCAGCGCCTGCAGTTGGTGCAGTTTCATGTTCACCTCCTGACAATCATAGGTTGTCAGCATAACCGAACGGCGGCTACCCGGCAAAAACGGAGTTTGCTAGTCTCGATGCCTACCCCTCTGCCCCATTCCCCGCCCGTTGGCCGGGACCCTTTGCCGGAGACCGTGATGAACCCTTCACTCGTACTGCCTGAGATCGCCGCCGTTCATGATGAGATGGTCGCGCTTCGTCGCCACATTCACGCCCACCCGGAGCTGGGCTTCCAGGAGTTCGCGACGTCGGATCTGGTGGCGCAGCGTCTGGAGGAGTGGGGTTACCGCGTCACGCGCGGCGTAGGACAAACCGGCGTTGTCGCCACACTGCAGCGCGGGCCGGGAAAATCGCTCGGCATCCGCGCCGACATGGACGCCCTGCCGATTGCCGAAACGACCGGCTTGCCGCACGCCAGCACCCATGCCGGGGTGATGCACGCCTGCGGCCACGACGGGCACACCGCCATGCTGCTGGCGGCAGCGCGCTGTCTGGCGCGGCAGCCCAACTTCAGCGGCACCCTGCACCTGATCTTTCAGCCGGCGGAAGAAGGCGGCGGCGGCGCCAGAGTGATGATCGAAGACGGCCTGTTTGAGCGCTTCCCCTGCGACGCGGTGTTCGCCATGCACAACGTGCCCGGCTTCCCCACCGGCCACCTGGGTTTCGCCAGCGGCCCCTTGATGTGCTCGGCCGATACCGTACACATCACCCTGCACGGCCACGGCGGCCACGGCGCGGTGCCGCAGAGCACCGTCGATCCGGTGGTGGCCTGCGCGGCCATCGTCATGAGCTTGCAAACCATCGTGGCGCGCAATATCGATCCGCAGGAAACGGCGATCGTCACCGTGGGGGCGATGCAGGCCGGCCAGGCCGCCAACGTGATCCCGGCGACCGCCACCCTGACGCTCAGCGTACGCGCGCTGACGGCGGCGGTGCGTGAGCGGCTGGAACAACGCATCACCGAGCTGGTCACGGCGCAGGCCGCCAGCTTCGGCGCCCGCGCGGAGATCGACTACCAGCACGGCTACCCGGTGCTGGTGAACCACCCGGCAGAAACCGAACTGGCGCGCGCGGTGGCGCTGGACTGGGCCGGAGAGAGCCAGGTTATCCCCACGCTGCGGCCGTTTACCGCCAGCGAAGATTTCGCCTTTATGCTGGAGAAGTGCCCAGGCAGCTACATCTCGATCGGCAACGGCCCCGCCACGCCGGGCAATTCCCTGCACAACCCCGGCTATGACTTCAATGACGACAACCTGTCGGTAGGCGCCACCTACTGGGTCAAATTGGTCGAGCGCTTTTTGGCTCGCCCCACTGTTTAATCGCCAACGCTGAGGAAATGACATGAAAACCATCAAAGGGTTGTTGTTGCTGCTGCCGCTGGCCGCGAGCTTTCCCGCGCTGAGCGGCGAATTCAGCGGCAAGGTGATCAAGCTGGGCATCGATCCCACCTTTCCGCCGCTGGAGTATAAAAACCCGCAGGGCAAGCTGAACGGCTTCGGCGTCGATATCGCCCAGGCGCTGTGCGACCAGATGCAGGCCAAATGCGTGTGGGTGGAAAGCAGCTGGGACGGCATGATCCCCGGCCTGCAGGCGAAGAAATTCGACGCCATCGCCTCGTCGATGACCATCACGCCGCAGCGCCAGCAGCAGATCGCCTTCTCCAGCAAAGTCTCCAACGCCCCGGCGCGGCTGGTGGCGCATAAGGGCAGCAGCCTGCAGCCTACCGCCGCCTCGCTGAAGGGCAAATCGGTCGGCGTGCAGCAAGGCTCCAGCCAGGAGGCCTATGCCAACGCGCTGTGGCGCCCGGCCGGCGTTAACGTGGTCGCCTACCAAAGCCAGCAGGAGGTGAACGAAGATCTGGCCAACGGCCGTCTGGATGCGTCGCTGCTGGCCAGCGTCAGCGCCAGCGAGTTCTTCAAAACGCCCGGCGGCAAAGATTTCGCCTTTATCGGCGCCGAACTGAACGACAGCAAATACTTCGGCGTCGGCGACGGCATCGGAGTGCGCAAAGAGGATACCGCGCTGCTGAACGCCTTCAACACCGCGCTGCAGGCGATCCGCGCCAACGGCACTTACAAGAAAATCAACGACAAGTATTTCGACTTCGACATGTACGGTGCGGAGCAGTAACAAGCGTTCCCCGGCGGTCACCTGCAGATCCTGCAGGATAGGGAGGCGCCTTCGGCCGCCGGGGAACGCCCCAACGGAAACGGCAGTGTCGGCAAGAACGGAAAATCAGGCGGGATAAGGATGCGGGCCAGGCAGGACGCCCGGCCCGCTAAAGCGGGTTACTTCACTTCGCCCATCGCTTTCAGCTTTTTAGACAGCTCGCGGCGTTCTTTGGACAGATCGGCATTTTTGATGATGTAGTCATCAACGCGATCTTCGTAGTCGCTGCGCATGTTGGCGATGATGCCCTGAATGTCTTCAATGCTCATGCCGGGCTTAATGTACTCACTCAGGTTGTCGAGCAGCAGCACGCGCTTCTGGTTATCACGAATTTTCTTTTCGTTGTCGACGATCTCGCGTTGCAGTTTGTTTTTGCGGCGGAACATACGCACAAACTCCAGCACGTCCTGGAAACTCGGCTTATTTGCATTATCCATCTTTATACCCTTGCTTTAGTAATACACAGATTCATTTGCTTACGGCCACATGGCACCAAGATACAGGTTTGTGGCGGTCCGGCACAACAGTGATTGCCTTATCTTACCCACTTTGCCCCGGCGGCCAAAACCCAAAGCGCCGCCTTCATGATCTGACCCCTTATTCGCGCCCGGCGGCGGTGCAGACCAGGAGCAGATCCCCCAGCTCTTCCAACTGCTGCGCCAGCTCCATGCTGAGCCAGACATAGCCGTAAATCGGCGCTTCGCCGTGCTGGCCGAGGCTGACCTCCTGCATCAACGTTTTCAGCTCGCCGGCGATCTCCGCCAGCTGCCCCGCCGCCGCCTTCCGCTGTTCCTGCGGCCCTTCGCGCATCAGCACCGCCAGCGATTCCAGCGAGCTCAGCGTCAGCAGCTGGGTGCTGCGCAGCGTGCGGGCGTTCAACATGATGAAGTGCGTTTCGCGCGAGGCCCAGTAGGCGTCGGCCATCAGCTCCAGCGTGCATACCAGATTGCGGCTGAGGGTTTGCACCGCCTCGAACACCGCTTTGGGAATGCGGGTTTCCTTACTGGCGGGCACGATCAGGCTGCGCAGCTTCACCACCTGATTCAACAGATCCTTGAGCTGCGGCTCCAGCCGCGGCCGCTCAATGACGTTCGGCGAAAAATAGGCGCCATAGAGGCGGGCGGCGGTTTGCAGGCAGTCCGCCATTTGCATGCGCCACAGAATATAGGCGCGCTGTGGGTAGATGCTGGTGAACAGCAGCGCCAGCAGCGAGCCGAAGATCACGTCGCCGCTGCGCCACAGCGCGGTGTGCATGTCGCCGGCGCCCGCGCCGCACACCACCGCCAGCGTGATCCCCACCAGCAGCGCCATATACGGCCGCTTGCCGAGCGTCAGGTAACCGCAGACGAACATCACCACGCCGCACCAGGCCAGCATCAGCGGCAGCGAATAGAGTTCCAGATACAGGGCGATCAGGCCGGAAGCGGCGCCGAACACCGTGCCGGCAATGCGTTGCAGCGCCCGCTGCAGCACGTTACCCCAAAATGAGATCGGCCCCATCACCACCACCAGGGTGATCAGCGGCCAGGTGCCTTCAGGCACCGCCAGCAAGCGGATCAGCAGAAAGGTCAGGATAAACGCCAACCCAATGCGCACGCCGTGAACGATGCGATAGTGCCGATAGGTCAGCAATTCAAGGGAAGAGATTTTTCGATCGAGGCGCACGATGCCTCCGATAAAGACCAGCCAGGCCGCTATTTTAGCGGAGGAAACCCGGCAAGGAAAAGGCGAATGAGGCGTCCCCCATTCGCGGTCAGGCTCAGGCGGCGTACTTGTCGACCAGCGCGCGCAGAGCGGCGGCGGTTTCGACATCCATCACGCCGTCATACTTCTGCTGGCGGAAGTGCAGCTGGAACGCGCGCACCAGCTGGCGATAGCCTTCTGCGGTATTGGCCGCCGAGGTATCGTAGCCGTATTGGGCGAACAGTTTCAGCAGCTCGGCCTGCGCCGGCAGGCCCTGGCGGCAGTATTCCTGCTGGCGCTGCTGCTTGGTCGCCTCGTCATACCAGGCGCCGACGCCGGCCTGATACAGCTGCTGCCACGGGAACTGCGGGCCCGGATCGCTCTTGCGGCCCGGCGCGATGTCGGAGTGCGCCACCACGTTCACCGGCGAGATGTCCGGATAACGCTGCAGGATATTCTGCGCCAGCTGGGTGACCGCCTCGATCTGCTGCGGATTGAACGGCGGGAAGGTGATGTTTCCACCGTCGCCGCTCGCCAGGTTGACGATCTCGATGCCGATCGAGGTGTCGTTGATATTGCTGCGGGTGCCCCACTGGCTGGCGCCGGCATGCCAGGCGCGCTCGTTCTCATCCACCAGGTTGAAAATGCGCACGCCGCTGAAGCCGGCGGCCTGATAGGTGGCTTCGGTCGGATCCGGCACCAGATAGTGTGCGCTGACCGATTTTCCGGTCAACGACTTCACCGAGTCGGCGAAGTTTTGCGCCGTGTAGTGCAGCACCAGAAAACGCACGCGGTGGCCGAAGCTGGCGACCGATCGGTAGCTATTGTAATCAATCTTGTACATCGTAAAGTCCCTCTCTCGCTTGATTTCACTGAGCGGCCCCTCATCATGACAGGCCGCCCCGCACAGGTGAACCTTTGGCTCACCCTTTTTGTTTTAGCTAATTGCTAAATTATGCGCAAGCGTTTTTTAGCAAAACCGTTATTTACCTTTTTGCTAAAGAGTGCGATCATGGCACGATGGAAACTAAAGAAATCAGGCGCAACAATCTGCGCGAATTGATGGCCCGCTACGCCCGGCAAGGCGTCAACCAGAATGAATTCGCCACGCTGGTTGAGTCTTCCGCGCCGACGCTGAGCCAAATCATCGGAGAAAAATCCTCCCGCAATCTTGGCGACAATCTGGCCAGGCGGATCGAGGCCCGGCTGAATTTGCCCAAGGGCTGGTTCGACGTGTTTCACGAAAAGCAGCTGGTACGCCCGTTTGACAACGTGGCAGCGGAGTCGGACTTCCAGCCCGCCCGTTTGAAACCGGTGGTATGGGAAGATACCGAACAAGACAAGGAAGAGTTTGTGGAGATCCCGCTGCTGGATATCGATTTTTCCGCCGGCGACGGCTGCTACGAAATCGTCGATCGCGAGGAGTTTTCGCTGATCTTCCGCCGTTACTATCTGCACAAGATGGGGGTGGCGGTCAACGCCGCGCGCATTATCCGCATCTCCGGCTCCAGCATGGAACCGCGTCTGCAGGACGGCGACGTGGTCGGCATCAACACCGACGATACGCGCATCCGCGAAGGCAAGACCTACGCCATCCGCCACGGCAATTTGCTGCGGGTGAAGGTGCTGATCGAGCAGCCGGACGGCGGCGTCGTCATCCGCTCCCTCAACCGGGAAGAGTACCAGGACGAGCATCTCAGCTATCAGCAGCGCAAGGAGCAACTGGTGGTGCTCGGCCGCGTCTTCTGGTCCTCTTCGTCCTGGTAGCGGAGCAACCTCGGGCGCCCGTTGCGCCCGGCGGTTATTTGAAGTCCACCACCATCTGCTGCTGGATAGACAACCCGCGGGTCGACTGCACGCAGCCGGCGATATAGTCGGTAAAGCGCGGCGGCTTCGGCATGCCCAGCTTGAGGATCTTTTCGTTGCTGAAACGCACGTTGAGCATGGCGAACGATCCGTACAGGCGCATCGCCTTGAGCATCAGCCGCTCGTTGCACGGGCCGAAAATGTCTTTCAGCTGGCGGCGCATTTTCACCAGCGCGTCATAGGTCACCTGCGCATACTCATCGCCCACCGGCGCCTTTTCCAGCGCCGCCGCCATGGCGCGGTCGATTTCGGCAAAGCTGACGCTGCTCTCCTCACCGGCGGAGATGTGATAAACGTCGTTCTCCAGCGTTTCGCTGTTCATCAGCATCACCAGCGCATCCGCGCAGTAGTCCGCCGGGATCACGTCGATATTGTCCTGCAGCGAGCACATGAATTTGCGCAGCATCAGCGCCATGCCGAACACCCAGAAAATGCTGCTGGAAGGCTGGCAGCCCAGGCGGGTGTGGCCCACCACGATCGACGGACGAGCGATGGTCAGCGGCAGTTGCGGGCAACGCTGGCGCATCAGCTGTTCGATGGTGGATTTGGAACGGGTGTATTCCACCAAATGCTCGGCGTCTTCCTCAAACTCGCCGCTCTCCGCCACCAGCGAACCCGGCTCCGGCGAACAGGACATGGCGGTACCAACGTGTAGGAAACGTTTTAATCCCGGCACCTGCGCCATTCTTTCGGCAAAGGCCAGAGTGCCTTCTACGTTTACCTTCCAAATGAGCGGGTTATTACCAAATGAAGCAACGGCCGCGCAGTTAATAACGTGCGTGACTTTGTTAATACGTGCGTCAGTTAAAAAGTCGGCCGGCTCGGAAAGGTCGCCCAACAATATATTTTCTATCGTAATTTTAGACAGCAGGCTCGCGTCGATATTAAACTTTTCCATATTCGCGCGAATACGGGCCAGCCCTTGTTGCGCATCGTCGGCTCGCACCAGCAAAAGATAATTAACAGACTGATTTTCAATCAATAATTTCTCTAGAACCGCACCACCCAAAAAGCCGGTAGCGCCGGTCAACAGTAGCGTTTTCATAATTGTCATCCACATTGGTATTGAATGTGGGAGATTGTATCTGCGGGTATTTAAACAAATATTAAATAGAATTACGGCGCCAGAAATCACTTCTCTTAATATTATCTTAAGGAATCTTTTGATACATCCAAGGTGGATTTAGTAACAAAAGAATCTCATCTATTTTATGATTAATCTCTGCCGTTTAAATACCATTGATGTAGCGCCTGATTTAATTTAGCGGTCAATGTTATTTCTCTTATCGTCCGTGGAGGACTTATGACCTATAACCAAAAAATCTGGTTGGGGGTTTTGCTGCTGTGCGCCCTGTTTTGGGGGGCGGTGATAAGCGGCGCCTGTTCGCTGTATAACCGGGCGGATCGCTTCCAGGCTCACCACACGGAGAGCGAGCTCGCCGCTCGCCACAGCCAGCCCCCTTGCACGCAACCCAGCTCACAGGCATCAAGCGCCCCCCGGAATGGGTAGGGACAAGACCCGCTAACGATCCTATTATGCCCTAAGGTTAACAGGGAGATAACGATGGCTCGAAAGCTGGATAGCTTACCGCAGGCACAACGCGAAAAAATAGAAACCGATTTGCTGGCCATCAGCGTGATCTACAATGAGCGCTACGGCATCGCCTCGACCCAGGCGGAAACGGAACGACAGATCCCCGACCACCTGCTCCCCTACTTTCATCAACGGCTGGATTACTATCGCCGTGCGTAATTGCGCGCATTTCGCTAACCGTCACTTGGCATCGCTCCCTACGCCGTTACAATAGGAGCGTATTGTATCCGCCACTGAAGAGACGCGATTTTGAGCAGCAAGGCAACGGCCACATTTTATATTCACGATTACGAAACCTTCGGCAAAAGCCCGTCGCTGGACCGCCCGGCGCAGTTTGCCGGCGTGCGCACCGATATGGATTTCAACATTATCGAAGAGCCGCTGGTCATCTACTGCGCCCCGGCCGACGACTACCTGCCGGAACCCGAGGCGGTGATGATCACCGGCATCACGCCGCAGGTGGCGCGTGCCAAAGGCGTTAACGAAGCCGAATTCACCCGCCAAATCCACCAGGCCTTCAGCGTGGCCGGCACCTGCATTCTCGGTTACAACAACATCCGTTTCGATGACGAAGTGAGCCGCAATATCTTCTATCGCAACTTCTACGATCCCTATGCCTACAGCTGGCAAAACGGCAACTCGCGCTGGGATCTGCTGGATGTGATGCGCGCCTGCTACGCCCTGCGCCCGGACGGCATCGTCTGGCCGGAAAACGAAGACGGCTTCCCCAGCTTCCGCCTGGAGCATCTCACGCGCGCCAACGGCGTCGAGCACACGCAGGCTCACGACGCAATGTCGGACGTTTACGCCACCATCGCCATGGCCAAGCTGGTCAAGCAGGCGCAGCCGCGGCTGTTCGATTTCCTGTTGCAGCACCGCAACAAGCACAAGCTGAACGCCCTGATCGACGTCGCCGAAATGACGCCGCTGGTGCACGTCTCCGGCATGTTTGGCGCGGCGCGCGGCAACACCAGCTGGGTGTCGCCGTTGGCCTGGCACCCGGACAACAAAAACGCGGTGATCATGTGCGATCTCGCCGGCGATATGACGCCGCTGCTGACGCTGAGCGCTGAGCAGCTGCGTGAACGGCTGTACACCCGCCGCGACGACCTGGCGCCGGATCAGGCGCCGGTGCCGATCAAGCTGGTGCACATCAACAAATGCCCGGTGCTGGCGCCGGCCAAAACCCTGCTGCCGGAGAACGCCGAGCGGCTGGGCATCGATCGCCAGGCCTGCCTGCAAAACCTGCAGCTGCTGAAACAGCACCCGGAAGTGCGCGAGAAAGTGGTGGCGCTGTTCGCCGAAGCCGAGCCGTTCAAAGGCTCCGACGACGTCGACGCCCGGCTGTATGACGGCTTCTTCAGCGACGCCGACAAGGCGGCGATGAGGATTATCCAGCAGACCAAGCCGCAGAACCTGCCGGCGCTGGATCTGGCCTTCAGCGACGGCCGCATGAAAGAGCTGCTGTTCCGCTTCCGCGCGCGCAACTACCCGAATACGCTGGACGATGCCGAACAGCGCCGCTGGCTGCAGCACCGCCAGGAAGCGCTGAGCGCGGAGCGCGTGCAGAGTTACCTGCTGCAGCTCGAATCGCTGTATAACCTGCACGAAGGCGACAAAGAGAAAACCGCCCTGTTGAAAGCGCTGTTCGATTACGGCAAAGAGTTGGTGGGGTAAACCCGCAGCAAGCAAAAAAGGAAAAGGCCGCGAATGCGGCCTTTTTTGTGGCTGAGGAGACGGCTCGCGCTTAGGCGGCGTCTTCGCTCGCTTGCGGCACCGGCAGACGGAAGCTGCGGGTGACGAAGGCCAGGTAGATCAGACCGATGGCCGCCCAGACCAGGCCCAGCGTCATCGAGCTGGCTTCCAGGTTGATCCACAGCGCGCCGACGGTCAATGCGCCCAGCACCGGCAGGATCAGGTAGTTGAACGTGTCTTTCACGGTGCGGTTCATCTTGTCGCGAATATAGAACTGCGAGATCACCGACAGGTTGACGAAGGTGAAGGCCACCAGCGCACCGAAGTTGATCAGCGCGGTCGCGGTCACCAGGTCAAACGACACGGCGGACAGCGCGATGGCGCCAACCAGCAGCACGTTCAGCGCCGGTGTACGCCACTTCGGATGTACATAGCCGAAGAAACGAGTCGGGAACACGCCGTCGCGGCCCATCACGTACATCAGACGCGAAACGCCCGCGTGCGCCGCCATGCCTGACGCCAATACCGTCACGCAGGAGAACACCAGGATCACCGACTGGAAGAATTTGCCCGCCACGTACAGCATGATTTCAGGCTGCGACGCGTCAGGATCCTTGAAGCGCGAGATGTCCGGGAAGTACAGCTGCACGAAGTAAGACACCACGATAAAGATGATGCCGCCGATCAGCGCCGTCAGGAAGATGGCTTTCGGGATCACTTTTTCCGCGTCTTTGGTCTCTTCAGACAGCGAGCTGATGCCGTCGAAGCCCAGGAACGAGAAGCACAGGATGGTCGCGCCGGTAATCATCGGCACCACGTGAGCGTTATCGGACCAGAATGGGCGGCTGCTGACCAGCGTACCGGCGCCTTCGCCGTGGTAAACGCCGTTGATCACCAAGCCGAGGAACACGATCATGATCGCCACCTGCACCACCACGATGATGGAGTTCAGGTTAGCCACCAGCTTGATGCCGCGCAGGTTGAAAATCGTCATCAAGCCGACCAGCACCGCCACGAAAATCCAGGACGGAACGCCCGGGAAGATCGCTTCCAGGTAAATCTTGGCCAGCAAAATGTTGATCATCGGCATGAACAGGTAGTCCAGCAGCGATGACCAGCCCACCATAAAGCCGACGTGCGGGCTGATGGCTTTCTGGGCGTAAGTGTAGGCGGAACCGGCGGAAGGAAACTTCTTCACCAGCTTGCCGTAGCTCAGGGCGGTAAACAGGATCGCCAGCAGAGCGAAGGCGTACGCGGTCGCGACGTGACCATCGGTCAGGCCGGATACGATGCCGAAGGTATCGAAGATGGTCATTGGCTGCAGATAAGCCAGACCCATCATCACTACCGGAACCAAAGTCAGGGTTTTACGCAGCTGAGTGCGCTGAGCCGGAACGGCGTTGAGGGTGTTATCGGACATTGTTCAGCCCCCCCTTACCTTGAGCCTTGCGGATGGCGGACACGCCAAGACTTAAGGTTGCGGGGAAACTTCGCAACGAGCGACTTAATTCTAAAAGAAGGGGATTGTAAGCTGGATAACGGGTCGAGGTAACCTCGGCTGCTCCATAGTCGCTGCGGCCACAGCGGAAACCGGCGGGCACCGGTGCTAAAGTGAAAAATTGCCCCATCTTTCTAATCCTCATGAGTCACGACCATAAAGTTTTGTTTGATCGTGCACGAAACTATTTATCTATCCGGATCGGTGTCCGGCCTCGCTTGGTGTATGAAACGCTACGTTGGTAAAACTTAATGCAAAAAAAATAACCGACGCGTTAAAACGTCGGCTATCTGCATTTGAGATATTTTGCACCAGAATGCCTCCGGATGACAAGATCCGGAAGCCCTCAAATACAAATTCTTTTTGTCGATCGAACGGAAAACCGGCCCGGCAGGCGAATTAATCCACTACCGGCAGGCCGGTCGCCCGCACATACCTCTTACTTTATACGCCCATTCAAGCATTTTTCAACATCCAGTCAATCTCGGTTTCCGTCACCCGCCGCTCAAACTGCAGCAGTTCGTCGGTCTTGCAGGCGTGATAAACCTGGGTGAAACGCTCGCCCAGATAGTGGGTCAGCGCGTGCTGATGCTCAAACTCGTACAGCGCGTCGCTCTGGCGGATCGGCAGCGGCAGCCCCTCCTGCTCCAGCCCGTTGCCGGTCACCGGCTCAGGCAGCGGCAGCGCGTTGTCCAGCCCGTACAGCATGCCGGCCAGGATCGCCGCCATCACCAGATATGGATTGGCGTCAGCGCCGGCCACGCGATACTCCACCCGATGGTTCTCCGGTTCGCCGCAGGGAATGCGCAGCGCCACGGTGCGGTTGTTGTGGCCCCAGGCGGCCTGGATCGGCACATACATCCCAGGCTGGAAACGCCGGTAGGCGTTGACGTTCGGCGCCAGCAGCGCCATCGACGCCGGCATCAGGGTGATCATCCCGGCCAGCGCCTGTTTCAGCAGTGGCGAATCCTCGCCTTCGTCGTCGGCGAACAGGTTGTTGCCCGCGCCGTCCTGCATGCTGACATGCACGTGCATGCCGCTGCCGGCATGATCCTCGTAGGGTTTGGCCATAAAGGTGGCGTGCATGTCGTGGTTCTCGGCCACCAGCCGCACCAGCCGTTTCAGCGCCAGCGCGTGGTCACAGGCCAGCAAGATATCGTCGGTATGACGCAGGTTGACCTCGAACTGCCCCGGCGACGCCTCCGCCACCGCACCGTCCGCCGGCAGCCCCTGCAGCTTCGCCAGCGCGTCGATGTCGTTCAGCACCTCGGCGAAATGGTTCAGGTTATCGACGGAGTACACCTGGCTTTGGGTGTTGCGCTCCTGGGTGCCGGGCGCGCACGGCGGCTGCAGATCGCCCTCCGCGTCGCGCTGCCGATCGATGAGATAAAACTCCAGCTCTACCGCTGCCACCGGGAACAAGCCGCGCTGTCGCAGCGCCTGCCACACGCGGTTCAACACATTGCGGGGTTCAACGTCAAAGGGAGTGCCATCTTCATCCAGCATGGTCAGCAGCACCTGGCCGATATGCTGCGGATCGGCGGCCGACGGCGTCAGCGAGCCGGGTACCGGCAGGCAAATGCGGTCCGGCTCGCCGAGCTCTTGCCCAAGGCCGGTCTCCTCCACCACGTTGCCGAGGATGTCCATGGCGAACACCGACGCGGGGAAGTAGCTGCCTTTTTCCAGTTTTTTCAACCCTGAGACGGGTATGCGTTTGCCGCGGAAGGAACCATTGAGATCGGTGAGAAGGATATCGACATACTGCGTGGCGGGATGGCGTTCCAAATAATGAGCAACCTCATTTTGGAACGCGCTACTTCGCCTCTCTTCATGATGCTGTGCAAAATGTTCAACTGCTGCGCTATTGGTTTGCATACGTCACCCGCCATTATGCTCTTAAGGCGCGTTGGCGCCCGTCCGCCGTTCGATTCAACACATGATTGGATTTCTCGCCAGGCTGCGCCGCTGCCGGGCGCTCAAAATAACATCCACACCATGAAACATAGTCTTAACAGAATAGGTTTGCAAATGTTACAATCCTGTTTGATTATTCGCCGCCGGCTGCTAAATTGATAAAATATTGACCGAAAAGGCCTTGCCGCCATTTTTACGTCAACTATTTCGTCCAACGCACCGAGAGTGAACATGGGCAATATATTTTCCAAACCTGCCCTAACTACCGATATCATGCAACATCGTTATCGCCCAGACAGGCGCCCGATAGCGATATTCATGTCTGCCTGTCGCCCCTACCAGAAGGAAGTACCGCTATGAGCGAAGCCAGCTTGGCACCGGGCAAACGCCTGTCGCAGATCCGTCAGCAATTGGGTTTGTCGCAGCGCCGGGTCGCCGAACTGTCCGGGTTAACCCACAGTGCGATCAGCACCATCGAACAGGACAAGGTCAGCCCGGCCATCAGCACGCTGCAAAAGCTGCTGAAGGTGTATGGCCTGTCGCTGTCTGAATTCTTTGCCGAACCGGAAGCCGTCGACGAGCCGCGCGTGGTGATCGACGCCGAGGATCTGATTGAGATCGGCAGCCAGGGGGTGTCGATGAAGCTGGTGCACAACGGCAGCCCGACGCGTAACCTGGCGATGATGCTGGAAACCTACCAGCCCGGCACCACCACCGGTGAAAAGATCAAGCACCAGGGCGAAGAGATCGGCACCCTGCTGGAGGGCGAGATCGTGCTGACCATCAACGGCCAGAGCTACTGCCTGACCGCCGGCCAGAGTTACGCCATCAACACCGGCATTCCGCACAGCTTCAGCAATACCTCGGCGCGCATCTGCCGCATCGTCAGCGCACACACCCCCACCACCTTCTGACCGCTTATCGCTCCGGCGCAGCCTGACGCAGGCTGCGCCCCTGTCCGCCAACGTTTATTTCATCGCCGTTATGCCATTTTGTTGGTTGCCAACGGCGCAATCTGTGTTACAACAGAGCAAAACAGCCATCTAAACATCTAAACGGCCTTAATACCCTATGCCAACCGCAACGCCTTCGCGCCTCGAGATGCGCAATATCTCGATCGCCTTCGCCGGCTTCAATGCGCTGCAGGACGTGGACTTCACGCTGCAGGGCGGCTCAATCCACGCGCTGGTCGGCGCCAACGGCGCGGGCAAGTCGACGCTGATGGCGATCCTTTCCGGCGCCCACGATCATTATCGCGGCGAGATCCTGATCGACGGCCAGGCGGTGGCGATCCACTCCCCGCTGCAGGCGCGCCGCCACGGCATTCACGTGGTGCAGCAAGAGGTCGATGTCGCGCTGATCCCCACGCTGTCGGTGGCGGAAAACATCATGCTGGACTGGCTGAACGAACCGGGCCACTGGCTGAACTGGGCGGAGCTGCACCGCCGCGCCGCGCAGCTGCTGCAGCAATGGGCGCTGCCGCTCAACCCGCGCAGGCGGCTGGCGGACTGCACGCTGGCGGAAAAACAGCAGGTGCTGCTGGCGCGCGCGCTGTCGCACCGCTGCCGTTTTCTGGTGCTCGACGAACCGACCGCCCCGCTCGATCGCGCCGAGAGCGAGCGCCTGTTTAACGTGGTGCGCCGCCTGCAATCCGAAGGTATCGGCATCGTATTTATTTCCCACCGCATCCACGAACTGAGCGACATTTGCGATCGGCTGACGGTGCTGCGCGACGGCCGGCGCGTCAGCGAGGACGCCATGCGCGGGCTGAGCGGCGAACAGATCGTCGAGAAGATGCTCGGTCATCGGCTGGACGATATTTTCCCACCGCCGCGCCCGCCGCACGCCGAGCGAACGCTGCTGCAGGTGCAAGGCTTGCGCGATCGCCACAAGCTGCGCGACGTTTCGCTGCGGCTGCATGAGGGCGAAATTCTCGGCATCGCCGGGCTGGCGGGAGCCGGCAAAACCGAGCTGTGCAAAGCGCTGTTCGGCGCCAGCGCCGTGCAGCTTGAGCGCGGCGAACTGCGCGGGCAGCCCTGGGCACCGCGCGCGCCGCACCTCTCGGTCGAACAAGGATTGGCGCTGGTGCCGGAGGAACGCCGCAAAGAAGGCATTTTCATTGATGAGGCGATCCCGATGAACCTGAGCGTCAGCGCCGACGACAGCTTCTCGCGCTGGAGCCTGTTCAGCCGGCGGCAAGAGCTGCGCTGGGCGCGCGAGATCATGCAACGCCTGAACATTCGCGCCTCCGGCCCGCAACAGCGGCTGGCGCGCCTGTCCGGCGGCAACCAACAAAAAGTGGCGATCGGCAAATGGCTGCGCGGCGACGCCGAGGTGCTGATCTTCGATGAGCCGACCAAGGGCGTGGACATCAAGGCCAAGCAGGAGCTGTTCATCCTGATCGACGGCCTGGCGCGCGCCGGCAAGGGCGTGATTTACGCCTCCGGCGAGTTCGCCGAGCTGGTTGGCCTGTGCGATCGCATCTGCGTGCTGTGGGACGGCCGCATCGTGGCGGAGTTGAACGCCGCCGACATCGACGAAGAAACCTTATTGCTCTATTCCACCGGAGGAACCCCTGCGTGAGTAAAGAATTAGCCCTGCGGCCTGCGCTGCCCTGGCGCCAACAGCTGCTCGATTTCCTCTACAAATGGGGCATGTTGCTGACCGTGGCGGCGCTGATCGCCCTGTTCGGCCTGGCGTCGGACAACTTTCTCGATGCCAACAACATCATCAATATCCTGCGCTCGATCGCCATCGTGACGGTGATCGCCATCGGCGTCTCTATCTCGCTGTCGGTCGGCGGTTTCGATCTGTCGGTCGGCTCGACCGCCTCGCTGGCCAACGCGCTGGTGATTTCACTGTTCGTCTGGCACGGGTTCGGCACCACCGGCGCCATCGTGGTGACGCTGCTGCTGTGCACGCTGGTTGGCCTGTTCAACGCCCTGCTGATCGTGGTGCTAAAAATCCCCGATATGCTGGCGACGCTGGCCAGCCTATTCGTGATCCAGGGTGTGGCGATGACCTACAGCTACGGCGGTTCCATCACCCAAAACATGGTGCTGCCGAATGGCGACATGGCGGAAGGCCTGATCCCGGAGGTGTTTTCCGCCCTCGGCCAGGTGCCGGTGATCGTGCTGATCATGCTGGCGGTCACCGTGGCGGTGCAGCTGTTCCTGTCGTTGACCAAGCATGGCCGCCGCATGTATGCCATCGGTGGCAACCCCGAAGCGGCGCGTCTGTCGGGCATCCGCACCGTGCGTTACAGGGTTGCCGCCTACGTCATTTCCTCTTGGCTGGCGGCGCTTGGTGGCATCTTGCTGGCGTCACGTATCGGCTCTTCGCAGGTCAACGCCGGCGGTGGTTATCTGATGGACGCGGTGGCGGCGGCCTATATCGGCTTCTCGCTGGCCGGGGCCGGTAAACCCAATGCGCTCGGCACCCTGATCGGCGCGGTGATCCTCGGCGTGCTGCAAAACGGCCTGGTGATGCTGTCGGTGCCCTACTACGCCATGGACATTATCAAAGGCCTGGTGCTGGCGCTGGCGCTGGCCATCACCTACATCCAGAAACGCTGATCCTCCCCGGCGCACGCCCGCTGCGCCGCTTTTCCCTTTAATTCATCCGGTTACCCTTTCCCGTCAGCAGAACAAGCATACAAATGATATGAATTATCATTAGCGTTTACATTAAGTAAAAAATCCTTACAATACCCTCACGCAACGCTGACGAAGCGAAGTATTTCTCAGCGTACGATAAATAATTTCATTAGAAATTCAATTGGTTAATTACTTTCACTTCAATCCAGGAAAGGTTTACCTCATGGAAACGCCACGTTACAGCAAGCTCGCCGCTCTGGTGATCGCCTCACTCAGCGCCACCGCCGCGCTGGCCGCGCCGCAGGACGACACTCAGGACACCATGGTCGTCACCGCCTCCGGCTTCCAGCAAAAAATTCAGGACTCCGCCGCTTCCATCTCGGTGATCCCGCGCCAGCAAATTGAAGACAAGGCCTATCGCGACGTGACCGACGCGCTGAAAGACGTGCCGGGCGTGGTGGTCACCGGCGGCGCCAGCAGCAGTGACATCAGCATCCGTGGCATGTCCTCCAAGTACACCCTGATCCTGGTGGACGGCAAGCGCGTCGACACCCGCGGTACCCGTCCGAACAGCGACAACGCCGGCATCGAACAGGGCTGGCTTCCGCCGATGGAAGCCATCGAGCGCATCGAAGTGGTGCGTGGGCCGATGTCTTCGCTGTACGGTTCCGACGCCATGGGCGGCGTGATCAACGTCATCACCCGCAAGACCTCCCGCACCGAGTGGAAAGGCTCGCTGCACGGCGACGCCACCCTTCAGGAAAACCGCGATTCCGGCGATCTGTTCCAGACCAACGCCTACGCCTCCGGCCCGCTGATTGAAGGCCTGCTCGGCGTGCGGGTCAACGGCCTGCTGTCGCGCCGCGCCGAAGATAAAATCGCCAACGGTTACAACGAACAGCGCATGCGCAGCGGCACTGCGGTGTTCACCCTGACCCCGGACGAGAAAAACGAATTCGACTTCGAAATCGGCCGCTCGCTGCAGGATCGCAACAGCACGCCGGGCAAATCGGTGGTGGCGGAGCGCTGCAGCAAAGGCAAGTGCAAACCTACCTCTCGCAGCGAAGATCTCTACACCCGCACCAACTACTCGCTGACCCACAACGGTTATTACGACTTCGGCAACTCCACCAGCTACGTTCAGCGAGAAGAAACCAACAACCCGGGCCGCAAAATGAAGATGTACAACACCATCTTCAACACCCAGAACCAGTTCGAGCTGGGTTCCCACATGCTGAACCTCGGCGGCCAATACCGCTATGAAAAACTGGGCGACAGCGGCAACCAGCTGAGTTCGGCGAAAGACGTCAACCAGCTGACGCGCTGGAGCTGGGCGCTGTTCGCCGAAGACGAATGGGCGCTGACTAACGACTTCAGCCTGACCAGCGGCATCCGTATGGACCGCGATCAGAACTTCGGCAGCCACTGGTCGCCGCGCATGTACGGCGTCTGGCACCTGACCGAACAGTGGACGATGAAAGGCGGCGTCTCCGCCGGCTACCGTTCGCCGGATCTGCGCCAATCCTCCGCAAGCTGGGGCCAGATCACCGGCGGCGGCGTGCGTAACGGCATCATCGTCGGCAACCCGGATCTGCAGCCAGAGAAGAGCCTGAGCGAAGAGATCGGCGTGATGTGGGATAGCCTGAAAGGCGTCAATGCCGGCGTGACCGTCTTCAACACCGACTTCAAAAACAAGATCACCGAAGTACGCCGCTGCGAAGACACGCCGGACTGCAAGATCGGCAACGATGTCTATGACTTTATCAGCGATCGCGTCAACGTCGATAAAGCCAATATGCGCGGCGTAGAAGCCACCTTCGGCTGGCAGATCAACAAAGACTGGAAGTGGAACACCAACTACACCTATACCGCTTCCGAGCAGAAGAGCGGCGACTTCCAGGGTAAAGCGCTCAACCAGATGCCGAAGCATATGCTCAACACCGTGCTGGACTGGCAGGCCACGCAGGACCTCAGCCTGTGGTCGCGCGTTAACTTCCGCAGCCGCACCTCAGACTACCTGAGCCGCACGTCGATGGAGACCAGCACACCGTCCTACACCTTCGTCGATGCGGGCCTGAGCTATCAGGCGGCGAAAAACCTGCAGCTGACCGGCGGGGTTTACAACATCCTCGACAAAACCGTGGATTACGATCACTACCGCACCACGCTGGACGGCCGCCGTTACACCGTCGGCATGACCTACAACTTCTGATGCCCCCGGGCGCGCGCTTGAACTGCACCCCAAATGTTGGACACATCTGACATTTGGAGGTGCAGTTCTATGAAGTTTTCGCTGCAAGACAAACTCAGTGCCGTCCGGCATTACCTTGCCGGGCTTGGCAGCCAGCGGCAAACCG